>JAABUY010000004.1_pt1 | contig 785440 bp, 739 predicted proteins | sample 5560271 | NCBI WGS metagenome assembly JAABUY01 (sample SAMN10711886, study PRJNA513374) | rock metagenome | isolation source: Antarctica rocks | place: Antarctica: Victoria Land, University Valley
ATGGGGATGGGGATGGGGATGGGGATGGGGATGGGGATGGGGATGGGGATGGGGATGGGGATGGGGATGGGGATGGGGATGGGGATGGGGATGGGGATGGGGATGGATAGGCTAGGGGAGGAGTCGTATGTTGTCTTGGAAAAGATTTTGCCTCGGAGGGGGGGTGATCGATCAATGGAACATTCTCATGGCAGCCGGCTTTTGCTGTTGAGCTTATGTTTCTCTTTTTTTCCACAACTGTATAGATTTCGCATCACGTCTTTCTTCACTACGCTTTTCTAGTAGCTTGCGGTACGCCATCTGTGAGGCTGCCGTACGGCACGGCTGGATATTTCCCATCTGTAGGGATGAATGGGTTAGTGCTGTTCAATCCATCAGGGCGCATGAACGCGTCATGGGGTATGTGGGGGGAGTATACTCGCTCGGCTCTTGAATCTTGTTCCCGGATTCGTCAAGATTTGAGTGGAGTCGTGCGTGTATCGAAAGGGAAGACTTACTGCAAGAATAGTCATACGTCGCATTTTTCAGACTCTGATTCTGGATCTGGATGAACGTTTGCAGCTCACACCACCCATCCGTCCTCTGGCCACATGCGGCAAAACTGGCACCGAGAGGAAGAGTGCGCTGACTGATGATGAAATGGATGTATGAGGTTGGCGGGCCGGCTGTGTAAGCATCACTGGACTGGGTCCGGTTGGCGGCTACGGGCTGTGGGGCGTTGATGATTTCGATGTCGAGACGTGCGCCGAAAGGCGTGGTGTGCGAGACGATAAGTTGCTGATTTGGAGGCGGGCCCGACGTTGGGAGCACGGGCGCGAACTGGGTGAGGCCGAAGGCGGTGTAGATGGCGGCCATGTTGGTGTCGTGGGAGAAGTCAAAGTAGAGAGTTTGGTTGAGGGGGAAGGTGACGGTGTTGTTGTCGAGAGTGATATTGTCTTGAGCGGTAGCTGAATTTATGGTGTGGTTTGTTAAGCGGGCTAAGACTTCTTCTACATAGCCGATACCAACGGCACGGCCAGTTGGCGATTCGAAATAGTTGTTGCCTGCGAATGAAAGATCGATTGAGTATTCAAAGCCTTCCCATTCTTGATAGGTGAAAAGATCGCAAAAGGCAGAGTAACCGAAGGCTACGGTTTCGTACGGGCACAGCGTTTGGGCACTGAAAGCAAGTCAGATTGCATGCGGAGAAAATCGATACTTGAAACTTACTTGTATACATCAGATATGTTCCAAGTGAAGTGCGGAGACAAGGCATTGAACCTCGTGGTAGCGTTCTTCAGATATATGTTCTGCCAGACGATGCTAGCGTTAGTGCCACCGGCCGAGACTGGGCGATTGGAGTTATTGCAATTATCATAGCCAGCTAAGCTGATGTTGAAGCCATTCTGCTCGATGATAATTTCCAACGTAGCATTGTTGGTCCATTCTAGCCCAAAGAAACCAGCCATAAAGTACTCGGCGCTTTTGAGCATGCGGTCCTGAGTTGTAGTCCTTGCAATAATCTTGGTGTTGGGATTATACAGGTGGCCGTAATCGTAGTAGTGTAGGACCCCTGAGTCAAACATCTCCTGTCGTCCAACTGGAACCAGGATCTCGGCACCCAACCCATATGACCAGGAGTTCAGAAATGCCAAATTTCCAGTGAAACCATCTACAGATCCATTCTTGATTACGGCGGACAATGCAGAGCCGAATCTTTGCACACCGGCACCAGTAGTGGGATAGCGACTACCATGGCGGTGTAGCACATGTACGTGAGCGATTTTCGCTCCGGCTGGCAGGGGGTATTCATCAACGCGGAATCCCGTGGGATTGGGGAAGTAAGGGCTGAGCTGACCCATCAGCTGGAAGATGCTTGCATTCTGGGTGTCGCCCACGATTGGGAGAGCGGTCTCAAGGGGAGTGTTGGCGACGAAAGATCTTGACGCACCAAACGGAGCTGGGTTGCTCTCAGCGAGGAAAGGCGTACGCCCTGTAGCAGTAGGGCCTATGCGCTGATCAGCAATTGGCACTGTGTTTGACAATTGAAAAAATGCGTACCGGCATATATTTCTGGCGTCGTCTGGAAATATTGAGGCACTGCGGTACTGCTGCTCGAGGTGGAGGTTGCCCGCTTTCCGACAATAGCAGAATTGACCACGCCAACGGCGGCCACGACGATCAAAAGGCCGAACATGATTGCAGCAATTGCTCTCGTGAGTGTTGGATGTCTTGCGAGCAGAGTTTTAGATGGGACTCCCTTTGTTCCCAGCTTTTCGTTCGTAGCCGGGTCGCTGGGTTTCTGGGGAACTTCATGCAGCTCGAGTTCCTCATTGGGTGGTGTGTCGAGCTTGTGGTACTCGTAGCCCATGTTGGCCATGATGCAGATTCACCTTCCTCTTTTGCATTCTATCGTGGCGCACGTGGTGAGGCTGACAGGCACGAGTATACGCTTTGCCGGTGTACGAGGCACCCCGGGCTTGGACGTCCTGGTGTAGCCATCTTCATGACAGTGGATTGGTATGGGATCGCATTCGGATCATGTACCCCTCTCAGCACCGCAAGAGCGATCGCATCTTTGCAGGCTGACAACGAGAATGAGCGCAAGTCTTGCGCAAAACTTGAACAACGTGGGTCTGCTAGTAGGTACGTACCTCGAGGTACTTTGAGTGTTCTTACAGCCGCTAGTCCTGTTTTAGAATAGCTAAACCAAGGTATTGAAAAGAACCTAAGGTAACGTTTTGACAGCTGCTGGCTAAGGTACATCGTGGGTGTATCAAGACCCGGCTTGCTTGTCTATCTTCAGGTTCATCAACTTTCGGGCACACTCTGACTATTTAGCTTGTACGGGAAGCCGGTCTTTTGTTATATGCAATGGAGGTCGCAAATCGTTAGACTCTCTTTGATTGAATACATGATCATGGAGAAAGTGAAGCAGAACGGAAGCAGGGCCATCTTTTCCCTTACGAATCAATTCTCGACAGAATTCCATACTCGTTTGACACATTCATAATCCACAATAATCTCACCGTGAGTGTCATGTCGTCTTTCCATCCTCCTTCTGGAAAAGGTCTCATAGGGTTTAGTCATATCGAGCACCTGTTCCTCATAAGTTTGGAATTGGATACCCAGGACTTCCTCCGTCCTAGCCGGCCTCTATTGACAGGCAGACGTGAGTTTCTCACGGCCTTTGGGGGGGTGCTTTTTGAAGATATCATTGGAGTCACCCCATATATTTTCCTTAATGTCACCAGACACCATTCCGACATTCTGCTTGCCATTGACCCTGGAACCGAGGGCCAGTGCGTGCAATTTGCTACGTCATCCGCGTGGATCATGATGCCCGGGTTAACAACATCCCCTGATATTCCTAGAGCTGGTCGAAAAGTGACTGCTTTTTGCTGTTAGTAGCTTCCTTGGGGCTGATGGTGCATGTTAGACTCATAAGAAGCTATGGAACGCGAAGTGATGAATATTCGGAAATGCATTCTTCTCTGCTAGTCTCACCGCTCAGCAATCGCCCCAAAGCCCATTAATGTTCTGATTACACAGTAAGACAGAATGGTGTAATCTAAATATTTGATAGTGTCATGATGGATTGAATAATAAGAGGAAAATATTGTAGGAATATGGTCACTCGCAAAAGTAACCGACGAAAGATGAGATTGGTGATGAAGATGCAGAATAAGCTAGGATTGTGAATATTGACATAACGAGATCGAAAGCATCGAGCATGATACCGTCCTCCGGTCAAGGATCCAGGCTCGCGAGCGACACGAGTAGTCGTCGTACACCCTGAAATGTTAGGATACCGATACCAAACCACAATTCCCCAATAAGAGGACTTAGCAACAAAAATTGTATACATCGATTGATGGAAGTACGCTTCCAACAGCTTGTACGCGAGATCGCTGACTCACACCTTGAATTTCTGAAAAGCTCAGGATAAGTCCTAACTTTAGGAGTGTACAACGACTTCACCCGAAAGCCAGGCAGAGATAGTGTACTGCAAGATTCAAATGTTCTGGGGTATCTTAGGACTGGTAGAAGCTGACGGGCGATTGCTCTAATACCACAACATCGACTTGGGCCTCCGCTTTGGGCTGGTAATCTGGTTGAATGATGCTGGTAGCCTCGGTAATCTGCAACATGCACATCCGAACCTCTCCTCATCTGGCTTCGCATCTTTCATTAGAGGAACGTGAAATCCGACGTGAAGTGCAAATTTAGTTAAATCTGAGAAATTTAAAAATTAATTCGGACACATTTGGCCGACAGCCCTACCAAAGTGTCCGAATTACCTATTTTGAAACCCGCGTGCCTGGTCATAAATGGTTGTCCCCTCACCCGAGGGCGATGTTTTACCACCAACTCCTTTGACAACGATGAAATGCCTAGCTTGACCGGCGTAATGCCAGAATTGCCCTCGCACGCCTCACCTATCTATTCGCCTCGGCCCCAGATTGTGAAACAAGTGCCCGATTTCGACCTCGACCATGATGGGTCCGAGTTCCCACCCCCTCAGACACTTCTCAGTCCTGCCTTCACACCTCCCTCCACTCCTGGCTCCGAGACTCCCTCTCGGAAAGAACCGAAGTCGGTGTCAGTTGATACCACCTCTCAGAAACCTCCAAAACTCCTCGATACTTTACCGGAAGTCAATTGCGTCGTTCGCGCTCGAATACCGACGGTGACAGGCTCAGAAATGTTCCTGCACCTCTACCAGAACGATGTCGATAACAAAGAGCATCTAGCGATTGTCTTCGGTCCAAACATACGCTCAAGATCGCTTGACGCTCCGCGACCTGGTGAGACAGAAATGGATCGCATGATACGAGGAGCTTACACAGGAAGATTACATCCTGGAAGAACGTCGAGCCGCTACGACTCACGGCCTCCGAACTTGCAGGGTGACGCATCTACAACGCCAATAGAAGACCCTATTGTTCCGACTGCGCCTCTTGTAAGGATACACTCCGAATGCTATACGGGTGAGACGGCTTGGTCAGCACGATGCGACTGTGGGGAACAATTGGATGAAGCGGCCAGGCTTATGTCTCTTCCCTCCTCGCCAGGTGGTGTGATAGTATATCTGCGGCAGGAAGGCCGAGGCATAGGATTGGGTGAAAAGCTCAAGGCGTATAATTTACAAGATCTGGGCAATGATACTGTGGAAGCCAACCTTTTGCTACGGCACCCGGCTGATGCACGAAGTTATGGACTCGCAACGGCGATGCTGCTGGATCTAGGATTCGGGGGAAATGCAGGCATCAGACTCCTGACGAACAACCCGGATAAAGTGCGCGCAGTGGAAGGCCCGAACCGCGATGTTATTGTTAAGCAAAGGGTAGCTATGGTCCCTCTGGCGTGGAAGACTGGCGGTAAGAGAGGAATCCACAGCGAAGAGATCGAAGGCTATCTACGAACCAAAATTGGGAAGATGGGACACATGATTGAGTGAAAGCACTTTGAATAGGTCCATCACTCACGGTACAGCGAAGGCGTTGTGGGATGAGTCCTGATGTATAGTCACACAGTGTATTTGTACAATTGCCGCTGCGCATCTAGAATTGATATTCGCGATCCGCTCACTACAGGTGGATCAGTCTCGACATCCATCCAAAGCCTCCTCTGGATGCGAAGAATAGTGACCATACGCATGGGCCAGAAGTCACGATTTATGAAATGTCTCTTTCCACCCATAAGTGGGCTTACCGTACGGTAGACGAAGACACCCCTAGCCGCCGAGGGCCGGCCGAGAGGGCCCAGCCTGAATCATGGACTGCATACCGCTGGAGCCCTACTGACTCCAGTAAGGTAGCCAACGTCAGCACCAGTAAACCCGTGAACCCGGTTGAATGGACACCGCCTCTGGTACTCGGCACTCTTCGGCGCAGCAGTCAGCGTCCAACAATAGCATTCCTTCGGCCTCTCCCCCCACGAATTCTCATGCTGCTACTAAAAAGCGTCGCACAGCTTCCATCTCTACCTCAGGAGGTGCCTCCGGATCGCGAGGGGTAGCCAATCTCACGCCTGATCAACTAGCAAAGAAAAGGGCGAATGATCGGGAGGCGCAAAGGGCGATCAGGGAGCGGACAAAGGCCCAGATCGATGGGTTGGAAAGAAGGATTCAAGAATTGACGAGCCAGCAGCCATATCAGGAATTGCAGCATGCCATCCGCCAGAAAGAGCTGGTAGAGGCCGAGAATGATGAGATCAAAAAGAGGCTGATATCGGTACTGGGCATATTGCAGCCACTGGTCCCGGGGCAGCCTCCAGTTGGGGGGACCGGATTGATAGGTACGTAGTCCCGTCCTTCAGGGATTTCATGAAGCACTGCTAATTACTAAAGATCCGAATCTTGCCTCCCGTCAAGAGACATTCAAACCAGCTCCAATCCTCACCTCAGGCTCGAACCTTGGAGCGCATACACCAGGCCATGGCGACCCCCGTAGTGCTACATCCACGCCGTCTACCTACACAGCAGGTACACTACCACTACAAAGGCACACACCTCCCTCCATTTCTCAATCGACTTACACTTCTCAACCAAATGACTTCGCACCCGTGAACGGTCTTGAACGTCGACATAGCAGCGTCTCGCATCTTTCTCGGACATCAGACGAAAAACTCGATCTGGGCTATTCACTTCACAGTCGTCGAGACACCCACTACAGAAGAGAGCATTCTGGCATTGACAGACCGCCTTCGCTGCCACCATGCTCAACACTGCCTATGCATACCTTAAGTCCGTTTCCGAATTGCGATGCTCTAGGCATGTCAAAAGCTGCACATGCAGTGCCTGTTCGCAACGTTCGACCAACTTGCCCTCTGGATGGACTCCTAACGGACTTCCTCGCCGAGCGCCGACAGCACGCAGAGAAGGGTATGTCGAAAGAAGAGCTGATTGGGCCACCTTATCCGAGCGTGGTGTCTCTGCTCCAGCCTACACGCGGCCTGATGTCGCATCCGCTGTCCAAGGTGTTTACAGACATACTGGGCACATTCCCCGATCTCTCCACTCTACCAGAGCAAGTCGCTGTACTGTAAGCATCCAAACCCTTGTTCTCAGACCGCCTTCGCCAGTCCCTCGTTCTTCTGTCCTCTACCTCCCCCATTAACCATTTGCAGATACATTATGTTCCTACTAATGCGCTGGCATGTCCTGCCCACCCTCGAAACCTACGACCGTCTCCCGGACTGGATAACCCCACGCCCATCTCAATTGATAACCCCGCACCCCTCCTGGGTTGACTTCCTCCCCTGGCCACGCATGCGCGAATTCCTCGTGCGTCACTACACTTCGGTCCCTTTCGACGAGTTTTTCATCCCGTACACCACTACCTTATCGCTGAATTGGCCATATGAGGCAAGAGATACGCTATTGACGAAACCGGGGACTGACGAGCTGAGCATCAATCCGGTGTTCGAACGGCATCTGATGGATTTGAGGAATTGGTCATTGGGACCAGCGTTCGCGAGAGCGCATCCGAGCTTGGCCGAGACTTGTACTATCAAGAGTGAGGGGGAGAGGATGAGGTGATTGGGATTGAAAAAGTGATATAGTCAAAGTCATTTTACATTCTTATTGACTACGTATGGGTGTAATGAATCCCGACAGCGGTGGATTATGGAATCTCTGGTCCTGGACGTTATAGGCATTCTTGACGCATATGGGAAGACTGGCTTATCGAAAGGCTTTCCTGGAGGATATGGTGTACACTTGGCTCCTCCCTGCTGCCAGTGAGATGAACTGACTCCTGGACTTGTATATATGGAGGATATTGGGTATATTTTCCAGCATCTTGCTGCATATGGGAAGGGGGTCCTATCAGTTACAAGCATTTGAGAGCATATGGTACGGAATCCACCTGGCTGCAAGTCTAACATTGTGTTTTGTACACCCCGATATATAAGATCACTTTTGATCGATCTCGAAAGTGTCTACCTCGTTCCACTTTATTTCGTACCAACCAGAACATGAATGACCCTTGGTACTATGATATCCATGAGTAAGGTTGATAGAGTAATCCTCATACCTACCTCGGTGAGTAAATGCAATTGAATCCCATACTCACTAAATACAGCCCCTTCCTGTTTCTCCTAGGGTCTCTTTTTCGCGCTCGCGCGCTCTGCCGACCCGGCTGTCGTTCTCCGACGGCTGGAAGGTGTTTCGGCGTGTTTGGGAAAGATCTGAGACGGCGGGCGGTGTTGCGGCTGGGGTTTGGCGGGAGGTGAGTTCAGCCATCGTTGGTAGTTGGAAAAGTACTGCTATCCTGGCGAATACGTTTAATGAATGGGTTGAAGTTAGGACTGGCTCTTACTAGTGGGGATCATGTCAATGATGGCAAAGGCGTGCTCGATGGCCTCTAGCTCGTCGCTCAATCGTGCTCCACGAAGCGTTTCCCAATCTCCCGAAAATCAATGGAATATTAGCTAATACAAGTACAAAGACAACTCCTCAATCGATCGAAAAGGGTATCCCGTCCAAAATGACCTTTCCCCCAACCTCCAGCACGACCTGAATCCAAGGAGCGCCAAATTGACCATTAGGTAGCGGCCCACCAGTCACCACCCCCGTAAAAGCCGCCGTATTGCCTAACCTCACTCTATTCAGGAACTGAGTAGCCAGCAATTCTACCAAGGACCAGGGAATCGTCAGTGGCCCTTTCCCATCAACCTGGATGTCGTTTCGGATCTTGAAGGCCAGTGATACGGCGCCTATGCCGAAGTCATAGGCGTTCCGTTCCGCGCCCCCGGAAGCTGCTTTGGCTGCTGCTCCGGTTGCGACGCTGGTGAGGAACTTGGTCAGCTTTTCGGCGGGTTCTTGTCTGTTGGTTGCGCTGTTTAGGATCAGGGCGGTGGAGGTGAGGACCATCCTCCATGCGCCGAGGTTGTTGTAGTAGGTGACGAACCCTCTCTTTGAGTGGATGGCGAGGGCGGTGTCATGGTTGCCGTGCGGGGGAACTTCGGTATCAGCTGCTTGTGGAATATTATAATTGGGGGTGAGTGAAAGGGATCGACTGTCTATGGGGTTTGCGAGAGATGGTAGAGAGTGAAAGAATAGGGTCAGGTAGAAGAACAGAGAGAGATGCCTAAGGAATTTCGGATACCGATAAGACTTCATATCTCACACGGCTGAGAACAGAAGTCCACAGTGTGACAGACAATAGTAGTTCGAAATCCAAGGAAGAGAGGCATAAGTTGAACAACAACATGGAGACGGGAAATTGAAGCCCTTTGTAGTCCTATCCAATCTGAAATGACACAAACCAATTTCAGGCTTGATCAAGATAGGCGCTTTTACATACGCGGAGAGTTATACGTCTCGTGTCGGAGGATTCGGCGCCAGTATTGTCGGGTATACCTGATATCGACACATCCCGCGTCTTTCAGTTCCAAAGTTCGGGAAAAGTAGAATAGCACACAGCACAATAGTTCTAGTTCTAGCTTGTCGCGTCCCTATAATTGATCTGGAACGAACTATATATTATGACTTCCTCACAACCCCAGGAATCTAAGACATACATCCGTTGAACTAGCCAGGCAATGCTTACACCTAGTCTATGCTGATTATGAATTGTCAATAGCTTTGATGTTCATCCCGGAGTGTAGCTACTTTGATGGCATACAAAAGTGTGCAGGTGTCGGGTGTTCCAAACATCAGGCAACTGAACTGACAACGACGCCTCTACCGCTGGCAGCTCTCTGAAATACCACCTAGACAGCCCATCACCGTTCGCAAAGGTGACTCTAAGCTTGTGAATGCACTCGGTTAGCCTCCTCATAGCCTACATCTCGATTCAGCATGTTTTATACCGACCTTGTTGCAATCCTTTGCAACAGCATTTCGTCTACAATCTATCAATTGGCCCTTGCAAAGCATCGGATATTACCTCTGCGTAAGATATGTGGTAACATGCACCGGAAAGAGCTCTGGAAACACCGTCTCATTCTGTCCTGATTGAACCATATCGTGGCTTAATAATGAATATCTGAGCCCCAAACGTAAGTTTGAATGGGTACGCTGTTCATAGGCAGGCCTTTCCCCCTTCACATTTCTTCATACAGCGAAATAAACACTAGGCTCATTCTACGTGGCCTTTGTCAGTGACTGCAACGTGTCCGGCGCGTAGGCGGCAAAGATGATACTTCAGCCGCCGTTTCGGCTGTCTGGAACATTGGTGGATCAGACACGAAATTTGATCTTTGATACTCAGATTTTATTCAAAAGCCTACTCTGTGCTCCAGCCATGGATCTACTTTTCTTTCATCCAATTGTTGTACAGCTGTCACTTTCGTTAATGCTCAGCACTGCTTCAATTAAATATGCTACCAGTTTTCCACGGCTCTCTCTTTACGTTCTTTTCCTTAGCCTTTTTGATTGCTCACATTCATTATTGCATAGCGGACACTACAGGAAAATCACTTTCCGGAGGCCTTGCTGGGACTTTGCTTGGTGAAGGCTTCACAGCAGGAGGTTCCACAGAGGTCGGAGATAATCTTATTCCAACAAATGCGGACCCTTCTCTCAGTATTACATGTGTCGGAGACAGCTATGCCTACAACTTACCGGTCAGTGCCGGCTTCGACACAAGTCACATCACTATGCAGCAACTCTGCGCAAAGACACAATTCAACGGCGGCCAGCCTGGCCAGCATATCGGCGGATGGTGTGATTACACTCGCTATCGTCCGCAAGTTGTTTTCGATCTAACCGCCCCTGCTCAAGTGAATTCAGTTCTTGCGAATCCTCGAGTTATGACAGCATGCCAGTATCGCTGTTTCTGTAACTATGGCTTGGGAGCCGACTCCATCCAGCCTCCAGCTCCGGTGGCTCTCGAAGCGACATGGAGATCTGATCAGACGTACGAGATGACGGTTGAAGTAGTGAATGACTTTAATGGGCCGGCATGGGCCAACAACGTAATCGCGGCCCAATTCGGCACACCTCAGAGCGACGGCTTGGAAGTTGACGTGCCGCTGTCATCGCACAAAGGGAAGAAGGGCGCATTGCCTGTCAGAGTTGCCGAGGTCCTTACCATGAGCCAGCAAGTCTACCAGAGAGACAAATCGACACTTGCGCACGCTACCTTCATGAGTATGAATGAGGACAACCAGATCGAATGCTCAGGCGTCCGACCTCCCTGGCCACTCCCTTTCCCTTTCATAATGGGCCAATTCCCCGATCTTACAAGCCTCTGTGCGGTAGAGTTTTCTGGTGGATCATCTCGAGCAAACGCAGGAGGATACTGCCACCGCACCGATCTCCCAGGCGGCGACGTCTTACGTACAGTCTGGTTTTCCGACGAGATGACCCCCCGATACGAATGGACATGGGGCGGACCAAATTTCTTCGCCTCTGCGGCAATCCGGACCTGGTGTCGGATGAGATGTAGTTGCAAGAAAGAATCGTCGAAGAAAGATCCCTTGAAGCAAATATTTGGTTCCACGGTTTGGAACATTATTGCCAGCCAGAACATAGCATCGAACCCAGACGGCTCAATGACGATCCAGGGAACAGATTCTCAGCAAAGCGAAACGCAGGTTCTCCCAGCCCAACCGGCCGCTCGTCTTAATATTAATGCAGCAGGGACTTGCGGGCGGGATGGACGGCAATTCTGTCCATCGACCTGGCCCACCGAGATATTGGGGGACATCAAACAGATGCTCACGCCGCCTAAAGCCACAGAGATTATTGCTCCACCAGCCAGCCCACCGACTGATAAGTTCACGACTTGTGGTCGTTATTGTAGTTCGCAAAGTGATTGTGGGCCTGGCGATAGTCAGAAGGATTGCTTCTGTGGCCTTCCTTCACCAAAGGATGCACATACTTTGGGACTTGATCCTATTTCTCCAGTATCGGTGTGTCTGGTGCTGGCTCTTACAGTCGCTGGGATCAGCGGGAGAGACGTTCCGGCAATCGATGTCGATACTTCTGCTCAGGGGTATGCACAAGATTCGCACTACCTTGATGAACGGGGACAGGCTTACCAGTGTCCGTGTAATTCTACGTACATTTCGAGCAGCTGTTGTGGAGTCAAAGATGGGAGGGTCTGGCTTGATTAATTTGATACCCAATATATCGCTATTTGATCCATGATGCAATATTGGATTCGAAGGCCGGCGAAGGTGTCGAGACTCTGTTCTTTCCCGCTCCCGTGGAAATGCAATCGTGCAATCCCATCGTCGATCTTCATCTCCGTCGTTCACGTAATGTACGCACATGCAGAATCGGAAAGGTACCTAGCCCCTTTGAATTCACTACGGAGCACAGCCATAGAATATTGGAAGCTTGTGTGACTGATTGTCGCTTTCCACCACTTGGAGTTGTTTGATGGCGGTGTATACGACAGGCTAGCCGGCCATTACGAGAGTCCATTTTCCGTGCGATTCGCGGAATCGGAAATGGGATGGAAGCCTCAAGTATGATTGGCCGATGTTGGCGCTCAGCACAGAAGTGTGATTGTCGGATGCTCCAACACCTCCAGGAATAGGGTTATATTAGTGGCTTGGCAAGGGAATTACGACGACTTGCCTGCAGGTCACACCCGACAACATGGTTCGGAAGCGGTGAAGCTGTGCGAATCATCTTACGATCCGTGAGGTCGGTAGGACGGTAGCTACCGTGCTACCTTCCTCCTCGACCGCGAATTACCGGAAACCCATGCTGACTGCATGAAAAACCACGTTAGACCCTTGCGATCAAGGGACCATGACCCGCGGCGATGGTGCTTCAAATACTCCTCATAGCTGAGTGTGGCTTTCGTTTCATGTGCCACATTCGAATGTGATAGTGGCACAATACTTCATCAGGCCCTGACTGGTTCTGCACACAGGCAAGACTTAGCATTCTCGGTTCGATTCGCTGGATGCGAATGTGACTAACGTGGCTTAAGGTTCAGAGACGCATGTCGAGCATCCTCTTTTGGATTGGTGACTGCATGTCAGACGCTTGTGCAGCTGAACAGCCTTCTTTGATCCAATGTACCGAGGGTCTATTGCGAAGTCCCTTCCAGCTCCGTGGCACAGAACCAGGTTCTCGATATAGCATCATTGCACCAATTCGTGAATTCCGGTCCATGGGCTTTGTATTCGAGGGACTCAGCATCCATTTGAAGACACTTCATGTGTTTTTGGCCTCTTTGTGCTTGTGTGCAATCTCGTCAAAAGTGACCATGCAGTCTTATGTATTGGTAGGGACTTTTTCGACCAACACTGGTACCTTGTACCTCTACTTTGAAGAAATGCGACTAGTACGGCGTCTCTAAATCTCATTTTCCAGGCCCTCGCTCTTAAGCGAAGGATTATGCACTGCCGGGGCGTAAGCATCTGCATTTCTACTTCAATTCTGCTATTCGCAGCGAACGATATATTGGTTTCTTGTCCGGCTTTACCACCCCATCTCAACACCTAAGATGAAATGTCGCCCTCACTTCCCAGCCATGTGCCAAGCCGAGCTCATGATATTATCATCGCTTGTATTGTTGCTCCAATAGTATCCGCAATCATCGTGGGGATCAGAGTCTGGACGAGGGTTGCGGTCACCCGTAATCTTGGATGGGACGATTATGCGGCCGTGGTTACTTTACCATTCTGTATCGGTTTCAGTATTGTTCTCGGTATCTCTACGCGGTATGGGATGGGACTTCATCTCCGGGATGTAAGCTCAATTTCTACAATTTTTGTCTAGTTTCAACCGCCCTTTTCACCATTACAGACGTTTAGCGTTGAGGACATTCTTCCAGCACCATTGGACTCTCTACCCCCTCCAAGCACGATCATGCATTTCGATAATGAATTGCTGACGCGATGGCTTCTACAGATGACACCGGAATTATTGTCGGACCAAGCTGAAGTACGACTACCCGTCTCCCAGTCAGTCCCTATAAAGCTGGCTGATGAACCTCGTCACAGTGGATTTTCATCTCTTCGGCATTTTATCTGGCCAGCATCCTCGGCTACAGACTAGCCCTGCTGCTCATGTATCTTCGAGTCTTTGGGACAAACAAACGCTTCAGGTATTCAACATGGGCTGTGATGTTTTTCGTCACTGGCTATCTATCGTGTAACATCATCACACTGATCTTCGGCTGCACACCAATTACCAAGTACTGGAAGCCTAAGGAACCTGGCCACTGCATCGTTCTTGTAAGGGCTGACCACGCATACGGATCAATGAACGTCGTTTCCGATGTGATGTTGTTTCTTCTACCTTTGCCCATGGTGTGGCAACTGCAATTGTCTCGGAGAGAAAAGCTAGGGCTCTGTCTGGTGTTCATGAGCGGAATTTTGTATGCCTCCGAGTAACAAAAGATTCGGTCATTGAGGAGGCTAATATCTTCACAGCAACTGTGCGGTGACCACCCTCCGGTTCGCCCTCCTGGTTCAGAATCTCAACGCTCCTGATACGACATGGCTAGACGCAAGGACCTTCTTACTAACGTGAGATGCTGTGCTTCCTCTACTCACAGTTCGGACGCTGACTCCTCACAGTGTAGTCGAGATCAACACCGGTCTGATATGCGGCTGTACACCGATACTGAAACCCTTCTTCAGACACATCTTCTCAATACCCCCACCCATTCAATCGCGGCAGAATTCTGTCGCTCGACCAGGGTCGATCTGGGTGGGCAAATCTCCAGAGGATCGTACCCGGTGGAATTACAGGTGTGTCGTTGAGTTGGAACGTGGAAAGGTTGATCGGGATGAACTTCTATTCAAAGAGGTGGAGCTTCAGACGCCGCGATCATGACTTGAGGGAGAATTAAAGGTTTACTTGGATATTACTAGGTTTAACGAGAAGGCGTTTGCCGTGCACCGACTTTCCTTTGATTTATGGTTGGAAATCTCAGGTTGATGATATCTGATATGATTATTTTCGGTTTACCATGTTACTAGTCACTGTAGCATCGACTGTTCGCAATTCCAACTCCAGGTATCAATTTTCTTTACTCATCGATCAGGCCCAGCATGCCAAGAGCCGGGCCCTAGGAACGAGCGCGAAACGGTGGCGCCGCTGGAGGAGGCCAAATGCTGTATCGACATTGACATTGACATTCGACAGCGGTAACTGTATATGATGATGCTCCTGGGAAGGCGGATTTCTTCGCAGTCGAAGGATCCTTCGCCGCAGGGCTAGCAACTATGAGCTCTAGCAATGCATTGCGGGGTTGGTTGACCTCGGCTTCCATCTGCCGGTTGTCCTCTGTGCCTCTTTGGTGCACCGCATTGATCTCCTCGTACATTCACTGACGGGGTCAATCCGATGATGTGGGAAGCTCCCAGTATACATCACAGCAAGCTTGTTACAATCATCGCCGACGCCTTTCCGGAACTGTCATTCCTTTGGAAGCCAAACGTGTATATACACACGGATTAAACACATTCTTCTACTTCTCCTCTCCATCTGTTCAGGCGGAATACACTGAGATTTTGCTTCGCATCCATTGAACTATTGGAGCACATTCGTGACCACACTGTATTTATCTGTTCCAGTCACTACCCATAATCCACCATGGCCTACACAAAACCCCAGCTCTCACTAGGGGAGAAAGCAGCATTGCTCCTCGCAATCATACGATCGTGTTCGTGACCCACTATCCTTCCTCCCTCCAATGCTAATATACACAGTATCGAACGGTCTCTGGACCTCCCTCGTCGCCCCCTTCCGCGGCGCCTCAGGCAGCGCCAAATATACCAATCATGTAAAACTAGCAATACTGCGCACCTTCCTGAAGCAAACCACCGTCCGTCACCTGCAAGCCATAACACCCTCCGTCGAGGAATCCTACACAGCCCTCGCGAAGCAAAAAGGCTTCGCGCCCGAAAGCCTCACATGTGCCGACGGCACGAAAGCGTTCTGGATCGGCAGCACAAAGGCCGAGAAGGTGGTGATATGGTATCATGGCGGCGGCTACTGTCTCCCTCCAGACCCGGGCCACCTACCCTTTTTCCACTCCGTGGTCGAGTCTGCCGGTGGGAAAATCGCACTGCTGGTGCCTGAATACACCCTCGCGCCCCACGCCACCTATCCTCATCAGTTGCGCCAAGGCGTCGAAGTCGTTCGCCACGTCTGCATGGCCTTGAAGCGGGACCCGCAGAATATAACTATTGCTGGAGACTCGGCAGGCGCTAATCTGGCAATGGGCGTGTTGAGTCATATGCTGCATCCACACCCTGAGATTCCACCGCTCGAATTGGATCAGCCTCTCGGCGCAGCGATCCTGCTAGCCCCATGGGCGAGTTTCAGAACCGACTGGCCGAGTACCAACTACAATGCGCATAAAGACATGGTATCGGCACACGCGGGCAACATGTGGAGCGCGACATTCCTTGGAGGCAAGAAGAAGGATGGATATAACGAGCCGATGTCTGCACCTGAGGGATGGTATGAGGGGCTAGACGAGGTGGTGAGGGAAGTGCTTGTGCTCGGGGGCAGCGACGAGATTCTGCTCGATTGTATCAGGGCGATCGCTGAGGTGCTGGAGGGTGTGCATTCTCGTGTGACGACGGTGATTGCGGAGGGGGAGTGGCATGATCGGCCGATTAATTCTGCGCTTGGGGGTGGAGGGGAGCAGAGCGAGGTGGTTAAGGCGTTTGTGAAGTCGAGGTTGTGAGGTGGGAGATGAGGTATGTATGGGTATTTTCACAGCTATCAGGCCTAAAGGTGGACCGGGTTCGTGCGCTGATCGAGAGGACGATAGAATAGGGAATGTTAGATACGAAACAAGCAATGATTTCCGCTATACCATACAAGTCACAAAACCAATTGACGCCATGGAAACATCTCTAAACAAGAACCCTGTCACAAGCCAGCGCCATGAAATCATGTACAACCCACCCTCGCCCCCTACCAAACAAAGCACTCATGCCATAACAGCAGTCGCCGGCACCCCAGCTCCAGCCCCACCCCTCATCCCATTCCTACCCAATCCACCCCTCCCCCTCTGCGCCCCGGGCTTCGCAAGCGTATACCTTTCGCACACACGTCAGTAAACCTGAACACCTTACACATATCATGTCGACCACCAAAAAAGATAACAGAAAAAAGAAAAAAAGAGCAATGAGAAAGGAGAAAGGAGAAAGGAGAGAATACATACTTTGCAAAAGCCCGCGCCAACGCCTTTTTACAGCTGACCTTCTGTCCGCCGACGAAGGAGTCGACTGTGACTGCGATGGCGCGATCGACATCCTGCGAGGTGCAGTATTCCGAGAGGCGCATTTTGCAGAAGGCTTCGCTGATGCGCATGATGGCTTCCAGGTGGCGGACCTGTGGGGTGTATTAGTTGTTTTTGTGGTCGAGATTGGGAGATTGGTTTTTGGTTTTGGGGGGGATGTTTACGGTGATGGGGTAAGCGCCAGTTGCGAGTGACTCTCTTCGCATATCAGCGAACAATCTCGCCACTTTATCCTGATCGATCTGGTAGAGCTTCGGTCGACAGTGATCGCGCGCATACATGATATACTGCCGCAACAGCCCCTGCGGTATTTCGCCCTCCTGCTTCGGCTCCCCGCCATTGATCCGCTGCTCGCGCATCTCGGTATCGTGTTCGGTCTCCATGACGTTGGCGTTGGCGTCGATGGAATTCGCGGACGGATGGGCGCGGCCGTGGGAATTCACGACGAAATTCGCCAAGCGCTCGTCTTCGGCCGGATCGACGGTGTCGCGGACGACGCAGAGGATGTCGAAGCGGGAGAGGATGGGTTCGGTGAGTTCGACGTTCTGGGCGAGCGGGATGGTGCTGTTGTAGCGGCCGCCGATGGGGTTGGCGGCGGCGATGATGGCGCAGCGGGCTTGGAGGGTGGTGACGATGCCGGCTTTGGAGATGGAGATGGTTTGCTGTTCCATGGCTTCGTGGATGGAGGTGCGGTCTTGGTCGTTCATCTTGTCGAACTCGTCGATGAGGCAGGTGCCTTGGTCGGCGAGGACGAGGGCGCCGCCTTCGAGCGTCCATTCGGCCGTGAGGGGGTCGCGGCGCACGCTGGCGGTGAGACCGACGGCGCTGGCACCTTGGCCTGTGGCGAAGACGGCGCGGTGGGCGGTTTTTTCGACGTATTTCAGGACTTGCGATTTGGCGGTTCCGGGATCGCCGAGGAGGAGGATGTTGATGTCGCCGCGGATTTTGTGCTTGCCTTGGGCTTCTTTGCCGACGCCGCCGAAGAGGGAGAGTGCGACTGCGGTCTTGATGTCGGTGTGACCGTAGATGCTGGGAGCGATGGAGGCGATGATCTTATCGCAGATATGGGGGTCGCGAGACAGCGCTCGGATCTCACGCTCGTCTTCGTCGGTCAAACTGAAACCGGCCATTTGGTCATGTGCTTGGACTACGTGGTTTGCTTCGAGGATGGTGGCGAAGACGGGGAAACCGTTGCGATTGTTGAGCTGAGCGTCGTAGTTGTTGCGGTAAATGCCAGTGACTTCGATCTCTTCTCCAGGCTTGGCCGAATCGATCAGATCCCAGAGGAGGATGACTTCTCGATGACGCGGCAAACGGCCGGCGGGTACCGTTCCTGGAGACTCTTGGAGAGTGAGTTTCTGATAGTTGCGGTAGATGGTCTTTTCTGAGTTCAGAGTGAAGGGACCTCTTGATTGGCAGTTCTGGCAATAGGAGATGCGGACCTCGACGTTTGACTCTTGTTGGAAGGGACCTAGTGTCACGCCGCACTTGGTGCAGTCGAAGCGAACGTATTTGAGCTGTGGGAAGACACCTGTCCTTCTGGTCACAACACCAGTCACACGTACTAGGCAATTGAGATGAGTCTGGCGGAGCTGGCGAAGGGTATAGTGCACCGGAAGATCAGATATGCGGATATGGATTTCGGAATGAATACGCTCATAGTCGGGGTAGTGCAGCAAAGTAACATCCATAGCGACCTGGTCGAAGATCTTGAGCACCTCCGCAGGAGCATTGGCGAGGAAGTATGCCAAGATGGCCTTCGAGGCAGAAAGGTGGTCATATGAGACTTCCAAAGATTCTGCGTTGATTTCTCCCAATGTTCGAACTCGAGTCCCGTAGACCGAAGTGCCATTGTCGTCTGTATACTCCGTAAGGAACGACTTGAACTCTCTGAATATTGTTCGATATACAGCAGGCTGCGCAACCCAATCAGTCAAGCTTGAGGCTTTGACATCTTGTAGTGTTTCGAGGGAAAGCTCCTCGTCCATGATATCTTCACCCATCTCTTCGTCTTCTTGTTCTTCATCGTAATGATGCCTTCGTCGTCTTGGCTGTTTAGTGAGGTCCATTTCTGCATCATCATCCTCGTCTTGCAAGAAGGCTGCTGGCATGCGACGTCTCCTCGCAAGCTCTCTATCACGCTTGTTCAATCGCGCTTCGAGCTGTCGGCGAGTCGCTACATCCAGGTCTTCGTAGTCTCCTTCATCATCGATATCGGCTCCAGCATATGCATCGTTCTCGCGGGTTTTGTAGTCGCGCTCAAAGTTGTCCGCGAATAAATCTATTCCGTCTTCATCCTCAGCCATCTCATCTGCGTCGTCAATGTCTCCGATGAGGTCGCGATCAGGATCCAGTCCTTCATCATCATCGTCGTCGAGGGGCATCATAGGTGGGGAAGATGGAGGTGCTGTCATGGGTCAGTCTTCTAAAGATTCAGGTACATGGGGGACACTCACGGCTTGAAGGTGGAGCCGCCGATGAAGATGGGATGTCATCGTCAGGTTCTCTAGATCGCTTCCGACCAGTACGGCCTATGGTACCTCGATTCGCCGCAGACATATTGGGTCGAAGTGGTGAACTAAAGTGTGTCAGGTCAATAATCCTACCATGAAAACTTCGACTGATCGGGGTAGAGCAAGTACCTCATCTTGAACTTATACGAAATATACACAGTGTAACACTTTGATGTTAAACACTGGCACTGTGTGAAGAAAATGGGATCGAAAGCAAGAGCGTAATCGCGTGTGAGCGCGTCGAACCGCGATTCGTGAGTTGCCGAAGTCTTCCCGTAAAGTGGTTCCTCATTGCAGAGCGTTCGTTATTATATATCGCTATACTAAAGCTGCATTGAAGAGACCTGACTAAATAGTTTGTGACCCTCTAATATCCTGAACCACATCACATTGATATCAGTTCGATGATTGGGTAGTTCACCAACGCCGATCGTGACGACTTCTCCTTGATCAACAACAGTCCCGAGTCTCCTCAATCTTTCCTCCTACAATCATGAATGCTCCTGAAAGAGCCGACGCTTCTCACGGTAACGCGAGCATATCCGATACAAAAGATGCGCCAAAGAGCAGCCTGTCCCAGGTCTCACAACACTCGCAAACCGCTTCCGACTTCATCGATGGCCAGCTACAACTTGAAGCCGACGCGCGAGAGGCTCTCCCCTATGCCTTCGATCACTGTACACAGCCTCTAGGACCTCTCCGCCAGAACCTCTTCTCTTGTCTCACTTGCAATCCGCCACCCCAATCACCTTCTGATCCATACACTCCAGCCGCAGTCTGCTACTCCTGCTCAATCGCGTGCCATGGCGAGCATACTTTGGTCGAGCTCTTTAATCGGCGCAACTTCACCTGTGACTGCGGAACAGCGAGATTGCCTGAGACGTCACCGTGCACGTTGCCCATTGATCCGGCAACGGGCATGAAAGGGCCTGTTCACTCTCAAGCGCCAGCAGAGGGCAATACATACAACCAAAACTGCCGTAACCGATTTTGCGGCTGCGGAGAAGTCTACAATGCAGAAGAAGAGAAGGGCACCATGTTCCAATGTTTAGGTCTAGCTGGAGAATCGGAGGGTGGATGCGGCGAAGACTGGTGGCACCCAGAGTGTGTGCTTGGTCTAGGACGAGAGTGGGCGAAAGTGTCTAAAGACCAGGTCAAGGAGGAAGCCAACGGGGCACCGAACGAGGGAGAGGAAGCCGAGGCCGGACACCCTATGCCTCCAGGATTTCCTCTTGAGGATGACTTCGATACTTTCATCTGCTACAAGTGCGTTGATGCGATTCCTTGGATCAAGAGGTACACCGGTTCTGTAGGATTCTTGCCACCAGTGTATCATTCATCGCTGGAAAATACCGACCGGTTATCAACAGACATGGAGCAGGATGCTCAGAGGTACATATCCCCCTTCTGACAACGTATGCGTGACCTTAATCTGTTGACACTCCATAGACGCCATTCTCAGTATAAAACTGCTCAAGCGGAAGCTTTAGAGGACTCTATAACAAAATTCGAGACTAATCACCCGGCAGAGGCTTCTTCCGTTGAAGCTATACATACAAATAATTCCGTCAGCTCCAAGAAGCGTACAGCCACCGACGCCGATCTCGATACTTCGGCCGCCTCCAGTGCGAAAAAGCCTAAAGTCACGGCCCCTCTATATCATAATTACCTCCCTGAAGCTTCCACGAGGCCTTTCTCTCTCTTTTGCAAAGAAGACTTCCGCGAATACTTCTGCCGCTGTGCGGAATGCTACCCTCTCCTGAAGAAGCACCCGCAGCTCTTGGAAGAGGAGGAATCATATGAGCCCCCAATCTCCGAAAGTGGCGACGAGGCTGGTGGGCAAAGTGTAGGGACCGGGAGTCTGCTTGACAGGGGAGAAGCGGCTCTGAGTAACGTGGATCGTGTGAGAGCCATTGGTAAGTGATCTCTACCAGCATCATCATCATCCCTGTGCGAGAATGTGAGTTGATTCTGACCATTGCATTCAGAGGGCGTAATGGTCTACAACCATCTCAAAGACAAGGTCAAAAGTTTTCTACAGCCATTCGCAGACAGCGGTCAAGCTGTCGGCGCAGAGGATATCAAAGCCTACTTTGAGAAACTGAGAGGCGATGAACAAGGGATCAAAGAAGCATCCTTGACAGGCGCTGGTGGTAATGGTGACGGCAGTGGTGACAATCGAAGGGAGCAGAATGGTAACTAAGATTCTCCCTCCAGAGTACATGGTCGAAATGTGCTCACGACGTCTTTTCAGGCTACTAGATCTTCAAATGTTGACCAAAGTCCTACCAACGTCAACTGGCCAGCCTATGTAACAATATCAGCAGCGCAAAAGGTTGGACAACCTTAGCACTTCTTGCATGCTATCCACTCACCTTGCGTCTCACGGCGTACGAGCCTACTTGTCATGTCACCTCATCTTAGGTGCATCTGCTTCACTAGGAAACTCCTACAACGCAGTCTTCTCGTCCATGTACATCAGTAAGATTTCCAAGCCTCCCAAAGCGACAACTTCCACAAAAACCAAGCCAGTCAAACCAAACATTACCATCCGGGTAAGATTTCGAATTCTAATCTCAGCAAAGCTCAAATAGCAACCTACATCCCAACTTCACTTATTGTCACCTCCCGACCCATAAGACCAGTATCACAGCCCACCAAAATGTTCGCATAGCACGTCCGAAAGCTGTTCCCTTCCCTTCCACCCCACCCCAGCTCTATCCTCCTCCCACCCTCCTCTCCCCCCAACTCCCCGTAGCTCCTCTTTCTAATCCAATGCAATACAGCAGCAGCCACACGGCGTGCCCACAATCCTGTGAACTGTAAAGCATGGCTTCACTACGCTAGCCAGCGGCCCAAGAATCTGTAGCTACTTCATAGAGAAGCCCCAATGCCCGCCGCTTCACCCCCTTTCGAAACGGGCAACGAGGCCTGACTAAGGTACTGAACTCTAATCGCTCGACGCTCGGGTCTATCTGCTACGCAAACACCTAGCTGTGATACGTTATGAGACCAGACCTTGCTTTCCCATTGTTAGCTCTCATCTGAAATCTATTTCATGCCATTAGAGGTTATTGGCATAGGTCATGATATCCTGTTCCGTGACTTCCTTTAGCTGGGTAGGTTCTTCTCATTCATTTTTACTAGGTCGTCTGATTTGATATGTCCTCTTTGCGTTCTAGCCAAAGTGTATCTACGCTATCGATCGTCCTTACAGGCTGTAGGATGCTAACAGCGAAAGGCGAGAATTGAAGGACATGGACTCGTACTCAGACAGGGACAGGAAAAGCAAGTGCTGAACGAAGTGCCCAATCTTGATCTCAACATCGAGGTCCTCGGAATTTGAACTTTCTTGTCGCTCGGTCAACGAAGTAACGAGAAGGACGATATCTGCGAGGTACAGGTTTTACTCAGTGAACGATATGTCAAGCCAATGTATGCCTACAAATACGAAACAATAGAGGGCATGGCTTGGTATTCTACATGGCTGCGACCGAGTACCACATACACACATAAAGCAGGCCAATCTCAGCCTTTCATTTCGCTACACCAGCACGTCAAGCTACAGTCACATTCTCACCGAAAGCTCCGCCAAATACTTGGATCTCGAGTTTTCCTTTGATCCCTTCATCACGTCAGTCAAAGCACCACATAGCTCGACATGGGCACAACGCCAACGACTTACCGAGATCATCCCAGGTCCCAGACTGTCCTTTGCGGATGCACATCGCATTGATCGCCACCGCCGCGTCCCAGAATTTGTACCACACGCTCGTATCAACTCGGTTCGGATCACGTGTGCTAATGATCATGGTACAAAGACCATCTGAGATCATGCTCGAGATCAGTAGAATGACCAGCACTGGAAGGAGGAGAAATGTTCACCATCCGACGTCATTGTTACTGGCAATACAGTGTCAGGATCTGTGCCGACCTGACCGAAAGTTCGACTCGTAGAAGACGTCCGCATGCGATCCACGATGCTTTCGCACGCGGTCAGGATTCGATTGTCGCTGGGGAGGCTGCCGAAGCAGCGCACCTCGGGTCGAAAGCGAGAGACTGTCAGTGCGAGATTGCCGTCGCCTGTTGTTTTTCTCAATCGTCAACCACAATCTCTTGTCAATCTAATTCATGTAGATGGGCAGGTGCCTTACCAAAGTTCCACACCAAGCCTCCAGTCGAGGACTTACCACCCACACATCCGTCGATGACGACTGATGATGCTAATGCCAAATCTGCTAGTTTAGCTTTCGCGAAGCTTCGTCCTGGTAGTAGAAGGGGCTCGATAGCGCAGGTACCGTCCGCTTTGTAGGCTTCAGTACTGGGGCCATCCAAATGAGTGTTCCAGGGGTACTCACAGCTCAAATATCTCTTTGGCAGTCCGATACCGTACCGCTCGTCCGCATCACGGGAGCCAAAGGTCAGTACTGGACCTGCAGCGCGTGGTATGGATTCCCATGCTGATAGACAGCTTTTGGGGTTCAAATCCCGATCCCATTTTCCACCGTCGCATGTATACTTCACGACTGGTCCTTGGATGGGAGGCCCACCAGATAAAGTAGCATTCAAACCACTGCCGGTGAGCGCCGTCGCTGGCGATGCGAATGAGAGAGTACCATTACTTTTCACTAATTGGGCGTATGAATCGCTCGATGGCGCTGCGACGGCCTGGGCTATATTTGGTGGAAGCTGTACCACTGCCGCTGAGGCCAAGGAGATGGATGTTAGGACGGTAAGAAAAGACAACATCGTCGGAGAACGCACGATGAGATGATGATATATTAAGTCATATTGGATCTCAGGTCCAACCTTATACCTTCGCACAACTAGCAATTGACTTCCGGCTTCGGCTTGAACATGGGTCTTTTATGATCCCGTTGGGATTATTCCTTGGGCAATCGGCATTCATGTGATGGAGATGGTCCAAGATGCGGTTAAGCGGTACAGATCGCATATGTGGGGTATGGAGTGTGTGGGGTAAACAGAATGAAGGGTGAGGATATGGCCCGAAAGTAAACTCCTTGTTGAAGATAATACAGTCATCCGAATCTTCACGACCAGTAATCAGCCCTTAGAGTAAGCGATCCGCCAGTAGCAAGAGTTCTATGACCAACTTAGGTATGGGTTTTCACGTGTTTAGTCCACTGGCGCTGGAGCATATAGCCGCACGTCATTCCTCAACCAATATACGTTGGCCTACTCCATTAGGTGAGTTCTTCAGAGGCGGTCACATTCTTCCTACTTCCCTCCTTGGTGAGCTTACTTCGTGCCGTGACCCGTACCTAAGTCCTGCCGGATCTTGTCGATGGCTTTTACGACACGTGGTAACCCCATGACGTTGTTGGCCCTCTCTCGTAATGAGAATGTGCTGGTATTCAGTATTGGTCAGCGAAAGTACGGTGTGTCTAGATACTAGCGGAAAGGGTACTGGATCGGATGAGTAATAGTGTTTGTTCCTCGTGTAAGTTCATGATATGGCTCGGAGTGAAAGCGCTGAAGGTCGTCTTTAGTATTGCTGCCATAGCACCAGTCCAATACTTGCATCCAAAACCTGCAGTCTTGTCTAAATTCGGATGGGATAATTTCCACGCTCATGAGTGGGGAGTGTCACACGGCAAACCTCGGCATTGGTTCCGTACCAAGGAGTATTGGCTTAACTGCAGTGATTGTGAATATCAAGCGACTCATAGCGAGTTTCTTGCTTGAATGACGGATGGAATTAAGGCCCTGCAATCTGTGATTTGCGAACCAGTCAGCCAGAACTGCATCGTGGTATGAAAGTCTAAGATGTTTGTCCCAAGAAGGTGCCATGCAATCCCTACACTTGTATGGAATTCCAAGCGACAAGCGAATCGAAAGAAGTCTCGGGACAGCCAGGAATAAGACGGAGGTATGTCCTCCCAAAAGTTATTGCCGAGAATGCGTTGAAATCCAAAGGATATATTATAGTTCTTTATACACTGTACCATGCGTGCTGAATCCACTCTTTCCTCTTGATGCCGTATCCTACCTCAAACCTAGCGGGACGGTGGCGTCCTTGACGACCTCAGGTAATGAGAAAACCTATGGCTATCCTCGATTCTCTACCACTTTCCACAAAGATACGACCTTCTCTAAGGAACAAAGGGGTGACCAAACAGTCCCAGCCATTAATTGTGTCCTCTGCAATCCTTACTTCCAGATTGGCCGACTTCCTGTCAATGCGTATATGTAGATTCCTCAATAGAGTGGAGAAGCTTCCCAAAGAGAGTGGAATGGATACCCATCGAGCTGCAGGGTACTCGATCAGTCTAGCCATAATCTAAGTCATCTCAAGGTTTCTTAGCCGCACGACCGGGTCAAATTATTCCAAGTACAACTATGTGGAAGAGACCTGTATCAATTGGCGGTATAGTGACGGCTCGATTAAAGTCCCAGGAAGTGCTCAAGCACGTGTTGCGTCATGTCATAAGCCGAAATTCGTGTTTTGCAAGTAGCCATGGAGTTGTGTTGGGGAAACCTGACGCTGAGGTCCTTCGCCATGGCTACTTGATATGCGAAGAGAGAGCTAAGAGGAGTTCCATGAACGTCGACTTGGATATTTGAAATGAGCCTTAGGTCGTACTACCCCTAACGTGTTGGAGCTTAGAGCTTCAGTCGTCTCAATTTCTAATCGTGCTCTAGTAATTGCATAGGTATTCTTCTGGCTACAGCGGTAGACTTAGAAATGTATTTCAGCCCTATTCTAAGTGCCAAGCTTTTGCAAGAGTCTTGCATACGCTAGAGGATCTAACCACTGACAGGCGTAAGGAACATACCTTATATGACCAACATGTGTAGATCGGATTGTAAACTTGAATCGCTCTTCATCTTGTCAAAACCTGTACTCCGTAAAAGCGACCACTTCCGGATATCCGCGACGATTTTTCCTGGCATGCTTTCATAGTTTATATCTATTCGAAGGCAGGCGCTGGAAAGGGTGCTGTTTGGAAGTCACCTCCTGCAAGTATGAATACTACCAACCCACCGTCATCTGCTGCAACGGCAAGAGCCTTGGAGGCAACGCAGGGTCTGAAACGAGGCGTGCAAGCAGCTTTCGATGGTATGAGATTCTTCTCCTCTACTTCCTCTATCTCTGTTCTACGTTCCTTTACCAAAGAGTAAAGCGAGTATACAAATGCCACCCATTGATCCTTGCTATGAATTCATTCATCTCTCCCCACCCTTCTACAGTACTTCTACGGCAAGTGATCAATCTGATAGCCTTGATTCGCCCCCAGAATCACACGATGCTAAGAAGTTACCACCTACGAGTGGCTATATGAGCAAAGTTAAGGTTCTTGATCGCTACAAGGTTGTTGGATTTATCAGCAGTGGTACTTATGGGCGGGTCTACAAGGCTGTCGGCCACAACGGACAGGTTGGCGAATTTGCGATAAAGAAGTATGTCTATCCTGCTTCCCAGTGTTTATGTTAACCACGTCCGAATAGGTTCAAACCTGACAAGGAGGGCGAAACCCAGTACACTGGGATAAGTCAATCTGCATGTCGTGAGATGGCTTTATGTACTGAGCTTTCGCATCCAAACGTAATCCATCTCGTCGAGATCATCCTGGAAGATAAATGCATATTCATGGTCTTTGAATACGCAGAACATGATTTATTGCAGATTATCCAGCATCATAGCCAACCCACTCGATATCCGATTCCCGCATCTGCGATCAAGTCCATACTGTTTCAGCTACTCAATGGGTTGCTCTACCTACATACCAACTGGGTGCTTCACCGAGATCTGAAGCCTGCCAACATCATGGTTACGTCCAAAGGAGAAGTCAGAATCGGCGATCTCGGGCTGGCACGTCTGTTCCATAAGCCGCTGAATTCGCTTTTTAGCGGCGACAAGGTTGTAGTTACGATATGGTATCGAGCCCCTGAGCTGCTCCTTGGAGCTAAACATTATACGCCTGCAATAGACTTATGGGCAGTAGGCTGCATTTTCGCTGAGCTCTTATACCTTCGTCCCATCTTCAAAGGCGAGGAGGCAAAGCTGGACAGTAAGAAGACCGTGCCGTTTCAGAGGAACCAGATGCAGAAGATTGTGGAAATACTGGGGATGCCCACGAAGGAGAGATGGCCTGGCTTGATACATCATTCCGATTATACGGAATTAAATGGCCTCTCTTTCGCAGTTCGAGAAGGCGGTCAAAGCAGAACAGGATTGGAAGCTTGGTATTGGAATACACTGAAGAGTACAGGCTACCCAGACTCCCCTCCCTCTGCAAATCCCGGCGCGCAAGGTCTCGATTTACTCTCAAAGCTCCTTGTGTATGACCCGACCCAACGACTAACGGCAGAGCAAGCTCTCCAGCACCCGTACTTCACAGCGAATGGGGATCGAGTGTCGGCCAACTGCTTTGAGGGAATGACAACTCAATATCCGCATCGCCGCGTCAGTCAAGACGACAATGATATCAGGACAAGCAGCTTGCCAGGGACGAAGAGGGGCGGTCTGCCGGATGATAGCAGACCTGCCAAGCGGTTGAAGAATGAGCCCGGGTTATGAAGAATGGCCATCAGTGACGAATGATACCCTAGATTTGCGTTAGCACAGACTTTTCGCAGATATTATGAGGAAGAAATTGCGGGTCAAGAACTGCTCTGAATTCTTTCTTGTTAACAATGGGCACCATCAGAATTCGTGACTTTGCGTTCTCGAGATCTCGTACAACATAGATCAGGCGAAAGGTTGCCCCTTTTAAGTGTGGCGCACCACTTTGCAGGGCTGAAGAAGGCAAGGGTTTCACACATTTCGCGGAGTTCAAACACCATGTCTCCTTTCTCTCCGTGGCCTTTTCCTCTCAATTTGTTCGTAGAGCATGTCCGTTCGTTTGGATACCGTTGCCTTGGTTGAGTCGGATATCGACTGCCGACACTGTCCCGTGGTCCTGAAGAGGTCACGCCATCCATCGTCTCTCCTTAGTCGCAACTAGACCATCCTCGAGCGATTGCGCACTTATACATGTTGGACCCGCATGGATGTCCAAAGACAACAATCTGCTGGTTTCTCTAAGCACTCATGAGACCAACTACCCATCTAGTACCCCCACTCCTACCATCAATACACCCTCCTCGAGCCCCCATTCCAGGCCCCTATCACGACGAACCTCTCCCTTCCCTCTATCGCATCTGAAAGCAAGAGTATCTCCGCCGCCTGATCTTCGACAGTCTAGCGTCGTTTACCAATCACATGAGGATCGCGCCCTGGGGGAAGGAGCGAGTGACGATTCAGACTACGATTTTGGCGGGGAGGAAGTCGAGATGGGCGACACCCGGCCGCCCTTGCACCGCCCTACGGATGGACGGTCAGGCGTGCCTCTGTTGAAGGATGAGCGAGGGCGATCCTCTTACGATGTTTCGAGTGGAAGTGCAAGACCAGCTTTCGCTACTAGAAGATCCACGTTTCGGAGCCGCAGTCCAGATATGGAGGGATCTTCGGCCGTGAGGAAGAAATATACATATGCGGCGTTCTTCTTGCTGCTGAGCTTGATTACATTTGTCATTCAGACGGAGACGGCGAATTATATACAGAAGGGCCTGGGGTGGAACAAGGCTTTTGCTATGCTGTGAGCCTTCCTGAACGATCGTTGAATGGGATCGAGACAATCGGCCAGTGCTGATCTTTGCCAGATGGTTCACTCACTCATCATGGTCGCTGCTGTGGCCCACACAGCTACTTATACTTCGACTGTCAAGATGGAGAACACCATGGAAAGCCTTCTGGCGGCGGCATGTCTACATCGTCCGCACGACAGCACAAATGGTCCGGTCTCAAGACGTCCACCTCACAGCGCGAGCGTCGCATGAGTCGCCAGTGGCCTACATACTGAAAACAACAGCCTTTGTCACATGTGCTCTGACTGTCGCTGGTGCCTCGTGGTACGTGGCCGTGGACATGACTTCGACAAGCGACCTGACAGCCATCTATAACTGCTCCGCGTTCTTCGCCTACGCTTTCAGCATACCCTTGCTTGGAGATAAGTTTCGCTTTGACAAAGTCTTCTCCGTCATCGTGGCTACAGCTGGGGTGTTTATCGTGGTCTACGGCGACAAAGCGGTGAGGAATCACGGAGGAAAATCTGGTGGTGCTGCGGGTGGAGGGGAAGAGGGAGAAGAGACATCGAACAGGCTGGTTGGAAACATCGTGATTGGCATTGGCAGTGTGCTGTACGGTCTCTACGAAGTGCTGTATAAAAAGCTTGCCTGCCCGCCCGAGGGTACTAGTCCCGGCCGTGGCATGATCTTCGCAATGACTTTTGGGAGTCTGATTGGTACCTTTACGCTGTTCGTCCTGTGGATATTCATCCCGATATTCCACTATACTGGTATCGAAACATGGGAAACGCCGAATGGAGAGCAAGCTTACATGCTGCTTATATCGACGCTTGCGAACGCTACCTTCTCTGGATCCTTCCTGGTGCTTATTTCTCTAACGTCACCGGTCCTCTCCTCGGTTGCAGCATTGCTTACAATCTTCCTCATCGTGATTGTGGACTGGCTGTATAAAAACGAGAAACTGTCTCCTGCTGCTGTTCTTGGGGGCATCTTGATCGTAGCGGCGTTTCTACTACTGAGCTGGAGTACGTATAGGGAGATGGATGAGGAGAGACGAAAACGGTACGTTTATTATTCATGCCAGCAAGATTATCAACATAGATACTAAATGGAATACAGAATGGAAGAGGATCCCTTAGAGACCAGCGACGACGAGTGAATCTCGACTCTCCGGTAAATTCTTGGACAGGGCATGTTTTCAGCATAGCGACGGCGTCAATGCAGGGCTAAACCTTTGGAAAAGGGACTAGAAGCCCTAAAAAATAAGCATATACTAGCACCAATTATTGGATAATCAAGGCGCTGATGCTCCGATGCCGATACACCTCCACGTAAAGCCACCAACACCCATGTTCAATGCATCCTCACCGTAGCACGCATATCAAGCCATGACCGTGCTGCAAACGCGTTCTGCATCCGACCCCTAGCACTTCAAGCACGCCCTTTTCATTATCCTCAAAACGATCTCCTCACGCTCTCCATCCCATCTCACACCACCCGCTCCCATCCACTGTCCATACCATCCCACGAGCACATCCCCAATCTTTCCACGGCCCCTACATCCCACCCCCATTCAGCGAAAACAGTTGAATTTCCCAAACGAAAATCGCCACGGGGCACGACGCGGACCGTGTTTATCGACGATGACGCCACCACCGACGTGTTTGCCGCCGAAACCTTTGCTGTAGAAGAAGGGCATTTTGGGGTGGAGGTTTCTGTATTTGTGTTTGTGTGATTGGTGATGGATATCGAGACGGGGTAGGAAGTTGTGGTGGTCGTGGTAGTCGAGCGTTTCTTTGGCGTGGGGGACGGGTTCGGAGGGGAAGAACAGGGTTGTGGTTGTGGGTTTAGATTTGGGAAGTAGGTTCGTTAAGTGATTGGGTGGATAGTAGAGGTAAAGGTGAGGGTTGCTGGAGGGAGTATTAGATGGAGGAAGTATTAGGTGAAGAGGGAGAGTTGAGGGGGAGAGGGGGAATTACTTGGATGTTGTAGGTTTATAGGGGGTAACGTTGTGGTTGTTGTTGGTTTGTACGTTGGTTCTAGGTGGTTGTTATTGTGGTGCTTGCTTGGCGTTAGGGAAGCAGGTTTCTGGGGGCTTGGTAGGCTTGGTACCATATCGATTACGCTGAGAAGGAAGGTTTGACTGATACTTTTGAATCATGCTTGGCGGTGACATGTTCAGCATCTGATGTATATTGTTCGGATGGCAATAATGCCTGTAGTAAACAGTGAAAATGAGAGTGAGTTGACTATATCTCCGCTGGCGCCAGTACAATGAAAACAGCGGGAATAAGTCGCGGAGATAGCGCCGACGACGTCTCTCGAGTAACTCCATCTCTAATTACTTTGTAGGATCCTTCTTTGCAGGACCACGTTAGCTCATTCGTTGTCTCGCTACGTCTCTTGCAGCCTCCTTGAGCCCACCGTCTCTGAACCTGAGGCTTGTTGATCATATGCAAACCTGGAGGAATAGCCTAAGCAAGAACAGCAGTCATCATGACTATGCTCATGCAAACAGCCAAGCCCAGAGTCATTCTCGGATTGATGACCTTTGGCCCCGATGAGTCGGCTGGCGGGCGCATTACCTCTCTCGATACCTACGACAAATCCCTTGACTATTTCCAATCCCAAGGCTACAACGAAGTCGATACCGCACGCTCCTATATCGCCGGCAAGCAAGAAGCGTTCACCGCCGAAGCACATTGGAAAGAAAGAGGTCTGACGTTGGCTACCAAATGCTATCCAAATGTACCTGGGAAACACAAGGCAGAGAGGATTACTGAGGAGTTTAACAAGAGTTTGAGCGAGTTGAAGACCGATTGTGTGGATATCTTTTATTTACATGCCGCGGATCGGAGTGTACCATTTGAGGAGACTCTGGAGGCTGTCAATAAGCTTCATAAGCAAGGGAGATTTGTCCAATTGGGGCTGAGTAATTACACAGCCTTTGAGGTTGCCGAGATCGTGATTATGTGTAAGGAGAGAGGTTGGGTGCGGCCAACTATCTATCAAGGAATGTACAATGCCATAAGTGAGCTACTTGTGACGGGCTCTTTGACACGAGATTAGCTGATCATTACAGCCCGCTCCCTTGAGCAAGAGCTCATCCCAGCCTGCCATCGCTACGGGATTGATGTGGTAGTCTACAACCCGTTGGCGGGAGGTCTCTTCTCGGGCAAGATTAAGAGCGCCGATGTCCCAAAGGAAGGACGATACAGCAACACCGCGAATTCGGGGGAGTTGTATCGGAAGCGATACTTCAAGGATGCCACCTTTGACGCACTTCGACTGATCGAGCCCGTGGCTCAAAAGCACAATCTAACTATGCTAGAGATCGCTCTTCGGTGGTGCACCCATCATTCAGCGCTGAAAATGCAAAATGGTGGCCGAGATGGTGTCATCATTGGCGTTAGCAGCTTCGAGCAGCTTGAGAGCAATCTGAAAGATCTCGAGAAAGGACCTTTGCCAGAGGATGTTGTCAAGGCATTGGACGATGCGTGGATGATTACGAAGCCGACGACGCCCAATTACTGGCACTTGGACCTCAAGTACACGTACGATACGCAGAGAGCGTTATTCAAGCCGAAGAGCTGAAGGTGAGCTGGGCGTACGGTGTCCCAGATTCTCGCTTTTGCGTCATAATCTCATGCCATGATCGCCATGGACTGCAGTACATCTCTTGTCGGAAAACGTAAGAGTAGCGTGTGACCGTTAGAGAGTCGACAGATGTAGGCCGTCCCATCAGCAACTTTATGAAGGAGCGCAAGACGAAACGATGGTAGAAGACTGAGATAGGAGGTGAAGATCCCGATTTCTAGATAATCCGCCCCAGCGGACAGCAGCTTTGAGGGACTGCATCCGGTAGTGTGATACTCAATCCTCTCTTTATATCCGTCTCCACGTGAAGCTACAGCATCTACTAGCTCCCAGTAGGCCTGCAAAGTACTTCTACCAGGGCCTGCCGGCTTACCGAACCTTGTTCCACATCAACATACACACATTTCACCCTTCCGTCCTACCATAATACCTCCATGCCTTCACCCAACCTCGTACATCTTTTGACAGCCTTTGTTTCGTCGCTCATGCCTGCTCTGCTGGTCCTTGACCAGATTTTCTTCACACTGCTTGCCATCGCACCTCAGACACTCCTCAATCAGACAGGCAGTATGGAGGCCGAGGGTTTTCAGGTCTTTGAAGAGGGTGACATCCCTATCTACTTGATGGAGGACTTGCCTGGATTCCAAGTCCACAATAAACTTGAGATGGCCAGTAGCCCTTCCATGAGCCAACAGGAGTATGAGCGAAACATATTGGGTCTGGGGTAAGCTGCATCTCAACCTCACCCGCATGCTTGCGATGTCATCTCATCTTTGTGAAGTGAATCTCATCATCCTCATTTGGGTGCAAGGTCGATCTCCCGTCCTTCACACACTGAGCTTGATGTTCGTTGTCGATATCGTTGACAGGTTGTGAGGATGATCGCCATCAACAATCTTGGTGTTCTGTCTTAGCTGGCTGCAACCTGCACCTCAACACAACCAACATTCATTTTGGACACCTTCCTTTACAGGCCTTTCCCTTGCATACATTCCCTTTCAGACACTCTTCTCTTGGATACTCTTCTCCAAGGTCATGTTCTTTCATACATACCAGACTAATCGTAACTTCTCCAGACCCATTGCCAACTCTCCTGATGACGACATCATTCGCGTCGTTTGCCCAGGAGAGGTCGACGGTGATGTCGCGCGCAACTTCCTCATGAAGCGATCTTCACTCCAGCGCTCCGAGGCGCTCAACCAGTTCTTTCAGTCGAAATCATATCGCTTTGGTTGCGGCATGAGACTTCACTTCTACAACGTCCCAGGGATATGCTTTGGCTTGGTCAAGGATTATCTTGAGATGGGCTCAGACCGTTATACGAAAGCTCACATGATAGACGAAGTCTCCATTTACTACTCTAGTGAGGGCAAGCGTATCGAGACCTTTGCCCGTACATACAAGTGCGCCCGTCAGTTGCAGCTGAGCGGTCTCAAAACATTGGCTTGGGAGGCTATCAAGGACGAAGAGAGCGCTTTGACCATCGAAAACATCATCTCTTTGACGAGCCTTATCTTTGCCACTCAAGCCGGCTTCGGCCACGAGCTCAAGGAGTGGCTCCTTGAGCACATCAAACAGCATCGCACCTTTCTCAACGGAAATCCAGTAGTGGCCATGGATCCAGTCACTATCACCTGGACTGATGTGGTCAGTACCTCGAGTCCTGAGTTCAAGAAAGAGTGGAAGAGCTTGGTCAAGGACGAAAAGACGCCTTTGTCCATCGTAGGCGAAGAAGACGCGCAGGAGCTGGTTTACACTAGAGTTTTGCAAAGTTTGGATGACGCAGACCTCCAGCGCGCAGAGCGTGCCATGAGTGCTGTCAAAGAGAAGAAGCACGGGACGCCACGTAAGACACCAACTTCACCACGCAGGAATCCACTCTCACCACACAAACCAGTCATCACCGAGATCATCTCAATGGGCGATGAAGACGATGACCTGAGCCAATGGGAGGACCTCGACCGTTTGTGCCCTGGCCCAGAGGTCTCACGCACCACCGATGACACCAAGGCTCGTGTGTTGCTGGGAGCGCCTGCCAATCCGCGTTTCAGCACCTCATCCGCCCCATCGACTCGTCCATCTTCGTTGGATCTTGAAACAGCTAAAGCTCGCTCAGTGATGGGAATCAACGAAAGGTCGCCTGGTACCATCGCTGGTCGTCGCAAGCAGCCGGCCTTGAGCCGTGCCAGGAAGAGCTTCACCAACCTCATGCGCTGATCGTCCGTCCGCAAACCATCTTGATGACAGATCACATTATAAAAGTCTAGATGTCTTCAAAAATATTCTATATGGCTTGGATGAATTATATCGCTGGTTGATACAACATCTCATATTGATAAGATATCCCCAAGTGCCAAGAGCAGCAGCATGCCTCCTGTTCAGTAAGTCATTCCTTGCCCTGGCGAGCAATAGGCCCCATTTGGGCTAACAAGCTGCAGATACTCGGTCATTTTTGGCCTATACAACCTTCTTCTCTAATACCACATACTCCTTACCATGATCCGTCTTTCGAAAAGCTATACTAACCGCTGTGTCTGGTAACTGTGGGATTTTCACGACGCAGTCGATGTGTACACACACCCCATCTAATTATGCTCTTCGTTGCCACCTCAACGTTGTCGATCTTGAGTAGTTGCAATCAGACCGAACATTTACGGTACAATAGCTTACAATCCCAAAGTCCACCTACGCTGTATATCTCATGTCATACTACTGTCCTTCTCAAACCAATAGCTTGGAAAATGTTTACTCAACAAGCTACAAATCCTGCTCGCATGCATTAGAGCACCTACGATGTCATGGAGAAGGTCCGGTATCTAATTTATTCGCAGAACCGTCTGGTATAAGACTCCTACCCTACGCTCGTCAATACGAGACCAGGAGTGAATCTTCAACGATTAGCAAGGAAAGGAATAGCACCGACCGTTGATAATCCAGACCCTTCTCTCGCACCGCAGCTGGAGCACACTCTCTCCACATCACCACTCGCCACCTCGTCCCCAACCCCAAGATTCACCCCTCCATCCCCCCATCCCTACCATCCCCGCACACCCCAACACCCCAACACCACACACCCTACACAACCTTCCCCTCCCCCTTCACCAGCCAGCCCTCTCGCACCTTACTCCTCCCCCTCCCACATCCCCCATACCAAAAATCCCCTCCCCCTCCCCCTCTCCCTCACGCGAAACTCGTAAAGCTTACAATCCTACAACCTAGCTCCGAAATGGTCGATGACCGTCTCATGAGGGTGGGGAGAGATGCCTACATGGATACAAAACAGTCCCCATCCCACACTTCCCCTGCTATCCCAGCGGCACATGCCTCACTCCAACCAAATAACATCGCATAAGGGTTTCCACTAAACGTGCCGCACCCACATTAAATGTATCCGAAGACAGTATAGATACGCGATCCGGACATACGGGGTATGCTGCCTGAATATGAACATAGGGAATGTGATATCGCTGTAGAACCTAAAACCCCAATTTCCAGCGCTCACACGACGTCTTCCTCCCGCCCACTCCCACCAGGATAACACGGAACATCAAGGCAGTTACGAATCTCAACTCTCAACTCTCAACTCTAGAAATCTAGAAGGAGATGAAGAAAGGGGTATATATTTATATATACATATTATCATCTCAGGCTTGCGAGGGAAACGCCGGACGGGGTGGGAGGTTGATAGAATAGATGGATGGTTTGTATTGCGATATATATTATATGTTTGCTTCTGGTGTGGCTGGTGGATGGGGGGAGTGAGTGTGGGAAGGGTGGGGGGGGGAGTGTGGGAAGGGGAGTGTGGGAAGGGGAGCGTGGGAATGGTGTGGGTAGGTGGGTTTTGGGCTCGCTGTTCGGGGGTGGAGGGTTGTATTGTGTTGGGGTTTATGAGCAACATTTTTTGGGAGGCATTTTGGAGGAGGTTCTTTGGAGGAGGTTCTTTGGAGAAGGGATGAAGGGATGAATAGATGAGAGAGTAGGAATTTTTGGTGGGATTGGAAGGAGATAGAGATAGATGTGTCTTAGGCCGTTGAGTCTGGCGGGTAGGATGATTTATTCCTGTGGTGAGGTACTCAAGCTACCTAGGGCCAAGCTTCTCTAATATCCTCGGTCCTTGCTCTTGCCACTCCTGTTTCGAAATCCACATGTTGTCCTTGTCCGCCATCTATGCGGGTCGTTAGTGCGCTCACTCTGTGGATTTGTAAGAATGGGCGAGAGTTGACTTACGATGTTGGCGAGTACGGCACCGCCGAGGAAAACCATGTGTCTCCGCCGTGGTGGATCTTCGATTCTGACTTTGAATTTCTGTGGAGATGATCAGTACTGTGAATGAACGCATAAGGGAATGTTACGGTACTCACGTTTAACCTTTCGGGATTACCTCCCAAGACCTTCGTTAACCAGAGCTGCTTTATCTCCTTTTCCATCCTTGATGGTAGTCCGGGATACATGCTACTTCCGCCACTGAGCACAATCGCCTTATACAAGCTAGTCCTGATATCCACATCCGCCGTTTGTATCGTGTTGAACAGAAACTCCGCAATACCCGGCTGTTCCACATCGACCAGATGCGGTTGGAACAGACACTCCGGCGCTTCGAATCGCTCACTCCCCACCCTGATCACCCGCCCGTCCGGTAGCGTGTAAGATTCCACAAGCACCGTCGTCTCTTCGCTCAGCTTCTGGTCGAGCTCCAGGTTGTAGGAGACGTAGCATAGCTTCTCCTTGATCTGCCGTACCGTTTCGAAATCGGCGGTTCGGTTCAGGGCGTAGCCTCGGCGGAGGAGAAGGGCGATGAGGTTCCGCGTTACGTCTCGGCCTGCGACGTCGAGTCGTCGGGTGAGGTGGTTGAGGACGGTGGATTCGTAGACGGGGACGATGTGGGTGACGCCGTCGCCGGAGTCGACTACGACGCCGCTGCTGAGACCTGGGCGCTTTATCAGTCACGGTCTGATCTTGCGCGGTGACGTAGGCTACCTTGAGCGTAAAGTGCCAGTACCGCTTGGATAGCTACGTAAACTCCCCCAAAGTTATACCTCTCAAACATAACCTCGCACATCTCTTCCCGATTTTTCAGAGGGTTCAATGGGGGTTCCGTCAGCAAGATCTTTCGACCAGTCGTGTCTATCTTCATCTTCTCATTGAATGTATAATCCCACAAATGCTTCATGTCGTCCCAACGCTTTACGATGCCGTTCTCCATCTATCCACTCAATGGTGAGTATTCATATATTGAAATATCTCCCCAGCTTCTCTCTGCAGCCATACCGGGTATGTGATCTGTAACATCGACCTAGCTGCTGCTGCCTCATCCCCGCACATGATGTCCTTAACGACAATTCCATCGTCGTTTCGCTCTTCGGACCGCAGGATGGGCCGGCCAACGATTGAAGGGTATGAGTGTTCAGGAAAATTCTGTGGGACACAGACACATGATCAGAGGGGGCGCAAGCGTCATGGCATATAAAGTGCCCAATGCTGCTAGGCTTACTTGCGCGGCATATCCCACTTTCAGGAACCCAGTCCCTCCATCGAGGACTACTTCGGGTCAGCTTGCTCACCCACCTCTTACAAGGACCTGCACGTACCTATGGGCGCCTCTGCCATCGTCTGTAGTATCAATTGCGAGAATCCAGCTTGACATACCTCCCCAGTCTAACATGGATGGATTTGGGTGCCAAGACCCAAAACGGGCCTAAAACCAAACAGCCGCGCGTATTTTTCTAAGCGCCATTGCACTCTCGCCTCCATTCCCACCACCTAATATATCAAGGGATGGCCGTCCTTCAAGTACTGCTTTAGCCTTTGCTTTATCTTTGATCCTGTTTCTCGTCTCGACCAGTATACCCCAGTATGTGATCTGACTTGACCGTCAGGAGACCTGATCATCCGTTCCTTTGTTGAAGTCTTCGCTTCCAATCCTAAATAATGTGCATGCCTTCGCCTTCACCTTCACATGGATATCTTGATTCTCTTATCCTGAAGGCATCTAATCACTTGTGTTTTACTCTTTGATTCCGATATCCGATCACTCCCGTACCCATGAACGATCCAGACGCTCCTATCTTTCACGGTATCGACCGTATCGGCGCCAAACGCCAATACGACTAGCATACTTCACCTGCGCTACTACATTCATTCACCATTCCCTTCCAAGATGCCCAGCACGCTCCTCATCTCCTCTACAATCTTCTCCTCCAGCTTATTCTCACCCTCAGAGCCCTCAACTGTTGGCTTTGCCCGACTCCAAGCCTCTTCCCTCTCCTTAGTCGGTGTTATCCTCTCCCTTAGTGACCTTCTATTCTGCAAAGCGGCTTCCACATCTTCTTTCACTTGTACCTTATCCCACTTCACCTCTTCTATCGCACTGCCCACGATGGCGGCACTAGAGCCAGCTTCGCGGAACGTGTGCAAGATAGCGACGATGAGGGAGAGCGTGACGGCTTCCGATGCTATGCTTAGAGTAATGTAGTCTGCGTTGGCATCCTTGCTCGATGTGGTAGCAAAGACGCCACTTGCCCGATCGAGCTGATGCGGAAAGTTGTTCAGGGCGGCAGCAACCTCGGCTGCTAATGGTGGACCGACAGAGTGGAGCAGATTGAGCAGCAAAGGCAGAATCGCCCGTGTCCAGATGCTGTACATTCGTGGCGGCTGATCGAAGGGTCCAAAAGGTCGTGATCGTAAAATGCGAATGAGGTTCGTAGATAGGATGTGTGAGAGGACGCCTTCAGTTGCCAGCAATTCGGCCAGAGACGGTACGCTGGATATTTCAAGCAGAAAAAGTATGCTGAGCTCGCCGTAGATGGGATCGCCAGACGTTGCAAGCTGGTCAGACCAAGAGAGCAGGGTTGACGCGCAGCGGGCCGTTTGAAAGTCCGAAAAGGCATTAAGGAGGTGGGTGGTATTGCGTGCCACATTGGGGACGTGTAGAGCGGATCGGAGGATTGCTGTCAAAAGAGCAAAATCAGATGGGCGGACCGGGGCTGAATTTTCATGTAGTAAAATGGTGAGCGTGCGGAAGCCTTGCGCTACTACTGTGGAGACGATTTCTAAGGCGATCTGTGTGGCTGACTCAGGAGTACGTGGTGAATTTGCTACGTCAGAGTGCGACTTGCTGAGATTTGGAGATGGTGATGTATGGACCTGGAGCGCGAGATAGAGAATTTTCAGAAGCATCCGGTAATAATCTGCATCTGCTCCACCCAGGGCAGCCCCAACATTTGGATTGTACATGCGGGCTGTATCCCATGCCACAGATAGTATGTCATACACTGCAACTTCGGTTGACTTGACCTCGAGCAACCGCTGCAGGAGTGTGAAGGCTAACTTCGCCCGTGAAAGTGCTAGCTTCTCAAAGATAGCTTCGGGTAGGCTATTATTAGCATTCGCTCTTAGAGAATTGGTAGCGGCTACTGCCATGATGTCTTGGAATTTGGGTTCGTTGGCAAGCGGCCTACTCAATTCGCAGAGCAGAGATTTCCAGCTATGAAACAAGTTCTGTAACATGAATTTAGTCAGGAGAAGACACTCTCAGATCCTGACTCACCATTTGCGATTCCACAGCTGATAAGTTGAAGTTTGCCCTCCTTAATTCTTCGCGGAATCCATCATTACCGTTCCTTCCAGCCCACGCGGGTTCATAGGATAACATCCTATCTGCAAGCTCGAGGTCGTAGAAGAATGAATCTCCTAAAGAATTCCTCCTGATAGAAGTGCGTTTGAAATCGGCTAGCCTACAGCCCAGAAATCTCAGCTCAAAGTTTTTACGCAGGTTTACCTGGAGAGAAGCATTGTAGCTTGGCGGCAAGATTGCGTTCTTGATGAGATGTGTGAGATGCGGGACTAGGCCCTTCGCAAATTTCTGATTGCCCACTTGTTGGGTATAGTGAGTATACATTGAGAGGATGTCGGCCACAAGGGACGCCATCTGGATGCTGTTGTAGTCTGCAGAGGCCTTATATGACTGTTCTTTGTAGGTCGTAGCTGTCGATCCTATGTGAGCGGCATACTCGGAGATCGCCCTGAGAAAGTGACCATGCTTTTCTATGGATCTCAACACCCATGGCCAAAAGTCAGCAGCGAGGGCCACGAATTCCAGCATTCTCAAAGCTTTCCGCGAATCAATCCTGCCTATATTAGATAAGGCGTCCAGAGCGGTGTTCAGTATGGGCTCAGACTGTTCTGAGGTAGAGGGATCTGACTTTTCCTTAACCTTGAAAGAACCTCGAGGTGTGTCGCCTGTTAAAACAAAGATAGCAAACCACTGTTGGCGCTTACTAACGACTGCTGAAGATAAGCTCCACAGTGCCAATGACAGATCATCACTGCGCAATGGCTGATCTAGCAAGGAAAGAACGTCGAGAAAGTGGCCAGAAGTCCCAGGACTCAGATGACCTAGCAGAGATTGTGGCTGTTGGCTAGTATCTGCGGCCGAGCGAATAAGGATATCGAGCAAATTGATGACGGGTACCTTGTAGCTCTCATGTGCGACGTATATCTTGGCAAGTGTAGTTGCAGCCTTGAAAATCTGGTCTTCCAGATGCGACGGTGGAAATCGAAGCAATCTATTGACCTGACATAGATTGCTCATGAAATCGATTGCAGCTATGACTTGCGCAGTCCAATACTGCACGCCACGTATGGGTAAGGTGGTAGTGCGGGTCAATGTTCCCTCAGCGAGAATATGTAGAAGGGGAAGCACTGTAACGTCGTTGCTTGACCTCGACAAAAACACACTAACAATGTATTCGGCGGCAGGAGCGAGCGTGCTGGTAAGCTTTTGCTGGATATCCGGTTTGTCGTTGATATCGAAGCAACACTTCAAAATCTTTTGGAACGTTGAGCAAAGGCGAAAGTTGATCTCCATCCGGTCTTCTTGTACAAGAAACTTCCATTTCATTGTACCCTCGAAGACTTCGATCATTGTCCGCGCGAAGCTGTATAAAACCTTCTCCATGGTGTTTTGCGATACGCCAGTTGAAAGTACATTGACGCTGTTGAAACGAGTTATAGCTTTTGTTGGAGCCTTTCGAGACACCATGTGAGCGACCACATCGTCGACAAGGGAGTCGAAAAGTCGTACGCAGCCTATGAGGAAGTCGAATTGACCCATAACCATCTCCTGGGTTGCGACGACAACCACGAGCTGGCTCTCATCCCTGCCTATGCCTAGAAGACCGCTCCTACTTAGGAAGGGCCAGACTCTATCAGGCATTACCTGCAATAATGCAAACGTGAATTGTATGCATTGCACGATAATCTCCATGGAGTCCAAATCTACAGCTGGTTTCCGAGTTTTATAAAGTTCTTTTTCGAATATATCAAAGACGACAGAGATCACATCTTGATTGCGATCCATGCCGTCACTAGCCAATCCTAGTATTTGTTGAGCGGACTCAATGGCTTGATCAAACGGAACATCCTTCGTTACAGCAGAAACCATGTTCGTGATCAAACCAATGATATCACCCACAGTGACTGCGGACACTGAGGAGGTCAGATTGGCGCTCGTTTTAGTGCTCGTAGATGCCATATATAGCATCTTGCCCATATATGTTAAAGAGGAATATGACTGGTTCCATGCCACAACGAAAGGCCTGGAATCGTTCAAAAGCTTTCCAGTGGTTCCTGAGGGTATGACATGGAACGAAGATGGATCGGACTCGATCGTCGCGGGCAGCGCCTTGAATGATTGGGATGTCAATGAGGCCCCCAACTCGGGAATAAGTGACACGATAAGATCTTGGGTCAGTTCGATGCAATCGGCCTCGGCTTGCGTGTTGATAGGCCTATAAGCTTGGTAGTCCTTGCTTGGCAATGAGCAGGTAAACGTATTGGTGTTTGCGAGCATGCTCCACAACGCAGGTCGCCCTTCACTATTGCCATCGTTCGCAAATGCCAGTCCTCGACAGAGCTCCAGGAGGGGCAAACTTTCGTAAGGGAAATGCGTCATGGCAACCAAGAACAGCTTGCGTGTGAGGACTTTGTCTTGGAGGAATAAAGCAGCAGGTTCAGCGCTGTGAGACGCTACTGGCCTGTCAGATGCCTCCCAATAACGCTCTGATCCTGTGAGAACCGCTAATGTGGCAGATACAATCGGAGGCAGGTAATCAACGACGTCGATAGAGGCTCGAATTAGATCGAGCAGCACTCCACGCATACTCTGCCCTGGCTTTCCGTCGTGCTCAAAGCCGAACGGGGTACAGTATTCAGTCGCTATTGTCGAGATTATTTCGAAGACAGTGCCTCTGCCAACAGCATCCCTAGCCAGAGAAGCCACCGAGTCTTCATCGACGGCTATCACAGCATCGTAGATGTCTTCGAGTAGAGTTGGTTGCTGGGATGTGTCGCTGCCGGTTGACGATCGGCGACTCAATGATAAAGATCGTTTTCCAGGACGCTCGGCACCATCAGTATCAGAAGAGTCCGCTACACCGTATTTGTCAGCCGCACGTAAGGACTGCTTAGCTTCCCGAACTTCTCGCGTGCTAAGGGCGCTCTCTCTCAGCTCCCTCATGATAATAGCCCAAGCCATAGCAGCCAGACTTGCAGGCTTCAACGAAGACGCATCAATGAGAATCTCATTGAGTTCGTTGCACGTGGCCGAGGCCAAGAGATACACATCGTCGTTGCCGGCAGACCCAGACGAGACCGCTGTACCAAGAGGCTGGCTTAGTAGCTCAAGAGCCGATGGAATATTGAGAATGGCTACGGAAATCAGGGCTGGGAGGGACATTAGAGCTATTGCAAAGATGGCCTGAAGGGCAGGATGTTGCTACCAAGCCAGTCAGTATATTCTAATTACCTGAGGGTCCAGAACTCACAGGTTGCACGCTTTCGAAAAAAATTGATTCCTTCATTAGCCTGAACCACGATAGGATTGTAGGAGACTTGACGAGGACGGAAGATGATTGGATCAAATTTAGGGTGATCTGCATAATATGTATCATCTCCAGAAGCTGACTTCTCGTCCAAGCAAGCTCGATGTCTTCTTGTGTGCCTTCATCCCGAAACCAACCACTGCCTGTGGCTATGCTCTTGTGCCTAGTTCGAAGAGTATCAACTGCATCGATAACAAGATGATTGCAATTTGCCAATTGACCGGAACTCCAAGCTGAGAGGACGTCGGCGCCAATCTGTTTCAACCATTCAAACCTCTCCTGTCCGTGGCTGGCAGGACCGCCAGCACTGTGAAGTGTCATGAATGTTATAAACTCGCTGCATTTGAGAATACATCGTCGTTCTGAAAGGTAGTTCTCCAACAACCTCCTATGTCGGGCGCCAACTTCTTGAAAGCCTGAGGTCTTACCGTTTCGTGGTGTAAGTTTGGCGAGCAATGAAGAGCCTGGATCGAAGAGCGAGGCGCCGAATTTCCCGCTTTCGCCTCCGTCATCTCGAAGTGTAGTCTGGTTGTCACCGTCACCTTGTAGTAATTGTATTGCTGGTCTCGTTTGCCACTCTACCACAGCGATGCGTAGTGCGGAAATTTCATCAATATTTGTCTCTTTGCAGAGCCACAAGGTATTCTCCTTAATCTCCTTAATGTTGAATCGGGGATGCGAAGAGGGAGTAACATTGATGGCGGAGGTCCTGGTCTCGAAGCTGGACTTGGTTTGTGGTGTTGACGGAGAGAAAGGCGAGAAACAGCGAACTAATATCGACACAGTCTGTGGGTCCGTAAGATGCCGCTGGAGAGATGTACTGTTCAACCGTGTTTGGGAGAGAGCTACGTAGGTTGTCTTCCATGACCTGGGCGCCGTTAGCGTACATTCTCGCTGATGGAATCGCGATCACTACAGTAGCTGGTGCTCCCCACTCAGGCACCTATCGAGAGGCGGAAAATAGGCCTCTCCAATTGGAGCCATCAAGGCAATCAAGGCAAGCCCGTGAACTCCATACTCCTGCTCCAAAGCCGCATTGCAAATTCTAGTGAAACGAAACCGCGCGGAGCGCGACTGGTAATTTATGGGTTCGCGCTAGTGTCACGTTTGATTAGTGGCGGAACATTGACATCCACAAATCATAAAGTCTCACCATATACTCGATAATCGGGACTTTTCCTCCCCCCTTTCAATCCTTCCGACAATGAATGGAGCTGCTCTCGTTGATCACTCACCACACCAGCCGAGAACTGTCCCAAAGATGGGGACTGCATCACGTCTGGTGTTGATTGACAATTATGATAGTTTCACTTGGAATGGTAAGTATTCCAACTCTTGATCTGAAACAGCAATAACTTGATATATTGTCCTTGGACTCTACAGTTTACCAGTATCTTGTAAGGATGGATCCATCCTCCTGTATCTCGTAAGATCCAACAAAAGATGTAGGTCCTTGAGGGGGCATCGGTCCAAGTCTTCCGAAACGATGAAAAAACCCTTCGAGACTTGATTGACCTAGATCCAAGTCAACTGGTTATAAGTCCAGGTCCAGGTCACCCCGACTCGGACGGAGGTATAAGGTATGTCCCAATGTCGGGTTATGAGACTCATCTCTCTGAGAGGTTGATCCCCAACCGCTCCTCATAACGGAGAGAGTGCACGGGGTGAACTGACTCGGCACCAATGTACAGTAAGGAAGCAATAAAATATTTTGCTGGCAAAATACCGGTGCTTGGTGTCTGTATGGGCGAGTAGGTCTGGTGATCTCCACTAAGTCATTGCTATCGGCATTGATCTCTCAATTAGACAGTGCATATTCTCGGTATTTGGTGGTCGTGTAGAAGTGACTGGAGAGATCCTTCACGGAAAGACCTCGCCTCTTACCCATGATACGAAAGGATTGTTCGCAGGACTCCCACAGGACTTGAACGTTACAAGATATCATTCGCTTGCTGGAACTCACATCAGTTTACCTGCTTGCCTCGAAGTGAGCTCTTGGATTGCCAGTGGTCCTGACGGTAACAAAGGCATCATTATGGGAGTTCGGCACAAAGAACTTGTTGTAGAGGGCGTCCAATTCCATCCAGAAAGCATTCTCACCGAGAACGGCAGGGCAATGCTGAAGAATTTTCTCCGCATGAAGGGGGGCACTTGGAAGGAGAACGAGAAGGAACAGCAAGCAAATTCCAATTACACGGAGCCGACAATGACGAGGGAGGTGTCTCATGCTGACTCCGAGAGCGGAAGTCAGCTGTCCATATTAGACCGTATCTTTGCCCAGCGACGCGTGGCAATCGAAGCCCAGAAAAAGATGCCATCACAGAGACCGTCGGATCTTCAAGCATCTTATGATATGGATTTGTCGCCACCGCAGATTTCGTTTTCCAAAAGGCTCAGGATGTCACCATATTCATTGTCATTGATGGCCGAGGTTAAACGAGCTTCACCATCAAAAGGGGATATCGCTCTAGGGATCTGTGCCCCTGCTCAAGCCAGGAAGTATGCTCTCGCAGGTGCCAGTGTCATTTCGGTTCTTACCGAGCCGAGGTGGTTCAAAGGAAGTGTGCACGACCTTCGAGCAGTTCGGCAAAGCCTGGAAGGCATGTTGAATCGGCCAGCTCTTCTTGCTAAGGAGTTCATCTTCGATGCATATCAGATTCTAGAAGCACGATTGGCCGGTGCTGATACTGTACTACTGATTGTGAAGATGCTGGCAGAAGCCACATTAAGGAGTCTGTACATCTACTCACGGAGCCTCGGCATGGAACCACTGGTAGAGGTCCAAAATTCTCTCGAGATGGACATTGCAATTAGTCTTGGGGCGCAAGTGATTGGGGTTAACAATCGGAACCTCACCAATTTCGAAGTCGACCTGGAGACTACCAGTAGGTTGATGAAGAAGGTACCCTCTGAGACGCTGGTTTGTGCATTGAGTGGGATCAGCGGCCCTGAAGACATCGAGGCCTATCGACAGAACGGAGTCGGCGCTGTGCTGGTGGGAGAGGCGCTGATGCGGGCGGATCAACCTCTTGAATTTGCTAAGAGATTACTTGGTCATCAAGAAGGATTGATTTTACAGCGACGGAGACCTGAAGTGATGGTCAAGATTTGTGGCACGAGAACACCCCAAGCAGCTGACGCTGCAATTGAAGCTGGTGCTGACATGATAGGAATCATTCTTGTTGAAGGTCGGAAGCGGTGCGTCTCAACATCTACCGCTACTGCAATTTCGGAGATCGTCCACAGATCTGGCACATCGAGAGAGCCAAGACGATCAGATGGGCCTTCGGAAGCTACTGAGTTCTTCGAACACACGACATCTCTCTTGCGACGGAATGACCGCGCTATGCTTGTGGGAGTCTTCCAAGATCAGCCACTTACATATATACTGGCGCAACAGAAATTACTCAATCTTGACGTGATACAGCTTCATGGCTCTGAACCTATTGAATGGGCATCTCTGATACCTGTGCCGGTCATCCGTCGATTTGGACCCCATGATCCAGGCCTTGGTAAGAGAGGGTATCATGCGCTGCCTTTGCTAGATTCTGCTTCCGGCGGAACAGGTACGCGGCTTGATTTGGAACCTATCAAGTCAGTGCTCGGAGCAGATCTGGGCCTTCGAGTGATCTTGGCTGGTGGTCTAAATCCTGACAATGTAGGCGACATTCTGTGCAACCTTGCCGAGCACACTTCCCGTATCGTTGCTGTTGACGTGAGCAGTGGGGTGGAAGAGAATGGCGCACAGGATCTTGACAAAATTAGGGACTTCATAATTGCTGCAAAGACGGCAACTCATAGGCGATAGTGTGGTAGAATATCACGTTCTGCATTCATAAACCCGTTCTCCGGGAATATATTGAAGACTTCCGATGGACTTCTCGTAGGTGTCCCCATACATAGACTCACATATCGCTGACAGGCTCTCAGCAGCGCTGTATACACATGTTAGGCAGAATGTAAGTCATCCTATACTGGCCTACCTGTCACTCCTCCTTTTACAAGCACTCATACGCCGATCTCTCTCAACCTTTGTTAGACTATCATCTACAGACTGGCTGCCGCTCCATTACTGTTGAGGGCCAACGTCTTCCACTTCTTGTTTCATTCAATCTAATCCTCCCACCTTACTTCAGGTTCAACTTCTCAGCCGCTCTCAAGCCTCAGCTTCAACTGTTACTTGATTACTTCACCACGTTCAGTCACCTATGTTCTCATGCTCTTCATTTGGATCACTTACAACCTCAAAGCTGCTTTTGCTATACACTCGTTACCTATGTGAGAAGGACGTCAGTCTCTTCTCGTCACGTAGTAAAGCATAAGGTCAGTAATGCTTATCAGGCTTCCTTCATTATCAGGAGCCTTAGCATTTCATATCGTTGATCCCCCTTTTGCAGCAAGTTTCCGTAGGACCCTCCCCGTTCAGCCTCCCCTTCGCAGACATTAGCAACTTGCCCGAGGATTACTCATCTCCACTGTCACAATGGGCAAGCCACTCTACAATCTCACAATTGCCGTCACGGGAGACTTTGGAGAGAGGCGTGACATCCACAAGATGAAGACATGGATCCAAGTCAATGGCGGTATATTTGCATCGGAGATGTCGTCCAAGGTTACGCATCTTGTTTGCAGCAAGGAACATTTCAAGCAAAATGTCAGCATAGGTATGAGCAATGAGTACTGTTCCGTTCCTGACACGTTACACTCTCAGCGAAGTGCATGTATCATTTCCATGGTTTAATCTGCGTACATTAGGTGTCTACTTCGATAAGGATAGTCGCTGACGGACAAGTATAACAGTCAAGCAAGCGCGGAAGCTTATGACCGTCAAAATTGTCTCCTTCGACTGGCTGGAAGATTCTCTTATGAAGCAAAGTCCCAAGAATGCGCGCGACTACCTCATGGTCCCAATGACGAAGGTGAAAGCGGAAACCAAGGCGAAAAAGAAAATGCTTAGAAAGAAGAATATAGCTAAAGGCAGTATGTCACCTCTTCTTACTAGACTTTGAAGTTCGAATTAGCTAATTTATACCTAGTAGAAAACTTCGATAGAGGCTGCAAAGATTTCGAAAAGGAAATGCATTCTAGTATACCGCCCTGTTTCCTTACTTCCTATATCCTAGGATTAACACTCACTATAATAGAAAACTACGGTATCTACCACGACACAACTGACTTCGCCTACGACATCACCCTCGCCCGCGCAAACCTTCTTACCAACAAAAATTCCCGCTACAACCTGAAGGTGTGCCATCCCCCCCCACCCCCACCTCTCAATCTACATCTACAACCACAAAGCATCCCCCTCCTCCCTCCTCAACCACAAAGTCCCCCTCTTCCCCATCCCCATCCTCTCCACCTCCACACCCCACACCCCACACACTCACCCTCTCCAGCTCTCCATCTCGCACGCCACCCCAAAACTCTTCGCCACCTACTCCAAATACTCCACCCCGGGAGAGGAACCCAAGACCGAGCAGCTGGCACCCGTTGGGAGTTCGTGGGAGACGGCGTGGGGCGCTTTTGCCTTGTTCTTTCGGTTGAAGACGGGAAAGGAGTGGGAAGAGAGGTTTGGGAGGGGTGGACTGTTGGGGGCTGAGGCGTATGTTTATACGTCGCCGAAGTGGGGGGAGCCGAGGGGGGTGTGGTTGGAGGGTGGGATGTGAGGATGTTTGGGTGGGGGCTGGTGGGTGGGGTGGGGAGGGGTGAGGTTCTGGTGCGTGAGGGTTGCTGATGTCGATGGAGGGTTTGAGAACTTCTTTGAGCTGGAAGAATGGTAAGGGTCTACAGGCAGGCTTTTCTGCCTTCTGACACCCGAACTTCCTGACACTCGGGGAATGATCGACTGGGGCGGATCGGTGCTATTGTTATTTATTCTGGACTGCCACGGAGCGGGCACTTATCCTATCAACATCCGAAATATCCAAAGCATGTCATGACATACTTTTCTTAAAACAGGCTAAAAACCATAAGATTACATTATCATTTATCATACAGCGGCCCCCCCCGTGACTCTTAAATTCACCACACTTAAGCTCGCATCTCTAATCAACCTAATTACTCCATAATATGGCATATATATTGAAGAGACAAACACGGTGTTTAAAACTCTAAGACCTTTCATCTGTGACGGGTGAATGGATTGGAGTGGTGATGAAATGTAACATAGTGTGGTAGGGAAAAGGATACGTTTGAAGGGGGAAGGCATCAGGGTCTCGTTCTGAGTAGTGGGATAGTTGAGTGTGTGGTGTAGAGCGCAGTTGACGAAATGATTATGAAGGAAGTATGCGATGCAAATTATAAAACGAAGTATAGCCTCATGTGCTCTGCTGCGAGACGCACTGCACATTTTACTTTATGGTCTTCAATTCGGGATTGTGACTTGGATAGGACATGTGACCATAAAGGGAGCTAGGTACATATGTCTGACCTAGAGTTTCAGTATGCAACGCCATAAGGGTTCGGGTTGATACTCTCAAAGTCAATATATCCGAACGAATACATGCCCGTATCCTGAGCCATGAGTTCCGACCAGTGCCCCATATCCTTCTGAAAAGCTTGCTCGTTCTCCTCCTTGCTCAAATCGATCGGCTCCTGGTCCTTGCCAATCATGCGAATCTGACTGCCGGCAGCCACGTTGGTCAGACCGAAGTTCGCTTCATCCAGACGCTGCTTGATGGCGCCCTTGACTTTGCCACTGAGGATGTCGGAACATAATCTGGGTTCCTGGCAGACCGGACGAGCCAGTCCGACGCCGTCGACCGTGTTTAAGGCGTTGACCATGGCTCCCACCGTTTTGAAGCCGCCGGTGATGAAAGTCTTGGTTTTGGTGAGAGCGGGAACGATGGCCTCTGCGAATTCGAGGAAGAAGGCCTCTCGCTTCTTGGTGCTTTCTCTTTTGTGTGCGAATGCGAGCTCTTCATATGTCCCACCAGTCAACTCAACAAAGTCAAACCTGTTTGCTTCAAGACTAGCACAAAGCTTTTTACAATCCTCTGTGTTAAAGCCACCTTTCTGGAACTCGACGCTGTTGATCTTAATCCCGATGATGAAGTTTTTGGGCACACGTTTCTGTATTGCCTGAGCGATCTCAATAATGAGGCGAACGCGATTTTCGAGGGATCCACCATATTTGTCGGTGCGCTTGTTGGTGGATTCGGCGAGGAATTGTGAAAGAAGGTATCCGTGAGCCCCGTGTAGTTCGATACCATCGTAGCCTGCCTTGTATAAGTACTCGGCCGAATGGGCGAATCCTTCGATGATGCGCTCGATCTCTTCTGAAGACGCAGGGTGAGGCTTTGCAAATTCCATACCCATGACATTGCCCTCTAACTGAACATCGCTCGCTGAGACTGGGTCTGGCTGAAGATGTTTCGGTGTTTGACGACCTGGATGGCTCATCTGTGCGACGACTAGACAGCCATGTGCTTTTGCCGCGGCAGCCTGCCTTTTGAAGGCATCAAAGCGCTCACCGCTGAATGGTGCCCCACGAGGAATGATCGGATTGCCAGCAGCTTCCAGTTGGTCCAGCTCGATCATGGTGTTACCGGTGAGGATAGTACCCAGCTCACCTTCGCCCCAACGCTTGTAGACATTGATGAGGTTGTCGGACGGGATGCCCCGGGCTTCGAAGTTCTTGGGATCCCAGGATGATATGCGTTCGGTCATTGCGGCTTTGAGACTATGCCATTGTTAGTAGGGCTTCTGGCTCGAGGGCGAGCTTGAGGAGGAGAGGTACAATCGATTTGGCGCAGTCTTGCCACTAAAGGAGAAGTGAAGTGGCCTCCCCAGAGGAGCTGGATCCACATCGTCGGATTCATATCGTGCTGCAGGGGCCATGGCTTATCGAATTGATGGGAGAAGTGCGACAATATGAAGGGTTCAGGTGTTGGAGTAGGTATGGGAAAGGAGTAGTCGTCATGGAATAGCGAGGCATTATATACCACGACGGTAAGGGAATGACCGAGGTAGTCGTCATAGGCTCTCACAGCCAGTTGGCCACTGTGCCCTGGTGTACTCTGCAGGTCGAACTTCCATTGCGTGACAGAAAAATCAAAAATTCTAGTGCCGCAACCGAGAGTCGGCTTCGATCGATTTGTCATAGGGCGCCGGGTGGCCGGGAGAAAGTCGGCAGCGATTTCGGACGCTAAGGTAGCTTAGATGGTCCAGACGCCAAGGCCCTACGGGCCCCGGATTGCCCCGCGTTCGAGAGAATTTAAGGTTGACTAGCCATAAACATTGCTACTGTCAAAGCTTGTTATCAAGACTTAAGAGTCACCTATGATTATCTCGACCTTCTCCATATTCTACGTTAGGTCTAGCCGTTGATGGAGCAGCAAGACTTGAATGCATGGTTGCAAAATTGCCCGTCTCACATCTTAGCTTGCTCAGGACTCGGCGGGTGCAAACCTTTAGGTGCATATTCTCACGATCTCGCGCATGAAGGAGGTCAGGGTGGCTGAGATAAGAGATAGAATCCTCGAAAGCTCTGGTAGGCTATCCCCCACCTTTCAAGTGGCCGTTAAGGTACATAGTAATGGAAGGTAGGCAGCCCTAGGAAGAAGTCTCAATTGCCATCCTACCCAGGGCAACCTTGATACCGCTAACGCAGCTTCTACCATCGACATCGGCGTTAGTAGCTGCGTGCAGGATGGCCCCCACTAGCCTGAGGGTGCAAGGTCTTTTTCCTTTCGTTATCGGACGGTACCATCCGCGGGGAAGATCAACTGATAACAACCCACAACCTTCTCAGTCATGTTCGCCTTGACTCTTTGTCGAGTTTTACCCACCTCAAGCTTGACGATTGGTAGGACCAAGAAGGGAGGGAATTTCGCTGCAGTAGCTTTCTTACAAAAGGCATCCTTTCCCAGAGCAGGAGGAACAGTCTCTAATCCACGTGGGGTCCGCTTCCTTAAATCCACCATCCAAACTCATTGTGAGCACCAAAAACCGCCCCTTTGAACCATTGACCCTTTTCCGAGTCGCCCAACCCAAGAGTTGGAGTCGCCTTGCAATCGCTATGGAGAAAATGCGGGACTCCAAGCTTGTTCGTATGGTGGACAAGCTGCAAGTTTCTGGTACGGAGCCAGGCTTGACACACGCCCAATTGATGTTGACAAACTTTGATCTGAAGCCTGGTAGGTACCCTCAACAAATGGCATCACTTTGGATTTCAGCAACACGCTGACAGAATCCCACAGTGGAACCAGAACGTCGTCAATGGGGCCCGTGGAATTTCGTGGGCTTCTGGATTGCAGATTCCTTCAACATTGTGCGTTTGGCAAGTGTTGAAGTTTGTGAACGAAGACTCATATGCTCTAGAATACCTGGATGATATCGTCGTCTATGGTTGCCAATGGTCTCTCCTGGTGGCAGTCATGGCTCTGCGTCTGGATTGGCTATTTGATCTCTGGTACGTTTATTTGTATGACTGGGCGAATCGGTGCCACATACAAAATTTCGTTTCCTGTCGTTAGTAGAGCCTCTTTTGGTATCTGGGGATCCTTATGGCCAGTGTTCAACAGAGCTGCCATGGCTTGCATTTGGTACGGTGTCCAATCATGGATAGGAGGTAAATCGACACTTTCTCCACCTACATCAACCACCAATACTTACTCAATCTAGGAGAGTGCGTCACCCTTATGATTCGTTCCGTCTGGACTGCCTACAGAAATGTCCCCAATAGCCTTCCGGCGAGCTCGGGAACAGACACAATGAATTTTGTTAGCTTCTTTCTCTTCTGGCTATGCAGCTTGCCTGCAATATGGTTTCCTGTGCACAAGATTCGCCATCTCTTCACCATCAAGGCCTACTTTGTCCCTCCTGCCGGTATTGCTTTCTTTATCTGGGCGATCGTCCGAGCTCATGGCATTGGCCCGATCGTGCACCAGCCCTCCACAAAATCAGGAGGTGCTTTAGGATGGGCCATGGTTCAAGGTATTATGTCATCGATCGCTAACTTTGCTACATTGATCGTCAACGATCCCGATTTTGCTCGTTTTGCGAGGAAGCCAAGGGACGCATTGTGGTCACAATGGATCACAATCCCCGTGGGCTTCGCGGTAACATCCTTCATTGGAATCATCGTCTCATCTTCTTCGGCCGTTATTTATGGAAAGCCTATCTGGAATCCATTGGAGCTATTAGGATACTTCTTGATCAACCCCAATAATGGGGAAAATGCGAACGGTCCCGCCAGATTTGGAGTGTTCATCATCTCGTTCGCTTTCGCACTGGCTCAATTAGGCACGAACATTGCTGCCAATTCAGTGTCTGCTGGTACCGATATGACCGCTCTCCTACCCCGTTACCTTAACATCAGAAGAGGAGGATACATCTGCGCAGCTGTCGGTCTTGCGATGTGCCCGTGGTAAGTCCGATTGCCCCCAAGATCAGGCAAATCTGATATCTAATTCGACAGGAACCTCCTTTCGACCTCGAATAATTTCACGACCTACCTATCTGCCTACTCTGTCTTCCTGTCCTCCATTGCTGGTGTCATCATCTGCGACTACTATATCGTCCGCCGCGGCTACTACCAAATCCGTGATCTCTACTCCGCCCAGAAGGCCTCCCCCTATTACTTCACCTTCGGCTTCCACTGGCGCGGTTACACCGCATACATTTGCGGTATTCTCATCAACATTGTTGGTTTTGTAGGCGCTATCGGTAAACCTGTGCCCGCGGGCGCGAGCTATATATATGACCTAAACTTCTTCGCTGGGTTCTTGGTGGCGAGTGGGACTTATTGGATATTGTGCAAATTGAGCCCAATCCCGGCTTGTTCAGAAAAGTGGTTGGAAGTTGGTGATGAGATTCGCAATGTCAGTGTCGCGTATGGTGCTGGCGGAGAGCTTGATGGTGATTCGGGCAGTGGAAGTGGGATTGGAGACGGGAGTCATTTCAAGGGTGACGAGGAGTATGGGAGTCTCAGGGATAGGAAAGATACTACGAACGATTTCTGACGAAGTCGATTTGGTTTGGGGACATTTATCTCAGCTGCCAGCTTAAACCATTTTTACGACGATATACCCTTGCCCAATACACCGATATATCTGCCTACACTAGTAAAATGATCTTATGAAGCGCGATGAAGCTATTATATACCCCTCAGGAATCTTGTTAATACACGTCATAGATTCCTCCGCGCTCGGTAATGAGTTTAGCGACTATGTTACTTCTTTGATATTGACGCAGATGGCTGACGGTGCCTAATCAGAAGAGGAAGTAGTCAGGAGTTAGATGAAGTCTTGAAGATGGGGAATTTTCAATTATGGTACAAGTATGTGATGCAAAGGAAATACCCTGCCAAGGATCTGATTAGATAGTCTCCACCAATCAGATGAAGGAAGCCTAGAGTACATTCGTTGATATCGAGATGAAGACTCTTGATCATTGGCTGTGACGCGATTGATTTGAGATATGGGCGCTGTTCCTCAAAATATTCTGAATTGGTTATATAGTACGCTGACAAGTGTGGGAGATTCATGACGCCTGGCAACTCTACTGCAACTGACTGATTCAGGAATACAAGAACGTCGACCGCACCTACTCCGATGTCGCCCAAACCCTCTCCTCCCATCCATCTTTCAACCTCCGGACACATGTTTACAGTAAGATAGAGTAATGCACCTTCGGGTCACTAATACGTACAAAGTATGTCGCGACGCTGATCTCTCCAAGCCTACGAAGATGGTGGCTCTGCGCTTTTATTGAACCTTCAGGGCACACTCCCTGCCCACTTCCGTGGTAGCACATACGCCTTCCCAATATCAATATGGATGCCCCAGGATTATCCGGTCGCTGGGCCCATTGGATTTGTTACGCCCACGAAAGATATGGTGGTACGACCCGGGCAGTATGTGAGTGGGGAGGGAAAGGTTTATCATCCATACCTGGCAAGCTGGAGAGCAGATGTGAGTGATGAGACTAGGAGTGTGTTTCTGGGCCTCTTTAGTCTGAGCAAAGACTTTGCCACAAGAACTCATGGCTAAATTTATACTGATGTTATCATTTTCAGAGATCCAATCTGTATGAATTTTTGGCGATCTTGCAAAGTGTATTCGAAAGAGAGCCACCCGTCGTCGCCAGGCAAGAGCAGCATGTAAAACAGCCGCAAGACAGGCAAGATAACGCTGCCCCTCCACCGATACCTCCCCTGCCTCCGGAGCTCGGGGGATTGGACCTAGACGAACGCCATTCGCGATCACGAACAAGTCAGCAACCTCCACCTCCACCTCCAAAACCCCTCGCTGCCCGTCAACCACCGAAAGCAAAGATCGATGGCACACCAACACCACTTCCCCCACGTCCTACGAAATATACTACACATAGCGCCGTTCGACCCATACTTGACAACGGGTACACTCGAGGGTCTCAGCATCTGCCGATGCACTCGCTAGAGAGCGGAAGCTCGCTCCAGTATGAGACCCACAGGAGCGATTTGAGCCATCATCCTCAAGGAGCTTCTTACCAACAACCTCGTCAAGAGCGAGTTAGCCCACTCAGCGCAAGAAAAGATCGTTGGGAACGTGACAATTATATGTCAAATCATGTGGGGGTGCAACAGCAACAATATATCATGCAACCAGGACTGCCGACAGCCAGTGAAGCTCTGGGTGCAAGTTCTCCAATATCGCCAGATGTTTATGGCCTACCACAACAACATAATGCACAACAGCATGTCCTTCCTCGGCATTATCAACAACAAGAGTATCATCAGCAGCAGACTATGAAACCATCAAAGCCTAAGCTAAAACCTCCAGAGGACCTTCTAACATCACCCTTCGAAAACCCAATCCCCGCGCAAGCCGCCAATGCCGCTCCTCCCCCTATCCCACCGAACCCACAGAAAGATGCTTTGCTTACCGCTCTCTCCCAAACCCTGACAGAACAAGTACGCTTTACGCATGAATCCAACCTTTCTGCTCTTCCACCACTTCGTGCCCAGCAAGCAGCGTTGACCTCTACACTCAATGCTATCAATGCTGAAATGTCGCGCCTGAATGATCTCGAGAGTATGTTGTGTTCAAATGAAGGTATACTTCATAAAGCGATGCAGGATGCGGACAAAGTTCTTGAAGACGCAAAGCGCAGGAAAGTTCCGAATGTAGACGAAGTACTCGTCGCGCCTACTGTAGTGGCGGAACAGCTATATCGATTAGTCGCTGAAGAGAGAGCAATAGAGGACTCTCGAGGTGTGTTGGGGAAGGCTTTGGACAAGGGAAGGATTGGGGGAGGCGTATGGGCCAGGGTAATAACGCACTGACCGAGTCGTTGAAATGAACACAAGCTGATTGGCCAACATAGCAAACTCGGAGTCTGGCTAGAGAGGAATTTCTGAAGAAGGCAACGATCAAGAAGATCTCACGAGGTATGGGGTTAGTGGTGGATGATAGATATTGACGGAACGGCCTAGAGATAAAAAATTCTCTGGATGTAGAGACCTCGCCCTCTGGAATTCGCCCCAATGATGCCTGTGCATATGCGCTCGATCTCCTGTGCGGGCTGATAAGCTTTCGTATGATTTCGTGGCCTTGGTGGTCCATCACCGCTAACGGTACAGACAAAGGCTCACCAGCAAGGCGAATATCGTGATTCGACTCAGGGATACCATATATACAGCTCATCGTACAGTCGACCCCACCCAGTCGAAGGGCGCATAGCAACGTAGCGCTGCTGTCCGCCCATCCCAGCCACTATTCTCCTCGCTCTCGCGACCGGACTAACCGTAATCCATCCCTTCCCGTTGGCGTACCACCTTTCTTGAATGTAGCTATTTCATGGCTTTAAGTCAGCATCCTAGATCGAATTTCCAATATCATCCGTTCAGGTAGACTTCGCATATTCTGGAGCCCCCAAAGACTCAAAAGCTTACCATCGGCTTCCTCCCAAGCTCTTCCAGCTCCAAATCCCAAACCCACCCACGCGGGCCACGCTCTTCGCTTGAAAAGGAGGACGGAGAAGACGACGCCGAAGGAGAGGCCGAGGGTAGAGCGGATTAGGAGCGAGGAGATGGCGTGATCCCACTATTTAGACATATCTTAGACTTCTATTCCAGGAACACGCGATGGGTGCAGCAGATGTACCTTATCGTTGAGCAATGCCTCGCTGACGGGTTTTGACGGTCGCGCCGCAGGCGATGCAGGTGTAGAGGGCGGCGTATCGGCCATTGTGTAAAGACTCTGCCACGTCGAGATTAGTAGCATCTTAATGTAGGTCCATGCATGTATTTTACCTCGAAAATACGCGCTGCGAGGGAGTCGTCACCGTGATCGTGTGCTTCGAAAAGTTGGAGCTCGTCGGCATTCAAGAACCGGAACGGATCATCATGTCGCCGATCTGTTCCTCGGCGCGGTCGGTTCACCTTCCTCGTTCCAATATTTTTGTATGGCTGTTGCGCCCGCAACGCCCATATCAACCAACTCATGGCGCCCATCACCTCAGTAAGACTCTCCATATGACCTGGCGGGCTGCTTTCAAGTACCAGAGACTGATTTACTAAAGCCAGATATCGAATCGCTCTCAGACCGGAGCATCCTACACTTGGACAGAAGTGAGGAATCATTCCCTACTCAAATCGATGCAGCAAGTTCGATCTTAGGCATTTGTCTGCATAAGCGACAGACGGAGATCATCGAGTCCGAGGATGATCATTCAGAAAGCCAAATCACTAGATCTGATCCGCGGCACGGCCATGCCTTACGATGGCTGCTCAAGAAATTTCAGTCGGCAGAGTCCGGACCGCACAGCCCAAGACTACATTTAAAAGCATGGATATTGCTTAGGAAGCTACTCGTCCGGATACCTCCAGCCACCGTTGCCCGTCTACTCAAGGAGCATAAGTTCATTAAGACACTCAAGGAAACCTTCCATTGGCTTCACGAAAACTTCGACCAAGACCAGCTGTCTTCATCTCCTCGAGATGATGCAGAATCAGACTCGTCCGAGTCAGGGTCGTCCGAGTCAGGCTCTGGCTCTGGGATTGATACTAGCTCCTCGGACGACCAGACTTCGGCAAGGAAGCGCAAACTTGATGGTACTGAGATTATCCCTCATCGCGAGTCAGAGGGCCCGGCTGTGGTTCTCGATACCATGTACGTAGCAATGTGCGGAGTCGTCAAGCAGCTGAGAGACTTCGTCACGGATCCGGGGGACGTTCTTGGGTATACAGCTGAGCACATGCGAGCTGCCCTGAAAAGCTCTCCTGAAGAGGCAGCAATCATTTTGGGAAGCTCAATATATCTTGTGAATCACATACTGCAGACTCCAAATAGAAGTCATCGTCGGAACCGCAAGACTCCCATCCGGATATCGAAAGGAAAGCTCGAAGAAGACGCTTTTGAGTCACGCATTTCTTCCATGATTGAATTCTGGACCTTTCGTTTCCCGGGCGGTCATGGCGCAATAGACGACCCTCAAAATGTAAGTACGCTATCCTTATGATAGTATCTCCGCTGATTACTTCCCAAAGCGCGCTTTCATGAGGTACTGTATGCTTCCAAGTCTGCATCTCGTGCACACTTTCCAAGAGTGGACTAATCCGAACACCGAGGTGGATGCACTTCAAAGATCGTTAACAAGCCTGCTGGTCAAGCATGTGATTTTACCATTCCGTGCATCCTCGGGGCTGGTATATCGGAACAAGGAGCAGAGAATCGTGTCCGCCGTTGTTTTTGTCGATGCTCTAACCTTGTCATTGCGCAATTTCCGCTTCCACGAGCCTAGGACGAACGTAGGTTCTAGAGGGGATAAAAAAACCAGAGTGCATCTGACGATCACATGCCTTTCGCTACTTTTTCATATCGCGAGCACTTGCAAATCTCGAGACACACCAGCATCACGTAGAGCTGAAAGCTTGTGGTTAGAGAGCCTCTTCACTCAGATTCTCACATGCGCCTCTGTTGTTTTAGATCCTTCGTCCTCGGTACAGGCACAGAAAGACATGGTCAGACTGACAAAATGGATACTTCGTCGAGCTTTAGACAACAAGATCTCACTTAGCACTACCATGTTGGAGAGCATCTTGGAAAGAACTGCGGGTTTGCTCGATGAAGAGTATGGGAAGGGCCATGTGAAGTGGGGTCTTGTCAGTCTTTGTTTGCTACATAACCCAAATGTCTTTCTCAATCCGTCTACTACTGTTAAAGATGGGGAGGGATATCCGTCTCGAGCTCCCAATAGATTCATGATCATGTTGTTCTCACACATCACTGAAGACATCTGCAGGAGGTCTTCATTAGACGACAACGAATATTCATTCAAGCTTGAAAGAATTGTCATCCTGCTGCTACACGCTTTCAGTGACGCACGAAATTTGGTCGGTTTCATAGCGCTTTGGAGAGAGCAGCTTACAATCGTACAGGATAGATGCGAACCACACATCAGATCAAAGAATGCATTACTATATCATATGGCAATATGGGAAAACGACACACTTTCGCGCTCAGTAGCCAACCTCTGCGAGACAAAGCTGACCGTAGGTCAAGTGGAATACCTGTTCCAACAAGCGCAACAGGATCTAGATTCTCTAGGATCGTCCGTTGGTGGTTTATATCCTAGCATCGTGATTCTGGATTGTGCGGTCTCTGGATGCAGCCGTAACGATACGCTTCTCAAGCTAGTTGAGCCCGCACAGCTTGTGTTTCGTTCTTTGGCAAGCATTATTGTAATGAAACCTGATCTTGTTCAGGGATACCAGTGGAGGCTGTGGAGGATTTTGACGGTCATCAACGGCCGCTGGGGTCTGACGACTATGCCCCAAGTCCCTCGCGAAAGTGCCTGCTCTGCAGCATTCAGGGCTCGAGACCTTTTGTGTCTACGAGATCCTCATGGTGTCGGCGAAGTAGAGCCAGATTATTCAGATAGACTACATGCGTTCAACTTCCTACTCAGCTTTGCTGTATCCGAGCAATTGGATATACCTGACGTCTCCTTGCGGGACGTTATGGTTCAAGCAATTGGGAAAGTGATGGATCTCAAGGAAGTTTTCTGTCGACAATTGCGTGATGACCATTTTGGAGTTCTGAAACCATCAGACGCAGATCCAGAATGGTCAGGACAGAGCTACGAAGTCAAGTCAATTGACACCCTTTACATCGCTTGCATCGCGCAGCTTCTTCAATCACCTAAAGCTCTCAAGTAGGCAATGACTCCCAGCTTAATGGGTCCGGATTCTGACAACCTCACAGCTGTCTCGATTCTGAGCAATTGGAGCGACTCTTCGAACAAGTATACCGGCTTGCAACCAACCGGCGAACTTCGTCACAACCGCTATCTCACCAACAGATCGACTATGAATGGTTATTGCAGACCCTCAGTCGATCTGACGCCTTCATGGAGAATGCAAGTATTGCAAGTGAGTTTCATCCAACGGGCTCGCTGATAGCTGCTGAATGCTTGATAGATGGACTAAGAAGCTTTCAAGCTACCCAATTCCTCAGCCTGTTAGGGTCAAAAGATCCCCGGTATTGGAATATTGATTCCGTCCAGTACTTGCAGGCATTCGAAACCATTCAGAACGCGGCAAGCTCCGCCCTCAGCAAAAAACATAGGACTGAGATCGCTAATCAAATCCTTCGCATCATGCTCCACAAAAATGGCCTCAAAGTGGCAAAGATGACTGAATACCTTGACCTGCTAACAAAGCTTATTGCACATCCAAACAAAGACATCGCTATCCTGAGTAATGCTAGCGGGCTATCTGAGGATAACTCTATCGAAGCCGAGATAAGACACGAGGAATCAAACTTCGAGCCAGCCTTGATTGTCTTAGCAAACAAGATCATCAGGGAGCAGTCTTGGTCAACCGACGTTATAGACTGTCTCACTGCGCTACGACGGCTGACACGGACCGTGATGAAGTGTGTCAAGTACTACATTGGACTTCATCCGTAATGCTGACAGTTGATAGATATCTAATTCTGCCACGCAACAATGGAACAGGCCCCAAGTATCTCAAAGTCTTCTATGGATGGCTTTCCGGGGCGTCTGAAGATCAATTGATTTGCCCCAATGTCACACCGTCTAAATCGATCGTAATCGGAGAATTCTTGACATGTTGCTCTCGATATCGTGCTGAAGTCTCAGACTCATTGCAGAGAGAGTTCGAGACACTTGACGAATTGCGGCAACAGCATCTGGAGGCTCTGCTCGAATATCTCGCTGTAGCCGAAGGACATCTTTTTGAGCCACGAGATCGATATCACTACCTAGCAGTGCTAGATACTATGATTCTATACTCTGATCTTCTTAGCATCCATCCCGATCTTCGAAAAAGTACGTGTTTCCATGAATCTCGTTGAGACTGAACTAAAGTGTCGCCCAGTATCTGCTAACTTAGCCGACGTGATCAATGAAGTCGGATCTATGTCTGACCTGGGTGATGCCTGGAAGTCTTTCCGCGTGGCGAATCATCTACTGTCCAAAATAACGAGACTAGAGTACACCTTGGCAACTTACGACCACCGCCTTCATCCATCCCTTTTAGGGACAGCCAGAATAGTGCGAAAATGTATGTCCAAACTTAAAAAATTTCTTGCCTTCTGCCAGGTAATCTGCATTCTGACGATGATAGTGGGACCATCGGAAAAGTCGGTTCTGCTTCGTCATTTTCAGCAGACGATGTCCACAGTAAGCTGGCAGAAAAAAGAGGATCTTCTCAATACCCTCATTGATGAGGCCGAAAAAGAGTGTCTAGATCGAGCGTCTCTAGAAGTCTTGCAGCGAGCTCTCTTCTCGGTTGGAGGTAGTAGACACACTAGTCTGTTTACGCCGATGACGCTGACAGCCTATGGTAGACCATCACTCAGACGAGCTCCGAGCTATTCTATCGCGGGGTTTCATGGTCCTGTGCGACAATACTCTTCGACCAGACGATATTCACATTAGCATTATCTCCATGCAATGTGTGAGCGTTCTGCTAGAGAGAAATGTGAGTGAATTGGCTGCAACTTAGGTGCCACTTGACTAACGCACAGAAGGCTTGGGCCATCTCGCAGTGGCACGTTGACAGCCTTCTCGCAAATATCACTGTCAAAGCATCACAACTGAAAGCCGACGGAAGCTCACCGCGACCAGATCTAGCTTACCTCGGGTTATGCAGACTCTTCACCACCGTCCTGGCCCTTCACCGTCCCAAAATCGGAGGTCGCTACCACCTCGTCCTCCCAGCCCTCCAATCCCTACTCCGCTGCCTCTTCATCCCCTACGATCTGACTCCCGACAGCGAGCGTAATCCTCATGAATTCACTCCAGTCCAAGCCTCCAGCTACGCCCGCCTCCTAAGCACGCTCGCCGATCCCACCGTCTCATCCGTAACAAACTCCAAAAAACGGGCACGGCTCGACCTTAACGACGAGACCAAGAAGGCTAAAAGTATCGCGGGCCAGCATCTGCCATACCTGATTATGGAGTATTGTATGTATCAATTGACGGGACGATTGCTGCCCGAGATGAAGGCTGCGCTGGAGCCTGGAATCTATGCTGTGCTTAACGTTATGACGAAGGAGGGCATGCGCACTATGAATGCGGCGCTGGATGAAAGCGGGAGGGCGGTTTGGAAGGGTCTGTATGAGGAATGGAGACGGTTTGGGGGTTGAACCCTGGGATTAATTCCTGTCTCAGACTCATATGACTGGATCGGGTAATTGTCCCTCACACCAAGGAACGAAAGTTTGTACGGAGGAACTTGAAAAGAGGATCTTGCAGACAAGTCGGTCGCTTCGAGCACTAAGGGATTCAAGGCACACTTTACACCATGTAGTTCCTGCACATCTTCAACACTCAAAGACACCACGCCTCTCTAAGCTAGTCCCAGGCCTCGGGACAATGAACTATCCTTCATAAGACGTTACCGATTCGAGTTCGTACCGCCGTGACCATACAGCGTTACTATACTAATCTGCCCATGCTTCACAGCCATACCACCCGTTCCGAACAAATGAACGCAGCAGTCACCTATATCCCATTCCATCAAATCCTACAAAAGAACTAGAACAAAGCTCCAGAATCCAATAACATTCATCTCCAATCACAACCCTATCCTGTCGTATCCCTTTCCCCCCTCTCAACCATTAATCTCAACACACTACAATCAATATTGCCCTCAACGACGTAGTGAACGAACGAGCTTAGATGCGCGGAGGGGAGGATATCTTATTACATGCTGGTTGTTCTTGTGGAGTGTATACTGCGACTATCGATTATAATCCCAATTCATTGGTACGGGTTAAAGAACTTGATTCCCTGTACTTGTATATGTCGAGAGTACGGCGGTGTAAGAGTATCGTATTTCATCTTCTTCCTCTGCACTGGGAATGATAAGACTGTCCTATTCATACTATAGAGACTAGGCTTAGAGATGATTTCAGTTACGGAATACGATGATGCGTGTTCGGTTTTATGGGTTTGTTTTTAGTAAGGGAGTAGATAAGGCATGGGGAAGAGGGTATGATTGATTCTATTACCATCTGGATAATAGTAATTACAAAGTTCATTCAATGGTCCATCCCCGGTAGACACTCAACACAAACCATACATAAATGACAATGCAGCACACCTGCCCTCCATAGAGATCCCTTGTTTCTCGAATATACAACAGTACCAACTCATAAGATGGAAAAGATGGAATTCCTATCACCGACGGTAGTCAACTATTCCGGTTACGGTTACGAAATTACAAAAGCAAAAACATACAGCAAACAGGATTCGCTGGTCGTCACCGACCCAACTACTAATTGTTCAATCTGAAGCTTGTCAATGGCAGAGCGGACGGGATGCCGAGTATTCTTCAGTCTGTGGCCGTATGTAAGAATTATGCTACTATCTAAACATATATTTTTACATTTTGACAGGCGGAAAGGAAATACGGTGATCAATTTCAGATATCATCAATTCATTGGTCGGAGAGCTACTTAATACCTGCGAAACGGTCTGTCATAGTTCTCACACGGACTTACAACGTATAGGTAGATCAACAGAGTCTTTAACCTTTTCCACCTGCCCGCGATCCCTAAGCCTAAATCCACTTCTGTTATTGACTTCCACTTCATCTTCAAATTACCAAACATCAGGCATGGAACAAGTTTCACATCAAAATACCACGCCATACCCGTTCCAACAGTCCTCCACCTCTCTAACGCCATGAATTATTGATACAAGCAGCGTCAAGTTTTGTGGGCTATCGACTCCAAATGCTGTTGACAAACAGAGCATTTCAGAAGACGCTCTGGCATAGCATTACTCTCCGGAGGACATATTACCCAGGTCCGCCCTATCGTCTTCACCGCTAAGCCATTTTCGAGAGTAATCAACAGATTGCAGGAAATGTGAATGTCTGAAAAGGAAGGTAGTTGATGTTTTTGCCGTAGTGTCTGATGGGGGTTGGCGAACGTAGGATTATTGTCATCATGTCCCCCATGGTTTACTATTAGTGATGGAGGTTGTGTTTTGAACATAGTATTTCTAGGATCGGAATCGTAGGTGCTTTCCCAGCCTATCTTGGTATTGTCAGCTAGCTGGTCCGGCCCACATTCGGTATCAGACAACAGTTCCAATAATGTTCGTGAAATATTCAGATTGTAGTGTGATGATGTCCAATGGCAGAATATAACGATGAAAGGATTCAGGGATTTGGCGAGCCATAAACCGAGGTATCTGGCGAGGGTGTCGAGTCTCAGCCGATACGTCTTTAGGAAAATTGTATAGCAGGTAAAACCGAGTTCTGCTACCAAGAAGCGACGGATCGGACCTGAAGTGGTATGCAAGGCGTTTAGGTATTGCGTGCTTGCGATAGCTCCAGCGGAAGATATCTGGATGGGCATGACCCAATTCTTAAACTCTGTCCCACGATCCAAGCTTATCTTGTCTATTTCAAACGTCCGAGCTTGCTTACCATTCCAACAAGTCCAAGGAAAAATACGTGAGTCATGGCACGCGCGTCGTCTAAATCTGTCATATCACCTCCACCACCTATTAACGTCACAAAGAGTCCTTGGGCACCTCGTCTTGGGCACAGATATGGTGCCGTTGCAGCAAACTTCATTCCAACGGCCGGTCAAGATCGACATGATACGATGAGACCTCACCGTGCAAGATCATGCAGGGTTCCTTGCGTACGAGAGTCGTTGCATGGTGAAACGACCCTAAAATATCACAGTGGAATGGAAGTTAAATAGAACTCGTCTTCTTCGCCAAAAGGAACTCTTCACTAAAAGCTTCTGTATCTTGAGTAGACCGTACTTACTCAACATCTTGTCCTTCCCAACAAATTAGCTTCACCCACCGGCTTTATTGATCGAACATGAAATCTCAACCATTGAACAAGGCATCTCCGAAGATGGACGCCTTCTCTCCTTCCCGCTTCATCAAAGACTTCGAGAAAACTTGCGAAGCTATCGTAAGTCTCTGTCTTGTGTCTGATATGATTAGCCACTTCGCACATATCACACCACGAATGGCCATGCTAAGAAAACTGTCATACAGGGTGCACCATTCTCAAAACACGAGACCCGCGCAGTACTGTCAGCCTTCAGCCCAGAGTTCCACAAAGGAGCTATTCTATGGCGTACCACCAACAAACCAGGCAGCGGACTTAAATACCGGTTCAACAAACGTCGCTCGACGGATATTATTGGCATCGCTAAGGAAGCCGGCTTACTTGAACCAGACAATAGGCTCGCAAAACTTCTGAAGTTCTGGAGCGAACCTTGGCGTGGCGAATGTGAGCTTGCACTGCCTGATCTAGGTTGCGACTTTGACACCAAGCATGGCCTTACGAAGGCTTGGGCTTACATGGGAGGTCTACGACCATTTGGCGAAATCATCGATGTGGACGATGCTCCTGTCGGTGTTATGAGGCACGAGCAAATTTTCAAGGATCTGAATCTCAATTTCGTCAGACACATAGCCGTCGATTTCCACTCCAATACTGTGGACCTCTACTTCCGTGCTTCTGATCCACTCTCCAAACAGCGAGCTCTAAACTTCGTCGACCTAGTCGGTCATTCACGCATCTCTGAATCTGATTATGCAGAGATGGAACAACGATTCAGCCCCGATGGCTTCACATTTGCTGTTACGATCTCTGTTTCCAGCGGATTGATCGATCGCGTAGCTTTCTACGTCATGGGACTTCCTAAGGATGCTTACCCAGATATTGGACATAGGACGACGAAGAATTCCATCGAATCTCCAAATCATGATGCAGATAATTTTACCGCTGTGGCGTGGTCGTATCGGAGGGGCAAAAATATGGAGGTCGAAAGGAGCTATTGGGGGCAGGTGGTACCGCTTTTGAGGGCTTAGATGTCCAATCAGGACTAGACAGCTCGGTTGATCGAGTGTTGGGAAATTATTGCAACACGTGCGAAACTGAAAGGTTTGACAAATAATCGCCTTTGCGAACTGATTCCTCCTTCAACAGGGTCTTGTTTCAAAATAGTCTTCAAGTAACTCCTTAAAATCTCAAGCACAGGGAAAGAAACAGCATTGATCTCCGACCATGCATTTTGTCGTGATGTCGCCTAGCTCTGGGTCGGATCTTCATGAAAAACATTAGAGTCTACCTTGCAGGCGGAGAGTCCCTCTCGAAGCTGGTCCTTCATTCGAGTCGAATGAGATAGGTACTATTGTAGACGATTGTGCGCTCGTGAAAAGGCTGTACCGTTCGGCGTTGATGATGCTGTACCATCTTAATGACGAATACCGCGCAAAACGCCCTTTCTGATAGCATCAATCTTCCAGTTCATGGGTTTCAGGCTTGATCTATTCCTGTAACGGCTTGTCATTTCATGGAAATTGCCCATATAAATCTCAGAGTACTCGTAGGAAGCCCGAGTCAAAGCACAAAGATTCTTAGATGTCGGGCAGGTCAAACATATCATCGAAGCTAAACTGAGAGTCGAGATGATTGGTACCACAGTAGCCGCAGTCTTTGCCTCTTGGCGTTTCATTATATTCATTGTGGCAAGCACAAAAGCAAGATGGCATCGGAGGTCCGTATGCAGAAGAGGCAAGCTGACACTCATCCTTTCGTTGGCAATCGGTGCCATGCTTCGTTCTTTCATCAGGCAAAATCTGCTCAGGGTCCACGTGAGATGATGGTTGAACAAAGTCTAAGGGTTGTTGAGTAGTCATTACAGTGGGCAGCTCCCATTCGCGTGAGAGCGTTTCTGCTCCAAACAGCACTGGTTGGATGACTGATGGGAATGGGATTTGCGGTATATCGGGAGGAACTGTACTAAGTCCTCTGATGCTTCGAAAGTTTTCAGCTACCAGGGACTGGCAGCTGGGAAGAATTTCGGCAAGGAGCTCCCTGAAGGCCTCCGCAATAGGTCCCCCGTATGCGTTCATTCGAGCCCAAAGTCTTGCTTCCAGCATCGGTGGCAATTCCCTGCGTGCGTAGGCTTCAAATTCATCAAATGCAGAGCACTCTGACAGACCTGGCGCACCTGTTTTTGCTCTTTCGATATCTGCTTCGTAGTCTAGATAGAAAGTATTAGACCGATTGCTTTGTACCAAAACATTCAATGAAAACCTACATGCGCTTGGTATCGGGGCTCCAGGGAACAGAATTTCGTATATATCCTCCCAGCTTGCTCCCCAAATGCTATCTATCAGCTCCATCTTTGCCTGATCAATATCTTCATGTGGCGGCTCCCGTTTTTCACACCTAACGTCATCGTTGGCGTGCGCAATGAAAGCTTTCTCACTTGGCATGATGGTCCAGCATCTCCGACACTGTTCCGGAGCCACCGAGGTGCGGTGCACTTTTCTTAGATGCTGTCTATCGGGAGCGCTGTCAGTATTCGCATTTCATGGTCCAGAGCCAAGGGTTCAACAGGCTTACTTGAGCCGGGAGATCGCAGTAAATCCGGGACCACTGCAAGTACGGTACCTTATCATTATGCTGTTCTCGACAGAGTATCTGATAGGGTTATGCTTATGGAATGGGCATGCGTATCGACGACTGTGATGACGCGGGTCCAGGCTTAATCCAGTTTTCTTTCTTCGCTTGCCATCATCATTATCCTCTTCACGTGGTAATTTCCGGCCCTGCATTCGCCGTTTGCTATCCTTCCCAAGAGTAGGTAACTCTGATGCGGAGCCTTGTGGAAACGTTCCAGACGGTCCTGACTCGGACGACGTAGCACACGTTCGTACATTAGCCACTTCTTCTTTCGAGCCGAGCATGGCATACACATCCTTCATCAGGGTAACCAACAGCTCGTGCTTTGCTTTGATTACGACTAGTTTTCGGTCACTCAAGAGTGGTAAATTTACCTTCTCATCGGAACATTCGCTCGGCGTACTCGTATCCTCGCGAAAGGCATTATGTTGGAATGGGAGAGGATCACGTTCCCGAACTTTACTGCATTGGATCACGCTTGTAATATCAGCTGGTTGCTGTAAGGGTGTAGAGGTCAGAGACGCGCGTGATGTTGCGATGCTGCTACTCTCGGTGAGAGCGATAAGTGACCCTTCATCCGTGAAATCGCTAGCTTCTGGAAGCAACGAAGTTCTCACACTCTGTGGGGCACTTTCGTCACAAGCTCCGCGGTCAAAATTGCGGATCATGGACTGCCGTGCCGCGCGCTGTGTGCTCCATGGATCTTCAGGGTCATTGAGGTACCTAATGATGGCAGATTCCTCGATCTTCTCAGGACGTTTCAACACTATCTCAGTTAGTAATCGTCCAGTATTCATGTCAACCAAATCTGCTTACTTCGATATTCGCTTAGACGCGGTATGTTGTAATGGGCTTTCGATGAGGCCCTGGGCCTGCTATAAGATTCCATTTCGTGAAATAACTTCTGATTTGGCTCTTCCTCTAGGCGTGCGCCTAAATGGAACAATGGCTTGGTGCCACGTCGTCCGCATTTGGAAATATCCACGGCGCCTTGACTTCCATTGGGTTCTAGTCGATGCAACTGGCACAGGGCATGTATAGACCTAACAAGTTTGGTCAAGACGAATGAACCAAAGAAGTATTACAGCAAAGAGCATGGGCATCGTACCTTTCATATGCGCTGACCTTGTACTCGACAGTGCGAGGAATCGCAGCTTTGTAAATTTGAAATGCGCAAACGTGCATTTGCTGCGGTTGAAAGTCGATTGGCCAAAAGGTTATTAGTAAGAGGTGTCCGACCAATAAGCCTTTTCTCATGGCGACAATCAGTCTGATTGGCTCAATTCCAGACCATGCAAACCAGGACACCGCGCACAATCTCTCAAATGTTTGTCTCATGAGGATTTTCTGATACGAATTGACCTGTGCCATGATTTTTATATGTAATCCTTTCCATCGCAATGGTGGTGCTGCTATATTCTGCCATAGTAGCTACAGGAAGCCCTCTAAAACACCCAGGATCCCGGTTCTGTGTCTGACGGGTGGCATAGCTCCGTGGCCCTGGACTGGTTTCTATTTGGCTGTGTCTGACATGAAGCGTCACACATGTCCTCAATTCATCACAGCATTCCAGTCCGGAGGAAAATCAAGCTTCTCCACTTGAGTCTTACCGTCCGTCTCTACCATCAAACAGTGGTTCTTTTCAATCAAAGTCCAATCCTTTGAGTTGTATGTTGAGGGTTCGCTAGCAACAATGACATGATTACCGTGCTCTTCTGGGTTCTTCACAGCTGCGGGATTCTCATTGCCGTCTGGGCTGCTTCCGCGTTAGCATAGCGTGCATATCGAGCGGTTAAGGCCACGTACTGATCTGGGTATTTACTATTCAATGTTATACCAGCCTTGGTAGAAAAATAAAGCGAAGGAGGCTGTTCCACTTTATGATTCCTCACTCGGAAAGCAACAAGCTGATTCCCGTCCGTTGTTGCAAGATTCAGACTGTTAGGCTCGGCCTTCTCACCAAGCTTCTCTCGCTGCAACTTCACTATGGAGCCGACTGCTTTTCGCATGGCATCTCGCATCTGATGCACGGGATATTGCTTCTCCCAGCTCGCTTTGCCCTGACCTGCTGTAAGATAAGTCATGTAGAGTGCAGCGAAATGTTCAGAATCGGTAGATCCTTGAATATTAGCATAAGCATCATCGTCTATGAGATCAACCATGTCGCGGGAAATGGTGACGAAGTCCGAAATGACTCCATTGTGCATAAATGTATGGCGACCAAAGACGAAGGGATGGTTGTTCACCGCCGTGACCGGGGTATCTGAAGCTGCACGAATGTGAGCGAAGACGACTTTACTGGCGGTGTTCGCACAGATGCTGCGGAAATTGGGATCGTGGAGAGGAGGTTGAGCGTTTTTGTAGAGCGCGGGACGTTCCACTGTATAGCCATTGCCGTTGAACTCGTTGGCGGTAGACGTGTACCACGCTACACCGAAGCCGTCAACATTGAATAGGCGATTGCGAGCTGTAATCTCGTGCTCTGTTGTTATCTCATTTGGGTCATGGGAGAGAAGCTTTGGCAAATAGCTGGATTTGTCAAGATATGTACTACGATCCGAAACTTGTGGGACCTACTGCTCATGGACTTGTTTTGCCAGGGCGTGGGCCTAGACCAATTCAGTAAGTCAATTGAAAAACGACACGTATAAGATGACACCGTGGTATAGACTGACATACAGGAGTGATCAAGACGTCTTCGAGAAGACAATCTTCAGTCTCCGAAACATATGCGAACCAACTGGGATATGAATTAACGTTGGACGCTGATGTATATTGATGATAAATAGCTCGGCCTACCGACACATCTTCACTCAGAGTAGTCAATTGCCACCTGCTGGCGCAGATGAGGAGAGTGCCTCCGCTTGGCATGGATGCCTACTTATTGTTGGAAATAAGCCCTTCTGCCAAGATAATAAGCGAATAGCCACGTCTATAAAGTCTTATTATCTCATTATCTTATTCCTAGATACCTTTTTACCTTTCTAGATATCTAGTATAGCTATTATATTATCTATTAGACTCCTAAGACTATTTAATAGGTTATAAGCCTAGCTAGTATTATTACTATTAAAGAATTATATCCGTATTAAGCTATATTAAAAGCTAGTTATAGTTATTATAAAAATAATAATAAACTATAATAATAATAATATAATTTAGCTACTTCCCTCTAATTTAAATTACTAACTATAAAGGCTAAATAAATAAGGAATTAGGGGAGCGTAAAATATATATAAGTTATAAAGGGAGGACTAGAAATTTAAGGGAAGGAAATAGGATAATACCTCTATATTTTAGATTAATTACTTAATAGACCTTAAATTAGTTAGGTATAAGGCCTATATAATTATAACGCGGTTTATCTACTCCCTTTACTAATTAAATTAGCTAAATAAGTAAGGAATTAGGGGAGCGTAAAATATTATAATAATAAAAGGAAGTATAGCTTATAATAGTTATAGTTATAAGAGTAATAATAGTCTATAAAGATTATAACTATAATAAAAAAGTAATAGATAGGTATTTTAGGGATTTCTCTAAGAAGAGGAGGCCTAGTAGGCCTTTTATAAGTAGAAAAAGGCCTATATATAGAGACTTCTCTAGGAAAAGGGGAGCTTTATAAAGAAGAATAAAAGGAAGTATAACCTATATTAGTTATAGCTAGAAAATAAAAGGAATAAGGTATTCTAGGGAATATCCTTAAGAAGGGGAGACTAAAGACTTATTATAAGTAGGAAAATAGCTAATACGGCGGAGACTTCTCTGAAAGGGGAGCTCTATAAAAAGTATAGGAAATAATAGGGAAATAGGCTAGATTTAGCCTATAATAGATAGGAAATCTCTAGGAAATCTCCGCGTTAGACGTAAATAGCGACGGTGAGGCCGTAGTAGTAATAGCTTAAGGGGAGTATTAGAAATAAGCCCTTCTACTAAGATAATAAGTGAATGGCCACGTCTATAAAGTCTTATTATCTTATTATCTTGTTCCTAGACACCTTTTCACCTTTCTAGACATCTAGCATAGCTATCATATCATCCATCAGACCCCTGAGACCGTTCAACACTTATCTGGGAGAAGAGGATTTAATCTAACCTCGTAAGCACTAGCCGCCGTCCGGCGCAGGGGATCGTGGGGGTGAATTTGACAGAGCAACAAAGCCGACTCTTCTCAACGAAGCGTACCAAGCCATCTGTTCTTTCGACTGTAGGCATCAAATGGGATCAGTGGCGTCCACATAAAGTCACAGATGTTGACAATGTGCCAATGCACTTTAGTAATATATGCGAGAACAGATGTGACAAGATACTGAAAGACTTGACAACCGAACGAAGGTCGAAATATCACGATACCACCAACTCGCCCGTGGACCGTTTAAGTTCCAAAACACCCATAATCAATGCCCCAACCGATTTTTCCTGGCACCGATGCCGCCCTGTATATTTACCTATCGCACGTATTGTCCAATGATAGCTCTTTGACTTGTGAATACCTTGCATGCTTTTGCCACCGTTTCCGTTCGCCTATTTCCTGGTAAGAGAAAGTTCAAACCCCTACAGCGCCACCTCGCCCATATCCCTCATCAGCACCGCCATCTGGGCCCTCTTCGCAGCCTCCGCTACCAAACAGAACCCCTTCTCATTGCCTGTAGGGTAAGGAGGATGGCCGTATTGCTGTCCTTGCGTCGTCTGTTGTGATTGCGCGAAAAGCTGTTGTGGCTGCGGTTGGCTTGTAGGTCCTTGCGTGTGTGACTGTGGTAACAAGCTTGAAGAGCGGTGGCGGTGGGCGGTGAAGTAACTATTGGAGGGTTGCGTGGAGGAGGGGGAGGGAAGCGGGGCGGATGAGGTTGAGAAGTTGGCTGATGCTGCAGAGTAATTGGCGTCGGTGGTAGTCACCTTGGGTTTGGTGGGCAGAGTCGGCGTTGAGCTTCTGGGATAGTCGGACATTCTCTGGAGCGGCGTTTTGAGGAAGAGATCTAGACTCTGCGGTCAATTCGAGTAACAGCGACGTGCCTGACAGCGAGGGTCACCGGCGTGGCGTGGTGTTGAACTGTTAGTGCGCGATTCCAGCATGGAGTATTATAGATATGTCAAGGTCTGGGATTAGGATGAAAATGTTGTGAAAGCAAATGGATCCTTGCAATGCAACGATGACAGATGTTCTCACTATGAAACCAAAGCCTTGTATAGAGGTTGGTATGTAGGTAAGGTATCTTAGACAACGCACGAGGACATACGGCATACGACCCCGGATCTGGCGGGCAGATCTTAGCCGCAGCCTTCCCCCACACTTGCTGTACCCCACCGTCTTTGGCAGTTTCGGTCTAGCGTCTAATCCTTCCGTCTCTTCCGGACGTACCTCGGTATAATCTCTTCAAGTCCATTATCGTGGGTAAGGTATACCCATACATTGGGGAGAGAGCAAGGGCAAGAAACCTAGCATGTTCACAGCGAACGTTCAATACCGAACGATCGAGGAATCTGGGCCTGTGATGACAGATTGCTAAAGGTAGAGCGTCATAGCATTCGCACATAGTTGCCTACAGAAAATTAGCTTACACTGAGCTCGTGGAATTAATCTGTAGACCAAATGTTTACCAGGAAACTGCCCCTCCCTTCCCATTATCTTCCCCGTCCACCACTCGTTTTCCGTAGCCCCCTTTTGCACAATCTCTATGATCTCTCCAGTCGTGAAACTCAAATCCCCTGCTGCTTGGGCTTCATAATCATATAGGGCCTCTGCTCTGTCTACAGCAGCTGGTGCTCCGCTGAGTCGTGATGGTTTCGGTTTTGGTATGGGAGGAGCGCCTCCCTTGGCTTTCGCCACTGCTCCCCAGGCGCTGCCGGTACTGTTGGCACGCGCCATGCTGCTGTCACCATTCAAACTAGGTGATCCCGAATTGCTGTACGGTGGAGGAGGGTTATCAACAAAATCATGTGTTGACCTCCTCGTTGGGGCGTCTGACGACCTTCGACCTTCAATCGCAAGTCTCCTGGTCGGGCCTTCAAGAGCCATCTTGCTGCCAGAGCCATATTTCGGAGGTCCGGCTTTCTTCGCCCCAGTCGTCTTGAATCTAACGATCGATAAGCCCTCCACCTGCCCTCTGACATCTCCGCGCTTTGCCTCGAATGCCTCCTCGATATCTAGGGTAAGGTTGAAGTAGCCGATATCGATGCTCTGCATCTTCTCGTGCAATGTGTAGAACACGTTAAGCTGCATGTAGTAGAAAGATTGAAACAATGGTCGTATAAACTCTCGCTCGAGCTCAAACAGCTTCGATAGTTCGTCCTTTAAGAGGTCATTGAAATAGTTGAACTCCTGAGTAGCCTGCTCACACTCATTTTCCGCCTTGTATAGTGCCTTCTCGTCCTTCAACGACTTATCTTTCTTGTCTTGAATCTTTTTCAAAGTAGCTCGATGCCTGTCGTAGTCGGTTTGCTTGTGTTGCCGCTTGACAAGTGATTTTTGGGCGACTTTGATGACTGTAAGGAGTTCGTCCGCTGGGCCGATCACTCTTGCTTGTATCATCTCCAACTCTGGTGCTAAAGTGGCTTGCAGTTCCCTTACGATACCCTCGTATTCTTCGCACGCTTGGATACCTTCAGGGTTCCCCTCGGGTATTATCGAATCGGGATCCGAGATTCGACCAGAGATTGGCTTGTAGATTTCCTGTATGGCCTTCGAGAACTCGATTTGGTGATTGAGCATCCCATTGATGGCTTCAAAATATTTCCTCGATTCATCGTGGAGCTTCTTCGTCTCCTTCTCAAGCTCATTGAACCGGCGTTCAGAGTCGATGTAAACAGCGTCTTTGGTGTGCTCGCCAATGTTGAATCTCTGCTTCAAAGTTTGAGGTGCCTACAAGAGTGTAAGTCAGTATTCGATCTTGCTCACTTGTCGTCCAGTGTGTCATTCCGTGTGGTGCACATACGCGGATCGCTGCTTTCTGGAAGCCCTTCAAACTCATGATGCTTGCGACCTTAGCAACAATATAAGCGTCGGTACTACCAGCCCTATTGACTGATGCTTCCCGACAATGTTGTTTATGGTGTCAGGGTCGGTGCCAGTGGTGGCGTGGAATTATGTATCTTTATGCCTGATTCAGATCTCGAGGAAAGAGTTTCTGATGCAGGGGAGGACCAGAAAATCTTAGTCTACAGCGGACAGTCAATTCACAAACAATAACCTCAATGAGCTTTCCTTTAGGCTTCAAAGGTAGGTAGGCCCTTTCTTTGAGCGGTAATATTGTGTACTAAGAACATGTATGACAAGTGACCGAGGGACTGCCTGAAGATGCTTGGCTGACGCGGCCGAGATAGATTAGCGGCTCGATCCGAGCGGCCATTGAAGGCCGATTTGCCGAGCTGGAGCAGGAAGGAACACAGAAATGATTAAAGCAGAGTAGTCCTAAGGTAAGCATCGATACACATCGAACGATGTGCACATCATGTTATTACACGTTCAGAGACTGAACGTTAGCTGCAAGACCTTGGACAGCAGTCGTTCTTGAGAACTCTCCGTGCAGTGACTGCTGTTGGTCTTGCGTGTGGTCGCTGCAGGATTGGTGGGATCAGCATGAATGGGAACTCTGTGATCTCATCTACTTCGTAACACTCGTGCTATGATTTGATATATATCATGTATGGCATGAACACCTTCGTTCAGTAAGATACCCCATTGCTAGGCGGATATTCGGAGGTAGTTCTAAAGTCCGCACCACACTTGTCTTTCATTGGTTAGCTTAAGCCTAGAGCCGGAGGCGTTGGCTCTCCGCAAGGTAAGATCTGAATGGCTTCCTTACCTTACCTATCAATCATTCCATGATGGCGAACTCGGCATCACCAGCGGTGAAACAAGTGTTACGACTATCTTCGAGACGCCTTTCCTCCTCACACGGGTTGATCAGAAGCTCTCGTTGTCTAGGGGCACCGGTGACTTCTGCGGCGAATAGAGCACCACGACGATCCTATGTATCAGAATCAAAGCCAAACAAGGCGCAAGTGAACGTTGAGACTGCCATCAAAGCAGATCATCATGCTTTCACAGCTCAGACCGGAATGCTACCCGAGAATGCGAGAATGCCGGGAACAGACATGTCTGCCGATGTCATGATGAGCCCAGCGGCGGGAATCTTGAAGCAAGCCACCATCATGGACGAAGGCATCAGGCCCATCTATCTCGACATGCAAGCCACTACCCCCACCGATCCTCGCGTACTCGATGCCATGCTGCCATTCTTCACTGGTCTATATGGCAACCCTCACTCAAGAACGCACGCCTACGGATGGGAAACCGAGAAGGCTACAGAGCAAGCTAGAGAACACGTCGCGAATCTCATCGGTGCAGACTCGAAAGAGATTATTTTCACAAGTGGAGCCACGGAAAGCAATAACATGAGCATCAAAGGTGTTGCAAGGTTTCTAGGAAAGAGCGGAAAGAAGAAGCATATTGTTACAACACAGACGGAACACAAGTGTGTGCTGGACAGTTGTCGCCAACTGCAAGAGAATGAAGGCTTCGAAGTCACGTACCTTCCCGTACAAAGCAACGGTTTAGTCGACCTGGCAGAGCTTGAAGCGGCCATTCGGCCTGATACCGCAATCGTTAGCATCATGACTGTGAACAACGAAATTGGGGTGATACAGCCAATGGAAGAAATAGGAAAGCTTTGCAGAGCCAAGAAGACCTTCTTTCACACGGATGGTGCACAGGCCGTGGGAAAGATGCCCATCAGCGTCGATTCATGGAATGTGGATCTGATGTCAATCTCGGCTCACAAATTATATGGACCCAAAGGTATTGGCGCTTGCTACGTGCGGAGACGACCAAGAGTTAGGATCCAGCCGATAATCAGTGGTGGAGGTCAAGAGAGAGGGTTGCGAAGTGGCACGCTTGCGCCCCCATTGGTTGTCGGCTTCGGAGAGGCTTGCAGAATTGCAAAGGAAGAGATGGCAGTAAGTTACATGTCTTGACTTCATCTGCTACTAGTGTCGCTGACAACACCTATAGTACGATTCTGCCCGAATCAAGAGACTCTCAGACCGTCTTCTCCAGGGGCTACTAGCTATGGAGCACACATCACAAAACGGTGACCCAGCACACTTCTATCCAGGCTGTGTCAACGTCTCATTTGCCTACGTCGAGGGCGAGTCTCTACTCATGGCTTTGAAGGACATTGCTTTGTCATCTGGCAGCGCCTGTACTTCGGCATCTCTCGAGCCCAGCTACGTCCTCCGAGCACTAGGCAATAGCGATGAGAGTGCTCATAGCAGTATCCGATTTGGCATTGGGAGGTTCACCACGGAGGGCGAAATCGATTATGTGCTCAAAGCAGTCACGGAACGGGTCTCGTTCTTGAGGGAACTCAGTCCACTCTGGGAGTTGGTTCAAGAGGGTGTTGCCCTAGACAGCATACAGTGGAGTCAACATTGATGGGCCGGTTAAGACCTATGACATGATTTAATGACTAGCGTGCATTGCGTGGAGTTCAAAGTTTGTCTGGGAGCTGTACATAAATATCATTTTGTACAATGAATGGTATCGACAACTGCTTCTGCGGAGATTGATTGGGAATGAAGTGCTGTGGGGGCCGATGCCAAGTGTCCCTCCACCGCATGCAAGGCACAGATATTCATGCTTTGGCGACGAGATCTTATAGTGTCAATAGTCCCAAGTAAAATCTGGATGACTTATTATCATAGGCGCTTCACTCGCTTCAAAGCCATCAAGATGGGTACTTATGGATTGCTTAGGCAGCCAAGAGCGTATTCATGTTCCGTCCGAAGTCGGCCTTCGTTACACTCATGCTCCGCTTCTCCTCAATACAACCAATTCTTTCCCCCAAGGATTCCAACGGCAGACACTGCCTAGCGGACCGCTTTCTCCATCGCGGGCCAAGACGCTCCCCGCCTGATTGTTCTTTCTCCGGGATTTTCCGGATCCGACGCCTCCTCTCTGTGTCTTGAGAGGGGCTGATCGTAAGCGTATATGCTGAATAATGTCATAGATCTCCTTCCGTTCGGACATCTTGTTGTCCCATTGTTTGCATATGATAGCTCTGCTTTCTCCCCATCGTACCTTCTTCAACATCGTGAAGCGACCTATACGAGCAGCTGAATTACCATTGCTTACCCGTTTCGTTGCCACCTTTCCCTAGGCCCAACAACATACTTAGCACATTTGGACTACGGAGAACTCTTGATCGATCGACCACTGTTGTCCAACGGAAGCTCGCTAAGCAGGTTGACGTCGTCATTGCTGTAACACTGGAGGGCGTCACCCTAGAGATGATTCCACCACTTCCTTTTCCCACAGACTATGGCATATCAGAGAAATACGGCTTCTTGTCCGATGAGGCTGCGCTTGAAGTTCTGCCGGACCCATACTACAAAGAATGGGAGTCAGTAGTAGCCAATCTACAGGCATTGCTTCTCAGCAAGCGCCTGAAGAGAAGGATCGAAACCCTACCAATAGTCACGGCGTTGAGGTTACGGACCAATCCCGAGTGGCGGAGGGCTTACACGCTGCTTTCATTCATGACACATGCGTATATTTGGGGAGGAGATCAGCCAGAAGAGGTATGATGCCACGGAAACGTGTCATATATCGGCTAATCATGTTTTGCAGAGGGTCCCACCCACGATATCTATTCCTTTCATACAAATATGCAATCATCTTGAATTACCCACGGTTGCTACATACGCTGGCATATGCCTCTGGAACTTCAAGCCCATCTTCCCGGACGAGCCTATCGATAACCTCGAAAATCTTTCTACACTTGCCACATTTACCGGCTCGTTAGATGAATCATGGTTCTACTTAGTATCGGTAGCCATTGAAGCAAGAGGTGGACCTATTATATCATGGATGCTGGACGCTATCGCAGCCGCTCGGGCTAAGGATAGCCATAGAGTAACGGCATGCCTCCAAGCAACCGCAGAAAGGCTGGACGAGCTGGGGACGCTGCTTCAGAGGATGTATGAGAACTGCGACCCACATGTCTTTTACCACCGCATCCGTCCTTTCCTTGCAGGTAGCAAGAACATGGCCGAATTGGGTCTGCCCAACGGTGTAATCTTCGACACCGGCCGAGGAGACGAACCCTACGTTACATACGGAGGTGGAAGCAATGCGCAGTCATCTCTGATCCAGTTCTTCGATATCGTCCTTGGCGTCGAGCATCGCCCGACAGGCTCTCAAAAGCCATCAGATAGTTCCACAGAAAGCGATGCAGAAGGCCCTACACCACGACCTCCCCGTCACAACTTCATCCACGATATGCGCTCATACATGCCCGGTCCACACCGACGGTTCTTGCAAGATGTTGCCTCTGTGGCCAATCTCCATGAATATGTCGAAGCCCACCATTCCGACGTGGAGTTGAAAACAGCTTACAATGCTTGCTTAGCTATGCTACGGTCGCTTAGAGACAAACATATCCAACTAGTATCACGCTACATAATCGTCAAATCACGAGAGACACGGTCGTACCAGCGGTCTTTATCGCCTCGGAATGCGCCCATCAATCAGATGCAGCCTCTGAATGTAGCCAATCCAGTGAGTAAGAGTTCAAAGAAAGCCGACAAGCCAGGGAGCAAGTGTTCGGCCCTCAAGGGAACTGGCGGAACGGCTCTGATACCCTTTCTGAAGCAAGCAAGAGATGAGACGGGCGAATCCGCAATTGACGCTTGGGCGAGGCGTGTCTTGAATAATAGCTCTGGCAAGACGATCGGATCTCCGAACGTGGCCCCCTTTGAAAAGCACGATGAGCCCCCGGCCGACACCATCGAGATAACCGGCCTGGCGGGGACGTGGAGTTTAGATGACTCGGAGGGTGGGCTATGTCATTGGTGAGGAAATGTGAAATGCATATCACGTATATATGTCGTTAAGTTATGGGAGGTTCGATTTTTGTTTGTACTGTGCATTGGACGCCCTTGAAGCGTTTGGATATCGGCGGCGCGTTTGGACTGTATTGGATCTCCGTTAGACAGTGGTCCGATACGCCGGCTTTGGTTCTTTTCGACTTGCGCTTAGATAGACCAGATGGGCTCACGCCTCGCATCATTTCCTCGATTTCTGGCTGTAGTTGGTGGATTATGGTGTTGGATTGATTTTACCGATCGATCGTTCTCTAATCTCCATATCTGAATACCTATCTTACACCATATATGTGACAATGAAACACTACCATTCATATTACCTACTATATCACGACCTTCCTATGGTGATAATGAATCTAGTCCTCATCTTCCAACAAAAAAGCACGCGATACAAATCAATCGTGGTTCAGGTATCTTGTACGTTGTTGTTGTTCCCTTCAGTCAGTCAGTAGCTATGTGAGGAGAGCGAAGTAGTAGCCAATGATGACCTACCTGCACTTTCGAATCGGGAGTGGAAGCTACCATTCGATCATCTACTCCCTAGGGCGATCCAAGTCGCTAGATCCATATATACCCTCTCAATTTATATCTAGTCAGGACGGAGTACGATCAGTTAACAACGATATATGTGAAAATAAACACAAAGTCGTAGCTATAGAATAGCGGCTGATCTGATCTGAGCGGGAAGGAGATGGATTGATTTGAGGGGGGGATCTACGGCTTTCATCGCAGCATTAAAATTGGGCTGCAAATCTGCATAACAGACTAGGGTGTTCAGCTTAAAGAAAACGTGTCGTTATCTCATTTTCGCTTTGGGATGCCTGTGTACATACAGGCGTACCGCCTTTTCGTGCTTGAGAGCAACAACAACTGTGTACGAGTTTTTGGCAGTTGGATTAAACCAGATATTTTGCCGAGCGCAGTAAATAGGAATATCACCTTCGACGGCAGAGATGTGGCGATATGAGCCAGAACCCATTGCAGGCCCAGGGAACACGTCTGCCAATTGACATTCAGCCGATGTCTTAAGCCTTTTTGATTTGACGTAGACTGTATCTTTTGAGAAGGCTGTAGTAAGAATCAATCATTACATGACGAGCTCCTAGAGGTATTTTGCCAATGTCCTCCTCTCCTTCGTAGGGGCCTCCATCCCCGGGCCTAAACCCCAGAGCACAAGTTGATTACCTGATCCGGACGCGATCTGTTTCCCGTCCGGCGAGAATGCGACGAAGCGCGCAGAAACTGAGGTCATTTTGAGAACCTTACGCAATACCCCCGTGGCTGAGTCCCAGAGCCTGACTTCACTGTTTACTGCAGACGCGATCTGTTCCCCGTCCGGCGAGAACACGACATCCCAGACCCAATCCGAATGGCCTAGCGATACATCACGTGCTATACCCGTGACCGAGCTCCAAAGCCTAACCATTGTATCCATTGATGCGGACGCGATCTGTTTCCCGTCCGGCGAGAACGCGACGGCCATAATCCTATTGGAATGACCCCTAAGTGTATGGCGTACTGTCCCCGTAAACGAGTTTAAGAGTACCGTCGTATCAATTGATGCGGCCGCGATCTGTTTCCCATCCGGCGAGAACGCGATGGCGACGATGATATCCATATCGGTATGGAATGTATCAAGCGCCGCCCCTGTGATCGAGTCCCAAAGGCTAATCTCTCCACCGTCTGATACGGCAATCTGTTTCCCGTCCGGCGAGAACGCGACATTATAGACATCAGTGAATTGGGCTATAATTCTATTGCTTGCTCCCGTGGCCGAGTCCCAGAGCACGGCCTGCGTACCCCCTCCGGACACGATCTGGTTCCCGTCCGGCGAGAAGGCGACGGCGAAGAGCCCGCGCGGATGGCGAAGTACATTACGCGCCGCCCCCGTAGCTGAGTCCCAAAGCCTAATAGTATTATCCGCTGATGCGGACGCGATCTGTTTCCCGTCTGGCGAGAATGCGACGGCCCGGATGTAATCTGAATGGCCCTTAAGCGTGCGCTGTATCTTCCAATTGTTTTGAGTCGCTTGCTCTGATGTTAGTGCTCCTACTTTGGTAGTTGTTGGTGCTACCCTTTCAGCAGACACAGTGTTAGATCTATGAGTCTTGTGGGCCGAGATCTGGTTTTGAGTGCTCCAACTAGCAGAGGGCTCGGAATCAGAATAGTCCTGCGATTTTCGCAAGGACTCTGGTAGAATAACTTTTCTAGGAAGGTATTAGCGATGTTAGAATAGAATCATAGGTTTAGAAGATGATTAGTATTATCATCTCATCTATAAAAGGTAGTACCTTTGAGTTTCAGGAGTCTTTATAAGACAATGCAACCACGGATGTTGTAAACATTCCTTTACGTGTGGTCGATCCTTAGGCTTTGGCGCCATTAGATCTCTTATGAAGGAACATCCTTGTACGCTTACCTTGTTTGCAAGCAAGGTGTTTGAAGGGAACGTGAAGTTACCTGTAATATACTGACCTAAACGGCTCGGGTCGGTGAAGAGGCTCTCGCCGGTGAGTATAAGGAAGGCAATTACACCTAGAGACCAAACATCAACAGCATTTGTGTACGAGTCGTTTAATGTATCATCCATTCGAAAATACGGCAGTACTTCTGGTGCTGTAAAAGCAGGTGTGCCTGTTACAGTCCGTAGTGCTGTAAGTCCCTCTGTTGCTCGTTTACTGATTCCAAAGTCCGCGATCTTTACCCACCAATCTGGGCCTTTGGACGCAATCAAAATATTCTATGTTGTTTGTGTAACGTTAGTGTATGATTGATCTCGACAAGTCTATATAGCTAGACTTACAGCAGGTTTCAGATCCCTATGAGTAAATCCGAGTTCATGCATAAAACGTAAGCCTTCCAGAATCTGGGAAACGATACGCTGGCCTTCAGTTTCTGATAGGGGTGAATTGAGGTGTTTGTGTAAGTCACCGTCTGGGAGGTATTCCATTGCTATGAATATACTGTCGTCATCATCGTACCATCCAAAGGACTTGACAAAAAACTCCTCGAACTGAATAGAGATTAGCGGTAGAATCATGAAAAAGAAGGTGGATGAATAATTGATAGCGCTAGACTTACCTTAGTTTGAGTAAACAGATTTATTGCTTCCAGTTCTCTATGACAATTGCTGTTTTCGAATTTTGGAACCTTCTTCACAGCTCGTACTTCACCCTTGCTATCCCCTTGAATACATCGCTCCAACCAGACGACCCCAAAGGCGCCTCGGCCTAGTCTTCTCTCTCGCTTCCATTTCTCTTCCTTGCGAGTCCCTCTTTCTTTAGTAGTCCTGCCAGAAACATATATGGTATGTTGAGTATAGTCCGGGTTCGTATAGAATTGAGTATCGAGCTTTGAGATCTGTACAAGATCTGGGACAGGTGTCGTGGTGGTCATTTAGCCTCTACTCTTATGTGGGAAGGGAGCGCTTATGATAATCTAGCGAGCGTTAGCCTGAACTCACGCTTATAGGACAGGATAGCGGTGGGCAGTTACCATTGAGTTCCGTGGATGAGCCAGTATAGTATGTGGGCCGTGCCGAGGACTCCGGGGTTTAAGTCGTCTTGAGGAAACGGCGCCTGAGTTTCGCAAATGGTACAAGGTTTGACATGGATGTAAGGATCTGCGTCTTCAGACATTCATGGGCAGAGCGTAGAGCTGGGTTGGGCATATACTGAACCATTTGTAGAAAGGCTGGGATGAATAGCGTCGAGTCTCCTGAAGTATGTCCATTGGATTCGGCTGCGCCCCCTGCAAACAGAATAGCTCAGAGATGCCAAGGTCAGACCTATCAGTATAAGGCATTGAGCTATGTCTAACATAGTTAGCACCGGTGGAAGTAGAGATAAGTGGAACTCTGTAATCCGTGCCTGAAAGTACACGCCCGTTGTGTTTAATTTTCAGGATCCAAGTGCATCGTCGTGTGATATAGCAGACATGGAAGCCGGACTAGCGCTTGCTATCGTGGCAACGACTGACCTATGCTTCAAGTGAGTCGCTAGATTCTCCTCTCTCACTATTGCACGGCTACCAAACGCAAACCAGATATGGCAAGATCCTTATCGAACTATGCGCAAGTTTCAAAGGCGCAGAGGCTGAGATACTTGAACGGATACTCCGTGTTGAGATTTACTGGAAACGTACGACCATGCAATTAGACTTCATCAAGCAGATATGGGAAAGCCTAGACCAGGAACATAGAACGCTGCAGACTCAGATTCTCCAGGTGCTTCTCAGCAAAATGAAAAACATAGTCTGTAAGCTTGAAAGCATATCTAAAAAAAGGCCTGGCGATCGAGCAGCGAAAAGCCAGGTCACAGAAGTGAAGAGATGGAAATATATCCTGATCAAAGAATGTCTTGATGAATCTATTGAGGACTTGACTTCATGGCAGAAGATGTTCGATCCGTCTTGGTTTCTTATCATGAAGGTCTCGAGTCCCTATATCGATCAGGAAGTGAGCAGAAATCGATTGGCTCTCTCCTCGTTTACAAGCGCGTACAATATCAGAGACGCTCTCAAGGAGCAGCCTCTTCAACAAGTCTCCGTTTTCCTTCCAGGAGATGGACTTGAGACGGCGCGGATACGCGAGATTCCTTTTGCATCTGCCAAATATATGCAGAGAGCTGGCTCGGATCAATGGCTAGTTGTGGACCGTATCCCGTGCGATCCGGATATCGATGTAGGCTCTGTGAGGAAAAACATCAGGGAACTTGCAAGAAAGCTCTCATCTGTGGATCCTCTCGTCTTCGGCGTACTTCAGTGCCATGGCGTGGTTCAGAATGGTAGCAATAGGCCATCCTCGTTCGATTTCATTTTCAAGATACCTAGAGAGCTTAGCAACGAGCCTAGGTGTCTTCGAAGTTATCTCTCCTCGAGTCCGAACCTTACGCTTACTAATCGTTATGAGCTTGCAAAACAAATAGCCAAGTCCATCAGCTATATCCATACACTTGGATTTGTGCATAAGAACGTCCGGCCTGAGACCGTTCTTGGATTTCAAACCAACAAAATTGGGTCGGATCTGTTCTTTCTCGTCGGTTTCGAGAACATACGTACGGCAGATGGTCGAACATTGCGGTCAGGTGACTCTGTTTGGGAGAAGAATCTCTATCGTCACCCACACCGTCAGGGATTGAATCCCGAAGATATCTATACCATGCAACACGACATCTACAGCCTAGGTGTCTGTCTTTTGGAAATTGGATTATGGGAATCCTTCTTGTTCTATGGAAATGATATTACAGCTCCTCTCCCTGCTGCGGCGCTCGGTGTTCCCCTGGACGGCCCCGAATTAAGACAGCCGGAACTGATGAAAGAGCACCTGATTGCTCTTGCAAAACGCGATCTACCGAAAAGAATGGGGGAGCGATACAAGAACACCACCGTCAATTGTCTAACTTGCCTAGACCAGGACAACACCGATTTCGGCGATCAGAGCGAGTTTGAAGACCAGGACGGTGTCTTAGTGGGCGTGAAATACATTGAAAAAGTTAATCATTCACACAGCTTTCACGTGGAGCTTGTGCTTACAATCGATCTAGATACTCTTGAAGCTGAACGAGATATTGGTATGAAGTTGTTCAAGGGCGTAACTCAATCTTGGAGTCTCGGGTTGAATTGTGGATTCCTGGTTCCACTTCTAGCTATGATGTGGCCGTTATATCCTAACTCAATAGACCTACGTTTTTAGCTCAGGGTATCTTTCAAGGGACGAGTTCTAGATAACTACTCAATAGTTAGGCTAGGCTACTGAATATATCATTACGATTGTGGAGAGATGCGGCTCGTTCCTGGTGCAACAACGGCGCCCTGGCAGCTCCAGTATGGGCCTTCTACGCGTATATGACTATTCAAAGTACGTACCTGAGAAGCTCGTTTATTGCTTGGAAGCACACAATAGCACAATATCGATTCCTCAAACTGACCGCATACGCCCTGTTGAGTTGAGAGAGCCTCAAGCAGATCGCATCGGAGATGGGCCTCTGCCTGTAGCTCAAGCTGAACAGATTGACCAGCATCCATCGTCACCAGCCGCAATAACAATCAAAGACCTGGATGACAGTAAAGGAAATAACTCTATCAACCTTATTCCGTTGGCGCCAATCATAAGAAATTATAAGGACCTTGAGCACAACAACGATTGTATTACTGTCTATACCGAATACCTCGACCGATCATCAAAACGGCTCTCCAACTACACGGCGTATCCATCGAATACTCCCATGAGTACCCTGCCGTTACCGGTGCCTTGTAACAAGTTGAAACAAGCGTTGTGTACTAACAGATCAAAGTGGTTTTACAGCTGCATCCGACCCTGCCACGTCCTCATAGCTATGGGTTTCTTTACTATCGTGGGTAGCCTCGCGCCCGCGATCTGGCGCTCTACGAATCAGAACGACATCTCTGGCGGATTCTCTCTAGGGCAGTATATCCTTGGTGCAGGCGTGTTCGTCATCGGCTCCATTGTCGTGGTCCATAGTAAGACGTGCGTCTGTTGGGTATGATTGTTGAATGGCCAATTGCAAAACTGCCACACCCAAATTGCAATAATACCACACTCTGGCACAGCGGAGTCCTAAGTAAGCTACGAGGCTGAGCTCCCTGACTCCAAGGTAGGTCCCCTAGGAATTAGGTTGTCAGTCACCCCTGAAAGATTAAATTTTCATGATCGATGGCGACGGTTGGTCTACCGTCCTATCATACCCGCTAAGGACTGATGTGCTGGGGAAGTAGGGGGGCTGCTGTACGGGGGCTACTGGGTAGTGCGAGGTAGCTATGATGTGCCGGGACTGTGTGCAGCGATAGCGATCCTGTGCGCTGTTGGTTAGGGGGCCTTTAGTAATTCACCGTGGGAGTGTGGTATTTGTGCAATTTGGGTGTGGCAATTTTGCAACTCTTCCAGGAAAGTGTGGTAATTTTGCAATTTGCCCATTGTTGATTATGGATGATGGCGACGTCTTGAAACTTGGTACTTACTACGGGGCAGAGCGCACTGGAAAATACAATGCCTGAGTTAACGTTGCGAGAAAGTCACCTGTTGAAAAGGGCGTGTGCCACGATGGGCGATATGAAGGGATCCCCCAATCAATATCCACAAGAACAACAACCCAACTCCTCTATCTACCATTCGCCTTAGCCCAAAAAACTCATCTCGCCAGCACTCAACCACAACAACATCCCTCTCTACATCCAGCTTTCCAGCTCAACCAACCCGAATACTCGTCACCGTGCCCAAGGACACGTGTACACTCGGCAGAGGTCATCATACTTCCTAAAGCCATAGTCTCTCAATAACGATTCCTCCATAGAATATACAACAGCACAACACCCGAACACCAACTCAATATCCAACCCTACCCCAACAATCTCCATCCCCAACCCCACCCTCAGAAATCCACCCTCTCAAATCCATCACCTCAGACCCCATCTTCACTCAAACCCACCTCCACTCAAACCCCACCTCCACTCCCCCTCCCCTCTCCTCCCAAAATTCACCATAATAACTCCCCCCCCCCTCCAATCGCAGGACTCAATCCTCCACACCCAGTCCCACAACCTGCTTCATACGACCTCAACAGCCCCATTCTATCATATCACATCATTAAAAGAAACAGTACCCACCATAGCCCAATAATCTTAATCTACCACAAAACCCAAAAACCGCATCGCAATGCCAATCGCTCTATCTACCCAGTGCCAACAATTGGATCGCAGAGGGGTAGGTAGCTAGCATCAGAGTCTACCCCCCATGAGCTCCAGTCTCCATGCCTGTTTGACGCTGAATGTGATGGAGTGGGGTGCCGTACTGATAATGACGGACTGATGAAGCTCTCATGCAAGTTTTCTGTTGTGCTATGGTCTCTATGTTGTAGATTCTTCGGGGAACGGAGACGTTGATGGATCATGAAATGATATGATGGATGCTCTAGACTATTCTGATAGGGGCAAAGGGTAACATGGGGTTATCACTTCGGACTGGCACCTACAACATACAGCCTTCCACTGAGATCATCCTCAACCGATCTGCCGTGTCACCAGCAAGAGCTCTATACCACTCTATCAATGTTCTGCATCTGGCGAGCTAGCTAAAATTCATGGCGTCATATAGAGAATAATGTCGTCCGGACTCAAATATAAGTGAGTCAATTACCTAAACCCCGTAATCATCACAAACCCTCCCTCCAATCCCCCATCACTCCCCGAGACCCATTCCCCCCTCAAAACGAAGGCCCAAAACCCCCCCCACCTCCCCCCTCAAAACGAGAACCCTGCCCCCCCACCACCACCCCCACCCCCCTCCACCTCCCCCAAAACCCCAACCCCACCCCCCACCCTCCCCGGCTCAACCTCAACCTCAACCTCAAACTCGCCCTTCCCCCTCCCCAAATCTGCATTAACCTCCCTCGAAAACGCCCTCTTCATCACCTCAAATATCCTCTCATCCCCCCTCGCAATCGTATACTGCAATTCACTCATCGACGTCGTCAACTTGCAGCTGATACGCTCGATCATATCTCTTTTGCACGCCACGGCCGCGACCTCGGCGAAGAGGGCGGCGAGGGGTTTGTGGGCGAGGGAGCCGCCGGGCCAGTGGATTTTGAGGAGGCGCGGGTGGCGGGTGGCGATTATGTAGTAGTTTATTTCTGGGGTTGGGGTTGGAGGGGGGGGTGCTTGGGATGGGTGCGCTGGGTTGAGGTGGTGGGGCGGGGAGGGTGTTGGGGTGGGGGGGTTGGGGGTGGTGGGTTCTGGGGCTGGAGAGGGGAGGGAGCGCTCGACGTGGTCTGGACGTTGGTATGGTAAGGGTTGGGGAAGTTCGGTGGGAGGATCAGTTGATGATCGCCTGGTGTGTTCTTGTGCGTTGTCGATTAGGTCCTCGTGTCCTAAATCAACGGGAGGTGATTCGGGGATAGAGCGTCCATTGTTGACGTTGGGTACCACAAGAGCAGCCGGTGCCGGACGATTGCTTCTTGGCCTATCTGGTAACACCGTATGGCTCCTCCGAGCCTCAGGAGCGGGAGCTGGAGGCGAGCTCGAGAGTGTGAAGTTGATGCATGTGTCGACGTGTGACTCCCTAGCATCATCGCTCCCGTCTCCTATGTGTGCCAGGATGGTAAAGCAGACGGGGCATTGTCCGTCTGCGGCTGACGTGCACGCACGAACAGGCGACGTTTCGATCTCGGGCGCTGGAGGGTGGGGCTGAGGGACGATGGGTGCGTCGTCGGAGGCATTTGAGGTGGCTTTCTGGCGTTTGGAGCGCGGTTGCGGTACGTATTCTGCATCTTCGTCACCACCAACTACGTCTCTCCTCCGGCGTCTGCTGGAGTCTGCCGACGATGTTGCATGTGAGGCTTGGGCACCGGTACGCTTGGCAGGCGGCGTGGTTTGTTCCGGTCGTGTTGCCTTGGGCGGTCTTTGAGAGGTGGCAGGGGATGTATGCATTTTAGCTACTGGTGCCACGCTTGTGGCTGTTCCGCCATCTTCGCTACGTCCCCAAGGATGTCTGAAGCTTGATGTGATTCGCTATGATAGTCCATTAACAACGTACGTTATGTCTGCTTCTTAGGGTTGTGTTTACCTTGCTCGCTTTGGCCTTCGCTGATCGCTTCAGATCGTCATCACACCAATCGTACACATCATCTGGGATGTCCGGGACAACTGATTCCGTTGAGTCACCGGTCAATGTTGGAAGGGAGCTTTGCAGCGTTGGAGAGATCTCTTCCGTGTCTGCGGTTGAAGGCACAAACAAAGAGCCACTCGATTGAGTGGGAGAGGCTGCATTATGGCGTTCATGCGTGTTTCTCTCATTAAAGGTTACATTCGCTGGATGCCATATGTTACCGAGAGGTCTCTTAGGAATAGAACCTACACCGATCCTGGCGGCCGAGGTCAGTTTTTAACGTGAAGAGCTGCAATAGTAGTGAAGAACGTACCCTGGGTAGGCAGGCTTTGACTCAGACTGCCGTGGGACTTGGGCAAACTGATCAATCGAACGTGAATAGTCGGATATGGTGGGACTGTTCATGGTCGTGGAACTTTGATCACTTTCAACACTTTCTCGCACTCGTCGGCCTCTGTCAGGATGTTTCGCATTGTGCGCTTCATTGGTATTTTCCTTCCAGAAAAGTTGCGTCAATAGTTCGGTGATTCTGCAGGGATTCAGCGTCCATCACTATGTGCTTCACAGCGTCAGTCTTGATTTGTACTCACCGATGCCTATCTTTTGGATATTCAAGTATCCCAAGGGTATTAGCTGGCCAATGCTTCACTCCATATCCTCCCTTCTCCAAATAATCGATGGTCATGGATTTCAAGTCGATCTGCGTTCTCGGCTGACGCCATTCGATCAAACTTCTCCCAAGGGTCCCTTCTCTGGTTTTGTATTGTTTTCGCCAACTTTGCGTAGATTCTTTGAGGTATGACTCCGGCTTGTCAAGCGGGTCTCCGAAACCCAAATCTTCGCAAATCTTTTTTACAGTTGGTATCTGATTTTGGGTGATTGGTGGTCTACTGAATGGGAACATAATGAGGTAATCAGGAATTCAAGGTGAGGAAAAGGGTTGTCTGGGCGGATATCCACAGGAGGGAACAGGACTTTCAGCTGAACGAAAGGAACTGGGGGAACACGACTCGACCCTTATTTAAGATAAGAGACAACGCTAGGAAGCAGGGTTGATGAAATCGAGTGAAGGCAGCAAGAAAATGATAAGACTAGACTCAGAATGGTAGAGATCGTCACTCATGTGACACTTTCAGCCCTAGCTGAGAGTCCTTTCCTTTCCTATCTAGGTATAACCTGAAAGTGGAACGCGACGTGCATTAGCGGCGGAGGGCATCATCGACCACAAAAAGCCATTGACAAAGAAGATGACACACCGAGATAGGGAACTGAGGGCCAGTAGGAGTGATGCTCTGCGCAGCTTCCTAGGCGACATCGTCCTATTTCCATGCATCCAAAGCCTTGTGTCCAATCATTATACTGTTTGATCCTTGCATGCCAGCCTGTCGTGGGCCGAGAACAATATTTTCCAGTCAGCCTCGCCGGTCCGCCTGCTGCGCAATGACCTCAAGGTGTGCCAATGAGTCAGTGACAGGCGAATGTCATGACGCGGCATTTGCGCAGGGGGTTGCGAAATATTAGGCAACGATCCAGAACGTTCATGCAATTAGGGATGTAAGTATGGAGGGGAGTGAGATGCAACACAAAGAATGGCAGACTCTGGCAAATCCGGAACATATCATCGATGATGATGTTCATGATCGGATGCGCTTTGGGCATGTTGAGATTGAGGAGGAGAACGTGTGACGACCGAGGGACGATCGACTTTCAGCATGTTCAGGCTAATATCTTGGCGTGCTCCGTTTCTTGGCATCTGAATTCCTCCATCAAATTGTCCCTGTTCCTTTCCACTTCTCTCCCATTTATCGATTTTTACAATTCACTCTATGTTGATTAATCAAGTCTACGGAGTAGAAATGGATGCAAGAGTGTCTTTCATCGTCATACGATATTTGGACTGCGTCTCGCTCCATCGCTGTTCCAGGTTACCACTGCCATTGCGCCCATCAAAACTCGATTCATAGTTAATTTGAGCAGCCTGAAGGTCTTGTAGACATATCGATGAAGGCCAAGACTTGTTCAATAGATTCTTCAATGAAAAATTATACTGCAGACGTTGTTTACTCATGGTGCCGAAGGAAGTATCAAAGTCGTGTTCGTGGCAAAACGGAACAGGCAGCACCCAAGTATCGACTGATCTAGTAATGAGGCTCAATTTCTGGACTCTTTTTCAGTATTTTCAAATCAATCCTACAGAATCATGAATTTCCTTTCAGCCCGCAGGATCAGATTTTGAGATCTATCGTCAAACCCTCGCTCATCTTCTTGGCTTTACCCGTCTACGGTCCATCTTTACTTGGTCTGTTATAAATGTAATCAACATGTCAATCATTTTGGTGCGTAACGCGTGAAAACAGCGTTTTAGTATCTAAATCTATCACGCCCCACATTGACCGTGCTGGTTGTGGTCATCAAAATGTTGCAACGACCGGATGCAAAGGACATAGTTTGGTCTGGACACAGGTTATAATCACACCTACGCCTTTGGAGCGGCATCATAAGAAGATATGCTAAGCCGAAAGGCAGGACCATTCCAAATCAGTGGATTCTCATGAACGGTATGAACGGCCCAAGATGATTAAAATCAAGGGGGAGCCCTTGCCGGCATAGCAGAATAGGACATGCGAAATTTACAGCAGACCCTCCCAGGCACAGATATCCGCGGTCACGGCCATGCCTAGATATTCAAGCATGGGACGTAATCATAGCTCGGGCTTGGTGACCTGTTTGCTCTCGCGCAGCAGGCAAGCATCAGCGACGTCAAATCCCGCGTCCTTCTCATCCCTTGAGACACTTGGCGCTCAATCTACGACCTACATGGCTCGCCCAAACAAGCGGAAGTTTGATGTGCGAACTAGGTGCCAAAAGTCTCACAGTGAAGGCTTGTGGTGAGTTTCAACCGACACAGAAGCAAGCCGTGGAGCAAAGATATGCCTCTCCAACGCTTTGAGATGCACAGACCCTATGTTCACTATCGCCAAGCTAGGCCAACCCAGACTTCCGCCTAATCTATACTCATGCGTCTTCAGCAAAGAGATTATGCCAGCCACTGTCCGCATGGTCTAATAATTCTGGGCATGGCGGTTGGGGAACTCCACGCTAGTGATTCTCGCTGATGGCTCTCTTTCTGTATTTTCATTGATTCCCATATCGCCTTACTTTGCTGTTCAATGCCATTGTTCCTCGACTGACAAAGGATCATGTTTTAATGTTCAATTCTACGACACTTGTTTTTCCACTTGATAATCATGGGCAGCCCGCTGGATCTCTCTCCAGCGAAATCCCCATCTCGATTTCTAAACATCTGGTGGAGCTCTCTACACAGCTGAGCTCCTTTTTCACGCCATTTCACACTATCAACCATACCTTATATCATCGACATGCAATTAGAAGACCTTCAACCGTGCTGTGAAGATCGAGGAACATCGTATCCGACCACTCAAGCTGAACTAGATTTCCACCAAGAACCCAAATTCCGCTCACGCAACAAAGGTCCCTTCGTGACGCCGCCTCAGGCAACGGCTGAGCTGATACGTCACAACGACCTGAAGAGGCAAGTCCCACACAAAGAGCAAGCTGCTATTGACAGGCTTCTCAGTTTGATCAAGAATGTCGAGAGTGGCTGCGAATGGGGTTCCGATATCCCAATCAAGTTATTCGCGGACCTTGACCTCGTTCTATTCGGTGGTAAGCTTCGTGGTAATGTATGCGTCAAATGGATGACTTGTGACTCAGCCCCACGCTATAGGTCCTTGCGGGTGGAGGATGTTTTCGGTCTCACGACCCATCCGCGAATTTCCGAAAAGGGTCAATGTTACATCTCGCTGAATGCGGATACATTACTGAATGACGGCACGTCTCTGGCAGTGTTCCAGGCCATACTTTGCACCCTTCTACACGAAATGTGCCATGCCTACGACCACGTCAGGTGTCCCCGACACTGGCTTTGCCTCGGCCGTGGGGATGCACACGGCGAGACCTTCTGCACCAGAATTAGCGCTGTGCATCGGCGAGCGAAGCAGGTATTGAGACTGGAGGCGATTGGCGACTGGGAAGATTACATGCGGCCGCATTCTCTTGCACAGGAAGATGAGGGAGGATATTTGGCTTGTGGTGAAGGTAAGCCCTTGCGGGAAGGCGGTAAGACTAAGATTCACCGTTGGAGCAGAGGCCACATTAGGAGTGGTCGTAATGGGGGTAGTAAACACAAATAAGGCAACAGAGAGACGGGGAAGACTTCGAGATACCAAGGAGCGGCGGTATAGGAACAAATTGTAAGTCATGTCATCCTGGAAAATTTACCTCCTAGACTTTTCATTCAGTCTCGTACCTTTGCGGAATATACAAACTCCAATTCGTCATGTACAGGTCTTGATCAAGCAAGCCTAAAGGACCAAAAAAAAGTGCTCCATCGACACATAATTGTAAGTCCTTATTCCTACTCGGCACAAAGCGCGTAGATCTACTGCTGAATACCCTAAACCCAAGCTACAGATAGATCAAAAGACTGCTTACACAGACGAAAAGTATGAAATCCCTTACTTGCACACTTGCGCCAATTACCCCCATAGCCTAACCCTCCCAACAGCTCAAACACCACCCATACAACCCCAACAACAACACAAATCCAACATTAGTCCCAGATCAAGTACTAAGAACAGCCCAATCCAACAAGAAAACCTAAACCCAACAAAAGCGACCTTACCCAACATCATCCACAAAAATTCCTTTGAACGAATATCCACCATACAGCTGAGCTTACCATAACAGCTAGCTTTACGATTGATTATCAGTTTTGATTATGCATCATGGCTCGAGACACAATCGAGCCTTGGTTTCACTATGCGCATGGATACTTATACTTAGCCTGTGGGAAGGTGTGTGTGTATAAGGTTGTAGAAGAGATCAAAGGTTTGTGATTGGCCTTAATGGCGGTCCATTGATGTCCCACGCTTTCAATTAGTTCCGTACCCAGGAAATATGCTCCAAAACACCTTTTCGATAAAATCGGACAGCGACTTACGATCCATTTCTATCGTGAATTCGATGTCCTATCTGAAACCCGCATTTTTTCATGGACTTATGAGTTCCTAAACAAAAATGAAAACAAATTACGCAAGAGATGTCACACATATAATACTAATATTAATGTGAGCTTTTCTCGTGATAAATACTCACCATCGATATTCTAGCTACTATCTAGCCAACTTTCATCTACCGCGGAATAACCACCCTCGCGCATTCAGACCATCGTAGATCAAGCATAGATTCGCTCACTTGGCATTTTCAGCATATGTAAAACTCGCCCCCCCAGCCCTGTGCAGGCCGTCATACGTTGCAACCCTTTGGAAATATGTATCTTGGACATGGACGCAGGAACTATTTAGCCGGCAGACTCTGCTGGAACAACTGCAATAGGTTATATGTGAAGCGCCTAGTGAGTACTATATGTACTTGAATATAAGCTAGACGAAATTCGAAAGTCACAAGGATGTTCCCGGAAAGGAGGGCAAGACCAAGAAATCGGGAATACATATATTCTGATAGTAGAGTAAAAACGGGAAATTTGCAGGAAAAGCTATGCGGAAAAATCGTAATGGAGTACCAAAGAACCACCAGATGAGTATCTGATTGGATCATCACCCAGGCAAAAGTGAAGAGACAGTTTGATACCTCGCACGCTCTGTTGGTGCAGTGAGTGGCAGGAAACATAGAGGCGACGGATCGTCCTCTTGTTCTCAAGAGTCTCTTTATATCTTACCAAGAATGATCAACCAGACAAGTAATGGAGACCCGCGATATCTTCCTCAAACCGCCAACGCCTCATTGCCAAAAGTCATCCATACCTAGGCCTCCGTAAACGTTCATGTCTATATTCCTGTTCAAGCCATGTCTCCACCTCTCTTTTTCCTACCGAGGAGAAAGAAGATCTTGCTTTCCTATCCTCTGTTCTATGCAATTCAGGACCTCGTTGGTTGGCTCGCCCAGGGCATGCTCCTTTTCGTTGCCGTGGGGCTCGACGCGTACTTTGGCCGCGCAGCTCTCCACTTCTTCAAGGTCCAGAGCATCCAAGAAGTTACTATCGTATGATGGCTTTTCCCATACCTAGCATGGAAAGAGAACTTCTTTCAAGATCACGCATTTCGCGGCTTATGGGTGCGCTATGTTAATTCACGTGATATCTTTTGGTCGTCCATCATACGTTCGATCTCTGTTGTCGGGCTTGTGCACCGTTTTTCGAAGAATCGCGCTGGCGCTGTGGTCAACACAGTCCTTGATGCTCCCACTCGCCCGCGCCTTCAGACACTTACTGCTTGTTGTAGGATCCCTCGCTGTTTCCGCGAACCTCTCGTTGATCTCTGGGACGATTAGGTGTGATCCTACAAGAGGAATCACTTCTGTCCGTAGCCTGACTCATCGCACCCCTTGCTGGCACTGCTTGACTTGCTGACTTTTTACGCTGTCGATAAGGATCTGAAATGGTGGTGCATGAGTTGCTTGAGGTATTACGAAGATGGCTCAGAGTGGGGGCAAGCCCTGTTTTTATGCATGTTCAAGTCTTCCTTGCTGAGATCGATCTGAAAGCAAAGCCAGCCAACGAGATTGAACGATTCACAATCGCGCTGGACTCTATGACGAGTTTCGTGGATTGCCGTCCCTAAATGGTGCAGGGCGAAGGCTAGAGGAATCCGCTCAGCCGACAACAGCAATACAGTAGATTATGAATTTGATGTGGCTTTGTCAGGTGAAGAAGACTGATGAAGGATCCATGAAACCGGTCAAACTCTTTAGGCTCACTCGAAACACTCTATCTTTTTGACTATTTTCGGAGTTTACAAAGCCGCAACAGGGAAAATCGGTCGGCTACCAACAGCAACCAGTACAGTGCGAAGCTTAGATGGGTCTTTGATCAGTAGAGAAACAGGGCTGCTAGTGAGTAGAGCCATATTTAGACTTATAAGATAGGAAAGGCAAACCCGGTCGACCCAAAACAGCAACATGGTAGGAACAGCCAATAACATGAAGTCAAATAAGGGGAAGCGATAAGTCAGTAGATATCGTTCAAGAACACCTTTCGGAGGCTGATGTACTGCAAGAAGAGATATTACTGTACGGGAATGTGCGGCGCCTGGATCATTTCCGGTCTTGATGACTTCGCCATCTCCCACTTTTCTATGAATGTCATACTGCGAACCCGATGACATTCTTACGCTGGGAGAGATCAAGATGTCGAGATCTGTCTCTGCATACAATCAATGATTTCATGATGCATCGAATCCCACACTAGGCCCGGGCAAAGTGCGACCTTGGGAGGTGTTACCAAATGACGAGATAATGTGAAACATACAGTCTTCAAATATCTTTCCGGTTCCACGGTCCTCAAAGCTCTACCGCTTCTTCTTCCACTTTCTGGGGGTCGTATACCATGGCATGCATGGTCACCTTCTCCTTCTCGTCCGGCATTTGGACGAATAACTTTCCGCAATCCTCGAAATCGAGATGAGTGCAGAGTGGAAATCCCATGGGACTCGCCAGTAAATTGACTTTGAGGGTGTCATTTTCCCCAAGGACATACCCCATTTGGCAAGCCCCGTGGCGAAGCCGTAGCGTAAGTAATCGAAATGGGTCGCAAGAATTTGAAGATGCATCTAATCGCCCTTGAGCGGAGGACCAAAGTACTTCGCTTTTGCGTCGTTGACAGCCTTCCTGAAAGCAGCCACATGTTCGGGGTTTGCGTCTTTTCGAGTGACACCGCCAGCTTTCAGCACCGCCCCCATTGCTGCACAGAATCAGTCATCTTCAGACCAGCCGGGAAATCGTGGGATAAAGGGTAACAAACGGTCCTGCGGTATATATGCCTGGCCGTGCTTGCGTCTATTCCGAAAAGAGACATCCCATACGGCTATGGAGACAACCTTCGTAACGTTGCGGTCCTCTGATCTCGGCGCTTCAACGACCATAATTTACCAGTCATCCCAAATTTGGCTGAGAAAGCATCCGAACAAGAGTTTGGTGTACTTCAAGTGTTCTTCTGGGTATTTCTTACGGTACGGGAAGCGATAATTCGATTGTGGATCGTGAGGCATGGCAGACAGAGCAACTTCTACAACTCCCTCGATGTCTGATAGTTTGGCCGCACGGATTGCCATTGCTATCGGCGAAGAAGTCTTAATGGGATAAGCTACATGAAATGCGTATGCGGCAATCGGGCAGACGAAGCCCACGATGTATTTGAGTTGCATCAGGACGACTTAGAAACTAGGAGCGAGTAGGGTCCGTGGCCTATTTGACCAAGGACGACGACGACTAGTACCAGCTTGTTACGAGGTCTGTGTAACAATGAGTGCTCTCCAAGCCCACGACCGGGAAGTTGCGAAGGCGTTCCTTACCCATCACATACCTCCAGCACGAAATTCGTATATCGACGTTGCGTGACGTTGGCTTCATTCTAGTAGGATGCTGGCACTGACTGCGTTAGGAGAGTAAGGTACCACAGCTTTGAAAAAGGTTTCTTACGGTCTAGGAAATACGCTAACATACGGTGAGATCCTTTGGGGAATACGGTGTCCTAACCCTAGAATAACCCTGAGTACCAGGCGTATGCCTGCATGCTTGGTTGCCTTCTAGTTCGTTGATGATCTCAGCCCGCATATCCGCGCATCTATAAGCTAAGAATTATGCTCATGAGTAATTGCCTGCATTTTCTCTCCTAATCTTGAACGTTGTTTTAATCGTATCGATGCGGATTCTGATGCCCTCCCATGATGGCTGATCTTTGGGATGGGCCAGGTATGATAGAGAAACCTTGGTGACAACTCAGATATTCCCTGACCCTAGGGTAGGTTGCGAGAATACTCTGGATGACTTGCAAAGCCTCACGCAAGAGGGAACTGCTGCTACCAATTCGGAATGGTTTCAGTGGCAGGCGGCCTGTTACGATACCTAGGAAGAATCTTTGGGGAGCAGAGCAGAGAATCATGTTAACGCTGCTGTGTCCAATGCCCAAGACGACCTTCAGTATCCCAACACACTTTCCCAGAAGGGGAAGCCTAATCCGCAACTTTCCTCCAGATGCCCCCAGTGCGATCTAAGTCATAATATAGATCCTAATCAACAAACCTTCCCGTACTCCAGGCACTTGATGCGACTGTGGTTGAAGAATGAAAAACTGGCTTGGAAGTTACCGCCGATTCTGCAATTGGCTATGGATCGAATCTTCGATGATGGAGACGGGGCCTTGCAGTACAGGATCGAGGCCGATATCTCACAAGTCACGGTCCGTCGCCGGAGCTCCTGCAGCAATGCATGAGACTGGGAGGAGAGTGTACGCTCGACAGGCTTGTACCTAAGCTTCATCCTATGAGATGACCACAAGGAATCTGGCTTCGGAATTTGAGGAATTTCCATGACAGGGAGAACTTCCCAATCAACTCCTTGGATTATTTCTTTTTGGATTTGTTGGGCGCTCAAGAGTGATCTCATGTCGATGAGTGACAGGAAACTTCCGGCGCTATACAGCTGGAGAATCAATTTGAGAGACCGTTTGGGGAAAGCTACCTAGAGCGCATCCTATATGGGGAAGTGACATGCAACATTTGCGTCTGCATTTTCTTATTTCTCCTCGGAGACGTGCACCTCGACTTCCTCATGCATATATTCCTGAAGCTGCTCGATCCTCTTCCTGCTCGCGCTCACCTATGCGTCCGCGTTGCGAACCCTCTTCCATCTAGGTAGGCTCTGTTCTCTAAATGGGGAACCCGAGTCTACTTCATCACTCCATCACGCCTTAGCAGTAACCCTCAACAACATCGACGCGTCCCCGTACGCAAATTCCCTCCAAAACCTCCTTGCCAACCATCCCCTCCTCCCTCAACTTCTTTTAAAACGCCACCCCCAGCCTCTTTCTTCCCGAACGGACAATCGACACTAAATCTATCGCGCGGGAGGAGGAGGGATGTCAGAACCCCCTAGCTAATCAATATATTCGAAACGGTGCAAAGCATGTTGTGCAAGTAGCTAGCCCATACCGACAGCTATGAAAGGTGAGCGAGCGGTGCGACTGAGGATCGATGGTCGTCGTTTATGAAATGTCACAAGTAAGAAGGAAGACTGAGGGACGAAAAGGGTTGATTTGAAATTGATCCGATGAAGAAGAAGAAGAAAGGGTCTCGGGAAGGAGGGTTGATGTTCGGGTCTAGACGTTACGATACGAAACGTAAGAGTACACAGCGCTCTCAGCGCCGCGAATGGTGGTGCAATGGCTCTCGCCGCCATTCCAAATTCAAAGTGGTACACAATTGGGTACCTAAGTGACATGGGTATGGCTGTCCAGGGTAGTATGGAGTTTTCGGTGAATAGCACCAGATCTTGAGATGAAAGCGAATCCCTCCACAAGAAGTTCTGCTTTTCTCCTGGGTGATGAGTACGAACACGCAGATTAATATGATTTCCGTAGCGCTGCTGTATCATCAAGGCACTGAATGCGCAAGTTTTCCCTACTTGTACATCTCCGTACTTGTACTTGATGGATTCGTGCCTGAATACATTTATCTCTTTCTAGAAGAAGAAAAGAAGATAAATTAAAATCGTAAAAAAATTTCAATTACGTCGTGATAATATTATAACTAGAACACGGGGAACAGATATTGAGATTCTACCTCCGGCCATTCGATAGGGTACGCCCAACATTCAAGCTTCTTTCTCATTATAGCTCCGACTCAAAGCTCCGACTTGGCATCTCCGGCTTTCAATGCCTCTAAGATCGGTTTTTCGAGCGCCTCCGGCTTTGTCGTGCTTGCCCATCGCTGTTTCACTAGCTAGATGTGGCAATGATCATCAGCGACACCGATCAACCATCTGGTATAAGGAAGGGGATGTGGAGGAGACATACGCCGTCTTTGCCTATCAAGAACTTCTCAAAGTTCCACTTTATACGCTTCATGCCCAGAAGCCCAGGAATTGAACCTTTCATCCACTCGAAGACGGGCTCCGCTTTGTCGCCGTTGACGTCGGTCTTGCCAAGAATTGGGAACGAGACGCCGTAGTTTTTCAAGCAGAAGGATTGGATGGTGTCGTTATCGCCCTGTATGCATGTACACCGGGTCAGCTTTGGCCTATGTCTGCGACTCGGAATAATCCTAGCCAATAGCTGTCGCCTCCTTTATACCCAGCTGCTTTCCGTAGAGATGGAGATTATACGTACAGGATCCTGCTGCATAAATTGATTACACGGGACGCCCAAGATCTCGAAATCATCGCTATGCCCATCGGCTTTGAGCTTCTTGTATAGTGTTTCGAGCCCTTCGAATTGGGGAGTGAAACCGCATTTGGAGGCTGTGTTGACGACGAGGACGACTTTGCCTTTGAGGTTGGAGAGGGGGTAGGGTTCGCCTTTCTCTATTGGGAGAGAGGAGATTAGTCGGCGACTTTGGAGCCATAATTCATGAGGGTGAGTGCTAGGGGAACGCTTCTGGAGGAGGAATGAGCAAGCAGGGTCGGCAACAAAGGGACTTACTGTCGAGAGGCTTAAAGTCGTAGAAGCTGGTTGCTGAGGACATGGTGGTGGTTCGGTGCTGCCTTTGGTAGAAAAATGGAGATGAGACGCTCTCGCTCTTGGTGATAGATAGGATACTCTGTCGTGTGCACAATTTGGTGGCTTTTAGGAGTGCAGGTTGCATCAAAGGTGTCAAGGTTATTCGTGTCAAGTGCATGTACAAATCCGCCGGCCGAGGCAGCGGAATTCACCCGCCGAGGGGGCTTGCATCCTTATCGTGCTTATCTATCCCTGCCTTAGACTTGGCCACGCTGCTTACCCGCTAGGTACTTACTAGGAAGCCTAGAAAGCTCGTAACGTACAGTATACGCGCAGGATGCGGGTACGAAAGGCCTATCTTATTGAGGAGATACGGCACGTCTTGTTTCTGAGGAGGTCTTGTTGCTGAATGGAATGCCACCTAAGAGTTGGCCCGCGTTGGAGCTGATACTTCTGATAGTGATCTCCCAAAATTACCTTGATATAGCGAATATATACAAGAAGTCGATGATATGTCCAAAGGCATCTTCCAAGCCAAATCTATAAACAATTCAACACTCAAGCGTTACGCATATTCACCACACATCTGATGCAGTCGCCAGCTTTCATATCTTGGAATGCCGTGTTGATGTGGTCGAGGGGCTGCCTGTGCGTGATGAACTCGTCTACCTTCAGCTTCCCAGTCATGTAATCGTCCACCAGATCTGGCAACTGAGAGCGACCTTTGATACCGCCGAAGGCACAACCTTTCCACACACGTCCAGTCACGAGTTGAAACGCTTGCACAGTGTCAGCAGAGAACGTATGACGCAGAGAAAGGCCACTTACGTCGAGTACTGATCTCTTGCCCCGCCGCTGCAACACCAATAACAATACTCTGTCCCCACCCTTTATGACATGCTTCCAATGCCGCTCTCATGACGCCCACATTCCCGGTGCAGTCGAAGGTGTAGTCACAGCCGCCGTCTGTCATTTCGACCAAGTGCTCTTGTATGCTTTGTTTACCCAGCTTGGTAGGGTTGACGAAATCTGTAGCGCCAAACTTCTTTCCCCATGCCTCTTTACCATCATTGACATCGACCACTATGATCTTCCCAGCTCCGTTCCTCACCGCACCCTGAACAACAGACAGACCAACACAACCAGCACCGAACACCGCAACATTTGAGCCTTTCTCTACGTCTGCGGTGACAACCGCGGCACCGTAGCCAGTGGTGATCCCGCAGCCGAGAAGGCAAGTTCGGTCCATGGGTGCCTTAGACGTGATTGCAACGACCGAGATATCCGCGACCACGGTGTACTGGGAGAATGTTGAAGTGCCCATGAAGTGTAACAATTCTTTACCCTTGCACTTGAATCGAGAAGTGCCATCGGGCATGACACCTTTGCCCTGGGTGGCTCGAATCTTGCCGCAGAGGTTCGTCTTGCCGGATTTGCAAAATTTGCACTCGCCGCATTCCGGTGTGCTGAAGAGGCAGATTGTCAGCTCTGCCACCAGCTGTTTCAATATAAGAGACATACTAGAGTGCCACAACGTTGTCTCCCGGCTTCACATTCGTCACACCTTCACCAACCGACTCGACGATTCCAGCGCCTTCATGACCAAGAACTATTGGGAACGCCCCTTCGGGATCCTTCCCCGAGAGTGTGTATGCATCTACACCTTCTCAGCATATGTTCCCTGCTTTCATGGTCTGGCGGAATGTACCTGTATGACAGACTCCAGTATAGTAGATCTCTATCCGGACTTCGTGTGCTTTTGGTGCCTCAACTTCGATGTCCTCAATTGAAAGATCCTTCCCGGCTTCCCAGGCGACGGCAGCCTTTCGGGGTCGTCTCAGGCTCGTTGATCATAAAGCTATAGGACCTTGGCATACCTTGCATGTGATGGTCTAGAGAACGCAATCAGCGAAAGATGTAGAATCTTAGCATGACGGGAATTAGCGTACCTTTCCAGTAGTATCGGCAGGCATGATGGTGTGGTGTTATATAGGGGTCTGCGCACGTTGTGCGAAGCAGCAATCCTATAAATGCGAAGATGCAAAATGAACAATGGGTCGACCATCGGAGGGATCGGATGTGGGGCTTATCTCCGGATTACAGGTGTATCTCCGGGTCGGCGGAGAGGATCTTTTTCGGGTCCCAGCTCGGAAGGGGTGAGTTTTTTTCCGGCTGGGGTCAGTGGAAGCTCCGCATAGGCGGTCGCCTGGGGTCAGACGCTATACTTGGCTAATCTCATCAGGGGCCAACTCTTATTAGTAGTATACATATAGATAGCATATGCGGTATACTTCGCGGCCTTTCAGAAGGAAACATATTATGCATATGCTAAGCATAGGCACCCTATTATTCTAAGAAGATTCCGGGGCTTTAAAAGACCTTAGAAGCCTAGGATTTGTTATGATTATAAATCATAGTGGTTATATAGTGATGTGAAATCAGTCCATTTTTATAGTAAGACTAATTCTTAAGAAATCTAAGAATTATTCTACGGGGGATCTAATAAACCCCCTAAAGAGACTGGTAAGCCTTATATATTATTTCCCCTTACGGGTTAACGTAAAGGCGTGACGCATGCCAAGCGCATGCGAAGCATAGCCTATTTAGTAGGTCATGACAGGATTCTACCCCTAACTTAGAAGAATTCACCTACTTCTAGTCTACACTTACTTCTAGTTCACGCCCTCTACTTCTATAACAAGCTATTTTAATAACTAATTTTTACTATAAGAATTATAGAGTATCTATATCTAAATAGTTCTTAACGCGAAATATTTCTTATAACTAGCCTAGTTATTACAGTTAAACCGGTCTATAACGATATTAGTTATAACGATATCCTCTTACTAACGATATTTCCCCGTGCATTTAATTATTTTTGGTATAGAATAACGATATTCGGGCTATAACGAATATCGTTAGCTTACTAGATATCTTTGATGTATATCGTTATAGCATGTTGCGGAGTACGCCGATATTCTACGGTAGACTAACCTCCGAGAGCACTAGAGCTACTACTTAGCTCGGCGGCAGGCTTATAATTAAACCTCTTCGGGTTAGCGCTACTAACTACGCAGTGTGCGGTAGTACTCCGCAATACTAGGCATTACGATATCCCCTTGCTAACGATAATACCTTGTGGAAATGACGTATCGTTATAGACCGGTTTGACTGTAATCTATAAAGGCGACAGTATTCTGGCCTAAGAGACCCCGGAACGAAACCCCGGACGAGGGTCGGGTACGGAAATGAACAGCTTCGGGACGCTAGCGCCTTAGGGCTGGACCAGAAGTAAGTTTGGACCAGAAGTAGGTGAATTCTTCTACCGCAAACGGATACTTATTCTTAGCATATGTACCACCTTACGTACTGAATACCTAACCTCATCTGGGGTCAAACGCCTGTACTTAGCCTATGTATAGACTTTATATGGGGTGAAAACGCCAACGTTTCGTATATGCGGCGATCTGACCCCACCGGGAAAAAAACTCACCCCTTTCGAGCTAAGAGCCCGATCTTTTTCCTTTTCAGGGGTAAATCATCCTTTTCACAAATTCGGTAATATGCCACTGTATGGAACGACTTCCCTTGAGAAGGCAATGGCTGGTGCTTCAGATACGCGTCTCAGAGGGATGTCAATGAGGTCAGGTTCAGCCAAGCCAATTCCGTCCATTAGGAAACCGAAGCGTTTTTCATTAGTATTACGCACATCAGGGCGTCAGATAGATCAAAGACAGATGTACCGGGCGCCTCCTTGGATAATTTATCGGTACTCCGAGAATGGTCATCTCACTAGTCAATGTAATCTCTTCTTGTTCAGGTACATGGTACGTCGAAACCAAATCCTTGACAACCGCGAAGCCAAAAGGTCGAAGTCCGGGCTCGCAAGCTCTGCGTTAAAATATAATCCCGAGAAAAGCTTTCTTGAATTCACGAATCTAAATATGGTGAATATAGGCCGCGGAGGTGGTATCTTCATGTTCATTCATAGCTGTCGTGTCTCCCAAGAAGCATCCAGTCTGACAGCAACCAGGGAACGGCTAACATTAAGACGAAGGCTCATTCAAGAGGACTACCTACTCGAGAGAAAAAGAATCTAAAAAGTCAATTAGGGAGCCTCCATCAAAACGAATCACGTGAAATCATCTCAATAAAACCAACGACCAACATTTTACATGCCCCCACAGATTCGCAAGAGGTACTAAGCTATGACAGAGTATCCGAACCACAGAACCAGCCAATGTCTCCACCAAACCACTTTCCATTGCTGGCCTCGCACCACTACACAACCACCAGCAATGACTATCAATGACCCGCCGCCATCCATTACGCAACCTCATCATCCCAAACGCCCCTCCCCATCAGTGTTCGTGCTTATCTGCTTTTAGCCAATTCTCTGTAGCCGTGTGGGCCGCACATCGCTCCGCACTGACGCTCTTGTCACACTCCGTGGGGTAGGGGTCGGGGTCGTGGATTGCCCACCATGGTCTCGCGACCTGATCGAGGATTGGTGCGGCGAGGAGGGTGGGAGTAAGGGTGAGGAGGAGGGTGAGGGTTGCGAGTGGGAGTGTGTATTTCATGGTGGGGGGAGGTGGGTATGGGATGTTTGTTTGGAGTCGGGTTTGATGGGGTTATTTGTGGTGTGATAATTTGGATTGGTATGTGTTCGATATAGTTCTCCTGGAATTGTAGATGGGTTATTCTTTGGAAGTCAGATGAGAGTTGGTGAGTAACAGGTTTTTACGAGGTCTGAGTGAGTGTCGTTGTGGATGTTTTTTTATACAAGTAACGGACTTGCAGTGTCTATTTTTCTTTCCATGGCTTTTTGTTTCAAAGACCGCATTTGGATGAGTAGTTTTGTTTAAGACCACCCTCTTAACAAGTATAGTTTTGTTTCACATCATAAAACCTCTCGCAAACCGACTGATAGGGTCCGATATCTACTAGACCTCCTTCCTATACATAGCACTTCGTTCGACGCCATCGATCCTGAACGAGTGTATTCCTATGTTAAACATCGAATATGTTCCACGATATTTCACATCATTAAATGGCGACATGCAAAGATAGCACTAAGGGGTTTTTATGTGGTATCTGAGTATATTAAAGTCCGATTTACCCAGACAGCATCGAGGACGTCTCATATTATACATATGTATTGAACACATAGTTGGATAGATGCAACATTGATCCAATTCTAAGGTAGAGTTTCCCAAGGATGTGCTCTATCTATATCTCACCTTCGACATTGTACTATTGTAAGTTGGTCCATTTTCGAGAAAACGAACGGGGAGATGTATATGCTCCACTCGCTCCGGCCTTACGTTACTATCTAAAATTTCGACTCCTTCACCTTCATGGGGTACCGACTTTCCACGACAAGGAGAACAATTTTCGTACGCCTTGTGTCCCATCATAAATTGCGAATGTAAAGAAGAATGAGGCCAAATATGATGGTGGCGGGACACCGAAGAAGAATTTCGAAGACGTGTGGCGTTGTAGATATCTGGGTATTCTATGGTGATTTTCGGATTCAGGGATTCAGACCTGGAAAGACATCTGCTTTATTGGACCTATCAGAAGACGTATACCTATACGTGGGTGAGGACGTTTGCAGTATCAATCCGTTTCTGAGGTTTGTTTGATGGTAGCCAGTGTGGTTGTTGCAGTGGTTCGATGCATGTTATATTCAATTTTACAGGTCTCAGCTTCGTCCTCCACGCACGCAGTGATTTTACTTCGTAAATATGGTCTGTTATAGATGGATCGACAGGTTACATGCAATCAAATACATAATCATGTGTTTAACATGCATCCACTTCCACCACCAACCAGATAACCTTGCTACAAAACCAGAGCAGCAAGATATACCCTTATTCCCTCCTTTACACATCCCCAAAACCCCGCACTCGATACTTCCAAACACTCCCACATCCTACACCCCCAATCCGTCTAGCTCACTATACAGCCAAAGAGACGAGCTCTGCATGGCGGTATCCATGCGTCGCCGGACGGGTCGTGGTATGATGCTGTCCATGCCGCTTATGCACCTGCGTTACCTATCTCCTATCAACAAACAACCCATCACTTCCCCCCCATCCATCACCTCAATTTTAAAAAGATACATACCTCACCACCACTATGCTCCTCCCTTTTCTCGTCGGGGACAAGGATAGCCTCATCGTCCTCTTGCCTCTTCCGATAAACACCTGTATAATCAATCACATCTGAAACCATCATTTGGTGATCCTTTTTGTGTCTTTCGTTGAGTGTATTTGCCTGAATTACCTCCTTAGAATAAGCGTGCTATAGCGTCTCTGTTGGTGTGTAGATTTGGGTGATACGTACATCGCTGGCTGGAATTGATTTTGCTGAGTCGCTGGTTGTTGTTGGAGTGGGTAGAGATTCGGAGGGATCGGGTGGACTACCGAGGGCGGAGAGAGGGTTGAAGAGGAGAATGGCAAGGGTTGTAGTGGTTGAGAAATGCATTGTGTGGCTTGGGTGTTCTGAGGTTGGTCCGCAACGGGCTGTTATATGACGAGTGTAGAGATATACAATGTCTAAGACTTCAGGATCTCCGTCGCTAATCTTCCAGATTCTGTTCCTCAAGGAAAAGAACCCAAAAACAAAGAACAGAGCGAAGAAGCAGTGGATTATGTACCCTCGAACCACCCACATCTTGCCTAACCTCGGTCCTCACATCTCTGTAAATAACCATTAACCTACAGACCAAAGTTCGTACCACCATCAATGTTCCCAATTTAGCACATTTCCAAAAGACAATCCTCAAATATATTTGGAAGTCAACTGACGCCCCCACAGCGGCCCATTGCACGAAACTCCCCGTCAAATCTCCACATCAGTATCCCACATAGTATACCCTCACCTCAACCAGTCTCGTACAAAGCCCCAAATTCTTACCAACCACATCGTGTCCAACCTCAGTCCCCAAATCTCTGTAAATAGCCATAAACCAGCAGACCAGAATTCGTACCACCATCAATGTTCTCAAATTTAGCATACTCCCAAAAATATTCCCCTCACATGTATGCTAGGAAGTCCACTGACGCCCCCGCGTGGGACCATTGCATGAGATCCCCAATCCATTTCCAATAACAGTATCCCAAACGACACACCTCTCACCCCACAAAAATTATCGCACAAACCTCAAAGATACCCTAAAGAGCAATCACCCGAAAAGTAAAAGCGTACTCTCACCGAAAACATCTGCCACCTCCTACAACGAAACAGCACCCCTCCCCACAAACCCCAATATAGAGTTTTCTCCATAGGGAAATGTAAAAGGTCGCGCAGTCGTACGACGCTATAGATATAGAAATACTGAGCCACCGTGCGCACATGCACATCGACGCCCAGAAAACCACAGTAGCACACATCATGCCCCTAAATACACCAATGGAAGAATACAACATAGACGCCAAGGTACCATACCATCTATAAACCCTAAGACACATCTACCTCAAAAGGAAAAATCCGCCCTGAACGAGAAGAGTAGCATACAACGTACCAAGCCCCATTAAGAGCCAAAAACATACAGGACCAATCCAATGCGAGCCAACTCGCATAACACCAAAACTTCTATCGAATACCATACAGACGCGTAATACGGAGCGAAGTGTAACCACCCAATGCAAAACATCGACCACCAAACCCCCGAAACCAAACGCCGACTCCGCGCTAAAAGCATCATATCAACGTAAAGGGAAACCAATCAATCGTACATTCTATTTCAGCCCACCACCGTGGCCCCTCGTCAGATTCTCCATCCACTTCTCCAAATTCTTGATTCTCTCCTCTTTCTCCGCAACCTCCTTCCTCAACTTCTTGACCTCTCGTTGTAACTCATCGTCTTCCTCCCTCCGCTCCCGACCGTCGTCGATATCAGCAGCTCGTCTCCTCTTCCGTGGTCGTGATGATAAGTCTTCCGCGTTGCCTTGCGGACTGCTCGTCTCCTGGTCCTGAGGCTGATGGCAACGTCGAAGATGCTCGTTTAGGTTCTCTTTCCGGCTAAAGCCAACGCCCGTGCTGCGTTTGCAGTCCTTGTGCGGACACATGCAGCTGGCTTTCGGGCCGCCGTGTTGCCGGTGTACTTCGCGTTGGTGGCGGAGGAGACCGCCCGAATAGGTGAAGCCGCGGATGTTGTCGCATTCCGGTTCTTCGCAGACGTAGGGACGCGTGTGCTTGTCCATATGCTTACTGTAGGTCTGGTAAGCTCTATATCTTGGCGCTGTCACACAGAAGATGAAGGAAAGTACTTACGTCCACTCGCACTTTCGCGAAAATACAGGCGGCTGCTGCGCACATTCTTGATCGGCACAGTACAGGATGCCCTGCGCATTCCGAGGCGGCTCCGTCGACCTCCTGCTGCTGTATCCTGAATGCGAACTTCCTCCCATACTCGGTACGATACTGATACTTGGAGATGGCACGACTGGCACCCTCGGACTGATCATCGCACCAGGCAACACAGATAGACATGAAGAGGTCGACTGGTCGGATATTGCGCTATGTGGACTGGGGTAGTCGTGCATATCTTGCAAATGCAGCCCAAGTCCAAATCCAAGGTTGCCTGGGCTCCCACCAACTGCCGCCTGGGGATTTGGGTTGACTTGGCGTTGGGGAGCATAGGATCGGAGTGAGGGCTGAGAGCCGATGCCTTGTGGCGTCGCTCGTAGGGTTCCCGTGATGTTCTCGTTTATGTTGTATGTCGTCGGGGGCCAAGATGCGTAATCTGGAGCATATGCTGGAGGTGAACTTTGGTTGATGCCTTGGCTATAAGGCCAATCTATAGACGAGGTCGCGAAAAGGTCTGATGATTCGATGGATGTACTGCTTATATATGGACTAGGGTTATCAGCTGTATAGGTAATGCCTAAAATTGCTTGCAGGAAAAAGTTAGTCATAAGCGGTCCCGTGATCTCGTGTGACTCACGGGAATAGCTGGCGCGCCGCGGGAGGACGCTAGCATCTTGGGGGTGCAGCCACGGATAATTCGGATATGTATTGGGAGCAGGGTTTGCCCATACATCGGAGGCATCTATTCGACTTGTTATCAGGACGATGCTTGACTCTGCTGCCTGATTTTCGGGCGGATTCGATACATACCTTGTGGAGGTGGCGCTTGCAAAGTCGGCTGCAAGTCAAGTCCGAGCTGTCGCGTCCGTAAGTCGCCTCCGAACGTCGCCCCTTGTTCTGTTCTTCTCCGATTGCGCGTCCCATCCACGTTGTCCCGAGCATGAGGAGGGTGTCCAGGAGGTCCATAGAACATCCAGCAGACCCCCCATAGAACCAAAAGAGATGTTTTGACGTTCCATGGCCAAGTCGTGTTCAGTGGGCGTTGGCCGTTAGGCCATTCTGCGAACCATCCTTCTCCGATGCGCTTTCGATATTGCCAGGACTTGTGCCAATGCAGGATGTGAGCTTCGACAAGATCAAGGTAGTGCTGGATGATAGCGTTCAGCACTATCTGTCTTAGGCAGCAAAGAAGGTGTGTCAGATTCGCGATGAAATTCGCGCACCCAAAGTCGCCACGTCGAGCGTCGTCATCCATGCATGTCAGTCCATCGCTTTCCGAGAAATCTTGAAGTCTGCCCAACAATTCATTCGTTGAATCGAGAACATCGTAGTTTTTATCAAGGCTTTTCGAAGACCAAGCGGTATGGAAATCATGTTTGAGGAAGAGTGAGTCCTGGGCGGCGATTGTACGTAGAGGAAGGTTCCGGCATGAAACATGAATATCAAGGTCACCAAGTAGACTCGAGACGATCAGGTCAGTGGAACCTCTACTTATTGATGGGGCGGGCGCGATTATGTACCTGGACAGATCGGCGTTTTGTCTTTGGCCTTGTGATGCAGTGCGGCGACGACCAACATAGCGATCCAAGGTGGATTGAGACGAGATAGAGCTAGACAAAACTATTACCGATGGCCGTGCAAGGTGTGAATGACATATCTTACCTCCTCACGGTCTTGCGAGCATGTGTGGTAAGCTTGGCGGGGTGCGTAACCTGAGGTGATTTTGTGGAGGTGATACACTGCTTGATGCGAGATTTCAAACAGTTTTTGGCCTTTTGGACAAGGCGGGCAAGCTTGATGGCAGCGTAGAAGGAAGTGCAGGCCACGCTACCTGGCATATCCCGTGCGAACGCCATGCCATAAGGGATAAGCAGAAATGTTACTACATAGGAGATATATAACAGATATATAGGACATGAGGAGCAGTGACTACTTATACGAGTACACCATCGAAAGAGACCGTCTTACCATACTTATAAAGCCTCAAAAATGCCCTTCCACTCGTGTCAGTGCTCGCAAGCTTTGCGGTGAGGATTCAATAGCATGAGCCATAGGTCATTGAGTTGAAAAGTCATAACGGGCTGGACGAATAGGATGAAGCTGCGCTATGGATGACGGCGCATTCTAGCGCATGGTATTGAGGCTGCGGCTCATACCAACTGCAAAGTGGGAGGCCTGATGTTATAAGGACATGGGAGGTATACTGTAGTGGGATAGATATCTGTGGCTTTCGGCGAGAACTGGGGCTGAGCGGTGGGGGCGGGAGCAATTGACCAATGATAAAAGGACTGAGAATAGTCTAAGGTCACCAGCCACTGTCGTTTCCAGTGGCTCTTCTGTTTTAGCGTCGATTAAGATGCATGAATTCGACAGCTGGAAGCGGGTCCTAGATTGCTGTGGCTGGAGACCTTTGAACGGGTATGATGACATATCTGGACTCAAGCTCGGTCTTCAACAACGTTTCTTCTCACCGTTGCGCTCCCATTCACTCGCCCTAAACCCCGAACAGCTGAACACTGGGCTGTGGATTTGTCCAAGTGCTTCCCTCTGTTCATACTGCGCCCCTGTTCGGAGCGCATTAACGTCATTCACCATCCTTGTGCAGCTGGAAGCCGCCCTAGAGCTAATGGTTTGGCTGAAGAATCGCCAACTAGCGTCATGCATTGCTTACAGCCCAATTGGGGATGTCTGATGTGTGAGTGTGTCTCTCTCTGATCATATTGAAGTGACTCGGCTCTTGTTGCCGTCAATCATCGTTGAAGGGACCCACCAACCGCGAAGCAGGTCGGTCCTTCTCTGGAAATGGAATAGGTAATGCTACAAGCGAGAAGCTTCGGAGGAAGCGATTGGCAACAGTGGATGTGACTATAAGACGTGTGAAGCTTTGGGTGCACGATGCGGTTGTATGTGTGAATACCATGAAGTGTGATACACAATACAACGATCGAAGCCTGCGGTAATCTCCAGCCGAAGCATCGAGAGCTAGATGCTGTCTTCAGGAGGCATTAACAAGTTAGCTGTCCCATGCCCATTGATCTATATGATTAAGCCTCGAACCTATGGATCGACTGGGTGCAGAGCCCTGGAAGGAACGGACACAGCTGGTCAAGGTGACTGCTCCTACCAATGCAAGCGTATCAAGGTATCAATCGCTCCCTCCAAAATCAATTATGCAATTTCCCTTAGGCAATCACATTTCCTCTGGTGCCTCTGATGACTGGAATCCTCTAGGCGTCCGCCTGCTTCTGGATGTCATGTTGTGCAGACCTTAGCTGCGTCTTGCCATCGTCATGCTGCATCTGATACTTCTGCTGCTTTGCCCGGTCGCCCGTGATCCCAGCACCGATACCTCCAAGGGCGCCCTGTGCACGATCCTTCATACCTCCGCCAAAGTCTGCTAGCTGTCCCTCAGCCTCCATACCCTTGCCTTCAGCATTCTGCTGCTGGCCTTCCTTCTTCAGACCTTCAGCACCTAGGAGGCCGCCGACGGTCTCTTTGGCTGAACCCACAGTCTGATTGTAAGAACCTTCGGTACGACGTGGATCATCCGAGGAGATCCCGCCGGAGGAAGATACAGCGTAGGGCCCGATCTTGCCAACGGTGTTCGAAGCATCCTTCTCAGCCGCGCCTTTATCTTGTTTGAGGTCGCCCTTGGCCTGCGTATGGTAAGCTCTTGCATAGACTGTATGGATTTATCATAGTAGATTGTACAACATGATAACGACTAGGCAGAATTGACATCATGTTACCGCATTCACCAGACACAACACGATCTCAATGTGGAAAAATTGAGTAGAGCCGATCATACTACTCATCGAGGAGTCTTACCTGGTGCTCTGTGTTCCCCGTTAGGCTGCCTATACCAGACTGGATTGCACCAGTCGCGGAATCGACGAACGATTTGAGAGAAGAAGATTGATTGTCAGTCATCTTGGCGTCTGGAACTGTGCTATATGGACGGTTCGATGGGAGACTGGTGTGTGTAGTTCTAGGCAGAGAACACGGATGGAAAGCTGTGTTTACTTTTGTACCACATGAGGGGTTTGGTGGGGCTGGGCCTGAATTGGCTTGGCACGGCGTTTAATTATAGCTTTCCTTAAATGATCATCAGGCACATCTTGAAGAACTTGTCTGTAGCAACAGGAGCACCGACTGATGAATGGCCTTGGACTAATCAAGACGCTGTGATGCCTGTAAATGTCTCCCGCCTTTCTATCACATTGCAGATGCTAACAACCGGACGCAGCTGATCTTGATATCAGGCTACCCTTCCTCAGGGAAGACCTACCGCTCCAACCAGCTAGTCGAATTCTTCACATCGAAAATCGAAGCCTCGGCAGATGCCCGTGTACGTCGCCTGACAGTCTCCCACATCAATGATCATTCGCTTGGTCTGCAACGAGACGTCTATCGTGAGGCACGGACAGAGAAGGACGCTCGGGCGACCCACTATTCAGCCACCAAGCGTGCCCTGGGGAGAGATAGCATTGTGGTTGCAGATGGGTTGAACTATATCAAGGGCTTTCGGTATCAACTGTATTGCGAGGCGAAGGCTGTGCAGACACCCAGCTGCGTGGTGAGATTAGCAGGAAACCTGAAGGAGTGAGGGACAAGAGTTGACGAGCCTAAAGGTCCATGTTGGAACACCAATCGATAAGTGCCGGGAAATCAACGGGAAACTGCTGGCAGATGTCGGCAAGGAGGGAGGGTACGCCGAGGATATTTTCGAGAATCTAATCTACAGATATGAAGAGCCAAACGGCATGACGAGATGGGATAGCCCACTTTTCACGGTACCCTTCGATGACGAGAAACCTCCATGCGAAGACATTTGGGAGGCCACGGTAGGGTCTGATGGAAAAGCAAAGATTATAAAGCCTAATACGGCCACCATGATGGTAGGCTGCTCATGCACTTCCCGACGAACGATGGCTGACGATCATCGCAGAAACCCGCTGCCGAGTCCGACTACCTCTATGAACTTGATAAGACGTCACAAGAGGTACTCAACGTCATTCTGGAATGGCAAAAGAATCATCCTGGTGAGGGCGGCGGACAGCTCACGATAGCTGCGGACACCCTCGAGTTACCAGCGAATCCAGTGTCGTTGCCACATTTACAGAGAATCCGACGTCAATTCATTTCATTCAATCGCCAGCATAATCTGCCGAAGAACAGGATCCGAAGTTCTTTCATTGAATACCTTGATGATAACCTAAGTTGAATCTTGATTTTCTTGATGCTCTGCTATTGCGGCACTGCGCGACAATGCCACGACTTTTCACCGCGGTATACAAAATCCTGTAAAGAAAGCATTGCCACAATACCGGTTTCCGCAGCTGATGATCGGATAGGATGTAAGTCCGCTTAATCCTTTACAAAACCTCGCACATGGCTACAGCTCGCCTTCGAGGCATCCGATTCGATATCATGACTCGTATTAGCAGTCTGCTCTTCGTTGCCAGGTCGGATACGGACTCTGGCCACCCGGGGGCGCTCCTCGGGCTGCTACTAGGATTGAAGAAGCCCCACTTGAAAATACCTACCCACTCTCTGCAGTAGCAAATATGGGAACGGTGTAGCTCCAAAGGTCACTGCTTGAGCAGAAGGGCTTCGTAGACTAGGATGCTCACTTTGCCAAATACGTTCGTTATCGCATTTTGCTTCTACCGCAAGCGACTCCGTTGCAGACAACATGTTCAACGTGTTCTGGCTCTGCATAGTAATCACACGATCATTGGCCTGGCTTGAAGAAGAATGGGTTGAGTTCGTGGTACTCGAAACACTAAGGTAGCGAAGGATTGACGGCGGGCCCGGGAGATGCCTGACCGCTTCCCCAAAAACATCAAGGTCAAACAGCAGGGTGCCGGGGAGACGATCGGGGCGACTCATTAATGGAGGTTTCTTGTAGTAAATGCCTTTCTAATGAAGACTGTAGCTGAAGATCGAGCACATATACAGTTGGTAGCAAGAGACTCTCGTAGCAAGAGATTCAGGGTACAGAGTAATGGCTAGGATGAGGAAAGTGGATTGATAGTGATAGGTGACTGAGACACGGAAGGGAGGAGCTGTGCCGTAAAGCAAGAAGATTGAAATTGCGCAAACATCAGCCTCCCCGGACCAGCTGTCGTATGGAGTCAAGACCGTAGAAGTTGGGGTGAAGATGCGGCAAAGATAGCGAAACTCCACCCACTCGATGAGACAGTCTCGGTAGTTGTTGGCTCCGATGATATATGGAAACGCTCAATGATGGTACGATGGTACCTTGTTTGATAATGGGGTTATCCAGGGGCCGACTACTGTAGCGAGTCTAGACTGTACCACTGTAGTATGTAGATTTCCCGCTTGACAGAGTTGGGCTCCTGAGCAGAGTTAAGCTTCGCCGATCTCTGTCCAATTCTCCTATTCGGGTACTCCCCCCCTCTTCATCGCCATCCCCTGCTGCACGTCCATCTCATCCTCTTTCATCTCTTCATCAACGACAGCGACCTGACAGCGACGGTAGCCACACCTGTCACCATCCATCAGCGATACCTTAGTGTCCGGTGCTGGTGGAGCTGGAACAACAACAACGGCTGGTTGGTACTGGCGTCAAAGAGGTCAGCCGGCGCTAGTGGAGGAAAGTGAAATATACGGCCTCCGTTCTTCCTTGCTTGCTTCCTCTTCGACCAGCAGCGCGTCCACTCTCTACATCATCACACCCATCGAGAGCTGTCAGTGCGTTGTCGCTATCAATTGGCACCGACAGCCGCCTCAGTAAGCTGTTTCTCCCTCTTATCCTGTCGCTATCCGCAGGTCGCACAGCCAGCCGTGGCAGCCGCGAACCTCTCATCAGGCTCGCTCGGCCCAGCCTTGTCAATTCTATCGCTGCCAGCTGCACTGCCCATCCTCTGCACCTCTTCGACCTTGACATTGTCAATGCACCTTGTCCTGCGTCCTGAAACGCGATCACACACAGACTCCTTATCTGTCGACTCGAGACTCCTTCCATGCTCGGCCCATCCAAAACACCTTCGACTCAAACCTATCGGTCACTCCTTTGCATCTGCGAGGCTGACACTCACTAGACCACGCACAGATAACTGTTTCTCTTGACTTGCGCCCAGCGCAGATTCACCACACCATCACTTCAACCTAACCACGATCTCAGAAGGCTCTCACATATTACATCTTAGAATCCGCCAAGATGGGCTGCGGTATGAGCACAGAAGAAAAGGAGGGGAAGGAGAGGAATGAGCAAATCGAAAACCAACTGAAACGTGATAAGCTATCGCAACGCAATGAGATCAAAATGCTGTTACTCGGTAAGGCCCTCTGCGACAATCGACGAATCACGATGCTGACAGTGGATCAGGCGCTGGAGAGTCGGGGAAGTCTACAATTCTCAAACAAATGAAGCTCATACATGAAGGGAGCTACTCTCGTGATGAACGGGAATCCTTCAAAGAGATCATATACAGCAACACCGTACAGTCAATGCGTGTCATTCTGGAAGCCATGGAGTCCCTTGAGCTCCCTCTGGATGATCAGCGGACGGAGTATCATGTTCAAACTATCTTCATGCAGCCTGCGCAGATCGAGGGCGAGAGTCTACCACCTGAAGTGGGCGGCGCCATTGATGCTTTGTGGAAGGATGCTGGGGTTCAAGAGTGTTTCAAGCGCTCGAGGGAGTATCAATTGAACGATTCAGCTCGGTAGTAAGTACCCGTATCTTCATCACGGCTTTTTACGCTACACCCATCGACTCCCGCAGCGAGCCTGGTGCCGAAGGCAATAATATCTGTGAGGGTCTAGGCCCTTCAATTGCTTACTTTTCCACCTCAGTTACTTCGATTCGATTGGTCGCATTGCACAGCCAGACTACCTGCCCAATGACCAAGACGTCCTACGATCCCGGGTCAAGACCACTGGCATTACCGAGACCACCTTTATCATCGGCGAGCTCACATATCGCATGTTTGATGTTGGGGGTCAGCGGTCGGAGCGAAAGAAGTGGATACACTGCTTCGAGAACGTTACAACCATCTTGTTCTTAGTGGCCATATCCGAATACGATCAGCTGCTTTTTGAAGATGAGACCGTCAACAGAATGCAGGAGGCCCTTACGCTTTTCGACTCGATTTGCAACTCCCGCTGGTTTGTCAAGACATCGATCATTCTCTTCCTCAACAAGATCGATCGATTCAAAGAGAAACTTCCGGTCTCTCCAATGAAGAACTATTTCCCGGACTATGAAGGCAAGCTCAACCAAAATGGCGAAAACGGTAAGGGACATCAGAATTCTAATAGTGCTGAAGGTGGACCCGACTACGCCGCTGCCTGTGATTACATCCTGAATCGATTCGTGTCTCTCAATCAACACGAGACGAAGCAAATTTACACCCACTTCACATGTGCCACCGACACCACACAGATTCGATTCGTCATGGCAGCTGTGAACGGTATGTCTTCATTGCCTCGGACCTTCTCGGACCCTGCTAATCCATGTGTCTAGACATTATCATCCAAGAAAACCTTCGTGATTGTGGTCTGTTATAGGCCCGCCCAACCTACAATGGACGAGAAGCTGAACTTTGTGGAGGTTTGTTCTTCTGATGAGGGTAAAGCCTTACCTTCGAAGGTCGATCTCTACCCGACCAAACCTCATCAGCCGTTCACACCCTTTGTCTCAAAAGGTGGTCGAATTGGACATCGTGCTCGCTTCGACATCTTTCGGCCGACCGAGGTTCTTGTTCGCAGCAGCAGACCTCTTCTCGGATAGGTTTCCCTGCGGCCTGCTGGCGCTGGCGATGGGGGTTTTGCATGGCGCAACGCGAACATCATTAGCACGGTTATTGTAACGTGATACCAGTCTGCGGGAAGGCATACCAGACGTGCTCCTTTTCTTCTCCTTGTGCGGTAGTGCTGGGAGGGTGGGAAACGGGTAACACCAGGGAGGTACGGATGCCTTATCTAAATTGTTTAGTATTGTCATGCATGGGTGGCACATTACATCGGAATGAGACCTGTCCTGAGAGATATATAAGTGAAAGTCCTACACCATGGGTTTCGTGTGCTGCTGCTTCGTTCTCCAGCTGCATCCCTGTATCCTAATGTACCTACCACCCTTCCTCGGCTTCGCCCTGATGTTGCCTCTCCAGATCATCATGGGCAGGGCTTGAAATTGGACTCGCCTTGTTATGACGTTCCCATATCTATTCTCCTACTCTCCCCTCTCATCTTCTCTTCTTTCCCTCAAATGCTTTCATAGCATGCGATCCCTCTCCCCTTCCCTCTTCTCCTCTCCTCTCCTCTCCTCCCGTCTCTTCTTTCCCTCGTGTCCTCCCGTACTATAATATGCGATTCCTCCCTCTTCGTATCTATCTATACCATTCTACCAGTTAATCAATCGCTAATTTACTTACTTACTTGATTAGTATATATGACGCTTTTTTTGCCGTTGTTATACTTTTGGGTTTGGGGTTTTGGTTTTGGGTTTTGGAGATAGGTGGGTGTGAGTGTTAGAGACTGTATAACTATTTGATCTCCTTTTCTGATTGTTTGCTGTTTTGATTTGATTGTGGGTGTGGGGAGAAGGTGGAGCTTCGTTTTTTTTTTTTCGGAGGGATGGAGGTGAGGCGAGATGGGGTGAGGTAAAGTAAGGAACGTCGTACCCCCCTCTCCTCTCTTCTCTTCTTATAAACAACATACTCTCCTAACCTACCACCTAACACCAATCCATCTATCCGTAATGCCATCACCCATACCCCTTTATTTTATTGTAATTAGAATAGATAAGACGCAAGAGAAAGATTACAGGCTGTGTGTATTACTTTCTCGAGGAGAATGTAAGAGATACCTTAGTGGGGCGGTTTGTGTTTTTTTTATAGATAGGTAGTTGCTGGGGTGAGGGTGAGGGTGAGGGTGAGGGTGAGGGTGAGGGTGAGGGTGAGGGTGAGGGTGAGGGTGAGGGTGAGGGTGAGGATGAGGATGAGGGTGAGGGTGAATGGTAGGATGTAGGGGTATAGGGGTATGGGTTTTGTGAGAGTGGAGGGAGGAGGGAGGAGGGAGGAGGGAGGAGAGATATCGATATCGTTGGTACAAAAAGAGTATCAACTAAAGTAGAGTGAGGTAAATAGCAGAATGTTTCTGGTATAGAATATATATCTATCTCTCTCTCTCCTTTTTTGGTCTTTTATCTTGGAGCGGGTTGGAAAGTAGATGCTGACGTTGCTGATGTTATGTAAGGGAACTGATAAGCAGAATGGACCTGCGCTGTCGATGTTTGATTTTGTTCAGTATAGGAAGGGGTTGAAAGGGTTGGAGATTCGACTTTAGGATGTAGAGTGGTCTATAGATCGGATTGGGGATAGGGAGGATTGTAGCTTGGGATATGGTGGTGCTGAGTCTAGGCGCTAGGACTTGTGAGGGTAAGGGTAAGGGGAAGGTGAGGTATAGTTAGGTGGATTATAGGCTGGGTTCGAGGAATGTGTTTTGATTTTTGATTTTGAGAAGGGGGTAGGTGGAGGTATAGGTGGGTAAGTATATAGACATGGATTCTGCAAGGGACGAGGGGAAGTCGATACTATATAGTATTCTCTATGTTTTGCTGGTAAAGTAATGGGATGAGATGAGATTGAATGATACAGAGATTTGTATCGAATCTAAACCGAGTATCTCTAAGAACGGGGGTATCTATCAAACAAATAACTTGCAGCACGATACCTATGCCAAGACATCCTCCGACTCACGGACTCCTACATCACAACACAACACTGCCTCTTGATGACCCGCAGGACCTTGGGTAGATATTTCTTAACCTCGGCTTCCAGTTCCGCATTCGGATTCTGTCCTCCCCCTCCCCCACCACCACCACCACCACCATGATACTGCCCGCCACCATGATACCCCCCATGCCCCTGCCCCTGCCCACCCTGCTGATACGCCATCCCCCCCTGCTGTTGCTGCTGCTGCCCCCCGATCGACTGATACGGTTTCCCGCCCCCATACCCGACCCCATACCCGCCGCCATTATGCGCCAGGAACTGCGTCGGCATCGGCGCCGCTCCGCCTTGCAAGTTGATATACATGCGTCCGGCGTTGGGTTCGGTCGAGTATTGCAGGCCGAGTTCTTGGCAGACCTGTTCGACTTTCGGCTTTATTTTCTGGATGTGGTTGGGGGAGTGGTTGCCTTTTCCTACTATGCTGTGGGTGTCGAGGGGGTGGGGGTGTCAGTGTTGTGTTTAATGGTAGGTATGGTATGCGCTCCTTTGTAGCTTTTTATTTTCGCAGGCGCATGGGTTGTAGGAAGTGGAGAGCGGAGACTACCCCGGGAGGACAGGGGGGGACAACATACACATGCAGATGCGTCTGTCCGGTACTCTGCGCGTATCGGATCCGCTGCTCCAAGATCCGTTCCGCCTCCTCCACATACTGTCCATGCAAATCGATCGTGTCGCCATCGACTCTGCCCACGGCATTGTTTTCGCGGAAAATGTAGTCCGAGGCTTGCTGATTGTACGTGTCCACCATCGCGCCGTGGCGTTTGCCTTCTTCGGAGAGCTGGTGCGCGGCCGCGCCGTCGCCGCGTTGGTAGGCTTGTTGGGACTGTTGGAGGGAATGGGCGTGTGAGTGGAGTGCGTGGGGCTATGGGGTTGGGGAGGAGGGGAGGACAGACTTTGGCCATGCAGGAGGAGCGCTTTCCGGCTTCCTGGCGCGCGAGGGATCGGAGGCGGTCGTATTCGGCTTCGCTGTCGCTGTTGGAGGCATGATTGAAGGCTGTGAGATGTTGGCAAGTGTTGCTACCGTGAAGCAGACGCGCATTGAAGAACGATGTATACGAGCACAGAGGGCTTACCGCCGCCTCCTAATTGGGTCATTGTGTGAGACATGCTGCGAGTGTTTGTTTAAATGATATTGTAAAGACAGTGCTGGGTCTACTGGTCATGTTGAGTACAGCACTGAGAGTCCTGAAGCCCTGTGGAAGTATATAACCGCCAAGAATCTTGGCAAAAAGCTTCGACTGAAGTGGTGAATGAATTACGAACCCATCACAGCATAATACCACTAGAAATGGGTTCCATGGCACGCAGACCAGGAGTAAAGAGTCCTTTCAGCCTTTTCCCCGTCAATATGCATGTTACAATGTTGCGTGGTGCCAGGATTTGAGACTTGTGTATTTCTGGGACTATTTGGGCGTCATTTCTTAAAGCTGCTATCGAAGACCTATGCTGCACTTTGGGGTGATTTAAACTCTTCGTACACTTCGCGTTCCGCAGTTTTTATTGGACTGTCGTGAGAAGGAAGTTTGATTGGCAACAGAGAAGATGTGAAAGAGAAAATGCTTTGATCTAGAATAATGGTCACGACTTGTCCTTTTCCTTGTTTGTAAGTTGGCGATCTCAATAATGGCAACTGAGCAGTGGTGTGTCTCCCTTCTACTTGGAACAAAGTGTCTGGATTAGGATCGTTGTTCACAATGCAGCGTTGCAGCACTTTATATTTGGCTTGTCCCACGCTCACGATGTGTATCTTCAAGGTCACCTTCATCACCACCTCTCTTTGACGCGTTGTAGATTTGGAGGATCTTCACCAGGTAAGTACTCTCTTTCTATCTATCCGAGTACATTCACCAGGTAAGCACCCTCTCTCCATCCGATCAGTCTTCAACAGGAAATACCGTGCGAAATGTCCACCTCACCCCAGCATGAAGGTAAGCTCGCCGTACCATCCCCAGTCATAACAGCCGAGGATTACGTTTGGGGATCTGCGCTCAATACTCCCTTCGACAACGACACGATGTGTGAAGAGGATCTTGAGTATCCAGCTCCGGAACAGCAATGTAAGTCTGAAACCCCTCCACCTACGCTGACATCTCGCCTCGTCACCGCTACCGTGCAACAGTATACCTTCCATGTTTCGGACCTCTTCGACATTGAAGATTGGATCATGTCGTTTTGCGCCGACCGTAGCGATTCTAGGATCTGGTCCTGGTCTTGGAATGTGGAGGGTGGTATTTCGGAGATGTCGGAATGGCTTTCTGAAGAGGATATGGATGTTGATGGGGATGTGAGAGTCTTTGTGAAAGGTGGGACGCTGAAGCTTTGCGTTGGTGAGACCTTGGTGCTATCTGCGGATGGACAGACGGAATGATCGTAAGATGGACGGTAGTCGCCGAAAGAAGGTAGGAACTGTGCGTCTGCTTGGAAGCAGCAATCATGGTTCTGTATTCCCATGCTTTATATCGGCTGTCTTTATATATCAATGGCCTCTTTCTGCGATCATGACAGTAAGTGAACAAGTCCGTTGCCAGATACTACACCCATCAACGAAAGTGCCCTATGTCGGAGGAAGCGATTGTGCACGTTCTCTTGCGAGTTTTTCAAAATCGTAATTTTGGCCCCACAAAGACGAGGAGTATTGCCAACACCCACAGCCCTGCGATCCACGCATATAGCATCATTCGCCCCCACCACCCCTTGCCTTCGCTCATTCTCTTTAACAGACTCATTCGTTTACCTGCAGCTTCCATGCCCGTCGTGTTCTTGTCCAGGCCATCTGTTGCTCGATTGAGTGTTTCAGTGTCAGTTGTTAAAGACTCTGAGAATTGGGTTGTCGACGCCTTGAGAGCCTGAGCCAACGTGAAGAGAGAAGAGGTTAAATTGGCGGACTCAATATCATTTGCGGCTAAGAGGTCGGGGTTGCCCGACGACTGAGGCTCCAGTGTTGATACTGGCTCCTTCACTGTTGATATTGGTGGTTTCGCCGCCTCTGTTACCGGTGCCATTGTCTGCTCCACAGGCTGATCTTCGCCCAGTATATCTTCCTCTTCTTCAGGCCCGTATAGCAGGTCGTCATCGTCGCCTTGCGTATCAAGATCATGTAATCGATCTGTAAGACGCTTGATCAGGGCACGTTGGGCGAAGAGATCGGACTGTGCGGCTTGTTTCCGCGAAGGTAGCTTGATGGAGGAAGAGGAGTGCTCGAGGCGGAGAAGAAGCGTGCGGGCGTATTCGAGGTTCTACTCCCACGTCGTCAGCGGCATACTCTCTCAACTGCGTGAAGTGAGGAGTATGGGTCTTACTCACAGCGGCAGTCTTGGATCGTTCGTAGCTTGAATGTAGCAATCTTGGGTCCGAATCGGCACTCAGTATCCTCGTCTCTAACCGTTCGAGCACTCTACCAAGGTCTATAGCAGCGACATCTCGAGGGTTGATGTTCAGTGACGATGTCCTCGCCATCGTTCCTAGGCGCACGACCGTCAGTGGCTTTTGTTATCGCACCAGCGCCACCAGCACATCTCAATGAGGCTTTGCATGAGCTCGGTCCGACGTCAGCAACAATTGACCACGACGATCTCAATCTTGGAGAGCCGCTGGCGTCACACGTACAAAGTAAGCTAAGGTACTTTAGGTAAAGTATCGGCAGAGCTCTAGGATAGGGCTGAGTCTTGGCAAGTCGCACGATAGAAACATTCCTGCCTTTCCAGCCAACAACATTTGACATTGTTTGATCAACGTCCAAGTCAAGTCATGATCCTTGGTAGGCATGCTTACCTTTCATCACCTGCAGTGTACAAAATCGCAGTAGGGTGCTCGCAATCTCCCAGGAATTGTGCCTAGCGGGATGATTTCGAGATCACTCACTTCGATCATCGTGAGTTCGTACATTTCAAGTCCAGCACAGCGTTGATGTCGAGATTCTATGATGACCCAACCAAAAGTATAGTTCAACTGATGGTCTTCGGACCAGATGAACGAAGAAAACCTGATCATCTTTCGCTCCTATCTGAGAATCTATTGTCACCACTGGCATTCTACACTTGCATTCGAATCTGCCGAGTGCCCTGGCTGACACTTGTATGCAGGCACTTTAGCACACTATTGATTACCGTCGCAGAAAGGTGCCCTCGAGCATATGTTAAATCTTTCCTACCCCACAATGCAACGCAGACTCCAGTAGCCGGTTGCTTCCATGTGGGGGACATGAGCCTCTACAACACGGCTGTAGAGTGATATTGCTATTGCGATTAAATGCATGAGGCCTCTGAGACATTGATTGCTAACATGGCCGTGGGGTTAGCCGACACTGCTGCATCTCTGTCACATACATCAGGCTTCCCGTTGGCTACAGTTGCGGTCTTTCCCTTCGGGCCGAGTGGACCTTCTACGTCCGTCTCAGGCTGCGGGGACGGAGAGTGCAGGCAAACTTTTGCCCCAACTGATTAGGGTTGTTGCAGACTTCATTCACTCGATATCAAATCATTGCCATCACACCAGAACTTCTCGTGTAGTTCCTCAAAGGGAAGTCCTTTTGCCTGGCACTGTGAGCTCGTGGCAATATCCACTGGCAGGCCATTCTAGTATACACTAGTCTCCTGCATCACTTCTAATGGTCGTCGGACTGTTGCAAGCGTACCACACATGTTGGGCAGTGCGAGCCATTCGTTGTCAATGGCGCCATGGTAGGCCGCGTTGGCCTGAAGCCGCTTCTGATTTCGCAGGGGAGCTCCCTCCGAATTGGAGTTGCACGAACGGCACAAATTGCTGTGTGAGGAAAGCACGCCAGGGAATGAGCGACCACGAACCAATTGACTTGCGTTAAGATGCGGCGGGCAGCATTAGCCGCGAAGTCCAGGTGGCAAGGAAGGTCAAGCTCTGATATCGCGCACATTGAAGTTTACAGACCTCGCAAATTCGACATGTGTCTTAGTGTTGAGAGCAAGAAGCAAGATGTGGTATTCTGCTATATACTAGAATATGATCAGGCATGTGAAAGCGCCGAGCTTTCATCAGATCTCTCCCTTCTTCGTAACAAAGGGAGAGAAGACGAGCTGACAGCAACACATCTCCATCAAGACGCAGAAGGCACGGAAGGCACATGGCCAGCGTGGGGTTCCATGTCTTTGGAGTTTGGAAGTTTGGATTCGCCTGTCTCGAATTAGAGTAGGAGCTTCCGCACCGAACCGCTAAGCGGACTAAAGTGCCGCCTCGCCCAAAGGAGCAAAGATTGACACGTCACGAAGAAATCCATGCAAAACGCATTCACTAGTCTGATTAATCTGCAACGGACTTCCCCCTGAGTGCAGTAGCGCCACCTTTGTCATCAAATGACGATCTGCTATTCATCGGTAAAAGAGTGATTGGCAAGCCTGCTTGCATATTGCACCAACAGTCTAACAGACGAGTCTCGACGGGCGAAGATGATACGCTCGTATGGAAAGACCGGTCGCAACAAAGCAGGATTTGTTGCTTCCCTCCCCGCTTCCACTAGACTACTACCTTAGTAGTCGACCACCTCGTCCTTTTCCATCCGTGCTGAGCTGTCACCCGAGCTTATGGTCCTCTGCCTCCCATCGCTCTTCTCTTCTCTATCTTGCCTCTACAGCTTCCTCCTGTTTTCACATCTACTACCCACCTGTGATCAGCGCTCCCAGACTCTTCCAGATTTTCATTTGCACCTGTAGCGTCCGATCTCTTCATCTACACCATCTCCACGGATCTGCTATTCAGTCGCACCAGAGTATCTCCCGTCAATATCATTCCACAGGACATCTGGCTATCCATAGCATAGCTTTCGGATCCATCACAACAAAGTACCCGTGGACACATCCGTCTCATCATTGGCCCTTGTTGAACCCCCCAGGATCTCTTGGAGCCACTTTCTCTCAAGCTTTCTGACTGAAGCAAATATCACTCTCCATAGTGACTGGGCATTGCCACTGCGGACTGAACCAAGGACCACTCCGGGAACTTGAGCAAGTCTTACATGAAAAACAGAGCGTGTCCCTGCAAACCGCATACAGCCAAGAGACCCGAGCACCCGCTCTCTGTAGGATACATCAACATGAGGTACTACCCATCATTCCCCGTAGCATCACCTTTTATTTCCTTGCAAATGTTCTTTCTAGAAAAATGATTTTCGCATTGCGTTTCTCTTTCAACCGTTGGCTCCACTGGATCTATGCTCTTGGTCGGTTTCTGGATCCTATGAGCTATACCGGATATGCAAAAGCGACTTGCTCTCAATGTAGCATCACTGCCGTTCCGCTCGGCTGCATTGACAGGTTGGATATCTAGCTCTCGGGCCAATTTCCGCAATGGAGTCTAGGCTTCCTCATCATCATTTGGTATTTTCGCTACCTAAACCTACAAGGAGGATGGCGATCTCTGGATAGTGTGCCTCCGTATTTCGAATGCCTGGATTTTGTCTGACTGCTTTCGCGTCGTCTAAATTGACTTCCGCGTTGGTCGGTAGTCTCCTCGGACTCGATGTTCTCCAGACACATTCTCCAATCCTTGGATTGCGAGGGCATAAACAAACTTCGACTCATGATTCAAATAATCAAGTCAATTCCTCGTGGAAAGCTTGAGCTCTGATGAAAACCACCTCACTGGGCGACCCTGCTCACATTACCCTTCGTCACATTTCCCTGCTGTTTTCCATTCACCTCCGAGGTTAGTATAGCCTCTCTTGAGGTAAGCTTATGCCCATATTGGTGCACCCTGGCCTACCGAGAGTTCTGGCGTTCACGTCCATCTACTGGATTCGACAATTTCCATAGAAAAGACCTCTGTTGTTTATGACGGAAAAGGCCCATGGTTCTGATAAACAATTGCTCCTGCCCTGGACCACTTCGATCGTATGGACACTGCGTTAGCCCCCGGACCACGTACTCCCAAGGTCTATACCAGGACACCAAGCGTCTTTGTGTTTAGTTAGTATGCCAAAGCCAATATCATCAAATCAGCGTCAACTGCTAATCTTCAGTCACAGTTTTGTTTCCTCCTGTCTTTCATATTTTTACTTGATTTTTCGCATATCATTGATGAGTGCTTAATCGCAAGTACTGACTCTTATCGTCTTAGTTATATCAAAAGCTCTCCAAACGCCTACAAAAGACAGCCGTCTGGAAATAGTGGCAAAAAAAGTAGCCAGGTAAAGGACCATACCGGGAGGAAGAGCTCCAAAACCATGACTTCGTCAACTAGTCAGGCATCTCACGGTCACGCAACAGGCCATGGTCATAAGAACGCTACTGCTTTCGGTATCTGCTCCTCCCAGATGGCGGGAGAACCGTCGAAGTCGTTTGATTCCGCTAGGATTTCTCAATGGGCAGCTCATAGCGCCAATGGCCAATCCAGATTCTCAGACTATGGGGTCCAGGACCAGGGCACCTTTAGCTACGACAATGAGTTTGTACCAACCAGTATCGGCTCCCAAATGCTTGATGGTTTCTCTGTCTCATCCCCTGGCTCTTTTCATACCGCCGTCAATGCTGCCCCTGTAACCCTTCAATATGTCCCAGGTTTTACATACAACGAAGCAAGCACAGCCGCTGCAGGAATTACCCTTCCTAGGACTGGCATGGACCATGGCATCCCGCAGGATCAATGTCTCAATTATACTCCTTCCCTTGATGGACACGCATATACAAACGAGCTGTTTTCTGATATAAACAATCAGGCGTATGCTGGCTTTGATACTGGTGATTTTCTACCTCTGGATCCAGTGGAAGCCCATCCGCCCATGGTACTTGGAAACAACAACAACGGGCTCGCGAATTTCGCTGCCTGGGATGCCCCTAGAGCAGACTTGGCGCAATCACTGAGCTGGTCCCCTACCTCGGATATCACTCCGTCGTCCTCTTCCCTACCATCATCAAATAGCTTCCTTGGACATCAACCGGATACTCCAATCTCGGGATCGCTGTATGACGGGATCTTCATGACGAGCCAAGATACTCAGATAGATGCGGACTGCGCAATAATCCCATCTTTCAACGTGGGAGAGACAATGGTGGATCCATCATCCATGAACTACTTGGACCCGGAAAGGTTTGCCTTTCCAGTGAACACCTATTCGGTATTTGGTTCTAATCGAGCTCACAGTACAATCAGGCCGCACCAAAATTTCCAGCGGGCCCCTCTTCCTACTCTGGATATGTGGTCTGGATTTGATGTCGCTGGTCCTACATACGGAGCTTCTACTACGTACACTGGTTATGAAGGATCTAGACGCTCCAGTGAGGGGGAGTCCAAGGTTCCTCGAGACCATGCCTTCTACAAGGCAACACCCAAGGATGGTTTGTACCATTGCCCATATGCCGTGACGGATAGGTGCACCCACAAGCCAGAAAAGCTGAAGTGCAATTACGAGTGAGATATCTCCACCTGTCTGCTGACATCAGTGGCTGACCTCAACAATTAGCAAACATCTGGATTCCCACCTGAAGCCTTACCGTTGCAAGTCATTTGAGTGCTCTCAGATACAGTTTTCTTCGACTGCTTGCTTGCTCCGCCATGAGAGGGAAGCCCACGGGATGCATGGACATGGACCCAAGCCACACCTGTGCTATTTCAAGGATTGTGAACGTGCCCAAGAGGACAATGGATTTCCCCGCCGCTGGAATCTTTTCGACCACATGAAGAGAGTGCACGACTTTGCTGGAACAGAGCCATCAAACAAGAGCAACTCACCAGCACCATCTTCGTCGAGTCCTGAACCCCATGCGGATCTTCCAAAGAAGAAAAGAACACCAAGTCCCATCGCCGAAGGATCCACAAAGAGAATCAAGGTCAACGCTGCAAGCCGTAGCGTTGAGACTAGCTCAGGACCACAGAATAATATCAAGTCAAAGACCACAGCCAGGGAGCCAGAAATTCGAACACAGTCCTTGGACCGACTGTGGCATGATCAGCTTGTGCAGATTCAAAACAGATTACTGAGCCTCAACCCTAGGGATCCACGGCAGTGGGAACAGTATCAGGCGGACACAGCTCAGCTTCAGACAATCCGCTTGACCATGCAATTCCAGCAAGCGCAGCTTGCTCATTGACATACTCTGGATGATCCATGAGGCCACTCCGGCTATCATTTACGTAATCCCAGCCTCGCAACCTGATGTCTTTGTTTTTGAGTGGAGTCGGGATTGCTACACACAGTCATATGGAAAGCCGCAGTACTTAGTCTGCGCGCTATGGTTCCCCGCCATGGTTTTCCTCCTTCGTCTTCGCGGCCCTGGAATGGACCCGTTCTTTGTGTGGAATTTGACACCACCTCTTCCGGATTGGATATGCTTCAGGAGTCATGGGATACCATGGGAGGCAATCATTACTGTTTGTATGCTACGATCGGAGCAATCTATAGCCATATAACCTCTGGAGGGATTTCCATTTCATGCTTGAGCGGACATGCCAATGTCGAGGAGATTTGTCAATGATCGCTATCTTTTGAGTTTGTCGTCGTTTTTCCTTTGGTGTGACCTCTTTGACGACCGGACTACTTACATCGATTGAAAATATGTCGTCGTTGGTGAGCTAATTTGAAGATTGGCTGCGACATGAACCGCATTGTTGTTTTGAAGAGTGCTTTTGTTCATAGGCGGTTTTGGAAAGCTTGATGATTGATGGGTGTGGATATTTGAAAACAAAATTTATAGTCACGCGTCTTTTACGCAATTTGATAAAAAAGGCTTACCATGAGACCCACTCTGTGCCAGTAGTGACCTCACGCAATAGCCGTGGTCATGGAATGGATTGTGTTGCGCGCCAATCCGGCAATGTGATACACTGCTTCATTTGGCACCATGACCTATGCACAAATAGTCAAATTCCAGAACGACCATGGAATGGAACGGGATTTGAGAACGCACTTCCCAAGTAGATATCCGATCGATCCTCTTGCGTTTAGTGCGACCTACCCAATGCAAGACGGTAGGAGTAAGTAGGTAAGGTAGATAGACATGCACCATGCATGGCTTTTTCTGAAATGAGAGGTATTCATTCACGCGCGTTCTGTATTTACACATCATACTAAAGTATTGTACCGTTTGTATTGCTGGTGAGGAAGTCAGTCAGCCCCAGGGTGAGTATATAGCTTCATTACTATGTTGTAGAATTGTGGAGACTTCCCTTGGTTATACTGTTGAAGTAGAGTAGAGTAGACTAGACGGATATCATTGTGTCATTCATTCTTTTTCTATGTTGTATTCGGAGGAAAGGAGTCTTGCGTTGCTTATGGAGTTGAGGATCTTTTGATTTGATGGAGGAATTGAGAGGGATTTGATGGCTTGATGGGAGGGGTTTGGTGGGAGGGGTTTGGTGGGGGTTGATGGGAGGGGTTTGGTGGAGGTTGATGGCGATTTGTTGATTTGTTTATGGAGGTAAAGATGAGAGGGGAACGAGGGTGGTAAGGTTTGTTACTAGATTAAGGATGCGTTTTTGCGGGCGGTAGGTGGGCTATGAGGTAAGGTAGTTTTCTTGTGCATTGGGTTTTATGTTGTACAGATCAGGGGTTTTTTTTTGGTAAATTGCAAATAAATTACACTTTTCTGGAAGAAATGCAAAACTACCACACCCCCATCAGTCCCCAGCATATCAGCCCCCCCCATATCGGCCCCAAACATCAGCCGCCTAAGCCTCGCGCATGAGTACCTGGCACAACAGCCTCCCATCGCATTATGTCAAAGTATAACTTCCTAGGGTACCCAACTCGGGAAATTAGGGACCTTTGGTATTCTAAGATGTGAGTGTGGCATTTTTGCAATTTGCCGTGTATATTTCTAAGGAAGCGCCTGCAATGGCTTGTTGAATATGTTGTCCGCCATGGCGTCTTTCTCTTCCACTTCAGCATTCTCCCAACTGAAATCAACTTCTTTTTTCCTTTCTTGGTTTTGCAACCAGGGATAATAAGGTCCTCTTTTATCAAGTTCGGCTGCACCTTTCGCCGCGACGTATACAACGTTTTCTGCCAAGATCTCTGGCATATTCTCCATCAGGCTACCCAGAGCATCTTCCAATACCACACGAAATTGCGTATCGTTGACGGATTCACCCATCAGCAAGACCTTGTCTGGGCGTGAGTAGTACGGGTTTTCGACCATGATTTCCATGAGGGCCTGCCGTACACATTCCCAATAATACTCCTCCCTCGGGTTTTCTCCAAGCGCGTCATGACCAAGAGCGAAATGCTCGCTGTATCTGTATCGAGGTTCCCACATGTACAGCGCAGATGCCATTTTCGACAAAGTCACGGTGAGCGCTTGCTTTGTGTACAGTACCGCCATGATGTTTTCATCGGGCATGGCCTGCATCTCATCGTTACATGCAGGTTGATCTGTATAATTGCCACAAAGACCTAGCCCGTATCCGGCATAGGCGGCTCCGGTTTCCGTCATATGGTTGTGCCAATAAGGTAGATATTGGAGCTGGAGACCGATATGTTCGGATGCGTCGGCTAGATCCTCCTCGTAGAGAGCGACGAGGTGTGGAGTTGCAGCCACAGCGGAATCGATGCTGTGACCTAGATGAGCTTCCACTGCGGACCGTAATTCTTTGAGGAGGACACTGATAGCGCCAACTTCATCGGATGCAGGAAGGCCCAAGGCTTTGCGGGCTTGGCGGCGAATTTGACGTGGTCTATCGGCAACGTATTCACCTTGGTTGTTATAAGGTGGGCTAGACGCGCGGTCAGTAAGTGCGGCTCTGTCCATATGGTCGTGGCTCGGCCTACACTGGATGTGTCGATGAGTCTAGCGATAGTCTTCTGAAGGTCTTGCGGTACTCGGGCTTAGATTCGACTCTAGCGACATTGACGCTTGATCCGTTGGGAAAACTCAGTACAGTAGTACTAGTGAGAGATTCGGTCAGAGGTGTCACAGCGACCATGTTTTCGAGGAACATTTACCCGTAAAAGGCTGTCAGGTCAAATCCGATACCTATGGGTGGGCTATGGGGTAAATCTGTGGCGCTCGAAACCACCTTGTGTGTCTCTTGATCCCCAAGTATAGATGGTCCTTGCAGAAACAATAACACCGAAGCCAGCAAACAGAAAACAGTGACAGCAGTGTATGCTTGCAGTCGGGAATCTTGGATCATTGCGGACCTCACAGAATTTGCAAGAACAAATCCTACTCCGCTTCAAGCCACGAGGTAGAAATGATTGTTACGTGTCCAATATTGATACCTCGACGAGGAGTGCTGTTGCATAGGCTTACAAACGCTTGGTTTTTGATGGAGGCGCATTGATGCTGTGACAGACTCCGTGCCAGGACCGAATCCTACGATGACTGCGCAACTGTTGGTGGGCGGTAAGGAAAGCTGGAGCCTGGAAGGATCAGAAATGTTATTGGATATCAGCCTCAGCCCTATAGGATAGAATATGCTTGGCATAGACTACAAAGAAAGTAATTAATGTGTCCATAGAGGTATCTGTTGTAAACCAGTCGTTCCACCAAAATTCATCAAGCCTTCGTCGTAAGCAAGTAGCATGATACGAAATCTCACTTCCGATAAGTCAGAAGCTTGCCGACCAACTGAATTGGCATTCAACTGATAGAAATTGACAGATTATCGTTCCTTCGTTATAAACATCCTTGCGGTTGAAACAGCAGCTGTGCCTTCATCTGATCCCACTCCTTACATACCTGATCTTACTGATTCCAAGCACCCGCTCGGCTGTGGAATATTGGCGGGGATGCTTAATTTGCTTAAAAAATTGTCCGCGCCGGTTTTCACATTGTGTAAACTTACCCATTGAGGGTGAAGTCCGGGAACATTTGATACAAAAGACGCTGATCCACCAACTTCAATCGGGTAAACGAGATTTGTCGCACCCTGTCAATGCCCTGAAACACGAGATGCTTTGCGATATGATGAAACCGTCTGTTGCTAAGCCCTGGCGAGATGGGAAAGGTCTATTCCGAATGGAAGATCTCTTGGCCCTGGGTGTGTGACCCTGCTAACACTCAGACTATGCTATCGACCTCCTGTACCTCTGCCAGTGGCGGCAAACTGTTGTGTTTCAAGCCCCTAAGGATGGTGACCAGCAACATGGCACAGGGAACGGCAGAGCACAGCTAGGTAGCAGCCGTTCAACTTATGATATCTGTTGACTCCATTAAGATTGATCCTTGCCCTTGCGATGGCATCAAGGCTCTATAAAAAGGATGTTTTCCTACTACATCCTGCAATCAGGTCATCGCATCTCCAATTCATCACTACATTCTCCTTTTCATTTATAGTGGTTGTCCAATATGCACTCTTTCCTCAGATATCACATTCTCTCACTGCTACTTACGACAGATATGCTGGCTAGTACCTTGCCCAATACTAAGCTCAAAAGGGTTATCGACTACGAATGGGCGGCGATTGGGGATTCCTGGGCTTCGGGCGTTAGGGCTTCGGACTCGGAAGATTACATCAAAGGTAGTCAGGAATGCCTGCGAACCAATTATGCGTATGGCCCTCAGCTGGAATCAGACCCTAGCTGGAACGGTGGCGATAAGGAGAATTTCCATTTTGCTGCATGCTCGGGCGCTACGCTTGGCGACATGGTGAAGGGCCAAAAGCAAATCAACAATACCGGCAAACCTCATCTCATCACAATGACTGCTGGCGGGAACAATGCGAAGTTTTTCGACATTGCCACAAACTGTATCTACCAACAGAACGACGACGTGGACTACGGCAAAGAGTACGCAGACGACAAGAACAGCGAAGGATTGTGCGCGAAATCCATCAAAGCTAGCAATGATTATCTTACCGGCGCTAACAGCAAAATCGGAAAAGACTTGAATAACACCCTCTTTGATATTGTTGGTAGTACTCAGTTCAAGACATACAGTGACACCCTCCTATACGTGACGGGCTACGCTCACTTCTTCGCGGTCGACGACAATTGGTGCGACAAGTGGTCATTCGGCGCCAAAGCAACCCGGAGACCCAAGCTGACCCTGAAGCTACGCCAGGCCATTAACGATTTGACGGAGAAGCTTAACAACGTCTACAAGTCGACAATTGCAAATTACCCCTCCAAACAAATACGATATGTCTCAATCACAGAAGGCTTCCAAGGCTATCGATTCTGCGAGGTCAAACCAGCCTACGCTCCTGACATATGGTGGTACAACAGACAATATTACGGCAACTACGTGCGATTCTGGAACGTGGTCTTACCAGCATTACAGAACAAAAATCCCAATAGCGACGCAACTAGCGTACCAAATCCCATGGATGGTTTCACTGGAAAACTCTTCACCTTTACCACCGACATACCAGGCTGGCAACAACGGCCCTTCCACCCGAAAAGTCCAGGCTACACTGCCATCAAAGACGCCATTATCGCGCAGATGAAAATCGACAAACTTCCTCAGAGCCCTCCAACTTCAACGTCAACCGCACTTCCTTCGCCTACCACCTGCATCGCTGGGAAGTATAAAGGTTTCAACGCTTGCCAATCCCACTGTTTTCAGGGTCAATGTCAGGAAAATGCGGGACAGCCGCAAATTACTTGTGCTTGTCAATGATTGTAGGGCCTGGAGCCATGACTCGGATATGATGGGCCAATCTTCGCGCTTGAATTTGCTAGTCATTCTGTTTTGTACAAGGGTCATATCATATTTCGAACTCTAGTCACAAGCCCTTTGACAGGGACTGGCTGGCGACAAGTTGAAATTTGTTCATGAGTGATTGCATTGAACCTACCCTGATTGCGAGGATGTTTGATAATTCAGAGTCATTCACGTTTATCCTCGCCTAGTGAACTGACGGTCTACTATATCATGTAGTGCGATACTCCTAACTTCGGGCGTCGACTTGACTGCCCCTGACTGAGTGAGAATCCTGTAATTTCTGCTTTGGTTATTGTGAGCTATATCAGGGCCTAGAGTCAAGTCATAGGGGTAAGTGAATGAAGTTTACAAAGCTAGGGATCGAATGTATGTACATGAGATCCCCTTAAGTACTGGTAAAACTCATGTGCCAAGACCTCATGTATGACACCTCATGCATGAAACTGCTTGAAAATACCGTACGTCTTGGGTACGGACCTGACTCTATCCCGGCCTCTAACAAAAGCAATAACCGCATTGCTTCCAAGACCAGCCCCCAGCGATAGCAAACAGCGGTCCAACGTGGCAGAGTCGGTTCGTGGCTCTTTAGGCAGCTTGCATTGGATCGATTCGGTCATTGGAATGATGGGATGCTGTCATAAAACATGCTGCTCCTTTCGCCCGCATGCAAACCACAAAAAGAAAAGTCCCTCGATTTCACGAAATGACGCATGCTGATTGGCCGAACACTACCGTCCTGTAAAGCTGAGAACCGTAAATGCATACCTTATCGTCTATCGCCTACATGCTGAAACCTTGCTGGAAAGGTGTCGACATCGACGCTCTCAAAACCAGCCTCGACGATAGCAGACAGTGGCCCGTCGGATCTTGATTCGGCCCGTGGCTTTCTAGGCAATGTGTTTTGACGAATATAGGTCGGATGTTGTCCAGATGGCAAATGATAACGTGTTGATTGGCGTGCAGTTGCAAAAGAAGAGAACTTCCTCGGAATGATGCGAGCTGATTGATTGGTCGAGAGTCTCTGTCCCGTGACGCTAGTAACTTTAAATGAACGTTCGGACTGTTGCTAGCCGTAAGGCTAAGCATCGAGGGGTTAGCTCTTATTAGTATAGTATGTATTAATAGTATATACTAAGTATATATCTCTAATAGAAAAGAGTTTTCTAACTATATAAATTATTATTTAAACTTATAGTATACGAAAAGTATTCTAATAGCTCTTAGTATAATATAAAGTAGCTAACTTAAATTACTAAGGAATTAAGCTATTCGTTAATTAACTCTAATAGATAGGTTTTATAGTCCTAATTTTAAGCGATTATTTAATATTATTTAATAGTTAATAGCTATATTAGGCTATAGTATTTACTAATTATATAGATTATTAAGTTAGTAATTTAATATAAATAATAGCCTAATTAGGCTATTATTCTAATATCCTTTATAGTTAATCTATTACTTACCTATATTTATATCTATTCTATCCCTCTTATAACCTTCCTCTACTATTACTAATAGTTATTCTATACCTCCTAGGTGTACTCTAAAGTCTTCTAAGGATATTCTAGGTACTAGTACCTTTACTATTACTATTACTAGTACGCTAGATCCTCCTTTTATATCCCTATAACTAAAGATCTTAATATAGCGTAATAAATATATAATTACTATATATTTATATAATTAATAGGAAGATATTATTACTAGCCTTTATATAAATATATCTCTTATACCCTAGGAACCTCTTAATAATAATAATATCCTTCCCTTATATTCCTCTTAACCTACCCTATAGAAGTCCCCTTATAAAGAGAAAGGTTATAGGAAAGCTAGGCTATATGATATAAAGCTATTATAGTATTTAAGGAGGTATAAGAGAAGGGGGATTAGGAGCTTAAATATCTTATAATTAGATAGTTATAATAAGAAGTATAAGAGAGGTAAATAGAAGGGATAAAGTATATATAAAGGAACGCTTTTTAATATTAAGGAGATAATAATACTTATTAATTATATACTTATTAAAGTAGGTAATAATAATTAATTATACTCCTATACTAGTTATAAAGCTAATAAGGGTAACTATTTAAGGGTATATAAAGCGTACCCGTTATTTAGGGAGAAATCCTACTAGAGGGATAAAAACTCCGCCTATTAATGGTATTTCCAACTTATTTTTAGCTTCCCTCCCTCTCCTCCCTAATAGGCCTACTACTAAGGAGGTATATAGAGGGGTTAGATCTACTATCTCTAGTACTAGATCTTAATATCTATATACTCTTCTCTCTAATTAGGGCCTCGCCCCTTTCTTTATACTATTTCTTAATAATATTTTACTTAAAAGATCTATACCCCCTTTATAACCCTCTTACCCTTCCCTATATAATTTAACTAATATGAGAATACCCCTAGCCCTCCTACTAGTTTCCTACTTACCCTAGCTACTCCTCTCTCGTAGTACTAGCTAGCGTAGTATCCTTTTCTATTATTCGACCCGTAATATATAAGCCCTTATTACTATTATATTCCCTAGCTAGGGTAGCCTAGTAGAAGGCTTATAATACTCTTACTAGGAATTACCACGTATCCTTTTTCTAATACGTAGGAGGGCTCTATTATAGTTATATTAGGAGGTATAGATATACTTTATCGCCGCCGTTATATTATTATTTCCTAGTATTAAGTTATATAGTAATCTACTTATAAGATATAAGCGGATTATATTAAAATCCTGCCGGCTATACCTATAATTATAAGGTTACTACTCCTACTCCGACGCGTAGTTATAGTCCCTACTTAGCTAGGGGGGGTAGTCCTAGTCTACTTATTCCGACTTTTCTACTTAGTATACCTTCTAACTCTTAACCTAGTATCTCTTATATATAGAACTAATACTATTAATAGGAACTAAGATAGGTACTATTATATATACTAAGGGCGCGCTTACCGCGCGTATAAAAACTCTATATAAGGAGCTTTACTACTATATAATATCTTAGTATTATTCTAACTACGTTTAAACTAGAGACTACTTAGCTCTATTAATAAGTAATAGGTTCGTAGCTAGTACTACGTATAGGTAGATCTTATTACTAGCCTATTAAAGTAGGTATATATAGACTTTCTAGTATAAATTTATAGTAGAAGGATATATAATAGGATTTTAAGATATATACCTACTATTCCTACTCTTAAAATAATTATTAATAAAAGGTAGTAGTACTACTTAAATAGTATAAGTATAAAAAGGAATATAATAGGAGATCTAGGTATATAATAATTAATAATAATCTTATATAAGTATTAGATTAATAGTAACTAATAGCTAATAAAATTTAGGCTAGAAAATATAAAAAGAAGTAAGATATAAAAGATAAGAAGGAGAAAATATAAGATTATAATATTAAATAAGATATACTCTCTACTTACTAGGGTAAAAAGGTTATAAGGGAAATAGAGAATATTAGTTCTAATAAAATTCCTTCTTATAAAGAAAATAATAAATAAGACTCCTCCTTAGAAGGCTTACCTATCTTACTCTTATTTATAGTAATATTACTATTACCCTCTAGTATAAGTATTATATTAAAAGGTTCCCCTTACTAGTATATAAGGCCTGTACCCGCTAGCTTTATAGCGGCGTATTATGTAATAAAAGACGTAGAGTTATATTATAGGGTTTAATAATAGGTATAAGTCTACTAATAGATTAGATAGTAGGCCTATTATAGTAGTAGAACTAATCTCTAAGGAACTTAGAAGAATAATAGGGGATAGCTAGGAAGATATATATCTACTAAGTATAAGCTTAGCCTAGGCCTCCCGTTACTAGGACGTTACCCTATATTTCTAAGGAAGGTTACCTAAAGTAGGTTATAAGGTAGCGCGTAAGGCGTATATATACCTAAGCCTAATAAGTAACTCCCCTCCTAGGCCCTAGTCCCTAGGGCTAATAAGATTAACTAGAATACTTATTAAAAAACCTTAAAATTATATAAGAAAAATAAGGGAAAAGAGTTATTTAATATACTACTACTAATATAGTATTAATATTAGCTAGGCCGGACGCGCGTATTAAAACCTTTTATAAGGTAGTAATAATATTATTTAATAATTAATAATAGAGTATATTAATAAATTATTTAGATAGTATATATATACTTCTAAACTATTTATACCTTTTAATTATACTAAGATAATATATAATATAATTTAGAATTATTTTAAATACTTTTAATATATAATTAGATACTTAGCTTATTAACTTTAAATATTAAGGTATATAATATTTTTATATAATTAATCTTACTATATACTAATAGGGAGTAACTTATTAGGTATAAGCGTTGATAATATATATTAGTAATAATATAAAAATAAGAAGGTAATATTAATTTATAGGCGCGTATATTTTATTATTAATAATAGATTAAATATTTATAAATATAAGATATAATAAGTAACGCGTTACTCTAATATATTAATTATAAAATTATATAGAACCTTTATTATTATTATTATAATTTAAATAGTTTTAAAGGAAATTATACTAAGATAGTATTATAAGATATTAATAAAAAAATTATCCTAATATTTAAAACTTCTTATAACTCCCTTAACTTCTCTTATAAATACTTACTTTAACTTAATAATATTATAAAATATATTTACTGATATATATAATATTCTTATTATATATTATATATAATATTTCTCTTATAAGTTCTTATAATATCTTATTAATATTATATATAGATATTAACTTATTTTAAGTATATTTATTTATATATATTATATAATAGCTCGCTAACTTATATAATATATCTCTTCCTTATAAGACTTATTTTATAAAGGGTTTAAATAATTATAAATAAGGTAATACTCCCCCTTATTATTAATATACTAATAGTTATTATAATATTAATTATTATATAAAGGTAAGTATATTAACCCTTTAACTTTATAATAGTATAAGTACTTATTATAATAGATTCTAGCTCCCTTTTAAAGGAAGGCGAGGAAATTTATACGCGCTATTACTAGGACTAGCTAGGTAGACATATATTTAATAAAGAGAAAGAAACTTAATAAGAAGATAACCTAATAATAAAAAGCTTATAAGTAGATAATTATAATAGTTAAGTTAGCGCCTAATATTATTACTAACTTATAGGCTTTGATTAATATATTAAATATATAAAATAATAAGTTAAAGAGTTAGATAGAACTCCTTTAAACTAAACTTAATAGTATCTAATAGTATAAGAATATACTAGATAATCTTAACCTTATAAAGCTTTTAGACTTTATAGAGTTTAATAATTAAAGGTTAGTTTATAATTATATTTTAATATAAATAAATTATTTATATATCTTATTTACTTAAGTTATTTATTAGGTATAAGATACCTAGGCTTATCTTTTATTAATATATCCCTAGTATCCTTATTAGATTATACTAAGATTAAAAGTATTCTTCTAATATAATATATTACTAATAGCTTAACTCCTTAGATAATATTAATAAAGAATATTTTTAAACTATATTATTATATGTATAAATATACTTATATATAAGAGATTAATTATTATATAATATATATAAAGATAATAATCTTAACTTATATTATAACTTATTATATTATTACTACTTATTTAATATAGGAATATATTCAATATTTTATTTATACTTTAATTACGCTAATATATTATAGGCTCTTATTAGTTTATAAGACCTATTAAGGTCTTTATCTAATACCTATTAGTTATATTTACTACCCTAACTAGTCTACTTAACTTTATACTAGATACCTTATTTATTATTAACCTTACTAATAATTTCTTCTACCTCCTATTATTCCTTACTATTAATAAGTTTAGGAACTTATATAAAGATATCCGTTATAAGAGAGTAGTCTCTTTAATAGTAAGGTTTAATTAAGAATATATAAAATATATAAAATATAATATAGATCTTATATAATAGTAGTAATAGTAGATAATATACTTATAAACTAACCTTATTAATAACCTAGAATAGTCTTATATACTTATAAGCTAACTTCTTACTTAGGCGTTATTACTTTAAGTTCTTTATAACTAATATTACTAAATTACTAATATTATATATTTATAACTTATAATTCTAATTATAGTACTTTACTTAAGATACTTAGGTAGTTTAAAGGCGTTTTATAACTTTATTCCTTACTATTTATAATATTCTAACTCTATTATTTATAGTAGGTATTCTCCCTTCTAGGGACTTATCTTTAAGTTCCTAATAAACTTCTAGGTAATAACTATATATAAGAAAAAATAGTATTATTCTAATAGAGGAATAAATACTATTTATATATATAAATTTAGTTATAAGTAGTTACCTAGCCTAATTAGTTTACTTATTATTAATAAATATATATAAGTAGTATTTTAATACCTAATTCTAACGCTTAGTCTAACTATTAATTTATAGGTAAAAGGCTATACTTAAGTAGTATTTTATCTTAGAGTAAAAATAGACTACTAACTAAAAGGTACTTATAAAGATAGAAACCTTATTACTTATAATACTATTAAGTATATTATAATAGTAAATAATTTTATTATAAAATATATTTACTAGCTTAGTAGTATTAATTATTATTATAATAGGTATATACCTAACTATTTTTATAAAATAATTAATAACTATAAGGATAGAATTATAAATAATTCCCTTAGCCTTACTTAGAGGTAACCTTATAATAAAATCTATAGATATTTCTTTCTATAATTAAGTAGTAATAGGTAATAAACTTAATTTATTATAAGTATAATAGCGTAGTAACTTAATTCTTTAATAAATATTATAAGTTTAATAATACTTAGTAACCTATTTTATACTACTATTCTAATAGTATTTATATATAAGAAGATTATATATCTTCTTAGTACTAAAATATCCTAATAATAGATTATTATAATAGTAATTAATTAGTTTACTACGTAGGGCTTTATCCCTTAGAATATAAGGACGACCTTTCAAGGTTAATAGCCTATTATAATCTAAACTCTAGGCCTTAGAATATCTATAGTAATATTATTTAATAGGCGCTTTTAAAAAGGATTTTACTTAATTATTATACTTTTATAAATTATAAATTAAGGTCTTTATAAGCCTTTAAGTATCCTTATAAGCTAAGTCTAGAATATCTATAATATCCTTTCTAGGGATAATAACCTAAATACCTATAATTTTAAATATAAGTATTATAACCGCGATAATAGCTTATATTTCTTTAGAACTATTATTCTTTTATAAGGTAAGCTTATTTTATAGTATTAATAAGAGCTTTATATTTAGGGGTATTTTTCCCTTATAATTAGATTAGCAAGACGGCGCGTTAGTAGGATTTAACTTCCCTAGGTAATAGAATATCTTAAGGTTATAGGTAGTAAGCTTAAATACCTATTTAACTTACCTAGAGTTTAATTCCTTTTACTTTATAAAGCCTTTTAAGTTATTATAATTAATTTATACCTTAATTATAAAAGTACTTCCTTCTAAGTAGTATTACTACTATTTTATTACTATTATAATAGTAAGTAGCTCCTAATTATAAGTTTTATAATTTTATTCTAAGTTAATTATCTTCTAAGACTAGAATATAATAGATTACTAGTTACTATCTTTATCTTATTAAGATAGGATAGTACTTATAATAAAATTTAAGGTATCTATTTCTATCCTTAAAGCCTTTATAAGGTTATAATAGCGGAGAAATAGCGCTAATATAAAGGTATCTTATAATAATTAGAATACTCTATTAGTAGTAATAGTCTAATATAAAGGACCTATTTTCTTACTATCCTTACTATCCTTAAGTAGGCTAGTAAGTAGCTTAGCTATATAAGAGTAGCTATAAATAAACTAATAGTTGAAATTTATAAAGCCTAAAAAGTAGACTAACCGCGTCAGGTCGGTACTTTAAACTCGAGTCAGGTTCCTAACTCGACTCTTAGCGAGTTAATACCAAATTCCTAGCCCGAGTATTCGGGTCGGTACTAATAGTTAGTACCGAGTATTCGAGTTAATACTATAGGGTGGTACTGAGTATTAGTACCGAAGTATTAACCCGACTCGCTAAGATATTAGTTCCACCATATTATTTTGCCAAGACTATTATATCAGGAATATTTTTTATTTATAATAGTATTTCGTACTATATATATATCTTACTAATAGATTACTAAGCGTTATTATTATTACTAACTAGGTAATTCTTAATAGTAAATAAGGTAATATAGAAAGGTAATAGCTAATTAGCTATTCCTATAGATATAATAACTATAATATTACTAATATTTTTTATCTATAATAGTATTTACTATTACATCTATAATTTACTACTATATTACTAAGTATTATTATTATTATTATTATCTAGCCTAACCTAGGTAATTCTTTAAGGTAATGCAAAAAGATAATGCATATCCCTAGGGAACTAAAAGGGGTAGTAAAATTCTAATTAAAAAAAATCTATTTTTAGTATAGGGGTAATTCTTAAAAAAATTAGGGCTCCTTATTATTTTATTAGGGGCTTGGCGTCTTGGCGATACCTTGGCGAGTCGGGTCGGGTTAACCCGACTCGCCAAGGTACCGAGGGCTTTTCGGGTCAATACCGGAAACTAGTACTAAGTATTCGGGTCGGTACCAATCCATGGTACTGAAACCCGACTCGACGGTTAGTCTACTAAAAAGACTTATATATCTTAATAGGTCTTAGGCTTAGACTAGTCCCTAATTATTATTATACGCTCTAGATCTATCTTAATACTATTAATTAAGATAATAAATCCTAGAAATTTAACCCTTTTAATACTAAATTAGTACTTCTTTAAATTAGTATAAAGGGAAAATTAATATAACTATTCTAGTACTTACTAAATATATTACTAGTAATCCGCTAGGTTAGAGCTATAAATAAGGATATTATTTAGGTATACTATATAGGTTATATTAATTAGATTAATTAAGGCCCTATTAATATAAGCTTAAAATATAGCTAGTATATTAGTAAGCTTAAAAGGTATAATTAAATATTTAAAGTAGTTATAATAAGTTTAAAAAATAATTTTCTATTTATTACCTTCCTTAATATAAATCTAATAATAGGTATCCTTTAAGTCTAATTATATAAAAATCTTAGAACTATATAAGTAGTCTAATATCTTAGTAATAAGAGGTAATAGGTATCTATTTTTTAGAGTTATAATATTTAACCCCTTATAATTTATATATAGACGTAGCCTACTATCCTTCTTTAGTATAAAGAGAATAGATACTCTAGCTAATAAGATAGAGCGGCGAATAATCCCCTTTTAAAGTAAATCCTTAAGGTAGCGCCGTAGCTCCGCTAGCTTAATTTAAGATAAATTATAAAGTAGCTTATAAGACGGTTCTTTACCTTTTATAAGATCTATAATATAGTTATCCTCCTTAAAAATAGGTAAGGTACCCGCCTTCTTACTAGAAAAGATATTAGTAAAGACCTCTAATTCCCTAAGGACTTTAAGGGCTTCCTATTTACTAGATATTATACTAGTATATATAATAGTAAATATATTTAGCTCTTTCCTAATATTTTAGGTAAATACTTAGGGCTTATTAACTTATAATATATTAAAATTAACCTTAAAGCGCTAGTAATCCGCCTCTAGATCTAATAGTATATACTATTATTTTAATCCTAGTATACTTAAAATAATATTAGGGCCCTTTTAATCTATTATATAAAAAAGCGTAGTATATTCCTTTTTATAGCCCTAGCTATCTACTAACTAGTAATATAATTAGTAGGCTTTATAGATATATATACTACTTCTACTAAGTACTTACACCTATAATAAGATAGCTTTATAAGGCTTTAAATCCTATTAAATTATAAATCTTTATAAAATTAAGTTTAGGTATAACCTAGAGTTTAAAAGTATTATAACTTAATACTAGTTACCTTATAACTCCGCCTAACCCTTTATAAGGATTAATAATATTACCTCTATTAATTAGTCTTCTTACCCTTCTTTTAAGGTAGTTAAGGGTCTAGTTCTTTTTTTACTAATATTATATTAATATTAAAATAAGCCTAAGGCTTATTAAGATTAATATGATTTAGTTAGATATAACCTTTTTTATTATAATAAAAATAAATTATAAAATCTATCTTAATATTAGGCCTAGCCTTCCTTTTTAAGGTATTATCCTTAAAGCGCGACTACTTACTACTACTATTATTAGAACCTTTAGGCTTTATAATATAGTCTTTTAAGGACTTATTACCGCCTTTTAATTTTAGTTAAGACTTACTCTAGGTTTTTCCTTAAGAACCTAAGCCGTTTATATAGCGCCTATATTTTAAAGTATTCTCTAGTATAATAGTTTAAGTAAATATCTCCTTATACTACTTAATAATATTATTAATACTAAGAATTTTATTCTTTAACTTATTATAAAGCTTTATAAGGAAAATATAAGCCTTATACTCCTTATTAAAAGGTATTAAATAAGACTCTAACTCCTTTAAATAGGCCTTAAAATTTAAGACCTTTTAATTATTATATTAGCGTACCTACTCCTACTTTTTATAAGTAAGGAGATAGTAGCTTACTAGATTTATAACTAAGTCTAGTAGAAACCTCTTAAAGAATTTAGATATAATATTAGCTAAATTATAACTCTTAAAATAGGTATACTATTAAGCTTTAGGGTCTCCTTCTAAGGAGTTTATATAATAAGCTATATAAGACTTATTTATAATAAAATACTCTAGACTTATAATAAATTTAATGTTAACTTTATAAAACTAATATAAGTACTCCCCTTTAAAGGATCCTTTATAAGGTCTTATCCTTTTAGGGTAAAGTATATATATATAAGTATATTAAGATAGCGCTAAGATAGTAGTATTTTAAACTCCTAGGTTAATACTAACCTAAGGATTATAAAGTACTTTATTATAGGCTAGTAATACAGCTAATTTATTTTATTATTTGAGATAATAATTTTTATTCTAGGCCTCCTCTAGTAGCTATTCTAGCTTATTTAAAGTAGAAGGAGTAAAGAGTCCTCCTTCTATTAAGGCGTTATAATAGTATTCTAGTAATATTTTACGTAGTAGTAGTTCTACTTAATTATTACTTTTAGCCTATTAATTATTATAAGGTAAACCTAATATAATAATAACTCTAGGCCTTTTCCTTTAGAAAGGGAGAGAGATTAGAATTATAAGGCCTATACCCGCTAGCTTTATAACGGCGTATTAGGTAATAAAAGATATAAAGTTATATTATAAGGTTTAATAATAGGTATAGGTCTACTAATAGATTAGGTAGTAGGCCTATTATAATAGTAGAACTAATCTTTAAGGAACTTAGAAGAATAATAGGGAATAGCTAGAAAGATATATATCTACTAAGTATAGGCTTAGCCTAGGCCTCCCGTTACTAAGATATTACCCCGTATTTTTAAGGAAGGTTACTTAAAGCAGGTTATAAGGTGGCGCGTAAGGCGTATATATACCTAAGCCTAATATAGTAGTAAAGCCTAAGTCCTTAATACTAGAGTAATACTAGCTACTAGAGTAGTATTAGTATTAGGAGTAATCTTAAGGATAAAGCTAACTCTACTAATAGTATTATCTATTAGCTATAATAACTATAATAGTAGAATAAGAAAAAGAATAGGGGGATAAGGTTATAAAAGGATAGGTAAAGACCTAAATAAATATAAAGGTCTTATCTAACTTAGGATATAATTACTATTTTAATTAATTTTATAAAGTAAAGTTTAAAATTCTTTAAATCTTATAATATAATAAATCTAATAATAATACTTATAAGTATTAATAGGCCTATATTAATAAGTAGTACTTAGGCCCCTCTACTTACTAATATTAATATATTTATAATAACTAGTACTTAGGACCTAGCCTTAATTAAGAAGCTAGAACTTATTTATAAGTAGTAACTTAATACTAATATATTAAATATACTTTATAAGGAGTTATAAGCCTTTATAACTCTATTATAAAAGTAAATAAGGGCCTAAGAGGACCTTATTTAAATACTCTATATAAATTAAGTCTTATATTAATAGTACCTAAGTAAAGAGACGGAATAAATATAAAAAATACTAGAAAATATTACTAGTAAGATTAGTCTTATTATCCCTATAAATAATAATATACTAAGCCGTCCCTAGATATCTAATAAAATGGTTATAAGTATAGTATAATTATATATTAATAGACTTAATAGTATTAAGGATATAGATTAAGTAAGTAATAGTAGAGACTCTAAAAGTAATAATAATAATAGCAAGTAAAGGAGAAATATTATAAAGGATTTTTATATAGAAGTTAATAAGGAGCTTAGTATAAATAGGGTTAATAATATATAGTAGGAATATTATAAGACTAGTAGATATAATACTTAGATATATTTTATAACTCTAATACGTGAAATAATATAAAATAATAGAATAATTATTAGTATAGACCCCTAATATTTAGATAACTTAAGATTAGGATATTTTAGAATAAGAAGTAGAAAAACTAAATAGAATATAGAAGTAGAAACTTTAAGTAAGAATAAAGAAATAAGGCCTTATAAGATACTTACTATTTTATAGTAATTATATAGATAGGTTATATTACTTAATAAGGGCGAGTTTCTTATATTTCTTATATATATTATAAATTTAGGCTACTTTATAACTTATCTTTATAAGCTTCTTTATAATCTTAAATTTAATAATAAGCTCTTTATTAGTAATATAGTCTATAAATTAATAGTATTATAATATTAGAGTTAGGTAATTATGTATAAATTATAGGCCTATAATCCCTTTAGTTATATTATAAGGCTTAATATAAAGAAATATACCTAAGTAATTATTAGGCGGAGTTAATTACTAATAAATATTAGTAGATTATTAAAGGCCTTATTCTAAATTAATTAAATACTATATTTTAGCCTTATAAATAGGTAAAATAATTTATTAATAATACTACTACCTAATAGATATTACTAATAGGTATTAGCCCTAATTTTATTTTATACTTAAAGGTATTTATTATTTAAAGTATTTATATTATCTTAAAACTATACTTAATAGTAATCTATATACTAGCTATTCTTCTATTAAACTTTCTCTTTTATATATTTAAGTAGCTTATATATAGTAATATAATAAATTTTATATACTTATAAGCTTTATTATTAAATAGATCTAGAACTTATTACCCCTAGAATACTTAATATAATTAATCTTATATACTAGAAGTTTATAGTATTATTAAGTTATTTACCTTTCCCTTAAATAGGCCGTATAATATACTAATTAGACTATTTAGGTATATTACCCCTAATTATATTATACTATATACCTTTTTATATATAAAGTAGAAGAACCTCTAGTCTTCTTTTAATTAATAGAAGCGCTAAAATATTCTATTAATAAACCCTTAAACTATAAACCTCTTATATATTTTACCTATATATTTAATTACCTTTATATACCTCTAGATCCTATTATATTTAAGAATAGGATATTAGCGTAGGATAGGATTATAATAATTATATAAGTACTTAAGGATATTATTAATTATAATAGAAATAAAGGAGGGAGACTAGCTAAATATTATTAATAACTTATATAAAGGATATAAGTATAAGAATTTTATTAGAATAAGATATAAAGTAAGCTTTAAGCTAGGCTAATAATTATATTACTAGTTAATACTTTTAAGGTTAAAATAAGTAAGTAATTAATATATCTTATTCTTAGTAAATCTAAATATCTACCTTATTTACTTAGGTAGGAAATTATTAAGATTCTACTCCTTACTCTAATATTTAACTAATAGGATATAGGCGTAGTATAAGACTTAGCTAATATAATATAAACTAAGGATAAGGAGGGTTAGAGTAGCTATATATATAAGTTCTTTATTAGAATTAATATTTATAATATATTATTAATAATATAAATAAATAGATAATTACTAAAAGGGATTTTATAGGTAAATCCTAGATAGGTAGGGCTAAGTAGCGACGGCTTATATTTAGGTAAATTCAGATTAGGGTTAGCGTACGGCTAGACCCGTGTAAATTATTAAATAAACGTTGAATAATCTCACTGCAAAACCTGTCTAATAGCTAGAACTAAGTATTTAGGTTGATTCTGAAAGTTAGAATTTAGACTCGTACTTAAGCATCTACGTACTTACTTCGTTCCATTGAAAGAAGGATAATACACGCAAATCCTACTCTTTTCCCCATCAAAAACTCAATCAAGCGACATACAGTCCAAAATACCCCATCAATATGTTTCACAACCTCATCACCAACATTCTCACACTTGCCAACGGAGTTTCCGCCGGTGAAATAGTCGACAACCGCCTCAACCCAGTCTACCTCACAATCGCGACCACTGGCTTCCGCATCCAGTCACATACACTCCATATTCCCCCTCGGATTGGCTTTTTCTCGTCCGGTCCGCCTCGCCTCCAGGTGCACGAGGCTACATCCTTTATCTTCTTAGCGCTCGCATCCGGTTTTGCAATCGTATCGGGTGGCTTCGTGATCTTCGTGATCAGATTGTGCGGGGTGCGAAATTACTTAAAGATAGGTGCGGCGATGTTGGCGATGGTGATCGCTCAGGCGGTTGTTATCTGGGTTTTGGTGTGCTGTGACCGTCGCCGCGTACCGGGGTATGAGTGGGGAGACTGGAAGGTGCGGAAGGATTGATATTTGATTATTGCCAGTGATCACTCGGTTCGTTGCTTCTATCCCATAAGTTCACACACCATACTAAAATGACACTCAGATTTGACCTTCACCTTTCAGGACGTAAGGCACTCGCACGTATCGACCTTTCCGTCTCAAAGAACCGTGAAGAGTGTTGAGACTCAGGGTGCTTGGGGGACTAGGCACTAGCCTAGCGAACAATTACACAAAATAATGAAAAACGATTAGGCACTTCATGGGGCTGAAGCATCACATACTGTTGATATAGACTCTTAAGGATCCAATTCTTCATGCGTGAGTCTCATTTGCTATGGTTGTAAGCCTACTTTGAACAAAAAGGCAGGCAATAGTTGCAAGGCATTGTTTCGACACCAAACAGGGAATTGCTGTCCACGACGGCTCATCTAACATACATGTATCCAATGTGCAATTATGACATTGTTGGCTCCCTAGGCTTCCTGCGTTGTGCTTCCCACATCTTTGCATTCATAGTGGTTCACCGATAAGGCCATCGCAATTAAGACCTACAGAACAACCAATAACCCTGGGTACGGAAAGGGCGGAAGCTGCGCATTTCTCGTTTCAATGCCGCAATGGTACATCGTTTCAAGGTAGAGGAAAGGAACCTGCCGCTCCTTCCTCTGCTTATCGCCTATCGACTTGTCACTACGCCGACCACGTCCTCGGATGGATCATGCGACCAAACCGCCTGTCGATTCGCACTGGCGGATTCGTAGGCAAGTGTTGTTCGTCTGGTCGGTCAATATGTGGTGTCTCAACTGCTGAAAAACCTGCTGCTGCTCGCATCTCTAAAGCCTCCTTCATCTTCCCTTGTTGCTCGAGCGCAGTGACCAAGTTCCGATGCGCGCTTGATTGGTATATATCATCGTCAAGTTCGCAGGCCTTTCTAGACCATGACTCCAGCGTCTCCCACTTGGCCTGATTCCACAGAGACGTGCATAGGTTGTCGAATAGTCGGGCATCGGCAACTCTTTGTCGGCCTATCGCGTCAAGGAATGCTGTCTCTGCTTCTGCTTCTTGCCCTTGGTAAGCGTGGCAGATGCCAAGGCACTCGATCACTCGCACCGTCTCAGGATGTACAGGTCCCAGACCGTTTTCGCGCCAAGAAAGTACCCTTTGGTACAGTTCCTTCGCTGTGAAATGCTTGAAGCTGTTCAACAAGCAGTCGGCGAGAACGTTTGCCGCATCGATAGTCTCTTTGTGATGACTGCCTAAATGTTTCTCATGCAGCTGCAATGTCTTCAGCCGATATGTCTGCTCTTCGCTGTAGAACCCTCTCAACCTGCAGCACTCTGCAATGGTCTGCAAGCAGCTTGCGGTAATGCGCCACTCGGATGTATCATGAGAGCTCGCCATTATGGCTTCGCTTAATCGAGTAGCTTCCTCCAGCCTACGTTGACGCATGATTTGCTCAGCACGACTGAGGCGATAGTCGAAGACGTGTATGTGCTCTGGATGATACATTGCTTCGCATAGTGTAATCAACTTTGTGTAGAATATCTCTGCCATCGCTGCGTCGCCTTGAAATTCCGCTATCCCAGCCATGCTGCGGTAGGTGTAAACCGTTTTGGTGTTCTCCGAGGCATCGCTGGCCGGACAGCGTTCAATGATTTCTTGCCACATCGCAATGCCATCGTCCTCATGCCCAAGCATGGCCAATTCTAGAGCATAGTCGTGCATGTTGTCGAGCGTTCGTACACTGCTTGGACCCTCCATTGCTTCCCAGCATTCGAAGCTGGCTTTACCCATCTCAAGACAAGACTTTTCGTTGCACTGGTCATAATAGAGATGAGCCAACTCAAACGCTGATTCTGCAAAGTTCAGGGATGGATATGTCGATATGCGAAGAGCCTTTTGGAGCAGTTCCGCCGCCATGTTCATATCGCTCGCAGATCGTGCTTGATAGTAGCGAAGTCTGCCGCAGAGCCATGTAGCTGCTGCGAGCCGTTCATCGTGTTCAGGAACGAGCTGTTCGAAGATTTTAACACTGTGTTCTGCTCGTTCTAGAGCTTGGGTATACATCCCGCGCTCGATATCAAAGTCTGCCGCCCAGCAGAGTAAATGCGCCAGGTCCAGCCGAGCTTCTGTTGTCTGATACTTGTAACTCATGAGGACATGAACGTGAGGAGCAAGTGCGTCGCAGATAGGCCACTCGGCGACTCCAATCTCGGTTGGATAGTCTTTGGACACACAGGCCAGAGCAGCGTCCTGCCATCTTTGAAAAGTACCATCTTTCTGCAGCGAAAGTTGGACAAAGAGCTGCACGAGCCGGTGGATCTGGAAAGTCTGTAGACCAGCTCGGGTAATGACGAGATTGAAAGACTGCAATACACCGAGGGATGTTGCTACCTCCGGCATTTTGAGCAAAGATTTCGGGATACTTTGACGATCGAGTATGGCAAGCAAAGATAGTAGTTCTGTTGCCCTAGGCTTCTGTTGCTTGATCTGATCGTAAGATAGTTTCCATGTTCGGAAAACGGAATTCATGCTTTCCTCGTCCCGTCGAGAGTCGTCAAGCTCTTCATCTAGGAATTCCTCTGCCTCTTGTCCCCGGAGTGCATTAGCATAGTCAATAATTGAGACGCCATTTTCCTTGATAAAGGCTGCTGCTTGAGAAACTGCTAGAGGGAGTTGACCCAGTTCCTCTAATAGATCACGCATCTGGGCTTCATCTATATTTTCCTCCTCACCTTCAAGCTTTGACAGAAAGAGCGACTTGGCTTCCTCATTTGACATTGGCTGCACGACAATTGGCTTCGCTCCTTTTACTAGTCTACTCGCTACACGATCATCACGAGTCGTGATCAAAACCTGGCTGTTCTTCAAACCGTCGGGAAGGAATTTGGAAAGATTCTTCGAAGGGTCATCCAACGAGCCTCCGGACTTGTACTTGCCAGGCCACCAGTGCTCAATGTTGTCTGCGTTGTCGACAACGAGAAGGTAGGAACTTGTCGTGCTCGAGAGCCATGAGCTGACCAGCTCTAGAATGGAATCTTCGGGATCATCCCAGCCCGGCAATTCCAACAGCTGTGCAATTCGTTTGTACCCTTGATAGAAACGGGCAATGTTACCTCCATAGACCCATAGAACGTGAGCATCAGGATTGCTCTCTTTGTAACGATAGCAATATTCGATGGCGAGCTGCGACTTACTATATCCATGTGTGAGCACAGTTCCAGTCTATGCAAAAGACGAGAGCTGCTTACCCAACTCCGCCGATGCCGGATATCGCTACCCGCTTCTGCGATTCAAAGCTCAATGCGATCGACCGTAAATTGCTTTCTCGGCCCACGAATCGTTCATCACGGCTAAACGGTACAAGAAATAACCCGGTCGCGCTCATGAATGATTGCAGTGACTCTGATGGCCTTCTCTCCATTTTCATTGTTCCCTTTTCCGCCGGGCCAGCGTTTAGGACCGTCAGGAGCTGGACATTATCCCTCACCGCGGTGGCTATTCGCTGGACACGTCCTTCCTCTAGCAAACTGACGCCAGCCCGAACCATCTTCTTCACCCGTGAGTCGCCCTTTGAGATCGTTACCTTCTTCAGAATGTCATCGAGCTGACTGACCTGCTCAAGGCATTGTCTCACAACCTCCTCGAACGCTTCCTCGGCCTCTGTCGAGAGTTTGTCGCTTTCATGTTGCGTACGGACGACGATACTGATGATGAGTGGCAGACGCGTTCTGATGTCGCGAAAGACAGCTGGAATATCGCCTTCTTCGGATAGTAACTTTATCCTCATCGCGATCTTTGTCCCCAAGCCGACAATGGTGACGATCGCTGAGGCCAGCCCAATTGTGGTGACCGGATCCATTGGCTTTACATATCACCTATTTCATCAAATGTCGCCAAATATACTCATACAAATCTGAAAGAAACAAGATAACTCAATTGATTGAAGGGATTCGAAGAGGAGGTGATCCACCATCCTTTCCTCGTCAGGGAACCAGCCCTCAAAGTGCCACACGAGGGCCGCAGCAGAAGTCCACGCGCTGGGCTTCTCAGTGCTACGGCGTTCGGGACGTCACCATCGGCGGTCATCGAACGACTTTGCACACACCCTGCAGCAGCGCATTGGGCCCGGTATAGCTCGACTGCACCGTGTGCGATGAAAGTGGCTGCTGATGAGGGGTAATTGGACTAGCGTTGGAATCATGTATTTAGGGAGCCAGATACCCCTGTGATTCCTACTCCTTAGCAACCCCCATAGTAAGTACCTTTCTGCTGCGTTGGCTGTGCTTGGGCGCGAAAGCGCAGCAAGCGCACGCCAAGACATCGACTGAAAGGCCACTAATGTATGAAAGTACACAAGTATATATCCGTGGATTAAAGATTGGATGGTGCTGACGACTAACCTATGCAATGGCTTGAAGTGCATACTGCATGTCTGCATGAATCGGGTCTACATGCTGAATAAGGTTCTAACATATAGCGATGGTACGAGTATTCCCTTGATTCAGGTGGCAACTGGAGCCTCTAGCCTATGTTCGCTTTGCTACCCATGTCAACTTCATTTGTCGTTGCTGTCGCAGGCTGCCTGCTCTCAATGATCCGCCTTGCAACCTTCTCACCCGATGCATATGCGCCAGCAACTGTGCCTAGACCGTCAAATGGCGCAGTATGCTCCCCAGCAAAATAGATGTGCTGCTCCGGCATCCCGTGTCGAATTGCTTCCACGTCATGTGCAGCATCTGTAGCACCTACTTGAAAGTTACTGTAGCTGCCATTCCCTGCGAACTCGTCGTTACACCACTCGGTTGCCAGAAAGCGAGAAGGCGCGCAGGTCTTCGCGTATCCTGGCAGCCTGGAGTAGTATGGTTCAAAGAATTCCTTTAGCCACAGATCTCGAGCTTTGCCCTCCAATGCCCGGATGCAGGTTGTGATATGAGTTGAGCAGTCGCCAAAGGTATAGAAGAGAAGGATGTTCCGACGATAAGTCTCTGCGAAAGCGTGAAAGCTCACGCATTCCAGACGCCAATTTTGAGGATTGGTCTGGACTGCGTAGGAAGGTGATAACCAATGTACGAAGCTTACATTGTCACTGGAGCATTGCTCTGAGTCCATAGTGACAGACTCCCAAAAGGCAACAGGGAATTCAATCAGTACCTACAAATTGCTATTAGTGCAAGTGGTCCTCAAAACAATCTAGCGGCCGATTACTTTTTCTAGTCTTCCGAATGATATCGAATCGATTGCGGATGCAATGCGAGGATTGAGCTGGTGTATGCTCTGTTTATGCTGCTTCAACCAGCCCAACGGCGCCGTGACTACGACCTCGTCAAAGTACTGCTTGTTGCCATCCGATGTAGTCAGACAGATTAGACGATTCTCGTCTCTCTGACCCTCCACGGAGATCATCACTGTATTGAATTGGATGTGCGCTTTTGCAGCAGGGATCGAAGAAATTCGGTCAAGTATTTTCTTGTAGTTGGTTGGTATGAAGCAGTCGTCTGTAAAGATTAGTTGCATACCGCCAAAAGCCTGTCCTCGTGCCTACCTCCTCCGATACAGTCTTCAAGATAGAAGTATTTGAGTGATTGAAGCTCAATACGATCACCCACATAAGCTCCCCACATCTGCGACATGCCTAGGACGAGCTCTACCTCTCGCCGAGTCATGTCCCCGCGCTGAAAGGCCCAATCGCACCAACTCTCGAAGAAGCTGTAAAGACTCACAGAGGAATCGAGTTCCTCGTTGCGATCCGTGCTGTGTTCGAGAGCCCCCTCCAAGATTTCCCATACTTGCTTCAGCGCCTTGTTCGCTTCCGACGGGGCTACTAATTTGCCTTCACCATCCACTAAGAGTGTGTTCGCTTTCCATCGATGAAGAGGAGTCTCAGTCTCCGTAGCTAGATCAATGATAGGATTGTACCCGGTGCTGGCGTTATCAGACGTTATGAAGGTAATCTCAGGACCTGCCGGTATACCTGTGTATCCAGTTCGCTCCGCTGTAAGTGCTGGATTCAGCATGGATGTAGTGGAGACGCTCTGCCACTTACACATCAACCTCTAGCGGTCCCATCTGATCGCTCTGGACAATCTATGACAATGTCAGCCGATGTGCAATAGGAGGCACATCATTCATCGCCAACCCTACCACCAATCCGGTTGCGTGCCTCGACGACCGTCACATCGTAACAGTGCTCTAGTAAGACAGTCGCGCACCGCAGACCAGAGACCCCGGCTCCAACGATACATACTCGAGGAGCCATGGTTCGTCTACAACTGTATAAATAGGCCTTGAGGAGCTTCGATATGTCTGCGGCTGTCCCCTTGGACGCGATTGGTCGAGTAGCCAGAACTAAGGTACCGTAGTCCTAGTAGAATAGTATAGTTCTACAGCGGCTTGGCAGTGTTTCTTCGGAATTTAGCAGCTTCGAGTCTACATTATTCGTGTCAACTGAGTTTTTGGCTGTGTCTGGCAACGACTTATGTAAGTGACACAGTTTTACGACACAGTTGCACTGCAATCAATCATGTCGCAAACCATACCTATGAACCCCACCACTTTCGCCCAAACCCAGCTCTCCCTTCTCCTCGCAGAACAATCCGCCGAAACCGCCGCCACAACTTCCCTTCTGAGAAATGTCTCCCCAACCTCTCTCGCCCGCGCAGGCCTCGCCATCACAAATCTCGTCCTATCTTCCCAACGTACTGGTCTCGGTGGGAAGACCGTGTTGGAGCTAGAGCAAGATAAGGCTATCGGCAATGATGGTATTATGGGTGAGCATGGCATTAGGGTGGGAGATATTGTAAGACTTGGGGCACAGCCCAGGGGTGGGGAGAGGAAGAAGGAGAAAACAAGCTTGGAGGAGAAGGGGTGTGAGGGGGTTGTGGTAAGGGTGGCGAATCGAGGAGTACAGATTGCATTGGGGGAGGAGAAGGAGGAGGATTTGGCAGGGAGGTTGTGGGTGTGAGTATGTTGATCGATTGATTTTGACGTTTTCAATGGAGATCCGGGATGGTATGAGACACTACGTACTGATTGTAGTGTCGACGGTAGGGTTAAGTTGGCTAACGATGTCACGTATAAGAGGTATGTACTCTGTCGTTGGAAATTACCTGAGGGTGAGAGGCTGACGTGATGTGGTAGGATGAATCAGACGTTGAAGAGACTCGAGAAGATGGAGGAGAGGGAATATACAACCCTTGCGCGGATACTGTTCGGATTGGACACGCCCACACCAGTGCTACAGGAGCTCGAGCAGGTACAATTCTTCGATCCGACCCTCAATGAATCGCAGAGAGATGCTGTCCGCTTTGCTCTGGCTGCAAGAGAGATTGCTCTTGTACACGGGCCACCGGGTGTAAGTCAGCAAGCGCCCCGAATAATTTAGGGGACTAATATCTGTCAAAGACTGGCAAAACTTTCACCCTCATCGAACTCATCTTGCAACTAATCCATAGTAAATTCCGTATCCTTGTCTGTGGCCCTTCGAATATATCTGTTGATAATATTGTCGAACGTCTAGCTCCCCACAAACTGCCTATTATACGATTAGGACATCCGGCGCGTCTCCTCCCATCGGTACTGAACCACTCCTTAGACGTTCTCACACAAACCTCGGAAGCTGCGGGCATCGTGCAAGATGTGAGGAAGGAGATGGATGCGAAGCAAGCAAGTATCAAGAAGACTAAGAGTGGGAGAGAGAGAAGAGCCATCTACGCTGATATGAAAGAGTTGCGGAAGGAGTATCGAGAGCGAGAGAAACAATGTGTGGCGACTCTTGTACGAGGTAGTAAGGTTGTGCTGGCTACGCTGCATGGAGCCGGAGGCTTCCAGCTCAGGAACGAGCATTTTGATGTCGTGATCATTGATGAAGCAAGTCAAGCGCTCGAGGCACAGTGTTGGATTCCATTGCTATCAGCACAGAAAGTGGTTCTAGCAGGCGACCATCTTCAATTACCGCCGACCATTAAATCAACGCCATCCAAATCGAGGCCCGGGGACGATAAAGTGAATGAGAACGCGACGGCGTCCCTTCAAACAACTTTGTTCGACCGTCTTCTTACACTGCATGGCTCTAACATTAAGCGAATGCTGACTACCCAATACCGCATGCACGAGAAGATCATGCGTTTCCCATCGGACGAAATGTATGAATCAGCCCTCCTGGCAGCCCCTGCGGTCGCATTGCGGCTTCTGACTACATTACCTTACGAGGTCCAGGACTCAGATGACACACGAGAGCCCCTCGTCTTCTACGATACTCAAGGCGGCGACTTCCCCGAAGCAGCTTCCACTCCTGACGATACTTCATCTGACGGCAAATCTCCCAACAAATCTTCTCTTCTGACTGACAGCAAAAGCAACCCTTCCGAAGCTGCTTTGGTCCAAAAGCACGTTATAGCCCTGATCTCCGCTGGCGTGCATGCAGAGGACATAGCAGTGGTAACACCATACAACGCACAGCTTTCTATCCTCTCACACGACCTAGGGCTCAAAGAAAACTTCCCAGGCATCGAGCTTGGTAGCGTGGATGGCTTTCAGGGTCGCGAGAAGGAGGCGGTGATTGTGAGTTTGGTGCGGAGTAATAGTGAAGGTGAAGTGGGGTTTTTGCACGAGAAGAGGAGGCTGAATGTTGCTATGACAAGGCCAAGAAGGCATCTCTGCGTGATCGGAGATTCGGAAACCGTGGGAAAGGGGAGTAAATTTCTAAAGGGGTGGATGGAGCACCTGGAAAAAGAGGCAGATCTGAGGTATCCAGACGTTGGAGATTTGCAGAGCGTATGAAGCGTGAAGGAAATCGGCGGTCTTGCAGCAGCCTTGAGATAGCACGAAGACAAGATCTTCAGAGGGAGCGAAGTGCTACAGACAACGAAATATGTGATAATAGAGTCACGAACCTGAAAGCTAACTTCTCAGTGTAGGCAGCACGTGACAAGACGCGGGACTGGCAATTCGTATAACCTCGTCTCACTTCTAATTCATATTTGCAGGATCTTTCCTGCATCTTGTTTCCTCTTCTTCCTTCGTCCTTACGCGTAATTAATTTCAGTCTGTCCAGTGCCTTGTATCGTCCGTCTTCTTTTATCATCGACTGAACTCCGTGCCATTCCTTGGACTTTGTAATCCTCTATCAGCTACTTCCAGTGGTCCGTCCCTAACCTCAGACTACGTAACCAGCTTTTGCTACAGGATGAATTGGACAGGGGGCGGGCTATCACGCTCCCGCTTTGCTAAGGGTTCTCTTACGGCCAAGCAAAAGAGCTACTTTGCCAAAGCAAGAGCCAAGCTGCAGCATAGCCGCTCACCGCCACCCGAGATACAATTCTTCGAGTTTGGGGAGTGGATGCCCGAACGCAAGGCCGTCGAGTTCTCACCGCACTACGCCATCAAAAGGGATTCATCGCCAAAGCAGAAGACGCTCGATCAATTCGAGTCCACTAAGCCTCTTGTGAAGAAACTGGAGAGCCTCAAAGAACGACGCGAGCCTCAGAAACGGAAGCGTACCCCCTTGAGAGAGGTCAGGAACCAGGCAGGATCTGAAAGGCCGACGCTACTGACAACGGAGCCCAGCATTATTGGCTCTAGTCCATCTGCCTCGTTCGCTTCATCTCGTGACTCTCCTGTGGCTAACTATCGCCCACCACACAGTAGCAGCAGCGATGACATACTCAACGCTCCCAGTATTGAAACAAAGCGTCGTCGTCTACTCGAAATGGACGATTGGATGGGCCTCGACCGCCCAGCCATGAAGCCGGTCAAGATGAGATTCGCGGATCCCGCGGATACGGACCTAATTGGTAAACGAAGGAGGATAAGTAAGATCCATTACAGACATCCTTCGGATAGGCGACGGCCTATTGCGAGAAGGGCGATACCTGTACAGAGAAATCTCGGGGCCTCAAAGGCGATGGGGCTGTACTACCCTGAAGGGGAAATAAGTGTGAGAATTGGATCCGCAGTTGATAGAAGTGATGGACGGGTCTCTTTGAGAGAAAACAGTAGACTGAGCGTCCTCTCCGATGAACTACTGGATGGCGAAATTATCCAATCAGCTCACAAACCACAGCCATTCGTTCCTGTCTTCAATACACCAGGACCAGTTCCCATACGCTTGTCTAGCCATGGGTACCGTGAGATTCTCACACCTTCGGCATACATGACCGACTCTTCTTCCGCTGCTAGAGCCCCAGATTGGGGAGACCAGCTCCGACAACACCAATTCACTCCATCACCTGTCAAAGCTGCAGACAAATTCACGAGCTGTGGACTTGATGAATTGCACGAGTGGGCATTGCCATTTGAAGAGTATGAGCAAGCACATGAGGAGCCAAGCTTCCGACTTGGCCTGAAAGATACGCCGAGGTCTCTTGCTCAGATGGTCAAAGGACGAGGGAGCAGTCCTAGTGTCCCAGATCTTGACTTGGCTGAGGCTCGTACACCTAGTCATCCGGGAGTTCATCCTGCGCTCTCTAAAGCTCTCGAAAGCGCTACCTGGAATCAGGTTGGGACTCGGAACGTCAGATATCCAAATTATGCGGAAGGAGACGACGACAAAAGCAGAACTCATCGAAAGGTAGATGATCTGTATGATGTTGTTCCTCAACTAGTCTCGGCGGCTTCAAAGCGTTTCGAATCTGCGAATGTGGACAATGGTCAAATATATAGTGATCCAAGGGTAGAGACTCTCGCCGTAACAACACCTCCTTCAGCGGTTGCTTCAGCTCAGATCCTGACTGAATTCCAGGAGTGCATAGCCAGCAACGCAAGACTAGAAGATGGCATCACACGCACACTGCATGATATGGAGAAGCGTTTCGCGCGAGAGACAGGCAAGGCTCTACCGCCTACCTCTCAACGTGTAGATCCTCAACCTACAGATGGACATGAACAGCAGCACCACGATCAATCACAGACTACTAGTGAGGCAAAGGCCTCGATGCGAGATCTCACAGGACCAAATTCTGCTAAGGGCAAGACAGCGCTGCTGCAAGCACCACTTGCAGCCGCAACAACAACCAAAGTGCAGGAGCGACCAGCCGAGCCATCAGCCACCAACAAAAACGAGAAGCACATCCCTCTGCCAGCAACAAAAGAACAAGATGCCCTCAAAGCAGCAGAAGACGAAGAAGCAGCATGGCGCAAGATCGTCTTCGGCGACGACCTCGACAGCAACGATCACATCTTCGAAGAGCCCGACCCACACCCCCAGCCACCATCATCACCGCACCACACCCTCCTCACCCAACCCTCCCTCCTCGCCGAAGCCGCCACCAGTCCCTTGAAGCAGAATCCGCATCTAGCCGACTCGATCTTCGACGCGCCCACGTCCACACTGACATATCGTAGCCCCAACCCAAAATACACAGCAAACTCTCCAGCACAAGAATACACCACAAGCACTTCGCCCATGCCACCGACCCCAATCCAGCCAAAACTGCCTCGAACCCTCGTCCGAAACCCTGTCCCTTCCTCCCTCCTAGGCGAAGCAAGTAGCGTATCCCAACAAGAACCCACACTCAACAACAACCTCTCATCTGACGAGCTGCACTGGCCACCCGAACGACTACCAGGAATCCCAGAGAAGCTGCGGAAACCAGGTGGAAATCTTCCCAAAGAGAGAGTCCTTTTTAAAAAGCCGTCGCGATATGAAGGCTCACACTCCTCGGATGTAGCAGAACCGATTGTTCTAGGAAAAAGGGTGCTCAGGAGTGGAAAAAGAGTCGATGTTATGGGAGGGAAAGAGGTAGAAGCGAAGAGGAAGGGAAGGCGAAAAACGAGGGGAAGGAGCGGTCAAGTAGAGCAGGAGTATGAGCGCGACCAAGATCTGTTTGAGGAGGATGATGATATTGTAGATTATTGATATTTCCGCTATCAAAATGAGAGGATCTCATGAATAGAGGCTGTGAATGGGAGCAGCAAGTGCATCACCAATGCGTCTTTTGATGACAGATATTAGGACAGAGTAGAAGCCTTACGAAAGAGTAAAAAACACAGCCGAAGGCAAAGGATACGAACCATCAACCATTCGCAAGGGACAGACAGAGACAATACGATACTGGGCGATAAAGCTTGTAGGACGAGGTCAATCGGTCGTAAGCAATGATGTCTCAATTCGAAAGAAAAGCATAGTGGTGCAGCAGGTATTGTTCAGAAAGCATTACCGAACTGAGGTGAAGGAAACCGCAAGCTATGAGTACGAGCCCCGAAAATATGCCAACGACAGTCTGCCGCCCCTCCCTAAATGTGTTCTCGTAAACACAGCGCAAAAGCCACACGGACCTGGATATCTTCCGCGCAATGCTGAAAGTGGAGGGTCCGTCCCATAACGCCGGATGTGCTGTCGATCGATCATGTAAGGTCGTATTCTCGTATAAATTCTGGAAGAATGCTCTCGTGAAATTCCGTGACTTGTGGAGAGTGTGCTCGAACCTTCCCAATATGGTGCCAAAGTTGAATAAAAGATGTTGAGCTCAAGGGGTCCGCTTTCTATTGCAATGTTCAAGGCCTGGACATTTGAATACCGCTGTAACATTTTGTCTATTGCGGATGCTCACAGCTTCACATGACCCGAGTGGGTGAGGCAGCCTTCGCAACGACAATTATCGCCACAGCGACATTCCGCGTTGTTCGAGCATCCATTGATGGGGAAATTGAGAATCGAATAACCGTCAAAATCCATAGGCGAGATTTGCGGTAGTTCTAAATCGAAATCGTGCGCGTGGGACTCCGTATCTTCGCCAGGTATGTTGGGAGCTGCTGATGGCTGACCATATGATGACTGCGGCCGACTTATCGGAGCTGATTCATCGTTGAAATCCTCGTCCATTGTATCATACAAATTCTGCACCCATTCCATGGTAGCAGGGTTCATTGGGTGTGTCGTGCAACGTAGGCAGTTGCAACCTGGGCCACATTGGCATTTACCGTGGTTCCTGCTGGTAGCTTGATAGCCCCCTGCTTGCTCTTGGCCACATTGTACGTTTGCAAGCTTTGGGTCAAGACTGGTTTCGGCGAAATTGAGGAAGTCATATGAAGCTACTGAATGACCGGAAGCGTCTACGTCAGGGAAATCGGAAGCTGGTACTTTTGTATCGTTAGATGGCACTATTACTGGGGCTGGGAGAGGGCGGGTACTGACCGTGCTGTTCCTGCTGCTTATTGTGAGTGAAGTGTGGGTCGAGACCATCATCAATGGGAGCGTCAAGATCAAGACTAGAGAAAGCCTGCTGCTGAGAATGACTGTTGGCGATGAAGTCGTTTTCTTGAACAGGCATATGATTCGTTGAAAGGATGGCATTTTGGAAGGGCTGATCACTACTGGTCTGAGGCGAGGCCTCATGAGGATACTGCGGATAGTCCCAATGTAGAACTTGTTGGTCCGGACCGAGATGAGAATGACTGGAGACTCTTTCAGACCCTCTTGGTGGTGTCATTATTGGGGTTAGAGGAAGATTTGGGTCCACTCCCAGAGGTTGGTGGGCATGACCTTGGCCTAGCGTGGTGGTTGTGGGTCCACCGTAGTGATTGGGAGCTGGAGGGCTTGGATGGTATCCAGAAGGTGCTGACCACGAATGATGAACAGGGTGAGCAGACCCCTGGGGACGCCCATGAGAAGGGTAACCCTGGGAATAATTCCAAGAAACGTATTGCGGGGACTGGGCCAGCGGGAGGGTAGCCTGGCTAGTACTACTCTGAGGCGGAGAGTGAAGATGGTGAGCCTGGGCGAAGGCTTTGTGTGCATCATGTTGATATCCCAATAGCGGTCCACCGTAGTTGTTTCCCGCTATCGAGTCACTAAAACCAATTCCACCGTTATTCGGGAACCCGCTGTATGGCCTGGGTCCAAACTTCGTTCCCATTTGAGGGTTTTGATGTACACGAGGGTCCTCATCAATTGGAGGAACCATAAAGCTGCTCTCTTCCCGGGGCTGACCAGCTTTATAAGGCTGACAGATGCATTCACCATCTGCATCTGGACAACGTCAGTCCATCAGTGAGTGGTAGGTGGAGAATTTGGAAATTGAAGCAACGCATTCTTACTGATGCCAACTGAGACCATTAGATACCTTTCCTTCGTTTTGCAAGTACATGGCGGTTCCACGTGGGGGCACTTGGCCTTAGGTCGTCCCGGTAGCCCCACCTGGATCATCCATTGCGAGAAATGATCACAGCCTTTCGAACGATGGCCATTGATGCAGCCTGCACTGTAAATGTATCTTAGCCTAAATGAGTGCGCAGTGGATGGGGTCATAGTATCTTGCACATAGAGCAATGTAGACATGATTGGAGAGAATGATAAGCACAAACTTGAATCCACGTACCATGCCCACTTGATCTTGTGTTCGACACCGTTGCTGGTGCGTATGTACTGAATAGGCATTGTATTGTCCTCCCGCTGCTGTACGTCCCCCCCTCAAGCTGAAACCCACGAATTTTTCCTAGTCAAAGAGGAGGGAATGCTGAATCAAGGGTTTGATTAGGAAGCAACTCTTTCGTATGTTCTACTGTGGGCAGCGTCCAGTCTTCGGACGGCGACCCGGGAAGTGCGGCGGATGATGACTAGGAGAGCTGTTCGACGGCTATGAGAACGACAGGCAGGTGGTGATCATTCAAAGTACAGAGGTATGCTGAGAGGCTGACGCAATGTAAGGTATCTTCTGCCCGTATTGGGTCTGACCGAGCGAATCTGTTCGTGTGTATAAGCAGAGATGGAGAGGTGGGCTCGGTGAGGCTAACGGCGATGGTAATATTGGAATTATCATAGGGCAAGAGCAACCCTTGGAGTGAACCTGGGGTAACTCGAATCATAAGCCCGAATACAGTGGTAGGAATTGATAGTCAGTGCTGCCTACCTCTATGGTCCCCCAACATTCCTTTAGCGGAACACAAGTCAATTAGACCATGAGACCAGGCCAAGAGCATTGGTGAGAATGGGATGCATTATTAGCAGATGGAGCGCCTTAGTAATAGAGGTGTGGGATCCATGATCGGAGTTTCCCAAAGCCCGGCCAGGGTCCTTGCATGAGGCTCCGTCAAAGCTTGTTATGCGGCCCGGTCCGTGGTCAGAGTATCGGATCGAGATCTGATGTATCTCTGCCATGATTTTTCAATCCATTTTGGCCTTGACCCGTTGTATGTGGCTAGATTTAGGCACTTTTTGTTACTCTTAGAACGTCGATGTCTATCAAATGTGGTTGTATTCACGAACCTGTGTATTTGTTAGCTGCACCTCCACTACTTTACACATGAATTATTGGTAATATCCGAACAACGGTTCCTTGCTAGCAGACAGTGGACGCTATGCTACGCCTTTCAGATGACGTCGCAGACTAGCTGTCGACAGGCTATAACAAATCACAACAACTTCCGAAATTCTATTCCATGTTGCCATTCCCAAAGGGTGTGAGGAATATTACTACCACTCCATTACCTGACCGTCACCCGTGTCCGCGATGGAAGGATTCCCCCAATATCTTCCCGTGACGCCATCAATCTCTCCAAATCCAAGCCGAATTGGGATTTTAGCCCCATCGACTAAGAGAGGAAGTCAGTGAATAGCAAATCTCTGAAGGTGGTCGGTTTTGTAGCCTACCCGGTGACTTTGGAGGTGTAGAGCCGACCATCTTGCCCACTACACAAATACACCATGATCAGCATATAGACATCAGCGTGAATACAAGGCCTTCTGAAACGCCTCGAACTCGTTCTGGGAACAAGTGCAGAGTACTTACTATCAGTCGACACCCAACCTGGACAGCACGCATTGATGATCAGGCCTGGATTTTCTCGCGCAAGCACTGCTGTAAAAGCATTCATACATGCTTTGCTGACGCTGTATGCTTGTTGTGGCCAGCCATGCTGGCGTTCGGTGCCCTTACTGGCGCATTGCTATCGACGTAAGCGAGTCTCGTGCCGTACTTATTGATATTTACGTACTTGATATTCCTGCATCATGCTTTCTAAGTCGGGTAAAGTCATTTTGGAGCTCCGGAAGCGTTGCTGGATCTCTTTGCTGTATTGCTTCAGAGATGACCCCGTGGAGGAGACGTTGACGATTCGACCGGTCTTATCCAAGATTGGTATGAAAGTATGACACATCTGAAAGAAATTGTCAGAGACACAGGTTGCGAGTATTGTCAAGCTCATTGACGAAAGAGCTGGAATCCCGTAACAAGTCAAACTCAACACCATGTCATGATAACATGGATCCACGGGCGGATACATGGAATTGAAAGATCTGATATTCAGATACAGAAGGAGGAGAACTAATATTAGTGGGCTCGATTTACTTGTGGGAGAACGGTTGAAATCCAGGTAAATCGCATCAATTAAATTCAAACCCTCGACAAGGACACGTCGACTTACTTCCAGCGTTCCTCGGACGTTCGTATCAAGCGTTTTCTTGACATTCTCGGCGGAATACTCGTCATCGAGATTGACCCCGGCGTTATTGATAAGCACATCGACGTCTCCATTATCTTCCTTGATCAATTTTGCGAGACCTTGAATACTTGATGAATCTGCAATATCAAGTTTGGGATACCTGACTTTGGTCTCTGGACTTGTTTTGAATGCCATATCGACACCTTTGCGGGAGGTAGCGTAAAGGACAAATGGTCCTTGAAATTGAATTGCAAGGGTGTTTGCGATGGCTTCGCCGATACCGCGGTTCTGATACGTAAGCATCAGTATCGTGCATACCGTGCATTACTTGGGGTTCATAAGAGACTCATACCGCACCAGTCACGATGGCAACGATTGGACGCGGCATCCTGATAGATCGAGAGCTGGGAGATTTATAGAGGATCAAGCTGAAAGATGAAAGAACAAAGCCTTCCTAACGGACAGATAAAATTCTAGGAGTATGTTTGCGAAGTCCTATTATGTCAACAGTTGATCTGTTACACTGTACTAATCTGTAATTTGTCGCTTAAAGACGTAGCGATGAAGATTTGCACCCTATATACAATATACTTGACAAAAGACCAATACTTTTAGTCTGGAAATCTACCATCGTCATCGATTTCGGTTCGGACTAGGATTCTGTGATGTCACTACCAACCCGCTAAAAATATATCAATATTTGCAATCGCTTTTCTGGGTGGATTAATCTTTATATCCAGAATAATGCAGGCCGTGATAGATCGCCTTTGTACTAGCGCAAATACAGGATCATGCTTGCCATACCTCAACGATGGCCAACCTTTCTTGACAATGGATCGAGAATGTTATAGACTTTATCTAGACAGCAGCTTCGAATCTTCCCGGCTAATGCCAGTCTTAATGAAGGCCAGTTGATCACCATAATATCCTGCGGCAAACAATATATCTTCAGGGATGTGCGGAGAACATGCAAGGCTTCGTTATTGCTTGAACCCATTCGATCCTCATCATGATAAAAATAACGTAGACGCGTGTTCAATGTGTATGGTATCCTGTACAATGCACTCGGATCCTACAAGTCGTGTATGCCTTTGCAGATCAACTTATGTCCGGCCTTAGGAAAGCGCATTTGACAGAGCAAAGCCCGCATGGGGTCAGTCATCAGTAAGCCTACAGGCCTTAACCTGCTCAGTCAAGACGAATGTCAGTCGATAGACGTATTGGTAGCTGCGGAGTCAAGAAGACCCAGTTTTTGATATCCTAGAGAATAAGGTAACATCCAAACTCTAGTAATTGTGTAAACTCTGAGAGTCCGTGTCAGAAGTCTCTGCCAGTCCTCTCTTGCTGTCGCAGTGAAAATCGGTAGACCTTAGCACGGATTCTCGTACGGTAGTCAGTCAGAAAGAGAACCGAAACATTGTCGTCACGTCGTGAATGGAAAGATCTGCCAAGAGTTATAGGGCTAGACGCTAGAATAGATACGGCAGGCTTTGAGGAAGTAGGAGATTTCACGAGCAACTTGATGACCAGCATGGATGGGAACAATGCCACAAGATGCTGACGCTGAGCCAGAAGAGAAGTCTAAGTCTTCGCGACCCAAGGCTCAATCGGAGGAGAGTTTACAGCATTGGTACACAACGCCACCAGTCATCAGGCGCCTCTTCGATAGGTTTCCTCAAGTAACCTATGCTTCCAATCAGCTTCCACAGCGAGCAGCGAGACAACGAGATCGACATGCTTTGTTCGTGTTCACTTCGCGGGAAGGAGCAATTGATGGTGCGGCCTCATTCAACCCTGGATGTCTAAAATGGCAGGTAAGATCTCCCTTGGACCTTGATATTCTTAGCGACATGGTTGTTCACAGACCATCTCATTCATAGGCATACTTGAAGTTTGAAGACATCCCGTTTGTTACGGTTGCATCCAGTAATCATGCTTCGCCGACTGGGGCTTTGCCTTTCCTTCTTCCGTCAGCGCAGAGCCCTTCGACTGCAGCGGTACCATCCAGTCGCATTCAGCGTTGGGTTCGAGATGTCACTGGTGCGAAGAACAACGAGACTCCCATATCAGGGCTAGGCACAGAATCGCAGCAAGGGTTAGTGCGTGGAGGAGCAGCCTCAGCCGCTCGTGATGTATCTTCAGACATGCGCTATGAAGCTTATATAGCCCTCCTGGACCACCGGATACGCAACGCATATGTACGTACCTTACTGAAAACTACAATGCAATTAAGCTGAATTTCCTCTCTAGCTATTCTCAGTCTATCTTTCGCCTTTGAACCTCGCTTCCATAGCTCGACCTCTATACGTTGACCCTAGCTCTTCAAATCCCTTAGTCCGACTCACGCTCTCTTACCAACTCCGCTCGGCAGCAGAGGCCGAACTCCTGAAACAAAACGCTATCATTGACGGCGACGCAATATACCGCGAAAGCGACAAGGCTTTGGGAGCGCTATCAGATTTGCTGGGAGAAGATGAGTACTTCTTCGGTGAGACGAAGCCAGGGCTTTTCGATGCCAGTGTCTTCGCCTATACAAATCTGCTTCTGGACGAGGGACTATCTTGGGAAGATTCACGCATGGGAGATGGGCTAAAAGGGTATCAGAATTTGATTGCTCACAGGAGGCAGATCCTGAAGGTATACTTCGAATGAATATTTGTACATGTAGAACCAATAATCCCCCTCACTTCGGAGACTTCGCTAGAACGCACATCAGATGCTCGCTCGCCTGATCAATCCATGTACGATACCGCCTGACGCCCCATGGATACAAACTTCACTCACGCTCTGCCTCCCATCCTATTGCACCCCACGGTCAGCTCACACTCGCCCCAAACGGCGCGCTTTCCTTCAAATCCTCCACTAAATCCTCTACATTACTCAGATACCTCCCCAGTAATCCCTGCTTCTCGTCCGTCGTCTTTGTCCCGGCCACCTGCGCCCCTCCACTACCCAACCTCTTGCTTGGACTTCGCTGCAACCCTCCCAGATTACCTCCACTCCCACTCGGTGTCTCTGGCATCAGGTAAAAATACAAAAACTCGACAACCTTCATCTTCACCTCCCTGCTCGTTCCTCTACTTTTGAAAAGACTCGTGATAGTCAATAGTCCATCTAGCGTCTCGAATGTGCGTGTATTCTGCGGATTGGATAACAGGGCTGTCACCAATGCTAGGAGGGTGCATGATTGAATTGCAGGACACGATGTCGGATCTAACAGGTCGAGGAGGAGATTCATATAGATTTCGCGGGCGAAGAGAGAACGGGAAGGAGGATGGATGAGGAGGACGCCATGGAGAAGGTCGAGCGTGGAGACGAGAAGGAGATCATTGGCGCCGGTGGAGGATTTAGAGAGCAGGCGTTCTAGACATGCTATCAGGCGGATTGCGACTAGTGTAGTCTGTCAGTACTTTACCAATGGGTTGCGACAAGGCAAAGGGTACCGTTCCACTCAAATCCTTCCTGTAGCTTGAAGAATTCCCGGAAGGCCGGGTCGTCTTTCAGGTCAGATAACTCTTTGGTTGTCTGCTTCGATGCGCCAGTGGGTACCACTGAGCTCCTTCGATTTGCTGCTGCGGTGTTGGTTCGTGATAGGCATATTTGGGCTAGGAGTCCTTCGAGTTGGCGCAGTCCTTTCCGAATTTTGACCCCATCGTAGGAAGAGAGATAATCGAACGAAAGGGACAGTAACGACTCCATATATTAAATTTGGATTGTTCACGAATGGTCAAGCGCATCCGTCAACGCAAGAGGCAAATGAAGATGTACACTTTCGCCAAACCGTCAACAGTCCCGTTGGCCGGACCACGGACTCTTCGGCGAACCACCCACTCATCCCCACCATCCCCTCCTAAGTTCCACCTATCTCAATGCTCATAGCAATGCTGAATCTCAGGCTCATGTTTACAATAGGGGAGACTAATGACACCTCCAAAGGCGTTGTATCTGCGCCATAATGACGTACCAACTCGATGCTCTGGGCATGTGACCCGTGTGAATAGACGTTCAGGCACCAACTCTGCATATACTCTACGACCTCTTGTCCTAGTCATGGAGCCATAGGATCAGCCAATCAACTTGACAGCGACGCCTAAAGTCGATATCGAATAACCTAGCAACAATGGTTGTAGGAGAATTCCAATCCCCAAACGCCATCCCTCCACGCAGGTCCTCCACAGGCCTGGGCAACGGCTATGTCAACCCAGCACAGCCTGTCCTCAAACCCGTCCCGGAAAGTAGCTGGATATCCCAGGATCAACCGAAGTATGCCAAGCGATCATACGCCTCAACACCGCCGCCCTCAAGCACTACGGATCCAGCGACTCCGAGTTCGGCCGACAGCGTCGCAAGGCACGTGCAAGGGGTGGAATGGACGGCAGACAAAGAGAGGATCATCCTGGGACCCTTTGACTACATGTACGATCATCCGGGGAAGGATATCAGGAAACAATTCATCTCGGCGTTCAATGCTTGGTTGAAGGTTCCGGAGGAGAGTTTGGCCATTATCACCAGGGTTGTTGGCATGTTACATACGGCTTCTCTGCTGTACGTATGCGTTGATAGCCGGCCTTGGGACTATGAGCAGTTTCACTGACTACCTCATCAAGTGTCGACGATGTAGAGGACTCCTCCATCCTACGTCGCGGTATCCCCGTCGCTCACAGCATTTTCGGTACCGCCCAGACGATCAATTCAGCAAACTACGTCTACTTCGCTGCACTACAGGAATTGATGAAGTTGCGGAATCATAAGGCAATTGAGATATACACAGATGAACTGTGCAACCTCCACCGTGGGCAGGGCATGGACCTGTTTTGGAGGGATACGTTGACGTGCCCGAGTGAGGATGACTATCTGGAGATGGTGGGAAACAAGACAGGGGGTCTATTCAGACTGGCGGTCAAATTGATGCAGGCAGAGAGTACCAATGAAAAGTCTGTTGAGATACCACTCCAAAATTTGCTGGTGGGTTCTGGCTCATGAAATATCTAGGGACTTTGTACCCTTAATAAACCTCATCGGCCTCTTCTTTCAGATTCGTGACGACTACATGAATCTCTCCTCCAGCGAGTACACCGAAAACAAAGGCCTTTGCGAAGACCTGACGGAGGGCAAATTTTCCTTCCCACTCATCCACAGCATCCGCTCGAATCCGCAGAACAGACAATTAATCAACATACTAAAGCAAAAGACAACGGATGACGAGGTTAAGAGATATGCAGTGAAGTATATGGAGAGTACGAGGAGTTTCGAATATTGTAGGGTCATCCTGCGAAGTATGCATGAGAAAGCGATGGCTATGATAGACGAGATTGATGAGGGATTGGGACAGGGGACTGGAATCAGGGTTATTTTGGATAAGATGGTCGTTTGATCTCGTTCAAATTCAGGTAATGCGTGTGACTTCCCCCAATATGGGTTTAATTTTGTCGACGCTATGAAGGTAGGAGATGGGATTCCAATTACAATCATCGCACTTCTCTATTACCTGCTGCTGTTCAGGCCCAGCTTCCATTCACAGGACCCTCGTCCAGTGCGACCGCTCAGCAAGCCGAAACTTTGGTCCGGCTTGTGGTCCCACTTTTGAGACTGTACCAAGACATGACGTGTCCGTCGTCTCGCAGCGCTTCGACCTGTGATACGTGCTTATCGGTTAGAAGGACATGTTTCTAACTTCCAGGGTCCGCACGCTACAAGTGATGAGCGCGAAGGTGTTTTGGGATATTCGAGACGAATTTATTCCTGGTAAGTAAGAGATATTGGCCTATTCATCAGAGGTCAGTGTGTTTCAATGGAACGATGCGTATTCTTGAGTGTTGCATACAGTGCTTTCTTCATGTAAAACTGCGAATTTCCGGTCACGAAGAAGGTCCTAGTCCTCACGAGAACATATGCCAAAGCTATTTAAGATATGTCAGACAACCTTCACATTCGCGCGGTTCATAGCCAGGGTGAAAGTTTCAACAGCGTACGTACGATCACTTCAATTTTCATTGATCAGACATCAGTCTTTCAGATTCGTAGCCAGGTCCCCAAACACTTTCACTGCCTTCTCCTTCAGTGCATCGTTTTTGAGGGAACTTTTTGGCTTCACAGGTCCCGCGTGGGCGGGTATGTTAGGGACTGACGGTTCGCTAGTGGCAGACATCTTTCTTTGTTTAGAACCACCGAGAGAAGTTACTCCTACGTCTTCCTGTGTTTTCTCGATGAGTACATCTGCGTGGGACCAGACCTCGTGCGAGTTTTTCTTCACCAGGGCCTTGAGCGTTGGATTTTCAGCGTTCTTGTTGACCTGAAGGTTGACCCGCCTATACATCTTTCCGTCCCTGATAAATGTTTCGCCGTAATCCAAGCGAAGCCCAATCTTTGCATCGTTATTCCCAGCTTGTGTCGGCGCAGCCCGGGTGCCTGGTGTTCCCGTGCCGGACACAATTTGTTCCATTCGGGATCGAGCCTGGAAAACCCAGTCCATCATTTTAAATAACTGCTCTTTCATGACGCGGCCCATGATGAACAGGAAACAATGTCAAGCCACAAGCACTTTCTGGCGAATAGTGTTGTTCCGTGCGTGAAATTAGCACACAGGAAGATTATTGTGGAGATGTAAGTCTGTCATCAAAACGACTAAGTGATTGTTAGCATCAACTTGTTTGAAAATGTCATGACTGGAACAAGCTAATTGGTATTCGAGTTCAGCTTACCTCTGCTATATCAGAAGCAACAAGATTTTGCCTAAGTTTGTCTCAGCTAGAGTCTCATATATAGACCTCAAGATGAGTCATATGCGGCCTTTCGGAATTCTTGAGTTACGCAGCCTTTATCAGGTGGAATGTAATGTCCGAGATGGCAGAGTAGTGACACGCAAATCCATATGAATATTACCGTGAGACTGGAACGGGCTTCGAGCTTATGCCATCTTAACCGGCGACAAGGCAACATATTGATGGGGCCTTCACTCTGCAAAGAGGCGCTATACACTTCCAAGTTCATTTCCAACACACAGGTGAATGTATGCAAGACCCTACCATCCAGTCATACCCCTGAACAAATCGAGACGCGGTACTGAAGCCATTTATTGAACATACAAATTTGATGATGGATATAGCTTTACGAACAATGGTCTCACTTAAGATTTGTGAAATCCTTCTCCTTCACGCGCAGGGTCGGTGAATCGCAAGGTTTGGGAATGGCACAATGAAGTGTCTATGACACTAGATCTAAAACAGGCCTAGCGTAAATCTCACTTCAATGTGCCCAAGCTTCACTAAATATTTGACATCCAAGACCATTCCACCTTTCTACATGCTGATGTATAAGGTAGTAGGAGCATGTGCAAGAAGGTCTCTGTTACATCCTTCCATTCACAGGACCTCGTATGCACGCTTCATATGTGCAAGGACAATGCTCAGGTGGATACACAGAACATTGTGCAGGTCAGCAGCCAATGAGGATCGTAGTAAGGACCTTGGCATTCAACTTCGGATTCCCAATAGCTCAAGTATATTAGGCTGGCAAGAGAATGAGTCTTTCTTTCATTTCACGCGTGGTCGCTTTGTTAGCAATGAGGAATTCGAGATGTCACAACGATGCGTACAATTCAACATGGACAAGCTGGCTCAGATTGCGGCTTCCACTGTTGACTCAAGACGTTGCGTTACAGTCGAAAAGTACCCAGACGGGCAATTCTCTAAAGTTTTTCTTATGACAATGGAAAACGGCAAGCAGGTGGTTGCCAAGGTGCCCAATCCAAACGCAGGACAAAGTAAATACACAACCGCAAGTGAAGTGGCGACAATGGAATTTGTAATATTTCAGAACTTACTCGACCAACATTGCTGATTCTCAACAGGCACGCGACGTTCTCGACACTCCAGTGCCCAAAGTTTACGCCTGGAGCGCGAATGCCCAGGACAACACCGTGGGGGCTGAGTACATCATAATGCAAAAGGCCCCCGGCATCCAACTTGAGCACGCATGGTCCAAGATGGATTTAGAAGACCGATTGGAGGTCGTCAAACAAATCGTACGCTACCAAAGTAAATGGATGTCAGCCTCGTTCAAGCAATTTGGAAGTCTTTACTATGCCGAGGACGTGACCAGGCACGACCAGAATCCACTCTACTCCGATGAACATGGCACGCCTATACAGAATCGAAGATTTGCTGTAGGTCCCTCGACAGGTCGAGAGTATTATGATGCCGGCAGAGCGTCAATCCATTATGATAGGGGCCCATGTATGTAAGCCAGTGACCTGAGGTTGGCCATCGTGCGGCTAATGCTCAGCTTACAGGGGACTCAGTGGAAGACTATCTGGCAGCTATCGGCAATCGAGAGATCACATGTGTGAAAGATATGACTCAACTACCAAAGTCACCGATCACCCTTCGTGGACCAGGTACGTACATGACGTGTAAAGGAAAAAAGCTGAGAGCCATGCAATCGTATCTTACCATTGCTAAATACCTGGTGCCGAGTGATCGGTCGATTGCATCGGCATGTCTGTGGCACCCAGATCTTCATCAAGAGAATATATTCGTCAACCCAGAGAATCCCCGCGAAATCGTTGCAATCATCGACTGGCAGTCAACTGAGCTAGCGCCATTATTCAACCAAGTTCGCCCGCCATATTTCCTAGACTACAACGGACCACCCACACATGGACTTGAAAGACCAGAGCTCCCAGACGACTATGATGAACTCGACGACGCATCACAAACAATAGCCATGTCCGTGTACCTAAGCCAAATGCTCGCGACTATGTACAGGTTGCTTTTGCGCAATAAGGCGCCGCTCCTTTTCCACACTTGGGAATTCCAACAAACCACAAGTTTCGAGCTTCTACTGCTTGCGCAGAGGCTGCTCATTGATGGCGAAGCACAATACATGGCCTCCATCCTCGCGCTCGAGGACACTTGGTTGGATCTTCCTGGCGTCGTGGCCCAGGGTTCTCCGCCTTATCCATTCCACTTCTCTCCGGCAGAGAGGACCGAGATAGAGGCTGATGAGAAAAGAGCGGCTGAAGGCATGAACCTCATGAGTAGTGTAAGAGACAGCATAGGCAGAGATTTGTTTCCAGAAAGAGGTATGGTACCCGTGGATCGATATGATGAAGCCAAGAATGCCTTGAATCAAATCAAGGATCAGGTCCTCGATCTGTACGCTCGAGATGAGCATGAGCGGAAATTGTGGAAGGAGAATTGGCCGTTTGACGATTGATTCTTGGTCACTAAGCCTTCCCTACACCGTGATATCACTCCACGCAAAATATCAATAACATCCACAGATTCTCCTCACTCGAGCGTTTTCAAGGGTGCTAGCTTGCTTAGCCATGCAAGAGGACTTTCCGGATACTGTGCTGTTCGCTACATACCTGGTCGATTACGACTGTTCTAAATCGATGTTCCACCAAGCCAGACTCGAACCTAGGTCCCATTCTGACGTTCCACGCGTAGCCAATTATACTAACACATCGACGCATCCTGTCAGTATCCCCCGGGGTTTCGTCCCAGTGTATATCAAGTGCTTCTTCTCGATAAAGGAAAGGGCACCTGGGCACCTATCTCTTCGGCCTGCCCGATACAGATACATCTACTCAATTAGGATATCCTCCAACAGCTCTCGCCGCAAAGAAGTTGTCGATGCTTCATACGAAATCCTACGGATGCTGTACAGCTTACGGGTTACTCGGAACAAACGCAGCCGGCGAAGAAGCGAAGGAGATTGTAATGACGCCTCATGCAAAAGTCGCCTACCTTCTCCACCATCCGAGCATCACCATTCGAAGCGGCTGATTAGAACATGTTTTCAATCAACCTCAAACGTAAACGAGCCACTTTCATAGTGTGAGGTCACAGACACCTTGTTAGAATCAGAGATCGAACTGAATGCAGGATTGGGAGGCGGACAACAAATTAGGCCAAGGTCGCCGTCCGACCTTGTCGAACGCGAGGGATTACTTATTTCATGAGTTCAGTATGGGAAGACAATTTACCCCAAGGCTAGTAATCGCTTGATTGAATTTACAAGGCTACGTTGTACAGGATGTTATTTACCGTGCAACCTATCTTATCGACCTATCGAAACGTCAAAAAGATCAGCGCGTAGCCTAGCCTCGGCCAAGGGTCTCCCAGCCGAGACATGATAGAATAAGCCAATCAACAAAGGGCTGAATGCGCTGACCCACCCATGGCTGACGCGTTCTAGCGTCCTTTCCCCTGCCAAGCATAAGACGCTAGGTAAAGCAAAGTATTTCTGTGCGCATCCTGAAGGCTGTGTTGCATCCTCCGCGCCCCGTGAGTTGACGACGACTGCTGCCATTCATATCTGTCTTTACGGCTTCCATCCTTCACGCGTTCTTATCAACATTCATTTCACTTTGTCGACCGCTTTTACTCGTTGTCAAGAGCTTTTCTCGTTGCAAGCTTAGGCGCCGCCTTGTGTGACCTTTCATTCAGTCGGCATTTGGCGAGATCTCGATTTCATAAGCAAGGCTTCTTCCTCACAGTCTGGAGGATAGCAGTGATATTCTGGAACGATGATACCATTATCGAGCCTCCTGGGCGCTGCATGTCTCTTCGGTATGTCACCTCCCCAGTCCCGCTTGCCTTTACACGAGCGGAACGAGCTGATCCTCTCATCCAGGCTTCTCCACCGCACAACTCCTCAAATATAGTCCGGACTCACATAAAGGCATCTCATACACATTCGCCGAGGCCCCTGTGAACAGCACTGGTGGTGAATCCGACATCTTCCTACAGATCCAAGGTCCATCAAACTCGTCATGGATCGCACTTGGGCAAGGCGACCAGATGAAGGGCGCTCAGATGTTCATCATCTACGCCAACGCAGCAAACAACAATGTCACACTGTCGCCTCGACTAGGACATGGCCACGAGGAACCAGAGGAGGAGCGCGAATCCGGCGCCTCTCTGCTCGCAGGATCCGGCATCCAAAACGGGCAAATGACAGCCAACATCCTCTGCAAGAATTGCTACAGCTGGAAGGGAGGATCGATGAACCTTACGGGAGAAGGACAGCGTTGGATATGGGCGACCAGGACCGGCCAGCCGATCAAATCGGACTCGCAACACGCCGACCTCCAGCAGCACGACGACGGCGCGTTCGCAAGCTTCGGTATCGATCTCAACACCATCAAAGCAGGCAACACGACCAATCCATTCTTGGACCTTACCAACGTCAAGGCTGTTGACGGTGGGGCGGGCGCTGGTTACGATGGCGCCGCCATACCTGTCCATGGATTCATCATGTGCGCCGCCTTCATCGGCGGCTACCCCCTCGGTGCCTTCTTGATCCGCCTTGCATCGTTCCGCGGCCTGATCTGGATCCACGCCGGCGTGCAAATCCTCACCTACTTGGGCACCATTCTCGGACTCGGATTGGGAGTGTACATCGCCAACAAGGGCGCCGGTGATGTAAGTTTTACCGTCCCCTATCAATACCTCAGCGCAGACCGACTGACCACCTCCAGATCGGCGAGTTCCACCCCGTCTTCGGCATCATCATAGTCGTCCTCCTAGTCTTCCAACCCATCCTCGGCTACGTCCATCACCTCCAATACAAACGCCACCAATCCGCCAACCTCTACACCCACACTCACATCTGGTTTGGCCGCGTCCTCGTTACCGCCGGACTGATAAACGGTCTACTAGGCTGTCTCCTGGCTGGAAAAGGCGCAGGCGTCATAGCGGCATATTGCATCATCGCCGGCGCTGTGTGGGTGTTGTGGATCGCGGTTGTGATTTTCGCAGCGAGGAGAAGGAAGGTGTCGAGTAAATCCAACAACGACATTCGGATGGCGGCGTTGGTGGATGAGCGGGATGGGCGGGAGGGGGGGATGTATGGCGGTTCTTAGACTGTTCACTTTGTGCTCGAATGTTGGAAGATTTGGCTGGGGACCCTCATTCATTATATCATGTGACTCGCATCGAGGGGTTGGATATATTGGGATGCACGGGCGCTGACATTGTAGCATGCTATAGATTCTGGCGTTCGGCGTCTTTTTTTTGAAAATAATGACGATATGTATCGATGAAATACGCTACCATACAAACCACTGAACACACGTCCTAAACCCTACGTCATCCAAATGCAGAAAAACCTGCCGAGGGTCATACCAAAACCTCGTGCATGGTATACCTGCTAGGTAGATATTTTATGAAGTACTAAGTAGGAGCGGTAGCGACTAGCAGTGTGGGGGCGCCGGTTATGCTATGTGGCTATTTTGTAGACCATATGTGTCCTCCCCAAACGGTCCACCAGTCCTACACCTACGAATCCCTGATCCGCAACGCTAAAACCAAACATTAGCAATACCCCCCCTCCCATTGGCTCACACCTCGGCCGACTAGTACTACTACGTAGGGAGTAAACATAGCTGTGTCATCGACATTTTCTACGATCGACATTTCAAGATTTATGGTATGCATGCGGCAGAGATATAAAACTCTCCTTCAATCCCCCATAAATCCTTTTGGAAAAATTACAAGATCGATCGGTTTGTGGAATTTTCTCTACACTGCATTGAAGCGAAAGGTGCTACGCGTTTTGGTTTTATAGGACATTGCATTGCATTGCATGTTGTATGAAAAAGGGCAGAACAGCTATTCCAACCGTTAGCTGGAGCGTTACTGCCACAAAAGGCCGAGGAATTTTCTGTGATTCAAGTAGATACAAGAGCACACTTTCGACGCGAAAAGAAAAACCCGAAACGCTCCCGATAGGACGATGGCTGAGCCCCGTGTCGAAGTCGCCCGCCCCAGCGTCAAACGCGCGCAATCGTCTCGCCTGCGGCCGCCGCACAAGGAGGTACATTCCGACCACGGCGAGATCGTCCGGGATATCATCATCGGCTATGCGGACGGGCTGACTGTGCCTTTTGCGCTGACGGCCGGATTATCATCGTGAGTCCGAACAATCTCCAGCTAGAGATGTTTCCCTTCTCTCGATCCCATATACTGATTCTAAACGGAACAGACTCGGCTCCTCCAAGCTCGTCATCATCGGCGGCCTGGCCGAACTCTTCAGCGGCGCCATCTCCATGGGCCTGGGCGCCTATCTCGCCGCCGTCACGGACCGCGATCATTTCTTTTCGGAGGAGAAGCGGGAGCGGCAGGAGGTGTTGCAGAAGCCCGAAGCGGAAAAGGAAGAGTGTCGCGAGATTTTGGAAAAGTATGGGGTTGGGAGGGAGGCGTCGGCGTTGGTGGTTAGGGATCTGTGTGTGGATCATGAGAAGTGGGTGCAGTTTATGATGGATTTCGAACTTAAGTTGGATAAGCCGAATGTGAGTCGGGCGTGGATTAGTGCGGCGACGATGGGGGCTGCGTATTTTATTGGTATGTCCGTTCCTTTTTTTTTCTGCTGGGATGTTTTGCTTGGAGATACTCGGGTGAGATTGGTGGCTGACGTTGACCTTTTCAGGGGGCTTGATCCCGATGATACCATATTTTGCGATGCCGAACGTCACCCATGCTCTCTTCGTCTCGATCGGCATCACAGTCGTCATCCTTCTCGTTTTCGGCTACCTCAAGAACTGGGTCACGGTCCGGACGAAGCGGAGTGCGGTGTATGGAGCGATTCAAACGCTTTGTATTGGTGCGTTGGCAGCTGGCGCGAGTTATGGCATTGTAAAGGCGATCGATAGCACGAATAAGTCGGGCAAGCCGGTCGCTTGAGGGGTACATGAGTAGTTATGGAATGAGGGGCGCTAATTTGGTCCGGCAGGTGACGGATATAGATCGTTCATAGATACCCACATAGAGTCCGCAAATTCATTACGCAGTCCTGCCGTTCTCTGGGCTGTAGAGCACTTGAGATGGTACCTGGCACGGCCTTGTTCTTAGTGTGCGCATAGTTGTAAAATTATAAAATACGTGAGCTGTGCTCCGGAACGGTCATCCTCGTTATTGCCTTGACTACTAATGCATGGTGAGCTCCAAGCGCTGCCAGCCCTTCGCAGTTGAGTCACCCTGATTCCGAGACCCTCTTCTGGTCACATTAGGTTAGCCGGTAGGAGCAGGCTAGCTTGGAAGATCTATGGCGCACTAGGCATGGCAATGGCTGGAAGGTAGTTGAGAGCCTGGGAAGCAAGAGTTCAGTCCACGGCAACACACAAGTTGGAGCAGTCGAAAGAATATAGGCAATCGACTCACGAGCCTATCAAACAGCGTCAGTTTGGGCGGCTGCAGCTCAAAAGATAGCTATCAATGCTAGCTTCATTAAGATAGTATGCAAAGACATTGAGAAATATTGGCCCCTCGTGGTCGTCGTGTACTCCTGGGCGAAGAGCTTGGCGTCTAATGATCTAGATGACATCTTCGACTGAGAAAATAGAGTCTGGGGTGAGGCATTCGCTTGATGGCTAGACGTCGTTCTCGTCTCTTTGCACAGTTACTGTAGAGTCAGAGCTCAGCGCGTCACCGGAATCTATGTAGTCGTCAGATGGTGACATGTGTGGATGAGGAGGGCAAACCATCATGTGCCACTCACCTCTGGAGCCAAAAGTACAATCCTACGCCGAGCAATATAACCGCCACGGCGAAGATCTGTGCCCATGCTATCAACCCTTTCATCACCAGGCCCTTGAAGAAGTCCTCCGTAGCTTTTGCGTCGTTGATGCGTGGAAATGGCACGTCTGGAATCGGTTTTCCAAGGGCTTTGCACAGCGGTTCCCAGCCATCCTTGACCTCCACAATATGCAACTTCCCCTTTGGCACCACGCGCTGCAGATATTCCATATGATAATCATATGTCCGTCTCACACACGTCGTGTTCCCTTCTTGATTGTACAGCTCCCCATACCTACCCTGGCCCATCGCCTCAGCATACGTCGTCCAATGACGCAGCGCCGGCAGCGGCCAGAATACCAATCCCAAGAACCCCATGTTCGCGTTTCTGATCACGGGCTCCATGCTTCGCCACCAATCGTCAGCATCTCGCACGGTACAGATCACCGTGGCGTTTGGATACAATTCCATAAGCTCCTCCACGAAGTGGATGGTGGGTGAATCAGTGCAGGCGACATAGCCTTTCAGTTGCTCCTTGAGCCCGTCTTGAGCGGTTTGGATGGGGGTATGACGGATGATCTCGATCCAGCGTTTGAGATGTGATTCTCCGTGCGTGAACAGGGCTTGCCCACCATGGTAGACGGGACCTTGGAGAAGGATCTCTAGAGCGGCCGTGAATGAGTTTGTGCCAGTGCGGGACATGCCGCAGCCGATGACCTGAAGCTCATACTTGGGATCAGGACGAAACTGGGATTGGTGTTGGCCCATGGTTGGTGGATGAATTCTGTGAAACGTGGAAACGTAAACGACTCCAGCTCAATATTCTGAGGAAGAGCTTGGGTATGGTTGTGTGGTTATAGCTTTGCAAATTGAGGAGACTAGGATTGGGGAGTATCCAAGTGAACAGCAGTCTGTAGGCATCCGAGACCAGGCAAAGAAATTGATATAAGTGGGATATTTGACGGGGGACAGTGAGATCTGTGACATCATCGGGTGCGAGTAGTGAAGCAGCGAAGATTTGACAGTAGCATTCACTACTCAAGTGAAAGATTCATTTCACCTCAAAGTGTCTCCAGGCATTCACTTTGCCAGTCCTCAGATTTCGGTCTTTGGACAGTATAAGTAGTGTACCAATGAAAATGACGGAATCCATTAATGCAGTGTTGTCGTAAAGATGCTGCGGGCAGCTGCATTCATTATATGTTTCAACCAATTGGAGGTACTCGGTTGAGTGAGATATTTGAAGAGTAAAAGGTGATGTCAAGGTTCTACGCCGACAAGGCCACTCTTGACCAACCAAACCTTCCCCAGCTCAACGATATGTACACATGCATCATATAGATGCATGAGTTCAGTAGCAGATGGATGCATACAACATATATCAGGCAACGTGTATTTACGTGACTGTGCTAAGACATGCAGAATTTTACCGCGTTTTTAGCGATCGCGGGGCTGTCATAGCACCCGCCATCAAGCCGGCCGCTAAGCCCCTTCAGGCTAGAGATGTATACTACGCAGCTGCACGGCAAAATATTTCTGTCTTTCCTAAGCCATTTCAGTCGAACGATCAAAGCACACATATGCGCCCCGATACCTGCCGCGGAGTGCCAGCCATTCCTTATAGTACGTATCTGAAAGAATTCGTATCATCACTATGTCCATTACTGTTGCATGGTCGGAAGTTTTCGCTGACAGGATCGCTATGAATTGCTATTTCCGAACCATCGCAAACGATACCCTTGATGTAAATTAGTTAATTCCGTCCCACTCGTATCTGCTTCCCGGGGATCATCAGGCGACATAGTCAACACCCTCGTGGTGTATCTATCTCCTCTCCCAAACCTGTTTTGCCAATTCGACATCTTCCTCACTGCTTTCCAATACCATTTCCAATTTGACTCGCCGTCATCGCGCTGGACGAAAACCCTCAGCGCGTCAGAATACATGAATCATACGCAGAAAGGAACAGCAAGCAATTCGATAGCAATCCCCGAGAAAATGAAAGCAGGATAGTCAACATTCAGACGATGCCTAAGTATCTCGTCGATGTTGGATTGTTGCGGCAACACAAGCCCAGCAGTGTCTGACATCCAGCATGAGCATTTGTTCAGGGAGCCGAGGATGGTGAAGAGAGTGAACATAATGGTAACAAGCGTCGCTGCTAGATCTTTGATGTACATGACGGTAAATAAGCGTGTCCGTTTTTCGTGCTCCCACCAAGGGAATATCCACAAGGATTTTTTTTCCGTTTCATTACTCTGGGAAATGAGGTGATCGAGGACGAAATCTAGCTGCGCGCTGATAACCCAGGGGAGGAAGACAGTCAACACTTGGACGTGTACACGGCAATTCCAGCCTTCTGGTGGTACGCGGCCTGAGGTCAGAGTCCCAGCAAGGGTGGGGATTAGCACGATGAGGTATGGTGCAGCTTTTCGGTAGTTCCACCATTTCTTGAAATAATTTTGTTTTTGGGTACGATCTCTACTGAAGGGTGCTTCGGTCGATGGTTGAGAGGGAGCCGTCAATGTTTCGCTTTGCTCATTGCCGACTGTTTCGCGAATGGGCGTTGGCGGATATGGCGCAGGTTCAGGGCTCTGATTTCCAGCTGATGCTGGATTGGATGACGAGCTTTGGGCACTGTTCACTGGTTCTCCAGAGCTTTCGGTATACCAATGCAATGGCCGCCAGGAGTAAAGACCGCCCTTGAAAACCCTATCCCAATCACTACCGACAAATGCTCTCAACTGGTTCCGCTCCTCTTCAAGCCCTTCGAAGTCATCTTGAAGGTCTCCATGGAAACGTTCGAGAATGCGACGAATTCTGACTTCCGTCTGAGAAACACCAATGACGGAGCCCAGAAATACAGCCGGAATGACCCAGAAAAAGAGAGCCGAGAACGCAATACTGTGAACTTCGAGGTTTATGAAGATTGTCGTGTTGCAACTGTCTAAGTTGACAGCACCCCTTGTTCTCACAAGTGCTACTACGACCAGACCGATGAAGAACGACAAAGCAACTACAACGGGAAGATATTTGGTTGCTCTATCTGCTGCAAGAGCCTCTGCGGTTTTGAGAACGTGTCCGATAAAAGTATCGTCTTCATCCCCAACGCTTTCCAGTAAACATCGGCTATACCAGAATTAGTACTGGGTATGTTATGGACGAAGGTAACGTACATCACTTTTACAGAATCATCACCTTTACCCCACTCATCATACGCATCAGATAGAAGTGCGACCGCTTTCCAACGCCTATCCTGTTCCAGCAGTTCTTCTAGGCTTTGCCTCGCAAACGGATCCTGTGTCGCGAACAACATCTCCGTCTCTTTCCATCTCTCAGCTCGACTTTGACATTTCGACAGCTTTAAAAGGAGATTTTTGATCGTATCAATCGGATCTCCAAGCAGATGCACCATCACAAAGAACTGCGACAAGAGCCCAAGGGGTGGACGCGGGAATGTCGCCAGCAGCTGTAGGAGCGGAAATTTCCAGGTAGTAAGGCGCGTCCAGCTGACAGAGCTTTGATAGTAATTGAAGTCGGAACCAGCGATGCGCTCGCATGCATATCTAGTCAAAGCAGGGAGACTAGTGCCATTAACAGCCTTGAAAAGTCGTGGATCAGTGGGACACCGCTCGTGGATGCGCTGCGTGAAGTTCCAGATGCTGGGGAATTCGAAATGTAGCTCGCTCGTGCATCCTCCGGCCCAGGGATGAGAGCAATCGACTGTGGTGTTGCTTGGCACCTTGCCACAGTCAACGGGGAGCGCAGACATGATGTTACGGCCTCGTTCTTGGCCCAATGATGTTTGTATCGAAACAGTGGCGTTGCATGTAGGCAATGGAGGAAAGAGAAAGTTATGGTTGGAGGGAGGAGAAAGCGCAGAAGTCCGTCCATCTTACTGATATCCTCGCTCCAGCCTGCTGAGTGCCTGCCATCGTTCTGAATTCCAAAAAGGCTGAGATGGCGTTCTACAAGCTCCTTACTGATCCAATGGTGCAGGTCACATCTGGTTAGGGCGATCACAACGCGCCAGCCATAGCGCTAAAGCTGCCATTCATTGATCACAGCACGTTAGCCTTGCTCACGGCGTCGCAATCGGTAATATCTATACTCACTCCGTTATCAATAATTCATGAGCCGGTAAGAAGTCACATCTTCACCGTTCGCTTCATTACCCTGGTATTATTTAGTAGCTACATTACTATAAATACTTAGGATTGACGGTATTACGGTAAATTACAAGGATACCACATTATCCTGGAATATTCCATGTTTCAAAAATACCACACCGGTGTGGTATAGGAAAGTGTGGTATTTTTGTAATTCGCCGTTTTATAGCTATTACCTTTTAGGAATAAGATCTAGCCCCATCCATACTAGCGTCTTGGTATGGACTGAGTTTTCCACCTTGTTCTACATCACGTTATGATTCTAGAGAGGAATGTCAGTAAGAATAGGGACAAATTCGGTACCAAGCCTTCAGTGAACTAAGATGAGTTGCGCATGTCAATATCTTCTTACCTATCTTCCGCCTGGAGCTTGTAGCGCTTCATATGTCTCTTATCGCCAACATGGCTAACCATCCTTGCCAGGCCATCAGCCGGGCGTTGCCCACCACCAGCTTTCGGACAAAATTGCGGATCCGCAGCCTTCCCATCAGCAACCACAGCCGAAACGCTCATCTTGATGTAATCTGCGAACTGGGCTCCATATCGAATGTAGAAGGATTTGTTTGTGTCGTAGATGTCGCTTACGGTTAGAGGATTCCCGTTGTCGGCTTTGGCACCAGCCGGAGCCTTGATTTGCAAGCGCAAGCCCATGTGCTTGGTGATGTCGCCTCTCTGCCAGTTGTACCAATTTGGAGGGACCGGGCCAAGGTTGGACTGGTCCTTCTTGCCGCTTCGGTCAAGCTGCAAACCTGAGAAGTCTACGTGGTTCATGTACAAAGCTATCGGGTTGGCCACTGAAACGTTTTGACCACCTCTAGCAACGTTGTTGATCCCGATGCCAATCTACGTGGTTTTCAGTTCGCAATACTTGTATATGGTGATAGGAGACTTACTGCAGGGTCGGAATTACGTCCCGCACTGCCATATTGCGAGCACAAAATCAGCTGGGCTTCGTTGGTCACCGTGTTGCCGTTTGGGGCTTTTCGGATGACAGTTGCCTGCCCTGCAATGTCAATTTCAGCGGATAGCGTATTGTTCCGCTGAATAAGATGGGCAATAGACCCAGTGTCTGTCGAATTGTTCCATCGGTTATTTGGATTATACACTGCAGCCTTGGGATCGGGAACGTCGTTGACTAGGTAGAGATCTGACTCTCGCATCTGGCCGGCGAAGTCTGGGTTCAAAGATTTATAGAGCTCCCAAAGATTATCCGGCTGGCGATTGGCCAGGAATTGCCAGTACTGAACGATCAATTACGCTCGAAGGATTTGGATGCAGAGACAATCTTACCTCGGGACCCTCGCAAGTGAAAGTGGCAATGACCACATTACCATCTTCGTCGCGAGCTACAGACCATTCCAGATATTCATCTTGGTAGTCCCTGCTTCCGTCTGCGATCAGCCACCGCTGTGGTACCTTCTGAGTCTTCTTGGTCACCTGCAAATCTGTCATTAGTGTGATATATTACGACCAGGGGTCAATGTCTTACAAGGTTCGGAAATGCTGTCCATGTGATAGGTACTGGAGTTTGATCAACGTCGAAAGGAGTGACAGTCCCATCAAAGAACTGTAATAGCTGAGTACGTATGATTCCATTAGGACCTTCAAGCGGGGATTTGCCGGTTTCCGGATCCACGGCATGAATCTCGCTTTGGATCCAATGTGCAATGTACAGCTTGGACCATTCTTGTCTGTTCTCAACGGTCAAATCAGAAAGATTACCTGGTGGGCTGTAAGCGTCCAGCGTCTTTATGGAAAGGGGACTCATTGCTGTTGATGAATGGCGCGTATATATTCAGGCTATGAGAGGACTAAAAATGGTGTTGGAAATATCATCGAAGACGCAGGAAATCCGCGGTTTCCATTGTTGCCTTTATGCTTGGGAGCTGCAGAAACGGTTGGCACCAACCACACCTTTCCAGGTCATAAGGGCAGTTGCTCAAAAGCTAGCTCCTTTTGATGGTCACCTGCATCGTTCGATCTACATTAGTAACGCTCGTGCCCAGCCATACATATTGAGTAGCCCATAGAGGAACACTGTGGCTGGCTGAAGAAGTGCATATTGGTGTAAAAGACGAGCAAGTCAACACACATGGATTGTCTCAGGCATGAATGGTGGACCACTATCGCCCATCTTCGGCTACCGATACGGCAGTGCTTTTAGTGCTTATGAACCGATCAAAGAGGTCTCGAATTAGTCACGATTTCCGGGAGCAACCAAGTGTTCGGATATGTTGCATAAATCAGGACCGAGCCGATTCTTCTAGGCAAGCTCGGTGCATCTATCTCCTTTGGCTGACTTATCACTATGATGCTGCAGGACAGAGGCGTAAGAATCATTTCTGACGTTATGGCCTGCGAGATGAAATGTTCCCCAGCCTGGCTGGGATTTCCTTTACATGGCCAGTCCAATAACAATTTGTTCGGATTACGCATTGTCTTCTGTGTATTACGGACTCTTCTTAATCACAAAGTTTTCATATTCTCCAATGCACAGGAATTGATGCATTCGTGGTTGCTGTTGGCGTCCCACGCTAGTCAAGCCTAGCTGGATCGATACCCCTTTAGTTCTAGTCGAAGCGACCTTTTTCAAACTTCCAATGTCTTAGTGCGGTTTTGGGTCTGTCCATGGCTGGCTGACAATCACGATTTTGGTTCTATTGTAGCTTCATCAGGTTCGAACATATCAGCTGAACATGCTACAGCATAGCTGGATTCATCATGGTTTGCTCATTGCCAATATCCTCAACGCTAAATCCTGCATGACCCCGCTTTCAGCTTCTGAAGTCCACGGTGGCCTGACAGTACATTTCACACCTCTAGAAGAGCATGAGCTTCATTGATTACATGTCTAAGCGAGATGTGACGAGAATTAACTCGCGCATGAATATGGTCCTCACGAAATTGGAAAGCGGTGTCGAATCAACCCGTCTATATCATGGGCTAAGCCATTCGATGTTGAACTTTGACGGTGGCATCGTTGCTCTTATAAAACACTCGGTTTCCTTCTAGCATTTAATGCATGCAAGAAAGTTTTAATAACTTCCCCTCAATGCTCAATGCTTAGCAAGGATTCTAAAAAGCTCTTTAATGGATCCATCACTGTGGCGTCGTACCTTCACTCGCGGCACGCAGGCCGATGGTACCCCAGTACCCGACATTGACAGAATAGCTGACGAGGCCTTTGTGAAAATCAAGTTCAAGGACAAATTCGGCATTTGGTTAACTCAAGGAAACAATAAGCTTATTGGTTCTGTTGACGGGCTTTTGTCCACATTCTTCAGTATGCATTTTGGGACGCTGTACGCCTGAGCAAACTAACAAAATTAGATGACTCTGCCAATTTTCAATTGCAGACCTATATTGTAGGTGATGGCACGTACGTCCCCAAAAAGAACCAAGGATCCTGGTACAATTCTCACTTGCGCTTGCTGTCCGTTGTGACACCGCCTACTCCAGGTACTGTGTCAAACTTTACTGGTCTGCCTTGGCTTTTCTTCATAGTCGGGTCCAACGACTTAGCCAGCGAGACAAGATTCCTTCAGGTAGCCAGTTGGGACTCTACTACCTTTCGCTTCTACCAGGTGAGTCCGCATATTTGAAGCCTAGAGTATATTTTTAACAGATTACAGCGAGATGCAATCATTGACAAGGACACCAGTGGCTGGATATACCACGGAGAGTCCATGGACGCATTTGGCGATACTGACGAATATCTGGGACCGTTCAATGGCCATGTAAACGGAGCATGTATCATGAAAGAAATTCATCAGTAGGCGCCAAGCCAAGTGCATGTTGCAATATACTTGAGTTCCCACTGACGAGTACTCAGACCGTGGATACATTGACTGTCGCCTACAGATAACTTGTTTAATTGTTTTTCCCAAGCGAATATCACAGCTTTCAAGAATGCGCCTTATCTCACGAAGCCGGATCAACCAACCCTACTAATGGGGGCTACAGTCCTGACGGCAGACAACTTGGAGCCTCTCATAATTTCTGGTCTGCAAGCCTGGTTCAAAGAAAGGCAGATCAGCGATTTCAATAGTGCAGGTGGTCAGCTTGTACCTCAACCGAAGAACATACAGCGTTGGGTGTCGCACTTGCTCTTGACAACAACTATCAACATCGCTGGACCCAGAAATCAAGATTCCACCATACCGCCAGATCATTTCTTTGACAATGAGCTTCTCATATTACAACCGGTATTTACATTGACCGTAAGTCGCACCATACAAGAGCTACTCAATGCTCATTACCTTAAAGGATAATATCGAGATTCCTACCTTCACTTTCGATAGCAATATGTACCAGACGGCAAGTACTGAATTGGGATTATGCATCCTGCAAGAAATTCCTGTGGGCAACCCAGTTCCACCAGAAGCGATCACACTCCCAATACAGACGCTTGGGGGAGGTAAAGAGACTGACGAAGGTGATGTTGTCCATTTCGTCATTGCTGCTGAGGGCGAAGGTGTTTGCTTTACAATACTGCAGTCATCAATTGAAGACAGTTATGGTGCGGCCGCTATCCAGAAGCTCAGGGCGGGAAACAGCACTGTTCAGGTCTTCTCGGAAGCAACGGTCAATGCTCTATTCATGGTCGATTTCTGGAATCCGATCTATTCATGGCGGCGTGGCAGGCTTATGCAATATGTTCCAACTTCAACGACCTTGAATGGGACAATTTACGACCTAGAGTCAACTTTCATCAGTGTCGTCAAAGCCAGTCATGCGTTCAAAGATCCTGGAAGCCCCGAGTATGAATTTATACAACTACTTGGAACACCGGTGGAGACACATCGAAAACGGATCAAGGCTTACATAAGAAACGTTAGCAAACAGCTCACAACTTACAAGGGACTGCTTGACTGCATGAAGTTGGCCGAATCACGGCGGAGGATTTACAGACCCCTACCACTGGACGAATTTGGTGCCACACTGCCATATGCCCGGAATCTTGGCCCAGATTTGCCCATGTACGAAATGACAGAAGCAGGAACAATACAGCCGATGCCTTTCGAGGGGGTTACTTTTCTGCAGTCTTGGATAGGCAGTCTGGCCGGCTACGACCCTCATCTGTTGGAAGAGAGCATCGTGGAAAGATGCGTTGTACATCCATCCTCTTTGCCTCGGCCCGCTAACCTGCCGTTGCTCTGTCAGAATTCGCGATCTGCAGACGCTAGAGCCTAGGTCCAAAGCTGTCCTTTCATGAGACATAGAAATAAGGCGGGTGCCAAATCTGTACCCTCTGTCGCCACTCTGCCACTGCTAGATAGTTGAATGGAATACCGCTTTTTCCCTAAGTGACTTGGTCCAATTTAGGTGTATAGTTGGCAGAAGCCTAGATGCTTTGACTTGGGAAGCCAATATTCTACCTTTACTCATATCCTGATACTGGCAGTCATTGCAACAAGGTTAATGCTCTACCGTAGCTATGGGCCCCTAGATCTGTGACATCCTGCACGTAATCAACGAGACGCCGTGAGCATTCAGGGAAATTTGCGCTCACGGTTAATGCTTAATGTACACTCTGAAGTCTGAAGACGAATTCAGGTTAGACATCTAGTAAAATTTACGCTTAGGCGTGGTTAGTCTTACTAACCATAAAGGACTTAGCAGCCGGCTTGCCCGGCTTGGCACGTCTGAGGTTCTGGGGAAAGCTCGGGGAAACTATATATAGCTTCAGAGGAAAGTAATAGCACGTTGGAATGATAATGAGTTCCGATGAAGATGAAATGCTGGGCGGCGATATATTTCGGGAACCCGATGACTACTTCCAACCCGAGAAGCCCGCGACTTATACCGAGCACACCCTTCTCTCAGGCCAGAAGCTGCGCTTGCGACTAGTCGGCCATAATCCTTTGTGGGTATCTGCGCAGATGTTCTCTTTCAACCTTCTACCCATTCACTGACGACCCGTAATGACAGGGTCACTATCTTTGGAACGGTGGACAAGCACTATCCACCTACCTCCAACAGCACGCCCCACGATTAGTTCATGGCAAGACGGTCCTAGAACTTGGCGCTGGAGCTGGCCTTCCGAGTCTTGTAGCCGCTATCCTTGGGGCTCGGAAGGTTGTGGTCACAGACTACCCGGATGTGGATTTGATTGATAATCTGGCATACAATATTGATACGTGCTCGTTTCTGCCACAGCCGCCTACGACTATCGCAGCTACGGGGTACCTATGGGGCTTCCCAATTGAGCCGCTCATATCTCATCTAGCTGTTCCTTCCCAAAGGTTTGATACCTTGCTACTTGCCGACCTTCTCTTCAACCACCACTGCCACGAAGCTCTCATCTCTACTATTTCGGAGACACTCGCTCATCGGCCTCACGCCCGGGCTCTAGTCTTCTTCACGCCCTATAGACCTTGGCTATTGGAGAAAGATATGGCCTTTTTCGATCTGTGCAGAGAGAATGGCCTAACTGTACAGAAAGTGACGGAACAGGTTTTGGAGAAAGTGATGTTCGAAAATGATGAAGGGGAGGAGCTATTACGAAAGACCGTATTTGGGTATGAGTTGAGATGGACAGTCTCGGGAACAGTAGATGATATGTCAACAACTTTGAGGATACAGACAACGCCGTGAGAGCGAAAAGGACAATTCCGAGCATGATGTGAGATTAGTCAGCGTTTCAGTGTGAGGGGTGTCCGCTTCGATCAAACACACTAACACTGCCTAGGGAATTCGCTAGCTTCGCCAACCGAACGAAGTCATATACCGACCTGAGGCTGAGTGTGGGTTCCGTGGTTTCCAAACCTTCCGAGCCGTTGAGTATGCTTGCCCGATCTTCCCTTCCCGTCCGCCCCAAAAATCAACAAACGCCCCAATCACCTCGTGGTCAAATCCTCTGAACGTACTCCTTGTAAAGCTTTGACCAATAGGGTCAGCCGTCGATGTGTTTCGTCTTCGTCATCTATGATCGGGCTATGAGCAAATGGGCAACCAGAAGGACGACTTTCGTCGCGGTGAGGGGTTCTCTGCGGAGGCAATTCTAGGTGATTCCCGTCTACTAAGATGAGACGGCATGGTTACGGAACAAAGGGATCTCGGCGGCCGATGTGCTATATAGAAGTCGATAAGCAGGATCGCCTGGTACTTTGGTCTCGTCAATAAAACAAAATTCCACAACGTACCAGGCTCAAATTGAGAGCATCATGATGTCTTCTCTTTCTTTGACGTTGTTCCTAGCCTTTTTCATCCACATCAGATTATCGATGGCATTATCGAGTCCCCAAACAATTAATGAGTATATCGTTTACCCAACCAACGGTCTCGACCCTGCGACAAATACGACTCAAGCTGTGCTACAGAAACTTCAAAAAGATGCGCCGGTGGTACCATACGATTCATTGTATGACGGAGTGATCTATTGGTTGACCAATTGCACTGCGATCCAAGCGTTACATCTTGAGACCATTGCTGGGGTAGGTCTACTTGGTTGCTCAATCGTTCAGAGCACAGAGCACACCTGCAATATTCGGGGAAAGCTGGGATATTCATCGCTCAGAGCCATTATTGATGATCGAGCTAACGAGCCGTCAGGTCAAATCGGTAACTCTCAACCAAGTGGACGCCACTGATTTTGCAGCTGTACCTGTAGCCACTCCAAGAGCTGCGGACAAGAAGAGGCGACAGCAGTCCATGTCTTTCAGCACACAGACGTCAGCCCCGTCAGACTTGCGATTCGTGTCTCAACCAAGCCCTACAGCAGGTGCTACCCAACCAGGTGTCGATCAATTCCCAAATTATGTGTACGAAAGCCGTGCAGGGTCCGGGGTGTTTGTGTACCACGTCGAATTCGGTGTCAATACCGTCAACCCCGTGAGCACAGCTAGCCAGCAGATGTGAAGACTACAACGTTAACAGCGCCCAGGAATTTGCCCGTGACTAGGTAGAGTACTTGTCTACACCCCGAGCCCTAAACACCATCGCCCAAGGCCCCTTCGCCACCGAAATCACCACCTCCTTGAACCCAATGCCCGGCCACTCAACCTGCGGCGCCTCCAAGATCACAGGCGCCACTTCCGGCACCGCCAAGAAAGCCACCCTCGTCGCCGTCCAGATGGCCGGCTACGTCGAGTCCGAAATCGCGTCAATCTTCGACTTCGTCCTCCGCGACATCCTGTCCAAACTGCGCCAGAAGAAAAGCGTCGTCTCCATTTCCTGGGGGCGACAGCTACTAGACCCCAAGAGGCCAACGCCTGACTGGGCCGCTGTGCAAATGCAGATCCGCCATCTGATCGAAAACGATGTTGTGGTCGTCTGCGCGGCTGGCAATGGCGCTGTGGTGACTCCTCACAATCCTGTCGCGCGTCCGTATATCGATACAGCGCCCGCGGTCTTTTCGCCCACCTTGCCGATTATCGTTGTGGGTGCGTGCGACAACTCAGGTACCAAGGCGGATTTCTCGCAAGGTGGGCTACTCACTGTGACGGTTTTGGCACCGGGGGTGGATGTGCAGTGTGCTGATCTCGCCATGGGGCTGACAACGATGAGCGGTACTTCTTTCTGTGAGTGCCACTCTTGAAATGTTGTGAAGGGAGCGAGGAGCTGACTACTGGGATACGTTTCTTAGCGGCGCCAATGGTTGCTGGGGTCGTTGCTGGCTTTTTGGCGCAGGATAAACCACCTTTTGTCACTGGAGGTGGGAAGACAGCCGCCAATACCAAGGCTTACCTGCTGCATCATGCGAATTGGGCACGTGTGGCTAAGAATCCTGGTATTTGGAATCTGGTCGATGAGATTGAGAATCCTTTGGTGATGGCCGCTTGATTCTGGGGAAGGTAACGTTTGGGGGAAAAATCTCATCATTGTATTTGGGATTTTAACATGCATGAATGGCAAGAGGTACTTGACCCATGAGCTGGGAATCGCCAGATTACCACATTCTTCAAGCAATCATCTATTTTATATCCATATTATCGACTCAACTTACCTTGATCAATCCAACCTACCCAGCCCACATCCTCGCTCTCCACCCATCCTCACCCCCCCAACCCATCTCTAACACATAACACATAACTCATAACACATGACACAAAACACAAAGCACCAATCCTCAATCCTCAATCCCCCCCCCCCCCCCCCCCTCAAATAACTTCCCCAACCTCGCATCCACCTGTCAACCCCAAACCTCCCACACATACATAACTCCCTAAAATCGTCAAAATCCGCGTCACATCACATGTCAACTGACCAACGAATGTCACGCCTGCCTCCGTTCAGCCGGGATCTAACATAAACATAGAAAATCTACCGAAACAGCCCGTCAACAACGAAAATCAGGCTCAGTCTCAAGCTTAAGATGGAGATGGATTCGAGATCGTAATCTCAGATGGACCAATGCGCAGTGCGCAGTATGCAGTATCAGTCCCGCAGGATGGTATGGTGTACCTACATCAACATGTTTACTGGTGAATCGATATCTACTTCTCTTCCTAGTTCATTGTATGAGGAAGTGAGCAATGCAGTTATGAAGCTCATGGGGTGTGGATGAGGGTAGGATGGCGTTTGTGGGGTTATGTGGGGTGTGGGGTTATTGAGGGGATTGGCGGGGTGGAGGGTTGGGAGAGGGAAGGGGATGGGGATGGGGGGTTTGGGGTACTGGGGTGTGAGATAGGGTGTGGGATATGAGGGTTAGGATAGGGATAGGGATGGGGATGGGGATGGATTAGTGTGGGGGGTTAGGTGTAGGTGGGATAGGGGGAGGAGATGGGGATAGGAGGGCTATGAGGGTTGGGAGGGGGATGGGTACGGGGATTCTTTTTCTCTATTAGATGCAATCAACATCCTATGACTCCCTTATTATACTTTCCTTTAGCATATATTGAAACCCGTATCAATGTTATTGCCGTAGTGTTAACAATCTTAGCGGATCGGTGTATCTACCTTACGTATTGTTATTGGGAGGATGTATAGACCGTAATACGAAAAGATGATATCATATCCAATTGGAGCATGTTATATAGTTTGGAAGGGTACGTACTGCTGTTTACTGTAGGTATCGTAGACTATTGCGATAATGATTTTGGAGTTCCTGAGAGGTGGTCATCAGGGTATGGTTGGGATTCCGCTATTGGTGTTGATGGATTCTGAGGGATTGGCTGGATCTTGCAATTGATCAGGCGAGTTTCCGATTTTGTGGTGGTGTTTTGGCGTTGTGGTAGCCCTTTTTGTGTAGAGCTGCTTACGCAGTAAGTCTGTTTCTTTTTCTTTTTCTTTTCGATTCGATGTTGTGATGGTTAATTTGCACGATGGTGGGCCGTTCAGGCCTTCCAGGTAAAGCTGTTCGTGCGGTATGTCACGGAGGATCTTCTTAATGCTAGGTTCGATGCTTCAAGCTATGGATGGTACCGGTAGATACCTATAGCTGGCCATCAGCTGCAAGAAGCCTACCACTTGTTCGATGGAAAGGTTCATTGAATGAGTCAGAGCTCTTTAGGGAGTGGAAGAAGTTCAGGATGTATAGAGAGTGGATATATTGGTAAAGAACTTGTGAACCTGAACCCATTCCGAAAAAGGCCCTAATGTCAGTTCCATATCAGCAATGCAGTACCTCTCTGATAGTTTCCCCATTGTGCTCATCAAAAGGCGTCCATTGGATCCTTCTGTCCCTTCTCCACGTTCTCGAAGATCAACCACCCCGTCACCGGCTGCATGGTATCCAACCCGGTCTGTCCATTCTGTAACGGCTTTCCGCTACTCACACCCTTGATTCCTAGGGACCCAGCGACCATGGTGGTCTCGTATTTATGGCCATTGTCATCGACATGGACTGGCACCGATCCGAAACCTGGAGGGATTTGGTCGATATCTACTCTATGATAAAAGGCCCCATCGAGTGTCAGATAAGGATCTGACAGGCCATTCCAGTCCTGCTGTCGGTCTTTCTCTCCAGGGAACGCTGGTACAAAGGATGTCATGATATCCCGGTGAAAGTTCAGGTCGCGCGCCTCGTTCCGTTCACTAGGAGGTCCCTCATCTTGGTACAGTAATCTGCCCTCGACGTCCCAGAAGCAAAACGCCGTGATCCAGCCTGAGAGGTAGGTAGGACCGGATCCCATATTGTACTTATGTACAATCCTTTGCCAAAAATCCAACACCTCATCGGATTCGGGATCCTGGATCGATTCGAGGAATCTCTTCAAGACAGGCTTGAGCAAGTTGGACCAAGTGGTCGGCTCCTGGCCGTAATTTTCCAATTTCTCCAGGCGCAGAAGAATGTTCTCCCAGTCACCTTCCGTGCCCAGTAGAGTCACAGAGGGAAGCCCACAATCGCAGCCGCACGTGTATGAGAAATATTTCTGCAGCGTTCCCATCATGAGAATGGACGCGACGACACTGTCATCTCTGGTTGTCGTGGAAAACGCAGGTAGTATCCACCTGCGCAGTTCTGGGTCGACGACGTTTTTCTCAAGAAGTGCGCCCATTAGTTGAGCAAACAATCCGAAATCACTCAGATCCAGCATATCAATCCTCAAAGCCTTTTCACCGTCATGGGCGACAAACATACTGCGCAACTCTTCTGCGTGAGCGTTCACGTAGCAACTGAACTGTGTTAGGATAGCGAACCAGACTAGAAGACGGTCCTGTCAGTAATCTGGCTTCAAAGCGAGATGCGGGTCATGAAACAGCCCTCGAGCGTACAAGATACGTCCCTGCAAGACTTCTTACAGTAGTACAAGAGTCATTTATGGATCAATGACCGGATCAGAAAGGTGACTTACCATCCTCAGGTCGAATCACAAAATGATGATGCTGGTTGTACGCGTCGATGGCGCCTTTGACGAAGCCATTTGAGGATGCGTAAAGGGGAGTGAGCTGAGGCTGACTGAGGTGCTGCTGGAAAGAAGATTCAAGGACAGCTTTGCACTTCTTTGATTGGTCCTGACACGATTTGTTGAGGAGATCTTGCGCAGTAGAAATTGGTTTCAGGGACGTTTGCATGTATCCCGAACCAAGGTTGTTTGCGCCATGGGGGGCAGTCTTAATCGTGATGCCTGAAGCGTTGGGGGCATGGGATGTCATTTGATCTCAAGCTGACAACCAATTGGATTGACCGGCAGGCCTGTTTCTCTTTTCGATAGTAGTCAGATGAACGAGAAGGTAGAGAGAGTCTTGAGCAGTCAAGCTGTTACGTATGAATGGTCTTTCGCATTTTCTCTAGCCAGATTTCTGCGTTCAGTCTTATCTATATCCAAGCAATCAGGCAGCAATTACCCCGCTCGGAAGTCATGTTCCTGTAGAAGTCTTGAACCAATGATCGAGATGGACTAGCAGGGTCTTGACAGAGAAGGAATAAACACATGTAGCTAGTAGATACAAAGCTAAGAAGCGTGGTGGGGTTGGGTGAACAATATGTTGTATAGTGTTCAGTACCCACATTCATTCTCCTACAGAATTGAGTATATCACTTGGGACCAGCAGATAGCCCCTGCGGTACAAAGCCATACAGTCACAGCTGAAATGGTAAAGTCACATCTGCAACGTCTGTGAAAAGGAAAGATGCTCCCTTTCAGCGCATGAGGTAGCCTTAGAGCCCTGGAAGATTAGCGCGCTACGGGCCGGCTTTTATTCTAGGCGCAGTCTCCGCGGATAGCCCGAATACAATATTGATTATCCTACTTCACGGAAGGAGATATTCTTACTTATGCTCCCAAGAAGCTTCTATATCTCATTAATACAAACTTAGCCAAGGTGGGCCGATTAAGCGCGGTTAGATGAGAGATCGAGCGCGTAACGCGTCGGAACCATTGATGATCCGCGTGTTATCGATCTACACAACATATTCCTAATCACTTCCAACCCCTACATACGACATAAGCAATTGGAATTAGTAGAGTAATACAACCTTATCGAGACGGGTCAAGGTGTAGATACCCAGCTAGCCGCCAGCTACTGAGTGTGAAGCATCTTATTCTGTAAGTGCGGACGGTAATCCAAGGGATGACGGTGAATACGAGATGCAATTACAGATCATCGCTGGAGAATCTGGTGGGAGATCTAAGTATGTATCTTGTGGAAATTGAAAAAGAGCGCCTTGGGGATTCATACATTGCATGATGAGGACGCGGTAAACTGTTATACTTCGATGAATATAGTGTATGATGAAAATTGCAGCTAGGAGGAGCAGAGAATGTTGTATTTCTTGGCTTCTTCCACTGGCTTCTTTTCTTCGATTTCGACTTGTGATTGACTATTCATCCTGTACCACTGATGAGATTATTCATTATTATGCAATGATTATACTACGGCAGAGACGATTGTAGTCGTTCCAGCGGAGACGTGCTTGATAGAGTATTTCCTTGGATTTGGTTGATATCGTTTAAGATCGAAACGGAAGTGGATGATGCTCCGAATAGGACCAAATGGGAGGACATTCAGACAATGAATAGCATGAATTGACTCGAAATTCCGAATACGGCTGTTCTCAAGACTGATTCTGAAAACGTGTATCATCAAAAGATTATATAGTAGATAGAGAACGAAAGCCGCTCATCTAGGAGCGTAAGCTCATAGACCAAACCCATCAAGGGTTCCTCCAAGAATTTCCGGCTTGCGGGAAAACCAACGAAGATTAGTCGGTGGGAATGTAAATAGAAAGAAGAGGAAGTCGTAAAGGAATGAAAGTGGGAAGTAAGTCCGCCGATCCTCGTCCACCCCACCACTCAGGTAAGATTAGCACTCCCACTCCACTCCGCGCAATCGACCGGCGCATACGTCCCGTTGACCTGTCCCGTTGGCGAACTGCCAAACAGCGCCTTCGCGGCACCGTCATCCTTGCACAGATCGAAATTCACGTCCACGTCTACGGCAGCCATAACATTAGCCCTCCAACCCCCCAAATTCAACGGTAGGATGGAGGAAGAGCAAACGTACCAAGCGCAGCCGCACAGAGTGGATTGCCACTAGCCGGGCATAGATTGTTAACCTTGACCACAATACTATTCGTCCCCTCCCCAACGGGACTGAGCCTGAAACACTGTCCACATGCCGGGCCAGCGCCAGCGCCAGGGCCAACACCGAAGAGTGCCTGGGAGGCGGCGGCATTGAAGCCGGGATTGGAGTACCAGCCGCATGCAGCGGAGGCGGTGTTGCAATTGCCAGAGCCAAAGGTGTCGCCAGCGCCGTACCTGGAGAGTTTTGTTAGTCACGGGGATATATAGAGAAGGCTCAAGTGGAGTGGAAAAGGAGGAAGTACTGTGTAAAGGAGGCTGTCTTGCCGCCCCCTTTGGCGCCTCCGCTGGTGCTGCTTATGCTGGTACTGCTTGAACTGGAAGCTGCAGGAGCTGGTGCGGTGGAAGAGGATGCGACAGGGGCATTGACTTGGGCGAGATTGTTCGACCCGCTTCCGACTTGCTGCGCGGCACTCTTGGAACCTCCTTGGCCCGTCTGTCCGGTGCTTCCTGAGGCCGGTTGCTGGCCACTTTGGGCGACGTTTTGCTGTCCGCTCGTCTGGCCGCTCTGTTGTCCACTTGTCTGGCCTGTAGCGCTCCCACTGCCCCCAGGAACGGGCGCAACAGAGGAGCTCTGCGCAGGCGATGACGATACGGCATCTGGGGCTGGCGCGACTACAGCTGCAACTGAGGAGCTCTGCGTGGGAGACGATGATACTGCGTTCGGGGCTGGTACGATGACGGCAGCACCGCCCTGCTGTTGGACCGCGCCTTTGTTACCGGTCGATCCCCCTTGCCTGTGGCGAGCGCTGCAAGTCCCAGCATAGGCCATCCCAAAATGAAGGACGAGTTGTGCAAGCAACATGATGAATGACTGGCTATGACTAAAAGAAGGATTTGCGCAGGAATTTCCTGTAATAATGAGAGGACGAAGGTCACACCGTGAGCAGTGGGAAAGAAGAACATGTTTGTGAACTCAAGGTGATATATCATGCATGCTGTAAGGCCTGTCAGGGTTCAAAGTCAAGATTTGATGCCGTGTAGGGGCATCTCCTCAAACATCTCATTTACCATTCCAACCCATATGCGGGTAAGCTCTCCGGCATGAATCCTTCATCGAGCCACCCAATAAACCCCCTATGTTAGGTATCTATGCTCCGCACCGTTCAAGCCTTTGAGCCTGCTCGACGAGTTTCACCATGCTCACAACATCACCGGCGCGAAGCCAGAAGCCGTGTGGGATGTTGTTGGCCTCGGACCTTGACAGGTCGAGTCGAGTTCCTGCAGGGAACACATGCCATTAGATGAGGGCTCTAACGTTGCACTAGGAGGATAGGGCGGCTCGGAGATCTAAGCGCGCGAATGTGCACGAGCCAATCGTACAACAGCGCGTATGGGAATCACGGAAAGCACGTGGACGTTCGGAACGCGTAATGATTGAGATTTGGGGTACTTACCGAGCTTAGTAGTAGGTCCTCTGCCAAGTCTATGGAGATGTAACGTGAAACCTCCGTGCAGAGTCCAGGCGCGGGAAGCCTTCCCATGTTTTGACATTTCCCTCCCCTCCTACTGACATATTGACCGCTCTTTTCGGGCTGAAAGCAGAGTAGTGAATCATAATTTGCTAGGTCAGTATTGAGATACGATACTGACAAAGGAGATCTGAAGAAGGTGACATCTATGCATAGTGAATGAGACCTTGCAAGGTCCTTCTCCTGTTCCTTTGAACAATGTGCAGATCAGATCTGATCTGGATCATCGCAAAAGTTCATTGACTTGCTCAAGTATTTCACCGTGCTGTTTCTATCTTGAAAGATGACGAGTATATTCCGGCAGACATAGCACCAAGATAGAGGCAATGCTGAGAGCCTTGCCAAGGTCCGGGAAGACTGACACGTCATTTTACTTTGGCACCGTTCATGATGAGGCTAGGTAGTCATCCGACGGTATAGTCGCATGAGAGAACGCTCCAAGCATCCCTCGTGATTATCAGACTAATTGACCATCATCATTTCTCTGGCAAGGGCGATCGCAAAATTCGGCTTAGAGTCTCTTCGCGTTGGATCATTTGAGATGATGTCAGGGCAAGCATGGAAACCATACCAAACCAGATCGACAAGGGCAATCCGCAAGAACTAAGAAGATGAATTGACACAGATTGTTTTGTCGGCGTAAAAGAGGACGGGTAGACCACCGTTTCATTACATTACACAACAGTGCAAAGTGCATGATAATCTAGTAATATCATGACCAGGAAATCCTATGCGTGACCATTAGCATTCGGTGTGTACCAAGGGTGGGAAATTTCGCCGAATTCTTACGCTAACATGATTCCGGCACCGACAGCCATGGCAGTGAATTGAGCTGCCGTCTTCTTCAACTCAAGCCTCTTATTTGGACCCGTCTCTAGCAATTCCGGAATCACGGCTACAGTCCCAACATATAGGAACGTACCTGCCGTGAACGGTAGGAGCATATCTCCCCACCCTAATCCTGTGCCGGCTAGTCCCTTACTCCGGACGTCATCAGCGGCGCCAGTGAATTCCGACTTGCCAAGCTCTTGCACCGCAATACCCAGACAAGTGCCAAGAAATGCTCCTAGGGCGGTCACAAATTGAGCACCCATAGCTTTCCTCTTTGAAAAGCCTGATTGAATTAACAAAGCGAAGTCGCCCACCTCGTGCGGGATCTCGTGGAAGAATACGGCCACAGCTGTAGTAGCGCCAAGGGTAGGTGACGCGTAGAATGAAGACGACATTGCTAGGCCGTCAGTGATGTTGTGGGTGAAATCTGCAATCAAGTTGAGGTAGGCGGAGAGGCGAATTGATTGTGAAGCCTCCTTTTCTCTGGGCGTATTCGAAGATTTCGGAATTGAGACCTGCAATTCTTCCTTCTTTTCCTGCCCTTGCTGACGAGGTTTCACGCCTTTGATGATGAATTTGGGCTTATCTCCATCGATGACCTGTGCGCTAGCTCCTTCAAAGACCTTGCTAGCACTCTGAATGAACTCCTTGGCTTCGATGAACCCAGTTTGGGACCCATGGAACGCGGATTCGTATGCTTTCCAAAGGGCAATTTGGGTCACACCACTTTCGGTATCTTCTTCGAGTACCTCCTCAAGCCAGCCAAGGGCACGTTTAGGTTCCTTCAAAGCACTAAGCTTCTGCGTGGCGACAGTTGGCAGCTTCATAAGCTTGGGGTCGCTAATGATAAGCTCGGAGGATGGTTTGGACTTCCGTGACTTCAAGATACCGTTGGATGAGACTGGTGCCGAACCAGTCGCTACTGCGCTAGAAGTGTCCTGTGTACTCACGTCCGTATCTTCACTCTTATGACTGTGACTACCTTCGCCCCCAGTAGCTATTCGTAGCCCCTTGTCCATGGCAACGAAGGTTACGAAGCCAATCATAATCGCAACGCCCAAAAGAAGGTTCTTGTTCGGCTGGACGAGGACGAAGCGGGCATGATCAGGAGCAGCCTCCCCTAGAAAGATCTCGGGTAGGAGGTGAAAGAGAGTGTCGCCGAGGAGACCTCCCACAGCAAATGCGACCATGACTGAAAGAGACGCGGGATCGATGTTGGGAGGACATAGTGCAAGGAGAAAGTCTTTGGGTCACTTTAGCGGGCTGAAAGTCCACCCAACGGAACAAATCTACTCACTTGGTGGGCCTGAAATATATAAAGTAGCAAGGAGCGCATTGACAGCAGGACCAGGTATTCCTAGAATGGGCGTCCCAGGAAACAGAGTCTCAAAGACTTGAGACGCGTAGCCGGACGCTCCCGGAGCTGTTGCTTGCTTATAAATGTTGAGCTCTTGTACGAGCGGACATTGCTGAGCCGGGTCAGCTTATACGAGGCTTCCCAATATTGGATGCAGTTCCTACCTGCAGCGCGTCCTCGATTTCTAGAACACTCAATTGTCCTATGCTTGGTTTCGCAAACGCATAAGCACCGCTGGTGATTACTAGCAAGGCAAGTAAGCAAAACGATCGGCTCGGGATCCAAGATACCGCCATTGCATCAATGTCGGGGAGCAAATGGTTTCGTTCAATCGTGTGAATAAAGCTTGGCTTTTACGGTGGATTAAATGTCTTGGCAAAGATATTGCGCGCCGACGCGCAGCTAGCGTGCCAAGACTTGGATAACCCTACAGTACGTCATACATGCCAAGCCGGCACGCCGCGCGCTATCTCTACTGAGGTCTAGGTACAACATACGGAGCACTGTATATAGATATCAAACTCCCTTTAATGACTACTGGGCAACGTCGCACAGGACATGAGCTCAGACATTAGTTACAGCAGAACAGGTGGTAATCCGGCATTTGGGTCGATATGGTCGACACCGCAGCCGACTCACTCGTCAACCGTGATGAGGCAACGCCAGTTATCGCCATTCCAGGCTCCTCCGATACTCCATCATCTGATACAACCAAAGGCAAACGTGAACGCCTGAAGGACTCAATATCGGGTTCCAAAGAGATGTTGAAAGACAAACTACACGTGCACGATGCCGGGTCAGGCAGCAAAGACCCGGGGTACTCCCTACAAGACCGCCTGTTCACCAAGTGAGCAAGCATGGCCATCAGGAGTGTTGTGAGGACATGGCGGGCTAAGCGTCGTCGGCGCAGGCTATTACAGCAGGTCATACCCGATGAGGACGTCGAGCAGCTGGATACTTTACCAGATGTGCGTTCCTCGAAGTATATCAACAGACCCGGTTTCTCCCTTCCATTAATGACCAACAATTTCCGCCGTTTCAACGCAAGGTACGAGGCAACCCCAGCAGAAGTACGGAAATATGCTGACGATATCTGTAGGATAGGAGTAGTCTTCGTTGCTCAAACCCGACTGGAGCGCCTCCTCACTTGGCGGACACCAACGCATACCCTCTCGCTCCTCGTCGTGTGCACCTTCGTTTGTCTTGACCCCTATCTCCTCTCTGTCCTACCAGTAGCCGCGGCGCTACTCTTCGTTATGGTCCCAGCATACCTCGCGAGGCACCCGCCACCACCTACGGGCCACACATCCTACTCCATAAATGGGCCTCCCCTGGCGCCGCCCCGCGCGATCAAGCCTGTAGGCGAGATGTCGAAGGATTTCTTTCGAAACATGCGAGACTTGCAGAATTGCATGGATGATTTCAGTAATATACATGATCTCGTTCTCAAGAAGGTTACCCCGCCTACTAATTTCTCGAATGAGCCCCTCTCGTCGACCATCTTCCTTTTTCTCTTTATTGCGATCTGCCTGCTCATCTTGTTTTCACATCTGCTACCTTGGCGATTAGTCGGCCTTGTCACATGCTGGGCGGGCATCGCTCTGGGCCACCCATCAGTCCAGCAGCTCCTTATCTCCAGCCACGAAGAACATCTTGCCCCACATGAGCGTACGATTGAGTCTTGGCTCGATGCCTGGATCTCTCATGATATTATTCTGGATGCGCCTCCAGAATCTCGTGAGGTTGAGATCTTCGAGTTGCAACGCAGGAAAGGCGGACAGAATGGTGAATGGGAAAGTTGGATATTCAGCCCGTCACCTTATGATCCGCTATCACCACAGCGTATCTCAGGCGATCGACCAAAAGGTACCCGATTCTTCGAAGATGTCGCCCCTCCTCGAGGCTGGGAATGGGGCGATAAGAAGTGGATACTCGACCTTGCGAGTCGAGACTGGGTGGAGGAAAGGATGGTGCAGGGCGTAGAGGTGGAGATTGAGGGCGAGAGATGGGTAGGCGACTTAGCTGGCCAGGAGGAGACGTACGAGATGAAGTCCGTCAGCAAAAGCAAGACGCGTGACTGGGAAGAAGGTAGTGGCAATAGCAAAGCGGGCGAGTGGAGGAGACGCCGCTGGATCAGAATGGTCAGGCGGAAAGTCATGAGCGAACAATAGCACAGCGTCTACTGAAACCTCGAATGATATCGATGAACCTCATATGCTCATGCCACTCCCTGTAGAACGTGGATATCGTCAAAACCCCAAAATCAAACCTCCTCTCCCAAACCCCCGGCCCCCACCCCCTCCCCCTCCCTCCCTCCCATCCACAACCCAACCCTCCTCCTCAAATCCCCCTCACACTGCTGCATAGGATTCAGTTTCCGATCCCGACTCATCCCCCCCCAATCCTCCCCCCACCTCTCCACCAACCTCCCACACCACTCCCGTTCGCGCTCACTCTGCACCCTCGGCCTCTTCCTCCTCTCCAACCTCGCCTCCTTCTCCAATGCCCCCACTATACCCCTACTCTCCCCCTCCCCTTCTGACCCCTCATCCCCCTCCTCCCCATCATCATCATCGCTAAGCTCATTCAACGCATCACCCAGCGGATTCCTCCTCTCCTCCCCAGACGCCTCCACGCTCCAAATCGCGCCAGTCTTCAGGTCCCGCACCACCCTCACCTCTTCATTCCCTAGGTTCTTGGGAGCTTTGGATGAGGGTATGGCTAGATTGCTTTTCGCACTGGGTTTTGAAGCCTTGAACTCTGTGCCGCCGGTGTAGCCGTTTAGTCTCGAGGAGAGGCCGAGGCGGTGGTAGTTCTGGGAGAGGGTTTGGGTCTGGTCCCTGTATTTGAACAGGCGGGTGTTAGTGAATTGGATGGGATGTGGTGGGGAGCGGTACCAGTTTGCGGCGACGAGGGGGCTGCTTTTGATGTTGATGCGTTTGGATTTGGGCTTTTGGCGTACGCGGTGGAGGGATGATTTGTTCTTCTTCTTTTGGAGGGGGCGTGCCATTATGAGACGGGACAGGGGAGGTGTAGAGCTGAAAGTTTGCTGAAGGTTTCGATATCTCTCAAAAGGCTTATTCTATATTAAATTGAGGACCGCGTCCTCAATCAAAGCTACTTACCGAGCCTCGATACCTCAACCACATAATTTTCCATGGCTCTCCTGAGAACAGAGATACTCAGCAATATAATAACTTCATCGAGAACAACCATTAGCAGGTGACTCCAACTCCAAAGTGACCCAGTCGATACACTGAAAGCCATTTCATGCAATGCTAAGCTAACGACGATACTCATGATAATACGATCCACAAGGGTATATGAGGTGTAAGACACCCACGCTGAGTGAGAAGTGGAAGGAACGCCACCAAGATGCACATGAGGTATCGAACCTAAACCGAGACGGTAGCGCTCAGCACCACCGTCTCATCATCACACATCCAAACGAACGCCTACTATTTACAATTCTATACTCCCATCCATTCATGCGAAGGCCGATGATTATGACCTCGACTTCTATCAAAATTGTCAGTACCACCATGGTCTGACAGAGAGGACGAGGTGATCAAGACTTACCAAGGTCGCTAGGCTCGCTGCTGCCGCCGCTGCCGCCAAGTCTACGCTCTTCCCACCACTCATACCCACACGCGGTGTACTTGTGACCCTCGGTAGAGCACTCCCTTGCACTGCTGTTCCATTCAGTGTCCTCTTTACTCCAGTGCCAGTACTGCTGCCCTGCAATCCAGTCACTGTAGAATGGCGCTTTGGACCTGCTGGAGCCGCTGACGATTTGATGGGCGACTGACCGCTGGTGGTCACATCACGCGTCCTGACGACCGAGCCGTTCTTAGAACTTGTGGCTGGGGGTTCAGGGAGAGGTCTAGTGCTATTCGGCGTCTGGGTAATCGAGTTGTAGCGCTTGATCGGCGACGATGTAGGGATTGACGGGGCCGTGCGAGGACGAGCATTATTCTTATTAACTTTGCCTGTGATGAATTCGTGGTATATCGCGTCATCAGGCTTGAGGCGGCGGTCTGGATCCCAACGTAGACAGCGAGTGATGAAATCGATGAAAGCGTCATCCTCGCATTTGAGCACTTGTTGAAGAGATTTGGAGCTTGGCCGTCGGCGTTTGCCTTTCGTAGAGACTGTGATCCGAGGCTTGCCCAGAGAGTCGAAGAACAGCTTCTTCCGGGTAGACTTCTCGATAAGATGCTTTTCTGGTGGGCCAAAAACCTCCATTATACAGGCCAACTGCTCCTGCTCATTCTCGCCAGGAAAGATGGGATAGCCGGTCAGGAGTTCGGCGAGAATGCAGCCCAAAGACCACATATCGATCGGCATGCCATATGTCATACCCAGGATAACCTCGGGAGAGCGGTAGAAGCGAGATTGAATGTAAGTATACACTTTCTCGTTCTCGAGACAACTGGAGCCAAAGTCGATAACCTTGATTTCTGAGCGAGTAGGATGTGCGAGGAGAACGTTTTCCGGTTTCAGATCACAATGTATCACTTTCTTGCTTTTCAGCAATACGAGACTGCTAAGAAGTTGTTTAGCAAAACGGCGTATGAGCTTCAACGAGAAGCCTCGGAAGTCATGACACTTGATGAATTCGTAGAGATTCATGCCCAGGAGTTCAGTCGATAAGCAGAGATGGCCACGGAAGTAGAAGCTTTGCACAAAGTTTACCATACTATGCTTGCTGGAAGGATCCTGGGATGGAGTCAATGAATGCAAGCAAATAAACAAGTAGGAAGTGCAGACATACCCATTCTCGTAGCTTTTGTAGGATCTCGACCTCGACGAGTGCTTGCTGATGGAAGCGCTTCTTATTCCTAATGATTTTGATCGCGACCAGAACGCCGGTCCTGTGATCGATGCAACGGACGACTTGTCCGAAACTGCCTTTTCCAAGTATATCGACAATCTCGTATCGGTAAGCTAGATGATCGCCGGTTACAATGTTGTAATCCCCGCGATCGTCGTCGTAGCCGAAATTAGCCACCTCTGTGCTCAAGTCTCCGACATGCTTCTTAGCGTCTTTCGTGCCACAGAAATATATGTCCTTGTAGTCGATGATCTCTCCGCGTTCGAAGATATTGAGTTGTGCCATCCGTAGCGCTGCATTGGGACCAACTCGCTCCTTGGCAGTCGCCCTTCGCCTCAGTGCGTCGACTTCTTTCGCAGCAACTTCGGTCTCTTTTCGTTTCAAAGCAAGCTTTTTCATCTCATCTTCGGCATGCAAGTCATCTCTGTCAAGTATCGGTTCCATAGATTGTGCTTCCTTTAAGAAGTCCTTGAGGCTAAGAGAGTTTTCACTCGGTGCACCTTCCAGAGCAGCCCTGGCGGTCCTCTTCGAGCCTGTATTTGCAGCGACCTCTTGAGACCCTGGCTCCTTCTTGTCATTGTCGGTACTCTCGAATGTACTGCTTCGTAGACGATCGTGCTGGGCCTTGCTAGGCGCCACTGCCCTTGACACGTTTATTTTAGCGCGAGGTTGGTTGTTGTGCTGGGATGGGCTGGGACTCGAAAGCAGAGGGCCATTCCAGGTAGCAGAGGCTGGCAATTTGGGTGGAGGCATCTCGTCATGCTTGGGAGGTTTTGGTGGTGGTTCCGCATCTCTCTCTGCTGTAGTTTGCGCTTTTGAGATGCTTCGCTTTCGTGTCAAGCTCAACTTACGACGGATAGAACTACCGAGTGAATTCGTGCTGGGTTCTAAAGAGCTGGCAGTGTCCATGCTCGAAGGATCATCCTTAGACGGTTTCCTTGGCTTTTGCAAGCGCGGACCGGTCAGTTTCGCCGGTTTCGCCTCGGCACCCATGTCGAAGGTATTAGATTTCTCCAGTCTACGGTAGCCAAAGTCCCCGCTAGACTTGGGAAGAGAGGACGAAACGAAAGGTGACATAGAGGTGCGGCTTGCGGTGAGCGCATAAGAGTCAGAAGGGTTCGGCACTGTAGTGCTCGAGCTGCTGGGTGTGCGGTAAGACAAGACTTCAGGCCTCATGCTGTAGTGAGAGCTGCTACTGCGAAGTTGCGCAGACAGAGGTGCGCTATCATCATCATAACAGTTCCTCGAGAAGCTGGCCTTCGAAGCAGTCATGGGTGTGGTGGGAGTCCCCTTGGGTCCTAGCTTAGGAGGGGGTGTAATATTGCCAGCATTGTTGCCGAGGGAAGCTTCGTGAAGAGCAGCAATCTTTGAAGCGGTCGGTGTGCTCAATGGTAGAAGGTTCAACGGCGGTAGCCTTAAAGGCTGCAAGGTCCGCCTGTTGGTAGTACTCGCTCCATTGTTGGGTTTTCTCTCCGTGGCAGGCTCCGTGTCAACCGCATTGTGACGGTTACTCTGATGATTTCGTCGGTTCGTTCGAGTGGACTCAGTATCGATCGGTGACGGCACGTCTCCTGAGGCTGATGTGCTGTTCAGACTACTGACATCGTTGCCCAGACTGGACTTGCGTGTAGAAAAAAAAGGTGGATGTTCAAATTCTCCCTTTGGAGACTCGTAGGCCTTGGGAATCGCAGGAACTGGTGGGACGATTTCCTCATCTCCTACAGGTCCACTGTCATTCCGCGTCTTGACTGTAGGTAATCTGGAGGTCGAGAAGTTTTGGGAGATGCGCAGTGAGCCGGAAGAGGCTAGACAAGAGTTGTAGCTCGTGGTTGACGAATTTGAGACACCTGAGCTATATGACTTACGATTAGGATCCGGCGTTGTTCGCGAAGATGACGGCGTCACACTTTTTCTTGGAGCTATGGAAGGTGAAGAAACATGTGGTAGGTCTGATGGAGAAGGAGGGTCAGGTTGAGGTGTTGGTGGGGTACGAGGCATAGGTGGTGGATTTGGCATCATAGACATCCTCTTTAATATTCGGGCATCTGTTGGACTGATTGTCCTTGCCCCTAGTCCGGTAGCGTGTGAGCTCCCAGGCATCATCGATATTCTCTTAAGGGATGAAGGGGTTATCGTCCTGTGATAACTCGGCCTTCCTGGTGAACGAGCTATCGTCGTTGGTGAGGTGAAGTTTTGGTCAGGAGTGCCTGTGGGTGTGAAGAACTGCTCTGGTATATGTATTCTTCTTGGGGGCGGCTGTAATGATTTAGTCTTGGTATGGCGAAGGCCTTCAAATCCACCACCCTGGGAATCTGAAACGATTCGACGAGCAGCACTATCCAATATATCGTTCGAACTAACAGTCTCTCCAAGCCCTGCCTGCGCTAGGGTTGGCCTTCGATGTGGATACGATGTTCCTCCAGACTCGATGGTCAAGATGCCTGGGCCGACGGACTTTCGGGGTGCTCGCACCGTTAGGGCATTGACGGTAGCATCAGTCTGAGGGGCAGGGAAATAAGTCTTGCGCCGGGCTCGGGCTGAAGCTGGCCCATTCGAATGCGCCATCTTATCAAGATCCGCTGTAGGTGGCCCCCTTTGTTGTGCACTGCTGTTATGTCGACGAAGCGAAGAGCCATTGAGACCGATACGAGACCCAAGTTGAGTCGAATCTATTGTCTTCGAAGGTCCACTTGAACTCGTTTGATGGGCTATCGAAGTAGACACACTCGGATTGACCCCTAAGGCTCCACCAGGGGCTGGCAACGAGTTGTTATCAGGATTACCGGACCCAATGCTGGAGTGCAGATCGTCGAAGTTGGCAGAAGGGAGAAATTCGAAGGAACCTTGTGAGGTATGCCGTTTGCCAACAGGAGCTAGAGGGCCAAAGCTGCTTCTGGACGAATTACTGGCAGAAGGGTGCTTCGTATAGGCCTCATCGGACCCGTTCGGAGCATTATTCCGCTGTACGACTTGTTGATTAAATAGGCCACTGTAGGCTAGCCTAAGTCAATCAGTAACACGATCGGCTTAGCTTTTCAAGCAATCATGACACGTACCGTTTTGAGGGAGAAGCCTGCAGAGAGCCGGGGGGCTGCAATACCCTCTGCTCCCTAAATGAGGGCTGCCTTCGTCGAATGGCGGGGGTAGGCAAGGGATCGGGTCTGATGCCCGATGATGGTGTGGGCTCAGCTGGTCGTGGAGGCTTCACACGACCTGGCAAATCCGTGTGCAATCTTTTTGAAGCAAGTCCATCACCTGTAGTTTAGGTCAACGATCATCCTCCGCCGGCATCCAATTGTTCGAGTCCACAGGATATCGAACGTACCTTCAGAGCCTGATTGTTCTCTACGAGGAGGATGGAGAGTCCTTAATGGAAGATCACGTTGTTTCCAATCCCCATCGTCGCTGCCGTCGTTTCCCATCAACTGCCCAGCGCTTGATGCGGTCTGCATGTCCTTTCCCATAGGCTACCCCAGTCGTAATCCAGATCAAATCCCCAAGTCTTTCCGAATTGCTTGCAGGAGCCTACGCAATGGATGCGTCCATATTGTTCTAGTCATACCCCCATCTTTCCGTGCCTTTGTAGACCAGCCGTTGCACGAGTGGTCGTGCGTTTGGGCCAATGTAGGCTGAGACCACAGCTTTCGACAGTCCTCAATATGTGTCAGATCGGGTTCCCGGTGTTAATCGAGTTCGGGGTCCAATGATTGGCCACATGCAAGACAGGCTCATTCGGAGCTTTTTGTTCTGAGCAAGGAACCTCCTGCGGGAACGACAGGGGTAGTTCTAGTTCTATGGTCCACGCCAAGACATATTCTAGAACTAAAGTACTTTATAACTCCGTAGACGGAGACCTATCTATACACCTACACAAGGCCAACATCCTCCGCAATGTGGATCTATATCAATTGAGCGAACAACGAGGTGTTTCTTGAGCTCGAAAGCCTAATCATAACATCCGGCTCTGCGTTGCTCTGGCATTATAGCAAGCAGTTACTCTCTCCCATACGCCATTGCCATTGTTGGGCACTTGCGGTCTTCCTCTATCTCGCCTACAACGCGTGAGGTAGGTCTTTCCCAATGGCCGACGTAGACGATAAAGAGAAAGCTCAAAAGCTCGCAGCAGCAAAGAAGAGGGTGTGTTACCTCTGACGATATGCATATCGCGAAGCGCACGAATGCTGATTCCACTCCAGTTCGAGCAACTAAAGAAGCAGAAGGGGAAAGGCCAAACAAATCAGGCCCCAAACAAGAAGGATGACACTAATAACCTCAAGGAGGACAAAGCTCCCCTCGCCGGCGAAGCCGCTGAGCAAGCTGGAGAGACAGCGGAAATGTCGAAGTCCCCTACTGATGGGGCAGATGAGAATCACGATGGTACCGCTGCTAGCAATAAAAGTGAGATGGAGGTAGAGAAAGAGTCAGAAGATGACGTTGAGCTTCCCCCAACATCGCCTCATAAACGCCAGCCTTCGTTGAGCCTTCAGTCCAAGATGCGATCATCGTCATTCCGACGGTCGTCAGTGTCTCAGAGGCCACTGTCGCCCAATGGAACGAAATCTCCTGAACTTCCAGTGCTCACGCCTGACGGCGACTCTGTCACTTCAATATACCGCAAGCAGGCTGCACGGCTAGAAGAGTTAGAGAAAGAAAACAGACGCCTTGCCAGGGAATCTCAGGAGGTCGAGAAGAAGTGGAGGCATACAGAGGAAGAATTGGAGGAACTACGAGAAGCGAACGGAGAGGCTGCCGAGCTGGGATTGAGAGCGCAAAGAGCAGAGGCTCAGCTGGAGGAACTCAACAAGCTGGTCCGAACATCAATTATCTTCACTCTTACCTAATGGATGCTGATCGGATTCTTAGAAACAAGAAAATACCTCACTCCAACGACAAAACTCCCAGCTCCAATCCCAATCCAAACGCCATGTCTCTTCGCCCAGTCAAGTCACCAACTCCTCCATTCCACTGTCATCTCTGCAAGCCCAGCTCGACAGCAAAAGCTCTACGATCGAATCCATGGAAATGGAGATCTCGAACCTTCGCTCTCAACACGAAAAATCCAGCTCATCTACGACGTCCCACTCGGAGCAGGTCTCGGCTCTCGAAGACAAGCTTGACCGAGCCGAGCGAGCCGCCGGCGCTGCGCAACGTGAGCTCCAAGACGTGAGGAAAAGTCTGGAAAGGGCGAGCGAGAAGGCCGTGAAAGAAGGTAGCGAGCGTACTTCTGCAGAGACGAAGATACGAAGTCTTGGACGCGAAGCTGAGGAATCCAAGCAGGCTGCTGAGAGCTCGATGAGACGTGTGGACACCCTCGAGAAAAAGCTCGCCGCCTTGACGACCCTGCACAAAGATGCCGATGGCCGACGTCAGGCAGCAGAGCGGGAACGTGAAAAGTTAGAGAAGGAAGCATCGGATATGCGACGTCGACTAGCCGGCTTGGAGAACGAGAACCTACGACTACGCGAAGAAAGGGAAAGGAATCGCAAACGGGAAGCGAGTGGTGCCGACGACGAGGGCGTCGACGAGTTGGAAGACGAAGAGAGAAGGCGGCTCGAAAGCAAAGTCCGCGGTCTGGAAGGCGAAGTGCATGAGCTGCGTCGTGGCGTGTGGAGGGACAAGCGGAATCAGCTTGGCGGTACGGACGAAGATGGAGCAATGAGTCCCGGCTCCAAATTCGACGATATCGATCTTACGGGCGAATCACCTGGCTATCGGCGACTGAGCATGGTTGGTGGTAGGGGCTCGAGCTTTTCCAACGTGCTGAGTAGTGGCTTCAATGTTTTTACTGGTGGTGGTGGTGGCGGTAGGGACGATCAGGGATTCTTGGAGGGAGGGGAGGATGATTTCGATGAGGATGCTTTTAGGCTAGCGCAGGAGGAGGAGGCGAGGAAGAGGGTGGAGAGAGTTAGGGAGGTGAAGAAGGGATTGAAGGATTGGGAGGGGTGGAGGATGGATATTGTGGATGTTAGGGTTGGGGGCGGTGGTGCTGGAGAGATCTTTGATGTCTGATGGATTCGTGTGCTTGGGAAAGCTGTATTGGCCACTCTCTGAGTTTCAGATGTATATGCTATAGCTGAGAGGATTGTCATAAAAAGCATTATCTCAGGAAATCGACTTTACAACATAGCAGGAACGATCTGTGGTTATGTATCAATGTCTTTCTCCTACGAGCAGAACGCCGACCAGGATTGATGGATTTTGTGAACAGACAGGACGGCTGTGTATACATGCATGGACTAATTCCCGTGGAAAAGTGTGCTACAATTCCCACACACGATGGACCGGGCCGATATTTAATCGAAAAGACTGTTTAGATTGATTCAAGTCCAATGCATGAAGGGTCATCATCCCTTAATAACCTAATTACCTGATCTCTCCTCGACTAACCAGGCATGCTAGATATAACATCTCAAAACCCCCGCCATCCATTATCCATTATCCATAACTCAATCCAGATTCCTATAGCTATCACACATCCCAACCTCCTCACATCACCGCAACCCCCACCACAACCACAACCACAACCGCCACCAACAAACCCCCAGTACTAACCCCATCCCCCAACCCCGCCGCTCCACCCGCAAACGTCGCAATGGGTCCAGCTACCTTGCTCAAGGTACCATGGGTGGGTGCTGGTATAGGATTGGCGCCTTGGGGCTTGAGCGTGTGGGGGATTGGATAGGGTGGGTTTGCGATTGGGCGAGGGAGAATGATGCTGGCGTAGTCGGGTTGGGCGGGGTAGATTATGGCGGCTGTGGTGGTGGTGGTGGATGTGGATGTAGCTGAGGGAGTGGGATTAGGAGGGGTTGGGACGTGGGTGGTGATAGGTAAGTTGGGGGCGGAGGTCAGTATTGCATGGCAGAGGCCGTTGTAGGCGATGGCGCTGTCGCAGGGGTGGTTTTGGTAGCTGGTGTCGGGCGAATTTGATGTTGTGGGTTGGGGACCGATGGGTGTGGTGTAGCTGCTGGATGGAGGGGCTGGGACGGGTGGATGGAGGGTTGTACTGGTGCTGCTTGGTATTGGGATCAGAGTACGGGTGGCGGTTATCGTGATCCCTTCTGAGCTGAGTGACAAGCTGGGCAGCGTGCTGGTTGTGGCGGTGGGGGTACTTGATTGTGTTATCGAAGCGGAAATTTCGATGGACGTGATCCCCGTTCCAATTGCAGCAGTTGTGGAGCCCAAGCTGGAGTTTGCATCGATGCCGCTCATTGCCAATGCAGAAGCTGGCTCATCGACGGATAGAGTCCCGCTAGGAGACAAAAGAGTTGAGAGCGACAAGCTTGTAATAGATAATGTCGCCGAAGTCATCGCATCAAAACTTGCAGTCCCGCGAAGGGACGCCGATGCAGAAAAGGATGCGCTGGTAAGAGTCGTATCGGTGCTGATCGTTGATATGAGCAGCGACGGGGTTGGCGTGACAGTGGCGCTTTCGGTGACAACCACGGATAGCGAGCTGGGAGTGGTGATATGAATGCTAGTCGCCGGTAGTATAAGGCTCGTGCTCTCCAATACAGCTGTAGAAGACGAGGGACTGAATATGGTGATACTGCTGTCGATCGTCGGTAGGAATGATATCGAAGGAATAGACGACGTGCTGGGACTCCCGGTAACGCTGTCGCTCATCGATATGATTGATATTGGTGGGGCGAAGGACGAGCTGGGTATGGTGTTGATGCTGCTGTTCGTCTGTAAGACTATCGACGGTGTTGGCGTGGTCCGAATGGCAGAATCTGTTTCTGTTGAGACTTGAGGATTCAAGGTGGTGCTCAAGTTGCCAAAGCCAGTGGGTCTCAAAGGTACAATGAACGAGGCAGTCGAGGACACCTCCACACTGGTGAGGCCAGTGATAGAAAACGGAGCAAGATTCTTAGGATATGCAACGCCATCGTACGAGCAGGCTGCATTGCCTGCATTTCCGGCCCTTTCGAAGCCTAGGACAATTAGCGAGTTCGGGCTGAGGGCACGACATTGCCCAGTACTAAGAGAGACTTACACAGCGTGGAGCCTTTAGGCCCAACTGGGCTGACTCCATCGAGGCTGTCAAATGCTGTTAATGACAATTCGGTCTGCGGGGTGATAGCTGAAGGCATACAGGTCGCTGCAATTGCTGCTGTATCCCCCCACACCAGCTGGGCAGAGTATAATAGTGTCGGTCCGTAGTGAAGCTCCAAAGCAATAAGTGCCTCCCGCTGGTGGACAGTCCCAATATCCTGTAGACGGGTCGCTATATAGTGTAAATAGCTAGGTCTCATACTTCTTGCAAGGTCTTCCAGCAACTGAAAAGTGGGAAGACATACAAGACAACTTGGCCCCTCACTAAGGCTGCACCAACACCCAAGACAAGAACAGTGATTCTCATGCCGTGCGGCACTTGACCTCTTCGCGTATAATGATGCAAAGGAAGATGATACAGCTGCAGATACTTCGCCTCGAAAACTGGATGGCTAAAGGTATAAGAAGGTGCGGCATTATAGACCATGTGTAACGTGAAGATTGTTTTCGACGTGAAGGAAAAGCTTCATTTTCGCAACCGGATAGCAAACCCTGAAAGGGTTTCGGTCGCCTTCGTTCACGTCCGAGTACTTGCCTCACGCGCACAAATTCAAAAGACACTTTCAAAACCCTTACTCTCAACGTCTTCCAAAAAGAGGGTCCAGAACTGTAGAAAAAATGCAGACCACACCTTATCAGCTCTTATACAGTTGACTAGCTGATATGTTATGAGCTATCTCAAATTCGCGCCTATGCTGTCTCATCATACAGTAATGGATCTTGTCCTTGAAAACCTCCGCGAATATGTTACGATTGCTATGGAATGAAATGTACGAACCTTTGGCTGGTACTAGAGCCAAGACAGCAAGGATCAAGGACCAAGTAGGGCGAGCTGGATGATACCTCATTGCTGCTGGAAGCTGTATGCTCGTGTAATGGAAAGCTGATTGATAAATAAATACAATCCATATACTCTACCTTTGCGTACCCACGATAGCTAATCAGCACACATCATTAATGTTTTTTCATCTCTAGTAGCCTCCTTGAAGCTCTGATGGTCTTGTTTGAGATTGTCTGCTATGGACATGGAGGAGTCCTCGCTTAACAGATGAAGCACTTCGGCCCACAACTGTCATTTGTTGTATTTGGTTGTGACTATTGTATATCTCGATAGTATTTGTTGTAAGTTAATTTTCCGGCTATTTCTTTAGCGGTCACAGCACTGAGCGAAGACATTAGTGGGATTCAGACTGTTCGGAAGAGGGCGGACCGTACACTATCTGATTGGCTAGTTCTAAAGCACCTGACTAAGCAGATAATATCATCCCTTACTCTCTTCAATCGTCTGTCGTAAGGTTGACTGGTCTCCAAGACCCTTTGAAGCGGAAAGCAGGTAGTGCAGACTTGGACGAGGGTAAATATTAGGTCAGTCCGACTTAGAGGTAGAATAGGTACATCGGTTCTAGTCTTTTAGGCGTGTCTAACAAATCTCAAAAAAACCATTTGGCGAGACAAATGACACCAACGACGACTTGGATGAGGCCGAATTCGCACGGATCCGGTCGCAACCTAAGTCTGTCTTTAGACGGCCTCCCCTTATGCGAAAACACCAGCGACGTAGAGAAGAATATTGCTCAAGTCAGTCCAGTGAACTTGGTAGTACTCAAGGTGTATGCATTTCCGACTAGCACTCGGGATCTCTCTTGATATGCTTTACATAACCCTCTTGTGGTGAATAAGGACGAGGAAAAAAGACTACCAGACGTCGCTGTTCTACCACCTCACCTGGCGTTTCAACTACTACCCCACCTACTACCTCTCTCTTATACCATCCTACCGCTCCAAACGTCGCGCTGTCCTTTGATCGCGTCACGCCTATCATCAGAGGTAATCAAGTCGGGGCGGCAGTGAAGAGGAGAGAGGAAGGAAACGTTTGGCCGAGCGGGAAACAATGAATGAGATCGCTAGGAAGCTTGGGGAAGGAGGAAATAGTGCTGGAAGCGAGTACCTGCGTTTAGATAAGGCAGGGAGGATATGCATCGGGTAAAGGCTACGCAGATCCTCACGCTCCTAATCCTGTTGATGCCACGTCTCTTGGTCTGCTGGGCAACAGAGCTACCAATGTACATCTGAGTCCCATCAAAAAGTGGAAGGCTAGCAGACTGGATGCAAATGGGTCGCGAACGAAGACGAGATTTGTCACTGATAGAGGTAGTTAACGTGGTGGGTCGTGAGAGCATTGGAGGACATTTTGAGGGATATGCACATTAACAGGATGACGATAACGAGTCGGAGGTAGTTTAGAAGTTGTTCAATCTGTGTAAAGAAGAGAGAGAAGTCGAGCCAAGGAAACCGTGTCGTTGAGGTCGTTACTGATGGGTTTTGTATTCGTTGAAGTTGCTGCTTGAATGGTGAGCAAGATATTGCATGACAGCGAGAGATGGCACCTACCGATCGCCAAACAATGCGCCAGTTACTATGGTCATATCTCTGCGTCTTCTTGGGTCCACACCTTCGTTGTGCTCGAGTGGGCCTGTCCTCTTCTGCGCCGCACCCTAAGCTCTTACCCTCCTGGTGACAGATCTCGAAAAATTCGAATGTCACACTTTCGTTGTGCTCGAACGAGCCTGTCCTCTTCTCCGCCGCACCCTAAGCTCTTACCCGCCTAGTAACATATATCCAAAAACTTTTAATAGCAACGCTCCGTGCAATCGGTCCAAATCATACGTACGCGGATGCAATTCATGGTCATGCCCAACAGCTGGTGGAGGCGTCCGACTTTACCGTTGGTGTTGCACCCATCCTTGATCCTCAAGCCGCGATAGCCTCCTTCCTGGAGAAAATCCGTAGCTTGAGGACGAGGATGGGAGCAAGCGTGTACACTGATATGTAAACGTCTCTTCCGAGGACATCTATCGGTCCCGATCATCGCGCACGAATCATTCATGTCGTAAGATTGTATGAAATGGTACCGTTCTGGTTCATGTGAAAAGATAGGCAGGGCGTCTTGTGCTTTGGCCTCGACGACAGGCTGCTCTAGTGTCCAATGATACTCATCAATATGCAACCACTCCTCAACACGCATAAAGTCATTAGGAGGCAACCACTTCAAGGAAATCGGATCGGTACTATCAGTGCTGCCGCCGAGTGTGTCGTAAGCAATTATCTTTCCTTGGGAAACCCAATCTGGAAAACTCGCATTCGGCAATTGGACAATAGTATCTAGGCCTACGACCAATGCTTTGGTGGCAGCTCGAGGTGTGACGCTCCAGATCTTGAACTCGATAAAAACCTTTTGAAGTGCAAGTAGGTATTTGACATTTGATGTCCCGCTTATGAGTTTTGGAGTGTTTGCTAATTCTCGATTAGCGGGCTAGAAACCGAATGCAGAAGTCATGGTAAAATGGATTAAACAGACGTACTTGAGCTCATGACGGCGCAGGTACTGCTTGTGGCATTGTGCACAGTGGAATTTAGCATCTGATACTCTTGCTTGAGAGTCTCTGACGTGATCGCTAGGGCTTGAAGTTGTTGCGTCTGAATCGCGTGGTGTAGGACCCTCAACGACATCTCGGTAGACATTATGCTCGAATTGAGATGTATAGTCCATGCTGGGCTGTGCAAAATTCTGGTCAAGTAGATGTCGTTCCGGGCCTGGAGATATTGGAGCTGTCTCTCTGCCATTTCCCAGCTCAGCAATGTGCTCAGAAGGGACTCCATGGCGGGCGACACCTTCGACTCTGGTTCGATTTGGATCACGAACGGTGACTTTAGACCAATTGGTCTTGCACAAAGTTTCGAGGGAGCCTGTACCGTCAAAATTCGAGCCAGTGTTCGGTGTGTATGAGTTTCCATAGCTGTCGGACTCGAGAGGAGAGTCGGAAAGGGCGTCCTGGGGCTGCTTACTCTGAGCTGCGATTGACGAATCGTAGGGAACGTAGCTGAATTGATTGGCATTGACCTCTGGCCTATGGTGCGATGTATTTATAAATCGGTGAGTGACACCGCCAGTCGATAAAGATGGGTTGCTAGGACAATGGGTGAAGTCGACGAGAGCTTGTGACGTGACTGCTCCTGACGGTTGGTGGCCTGAATTATCACTGAATTCCGGTGGGATTTGTGGAATGGTGACAGCCAAACACGACTGCACTCCGATATAGGTACCAATTCCAAACTCGTTTGGTGATAACGAAAATGAATAATTCGATTGGGATTCTCCAGGAAAGGAAAATTGGGGGCCTAGTTCTACTTCGCAGCACTTGCTAGGCAGACTATCTCCGCTTTCGTTTTCCTGTTCTCCAACAATATACTGTAAATGGTCATTGAAGTGCCAACATGGAGAAGGAGCGGAGAAGGGATTTGCCCGTATGTAATCTTCACTCAAAGTCGGAAATCCTGAAGGAGTGAAGGACCGAGTGGGTGCAGGAGTGGGTAAGTGCTGAAGAGAAGCGGGAGCCGATGGCCCTAATGTAAGATCTCTTGGATCTACATAGGGTTGGAAATGCCTTTGGTCCTGATGAGCAGGGATAACAGTGTCATATGTTCCTCCGAGGATTGGTGATGGCGGAGACTATACGTCTCCGCGGCACATTTGGCCTGTTGGTCGAGGGACAAAAGATGTTGTATGGCAAGGCTACTGGTGGTGAGCTTCTAAGGGTCGTCTGCAGCCCCCGCTCCCCCGGATACCAGAAAGGATCTGGTCCGCCGGAGGAGGTGGCTTTCTATTGATTGGGATGCCTTGTAGTATTCGATATCGAAAAAAGAGAATGGTGCGAGAAAGAGGAATGTATCTGGCAGAGCTTGGGGATAAATACATTCGCCCACAGGGCGGCCGGGGGGCCTCTGAGACCTGCCAATCGAACACAGCCTCAGCGGAGTGAACTAGCGTCATCGTGCATAGACCATCCAACCAATGGGGGCCACAGTCGGTCGAGAGGCCTCCCATTTCGCCCTTTTTCTTCTTGCCATACTAAAAGTAGCTACTGTGAAGTATGAAAAGCACCAAGTCATCTCCAGTGGGAACTGATAAAATCATGATTTATACAGAGTCAGGCTACATTCCTACTATGACACAGTTCTTCTGGCCTTTAAGGCAAATACGTGTCGGTGCGTAGTAAGCCTTTTGATCTCGCCACTGCCGAGCTCGAGGGACGATCTCACCATGGGTGGCCTCTTGAATGTCAGGCCTCTTGAATGTCGAGGCTCTTGCATCTCAAGGCTCTTGCATCTCAAGGCTCTTGCATCTCAAGGCTCTTGCATCTCAAGGCTCTTGCATCTCAAGGCTCTTGCATCTCAGGGCTCTTGCATCTCAGGTCTCTTGCATCTCAGGGCTCTTGCATCTCAGGTCTCTTGCATCTCAGGTCTCTTGCATCTCAGGTCTCTTGCATCTCAGGTCTCTTGCATCTCAGGCCTCATGAATGTCAGGGTACAGCGGCAAACCGCGCTTGAATTCATCATGGCTGGTTTTGGCAATAGTAGGCCTCTCGATCTCTTAACTGCCGAGCTCGAGGGGTGGCTTCATGGTGGTGGGCCTCTCGCGGTCCAAAATCGACAGGCCGTTGGCGTGTTAGGCCTCAGCAATGAACCGCGCTTAAGTTCATCATAGCTGGGATTGGCAACAGCAGGCCTCTCGAGAATCAATTATATATCAGTGCTGCTACCGAGACTCGAGAGCATGTTGCACAACATATATGCATCCTATCTCCTTAGGAAAGAGCGCATCTTACCAGCTTCACTCGATCAACGGCCCCTTCTGATACACAAAGATGACAACAACAGGTTCATCGTAATTATACCAGGTTTTCCGGCCCTAACTCAGACTATACTAATAACAGACTTTAGCAGCGAGGGACAAAGGCTCAGCGAAAATCACTTGACTGATCACAACGCCAACCACCAGCGCATTGAGGGACTTCAGGAGAAGCAAACGACAAAACGCTTCCGTGAAGAGGATGACTCATATTGTCGATTTCTCGTCACTGGGGAATCGGTCCATCAGCAAAAAGCCCAAGCAAAGCAAAAAGCCCAAGCAAAGAGAGATTTGTCCTAACAACAAGGGCGGTAAGTAGCAATCCCCGAGATATTAAACCCCTCAAAGCTAATGTTCGACTAAGAAGATCGACATTTCCAGGTGGACTCGAGCGTGATACCACGGCTAGAACTGTTTAGGTGGTTTACAGTCAATACTTGTCAGTGGAATGAGATTGAAAGACGAGCACTCGGGGAGTAATGTAGCGGATAGCAAGACGAAATCAAATCTCAGGCCACATCTGTTAGATTTGCTATTCTTGCCGCCTCGACAGCATTCGTGATATCTAAGAGCTCCTGAACAGTCGATCCAGATGACGGAGAACCATAACCAAGGGTAATACCTCCAGTGGCATTCGTATTCGATAGTACAATAGGCTGGCCGACCCTCAATGCGTAATCGAATCTAGAGCCTCAAGCGTAGACGACAACTGTGAGTACCTCATGTGCTCCTTAGGGTAGTGACTAGAAAGTATATGTCCGCATGGATTTATAACACATACCAGCATAGCCATGTCCCCCTATGCCACCATATCGCACCGCTGCACGATGACCTACGGAGACATCAGAGTTAATATTGCCTGGGCCGGATGCGTGGCTGGGTCGTGCCACATAGATAAAGCGGCAAATTACAAAAATGCCACACTTTTCTGGAATATTTTCAAAAATGCCACCCCCATATTTCAAAAATACCACACCTCCACCCCGGAAGCAGGGCGCATCAGTCCCAGGGCCGCTTTCAGGCCTAAGACTCCGGGTAGAAGACCCCGTAGCAGCCGCCGTAGTCCGGCTACCTTAGTAGGGCTCCCGACGCAATTACCTAGCCTGAGAAAAGAGCGCTGAGTACCCTAAGCTCTAGGGATACGTCCCTTAAGATATTATATTTTACCACTAAAATTATTATTCCTTATAATAATAGTGACGGTCGGGAGGTTTATATAGGAGGTCTCTAGGCCTGCCTATGCCCTAGGGACGGACGTCCCTGCTACGGGGGCTGCTGCGGGGTGTTTTACGCTGCAAGGGGGCTGATGCGCCCCCTCCGGGATACGCAATTTTCCAGGTGTGGTATTTTTGAAATATAGGGGTGGCATTTTTGAAAATATTCCAGAAAAGTGTGGTATTTTTGTAATTTGCCGTAGATAAAGCGTTGATTACCGAGTAGGGTTTACCAAGTTCAAGGAATGTCCTGTACGTACAAGTCGATACATAAAACCCCGCTAGCTATAGCTTAGCGCGCGTAGGTCTTTATTATCGCTACTTTAAGGGCGCTAGGAGGGTGAACTAAATAATACGTACAGCCTGTTTTACTAATAAGGCTACTAGAAGCCTTTTATATATAAAGATAATATTATAGTATTAGTTACTAGAAAATACCTGTAAAAATTCAAGATTTTTACTTAGGAAAAGTATACTTAAAAGTATAGTTCTTTTACTTATTAGTAAGTAATAATAGTTATAAGGTAAATTTAAGTCTAAATATAATAGATATTCGTATAAACTCTTATAGATACTAAGACCCCCCCTTAAGTATTATAGGAGATATAAGGTAAATATTACTAAAAATATTAATTTTAGATCTAAGGGCTTATTTATAATAGTTACCTAGTACTAGAGTATTAATAAATAGTTATTAGGCCTACTTATATTATAACTCTACTATAACGTTACTATTTAAGACTAATAGGGTATAACTAAGTATACTATTATTAGATAACTTATTATATTAGTTATTATTAAGAAAAGATGTTAATGTAATCTACCCCTAAACGAGACATACCCCTAAACGAGACACTACCCCACCCCGACACGTCTTTTTAATAAAACACGAAAATGCCCCCCAACTATAAAAGCGATCAAGAAGCTAGAATCTCTCAAGCTATCGAAGCTATCCATAGTAATACTTCCCTAAGTATACGCGCCGCAGCCCGCGCCTACGACGTCCCTCGTTTAACTTTAGCCAAGCGTCTTCGTGGGTAGCTAACATATCAATAATCCCGGATAGCTAACCGAAAGCTCCTCCCTACGGAAGAAGAAGCTCTTTTCTAATGGGTTCTATCTATAGGCGAACGGGGGTTTCCACCGCGGATCTCTACTATACGTAAAATGGCTGATATTCTTCTTTCAACGCGCGCTGGATCCCCCGCCAACGTATTACCTATTACAGGCGAAAATTAGGTCCGTAAATTTATTAATCGTTATAAGCAGCTTAAATCGAAGTATACACGAAAGTACGACTACTAACGGGCTTTATGCGAGGACCCTAAGGCTATAAGTAACTGGTTTCGGCTCGTAGAGAATACGCGGGCGAAATATGGTATCCCAGACGAAGACGTCTATAATTTTGACGAAACGGGGTTCTAAATAGGGGTTATAGGTACCGCCAAAGTAGTAATAGGGTTACAAAGAGCCGGGAAAGCACTCGTTACACAGCCAGGAAATCGAGAATGGGTGACAGCCGTGGAAGCTGTCAACGCTAGTGGCTGGGCCATACCTCCTATAATTATCTTCGCAGGTAAGATGCATCAGGCTGCGTGGTATAAGGTCCTGCCACCGCAGTGGACGATTACTGTCAGTGAAAATGGGTGGACCACCGACAAGATTGGCCTGATTTGGCTTCAGAACGTATTTAATGAATATATAAAGGTACGTACGGTTAGGTAGTATCGACTACTAATCTTGGACGGCCATGGAAGCCACGCGACCCCCGAATTCAACCGCTTCTACTTAGATAACGCGATTATAACCTTATATATGCTACCGCATTCGTCGTATCTACTGCAGCCATTAGATATCGGCTGCTTTTCACCGCTAAAACGCGCGTATAGACATCAGGTAGAAAGCTACATGCGGCTTAGACGCAACCATATCGACAAGCTCGACTTCTTAGAGGCTTTTAAACCTGCCCGCGTAGTAGCCCTAAGTTCATTGAATATCCGCAGCGGATTTACTGCAGCTGGACTAGTGCTATATAATCCTAAGCGAGTCCTGTCGCGCCTCCAGTTCAAGCTACGAACGCCTACCCCCCCGGCATTAGAGACGACTATAGCAGCCTGTTAAACCCCTAAAACACCCTATACCGTTGCTTAATTGGCTCAGGAATATACTATAATCAAGGGGTTACTGAAACGGCGTTTAAAAAGCCCCCCAAGTCCGACGGAACAGGCGCTGAAGCGGGTAGTTAAAGGGTGTCAAATGGCTATACATAACGCAGCCCTTTTAGCCAGCGAAATCAAGGATCTACGGGCCATAAGCGCGCGTTAAAAGCGTAAGCGAGAAACTCCTCGCTCATATATAGCTAGTAGGGGGGTTCTAACTGCGGAGGAAGGACGAGATCGTGTTAAAAGAGCTCGAATAGCTGATACGGCTGTTTTAAGCGGAGTTACTACGCAAGCTTCTAGCCGCGCGCTACCAAAATGTAGTATATATAACTCGCTGGAGTATAATGCCAGGGTATGTCCGACACGTATAGCTTGATTTCTAGGTGTAAAGAGTTTGATTCCATGGAAGTTTGTTGATATTTCGTACGTTGGTTGTATTTCGGGGTGGGGCAGTGTCTCGTTTGGGGGTATGTCTCGTTTGGGGGTAGATTACGTTATTATTATTAAGATAGAAGTATTAAAAGACTAATACTATCTACTAGGTACTTAACTAACTACGGGATATCTAATATAATAATATTCTATTCTATTAATAACTTCTACGCTACTAGACTATTTAATATAATTCTTTAATTATTATATCCCTTATATTATAATATATCTTTTATACTCTTATAATAACTATTAATAGTCCTATTAGATTTATCGCGTTAATATAGAGGAATCTATTAGATATAAAAGTTAGTACGGCCTAGTATTTAATAAACTAAATAGTAGAATAGCTTATTTTTATTATTAAAAAGTCTAATATTATAGTCTAATATAAAGATTAAACTATATAACTAAGTATAGTATTAGGCCGTTTTTATACTTCTAATATTATAATTAATATTCTTATAAGCTACTAAGTAGCTATTAATAAGATCTAGGTATTAATAATAAGTTATAACTAATATATTAGGGGTAGTCTACCTATTATCTAATAGTACCTACTTATATATAATATTTCTTTATTAGGAACTAGATTAGAAGGCTAGTTCCTAAGGGCTAGAATAGATAGTATAAACTACTAGTAAGTAGGTAGTATTATAAAGGTAGACTTAATACTCTAGTAACTTTATAGTTATAAAAGAACTAATCTCTACTTTCTAAAGAGGTAGAGGGAGGACTATCTAAATACCCCTTAAAGAAGCTACCTAGCCTCTTAGATATCCGGATAAAAGGATATCTATTAAGATAATAAGAAGCTGAACTAATACTACTAGAATATAACTAATAGGCCGTATTATACTAGCTAGATATATTAAGATATCCTAATAATTACCTCCCCTTTAAGGGTATTTATCCCTAAATACTAACTATTACTATCTATAATAGGACTCGTTAAAAACCTTTAAAACCCTAGTAGGGAAAGTAAGGGAAAGAGTTCTAAGGATAATAATAATATAGTAGCGGCGATATACTATTAATATTATATACTACTAATATATAAAAGCCTTTATAATTATAATTTATATTAATAGTAAGATATAACTATTAATTATATTTATTATTATATTACCTTATAAACGTGTAATATAAATAATAATATAAATATTAAGTAATAATATTACGCCGTTAAATTGCGTAGTTAATATATATAATATAATATATAATAAAGTTATATTTTATTTACTTCTAACTTCTTTTATAACTACTACTATTAATATTAACCTATTATAAGTTACCTTAAGCCCTATCTTAATATATTAATAATATAAGTTAATATATATAATATTAATACTATTATACTTTATAAGATAACCGCTATTACTACGTAAATATAATATAAATAATTAATTACTAATATAGTATTATATATTAAATAGTTAATAACTATAATAATAATTAAGGTAAGTCTCTATTAATTATCCTTTACTACTCTATATATATTATCGCCTTATAATAGACTTTAGTTATCTTTAAATATATTATAAGTATATTACTTATAAATTACCTTCTTATATAAGTCTATTATATTAGTTATTTAAGGACCTTATTAATATCTTATTATATTATACTTCTTTTAAATTATTCTTATACTCTTTATACTTAAAGGTATTCCTATTAGCTAACTCTTATAATAGATAGTTAAACCCTCTTACTACGCCGCGCTACCCTATTATACTACTAGGGTAGTAGCCCTCTTATAACCCTATTATCTTTAGTACGCTAAGTACCTAGGTTTAAGTCCTAGGCTACTATATAATTAAAAGACTAGTAGGGCTTATAAGAGGTACAACTACCTTTATAAGCCTTATAAATTAATTTATAATAATAGGATTTTAATATAGTTTACTTATAATATATTAATAGGTTATAAGTCCCCCTTACCTTTTATATTTATTTATCTAGCCTCCTTACTTACGGCCCTATTATTACCCTCTAGGGTAGAAAGTTACCCTATTATACTACTTTTATAATACGGGTTACTACCTTTAAAACTAAGGTAGAGGTAGTAATTTACTTAGGGGAGTATAATAAAATACTTTTATATAAATTATAAACCTCTAAGGAATTACTACGCCTTAATATAAAAGTAGGTAGTTAAGTAGCTATTACCTTAAAGGGTATCTTAAATATAATAAGATAGTAGGTAAGTTCTTTTATTATATATTTCTTATAATATATATTAATACTTTTATAAAAGGGGTTAACTACCCTTATTATAATAGAGGTTAATAAGGAGTTAAAGGAGGTAAGTATATTATTAAAGTATTCTACTATCTTTATATAAGTTAATTATATATTAGGAGGAGGATAATAATAATTTTAATAAGGGGGAGATAGGGGAGATAGAGGAGGATATAAAAGAGGAGGAAGAGGCTATTATACCTCCTATTATTATATTACCCGCCCCTACTCCTACTAGCCTTAGCTACCCTTCTTATAATAGTAGTTCTATTAATACTATCCCCTCTACTTATAAGATTCGCGCCCCTTACGCGCCTTATACCCCTTATACTCCTTATACTCCTATTACTCCTACTCCCTTACCTACTCCACTCTCTCTACTTACCCCTACTAGGGATATTACCTTATCCTCTAACTTATCTATTATAAGCCCTAGCTCGCCTTAATATACTCCCCTTATAAGACCTTAATATTATACCTTTAAGTAAAGATTCTTTTCTTAGATTATAAAGATTTTCCCTTTAATTAATTCTTTTCTTATATACCTCTTTATTAAAATCTCTATTATATAAATATAACTTATAACTTACCTTATATAACTTAACTTTATAATTAAATAGTTCTATTATAATAATTATATATTAGTATTTTACTTATAATACTTCTTTATTATATATATATTATTATATTCCCTTTATAAGTCTTTTATATTTATATCCTTAATAGATATTTATTAATTATATTCTATTTTATAATTAGACTACTTAACTAAGTAGTATTAAATACCTTTACTTCTTATTCTATCTAAGATTTATTCTACCTTATAATATTCTTTATTATTAATAAGTTTTAAAGGAGGTATAAATAGTTACTTACCTTTATTAAGATAGCTCTAATATAGTTTTAATAAATAAATATAAAATATAAGATAAATTCTTTATATTATTAAGAGACTTAAGTAGTACGCCTAATATCTAACTATATCTACTACTTTAAAGAGACTAGTATACTTATATAATAGCTTTTAATTTAATCTTTTCTATTTTAAATTCTTTATAATTAATATTACTAGTTCTCCTATTATATAAGACTTTAAGATATAAAGTTTATTATAAAACTTTATAACTTATACTTAAATAGTCTACTATTAATCTACTAATATAACTCTTACTTTTAAAAGGTTTTCTATATAGTCTTTAACTATAAATACTCCTCCTTCTAGAAAGTTATCCCTAACTTTATCTTTTATATATAGATTATATCTATATATTATATAAAATAGTAAATAACTTAGTATAATATAAATACTATTATAATACGCGAATTTAGCTATTAAGAGTAATATAATCTAATTATCTTATTCTTTATTTAAAAATACCCTTAAATAATATTTTAATATTTAATTCTAGCGTTTAATCTATCTATCTATTTATAAATAGAAGGTAGTACTTAGTTATTTCTTTATCTTTTTATAATAGTAGACTTCTAACTAATAGGTACTTATAAATAAAGATCCCTAATCTAATATAATACCTATTAATAAATTATAATATAATACTATATTCTTAAATAAGATCTTAGCTAATTTAATAGTAGTATAAGTACTCTTAATTAGAAGGTATTAGACTATCTTTATATACTTATTAATAATTATAAGAATAGAATTATATATAAAATTTCTATATTTACTAGGTAATAAGCTTATAATAAAATTTATAATAAGTTCTTCCTAAGGCCCTTTAAGTTATAATAAGGATATTATATTATTATAAGGTTTATATCTAGGAGCTTTTACCCTTTAATATATTTTATAAGTTTAGATATATAACTTAATATCTACTAATATCCCGCTCTAATAATACTTATATTAGAGTAACTCTAAGGTTTTTTATAACCTAAAATAACCTATTAAAGTATTATTATAATACCTTACTATAATTTCCGTATATAATACTAAATTATCTAGTATATAAAGTACTCCTTTAAATCTTAATAATCCTATTAAATTAACCTTTTAATACTATTTAATAGTATTTTACTTAGAAGCTATATACTTTACCTTATCTTTCTATTTAATAATAAATAGATTATTACTTTATAATAAGAGGATAAGTTCTTTTAAGGATTCTAATCTAGCTTTATAAGCTATTTTAAGTCTAGTAACTACTCTTACTAGTATTTATAAGATATATTATTTATAACTAATAACCCTAATAATAGGATTAAGTAGTAGCGCTACTATATTATATTAATACTAGGAAGGTAGCTTTACGCCCCTTCTATCTAAGTTTTTAGGCTTAATTAAGGGTTTCCTAAGCCCTCTTAAGTTAAATAGGTTTATATACTTAGTTATTTCTTCTAGCTACCTTTAATTAGAGATAATACTTCCTAAGTTTACTAGCTTATTTTGTAAGGTAGGTAGGAGCTAGTTAAATAATATCTTAATATTATTATAATTAGGTCTATATAATAGAGTATTTATAAGATTCTTCTTACTAGGTTAATATCTAATATTAAAGTTATATATAATTAAATAGATAGCCTATTAAGCTTAATAACTATTTAATTACTTTACTTATATAAATCCCCTAAGATTATTATAATCTATAAGTACTTTAATAGTATAATAACTATCTTCTACGTAGTATTACTATTACTTAAAGGCTTTAATAATTATTAATAGCTCTTAATTATATATCTTATACCTAGTCTTAATAGGTATTAATTTATAAGACTAGAAAGCTACTAGATACTAAGCCCTATTATTATCCTATTAAGATAAGATAGTAGTTATAATAAAATTAGATATATCTATTTTAATCTAAATTTTCTTATTAAGATTAAAATATATTAAAATAGGTACGGTTATAAAGGTATAATATAGGTTATAAAATACCTTCTCTTTACTAGCGCCTTATATAAAGGGTCTTAATTTCTTCCTATCCTTACTCCCTTTTAAGAGGCTAGTTAAGAGGGATACTATTTATAAATAGTAGTATATAAAACACTAATAGAAGTTTATAAATCCTAAGAATACTTAGACTTCTTAATATATAATTAATACTAGCTAGTCTTAAATAGTAAATACCTTATAACTATCTATTAATATACTATTAATACTTATAATAAACCTAAGGAATTCTATTAAATTAATATAGAATTTATATTTCTTTTAATTTATATAAAGCTAAAACTTCTATAACTACTTAAGTACCTAGTAGATATATTACTTATAACTTAAAATATCTTTTAAATAAATTAAAATATTATTAAGGTATACTATATAAGTAATATCTATTAGGCCTATTAAAGCTCTATTAATATAAGCTTAGAATATAGCTAGGGTATTTATTAACCTAAATAGTATAATTATATATTTAAAATAGTTATACCGCGTATAAAATACTATCTTCTACTTATTACCCTTATAAATATAGATCTTATAATAAGTATCCTTAAGGTCTAACTTAGTAAATATCCTTATACCTTATAAGTAATTAAGTATTTTATTAATTAAAGGGAGAGGATAATAGTTCTTTACTATTACCTTATTTAATCTATAATAGTTAATATATAGCCGTAGACTACTATCCTTCTTTAATATAAATAAAATAGGAGCCTTTATAAGACTAATAGACTCTTATATCTAACCCTTTAACTTAGTATTATCTAGGTAGATATATAGAGTTTCTAACTCCCTTTATAATAAATTATAAATAGGCTTATAAGGAGGCTTATAACTATTTATATTAATAGTATAATCCCTAGGCTTAAATAAGGGTAGTTATCCTACCTCCTTATTTAAAAAGATATTTAAAAAGGTATAAAGACTTTTAAATAGCTCTAGTACTTTACTATTAAAGCTCTAAGTTTCCGCCTAAGATAACTTAATATAAATAATAGTATAAATTACTAATTTACCTTTAAGGGTATCTATAAACGCTTATAACTCTAGGATAAATATACTAGTAGAGTCTAATAAAAATTACTACTTTTAACTCCCTAAATCTACTTATACCCTAGCTTCTAATAAGGTAGGTATACTAAGAATAATTAGTAACCCCTTCTTCTTAATTATATAAAATATACTAGTATATTAATCTAGCTATCCCTAGCTATTAATAAGATAGTACTCTACCTAGTATATATTATAATAATAGACTAACTAACTATTTATCTATTTAAGAATTAGTAGCTAATAGCCCTCTAGGGGTTTTAGATTATATTACTTAATAAAGCTTTAAGAGATAATATTAATCTCTACTCTTATATCTATTAAGAAGTCTATATAATCCTATATACCTTATATATTAATAGAACTATTAATATTAATACTAAAAACTAATAATAAACCCCTTTTAATAAGTAAGCGCTCTAGTATTAAGGTCCTAATAGAGGCGCGCTTCCTTTTTTTAATTTAGTAGTCCCTTTTCTAATAGTATTAATAGGTATTATATTTAAGTTCCTAAGTATCCTAGGCCTATAATAGTCCTTATTATAATACCCCTTCTTTTTATAATTAAAATATATTAACCCTTCCTTAGTATCTAATAACTTATTATAACTACTAGCGGGTTAAATACTTCCTACTTTTATAAAAGGTTTAATACTTCTATCTTAACATCCTTCCCTCTTCTAACCTTTATTCCGCCTATTAAAATAATCCCCTTTTTTAATAATATAACTATTACCCGCCGTTATTCTAATATAATACTACTAGTTATTCTCTAATTAAGTAGTAAGGGTAATTAGGCTTTCTTTAATTATAAGGAGGTCTTAATAGTTTATAAGGGCCTTTTAAAGGTCTAGGCGTAACTTTATAAAGAAGTTAATCTACTAATATTCCTCTAGAAAAGGAGGGATCTATAATTTAATCCTACTTAGATATATATTAAAACTCTATATTAACTAGTTAGGATTCTATTATATATCTAAATATAATTATATATTATAAAGCTAGCGGTTTACTAGGTCCTTAATAAGGTTTAATAAGTACTAAGTAAAGTACTCTTAAGTAACTACTCTTCCTAATAATAATTTTTTATAATAATCTTATAACTTAGTAGGTTTACCTTCTAAGAATTATATAACTTAAGTAACCTTTATAAACTTAATTAGGAATTTATTAGGTATTAATTAAAATATAATATTTATAATATAATACTATTTCTTATACTTATATATATTCTTCCCCTTATAAAAGGGTAAGTCCTTAGGCTTTAAATAGCTTCTAGGGTATTAATTACTAAGTTCTTCTAACTAGCCTCTAATAGACTAACTTAGGGTAAAACTATTAAAGATAGATCCTACCCTAGGGTCTAATATTCCTTATATATTAATACCCTAATTTAGAGGGTAGTCCTTTATTAGGCCTAGTCTTAACCCTTATTATATTCCTCCTAATAATCTACTAATAATTTAATATTAATCTAGTATAATTATATCTACTTCTACTTATAATTAGGCTACCCTTTCTTAGATACCTTAAAGCTTTCTTTCCTTTATTAACCGCTCTTCTTTAACTTTAGTAGTAGTAATAAGTTTATTAAGCGTAATTATACTAGTAAGGGTTTTATTAGAAATACTATTACTAGGTATATTATTTATTACTTTAATATCTCTTATATTAAACTCTAGTATTATCTTAATTTTATTATAATAGAGTTTTAATATATTTTTATCTTACTTAATATTAGATATCTTTATATTACTATACTATTATAATCTAGACTATCCCCCTTTAAAGGTAGAGAGATTAGAACTATTAGGAACTAGATTAAAAGGCTAGTTCTTAAGGGCTAAAATAAATAGTATAAACTACTAGTAAGTAGGTAATATTATAAAGGTAGACTTAATACTCTAGTAACTTTATAATTATAGAAGAACTAATCTCTACCTTCTAAGGAGGTAGAGGGAGGACTATCTAAATACCCCTTAAAGAAGCTACCTAGCCTCTTAGATATCCGGATAAAAGGATATCTATTAAGATAATAAGAAGCCGAACTAATACTACTAGAATATTACTAGTAGGCCGTATTATACTAACTAGATGTATTAAGATATCCTAATATTCTTATTATTCGGCTAGATATATATTTAGGAGTTTTAGGCCTAATAATATAGAGGTTTCCCTATCTTATTACCTGTAATAGAGCTACGTATAACTAATTATAGCTAAAAGTAGGCCTAGTCTATAAGTTAATACCTACGTACTTTATTAATTAGCCTTATAATTTATTAATAGTTATAGTAAATACTAGTTAAATAGGGTACTACTTATAAATAAAGGGGGTAGGAATCCGCCTATTATTTTCTTTAGACTATAATAGCGTCTTAAATAGTATTACCTTCTTACTATTATAAGTACTACTTATAATCTCCCCTTTAAAGATATACTTACTATACCTTATTACTTATAGTTAGGTCCTATTATATAGACGTAGCGGATTAAGGTTCCTTAGTATTATAACTAGTACGCCCAGCTTAATATATAGCTTATAAGATAGTAGGGAGGATTTATAAAACCTATAAAAGTACTTAGGGGGGAAGAATTTATTATCTTCTTCTAATATAGTATAATTAATACTCTAGTAGGTTATTATATTACTAGGGATACGTAATATTATCTTAGTATTAATACTAGTAATATCTTTATTAGTAATAGTAAGAATAGCCCGTTTTAATAGATAAACACTCTAAGAGATATTTATCCTAATATTAGTATAGATATTCTTAACTAAATTATTAATAGTATTTCCTAGGGTATAACTATATTTCTAATACGATACGTCTTTATTAGTAGTAGGGCTTTTCTAGATATTAATACTATTACTAATAGCGAGGAGATTATATTAAGGTACGAGTAAACTAGTACGATTTATAGGTTATAAGAGCTATTATTCTCTAGATATTAAGACGTCTAGTCTATCTATTTAAACTAAGCTATATTAGGCTTAGCGCCTTAAGTAGATTACGTTAAGTTATATTAATTATTAATAAAAGTATATTATAATATCTCCTACTATTATAAAAAAGCTTATCTTAAGCTATTATTATAGTAATCTATTATCCTTATCTATTTTAATATAATCCTCTTAATTAAGCTAATTCCTAAGGTTTTAAGTTATAGTTTTACTATCTAGATTATATTCTAATACTAGGGCTTCTAGAGTAGGGAAGTATTTACTTAGAGTAACTATTATATTATCTAACTTCTCTAAAATCTTATTAATATCTAATTTATATTATTCTTTAGTAGTATTATTATTAGTAATAGTAAGTTTATTAAATTTATTAAATAGTAGTTATAATAATTAGTCCTATTATAACTTAAAAAGGGTTAAGGCCTTAACCTTTTTATTTATAAATATAATAAGCGCCTAGAGTTCTATTACCTATTAATTAAGACTATCTACCTACTTTTATAGTTATACTTTATACCTTTCTAGGATTCTTACTTTTAGAAACTTAGGTAGGTTTAATAGATTTAGTTAAATTTACTTTAGATTTAGGGTCCTTTAATTTAATAATAAAGCTATTAGTTTATCTATTAAGAATAGGTTTAAGAATTTTAATAATCCGGGCTCTATACTTAATATTAGGAAACCTCCCTATTTTCTAGACTTAGCCGCCTTACCCTTAGTCTTCCCTTTCTTTTAGAATTTTAGTAATCCGGACTTTATACCTAATACTAGGAAACCTTTAAGTTTTCTAGTAGTCTTCCTAATTCTTACTTACTTTCTTAGGGGTAATTTCCTAAGTACGTCCTAATTATTAGGTATTATATATATAGGATAGAAGTCCTTTAGAACCTATACCTAATCTTTTCTTAATATACTAGGGACCTCCTTCTCCTTAGTAAATTTCTAGTAGCTTATACTAATTTTTTTAATCTTTCCTATTCTTTCCCCTATATCTCTATAGAGTTAAAAACTATTTTAAATTATAAATTAGAGTTAGCCTTTATTATCTTTTATAAGAATAGGAGCCTTATATAGTTAAAAATTACCCGTAAGCTATTTATTAATATTAAAATTTAATTTCTAGAATTAGCTCTACTTTTTAATATTAAGATATATAGCCTAGAAAGCCTAAAAATCTAGTAGGAGTATAAACGCCTAATAATATATTATAAGATTATCTCTATTAATTTCTACTACTAGGTCTTATATAACTTTATTAGGAAATATATTTATTATAAGTTACTTAGGGTAGTTATTATAATCTATCTATTCTTATAATTTTAGGCTTATAAATTTTTCCCTAGTATTTTCCCTATTATAAACCTCCCTTCTAATATAGCCTTCTAGATTATAATAGGTAATAGCTATATCTTTATCTATAATCTTAGTATACTCCTTAAGTTTACTTATAGGTATAGTATAGAGTTACCTAGTTTCCTTTATACTAAGCTTTATAGTTAACCCTTTATCCTATTTAAATTCTATAATATTAGTATTTTTAGACCCCTACTATTTATCTTAAGATTATTATTATTTCTTAAATCTACTTCCTAGTTAATACTTAATAATAGGCTACTTATAATTCCTAACTCTACGTCTTAGTTAATATCTAATAATATACTAGGTCCCCTTTCCTAGTATTCCTTTAATTTATTAATAGAATTAAAAATATTTAAGGTTAAATTTATTATTATTATTTTCCTTTTCCTTATATTCTTATTTAATACCTTAATAACGCCGTCTTTTAAGTATTTAAGATCCTAGTTAACTTTAAAGACTTAAGAGGGAGGAGCTCTTAGATTTAATTTTAAGTAGTTATTAAGGTCTTAAAAGGAAAAGTTTTTAACCTTATTCTAAAGATTAACTACTACCTTAGTAGTAATAAAGTTAAATACTTAGAATCTTTTAAGAGCTTCTAACTAGACTTAGGCTTCTTCTTAAGTCTACTCTTATATTAGTATAAATATAATTCCTTAAAGGTATTTATTATAGTCCTTAAAGTATATAACTAGAGGTATAAATAGATATTAAATAATAACTTCTTTTACTTAATAGATATTTTTATTATATACTATTAGTATAAATATATTTAAGGAAATTCTATTTAGCTACTAGGCCTACTAGATCTACGCTTTTTAAGTAGACTTCCTTAGAATTCCCTAGAGTAGGAAAGAGAGGTAGTAGTTATTAAGAACTAGATAGATAAGGTTATATAAAGGTAATAGTTTTTTAAAAATATTATATTAAAGGAATACTAATACCGCGGCGTTTAAATACTAATCTAGGTAGATAGGTAGACCTCCTACTAAGTAGTCTAGAATCTTATTAAGTTTAGTTTCTAATCTTTATACTTAAAGTAGGCTAGAAGTATTAGGTAAATATTTAAAAATTTTACTAATAGATAGTCTAAATATATAGAAGTTTATAGTAGGGAAGTACTAGATATAGCCCTTATTAACCCTAATCCTTAACTAGTCTACTAGGTAGGCCTTAATCTACGCCTTAGATAGTTAATAATAATAGTATTTATCTTCTTTATAATTATAAAACTAGCGTAGTAAGGACCTTACTTTAGTAGTAATAGTAGTATAATAATCTATTATTATAAGTAATAAGTTATAGTTTAAATTAAGGTATAAGTAAAAGAATATATATTAATATTAAGTATAAGAGTACCTATTTTAATATTTTTAACTATTATTATATTCTTTATTTAATAGTAATTTTCTTATAAAGCCTCTATTTTATTACTATTTATTAATTTAATATCTTAGTATAAATATAGATTCTTTAATCCCTATCCTAGTAAGTATAAGACTTCTTAAATTTTTTAATAATATCTAGTATATCTTCTTTAAGCCTCTAGGTAGGCTTATAGGTATCCTCTTTATAGCCTTTCTCTTAACTTAATACCTATTCTACCTACCCTATTTTTCCTTTTAAATTATCCTTTCTATTATAAATTCTTCCTAACCCTAGATAATAATTAGAGCTAGTAGGGGTATATCTTAGTTATATAAGTTAGGTTTTAATTATTTAAGATAGATAACTAAGATAACTAGGTAAATCTTTACTATATTAGGAGGAAGCTCTAGCTTATAAGTAAGTAGGCTTATTTTTTATAAAATTCTATAAGGCCCTACCTTCTTAATAGTAAGGGATAAACTTTTAGGGATATAATACTTAGTATCCCCTATTTTTACTAGTTTTAAATAGATATATTTAGATAGGTCTAGTATATAATATTTTAAATCCTACTTATAAGTTATTTTAGCCTAGGTTAATTTAATAGTATTAAATATATTATTCCTAATAGTTTCTTAGTTATAAAGAAAATTTCTAGTTATAAAGTTAGATTCTAGTATTATAAATAATAAGAATCCTCTTAGCTTTACCTTATATAAAACTTTAAATAGTATTATAATTATACTAGTATTCTTTAAAGTATTTAACGCGTACTTAACTTCTATTAGAAGGGTATCTTAATTTTCCTTATATTAGCTAACTAATAAGTAATATAAAACTATCTCTACTATTTAATTTATTTATTTAGCCTAGCTATTAGCGGCGGGATAGTATATAATAGTTATTCCTAGGAAAACTCTATATCTAGTAAATAGGATTTTCTAGAAGGTACTAGTAAATTTTAGGTCTCTATTTAAAATAAGATAGCTTAGTATACCTTAAGTTTTATAGATATTATTAAAGTATTTATTAGCCTAGTCTTATACTAAATTAGTTTTATTACCTAATACTAGATAAATAAACTTAGAAAACTTATCTATTATTATAAGTAAAGAATTATAGCTACTAGTAGTTAAAGGAAGGCTAATAATAAAATCTATTAATAATTCTTCTAGTAGCTATTAAGATACCCCTACGGGTTAGAGTTCCTTATATAATAGTTATCTAGAAGGCTTAAATAGTTAGTAGGCTAGATACCTATTAATATAACCTTAGATAACCTTATATATCTTTAGAAAATATATTAAACTACGTAGGTAGTTATATATATAATAAACACCTTTATATATATAGTAATTATATCTATATTCTAAGATTTTCCTTATAAGTTTTTTAGGAATATATAAGTAGTCTAGCCCTAGATAGCTAATTATATATAATAATTAAGAATTAATATTAAGCTAGTATACTTAATAAATAGTCTTTAACCCTATTTCTAGTTATTAGGATTCTTAGACCTACTTCTAGACCTATTTATAGATCTACCTAAAATAAGGGTCTTTTAGTAAGGTAGATGCGATTTCCTTAAGAAAATTTTATTTAACCTAGATAACTACTATTAGGAATATATTAGTTAGATTAAGTTTCTTAGTAGGAAGTCTTAAAAGGCTATTAATATTTTTATAAGATTTCCCTACCTAGTAGATAATTTTTATCCTTAGTTAGAATATTAATAAATATAGTACCTATTTATTTAGCCTAATAGACTACTATCTATTTATCTTATTCTATAATACCGATTTTAATATAGTATAGTTAGTAATAATAGTGAAATTACTATTATTAAAGAATTAGGGAAGCTTTATAAGGGCCTAGACTAGAGTACTAGCCTCTAATTTTATAGCTTAATATCTTATTTTAGTATTTAAAAGGTCTTTAGAAAGAAATAAGATTAATCTTTCTACCTTATTAGACTTAATCTAGTATAGCGTAGCTTTATAACCTTTCTCTTTACTACTATTTATATAAAGAATAAAAGGCTTATTAAAGTTAAGGAATATTAAGGTAGGGGTATTATATAGTTTATCCTTAAGTATTTCTTATACTTTATAATATTAGGGGCTAGCGTATAGCCGCTTAGATTTAAACCTAGATCTATTAAGTTCTTTAAGTTTATTAGGGTTTATTATTAATTTTAATAGTAATAACTTTACTAGTAAAGGGCTAGAGGTATCTATTAATAGATATTTCTTTTATATATAATTCCTCTAGGGGTAACCCTTATTTAAGCTACCCTTAAAGCCTTCTATTTTTAGTCTAATAAGAGGTCGAGCTATTATAGCGTAATATTTAATAAATTTTTAATAGTAGCTAAAAAATCCTAGTCTAGTTTTAAGTTCTTAAAGATTTATTAGGAAAGTTATATTTTAAACTACTTTAACTTTCTCTTTTATAGTACTTAAATTTAGTCTAGAGATATAATATCTTAAAGTAGTAATATTAGGATAAGTAAAATAATATTTTATTAGGGATAATATAATACTACTTTTCTCTAGTAGCCCTAGGACTTAGTCTAAGTACTTAAGATAGTTATTAAGAGTAGCTAAAAAGATTATTATATTATTAATATATACTAGAATAAATTATTATAGGTATAGGGATAGTAGTATTTCTATCTAATATTAGAAGAAACTTAGAGTATTTACTAACTCTATTATAGAGACCTTTAGCTATTCCTAACCCTAGTAGGGGCTAATAAACGTTATCTTCTACTAGTTTAAAGGGCGTATACCCTATTAAAAAAACCCTTTTATAAGGTTAATAGAAGAGAATATTATTAATCTACTAAGCGCTCCTAGGATTATATCTTATTTTAAGAGGGGATATATATCTAGGTAGAGCTTAATATTAACCTTATATAAATCTACTACTACTCTTAGCTTCCTATTCTTTTATACTATAAAGGCCGGTAATAATATAGTAGATAGTACTCCTAGAAGAACCTTTTTAATTTAGCCCTACTTTACTAGGGGGTCTAGGATTAAATCTATAGCCTTATAATCTCTTTAGGAAAGGTTATAAGGGTTCTACTTTAGTCTTATTATATTAGTTTTATCCTTAAAGGGTATTAGTATCTTAATATTATTATTAAACTTTTTTTAGGCTATTTTAAAAAAGTGTCTTATACTTTTTAAGTACCTTTTTAATATATTCCTAGTATTCAGGTCCCTAATAGGTAGAGATATCTACTTCTAGAATTACTACCTCCTCTAGGAGATCTACTATATAAGGTATATTAGGTTCCTCCTAGAATTTACTAGTATAAATATTAGTAAAGTAGAAATCTACCTTTATAAGCTTTACTAATTCTTATAATATTAATAGTCTACCTAATAGCTATCCCTTATAAATTTTAATAGAGTATTAATTAAAATTTATTATTAGGTAGGCTTAGGGATTATTATTAACTACTACTTAAATACCTAATATAAAGGTTCCTAACTAGAAATTAACCTTTAGTAGAGGTTTAAATAAGTAGTTATAATTTATTACTAAAGGGTAGTATTTAATTAGTATATTTTATCCTATCCTAGAGTCTAGTATTACTATTAAGTTAGTATAGATATTAACCTTTTTATATTTTAGGACCCTTAGCCTTTTTAGTTTAATTAGTAGTATTAGTATTATTATAAATTCTTAGATATTAGCGTAGATCCTTAGAATTAGATCTAATTTAGAGGTAACTCTAATTAGAATAGGGGTTTAATATATTATAATAAGATCCTAGTATTTACCCTATTAGATATTAATTATATTTAGTTTTATAATATCTATACTAATAATTATATTATACGGGAGTCTAGAAATTATATAGATTTCTCTAGATATTTTAATAGATTCCTTAGTTAAATTATATATCCTAATATCTACCTTAATATAATCCCGTAATAATAACTCCCTAGAACTAACTCCCCTATATTAAAGCCTTTTCCCCCTAGTTATAAGGTAGATACTATAACCTTTAAAGAATACTAGATAGTAATACTTAGAAATAAGGGATACTAGGGATCTAGTATTAAAATAAAACTCTAGTATTCTACTATCTTTACTAATATATTAGTATATAATGCTAGAGAAGTTCCTAAAATCTATATTAACTCCTATTAGTATAGTAGGAGAAGTAGAAATACTAGGTTTTAATCCCCCTAGAGATAAAATAGTAAGGTTATTAAGATAAGATAGTTTTAAAGTTTTTCTAGTAGTAATATTTAAGCTATTAGTAGAGTTATTACCCTTTAATAGGCCCTAACTACTAGTTAGGAGCCCTAAGAGGCTTCCCCTTATAGCTCCTTATTTATAAGGATCTTTAAAGTTATATAAGTCTTTAAATTATATAGATTAAGATTATTATCCCTATTATAATAATCCTTATTAATTAGGTTAATATCTATCTCCTCCTTTAGCTTAATTTTTAAGGACTTTTTCTTTTTATTATTATAATTACTATCCTAATAATTTCTATTATAATACTAGTAAGGATAAGGTAGGGTCCTTTTAAGTTATTAGTTATTAGCTATTATCTTTTCTAAAGGATATCTTTTTATCTTTATAACCTTAGGGTTAGCTAACTAGATAATCCCCTTAACTACTAGATTACTAAATAATTATTAGACTTAGGCTAGGGATAGTACTTATAATACTAGAGTTACTACTAGTTTCTAATAGGATCTATTTATCTTATAAACCCGCTTAGCTACTACCTTATTATTTTAGACTTACCTATTAAAGTTTTTTATAGTATCCCCTTCTTCCTATATTAAGGTTATAAGTACTAGGTTTAGCTTAAGGCCTTATTATAAATATCTAATAATTATATCTTTATTATTAATACCTACGTTATATAAGTAGTTAGTCTTTTAAGTTAGATATTAGTTAAGAGTAAGTAATATTTAATTAAAATAGAACTTTATTTTCTTAGCTTCCTTTATTAATTTAAATTAATTAGGCTAATATTCTTAAAGAAGTTTATCTTCCTAAATAGCTAAATTATAATTTATTTCTTAGTAGACTCTTATAAAAAGGCTATTATATTATTCTAGAGTATCCCCTTCTAGATATATTAGGAGTACTTTAAGGACTAGACTACTACCTTCTAGTTCTATTATATAGTAAAAGTAGTAGATAAAGAAGGCTATAAAGTATTTTTTAAGATTAAATATTATAATTTCTTAGGGTTAAAGGTTTTACTCCTTATACTCCCTTAGTTAGGGTAGATATTTATTAAGGTCCTTATATTAATAATAGTTATAACTATTAATATAGTTTTAGGGTAGGTCTAGTTAAAATTCTTAGGGAAAGTCTTAAAGAGGATTTAGATATCTAGCCTTAAGTAGTTTATTATAATACCCTAATATTAACTCTAACTAATAATTTTCCTAAGAAATAAACCTAGGTTCTAGGCTAAGGTTATAATTTTAATTATAATAGAGTTCTACTTCCTATTAGGTAACCTTTACGCGTAATTATACTAACTTATTTTATTCTATTAAAAGATATTATAGCTCAGGTTTTTATTAATAGTAGTTAGGCTAGAATACTCTAGGCTAATCCTTTATAAAAGGTTAGTAAGGAATAAAAGTCTCTAGTTAGATATCTTAATAGGGTAGTATTAGGGTATTTTAACCTTATAAACTAGCTATAATTAATTTAAAGCTAGGAGTAAGTAGGGACTTATTATATTATACTCTTATTAGATCTTTTTTAACTTCTTAATTAAAAGGGTCTTTTTATTCTTAATAGGCTCTATCTAATATTAGATACTAGATTCTATTAGCTTATAACCCTCTTCCTAAAGGGTAAGCTAGCTTATACTATATAAGTAATAGATAATAGCTAGAGGTAATCTCTTTAATTACTTATTAAGAAAGATTAAAATTATCCTATTTACTAGGCCTATTATATAGTTTATTTAGCTACTCCTAGAATATTTCTTTATTTTTAATAATAGAGTACGGGTAGCTAAGAAGCTATTACTTAGCTTTTAACTAGAAAGACTTCTTCTTAGCTTCTAATAAGAGTTAGTAGATAGCTTAAATAGCCCTTATATTAGTATTACTAATTAGTTCTTAAAGGAATAGGGCTTTATATCTTAGGGTCCTCTTAGTTAATTATCTTATAATAATTAGTATTATAATATAGTCTTATTAATATACTATTTTTAAATACCCTATATTACCTAAATTCTTCTAGATTCCTATAGCTTCTTTAATCTACCTAGAAATATATTTTATAGTACCTAGATAAGGTATAGCTTATTTTCTAGCTACTACTAAGGATTCGCCCTAGGCTACCTTTATAGATTTAGGTAGGTTAACTAGATTATTAAGGCTTAAATTATTTCTCCCTAATTTAATTTAGTTAGCTATCCTTACTAGGGTTATTCTAGAATCTAGGGTTTTAGTAGATAGAGGGGCCCTTAATAAATACTAGGTAGTCTTAGTACCTTACTTAAAATCTTATAAAGTAGCTAGAAATATCTCTAGCTTTAATTTAGACTACTAGGTTTCTAGCTAGGCTAATCTTTTAAGATCCGCTACTACTCTTAAGTTATATTAAGCTAGTCTAAGGCTATTCTAAGTAAGATACTTAATAAGGTACTAATTAAAGTAGTTAACTAGGTTTACTTATTTAGGTTCTATAGAGAGGAAATTATATAAGTAGAAGGTAAGAATAAGAGTATTATAATTAGTTATAATAGTAGATTAAGCTAGGTTAAATAATATAAAGGGCTTTCTAGCTCTAGATTTACCTCTAGTTTTTAGAAGAAGTATAGGGAATAGAATAAAGAAGAATAGAATTATTAAGGCTAATAAATAGAAATCTTTTAATAGGGTAATAGGATAGAATAGAGTAGAAGTAACTTTTATACCTTATAATCCCCTTAAGAATAGTTAATTACTAATAAATAGACCTAATCTAAATAGATAACTTAGTATATCTATTTAAGATCTTCTAGTATTACTACTAGATATTAAGGCACGAATAAACTAGTATAATTTATAGGTTATAAGAGCTATTATTCTCTAAATATTAAGACGTCTAGTCTACCTATCTAACCTAAGCTATATTAGGCTTAGCGCCTCAAGTAGATTACGCTAAGCTATATTAATTACTAATGAAAGTATATTATAATAGATTACTTATAAATAGTCCTATTTTATAATATATAATATCTATTAGGTCAGGATTATTAAGTTACTTATTAATAGTAAGATTTAAATATATAACCTTATTCTAGAAATAGGCCTTCTAAAGATACGCCTTAATAACCTAGCTACTAGATCCTCCTAGAATAACTAGGAGTATTTATTAGAAGTCCTTATAAAAGTAGACTACTTTACCCCTAAAATAAGCCTAGTTATTACTATAGATATCCTAAAGGCTACGACTAATAGCTTCTATATTATATTAACTCTATATAAGAGACTTATCCTAAAAGATAATATAAGCTCGCTTAATTAGCTTAGCGAGATTTATCCCCTTCTTAATCCTATATAAGGAGGTAGTATCTAAGTCTAGGGGTATCTTAAACTATAAGTAAGTAGTCTAACCTCCCTATAATAGTATTAATATAACGCTAGAAGATACTACTACTAGAGTAACCTTTTACTAGGAACGTAGCCTTTTTATAATAGTATTTTAAACTATTATCTTACTAGTCCCCCTAGTACTATTAAGGAAGAATAGTATACCTAGAGTACTAAATTTATTATTAATATTAGCATTAATAGCGGCGACGATCTAATTAGTAGCGTAGTATTAATTAATATTTAGCCTATTTTATAAGACCTTAGCCTTATTAGGGGTAATTTAATAAGATATTTCTTCCCGTAAAAGTCTATTTAGAATATTATTAAAATTATTAAATAGAATAGTTAGAATAGGTAGGCTATATTAGATTAGATCCTTAGTATATTTAGAGGTTAATTAATATTCTAATTAGCCGTTAATTAGGTAAAGGGCGTACTATTTAGTAAATCACTATTACTTATAGTAATTATCTAGGATCTAAAGCATTAAAAAATCCCGTTATAAGAGGTATAAGTAGTTATTTAAGATATACTCCTTATACTTATTCTATAAGGTAAGGGTATTAGTAGGTTAGAGTTTAACTAATACTAATATAAAAAGACTACGTAGCTTATAACCTCCCTAAAAATCCTTTCCCTTATTAAGGATCTTATTAGTATATCTATTATTTTTAGTTAACTTAAGCTTTATATAAGCCTCCTTCTAACCTATTAGCTAGCTATCTACTATCTAGAGGTTATTAAATAATATAGCCCCCTTAATATAATAGAGGAGTAGTTAATAATAGTAGAGATCCTTTATTTTTAGACTAATAAAATTAATATACCTAAGAGTCTCCCCCTTTTTATAGATTTTTTATTATTTATTTCTTTTATTCTACGTAAAGAACTTAGGAAAATCCGCGTATAAATAGTTAAGTAGATCCCTTATAATAGCTAGATATTTCCCGTTCTATTTTATAAAAGGTAATAGCTAACTATTATTATAAGCTTCCTTAGTAAGATAGTTTATATTAAAAAACTCTATTAATATAATCTTATAGAGCTTATTACTATCTATTAACTTTTATTTAGTAGCCTTATTAGTAGCCTAGTTATTAGCCGGCTTAAAAAGGGTATACTATTAGTCTAGGAGGTAGATTTATAAACGCTCTATATAAGGCTTTATAATACTTATACTAAATAAGAGTATCTTTTAAATAGCCTTAATAGACTTAATCTAGCGAGCGGACTAATACTCTATAATCTTATCTACTAACTCCCTTTACTATTACGGCTAGCTATTAAGAGTAGGGTTATTATTATTACGCGTATAATTCCTAGTAAGGGAGATATTAACCTAATTAGGTCCCTTATAAATATATTTATATAGATAGAAAATAGACTTAATAGAGCTATAGATCTTAATATTAATATAGGTATTATATTTCTTTAATAGGTACGGGTTATAAGGGATAACCTATCTATTATTAATAGAGGAATTAGGTTTAAGGGGGCTAACTAGATATTTATAAAAAGGATGACTCCTATTAAGTATAAAAGATATCTCTTAGTAAAAATCCTTTAAAAAAGCCTTATTATAATAATTTTTCTCCCGATTAAAATATCTATTACTAGGGACCCTAGTATAATAATTATAAACTATATATTATAAGACTAACTTATATAACGTATTATTATCCTATTAAGGGGGGATAAATACTTAAATAATACTATTAATATTACTAACTATCTAGATCTAATCCTCTTCCTATATAATAAGGAGAATATAAGTATATAGGAGACCTTACTTCTAAAACTTAATAATATAATAGTATCTTATATAAATACTAAGGATATATTACTTAAGGAGGTCTCCTATTAACTCCTAGAGCTTCTAATTAAAGATACGGGTAATTAGATTATAATAGTACTCTAATATCTAACTAGGTTCTAGTAAGCTCTAAATATTAAGCTACTTAGAATTATATATAAAGGTAATAAAAAATTTAGGTTTACCCCTTTTTTTAGACTATTATTATAGTGTCTTATATTCTCGCTTTTATAGTATCTAGGCTTCCTAGTATTATTAATAGGAGGATAGTTACCTTACTACTAATATCTTTAAGCGAGATATCTAGATTAGTATTAAGCTTATCTATTAGGCTAGAGTAATAGTCCGCTTAAATAGTCTATTAATTCTAATAATACTAATTTAGGTTATTAAGCTCTATTAATATCTAGATATTAGTAGCCTAGTAGCTAAATAAATATCTACTATTAATAGTATAATTAAAGAAATTAGGCTAGATCTAGATATTAATTAGCTAATTATTTAAATTATATTAACTACCCCCTAGCCGTTATTTAAATAATTTAGAACTATTTATAACTAAGCGGATTTAGGTCTAGAAAATAACTAGGGAAATATATTAAATAGTCTTACTTATATCTATTTTATATAAAATTAATATCTTATTACTTACTAAGACCTACTACAACTCTAAGGTATATACTCGCCGGTAATATACTAGTTTAATTCCTACTTAGGGTCGCTACTATCTTCCTACTCTAGTTTATTATTACTACTAATTAAGGTATACTAGGCGAGCGTACTAGTAATACGGTTCTATCGTAATATATATAATAGATAGTCGCCTAGAAGCTAATAGCTAGCTAATAGGAGGTAGTTATACTATAACTATTTACTAAATAAAAATAGGAGTAGATATTAGAGGGCTATATAAGAAGGATACTAGTTAGGAATTAATATAAGGCCCCCCTTAATAATTTTAATATAAATATCCTACTTAATCTAGCCTCTTATAATATTATTAGGAGTTATTATAATATAGGTAACTTCTATAAAGGTAGGGTAATTATAAGTACCCTTATCCTATTATTTAGGATTTAGCTATTAGATATAAACGCTTATAATATTAATAGGATATTATAATTTATCCTCTTTAAGGTAGTTATAATAGGATTTAAACCCCTAGACGTATAGGTTAATAGACTAGAGGATATATTAAGTAGAAGTAAGGGTATCTTAATTTAAATTATTAAAATATTAATATTAAATATCTAATTACTCCTACGTATTATCTAATATATAGATCTAGGCGAATTTTAGCCTAAAGCCGTTATTAGTAATAAGAGGACCTATTAGATAATAAATAGACCCCTAGATCTAGAAGGTAATTTAACTAATATAAGTATTAATATTAGTCATACCCTCGCTAGTAAAGGAGAGATAATTATTATAACTAATAATATTATCTAGAAATTCTTTATTATATATAATCCTCCTTTATATAAACTATCTATTAATAATAATATTATCTATATTACTAAGTAGTTTATTAATAAATTATACCTTAAGCTCCGCCTCCTTTTAAGGCCCCTTAGGTAATAAGTTAATATTAGCTAGCTTATATAACTAGTTAGGGGATAGCTAATTATTCTTCCTACTATTATAATATAATTATTAACCGCCCCTTATACTAGTATATTTATTTTTCTATAATAGTATATTATAGTATAGATATCTATTTATAGGGGTATTAAATAATCTATTAACTAGGTAGGGTACTATATCTCCTACTTTCTAGGGATCCCTATATACTTAATATCCCTAGCCTAGCGTCCGCCCCTAATATATATTATTCTAACGCCGGTATAAGCCTTATTAAACGGGGGGTTAATACTTAGTATTATTATCTTTATTAGCCTACTAGTAAGTATACTAGTAATCTATTTCTAGATAATATTTAAGAGCTAGCGGAGGAGTAATTTCTTAGGGGGTCTCTTTAAAGATAGGGGGAGTAGGTTATTAGGGGTTCCTTAGCGGAATAACTACTTAAATAGTTATATTAGTAACTACTATATACTACTAGAGAGTAATACTATTATTAAGGTAATTATAAGGGCTTCTTCCTAATAGTATTTCTCTTAAAGGAGGTTCTATTAATGTAATATCTATTAGGTTAGCCCTAAGGATCCTAGATCTAACTTAGGTACCTATATTAGTTATCTTTAAGCGTCTAGTACGCCTTATACTATTACTCTTATAGGATTTAACCCTCTTATTATTACTATTAAGGGTGTTATAGTCTAGCTTAGAAAGAGCTACGCGCTTAGAAGGTATTATAAGGGAGCTAGAGGAGCTAAGTTTAATATAGGAAGGGTAATAGTAGGTACTTTAAAGGCGGCTAGTATAAGTTATATATAATAGATAATTAGGGGGAGTATTAAAATCTATAAGATACTATTAAATAGTAATAATAGGTAGGAAGAAAAAATCCGTAATAGGTAGACTAACCGCGTCGAGTTAGTACTTTAAACTCGAGTCAGGTACCTAACTCGAGTCTTAGCGATTTAATACTAAATTCCTAGCCTAAGTATTCAGGTCGGTACTAATAGTTAGTACTAAGTATTTAAGTTAATACTATAGGGTAGTACTAAGTATTAGTACTAAAGTATTAACCTAACTTACTAAGACTTTAGTTTTAGTAAGGGTATTTTACTAGACTATAATATTAGGAATACTTTATAGTAATATAAAAAGGTAATATAATTATTAAATAATTATTAATAGATAGCCTATCTATCTATCTAATTAGATATCTCTATAATCTTATACTTATAATCCTTCTATTTATTACTATCCTCTTTACTATTATTATACTTACTATTATTATCCTTACTATTACTATTAATCTTACTAGTATCTTCTAGCTTATATTCCCTATCCTCTTCTTTATCCTCCTTAGTAGTATACTTAATTTCTTTCCTATTAATACTAACTTTAATTAAGATACCCTCCTTATCTTAATTCCTCTTTATAAGGTTAGGTATAATATAATCCTTTATATTAAACGCGTTAATATATTCTTATATAAACTTAATATAAGTATTTATAATATTAAGGTCTTATATATCTTTTAACTCCTCTAGACCCCTATAATATATAATCCTTTACTTAATAATTTATATAATTAGTAGATTAAATCTAGTAAATTCTAGTCTAATAATATTTATATCTTCCTTAGAAGTATTCTAAAAGTTAAGTTAATTAGAAGATAGGATTAAAGACTAATTATATATTTACCTCTTTTATAAAACTAGTTATACTATTTATATTTTATATATAATTTACTAGTTTATCTAGCTTAGCTTATTCCTTAATAGCCTCTTTATTATCTTTAAGGCGTAACTCTATCTTAAAATATTCTATTATATAGTATTAGCTATTTAAGAAGTATTATATAGTATTAGCTATTTAAGAAGTATTATATTACCTAATTATATTATTATAAATTCCTCTTTTATATCTTTCCTCCTTTATAGTATCCTTTATCCTAATTACTAGCTTTATATAATCCTCTTTAGTAGCTATCTTTTATATATCTAATTCCTTTAACTTTTTAATCTTTTTTAATACTACTACGCGGTTATTAGATACTTTTATATATAATAGCTTCTTATTATTACCCTAGTCTTTTACGCGCTCTCTACTTATAATTAATTTAAGATTCTAGTTATAAAAACTTAATATTATTATAATATTATATTAGCTTATATATCTAGTAATATATTTAGGTAATATAATTAATAATAAATACTTACTATATATTAATAACCTATCTTACTATAATATCTTAAGTATATAAAGGTAGGAAGAGTTATAAAAAAGATTTTAAGGGGTAATTCTACTTATAATTATACCTATAATTATATAGAATATTCCGCCTAATATTACTTTACTTTATATTAAAACTTTTAAACCTTATATTCCTTCTTTTATCTACTATTATATATATTTAATAACTTTAATAATAGCTTATATTAAGTAGATTAGTAATATTATTTTATAATATATTTCTTACTTTATATACTAATAGGTAGATAATATAATTAGGTAATAAAATACTAAAATTACTAGCTACTAGAGGGGGTAAACTCTTACGGGGTAGAAGAGTAAATAAGCTATTATATAAGAAGGGAAAGGTAATATAAATAGGTAATATATTAAAATATAATTAGCTAATCCTTTATAAATAGTAGTACTAAAACTAATAATATAAAGATAAAAGTATAAGGTTAACTTAGGTCTTAAAGCTCTAAGAGAGATAAGATAATATTTAAAAAACTATTAATAACCTTATCCTAAAGCTACTATTTAGTTATATTATAAGGGAGGTTATAGTAGATATTATAGGAGTTAGTATAAACTTATATTAAATCTAAAGTTTAACTTTAAAAGTATTATAAGATATTATAAAAGTATTTATAATATCTTTTCTCTTAAGTAAATATATTACTATTTTATATTACTATTAATCCTTATAATAATTACTTACTAATATATCTTCTAATATAGATCTAAATCTACTTTATATCTACGCTAAATATATTATTATTATATAAAGGGATTTAAAGCTTATAAAGGAATTAATAGGGAGCTTTAATATTATACTATTTAGTACTTAAGAGTAGTAATAGTTTTATAATATTAAGAGTAGAGGGTAGGTCTAGGATAATACGGCGCTCCTAATATTATAGTACTCCTAGTATTACGGCGCTCTTAATATTACGGCGCTCTTAGTATTATAATACTCTTAGTAAGATAAAGAATTATATTACCTTTTTATATTACCTTTATATATATATATAAAAATTAAAACTACTTTTTAAATATACTACCTAATTATTAAATAACTTTAAAATAATAACTATTAATCTATTTATCTTAAGATATCTATTAATTTTAACTTAAAAGGATCTTTACCTCTATTAATACTTTAATTAGTATCTTCTTCCCTTTAAAGAATATCTTAGGGTTTAATAAGAGCTTCTTTAAGGTTTAAACTTATAATATAATTATAATACTTTAGAAGTATTACTTATTTTATAAACTCTAGTTCTAATTATATATAATCTTATAAATATACTTTTTAAGTAAGATTAAAGACTCTCTTAATATTTATAAATAATATTAGATATAAAAGGATATCCTTAGCTATTTATATTAGATTTAGATAAGTTAAAGTATTATCCTTCTAGTATTCCTATATAAGAATCTCCTCTAGTAGACTTTTAAAATAAAAATATTAAATAGCTTTACTTTATAATAAAGACCTATAATTTAAATATTAAAGTAGATTTCTCTTTACTCTTATTAAAGGCTATTACTAGTTAATATAAATTCAAAAATATTACTATATTATATTACCTTATTAATATTTTATATATCTTATATATTAGTCCTTCTAGTAACTAGTATTATCTTATAATACTTATAAAAGTAGTTAATAAATTTATTCTTATATATCTCTTTATAAGAGGTTAAAGTATTATTATTATTTAACTCCTCTTATTTATTCTAAGTTTTATATAAACTTAGTTTTATAAAAGGGTCTAGAATATTAGTAAGGTTATATATTAATCTACCTTTACCTTCTATTTTAGAATAATACTTAGTAAGTTTTACTAAGGCTACTTTATAAGTATTAATAATACTTACTCTACTAAGTATCCTACTATTATATATTATTATTTTAATATAATTAAAATAGTTAAAAAGTATATTATATAATTAGAACTCTAAATATATATCTATATTTATTATTTAAGAAACTATTAAGGTAAGTTAATAGATAGGATTTAATATATTTTTAAGTAGTAAGATAATTAACTACTTATATCTACTAAGGTTAATCTTATTAATTTTTAGATTAATTATATTTTTATCTACCTAAGAATTAATAAATTTATATAACTAATATATATAATAAAGTATTAAGTAGGTAGAACTCTAATAAATATAAATATCTTATATAAGTTTTTTAAGTCTTCTAATAGAGCTTTCTTATAACTATTAAAAATTAAGCTTTTATTAAGGAGATAAGTTAATAGCTATTATAAGAGCGCGGATCTATTATAAATATTAATAAGTATATTACCTATTTATATTACCTCTATTATACTATATCTTTTTAATAATAGTAGATAGACTTATATTTACTTAGATATCTTTAACTTAAGTATCCTCTAATAATATTATTATATTATCTAAGGCTTCTAAATCTAGGGCTTTAATAAAGTCTTATATTATAAGGTTAAAGATATAAGCTATATAAGGAATAGAGTTTTATAGTTTATCTTATTAGATATTACGCTAAGTAAGAGATTTCTCTAATTTATCTTTTAATATTCTATTATTACTAGTATTATTAGTAATAACCCTGAAAAGTTTATCTTTAATTCTATAGATAGTTAATATCTTTATTACTTCTACTATAAGTAAATACCTAGAATAATAGATATTAAGTAGTATAAAAGTAATAAGATATTCTATTATAATTATAAATTATAGGGGTTATATAGTAATATAAAATTAGTCTATTTTTATAGTAAGACTAATTCTTAAGAAATCTAAGAATTATTCTACGGGGGATCTAATAAACCCCCTAAGGAGACTAGTAAGCCTAGTACGTCATTTCCCCTTACGGGTTAACGTAAGGACGTGATATATACTAAGCGTATACGTCGTATAGCCTATTAAGTAGGTTATAATAATTACCTCCTCTCCTAAAGAAACTCGCCCTTAAGTTTAATATAAATAGCCTATTTAATTAAGTTTAATAAAAACCTTTAAACCTAGTATAAGATATAAGGAAAAGAACTTAATAAAGTAAGATTATAACCTATATAATAGTTATAACGTATAGTATTTATAACTTTATATTATAATATAGCTATCTATTACGCGTAGATATTATAATTTAAAGTATATATATTATATATAATAACTTTTCGTATATAATAATAATAGTTATACTAATATAATCTTAGTATCTTAGTATTATTATTATAATACCTAAAATTTTCCTTAATACTTTATCTTTTATAACTATTATTAATATCTTTTCTAGGTACTTAGCGCCCTCTCTTTTTATACGTATATAATACGTGTAATATATATTATAATTACTAATTATATAATATAATATCTAATATCTTAATATCTTAGGTATTACTTATAAGTTAGTTTACTAGCTCTTCGCGTAAATATAGCTAATATAATATAACTTAATCTAATATAAAACGTACGTAGTACGCCTAGCTTTTATAATAGAAGTAGAAGTAGATCTTAACGCCTAGTTAAGTAATCTAATTATTAAGGATCTTATAAAAACTCCTATTATAAATCTTATAAAGATTCCTATTAATAATCCTATTAAAGAGCCTACTCCTCCTCCGCGTAACCCTATCCCTAAGCCTACTTCTTGCCCTAACTCTACTATAAGTATTAATAACCTATTTAGCCTAAATAATAATCTAGTTATACCTACTTATTATCCCTCTTTTATAGATATAAGTACTTAGGTATATTTTAACTACGTAGCTAATATAAAGTAGCGTATTATTCTTACCCCCGCTTCCCTAGCTATATATTCCTAGGGAGCTCCCCGTCTAAAATAAAATATATATAAGAGATATATTTATTATATTAATAAAAGACCTATAAAGTATAGGTATTTATAGTTATATTATACTTAGTATATATATTAATAGTATAAGTAACGCTATATTTATAATTACTAATAGAAAGAAAATAATACTTAAGTAGTATAACTATTATTTAAAAGTCTATTATAATTATAAATTAGTAGGTTTTCCTTATATTCTTAAATTGCTTTTATAATTATAGCGTATACTAATTACTTAACTTCTAGATTCCTAATAATATAATCCTAGTTTATAATAAAGTAATTAAGCTCCGTTAATTAATTAATAACGCGGATTATCTAGATACTTTAGAGGATAAATTAAAGCTTTAAGTAGCGGGCGTTACCCTTATAAATATTATAATTACTATCTGCTCTAAGCTAGCTTCTTATAACTATATTATAGTACGTCTTAGTAGTAAAAAGAAACTAATAAGTATATTAGAAGTATAGACTATAATTCTTTAAATAATAGAATATATTAGTAAAACCCTTATAAGTATTTATAATATTAAGCGAGCTAAGGTATACTCCCCTACGCTTTTATTATATTTATTACTCGTTATAACTATTACTTATATATCTTTAAATAGGCCTTAAGCCCTTAGCCTCTAGCCTAGAGGATAAGATAAATATAGATAATAAGGAGTAGGTACCTAATATACTAATATTATATTACCTACGCTTACGTAGGTAGCTAAGTAAGCTTTAACTACTTAATACTAAGTTTCCTTCTCCTAATTTAATTAGATAGTTTTTTACTTCTTTCCTAAGTTATCTTTATATACTAGCGCCCCTAGGGCGTTTTACCTACTCCTAATAAGTAAGATAAAAGAGATTAATACTCTTTATACTTACTTTTAAGTAACTAATTAAATATCCTTTATTATATTCTTTAATTCTATTTTAATATTTATAACTCCTACTTATAATAATAGCGCTTTTACTTTTTATTAAAGTCTTCGCGTATTTCTTATATATCTTCTAGATTTTCTTCTAGAATCTATTAATTATATTAAGGAGGATATCCCTTCTACTTAATAAGATATTAGAGTTTACCCTTCTTTATCTTCTTATCTAAAATCTCTTCTAACTCCTACTATTTATTATTATTAATAAGTTCTAGAGGTAGTAGCTTAGGTATAGAAGTATCGCCTTACCTATATATATACGGCTCTAAAAGAGAAATATAGAAAATAGGGTAGATTATATACGTTAATAGTAATATTAGGTAATACGCCTACTTATTAATAGGTCTAAGGATATAAAACGGGCTAATAAGCTTATAAGATAGCTTCCTACTTAATTACTTTTACTTTAAATTCTTTATATTTAGTATAACTAAGTCTCCTTAGTTAAAAGATATTAGCTTATACTTCCTATTATAAAATTTTACTTATATTTCTAATATATCTTACTATTAACTTAATAGGTCTTTATATAATTTATAAAGTTTTTAGATATATTATCTTATATCTAGTACCTCCTCTTAATAAGTTCTATCCTTAGAATATATAAGAATCTTAGGCTAATAGCTATAATAAAGCTTAAATAGACTATAGCCTATTATTATATTCTTTATACTATAATATATAAATTTAACTAGGGGTAATAACCCTACCTAATTATCCTATCTATTACTATAATAAGTTCTTAAATAATATTCTAATATCTAATTCTAATATTCTATTTAGCTATTAGTTTATAAATAGAAGGCTATACTTAGCCTATAATTTAACTTTAAATAGTAGTATAAGTTAGACTAATAAGCGCTTATAAATAGACTCTTTTAGTCTAATATAATATTATTAGGTATATTATACTTTAAGAAGACTTCCTTAAATAAGATATTTATAAGATTAGTTACCTTATAATCCTTTTATATAGGAAGGTAGTAAAGTATCTTTATATACTTATTAATAACTATAAGGATAGTATTATAAATACCTCTATACTATTTATATAAGGGAAGATTTATAATAAAATCTATTATAATTAACCTCTATAACCTAGTTAGCTTAGGAAGTATAATTAAGTCGCTATATAATTAATATTATTTCACCTTAACTCTTTAATAAATATTATAAGAATTAATATATTCTTTAACATCTACCTTTATACCTATCTAGGTATACTTTTAGTAAAAGAGACTAAGCGTCTTATTAAGCCTAAAATACCCTACTAAGGGGTCGTTATAATAGCGCTTTAATAGCTCTTTATAGACTAATAAGTCTTTAGGAATATATAATTTCTTATTATACCTAAGTAAACCTTAACTATTAAATATCTATTAACTAGCTCTCTTAACTCGTCTATCTATTATTTCGCCTACGCGTCGCTAGCTAATAAAAATATCTTCTTACTAAAGTACTTTAATTAATTTAATTATAGACTTTAAAGTTATAATATATACTATTTTATTCTCTACTATTATACTAGCTAGAAAACGTAGAATAAGTTATTTATAACTAATAGTTCTAGTAATAGGGTTAAGCTATTTCTTAGCTATATTATAGGTATATTAAGGTAGCGTCTTACTTATACTCCCTATATTACTAGGTTAAGGGTCCCTACGCCTTAATAGATATACTCTATTTAAAACTATTATTCTAATAGCTATATTAATAATTCCTAGTACTACTAATCTTACGGCTAGTACTAGTATCTACGACTACCTTACGTATATACTATATATTATAGTAAGTTCGCCTTTATTACTAGAGGGTTATAAGCCCTATCCTAGTATAGGAAATACGTAGGCCTTAGTTATAATATAGAAAATAGGGTTTAATAAACCTACTATTATTAATAGCTTTTATTATAATATAGGGATAAGTTTATTTATTACCTTACCCTTACTTCTATAATTAGGGCGCCTTAATAGTATATTAGCTAGGTTAGTCTTACCTAGTCTATACTTAATAATAAAGTTATAAGTTAAGAGTCTTATTACCTATCTTGCCTATTAACTATTTAAGGCCTTTATATTTATAAAACCCCTTAGGTTATTATAATTAGTAAGTACTTTAACTAGATAGAAACTACCTTCTAGGTAGTATCTCTACTACTTAAAGATTATAACTATTATAAGTAACTCCTTATTATAAGTTTTATAGCGTTCTTTAGCTAAGTTTATTTTCTTACTCTAAAAGGCTATAAGATACTACTAACCTAATTCCTAGAGTTATAATAGAATACTAGCTAGTCTAAAATCTAATATATTAGTCTTAACTTATATAGGTAACGTAGGACTAAAATATCTTAATATTAATATATTAAGAAATACTTAATAGAGTACGTTAAATATATACTCTACTCTATTAGGCTAATTAAAAGGACCTATCTTAACGCCTTTTATACTACCCTTTAATAGCCCTATTAAGGGTAACGTAATTTATAAATCTAAGAAAAATCTATACTTTATAGAAGCTCTTTAGCCTAGGTTATAACTAGATAATATCTACCCTACGCTAATCTATTATAACGCCTTTAATTAAGATAATAAATCCTAAGAACTCTACTTTAATTATAAAGAACTAATATTTCTTTAAGTTAGTAAATAATTTATACTATTAAAGCCGCTTAAGTACTCTATATATATAATCCTTATACTTTATACGTAATTCTAAATAGATAAAAATATTATTAAGATAAATAATATAAAATTTATCTAGTAACCCTATTAAGGACTTATTAATATAAGCTTAAAAGGTTACTAGAGTATTTATAAGACTAAATAGTATTATTAAATACTTAAAATAACTATATTATATATAAAATATAATCTTCTACTTATCTCCTTTTTAGATATAAATATAATAATACGTATCCTTAAGATTAAGTTTTATAAAGACCTTTACTCTATTTAGGTGATCTAATATTTTACTAATTAAGGGTAAAGGATATCTATTCTTAATAGTTACCTTATTTAACCTATAATAATTAATATATAAACGTAGGCCTCTATCCTTCTTTAAGATAAATAGGATAGGTAATCCTATAAGACTCTTAGAGTACCTAATCTATCCTTTTACTAAGGCTTCGTCTAAATAGCGTCTTAATTCTACTAACTCTATATTTAATAGGTTATATAAGGGTCTATAAGGCGGGTTACTAGTTATATTAATAGTATAATCACTTCCTTAATAGGATAATAAATATCTAGCTTTTTTAACTAAGAATATATCTAAGAACTTACTAAACTCTAGAGGTAATATATATAAATTAACTACGTATTCCTTATCTAAATTACTTATACCTACTACTCTAAGTCTTAATTATATAGGTTCCGGATTAATAATATTAGAAATAAGAAGTATATAAATAGCTAGCTATTTCTTTAAGAATTTTATAAACTATTATAAATTATTTAGTTAGAATAATAACTTATTAATTTTAAAATACTACTTCCTCGTACCTATATTAACCTTAATACCTATTATATACTATATAAGTCTACTAATAACTAGTAGTAGTCCTATCTTATTAATTAAATAGAAAATATAAGTATATTAATAGGAAGAACCCTAACTATTAGTAGTTTAATATATTATATTATATATACTATAATAAAAGATAGGCTTACTATTTATAAAGCCTAGATATAGTAATTTAGTATTTTTAATATATTTTAAACCCGCTTCTATAATATAAGCTTATAAGATAATATTTAGTTAGGAACTATAATTAAGATATCCCTTATACTTAAGAGGCTTATACTTTAGCGTTATCTTAACCTTATATTAATATAATATTAGAGGTTTAACCTCTACTCCTTATAACCTCTCCCCTAATAATTTAGAGTCCTTAATAGGGTTTAGCCTTTTCCCTATTCCTTACTTATATATTAGCCCTATTCGCTTATAATACTAAGGTTTAGACGTCTTCCTTTTATTTAAAATCTACCTTATTTTAGCGGATTAGGGTAACTAGTAGTATAGTAGCCCTTCTTATTATAATTCTAATAAGTAATATCTAATAAGTCGCGTAATTTAAGCTTACTATAACTACTCTTACTATTATAACCGCCTATTCCTTATCCTCTTATAATATTATCCCTATTTATTTATAATTTTTACCTTTATTATAATCCGCGTACTTATATAATATATTTTACTAGCCTTTCTTACCTAAGCTTTTTATCTTATTAATATTAGCTTTAAGGCGTACTACTAATAATAGGAGTTTATCTCTTATATTAGGTAGGGACCCCTAATATATAAGGGTAATTTAAAGCTCTTTAGTAAGCTTAATATATAAATTTATTATTTACTTACTTTTAACTTTTTTAGGTAGTTAGGCTTCTAAAGATATTAAGTATATTTTAAATTTATAAATTACTTATATTAGGCGTTAATATATATTAGTATACTATTAATATATACTTAACTCCCTATTTATAAGATCCTTAATACTTAATATAGTTTAATAAAAAGTTTATAAAATCCTTCTAACTTAATATTTCTAATAGATAAGAATATAAATAAGTAGCTTAAAGTTATTCTAGGTTACTCTTAAGCACTAGTATTATAAATAGAATACGCGATATCTACGTAATAAAATTAAATAGAGTTTATAAAAAAGATATATTATATTATTATATCTAGTCTTAGTATTTACGGATATTCTTATTATAATAGTTAGGAATAGGGGTTTGCTTTAATATACTTTAAAAGGGACCTAAGTACTCCTTAGCCTTATTATATATACGCTTCTAACCTATATTACTATTACTATAAAGAGAAATCTATTCCCCTAATTCTAGGGTAGTAATATCTACTTTAACTTCTTTAAGTTACTAAATTTATAGTAACTCTTCTCGCTTACGCCTTACCTATATAAAGCGTTCTATTATAGGGGGAATACTTCCTTTATAATTCTCTAAATCTCCCTTAGGGGCATTTTTAATATTATTAGGTTTATTTATATCCCTTATATAACTTTCCCATTCCCTTTCCTATTAGCTAAGATTATTATTAAAAGTATTTAATAAACCGCTTTTATCTTAACTCTACTATAACAGCGTATTACTTATAATACTACTAGAGCGAGTTATATTTACTATAACTAATAATAGATTACTACCCTTAAATAGGTAGAAGAATTAGAATTATTATAATTATAAATTATAGGGGTTATATAATAATAATATAAAATTAGTCTATTTTTATAGTAAGACTAATTCTTAAGAAATCTAAGAATTATTCTACGGGGGATCTAATAAACCCCCTAAGGAGACTAGTAAGCCTAGTACGTCATTTCCCCTTACGGGTTAACGTAAGGACGTGATACATACTAAGCGTATGCGTCGTATAGCCTATTAAGTAGGTTATAATATATTCCTAATATTAAAAATTAATATTAACCTAGTAGACTAGTACTTTAAGATAGGTAACCTTTTAGGGACTAGACTAGGCATCTAGTATAATAGAAATATATTAGGGATACTCTAGATCTACTCTAATTTTTATATATATTCCTTTAAAATCTAAAAAGATTATACTCTATAATTTAGTATAATAGATTAGGGTTAAATCTAGATAGGCTATTAATAATAATTACTAAAACTCTAATTAATTAATAGTATAGAAAGACTAATTTAAGGTAAGAAAGTATTTATATCATTATTTATTCTACTTCTCTTAAGAAAAGTTAGTAGAAAACCTAGTATTACTTTTCTTTTAATATTATCCTAAAGAATTAGTTTTATATTACTATTTTATATTATTATAGATAACTTACTTAAGTTAAAGAAAGTTCTATTTATAATAATAGATTTAACTACTTTTATAAATAGTATTTACTTATCTAAATATATTTCTTTATATTAGATATACTTAAATTACTAGTTATTATTAGGTAGTCTAGAAGTTTTTTATACTTCTTATATATAATCTTTAATAATCCTTCTACTATTAAAGCTAATTAAATAAAGTTATCCTAGATATTAGCTTATTTACTTAATATAGCTTTCTTAAACTAAAGGGGATCTTTAACTTTAGTATTAGACTTTAATTTAATACTTTTATTAATAGTAGTTTACCCCTATTATACTTTAAATTAGACTTTAGAGGCTAAATTCTATTTAATATATTTATTATTCCTTACTAGTACTAATTCTAGGAATTCTTTTCTAATAGATTAAATAGTATTTTAAAGAAGCTCTTTCTTCTAATAAAAGGATTTATTTAATATACCCTAACTAACCTAACTTATAGATTAGCTAGGATAAATACTACTTAATATAAAATTAACTATAATAAGATTATCTAATTCTAATTTAATATCTTTATTACTAGGTTTTATAGGAGTTAATATAGTATAAGCCCCGTATATATAATAAGGTAGGAGTAATATAAACTAGTAATATAAGTATTTACTATACTAAGGAGAAAAGATAAAGGATACTAGGAAGATAAAGTTATTAGTATAATAATTATTCTAAATATATATTATAAAGAGACTAGTTTAGTTCCTTCTACTATTTTATTAGGGGCTTAGCGTCTTAGTAATACCTTAGCGATTTAAGTCGGGTTAACCCGACTTACTAAGGTATTAAGGCCTTAGCGAGTTAGTACTAATAGCTAGTACTAAGTATTTTAGTTAGTACTAAGACCCTAACCTAAGTATTTAGTCGGTACTAATTCTTAGTACTAAATCCCGACTCGACGGTTAGTCTAGTAATAGAATTAGTAAGTACTAAGATATTAGACTATTATATTAAATTTAGTAGGTAAATCTATTTATAATAATATATCTTTTAAACTACTATACTAATTCTTATTATTTTTAAAGTATTAAGTATATTAAGAGGAGGTATATAACTTACTTTAATTAGAAAATATTATAGAGCGTTAGTATAGATATATATAAAATATAAAGAAAGGTTAGACTTTTAATATTTACTATAGTTAGCGCTAGTCCTAAGGAGGTAATTTAGGGGACTTTAGACTAATTAATAAGCTATAATAAGGTTAGAGTCTAAAATTAGGTATTTTCTATTATAGTAAGAAGATTATAAGGTAAGGGTAATATACCTAGTATAATATTATATCTAAAAAAGTATTAGAGTATAATCTAGAAATATTAATATTTCTATACTAAGGATATTATCTAGTAGAGAGTATTAGCTAGGTAATCCTTAATTCTAGATATACTAAGCCCTTCTTAGATAGTATATATATTATTACCTACTAACGCTTATAATTTTTAATAGTTAGATTTAGTTAATTTAGGTAATTTTCTCGTAGGGGTAACTTTCTAATTACTATATATACGGTAGTAGTAGAAGGTACTTCTTACAGGGAAGGGTTAGTACCTACTATAGGGAAGGTACCTAGCTAGTAGCGTAGTATTATTAGCGCTGTTTTAAATACGGCCTAGCCACTATTTCCTCTATATAAGATTTCCTCTACACGAGATTTTTAGTAAGAAAAGGGTCTTAGTAGATTATATTCTATAGTTATCTATCCTGCGATACTATATATATATACCCCTAGATAATCCGGTACTAAAAACATCTGTTTCATAAAATACTACCTAGATATTACATGCATGATTTGGTACACCCCCCCGGCGCCCTTAAAGTAATTAGCACTAACACGCCTTGCTTAGCGACGATGCGCTAGTCCCTTTGCCTGCTAGCTGCGGAGGCTAGGCGAATAACCTGTACTTTATACCCCTTCGGACCTGCGGAAGTCAATCAGATGTCATACAAAAGACTCAAACTAGGCCTCTTCAAATGAAGGCATACATACATATTACTCGACCCACTCGATCTACCTTGACATTCTGAATACATCCTAGAACCTTAAATCAAGACTTGTAAAGCATGGTTTATGAGTCGGAGATCTCGTTTACACTCGACACAGTGTGCCCATGGTATTGTCATTCTATGCCACCCAGGAGATGACCGCTAGATTGACCATAATATCAGGACCTATATAGCAAAGAAGCGCCTAGATATTGGTGGGTCGATCACTATTCAAGGGTGCTTGATACATGAACAACACGTTCATGCAGGATGTCAAATTCACAATTTACGCGATTTGTGATCACTTGCGTTCGAGAACCCGGGAATACTAAGTGATGTGACTTTTGCCTCCAGCGTTGGAGAGATTCAGATCCTCTCCCAGCGGCGAAGATGTCAATTTCTCCATCAAGTATCTTCCGTACCAGCTCTACCCAGATGCCAGCAAGCAAGGGGAGAACGAGTATGAATGGTGAGGACATAATTCTTATTCGTCCACTAAGCCACCTGTATGTGATGGGCTGAGAGATGTTTCTACAGGTACAAGAGAACGAAGTTCAACGGATCAGAAGAGCAAATGAAGAAATTTACGGCCTTGATGTCGGCATACGGACTTGGTGTCGGCATCGATTTCAATTTCCACGGAATAATCGCCAACACTATGGACGCTCATCGCATGATTCAGTACTACCAGGAAGAATTGGGTCCCGGAAAGGCTAACAAGATCGTCAACTCGCTCTACGCTCAATACTTTGAGCATGAAGCTTCTCCATCTGGTCATGACACATTGCTAAAAGCTGCGAAAGATGCTGAAATCGACGAGGCTAAAGCTAAGGCTTTCATCAGCGATGAGTACGAAGGGCTGCCGGAGGTGAAGATGCTCATCAAAGAACAGGCGGGCAACGGCATTGAAGCTGTTCCTCACATTGTCCTGGAAGGTAGGAGGAGAGATATCACGATTGAGGGAGCGAAGGAGGTAGAAGAGTACTTGAAAGAACTTGAGAAAATCGTCAAGGAGTCAAAGTGAGCGTCTCCAGAGTAGGTAGTCTGCAACTAAAAACGTCCTATTGGTGGGTTCTACAAGTGCATATTACCACCGAAAAGTGATCTTTGTTATGATCTTCCTGCCTTTTAGGTGAATACACTAATTGTGATTTGGTCGTATGGTGATGCTGGGATACCGTAATCCCAACGATATGAGACTTGCTAGCCAGGGTTATCTACCTTATGCATGACATCCTTCACAGCAATGCAGTACTTGAGTGGTATGATGTTTGGAAAGTATAATCAGAAGACTAGACAGAAGCGGGTATCAATTTGGGGGCAGGGGTTCGAAGAAGCGCTCATCAGAAGTAGGTCAAGCAATGGGAGCGGTGGGAATTGTATAAGACTGCTTTCTAAATTCGCTGATAAGAGATGAAAAGAAATCTAGGCTGAAATCGAAAACATGATGTAACAAAACAACCAGTGATCGAGCGCGCGTTCTACCCCAGCAGGCCACAACAAAATCGCAACACATTCCAGTACAAATCCAACGTCTACGACTACACTGGTCCAAGTTATGAGCGCTTCTTCTGCAACCACCAATGCTCGTACATATCTCGGTCGGTGAATATCTCCTCATCGTTACCCAGGGTACTCTCGGCGTCGCCGGACCGATTCTTCCACAACTCCAATCCTTCAGGATTGATATGACACGCCAGTGCCGCAACCAGAATACCAATCATCCGTGGCCCGAACTCCTTTCGAGCTGGGCAAATGAATGGGTTGTTGCCAAATGGCATGAATGCATTCTGAGCCTTTTCGTTGATGTTAAGCCATCTTGACGGCTTGAATGCAAGTGGATCCTCCCAGTTTTGCGGGTCCCGTTGCATCTTTTCGATATCTGCTGCTAGTATCTCTGGAATGCAGGAAGAGTCTCCCAACTGGTACATGCGGTAGATGCGCCTTGTTGGGGGATATAAGCGGAGACCCTCGCTCACAAGGTGAGACACTGACACTGATTGCCCTGCTTCTGTAGTCACCGACTTTTCGAACGATGCCTGTGTTGGATTTCTCAGGAAGGTCTCAAGTACCTTGCGCCACACGATCGTCTCTGCCTGGCGGTTTTGACGAAAGGAGACTTCGATGAAACAGAGCAACACATTACGCCAGAGAGTTTCATACGCCGGAAGTATAAAGTTTAGTGGGTTGTCTTCGGAACTGGATGAATCTGTATCTGGGAATAGCTTGGTCAGAGCGTCGTTCACTGTCACCTTTGTTATGCCCAGATTTTCCGCTGCGTTCATTGTGGAGCTCTTCGAATACACCCAGCAGTTGTTGATACCCTCTGCAAGTCTCCTGATAGCATCTTTATCGAGCTCGAACGGATCAAGACCAAACAAGACATGAAGCGCAAGTTTAAGGGCAATGCTCTGCACTAGTGAGTCCAAATTCGCGTCCAGGTGGTCTGACTTAGAATTCGCCACACTCTCAAGAACAGGTCGTTGCGCGAATGCTGCGATACGCTCCCAGTCACTGTCCTCCATCTTGATCTTCTTAACGGCAGCTGCCTTAAACGCTCTGGCGTAGTCTCCATTGGTTGTGGTGAAAGCATTGTTGATGCCAAACGCTCGAACAAGGCGTTCATTCGGAATTGCTCTCGATTCAAGTCTGTGTAGGCGATTGCCGATGTTATTGAAGCTGTTGCCAGCAAGTATCTCAGCGCAGTGTATCGGATCGGAAAAAGTGCGCTTTGGTACTGATGGATCTGGATCTGGTGCTGGTGCTGATGGTGCAGGCTTCCATACGAAATGATATAATAGACCACCAATAAGGGCCGGGAGTAAAACACCGAGAAAGACTTTGGCAATATCAATCATTGTCATTCTGAAAGCTGCTGTAGGAATGTGGGGAAGTGATGAAAGTACTGATGAGCTTCATAGGAAAATGGCCCCTAATTATTTATCCTGAACATCCAAATGGAAACCTCCAGAGTGTGCATGTTGCCCATCTCCCTCACACCTTCCAAGCTTCTTGGAACATAGAGGCTTTGTCCAGAGCAAACCCAACAATGCAATGTCTCGGAAACTTGCTTGATCAGAGATGTTTGTATTCCAATTGGAACATCGTGCTTCTTTCTAGACGCATGAAGTATAAACACCTAGCCTTTGTTATTTCCTGACTGCTGACAATTGATTGCTTAGGAAGCTCTCAAGCAAGCCAGCATACTGGATCAATCACTGGACCCATCGTTTCCTCAGGATGTCTAGAGAGTCAAACTTGCTGTGTGACTGCTGATCGAAAGACAAAAGGGCTATCAAACACGAATGTGTGCTGGAAACAGGTTGGTTTTACTGACATAAGTGCATGAGTGAAAGCGAACCATTACTGTCTACACACCTGTCATCGCCTCTACTATCTCCACTTAGGTCACCGCGCAAGCAGCAAGGGCACCAAGAGCCATCCCAACAACAAGCCGACAATGGCAAAATCAGCCAGAGCCCATAGTCATACAATGGCTCCAAGAAGTTTCCATTCAAGATACTAGTTCATATTTCAAGTATGATACGCACGACAACCATTCGTCGAAGGGATCTTATAGACTACATCAGTATAGCTCAATTATTCTCTCCAGGTCGTGGCTATAAGACTGGATATCTGACTATGACAGGTGGCGCTGGAATCCTCTCCAGGCTTCACACATCTATTACGAAATGGCGCATGTATATGGCGATTGAGCACGACTATTGGGGGATATCAACCGTCAACAATAGCGTATGGAAGAGCGCTAACATGCACATCAAGATATATGTAGGTCGATGTGCCAATACGCCCATTGTAAAACATAGTTACACTGCTCTAAATGACCTCCAAGAACGCATAGAGCTAGAGCAACGACATTCGAAACCGTCTTCAAATAAGTCTCGAGATCCACTAATATAAGCACAAGAGGGCAGTATTTGGGACTATTGTTGAACAACAATTACTCTTCGTAAAGTGAAATCATGACCAGCCATGCTCCTTATTGAATTTGTCGCATATTGCTCTCGTCGTATTGATAATACCTACGCAGCCCGGCGAGTCAGAGTGACAGCATATCGATATCGGATAATCCTTGACGGGTAGATGCACATTGCTCCCATCAACAGCAGTGACCGACTCAGTCATCAACTGCTGCTCAACATGTTTCTCAACATCCTCAAGCTTCCATGGTCTGTATCAAATCAGTCATCGATCCTATCGCAAGCGGTAGGAAGCCATACTTCTTTATCCTGTCAATAACGAGCATGCCATCAGCATTGTATTTGACATCCCCATACAATTCTGCCCAAAACTCCACCCCCACCTCCTTCGCCGCCTTCTCCATATTCGTTCCAGCTAGTCCAAAGACCGGTATCCCTTTCGGTATTCCCTTCATCACCGCAGCAGCCACTTCGAAGTCCCGACACATCATTCCGTACAGAACCCCATGCGGCTTGACATGATGCAGCGGTAATCCCTCTCTATCCAAGAAACCCTTCAAGGCACCCACTTGATACACAGTAATAGCCGTGAGCTCTTCAGGCTGAAGCTTCATCTCGCGACGCCCGAAACCCTGCAAGTCGGGAAGGCCGGGGTGGGCGCCCATCTTTACATTGTGTTGTTTGCAAAGCCGAACAGTCTCCTGCATGATAAGAGGATCCCCGGCGTGGAAACCGCAGGCGACGTTGGCGATGTCGATGAGGGGGATGAGCTCTTCGTCTGGACCGCATTTGAGGTTGCCGAAGCCTTCGCCTAGGTCGACGTTGAGTAGTGCTTTGTGCTTTATGGGACCCATCTGCTCGGATAGCCGGAACGCTGCGTCGACGAGAAGATTAATAGCGCTTCGCTATTCTTCATGGTGTTCGACCCGTCAAGTACCCAGTAGTCAAGCCCCACTGACGTAACAGCTTATCGTTCGATGCTTTGAGGCTCTGGAAAGTATCCCCGCATTTCGCAATGCCGAACCAGGGATGGCAGAGCTATCTTTGGCTGCTATCATGGCGATCACAGGGAGGTCGTCAGGAATATTCGTACCACTCGGAACTCCTGAGCATCGTCAAGTCTTCACTGCATATTGAATACTTCGTACAGCGTCAGGATGGAGAAGTTGAAGACGCTTCTTGTCGCCAACAGGGCTGAGATCGCTGCAAGGATCCTCAGAACGGCAAAGTAAGCGACACTTTGCTCCTTTTCTCCGCATTCTGCCACTTGTTGACATCCATAACTATGTAGGGATTTGGGGATTCGTACTATTGCAATCTACACTGAACCCGATGCCGTGTCTACACACGTGTCTGGAGCAGATGTCGCCGTGTTACTGCCTGGTGGCCCCAAGGCCTATCTCGATGGGTAAGCTTCGCTGCAGAGATTTAGTGCTTGATATCAATACGTCGATGGGTATCATAAACGTCACTGATAGCCCTCTCATCATGTCTTAAACATCTCTCCTATATGTCGGCTATTATGCTTCCCAATGCTGAGGCGTTATTTACTCCTTATTGCGATTGCTGTACTGTTCGTAATTTTACATCTTGATAAGACAAGCTAATGCTTTGATCAATTCCATGTGTATTTGTTACACTTCCTCATTACATCTGATCTGATACTGCCGTTACCATAGTAATGAAATCATCAAGATCGCCAAGGAGCACAAAGCCGATGCCATCATCCCTGGCTATGGTTTTCTTTCAGAGAATGCAGATTTTGCTCGTTCAGTTGCAGCCGCAGGCATGGTCTGGGTGGGACCAAGTCCCGAGAGCATCGAGTCCTTCGGTATCAAGCATACTGCACGAGAAATTGCCGCGAAGGCCGGAGTGCCGATAGTACCAGGCACGCAAGGGCTGATCTCGAGCGAAGAAGATGCCATGAACGAAAGCGAGAGATTGGGATTCCCAGTGATGCTGAAGGCCACTGCTGGTGGCGGAGGTATGGGGCTCGCAATCTGCCAGAATGTCAAAGAGGTCAAGGACTCTTTCGCCATGGTCAGATCACGTGGAGAAAACCTGTTCAAGAACGCTGGGATGTTCATCGAGCGTTATTACCCTGATAGTCATCATATTGAAGTCCAGGTCTTTGGCAACGGACAAGGCAGCGCCATACACTTTGGTGAACGAGAATGCTCGATACAGCGAAGGCATCAGAAAGTGATCGAGGAATGTCCGAGCCCTTTTGTGGTGAAGCATCCCCGTAAGTTCATGAATCATTATCTACTAGAGAACAGCTGACACGTCCAAAGACCTCAGAGCAGGGCTTTGTTCTGCAGCCGTCCGCCTTGCTGAGTCAATCAAGTATGGTTCGGCAGGCACAATCGAATATCTGGTCGATGACAAGTCTGGTGACTACTTCTTCCTCGAGATGAACACTCGACTGCAGGTGGAACACGGCATCACAGAGCTATGCTACGATGTTGACCTCGTCAAACTTATGTTGAGGCAAGCAGATGCTCAACTGGCATGTAGAGGTGGCATCAGCCATGAAGAACTTAAGGGTCTCCAGCCTAGCGAGCCCAGAGGAGCGGCCATTGAAGCTCGCGTGTACGCTGAGAATCCGGCAAAGGACTATGCCCCCTCGCCAGGCACCTTACAGATAGTGGAGTGGGCGGAAATCACTGAAGGTGGCAGAATCGACACATGGGTGCATACTGGCACTATCGTTTCATCTCACTACGACCCACTTCTTGCCAAAGTCATGGTTCACAGATCCTCCCGTGAAGAGTGCATCAGTGCAATGCACCAGACCCTTGTCAAATCCCGAATATGTGGACCACCGACGAACCTTGACTTTCTGGCTTCAATTGTGGAAGACCCTCAATTTGCAACTGGAGTCACCATGACGAAGTTTCTAACGAGCTTCAAGTTTTCGCCTGCTGCTATCGACGTGATCTCGGCGGGAGCTTACACTACAGTCCAGGATTACCCTGGGAGACCGACCATGGGTAGAGGGTTTCCTCACGCTGGGCCTATGGATCCGCTAGCATTCCAAATTGCCAACCTCCTCGTTGGTAATTCACGAGGTAAAGAAGGCCTCGAGTGCACGCTGGATGGACCCAAACTCTTGTTCTTAGGCCCGGCGATCGTTTCAATATGCGGCGCACCAATGAAGCTTACGCTCGATGGCACAGAGGTATCGATGTGGTCGAGATTAGCCATTAAGGCTGGGCAGACACTAGAGATTGGTAAGACTACAGGCGGCGGCTGCAGGTCCTACCTTGCAGTATATGGCGGATTTCCCAGTGTTGCTGAATGGTTTGGATCCAAGGCCACTTCTCCTGGCGTTGGTGTGGGTGGCTACCAAGGAAGACAACTTGCAGCTGGCGATCTCCTTGCCATCGCTAAGGACCATCTCTCGAAGGCATTGAAATTGCCAGAAAGGATCCTTCCGCAGTACCCCAGCCACTGGGACATCCTGGCAATGGTGGGACCATATGAAGAAGGCTATCTCCTCCCCGAAGACGTCGAGATGACGTACAAGACGACATGGCAGATTTCGCATAATGCCGCAAGAGGCGGAATACGCCTGATTGGACCAAAGCCAAAGTGGGCTCGCGCTGACGGTGGGGAGGGTGGAGCTCATCCGTCCAATGTTGCTGAATACGGCTACCCAGTCGGTGCACTGAATTGGACTGGTGATGACCCTTGCATATTTCCAGTCGATTGCCCTGACTTTGGAGGGTTTGTGTCGAGTACGACGATCATCAAGGCGGATTACTGGCGTCTCGGGCAGATGAAAGCCGGAGATACGATGAGGTACCACCGAGTATCGCTTGAAGACGCACTCAAGGTGCGACAGCGGGTTAATGGATTCATCGACGGAGTAGCCCAAGCCTGCTCTGGTCATAGCAATTTCGCCGGTATTGAGCCTCTTGGTTACTCGGAATTGCCCTCGTCTACTTCGTCGGGTAATTATGGAAAAGCCACGGTCCACACAATTGAAGCGAAAGGCAACCAGCCTCGGACATTATACAGACAGGTAAGTAACCAGCCCAAGAGCTTCGGCCTCTCTGATGATAGGTAGGGTGGCGACGACTACCTCCTCATCGAGTATGGAGAAGGCAATTTCGATCTAAATCATCGCTGCCGCGTCACAGCCCTCACCAAAGCACTGAAAGAGTCCAAAGATGACATATCATTTTCCAACGGACTAGTCAATACCGTCGGCTGCTGCAACTGTAAGCATCAGCTTGCATATCCTAAAGTAACCGCTACATTATTGACTACTTTAGCACTTCTAATCTACTACAACGGCCTCACCATCCCTCAAGCCAAGCTCATCTCCCACCTCGTCAATCTCGAAGCCCAACTCGGCGACCTCAGCCGTTCCACAGTCCCCAGCCGAATCTTCAAACTCCCCATCACCTTCGACAGCCCCAAGGAAAAAGACGCCATCAAACGATACATGGAGACTCAGCGCCCATACGCGTCCTACCTACCCGACAACATGGAATTCGTCGCCAAAAACAACGGTCTCGAACGCAAAGACCTCGAGAAAATCCTCCTAACGAGCAGCCTCATCGCCGTCTCCGTAGGCTTCTTCGCCGCCCTCCCTCTATGTCTCCCCGTCGACCCGCGCGAACGGCTGAACTGTCCCAAAGTGCGTAAAACCCCCAATCCCACCCCTTTTCCGCTCAAACCCAAGTAACCAAAAAAACCCCCCCCCACCAGATGAACCCCTCCCGCGTCTACACCCCCGAAGGCCAAGTCTCCTGGGGCGGCTCCTGCATGGCCCTCTACAACGTCTCCTCCCCAGGAGGCTACCAACTAACGGGCCTCACCATCCCCGGCTGCGACATCCTCGGCTCCAAAGCGCACTACACCCTCTCCCGCCCCTGGCTCTTCGAAGACTTCGACCAACTCACCTTCCACCTCGTGAGCGCGGACGAATACGAGCGCCAGCTCGCGCTGTTCAAGAGCGGACGCTACGAGTACGATGTGCGGGATGTGGTGTTCGATATGGGGGTTCATAACCAGTTGTTGCGGGATACGGAGGAGGAGGTTAGGGGGATCAGGGAGAGGCAGAGGAGGGCGCAGGGGGAGATGTTGGTTGTTGAGGAGGAGATGATGGGGAGGTGGATGGAGGAGAGGGCGGCGGGGAAGGTGCCGGTTGATAAGGTTGAGTCGCTGCTGCGGGATCCGGGGGTGCGGAAGGTGACGAGTCCGCTGAATGCGAATGTGTGGAAGGTTGTTGTCGAAGAGGGGACGCGGGTGGGGGTTGGTGACGAGGTGGCGATTCTGGAGGCGATGAAGTTGGAGATTTCGGTGAGGGTGGAGGCGGTGGCTGAGGGGGTGGTGGAGAGGTTGTTGGTGAGGCCGGGGGATGTGGTGGGGAGTGGGGATTCGTTGGTGCTGGTTAGGAAGGGGTAGGGGACTCTTGAATGAGAGAGGGACGAGGCTGTATCATAGCACCGGTTTTGGCTTGCTTCGGTCGATTGACATGGATCGTTTTGAAGGTGGTGATCATTAGTGTAGCTAGCAACGCATGAGTGTAACCCACAGATCCCGAGCGTAAACCACTTTGCGCTCCCGACACCGTAACCCCACGCGCTCATATCCGAGGTGTACATATGTAACATTGTCGTGACCAACGCCCAAACGACCAAATCATCATAATCGATTACCTGCCCTAGCACGCCACCCTCCAACCAACGTGATCCCTAACCATTAATACACACATTATCAAAAGAAGAATCAAGGATCCATCGACGCGCCGATCTCCTCACTAATACCACGCACCGAGCTTCCATCGCGCCCACTTCCCTTGCTGGTATTGAGACTTCCCATATCCGAATTGATACTGCGTCCCCTCCCCTTGCAAGGACTCTCGTCTCCCGTATCGGTATCAGAGGGCACATACCTAGGCTCATCCCCCGTATCCAAAACTTCCTCTTCCTCCAAAGTCTCTTCGTCCCCGTCGGCTACGCATTCAACATCAGCAGCCCTGTCTCCGAGCCAAAATCTCGCTCTCTTCCTACTCGTATCTTCATCCACGCTCCAGGTTCCACTGGCGGGTCGTTTCGCCCTCACGGGTGTCTTCTGCGCTGGGGTGGTGTCGAGAATGCTGAATCCGCGTAGGTACAAGTAACAGACTCGCTTCTTGGCTTTATTGAAAAAGAAGTAGTTGAGGCTCCACAATGAGCCCTCTTCGCCATCGTAAGGATCTTCCTCGGGCGCATAGCAGTAGATGCTGCATTCCCGGAGACTCATCTCTTTATCGATCAATCGCCACATGCGCGGATTCCATTTCTCGGTGCCGGAAGGTGTTTGAGGAAGCGTTGGAGGAACTGTATTTGACCAATGAGCGTGTTGGTCTTGAAAGGAGCTGCTGTATTTTGGACGCAGGTTGCTGAGGGTAGTGTCTAACGTGTGCATCACCTTCTTGATATTCCTCTGGCGGTGAAAGTCCGCTGGACGGAGGAGGTGAGAGAAGTCATAATCTGGATGGCTCGCGTTCAATGTTGCGATAAGGTAGGCAAAGGTTCTGCGGCTGGATGTCTGGCTCAGTGGTCCAAATGGGCTTGCGCGAGCTAGATTGAGAGATGTACCCGCTTGAGTGGCCTGATGGGTGGAGAGACTGGCGGAAAAGCTCAGTAATGACGCATATTGCGACTCCAGGGTGTGCTCGATGTTCTTGTAGAGTTTCTTATCTGCGCTTGCGGCTTTGGTTGTGTAGAGATCGCATCCACCTATTACATGGCAATCTGCTGTATCGAAGTTGAGGGCATTCGTTACATCGTCGAAATCGCGGAGTGGGAGGTACTGAGTCAAGCACGGTCAGCGATTGGTCGAACATCGTACGGAGAGGTTCTCCTATCTGGGCAGACCAGTCGCAGGATCACGACCTCTTTATAATGACATACCTTCATCGTAGGATTTTCTCAACGGCCACTTGAAGGTTGTCAACACATCAGATCGCGAAGAGCGGTCTGACGAAGGACGGTGTTACTTGGGAGGTTGCGGGTCGTTGTTCGAGAACTAGCTCAGGGTGGACCAAAGCTCAAATGTGCAATTCTGTCCCAGAGATACTTGGCTCGGTGATAGCGATGCCGGCGCTGGTGGCAGGTGCCGGAGATTTGCTGCTTGGAGTCTGTTCTGAGAAGCTGCGTCACACAGAGAACGGCCCGGGTGCAAGCTGCTCGGAACGACTTCTGATCTCTAGTTGTCAGCTAGACGATAAACGTCTAGCCGCCAAATACAGCTTTGCGAGGTCGCGACATCTTGGAAGTAGTAGTGATGGAGTCTTAGAGGATAGTGAGGAGGGGTGTCAGCCAGGAGTTGAGATGTCGTTGCGACCGGCCAACGCTAGGCCAAATGAGTCAATGTACGTATCTCTTGGCAGAAGTTCGTTCAGCCAATGAGATTCAATCCTTTGCGCATTCGGTGCAGCTGAGGATACCACCTGGTTGAATGTAAAATCATATTATCCCTCCATTGCTGTAGTGAGTGATAACATATCAGCGAGGTGATAGGTACCGGTTTGCTCAAAGTCAAGTGAGAAAACCCTCTCCAAACAAGGCGGACTAGACGACGGTTTGGAGTTGCGTCAACCGTCGATCCATTTGTCTTGCATATCCAGTGATATTGGGCGTACGGAGTGACCCTCTCTCTTCGGCGGTGAAGACGTAAGACAATTAGCGTAACAATCAATGTCAGTGGTACGTGATCACCCATGAAACCTGAAAGTCACATTTGTATCTGGTGGTGTTCCATATCACATTTGCCTGTATTGTGTTTGAGTGGAGCCAAAACGGCTTCGGTCAAGCTTGCTCGCTTTTTCATTCCATTCTGCCTGCTGCTTCGTGCTTTATTCAGATGAGGCCGAAGTCTCGTAGCCCTTCAACCATGGCTGCATCTGCCTGCGGTATCATACCAGTAAACATTAGCAACTCCTATCATATGGTACTCGTACAAACACAGCCTCAAAAGTGTCCGTGGTGGTGATATATGAGCAATCCAAGGATATCCTGAATCATCACATAATTTTGGTAATGCCATCATCCTCAACCTGACATCCACGACATAGAGAGTCAGTCGTTGTACATGCAGAGTAGAACGGAATTCGATGGACGTAGATGTAAAGTTGAATCACAGTTCCTCGTGACGACTATCTCAGGAGTGGAGACGCCATTTTTTGTTCTCGCCTGACGTAGAATATCCCATAGACGTACCTCCATATCTTCCAGGCTATCCTGTTGACTTATGCACCTTAGGACGTTCTTCTTGCTACTCTCCTGCATCTCTCCGGCTAATAATAGCTCATCGAGTATAAAATATGCTTTCTGGAAATTGAAGATGATGTCCAGCTCGCAGACGTTGCCGTAGTATTTGTCCATTTGCTCGACGTATCGATGGACTATCTCAAGTGTGATGAGTTCGTTGTCGGTAGATGCACAGCCGGCAATGAAGAAGAGGGAGGCATAGCGTCGGTAGACGACTTTCGAATCTGGAGGACCTGATGTTAAAACAGCTGTACAGGGGAATCTGCACGATACCGTACTCACCTTTGTACTCGAGGAAATTGCACATTCGTGTCCGCCTTGACAGCACGAGCTGGGATACATCTTTGATGATCTTGGCCTTGTCTTTAGGAGAGAGTGTGGTAAACCATTTGGCAAGGCGCTGTAGTGAAAGATATTTAGCTTTGCTGTGGATAGCGAGGTGGGAGACGAGCTAGAAGACTAGGTACACACCACTTTACCCTGCCTTGACAGAAGGATGAGATAGCTAGACGTGCGTTAGAGTGAGCCTCGCAGTCACCAGGCTGGGTGGGCTGTTGCTCACTTTATGGCCATCTCGTTGCCCAGTCTCCTGCAGGAGAGAAAATTCGCGGCGAACAGCGGTGAATCTGGTGGGATGAGTCCACGCGGAACGAAGCCGCTAGTTCTACCTACCAAAGCTCGCTTCAATAGTCGATGCTCGAACGACTTATGCACTACGTTGCATTGAACCGTACAGTATCTCGTTGATGTCCAAGGGTGCTGTCTGGTCTAATGGTGAAATGTCGGTAGTTTGGATGCACGGCAGACATCTCAAGAGGTGATAAAGAGTACTCTAAAGGGCTGCGCTAGAGCCCTCGATCTTGACAAATCGAAGTCATAATGAAACTCATTCTCTCAACATCGTGAGCAAATGTCCAGATCCCATAGGCCACTAGCCACTGATGTAGGTTAGGAATATCATGAATGGCGGCCCCTCAATCATCCGCCGACCTGCATCCGAGAAATCGAACGTTGAGCTCATCAACGGCTTGCGCTCCAACTTCCTTGCTTCCAAACAAGCCTTTGCACCCACCGTCAATGAGAACGCTCATACCAATTCCTCCCAAGCCATAACCAATGGGAATCCGCCTAGACCATCATATTGCGATTGGACATCCCAAGAAAATGGCTCACTATACGTGCCCTCCATTGATTTTTCACAATCCGGCCTGGGAGAGGAGCGGTCTCAGTATGATATCACGGTGAAGCTTTTCTTTCTCCCGCATACCTCAGCGACGCAGCGATGCATGTACGCGCAAGAAGCAATGAGCTTAGTACTTAGGGAGCTGCATGTGCCGTCTATTGATCTCCTAATCGTCTCTTTCTCCGGGGTATCATTTGATGCAGACGATGAGGAAGAGGAGGAGGAAGAGCCGAGTTGGATTCAAAATGGCGAAAGCGAAGATGCAAATACCATGGCGGAGGCTTGGAGAGCTTTGGAGCACCTCCATGACAAGGGTCTAGCATTACAGATCGGCGTCTCTGAGTTTGGAAGTGAACGGCTGGAGAAATTCTTGTCCAAGACTAAAATACGACCGTCAGTGGACCAGATCAATGTGCGCGACTGTTGTGTGGTCCCTAAGTCCTTGATACTGTACGCCAAGCAAGAGAAGATTGAACTGCTTACTCACAATGATTGTACCAACATCCTCCCTGAAGGCACCGTTAGAGAGCTCCTAGGCGGGGGCGAAAAAGGGGCTGGCATTCTGGCAGGACCAGACGAGCAAACCGATGGATTGAAAGGCAATGTTGAGCCCCAATGGGTGGTCAAGTATACAGCGGTGGTCCGGGATCGAGGAGTCATCGAAAACAAAGGCTATTTCGCCATGGCCGAAGTCAGAGACTGAAGGAGCCGAAGGATCATTGAACCCCATAGTCTTTTCGAGCGCTGAGCGCGCGGTTTCGTTGGATACCCAGCAATAGCGTGGAGTTTGGGTGGTGTTGTTGGCGAACGTTCAGATATGAAGGCTGATGTCAAGCATTCGTAAGATTCCATCATCCGAGCATACTTCTCTTCCTGCCCCTCATCCTTACATCTTCCAATTTCTTCAGGACCACCTTCGCGCCCCTGTAGCTCTCCCCGTAAGCCTTCAGCACCTCCTGAAATCCTTCTTCCACATCAGGGTGAGTGCTCCCAAACGCCCGCTCCAACACATATAGATCGACTGCCTTATCCTCGTCTTGCAAGCTCTGCCCAGCAAGCCCGAAATCAATCAGCACGATCTCGCCCTTAAGCTCCTTTATCGCACCATTCGTACATTGCCCATCCACAGCATCCCCGTGTGCAGCGTCTCCATTCATAGCCCCTCCACCCATCTGCCCTGTCCCCAAGGGTCGTAGCATCAGATTACTAGTAGTCAAATCCCCATGACAAACCCCAACCTCATGCATCCTCCCCACCGCCCTCCCAATCTTCCCCATCAAGACCCTCACCCCACCCTCCCACCTCTCCCCACTCACTCTTTCTTCCCCCTCCCTCCACCTCTTACCCCCCTCAACAAGCACATCCCTCACCGTCCTCCCTTCCACCCACTCCATCATCATCCATCCCCCACCACCACTCCCCTCAGCCGGTTCCGCATCCAGCGCCAAAACGGCAGGCACGTTGACGCCTTCGCGGCGACATTTCACAAGCGTGCGCGCTTCGCTCAGGATGCGGTGGCGGGTCAGTCGCTTGTCGAGAGTGGGGTGGCGGTAGGGTTTTGAGGGGCGGTACTTGAGGGCGCAGGGTTGGGAGGGGAGGAGGAAGTGGGTGCGGTAGAGGAGGGCTTCGGCGCCTTGGGTTATGAGGGTTGGGGCGGGGGTGGTGTGGGTGAAGGGTGGGGGAAGGGTGGTAGGGGGTGGCAAGGGCTCGTCGGCCATTGTGAGTAGATGGTGACGACAACTGTGAGGTGTGGATCAATGGTGCAAATTATCTTGAATTAATCTATCCTATGGAGTATTCTAGAATATCTAAAGGTCTTGGCGGACGACGGTTTCTTCCTTCGAGACGTCGCTAGATCCTTGTGGTGATAACTCTCATGAAGAATCCTGTCTTGGCTCCACATCAGAAGGCACCAACAATATTGCTATAGCCTTGAATTGTCGATGAGGTATATGTCGCCATATGTGACCCTATCAATGTAAATTAGGGATGAGCACAGATCGGGAGAGAAGCCTTGAGGTTACCGTTCATGAGCCCTTTGGATATCCAAATTTTTCAAAGTACGCCGTCAACTTTCCCTTCGGCTCAGTTGTCTTATCAAAGAACCAAGCATACTCTTTGAGGAACGCGTCGATATTGAAATGAGCTCTATCAGCATCTTCTGCCATTACTTCCACCTCCCCAACTCGATGTCCGAAGTCAGTAGCGTCTAGAACCACAGTGAATCTATTCTCGGCTAGGAACGAGTGTCGATGAGTCTGGAAGTGACAAAGCACATCAAGCCCAAAGTTGTGGTTTGGACCGGGACATGCTGGAAAATGGGCGCCAACCATGTTCTGTATCTGATGGGGATCTTCTGACTCCTCGTAGGTGGAACGGAGGAACGAGCTGCCTGTTTGGAGCTGCTTGGCTTCCCATTTGAAGACACTGCCACACGGCTGACGCTTGCGTACCCACAGTCCATTCTTGCAAAGCGTGCTATTTGAATCGTAGTAAGTATCATGGAATGTCTGATAACGGAGATGTTCGATCTTGAGTGGACGGTAATAGCGAGGGGCAATTCCTTTTTGAAGAAGAATGAATTTCTCGACAGTCCAATTGAATTTCTGCTCGACTTCGAACAGGCGCATTTTCGGGTTTCGTTGATTGGTCTTCTAGCCCAACAAGTTGTTTTTGTTGTCGATGAGGGGTGTACTGAGACATCTGAGGCTGATAGGTTTCAATAGGCCACATCTTAACACACAAAGCCAAGACGTATTCAGGGACTCCTGTGTTCTCTCATATTCCGATCGGTCACGCAATAACAGTCACTATACCTTGAATACGGCAAACTTGGTTTATCTTTACGCTGAAGGTGCTTGCTTTTGACTTCATAATCCGTTTCTATTCCGACCAAACCAAACAAACCCGAGGTTTACGGGATCCGTTGTTTGCTACTTTTTGTCTCGACGAAGTCTCTGACACCTGAAAATATTTCAGATACAAGACATGGAGTTGTGATTATAAGGTGCCATCGGATGCTCATATTCACTTTTAAGATTATGTTCGCGAGGCCCGAGGTGAAGTCCAAGCGTGCACTGAGAGCAGAAAATCCATGGAAATACTACTTCTCTCAGCTTCGTTACAGCCTATTCTATGGTCATGAAGCTATATCTCCTCTCTTAGCATCTATGAGCACGCTGTTGCTAAGCTGTCGATGGATCATGCAGTAATGTTCGCTTTTCTCGAAAGTTCTGTTAATGTATCAGAATGCTGAATGATCTGCGATCCGGAATATTACAACTCCGTCGCCATCGCTAACGCTATATAACACGATCATGGAAGGTGAACACTCAGAGTGCGACCGCTAAGAATAAAGTAGCGTCATCTGCTCCATCTGGACCACATCAGGCGCCCCGGGCTAATCCGAGCTATAAATTTTAGTCATTCTATTGGCGGAAGTGCGACGCACCGAACAACAAAATCAATGGGAGACCCAGATCCTCATCGCAATATGTTTCATCGGAGTATCAATTCTCTTGCTCGAGACTGTCATCTGAAGAACAATATCTTATGATCGAGTGATCACGATGAAGCAAAATATGTCCCCGTCTAATATGAACCCAATTCCTGACATTTCATCAACTTTGGATCCAACATCGTCTTCTGCTCCTTTTGATGATGGAGCGGATTTCGAGTGACATAAATACCTCGCCAATAGACCAACCTACTCGCCTGCCTTCTACGATATCATCTGGGAATACCACCGTAAACACAGCAGCCATTGGCGACTAGCCCACGACGTCGGCACGGGCCCAGGCAACGTAGCAGAAGTCCTTGCCGGTCGCTTTGATCATGTCATCGCGAGCGATGCCAACGCAGACAATGTTTCTCTTGCTCGAAAACGGCTCAGTCACTCTAACATCTCCTTTCAACATTATCGCGCAAAGGACCTGTCCACTGTAGTTAATCCAGATTCGGAGAAAAGAGCCGATCTAATTACGCTCGCCGAATGCGTTCCATTGTTAGATGTTCAGAAGGCTTTTGGTGGCTTTGCGAGGATGATGAGATCTGGAGGCACGCTGGCGGTGTGGTTCTATGGGAAACCTATTTTCGACGGGCCAGGACAAGAGAAAAGTCAAGCGATATCTGACAAGATTACAGCTGAAGCCTTCGAGGGAATTATGCCGTTTAAAGGTACGCCTATGGAACCGGCACTTGCAACATTGGCCTCTTGGCTTGATGACATCGCCTTCCCGGCATCAGAGTAGAGTGACGTTGAGAGGATCAAGTGGAACAATGATAAGCCACTGACGTTTCTGGACGAGGAGCACTTTGTATTACGATTACGAGTACAAGTCCGCTATTGGGCCCCATGAAGACTTAGAGGAGAAATTGGATCGGAGCTTCTGGGCCAAAGAGGAATGTGGAATCGAGTGGGCGAGGGAGTCTAACGATGCTCAATTCCCGTGGAAGACCGAGACTGATGATATCGATGCTCAGCTTGTCACGATGTTTGAGGATTTGGAAGCTGCTATGGGAGGGAAGCGCAGTACGGTGAGGATTGCCTGGCCAGTGGTCTTGCTTTTGGTAACTCGGAAATAGAGCTTGAACAGACCTGGCGACGAGCCAAATGGGTATCACATGATGGGGTGGATCTCCCCAGTGGAATTTTCTAACTGCAAAGTTCGATTCACAGCAAGCTCTGCCATTCATTTCTTATCTCTCTCAATCTTCACATTATCCTTACTACACTTGGTGCGATGTGGTTCACCTTTCCACAGTATTGGGCTTCACTATCCTGAGCATGCATCACAGAGAGCTGTGTGAATTTTCCGCCGAGACGAGCGATTCATTTCATAAAAAAGCACACCCAGATTCACTCTATGCCATCGACTCTGAAGTATTTGAGTCGGAACGTTCCTCTCATTTGCATCGACCACTCTATCTTACCCATATGTTCCTCGTTCCATTATCTATATATATTTGTGTTTCTGTTCCTCAATCCACACAGAAGTCTTGCATATATTCCTCGTTCCATCATCTATATATATATGTCTATCTATTCCTCAATCCGCACAAAAGTCTTGATGGATAAAGACACCTTTATACAACCCGCTACCACAGGCAACGGTAACCCTCCCTCCTACTATATATTATCTAATTTCGAAATCTCTCTTTCTCTTAATTCTTCCTACTTTAGATATATACTTTAGTACATTACACCAAGTCCAACAACCGACTGTCGGGCCCCTACTGCGACCAAATCAGCCTCTGGGGTTTGCTCAAGACGACAAAGGTGGACCGTAAGAAGGCGGTCGCCAATTGAAAACGCAGATGCAATGGGCGATGCCTCCGTGCATAATTCTGGATATTTAGAACCCATCACGGCAAGTAGCATGACTGGCGGCGCCACCTAAGATAACCACTTTTTACCATGGAAAATGCTATTGAAAACCCTACTACAATCCGCACCCTCCGAAGATTACGAAGACCACGAATGCGAGGTTGCGCCTGAATGGAACGACGCATCTCCTCACCCTCACCACCAACATTTTTATATATATATATACTCTTCATACATGAGACGAATTTGGGAAGAACTTAGAAAGAGCTTTGAATGCTCAATTACCAAGTACCAAAAAACCCTACAACAAAGTGCTAGCATGTCTGGTGTACTTCAAGCAGGCAGAAAAAGAATTCCAGAAAGAGACGGAGAGTTCCTGCGAAAGGACTTCGGTTACACAATTCCCAGGAGTGGGATACGGCTAGAGTGGGATTATTGGGGTGAGGAGATTTGACTTCGATGCGAGTTGACAATTTCGATCGTGTTCCGCCACACATGTGGATGCAAGCGAATGACCATCGAAAGCTCCACGATCCCAGACTTATCTTTCCCCTTGTGCGATCGCACATTATCGATCGTTCGGTTCGACATCTCACGCTTATTGGCCCGAACAATTTATCCTGTATATTGTGAAGGTACTTTAATATACCGACTTACCTCGACTTGCAGACGAAACAACATCACTACCTGGGATGTGTAACCCCGGTGTGATCGAACCTCAAAGAAAAGTGCGTGCCGGTAGAACATGAGTTTCTCAATACCATCGTTCCTATCACCTACACCGTCAGTGCCAAGTTATACACAACTCCAAAAATCGAATTTTCAAGAGTACAAAACGACCTTGAGCGCGCTATAAATGAGAGTTCGGTCATTTTCGATCGCTGTTATTGAACAAAAGCAGCATGGTCGTCCACGTGACTGCTGAACGAGGCTGCGAACACGATCAAGAACACGTACGTCGCCATTTCCGACTTCGACATCGAGAACATGGTCGAGTCTGTGGGCGTGAAGCCGAGCCAGGCCGAGAGCGGGACCGAGAAGACGAACTGGGCCGTAGAGGAGCGGTTGCCTGATTTCGCAGCAGGTGCGTCGAGAGATTACCAACGGTGTCAATTTTATGCAGAAAGAATGATGATACAACCAAACGTTATACAGTGTCAGAAGTGTCATTCAATCTTGTATCGCGTCAAAACTTAATCTGTTTCATTTTGCATGGATCTCGCATGGCCCAAGGGTAGAACAGCCATTTCAACTTCCAAAAAATTCAAATTCAACGACTTTGGAGCGCGATTCGATCGCTCTTTTGAGATGATTTGATATTTCCTTACCTGATTCGGATGGGGGTCGGGCTTAGCTCATCTACTGTTTGCACTTTTCTGCTCGATTTCTTGTCTGTAATTTCGATATTTGGAAGGGTTTTACTGCAATCTCTGCCGAAGTTGCCAGCCATCTTCCCTCAAAGTCTGGTGCCACTCCACGTGCTCACTAAAGATCAGCTTGTGCACCACATCTTACTACAAGCCGCCTCATCCACGCCATGAAGGACTTCAATAGACGGCCGTTCAATATCGTAATGCTATATGGCAAGATGCTCTAAAAAAAAGTATAGAGCAAAGCATGATCTGCGACGTGTCCATGTGTTAATTGATGATGAGATCAGATCATCGATACTCCCTAGCATCGTTGCCAAACCCAGTCATCGAATGTCTACGACTTCGAAGATGGCAGACTATCGCAGCGAAAGCGAGCCCAGAGTCAATACCACCTTGTAAATATACATGTCTTTGCTTCTTTCTTTCCACACCAATAATGGAAACGACAGAGCGATTCAACTATTCGGCAAGATACTCCTAGAAAAGGATAGAGCGAAGCATGATGTACAGTCCGTCGATGCGCCAATCAAGAGTGAACTCAGACAATCGCTATTCTTCAGCAAGATTGTTGCCAAACCTATCGAATGCGTTCGCAGATGGCAGACCATCATAGCGAAGAGAGACCCAAGGTCACGACCATCTCATTTATGTCATCTCTCCTTTTTCTTCCTGCAACGAAGCTCTGTTGCAGGATATGATAGATCTCATCAATCCCTCAGGATCTTACATCCATAATGTCTTTGGAAGATACATTCGATCCCCGAAGATACTACGAAACATCGCACACTATCATATCGTAACGACTGAAAGACTGATTCACGACCAAGACAGAGAGCGAAGGATGGGCCTATCGCCTTTTGATCCAGACGATTAGTGACAGCGAAATGCCGTCTGTGAAGAGACGTAAGTAGAACCTCTGCATTTTGCTGCATTTTAGGGATTTTATTGCCCTTTCTTTATTCTTACTTTATCACCAAGCCCATACGCAAAGTCAACATACCGTAGCAATGGACTCAGATTTCTACTCACCCACACGGGTTGCCTCTCCCACCCCACCTTTACTCCGTCGCCGCCGGAATTCAACCTTCAAGTGCGGCAGCTGGCGAGACGAATCCCAGATTTAATATCAATTTCAATATATTCTTGTAGATCAGATCGCCCCTATACCAAAACTCAGTTACCCGAGTTGAAAGAGTGGATTAACTGTTGAGGCTCTAACATACAACATCCATACCGCCACCGATGACATATATATTAGCTACCTTCGAACCTTTGGAAGCGGTAGTAGCCAAGACTAAGGCTAGAGTCATCATCTTCGTAATGTTCGTTTGTGATTCCCCTTTCTTGTATTCCTACCAAAGCTAGCAAGGGCAAGAAACGATGAGGAAGGCTTTCCATGGTGTTCTCCATCTTGACAGTCGAAGTATAAGTAGCTGTGTGGGCCACAGCAGCGACCATGATAAAGAAGGCTAGTAAGTATATCTAAGTAAGATATATATATAATTATATACTAATTTAATCTACGATTAAAGTTTATAAATCTAAGGAAACTTTATACTAAAAGGCTCCTGCTAAGGAAGGCTAACGCGCGCGAGCTATTTACTAACGGTGTTTTTTATAATACTATAATTAAAGAGGTAGAATTGGATAATGATAACGCCGTATAGGAGGAGGACTAGTCCTGATAGTATAAAGATATAAAATAAGTCTATCTTTCAGGAGGAGTAATTGGGGAATCCGAACCCAGATTCATCATCACCTCTTAAGAATATATATATCTTCTCCATTTTTGTACTAAAGCACAGCTACAAGGGAAATCAGGGTGGGTTGACTTTCTAAGCTCAAATATGCTGTCGTTCGAAGCCATATTCCCTGGCTGTTTTCTGATCTCCAGGAGTGGTAGCCGGCGAAGATGAACCCAGACTTATTCTCACCATATATATATAATCTTCCATCGACGCCGAAAAACGGCTCTTGGTGACCAAAGACTTAATAAATGATTTGGGTTCTAGAACATATCACATCCTTAATAACATCCTTTTCACCCACCCAACACACAGCAGGTGATGGAGACAATCCGAACACCGCGGCGGTACAGAACGCCGGGGAAATCGGATCTAACGACCGTACTGCAGCGGTACAACACACAATTGACACCGGAAATTCAGGTGATAATGCACCCAATTCGAATCCACCTACAGTGGGTGATGTGGATGAGAACAACAAAACCATCGGTTCGAAGCAAAGTCCAGAAGACAATGGAGATATTCACAAGACCGCAGTTGATTCAGGGCAAGATGAACGTTATGATAGAGATGATGAGGGGAGCGGTAGCTTGTGGTGTTGGACCTGGACCTGTTATTGCCTTTGATGTATCTTTATCTATTTCTTTAATTGATTTTGAAGCGCAGCTGTCAAAGGTGACCGCATGAGTCGATCATTCGGGCTCGTTTTTACAACATCCATACCGGCTTCGATGACATTACATGCCGGCCGGACTTTGTTCTCCAGGAGCGACAGCGGGCAAATTGGTCCTATAGTTACAATCACCTTATATATATATATTATATACACCCCGAATTTAGGATTAAGAATTGCTGTTTTAGGTCGGGAAAGGGAGCAGGGCCGCTTTAGAGGGAGCATCGAAGGAGTAGGGGGAAGCACCGGGGCAGCAAAAGGGAAGCATCGGGGGAGCAAGGGGGACTATAAGGGAGCAGTAAAGGGGCGCAGCAAGTAGGAGCAATGGCTCCGTCAACATCGGCTGGAGCTGCCCTTGCTGCTGCTCGGTATACTCAGCTTCGCCTGCTGCCTGATAGCACCTTCGGATAAACCCCATCGCTGTTGCAAAGACACAAGTAAAAAGACAGAACCTGGAGGCACCCATCGGCTGACCTTCCCACAACAAATGCGCAAAGGGTGCCCAAGGGTGCTTGGTTGGGTCCGAGGCCATGGCTGTCGCCATTTACTTATGAATTCAGAGGCTTATTGCTATTCCAAGAGGTTGATTCAATGGATTTATAGAAGAGGCCTTCATATACGTATACAGATAGATCATCAGTATACCTATATACCTGTGAGCTGAAGCTTCAATCCCCCGCTTATCGCGGTAATTATATGAGAGCGTTGCCTAGTGCATTTCTGCGCATAGTAAGTTGAAGGGTATTTAGCTTGTCAAGAAAACGGGCTCGTTATATGTATATATTCATTAGACATCTGTACAACAACACGTAGAAGGTTCCATTCAGTCCCTATTCGATACGATGTTCCTCAAAAACGAAACCTAGCCAACGATGAAGGACCGAGTCTCCAAGTCAACACAGTGTCTTGAGCCTACTACAATCAAGGTTGTGAGAGCAACATCATACTAGAGAACAGATCATCTCTGTTGCTATCCATTGAAAACCCTCAACGTCGTCTGTGTAATAATTTGGATACTGTGGACTTTGCCCTGCGCTGAAAACCTTCTGTAGAAAACTTGATACGAGAAGCACTCAGTGGGGCAATCGTGACGACTTCCTTATTAAGTGTCTTCTTGATGCTCGTCTCGATAAATTGATAGATCGAACAATTCCTGCGAGCACGGTTCATGCGGCGAATTGGACCGTGATGAGGATCCCGAGTCTGATACGTCATTCTGCGCTCCAGGGTAGGATAGAAAGGGAACATGGGACCCGTATGCTGAGTCTGATACGTCATCCTGGTAGGATGGAGACCCGTATGCTGAGTCAGATGTAAAGTCAGGTACCCTGTCCAGCAAAACTTGATTCCTTTCAAGCTTGTGTGGAGAGATATCTTCTAATTCGGTAGCGAGTGTCCGAGAATCGATCGCAACATCAGCAGTATGGATATCAATCCACGCGGCAACTTCGAATCTCGTTGGCAGCGACACGGAATCGGCTTTAAGGACCTCTTCGACCTCTTTTAGCGTTTCCTTGAGAGGGGCGACGTAAACCTCGCGAAAGATGTCGGAAGCAACGACATGGCCGTAGACTTCATTTGTCGCTTCGTCAACAATCCAGGAGCCGCAGTCTCCAACTTCAAGCGCTGTCAAGGTGTTAGCATCTTCCTTGTTAGCGCTCTTAAAGTCAATCTCACCTGAGCCAGCTGTGAGTGTCAGAGTGTACATTTGCGCGAAGCTGGTTGCTGGTGCACTCATGTAGGATGAAGGTGATCCAGATAGGATTCCAAATTTAAAGCCGCTCATACCTCCACGTACCACTATACGCCGAGACACTGCAAGCCTTGTCGATCGCCGGTCAGTCTCTCTAAGCTCACCACTCTCCACGGTGGTGATGGTAACGCCATCCTCATTGTCGCTACTTGCGGACATACGGCAATTTGGGCGGTATAAATCTGCTTCATTAAGGGTGGCCAACGCCCAGTCAAAGCAGTGCTTGGTCTTGTATTGAGTCCCTTCAACAAATCTAACAGGTCTTGGCTGTTGGAAGTCGATTTTGGAGATTCTGAGGGTCTGTCCCTTTCGTAAGTCATCACCAACAGCAATCTCGAGCTCAAAATCATCATTACTCAAACCATCTTCCGACTCGACATCGCTGAGATCTTGCTCTTCTTCGTCGCTTACATCCCGCACGCCGGCCAGCCTGCTCGCTATTGATATTATGTGACCAGCAGTGAGGCAGTATAGCGATTCCTCCCCTCGCGCTTTTACCATGATAACACCGCCAATTGTTGCTATCCGACCTTGGACTTTAACAAGAGTCCCACAAAGGGTACGCTCTTTTAAATCTAAGAATATACCTCCATCTATCTCGCAATCTATAGCTAATCGCACTGGCGGCTCAGGGCAGATCCAGATATTGAACCAGGGCAAGTCTCCCGACTCATTACTTGGCTGATATTCGGATTTAACGTGGTCCTGATCGAAGAATTGCCTCACACGTCTAGCTATCTTGGGCTCGCATTGTATGACGAGCCAATATGCGCTTGATTGCTCTGACTCCCCCAGTCTTTTCAACTTCAACGATATGGGTCCGAAGCTCTTTCCAGAGCTGACTAGGCGCTCATATAGTGGTCTGTCGAACAGCTCTTGTAAGTCGAGGAACCGCTCCTTTACGTGCGTAGGTATCTCTTCTTTGTAGACCTTCAATCTGATCTTTCGTTTGAAGAACTTGCCGGTGGAAAGTTTCAGCTCCCCTGGAGATGTTGTGATTGATGCATAGCCTGAATCTGAACCTCGCGTAGAATGGCCTTCAAGACCAGGCTGCGGCGTATGCACTGTGTCAAGCTCGGATGCTTTCGAGATATCAAGAGACATCGGCATAGCGGGAGTCATTTTGCGAAGGATAAGCTTTCAATGATGGCAGTTCTCGATGACAAGAGAGGCGTTCAGTGGTAAGAATTGAGGCATCACAATATCGAAAGTCATCTTTTGTTGAGGCCTCAAACTCCCTTGCCTCATCTGCATCTCCGTGGCGGGCTCAGCCCCACTGTGATATCCAATATGCAGCGACGCTGGACCATGTATCTCTGTGGCGGGCTCAGCCCCACTGTGATATCTAGTGTGTAGTGTGCAAGGCTAGACCATGCATGAGCACTAGTTAAGCCTTACTCGTAGTCAGTCTCTCACCCGATGATTTCATAAATAAAGTTGATTGTAGCAGCAACGAGTAATTCCAAACGTGATTCTTGTAATGTTTCTCTCAAATTTGGTATCAATATCCTTGAAAACTTTTTAGCAGGCTCTGGCGCAAACGTTTAAGACGGCGTAGAAGCCTGTGCTGGAGGTCTCGCGTGCGCAATCTCCATTCTACACCTGCGGGACGGCAGGACTTCAAGCCGCTCAATCTCAGCATGGCAACTGTCCCCAAGCTCCCGCTGAATCCATTAGCTACGACAAGCGAAGAGGAGCTCGCTACGCTTGCTAGCAGTTTATGGGGATGGTCTCTTTGCGCGCATTGTACCAATGGACATCATTGCTGCCAGCGTCAAGAACAATGCCCATCAAACCGGTCCAAACGGCTACATAGTTTTTTCGAGTTTTACAAGACATTGGCCACCTCTTATGAGGGTAACGACGCCGGCTATCCTGCTTTGAGAACACATGAGGATGTCTTGATCATACTCGACCAGCTGAAAACCAAACCAGCCTCTCCGCGTTCCAAGTTGCGCGAGGCCCTGTTCGAAGATATATGGCGCGATCGACCTTTACCACCCAGGTGCGATCAAGACTCCGCGATTGATCTTGCTGTCAAGGTGATGACAATGGTCAATTGCTCAGCGTCTGCTCATTCTCATGGCCTTCTCGAGCACGGTGCTTACCAGGTCCCTTGGCGAGATGACGTTGGTCTGGATAGCTTCATGGAGAATATACTGCCGTTGACAGACCACCCCGGTCTCAACGACACCGAGACTAAGATGTACATGGACATCAAGCCTTCCTTAATGGCAAGGAAATTGAAGAAACGTATCGGCATGAAAGTCCGCCCAACAAATGATCTGAGGAGTCATTTGAAAATTGACCGAAGAACGAATACACTGGAAGTATTCCACCATGTTGCATTCTTGAAGGAGTATTTACGGCTCACGAAAGATCATCCAAGACATACGTTGGTGGAAAAGTCTTTGAGCCTTGGAGCGCTTCCTCGTCAGTTGGTGCTCGAGTGCCTTGACACCGTCCAGAAGATATTGTTTCCATTATCTGATGCTAAGTCACGATCCTTGCTTCAATCCCTGACGACGAGGTCCTTGTTCGACCCTGACTGTCTTCGCTTCGAGTCGGCATCTATACGCAATCCTGACGAGAAAGATATCAAGTACTACTATTTTGGAGCACGTCTGGCAGGTTTGTATGATGAATTAGAGCATCCACGGCCTCGAGGTTGGCTTCAGAAATGTATAGAACGGAGGAGTGGGGCGAGATACACCATGATGGCAACGCTTGCTGGCGTCCTGTTCGCGCTTGTTCTGGGCATGGCAGGGCTCGCCATCAGCGTATACCAGGCTTGAGTTGGGTACCAACAATGGCAGCATCCGATGAATCAAGGTCATTGAGTAGAATCCTGCTATCTCCTTAGCTCGCGTCGTAATACAGGCTCGCGTCGTAATACAGCGCTTCAAAATTGTAAGCGTTGAACATATTTTCTTCTAGTCCCTAGACCAATGCATCCATAGACCGATGTCAATTATCTTGAATACATCTACACGTCATATTGTTAACGAGAGAGTAAGGGGCCGCAGTAAGGGGGCGCTGGGGGAGCACTTGGGGAGCACAAAGGGACGAGGGAGAACAGAGAGGGAGCAAAAGCACGAGGAAGTGGGCCGCGGTTGCCTCAGTCCCTCAGTCGTGTTCCAAGCCGGGCGCTAAGCCCCTTCGGGTTAGCGATGCTGACTGCGCAGCCGGGCGGTAACACGTCTAAGCGTAAATATTAATTTTTTTGCTAGTAAACTCCTTATTATTGAAAATATATTAATAATATTAGTATTATTTACTATAAGGTATATACGGAGTAAGGTATATATATTAAGAACCCTAATTAAGTATAAAATAAGCTAATAGTATATTAATAGGCTTCTATTACACCCTATTTACTTTATAACTAGTCCTACTAAACTACTAATTAATTAATTAATTAATTATACTCCTATGCTAGCTAAAAAGCTAATAAGGGTAGGCTATTCAAGGGTACGTATTACGTACATGTTATTCGGGGAGAAACCCTGCTACAGGGATAAAAACTCCACCTGACAATTGCGGTTCTCTTAACCATTTACAGCTCCTTCCCTCCCCCCCTAGCAGGCCTACCACTAGGGAGGTAGTGGAGGGGTCGGGTTTACTACCTATTGCACCAAAGTTTCGTCTGCAGGTAAAACTCCTTTTCCTTGTCTAGGGCCTAGCCCCTTTCTCTTTTCTATCTCTACCGGCTATTCTTAATCTAATCCGTTTAGCGTAATAGATAAATCCTTATAGTAGATAATTCCTTATAGTCCCGGTTATAACGTCCGTGACGGGGAGGGTGTATACGTAAAGGGAGGTGATAGAACTAGTACTTACCCACTAGTCTATCGGTGCCAGGCACTACTAGGTGAGGAGGCCAGCGGCCCTGGCGTGCTTATAGACCATTAGGTAGGAAGGCTAATGTCCACGTATCTCTATACGGGTTGGGCCTCTACTACCTACTACTATCCCGTAGGGACTACCTAGGTACGGCTAAGCATCCCCCCGCCGTATAATAGTAAGGTAGCGGATACCCGGTATATTTACCGCGGTTATATCGGCCGCTACTATTAAGGTATATGCGTGTAGAAGATAATAGGCACCGTTAGCTAACTAGACCGGCGGCCCTATCGCGCTTACAGGCTATTAGGTGAGGAGTCTAATACCTACGTCCTATTTCAGGTTAGGTGCCTACTACCTACAGCCGTACCGCAAGGACTACCTAGGAAGGGGACTAGAGTATCCTCGCCGCCGTACGGTAGTAATAGCGGTAGTATATACCCGGTATACTATCTGGCTTACGCTCGATTATTAAGAGGAAGGAAGGGCTGGCTCTATAGTATTACTATCTTTTCATTATACTATTATTATCTATGTGTACTATAACTGCCCTAAGGTAGGCAGACTCAGGCTACCTAGACCGCGCGGAGCGGAATCGGCTGGAGTATAGGGACGTGGCCTCGTAAGAGACCCTATGGCGGGTATAGGTATAGAAGTACCATATATATCCTGTAATACTATAGAGGTTTTATATCGGTAGTATTTCTATTATCTTGTACTAGTATTACTGGTATTACTAGTATGTCGCGTTTATAATACGCGTAGGGAAGCGGAGGCTATATTAGGGAGAGGTAGAAGGGTATCTATATAGCATGCATTTTTTATCTATATCTATATATTCTATCGCGTTATATCTTTTACCGTAATCTTCTAAGAGTTCTCCTTCTATCTTCTCTGTTTTTCTATCGCGTTAGCGTTCCTATTCTCGTTATTACTATACTCTACCTGCGTGTCGATTCCGTAATAACTAGGTAACCCTAGACGGTGCTTCTAAAACACCGTGAGATCTCTCAGCTCTCCTAGTACCGAGATACTAGAAGGTTCGTAGCCGGCACCACGTACAGGTAGATCTCGTCGCCGGCCCCTACTAAACTACTATAGTACTAAGTTTACTTATATTAAGTCTACTATCTATTAACTAAGCCTACTCTAGTAGCTTTATTAGTAAACTAGGGGAGCCTGTATATTACTTATTTTTACGTATTATGCGTATATAACTAATGCGCTTATATTTTAGCCCTAGAGCTTGAAATAACACCGTAAGTTGTAAAATACGTATTTAGTAACTTTTAGAAATACTAGGTAATAGGACTAATAGGGGATAAGTCCTACTAATTAGCTATAATATAACTATATTAAGCTAGTACTAACTAGGTAATTATAATAAGGTACTAAGTCTTATTAATAATTAGTACTAGTACTTAGTAAGAGAATTAATCGTAGGCGTAATATAAGGATAGGATACAGGGCTAGGCTAAAGGGGGGTACTCTACGCGTGTATAAATTACGTGAATCGACTGTATTTAAAACCTATATTACGCTAGCGTTAATAATATAGCCGTTATAACTCTAGCTAGCTTCCCGTTTCTTCCTAGCGCTAGAGGAAAATCACGGATTTAAGGTCTTAAATCCGGATATTCTATATTTAGGATTTTTAGGCTAGAATAAAAAAACCCCTAAAATTTTCCTATTTATTACTAGTATTTTACCTAAAAAAGCGCTTTTAGTAGATTTAGTAGTTTTACTTATTCTACGCAGGTTCCTAGTTTACCGATATTAGATACTCTACCTAACCTACTAACTACTAGAAAAATAAGCTAGCCTATTATTATTATTACTAGCTAGCTACTAGAATTTTTAGAAATTTAGAGTTAATAGATAGTAATAGCGTTATAGATAGTTTATTAGAGGTAGATTATATTAAAAGTAAGCTATTTAGAATTAAAAGAAGTAAGAGTATAATTAGATATTAACGTAGCTAGTAAATTAATAGTAGAATTCTATATAGGTATATTATAAAGTTAAATATTAATATATTTTATTAATAAGCTAAAATTTTATATAGCGCGTTACTAAAAAATAGAATATCTAGTAAAATTATAGGGTTTTATACTTAGATATACCGCCCTCCTTATTAGGAACTAGACTAGAAGGCTAGTTTCTAAGGGCTAGAATAGATAGTATAAACTACTAGCGAGTAGGTAGTATTATAAAGATAGACTTAATACTCTAGTAACTTTATAGTTATAAAAGAACTAATCTCTACCTTCTAAAGAGGTAGAAGAAGGACTATCTAAATATCCCTTAATAAAGCTACCTAGCCTCTTAGATATCTAGATAAAAGGATATCTATTAGGATAATAAGAAGCTAAACTAATACTACTAGGATATTACTAGTAAGCTATATTATACTAGCTAGATATATTAAGATATCCTAATAATTACCTCCCCTTTAAGGGTATTTATCTCTAAATATTAACTATTACTATCTATAATAGGACTTATTAAAAACCTTTAAAACCCTAGTAGAGAAAATAAGGGAAAGAGTTTTAAGGATAATAATATTATAATAATAGTAACGCGCTATTTATATTATATAATACTAATATTAATAGCCTTTATAATTATAATATTATTAGTAGTAGAATATAATTATAAATTAAGTTTATTATTATAATACTTTATAAACGCGTAATATAAATAAGTAATTATAGAAGTTAGATAGTAATATTATACTATTAAATCGCGTAGTTAATATATATAATATAATATATAATAAAGTTATAGTTTATTTACTTCTAACTTCTTTTATAACTACTACTATTAATATTAACCTATTATAAGTTACTTTAAGTTATATATTAATATATTAATAATTAAAGTTAATATATTTAGTATTAATATTATTAATACTTTATAAGATAACTACTATTAAAATATAAGTATAATATAAAGGATTAATTACTAATATAATACTATATTTTAAATAGTTAATAATTATAATAATAATTAAAGTAAGTCTTTACTAGTTATCCTTTATTATTCTATATATAATAATACCTTATAATAGACTTTAGTTATCTTTAAGTATATTATAAATATATTACTTATAAATTACCTTCTTATATAAGTCTATTATATTAGTTATTTAAAGACCTTATTAATATCTTATTATATTATACTTCTTTTAAATTATTCTTATACTCTTTATATTTAAAGGTATTTATATTAGCTAACTTTATAATAGATAGTTAAATACTCTTACCGCGCCTCTTTATCCTATTATACTACTAAGGTTATAACCCTCTCTATACCCTATTATCTTTAGTATACTAAGTACCTAAGTTTAAATCCTAGGTTATTATATAATTATAAGATAGGTAGGGCCTATTAGAGGTATTATAGCCTTTATAAAAAGTATAAATTAATTTATAATAATAGGATTTTAATATAGTTTATATATAGTATATTAATAGGTTATAAGTACCCCTCTACTTATTTATAATAGGATGGCGGTAATAACGGGCGAACAAGCGTACGCGTAAAGACTGTAGGTAACGTACTAGGCGTTATATACGAACTTATAGGAAGGAGACGAGAGGGGGGAAGGGGACGGAGGAGGTAGTAGAAGTAGTAGTAAGAGGGAAGTAAGAGGGGAGGCTCTTAGGGTCGCGACGACAGGACCCCTAACACTACTAAAGTCCCCGGAAATTAGGGAGAAAGAGTAAGAGAGATAAGGCTAGGAAGGTCAAGATATTATAGAGTCTATTATAAAAGTAAGGGATATAATCTAGGTAATCTAGAGTCTCCGGTTCGGGGAGATAATAGAGGCGATATGGGGCGTCACCTAGGTTACCCTTCATACTATAATAGGAGGCTTCAAGGCTGCGGAGGCACGTATTACTAAGCTAGAAACGCGTCTAGAAAAAACGGGGAGGGATAGGAACGCGTCGGTAGGGTGTGGCAGGGGGTTATAGGCCTAGGTAGCTGGGGCCAGCATAGGGACTAGGTCCTAGTAAAGCCTAGGCCCGAGGATAGGACCGGGCCTAGGGGGGACGCGAGGTAGCTAGCTACTTAAGCAATTAGACGTTTAGAGGATAAGGGAAGTAGTAGTACGATTCGGAGATAAAGAAGGCTATAAGAAAGCGAGTTAAATAGAAAAAGAGGAGCTTATTAAAAGCTTTATTAACCCGGTAAACACAGTTATAAAGAATATTATCGGTGCTTATACTAGGGGTACGACAGACGTAGTACTATAGACGGCGACGGTTAAAGGGCGTAAGGCCCTCGAGAGAATACAAGAGTAGGCAAGCGTAGCCTACCCCTCAGCGAAGGTAGTAAGGAAGACCTTCTACGTGGCGGCTAAAGGGGCGTGTATAAACCTCCTTAATGAAAAGGAAAAGGAGAAGGGGCTGGCGAGGATTAGGGAGGATAATATTATTACCTACCTAAATACTAACTTTACTAGTTTTAGGTAGGTAAAATATACGGCGAGACTAAGGCAGGATAGGAGTAAAAAGACCTACTCAACCCTAATTATCGGGGTGGCGATACCGGAGGCGGTGAACCGCCTAGTTCGAGGAGGGATAGCTCTTAGTAGTAGTCTCTTAGTCTATAAGAGATAGGAGCAAGGAGTAGAGATAAGATAATACTTTAACTGCTATAGATACGGATACTTTACGCGAGAGTGTTAAAGGGAGAAGAGGTACGGCTATTATACAGGTAGCTATAGCTTAGTAGACTACGTTACGGGCGAAGGAGTAACGATATACGCTACTTATAAAGGAGGCTATAAGGCCTAGAGTAAGGACTACCCGGTTAGGCGAAGGGAGTACTAGAGAGTAGTATAAAGACGCCGGACTAGGCCGGCATTCTATAACACGCAGGGCTTGCGGGGAACTAATACCCGCAGCGAAGAGGAGATAGACGCAGATAGTTTCAGGGTAGTCTAAGGTATATCAAGGAAGAGGAAGTCACCGATACAGGCGGAAAGGGAACTACTAGACCTAGCCCCTCCCCGATAAAGAGGGCGGCCAACTACGATAGTCTAAATAGCCCGAAAGGAGGTAGGATAACAGGTCCTCCCGCTACCCTAAGGGGTACCTGGGGTCGAGGTTACCCTTAGGGGCGCTTAGGCTATAGACGATTAAATGGCAGTAGACTCTAGCCTTATACCGACTATATAGTAGGATAACCGCTTAAGATCCTGTAGTATAACGTACGAAAAGAAAAGGACGGCGTATAAACGCTACTCCTAGAAGATACTAAAGTCTAGTAAATGGATGTCTTAGTAATATAGGAGCTATAGATTAACCCGAGGACTAAGTCGACGTACGACCTATCTTATAATAGGTTCTATCTAGTTTATAAAGCTAAGGAAGATACTCGGGTATACTTTTATATTAATAAAAGGGTTAATATAGAGAGCTAGGAGGCGGACTTCTTAAGCGGCGACTACTACTCGCTGAAAGTCAGCCTTAGGGGAGGGTAATAGGGAATCTAAGAGGATAATATCTAGATATATAATATTTATAGCCCCTCTCCGACGACGTATAGGTTAAAGGACGGCCTAATAATAATCCCTCTAATAGTAGAGGCCCTAAAGAGGCTAGGGGAATATATCCTCCTCAGGGACTTTAATCTCCACTATCCCCGGTAGAATAATAAAGGGAGAAGTATATACCACGCTATAATAGATATATTACTAGGCGAAACGAGTAAATATAATATAGAAGTCGCCCTACCGGAGGGTACGGTAATATAGCGGGGGAGAGGTCTGAAGTTAGTAATCGACCTAGTCTTTACTACCGAGGGTACTACTAACGTACTCCGAAACTGCGGCCTAAAGGCAGACCTCTAGTATAGATCTAACTACCTCCCGGTATATACGGAATTCGAATGGAGCTAGGAGAGCTAAACCCTAGTCTAGAGGAGGGCGTAGAAGATACTTAAAGACAAGGAGGTCGCTATAAATATAAGGAATAGGGCCTAGTAGCTTAGACTTTCTCTAGGGCTCCCCTAGATTAGATCCGCCGGCGAGGCGGACGAGTACCTAGGGTAGATACTAGATAGGTTCCAGGCCATCGTATAGGAATATATTCCGTAGGCGAAGCCGTCTAGTAAGGTAAGGTCCTTTTAGAACTCGGCTTATAAGGATATAATATAAAGGGCTAAACGGGAACTAAAGGCCTACTACTAGTACCGTAATACGGAGACGAGGGAGATACTAAGAGAAGTAGAAAGGGCGAAGGTAGCTACGATCCGAAGAGAGAAAACCCTCTACTTCCAGGCGGCTATATACTAGGCCTTAGAAGACCCTCGGGGGGTATAAGTACTGGCCCGGTAGGGGAAAAACAAGAGTATATCGCTAAGAGCCCTGCCTAAGTTCCCCTCCCTAAGCAGACAAGACGGGACGCTAGCGGCTACCTTCGAGGAGAAGGTAGAGCGCCTTCGGGAAACCCATTTCCCAGCCCCTTTAAGGGTAGATTTAGAAGATATTACCGAGGTAGAATACCTAAGCCCGATACTAGGGGAAGGGGATCTAACGGAGGCGGAAGTCTATAGCTTTATAAAGAGACCGTCGTAGGATAAGGCTCCTAGGATAAATAGGATTCTAAATAGGTTCCTACGGGCCGTATATAGTAAACTGGAGGAGGAGATCCGCTATCTCTTCTAGGGGTGCTTCGAGATTAGATACTACCCCCGGAAATTTAAAGAGGCTAATATAGTAATCTTAAAGAAACCGTAGAAGGAGAATTATACTAACCCTAAGTCCTATAAGCCGATCGCCCTCTTAAATACCTTAGGAAAGATATTTAAGACGGTAATAGCGGCTAGGCTTAGAGATTACGCGGAGGCTAATAACCTCCTTCTAGAAGAATAGATAGGTATAAGGTAAGGGAGATTAATAGAAACCGCGCTAGAAATAATTACTAATATAGTTTATACGGTATAAGGAATAGGGAAGAGGAATATAATAAGCCTCCTCTCCCTAGATATTACCGGAGCCTTTAATTACGTCTCCTACTCCAGGCTACTCTATACGATGAAGATAAAGAGGGTCTTAGAAAGGATAGTACGCTAGACGGCAAGCTTCCTTATAAAGAGGGCGACTTCGATTACCCTCGGTAGGAGGACGAGTTAGATAGAGTTAGTAGAGACAGGGATCCCCTAGGGTTTACCTATCTCTCTAATATTATTTCTATTTTTTAATACTCCCCTAATCGAGGAGTATAAAAAGCTAAAGCTATTAATTTAAGTCGGCGGATTTATAGATAACGTCTATCTACTAGCTTATAATAGGAGTATTAAACAGAACTACGAGGTTCTAGATAAAGCTTATAAGGTATACTTATAGTAGGTAAAGACTTATAAAGCCTTATTTATACTAAAGAAGTACGAGCTCGTTTATATAACCCGTAGAATAAAGGGGGTAAAGATAGACGTAATAGTTAAGCTTAAAGGAATTAAAGTTAAATTAAAGACGTTAATTAGGGTCCTAGGACTTATACTTAATAGTAAGCTAAATTAGAATATACACCTAAGGAAGGTATAAGCTAAGATAGATAACTAGATTCAGGCGCTCTACTACGTCGCCGGCTTTATATAAGGCGCGATTCTACCGGTTAATAGGCTTATATACGCGGTAGTAGTAAGGCTTATAATAACGTTCGCGGCGCTAATATAATATAGCTTAAAGAATACCCCCGAAGTAGTAGGGAAGTACGTAAAGACCCTAACGACGATCTAGAATAAAGGACTACGTAAAGTACTAGGGGCGTATAAGGCCACTTTAATTCCAGTCCTTAAAGTAGAGGCGGGAATCCCGTCGGTAAGAGACTTCCTTAATAAGGCCCTACTACGGAGTAAGATCCTCCGAGGGATATATAAGACGGTCCTGAAAGGAAAGGCGAAGATTAAGTCTCGGTTATAACTAAGAAGGGGTAGGAGGCTACGCCCTCCGCTACCCCCGTTAGCTGAGAAGGAGTCTTAGGCGAAGCGGTCGCTAAACGGGGTACTTAATAGCCCGACGCTATAGAAAAGGATACTAACCTAGTAGGAAGGCCGGTAGTAGGGCCGGTAGCGCTACTACTAGCGGGGATTAGAGAGCCGATATAAGAGCCTAGCATAGAAGGGTGACCTAGTAGGGGGGAGATGGGACCTCTATAAGGGCTTAAAGAAGCCGGAGAGCTCTATAACAGTCTAGTTACGCACGGACGAGATTAGGTTTAACTACTTCTTATTTATTAGGAAGGTGCCTAGGATCCTAAGTCCTAGCTACCCGTACGGGGCGGCGAGGTAGACCGGTAAACACGTCCTACTATTCTATCCCGACTATTATACTAGTAGGAGTTAGATATTACTAGAGGCTAGGTCGGAAGACTATAGTACTATTCTCTTATTACTAATAGGGATAAGGGTAGCGGCGAGGTAGTTAACTAGGTTAGGCGCCCTCTACTAGTTTATACTAGTAAAAGAGATATTAGCGAGAACTAATAGAGAGGAAGGGCTCCGCCCTAACTAAAGAGAAGAGAATATAGTCGACGAAACCTTAGTATTATAGACGGTAGACCCGACCCCTCGATATACCGCCCCGATAGCAGGCCTATTAAGGGGGGGAGGGAAGGAGCCGAATAATAGTATAGCCTGCGGATAGTAGGTAGAGTTTTTATCCCTTAGCTAGGTTTCTCCCCGAACGATAGGTACGCTAGGCGTACCCCCTGAAAAGTCTACCCTTATTAGCTTTAGCTAGTATAGGAGTATAATTAATTAATTAATTAATTAATTAATATATAGAAATTATTATAAGGTATTATAATAATACTTTAATAGATTATTTTAAGTTATAGAAAACCTTAGAATTACTCTAATCTAAGTATTATTAGAGTAGAATATTAGTAGATACTAAGTTATATATCTAAACTTATAAAATATATTAAAGGGTAAAGGCTCCTAGATATAAATCTTATAATAATATAGTATCCTTATTATAATTTAAAGGGCCTTAGGAAGAACTTTTTATAAATTTTATTATAGGCTTATTACCTAGTAAATATAGAAATTCTATATATAATTTTATTCTAGTAGTTATTAATAAGTATATAAAGATAGTCTAATACCTTCTAATTAAAAGTACTTATACTACTATTAAATTAGCTAAGATCTTATTTAAGAATATAATATTATAGTATAATTTACTAATAGGTATTATATTAGATTAAGGATCCTTATTTATAAGTACCTATTAGTTAGAAGTCTACTATTATATAAAGATAAAGAGATAACTAAGTACTACCTTCTATTTATAAATAAATAGGTAGATTAAATACTAGAACTAAATATTAGAATATTACCTTAAGGTATTTTTAAATAAAGAATAAGATAATTAGGCTATATTACTCTTAATAGCTAAATTTATATATTATAGTAGTATTTATATTATACTAGGTTATTTACTATTTAATATAATATATAGATATAATCTATATATAGAAGATAAAGTTAGGGATAACTTTTTAGAAGGAGGAGTACTTATAATTAAAGATTATATAAAAAACCCTTTAAAAGTAAGAGCTATATTAATAAATTAATAATAGACTATTTAAGTATAAGTTATAAAGTTTTATAATAAACTTTATATCTTAAAGTCTTATATAATAGGAAAACTAGTAATATTAGTTATAAAGAACTTAAAGTAAAAAAGATTAAATTAAAAGTTATTATATAAGTATACTAGTCCCTTTAAGGTAGTAGATATAATTAGATACTAAGTATACTACTTAAGTCTCTTAATAGTATAAAGAATCTATCTTATATTTTATATTTCCTTATTAGAACTATATTAGAGCTATCTTAATAAAGGTAAGTAATTATTTATACCTCCTCTAGAACTTATTAATAGTAAAGAATATTATAAGGTAGAATAAATTCTAGATAGAATAAGAAGTAAAGGTATTTAATACTACTTAATTAAATAGTCTAGTTATAAAATAAAATATAATTAATAGATATCTATTAAGGATATAAATATAAAAGACTTATAAAAAGAATATAATAATATATATATAATAAAGAGATATTATAAATAAAATACTTATACCTAATTATTATAATAGAATTATTTAAGTATAAAGTTAAGTTATATAAGGTAAATTATAAGTTATATTTATATAATAGAGATTTTAATAAAGAAGTATATAAGAAGAGAATTAATTAAGGGGAAAATCCTTATAACTTAAGAAAAGAATCTTTACTTAAAGGTATAATATTAATATCTTATAAGGGAAGTATATTATAATAGGTTATAGCCTAAGAAAGATAAGCTACTAAATAAGATAATATCCCTATTAAGGGGGAGTAGAGTAGGTATAAGAATAGGTATAATAAAGAGAGTATAAGGAGTATAAGGGGTATAAGGGAGGCGAGTAGTATAATAAGGGTAAGTAGAGGGCGCGGTACTAATAGTACTACTATTATAAAAAGGGTGGCTAGGGCTAGTAGGAGTAGGGGCGGGTAATATAATAATAATAGAGGTAGGAGCCTCCTCCTCCTTTATATCCTCCTTTATCTCCCCTATCTCCCCCTTATTACTATTATTATTATTATCCTCCTCTTAAGATATAATTAACTTATATAAAGATAGTATAATACTTAATATATTTACCTCTCTTAAATCCTTATTAACCTCTATTATAATAAGGGTAGTTAACCCCTTTTATAAAAGTATTAATATATATTATAAGAAGTATATAATAAAAGGACTTACCTACTACCTTATTATATTTAAAATACCTTTAAGGGTAATAACTACGCGACTACCTACTTTTACCTTAAGGTATAATAATTCCTTAGAGGTTTATAACTTATATAAAAGTATTTTACTACGCTCCCCTAAGTAAATTACTACTTCTACCTTAGAGGTAAAGGTAGTAACGCGTACTATAAAAGTAATATAATAAAGAGACTTTTTATACTAAAGTATAATAATAGGGTTATAAATAAAGAGGCTAGATATATAAATATAAAAGGTAAGGGGTACTTAATTAATTAATTATACTCCTATACTAGCTAAAGCTAATAAGGGTAGACTTTTTAAGGGGTACGCCTAGCGTACCTATCGTTTAGGGAGAAACCTAGCTAAGGGATAAAAACTCCACCTACTATCCGCAGGCTATACTATTATTCGGCTCCTTCCCTCCCCCCCCTAATAGGCCTACTATCGGGGCGGTATATCGAGGGGTCGGGTTTACCGTCTATAATACTAAGGTTTCGTCGACTATATTCTCTTCTCTTTAGTTAGGGCGGAGCCCTTCCTCTCTATCGGTTCTCGCTAACATCTCTTTTACTAGTATAAACTAGTAGAGGGCGCCTGACCTAGTTAACTACCTCGCCGCTACCCTTATCCTTATCGGTAATAAGAGAATAGTACTATAGTCTTCTAACCCAGCCTCTAGTAATATCTAACTCCTACTAGTATAATAGTCGGGATAGAATAGTAGGACGTGTTTACCGGTCTACCTCGCCGCCCCGCACGGGTAGCTAGGACTTAGGATCCCAGGCACCTTCCTAATAAATAAGAAGTAGTTAAACCTAATCTCGTCCGTGCGTAACTAGACTATTATAAAGCTCTCCGGCTTTTTTAAGCCCTTATAAAGGTCCTATCTCCCCCCTACTAGGTCACCCTTCTATACTAGGCTCTTATATCGGCTCTCTAATCCCCGCTAGTAGTAGCGCTACCGGCCCTACTACCGGCCTTCCTACTAGGTTAGCATCCTTTTCTATAGCGTCGGGCTATCGAGTACCCCGTTTAGCGACCGCTTCGCCTAAGACTCCTTTTTAGCTAACGGGGGTAGCGGAGGGCGCAGCCTCCTACCCCTTCTTAGTTATAACCGAGACTTAATCTTCGCGTTTCCTTTTAGGACCGTCTTATATATCCCTTAGAGGATCTTACTCCGTAGTAGAGCCTTATTAAGGAAGTCTCTTACTAACGGGATTCCCGCCTCTACTTTAAGGACTGGAATTAAAGTGGCCTTATACGCCCCTAGTACTTTACGTAGTCCTTTATTCTAGATCGTCGTCAGGGTCTTTACGTGCTTCCCTACTACTCCGGGGGTATTCTTTAGGCTATACTATATTAGCGCCGCGAACGTTATTATAAGCCTTACTACTACCGCGTATATAAGCCTACTAACTAGTAGAATCGCGCCTTATATAGAGCCGGCGACGTAGTAGAGCGCCTGAATCTAGTTATCTATCTTAGCTTATACCTTCCTTAGGTATATATTCTAATTTAGCTTACTATTAAGTATAAGTCCTAGGACCCTAATCGACGTCTTTAATTTAACTTCGATTCCTTTAAGCTTAACTATTACGTCTATCTTCACCCCCTTTATTCTACGGGTTATATAAACGAGCTCGTACTTCTTCGGTATAAATAAGGCTTTATAAGTCTTTACCTACCGCAGGTATACCTTATAAGCTTTATCTAAAACCTCGTAGTTCCGTTTAGTACTCCTATTATAGGCTAGTAGATAGACGTTATCTATAAATCCGCCGACTTAAATTAGTAGCTTTAGCTTTTTATACTCCTCGATTAGGGGAGTATTAAAAAATAGAAATAATATCGGAGAGATAGGTAAACCCTAGGGGATCCCTATCTCTACTAACTCTATCTAACTCGTCCTCCTACCGAGGGTAATCGAAGTCGCCCTCTTTATAAGGAAGCTTACCGTCTAGCGTACTATCCTTTCTAGGACCCTCTTTATCTTTATTATATGGAGTAGCCTGGAGTAAGAGACGTAATTAAAGGCTCCGGCGATATTTAAAGAGAGGAGGCTCGTTATATTCCTCTTCCCTATTCCTTATACCGTGTAGACTATATTAGTAATTATTTCTAGCGCGGTTTCTACTAATCTCCCTTACCTTATACCTATCTATTCTTCCGGAAGGAGGTTATTAGCCTCCGCGTAATCTCTAAGCCTAGCCGCTATTACCGTCTTAAATATCTTTTCTAAGGTATTTAAGAGGGTGATTAGCTTATAAGACTTAGGGTTAATATAGTTCTCCTTCTACGGTTTCTTTAAGATTACTATATTAGCCTCTTTAAATTTCCGGGGGTAGTATCTAATCTTGAAGCACCCCTAGAAGAGATAGTGGATCTCCTCCTCTAGTTTACTATATACGGCCCGTAGGAACCTATTTAGAATCCTATTTATCCTAGGAGCCTTACCCTACGACGGTCTCTTTATAAAGCTATAGACTTCCGCCTCCGTTAGATCCCCTTCCCCTAGTATCAGGCTTAGGTATTCTACCTCGGCAATATCTTCTAAATCTACCCTTAAAGGGGCTAGGAAATGGGTTTCCTAAAGGCGCTCTACCTTCTCCTCGAAGGTAGCCGCCAGCGTCCCGTCTTATCTACTTAGGGAGGGGAACTTAGGCAGGGCTCTTAGCGATATACTCTTGTTTTTCCCCTACCGGGCCAGTACTTATACCCCCCGAGGGTCTTCTAAGGCCTGGTATATAGCCGCCCGGAAGTAGAGGGTTTTCTCTCTTTAGATCGTGGCCACCTTCGCCCTTTCCGCTTCTCTTAGAGTCTCCCTCGTCTCCGTATTACGGTACCGGTAGTAGGCCTTTAGTTCCCGTTTAGCCCTTTACGTTATATCCCTATAGGCCGAGTTTTAAAAGGACCTTGCCTTACTAGACGGCTTCGCCTACGGAATATATTCCTATACGATAGCCTAGAACCTATCTAGTATCTACCCTAGGTACTCGTCCGCCTCGCCGGCGGATCTAATCTAGGGGAGCCCTAGAGAAAGTCTAAGCTACTAGGCCCTATTCCTTACGTTCGTAGCGACCTCCTTGTCTTTAAGTATCTTCCACGCCCTCCTCTAGACTGGGGTCTAGCTCTCCTAGCTCTATTCGAATTCCGTGTATACCGGGAGGTAGTTAGATCTATACTAGAGGTCTGCCCTTAGGCCGTAGTTTCGGAGTACGTTAGTAGTACCCTTAGTAGTAAAGACTAGGTCGATTACCGACTTTAAACCTCTCCCCCGCCATATTACCGTACCCTCTAGTAGGGCGACTTCTATATTATATTTACTCGTTTCGCCTAGTAATATATCTGTTATAACGTGGTATATACTTCTCCCTTTATTATTCCACCGGGGATAGTGGAGATTAAAGTCCCCGAGGAGGATATATTCCCCTAGCCTCTTTAGGGCCTCCGCTATTAAAGGGATTATTATTAGGCTATCCTTTAACTTATACGTCGTCGGAGAGGGGCTATAAATATTATATATCCAGATATTATCCTCTTAAATTCCCTATTACCCTCCCCTAAGGCTGACTTTTAGCGAGTAGTAGTCGCCGCTCGAGAAGTCCGCCTCCTAGCTCTCTATATCAACCCTTTTATTAATATAAAAGTATACCCGAGTATCTTCCTTAACTTTATAAACTAGATAGAACCTATTATAAGATAGGTCGTACGTCGACTTAGTCCTCGGGTTAATCCATAGCTCTTATATTACTAAGATATCTATTTACTAGACTTTAGTATCTTCTAGGAGTGGCGTTTATACGCCGTCCTTTTCTTTTTATACGTTATACTACAGGATCTTAAGCGGTTATCCTATTATATAGTCGGTATAAGGCTAGAGTCTACTACTATTTAGTCGTCTATAGCCTAAGCGCCCCTAAGAGTAACCTCGACCCTAGGTACCCCCTAGGATAGCGGGAGGACCTGTTATCCTACCTCCTTACGGGCTATTTAGACTATCGTAGTTAGCCGCCCTCTTTATCGGGGAGGGGCTAGGTCTAGTAGTTCCCTTTCCGCTTATACCGGTGACTTCCTCTTCCTTAATATACCCTAGACTACCCTGAAACTATCTGCGTCTATCTCCTCTTCGCTGCGGGTATTAGTTCCCCGCAAGCCCTACGTGTTATAGAACGCCGGCCTAGTCCGGCGTCTTTATACTACTCTCTAGTACTCCCTTTACCTAACTAGGTAGTCCTTACTCTAGGCCTTATAGCCTCCTCTATAAACAGCGTATATCGTTACTCCTTCGCCCGTAACGTGGTCCGCTAAGCTATAGCTGCCTATATAATAGCCGTACCTCTTCTCCCTTTAACACTCTCGCGTAAAGTATCCGTATCTATAGCAGTTAAAGTATTATCTTATCTCTACTCCTTGCTCCTATCTCTTATAGACTAAGAGACTACTACTAAGAGCTATCCCTCCTCGAACTAGGCGGTTCACCGCCTCCGGTGTCGCCACCCCGATAATTAGGGTTAAGCAGGTCTTCTTACTCCTATCCTACCTTAGTCTCGCCGCATGTTTTACCTACTTAAAACTGGTAAAGTTAGTATTTAGGTAGGTAATAATATTATCCTCCCTAATTCTCGCTAGCCCCTTCTCCTTTTCCTTTTCCTTTTCATCGAGGAGGTTTATGCACGCCCCTTCAGCCGCCACGTAGAAGGTCTTCCTTACTACCTTCGCTGAGGGGTAGGCTACGCTCGCCTACTCCTGTATTCTCTCGAGGGCCTTACGCCCTTTAACCGTCGCCGTCTATAGTACTACGTCTATTATACCCCTAGTATAAGCACCGATAATATTCTTTATAGCTGTGTTTACCGGGTTAATAAAGCTTTTAATAAGCTCCTCTTTTTCTATCTAACTCGCTTTCTTATAGCCTTCTTCATCTCCGAATCGTACTACTACTTCCCTTATCCTCCGAACGTCTAATTACTTGAGTGGCTGGCTACCTCGCGTCCCCCCTAGGCCCGGTCCCATCCTCAGGCCCGGGCTTTGCTAGGACCTAGTCCCTATGCTAGCCCCAGCTACCTAGGCCTATAACCCCCTACCACACCCTACCGACGCGTTCCTATCCCTCCCCGTTCTTTCTAGACGCGTTTCTAGCTTAGTAATACGTGCCTCCGCAGCCTTAAAGCCTCCTATTATAGTATAAAGGGTAACCTAGGTGACGCCCTATATCGCCTCTATTATCTCCCCGAACCGGAGACTCTAGATTACCTAGATTATATCCCTTGCTTTTATAATAGACTCTATAATATCTTAACCTTCCTAGCCTTATCTCCCTTACTCTTTCTCCCTAATTTCCGGGGACTTTAGTGGTGTTAAGGGTCCTGTCGTCGCGACCCTAAGAGCCTCCCCTCTTGCTTCCCTCCTACTACTACTTCTACTACCTCCTCCGTCCCCTTCCCCCCTCTCGTCTCCTTCCTATAAGTTCGTATGTAACGCCTAGTACGTTACCTGTAGTCTTTACGCGTACGCTTGTTCGCCCGTTATTACTACTATACTTTCTTAGTAGTATAATTTCTATATATAATACTAAATTATCTAGTATATAAAGTACTCCTTTAAATCTTAGTAATCCTATTAAATTAACCTTCTAAGGCTATTTAATAAAAGGTAGAAAAGGAGATGGATTTAAGACGGAAATTAACGGCGGCGAGCTTATAGAGCGACGAAGCGTTTAAGAAACGCGGACAGATAAACGACGGTCCTAGGGACCCTAATAATAGCTACTATAGCGGTAGTAGTACTAGTAATAGGGGTAGTAGTAGCGGTATTAGAGGAGGACGTAAGGGAACGCGTAGTAGTTTCCTAGTAATTCGATAATAACTGGTAACGCAGGAACAAGTATTTCAGGCATACTATAATAGAGGTAATACGCGGGGAAGAGATAGGAAGAAGGATACCTATCCTTTTATAGCAGCGGGCGGATAGTTAGTAGTCGCGTTTAGAATAATCACGGCGATATAGGATATACTATATAAGGATATTAACGCGTTATAATAGGCGATAATAAAGGCCGGCCTTAACTAAATCAAGGCTATATTAAGAGGGATCTAATAGGATAATAAGTACCTTAAGGAAGAGTAGAAATATAACGCGCGAGGCCTATATAACCTCTCTAGCATATCGAATATATCGAGTATATCTCACGTGCCTAACGCGTATATACGATTAGGATCCCCCTCTTATACCGGGCTATAGAGCTAGGTAGCGTTAATGCTAACGACGCGAACCGTAAGTAGCTAGAACCCCTACCTATAAAGCTAGGCAGATATACGCCGCACGACGCAGCTTCTCATCACGCTAATAGATAGCACGGAGAGAGACTCTACGAAGGATATAACGAGTGAGAGGATCGTTATAGCTTTCTAATCGCTTGAATACCCAGACACTTCGAAGATTATTACTTCGAGGAGGTTAAAAAGCGGGGATATACAGCTAGAGATAGCCCGTATAAAGGACAGGGAACGCCTTAAGAAGAACCTAAGATGGGTTAAAAAGACGTGGCACTCAGCTATAATAACAAGGAAGTTATTCGGGGTAATAGTATACGGCATAAAAGCCTCGGTCTTTAATACCAAGGACTAGGGCGCCGTAAAGGAGAGGATCGAGCGGGATAACGAGGTCCTATATAATAACCTTAAGGTAGTTTTAACCCGCTGGCTGATTAGGTCCTATTAGCTAATAAAACTATATTCGTCTCTTATAGTCTTCGTAGCTATACCTAAGTTAGTAGATGCCTTAGTAAGGTAGGGGCTAGTAGAAGCCAAGGAGCTGAAGACGGTTAAGAGGTACGAGCCGAAGGCTCGTATGCTCTAATACTTCAACTACTAGGGGTATAGCTATATGGCGCGTGGATACTCTAATAGGACGTCCTGTATAGACTATAGGAAGGAGCACGATACAAGGAGCTATAACGATAAGGAACACGGTACGCAGAGGCACTATACAGCGTATAAGAAGCCTAGACACTCCGCCTAGGAGAAGGGATATTAGATACGGATAAAGGAGAAGCATCGGGCTTTATAGAAGATTGCTATAAAAGCACCGTTATACGGTATATAACGAGAAATAACAAAGTAGACGACGGTAGACGCCGAAGGCTTTACTATAATCGGGCCTAGGAAGAGGAAGGCGGTAACCGACTCATTATTAAGTAGTAAGACCCCGAGCGGAAGTCAGGGACCTGGGGTTACCCCTAGGTCAAGGGTAGGGAGGCCGCCGATATTCGCTTCGCCGAGGTTCGCCGCGACTAAGCTAGGGCAGACTACTCTAAAGACTATAGCCCGCTCGACTATAGCAAGGGATATTAATATGCTTATAAATGGTTTAAGTAGCGAGAACCCGCTCGGGAGTCTTAGTAAGCTAAGCACATCTAGTATATTAAACGTATCGAGTATATCTAGGATATCGAGTACACCTAGTAAATTAAATATATCTAGTATATCGAACGTATCCTTAGGCACGTCGAGCCTACTAGACGTGCCGAATATATCTAGTATATTAAACGCGCTAAGATACTAGAACGGTAGTATAATAGAAATGGAAGTAGACCTAAATATATAACTCCAAGCGGATGTCTAAGATATCAAGCCTAAAGATCTTATAGTATAATATCCGAAATGAACTTGGTATAATAACAGCCCTGTTAGCGGATAAGCGGGTACAGGATATTAATATCCTAGTAATCTAGGAACCGTGCTATAATAATAGGAATGAGTCCTCTTATAACCCGAGCTCTAGTACCTTCTACCTGGGGTATAGGGCTAGGAGGGACACACGTACATGCTTCTATATTAATAAGAGACTCGATATAGAAATATAGGAGGTTAGCTATATATCACGCGATATAACGGTCTTAACTCTATAAATAGGTAGAGGGGCTATTCGGGTTTATAGCGCCTATAACCTAAGCCTATTATTAGTTACAGACGATAATCCTTTATATATCCCTAATATAGAGGAGCTTAGTAATACCGGGGAGCTTATCCTCCTTAGGGATTTTAACCTCTACCACCTAAGTTAGAATAACCCTGGGAGGTTCTTATACTACTTAGAGGCAGATAAACTAGCCGAGCTTATATTAGGACGGGGAATAGAGCTTCTCCTACCGGAGGGATCAGTTACATAGCGGGCGCGCGGTTAGGAGAGCGCTATCGACCTAATATTCGCGACACCGCTCCTATTAAACGCGACCATGGAATATAGGGTCGCCCCGGAATTATAATATAGGTCTAACCATCTACTAATCCTCATAATATTGGATATATAGGCGCCAGACCAGCTAGAAGTAAAACGGCGGTTATAGAAGACGGCTGACCCTAAGGAAATAGAGAAGGGTGCCTAAGCCCTAGACGTAGCTCTCTATACAAGACCCCTGCGAATAGTAGCGGAGGTTAATAACTACCTGGAATAAATGCTCTAGGGGTTTAAAGAGATCATCGAACAGGCTGTCCTATGGGCGAAACCAGGCGGGCGGGCCAAATTATTCTAGAACCTAGAATGCGCGCGGACCACCCGCCGGGTACTAGCCGCTACGAGAAGCTTTCGGAAGGACCGCAGCGCGCTAATAAAAGAGGCCTGGCGCCGAATAAGGAAGGAGAGGGACAAGGCTATTACTAGAGTAAAGACCCTGTACTTCCGAGAGGGAGTATATAAGGCGGCGGAGTCACTAAAGGGTATATAGAGTCTGGCTAAGTAGGTACGAAACGATAGTATACGGCCACGGCCGCTACCTAGGTTCCCCCTATTAAGTATAAGGGATAGTGGATAGGCTAGAACGTTTAATAAGAAGGTATCTACGCTCCGCGAGACCTTCTTCCCTCTACCCCCTCAAGCGGATCTAGAAGACATTACAGAGGTAGTCTACCTAGATCTAATCTATAATAATGACGAGATTATAGAGTATAAGGTACGTAAGGCTATCTATCGCCCGGCCTAGGATAAGGCGCTGGGCCTAGATGGTATACTAAACAGGTTCATTCGTATAATCTCCGGGGGACTCCTAGGCAAGATTACCTACCTGTTTAATGCGTGTTTCTAGTTAGGATACCACCTAAAAGAGTTTAAAAGGGCCAACACGATAATCCTCCGGAAGCCGAAGAAGGAGAATTACGCGGAACCGAAGTCGTATCGACTAATAGCGCTGTTAAATACGCTCGGAAAGGCCCTTAAGACAGTAGTTACGGGGAGACTAAGCGACTATACTAAAGACTATAGCCTCTTACCCCTAGAGTAAATAGGGGCTAGAAGAAAACGGTCTTGCGAGATAGCGCTCGAGACTATTATCGACGCTATTTATATAGTCTAGGACTATAAGAAGAATAATATAGCTAGCCTGCTATTATTAGATATCGCGGGAGCCTTTAACAACGTCTCGTATCAGAGACTCCTCTATAACCTCAGGAAGAAGGGAGTACCCGCGCGAATTATTAACTAGACGGGGAGCTTCCTTATAAACAGGTTTACATCCTTAACGTTAAGTACTAGGACGAGCGTAGTAGAGCAGGTAGAGATAGGTATACCGCAGGGATTACCGATCTCGCTTATACTATTTCTATTCTTTAATGCCCCCCTTATCGAGGCTTGTTCTAGGACTAACCTTCGGCTCTAAGTAGGTAGGTTTATCGACGATATCCACCTCCTAGCGTACGGTAATACTATAGAGTTAAACTGCAGGACCTTAGAACGCGCTTACTAGCTATACCTGGAATAGGCGAATATATATAGGGCTAACTTTACCCCGTAGAAGTATAAGCTAATCTATCTTTCGCGGCGACTACGCCGATTTAATATACAGGTAGTAGTTAACTTAGGCTCGGTGGTTACCAGACCTAAGGCGGAAATTCGGGTCCTAGGCCTCTATATCGATAGGAAGCTCCGCTGGGGCCCTTATATTAAAAGAGTCTAGGTAAAGATAGCTAACTAAGGGTTAGCGCTATTAATAACCGCGGCTTCGACGTAGGGTACTATACTAAGCCGAGCTAGGTAGGTATATAACACAGTCGTTAGGCCGGCGATAATATACGCCGCATCTGCGTAGTATATACTAGGAGGTCTTCGCGACGCGAAGAAAACATATATATAGAAGCTCGAGGTCATCTAGAATAACTACCTGCGGAGGATTCTAGGGGCCTATAAAGCCACGCCAATATAAGTCCTTGAGGTAGAAGTATATATTACGCCTATATAGATAACCCTCGATAGCGCGGTCCTCCGGCACCATGCCTAATAAGAAATATACCTAGTGACAAGGATAGGGAACGCCCGCATCAGGAGGAAACTACGACCGAAGAGAGGTAGAAGGCTAGCAGCTACTAATACAGCCGCTGAGGAGAAAGGGGAGTAGGCGCTCCGGTCCCTCGGCCTTAATAACTGGAAGGAACTCGAGCGAAGCGATAGTAGCCGCTATAAGGAGAAGATTAAGGATAAGATACGCCGCTAGTCAACCGGGCGGCGGGTTAGAATATAGGACGACTATAAGGCGAGGTTTAATAAACATAACCCCCCCAGCGTCTCCTAGGTTAGAGGTCTATAGGATAACCGCCTCAGCCTCTATAGCAAGCTCCTGAAAGCCGAGAGCTCGGTACTTACCTAAGCCCGTATAGCGAGAATTAGACTTATAGATTTCCTGTATAAAGCTAGGGTCCCAGGCTTCTCGTCACCTAGCTACGGATGCGGGTATAGGAGACAGGATATGAAATATATCGTTATAGGTTACCTAGACTATACTAGTCAACGGCAACTCCTTATTAATAGGGCGGGTACGAGCGACCTCCGAGCTATATTAACGTCGGTCGGCAAGGGCCCCTAAGCCATATTACAATGGCTAATACGGACAGGCTTACTATCCTAGTTCTCGCTGGCGGTGGTACAGCTATATACCCCTCGGGTCTAGCATATCTCGCGCATTAAGCATATTTAGCGCTCTTACCCCCCTCCTTCTTCCTCCCTCCCTTACTACCTAGCTATCGGGCTAGGTATTATAGTACGTCGTAGCTTCATATATATACGTTACTCTATTTATACTTATTACGGATATAGTACGCAGGTAAATAAAGACGAAGGATACTAAGTTAAAAAACCGTAAGGGTTTTTATCTAGTATATACGGTTTCCCTTACGTAAAGTGTCGTCTATAGAAGCCCGTAATTACCTCTATAGTTTAGTAGACACGAGTATAAATTCAATTAATCAAGGCTATTTAATAGTATTTTACTTAGAAGCTATATATTTTACCTTATCCTTCTATTTAATAATAAATAGATTATTACTTTATAATAAGAGGATAAGTTCTTTTAAGGATTCTAATCTAGCTTTATAAGTTATTTTAAGTTTAGTAACTACTCTTACTAGTATTTATAAGATATATTATTTATAACTAATAACCCTAATAATAGGATTAAGTAGTTATACTATTATATTACTTTAATACTAGGAAGGTAGCTTTATACCCCTTCTATCTAAGTTTTTAAGCTTAGTTAAGGGTTTCCTAAGCCCTCCTAAGCTAGATAAGTCTATATACTTAGTTATTTCTTCTAGCTACTTTTAGCTAGAGATAATACTTCTTAAATTTACTAGCTTATTCTATAAGGTAGGTAGGAGCTAGTTAAATAATATCTTAATATTATTATAATTAGGTCTATATAATAGAGTATTTATAAGATTCTTCTTACTAGGTTAATATTTAATATTAAAGTTATATATAGTTAAATAAATAGCCTATTAAGCTTAATAACTATTTAACTACTTTATTTATATAAATCCTCTAAGATTATTATAGTTTATAAGTACTTTAATAGTATAATAACTACCTTTTATATAATATTACTATTACTTAAAGGCTTTAATAACTACTAATAACTCTTAATTATATATCTTATACCTAGTCTTAATAGGTATTAATTTATAAGACTAGAAAGCTACTAGATACTAAGCCCTATTATTATCCTATTAAAATAGGATAGCTATTATAATAAAATTAGATATATCTATTTTAATCTAAATTTTTTTATTAAGATTAAAATATATTAAGATAGGTATAATTATAAAGGTATAATATAAGTTATAAAACGCCTTCTCTTTACTAGCGCCTTATATAAATAGTCTTAACTTCTTCCTATCCTTACTACCTTTTAAAAGGCTAGTTAAGGGGGATACTATTTATAGACTAACCGCGTCGGGTCGGTACTTTAAACTCGAGTCGGGTACCTAACTTAACTCTTAGTAAGTTAATACTAACTTCCTAGCCCGAGTATTCGGGTTAGTACTAATAGTTAGTACCGAGTATTCGAGTTAATATTATAGGGTAGTACTAAGTATTAGTACTAAAGTATTAACTCGACTCGCTAAGACTTTAGTTTTAGTAAGGGTATTTTACTAGATTATAATATTAGGAATACTTTATAGTAATATAAAAGGGTAATATAATTATTTAATAGTTATTAGTAGATAGCCTATCTATTTAGTTAGATATCTTTATAATCTTATACTTATAATCCTTCTATTTATTACTATCCTCCTTACTATTATTATACTTGCTATTATTATCCTTACTACTACTATTAGTCTTACTAGTATCTTTTAGTTTATATTCCCTATCCTCTTCTTTATCCTCCTTAGTAGTATAATTAATTTCTTTCCTATTAGTACTAACTTTAATTAAGATACCCTCCTTATCTTAATTCCTCTTTATAGGGTTAGGTATAATATAATCCTTTATATTAAACGCGTTAGCGTGCTCCTATATAAATTTAATATAAGCGTTTATAGTATTAAGGTCTTATATATCTTTTAACTCCTCTAGACTCCTATAATATATAATCCTTTATTTAATAATTTATATAATTAGTAGATTAAATCTAGTGAATTCTAGCCTAATAGTATCTGTATCTTCCTTAGAAGTATTCTAAAAGTTAAGTTAATTAGAAGATAGGATTAAAGACTAATTATATATTTACCTCTTTTATAGAATTAGTTATACTATTTAAATTCTATATATAATTTACTAGTTTATCTAGCTTAGCTTATTCTTTAGTAGCCTCTTTATTATCTTTAAGGCGTAACTCTATCTTAAAATATTCTATTATATAGTATTAGCTATTTAGGAAGTATTATATTACCTAATTATATTATTATAAATCCCTCTTTTACGTCTTTCGTCCTTTATAATATCCTTTACCCTAATTACTAGCTCTATACAATCCTCTTTAATAGCCATCTTCTATATATCTAATTCCTTTAACTTCTTAATCCTTTTTAATACTACTACGCGGTCGTTAGATACTTTTATATATAATAGCTTTTTATTATTATCCTAGTCTTTTACACGCTCTCTACTCGCGATTAATTTAGGATTCTAGCTATAAGGACCTAATATTATTCTAGTATTATATTAGCTTATCTATCTAGTAATATATTTAGGTAATATAATTAGTAATAAATACTTATTATATATTAATAACCTATCTTACTATAATATCTTAAGTATATAGAGGTAGGAGGAGTTATAAAGAAGATTTTAAGGGGTAATTCCGCCTATAATTACGCCTATAATTACGCGGAATATTCCGCCTAATATTACTTTACCTTATATTAAAACTTCTAAACCTTATATTCCTTCTTTCATCTACTATTATATATATTTAACGACTTTAATAATAGCTCGTATTAAGTAGACCGGTGATATTATTTTATAATATATTTCTTACTCTATATACTAATAGGTAGATAGTACGATTAGGTAATAAAACGCTAAAATTACTAGCTACTAGAGGGGGTAAACCCTTATAGGGTAGGGGAGCGAATAAGCTATTACGTGGGAAGGGAAAGGTAATATAAATAGGTAATATATTAAAATATAATTAGCTAATCCTTTATAAATAGTAGTATTAAAACTAATAATATAAAGATAAAAGTATAAGGTTAACTTAGGTCTTAGAGCTTTAAGGGAGATAAGATAATATTAAAAATCTATTAATAACCTTATCTTAAAGCTACCGTTTAGTTATATTATAAGGGAGGTTATAGTAGACGTTACGGGAGTTAGCGTAGACTTATATTAAATCTAAACTTTAGCTTTAGAAGTATTATAAGACGTTATAGAAGTATTTATAATATCTTTTCTCTTAAGTAAGTATATTACTATTTTATATTACTATTAATTCTTATAATAATTACTTACTAATATATCTTATAATATAGATTTAAATCTATTTTATATCTACGCTAAACGTATTACTATTATATAGAGGGATTTAAAGCTTATAAAGGAATTAATAGGGAGCTTTAGTATTATACTATTTAGCGCTTAAGGGTAGTAATAGTTTTATAGTATTAGGAGTAGAGGGTAGGTCTAGGATAGTATAGCGCTCCTAGTATTATAGTACTCCTAGTATTACGGCGCTCCTAATATTACGGCGCTCTTAGTATTATAATACTCTTAGTAAGATAAAGAATTATATTACCTTTTTATATTACCTTTATATATATACGTAGAAATTAAACCTACTTTTTAAATATACTACTTAATTATTAAATAACTTTAAAATAATAACTACTAATCTATTTATCTTAAGATATCTACTAGTTCTAATTTAAAAGGATCTTCGCCTCTATTAATACTTTAATTAGTATCTTCTTCCCTTTAAAGAATATCCTAGGGTTTAGCAAGAGCTTCTTTAGGGTCTAAACCTATAATACGATTATAATACTTTAGAAGTATTACTTATTTTATAGACTTTAGTTCTAATTATACGCGATCCTATAAATATACTCTTTAAGTAAGATTGAAGACTCTCTTAATACCTATAAATAATATTAGGTATAAAAGGATATCCTTAGCTATTTATATTAGATTTAGATAAGCTAAAGTATTATCCTTCTAGTACTCCTCTATAGGAATATCCTCTAGTAGACTTTTAGAATAAAAGTATTAAATAGCTTTACTTTATAATAAAGACCTATAATTTAGATATTAAAGTAGACTTCTCCTTACCCTTATTAAAGGCTATTACTAGTTAGTATAAATTTAAATATATTACTATATTATATTACCTTATTAATATTCTATATATCTTATATATTAGTCCTTCTAATAACCGGTATAGACTTAGTTTTATAGAAGGGTCTAGAATATTAGTAAGGTTATATATTAATCTACCTTTACCTTTTATTCTAGAATAATACTTAGCTAGTTTTACTAAGGCTACTTTATAAGTATAAATAATACTTACTTTACTAATAATCCTACTATTATATATTATTATTTTAGTACTATTAAAATATTTAAAAAGAGTATTATATAATTAGAATCTTAAATATATACCTACGTTTATTATCTAAGAAACTATTAAGGTAAGTTAATAGATAGGATTTAATATATTACTAAGTAGTAATATAATTAACTATTTATATTCGCTAAGGCTAATTATACTAATTTTTAGATTAGTTATATTTTTATCTACCTAAGTATTAATAAAGTTATATAGCTAATATATATAACGAAGTATTAAGTACGTAGAATTCTAATAAATACAGATATCTTATATAAGTTTTTAAGGTCTTCTACTAGAGTTTTCTTATAGTTATAAAAAATAAAGCTTTTATTAAGGAGATAAGTTAATTACTATTATAAGAGCGCGGATCTATTTAATATATTAGTAAGTATATTACCTATTTATATTACCCCTATAATATTATACCTTCTTAATAATAGTTAATAGACTTATATTTACTTAGATATCTTTAACTTAAGTATCCTCTAATAATACTATAATATTATCTAAAGTTTCTAAGTTTAGGGCTTTAATAAAGTCTTATATTATAAGGTTAAAGATATAAGCTATATAAGAAATAGAGTTTTATAGTTTATCCTATTAGATATCTTACTAAGCTAGAGATTTCTCTAGTTTATCTTTTAAGATTCTATTATTAATAGTATTATTAGTAATAACTCTAAGAAGCTTATCTTTAATTTTATAAAGGGTTAATATCTTTATTATTTCTATTATAAGTAAATACCTAGAATACTAGATATTAAGTAGCGTAAAAGTAATAAGATATTCCCGATATTAAAAATTAGTATTAATCTAGTAGACTAGTACTTTAAGGTAGGCGACCTTTTAGGGACTAGACTAGGCATCTAATATAAGAGAAATATATTAAGGATATTCTAGATCTACTTTAATTTTCGTATATATTCCTTTAAAATCTAAAAAGATTATACTCTATAATTTAGTATAATAGATTAGGGTTAAATCTAGACGAGCTATTAATAGTAATTACTAAAACTCTAGTTAGTTAATAGTCCGGAAAGACTAGTTTAAGGTAAGAAAGTATTTATATAGCTATTTATTCTACTTCTCTTAATAAAAGTTAGTAGAAAACCTAGTATTACTTTTCTTCTAAAGTTATCCCTAAATAATTAATTTTATATTACTAATTTATATTACTATAGATAACGTACCCGACTTAAAGAAAGTTCTATTTATAATAATAGGTTAAGTTATTTACGAAGAAAGTATTTATTTATTTTAAGATATTTCTTTATATTAGATATACTTAAATTACTAGTAGCTATTAGGTAGTCTAGAATTTTATTATACTTCTTATAGGTAATCTTTAGTAATCCCTTAACTATTAAAGTGATTTAGATAAAGTTATCCTAGATATTAGCCTATTTACCTAATATAGTCTTCTTAATCTAGAGTAGATCTTTAATTTTAGTACTAGACTTTATTTTAATACTTTAATTAATAGTAGTTTACTACTATTATACTTTAAACCGGACTTTAGTATACTAACTCTATTTAATAAATTTACTATTCTTTATTAGAATTAAGTCTAGGAAATCTTCCTTAATAATTTTAATAGTATTTTAGAGAAGTACTTTCTTTTTTTAAAAGGATTTATCTAATATACCTTATCTAACCTAACTTATAAATTAGCTAGGACGAAGACTACTAGATATAAAATTATCTATATTAAGATTATTAAATTCTAATTAAATAGCTTTATTACTAAGGCCTATTAAACTTAATACTCTTAAAGGGCTTAAAGGGACTAATATATTCTAGGCGCTAATAGTAAGAGAATTAAGAGTTATATATAATAGTAATATAGACTATTATAGTATATAGAATAATAAGTAATAAATATTAGGTATAAGATAAATCCTAATAATATAAAAGTATTTAAATTTATCTTATAAGGAAATTATATTAGTCCTTTACTAATTTATTAGCGGCTTAGCTTCTTAGTAATACCTTAGCGAGTCGGGTTAATCTAACCCGACTCGCTAAGGTACTAAGGGCTTTTCGGGTCGGTACTAGAAGTAGGTACCGAGTATTTAGGTTAGTACCTAAACAGGTACCGAGTATTCGGGTCGGTACCAATCCATAGTACTAAAACCCGACTCGACGGTTAGTCTAACTATTTATAAATAGTAGTATATAAAATACTAGTAGAAGTTTATAAATCTTAAGAATACTTAGACTTCCTAATATATAGTTAATACTAGCTAGTCTTAAATAGTAAATACCTTATAGCTATCTATTAATATACTAGTAGTACTTATAATAAACTTAAGGAATTCTATTAAATTAATATAAAATTAATATTTCTTTTAATTTATATAAAGTTAAAACTTCTATAACTATTTAAGTACTTAGTAGATATATTACTTATAACTTAAGATATCTTTTAAATAAATTAAAATATTATGAAGGTATACTATATAAGTAATATCTACTAGGCCTATTAAAGCTCTATTAATATAAGCTTAGAATATAGCTAGGGTATTTATTAACCTAAATAGTATAATTATATATTTAAAATAGTTATATTATATATAGAACGCCGTCTTCTACTTATTACCCTTATAAATATAAATCCTATAATAAGTATCCTTAAGGTCTAACTTAGTAAATATCTTTATACCCTATAAGTAATTAAGTATTTTATTAATTAGAGGGAGAGGATAATAGTTCTTTACTATTATCTTATTTAACCTATACTAGTTAATATATAGCCGTAGGCTACTATCCTTCTTTAATATAAATAAAATAGAAGCCCTTATAAGACTAGTAGACTCTTATATCTAACCCTTTAACTTAGTATTATCTAGGTAGATATATAGAGTTTCTAACTCCCTTTATAATAAATTATAGATAGGCTTATAAAGAGGCTTATAACTATTTATATTAATAGCGTAGTCCTTACGCTTAAATAGGGGTAGTCGTCCTACCTCCTTATTTAAAAAGATATCTAAAAAGTTATAAAGACTTTTAGGTAGCTCTAGTACTTTACCTTTAAAGCTCTAGGTTTCCGCCTAAGACAACCTAGTATAAATAATAGTATACATTACTAATTTACCTTTAAGGGTATTTATAAATATTTATAACTCTAGGATAGATATACTAGTAGAGTCTATTAGAAATTACTACTTTTAACTCCCTAGATCTACTTATACTCTAGCTTCTAATAACGTAGGTATATTAAGAATAATTAGTAACCCCTTCTTTTTAATTATATAGAATATACTAGTATATTAACCTAGCTATCCCTAACTATTAATAAGATAGTACTCTACCTAGTATATATTATAATAATAGACTAACTAACTATTTATCTATTTAAGAATTAGTAGCTAATAGCCCTCTAGGGGCTTTAGGTTATATTACTTGGTAAAGCTTTAGGAGATAATATTAATCTTTACTCCTATATTTATTAGGAAGTTTATATAGTCCTATATACTTTATATATTAATAGAACTACTAATATTAATATTATAAATTAATAATAAACCCCTTTTAATAAGTAAGCGCCCTAGTATTAAAGTCCTAATAAAGGCGCGCTTCCTTTTTTTAATTTAGTAGTCCCTTTCTTAATAGTATTAATAGGTATTATATTTAGGTTTCTAGGTATCCTAGGCCTATAATAGTCTTTATTATAATAGCCCTTCTTTTTATAATTAAAATATATTAACTCTTCCTTAGTATCTAGTAACTTATTATAGCTACTAGCGGGTTAAATACTTCCTACTTTTATAAAAGGATTAATACCTTTATCTTAACTTCCTTTCCTCTTCTAACCTTTATTCTACCTATTAGAATAATCCCTTTTTTTAGTAATATAACTATTACCTACTACTATTTTAATATAATACTATTAGTTATTCTCTAACTAAGTAGTAAGGGTAATTAGGCTTTCTTTAATTATAAGGAGGTCTTAATAATTTATAAGGGCCTTTTAAAGGTTTAAGTATAACTTTATAAAAAAGTTAATCTACTAATATTCCTTTAAAAAAGGAGGGATTTATAATTTAATCCTACTTAGATATATATTAAAGCTTTATATTAACTAGTTAGGGTTTTATTATATATCTAAGTATAATTATATATTATAAAGCTAGTTATTTACTAGGTCCTTAATAAAGTTTAGTAAGTATTAAGTAAAGTACTTCTAGGTAACTACTCTCCCTAATAATAACTTTTTATAATAATCTTATAACTTAGTAGGTTTACCTTCTAAGAATTATATAACCTAAGTAACCTTTATAAACTTAATTAGGAATTTATTAGGTATTAATTAGAATATAATATTTATAATATAATACTATTTCTTATACTTATATATATTCTTCCCCTTATAAAAGAGTAAGTCCTTAAGCTTTAAGCGGCTCCTAGGGTATTAACTACTAGGTTCTTCTAACTAGCCTCTAATAGACTAACTTAGGGTAAAACTACTAAGGATAGAGCCTACCCTAGGGTCTAATATACCTTATATATTAGTACCCTAATTTAGAGGGTATTAATTCTCTACTAGGCCTAGTCCTAACCCTTATTATATCCCGCCTAGTAATCTACTAATAATCTAATATAGATCTAATATAGCCGCTTCTACTTCTACTTATAATTAAGCTACCCTTTCTTAGATACCTTAAAGCTTTCTTTTCTTTATTAACTACTCTTCTTTAATTTTAGTAGTAGTAATAAGTTTATTAAGTATAATTATACTAGTAAGGGTTTTATTAGAAATTCTATTATTAGCTATATTATTTCTTACTTTAATATCTCTTATATTAAATTTTAGTATTATATTAATTTTATTATAATAGACTTTTAATATATTTTAATCTTATTTAATATTAGATATCTTCGCGTTATTATACTATTATAATCTAGATTATCCCCCTTTAAAGGTAGAGATATTAGAACTATTAGGAACTAGACTAGAAGGCTAGTTCCTAAGGGCTAGAATAGATAGTATAAACTACTAGTAAGTAGGTAGTATTATAAAGATAGACTTAATACTCTAGTAACTTTATAATTATAAAAGAACTAATCTCTACCTTTTAAGGAGGTAGAGGGAGGACTATTTAAATACCCCTTAAGGAAGCTACCTAGCCTCTTAGATATCTAGATAAAAGGATATCCGTTAGGATAATAAGAAGCTAAACTAATACTACTAGGATATTACTAGCAAGCCGTATTATACTAGCTAGATATATTAAGATATCCTAATACTCCTATTATATAATTAGCCCTACTAGCCTAAATAGGCTTAGTAACTAACTTACTAGCTAATAGGGTAATAGTATGTCTAAGGTACTAAGGTAAGGCTGCGGGAGTATTATAGCAGCTACTAAGTTAGTAGTAAGTCCCGTATTATACTTAGTTCAGGATAATATACTATATATATAGGGCGGTAGTACGCGTATACCCTATCCTAGCCCGCGTATACCCTGTTCTAGTACGCGTACTCCTCCCCTTATTTAGCCTAGTAGTTAGCTAGCGGGAGCGTTCCGAATAGTTAACTAAGCTTACCTGAGAAATTTCTACTACGTAGTTAGTAGGTTAAATCCTAGTGTCTTAGTATACGCTAATAAAAATACCGTTTATTTTCTAGAAGATTCTATGTAATAATATATATAAATCTACCTTCTCTAGTATATTCTCTTAGTCACGTATTATAGAAGTTCTATTAACCTTAAAATACTTATAATTAACCCGCGATTAGCGGCTACAGGTATATATACTTACTAATATTAGCTAGGATATAGAGAGAATTACGAAATACCTTAAAATTACTATTAATTAGGTTAGATATACTACTAGCTATTAACTTACCCCTTAAAACTATAAATTAGGCCTAAAAGTAGTTATTAATACACCCTACTAGTAAGCCCGCCTAGTCTGTTTCTTATAGAGCTCCTAAGAAATAAGACGTATACCGTATTATAAGGTAGTAAAGAAACTAGGCTAGAATATATTAGAAAGGTTAATCCGGAGAGCTCTCTAAAAAGAAGCCTTTTCTCGATATATTACTAGAAGAAAACCGCCTATTTCAGAGGTAAATTAGATAGTATATCTCTAGTAGGCTTAGGAATATATCGACTGGACTAGGGAATAATAGGAGACGATTCTCTAGATAGATAAAATATAGGTAATATCTAGGAAATATACATGTATATAAGTTACTAGGGCCGCTAGTAAGGAATATAATCTAACGTATATTATTAAAAAGATACCGCGGAGGTAAGGATAGGTATTCTAGGGGTTATTCTATAGGAATATAAAGGGCCTAGGGGTATTTTAGGAGAAAGACTTAGGAATAATTAGCTAGATAATATATTATAAGCGGATTATACCTATTATTTATAACTAGATCTAGATATATCCCTATTTATCTCTAATATAAGACGGTGCCCTAGGATATTTAACTAGGGCTACTATTAAGGATCTCTATAAATAAGGTATTAATATTATTTAGTAGCCTTTATTTAATCCCGATCTAAACCCTATTAAGATAGTATAGAATAAGATAAAGGATTAGATATAAGATAATTACCCTAAAAAACTTAGTTATAATAACCTCTAACGCGCTATTACTATAATATAGAAATATATATTACTTAAATTTCTTAGTAATTTAGTAGATTCTATATATATACGCTACGAGGTAGTTATTTAAGCTAATAGTATATATATAAAGTACTAGATAATTTTATTAGTATCCCTTAGCACGCTAGGATTTAACTACCTTAAGATGTAGTAAGTAGTACGGCGGAAGATTATCCGCTCCTTAGCGCTTTATACTTCTACTATACTATCCTAATAGTAACAACTACTTAGTATATTATAGATAGATTATACTAATAGTATATATATTCCTATATATAGTTTAACGGTTTAAAGGAAAGGCCTTTAAAATCTATCTATTAGTAGGAAAGTTATCTTCTTTACTATAATAGAATATCCCTAATTTAGGACCCTAAGCTTATCGCAGCTTATTAGTTAGTCTATAAGTACCCTAGATACCTTTCCTAGACTAGCGTAAATATTATAACTCTAATATTTCTTCGTATTCTACCTACGTATATACCTACCCTTAATAATATTTTCTACTTAAATAAAGTTATATAATATATCTATAGCTATTTAAAACTTTAAAAATTATAAAAATTAGTATAGTATTTTAAAAGATATATCGTTATTAATAAATTTACCTACTAAATTCTATATACTAACAGCTAGAATAATTAGATTAATAATAAAAATCCTATTATTATTTATAAATTACCTATTCTACTACCTTACCTACTAATATATCTAATATTAGTTAGAATAAGAGGAAATTTCTATCTTATTACTAGGTGTATAACGCTATTAGAATAATCTATATCAGTCTATTTCTATATTAGTTAATACTATTATATTTATAAGTTAAAAACCCTATTATTTATATTACCTACTAATATATCTAATATCTACCTACTAATATATCTAATATTAGCCGGAATAGGGGGTAATATCCGTCTTATTATTAGGTAGGTAATACTATTAGAATAATCTATATTACTATATTACTATATTAGCTAATACTATCGTATTTATAGGCTAAAAACCTTACTATTTACCTTACCTACTAATATATCTAATATCAGCCTAAATAGGAGGTAATATCTATCTTATTTCTAGGTAGGTAATACTATTAGAATAATCTATATTACTATATTACTATATTAGCTAATACTATCGTATTTATAAGCTAAAAACCCTACTATTTATATTACCTACTAATATATCTAATATCAGTCTAAATAGGAGGAAATATCCGTCTTATTACTAGGTATATAATACTATTAGAATAATCTATATTAGTTAATTAGTATATATATATAATATAGCTAATACTATTATATTTATAAGCCGCCTACCTACCTACCTACTAATATATCTAATATACTTCTTACTATCTACCTTATCTACTAATATATCTAATATTAGTCTAAATAGGAGGAAATATCCATCTTATTACTAGGTATATAATACTATTAGAATAATCTATATCGGTTAATTAGTATATATATATAATATAGCTAATACTATCGCATTTATAAGCCGCCTACCTACCTACCTACCTACCTATTAACGTGTCTAATATACTTCCTACTATCTACCCTACCTACTAACGTGTCTAATATCGGTCTAAATAGGGGGAAATATCTATGTTATTAATAGCCTACTATATCTAATATACTCCCTCCTATTCACCCTACCTACTAACGTGTCTAATATACTCCCCGCTATTCACGTCACCTACTAAACGCCAGGTAGTAGGGGTGATTTTCCGACGTAAAAATCTTGAATTTTTACAGGCATTTTCTAGTAGGTAATAGCATGATATAACCCGCTACTAGTAGCTCGCTATTCTAAATGGGGGGAGGTATACGCGTACTAGGACAAGGTATACGCGGACTTAGATGAGGTATACGCGTACCGCCGCCCTATATATCATATACACCCCGAACTTAGGATTTATTAGTACCGCTTTTATCCGGGAATAGGAGCAGGGCCGTATTAGAGGGAGCGGCGAGGGAGTAAGGGGGCGAAGTTAGGGAGTATTAAGAGAGCGTCGGCGGAGCCTAGGGGAGCAATGAGGGAGTAAAGGGAAGCATTAACGGAGCAGGGGGGAGTACTATAGGGCAGTATAGGGGCGCAGCCGCTATGAAGGTGAAGTGAGTCCTTAATTCTTCGGCTTAAGCTGCCTTTCCACTTTTCAACAACTTGGACCCTGCCTACTACCTCGAATTGGCCTATGCTTATGCTGAAGCTGCACTGAATAGTCATCGAGGTACGAGCAGCTCCTCATGCAATACTTCAGAGCGCATGGGTCTTTTACGGCTCTTATAGTTGGGGGATTTTACAATTTATTGACTGTCCCACCTTGAAACGAATCGTGCAAATTGACTGAGGACTTTCCATCAGCTAAGTGCTCGTTGTCGTTGGATGCGTCATCTTCTGGAGAAGAGCGGTTGGAATCACCAAAATCTTCAAGCAATGATCTATCAATTTCACAGGATTTTCTTCAAGAGATGAAGCCGGTTTACCGCATTCAACCGATTTTAAAGTGGCCGTTTTAAAAACTTGATTGTCCCGAGAGTTTTGGACAAATTTGCACCATGGCTGGTCGTAGTCGGACTGTGTATGCTATTACTGTATTGCATAATGTCCAGTCCCTTATGGGCTATCTTCAATATGAGCACTTTCTTCCATGATCTACTCCAGGTCCCACTGCAAATTTGGATCTTCTGGTGCATTGTTGGACCGTTGACATTTGCTATACTCACCAACGTCGGTTGCTATGGATCAATCGGGAGCAAGTCTCTCGGTGCGAGGACGGCGGATGGTCAAGATCTCGGAAGCGAAGGAAGTCGAGAACCTACAAACACCAGTAAGGTTGATGAAGAGGCTGGTGATCTGACACAAAGGGGCCCAAGATAGATCAAGAACCTATCGAAGCTTGATGATCACTCCCAATGAGGGGCCAGACGCATAAGGAGTTAACTTCCGGAGGTAGTTCCGAATGATATGTTAATAGACGAGGTGGCATCATTCTCGAGGGAGCAGAGACGGAGTAGAGAAGGAGCATGGAAGAGGAGGGAGGTAAAGGGCATTGAAGGAGCTGAATAGAGCCTTGTTGTACCTAATATGGAAAGACCTTGAGCTTCACGCCGATTGATCGCCTTCAAGGATGTCGGACCTATTGTACAAATGTGCTCAGATGCCAATTTTTCCTTATACCCTCCCACATCTAGGGGTTGTTTGGGGAAGGGGGGGAGGGGGGCTTAGGAGGGGCCACATAGGGCCCACTAAATAACATCTGAGTAAGAAGCTTAGTGCGGAGATTTTCGATATTCATAACCTGAAGGTAAAATTCAAAACTTTGGTTTCTGACTACCCTAACTAGTTGATACCGCAATTTATCTTCCATGAATAAGAATTTGAAAATGTTTTCGGATATCCCTATACGAACGTTGCTCCAAGCGGCTCTATCCTTGTGCGAGGGTAAGAAAGGAGACCATTGTCTTTTTGATTGCATAGACCTACGGAGTATGCTTTATGTCGAAAGCCTGCTGGTTTGCATCAAAACCCTCGTGCTGTTCAAAAGTGTATGACCATATTGGCGTATTCAGCGGCCTTGTGCCAAACTCGACTAAACAGGTCTTCCTTGATAGATGCTTCTTCGTCGCTGAATGATTCTTCGTCGCTAGAGGTTTCTCCATCGCTGAATGATTCTTCATCGCTGAATGATTCTTCGTTTCTGGACGCTTCTCCATCGCTGAATGATTCTTCGTCGCTGGACGTCTCTCCACCGCTTGACGTTTCTTCGTCGCGAGATGTTCTTTCATCGCGAGACTTGATGGGGAAGACAATATCGCGCAATGAACGAGAACTGGCAACCTTGCCGCTCAAACAGCCTAGAGTAAAAGTCGCAATGGCAGCTTTATATTTGGCTACGTCCCTTGCCGGAATCCCTCTATTAGCCAGTTCGGATTCCAATTCTTTCCACGCAGATGCATTACGACGTGGATCAGCACGACGACCTTCTCGAACCTCTTGTACTTGCTTACGCAACACCGTCTCGATCCGGGCTAAAGTATCACGAGAAAGGCTATCGGTAAAAGAATTTATCGCAGTCAAGTGAAAATTGAGCTTTGCGCGAAGTCCGCCTAGATCTTTTGTCGCCATCCGGTATGAATTCGATATTCGTTTTCCTCGTTGATGTTTGACAACAATCCCATCAAGTTCCTCCAATACCTTCCAGAGCCCTCCAATGAGGTTCTTCAATTCTTGATTTTTTGCCGGACCACATCGATTGAGCATTGACTGTTGATCTCTGGCTTCATCTTCCAGCCGTTTTATTACCATATGGGTGGCAGATGCTTCGTTTGCGATCCCTTGGAATACTGCTGGGCAATCTCTGAAAGCGCAATACACCCTCCATGCGAGATTTCCTACAGTCAAAAAATCGGTAACAGAGCACCCAAACGACATCGTGAGGACAGCAAAGCGAATGGAGACTCGGAGCAAGTGACTGTAATTTGCAGGATATCAGTGCAATATGTGAAATTGATCGCAATACAAGGAAGGCTGCTAGAAGGCATGGTGACATATCTGATGTGTTGACCATGGCAATCCGTCAGGCTGATGAGCTGGTGGGGGGTTGCTGCATCAAAGCTGATGTTGCATTCGCTTATTTGAGAACTTTGGAATTGAACCTTTCCGTACTCTTGCTCTTGGCTGCATGAAAGAGTGAGGCGTAGTTAAATAGACAGCAGCCTCGACAGAATGTCATTGAGCTCAAAGTAGCTTTAGCCGGCTATGAGACTGTCATTTTAGGCTCCTTTGTGCTGCGCTTCCTTGCTCCTCCGGTACTCCCCCGTGCTCTCTTAATGCTCTCTCACTGCTCTCTCTAAAAGCAGACCTGCTTCCTTTCCTGAATTGAAACGGCAATCATTTGGGGTTGTCATTCCGGGTTAGGAACGGGAGCAGGGCCGGGAGCCTGAAACAGCTCCATCATCGGCTTGAGCTGCCCTTATTGTTGCATGCTGCCGCAGAATTACACCTTCAGTGACGAACAAACCCCTCCGCTGCCGGGGGATGGGGTCAGCGCCGCTTTTTACTTATACAACTTGGGTAATCGTCGTCTATATATCCGAATCGCCTCTAACAGAGAGGGGGAGGAGGCTATATCTATATATCTTCTTACTATCTCTTTACTATGATAGAATATCCCCAATTTAGGACCCTGAGCTTATCGCAGCTTATCGGTTGGTTAATAAGTCAATCCCCCAGCTGCCTCTCTAGGACTAGCGCGATCATCAGAACTCTGATATTTCTTCGCATTCTACCCACGTATGTACCCACCATTCATGATATTTTCTATTTAAATTAAGTTTTATAGCTTATCTGCAGCTATCTAATGCTTCAGAAACTATAGTAATCGGTGCAGTGGTTCAAAAGATGTTTCAGAATAAATAGATCGGCAAATTATAAAAATACCACACTTTTCTGGAATATTTTCAAAAATGCCACCCCCATATTTCAATAATACCACACCGGGTATGTAGGCACCCCGGAAGCTGGGCGCATTAGCCCCCTTGCGGCGCGAGATACCCCGCAGCAGCCCCCGTAAGTCAGCTTCCGGCACGTCCGTCCCTAGGGTATAGGTAGGCCTAGAGACCTCCTGAATAAACCTCCTAACCGTCGCTATCATCATAAGAAATAATATTTTTAGTGGTAAAATGTGACTTCTTAGGGGACTTATCCCTAGAGCTTAGGGTACTCAGCGCTCCTGTATCAGGCTAGGTAATTACGCTAGGAGCCCTACCGAGGTAGCTAGACTATAGTGGGCTTCTACGCGGATTCTCAGGCTTCAAGGGCGGCTGCGGGGCTAATGCGCCCAGCTTCCGGGATGTACACGCCTTGCTTCCGGGGTGCGTATATACCCGGTGTGGTATTTTTGAAATATGGGGGTGGCATTTTTGAAAATATTCCAGAAAAGTGTGGTATTTTTATAATTTGCCGTAAATTGATTTACCTAGCAAATTCCATGCGCCAACGGCTAGAATCTGGATCACGAAATCCTAACATTATTTACATTTTACCTATTCCACGACAACGCCTACCAACGTGTCTACCATCAATCTGAATAGGACGAAATATCCGTCTCATTGCTAGGTATGGAATGCTGTCAGAGTAAGATCGGTCCATTGGTGTATGCATATGATATGGCTAACGCTGTCGCATGCACAGGCCTACCAACGTGTCTGATATGCTCCCTACTATTCACCTCACCTACCAACGTGTCTGATATCAGTCTGAATGGGGGGAAATATCCGTCTCATTGCCAGGTATGCAACACTGTCAGAATAATCCATATCGGTCTATTGGTGCATGAATATCTACCAACGTGTCTGATATGCTCCCTGCTATTCACCTCACCTACTAAACGCCAAGTAGTAGGGGTGATTCTCCGACGTAGAAATCTGGGTTTTTACAGGCAATTTCTAGTATATATATAGTAATCCAATATGTGATTGGTCACTAATTATATATTTCTCTTGCTCCAGCGCTTAAGCCAGTTTCGTGCCACTGCTCCCTTTTTACTCCCTCATGCTCCCTCATGCTCCTCTCTGCTCCCCTCAGATATTTACTTGTTCATCTACCTCTTCCCTTCCGCCGATACGAAGCGAGAATTCGAAATGAAGAGCGGTCAATCCTCCCGCACCAAATACCAAAAGCTTGTCCAATTCTTTAGCATCGAAGACGGAATCCTTGTCGCGCGCAAGTCTTATACATCGCTGCAACGTGCCTACTTTATCATTAAAGCATGTTTCGGGAGGAATGCAAGTGAAAAGCCGAAGATCGTCTGGAGAAATAGCAGGCGAAAGGCAGTGATTCACTGTTGGGTCCGCCTTATTCTTCACCGCCGGTCTCACAGGCATGCATGCTAACCTTGTCCATATTTGTTTTAGATTCATCTGTTACCCGTCTCAGCCGTTATCGTTGTTGCTTCTCTAAATCTTCAAGGTCTTTACGTAGGCGATAAATATTTTGGCAACTTTAACGCTTCTATGCAACAGCTGAATTTGCTTGGTCTTCAGGTCTCTGCAAAATTATTAGTCAGAGTCTCCATGATATCGTTTCTGAGCACTAACAAATGTGCGCAGGAGTTGTGTATCAGTTCTTCCCTAGGATTAACAATTATGCATATTGTTCGATTTGTGCTGACCCGAAGTAACGATGGTCTGCCTTTGGGTATGATTACGGCGGAAACAAGCTTCACGAAGATCAAATACTTCTTCTCTTCTAGATTCTGGTGCGGAGTAAGAGGGCTGTCAAAACGGTGGTATAGATGGTTTATTACCATCTGGATTATCGTCTCCGGCGTAATTGTCGCTCTCGCCGGACCCTCAACTGCCGTTCTAGTTCTACCCACAACGCGATCTGCTTGGCCAGCCGGTGCAGCATTCTTTCATATGGTCGGAAATAGTACCACTCTCTTTCCACTGACGTTGAATAGCGAGTTTGACGGCGGGACACTGTGCCGCTCACCTTCGACTGCAAACCTGCAAGCGCCACTTCCACCCCACTTACTGTGTCCTTGGAGCGGATACTCGACTCTTCTGTCAGTTTACACGCAATGGGGAGATGATTTGATGGTATTACCAGGCAACCCGATCTCTTTTTACGAATATGGGCAGCAAAGGCAGATCATTCAACACATCCGAGCTCCGGGTAATACCCCGGAGAGCTGGGCCACAGGGTCGCAACCAGGAATCAATCTTTGGAGTGGAAGTATATCAGTTGCATGGAACGGAGCTACCGCAGTTACCAAATCCACTTCATCAGCCGCGAACTTCAAATTTGGGTCCACGGCGACCACACACGTCCCTGCCCTGCTACCCGCAGTTCGAACAGTCTGTTATTACCAGAACGCATCTGAGCATGCGACGAACTTGAGTGTGAGTCTGATCTGGCTGCAGATTTTTCAATCTTGACTGATCTATCAATTCAGTTTCCATTGCTCGAGCCATTCGAGACTTGGTCAGGCAAGCTATTCGTTTTGCCAAAGAATTATTGGACAGAAAACTCCACCAGCATTGACACTAGCGTACAGTGGATCAATGTACCTACAACTCCAGTGCCCACAAGCGACGGCGACTCTGCCACAGTCTATGCAAGCGCTCTTTTGACATCCCAAATACCACGAGGTATGAATACTATTCCCGCCTCCATAATGACTTGTTCAATCGACGCTCGTTGGGCTCCTGGAAAAATTATCAGCAGCGGTGTATTGGTACCAGTCCTTGATCCCGAACACCTTCGTGCACCTTCCGAGCAAGACCAACCTTACCATACGGCTCATGGATTTCTTCCAAAAGATGACGGATCGTGGCAGTCGATCTCGCTAAGCACGGAATGGCTTTATGCCTTGACTCCTATTATAGAAAGCAAAGTCGGAAACAGAACAACCTTGACCACTCTATTCGAAACCATAGGTCTCATTAATGGTTCCAATGGATTTCCTAATATTGACTTAGTCTACAGCGTTGCAGCGAACGCCATCGCGACCTTGGTCACTGACGGAATTTCTCGCATCGGTCTCCATTTGCAAGCTAACAACCCGACAATCAGTGCTTGCTACATTAATCCGGAAGATTACTCCGCCTTCTTTTCTGGGAATCAAGATAATCCCTCTTACACGTATCCACCACCCGTTGGAGCGAGCGACGCAAACCAGACTCAGATGAGGTGGTACATGACGATATCCGGGCTCTCGTACAAAGCTGACAGCTCTGCGAGTCAACTTGCACTTTTACTTCTATTTACGTACACTGCAATGGTGCTTGCTCATACAGTATGGGTAATCTGGACGGGATTCTCCACGGAGGCCTGGCAAGACATGACTGAGTTGGTGATCCTGGCAAAGGACTCACCACCCGCACAGGGGAGTTTGGCTAATACATGTGCCGGCGTCGAAGCCGGTAGTACATGGCGCAAAAGGGCGAGAGTTAGGGTTGTTGGAAAGCAGAAGCCGAACATCGGAGCAGAAGAGTTGCACGTCTTAATCGACGAGATCGATGATCAAAACAATGAATACGAGAAGGTGAAGTCCAACGTCGCGTATGGGCGGACAAGGATTCACAATGCAGTTACGTTCTGAGATTCTACCGCCTCCACAGACTGTCGTAACATAATTTGATTATCCAGTGGTGTGCAAGCGGTCTGGCAGAGGCCTGTAGCACTAGCCCTGCGTGCAACGATTGCGCAACATATATTGGTATCCTGGAGAAAAGGGGGGATTTGTCTTGTCGTGATCTGATATTGTTGCTACTATGAGGGTTGCTAAGGAGTAGGAATAATAGGGGCATTTCCCTCCCTAAATACATCCTTCCAACGCTAGTCCAATTACCCCTCATCAGTAATCTACGTGATTTACCGTGTGCAAATTCAATGCGACTGGCGTGCTACAACACCCAACCTAAACCCCGCGGTAGATGTACTTATAAAATCAGTCATATCTTCTACGTACGTTGTCGGATTTCTAAAAATTTAGAGTATTAGATACCTTAGAATAATGCGTATCTTTTAGCCTACTTAGATTAGTATTATAAGCGTTGACTGTTAATTAATATTTTGTAAAATTAGCAATTGTGGGGTTGTGGTCGGGGTGTTGCAGCAGGCCAATCGCATTGAAAGTGCACACGCTAAATAACGCTAAGCACAGCCCCCTCAGACAAGCACTACTTATCCAATGTCTTTCTCGATTGACTTCGTAATCGTCCCTTGCTCCACCACGTCCCACACGCCGTCTCCGGCAAGTCAAGCCTTGCCAGCTGCCACTTGTGCTCTCGATCCTTCACTGTGAGCAAGATAGTCTCTTGAATGCCTACGCGATGGAGGAAACACAACATAGAGCGTTGATTTCTAATAAGCAAGCTACAATCGGCCCCTGTCCTGTGGCTGAGCCTGCTTCCGATCACCTCACTATGAAACCAGAAAAGAAGAGTCTTCTCTCATACGTGAAATGGTGGTGGCCTGAAGTACTTGCTTTACTATGTTCTCTTATATCTTTTGCGTCGATAATCGGCGTTGCTAAACATTCTCGTGGTCATGGCCTTCAACAGACCGGTCTACCTGCTGGTCTTACTTTGAACAGTCTGATTGCATTATTAGCCACAATCTCAAGGGCAGCTCTCCTCATTCCCGTCGCATCTGCTCTCTTTCAAGAAGCCTTCATCTGGCTCTCTATGGATAGGCAACGGCCTTCCCGGGACGGGCAGCTGCGAGATCTTGAAATCTCTCATGAGGCTGCTCAAGGAGCTGTCGGAAGCCTAAAAATGCTAAGCCACCTAAGGAGAAGGTCAGTCGATATGGCACATTGAAAGAGGTCCACAGCTGACCAATCAGTTGGCTGGCCCATTTTGGTGCTACCGTGACCATTGTGTCTCTACTGTTTGGCACTTTCACACAACAACTACTTACAATCGAAGTTTTCCCTGTTGATGATAACAACCTAAATCCTGGCAATGTTCCATGGAGTAGATCATTCCAACAACGAGTAGGCAGACCGAATTATTCAGGTCGGTACACCTACAATCGCAAATGCTCGCCGCATTCACAAGTCTAGTGGTTTCTCCACCGTTATCTATAAAAGCCGCTGCGTACAATGGCATGCTTAACCCAACAACCGAAAGCCTTTCAGCACCATGCAAGACTGGGAACTGTTCCTGGCCCATCACACCATCCTTAGCAATCTGCGGTGGTTGCGTCAATACAAATTATAAATTAAAGTGCTCTTCAGATTCTTCACCGGGTGTGGTGGGTCTTTGCACATACCAGATGCCATCAGGGAAGAGTATACACCTTCAAAAAACAGGTGATAAAACTCCTACGGAAATAGCAACTGATTTCTCGGTTATCCCAAGTAGCGGCTTCCACTATAATGCCAATGACACGGACAAATTCTATCTGGCCAACTTCGAAGCGGTAGGCGCCCCTGCAAACATGAATTTGACGACGTTGAAACAAGACTCTGTGGTATCATCAGAGTGTGCATTATGGATATGCGTTCAATCGTTCGAATCGCTACAAAGGAACTCGAACCAGACATCAACTAACAGGGAAGGCTTTTCAAAGATACAACCTGATAGCAGACAGACTTCGATATGTCAAATGGGGGACTCTTCTTACAATATAACTTTTGAGCCATTACCACCAAGCATGAACCCTCCTGCCAGCATCAATTTCACTTTCAACAGTATTGCTGCATGTGGGTTCACGTACTACTTCCCCTCGTTGTTCAATGGTAGTGTCAATAGACTTAGAGACATCCCGGACCCCTCCAGCGATGCCATCCAGGCCCTTTGGAACGCGTCTGCTGATCTAGACCACTGGATCAAGAACGTCGCCGCCAGTGTGACCAATGTCATTCGAACTACTGAACCTGCGCATTCGCCGCAATTGGATGGGACGGGGTTCCAACTGGGATACGACGTCCGGTGGGCTTGGCTTAGCCTACCTGCGTTATTGGTTGGAGCGAGCCTCGTCATACTCGTGACTATTATGATCAAAACCTGGAGTACTCCGGTCCATGCATGGAAGGGCAGTCCGCTCGCACTGCTGTTCTTGAATGTGGATGATGACTTGCGCGTTGGTGCTTTTCGACAGATGGGAAGACATGGAGGGCTCGAGAAAGCGGTTGGAAAGAAACATGCCGTCCTTCTGAGGAGCCCGGAAGGCGAATGGTGCTTTAAAAGAAAGTCAGGCTAGCAGTTCTCCTTGTATATTGAATTCATACTATGGAACGCGAATGAATCAACATTGACATTTTTGGATGATGCCTGTTGGGCACGGGTCAAAGTCAGTGTACAGATTAGCCTCCGAGCAGTCCATTGGTAAGAGTGTGTCTGACAATTTTACATGAACGGCCCTGCATCGAGAACTTGAGATTTTGTCAAATAGCTTGCTGCACAGATTTCTGGTAGAATATGCTTCAGTCAATCATTCCTATAGTCTTTCCCCTATCCGCGGCACAAATTGATGGCGAATTCACCGTATAAATCAACAGGGACGCACAACCTTTTGGATTGAGACTTTCCCTGGACTTCGTACAGATCAATGGCACAGCGGACGAGAAAGTCCGCTTTGGAGCTCACCTGGCCAATCAGAGCGCTTCATTTGCTTATCAATCACCGCTAAGCCTGATCATCTCCGGATATCAACGGCAGACCCTCTCGTCTGTATTGCATAGAGACTGCATGTAAGCCATAGCCTTGAGGATTAAGTAGAAGCGTGAAGCAAAGAGGCGACGTTGGTCAGCCAGTGGCAGAGTGGTGGTAATATCAAGAAGACAAATCGCTGCTGTCTACGCTTGCGGTCGAGGGAGCACAGAGGGAGCACATAGCCGAAACGGGCCTTAGTACGGGAGCAATGCGGGGGTATCGTATATATGAAACTCGAGGATACTATCCCATGCTTCAGCAGTAAGTCACACCCTTACTAACGCTCGGAAGCTAACTTACAGAGGCTTAACGTCAATTCTATTTAAGCCCGTAAAAGCTAGCTTGCCCAGCCGCTAACCCTCGAAGCGTTAGCTTCCAAGCGTTAGTAAGGGTGTAACTTACTACTAAAGCATGAGATATATCTTCTTACTATAATAGAATATCTAGGAATTAGGACCCTAAGCTTATCGCAGCTTATTAATTATTTTATAAGTACCCTAGATTCCTTTCTAGACTAGCGCGAATACTAGAACTCTAATATTTGTTTATATTCTACCTATCTACTAGTATATCCTAATACTTTATAATATTTTCTATTAAAATAAAGTTACTTAACCTATTCCTAAGTACTTAATACTTTAAAAATAATTTAAATTAGTATAGTAGTTTAAAAGATATATTAGAATAAATAGATTTACTTACTAAATTCTAGAATAATTAGATTAATAATAGAAATCCTATTACTATTTATAAATTACTTATTCTATTATATTACCTACTAATATATCTACTAATAATTTAAATAGAAGGAAATATCTATCTTATTACTAGGTATAAAATACTATTAGAATTACTTATATTACTATATAAGTTTATAAGCTAATACTATTATATTTATAACTATTATATTTATAAGCTAATATATCTAATATACTCTCTACTATTTATATTACCTACTAATATATCTAATATTAGTCTTAATAGAGAGAAATACCTATCTTATTACTAGGTATAAATACTAGCTAGAAATATATAAGATAGTATAAGATATTAGTCTCCCTAGTTATCTTATAATATAGTATATAATTAGCGATTTTAGTTCTATTCTATTCTAGGATAGTATAGGTTTTTATAAGATAATCTTATAGAATAGGATATTTATAAGATATCTTATAAATATCTAGACTAACTATTAAGTTAAGTTTTAGTACTATAAATTAGTACTAACCCGAATACTTAGTACTAGTTTAGGTACCGACCTAAATACTTAGTACCTACTTCCGGTACTAACCCGAAAAGCCCTTAGTACCTTAGCGAGTTAGGTTAGACCGACCCGACTCGCTAAGGTATCGCCAAGACGCTAAGCCCCTAATAAAATAGTAAGGGACACTAATTTTTTTCTAGAATTACCTCTATTCGAAAATTAGATTTTTTTTTAATTAGAATTTAGATACCCCCCTTAGTTCCCTAGGGGTATATATTACCTTTTTATATTACCTTAATTACTTTTTAGAATTACCTAGGTAATAATAATAATAATTAATAAATAATATAGTAGTAAATCCTATATAATAAGAAATATTACTATAAATAGAAAATATTACTAATATTATATTCCTTATCTTTATAGGAATATATATTACTTTTTATATTACCTTATTTACTTTTAAAGAATTACGTAGGTAGTAATAATAATAATTATAGGGGAAAAAATAGAAAATATAGTAAAAAATACTACTAAAAATAGAAAATATTACTAGGGAAAAAAGTCTTAGCGAGTCGGGTTAATACTTTCGGTCGATACTTAGTACTACCCCTTGGTATTAACTTAAATACTTGGTACTAACTATTAGTACTAACCCGAATACTCGGGCCAGGAATTTGGTATCGACTCGCCAAGAGTCGAGTCGGGTATCCGACTCGAGTTCGAAGTACCGACCCGACGCGGTCAGTCTACTAAGACTCCTTGAAATCTTAAACAGCCGAGGTTAACCTAGACTGAATCCATGTCTAAGGTAACCGAGAAAGGCTCGGAGGACCATGAGACATGCCCTATAAATGGATTACTGTCATCAACATCCAGAACCCACTCGCAGAGAGCCCCTAAGGGAATCGGTTGGTTGGGAATGTTCTCAACTTTGTCAGACAACAACCGCGAAAGTTCGGCGGCATTATAGTCCAGTAGGTCAAGTCCTATGGACCGTTCAATCTTACATCTTGGAGCCTCGGTCGATCGAATTTTGCCTCTAGAGTATTTAGGGGCCGGATGCACGAGCGATAGAGCATCCGTCAATTGATACGAAGGCCGGTCCTGGGTGGACAGTTTAAGCTTACTCCTTATATTAGATACCGCAGGTGATATCTCCAATAAGGTTGAATAAAGCCGGAGATTTTTGATACTTCGTCTCTCGGTGCGCAACTTTTTGTAGTTCGGAGCGCCTTCGGATTTCCTGGTCGGGTACATACTGGACCTCTTTCTCTTGACGCCATGCGACCGGGCAGCCGTGGTGGGGACCAGATGGTCGGGCTTTGGGGGTCTGAGGGGTAGTAGCAATGACTTTTGAGACCGATTAAAGCATGACTGGCAGACCGAACTAATGACTTAGCTCCTCCCGGATTCTACACGGTACAAGTGACCTACCAAGTCAATTCCCCTGATTCCTTTCGAACAATCTTGTCTGATTGGCAGCCTGGCCTCGGGCAGCGGTCCAATCGCCCAACGTCGTATTGCCCAACTATGATCGCCATTGTTATACTCATCCCAGGCGTCAGGAATTCATTCTCCGCTCTGGAGACGACCTGTTTTGTATCCAGTGTATAAAATAGTTCATATTCACCAGCCCCAACTTTCTGACCGGCATACCCTGAAGAGAATTGATCCAATATGATAGCCTCGACTTTCTGGATGGACAACTAAGCTTCGCAATAGACGCCAATTGAGGTACTTACTGCCCAATTGTACTCGGATGGAATTGGAATCAAGCGACCCATGGCATCCTCAAACTTTACGGGCTCCTGGACCCATGTATAACGAGGATCCAGGGATAGGCCTGATGATTGGGGCTTGGCCACAATAGTCATCAATTGCATATTCGACTGCCAAACTTTACTGGCCAGATCGACAAGAATCCCTAGTTGCGGTATCACGTCCCTGTAGCCGAGTGGTCAGCTTCACGAGACGTAATCCCGTCATCCGACGGACCTAGTAACGATAGACGAAAGCCGCTCCAAGATGGAGGTATTTCCATGAGTGATCAGAGCATGAGTTTCAACGTTGCGTCTTGTTTTCAGGATGGCTTCATGAGAATGTTCGAGCCGCGAGCCCAAGGCTTCATGCCTTTCTCTATTTTGCTCGGCAGCAAACGAGGCTGTTGACCTATAGGTAGTACCATCAAGTCAATCGAAAGAGGCTAATCATAGCTTTCGTCACTTACAAGCCTTGCGTAATCAGCCTCATGTTCAAGCTACCCACGTGCGCCATAAGGTAGGCCCTTAGCCTTCCTACTTCTTCCTCCATGCAGAATCCCCAGCGCAGCTTCTTGCTCCAAGCATTGATCCTATCTGCCCTTGACGCCTTACCAGCCTTACCAATTTCCATGCTTTCAAACCTTTTCAACTTGCTGGCAAATTCATCTAGTGGATATTGGCACATCAGGGCCGCTACTTTAACACCATTAAGTGCAGCATCCTGGCTGGGAGCGCATTTCAGGTGCTCAATCGAATCGAGAGCTCGCTGAAGCCCATGGAGCTCCAATATGAGCTCTTGGTATTCCGAGACGGAGGAGGCACGAAGTGAAGAGATGACGTGTTGGACTAATCTCCCGACCGTGATGAAGTCACCAACAGAGAACCCAAATGACATCTTTTGAAGCAAACTGAATATGATGTTGGCGGAGGGTATTCACGCAGGAGTGGGCGATCAACGCTTTTAAGGACATATGCAGCCTTGTTGAGAGGGGCTGTGCAGGTTTTCAGCCTTGTACAACGCAGACCTTCAAATTGACCAGTAAGTCTAATACGTAGTTGATTGTTCCTGGACTTGCGAGTGACCAAGTTTCCCCAAGCGTCTTGCATACGCCTTAATAGAGGCTCTAAACAATCGTTTCAAAGGCCTATATAGGCATAATTTCAGATCAGATGCTCATTTATACATATACTGATACACTGCTGTCGATTTGAAAGACCAATGATACTATAGTGCAAGGTTGACTCGGCTTTGTTACTGCTGCCGCCTGAATCGTAGCCTCGTCTAACATGTGAGAGACTTTTCCAACCTTCAAAAACCTTGTCAGTCAAGTCAGCATCAATGATATATCCTTGTCACGTCAATTATACACCTTTCAGCATGCGTGGCTCAGCGTTATGGATCCCGCATCTGCTACTGTGGCCTTTATCGGCGTCGCCGCAAGCTTGACGACTCTTGCAGCACTGGTGATCGACGCCTCCAAGACCCTGTCCAATGTCCACCGTAGGGTCAAGAATGCGCCGAAGGATATCGAGCGTCTCTGCTGGCAATTGAATACGTTTCAATGTCTTCTGGTCGAAGCTCAGAATCTCGTCAAGGACCATGGACCAGATTATGCGGTATCGGACGTGGGGAGTGTATTCGCAACGGCCATACAGCACATGCTCGATGACCTGTGCGACTTCAAGGATACTATACAGAAATTGAAGGGCCTCATGTCGCACACTGCGTCCTTCAAAGGCCGCTTCGTGTTGCGTGTGCGGCAGATCATGAACGAGGATGGCGTTCGAAGATATCAACGCCTCATATGCTCTCATGTAGCAACCCTCACGCTTCTGTTGGAGGTCTTGACAAGGTAAGTAGCTGCAGAGGGGACATGGGTTTATTTGAAAAGCTATCCCTGACAGCTAATGGTGGCAAGCCGGAGACTCCAGAATTTTACGGAAAAGACGACCGAGCTGCTAGCCAGTAGTAATTTGTGGTTCAAGAACATCGATACTCGCCTAGAGACGTTCTGCTCATCCCAAATTGACAGACGAACGTTATATCAAGACAAAATGATAAATATTGAGGATCGTCTGATATACTTGCAACAACGGCTTGGCGCTGGTACCATGTTGATGGGTCAAGGACGCTCAGTCCAAGACGTTGTCGTGACAAAGGCTGCTGAACGCCCTCGTGCCTATCGAAAATTATATTTGGATTTAGGCTTATGTGGTCAAGTAGCATCTAGCCGTAGTATCACTGCTGGCAAAAGATCGAATGAGCCCAAGCAGTACAATCATCATTACACTTTTACCTTTACGCCACCACAATGGCTGTCAAACCTGGTGCTTCGTTGGGACCTCCGGATTAAGAGTGTGCTCAATCGCCCTCCGAGCATAAGAGTCTCGCTCTCCCCTATACTTTACAATCCGAATCAAGATCTCAAAGCCGCCATCACCACGTTCGACCTTCCTGGCTTGCAGCGACTCTTCCGAGAGGGTCTTGCACAGCCAACAGATTACATCATCCAAAGGAAGCCGATTTCTTTACTTGAAGTATGTCTTCCAATCCAGTAAGATACTCCTCGTCTTATATTTCGTCCAGGCATTTGCTTCACGAGTAAAGGAACCTAGCAGCCAAGCGCTTGATATGTATAAATATCTACTGAAAGAAGGCTGTGGTAATAATGATCCTTTGTGAGTCATAAAAAGCGGCATATGAAGTGCTGACTATTGATGTGTTATTAGGCTTGCTACATGGCACGCCCGGGCCCTCATAGTATGGGCCAAACACTCTCAGTCGCAACTGAAGGAAGCTCTGAGGTCATTCCTAGAATATGGAGGGAGTCTCTTCTGGCAGAGCAGTAATAGAGGAACGATCTTGTCTCTCATAATGCGCCATGGAGCTTCATTCCAATGTCTGCGCCAATATCCATTTCTTCAAACGGAGCCTTGGGCTGTAGATGAGCTTTCGCAAACCGACAGATGGCTTGTTGTTGCCCTTCAGCATGCGGATGAGAACTTTCGTAACGCACTAAACGACTATCTTAGTATGTACCGATCAGGTCTCCGAGCCTCACAGCTTCTTCCAAGTATATGTGCCACCGTATTTGAAGTACAGAACGCCTCAGCGAGGGATCGAATTGAGTTCTTGAAGATCGTTTGCAAATGGGGTACTACGGATATGATTGCCCCTTTCCTAGGAACGGCACTCGACCTTGACGAAAGTCATAGCAATGAACGGACACCATGGCTTCGATTGAGCTATCTCAGTAAAGCTGTCAGATGGGGGAACCTTGACATCTTCCAGACGTTACTGGAGGCTGGCGCTTGTCCAGCACAGGCTCTGATCTATCTCTCTCGTCACCCGGATGGGTTACCACCGTGTGAGAAGCTAGAAATAAGGAAGGGCATGATGCTGTCGTTAGTAGAGCGAGCACGGCCCAACCATCTGCAAGGGAAAGATGAAGACGTGCTTGCTCTTCTACTTAGGACGCACGAAGTCCGGAAATATTGCTCCGAAGCCGCCGACTTGTTGATCAATAGATTTATCTTACAACGATTACACGAGATCAAATATCAGTCCGAGACGCTCCGCAGCCGGTGCATATCAATTGCGATGTTCCTAGGTCTTTCGCACATACTGGAACACTTCAATGATCATGGAATACTACTTTGCGGCCACGAACCGATAGGGAAAATTCTCGGTGGACAGTCCCTCTTTATCAAAGGCGACGTGGCAAATAACCATACATGGTTGACCTTAGCCGTCGACTTCGGCCTTGTCTCCTGCGTGAAACTCTTCATAGAGAACGGCGCAGATTGTACTCGAAGAGCTCCCTGCAGTCGGACCGCCCTTGAGATGGCAGAAGACCACGTCTCCACGCCGCATCCTCGAGCCGCCACCCAGCTTCACTTTTGGCCGTGTCAACCCCCTCAACGATCGGTCTCCACAAAAGTTGATTGGGAGATCCTTGCTGCTCTCCGGATTGCCATAAAATCTCAGTCTGCTGGCCCTGTCCCCGGCTCACAGCGACCTGAGCATAAGACAAGCGCGGAGTCTAAGCACGCAATGGTAGACGAGACGTGGTTGCAGAACGGTAATAAGCTCAACTGGTCCTATCATGAAGTGAATGCTAACGTATTTCGCAGTCTTGATTGATTCTGTGCAGCGACTTCTTGAGGCGTTCGCACGAGCCTTCAGGCTCCATTTTCATGTACAGAAGATGCAGGCCATTGCAAGTAAGCTTTCACGCCTAACCTTCATCGAAGCTTTGCTGCTGAGGGCTGGCTACATGTTGTCCTTAATCGCCTTGTTGCTTTATATTATTGTTGGCTGTTTTCTCGCATGAAGACACGAGTCTACACCCCTGTTTATCTATCCTTGCGGAATTGGATGGTGGCGATGGTGGAGAAGTGTTAATAATGGTGCTTGACCTTATGTTGGCGAACGATGAGTTTCCACTCGAGCCTGTCCAACTCGCACATTCTATTTCTGTGGTATGTGGCCTTCGGAACTTTAGCATTCGATTCATCGCAGGCCAAGATCTCGTTTTTGAAATCTTTTCACGGCGCATATACGGTGAATGAAGTCCAACAAAAGGCCATCCCCGCCGTCATCAGATAGCGCAAGGCGATGCAATTGATGCAATTCCACGCTCGCTTCAGTACGCTTCAGCAGGGAGCCCGTGACGAACCGGCCACTTTCCCTGCAGTGAGTACGTGGGTGGTGTATAAGATGCGTGGCGGTGCTCAAGCCAAGTAGCAGGAGTTCAGATCAGAGAACCTGAGTCGTCTTTAACCCATTTTGACGAGTTGTTGTCGAAGCATATTCAAATCTCTGCGGCATGATCCAGAACAGCCTGATTCCTCAAACCAGCCTCCCCATCTTCTTCCGATAGTGCGAAGAAATGTACATCCAACTCATCAATGCAGAATTCCCAGTCCAACGCATGATACCCAAAGTCCGCCGTTATCTCGACCTTATAGAGCTCATCCCACTCTTCACTACTATATTCCTCCATCTTCACTAGAAACATAGGATGATACCCACTCGGGAAATCAACATGCCACACCGACGGCTTCTTCCGTGCTTCGCTATAACCCGTGACATAAACCGTGGTTCCTGGCGCCGGTGCATCCATCGGCTTGATATAGAACGATCGGAGCGTGAAATATGGCTGCAAGCCCTCCAGTCTCATAGCAGTCGCATTGGCGACCTCAAAGGAGGCTGGGTCGACTTCGTACAGCCGTGATCCAAGTAGAGCGTTTGGGGAGGATACGGCGCAGTTGAGGTCGTGCTCGGATATCGTGTCTTCGAAGGCTGGATCGTCAGGCTTGAAGACGCTGAAAAGGGTGAAGTCCAGGTGATGGTAGGACGAGGGGAGGTTAGCGAGACCTTTACTAGTGGGTATGTCATCGAACTGGAAGGACATCAGTAACTACGTGTGGTTTGATTGGGAGACCTGGAAGGTATACGTTGATGATGGTATGGTTATTGGCAATATTGCTTGCGGGTTCTCGGAAAAAGAAGCTTTGACCCAGGGCCAAAAGAGCAGCAAGCGACTTCATAGCAAGTGAATACAAACATAGGGGAATTTTATACGAAGTAAGGTAGCTAGAATGGTATCGATACTCGTTAGGCAACTAGATGCATTGACCAATCAGTAGCTGCTTACTAATAAAATGGTTCTAGGCAAGAACACTTTTACCATGCACTAAACTTTGGCCTAACCTTTTCCGATGTTTAGCGCTAGTACTTGCAGTGATACTCTAGTCACTAAGCGTACTTCTGATATGCATAACACGGACGAGGATGGTGTATTGACGCACATTCACGAGCATTCTAGCGGTGCTAATGTCTTTCAGATCATTCGATAAGTGTAAACATTCTAGGCGGAGACAGAGTGTAAACTTCATGTGCAACAGGCCGCTATGCCTAATGCCGAGAGGTACCGGCACAGGGTGTACGCGAAGTGTGAGTGTATTTGGAGATGTCAATACAGAAAAAAGACATAAGCTCCACCAATGAACCAGCGCCAATAGGAATCGAACCCATTCTCTTATGAGATTTGACGGCGAACAAACACCAAATCAGCTCAGACCAAAGCCCCCCCTTATGTCCTGCTCCACTGGGGATTTGGTCCGCCTAAAGGAGTACTATAGGCCATTCTATTTCAACTGTGCGCCAGCGTGATTTGTTCAGTGACTGTCTATCAACTGGCCAAAATCTGACGTCGACGGACTGCAGCTCGTGCGAACAGGTGCCAGCCACCGAAGCGATATCTGCATGGGGATCATATCCTTGGCCTCGATGTTTTCTTAAAGACTGGAAAGGTTCTTAAGATGAACCGGAATCTACCTGGACTTGAGCGACTTTAACATGATCATGGATAAACCTTCGTTGCAGTAGACCAGCGTCAGTTTGAGGCTCGACGTCGTTGGTATGGATGCGTGCTTGGCATTCGTCAATGACTAAACTCTTCTGAGCCTTGATATCAAATATGGAACGGGTGGAAGCTCACAAACTGCAATGTAGTATTACTACACAAAGTCCTAGAACGCTGGCCTTATAGCCTTCGATGGATTCCGGCATCGATTATAGGAGAATTTCCGTATACGCATATTCAGCGGCATCGTGTTCCCTTCTGCTCTACCTCGTAGCGACCTCATTCTATGTGAATGGCGCGACTATGCGGCACTCGTGTAGTGATGAGCTCATATACACACAGTATTGACTCAGCGGCGACCAACTCATCAGTCTTCAGCTGGACCATGAAGTTGTCTGGTCAAGGACGGGGTTCGGCGTCTATTTGTTTCGGAAAGGAAGTTGGACATCCTTGTAAAGGGTTTATTTCTTCGTAATCAAGTGGCCGTGAGCTACCCTGATTAGGTTGCATTGTGTCCATGGTTAGAGCAACGTTCACCTCAATGTGGTAAGCCTATTCCCATTCGACATCGATCGAAGGATCGTGGTAGACCTTCATGATAGCTTGCTGTAAGCTTGTTCCCCACGAAGTTGCCCTTGCGCCTTTTGCCCGACCTAGGCGTTTTACTATATGAACAAGCAGCAAGCTTGGGATGCGGATGAGAGTGAGCCTGAGAGGTACACATAATCCCTCAAAATAGTTCATCCGATCAGGGTTGAGCTTGGCATAGACACAGCTATCCTGCACGCCATTGACCAGGCGATTCGGAGAAATGCCTTAATAGATGAGCAACTTTTTGCTCGGATTCAGCCTCACCATCAGCCAATTTTCCGTGTACGATCTTGGGCGATTGTAACGTTTCAACTGACAGAGAAGTATGATCGACGGCAGGAGACCTCAGGCTCGGATCTATTGGCGTGTCATTCGCAGAAGCAGGGTTGAGGAGGAAGTTAAGGTTGTTGCTTGAGGACATTTCGGCTCTTGGCGAGGTGGAATGACGATCATCACGGTCAACAGGAGGGGAAGGATCGATTTGGTGGTCAAATTGACTCGAATGCTGTGACATACGTCGTCGTAGCATATTGGCTTCAGGAGGGTGTAGCGCAGCCGCAGATAGTGCTTCGAGGCCATAAGGATGGAGCTCGGGTCTCATGTCATATTGTTGGTCCGGGTTCCATTGGGACTGATGCTGTTGAGCGTAAGGGGTTTGGTGAGGTAAAGGCAACTGTCCGTCATTTTCAGGTGTTCCAGGATCGAGGTATGGGTTGGCGGTGTGGAAAAAGGTGACTGAAGTGATGTCAGCATCGCGGCTCCTAATAGTTTCTCCAGGGTACTTGCGTTGCCTAGGAACATCGCACCAGATAGTATCGGCATCGAAAGTGTTCTTGTAAGAGTAGAAGCTACTGAGGGAAGCATTGCGGGTGGTGGGTGAGCTTCCTCGGCTTGCATTCATAGACGCGTTGTGCTGATGTCTAAATGTAAGGCCACCACTGGGCTGGCAATGGCGATTGCCTTTGGTACACTGTCCGCAGACAGGCTTCTGCTCGTCACACTTAAGTTTCCTCTGGCGGCAAGTCATGCTATCTGAGCGTTAGTGGTATGTAGATACAGCTTTTGGAGGTTACTAACCAGCCAGTGCGTGACCGCATGCTTTAGCAATGCTTATATAGTCTCACTGCAGCAACATACAATCATTATAATTATTCATGAACGTGCTGGCCATGGTATGCATAGGTGGAGGGCAGGAATGCCGAAGGACCCCCAATATATGGTATGGGTGAAGTTCGGGCTACGAGACTGCGGCCACCTTACCCAATTGAGTCGCCAACATATATGCAATCAAATTACAGCGGGCCCAGTTTATCACAACATTCAGTAGTGCATACACTCTATCTGGCGAAGACTCACGGATTCATCATGAATTTCGATCCTTCTCCATCTTCACTATACATCCAGAATTATGTAATGCAGTATATACCAGCCTGCCTCTTGCGTCTCCAATCCCGTGCAATCAAGCACCATATACAAAAGTCTACAACTCGAGCCCATTGCCTGATGTCTCCTCATTATCATAATCGTAATCGTACATTGGCTTGCGCCTGATGGATCTTTCGTGAATGCGTCGTTCCAGAATGACATGCATCGCTAAAGTGGCAGTTACAACGCTGTATACATCGCTGAAAACGGTGTAAAGACATGAAAGAAATTATAAGACATGCATAGAATTAGCGGCGCTTTTGTCATAATCAGTGTTTGGTTCGTAGGGCCTTCGAGCGTGTATCAGAACTGTCAGGAGGTATCGTTGGTTTTTGGGCACAGCACAGCAACAATCGGAAGCTGGTCTCCTTCTTCTCACACTCTTCTAGGAGTGCCTTGTCATTCCATATGCTTCTCTCCGTGTCTTCGTAAGGCATCGAGCCCAACTCGTAGCATCTGGTGAACCACCATCGCCCAACCTGAGGCAGGGTTTTGGCAAGACCACCGTCTCCATTTCCGGAAGCCTCCTTACGCAGGTTTTCCAAAGAACCACTCTTCGCGTCTATGGAATTGGATCGAGAGTCATTGACAACGCCGGCAACGGGAATGTTGATCAGCGTCCGCTGCAGATTCTTGAATCCACTTCGCCTAGCTATTTTCTGTATGTTGTCCGAAAGAGGCTTGATCGTCACCCCAGGCTGAGAGACCTGCATTCTGACTTTGAGTTCACGAAGTGCTTTGCGTGCTTTGTTACCCATATTGACTATGTCAAGATCGAGGATACTCATTTCAAGGTAGCCTCCGGGACGTAGGACTCGCATACATTCAGAAATTGCGTTAAGGTATCCGACCTCGGTGGTCGCAGATGGAAACCGAAGAACAGCGGTCGAAAAGAACCCGGGGGGAAAGGGAAAGCGATTGGCCAGGCTCGCTAATTGGATTTGGCGATGGTTCTTCGGTAATCGAAGGGCTGCATTCTGCTGCTGCGGCCGAGATGGGGACGGGCTAAGATTGAAGACGCTGGCATCCTTGTAAGTTTCGGCGCAGTAGAAAGACCAATCGTCGTTGCCTATCCCATCCAGCACGAGTAGTCGATCGCTGTCGAGCTCCACATGGGCAGGACTGAACAAGACTCGATCAAACGAGAGCCAGCGGCTGGTCATAAGCGCGTTGAATCTCAGGTTGCTTTGGAAAAGGGGCGCCACTGTGGCCGTGACTTGGGTGAATGTGGTCTGTGTGCCCTCACGATGGGCTTCTGAGTCCGCAGCCGACTCGATGGAACTTGTGCTATATCGACTGGCGGTGTACCCACTCTTGCGCTGGCTAATGCCACTAGACCTGTTCCGTTCACCATAGCCAGCCAGAAGATCCGAGATGGTCCCTGGGGTGGATGGCAAGTCAGCAGCTAAGAGCTTCGACCTATCTGGAGGACTGGGCAAAGGCCCTGTAGGTGCTGACAAGGAGGGGAACTCAAAAGAGATCTTTTCCGGAGACTCTGTCAATGACGGCTCCTTTGTAATCTGGAGAGGTGCGGGTACCCATCGGCTTTTCTGAACATTACCTTCCTGTGCAACCCCTGAGTCGTTGGATAACTGGGCGGGTGACGATCCAACAGTGTCAAGAAACTCATTGTACTCGTGCCACACTTCATCTTCCTCAGGCGCAGTGCCAGGATCAGGGATTACAGCAGTAGTGGCTGCAAAGCTCAAAATCCCGGATCTACTCGAACCCGATACCCCAGATATCTGGGAGCCAATTCGGGTAGGAAAGGACAGGAATTCGTGTTTTCCCGTTCCAGTGAAGGTTTCGCTTTGCTGAACGGGTGCGCTAGCTGGCTTGCTTGCGTCCTGGCTACCCCAAGGATCAGAAGGAACGATATCGGTCTGAATACCAAGAAGTGGTCGTTCCGTTTCTGCCGCTCTTTGCACCAGAGCCAAAGCAGGAGGCTCCACGCCTAGCGCGGGATGACGAGCAAAAGGACGCGAGAAGGACTGTGGTGGTGGTTTGTGAGGACGGTCTCGTTTTGAAACGACTCTCGGAATGCGACCAACCTGCTGTAGCCGGGGCTTTTTAGGCTCTGGCGTTGGCGTGGGTTCTATATCAATATCAACTTCTGGCGGCCGTAGAACTACGGGAGGATGTAGTGGACCCTGCGGCTTGAGGAACTCCGTTGTGTGCGTCGGAGGAGAGGGCAGAAGCAAAGACAGCCTGTGCTCTCGGCTCTGAGATACTGCGCTGCTGTCGGCGCTAGGCTGCATGGTCTCAACCGCGGATGACGATCCTACCTGGTCCAAATCCTCTTGTTCACTACCGTCAAGTAGTGCGTAGAACGGGACGGAACGGGCTTCTGGGACTCTGAAGACAGTGGCAGGAAGCTCGCTGATCATGGCCCGTTCATCATCTAGCCTGGGTAAAATTGTATCGGGAAGCCTTTTCGGAGAAGCCTGCGCCTTGTGGAAGAAGTTCCATTTCCTAGGGGATCTGACACGTTTCTCCGTTCGCCGCGATTTGAGCCAGTTGCCTTCGTGACCTTCAGAGATATCGCTTACATCTGAACGGATAGAAGACTGGACGGTGTCACGACTGTCCATTCCAGGAGAAGTCGTTTGAGCCCTAACGTCAATGGGAGCTGGAAGCTTTAATGGCTCTGCTCCTGGACCAAAGGCTTGTGATCGATGGGCCGAGCGTCGTACAGCTAACGTGGGTTCCCTCTGGCGGATAGTTGCAACTTCTTTCTGCTGCTGCTCATGCGCATACTCCGAGTTCTCCTTCCTATGAGGAAGCTTTCGATAGTCTCTACGAAGATGATGTGTACCAGAGGCCTCTGCAATCAAGACCGTGGAAGGATGCTGTGAGGGTGTTGGCCCTCTCGATAGGAGATCGTCGCTCGATGTCATAGCCGCTGAACTCTCGCCGCTACTAGAAGGATAATGAGATGAGCCGTGAAAGGGACTGTCAGCCGCTCGACCGCCACCAGGGATGACTACAGGAGCAAGTCTCGCGGATAGGAAATCATCCATGGGCTCGTCGCGACTGGTGAAGCTACTCTTTCGACTGGAAGGCGTACGACCAGCGCTAGCAGTGCTTGTCGACCGACCTCTGCTAGCACTTGTACTGGTACTGCCACTGCGTCCACGTCTAGAATACCTGCCATAGCCTTCATGGCCGGTTCCAGCGGCAGGACCTTTCTTTCCGGCTTTGTCGGCGCTCTCGATTGGAGTCACTTCCAAGGGCGACTTTGTGCGTTTCGTAAACATACCGAAGCGGCCCAGAGATCTGTTCGAGCTAGCACTTAGCGGACTGGGTTCCTTGCCCAAGCGAGGACCACTGGCGTTTGTATCCACTGGTACCACGATTGGAGGTCTGAATGAGTCTCCGGGTGGCGGTCTTGCCGGGTTTGCGACGAGGGTGTTGGGTGAAGGCATTCGAGACGGCTTGCCGGAGGTTGACGATATAATGGATGGAGAGCGTCCTAAAGCAGGACGACCTGAGTATAGTACACCAGACTTGCTTTCGGCACTTGAGGTATCCTTATCCTGAGACAATCGACGCCTGTGACCGCTTGTTTGCAGTGGTGGTAAGCGCGTGTGAATCATAGGCGACGGTTCGAATGCATCGTCAAGTCTCGGAGTACCTTCACGGCTTGGCCTAGGTGGGGGACTTCTGATTCTGTCAAGCCGAGAGGTGTCAGCATGTCCGGCAATCAGCGAATTTGGTTGATTCTGAATGCTCGATGCGCTTCCTGAACTTTGTTCCGGAACACCTTTTGACATCCCTCGTCTCAAGCCGACCTCCTCGGGATGCACCGGTCGTCTCGAAGACTGACGCGTGGGAGGGCTTGGCGGAAGGGGAGTATCCCGATCTGAGCGTACTTGTGACCCATCTCTTCGCTGCTCAGAGGCTTTAATGGTCGATGAGGACGACGATGAAGTTGCAGATTCCCTTACCGCGGTGAGACCACTGTTCTGCGAGGGGATGATATCTTCTGCTGGGAATTTTCTCCTCGTCACTGGCGGCCGGCTTCTCGTTGGGCTCGTCTGCCCTCTCAATGGGGCCTTGATCGGCGTTCCCACCCCCGGCGATTGCGATGACATGGTTGTTGGCGTTGACGTCCTGCTGAAATTGCCCGGTGACTCCGAACGACGAGTCGACGACTCGCTCCCGTGAACGAACGTAGGTGTGGGTTGTGAAAGATTGGGTGTCGACGAAGGCTGCGGAGGCTTCCGAGTGTTGAAACTAGCCATGCGAGAGCTTGAAGTAGCATTCTCGAAGTTAGGGCCCAACCCAGCAAGGTCGATTTGGTCTGTGGTGGAAGTGACAGCCGGCACGGTGATTCCGAGTACCGACCCAGCAAAGTGATCGGAATATGTCTCTGGAGTGCTAGCGATTTCTCGCGAGGGCCTTGAGGGAGCCAGCTCGTAAGAGGAAGCCGAGGACTCGGTTCGAGGATATTTCCCACGCTGGTCTAAAGGGGCCTTTCGCCTCAGCACATTCCTTATTGATTTGCCGTACGTGTGCGGCTGTGCGGCAGTGATCTGATTCATTGTCGATATCCCAAGACCCGCACCTCGTCCTGGCTCGACCACACTTCGCCCCGGCTCGACCGCACTTCGTGCTCCACGCTCACTCTTTCCTGAACTGGTCTTGGCCGAGTCCTGCAGTCTCCCGACTGGGATGCCCGATGAGCTTGCCATCCTCGATGTTGAAGGATCCACCTTCGTCCGACTCTTGCCCCGCGAGAAAAAGGATGTGGATTGCATGGGTAATTTCAAGGAATTTGATGTCGTAGATGTTATTGAGGCTCTTCTCGTTGGTCCCACTGGTATTCGCTCCAATGGCTCTGTTGATTTTTCGGTCTGCTTGGCAGACCGAAAGCCAAACGCTCCCCTCGAAGCCATTGTTGCTGCTCGGCTCCCGGTCGCACTGAGTCAGAGAAGGCGGAGATCTTTATGGGCGACATGAGCGACGACCAGCGACTGTATTCGTGTACATGTAGAGCAGAAGCGCCTGCGCAGTTATTAGATTGGGTTGGGCGTCAAGCTTGACTGGTTTGCACAATGTCATGTGACGGTGGGCAATAGCATCTCCCCAGTCTTCGAGGATGGTGTGTAAATTGCCCGTGACATTCACGTGGTCAAAGGCAGAATATATGCCACGATATAGATCGGCCGTTTGCCTCGAGGCAGGCGAAAGAACTTTCTGTGACAACTCAGAAAAACTAGCTGCACAGCCACAGGTCCATTTGTTACCAAAATTGGAACAAATCGCGGTGAGGATGGAAGACGTTCACAACGGCGCAGACAACTTCGCGAACCTGTCCTATAACAATATGGAATATGTTAATGAATGATACAAGAATTAAAAATGTCGATGAGACTTCGCAAGTGTGTTTGGTGCGAGGGAGGGGAATAAATCGAGCACCCTTAAATTTGGGGAGGGGTGGCACGATACTTTACCTGGAAACTTTTGGTACCGACGGCCGCACGGGAGGGCAACATGGGGCGACCAGGGTCCTTATTGGGCACGGAGAGTCACTGGGGGCGAAGAGCTCGTCGCGAATAGACTGACCCTGGACTGACCCTGGACTTACCCTGCAGAGATCTTAGTCCCGTCTTAGTCCACTTTCTAGCTCACTTCTTTACACTCCACCCTTTTTTCAAGGCGAGAGAGCCAGACGATGGGCCTCAACATCAGCTGATTCTGCTCATTCAATGTCAGGTGCTCTTGTCACGACAGCGAGCCATGGTCGCTCAGCGGGATCTGCTTATACAAGACAAGCACGAGACTCGACGGCGCAGAAGATGCCAGTGGGAACCAAGTTGGCGCGGTCGCAGTCTTGTCGCCCATTCAGGTGACAACCTCGCAGCAATCCCCGCTCATTCGTCAGATCGTGAGGCATAGCAAGACGGAGCAACAGACCTGTTGGGTAAGCACTGGTATGGAGCTCTGACTCGTCTCGTTGCAGACCAGTGTCCCTGAGCTTTAGACGCAATCTTGTCATTCGTCCTCAAAACTTGGGCCATAGCGGGCGACAGACATTTCGCTCGCATACTTACTTTGGTATCGACGGAGTCTTTTCCTTCCAGCGCTTCGCCGCTGAGGCTGCCCAATTGTCTCTAGTAATGCATGAGGATCCATGCACGATGGCGAAAATACAAAACAATAGCACGAATGGCCTTGCAGCTGGTTACCTTCGGTATTGGAGGTTGTCGTACATTGCTTACACATCGACCTTTGATGAAGATTCTTCAAATTCAACATTACCCGAGAATACAATGCCTCACGGTCGGGACCACGGGAGAGAATCTTAATTTTACAGCAGAAGATCCTTCCAAGCGTGCTGATTCGTTGTTGAGCATCCAGTGTCCAAGGTTGAGCCCGATGTTGGGAAGTCACTCGCCTCGGTCCGCCAGAAAGGCTTCCCTGACAGGAATTGGGGGGATCTTCGGTGTACCAAGCACCAGCATCTCGGTACATCGAAGAAAATTCATCCTCGATGATTGCTTGCTAATGTGCCTATACATGCCGGAGGCTCAATCACAGCAAGAAGAATGAATTGGGTCGCTGCAGGCCCCATCATGGTCCACCATGCAAGACGGACGCGCCGATGGCTTCTTGTATGCATGAGGATCAATCAAGCATAGCCAAGGATTTGCAAGGTGTGCCACACCATCTGCAAGCTGGGACTCCCATCACCACGAAAAGGGGTTCCTATTGGTCGACTACCGGTTTGTCCACGTTCCTGGCGTACCATTCCCTCGGTGCCATTTTGATCACGTGAACTGGGAGGGTGTGGAGGGGTTGATTCTTTGAGAAGGGCAATCGTTATCACTGCGCGAGCTGTTGATCTTAGACCATGTGCGACGGACTAATTATAGCAACCGGCTTTCAGTGATGAAATTTGTAGCTATTTGATAACAGATAGAATCAAGAAAACAATCGACATAGAAAATTTAAAGCCACTTCGTAGCCTAAGCAAGGATGAAACAAGGTATGTCTTGTCAGGGTAGGAAGGATGATTCTCTACGTTCTCCAGTGGGAGCTGCTGATATCTACCGAGAGCTGACTAAGCTCAGCGCTAACCGCTTCTGGGAAGCACCTTCCTTCTCAGGGTATACTGGTGACTGGGTATACTGCAGGCAAAGGAAAGTGCAATTGCTAACAATAAATGCGCTAAGCCCAATTCGGCCAATCAGCCATCCGTGTCCTGAAACAGCCCATTCCTCACTACACGTTGAACAATCATCAATTCCATCATCATCAAATCTACGACGCACAGAATACCTCAATTTCTCTGGTCTGCCTTCAAAACCCTACGTTCGCCCTACCTCACCAACAAGCCCCACCTTCCCATCACCACCTGTCCAACACCACCAGTCCAATCGCCCTCTCACCCAACCACCACCCACCATGTCAACCGACTACAGCAAGAAGAAAAACGCCGAACTAGAAGAACTCCTCAAATCGCGCTCCCTCCCCCACACCGGCAAGAAAGCCGACCTGATCGCCCGCCTCCAACAACACGACACCGACCAGGCCGCCGCCGCCGCCTCCTCCTCCAAACCCACAGCAGCAGCAGCGCCCCCAGCCACCGAAGACGAAATAGACTGGGAAGACGATGCCGCCGCGGCGACGAACCCCGCCTCCGCAGCAACGATCGCAGCCGGCGGCCTTGCACCCCCAGCCAACCCAACCGCAGTCCCCAACCAAGTCCCCGCCATCGCCCCCTCTAAAACCTCAGACCTAACCACCAATCCCCCATCAACAACCACCACAGACCCCCCCACCACCACCCCCAAACCCTCCCTATCCGCCAACCTCCCAACCACAACCCTAACAACCGAACTATCCAAACGCCTCGCCCGCGCCGCCCGCTTCGGCACCACCTCCACCCCCACCACCACCTCTTCAACCACAACCGACACCCAAAAAGCCCTCGAGCGCGCTCAGAAATTCGGCACAGGCGACAATACCGCCACCGTAAAGGGCTTAGATGAGGCGTTGCCGGAGCGTGGCGTTAAGCGCGGGAGGGGGAGAGAGGATAGAGATGGTGGTGGTGCGGGGGATGGGAGGGGGGAGAAGAGGAGTAGAGTGAGGGATAGAGTGAGGGGTGAGAAGAGGACCGGATCGCCGAAAGGGGGAAGAGGGGGCGGGTTGAGCGAAAAGGATCGGTTGGCGGCGGAGGCGAGGAAGGCGAAGTTTGCGCAGAAGGCGTGAGTAAGTATGAGAGGGGTTTCAGGGACGGATGTTGGTTGGGATAGAATGTGGGATGATGGATTGGCAGAATGCTTGCATCTCCCTTCGATCTTGTCCCAACTCTTTTCGAAAACAGCAAGCCGGTCTTCCTGCCCAAGGCGTGAGGGGATCGAGTGAGAGGTGGATTGCTGTACAAACATACTGCTTTCTCATTCCAATCCTATCCACCTCTTCCCCAAAACAAAACAAAACAAAACAAAACAGCAAATCGGAGCTTTCTAGCCTACCCTACCCTAGCATATTCAAATCGCTATGCGGAATCAATCCAAACCACTCCCACTAGCATCATTCAAAAAAAGGTGCCAGTGCTTTTGGCTTGCAATACAATAGCCAATTCACAAATAGGTACTTTTGTTGTAACGTAACAATCCTTCCTATGCAATGTGCAATATCTAGCAAGGAAAATGCAATGCATGCAGTGTAGCAATGAAATATCGCCCCGCATCGCCAATGAATGAAACCCCCATAGAATGTGCAATATGCCAGGAAAACCCGTACCCACCCAAACACCAACGCCAAAACTCCCAATACGCCAACGCTGACATGATAAAAGGGTATCACATCCACTTCCTCAGAGAGACAAGACACGCAAGTCGTCGTCCCTACACACCCGAAACAATGCCCCAACCCAACCCTTCCCGCTCACCCCGACAACTCATCACTGATAAACCGGAACCCCATACCCACCCCCCTGCCCCGGCCCCGGCCCCATCATCATCCCCGCCTGCCCCATATGCATCTGCTGTTGCTGCACCTGCTGCTGCTGCGCCTGCTGAGCCTGCTGCGCCCTCAACATCGGCAAATCGCGAAACCACTGATGCCCCAACGCCTCGAGCGCCGAGATCCGCATCTCCGGTCTCAACTGCAACATCCGACTGATCAGATCCAAGCCGACCTGATCGATCTGCGGCAGGAACATGCGCAGGTCCTGCGTGGCGTAGACGTGGAAGTTGGCCTTGTATTCGGGAAATTGGCTGATGCCGGGCCAGGAGCGTTCCGAAGGCGTGCCCATGATGCGGAAGATCTTCTGGAGCTGGTCCTCGTTCGTGGTGCCGGGGAAGAGGGGGCGGCCCGTGTACATTTCGGCCATGATGCAGCCGGCGGACCAGATGTCGATGCTGGTGTTGTAGGTGCGCGAGCCGAGGAGGACGTCCGGGGCGCGGTACCAGAGGGTGACGACTTCGTTGGAGAAGGTGTTGACGGGGATGCCGAAGGCGCGGGCGAGGCCGAAGTCGGCGAGTTTGAGCTGGCCTTTGTTATTGATGAGGAGGTTTTGCGGCTTCAGGTCTCGGTGGAGGACGCGGTTGTCGTGGCAGAAGGCGATGCCTTGGAGGAGCTGGTACATGAATGATTTGATGGTGATGTAGTCCAGTTGGCCGCCTGAGCCGCGGCTGTCCATGTATTTCTTGAGGTCTTTGTCCATGTACTCGAAGACGAGCATGAGTTTGTTTTCGGTGTGGATGACGTCGTGGAGGGAGACGATGTTTTCATGCTTGAGCTCTTTCATGAGGGAAATTTCACGGATGGCGGTGCTGGGCGTGCCTTCTTCGCTGTCGAGGTGGATCTCTTTGAGGGCGACGAGTTCGCCAGTCTGCCGGTTGCGACCCTTGAAGACCTAGTAGTGATTTGGCGGTCAGCTTTGTGGGAAGTGGGAGGGTTGGCTCAAAGGGGTCATACGGTGGCATAGGTTCCCTCACCTAGCTACGAAACCCATTAGCATCTTCCTTGTGCGGCAAATACTTCACATCATACCTTTTCCAGCTGCTGGAAGGAGCTGGGATGTCTCTTGTCCATGCCTTGACTCGTAAATTCCCTCAGCCTTCGTATGGGCCTGTCGTACTCGAGCACGTTCGCGGGCGCCACAAGCTGATCTGTAATCTGACGCTTCAAGTTGGAGCTTCTCGAGGGTTGATGTGCAAGATGGTGTTGGTGAGCAGCAGGGCGAAAGGGTTGGACTTGAGGGTTTAAATTGCCTGGCTGCTGCTGTGAAGTGTTTGGATCCATTGGAAGCGGTTTGCTGCCAATCAGTGCTAGGCGCTGCCCCCCAGTCTGCTTTTCCGGGTAGCGAGCGTGCAGATCTATGAATAGATCTTATATGTTTGAAGGTCAACGAATGGTGTAGAGATGGTGCACTTTTATATACGGAGTACGAAACTGAGGTCGAACAATAGTAACAGAGAATTCCAACTGATTTATTTGAGGACACATACCGTTGTGGCGCTCCACCGTTCGTTCTTACCTCCTAGGAGCCTTGCATACGTCCGCAGCCCTACCATTTGGGAGATGCCAATTTCCCGTATTCAGGAACGAGTGAAGAAGCGTCTGGATTTGGTCGTGCATATTTGTGGAACGTGCTTATAGTGAATCAAGGTCCAATGGTAATTGCAATATATTGTATCTGGCTACAATGGTATCCCGCATCCACGGGAATACAACGAGAAGATTACTTTACAAATCCTTTTTTCAAGGAAAAACTGTGATCAAATCCACCATTCCATGCCCAAGTCCTCGTAAGCTTGCCTTTCGTATGTAGTACAATATTATAGAACAAAATCCCCATCAATCCCATCCAACCCAACAAGGCCACTGACAGCCGACATTGTCATTCCATTGAATTCGCCACCTATATCGCAATTACTCAATTCTTCGCCACTAGTGAATTCTTCTTCCGAGAAGCTGACTCGGCTTTGTGCCGGCTGGTCGCTCAAGTCGGAAGTTAAATTCCAAGCATCGGAATACCAATCAACGTTCGCAGAAGGAGGAGGCGACAAGTTGGACGAGAATATGTCAGCCGAAGCCAACAGACCGACCAACGAGGGTTGAGACTCCTCTTTGAGGGATCCTGAACGGATTCCATTGTGCTCGTCTTGTTTGATGGTTTTACCAGTATCTGGAGACACTTGTTGCTGAGGGCTCGGTGTCAGATCATTGTTGAAGGAAAGATAGTCTAGATTCGGTGGCTTCGATGGCTCAATCTGACCAGGAGACTGCGAAGTACTCGTGCGCTTCGAACACTGGGCGGTCAAAGGATCAGAAACAGATGACCAAACGCTGGTGTGGCTGCTGCTGCTGCTGCGAGCATATAAGGGAATGTCTGCCATTGGCAGGGTTGGAGCAGTCGATCGGCGTCCGTTGCTGCCTTCCCGGTCGATCACAGGTGCGTTGCTTGACGAGAAACGCGAAGCTATGGCCTGGAACTTGCGAGCTGATTTTGAGGCAGTTCTTGGGGCAGGCATATTATCATAGGACCCTCGTCGTAATACAGTAGGCTCATCCCGTGCCCGAGCGTTCCCTGACATGCGGTCGACACTCATCATTGCGCATGCTACTCGTTTAAAATCTGCAGCGCCAGGAGCCCCATTTTGCTCAAGGATCTGGATGACAGAGCACAAAAGTCTTTGGCTATCCTTGATAAGCTTACCTTTGCGATCGAGATTCAGCCCCTGAAAAAGCAGGCCAAACCCCGCAAGCAACAAGAACTCCGTTTTGTTGAGGCAGAATGAGAAGCTCATCCTACGTTCTTCAAGTAGCTGGATGATTTGAATGATGTGTTTACTTGATTGCGCAAGAGCAATGACAGACGATGCAGCTTTATTACCGAGACTGGATCCAACTGCTGGGCGGTGGATGAGTGTGCGAACGTAGTGATAGCCAAGCGACTGCCAAACCTGATTAGCCTGATCCTGGACGTTTACGGACAATAGCATACCAGTAATGGCGATCTACTTCCAACAACGTTAGTGCTTGGCTTATCTTGTACGAAATGTAGTCGAAGGTGAGAAGGTAAACAGCCTAGCCAGACGTCGAGCTCATCGCTGAGCACGCCAATCTTCTGAATTGATAAACTGTGGGATGAAGCAGCAGGATAATTTTCGTCCAGGACTTTAGACATGATACGGGCTAAGCGGAATAGGGCTAGGGCGCTAGAGATTCGAGTTGATTCACCAGGTAAAGTTGGCTGGAAGCCTTGCTCACTAATGTTCTCGTCGTCGACATCTGCAGGATATTCGGCGTGAATATCGCCTTCGTTGAGAAGTTTCGGAAGACCAAGGAGGGCAGCGGAGAAGCTACAACCAATTAGCTTCGATAATATATCAACATCGCCTTACTCACCAATCCAGGGTATATAGGGTCCAAAACACCTTCTTTCGGCTTTCGCTAGTTAATGCTCCGAGGGAGAAGCGCTTCTGGCTTTGGTGAAGTCCAAGGCGGTGCGAGAGACTAATTGCCATTCCCTTGTAGTGCAACAGCTTGTTGTAATCTGACATTGCTATGCAGAAGATTTGGGCAAGTACGAGGCATTGTAAGGTGGGTAGGGTGTTTTCAGACAGTACAGAATCTAAAGCAGCTTGCCATTCAGCTTCGATGGGATAAATATTGTGTTTAGTCCACTGCAAGATAATTAAAAGCTGTGAGAACATCGGTAGGATGGTCCATACCTCAGCAGATACAGCCGCGATACCGAATATCAGATTCAATTGCGCGATTGCATGTTTATCTTTGACACCGTGTGGATTTGCGACATATTCGGTATACAGGTTCAAGACTGTGGGCCGATTGACCACTGGAAATAGTGGAGCCCATTCTTGAAAGAAGATATTGATCATCTGATCCGAGACAAGGCGAGGAGGAAGCCTTGATGCCCCTGAGGCCGACAACTTCTTTGCAGATGTGTTCTCCTTTTTCTTAGCAGCAAAAAACGCTCCAGTCTCAAAATCACCGCATGGCTTGCCGCTTTCCAGGACCTTCGCTTTGCATATGTCTTCTGAAATCAGAGAGTGTGTGTCACTATCATGAGGTTCAAAACCTACCAACGAAAGATCGCCCACTTGAGGCGCCCATAAAGAACGAGTCCGACGCTTCACCATCGAGAAGACATGGAGATTGCTGCACCCTAAACGTATCCTCCTGCGGTGGTGTGTCTTCTGTAACCTTCTTGGCCTCGGCCAAATCGACCGACGAGGATTGTGTACTCGATGGCCGCCTTATCGAAGTAAAATCTGGACGACTTTTTGACAACATATCGATCTTCTCATCCTGCTCATCCAACAAATCTTTCAACTCTTGAACCTCTGTCTCCAACGCCCGCACTCGTTCTTCTAGCGATTCCGTGTATCCTCTCGGGAAGGCTCGACGACTGAGCTTGTCAGACGTTTTGCACACGAATCCAACATTGGCACACTGCGAACAGCATGGTGTAATGCCATCACATCTAATCTTTTTGCTGCGGCATCTATCACAAGCCTGGGCGATCCTGCTCTGCGCACTTGTTCCCAGCTTGATCACTTTCATTGGGAGGATGCCCGGCATGATTGCGATTGCTTCGACGGTCCACAGAGTCTATCGTGATGTTGGATGATAAGTAGATCAATGGAGTCATCAATGTGCACAGGTAGCTTTGAAGAGTGTTTGAGTTGACACAAGACGTTTGAACGGTCGCTTGCTTGTAAGGTGATGGGGGCCTTGAATTGTGGGGTAATGATAGGTAGAGCTATGAGGTCACACTATCGGGATTCCCAGGGATTTGTCAAGTCTCAGGATCATCTTCTGATTGGTCGTCATGACTTGCGACTGTGCGCTTTCCTGTTTGGGAGGCAGACCTCCGCTCCGTATCTGGCTCGGGAGGCGCAACTAGCTTCCAAAGTGTCGAAAGAAGAAAATGCGGGGGTTTCGCAGCCAATGGCCACCATGGCCATGAAAGCATCTAGACCATGGCAGAAGTCCCCGGTAAAGTAAGGCGGAATTCTCCTTCGCTGAAATGCGCCTCGGAGCCTTGGCGGTATGGAGGTATTTACTCCATTGAGTCCGTTGCTTGTTGAGTCGATCACCAGGAATTAATCTGTAGATGAAGGCAAGCTTCCCAGCGAACAATCGACCTACAGCTGCGATCAATTTGGATGATAGGCCATGGCGTCATGATGACTGGATCGACAGACATTTTGAGAAGACTATTATGGAGAAAACAGTTGCGGAGACACCACCGCAACGGCAAAATATCGGCTCTAGGATTTGCCGCTAAGCTTCTTTGGGTGATGATGGCATTCGTCAACGAACTTTCTGAAAGCACTCTTCTCATGACACAATTTACTGATTGACTCTTACCCAAGTACAGTCGATTTCCCACGCCTCCATCAACCAACCAAGCAGCCATGGCCCTCTCACTGCGGGCACTCCGCTTCCCCATTCCCCGCACCGCTCTTCGCACACCAGCCCTCTCTCAGTCCCGCTGCTATGCAACAGGCACCTCGGATTGGTCCGGCAGACACGGCGATGAGCATGCCACTAATCGAACCGACGAGCTCGATGTCCAATCCGGCGCTGCCCAAAGCGGAAAGAGGGAGAGAGCAAGTGGTGATGAAAATCAAAGTCAGGCGACTACAGAGAAGGACAAAGGGGGTCAAAACGCACAGGCGAAGAAGGATTTTCCTGAAGCGCCTGATGTGGTGATTGGTATGAATGATGAGAGGGGTGGTGTGGGTTCATTGACACATGGGTCCGATGAGGAAAAGTATAGCTGACTGTGTTGTAGATGGGCCATAAATGATAGAGCGAATGTATCTGTATAGGATCCGGGAGGTTGATCTTTGGTGCTGCTATTTCCGACCTGCGATCCGAATATTGGCTTTTGCGAGGTGGGGGTTCTATGGTGTCATGTACCCTCTTGCTCTGATACCATCTATAGCTGTCGATCAAGTAATCAAAATGAGCTGACGTATCGCCGCCGTACTTCATATGATGGAGCGTATTCATCCGTCTTTCCTGGCGAACTTTAGGCGATTTATCGCTCTTATCGACCGACCTTGAAGGACAATACCTACACCATCATTAGCACATTATAAGGGCCAACCCAACCCAGAAGCTCACATCATTCTTGCCAACTTCCACTATTTCGTCTTCAGAGACCCGAACACCCCCGGCACCCTCGACATACGCTAGTGGCGCATCTCCCATAATCTTCCTAGCACAATCTCTGACTGTCGTGCCTTTCTTGACCAGTACACAATCTCTGAAGACCGCATTGCTCCCAGGCCCAGCCCCGAATCCATGAATATTTCTGACTGGGAAGACCGGCACCAGTCCCAAAAGCTCCGCCGCTCTCGACAAAACTTGCACAACGCCCGTGGATCCAAAGCGGTATAGCACCATGTCCTTCAGGTTTTCAATCCGCGTTTTCAGCTTCTCATCCAACTCCTTCAAGCCTCCGCCTTCCGGATCGCCTCCTTCCATCAAATCTTCTCTGGTGTCCACGAATTCACTACCTTCCACATACTTTACGAATCCCTGCTTCGCCAATTTTCGTAGAAACACTTCTGATATAGCTGAACACAAGATTATGGATTGAGGATCCTGCATCTTTGCGATCTTCGAAATGTTCTTGTCTGCATCCGGGTGATCAATCTTATTGAGCGCGAATACGGTAGGAAACTTTTCATCGGTGAAAGCATTGACAACAGAGCTGATAGTCTCTTGGGACCAGTGTTCCAGCGGTTCTTTGAGTTTCAGACGGTCAAGTGTACGTGCGACGGTTTGCGGTGTACTGCCGTATCCGCTGAACTGATTCTGGAGGGTTTCGACGGGGTTGGCCTCTTTAAGAGTCAGCCAAAACTTGGCTTCTGCGTGGCAAGTATGACATACTGGTGGCAATGTGACGGCGTTTGATAGAACCCCTAAGTGTCTGATTAGGATCACAAATGCCATAGATGGCTGACGATCACGACTGACCATTTTTCCATCAGATTTCCTTCAATCCATCGCACGATCTCGGATCTCAACCATACAATATCTTGAGATGGGTCATAGCCTCTTGTAGCTTTTCCTTCTGCATCAGTCGTTCCACTGACATCAACCACGTGTACCAGTGCATCTGCATGCCTCAGGTCGTCGAGAAATCTATTACCCAGGCCCTTTCCTTCATGTGCCCCGGGGACTAAGCCGGCAACATCTAGCAGCTCGATAGGTACCGATCTCTTGCCCTCCACACAAGCACCATAATTAGGTTTACAGCGATCGGAGACGTCGTAACGAGCGCAGGCGCAGGAGATCTGGAGATAGCCTATTGCTCGTTGGGGATCGATGGTAGTAAACCTAGAGAGCATTGTATGAGCGTCTGGGTCGATTGAGGAAGAGAAGTTTTCTTACGGGAAGTTGCCTGCGTTTTCCAGTCAGTCATGGCTCTGCTGTAACGCACGGCTCTGTAGACTTGCCGACTTTAGAGCTGGCATCGGTGAGACTAGGAAACAAGAAAGTCAGATCGGGACATAAATATTGAAGCCGGAGCCAGCCTACCTGTTCAAAGTTGTCGATTTGCCGGATGATGGCTTGCCCACCAAGCCTATCAGGGGGTCTCGAGGCATCGTAGCCTCTATGTTGCCGTCGTAACCTTGCGCACAGACCACTATGAATTTGCAGAAGTAGAGGGTAAGAATCTCTCCGGGTTCCTTCTTTGAATACTTGTGGGAAGTGAACGTCGTAGAGATACGACAAGTAAGTAGATCTAACCTTCAATTATAGCATGGATGCATCAGTTCACTAGTGCCTCGGCTAACCTTCCTTTCCAAACATAAAACGACATGCGACTTTGCTCGGCACCTCAGGATCATACTTCATCACTGACAAAATCGTACAGATGGGAGCCCATGCATTCTAAGGTCGGCAGCGGTACGCGTGCATCCTATTCTTGTGCGCGTACTTTCCCCGCTATCTGGCTTCACAGATACTATATCATGACTTCTTCCTCGATACTCTTCGATCTCGGGCTATCCCAAAAGCTTGTCAGAGCGTAAGTCCGTTGAGTTACATTATGTCCTACAGAGTCATCTTCTAGTCAAGTCTCGACCGTTAAAAAATGGCCGGAACAATTGGCTACAGAGCCTGCGAAAACAAAAGTGGACTACCTGATCAGCCACGGACCCACTTATTCAATTATTCCATTGTGCCACTGCACTATCCTCTCATTCTCTCATTCTCTCCTGGTATACGTTAGCGTAATTTTGTGCACACTGTGGCAAACGTGTCCCCTCAGTGCATTGAAGGTATTGTGACTGGACTTGAGTATCGATTTATGATCTCCAGCAACGCTTGAAAGAAGCATTTTCATCGAATGCATAACTGTACTGCAGGTACGCCGATAGAATCTAGTCTCTGCGCAGACGGTATCACTCAATCGAAGGGAGAATTATTGATCATCCGTTCCTTGTTCAGTGCTAGTCCTCAGGAACGAGCTCCCTCAGGAAATTGCCATGCTTCCCAACAGCAAAAGCCATGAGATCAGTCATACCACACAATCGCCTTGCACATTATGACTCACGAAAGTGTTGAGAATTGCTGCCACAAAGCTAGTACAATATATCGAATAAACCTACTTTTATTCCCATTATATCAACCTCGAAAATCTTGTTCCAATCCATCACATCAATCTTATCATACATCCTGATAACAATAGAACTCACAAATAACCTGACATCTATCAAACATCTCACATCATGGCGAACTCACTACTACCTTGGCCCCAGGATTTTCCCCTTGCAGGAGCCGTCTATATCGAATTTCTTGCCAAAAGAGGCCATTTCATCAACGCCAACGATCGTGTCGAAGCCTTGCAGCGTAACGATCAATCTCGCATCGGATCTAGAGCGAGCACCCACACGTACCGGATCCACTGGCTCGATAAGAATTTCCCTCGCGATGACATGAGCAGATACGCAATGGACCGAATCTCCATGTTGGGCGTGCTGGCGACCCCTGCATTGGCCAGGCAGTTCTTGGGAAGCTACCCGCCGGACAAAATTTCAACAGCTGCTGTAAAGGGTATTCTCTCCTAATGAGAGATTGCTTGCTCTGTCCAGTGTCTAACATTCGTAGACATCATCAACACGTACAATGAATCTTGGTTGATCTACCAATCGCCTACCGTCCCTGGAAGCTCAGCTCTAGCCACACATGACGAATGTGTTGCACGGCATGTGGCGAAGTTTGGGACCTATGGGCACAACACGAGGTCAACTGGTTGCAGTGGTGGAGAAGCAGACACTGAGGGTTGGGAACTGGTGGAAGTGAATGAAGATGGGGAGTAGACGGTGGTGAATGGGGTTAAATGTAGAGAAGTGTGATTGTATGTACTAAGACTTTCACCCCATGACTGAATGTTTTCGCGTTTGCTGTTTGTGCTCATGTGACTGCTGATCTTGCTGCTGTAATCCCCTTCCTCATCATTATGCCCGTGCCGTTCATCATCTTCATCCAAAGACAAACCATTACCTCGCCATCGCCATCTGTAGCAAAGACGATGTCAATGCCTTGCCAAGAGAAAGATCCGCATCCTCGTTTCCACTCTGCTATGGCTACCCAATATCGTAAAAGAAATCTGTGGTATAGCAGTGGACACCTCTAATCACAGCTTACAGCCCCCATAGCTGTTCCACTCCTCAATTGGCGGCGTTTCGAACCAAGGAGAGTTTTGCAGCAATTGAAAGGAGTGCAATAAAAGACGACCTAGTTCGCTGGAACAACAAAAGGGTTAAAAACATCAACAGATATACCATTCTTTACACTCACCAGCGACCACTGTACCATCCGATATACATATAATACTCCAATAATGGTTCCCCAAGACACATACACAGCATCACTGCCGCCTTATATGCTTGTGTAGCACCAAATTCCGCTGCTCACAGTCGCGGTGTCCTTCCACGTCACTGGGCGACCATCAGACTTACCACCACAAATCATGATTGTCGCATTGCGAACCAGTCATGCAGAAAGTCTTTTCGGTCTGCTAGACACGCAGTTGTAGAACGTACACATAAATTTCGTTACTAGTGTGGGGACTTCTGATGTTGAGAACTGCAGTATCCGACAATTCGACTTCTTACCTTAGCTTGCTCAACAGTCGTGCCCCAAGGGTTTATCGAATAAGTCTGCGTCTTTCGACTTTCCGATGGTGGCTTGCAGAATTATTGTCAAGAGAAGTCATCTTCTGGCATCATTTCGTTCCGAGCCTTTTGGGAATCGAGATACTCCTGGACGACAGGCGATTCAAGAAGCTGCAACTTCTGGAAATCCTTGATTTAGCAATGTCAAACCTAAGCGAGCGACCATGGTACCTTCGATTCAAAATCCTCATAGGCATGAAGCATCAATGTCTCTTCTAAGTCTCGCAGCCTTGCAGCGTTGTCACGAGTATTTTGCTCAACGGCTTCATCTTTCAAAAGCTGCTCAATGTACTTCTTGCTGCCTTCGAGTCTGAACAGTTGCTTTTCGACTCGGTCTTGTAGTGTGGAGATTGCCCGCAAATTGAACACATCCCACAAAGGCTCGCTTCGTGCGAGGCTCTCCAATTGTGACAAATCCGGCAGTACCTCGTCTTTCCATGAGGCCTGCAGCTCCCTAGCTCCGTTTCTGTCTTGCAGCAACTTAAACTCAAGACCGTCCTCTTCGTTAAGGACAATAAGCCAGACATAAGAGCCCTCCCAGCCAATCGAATCACCCTGAAGAAATAGTCGGAACCCAGGAGCTACTTTCGACACAGCTCCTTTAGCCAGCCTCAAGGGATCGTCGTCAGGCATATCGAGATCGAGAAAAAGCTCTCGAGCAGATGTCATATCCGACTCAATGAAGCCATACGAGAACAGCATCTCGCATGCACCCTTATCGTCGCCATAGGTGATAGTGATTTCTTCATCGACAGTCGTCTTGATCCCATCTCGAAGAACAAGTATTGCATTTCCATTACCATCAGTATCATAAAGTGCTTTCGTTTCACTACCTGACGCATGGTTCGCCATATCAATGCACGGAACCACAGCATGGCCTGTACCGGGAAGATCCAAGGCCCGAGACCTATAGATTGCATCGACCTGCTTCCAATCGTCAAAAGTCAGGGTCCCCGTCTCAGTATCCCACCAATGATGCCGACACCACTCAATGCAGCTAGTCTTATCTCGCAACATTGTAAACTCATGATCCAGACTTTTCAATTTATGTTCAAGAGCTGCTTCTAGAGACGTCCCTGTAAGAAGTAGGCGCTCTTCGTCGTTCCAGAATGTAGGTATCGGAATGCAAAGGGGCAGAAATCTCACATATCCACAGAAGGGATTTAATACACCTATTTTACCTTGCGTAGCACCATTTGTCAATTGCAGAAGTAAAAAGATTAAGATAGCCCCTCGTGCTGTCTATACTGTGTTAGTCGTCACCATCCCGACAGACAGCTTCTTTGAAGTCAATTGAGGGTGAGCTACCCTGGAATATGCACCAAGGGCTTCAAGGACCTGTAGGAGATGCCGGTCTGACTTGGCGTAGATCCACACCTTCTCCAATGATAGGACCAAGTCTTGAGGTACGGATACAAGTAATGCATCACTTTCAGACTTTTGTACGGTAGAGACTACTCCGGAACCTCTATGTCCTGTGGAGATTTTGACTCCAGAGAGTTGGATATTATGAGCTCGAGCCCATGGAGTCAACTGATCAATAGGCAAGAATTCCCGATGCATACTTTCGTGTAGCGCAAATTCTTCCGAGGGTTGGTCAAAATAAAGGGGAAAGATTCATATGCGGGAAGCGGAACTGCTCCGCGAGATTATGTCTTGGCATGCAGATCCTTGGCCCTTACGTACTTTATCCTGTTTTGACTCCACCCAGTTGCTTAGGGATTGCAACCAGAACTCTACAAACATATGCTTGAAAGTCGACCTTTTGATCTTGGCCTCCCAAATTCATGTTGACGGTAACATTGACGCCCAACAGAAAAAGACACAAGCTCCCCCATTCAACCAGCGCCAACCAGCGCCAATAGGAATCAAACCCAGTTCTCATGTATTTTACCGCAAACACAAACATCCGCACAATTCAGAGACCAACTCAATTCTCCCAAGCTACAACAATATATCTGCACGAACGACACTACAACATATACTCTGGAAAAGTGCATGGTCAAACCCGGATGACACTCGTCGCCTCTTTTTTGCGAGCTAACATATCATCCATTTGCCGAGGAATATAATTCGAGAGGGCTATAACCTGATGTTGCGGATGGTGCGACAGAACTACATCTATCCAGATTCGCGGGTTATACCCATAGGATAATCTGAATGCTTTGAACTCAAACATTGATCGCGAACCCAGAGCGTTCCTCGTTCTGATGAATTGTGGAAAGGTGTCAGCTATGCTGCTTTCTATAAGGTTTTCTGTCCTGACTTGAGGTTCACGAGCATTCATTTTTGAGATGTCCTCAGCCACGATTGAGCTTTTATATCTACTTCAACGGAGAAGAGATTGCCAACAGACCTTCAACGTCAGAAAAATCTTACCCTCCTATGGTGGCGACAATGCAGTCTTGGGACGCGCATTGCATATTGGTGAAGATCTACGGTATAAAGTAACCAGTCTCTTGGATAAATCACAAACCATGAGGTTGTGTCAAGTGCGAGCAACATGGTTGATACGTTGACGTCAATACAAAGGCGCCATTTTCGTCTGTGTCAGTGAAGCTCCTTGAAGACATCTTGAAAGCTGTCACGTTTGCCAAAATTGTTCCACCACTTCCGAAGCTTAGGTCCAATTCGGAATTCCGGCACGGTCTGCTTTATCCGCCCCTCCAGCTTCGAGAAGTCTGATGGGTCTGTTGTTCCAAGCGCCCATAGGGTGTGAGACAGCCAGGGGACAACGTGCAGATCAGCGAGAGTCACGTGGTCGCCCGTAGCATAAGGGAGACATATTTGACGCTCGAGCCTGTCTAGACCGGCTGCAAATGTCTTATATCTGGTTGCGGTATCCTTGAAGAATGCATCACGATCCGCGCTTGACGCGTCCGTGAAGAGATTGTAGAGGTCACCGTTTTCCTTGAGCTTTGCACCGTGAAATACGTTTGCCGGGTCGGCAGCATGATAATCATTTAGAGCAGTCTGCCGAGCGGCGAGGTAGGCGTACAAAGGAGACGCCTTTACTCGATCAATCTCGCAATTGTCCAGGCATCCGTAAAGGACAAGACCGGTATCCAGGTCGCTCGAGTGGACCAATTCGATCAACGCATTGGCTGCAGCTTCTTCATGAGCCCCAGCAGGTGTCAAGTCAGGTCCATTCGCAGAGGGTCGAGACTTGTCCAGATATCTCAGGATTTGCCGGGTGTCAATGAGCGGCTCACTCAGATCCGAAGCTGTTAAAGTAGGCACAGTCCCATTGGGATTCTTATTGAGATATTGAGGGTCGAGATTCTCGGCCTTGACTGAATGTCATGATTCTGTGAGAACATTCCACAATAATTGCTTGCGTAATTGGAGAAAACATACGCAAGTCGATTTCCTTGATGTTAACCTCGTTCTTGCCAAACCCTTTCTCAGCCAGACCAAGATGCGCAACACCAGCCCATTGCGACCCAACCCATGAATACAATGTGACCTGCTATGGCGTCAATCGACTAGCTCCAAGAGAAGCGGCGACGTTCAGCACGAACCTTCCGACCACTATCCATGCTCTCCACGGTGGACGTTCGGAACGGGGCTATACGAAGTTGGTTGGAGGTAGGACGAATGTTGGGGTGCGCAAAGGATAATTCTCTGTCGCCAAAGGAGTCTCTCAAAGTGAGTGCTTTCAAGCCATCACCGGAATCGACCCCGTACGGCTCTTCGTCTCCCGGCTTCTTCCCAGCTCTCTCGCATAAATGGTTACTATAATGAAGGGCTTTCGTCATGTGTAGATCCGTCATCCTCGCTCCGATTTGGGACTGGCGGATGAAGCTACGGCAACTATCACCTCGTCTAGCTTCATAGCGTGGGTCCTTGCTGCAGTGTAATCATTTATTAATTATTTGCACGTTGCATCATGCAGCTAAGGGCAAGGGTATGCACTACAGGTCTTAAGACTATTCGGCTTATTCTTAACTTGTGGTACTCCACTCTAACTATATGATGTGACTAGCTCTGACATTTTTCACTTGCTGAGAAGAGACGTCACAGCATGTACGTCACACAATTCGTCAGCGGTCACTGCAATGGGGATCACTTCATCTGCCTTGCTATTCGGTCGGTCTCTGTGGGGCTTGCTGAATCATGGATGTGCTATTATTGCGGTAAAGACAAGATGCACAGTACATAGGGACATTTGCGGTCCTGCCCAATCGTCGCCTGGTTCTGTACATTTATCAACATGGACCATGCGAATTTGGACGAGTATCCTGCAAATCGCAATACCTCGCCGGAAGGAAGTGTTCATGTTGAGAAACAAGATGGGCCAGGACCAAACATGGCGGAAGGTGGAGGCGAGTATAAGAGTGAAGAGAGTGAGCGACAGCACCTTGATAGGCTTGGGAGAGAAAGACCGGCGAAACTGAAGTCTCTGGGAGCGGAAGTATTCTTCTGTTACTCTGTCATTGCTTCGCAATTCATGGCCGTAAGTTTGCTCCGCGTAGAGGCTCTTGGTGATCCCGCCGATTAAAGTTGACTTTGTTGGAGGAATACTTCGTGTCTGGTTTCAACGTTATCCTCCCGACACTCCTGGTCAAGCTCGACATTCCTCAAAGTGGAGCGGTCTGGCCAGCGGCCGCTTTTGCCCTCGTCACAGCAGCCTTCCTCTTGCCATTCGGCCGTCTCACAGACAAATATGGCGCCTACCCGATCTTCATATTCGGGCTGACATGGTTCTGTGTTTGGTCTGTGATTGTGGGTTTCTCGACCAACGAACTAATGCTAGACTTCTGCCGTGCTCTTCAAGGCTTAGGACCCTCAGCCTTCTTACCTTCGGGAGTTGCCTTGATGGGTAACATGTATCGACCGGGTCCACGCAAAAATATGGTCTTTAGCCTCTACGGCGGCTCAGCGCCGTTAGGTTTCTTTTTTGGCGTGTTCATCGCAGGCCTGACCGGACAATTCCTACAATTTGGTTGGTACTTCTGGATAAGTGCATTACTACTCTCAACAACCACAGTAGCTGCCATCATGACCGTGCCAAATGACTTCCAGGAACACAAAAGGATGAGAGTGGAAATGGATTGGCTGGGATCGGCGCTCATCGTCTCGGGTCTAGTGCTGGTGGTCTTTGCATGTACTGATAGCGCTGGAGCGCCACACCAATGGAGGACGCCATACATATATGCCCTACTCATCCTTGGATCCTTGCTCCTCGGTGCCGCGATCTATGTCGAAGGTTTCGTGGCAAAGAACCCTCTTCTACCGTTCGACCTCTTCTACATCCCATATATCAATCCCCTATTTATAGCCCTTTTCTTCTCATATGGCTGCCTTGGGATCTTTCTTCTCTATGGAACACTTTATATGCAAGACATCATGGGGGCGAGCCCCTTACAGGTTTCCGCCTGGTTCAGTCCCATGTGCGTGGGCGGAATCCTGATCTCGATACTGGGTGGCTACGTTCTCCATCTCATTCCGGGGACGGTGCTGGTGATCGTGGCCGGGCTTGGCTGGGTGCTGCCATCGATCCTCTTTGCCGTGGCTCCCCCAGGAGCGAATTACTGGGCCTACGTCTTTCCATCGATGGTTTGTGCGACCATCGGCATCGATATAACATTCAATGTGGCCAATATTTTCATTACCACGAACCTCTCGTCGAAGCGACAAGGTCTCGCAGGTGCTTTGATCAATAGTCTTCTCTATCTGGGCATAGCAGTTTTACTCGCTTTCGCAGGTTTTGTCCAGACGCAAACAGAGAGTCTCGGATTGAGAAGGAGCTACCAGAGCGTGTTTTGGTATCAGCTTGCCTGCGCTGCTACAGCTTTGGTCATCATGGCTGGTTTCGTGAGGCTTCGGAAGGCCGAGAGTGGTTTGACCGTTGATGAAAAGGAGGAGCTTGCAGCACACACTTCGCCCGTTTTGTTCAGGGCTAGAACTTCTTAGAGTTTGGATACATTCTGGTGTCCTGACCCACTGTTGGATTTCTCGAGTTCCAGTCTCTTGATGGCTATTGTAGGCTTCAACAAACAACGCCGTGGTAAACGAACATGTCAACAACAGATCATCTATGGGTCATCCTTATAAAACATCTGCTACTAAGCTTGGGCATAGCTCACAATGTCACTTAGCCGGAGTCTTTCAAAAACGCGATGTGGATCACGTGTTGCGTCCATACGTTTGAGGAAGCTTTCGATAGATCATCCATACTTCAATCCAATCCAGATTAGGAAGGCAATGATCTGATACCATTACGGAGCATTCTCTCCGAGATAAGGAGAAGTAAGTCGAGTCGTTCAGCCTCTACACTCCTCTTGGCTTAGATCTTTGCTGCGTAATGGCTAATGCTGGACGCCTTACATATGCAGGACGCCTTACATAAGGTATGCAAGACGCTCTGTCATGCCTCCCTCACCGCACCCGTGTTCTCCATCAGACGTGTGAGTTGTTGAGCTTAATAAAGCCGTGCGCTGCAGGATGAATCATTTCTAGGACGGCATCTACGCAAAAGCCGAAAGTCTCTCCTCCTTAGAATGACCTCAACTATGCTTTCCGAACAGAAAGCCATCAAAATCGAGAGCCGTGAAAACGCTCACCTCGTCTCTGATGCTCCGATCCCAACCCTTCGCGATGACTATATTCTAGTCAAGACCGTCGCTGTCGCCATTAACCCCACGGACTGGCAACATGTCGATGGCGAGGGACAATCAGGCGCTACGGTCGGTTGCGATTATGCCGGCACAGTGATGGAGGTGGGTAAAAATGTAACGAAAGCATTCGCGCATGGCGATCGAGTCTGCGGCTTCATCCACGGAAGCAACGGCGACAACCTCGAGGATGGTGCCTTTGCTGAGTATGTCACTGCAAAAGGCGATTTGCAGATCCCAATCCCGGATGGTATAAGTTTCGAGGAAGCCGCCACACTAGGCGTAGGCATGTATGACGCTCATCCTCCGCTCCTCTAGGAACCATTATCGCCCCTGATGAGAAATGGCGGTTGTAGTACCACCGTCGGCCAGGCTCTCTACCAATCACTAAAGCTACCGTTGCCAACCCACCAAGCCGAGCACCCATTCCCACTACTCATATACGGCGGCAGTACAGCCACAGGTACTCTCGCCATCCAGTTCGCAAAGCTGCAAGACTCCCCCACACACATCTCACAGATCCTAAAAGGGACTAATCTCCAATAGCTCAAACCTTACCGTCATCACAACATGCTCACCACGAAACTTTGCCCTAGTCAAGAACCTAGGAGCCGATGAAGCTTTCGACTACAACGATCCTGCCTGCGGTAGCAAGATCCGCCAACATACGGCCGACAAGCTCAAGCACGCCCTGGACACCATCTCCATTCCCGCGAGCGCCAAGACATGCGCTGACGCCCTCTCCACCACCGGCGGCACCTACAGCGCCCTCGAGCCCATCGCTTGTCCACGAAAAGACATCGAGAGCAAGAGCACGCTGGCGTACACGGCTACCGGAGAGGCGTTGACCGACTACGGCCGATCGGCGAGCAAGGAGGACTTTGCCTTCGGCGTCCTGTTTTGGGATCTGGCGGGACGCTTGTTGGCGCTGGGGAAGGTGAAGGTGCATCCGCCCAGCGTGAGGCCGGACGGGTTGAGGGGCGTGTTGGACGGGATGCGGGAGATGAGGGAGGGGAAGGTTAGCGGGGTGAAACTTGTTTACAAGGTTGCGGAGACGAGTTGAATGTCTACATTCGGGAGATCTAGGGCGTGTCTAGTCTATCGATCAGGGGAAGTCAGGTACTTATCAGTACGTACATACTACCGTCCCTTCAATTGAAACTCCTCTCCCTCATCTCTCTGAGAACTCGAAAAATCATGCACGTGCAACAGTATCTACCTCCTCCCACCATTCGTTTCCACCGCTAGCGTATGGTTTGTCCACACACACCACTCGAACTGCTGCTGAAGACTCCACATCCACTATACGTAGAAAAGGCATGGCTGCAAGGATAGCTACTTGTCGGCTAAACAACCCAAGAAATACAGACAAGCACTATCGATAGCCAGTGTTCGTTGCCTGCTGTACATTATACTAAAGACAGCACGAGATAAGGGAATCTTGCTCGTCCATGTCACCCTCACCAAACCATAATCATCCGTCAGAATATATATATTCGTCCGCTGCCTTTCTTCCATCCCTTCCTTTCAACACCAAGTCCACATTACCTATCGCTTCCTCGATCCCCTACCGAAGAATATGACTACCTACCCTATGCATCCCGATGTGACGGGGCTAGGTATATCAAACAAAGGCCCCCTTCCGAATATATCACATCACTTATCAGTACCACACAACCTCTCCACACTTCCGAAAGATAATCCTCTCATACTCCTTATACTTTCTCTCCTCATCTCCTCATCCCATATCATCCCCCATCATGCCTCATCCCCACTTTTTCCCCTTTCATACAAGAACAAACAAACACCATCACATCGCAACACAACACCACAGCAAAGCACCCCCACCCCGCCCACCCCAAAAACAAACCTAACATGGTCATCTAAGCCAGCATGCAAGAATGGTACTCCATCCAAATCTCCGTCAAACACTCCTGCGTTCTTGGGGGAGTACTGTACATCAAGGCCCGTACGGGGAGGATAAGGATGGCTGGTTGGGGATTTATTCTAGGGGATCTGGACATCGAATAGTAGTATCAACCCAAAGGTATAGGTATATCTAGGAAGATTTCTCATTCCGATGATATCGTCATACGTACAAAAAACCCCAGCCTCAAAAAAACAAACCCACCTACCCCCCTAAACCCCTTCACCAAAACCATCTTCCCTTCCCTCTCACATGAATCTCCCCCCTCCCCCATCCCTCTAATCCTCTTCCCCATACCAACCCCCCTCTCCCTCACCCCTCACTTTCCGAAAAGAAAGTCATACAACAGACCACAAAGCGCTATTCTTTCCATTTGAGATCATAGATACCTACGTGACAGGATGCAGAATACCCATGAACAGGTTCCCAATCTGATTTTACCTTGATACGAGATATTGATATTGATATTGTTGGCGGAGGTTTATGTTCTGGATGGGATATGTACGAGATGGGTTTTCGGTTTGTAGAGAGGAGAGGAGAAGGGGAGAGTGGGTAGGGTTGGTGGTGTGGGAATAGACTTTTCTTTGCATTAATAGTCGAGTCGTGTGGGTTTCGCTTAGGCACATCCCTTCATGCGGTCGAGGGCATTCACTACATACAATTGAGCTACCGTACTATCGTATCAACCACGAAAGATGCTCGACGTTAGCCGTATCACTCAAGCCTGGAATGCAAGAATAGCCCCAAGGGAGTGCGTGTCACGGATTCGCCATGCTCACATGGTACAACATAGTCACGGTCCGAAGTATAACGAAATGTCTTGAAGCTTTGCTAATTTATCTCTACGCCCACAATCATGACTGCAGTGCTTCTATAACCGAGGGGTATCGTTGTGAAAGCGCCCTACTCCTTCCCTCTCCCGGGATTGCAATGGATTGATGCCCTGAGCCAGCCGCCAGAAAATTTGCAACATAAGCGCTGTGTAATGCTGTCATAATGCCGATGCCAATTCTCCCGAAGATGATTTCGGCCCGCGATGTCGAGTGCAATGTGTATACCATGCCGCGTCGTGGACAGCTGTCGTTCTTTCGAGACGCCAATATATTTGGCCCTCATGAGTGATGTCCCTGCATGAAACGCTCGCAGTGCATGTTGCCTCGAGACTCGTAAAACCCCTGAACGTAGATCTCATCACAATGCATCGACCCTTAGCCTTCCCATATCGTTTCCAAGCTCAAGTCGCCCCTTCTCTCCGCCCCGCAAACACTCCATCTCTTCCTCTTGTCTCTACTCCCACCCCTCACTCCGGCGTCGACGGTCGCTCTTCGCCTCATGCCTTCTTCGCTTTGATCCTCCCGGTCAGCAGCAGCCTTCAGCATGGCAATATTCTCCGCCTCCGCTTCTGCATCTGGTGAGTCTGGGATAGTTTCAAGCGATGATATGCTGGGTGAGCGTGATCGAAGCGATGTTGGGGTTGAGGGGATAGAGCCTGGTGACGAAAAGGAGGAATTGGTGGGGTAAATTTCATTGTACTGACTTGCTGCAAGCGAGGGAGTAGAGATGCATGCACGCAAAGGATATTTCGGTACAGGTGCCGTGAAGGAAGTCCCCAAAGTTTGGTGCAAAGGGGACACGGGACGACGACGACTTCGAGGAAACGTCTGATAATTGTAGGGCGTGGGTGACGCTGAGATAGAGTCATTGTCCGTCGTAGCTCTTGGTGTCAAATCCAATTCCGAATTCTCTGAAATGGTCTGATCTATGTCCAGCCCTCCACTAAACAGCGGAAATGACTCGTCTGAGGGTCTCCTCATGGGACTACGGTGTCGGCTTGGAGGGCCGAGAGCGAGAGGGCTTGAAGGTCGAGTTATGAGAGGTCGGCTTGTAGTATTGGGCACAGGAGACGAATGTGCTCGTGCCATTTGAGGCGCCGAAAAGGAGCCACCGGACGATCGTGAGCGGGTATGGCCTCCCGTGAATGGTGAGCGTGGACGCGGCCGGAGTTGCATTATCGACGTTGAAGGGGTCAACGAAGGAGCTTGAACGACAGGAGAATCTGGAGTTGTCGCTCGTCGTGGGATTTCAGGCCGTATGGCAGGAGATTCGGAGGGAAGGGGTATGAGCGAAGCATCGAGTTCGTCTGGAAGTGGTGGCAGAGGCTTAGCAGCAGGACTCTCCTCAACATCGACAGTTGGGGGAGTCATGGTGACTGGTGGATCCGATACGCGGGGAACCATGGTCTTCTCTGCGTATAGCCAGCTGATGGTACGGGGCAAAAGTGCTAAGTGGCTATCATGATGGCGGTGAGGTCGGGAATGTCGTTTTCCCTTGGTATGTTGATCGTAGACCCTCAAATACCTTCCGTACTGCTGTTGCTAGGGGCCACCTCCTTCGTAGATGTACTAGATAGCGTAGTCGACTAATGCGGAGTGGAAAAGGGATTAACCTAGAGCATGTGTAAGGATGGATACGTGGATACTTAGGTACCTAGTATCAACTTCAAAGGGCTGGCCCGCAAGCGCTTGGGTGACTCGGCTCTTCGGGTGGCGCAGCCCGAAGAAGTGATTGTATCCGCATTAGAACTAGGCAGCTATATCTCCCCACGCGGCTCAAATGGCGTGCATGGGGCGATTTCTGGCCTCGGATCATTCCCAAGAAAGCATAACAGAGCTACATGTCTGGTCCGATCCACAGCTTATGAGATCAGAAAGTGCATCGTGTTATTTAATCATCAAGATAATCTGTCCGATATAGGCTATCGTAGCGCCCCTTTGCCGTGTATGGGCCCGAAACTAATCGAAATGCCTATTGGAGACAACCATTCCGAAGTACTTCCACAACAAACGCTATACCACCCTCTATGATCGTCGTCGCCATTCCAAAATTCATGCCAAACTCCGCAACAATCACAGAGTTACCTATAGCTCTACTTGCCATTCACTACCGCTTCGTCTTCTCCCGGATTCTCGGTGATGATAGAGTTGCCATTGACAGACTTCTGCTTCATCATCTGGACCTTCATGGCTTTGCTGCCCTCTCTCTTGATGCCATGCTTGACCGCATCCAGGACTGTATCCACAGTCGTCCGTGGTGTAAACCTCGGCTTCGTGCCTTCCCTGAAAACGCCCGTCCGGACAAGGATTGAGTACCAATCATTTTCCGCCAAGCCTGATTCATTGTATTCGTTGGTACCACGGATGTCAGATTCAGGTGTGTCGCCGACGAAGTAAACAGTCTCTGGCGGCTTGTTGATGCCGTGAGTGTCCTTTCGCCATTGCTGCAATAGTCGTGTGGCAAATTGGAATGTGCCCAGCTGAGGTTTGCCAAAGGCTGTGGACACGAGTGGTTTCCCTGTGATGCTCTGATAGATAGATTCAATCATTGTGCGAAGGGCTCCCATGCCGAGCCGCGTTTGCTCATGCTCCGCAGACCAGATCATGTCGTTGTGGGAGAAGTAGATGGGAGGACCCTCATCGTAGTTCTCGGATCTTGTACCTAGGAAGCCGTTCTTCGATGTGAGCAGATCGATGATGATCTGTGAGTCGTCACCCCAATGACGACTATCAGCGAACACAAAGATTGCCTCGATCTGAGTCTTGCCGAAGTTTCGCTTCCTCGAATTTTGGGATTCCTGGTTCGTCAGCTTCCGGAACGGTGTCGTCCGCTCGTTGTCTTTCATGATATCGCCTGGGGTGACTACATCCTTGAAGCCATATCCTTCTGCAACCAGTCTGCATTTCTCGCCTTCGCCTCCAACAACGAGAACGGTGTTGTATTTTTCTGCCATCTCTCTCATCGGCGTGTGGCCACAAATGAACTGACCGGGAGAGATCTCAAGTTCGAGTTGCTTGCTCAATTGTACGCAGCGCTCCTGCTCGGTCTTCCCGCCGCCGTTGGTAAGGAAGATGTATGGACTGCATTTCGTTAGCAGGCACTCACTACACTCTGGGTTGAAACCTACACTTTTACACCGTACTCGTTCTGACCATTGAGGACCTTCATAGCTTCGATTGCCTCTGGTATTGGTTTTCCTCCTCGAATCAAAACCCCATCGATGTCAAAGGCGAACGCGTAGCTATCTGTAGTAGAGGTCTCGGGAGGTGTACTGGGTGTACTCGTGCCATCACCAGACACGCTCAGGCGGTGCTTGGCCATTTCAAGCGCTACAGCTGTTTCATGAGCGTCGCTGGGCTTATGCATGTGTTGTGGCGGCACCACGACGGGTGGACCTAGTGAAAGTTCATCCATGCTGGCCGTTGCAGAGGAAAGACGACGAACAGCTGGGCGTGACCCAGACGAGTGTGGATTGCTCCCATTCCTAAGGTTTTCCTTCTCTTGTAATGAAGCGTTCCAGAGTGATGATTTCGAAGGCTCTTGAGCCTCCCTTGACCAGATTTCAGGCATGGTAGTGAAGATATGCAAGGCTAGTATCGACAGACGACGTGATGGAGGAACTATATGAAAAGGTGATTAGGAGGGTTGATCACGAATGGCACGAGGTCGATGATATGTGTAGATTACATCTCACTTCGAGTGTTATGGCGTGAAGTCCCGATATGCTGGAGATTTCCTGGATAACAGTGACCATCCCTCCGTCAGCGTACGCAAAGCCTAGGCGTTTGCGTCATAGAGCTTAGAGTGTTGAGTTCGAGCCATTGCTGTACATCGGACCAATCTCCTAAAGGTTCATGTTATTGAGCCCCGGCCCGGACATGGACCAATGGTGGCCGCAGTCCCCATTAGCCAACCTTTCCAAAGTCCATTAGCCTTTCCACACGTACATCTAGGGGAATGAAGACACGAAATGGCTGGCAAATTGGGAGACGAGTCGATGGTTGCCTCGGCGGAAACACATCGCCCTAGATAACTACGACTGAGCCATTGCTCACACTAACGAATCAAGGCTACCTACCTAAGGTACTTTAAGGTAAAGTAAGTACATTATTCTCCGCACCCGGGACTCGGCGAGGCCGGCTTAGTCTCCAAGTAGTAAGCGCGTGCTTGATGTGGGGTAAACGGTTATGATGGTCTTGGAGATCTTATCTTATCATCAAAGGGATGGATGTCTGGTACGTACCTTCTTTACCCCGATGTCAACTGATAAAGTTGCTGTGGATAGCCGTACGGGCGACGTATGAGTACGTTCAAGAACAATCTTTGCAATCTCAATACTCATACCCTAGGAAGCGCATTCTGCGTACCCCATAGCGATGTAGTTTAGGCCAAGTAAGCCTCCCTCCAAGCAGCAAGAGTACTGAGGCTGCAGTCTTTAGTGGGAAGAGAAAACTGGCTACACAGTGGTACGAAAGATGTGTTGAAAAGTTCCATTCGTTGGTTGGGTGACAGTGAGGTGTGAGCGATTAATGAGTAGGGTTGCTTCAGGTGATGCTGAGGTACGTGACAGAAACGGTGTCGAGTGACGTTGCTGTTGGCACGATAACATGGTCATAGGACATGCGGTAGAAATGCCCCTGGGTGGCAGTGAGGAGAGACATTCGCGAACCGAGTGGCTTGCTGTCCCACCATGGGATACGGAGTAGATCGGCCGCGATCCTTCTACACATGGGGCCACACACATCATCCCTCACGCCTCTCCTTGTGGGTTCTGATCGACCTGCGCTATCTGATCTCGGATCAACAAGGCAGGCACCAAGAGCGGGGATGGAGTCTGGATATACGGGCAGAGTATTGGAAGGAATGGTGCAGAAAGGAGTAATATCAAGGCGTTACGAACATGCGATCGTCGGACTACGGGACTGCAGGTATGCCTCAATGAGCGTTCCCACGATTATGAAAGCGTAAGGTATCGTGTACTCGTACCAAGCACATATAACTCCGAAGGCTAAGTATTTAGCGTCGTATTCCTTCTCCAAGGGAGACGAGATTAGCAGTGGCTTCACCCGTCCCTACATACTAAGCGAGTGGACTCATATGTTGTTGATACGACTTTATAATTATATCCCAGGCACCAGGGTAGGAACAGTCAGCGGCTGGAGGCTATTAGGTGAGCTTGGCACGATGACGGAAATTTGTCTAAGTACAACATAAGCAGCCCAACAAGCGCCCCGACTGGCTGGCCTTGTTGCGAATCCTTACAGAAGGAGTAATCATACTCTCCAGCCTATGGCAGCCCCAAAGGTCTTCAGCTGAATACGCACACTTTACCCACTTAGTCAAAGTTACACTCCGATAAAGGGATCTGCAGCTAGGATTCCCAGCCTTTGGAGACCTTGCGAGATGGATTGCGGGCGCAGGCGGCACAAAGGTGAAAGGGGGCTCGGTTTCATCGCCTCTTCCTATCAAGTTGGTGGATCCTACCAGTTGAGTCAGCATTACAACAGCTGTTCTCCGACGTGTTCATGCGAACTGCGGGATAGAGTCTCCGTATCAGGCACCGTCGTTGCATTGGTCTTGCTCCCACATTGCGCAATCTGTGTCGATGCAAAGTACACCGGGGCCCCGCGACACTGGGTGTGCATATGCATCTTTACCAAAGGAACATTGATCGTCAAGGCCAGAGGCTTGAACCTCTTGGCGTCACAAATGCGATTGGCCGAATTCTTTCCGAACAGCCGTTTGACCACCACCACAACCAGCGAACATCTTTCAATCAGATAGCCTTGAAGCTCCTCTTGCAGCGCCACGTGCGTGAGGGGACTACATGAGGCTAAAGTTGTGCATCGCCGCATCGGTCGGCATGGCACAGTCGTCGTCAGCACTCTGTATCAGCCTGGACCCAACCGCAGCCCTAGGTACCGTCTCTACGAGTACGGTACCTTAATGTAGCATCAGCGTTCTTGGTCTAATGCAGGTCGTCAAGCCTCATATTCCGACAGGATAATCCCCTTCCAATATCATCATGTCAGAGGATCCAGAGCTCCCAACAAGCGTACCCACGCGACTGGTGTGCCCTTCTTCGAGGTTAAGGTGAAATTCCTCGCGGATTGGTGGATAGCCTCAGCTCATCGTTGATGGAAATCCTGAAGCCTGCATTATGCTAGCTACTGCCTACTACTGACGAATCGTCTTGTGGGATCCTAAAGGATACAGAGCACTGATTACGGCCAGCCGCCCATCCAGAGTTTCGGTCTCGCTCAACAAGGCTGACATGACGGTAAGTAATTCCATCGCTTCAACAATACCTATCTCGTTGCTTGTATCATGCGTGTGAATTGCAAGATTACCTTTTCAGCTCTTTTGGGGCCGGATTTCTGACGCCAGGTCACCGATACCACCAGGTCCAACCGACCACAAATAAATAATATAAGATTCGAGCAACGAGGCGTGACCACACTGCGTTTTGACACCCTACCTGTTAGCAGTTCCGATACGAGTTTCTTTCCTTTTTCTATACATTGAGCGTTGTCGGCAGGACATGTCCATTCATAGTGACGATCTTTTTTCAATAGCGTGTGCATCCAATGATGCTTCTCTCAAAATGGATGTCAAACGCTATCATATTTCGGCAAATGTCTTTGTTCTGGTATGGCCCGTATCTTCATGTTGTTCCTCTTTCATATGTCGTGATACGCGACATTGTATTTTTGGTCACTGCCTGCGCCCTTCCGTTACAAGGCTGAGCAGCAATCCTTATAGGAGGAGGCTGAAACTTTACCCGTTTTAAAACCTTTATATGTTTGCAAGTCTGGATCCTTTGATACACCTAGCGTGTTCCAGAGTTCCGCTTTGAAAGAGGAATTACGATGTGAAAACCAGTCACACTCTGTACCACCTCCGAAATCCTTACATGATAAGCTGACACGCGGGGGCCGAGTACAATCCAAAATACTCCAGGTATACAGTCAGGAGTGTGCAGCCCCATGCAACCCTCCAACAAGGCTGGATCCAGCCAATACGAATTCCTGACATGTGGCTAAGATTGGGCTGGATGCCATATGGTTTCTACAAAAGCACGATGCCCCTTGCCAATATCCTCTCCACTAGCAACAAAATCTATAATTTTATTCATCTCTTTTGCCTTCAACATGTTCCTGAAGACTTATCTGTACATTATAGCTACTTACAACCTATATGCATACGCAGCGGTGTATAATTGGGACCTCACATGGGTCTCTAGAAATCCGGACGGCTTACACACAAGGCCCGTGATAGGCATCAATGGACAATGGCCACCTCCAACTCTCAATGCCAATGTTGGCGAGCGTATTACGGTCCATCTGACGAACAAACTTGGCAATGAGACTACTGGACTGCACTTCCATGGACTATTTCAGGAAGGTACAAATTCGATGGATGGTCCTACCGGAGTCACACAATGCCCAATAGGTCCCGGAGAGACATTCGCCTACGTCTTTACGGTATGTCTTACACTCTGTCGCCGTGTACGCACACTAGAGCACTAAGTCTCGTGATTAGATCAACCAGCCCGGCACTTATTGGTATCACTCGCACAACAGAGGCCAGTATCCCGATGGCTTTCGCGGTCCGCTTCTGATCCACGATCCACAATCGCCATACCAGTGCGATGAAGAATTAGTCCTGACTCTATCGGATTGGTATCATAAGCAGATACCAGACCTCATTCCAGGCTTCCTATCTCTTAAGGAGAACGGTAATGGCGCAGAGCCTATCCCGAATTCTGCAATACTCAACGACAATGCGACCACTACGTTTCGTATCAAGCCAGGAAAAACCTACATGGTCCGAATCATCAACGTTTCCGCGATTGCCGCGTTCTTGGTCACTTTCGATCAACATGAAATGACAATCATCGAGGTAGATGGAGTCTACACTAAAGCCCAGAAAACCAACCTCATCAGCCTCTCCGCTGGCCAACGTATGAGTGTACTGATCCATACGAAGTCCGACACGAGCAAGAACTTTGCTTTTGTGGGGGCAATGGATCCTGCGATGTTTGACAGTCGACCTCCTTCTCTCGACCTCAATGCTACGGGATACCTTGTCTACGACGACACCAAGCCGTTACCTCTTGAAGCTCCAACCTTTACTTCCTACGACGCTGCCTTTGATGACTTCGGTCTTGTACCTAACGATAATCTCGCTCTCCTGGAGCCCGTCAACCACCAGATCGTATTCAACGTCAACTCAGGGCATTACTTTAATCAAAACCGGTGTGTCTATGAATCAAGGCCAAACCTCCCCAAGCATCCACTAACTCACTCGTGCCCAGATACGCTCTCAACGACATCACCTACGTGGAGCCCAAAGTACCCTCCCTATATACAGCCCTAAGCGTCGGAAAAGACGCCACCAACAGCGCCGTCTACGGCAAATACGCAAACGCTCACGTCGTGAAATACAACGATATAGTGGAGATCGTCATCAACAACCACGATGCGGGCGCCCACCCCATACACATGCACGGCCACAATTTCCAGATGGTGGAGCGCGACGCGGGCGTATACAGTGGTACACCCAAAAACGCTCCTCGGACGCCCATACGTCGCGACACCTTCAAAGTGAACGGGGACGGACATCTCGTCTACCGCTTCAAAGCGAACAATCCAGATAAGTCGCCCCTCACCTCCTCTATCTCAAAGACCACTAGACTAACATCCGCTGCACGCGTCTGGGCTTTCCACTGCCACATCGATTGGCACGTCACCGAAGGCTTCTTCGCCACGATCGTCGAAGCACCGTTGCATCTCCAATCCCAGAATGTACCTGCGGATCATTTTCAAGTTTGCAAGGATCAGAAACTGCCGTATGAGGGCAATGCGGCTGGGAATACGCAGAATCATCTGGATTTGACGGGGGCGAATGATGCGCCGCCGGTGAATAATCGAGGGTGAGCATTCTTTTCTTGTGCGCATTGGGTCATCTGCTTACGATGTGTAGGGCACTCATCACGTAATTCTTCTGCTAGTCCGTCGCACTTTCTTGGTATAGAACTTTTTGGTAATGGGTATATCCTTGGGGGGGCTTCGCATGACATCTCTTGTATTACTACGTTCATATGTCTGGTGTCTAGCACTGTGCGCTAATGTTTTACCGCTTGCATGTACGAAGTCCGCACCGCATTCTACATGTAGCATTAATGTATGTAAGATTACGAACCTGCATCTATACAGGTCCCCGAATGAAATCATAAAGCATTCGTTGAAGCGCTGCCACAGATATATACTGGAACATTGATGGGCACGACCGTGTCACACACATCGTTAATTATATACTAACGGATGAAGATTGCAATAATCGTTTCAAAATTAGAGCAGTCGTTTTATGGAGGTTGGTGTATAATCCTGGATGCCAAATGATCATTTGATTGAGACGGATAGCGGTGCGCAGATTGGGATATGCGGTCTCTTGCGTAGTACATAGATCATTATGGATGCAGAGATCATCGAAATTCACAAACCGGATCCTCCTCCAGATCAGAAACCGAACATCGGACTTAGTCCTACGTCCTCTCGATGCTACCCCCCCTGCGCTGCGTCGAACGGCCCGGTATCGCCGCCCATCAAGCCCCCGATTAAAATTCGAGCATGTTCTAGCGTGCCCTTGGCCCCTACAGGCGCAGGTGTGGCGTTTCTTAGCACATGGGTGCCCGGAAGCGTAACCGATGACACGCTCGCTGGATCTGGATCTGGCCACTGTGCTGCTCTGCTCCTTCTGTCTGTCTGCTGACCAGTGTCCACCAACGTTTGTCAGGAACCACTGCCTCGATTTACTTGGTCATTACAACACTACCTGACTACACGACAACATTTTTATTTGCGGGTTGAGTTGTTGGTTTTGCACAACACTGCGTTCTATTTACAATATCATTTAACATTATTACTTCGTAACGAGCACTTGGGGACTGAAGTCGTGTTCGAATCACAAAGCTCTTGTGGTTACTATCTTCATCGTCATCATCACCAGCAGCTGCACGACCTATACGACTTCTCAAATAACACGCATACATCAGCAGCCACCGTCAAGATGGTCCGCTCCCGCTCCTCATCCAACGCTTCCACATCCTCCGCAACCTCCAACCATCCAGAGAACTTCCAAATATTCGTCAAGCTGCTCTCAGGCGACAGTACGCTCCCCACCCCTTCACACTACCGTGCCATCAGCTAACCCACCTCCCCAGCAATCCCCCTTACAATCCCCTCCGACACCACCCTCCCCACCCTCCTCCAACTCCTCTCCCTCCGCACCTCCGCCCCCACAACCTCCATCCGGCTCGTCCACGCCGGCAAGCACTTAACAGCAAACACCTCAAAGACTTCATCGGCCACCACCACACTCTCCTCCCTCGTTCCCCCGTCTGCAACTCTGCACATGGCCCTCCCCATCCGTGGTGGCATGCCTCCCAAGAAAATAAAATGCACCTTCGACACCTGCAAAGAAGGCGCGCAGCGCATCGTCGGGGATTGCAGTTTCTGCCAAGGTCATTTCTGCGGGAAGCATCGCATGTTGGAGGACCACAAGTGTTCCGGGTTGGAGGATTGTAAGAAGGAGAGCCATGAGCGGAATGCAGAGGTGCTGAATACGCAGAGGACGGTGGCTGTGAAGGGAATATGAAAAGTGTTGCTTTTCAGATGTCGCGCACTGGATTCGCAGCGGATGATGGGGATAGGAAGTGGAGAAGGGATACGTCGTATTGTAGATATCGGGACTTTTCGTCGACTGCGTGCCGACTTTGCTATTCGGTACACCCTGGTGCTGGCGGTCTAACCATTTTGGCGAGCGAGCGTCTGTTTGTATAGCTTGTGATCTATCTTCCTTTGTCGTGTATGGAACGGGACTCGATATCTTGCACCAAATGAAGAAACTTATGCCACTCCATAGTGATTGGGTCACTACCCTTCGCTGAGAAATAATATCCTAGCCATGATTGTCCCTATCTGCACCCGGGAACACAACACAAGATAAAGTTACATGCAATGACTGCTCTGTCAAAGATGGAATCAGGTACAAGGCCGGAATAAGACCAAACTAGAACCCTGATTATTCTGGGTGAGAGACCCAAGGGGCTTGGAAAAGTGTTCATCATGGAGGAGCATAGAATGCCGATCGGGGAAAGTTCGGACAATTGGGCTTGGCATTAGATCTGTAGAATACTTCTCTACTTTTAGGACCTATTTTCTTCCCTGACAATTGCAGACGACAATGCCGCACCCATTATGACCACGGCCGATACAGAGCCGCCGCGTCGCAAGCTCATTCCCACCTCTCAAATCATCTCCGTCCTCCCCACAGTCACCGCTCACGTCTACACCAACATCCACCCCATCCTCGTTCTCACCCTCTACTATGTCTTCTTCCCCTCACTCGTCGCAGACCCCGTCTCAACGCTGAAAAAATCCCTTGCGCCATTGGCTCACCTACAAATCATATACTGCGTCGTATGCCTACCACCGTTCGCCGGTAGCCCGAGCCCTAAGGCAGAAGCTCCTAAGACACCAAAGAAGAGGAGGGTACAATTTGCCCATACGGCAAAGGGCCCGACGACAAAGCCTGCCACACTTGCTTCTAGGCTCATTGTATGCTGCTCCATGTCTGCTAGGGATTCACATCAATGCATGCTCTGTCGCATGGCCATGCTGACATTTACGTGTCCGCTTTCCAGCCCGCTATATACTCCCTCGTCCTCTCGCTCTCACTATCCACGCCCCTCCTCACCATCATGCTGATCCTCTTCGGCGCCTCCATAAACTCACATCTTTGGCACACTCTCCTCTGCGCGACACACATGTCTATCCTTGGCGTCCTGCCGCTGTTCTATACTCGTGGTGTTGATCCAAGGATGTGGAGGGAGATAGCCGGCGCTTGTCTACCCTTCGATGAGGTGTGGGGCGCGCTGGTAGGGACGGTATTGGGAGCGTGGCTTGGTGCTGTGAGTTTAGATTGTGACGGCTGGGGTGCGGTGCTGGGGGATGCTGATTGCTTAATAGGTACCTATACCTCTGGACTGGGATCGCGACTGGCAAAGGTGGCCAGTTACGATTGTGACGGGTGCTTATGCGGGATGGTTCGTGTTTAGATTTGTGGGGGAGTATTTGCTTCGGGGTAAGAGGATTGAATTTGATTGATATAGGTAATCATTCCTTGCCATACCATTTTATCTCTTCAATCATTGCCACTCCGAGGTTACGATTCAATGCCGATGGGACTGCTACCGATCTTCGTTGCAACTCACAGGCGTTGATATCCTTGCAACAAGTCGTGCGGGACACCACCTCGGATATCTCCCATAGCGATGAGGGCAATCCAGGTGATTTAGCTACCTCCGCGATATGGCTTGGCTTCACCCAACAGTCTGCCAATACTCAAACCCAGACAAAGGCCGGCTGTTGAGCATGATCGCGAATAGAAATGGACTGCCGCTTACCGCTACATGTCGACATGCAGTACAAAGGCGACTTCTCACCACGAACTTAACAGAGTCAGTGCCAAGGAGTGATTATCCTCACCAATCGATGCACATATGGCTCGCATCAAAAATCCTACCACAGCACGGTTAATGTTAACATTGGGGATACCTGTCGAGCTACGACCGAGATGGCATAATTCATCCAGACAGGATAAGCGGTGTATCTGTTCCCAACAACCATCCGACGTGAGCAGTAGCTCCTGACCGTACGGAACAAGCTCTCGGAGCCCTCACTACAAATCTGTATATCGGCGGGACGTACCAGATACGGCTTATCAACAGACCCTTCATAATATCCAATAAGTCGAAAGATCTATATCTCAATGTATTCTCTATGAGTTCAGTATCGTTCGCGAGGATATTTATTACATATATTACCATTGTATCTAAGTCTGATCTCCCTGAAGAATGTCACCCAAATGCACATGTTATCCTTCGCCTACTCCTATTTTCGCCAATCCTCACAACCTGAAGGCTCAATACCGTTCGTACGAAATGGTAATAATCTTCAGTGTGGTCCTGGATGGGTTGAGTGCAGCTAGACCTCAGCGCACTCAGCCGTACGAGACGTACTACACTCTCCCTCAACAGCGCCGAATATCGCGAGGCCGAGCCGAGCATCTTCAATGGTTGATTGAGACCTAACAACGTTCGCAGGCAAAGCAGCTACAGAAGAGATGCACCAATTCCTCCGAAACGACGGCACGGGGCAGATGCCCTCCTCGTCTAGGTACAATAGGTACTCTACACACTCTTCAATGACAAACAATTGATGAACAGCACTACCAACCGCCTCCACCAACACCATCCCCATACCAATGCTTCATTTCCCTTCACAGCAAACAGACAGATACAGCCACGCAAATGACATCTTAGTGAAAAGAGTCATAGAACAACCAAGCCACGAACCAGCGTTTAAGATCTCCAATCCCACACATCCGGTCCGATTCATCAACTGTGCGCGTTCATACACCACACCACACCATACCTATCATCATCAGCGCATCAAAACCCACCCCTCCCGTCCTATTCCATACCTTTACATCCCTTTCCTCCCTTCCATACCCAAAACATCCCATACATACTCTCTCCCCACTTCTGAACGACTTCAGCACCATACCCCATCCATCCAGGCTACCATCACAGCCACGACTCCGTTATGAACAGGCACACCCATTGTCAAAACCGCACTTACAATCCCCGTCCCTTTCGTACTTGGCTTTACATAGCCAGCGCTAGCCTTATCACCCTCTTCTCCAACGACGAGCTACGCCTATATCCCATTCAATCATAAAAACACACACTATTCTACAACTCCCCCATCCAGTCTCCCTTTACCTATTTATTTACAGCTTGTATCGATCTAAACCTAAATCTAAATTCCCTAATCGAGCTCAAGAACGTCACGTCTAATCTGGGTCAACATTTTTTCGTATAATGTTAGCTATTCGCAGGATTTTCCCATTCATTTCTAGGGGGTCCTAGAACATGTTTATCGAGTGGCAGTTGTTTATCCCATAATTCCGTCTCAAGAGTCCGTCTGGCATGAGATACAACTTGCTAAGGGAGTCATTATTTACCTCTATATGCAATATCCATGCCATTCGTGGTGTTTGCGTCAATGGACTCTATGGCGATATGAATGATTGACCGAGGAGAGAGTGAGGGGAATCATGTAAGAAGGGTTTGGATGGGGAATTATTGTCCCGTAGAGTGCTTTTCGTTGATGTCTGATCGCCACCAAATATTGCATAGGTCACATAGTCGGAAATTTGATACGATCTTTAGGTGTCCTATAGCCCGGATGCTAGCTGCATGCTCATTTCTATATACAGTCGTGGATCGCAAAGTCATCTATCTACCGTGGTCTCGTCACAAACTCCAAAAGTGCATTCTAATCCAAGGGGGTTCCAGTGGGGTTTCAAAGCCCATCTGCCGGCTCACTGAGGAATGGCACAGCCTCTTCTCCCCTCCTCACATGCCTCTTCTTCTGCTTCCGCAACCCACCATGCTTCCACCAGAAAATGCCTCCAAAGGCCAGAATCATCAGATTCACCCACAGAATCATCATCCACTGCCCCCACGAAATGTGAATCTCGCGTTTCCCTCTCTCCCAATCCTCGCAGACCTCAAGGAACTTCTTCGGATCGTCGGTGATGACGCCGTCGAGGCCTTTGCTGATGCACCACCGCATCATATTTTCTTCGTTCACGGTCCATGCGAAGATGGGTCTTCCCTCGGCTTTCGCATCGCGCATGAAGCGCTGGCCGAAGAGGGGGGCGATGAGGGTTTTTTGCAACATGTTGAAGGAGATGTTGGGGACGGAGAGGAATTGCCGGGCGTAGGGTATCGAGAAGCCGATGTGCGTTATAGGGAATGTAGGGAGGTATTTAGCGCAGAGGGGGAGGAATTTGGCGGCCCAGCAGCCGAGGACGAGACGCTGGTTCCAGGGCTTGAGGGGGTTTGGAGGGACGGAAGCGATGGTTTCGGCGATGAGGCGCATTACGGTATCGTGATCATTGTCGAGCTGGCACATATGTCAGGCTCTGCTTGTCATGAATGAATCGGAAGGGATGGTACCTTGATGTCTAGTAATAGCCATAAGTTTTCTAATCCAGGGGAAGCCAAAAATTCGAGCAGTTCGCGTAGTCTAGGCATGGGTTCATGGGGGTTTCTGAGGGTCCGCTGTTGGCTGATATAGTCCCAGGTGCACTCTATGATCCTTTCGTCTTTGCCGAAGCATCGTTTAAGCGTTGCGTCCTGTACGACCCTCCATCAGATGGGGTTGTGGTGTTCGAAGTTCAGCACTCACATGAGAGAGAACAAGAACGCCCTCTTTCGTCATGTGTATATCCGTCTCTATGGCATGCGCCCCTGATGTAGCCGCGCCCTTGAAAGCACCCATAGTGTTCTCCGGGTGGTTTGTCTTGAATCCACGGTGGGCGATCGTCTGGGGTAGTTTCTCGCCGCTGGGTCGCTTCCTTGCAAAAGTCCATGGTGCTGAAGAGCAGCTGTTAGCACAATCTTTGTCCGGGTGAAAAGACGCACGCAAACCAGGTGTAGGTTGGATGGTATTGCTCTCTAGGGGTAGGTCTTCTGCGAGAGCGTCGTAGAATTTCTCGTTCAGCATGAAGGGTGGTATTGGTATCGGCGCTACCTTTTGCAGCAGTGGTGCTACGTCTGCCATTATCATGGTAGGTTGTAAGCTGTCTTTGGTTTTCGAAGATTTGGAACGTCAGGGATGCCTGTAGAACAGGCAAACTCTTGAGGGTTGCCAATAAAGAATGCTCGAATGCGTCGAAGGGAAGAATCTATGCTCGACTGAGCAATGAGTACTCTAAAATCATGACCGAAATGGCACGACAGGGTTGTGAACCGGAAAGAAGCAACTACAACAAGGAATATGGAAGCGCAACTGAGGCATGACCAGATTACGGACAATCCTTCAAGCAATGGGGTGTGAGAGATCAACGCTAGCATGACACGCGGGAGGTTGTTTGATTGCATGCGGCTTAGGGCGTTACGCCTTTTTCGCCTGATCGAGCATAGTCTCTATCTATCTGCCTTTTTGGGCTAATGATTGGAAATTCAAACTGAACAGATCCGTCTAGCCGATCCACCATCAATCCTTGAGCGAGGAAAAGACACAGAAGTACAAACTCTGTAATCCGTCACTTCTAGACTCAATAACATCACTGCTGACTCTACAGTGATCCGTGAGCTGCCAATATTGGAAGAATTGTCTGTAAGTACAACATAAGGCTCCTAGAAGCGCCCGCTACAAGAAAGGAGGAGCCCACCTGAAGGGTGTGACAAACTCCGCGTTTCGTCTCCAAACGTGGAATTCTGCGATTCGAAAGATGATGCAGTCAGCTTGATGCAGGGCTCAACCCGTAACAGGGGAGCATGGCAGCCACGAGACCTTTATATGGTTCGCTTCTTCACCTGCATGTACTATGGTCGGACTACATCCGATTTGCATGTCACAAATCATGAGTTACATTGGGTCAATTGGATCAGGTTGCGCATGCCAAACATCTCACACGTCTTTTCCAGTATCGCCTTCAGAAAATGGTTTCGTATCGTGGTTCAAGCTAGAGCATCCTTTCCAGACCTGATGTTCCCGATTACTAGGCTCTTTGAGGTTATGTAATATGGCAAACTGGATCCATGTATTGTTTTCTGATCAGACTCCAAATCGCCGGCTCGGGACTCGGATTCACTTTGAAAGCTCGGAAGCTGGATAGTAAGTAGAGCTGCTAATCAGGCAGACCAACTGCGTGACTCGTACGCCATCCAAAATCCTGATGCTTCAATGCGGTCACAGCCTCCAAGTTCTGAACTACTGCACGACATGAGTTCTGTTTGTGGTAGGGAGCTGCTAATCATTGTGATGTCAAGTTGTGGCTTCATCGCAGTCCACATTGTACAAAACCAGCCTGTACAAAAGGAGATGCTCGGGCACAAGTATATATTGGGCTTTCCACGCCTCCGTTAGGGAAACTCGACCAGCGAATCGTCAAGGCAGCGCAGAGGTTACTGAAGCGAAGTCGCAGCCGAAGTTCTCTCCTCGTTATCAGCTGATAAGTAACGTCATTGCACTGATCGAGCGTTTCTTCCAGGGGAATCTCCAATGGCTTCGATGAGTGCTTCGATTTGGGGCAGTGATGTTTAGACAGATGCCGGAGGAGGCTCCCTCGGAGTCGGATTGGAACGGAGGTTATCAGCGTGACCCAAGTCGTGAGCAGTATTCCAGCACACGCGAACGGGAGCCAGACAACCAGACTGCAGTTCAAGTCCGAGCTTGTCCCATGCGCATACGTGTCATGGTATACTGAGTGTGGCATCTGAGATATTGCAATGAAATCATTATACCTATTGTCATGTATATCACTATCATGGCTATTCTAAGGAATCCAAGAACAACTGTGAAAAGGTTAAGAGTCAATACGAGGTCTTGTCGGGGTGAATCGGACTAGTCTCTGATTGATCGTCTATGCAGCTCTGGCGGATGACTGTAGATATGCTGCAGTAGGGTTTGCCGAATTATAGCACCTGACTACCATGCCAATAGAATGACGCTGGATGTTGTTCATCCACGACTGAAATCAGATGAGATACTAATCTTCAGCCGCCCTTGAGTCTGCGCCCGGAAATCTAGTGTTCAAGAAGTTTGTAGGTAGGGTATCTGTATGCAGGCTAAAGCCGTTTGGTCTCCCTAGAAAATACAATTTCCACAGACCCCAGCCTTAGGACCCTGTCTACAGCTCCTTCTTCATCTAGTATACATTGAGTGGTGTATGTTCCTGCACTTTCTCGGCATCGGCGATATAATGGTGTCCAATGGTATCCATCAAACATCGATGGGTGATACCAGCGAGCGCTGTCGTCCGGCTGTTAATGCACAAATTTCGACACTGATCAGGGCTCCCCGGAAGCTCGATATAGAATCTCGTATTCCAAATCCACATCTTACGATATCACCGACCCGGTAGCTATCCTGACTGCATCATAGCCGCATTCTGTTCCTGGAAGCGTTGCCCCAATCTCTCTGATCCCTTCAGATATTTGTCCACACACCGCATGACGCAGCCTTCTTCCTTTGAGTGGAGGGACTTTGTTGTGAAGTCATTCACACAATCGTCAAAACATCTCTGAACGAGCCTGGAATACATCTGTAGGTAAAGTATATCCCATATCAGTCTTCCCGGATTCGCTCGATGAAGGTTGCACTTCTAGCCTCTAGATAATCTCAGTACACGAAACACTGACAGTCATGAATTCTTTCATCTGCTTCTTCTCCATTCGGCCTTGCAGCTCCCGCTGCTCTGATGCATTGAGCCTATCCAGCAATATGACGTCAGCAGAGGGTCAACCATGGTATCGGCTTAGCAACTGTCGTGCCTGAACTTACCCATCCATTGTGAAATTCTTGAGAGAACAGGGTGTTGTGAGATACGAACTATGATCGAGTCCGCAAGGTAACCGTGGATAACCATCCCCTAGAATAGAATACGGCAAGCCACATCAGCCACTTGTGCAATACCTTGTCTTCGCATTCCAGCCAGCCACCCACAACATGCACCCTATACATTCTTTTGATACCTCGCTGTATCATTGAACCGAGGCCTGCATCATCGAGTCGCGTCGATCATTACTCCATGCCCTTTTCCCTGCCTCTGCAAAGTCACTGCGCATTTGACAGCTGCGACGTACTGCGGAGCTAGGCGAGGCTCGTGCCTATTCCCAGAAGCTCGAGCCTGCCGAGCCTGCCACTTTATCCCTTTCGAAACCAATACTTGAAGGTTACCTATGATACCTAGCGACTGCGATCAGATCTGGTCCATCTTATTGAGCTCGTACGTACGGGACTCGCTGCTTGTTGTCACTAACCATCTATCTAAACAAAGCAAGCAACAGCCCAATGTCAGCTCAGCTTGGCGCATCACGCTGACTGCAATCAGCCAACATCCCTCCCTGCGCACCTCAAACGAACGGGATATATATCACTATCAGCTGTCCTCGAGCTACCACGAGCCAAGATCAAGTTACGGCGACCACTACTCTCCGCAAACAACATCTTTGGTTCAGTCAGATACGTCGGCGCGTACTGGAACTAGTCGGCGCGACACGCTTGTAGTATACAGCTACCAATAACGATCACCATATTGCAGCGCATTGCTGATCTCGAGTTTTACATTCATTAATCGCCTGCAACATTACAACTCTACATCCTAGGATGGTACCCGTCACAATTGCCATGGTCAGGTGAAGCTGGGACGATCAAAATCTATTTTGGGAACAGCGTCGATCAGTGCCCGAAAAACAGGCCCGTTGAGCAAGGAAGACCTGTGATCGTCGCCTCACCCCACAGTCCCAATACCCGTTGTTGATTATCGTTATCATGGCCACCACCAACGCTCAAGCACCGCCTCCCGTCCCTGCCCCTCCGCAGCAGATGGCTCCCGCCCCAGAACAAGCAGCATCTCCACCGTCGAGGCGTGAGCTGGCGTCGTGGTGGAGGCGATTCAGGAGGAGGGAAGAAGAAGGGCGAGGTGGGTTCCCAACTATCTACTACATGTACACGATTTGTGTTTGTTATCTCCAGCCCAGGAGGGCCAGTCAAGAGGGAGTTGCGGCTTGATGCCTACAAAGAGATCCAAGCCCTATCACACGAAGGAGAAGTACGGCCTAAAGTGTTAGATGGGAAAATACAATACTCGTAGCTTTTACGACACTCGAGGCTCCTCGATCAGCTGGGGATTGTCTGATAACGTTGATATTTCGTGTGCTCGTTCATCATATTCTTGGACCCCCATAAGCTGACGTTCCTGGCAACCTCAGTAGAAGCTCCAATAGGCATATTTGGCGTCCCACTGGAGGACAGCATCAATTACGCCAATGTTGCTATATCCCTCACAGATGAGAATGGCAAGAGTTACGTATATGGCTACGTGCCCATAGTTATCGCCAAATGTGGCGTATTTCTCAAAGAAAGAGGTAAGTGGTGGCGCCTCGCGCTTACATCATCTGCGCTCACGTCTCTTTAAGCTCTCGATGTGGAAGGCATCTTTCGATTGAGCGGCTCATCGAAGCGGATCAAAGAACTGCAGCTGGCATTCGATTCCCCTCCGCGATATGGGAAAGGTCTCGACTGGACTGGTTATACCGTACATGATGCAGCCAATATACTAAGACGTTATCTCAACATGCTACCAGAACCAATCGTGCCACACGAAAAATATGAGAACTTCCGAGACCCCCTGAGAAGCCATCAAGCTGAGGCTGTCGGTGACATGGAAGCACAAGCACAGTCTGTTGGTGAGTTCGATCCGGATGTGGCTATCAGCTCCTACCAGAAATTGATCACCGAGCTACCACCACTCAACCGGCAGCTACTACTCTATATACTCGACCTTCTTGCAGTCTTCGCGGCCAAATCTGAGCTCAATCGTATGACATCTCCTAATCTAGCAGCAATCTTTCAACCAGGCATGTTGTCACATCCAGGCCATGATATGGTACCTGCCCAGTATCGGCTCAGCCAAGACGTTATAATCTTCCTGATCGTGAACCAAGACCACTTCCTAGTTGGCATGAGAGGGACAGCAGCAGATGCGGATACAGTTCGAGATATACAGAGAGGCTCGCCCCGACAGCCTAATACCTCAGCACGAACATCACAAGCTGGTCTGGGTAGATCTTCATCAAACGCGAGTGCAGGAGCGGATAGTCTTCGGCGACAGGGAGGGCTTCGGAGAAATGTGTCTGTCTCTTCGAGGGGCTCGAGAGCCTCGAGTAATGTGCCAAGTCCTGGCTCGCCAGGACCTGGTAGTCCGCTCACGACTACTACATCAGGTGGTGTTCATCGGAGTAATACTGTCCCTTCTCAGAGATCTCCTGGTATACCATCAGGTCGCTTCCGGAACCCGGAACCTTCGTCCCCTACCACTTCCAGGCTTGCGCCAAGCGGCCAGCTCGCTTCTGCAGCCCGGTCATTGTCATCGGGGTCTAGGCTGGCGGAACCGACGTATGAAGCCAGCTCTTTCAATGCTGAGCCATCTGTCACGACAGCGCCTGTTACACCTACTGCTGATACTCGTAAGGGTCTCGTTGCAGTATCGGGAACTAGGGATTCGGACAACAGGACATCCAGCCGAGACAACGCACCATCTACCGAAGGGGTCACCCTTCGAACACTGGAACATGGTGTGACTACAACTATATCGTCAGGAAACTCCCCAACGCCAAACCGGGAGCGTAAGAGCTTGTTCTCGAAATCACCTTCGAGTGAGAATGAGCGTAGTCAGGATGACCGAAAGCCCAACAAGCTAAGGAAGAAACGCGTGCTGGGCGTTTCACCGAATGCTAGCGCCCAAAGTTCAACCCAATCTCTACATGACAGTCCGAATTCTCCGACGGCCTTCTACACGCCTATGCCCACTCCTGGAATGATAAATCAATTATCTGGTGATCCGTTGAATACTGTACCCTCTACGCTCTCGGACACCGATGCATCGCTGTCGTCAGAAATAGCCCCTCGGATCGGCGAAATGGATAAGCTCAGTTCGTTTCGCGTCTCGCAAGGTAGCACTAATGGCGGAAGCCCAGCATTGAAGCCTGCAAAATCACCCCCTCAATCACTGCACTCTAAGGGCTCTGTGACAGAGGAGTCAGAGCTCGATCATACCAACGATGCGACAAGTGACAATAAAACACAGAAGAAGCGTCGCTGGAGACTATCATCGTCTACCGCTAAACCAAGCAACCAAAGCAACGAGAGGCGCGCCGTTACTCCATCGGGTTCTCGGCTCGGGTCCAGTGCGATTGCTGAGATGAGTGCTACCTCTGTCGCAAGTCAGGGAAGGCCCAAGAAGTCCATGACAAACGACACGCTCTCAACGCAGACAGGCACTGAAGCGTCAGCGTCGTTGGGTCTCCACCACTCAAGCAACGAATCCACGCCCTCCAAAGAGCCGCTAGGGCTGAGAGAAAAGGACAGTGGCCCCGAGGACGAGAAGAAGAAGGGTCCGATGAGCTGGATCAAAGGGAAAGTCGCCAAAGCCAAGGAAAAGAAGGAGGAGCGCGAAGCTGAGAAGGAAAGAGCGAAAAGCCCACCACGCAACGGCGACAAGCATGCCCGGAGCGAGCAAAGCCTGGATGCTATTGCACAGGAGGGCTTACCAACGCGTGGAAGATCGACGGACGCCATTGCCGAGGTCAGTAGAGAAGAAGAAGCGCAGCCCGCTGCTCCCATTGGCAACTAGTCACGACCACGTCGGTCCAAGAGGTTGCCAGACATCGTAATGTTTCGGTTGCGATAATGTGTTTTCATGTGCCAAAGATTCGTATAAGTTGTACAGCTGACAGGGATGAGGTTTTTGATGTGAGATGGTCGGACGACGGATACCCCCTTTTTTTCGATAGTAGAGGAGCGCCTACAGGATTTCCAGAGGCAGACGCAGGTGTTCTTTCCTTTCTTTGGCATATACTTTGGCTTATGTGACATGGAGGTTTCATTTTCTCATCTCCTTTCCAGCGCCTGAGACGTGTCTGCAGTCAATTGCAAAGGAGTCTCATGGTCGACACGGAGGTCGCTCTTGGTGATTGGAGATTTCAGCATCTCCTCCAGTGTACATCAAACATTTGAGTCCTATGCAAACCAAGACAGCAGATCGACATAAGTCATAGCCTATGAATAGGACAATTGACGCCCTGCTCACAACGACAAGCCGTTTGACGCTGTGGAGGATGCCGTTGACACTTACTACTAAAGTACTCATCGCCGATAACATCTCCATTCGGCCCAGCCCAACCCAGAATAGAACCGCTAAATAGCTTGGCGGTCGTATACGGAGAAGTACAGCAGGGATCATCCTAACCAGACATTTCTTTCCTTCGCGTCCTTTTAACACAAAGTAGGGGGACCTAAATTGCTTATTACTAGATCTTACAACGACTTGGCTTCCTTTTGCCACTCGCTTCGTGTCAGCGTTTCAGCATTGCCTTAATTGGGACGCCTTGAGGGGAACAGACCCTGCATTTTCTCACTCATCCTCACCCTCCCTTGGCGTTGCGATCTCTCCTACCTCCCAACCACACAAAATACCTCCGCTCTTACTGAGAAGCAGCAAGACCCATTGTCACGCTTCTCGGCTTGAAGCATGCAACACTGAAAGGTTTGTCGCACTCTCGTCTTCCTTAAGGCCTTGGGCGCACCACCCATTCGACAGCTGGAGCTGCCTCGTATTTTAATCGTGATCCAACGCTAACGCGCGTGCACGTATTAGACTGACTGCATCCTCCTGACACCAACCGACAGATTCCATCCCACTGTCTGGGTTAGAAAGGGAAGACTATAAGATGTTCGGCATCTGCAACATCCTATCCGCATCCCTACTTCTCATCTTCCTCACGCCGTGCATCCAAGCTCATCCATCACCAAACACATGGGAAAATAAGGAAGATCTCGAAATCTTCCAAAAACTCCTAAACGAAGTCGACCCGCCGTCTTTGCACGAAGCTCTTCACACTTACTCGCCGAAGAAATTCAAGCATGGCATGTTTCAAGAAGATCGTACAGCAGTGGAAGTAATTCACAGGGAAGAGCCGTCGATAGCTACAAGCATCGTGAACCTTGCTAGACGTCAAAGAGGTGAGGTGGTGGATTTGGTCAAGCGGGTCAGCGCTATAAGCAATGGCACAACTACCACAACTCCTGCGGCCGTCAACCCTCAGTCTACTACTACACGCGTGACACCTGTACCTCAAATACCAGGATCCTCCACTCCAGCCGTCTCCATTACAGAAACAACTGTGAGCTCTGCCGGTAACTCTCCAGTAACCACAAAACCAGTCAGCACCTCTCCCAATGGCGCCTCCATCCCCGGGTCTACCTCTCCGTCCGTCACCTCTGCTCAAGCAGCGGCTACCTCGTCTGCTGCAACTCCCGCCACTACTTCATCAAGCGTCCCTGTCTCCCTTACAGCGGGCCAAGTGGTAACCACAACGAATGGTGTCGGACTCGTCGTCATATCGACCGTCGGGGGCGACGTCTCAACCGTCACCCCAACAGACACAGGAAGCATGACATCAGTGGCAACCAACCAAGCCGCGGCCCAAACGAGTGTCGTGGTACAAACATCTACCCTCCCTAACGGCAGTAAATCCGTCGTCACGGCAGTAACAGTTGTTGGCGGCAGCAATCCCCAAGTGAATACACCTACAGGGACCGCCGGTGTGGGCAGCACTACTTCAGCTTCGAGCCCTGGATTGCAGACTGGAGAGGCAGTCATGACGAGAGGGTGGGGCAAAGAGATGGTACTTGTGGTAGGAGGCGCTGTGGTGTTTGCAGGGATGATGTAGGAAAATCAAAAAGAACACACGACAGTACATGCACGACCTGTAATCTGGGGGGCTTGAAGCGTACATATGAATCCTGAAGCAGATCTGGACCAGATGGGGCGAGAATGTGGTGAACAGAAGACGAGATGTCACTGAAGGAGATGAGGAGTGGTGTCGGCGACGGAGAGTAGGCACGATGTATGTAATCGCTGAGATGGCTATATTTGTGAACATGGAAGCTGTACATATACCGTCCACAGACCTTCAATTCTACGAGAAAGTGCGTAATATTGGCCTTACCCACACTACAGGAGCTCCAGGAGAAATTTGAATGCGGACAGTCACATTCCCACAGTCACCCACTTGCCACATTTTGAGGCGAGTGATTGTAGACCACACATAATCAGCGCCCCACCCCTAGGAGCGACAGCTCCTAGGGGTGGGGCGCTGATTATTGCTTCGTCTTTCACTTCGCGTTACCGCGTACATTTAGTGGAAATCAATACTTGCGGGCTGGAGAATACATCTTACAGCGACATCGTATGAGCGTACTACCGTATATTGATATGCAAGAAGTAGACCCGCACAGCTAGATCGTCTATTTACTTGATACATTAATAATTTGTACATGATAGGTGCAGCAAATGTACTGCAGGTAGGACGTTACTCAGCCAAATGTGGCTACCTATCTACGGTAAAACTAGTGCGCAGGCTGACAGAGTATAGTTCTTCAACATCCTCAATCGACGGATCAAAAACCCCATCGATGAGAAAACCCCATCCAAGAAGCAGTCGCGGTGTCAATACTGCACCAAAGCATCAAAAAACCGAAGTAGACAAATCAAACTCGTCTCCACCGCTTTCCTTGTCGTCCAAAATACCCACCGAGCTGCTCCAGCGTTTATTGAATGTTTTCAATTCCGCCCTTTACTGTCATACTGAGCATGATCTCTCCACCCTGATCCAGCAGGTCAAGCAATGTCTCTTCAAACGTGATTTTGCGAATGCATTTGGGCGGGTGGAGTTTCTGGAAGCTTATGCCGTGAGGTGGAGTCCGAGCAGAGCGCTGGCTTATACCCATATCTTGTGCGGTATTCCTATACTTGCTACATGTCTTTTATCAAAACGGCTGGACAGTCTTGATGATACCGAGCAGCAATTTTCGACTGAGTCTTCGGACCTCTTCCGCGTGGCGAAGGAACACCAAGCGGATGTCAGTCGCGTTGTGTGTATTGGTGCCGGAGGAGGTGCAGAGATCGTTGCTCTCGGAGGATTTCTGGAGCATCTCCAAGAGGATCTATCGATTCAGCAGAGAGTATCTGGAATTTGCCAGTCCTTGCATCAGAAGCTACCACGGGTTCACCTTGATATTACAGCCATTGACATTGCTGAATGGGACTCTGTTATAGAAAGGCTGCATTATGGCATCACTAAAGCACCGACGCCGAGTCAATACGCTTCTGCTGAGACAAAAGCTGCTAGTTGCCCACTTGTTGATCCGTCAGCGTACGCGGTCCGGTTCGTGCAGCAAGATGTGTTGAATATGGATGTCACCGATTTGACAGCAACATTTGCGGAGGTTCCATTGGTAACACTGATGTTCACACTCAATGAACTCTACAGCACTTCCATGACCGCTACCACGAAGTTCCTATTATCACTGACGATGCTCTTGAAGCCTGGTGCATTGCTGTTGGTCGTCGACAGCCCAGGAAGTTATTCGACGGTGAAGCTCGGATCGTCGTCTGAGTCGCATGATGAGTGCGATTTGAAGAAGTATCCTATGCAATGGCTCCTAGATCACACGCTTCTTGAATCTGCTACAATCGGCAGCAGCAAAAATGCATCTGCTGGTAACGACCAATGGGAGAAATTAGTGTCCCGTGAATCTGAGTGGTTTAGACTACCTAAGGAGCTTGTCTATCCAATTGACTTAGAGGACATCAGATATCAGGTACATCTTTACCGGCGATTATGAGGAGAGAATTTATGGTATTTCTGGGTAACCTTTACAATTGCTTTTGGAGCTCACTACTCTTCACTCCATTCACAATGAGGATGGAAATATATTTTGTGTTGTCTTTGACAGCACACACATCATCGACTCCAACAATACGTATGCCAAATTCGTCACGTTGGTCACATATTCAGCATCGGGGGCGATTCCTGCATAATCGAACGAAGGGATAAAAAACAATGGAAGAGAGAATTCAGATCAGCTAGCGCCAACTACACTCATCGTCCATCCATTGTTCTCTACATATGGGGTATCAAAGCACAATCAAGGCATAAAACAGACATCATGCATCCCAGATATATGCGGCTGTTGTTTGTGACATAACACGGTCCTTACTAGTATATCTTTACGACCAAAACACAAAGAATATCGGGACTTTGGAACGAACGTCGCTCATCGTCACTATGACAGGCATAGCTCTTTCCATTTGAGAGCAAGGAGAAGTTGTGGAACGGGGTGTTCTTGCCATGGATCCCGCATCATACTGGCTCCTACTTTGACAGATGACCAAATCTATCCATACGTCTGAGTACCGCATACGGTCTATAACATTGAACTGCATACTTATACTCTTGTAGGGCGTTTACTACGATCTTATGCATAGTCATACATCACAATTACCACAAATTCGATGGCTCCAGACCTAATGAGCGACCCAAAATTTACGTTGGAGTACGTGGAAAAGTCTGTAATGAAGGCCAAGAAAATTCTACACTGGACGCAAGGCTGGGTCCTTACGAGCATACAAGTAGGAATCAGTCCTGAAAAGGTCGAATTTGACAAACGAATCATGCGCCAGCATTCCACCTACTTCAGCAACTTCTCCCTCCCAACCACGGCATACGCAGAGCAATTCACATCCACCACCGACAGACTGTTGCACCTGAACAAAGAGGAAGTGAAGATCTTCGATTGGATCATCGGCTGGTGCCATCAGCCCGTCGACGACGGCGCTCAGCTCTACGAAGAAAACGACGGCTTCACAATGGACCGATGGTGCCATCTCTGGAGCTTGACCTGCGCGCTCCACATGCCCGAACTCCGCGAACTCACACTGGAAGCCGTGAGGCATAAATGTGATCGGGAGGAAATGTCGCCGCCACACACGTCTGTGCAGTATCTCTACGACCTACAACATCATCACGACATCGACAAGGATAGCCTGTGGAACGAGTTCGTCGCGCAGCATTGTATCGTTTCTGAGAAATCCTTGAACGAAGCCACCGAGCATCTCTTCGTGCAGGCTTTTGTGGATGATGTTGTCATTGCCCGAAAGATTCTCCTGCTTCGTGATCGGGACTTGGATGTTGCGGGCGACGAGGGTTCGTTGGAAGTGAAAGCGGTGTGATTTTCGTCCGGGACTGTGGCGAACACCAAATTTTGGCACTGAAGAGCGAGTAGAGGGATTCCTCATGTTCGGGATCTCTAGTCGAAGCACAATCGCATTGGATCATTCCTCATTATCAAAGCGGCTTCGCCAGAAGGTAACCCTGCCTTATAACATATAAAGTATTGGCAGGATAAACAACCATTGATTTCCATCCAAGTACCTTATCGTGGCAATGGATGACCCATGAAATGAATACAAGGATGATCTGGAGTATGAAATATGGTTCTACGCATTCCTTTCCTGCGTTGTGGCGCTGCGATACAAAATTCTTTAGTGTAGATATTGCTTGTTAAGATGAGTGGGTTTCGAGTCGTGGCAATTTATGTGAGCTGGGAAGCCGAGGGAGGTTATCATGGGGTTTTTGGGGCGTGGGATTTGTATCTGTTGATTGTGGCTGTTAATGATGTAGAGGATCCACCAGTGGAGTATTGTTGATACATCGGTTGTGTATTGCGCGCGTCAAAGGCCCATTTTCTCAAGGTCCACCGTGGGAGATGGGTTTGAATTGCGGATTTCCATGCTATGCTACAAGATTGCTGTGGTACTTTACAGCCGTTCTCCAGGCGAAAACACCTCTCTACCATCACGCGCCCCATCTTCCACATGTTTCTACACACCAGACGCTCTACTACCACCTCACGACCTCAGCCCCAACAGCAACCCAGTCCCTTTCCCTCCCTTCCCATCCCCACCCTCGCCTCCACCAGGCAGATACGTCACATTCGGATTCCCCGCCAACGTCTGCGCAATCTCCCGACTCGCCTCGATCCTCCTGATCATGATCAAGCCATCGCCCGCCTTCGCCACAGCCTTACTGATCGTATCCGCGCTCTCGGCCTCGCCCTCCGCCCGAATCACATTCGCCTGGCGTTCCTGCTCCGCCTTCTCCACGATGAACCTTGAGCGCTCGGCGTCCTGCTGCGCGATCTGCTTCTGCTCGACGGCGCGGGTGAACTCTTTGCCGAAGGTCATGTGCGTGATGCTGACGTCTTCGAGGGCGATGTTGAATTCCGAGGCGCGTTTGAGGAGGTCGGTGCGGATGCGGGCGGAGACGGCTTCGCGTTGGGTTATTAGTTCTGCGGCGTCGAATTGGGCGACGATGGCTTTGAGGACTTCGTTGCCGATGGAGGGGAGGACGCGCTCGTCGTAGTCGAGGCCGAGGTTCTAGAGGCGGGGTGGTTAGTGAGGTCGTTGGTATGTTGGATGTGCTGTGGTAAGGGCACGGGGCTTGCAGAAGCGGCGAGGGGACATTGCGTCAAGATACTACCAGTCTCAAGCTGTGTAGAGATTGAAGAACGCACATACCTGATAGATCTTTGGCAGAGCCTTGACATCAGGTCTATGCAGCACCCTCAACGTCAAGCTGACCATCTGCAAATCCTTGCTCCCCGTCGTCGTCGAGATATTCCTTGGCTTGGTGCGGACATCGTAGATAATGCTTTTCTGCAGCCAGGGAATGAGGAAGTGTGTGCCTTCGTTCATGACTGTGTCCTTGACTCCAGAGAGACGGTCGAAGATCACGGCGCGGCTGCCGCCTTTAACGTCGTAGATGGAGGCTTGGGCGAAGGAGAAGCCGATGGCGAGGGGGATTGCGTATTTGGAAACGGCGCTGAGGGTTGTGGAAGCCATGGTGGATGGTAGTTCGGAGAGGATTTGAGGAAGAAGATTGAGGAGTTTTGAATCGTGTCGTTAGGACAGTGAAGGTCGAGAAGAGATATTCCGGTAAGACATTAAGACCTCGATTAGTCGTCTGAAAATATCCAGGACTGATTCGGTCTAGCGTATTATAGTACTCCATTGGCTTGGCGTTGGCTTCGACAACGACCAGGATCTTCCGCTTTACCAGGAGCTACTCTGCATACGCATTTCACATTTTACTTGTTACCGGCAGACACATCTCAAGTACAATGACAGGGGGAAGTGCCCCGTTAGACCAGAAGCATGGCCAGTATGTCGTCCCCGTCCTCGCCATTGCCTTTTCTTCCTCAAACAGGCGCACAAGAAGACCCACTGACACGCCTGCCCAGATATCTTGGCGGATGGGGTAATTTAGGTATGCAAACTACTCAGAATATACACCTTTCCATATCATCCACTGCGACTTGGGAGAACTGTGTCCTCTTCACATACGCCGGAGACGCGAACCCATCTCGCCACATCTCTAATCCTCCGAACTAGGCTCCCAAACTCAAAAAGGAGTCACAACCTACGCCATATCCGCCAACCGTCAGCGTCCTCTCGCCGGTACCCTGCACGCAGCGTTTTTCAATACGTATCGGAGAAGCAAAGCCCAGGCGCTCTACGTTGTGCCTCCACTTGCGATCGCATACCTGACCTTGACATGGGCTACGGAGAAGTACGTTTCCCATGTAGAGATCATGGAGGCGGGAATATGGGCATGGAATGCTGACTGGTGTGGCATCAGGAACGAATATTATAATTCGAAGCAGGGACGGGCGCAGGATCCTGTGGCTTCTGATGAGGCTACTCAGGGTGGGACTGTGCGTGGTTGAAGTCTGATCAGTGCGTAGGCAGAGTCAAGGGAGATGGTGGGGAGGTCGGTGGAGATGTGTATATAAAGCTATGGTGTTCTATCTCTTGACGGTTTTCTCGCTTTGCATTAGACTGGAAAGAGCTCTTTTTTGCGAGTGCTATTATGTTGCAGATCGAGAGTCCTAGTCAAGTGTTCTGGTCGCCTCAAGTCGGCCTGGTCGCAACACGCTTTGGGTACCAATCGCTTCACATCAGAGTCTCACCCTTCTGGATCCAGTCGGTGGATAGGGGAATGCTGTTGTCTCACGCGATCCAAGCCCTCTCAATTCAAGACCCACGATATTTCGGCTGTCAATGGAATGCAATGGATTCTCTTTTAAGACTCTGACTTAGTTGTTTACATCGAGTGTGGTAAACGACGTACTGCAGTGTCATGATGGAGCGGGCATATCTTTGCATGTGGTGGAGCAGAGCGCGAAGTATCAGCGGATATCAATTGATATGACCCACCAGGCAGTGATAATATCAGGACTACTCGACTGAGTGCTAAGTAGAACTATGGAACAAAAAGATTGAATACGGCACATCTTTTTGAAGACAAGGAGATAATCAAGTAGGACCAGCAATTGCAAAGTTTGATAGGACTCGTCGCATCAAGCAACGTCGGAGAGAAAATGCACTACACCACTTAGATTCAAGGCAATGAGCAATTGAGCATACTGATAGATAATTCTTCTCTTGATGAATCCTTTACGAATTGAAGCCAAGCAGCCTGTCCTGAAGAGGCTTAGCCTGAAAGGGGTTCACTAGAATCACACCTCGAAATCTCGAAGTTCGTTAAGAGCAAAGCGATTTTCCAATTTTCTCTAGCGCCCCACACAATGGCCAAAGAGAAGCCTGTCGACCCTGAAAAGGAGGCCAAACGTGCCGCCAGAGCAGCAAAGAAAGAAGTCAAGCGCTCGGAAACGGACGGCGTGCACAAATCGAAATCTGAAAAACGGGACAAAAAGGAGAAGAAAGTCAAGCAAGAGAAGATTGAAAAAAAGGTCGAAGAAGCAGAAACTGCCGATGTCGAGGTCACGACCAAGTCACTGGATTCCAACGAGGAAAAGAAGCCTGGAAGTGGGATAGTGAAAGAGAAAGGGGAGGGTTCGCAGGTTAAGGTGAAAAGCGCACCGCTTCAGGGCGCGTTGGTGCCGTTCGCGAATCCCTTGGCGGATGAGAAGGTGGGCAAGAAGGTGCTTAAGAGCGTCAAGAAAGGTATACATAATCTTCCTCACCCTGGCCCGAGCGAGGCATGAGAGAGTCAAGGGTAATGGAGAAAATGTGACAGCTGCGAAGAATAAGTCCCTCAAGCGCGGCGTCAAAGAAGTCGTTAAGTCCCTCCGGAAGTCGCCCGCTGCTTCAGGTGTCGAAGCACCCTCCGTTGTCGTCTTGGCGGCTGATATCTCGCCCATGGATGTCATTTCCCACCTCCCGGTCCTTTGCGAAGATCATGGTGTGCCGTATATATTTGTCACGTCAAGGGCGGAATTGGGGGCTGCGAGCAGTACGAAGAGACCTACAAGTGTTGTTATGGTGAGCAAGGAAGCTGGAGGGAAGAAGAAGGCGGAGAAAGAGGTGGGGGCGGAGGACTTTGGCGAAGTGTACAATGATCTCGTAAAAGTGGTCTTGAAAGCCGGGAAGGATGTTAGGATATAGAGGCCTTCTGTGGCATATGCATGGCGTTTATGGATGACAAGTGTAAGTTTACAAATGTGGGAATCGTTAGTGTGTAAGTTGGGTGCACGATCCTCGGACTTGCGCGTTCAGGTGCTAAGCTGTTGATAGGATCCTGATACCCTTGAACCTATCTTCAATTATGAATCTGGCCCATCTCCTTCAAGTCACATAAGACCTCGAGCTCTATCCTACTTCATTGTTCTTTCATCTTTTACGCATTGGGGTGGGTCTTCGCAGGAGCTGGCATATCTCACGGTGCATTGAAATAATACCACTTCACGAGCTTCTAGAAGAAGTCCGCTCTCGAAACTGTGTTTGCTACCGTACGCAAACATCAACAATGCACTCTAGCCCAGAGCAAGGCTTGACTGACAACGCTGTCGTAGTCCATCGTCGACAAGGACTGAAAGCCAAATTCGATATCATCGCCGAGTCACAAGTCAGCCTTGCTCTCCCAGACCAGCCTCGAATATCTTCAGAATTGGAAATCCAGCTGCGTGTGAAAGTCTGATTTTGAGTCAGGTGGGGCGGAAGAGGAAATCTCGTAAGGAGGAAATGGTAGTAATGTTGCGGGCCAGCAGCCGGTCACAACCTCAGATTATGGGAAGAGAAGCGGATGATAGACTGGACGGGCTTCTAGGGATGCTAAGAGGTGGAAGATGACTAAGAGCTATAGAATGATATCGGAGTGGCTCAGGAGTGAACTATGTGGAGGAGCTCTGATGGTATAGATTAAGCCTCTTTCTAACGCCTCACAGGTCGAGTCTTGATTGTATCAGAGATTATACGATGCATCATGAATGCTCCACATCAACTGTTCAGGAAAAGGAAAAATTGAGAACGACCAAAGCATCCATACACAGTTTTTGGAACGGTTATAGCAACTGGCCACTACAAACCGATCGTTCTCGCCAAGCTCCCGTCACGTGACTGATTCCTCTCTAAATGATGGGTGAGTGATTTTCAGGGCAACATTTTGGTGGGGTATTACATCACCCTGGACATGATGTAGCCTTGCATGGAGTTTCCACATTTCTTTCAGCAAACAAAACATACACACTTTGGCTACTCAGATTCCAAACAACCACCCATCTACGATTTCAAACATACTTGTTACATCTTATAATTTCCTACTAATTGCAAAATGGAAATGCAAGGAACGCCGATCGGCTCAACCAACCAGGGCATGAAGGCAAGCTGAAGCTCAGGAATCTCGTCAGCCCCAGTCATAACCTGACGGTCACCAAAATACCTTACCTCAATCGGTCAAGCTGACACTCACGTCAGAACACTTCTGACCCTGAGCGCTACAACAATCCCACTACTGAAGGCGCTGGTTCAGTCGCCTCAGACTCCCTGGCTGCAGAGTCTGCTCGTTCGGGCGGCAAATTCGGAGAGAATCGAGACAGCCAGCCCCACAAGGAATCCGGCTCTGCATCTACCTCCAAAGACACCGACATCTCGAGCGCCACTGAGCTTTCTCCCGCGCCAAATGCTGCAGAGCGCGAGGCCAAAGCTGCATGGGAAGAGACCTCCGACAAGTCCAAGGGCCCAGGTGGACAGAAGTATCCTGAGGTTACAGATGGGCAGTCAGATATTCAGCCGCAGCCCATGGATGGGAAACCTGCATCAGGCCTACGCGGTGTGACTGGCCCAAGTGCCTCAATGGGCTCGACTGGTGGGCAGCAAACGTCTGGAAGCGATGCAAAGTCCGGTCCTACCGAGAACACATTCAAGGGGGAGGGCAGCTCGGATGTCGATGCCGCTCCAGGGTATATAGGCAGTGTTGCGTCTGACCCTGCTCGGACTGGTAAGCCAAAAGGAAAAAACATCACTGAGGGTGGATTCGACGAAGGTGACGACCAGAACACAAGCTTCACTTCTGAGATTGGTGATGAGAATGATCCGGGGAGGAAAGCAGAAAACGATATGCAGAGGATGACACAAAGCTCGAGTGGTTCATCGGCACCCAGACAGAAGATGGGTGAGAGCGGTGATAACAAATTTGGTGACCTAAGTACCGATCAGAACCTGTGAGCCGGAGACAGAATTGAGATTAGGGACTAGTATTACAATATTTACATTATTTCGTAAAGTCCAGATGAGGCTAGCGTTGAAAGGCGAGGCTGAGCAGCCATGCAGATGAACCCATCCCACCTCCATCGATCTTTCTTCCCTCTCCTGCACAGGCCAAATTAGTCGCCCACGTAAATATTGATAGCTATAGTCTATACGGACTGACTTGGGGCTGGTGATGGCTGAAGCAATCACTGCAGTAGGCTTGGCCGCGAGCGTTGTTCAGCTAATCAGTGCTACCGGAAAGGCATATCAGTGAGTGTGCTTTCCTCTGCCGTTCCGAGAGCGATGTTCAAGATTGCATACTTGCGCGAAAGGTATTCTACGCATACTTAGCACCCTTATTCTGATGATGCTTATTGTCTAAAGTCTGTTGTTCTATTGTTTGTTCACTACGAACATGGAGTGCTGCCTAAAACGTACAAACATCACGATGGAGCTTGGCCTGACAGAGACTCGTGGAATAGATATCTCAACGACGTCAAGAATGCGCCAAAAGAGCGTGCGAAGTTGTCGCTGGAGGCTGCTAATCTCCTTCCACTTCTCGACACTCTAAGGGATCAGGTAGAAAATGCTGACCCAAATGATCCTTGGATCGAAAGCGTGTTGGAGCTTGGAGGCTCAGGCGGGCCCTTAGACTTATTTAGACAGACTATGGATCAGCTAAAACAGAAGTTGAAGACAGAGTCTCCTATGTCGAGGCTGGGCAAGTAGGTGATCTATATGCATGCTCCTCTTGCATTTGGAGCCCTCCGTTGTTGAATGAGCCCCTTCTCGAATTTGTTCTTGTACGCTCGACCTAGTCCATCCTCTGTTTAGTCTCTGAGTGTCCGTCTTTTGCGTTCTCATATACTTACTTCTTCGGAAACCTATCGTACCACTCTTGCCTATTCTCAGGTAGTCGATTCTTCATTCCTTCCCTTTTCACCGTGATGGAGATGGCTGATCGAGCTCCACTCAGACATCTAGTATGGACATTGAGCAAGGACGATATCCAACAGATTCTGGCACATATCGAGCGATTCAAGACGCGGCTGATATTGGCCCTACAAAAGGACAACATGAAGCTTTCGCGCGCAATAAAAACGGATACTGCCGCTATTGAGCCTATAGGCAAACGGGTCGAAACCATCTCCAACAACCTCGATTCGTTGAGCACTGGTATGTGTGCTCAAAGCAGCTCAACATTTCTTGAAAAGGTGTTGTTATGGCTCTCACCCGTCGAATTCCAAAAACATCACGACAGGGCAAGAGAAGACCGTGTGGAAGGGACAGGGCAGTGGTTCCTGTCCTCCCCCAAATTTGTACTTTGGCGAGACAATGCCGAGAAGACGCTCTTCTGCCCTGTATGTCATCCCATCGGTCCCAATTTCCTTTCAGCATCGCCTCACTTTGACTATTGAGACATTGACTTGAGCATACTCGTTCATCCCTCACGACCGTGTCTTTATCTCGATATGCTGACTCTGAAATTATTGAGGGGATCCCTGGCGGAGGCAAGACTATCATTGCATCTCTGGTAATAGATCATCTCAGTACAATATTCTCAAATGACAAGTCAACAATAGTACTCTACCTGTATTGCTTCTACAAGGATCGCTCGCAGCAAACTCTCACCAGCGTCACTGCTGTCCTCCTCAAGCAATTGATTCAGGCCCTTAACGATGTTCCAGAGCCGATGAAGGATCTCTATGAGTCATGTATGAGGGACGGTTCTCGTCCCAAACAAGGAGACCTTTCAAACATGCTGAGGGTAGAGCTTAGGCGGCTTGGGAAAGTCTTCCTTGTCGTTGACGCGCTCGATGAGTATTCTGACAGCGAAGCTGCCCAGAAATTATTGCTTGATGAGCTTCAATCGCTCCGCGAAATGACGAACCTAATGGTGACTTCGCGCCCTGTCTCCCCATTCATCGACGCATTTGACGAGGCTATGCATATCACGGTGACAGCAGACAATGCCGATGTTCGGCGCTACCTGTCAAGTCAGATGTCGAGCTTGTCAAGGTGCGTTAGAAACGAGCCGGATCTACAAGAACGCATCGTGCAGACTATCACTGGAGCTGTCCAAGGCATGTAGGTGTCCCTTGTTCGACTTCATTCCTCAGTGCAAATTATATCTTGGAGGCGCTCATCTTTTCTTTCTCAGCATTCAATGGTGTGGTTGCTTGACGACTGGATCTTCCTGGCCTGGGACTGCGTAGAACAACATGGAGAAAGTATGCGGTTTCCGAAGGTCTCCACGTGGCTCGAACAAGCCTACTTGCGCCTCTTTGATTTGAAGGCTATATGATTTTTTCATATCTTTCGAGCAACGAGCTGACACAATCACTGACCCTAGGTTCCTCCTGGCTCGTCTCCATATGAGGTCGCTAGTCGACAAGCTCAATACCAGGCAAGTCGAAAATGCTCTAAATGCCTTGCCTAGAGGGTCCGGCCTAGCTGCTCTGGATTTCACATACGATGAAACGGTTGAAAGGATCAAGTCACAAGAAAAAGGCTTTTGTGATCTCGCGCTCACCATTTTGTCATGGATCAGCCTTGCCAAGAGGCCTTTGACCGTAACGGAATTATTGCATGCACTTTCGATTGAGCCTGGGGATACTGCGATAGACAAAGAGAACTTTGTCGACGAAGATATGTTGACTTTTGTTTGTGCCGGCTTCGTAGTCAACGATGGAGGTAATGGCTCTATCCGTCTAGCCCACTACACCATGCAAGAGTACTTTGACCACCGAAAATACCAGCTGTTTAAGGATCGTAATACCAATATTGCAATGACCTGCATCACCTATCTCATGTTCGATGTGTTCTCGACTCATACCCTAAATGACCTCGAGGACCTGGGACGTAGTCGGGATAAGACTGCCGCCCGTCTAGAAGTCCACCCTCTGTTAGACTATGCTTCCACTTACTGGGCAAGCCATTTAGCGCATAGTGACAGACACGCAGCAAGAGATCTTTGTGTGAAATATTTGGGATGTCACGTCAATCTTGCAGCCTCAATGGCCACATCAGTATCGTTGGGGGAGGAGGATTTTTTCGACCGGCATGGCTGGGACGTCCCGGGAAATGGCAATCGTGTCTATCCCGATGATGTTCATGGGCTTTGGGTGGCCGCCAAATTTGGTCTTGCTTTCGTTGTTCATGAACTTCTAGATACTGATGGGAGCTTGGGACGCACGGAATACAGAAGAGCGTCCGATGCTCTCTGTGTGGCAATTTGCTACGGTCATATGGACATAGCAAAGTTGCTAATCGAGAAAACAAAAGGCACCATTGTGGTAGCTGAAGGGAGCCATGCACTACACTGTGCAGTCGATTGTGGGAAGGAGCTATGTGTTTCAATGCTTTTGAGAGCTGGCGCTGATGTCAACTCAGACGTCGACCGTAGTGGTCGTACGCCTCTCGCATGTGCCGCCTACCTGAAAGGAGAGACGTCAGAGAGGATATTGAAAATGCTCCTAGCTGCAGGAGCAGACGTAAATGGAAAAATGGAAGTGCCGCTGACCTGTGCAGTGTCATGTAACAATGTTAATGCAGCATCAATCTTATTGAAGAACGGCGCAGACACTGCTAAAAGCCAAGTGTTTCGCAACACTTCAGTACTAGCTGAAGCAGTTCATCAAGATGCACATAATATGGTCGATCTGTTGCTGCGTTTTGGCGCAGATGTTTCTTGGCGAAAGACATGGAACGGAGAGTCCCGCAATGGCCCCACTGTACTACATTATGCCAGATCGCCAATAATCGTGTCGCAGCTGATCAAATATGGGGTCGATGTCAACGCGGCCGATATCCACGGGTGGACACCACTACATATGATGGCTAATCTAAAAAGGCTATCTTGCCATTGCTATTTGCACATAGCACATAACATTGGATACGCTAGGTATGATATAGCTGCCTTACTCATAGAGAATGGAGCCTCGATAGACAAACCAGGCTGCAATGGTTTCACACCCCTGCACTGCGCTGTGGAAAGTGGAGACGTCAAATTTATCCGCCTTCTTCTGGAATACGGTGCCGAAGTCGACGCAAGAGATGATCGTGGCTACCCAGCGTTACTCTACGGCCACAAAAGCTTTCCTTACTGGCGGGTTCCTGCAAGAGACCAACATTTCAAAAAGGACTTCGATATCCTTGTAGCCATGAAAGCGCTGCTAGTGGAGTATGGTGCGGATCCGAGAGCATTGGCGGATGAGCTGATTGCCATTGGGTTGAACCTCGACTCTTTATACCATGCAGGGATCGTAGAGAGCTATATGCGTGTGGAAGATTGTCTGAAAACGCGGAAAGCGATTGTCCGTTTTTTGCTTGATACGCCGGTGACAGAAGACTTGGCCGTCGTGGCAGCCACATGTGGTGAGCCTCGACCTCAAGGTCCACTCTGCTGAATACCCAAGTTACGCTTTTGACTTCGCTCTACTGCTCCCACGACCATCAAGCATGGCAATTCTCGCCTCAAACATGTCATAGTTAATTTCCTCTTCGTGCTTAAGCTGACTCATGGCCCTATTTTCTGCAACAGATTTAGCAATCGTATCAGAATCGAACGTCTGATCAAGTACGACCTCTCGCCAGCGCAGAGTATCGTTCACCAACACACTTGTCTTCATTGTATATGTCCACGCCAATGTACCAAACCTGTCTCAGTGATTATGTAGTCTATATTGTAAAGGAGGTATCGCCCAGGACTGTGGGATCTGAGCTAAGAATGTGCGCTTTGAAATTTGCGCCGGGAATTGCGGCTGGGAAATATGCGCCGGAAGATGGCGCCTGGAAGTAGGGCTTGGCCTGGGAATGGCGCCTAGACATCACTGCAGAGGTGTTAGGTAGTATTACGAGGATGATGCCCTGTACGATAAGTATAAAAGCTTCCCTTACCTACATCTACCACGCTTTAACTTTAGTGAGCATGAAGACCTGGCTCACGGCCAGGGAGCGAGGGCTATGGGAGGATGTAGAGAGGTGAACAACCCCGATGCGTAGTGGGCGAATGCAGGGAGAAGATTGCATTTCAGGTAGTAGGCTTGGTGTTCAATTCTGTGCAGGATTCTGCCCAAAGATCACGACTGTAATGATGTGGACACGCGCTAGTATCTATTTGATTGGAAAGAGCACGAAATTTCTTTGTGATGATAGGGTTTCGGCAGGTATTACCCTGATGAGAACGTGCTCACCTGGTTCACGGGAACGGACTGGTGAGCACTTCTGGGTGTATTGGTACGCAAAGCGGGTGTGCGCGCAGCTTCACTCATCCCCTTTCCCCTTATGGCAGGCCCCGTAGGGCTAAGGACCCGCAAACTCATTAATTGGTACTGCAGAGATATGAAAGGTAGGGAATTTCGATTCACCCGTAGGACTTTTCCCGGAACGCCAACGCTACATTGTACTCAAGAATCATAAGCCAAAGTCGACCGTGACCTTCCTGCTGGTGATCCATGGGTCGCCCGCACGTTGAGGCACAGTCCATTCCTCGATCTGTGGGCCAGCCCCAGAATCAAACATGACGTACACAGTTCCAACTTCCGTCTCTCTATCATTCATGGCTGCCAAAGACAGATAGGTTGTGTTCGGCTTCTGAAGAGGTTTAATCTCGGATGTGTGATCTACAAATCCTGTTGAGCAGTTCCATGCGTTGAGTACTAGAGTGTGGCGGTCTGGAACCGTATATATGATCAGATTGGCCAAGGGTGTATGGTGGGTGCACTCCGGTAAGGTGTCTAATGTATATAGAGGCTGGTTATCTTGGGGAACGACTACGAGAGGGGATCGCGGCGGCACAGTCAGGCCGGTTGCTAAGCAACTATGTTAGTGTGTTCGCAGCATTGATAAAATTTGAGACTGTGCTGCGTCTGTTGTACTTACTGGTTTCCGAGGTTAGGGAGATAACAGTTGTGGAAACAAGATCAGTGTTACTGATTGTGTATTCATGCTGCTTCAAGTTGTTGCCATCGCCGACCGTGTACAGCATGAGGTGATTTCCACTTTCATAGCTTACAGGAGACATAGCAAAGGCTGACCCTTGGGGCTGCGAAAAGCCGAAATTATTAGCAACCCACGGATAGCTCGTCGTGCTGTTGCTAGTATATCGACCTTGGGTGATGCCATTCGCAAAATTGGCTTCCTGGAATAGAACCACCAGTTCCTGCGAGACATTCTGAATGTTCTGATTCCAGTATGCAGCGAGGAAAGTAGAATTACTGGCACTGTACAGTCCGCTGAAATTATCCTGGATCCAGGCTTGGGAATCATTGGAGGGGGCTTGACGCGCGTAGAGTTCATTATCGGCTGACATGTAGAACACATCTTTAACCTACAGCCATTCTTAGTAAGTGGCGGAGCTCGAGATCCAAGGGATACGCACTAACGAGTAGTCATAACTAGCATGGGGGTATCCCGCCGCTGCTGCGATGGGTGTACCGGGCTTGACGGCATCGCTGATGACATGGACCTCCCACGTGGTATCGAAAGCGGTGCTGTTGTCCCAAGCTGACTCTCGCAACTTGTTACTGCTGTCCTGAAAGTATAGTCTCTTGTGCAGCGTGCCGTTGAGATCAGTGTATTGCATCGCGGCTAGGCCTGTGTTTGCGTATGGTATTCGGGCAGTTGGAGTAGGGACAATATTAAGGTTGGTAGCAGGGAGTCCTCTATCTTTCCTAGCGGTCGTTCCACTAACACCACCACCTACGCCTGCAGCGATGAGAACACATACCACTGTTAAGCTGATGAAGAACGTCTTGCGCTTCAGGCCTAATATCTTTCCCTGTCCTTTCCGTTGTGACAATTCTGATTGCGCGTTATGGGCATCTATGCCGGCTGCATGTTCGTCAATTTCATCACAGCTATCGACTGCTTGTTTCTCAACACTGCCGTAATTGAAAAGTGTCTGTTTGTCAACATTGGTGCTGCAGATACTCTTTTCATGTTGGGGATCGTGGCCCGCGATAGGGGCAGCATTGCAGTCATTCTCTAGCAGACGATGGTGGTCTACCTCCAGTGTGCTATGCTGGGTTTGCATTGGTATTTGCATCGGTATTACTGGCAACGGCTTCGACGGTGCTAGATATTGGAGAGCAGTATGAGATTGTAGTGGAAGAGATACGTGCTCACAAAGACTACTTAGTAAGTAAGGCACTGGTCGGAAAATCAGAATTGGCCAGGAAGATGCCAAAGGTTTTCGATTGAGGTCAACTGGGTAGGAAGTACAAAGTCGTTGAGCATGGATGTGATAAATTGGAAAAGAAAGAGTGTGATTGATTATTAGAGTCGAGGACATCACGTCAAGCTTCAGCCTCCGGATCAGCTTGGCGCTTCGTGAGACACGGAGACGCCATAAGTGCGTCCCAAATTGTAAGTACGCTACATCCTACAGGAAGACCGTCGGCTGTTTATCTTTGACTCTTCATGCCGTTTTCGAAAGCTTCACCGCCAAAATAAGCAGGCCATTGACTGAGGCTTATTGAAGAGTACAAGGACTCGGAGTATCGGGTGATATATGGTAATGTACTCCGTACTTCCTTAGGAGGTCGACATAATCTGCGTATGCAAGACCTGGAAGATGTAGTTGCTGGGAAGAAGGCATGCACATAGTCAAAGACGGTTTATGACAAGCTCTTAGCAAATGGTAATATATGTGATAGTGCTTACGTCGATGAGTGCCGTTCCGATGTGGCCTGATTATCGAAGATGAATGAGTTTGATAAAATACCAGGGTGACCTACACAAGTCCGAACAGCTGTGACCCATGCTTGAGACTTAGCTGAAGTACTGTGCCCCCCATTATTCGATCAACCACATAATCCTCAATCATTCGTCAGGCTTATTCTTTACAAGATGAACAACACTTGAAACATGCCTGTGCATACAGACGTACACCACATCGATAGTGCGGAATGTCTTTTGGCGCCACGAGTCTGAAGTCTGCTGCAGACGCTACCACCCGTTAAGAAAGATCACCACAGGCAGGCGTTAATGATACGTCTAGGCGGGCATGGACTTGCGTTGGCTGAGCCCCTTGTGTTTCCAGCTCGCACAGCAGTGAATCTCGGTAAGTCTTGTTGGCCAATGAGTAGGTAATATCACCAAGCGGGTAGGATCAGATCTGCTAGAGCTGACGTAGTTAAGTAAAGTAGCTTTAGATTAGGTCCTCGGCGCCAAAAACTCCGGCGGCTACACGGCGGGCAGCTCGTACCGGGCTTCACTTCCCGAATTTACCCCCTAAAGTCCTACAGACCGCGCCCATTTAATTTCAGCGGCTACTCCGTCAGTCCAAGATGATTGCAGATTTCACCGTACAATCCATCATCTTGCCTGAAATGCGTATCATAGCACATGTAAAACAGCCCATTGTTCTCGCTTGAGGATGTGACGGTACTCAATGCACGAAGAGGTTAAGCCGGTAGTAGCTTGCTATGTTTCTACTCATTCTACTTGCGTTCGGTTTCTTCAATGAAGCACTCACAATATCCTCTAACACATCACCGAATCCGAGCAATATGTCTTTGCTCTGGGGCCCATATCAACCGAACCTATACCTTGGCATACGGCCGCGACTACCAAAGTCATTGCTTGTAGGCTTGATGTGGTCCAATGCTGATGCTCCTGAGGATATTACGAGGAGTACGCGCTAAGTACCTTTGCATGCCATCGCTCATCAACTAACCTTGGTAAAAATCAATAGATCTTCGTCATACGTGCGAACAAAACGAAGGCATGGCTGGCTACGGTTGGACGGCCTACGATGTCCGGGAAGGCGGAAAACAAAGCGTCAATGACACTGGAAATAGGTTGGACTTGATCACTGAGTTTGCTAAAGTGTCTGATGGCGAACCGAACGGAAATTGGGGCCTGCGAGTCAGCGGGATACCAAGGGCGAATGCACAAAGCGATCAGAAGACCACTCTAATAGTTTACCTTGGAAGTGAAAATCCAGACTCGCGGGTAAAATGCACGAATGTGCACAGACTCAATCCGTCCATTGGTGATGTCGTTTGCGATGGTACGACAGTCGGCTTGGGCAATTTCAGAATAGACTTTCCAGATCATAGAGCTGACACAGCCGCCCTTCAAACCACGGCCATCCATAGTCTGACTGTTCCTTCAGACACTATATGGCAGGCAAAATCTGTTCTGATCGACCTAATAAGGAACAGTGATTCTCACATAGGACTGATTGCGAATAATCCTGGACCTGGAAACCTTCATTTTGTGCAGAAGATCTTCGAGGGAGGGTTTCAATTCGACATCTTATTCTCCTCTGACCCCAACCTCGATGCCATGGCATCTAGTACTCTGACGCAACGCGTCCAACATGCTTTATCCGCGTTTAGCGACCGCTTCGAGTCGACGTATGCACCTCAAGCGCCCTTCCAGGACGAGCAATACATCAAATTCTCCCAATCTCTTCTTTCCAATCTTATGGGAGGAATCGGGTATTTTGACGGAACAAGCAAAGTCGACGTATCTTCCGCGCCAGAATATGCTGAGACCCACGAGAACTTTTGGGAAGCGGCCGGTTCGGCCCAATCTCGTGCTGTTGTTGAAGAACGTGGCCCATACCAGCTTTTCAGCGCAGTACCTTCCAGACCATTCTTCCCACGAGGCTTCCTTTGGGACGAAGGCTTCCATCTCCAAGTCATCCTGGACTGGGACATGGATCTTGCTCTGGAAATCGTCTCAAGCTGGTTTGATTTGATGGACGAAAACGGCTGGATAGCAAGGGAACAGATTCTCGGCCCTGAAGCGAGGACTAAGGTTCCGTTGGAGTTCCAGACCCAATACCCACACTATGCGAATCCACCTACACTATTCTTTGTAGTCGAGGCGTTTCTCGCAAAATCTAGCGGGGTTTCTTCCTACTCTGGAGCTCCAAGTCAATATTTGAGTGATCCTACGGTAGGAGCAGGCTTTCTGAAGGCCATCTACCCGAAATTGAAGAAACATTACGAGTGGTTTTGTCTAACGCAGGCTGGCAATATGAGTCATTATCAGCTTCCTGGCACTAAACTGTATCGTGGATATCGATGGCGAGGTCGAACACCACAACACACTCTTACCAGTGGTCTTGACGATTACCCTCGAGCGCAGCCGCCACATCCTGAAGAGTTGCACTTGGATGCCCTCTGCTGGGTTGGTTCTATGGCAATCGCATTGAAGAAGATCTCGGCTTTTCTTGGCGAGTCAGATGACCAAAGATCGTTCTCGAAGCATGCGACTGACGTTCTTCGAAGCGTTGATGGCATTCACTGGTCTGATCGCGATCGAGCATATTGTGATACCACTGTGGCTAGCGAGCATCGAGTGGACAAGGTCTGCCACAAAGGCTATATTTCTCTTTTTCCGTTTCTCCTCAATCTTATGAGTCCAGATCACACTCATCTTGAAGCTGTGTTGAAACTGATCCGGGATCCTGAGGAGTTGTGGAGCGCTCACGGCCTTCGGAGTCTCAGCCTGAAGGACGAGTATTATGGTACTGGAGAAAACTACTGGAGAAGTCCAGTCTGGATTAATATCAATTATATGGCGTTGCAAAGGTTATTGGTAAGTACACTCCCCGTATTCTTATAGTCGAATAGAGTCATAGCTCATTCCACAACAAGGAACTTGCACAACAGCCTGGCCCGTATCAGCAGAAAGCGCTGGAAATATACATCGAGCTTCGAGTGAACCTGGTAACTACGGTCTTCAACTCCTGGAATGATACCGGCTTTGCATGGGAACAATATGATCCCAACACCGGCAAAGGCCAAAGAACTCAGCACTTCACGGGGTGGACTGCACTGATTGTGCGTATTCTAGCAATGCCTCAACTTCAATCAGCCAGTCACTTGCAGACGCCTGGGTATATCAAACAAGCGACTGACATGGATGCCTGGAACAAGAAGCTCATTCTGATGGTATTGGGGTTGCTGTTGATCGGCTTCGTGCTCCGGAGACGACATGTAAGGGCTTGGAAGGGATTGAAAGCAATATGATCAGAGATTTATTCGTCTCGCAATACCTACAACAACACGTTTCGCTCTCCGGTGACGTTGTACCAAATTGAACCGATACTACAAGCGACAAGCATGAAGCTACGCTTGGTTGATGCTTTGATTAGCGACGCCACAATCAAAGGCAGAAACCACCTTGGGAGCACTTTAGGAAATTGGTAGAAGACAAGGGCTTAAGAGCAAAATTCAATGTCGAATCTGTAATGAAAACCAAAGCCCGGAGTTTCGCTGGATTCGCTGTTAGAGGAGATAGGTTTGGAAGTCTATACCCAATAATTTTGGATTATGGAACTTTTGTAATAGATCGAGTCGACTCCAGATTACCAAACAAGGGTCCAACAAAGAGCACTCAGAGCCTTCTCGGCAGATCACCCGAAGTCCTGAGATGCGAATCTCAACAGCTCTAATGGTCCATGCCATTGGCCGTTGCATACTAGAGGCTGTCATGGCTCAAGGAATCACCCAGAACAACAAGAAATCTACCGTGCAGGGCGCTTATTTTCTCAGACGAGCAGGATTGAATTGGGTGATGAAATGCAACCGTGGTACAATTTCCGTCCACTATTCGATTAGCGTTACGGCGACCGTATTACCGAGTCTGTCAACGACGCTTTAAAGGGGCCTGTGTTCTGGATTACGCACCACGATCTCAGAAGAGATGTAGCGTTGACTCAGAGATTCCCCGATGGTTATGCCGTACAATATGTGTAACAATCATTTGATAAACTCTACCTCAGCCAACGGCTATTGGGAGCACAGTGCCTAATCTCTGGCCAGAAGGAATCCTCGCCAACGCGAAGCTTTGACATTGTACTTAACTATCCGGGTCTAATTACCATCTAGCCCTCTACAATGGTCTTCATATAAGATGCTCTCACGCGGCCGTTGGGAAGGTTTCAATGGTGTTTGCCAATTTGTATGCTCATCTTCTCGTGTCGCTCATGATAGTTTACATTCGTTTCCTCTGGTGGCCACCTGAATCGAAGAGAGATGGACAACACCTGAATACACTATCTATTGCGTTTGCCAAGGCCAATGCCAGCTTCTTTGTCTTGTTTGAGCCATACTAATTCGTTTTATCGGAGGTCGTTATGCTTGATGAATTCACCGATGCGGTGAAGAGGGGCATAGTCACACAGGTCTAGCACAGAACTTAAAAATGGTTTATGAAGAGCATGAAGGTTGTTATCTTGCTTCGTTAAGTATGATTGTAAGTACTGATCAGGTGGTTTTGGCGAGTGATGGAATGGCTGTGGCATTGAGGGCAGTATTTGGGTAATTGAATGGGAAAGTGGAGAGGAAGTGAACTAGAGGAGATGCTCGCCAACATGGTGAAGAAGATGAGTGATCTACTGTGTCATAAATATGATCTACGTCTTGCTCTTTCTATCTCCCAGCCCCCCAGTCGCTGTAGCCGTCTTCTTGATAGCATCGCTCATAAGCTTTCGCGCATCACCGTCTTCTAATACCTTCAACCCAGCCTCCGTCGACCCACCCGGCGTAGCCACCTTCCGCCTCACCTCCTCCGGCTCCTCCCCGCCATCCACCAACGCAGCCACACCACGCATAGCAGCAGCAGCCATCCTCAACGCCTCAGCACGATCAATGCCAAGCTCAACAGCGCCATCAACAGCCCCTTCCAGCATCAGCGAGAAAAAGGCAGGACTGCTCGCACACAGAGTTGCACCAACACCCGCTAACGCGTCCGGCCAGATCTTGACGCTACCCACGCGTAAGAAGAGCGAGTATACGGGATTCAGTGTGCTGGGTGGATACTGCTCATCACCTTCTTGGATGATAAGACTGACGGAATCTCGTACCGCGCTCGCGGTGTTGGGCGTCACTCTGATGATTTGGCATTCTTTCCCGCTGTCATTTTTGGCAGGAGCGTTGGCGCCGTAGATGGCGCTTTTGAGCTTTGCGATCGAGACCCCACCGACGAGACTGACGAGGATTTTCCCTGCCAAGGCATCACGCATGCCCTCTTCGGCGAGTACGTCTTCATATACGTCGGGTTCGACGCCTAAGACGATTATAGCGCCTGCTTTGACGCCGCGGACATTCTCGTTTGCAAGGACGTCTACTTTGCCGGATTTCGCGAATTTTGCTGTTAGTTTGTCGGCGCTTTCTTGCTGGTGCACGCAGGCGGTGAGGGCTGATGGTTGGACGGGGGCTGGTCTTGAGATCTTGGATTCTTCGGGTGGTGGGGCGAAATTGAGAGCGTGGTCTGCGAATGATGAGATGATGCCTTCGAGGATTGATGAACTTAATTTTCCTGATATTGTATGTTAGTTGTATGGAAAGGTTGTGAGACGATTTGTTTGCAAACCACAGCCGAGGAAGGTGATTCCCATCTTTAATGGATCTGCCATTTTGTTTTCAGGTAAATTAATGATCGCATAAAGCTTGCATCAATCTTAAATCTTGAATCTCCTGCACTTGAGGACACTTGGATACTCTCCCCTACATGCGACACTGAAGAGATATGCATATGCCAAGCTTTGACGAAAATCTTGCATCCTGATGAGGAGGAAATTACTTGGCGTCCCCGTCATGGTTATATAATAAGGCCTTGGCTAGTAGTATTGCCTGTTATATTTATTTAGATTATTTATAGTAGTATATATATATAAATTTAGAGTCTAATTAATATTAATTATTATTATTTCTAGGTATATAAGTTTACTTTTAGAATAGTATATCTAATATTAGCTAACTAATCCCCTTTTCTAGTAACTATAATATAATTAGTAAGTTATAGTCTTTTAAGTATTTAAAGTAAGTCTTCTTCCCTCTAGGAAGACTATATTATTATAGAAGTTTCTACCTATTTAATATACTAATAATAGTTATATTTTATATCTCTTTTATTTATATACTTTATATAAATATATTAGTATTATTCTTATAAGTTAAAAGAACTATTTATATACTTAAGTTAAATTATCTATATTAATAATATAAAGAAAAATTATTATTATTTATACTATTTTATTATATAGAAAAACTATTCTTAAATCCTAAAGTAGAGTAATCTACTAGTTATTTAAAATTAAGAAAGACTTAGGGATATTCTAAATACCTATAAATTAGGGAGTTATTACTACTATTAAATTATAAGAAGTTATTATCTAGATATTAAATTAACTATTATATAAATTATTCCTATTATTAGCTAATTACTATCTACTTTTCTTAGTACTTAGTAGCGTAGATATATATAGCGGAACCCCTCTTCTTAATCTAATTTACCCCTATTAGAGAAGTATTTAAAGATAACACTTTATTAATAATAACTATTAAGGGATTATATAGTTAAATATATCCCTATATTATTTTATATACTTATTATAAGTTTAGAAAAATAATTTTAGTATTAATAGTAAAGTCTATTAATTAGTTTTTAAAGTACTTAGAAAGCGCTTTCTCTAGCTAGAGAAATAAAAAGTTATAACTCTTAAAGAGTTACTAGAATTTTAAACGGCTAGCCTAATATTATTATTATTAGGGTTAGAGGTAGTAATACTTATATTAGCTAATATAATAATACTATTAAGAATAAAGACGCTATTTAATAGTATAGGTAGTATAATTAAGTAGCTCTATATATTAAAAGAGGAGCTTCCTAGAGACCTTAATATCCTTATATAGCTTAAGAGGTTTAATATAAGGCTTTAAGGGAAGGCTATTAACTAGTTAACTTATATACTAAAGGTAGCTAAGATCCTTAATAAGGAAGGAATTAATTATAGAAATAAAGAAGATAAAGAGATAGTTATTACCTTACTTAAAGAAGAATTCCTTAGAGAAGCTTAAAATATTAAGTTTAATATTAATATAATAGATTAAATTAAAGCGCTTTATTAGACTTATAATAAGAGCCTAGAGGCTTATTTTAAGTATATAAAACAACTCTTAAAGATAATAGAAGGTAGAGATTAAGTAGAAGAGATAGCCTCTAATATATTAAGTATACTAGAAAAGTATTAGCTTATTAATATAATTTATAAATAGATCTTTAGCCTTATAAACTAGGATTTATAACTTAGAATATTAGAATATAAGTTAAAAATAAATAGATTATTATATAAAGTATTTAAGAAAGCTTAGGTATATATAGAAATCCTATTTATACTTAAGGATTTTATAAAAAAGAACTATTAATAGTATAAGCTAGAGAAATTTAGAGTATTTTATATAATAGTAGTAGTAAATAATAATAATATAGTTTAAGTATTTATATCTATAATAACTAGGCCTTAATATTAGGGCTAAAATAGAATTTTATAGGATATAGTATTTTACTCCTAGAATAATAACTACTTAGGCTAATTAATAGTAAACTTAAATATATACTTTAAATAAGATAAAGGTAATTATAATATAACTAGAGTTCCTCCTAAAATATATAATAACTTATAGCTAATAGTAGCCCTTTTAAAGTAGATAGTAGTACTATTAATAGTAGGTACTAGAAATAGCCTTAGGCTAAATTCTTAGTTTAATCCCTAGTTATTATTAGGGTAGTAACCCCTATAAAATTATAAGACTAGGAATAGATATAACTTATAAGATTTATATAAAAACCCTAGATAATAGGATAGAAACTAAAGGCTACTTATAGGGCTAAGAATTAATTTTTTATAAGGTAGTAGGCTAATATAAATAAGGGATATCTACCTAGAGTTTATTCCTAATAAATTATATAACTAAAAGATATTAGTAAACTTATAAGTAAATAGCTTAAAGTTATAGGAACCTTAGAAGTATAATAGTAAAAAGTTATACCTAAAATATAGTAAACTTAGATATACTAGTCTAGAGTATATGAATCCCCCTTTATTAAGGGAGGAATAGTACTAGATTAGAAAGGAATTAGAAGATTATTAAGTGAAGTAAAAGACTTATAAGGAAATAAAGGAGGTATAAGTTAATCTATTCTATCTCCCTACCTAATATCTTATATAATAAAATATATAATAAAGCTATAATATTAATAATAAGTCTTATTAGGAAGTTATAAGGTAGATATTATTACCTTAAAATAATATTATTTTATACCTTATCTTATTAGGAAAGGTACCAGAAGTTTTAAACCTAAAGATTAAAGAACTAGAAGAAGAGGGGAATTCTTAGATACCCTATTATAATTTAGTATTTAAAGATATTAAGCTAATAGGTTACTTAATAAATTTAAATACTTTAATACTTAAGTAGTTTAATAATAATACTCTTAGAGTATATAATACTTAATTAGGTATAAAGAGAAGGAAGAATAATAAGCTTAAAGAGGAAGGGTTACTACTATTAATAATTAAGGGAAAAACCTAGAGAAAGAGAACTCCTATTAAAAAGATAGGAGTTAAGAAAGAATTATTAATAGTTTATAGGTTAATTAAAAAACCTTAACTAGATATTAATTAGATATTAATAAATATAATAATATTATTACTAATAATTTATATATTATAGATCTTACTATTCTTTAGAAAAGAGTTATAAAGACTTAGTTAGGCCCCTAAGAAAAAGGGGAAAAAGAAAATATTTAAAGACCTAGATATTAATATTAGGGTAATAAAAATATCTATAATATAGTATATTAATAAAAAGAGTAGGTTTATACTCCTAGGGAATAGAAGTATAGGTTTATACTACGCGCTATTAAAGACTTTATAATAATAGTTTTATAAGATTATATATAAGGAGATAATAATATAGGTTATAAATATAATTATTTAGAAGATAAGTAGAAAAAGAATATTTATTCTTATATAATATACTAAGGTAGATTAAGGATCTAATATAATTATTATAAACCTGTTATTAGTATTAATTATAGATTTACCTATCTATTCTATCTTAAAGTTTAGAAGTAAAAGGGTAACTATATTAATAGTAAATAGTAAATATAATAAACTTAGATATTAAATACTTTTCTAGCTTAGTATAACTAGAATTAAGAGGGAGTAATAAGTATTTATCTCCCTTATAAATAATCCTAGTATTATTATCTTACTTAGGCTCCCTTAGCTCTAGTTAATAGATACTAAGATAGATATTATAAAGGGTAAGTTAGATCTAAGTAATATAAAGAAGTATAAGATAGTAAAAAGGATCTATCTTATTAAAATTAAGACTATCCTAATAGTAATAAAAATTACCCTAGAAAAGTATTAGCTTTAAAAGCTAATAGTAGAAGATATTATTAAAGGTAATAAGATTATTAATTTATATACTTCTAGTAATAACTTAGAGAGTCTCTTAGAGGAGTCTAGTAATAAGAGTAGTAATAAAGATTTTAAATTAGAATCTAATAATAGAGTTAAAAAGTTAGGAAACTAGAGTATCTCTAAAATAATATTAAAACCTTAAGGAATAAGGAATAAAGTAGATCTACTTATACCTCCCCTTAGATATTAAAGCCTTAGGAGGAATACTTTAATAAATATATAAATAAAGGTAGAGTATATAATAACTTTTAAGTCTATTATATAAATATTAAAATATAGATAGTATTTTAAGAAATATTAAAATATAAATATATCTCCTAGGATATAGAATATATATATTTACTCTATTAAGATAAGGATAAATATATAAAGAGGTATAGAATTACTCTTATAACTTATAATAATATAGTTTTATATAATAATAAGGGGAATTTAAGGTTCCTTATAAGTTAATAGGTAATCTATTAACTTATTAATTATATAGAAAGTTTTAAATTACTCCTTAAATAGGTAAGAGATAAAGGAATTATACTTAAAAAAGTAATCCCTAGTAATAATACTAAGTTATAACTATTATAACTAATCTAGATATATAAGGATATTAGAGCTAAGGAGGTTAAGGAGATCCTAGTAATTAATCTAATAATATATAGGATTATACCTTATAATAGATTAAAGCTATATAAGGCTCTCTAAAAATATTTTATAAATAATAAAGAATAGTAGTTATAAAAGATAATAGAGTAAGATATAGAAGTAGGTTATTATAAGAGGTATATAATAGTAAATAAAAGGGTATCTTAATAAAATACTAAAGCTATCTTAATTAATAAGGAGGGAAAGGCTAAACTACGCCTAATATTTAATTATTATTTTATATATAAGGATCCGGCGGGATCCTATATAAAATTAGTAGTAAAAGTTTATAATTTACTAGGACTACCTATATATATTATATTCTTTTAAGTAGATATTAAGTATAAATACTAGGTAATATTTATATACCTAGAAGATAGATATTTTCTAGCGTTTAATATCCTAGGGATTAGCTAGTTATAACTAATAAGGATACCTTAAGAGATAAGAACTTTATTATTTATATTTATAAAATTAATAAATATTACCCTTAGGCCTATCCTATTACCTAGTCTAGAGCTATTACTATTATAAAGTAATAGGTTATATAAGTAACTAGAGGTAGTATTTTATATTAATAATATCTTTAATACTTATAACTTATAAGAGAGATAATTTAAATTTCTCTAAGATTACTTCTTCCTAAGGATATTATAGTCTTAATTAAAGCTTTTATTTTTTAAACTTCTACTAGGAATAACTAAGGTTAAGGCCTTAGGTAAGATATATAAGATTAGTAGATATATATAAATTAAGCCGGCGACTACTAAGAAGATAAAGAACTAGCTAAGACCTTAGAAGGTTAATAAAGTTTATAGATTTCTAGGGATATATTAGTCTACTAGGAAATAGACTAAGGGATATATTAAGATAATAAGGCCCCTTTTAAGATTAATAGGTAATATTAAATAGGTATAAAAGGAGTTAGAAAAGCTGTTATTTTAACTAATAAAGAAATTATATACTATTACTAGAGTATTATTCTTATAAGATCTAACATTTAAGATTTATATATTTAGTAATATATTAGGTTTTAATAGAAGTTATTATATAAGGTAATTATAAAATAATAAATAGAGGCTATAATATATAATTTATTTACCTTTAATAAATTAGAAAGGAATTATAATATATATTAAAGAGAGCTAATAGCTATAATCTACTTTAAATAAAAATTCTCTTATATAATAAGGGCTAATAAACCCTTAATAATTTAAATAGATTATAAACTATTAGTAGGCTTTATAAATACTAAATTTTATAAGGATATCTTTACTAGGTAGGTTATAAAGCTTAGATAGCTATATATATAACTTAAATATATTTAAGAGAAGGAGAATATAATTATTAATAGCCTTTCTTAAGTAATTTTTAATAATATAGATTATAAGATAAATAATCTTATAAGAAATTTATTAAAGGAAGTAGAGAAATATTAAGATAATAAGGTATAATTCTAGAAATCTAGAAAGGGTAGATATACCTATATATTAAAGTAACTTAATAAGGAGGATTATATAAAGAGAATTTAGAAGTAAAGAGAGGAGGTAGTTATTTAAACTATTAAGTAGATAATAGTTACTATTACTAATATAAAGGTAGGGCTATCTATCTCTATAATACTAATTATAGTTAATAGGGAAATACTAGATACTCTACCTTAAGGATTTATTATTCTATTTCTAAAGGATTATCCTAAGTTATATAAAGTAGATTATAAGAATAATAATTAATATATAAATATATATTACTTTTATACTTAATAAGAGAAACTAAAGAATCTAAATAAATAAGAGATAAGTACCTTTAAAAAGAAGGCTTTTTAATTTATATTTAATAGTTATATAAATTAATTAGTATATAAGTTTAAAGATTAAAGAACTACGTATATTATAAAGGGAGAGGTAAGTACCCTATTATAAGATATTTATAATAGGAGTAAATATTTCTTTATAAAAATTATTATAAATAAAATCTATAATATTATCTATTAACCTAATATAATAAAGGATATTATATAATATATTAAAGGGTATTTATTATATATAAAATAGGTAAATATAACTAAAATAGTACTACTATTATTAATCTAGATTATAGAGCTATTCTAGCTATTAAGAATAAATTATATTAGACTATTTATTACCCTAAAGAGTAAATAAAAATATATCTTAAATATTATAAATTACTTCTTATAAATAATATTTCTAGAGGTAATAGATTTTATTAATATAGTTATTATTATAAGAGTAATTACTAGACATCTTATAAGGGTATTAATTCCTAATACTATTTATTTTAATAATAGGACTTACTTCCTTAATAAGGAAATATCTAGATTCCTTAAGTCCTAAGGAATTATTATATTAGAAGCTTTAAGTAGAGTAAAATACTTAATTAATATAATAGAAAAGTCTAATAATATCTTAATAAAGTATTTTAAGAAAAGGAGAGAAGATATTTTTAAAGAACCTTAAGATATATCTATTTAAATATTAATAATTAATATTAACTTAAGAACTATTAACTACCTAGGCTATTTACCCCTTAAGATTCTATATAGAATCTAAGTAATAGGAGTATTTAAATAAGATATATAAATTAGTAAATATACTAAAAAGTTAATAATACTTAATTCTAAGGAAATACTACTAGTTATTTAAGAATTTATAATAAAAAGGTTAGATATTAGAGAATTAATTCTCTATTAATTTATTTATATAAAGGACCTAATAAAAAAAAGATATAATAAAGGGATAACTCTTACTAAGTTATTATAATATAATTAATAGGTTATAGAAAATAATATTTAAATTAATAAATTAAAATTATCCCTAAGATAAATAAGGCTATTTATAATAGTAGGTTATATTAATAAATAGGGAACTTTATATAAATTAATTTTAAAGAATAAAAAGGTTATAATTTATATATATTATAATAATTATTTAAAGCTTTATAAGTTATTTTAAGAATATTTAAAATAGTTAAAGGAAAACCCCTTAATTATTCACTTTATAATTTAACCTCTAAATATAAGAAGGTAGAGAAAGATATATATCTAGTAATTATAATTAATCTTACTAATAAGGGGTTAGATAATTACTTACTTATAAATATAAGGGAGAGTATATAAGTAAGCTTATTATATTAGGGCTATTTAATATATAATAGATATATAAATAATTAAAAACCTAATTATTAAAAATTTATAAAACTTCCCTTATAAATAAAATTATTAGGAAATTAAGGTAAGAAAGTCTTTAAAAGGGAATAGTTAATTCTATTAACTTATAAATATAATAAAAGAAAAAAAAGAAATATATAAAGCTCTTAAAGGAGTAAGATAGCTATTAATATTAGCTTTAAGGCCCCTAATCTATTTTTAATTTATTAAGCTTAAGAATAATTAATAAAAAAATTATAAGAAAGTAATTAAGATATTTATTAAGTATTAGGATTAAGAGAAGAGGGGGAGTATAAGCTAGGTAATATATATATTAGCTAATTAACTACTACCTACCTAGAAGGGGGGTAAGGAGGAGGTAAAGTAGGTAGTAAAGGCGGAGGAGGTAGAGAAGAAGGGGGAGGAGGGATATCCTCCCCTTCTTAGTCTTTTACCTAGGAAGGGAAGGACTCTAGGGGGTCCTCTACCCTAGATAAAAAAGGAGGGGGTAAAGATATAAGAGGGGGGCTTAATATAAGAGGCGGAGAATTTATAATTAAATATCTAACCCTAGTAAAGTAAGGAGGAGGAGGAGGAGAATAATAGTAGGAGTAAAGAGCTTTACTTATAAGGTAGGAATAGATAATATTATTTAAAAGAGTTACCCCCCTCTAATAAGTATAAGTATAAGTACCCTCCCTCCTATTAAAGGGGGGATTTAAGATATTATAAGGGGGGGAAGGGGTTATAAGGTAGGTTAGGGGGTTAAATAAGTACTTTATAAGCTTATACTATTATAAGTAATTCTTATAACTATTATTATAAGAATTAATTATATAATTAATATAAGCCTTAATATAACCCCCTACTACTACTTCTATATATTAGGTATATAATAGAGCCTTCCTCCTACTAGCTAGTTAATAGAAGGATTTAGTAAAAATAATAAAAATAATATAAAACCGCGTACTTAAGTAATTTAACTTAACTCCTCCTAAAAATATAACCTATTTATAGGCTTTAGAGGGAGATAATAGTTTATATTTAATTAAATATATATACTTAAATAGCTAATAAGGTAGCTAAGGCGCTTATAAATTATATAATTAAAGAACTATTTATTATTAGCTATTATTAATTAATAGTAGAGAAAATTCCTTAGAGTTAAATAAAGGGAAGAGAAACTTCTTTAAAGGATATAAAAAGGATTACTTATAAAATTAATATTAATATAGATTATAAAATTTGTTATATTAATTATAAGAGTATTAATAGTATATAAGTATATATAAGATAAGGGGATACCTACTATCTCTAAATAATATAATAGTAGTTAAGGAAAGAAGAAAGAAAAGAGGAAAGAAAGTAGGAATCTCTAAGGTTATATTTATTAAGTAGAGTTTAACTCCTAGTATTACTATTAAAGTAATAAATATAAAAATAATAATAATAATAAATTAATTAATAATATCCTAATAAAAGGCTTTAAGGCTTATAAGGTTATACTAGTTATAAGGAATTATATAAAGTTATAATAATTATAATCTCTATTATAATTAATTAATAATTATAGAATATAATATCTTAATAATATTTTAATAATATAATAGAAAGATCCTATAAATATATCCCTTTAATAATAAGATAAGAGTCTTATTCTTTAAAAAATATAGAAGTAAATTAATTTTAATAATATATTTATCCTAGGATTTTATTAGCTACTCTAAAGACCTTATATAAGGTAAATTAAAGTAAGACTTAATAAGAATATAAAGTAAAGAGGACTTTAAAAGAGTCTAATAAAAAGGGTATAAAAGCCCTTATAAAGTATAGAAAGTTATATTAGAATAGTTAAGATAATATTAATAAGTATTCTTAATAAATAGTAGAGAAAATCTACTAAGAATATAAAGAAAAAGGTAGAGAAAGCTTAGATAAGCTAAATTTATAAAAGGCTAAGAAGGTTAAAGTATAATTATACTATTAAGCTTACTATCCTAGTAAGTAATTAAGCTAGTATAACTAGTATATAAAGTATACCTAATAGCTTAAATAGGCTAAGATAGGAATATAATTAAATAGTAAAGTCCTTTAAATAATCTTAGATAAATAATATTAAGAATCTTTAAGTATAAGCGGCTAAGGGAGATATATTAAAACAGGGATATTAATTTAAAAACTAATAAATAGTATAAGATAACTAAATATTTAATAGAGTAAATATATATCTACTAGAAGTATTTTATAAGAGTAGCTAAGTTATTACTCCCTATTTATTATAATTATAAAGGATTTAAATAGTAAGAATTAATATATATTAACTTAATATTTAATAAAGTAGATATATATTTATAATAAAATAGCTAGAAGTAAACTATTAAATTAGGAGCTTAAAAAAAGGATTAAATATATAAATTAATATATTTAAAAAGATATTTAAAGAAGTACTTTTCTTACTAAATCTTATTTAAGGGTCTTTTTAAGTTAATAAATATCTTAATATATTATTAAGTTAATAAATTTTATTAGGGGTTAATTTTATTATAATATATTACTAAGATATCCCTATTATATAACCTTTATAAGAGGCTATTAATAATAGGATATTTAATCCTACTACTTAGGGAAGTAATTAGGAAACCCTTCCTAGTATATAATTATAGATAGTAAGATAGTAATAGTATACTACTTTATAAGGGCGCTATATATATATTCTTTAGAGCTAATAAAGAGGAAATTACTTAGTATCCCTATTATAGTTATATAATAAGGCCTTAGCTAGTAGTATTACTTATTATATTTATTTAGATTATTTATAATAGTATATATATATAGATTTAGAGTCTAATTAATATTAATTATTATTATTTCTAGGTGTACGAGTTTACTTTCAGAACGGTACATCCAGTATTAGTTGACTGATCCCCTTTTCTCATCCACTAAAAAAATGCTTGGCAAACGTTAGCTCCCATGTTTCCGCTGGGCACAACAGATCCTTCTCTGGAGTCGCATCTTGTCAAGCGAATCCCCGGCGGAGACCTGCACTTTCAGAGGCAGCTTGAAGACACTGCTACTAATCTGTCACAGTCATGGCGCCCACCGCAGTATTTGACCCGACAACAAATACTCCTTCAACCAAAAGTACAGACCCTACACCCCTGCAGGCATTCTCACATGGCGGAACATTGCCAGGAATACCGACGTTCACCCATCTAGAAGACAAAAGGCAATGGATCCTTGAACACATGGCATGCGCCTTTCGCGTCTTCGCACGTCACGGCTATACCGAAGGCATGTCTGGGCACATATCCGTCATGGACCCAATCGAAACCGACGCAATGTGGATGAATCCGATCGCTGTACATTTTGGCATGCTAAAAGCATCTGATATGATGCTTATCCGCGTTGAAGACGGAGAGATGATTGGAGGTAATCGTACCAGGCCGGCGAACAAGGCCGGGGTGTTCATACATGCTGCTATTCATAAGGCGAGGCCTGATGTTGGAGCTGTGTGTCACACACATACAATATACGGGAAAGCTTGGTCGGCGTTTGCACGACCGCTGGAGATGCTGAACCAAGACGTCTGCGATCTTTTCCGTGCACACAGCGTCTACGCTCAGTACGGCGGCATCGTTTTGGGCGAGCAAGAGGGTGAGAAAATGGCAGACGCCCTCGGGTCAAGAGGTAAAGGGCTCATACTTATGAACCATGGGCTTTTGACTGTGGGGAAGACGGTCGATGAAGCTGCATTTTTGTTCAGAGTGATGGAGAAGAGTTGCGAGGTGCAATTACTGGCCGAGGCGGCTGCGGCGAATGGTATTGAGAAAAAGTTAATTAGCGATGAAGAGGCAGCTAACAACTTCAAGTTTGCAAGTGAAGCGGTGAGATTTCCTCAGAGTGTTGTAAATGTAGTGTGCTGATCAAGACGCAGAACAGCTTGTACCGTGAGTTTCAACCGGAATATGAGTATGAAGAATATCTCAGTGGGGGTTCCTTTAAACATTGAATGCAATCTATATTTGGATGGATTTGTGTAAATGTTCCTTGAGAGCTACCTTGTTGACTAATCGGCCTCCATTGATAGCTTCCAACTCATGTAAGTCTACCTCGCTGGTGAGCCCCTCCTTCAAGAAACGTCATTGTGCATGAGGGTCCACATGTGTCATAAGTAGACACGGATAGCAGAACTTTCGTTATGACAGCCCTCATCAAACGTTTTTGTCCAGCTTCTGCGTACAGAAAGCACTCCACCCGTCATGGCTTCTTCGAGCCCTATGTCTTCCTTCCTTGGCAGCCCGATCGAAATATGTCTGGTGACCAAAGACTTCAAACGAACCATCACTGGCTTGTCCCAACTTGGGATTGGCCCGTGGCGTATATACACCTTCACTCCCGAGAATACCGCCAACCAAACCTACCGCGGCAAATCCAGCGCTTTCACAATGCGCGTCTGCTTTGCCGACTTGTCACCTTCCATGGTCTATGAAGTCATCCAGCCCATCAGCGGACCGAACATCTTCCAGGAATTCCTGGATCAGCATGGTGAAGGTAGAATCTTCCCCTTGATATCTCGAGCCGAGTTACTTAGCAGAAAGCACCTCTAAGCAGCGCGCAGGAATCCACCACATCGCTTACGACTGCAACAATATCCCTTTCGAGCAAAGACAACAAGGCTTCAAGGAGAAGGGATTCGAAATGTCTCAAGGAGGCAGCTGGATGGGAAAGAACCATTTCGCCTTCTTCGAGACCGAGAAGGAGACGGGAACTTGCTTTGAAACTATTGCATGGGATGATGACTGGATTCTTCCGGAGCCAGACGAGTGGTTTCCTGCACTCACCAGTAGTTAGATGTAGAGTGGTTGCCATTGCATGTCACAGTGGCACGGCGTTCTCCTCGTGACAAGGGCGCTCTCGAGTCATACAATGAGATCGAGGCCTGTAAAGCCCCAGGCTGTCAGCGCTCAGCGTAAAGGCCAGCTACGACGTCACGGCATAGGAGCAGTGGCTTGAGATCTCATAGCAGCCGGTCCCTTGTACAGCTTGCCTCATATTCTCTCTCCTACTGCTTCCTGCCACCTCTCCTTGCCAGTATGTCAGAATCCTTTAATGTAGTCTCATCTGGAGTAAGAGTAGAAACGACATGGCTCGCAGAACCGAAAGTGCTTCATTCTGCAAATAAAGCCATGCTATGAAAGACTCACCATCATCTTGCATCCTACTCTCCTTGACATTCATCTTGTTCATCACCTTCTGCCCGCCGAGAGGAAATCTGCGCTGGAAAAAGTGCGCCGAGAAAGGGCGCCGGGAAGTACCGCCGGTGCGCCGCTCTCCTAGCGTCACACTCGCACACCTAGCGTTTCGTCTCGCTCTCCTAGCGTTTCGCCTCGCTCTCCTAGCGTACCGCCGCACTCCTAGCGTTTCGCTTCGCTCTCCTAGCGTCACGCTCGCGCTGCCGTAGAAAAGTACGCCAGAAGTCCGATGAAATGCGCAGACTTGCATACTAGGTACTAGCAATACAACATGAACCGCTATATTGCAGCACTGTCGCTATCACTACGTAATATCTACAAAATGAGTGTGTTAAAGCTCGTAACACCGACAGTCAAACAAATCCCCCACCATGTACTTCAGTCTCTCACGGTTAAAGGAGATTTCGACAAAAGGAAGGTTCAATAATTGTATGACTGAGATAGAAATTGATCCTCGAAGTGTGCCTTTTTGCAATTCTGGGTCGCTGAAGCTTCGGAGCAATATAGCAGCAGATAGAGAGGAGGCATTACAAGTTACGGTCAGGATCGGCACAACTTGGAGTATGCAAAGTCTCCCCTCCATCTTTTCACGTTAATCACAAACTCTTGGGAATATTTGTGATGGAGTATGGTCAAGGACACTGCCATAGGATCATATGATTAGTCTAGGGCATTGGATGATCATATCTATTGAAGACCTAAAGCACTTCTAATCTATGGTCAGTGGAGAAGCTAAGTGCGAACTTGACAAGGACGACACCGAGGACGAGGATAGGAAGGACAGAGGGGCCTCGGAAACCTCATATAACTTTCTCCAAGACTCTAATCATGAGCTTTTCCCCTAGTCAGGTCGAATGTTGGCCTGTCGATCAAGATGCCGCCACTTCAGTATGAGTTCTCATCGAAGTCCCATCTAAGTCGAGTGTACCGCAAGCTAGTCGTTCCTAAAAAGGATTCACTGAGACAACCATCGAGAAAAAGAAATCTCTACATGCCGAGACCACAAGTCGAAAATCCCTGCCTCACAAAGGTATCCGTCGAATTCAGCGGTACGTTATGCCTAGCCAGCATTTCCTCACACCACATATTGCGCGACCAATCCGTCGTGTAGCTATCAGGCTGCGTTCCCTCCATAGCCGCCTTGTGCAGCTTCCTCCACGCGAAGACGCATTGATGACGCCGATAGTCCCAAGTCACATACAGCATCTCGTATGTGCCAGCCAATACGAGATCCCTATCGACTTCGCGCTGACTCTTGGACTCAAGATACCACTGCCAATCTTTCACTTCGAGGAATTCTACTATGAGTTCGTCGTTGTGGCAGAGGCGTGGTTCCCAAGAGTATGTCATGGGGTTGAAGATGCAGTCGCGGGCTTTGGCTTCTGTGATTGTTTGGCCGCAGTGTTGAGGCGTTGGGGTGTGAGCGTTGTTGGTGATGGTGATGGCTGCGAATTTGCCGATGAGGAAGAATAGGAGGGCAAGCGCAGCTACTTGGCATGTTGTGAGGATAGCGGAGCGTTGCGGTCGATGGCAGAGTCTTTTGGTCGCGCTGGACGTTGCTGTCGGAGCGAATGTCGAGATTTCTCTGTCGTCACTAGATAGCTGTGGTGTTGACTCCTCTGATTGGTTCATATCGCCCATTGTTTTCTTTCTGATTTTCCTATGGCTGATGACTCGTGTAGATAGGAAGGATTGCCAGAAAGAGGATGAATGAAATATAAACAATCTGGAGGTCACATACATAAGTAATCATCGTTTTGCCATCAACACAGGGAGTACGGCCGCTATCAAGATTAGGTGTCGTTCCAAATCTTCCATTCGTTTCATACAAGAAGATAGGTGTTGACATTCGTGGGGTGTCGATATGCATGGGGTATATACATTTCCACTCCGAATCATACTTACCTTCCTGTCCCACCAACTTACAAACATGAGCCCGCAGCGATATCAAGAGGTTTCCCTTAACGATCTCGACCACGACGCAGAGCCCACTCCCGGCCACAACCAGCCCACAAGATTCCACTGGTTGAGAAAGCTCCCACTAACCCCACTCCTCCTCGCCGTCCTCGCCAACCTCTCCCTCCTCATCGGCTACCGCACCACCATCCCCTCCGCCCATCCAAGCCTTTCCCCTCCCACCCCCGTCTTCGGCCTCCACTCCAACCACAGCACCACCTGCGGCGACACCCCCACCACCGCCCGCGCCGCCAACTGCACCTTCGACATCCTAACCTACGCCTGGCAAGCCCCCGCCTGCTACGACCGCGCTCTCGTCGAAGACTTCAGCAACCTCATAACGTGGGAGTTTTTCACCAACGATGTGCAAGATCCGAAGCCGTTGGCTGCGGAAGTGGTGTTGAGGGGAGAGCAGGATGTGAGGGCTTATTGGGAGTTTCATGTTTCGCATTGTCGGTATATGTTCAGACGGCTGCTGAGGGCTGTCAGGGTGGGAGGGGTGGTGGATGGGAAGTTGGGGGGTTATGGGCATGTATGTAGTCCTTTTCTTGCGTTGTGAGGGTTAGGTTGTGGATGGGTTCGAGAAAAGCATTGCTGACGTGGAGACCTCCGCAGACGGTTCACTGTGGTCTCTCGTTGCTGAATTGGGAGAGGGGAGCGAGGGATATCAATACGCTGGCGGAGGTGATCTATCCGGATTGTCCTGCCTGATGATGATTTGTGGTGGCATGAGTACTAGCCTAGCTGGAATATCAGCTATGGACTACTGATGACCTGTGACCATGCGATACATATGTAGCACTCGTAAGCCATGCGAGAATATTCAAACATTACCACACTTTCTCGGCGCACAGTGCGGTACGCTAGGAATGCGAAGCGAGACGCTAGGAGAGCGAGGCGAAACGCTAAGATAGAAAGCGATAGCGATAGAGCTGAAGGTAATACATCATAATTTCAGTTTTCTACAATATATACAGACCTCAGCATGTGCCTCTCTCCCTTGAGCGTACCGAACAACGACTTACGTCTTGTCGTCCTGCAACAGATACCTCGCAGCGTGGTTAACGTGATCATCCGCAAACGTAGACATCAGGAAGTAGCTATGATCATATCCATCCTGAAACCTCAGATTCACCTTCCCCTTTCCCTCAGCCGCCTTGACGAAGTTTTCCGGCAGCAGCTGGCCCTGTTTGTAGAAATTGTCGGCGGTGCCCTTCACAACCATAGGATTAGCTTCAGCCAGGACTACCCGCATGAATGAGAAAAGGTCTGGGTGCAAACATACCACATCGATGAGTATATCCAATGGCGGCCCTGACCAACTCTTCACTAGCTCTGTGGCATCATGTTCCGCCCACTTCGCCTCTTCTCCCTCACCGAAATAGCCTTTAAATGCCTTCTCGCCCCATGGACATTTGCTGGGATTAGCAATAGGCGCGTACGCAGATACAGACTTGTATTTCCCAGGATTCTTCAAGAACTGACATTCTCGGCATCAGCACCTCCCGTTTCCATTCCTCCATCTGCTTCACTCACCAGACTCAACGCTCCATGCCCACCCATACTATGTCCAAAGATGCTAACTCGCTCCCCATCCACCTCCTTGAAATTGTCAAATACGGTCTTCGGCAGCTCAGACGTGATATAGCTGTACATCTTGTAACCTTTTGCCCACGGCGATTTGGTAGCATCGACGTAAAAGCCAGCGCCGGAGCCGAAGTCGTAGTCGTCATCTTCGCCTTGTATTTTGAGCCCACCTGGGTTCCGGATTAGCGGATCCAAACCATTGGCTTGTTCTAGGTTGGAGAGGGTACGTGGACTGGTATCTGGATAAAGCACAGCTATGCCCTTTTCGCTAGCTGCGTGCTGGAAGAATCCTTTCTCGGCACCGTTGTCTCCCGTGCAAGTGAGACCTGCAAGGTATATGAGGAGGGGCACTTTGTGCGACGGATTCTTCAAGGTTTGAGGTGGGAGGAAGAGGTTGAATCCCATTTCGCAATTGGTGGTGGAGGCATTGTGGGTGAGCTTTAGGAGTTTGCCGCCAAAAGAGGCGATGGTTGCTTTTGTTGTCACAGACATCATTAAAACGTTCGAAGATTAGGAAGCCATTCGGTCCTTCTCTCCAGTATTGGTGTGACATTGTTGGTGGAGATGCGGGGATGGTTCCGCCTTCGTCCATAGGGTTCGCGGATGGGACCATGAAGTCCTCCAGAAACCATGCAACTGAGAGGTAGTAAAAGTAGCAGTAAAAAAGTGAGTTTGATTTGAATAAGAGAGTGTAGCTCCACCAAATGCTGATGTCCGCAAAAGTTATGGCGGCGTTGGTATGAGGTATCCGATTATTTTACAAAAGCCAGATTGCTGGGGAAAAAACAAGAAGAAAAAGAGGCTCTTCCAATGCAGCTTTCCAATCCCCTAATCTTACCCCCTGTACTTACAAAAGCGCTACCCAATGCTGCCCGCTTTCATGAAAGGAACACTGGCACGCCATACACCACCGGCGCCGCCCCATTTAGATACTTCAACAAACATGACTCTCGTGCCTGTGCGACTGCCTCATCCAACGAGACCGCACCCTTCTCAACAGCTTTTGGCTCTTCGATATCTCTAACCTTACTCTTACCTCTTTGCTTCGCGCTCTTCTTGATAGGGCCACTGAATTCAGGCGGCTTCGCCTGTCCAAAGAGGCCCCACTTCTCCAAGACCGCATATGAAAACTTATCAATGTCCTTATCTGTAACATCCCAAAGTGTTGCAAGCATAGCTGGGCAGCCAGCATGCATATAATTCATCGGCGTTCCATAGGGTTCGAACTCTCCGGCCTCCGTCAGTGCACCACTACTACAGCCCATCAAAAGAGCCACGGCGCACTTATCGAGCTTTTTGATGGTCCTTGATCGTATGTATTGACCACCGCTGCCGTGACCAAAGTATAATAATATTTCATGATTCTCCAGGCAATCCTTCATCTCGGTCTCAGTTGGCTCTCGTTGAACGATGTTCTCCCACCCAGGAAGGTCCTGCAGTGGCTCTTCAAATCTTGACTGAGTAGCCTTCAGGTCTCCCCCCGGGTTGAGGATCGAAACTCCATTGTTTCGGTTGACATATAATCTGCCGGCTCCAGATGATAGAATGTCCCCACCATTGGCTTTCCTCTGTTGCATTATTCTGTCTCTCAGACATTTGAGCGAGGGTAATCTGGATACGGGTTGGCCGCTCAGGCAAGGCAGCGATTCCCAGGGAAAGCAATGGAGATGCTTGTCCAAAATTAGTATGGTGTGCTGTTCTTCGTTGCTTTCAACCTCGTCTTTGACTGCTTGATGGTAGTGGCGAAGCGCGTCAATCGTCTCGACGGTAATCTAATTATTCGTAAGCCCAGGTTTCGATGCTTTACCTTCAAGAATAGAATTACCGAATCGAAGTCTATCTCATCATAAGCATTACGCTCACCGTTAAATTGCATGATATCGACAACAAAATACAACAAGTCCATTAGCGGCTCTTCCACATCATCAGACTCACTCGGATTGCCAAGACCAACGAAGAGCTCAAGAACACTTTGATCGAGGGTGATGCGGCTGCATTGAGTGCCTCTGCCAGACTTTCGACGGGATGGCAGGTGCTTGTCTAGAATGTTCTGAAGCGACTGATGAAAGCGTGCCAAGAGATTCGAATCCTGGACAGCATGGGAGAAGATGCTTTTGAATCCTCCAAACCAGATACTCTCAATGTTGTGTAGCAAGTCTTTCAGCCTAGCGTCAAGTGCGGTCCGGGCTTCCCACCACTCCGACTTCGCCCCTTTTCCAGACAGATCCTGAGCCCCGTGAGAGGATTGATTGGCACAGAGAACGATTTCTTGCAATTCCTCTCTTCCCTGGTCAAAGCCAAAAATTTCTTCATCAGACTCGAGGGGGTTGTGCCGCGTTAATGGTAGTCTTAAAATGAAGGGGGACTGCCCAGCGCGAATCTTACATATCAACAATTCTTCCCGAGACTCAGTCAAGGTCATGGACATTGTCGTCCAGCTAGAGGGAATGATGTCGATGTATTCGGCTTGAAACGTTGCAAAGTCCAGAGCTGTGTTTGCTCCTATACTGTGATCATACTCAAAGGCGTGTTCTTCTGGCCAGTGGTGGGTGACTTTAGTCACAGACAGGTGTCGTTCGACATCAATAGCTGCAGATTCCCTCACCCTTGAGAGTATTCTACCGATCTCTATGCGTAGGCATTAGCATTGAATTCTCCGTAAGTCCTCTGGAGCTAACGTACCGAGCGTATACACCACGAAAGCAGGATGGAGCGGAGCCTTCGAAGCAGACGAGGTAGCGGACAGTAAGAGGTAGATCTTTCCAAGCGCATCTGTGATCTTGTGCAAAGTCTTCGTGGAGGAAATTTTCCTTGCCAGCATGACTACCTCACACAACTCTCTTTGCGCGAGGTGGAGAATATCTGGTTCAGCTTTACACAGGGAAGGACTTCTCGACTTTCTCTTATATGCTGATGTCTTACCGCGCTGATTTCTTACAGAGGCGCCACGCAAGGTTCTTAGGGGAGCGTGAGGGGTGCTTTGCAGCTGCTTACGATCACCGCCAGCCCTGATGGAAGGATGAGCGATAGTGGACTCTGGTATAACGCAGAATACGGGATCGGCGACGAGCTGCTCCAGTTTCTGGCCGTACCGTATCCGAGACGTGAGCAACGCTTGGGAGACAATCCCACGTTCATCACAGGGGGTACTCAGCGACTCGCTGAGGAGAAGTCCAGCTATTTCGAGATCTCCTTTGTCCAAAGCTGCCGATGCCCGCCCCAACAAAACTTCACCCTTGATGCGCTTCAACGCTGGCACCTCAACACCGGTGATCTCGTCTGCTGAAGAGACTGTAACGTCTTCAGATACGCTCTGTTTTGTCATGGAATTCTTCCTGACAGCAGTGATTCGCGGGTTAGGTTTAGGCTTCGGGACTCTTTTGATCTCTTTAAGCGTCAGCGTACTCAATTGCAGATCGAGGTTCTCCAATATCGTTTGTGCATGAATTAGTGTGTCCATGAAACTCTTCTTCATCAGCTTTCTAACGGTCGTGTCGGCTACATCTAGTGCTGACTGCCCGGCTTGCCATTGTTTCTGTCTTGCATAATGACTAGCAAAGGAAATTTGCAAGGTGGCATAGTCACCACCACGTGGAATCCCAGACAGCATGCTTTCTGCTTGTCGTAAACATTGTAGTCCCTCCTCTGACTGGCCGCCACGAATCATATGCTGCCCTAAGAGCGCCGAATGTTGGCCGTCAAGAGCCTGAGCATGGACTTTGGAAACAATCCTCTGAGCCTGGTCAAGGGAGTAACGAGCTTCAGGGAGCAGTCCATGATGGGCAAAAATAGAGGACAGGTGGATGAAGCCTCTAGATAGCCTCGGTACAATACCCCAGAATGCAGCTCCACACGGTGACGATGGCGAGTGCGGCTCTATTGTGGCGTCGACCGTCTCACATTCAGATATCGCGAGTCCCGATAAGGATTCTGCTATGGCATCATCCCCAGCCTCTTTTCTGGCCGCCTGCGCTGCCACATCTTTCATTTGACTTTTACGCTCCATTATGGCCCACGCTCTCTGGTAGCTCTTCACACAGAGCCGTGCGAGGTAGAGTGCTTTTGGCGAATGGCCTTCCGCAGATGCCAGTAGTGAAAGAAGATAGGCCGCGTCTCCCATCAATTGAGAGCGTTCACTTTGATCTTTAGATCGCAGTCTCTGGTTGTCAACGCTGGTGGCATCTTCTTGGAAAAGCTCCCGTGCTTGGTCCAAATGATCCCTACTGGTCGATATTAGCATGTGGAATATCCGATGGAGCAACTTTAGGAACACTCACCAACGCTTCGGGCTCCCATTGGTGTGGGCAACCTCTGCCTGAACAAGATGGAATCGGAGCCAAAGTTGTGCCGGAACCTTTGAGGTTGCAAGGTATTGTTCGGCTTTACGAAGGACAGCTTCGGCAGCCCCAGAATAACCCACCCTCGAGTATTGTAAGCCTAATTCCATGATCTTGGAGACCAGAGTCAAGCACTGCGTTGACGTCGAAGCCTCGTGAACAGTCACCAAAAGATGGAGAACTGATACCCTCGTCAACCCCAGCCCCTGCATATCCAGATAGCCTGCTAGAAGTTCAAGTTGCGAAAGCCAGTCGGAAATGTCATACACCTGCAACTGTAGGGCATTCCAAGTTGGATTATTATACAGCAATTTCGACCAACTAGCCATCGCTGCCTCTACTTTCCCTACCTCAAGGGTACCGTTAATCAGATTTATAAGGACATCTCGACACACAGTGAGGTGTGGTAAGTATCCAAGGAGGTGCACATCTTGATGGAATTTCGTTAAATCAGCCGGGTGTTGTCTAAGCACTTGCTCACGATTCGCGTCATCCAATGCATAGGGGTCAGCTGAAAGGACGGCTAGCAAGCGAACAATTACACGAAAACGACGCACTGGGTATATTTCTGCTGTGTACAGACCGAGTAATGTCTGAGCTAATGCTGTCATAGCCACCGAGATCATGGGTGTAGTGCCTTGGTCTTGACATATACACAAGAGCGCAATTAATTGCTGCTCCAATAGTACGCCACGCTCGCCATCACAGAGTTTGTCATCATCGTAAAATGAGTCCACTAAGCCACCCTGTTCATTGGCCTTCAGTGCAGCTTTGGGATAGGCCACTAGAATTTGCGAGAGTGGAGCTAACGCGCCATTGTCTTCGAGTGCATATGGCATGGATCGAGTAGTTGCTGCTTCCGCGGCTGTTGAAAGAAGACCATTCCCAATGTGAATTTTTAACGTTTCTTGGTATGTTTCTGTCGCCTTCTTGTAATCTCGTACGCTCTCACAGAGCTGGGCGTACTTCTCAAGCTTTGTTGGCAGACAGCCAGCAGTCCTCTCGCAGGCCGATCCGTTCCGTATGATGTCAATCGACATTTGAAGACTGTAATTCAATGCTCGTTTGTCTGCTGATACCTGCTTTAAGTGCAGATAGCGATACCAATAGGCATTGGACATTGCTACAAAGCGAAATGTAGAAGGCCTAGTTTCGTCCGAAGTTCTTTTCTCACCAATGTCCGCTGCCTCAAGGATTTGAGCGAGTCTCCAGCAATCCTGCAGTCCTCTGTCTAGTTTCAACCATTGATCCGTAGTGGCTTTGGCAGACAAACTTGCCATGGCTGCAACTGATTCTATTACGGAGTACGCAACCTGAGCCGCTAACCCACGCCGCTGCTCACGTCGTGTTATCGTCTTTTCATCCTCCTGTCGACTAGGGGAATTTCCTACATATCGGAGCAGGAACTTGACACAGAGTAAGACGATCTCCGAGCACGTGTCCAAAATGACCGGGGTTCGCATTTTGTCGGAATTGTTTTGCTTATGAGCGTCCTGTACTACAGAAAATGATGATCTTCGTAGACTGGCGACAGTGGTCAGGAGCTCATCCAATTCTGCAGAATCGCCTTGCAAATTCCCAGCCAAGCTATTGGCAGCTGCTTGTAGAGACTCCAAGAGATTCTCGCTCGACCCAGAGCCTGATCCACGAACCATAAGACTTGCTAGCCGGCAATCCAAGATGCACAACCGCGTCTGTGACACACCACATGCTTTCGCGCTTTTGGCACACTTTTTGACCCATCGACTGGCTTCAATATGCTGAGAGTTTTCTTGCGCCATATCGGCAAATACTTGGTATACTGCAAGCAGCATGCCTTCCTGAAACCCCGTAGTTGCCTGAGTAATATCCATAATAAATTCGAAAGCACTCATAGCAAGTTCGTACTTTTCTTTTCCATTCATCTTTGATCGACGATGGAACGTAGCCATGCATCGAGCAAATGGGTTGATTATCTCTGTTGCTACTTCTGTCCGATGACCGGAGATCTTCCACCAGACTGAGCGTACTTGAAAAGCCAAGAACTGGTATTCGAAGGCTGTATGTGGAGCAAGATTATTGCCGGATTTTGAGAGCTTGTAGTCCTCTGCAGAGGATGAGCTTGGACACAAAGCTATCAAAGCCTGTGCGAGAGACTCCAATTGGTGAGCAGCCTTGTCTTGAGAGTTAGGTGACTCTGAGCTGATTTGCTGCTGTATCATATTTACAGGAGAATGTACTACTCCCAATCGTAGATGCTGAAGTGCAGCTTCGGTCAGAGACGCTTCTCGCTTTAGTGCAAGAATCTTCAGGACTTGTAACTGTGTTGTGATAATCAGTGCAAGCAGCAGTCCCTGGGCTTTAAAGGTACTAAATTTGAGCATGTCTACCAAAATCTCGGGCTTAGGTTCGTCCACATCTTCTCTGACTGATGGGAGCATAGTCTTCGTAGCTTTCTGCTCATCTAAGGACCCCGTGGCAGCCTCAAGGCGTCTCTTGAGGATGCGAATTTCCTTTGTAGCAAGATCGTCGAGTCCTAGGGTAATCAATCTCCCAATCAAAGCCGACATGCCCGACTCCAACTGCAGATGAGGCATGGGCGGAGACCCGTTTCGACCCTGAATAGACCGAAGACTAGCAAACGCGATGCGGCTACATTCTGCCTGAGCCCTAATGCCCATAAGCCTTCCGTCAATGGAAACTGCAGAGGAGGATCGTCTTAGATGATCCTTTTTCCGGGGTGTGTTCGCAAGCCTATTGACAGAAATTGGTTGCAAAGGCGTCTGGCTCCGCGATTCAACTCCATTTTTGAAAGAAGCACTCGACGATGTCCTCCGAAGCGGCGCCCTTCTTTTCTGCGAGGGAGGGTTCCTTATAGCCTCTGAAAGCGCTTTCAACGTCGCGTTGACGACCTCGGTAGCGAGAGCAATCCTGTCCTGAATCTGGACTTGAGCATCTGTGTCTTCTGATACCTCTAGTACGTCGACCACGGGCGGTTTCCTAGCTCTTGCGCCTGCTGGACCAATTGGTCTGGCGGAACTCCCTTTGGATTTTGGTCTAGGTGCTTTTGCGTCAGTCTTCTTTGATTGTGTCACTGTCTTCTCCTTTGGAAGGAGAAAGCAGCGCAAAGACTCCACCGTAGCTGGAGTACATGATGCAACAGAAGCTATTGCACGCTGGATATTGACTGCCTGTGCTGGCAGCTCCCTTCTGGTCATCGTAAGAATGCTACTATAAAACTCATGGAACAGCAAGAGAAGCTGACTATCAAAGCCATCTTCAAGCCATACACCAGAGGTAACAATGTTAAACACCAAAACTCTCAGCTTCAACGGCCGGCATAAACAATGCCATGCGCGAAGTCACGTGAATCAAATGCGGAAAGCTTCCACGCTTTTAGAACGTCTTATACGGCGACCTTAATGATGTGCGAATCGCATGATCTTCCAGCTCCAACATGTCCGCGTCTTCCGCATACCGGTGTGTGATTACATCCCGTATTTCCCATAACTTTTCAACAGCAACCCGCCAGTCTAAGCTACCCCCACTCTCAACCTGTTCCCGGTACCAACGATATGCTACCTCCACGGATAATATTCCCCGAGCTGCTCAACCCTCGATATGGCACTCAATCATACCAAAAGCGTTTCGAAAAAGTAACACCCCGCGAGTCCCCGCCAAATCCCCACCCTCAAAAGAATGGAATCCCGCAACGTTCTTCATTTGGATCTTTCTCCTGATTGGATCCAACGGTATTCAGATGCTTACCTTGCGAAACGAGTATTCAACCTTTAGTCGGAAAGCCGACCAAAAGATAGCGCTGCTGAAAGATGTACTCGATAAAGTGCAGCGGGGTGAGCAAGTGGACGTAGAGAAGGTTCTGGGGACAGGAGACGAAAAGCAGGAGCAGGACTGGAAAGATGGTGAGCTGCCTGTCGATACACTCAGGATCTGCCTGTCAACCTTATACAATCTCTAGTCATCACAGATATCGAGCAGGAAGACCTATGGGCATCAAAGGACCGAAGGCGAGAGAGAAGGCGCCTAAAGAAAGAGGAGGCCAAGTCTCGAGCCCCGGAGACAGATGCCCGAATACCTGAGAATATCGACTCCGAGGACCTGAAACCGTCCCCTGATCAAGCCAGGAAAGCTCCCACGTTCTATTGAATCGAGCAATGGCAATCTGCACTCAAAATATTAACACTGAAAAGCTTGGCACCTTAGGGTCAGCTTCGTAAGTCCATTGGAGATGCCAAACTAGATCTAAGATCTGTTGGATCTTATCAGCCTATTTTCGCTGGTCACGGTAGGAGTTATCGAATCTGTCCTCGCTGTGAGAGCTGATCGTTGTACGAAGCAGATCGAGAATTGTCCATATCCGGCTTTGTCGCCTACAGTTGTTGTCAGTCCGTACTGCCCCCACACAGCATACTCTTCGACGAAAATTAGGAGATTACTGAGATCTGGGCACTATAAGGAAGACAATAGCATGGAATGAACAAAGGTATGTAGAGTAGATACGGCAAATAGCTACCGGACAGCCTCGTAGCTGGTCCTATTCGTCTGTTCTGATTTGCATCGTCAACGCAACCTTGATAATTGAAGGAACATACATTGGCCTTACTCCAGAGCTGACCTCGATATCCATCCCAAAATACTATGTACATACACCAGTAGTCGAGTTGCAGACTCCGATCTTTTGTCACCGCTCCCCACCCTTCCCCTTTCCACTCTTCTCTTTCTCCTGCCGTACGCCCTTCGCCTCTCCTTTCACCTCCGCTTCCTGCCCATATCCACTAATCAAATCCATCAAGTTATCCTCTTCTTCCCTGTTATCCTGCGCCTGCAAATCACCCCCTTCACTATCCTCTACATCCACCTCAACATCCCGCGCCTTACTAGCATCCCACCCTCTCCCAAACTTCTCCCTAAATGCCCTGAGCTTCCCCGCCTCATCGGTCTCCATGTTCAGCAGCTTCTGGCTCGAGGGATTCCATAACGGTGTATTGCGCGTATCTTTGGTGGATTTGTAGACAGGGGCGGGTGAGGTAGTGCGGTGGGTGTATGTGCTGCCATCCGAGAGCGTGACCAGTTGTGTGAATGTGTAGGGTCGTTTTGGCCGGCGGAGGAGAGTTGCGTGCCGGCATTGGGAGATAGGGACGGCGGGGAATGGTAGGGAGGCACGACGGAGGGGCGTAGAAAGAGACATGCAGGATGTCTCTAACACTGATGCTCAATAAAGGTGTATTATGTTGGATCTGTTAGTGATGGGGTGGTGTACAGGTCTCAGGATAATCTGAGGCTAGAATAGGAATTTTGGTCTAGAGAAACCCATCTCTTGAAGATCACCCAATTGATCTCCATGAAACACGAATTGATCAACATAAGAGCTTTCCAGGTCTACGTTGAAGATCTAGGTGAACATGACATGAAGCCTTGACCTCGTTGCTTCAGCACCTCCATGGTCTCTCATCATGTCTTCATCCATGCATTCCGCCCAACTCCTGCATCGGTACAGCTTGGTACGAGCTTGCAACTTTCCCGGCTTCCTCTCCGTTCATATAAAATCACCAGCAATGGAGTCAACAGTCAACGTGGGCTGCTCCGTTCGTCGACTCCCGCACCTGCATCAGCCAATGATTCTACCATCTCCGCCAGAGTTCGTACCCTAATGCGCTCAACGCCGCATCCTCTCACTACAATCATATCATACGCACCAAATCCCTCAGGTTCGAACGGTACCACGAGCCATACACCTTACGGCCTTCTTGTATCGTCTTTCAATACGATAGCCCTGGACCCCAAACCGTATGTCTCCTTCAACATCAAGCGCCCCTCAAGGACGTACGACGCTATCAACCAGTCTGGCCTTTTTACCGCGTCATGTATGAGCGATGCCATTGTTGCCCATGCTTTCGTGAAGGATGGGGGTTCCACGGAGGTTTGGGAGCAGATGATTGGTGAGGGGGGGAAGTTGAATGAAGGAAAAGGGGGCGTTTGGTGGATGTCCTGCTCACTGATGAGGAAAAACTGTGTAGAGGTTGGGGACCATGTGATAATCGTTGGAGAGGTGGTGAATGCTGCGGCTTACCGGTCTGGTGAAGGAGAGATGGGCTTGGTCTATGCAGAGGGAAAGTATAGGAAAGTCAATACAGTTTTGGATGTCGACACCTAAGAGTAGCAAACACCTCAGACAAGCAGCATCAGAAATTACGTTTGGGTCTACTTACAGAACGGAGCAATCACCACATCCTATCAGGCTTGCGAATACGTAACGCGGTAGACTGGCAGCTGCAGACTCCCGGCAAGTGCGGAGATATTGGATACCGCCTGAACGTGGATGTACAATTCAAGGTCAGCAGGGAATAGCGGACTTGAATAACACTCACCTCAGAAGTGATATGTCAGCGTTGAATGAAGGTGGTGAGCGAGGACCCGTCCAATAGCTAAGTCAACCAACAAGACTCGTATGTTGGGTGGAGTATATTGCGCTGAAAGAGTACGAGGTAGAGACTATCGGGTCTTTGTTTAGCAGGCGAGAAAAATAGGTTTCTCAATTAAAGAACAAGAACCACCGAAAACACATTTTGGAATACGTCTTCACTCTCAAGTTCTAGCACTGAAGCTTGTGAATCTGAAATACGAGACCACAGATGGCTGGGCAACACCTGCAGCAATGTGTGTTGTTGCGAAACTCATTAGGCTCACTTTTGGGAAAATGAAGCACAAAACTATCTCCATTGACGGTCTGCACACTTCATCACCTCTCACGCTCACTTCACTTTGGTCAAATCGTCAAACCTTCGACCAGCCATATCTCACGTGGTCACGGTTGACGTCCATCATCTGTGAGCCAAGGTGGCACTCCACGCCGTGCAATCGTTCAGCATATCATTAAGGACAGCATGGATGTTTATACCGACGCGGACCCTAATGGGGACTTCTCTTTCGTCCTTGCATCACCGGACGCTGCGGAAATCCTTGTATCATCCAAGGTCCTGAGCATAGGTACGTTTTGTCCAGCACATGTTTCCAGATCTATTCAAAGGTCTGGGGTCCGAAACAAAGCGCGGAAGTTGTCACCTCACACATGGACATTATCACGAAGAACATATTACCGAAAAGGCATTCACTGACGATCTGGATCATTCTCAGCCTCACCCGTGTTCGCAGCATTGTTCAGTCCCAATTTTGCCGAAGCCAACACCGCATCTACGTCGGCCGGACCCTGTCAGATCTCACTGCCCGGCGATGACCCAGAGGCGATGGCCTACGTCTGCCATGTGCTCCACTACCGATCAGACGTCTCTGCCGACATTGCATTCTCTCTTCTTCGGCGAATTGCAGTGGTTTGTAACAAGTACGATCTGGCTACGGCGCTGAAGGGGTGGAGCGCTGCATGGTTGCTCCGGTGGCAAGAAGATCCTGCGGGAGAGCCACACTGGCCCAGTATGTTGGCGATCGCGGCTGTGTTTGCCAATAATCAGGCATTTTATCTCATCTCGGCGAAGCTATTGGCAACCTCCCCAACAAGGTCCTTGACCATCGACCACGACCTCCAAGAGCTCATAAATATGGCTGGTCCGCTAATCGGTAAGCTATCCATCACGTCCTACCACATGGGATGCTGACGGTCTTGTCTCCAGCCCATATCAGCCTCCAACGAACAGTCATCCGACTCCAGTTGCTAAAAGGTATTGAAGACGCTATGCCTGAATTTGAACAGCGACGGACAAACAATCATTTCTTGTGGGCCCTCAGAGGTATTGGACTCTGGCCCTTTTCCCAGATCTTCGATGCACCGACTGCTGGACTCGTGGCAGAAAGAATGCGCAGGTACAACGATACCTGCAAAGAGCCGAACGGCTGTACGTGTAAAGACGAGGCGTTCGAATATCATCTAAGCCAGGGTGCCGCTAAAGCAGAGGGATATATGAAGGGACTATGCCTTGACTGCGTTCGAAAAGGCAAATACACTACCAGCGAAGGCAATTGCCGATCTCGTACTTGCGTGAGCGCTTGAATTTCCGCCCCCCGAGAGCATTTGACAGATTTTGACACCGAGCTGTTGGTGCAAGATCGAGGTTCAATAGCTTTGTACGGTCCTCTCAAGGCAGCAATTCCAGAACTGGATCGCTGTAACAGCCTTCACACATCTCGCGACGCTAGATGGCATATAACAGGACAGGCAGAACAGAGACTATATTGGCCCTAGAAGATATCATTGCGAATACTGAATCGCCAATGGAATCCCCCTGTACTGCGTGCAGCCTTAACAACAATTCCGCGGAGCGATCCCATATTGTAGGCACTTCTGTCATGGTACCTCCTCCCTGCACACCCAACGTGACGCAGCTACCTCCAGCAGCAATGACACAGAGCTCAACCCTCACATTACCCACCACACAATCCCCCCAGCACCATCTCTATCCCAACCGCAGCCCTTTACTCTTCAAAACCCCACGACCCCAACATGAAACCCCCCCCCCCAAACCCAAAAAGCCCAAACGCCAGACAAATCCTCCACTTCCCCCACAACCCTTCCAAACTCCATTATCACTAAACCTTGACACTGGGATTGTAAGAAGCACGATTTCAACGACAGAGATGAGGAAAGTACATGCGGTATACAGAATGCGAGTATCCGGGTTTTAGCAGCAAATTAGTTTGGAGCAGCGGATCCTGTCAAGGGTGGCATGTGGCTATGAGCTTGTCGATTGGGAAGAGAAGGGATAGGGGTGGTGAAAGGGTAGGAAGGGATAGTTTGATCATTCTTAGAGGCCCGGTTGCGATGGGAGGTTGTACGTGCTAGTCCTTGATATTGGTGTTAGCTGGTAGGGCGAGGTATGCAACGATAGAAGCAGTCCATGGGATGAGTCTCAACGGATGTATTGTGGCGGCTTGGGCAATCGGTGTGCGTGACCAGTCGCTTGATATTTGGATGTTTGGGACGAACCCCGAAACTGGAAGGCAAGCGATAGTCATTCAATAGGGGATGGGTGGCCTTGCAGCAGCTCAGTGTACTGTCCTCATATGCTGGGAAATCTTTCATCCAACTACTAGACACGTTCAGGCTCAAAGACCGTTCTCCCCAAAGATTCCGCATGAGAACATGTAGGCATATCAGTGCCTACAGCCTCCTAAGACTTCTACTCACAATTACCATTATGTCATTTAACATTGCCGTGGTAGATCATTGTACGCCATGGAATGCATTGCAATCTTCCTGCAGGCTATGCGAATCTAAATCGAAGGGAGAAGACAATGCCATTCATCTCAGGCTAGCGCCCTTGAACCTCTTAGCAAGCTGGTCGCCATCTGCGCGGAACCCATAATTCGGACTCGGGCGTTTGGGGGGACGCTCACCGCTTTCCCTCAAGACCTCCAAAAGGGTAGCCCAGCCGCCCGTTTCCAGTAGTTGGAAACCATCTGCAAGGTCGTGTGTGCGAGCGACCCGGCAGAGAAGGGCCTCTTCATCCTAGAGTAAGATAAGTTTAGTGTTCGGAAGGGATTAAAGACTGCTAGGGAAAGGCAGCTCACTGGTTGGAGGATACCCATGCTATGGATGAAACAAAGCAGATGGAAATCCGAGACAGACTTAATGCCCTTCTGATTGTCGATCTTGCCGCCGCTCACACCAAGCTGGGTAGCAACGTCCTTCCACTCTTGAGTTTGACCAATAGCACCACGATTCTCGATAACAAAATTTGAGTCGTTGAACATTTGTATTGATTCGGTGGGGAAGCCATGGGTGAGCGTGACGAGAAGATATTCGACTGGGAAGCTAGGCTTTGCATTCTCTTGGACACTAGCTCCATACTCGTTGATCCTCCGGTAGAAAACTTCGGGGATGTACCGAGTACGGCTAGTCGAGCCATCATCATCCTCCTCATCCCTCACAAGCATGACGGAGGGATCCGCTGAGGGTTCAACTATGTCTGCTCTGACCATCTCAACTGCTGAATTTGAGACTTGGTACGCGGTGATTGCTATACCACCATCTTCATCTCCGCTGAGAACGCACGTTACAAAGCTGGACCCAAATCTTCCAGTATCGCTCCATTTCGTAGACTTTGGGTTCCGTGCTTGTAAGCGAGCCGCAAAAGCGATCTCAAGTGAGGATAGGTAGTATGAGTCGATGTGTCGCTTGCAAATGACGGTCCCATCCCCAGCACCAGCATCAACCAGATCGGTAAATATAACCCCAAGTTTTTGTAACCCACACAATCGTGCCATCTCGTCCACATCTTTCTCGTTTTCCCATTCCTGTAGCGTGCAGCCGTCAGGCTCATCTACTTGCGGCGGCTCGTAGATAGCCTCGACCACCGCCTTCGTTCCTAGCGGCACTTCTGTATACTCTTCGTAATGACCGTACAGGAAACCCACCCGCTGCGAGCCAGACGCCCTCCAAAAATCTAGCAAAGAATTGATGATGGACGACGATGCAAATTCAACATGATCCACCATCCGAAAAGGCTGGGCTTGGAGCGTGATGGCGCTTGGCTGACATTTTGTGCAGATACCATCAGGCCAAGGTGGGTGGCCCGACGGGCAATCTTGCTTTACCCTATAGAATGGCTCGCTTAGGGGTGGCATGTACGAAGACTTAAGTTCCGGCTTATTGGTAGCGGAATTGATCTTTCTGAGGTATGAATGGAAAGAAAGATGTTTGATTTTCTTTTCCTCGAGATATGATGGCGCGTAAGGTTCCAGTGGCATGCAATAGTCGCACATTCCCTTCTGACCATGTCTGCACATCTTCTCGTCTTTAAGTCGCGGTATCTTGCCATCTAGCTTGTCTAGACGATTGTCCAGCTCGGATTGCTGCACAGTCTCCCAGGGACTCTTTATGGTGGTTATTGAGGTTGTCTGTGACGGTAGAGCGATAGGAAGGTCTTCGGAAGGTAAAATTGGCAAGCCGTTCAACCGGTTGGAGGAGTTGTGCGGTTGCGATATCGTTGGAACCGAGACTGTAGAGTGGCCATTCATGGGAGGCTGTTCCGAGTATTTGATGAATAACTTATCTCCATGGCTGCAGGTACATCTCAGTATCGAGTTCTATACCTATCATACAGGGGTCCATACTGCAAGCCAACTTTCTGGATGGTCACGCCATTCAGAGTGCTCAAAAGCCTATCTTCACCACCAAATGGCTTGTTTGAAAGGACAAGAGATCGCGAGTCGGTGTCTTTTGGAAGATTATCGAGAATCTAAGGTGGAATTAGTAATGCTCGGCCATCTGCCCAACGTTCCAGATGGCGATACCTGAGAAGTCAGGGAGGAGAAGTCATCGGCAGGATTCACAGACAGCCTGAACTGTCCGTTCTTGCTCTCGAAGCGGAGGAGAATGGTCTTAGAGGGCGGCATGGCGGAGCATGAGAGAATCAAGGTAGACTCAACCACGAAAAGATTGAGAACGGTCCAAGTTGGAAGTTTTGGTGTTGTGATTCCATGTTGAGCGGCGGGTTGCTTGCTATGAGAATGATATCGAAGTTAGTAGAGCTCAAGCTTGGGATTGCGTATCGTCGGCGTTCGGCCAATCTTCGGCCCGACAATGCGGCTCTAGAACTAGAGCCATCGCCAGAAAAGTATGAGGTTTGGGAGAGGTGTTCTTTGACAACAAGCCGCCATATTTGCCATTACTTACTTTGATCCCCATTTGTCTTGAGAAGTCGCTTCTTCGAGCAGAGTCTCAACCAGTCTGTCGAATCAAAATTGAAACGGCGCCGACTCCCACCCTCCTCTTCGTGAGAAGTCCAATACCTAGAGTACATACGGGCAGAATCTGCCAACCCTAACCCATTGCTGCCCACGCCATGGTAGACTGGGTAGGACTCGTAGTACCCTTCGCCTACCTCACTATCCTGGTTGGATCCCTAGCAACATTCTCCTCCCTCTACCGCAAACGAAAAGCCGGTAAGTCCTCCACCTAATTTCTCTCACAGCAGCACATAACTGAAAACCACGCCAGTAAGATCTACCTCGCTAGCCCCATGGTTCGAGCCTCATGTTCAAAGAAACATATATCTCTCCCTTCTCCACCTCGAGCCCGCTCCTGGCCAGGAAAAAGCCACCCCAGTCCCCGATAGCATATTGAAAGCCGCCTTGCTGCAACGTGCATGCGAAGACATCAGACGCATCCTAGCGATACGGGGCCAGAAACAACCGCTGAGTCAATTATTGGCAAGAGGTAGCGTGGGAGATGATTTATGGCAGAGATTTTCAAGAGCTGAGAAGGAGATGGAGGCCGAGTTGCGGGATGTTGTAGAGGAGGTACAATTCGCATCTCCCCCAACTTTCGCAGGGAGAATCGATCTGACAGACGCATATAGGCAAACGCATTAGCAACGAATTGGGGCCAAACTATCTTTCAGTCCGCTAACGAAATGGTCAACAATGCCATCATCCGCGATAAGGTAGCAGAGCTGCAAGCGAAGGGCAAAGCCGATCGCGAGTGGTGGGATAAGGAGAGAGCGAGTATACAGTCAAAGTTCATGCAAGAGCTGGAAGGAGAGAAGCCTGCTAGTGTTCTGAAAGGAGCACCGTCAGGGGCACCCAATAGTGATGAGGATACTGTCTTGGTGGAAGGGGGAGGGCCTGCGGCGTCCGGATCTACAGCTGGGCTGAAGGGAGGGACGAAAAAGAGGAAAGGAAAGAAATAGACTTTGTACATTGGGTAATCCTCAGAGGTTTGACAGGTGTATCGACACTGTTCATATACCCTTTCATACCGTTCACGATCGCCTGCAAGCGCTATTCCTGGCCAGTGATCTAAAAAGGAGGCACTCAAAGGGTATCATTTTCAAAACTGGCGTTGCAAAAGGACGACGGCGCGCTCCTCAACCAGCTTTCCCCGCTACAGCTCTGACCCTAGCATCCACACTCAGACCCATGTCGTTCTCCGTAGGACTATCGCCAGGTTCAAACAATCTCGTGCCCTCTCGTTTAGCTCTGAAGAAAGCTAGCTTCGCAAATCGTCCCAGCTGGGCCCAAAAGTGCCTGCCGGCTTCATGGCCAATCATCCGCTCCAACAGCTCTACCGTGGCAGCTCGAACCTTTGGGTCCGGGTGAAAAAGCCCCAAACTAATATAAAACAAGCCAGCATTGCTCTGAGGGGTCACACACAGTAGCTGACACACTTCATCATACGTCTTCACCGAGGCTGCAAGAGCAAGATAGATGGCAGCACTATCCTCACGACCGAGCTTCAAGCTCCGCAGGCGATCGTGATGATGAGCTAAATCCAGCGAGCGAATCGGCTTCCGCTCCCACATCGCAGCCAGATCCTGGATGAAGGCATAGTAGCTCCGAGTGTTTCGCCACCCCTCGATCCGCCAAACGTTGGCGCTCAGCTCTCGAGCTTTGGTACCGTCATCGGGCCAAACGTAGCCATGACCATGGACGCCATGAGCGCCAGCGTCGGCTTCCGAGGCTCCTATATACAATGCGGAAGCGCCATAGACGGATTCTTCAAAGGCGGCGGCAATGCGAGTGAACCTTATGATATATTCCCGCCATTTCGACCGGATGGCGGGTTCGCCATGACGAGAGCTGATGCTGTGAATGATGGAGTCCATGAAGGCGGTATCGTTTGTGAAGTCGCCATTTGAAGCCAGGGAAGAACCCGCCGATCCGATCCCATTCGAGTTTGGAGCGTAGCCAGGGTTCTGTTGCTGGAAGTATACCAGACCATCTGTCATAGTGGCGTTCTCGATGCGGCTACTGATTTTCATCCGGCCAGTAGGGACATCGCAGAGAAGGTCCCACCATTCGTGGTGGTTGGCAAAGGTCGGATTGGTAACCCCAGCGATGAATCCAGGAACATTGAGCAAGTCGTCTATCTTGGTAAGATCTGTGTACGGGAATGCGTGCCGCGTAAACCCACGCAGTATGCCACCTGATGCGAGCGCGCATGCTGCCAAAACAGCTTCCGCTACTTCACCCGAAGGTCTGTTGTGACCAAGGAAGATGACACGTTTTTGGGTAAGGAGAGCATTAACAAGAACAATTACCGGATGGGTATAGGCGCCACTAGTCGTGAGATGAGGATGCAGAGCGAAGGGTTGGGGTGATGAAGCATGTGGCCCGGAAAATGCTTGAATGAGCTTTATGAGGGAAAAGTCTCCTACAGTCTCCGGTGAGATTCCAGTAGGGACTTTGATCGGAATTGGTATCTGATTATACACAACCTTGGTTTCAAACTCGTGGGTATCCCGTGGGACAATGAATCTTGGTCGATGCCGGACATGATCTGCAGATGCTTTCTCCGATGAATCTGGTGACACTCTACCGTTAGTACTCGATACTTCGGTTATTCCCTGTTGAATCATCTGCTCGAATTTCTCAACGAAAAGGTCTTTGGTATCGCTCGCAAGTAAAATATGTCGTTCGAGCATAGACAATCTGGGCATCAGTGACAAGTCCATGGAGTTGACGGCCTCGTACAGTGATTCTAAGGTTTCAGAATATGGGGATTTGAAATATTCCTCGAGAGCTAATAATAAAAGGGGCTTGCAGTCTGGTCAGCTCTGACCTCCAGCATGGAAGACTGTATCTTGACTACCTTGTATATGTGTAGAAATGGGTGTCTTGTGCATATTGCCATTGCTTTGACCACAGCACCTCTATTGCAATCATCAATCAAAGGTGGACTTATCGAGTTGGTCTCAGGTCCTTACGAACCTTTTCGCTGACGGATCGTGCTTCGTGTTCACTAAATTCAGTACGTATATCAGCGGCGGTCCTCCTCCCCCATCTGCATCATCTTCATCCTCCGCATTATGCGCTTTGGCAGCACTCGTTACATCGTTCGCGTCAGCAGTATGGTCCTGTCCCTCTATTTCCTCATCTTTCCCTGCGTCGCCCTCTTTACTTGAATCATCACCGTCCGCTGGCTCTTCTTCTCCGCTCGAGTCTTTGTGGAGAAAGAATATGGTCCAGTCCTCTTTCCTGTTGTGTACTTGATCGGGTAGCATGAGCTCTGCCAGCATATTCTCATCACCACTGATTGCTCCCGGGTATTGGTGTTCCATAATGGGACCTCGATCAACATGAAATGAAGCAACGAGTATGTATTCCACATGACGCTCGATAGAGTCAGCCGGATATTGCGACTTCAGCTTTCTCTTCGGCTGTGAGACACTGTTGCGTTGGGGTGTTTGCTGCGTCGACGATGAAGTAGAAGGTGTACGAGAGCTACCGGATGACTCACGGCGTGGCAGTCGCGGAAGGTTGCTGGTAAGAGGAGCGCCATTACGGGTGGAAGGGTTCGAAGCTGTGCGAGCAGAAGGGAAGGACGACAACGAAGCTTGGCGATTAGGGATTGCACTGTTTGTACTGCCAGTTGTACCACTTGTCGGAGGTCTATAGGAGAGAATGGTAGTCATGATGGACTTTTAGGATCCCAGCTTCAATGCTCCATCAAGTCATTCAATCACCTGCCCCTGCTCAGAGAAGCTGGGGAAGGAGTAACCGATATGAAGGAAGGAAGAGAACCACAGTTGGTATACATGCTCTCATGGATACTGATGAATCATTGTCGAATTAAGGGGTTTGTTAACCTTGTGTGCCGTATGTCACTCTTCATAATATAAAGTACAACCTTGCACCACGGGGATCGACCGGTCGAGAACGCTGGGGTCAACCGGCGTGCCGGCATAGAACTACTGATAAGGCTGAATTCTCGGAAGATCGACAGGAACCATGTGCGGGAGAGCTAAGAGTAGTGGGTGATTTGTGGATTGTTGACAATCTTCAACAACAACTCTCATTCCATTGCTTCAAGTCTTGTTCCATGGTTTCAATCGTAGCTTAGAACGCACCTATCATCTCAAAACGACCTGCTCATCAGGAACAGGGTAAGACGTAGCTTGGAGAGTGCACACTGAAACTACTATGGTGAATCACTTCGCTCAAAGCCGAATCAAGAACTTCAATACTAAACAAGATCTCCCAGTCTCTCCCACCAACATACAAGCCGTCTCCACTCTCCTACGGCTCCCCAAGAACCTCACCCTTCCGCCGCCCCGAATCTCCTGCATCCCCCTTTCGCCGTCCAGATTCGCCCTCCTCCCCCTCAATAGCAATCCGCCCCACAACCCCAACCCCGAAGGAAACCCACTCACCCCTCCCCTCACACACAAAGTCCATCCACGCCACTCCGCTCACATCCCCAGTGAAACTCCAAACCATCACCACCCCAACCTCAGACACAACAACCTGGACCCCGCGCGGACTTACCCCCTCCCTCCTACCCTCAACCCACTCCCCCCAAACTTCTCCCACTCGCAGCTCCAGCGTCGCCACAGCAATCGCTTACCCCCACCCTCCAACCACCCACACCGCTCGCGCCCCGATCTTATCCAGCGACGCCATCGCCAAACTCCCTCCAACCCGCGTGCGTGAAATGCGCGAAGGCTTCCAAATCCTCGACCGCGACAACGACGGCCTGGTCAATCGCGAAGACGTCATCGACATGCTCAGCCAACTCGGCCAGCCCGCCTCCGCCAGCGATATTGCGCCCTTTTTCCCCCCCGGGGCACCGCAGACGCTACCTCTACCCACATTTCTCGCGACGCTGTCGTCGTTATTGGAGCCGCTGTCGCAGCAGACGGAATTGTTGAATGCGTTTGCGGCCTTTGACGATCATGATTCTGGGGAGATCGATGTGGGGGAGTTAAGGGATGCATTGCTGAATACGGCGCCGGAGGGTGGCGAGAAGGGAGTGAGTGGGAGAGAGGTGGATGAGGTGCTTGGGGGCTTTGTGGGGAGACGGGCATTTGGGAAAGAGAATCTTGGGGGCAAGATTGGAGGTGGGAGTGGGGGACGAGGAGAGGTGTTTAGGTATCGAGAGTGGGTTGGTGGCGTAATGGGCGGAGGGGAGGAGAAGGAGGGGGAGAAGTAGCAAAGAGAAGGCTGGGTTATGAATAGTGTCTTTAGAAGATGAGCTGTACGATGTTCATTGGCTATGATAAGAGTATCAGCGCGAAACTTTTCCCACCCAGCCCAGCAGCCAAAGTCGCCGTCAAAGCCAATGCGAATGCGAATGCGAAAGCAACAGCAATATCTAAAGCGAAAGCAAAAACCCGAGTCTAAAGACTCTTGCGTGAAAGCAAAGACGCCAGGCAAGTAATATACATCAAAGCGACATACCAGCCCTTCATCCATAATCTCATCAATCGTTAGCGGTCCATTTCCCATCCATATGTTCGTGTTAGTGACCAACCTGCGCTTTCATCTCGTCTCCCTCTTCCTAGCCGTCTCAACCTTCTTCAACGCCAACTCTTCCATCTCCTTCTCTACCCTCTCTTTCCGATCCACCACCTCTTTCTCCTCGCTCGCTTCCGCGTCCGCGTCCGCAACGACCTCTTTCATCCCCTCTTCGTCCCTATCAACGGCTCTCAACCATCCCAGTAAACTCTCTAAGCTCTTCTTCCGATGCGCAAACTCGGCCATACACCTTGGACAAACCCTCAGCATGCAGAAAGTACATTTCCAGCACTGTGCTACTGAACTGTCGCCACAGGTCATACAAGGAACGGGGCAGTAGGTATTCGGAGATGGTATGATGGATCTGTGATTCTGATAGCATTTGTAATGGGTGATGGTAAGTGGCGGTGCTGTGATTGGTATGGGTCCTTCTGGAAAGGTCTTGGGGAGATGGATGCGTAAGCCTATGACCGAACTTCTGGCAGTAGTGGAAAGCTCATTGGCGGAGGGCGTTTGAGACGACACGGACGAGATGCGAGATGTCGGCGACAATAAAGGTGGCGAAAGCGTCCGTTCGCGATTCGTCACCACTTCCAGAGGTTTCAATGTGCTTGCATGGGAGGTTACGGGTCGTATGGTATCTGCTAGAGTACTCGATCTTCGGTCCTGCGGTTCGGTGAGTGTACTCCCCCGATGCGACAGGGTGCGTTGCTTGAGATCCACCGTCTCGAAATGCGAATTGTCGAGGTGGAGCACGGTCAGTGACGAGCGACGACGAGGCACTTTCACTTGGACCGTGGAGCCCCGAGGTGAGTAGGTAGCGGCTGGCGGTTTGTTTTCTAGCGGCGGGTCGAGTGATGGCCCAGATGAGTTCTCCTTCTCCCACTGATCATCTAATGTTCGCTGACTTTTCTTGGCTCTGATCGAGAGAGGTTTCCTAGCAATGATCGACGCCTTGTTGCCCATGCTTTCCAATAGAAAAGAGGGGCTATCTTCAAGGACAGTGCGGTGTTTTGCTGGTGATACTGTTGTAGGATGGCTCGATATGTTTGAAATTCCACTCTGATCAGGCGTGAGAGAATTGACACTGGAGCCGGTTGAGCGCACCGATACAGGACCCGAAGGTGCGGCAAGCTCCTGTACGGGCGGTGGTGGAGGTGTGCATTGGTCTCTTAGAGTCCCATATAGTGAATTAGATGGTCTCAGTGTGTGAGTTGGCGCCTGTGAGATGTCTGTTGAAAGTGTAGCAAGCGGGCGACGAGAATTGCGTGCGAGGTCTCTAATTGATGAGATTCCGAATGATCGATTCGAACGCTGTGTGATCAAATTAGGCGTTGACCGACTGAAAGATTGCCGCTGGAGCCATTGCTGAGGAGCATGGATGGCTGAGCTCGCATGAGACGTATGCTCATTGTCCTTTTTCTTGAGGCGTCGTCGCCCCTGCATAGTTTCAGGCGTGTGCCTTCCAGGTCAATTATTCAGAGATTTTCGGCACTTTCGGGAAATAGTACGGATGATGACGCTGAAATATTTAAAAATGGAAGTTGTGAAGCGCAGTGACTGGCAAGAGGAGTGGATAATTAGCCTTTCTTAGAGGAAAATGGGCAACATTTTCTCTCGAAGCAAAAGATGTGCTCTCCTCTACTGCCTCATTAATGCAGCAAATGCAAAGCACAGCCCGCCAAAATAGTGACAGATTATTTTACTTATCATATTCGAATCAACTTCAAAGCGCAGGTCCAATCACACCCTGTTCGACTACATTGGCTTCAATTGTGCCGAGAGCGTACGTATCCCTAGACATATGAGATTTATGCAGAGTCAGACAATATGAAGACGTAATGCTAAGAGAATGAATGACTTGCTCATCTGGTTCACTAGGAGTGTGACGGGCATGACCACTACGTTGCTGTTAGCGGTAGGTAGAGCATGCATCGGGTGTCACGTAGGACATTTAATGATAGAACGAAGATTGGCTAGTGTTGGCTCTGCAGATACCTACGCAGGGATGGAAGCTTAGCTACAACCACGCCCGCTCACTGATTCCATACGGGACTTCTCTTGCCTACCGGGCTCAATTGAGTAGGGTTTCCAACCAGAGGACTAACGGGATCACGCTGACTTCCATTGCCGGAACTACCGCTACCGCTACCACCGCTCCGCTTCCTGCCCCTCTCGCGAATTACCTCGACCGCTCTTGCAGGCATCGGTGGCGCAGGGTCCTCGTCATCAAGGTCAGCGTAGACACTGTTGCTGGAAAGCATTGATGTAGAGCGTGGTCGGCGATCGTTATGCCGTAAGGAGCCGGAGTGGCTGCGAAGACCGCTAGGCTGATCAGGAGAACCGAAAGCAGGGAAGCGGAAGGGCTGTTGTATTGCACGGTAAGGTACGGTGCCTGGAAGATCGCCCTCTGGGGTGAGAGGTCGTTCGAGGGTTGAGTCGTGGATCATTTGCTGCTCATTAAAGGCATTCTCAACCATTTGAGCTTGCTGCCACGTCTGTTGCCTCAAATAGTAACTTTCTGAAATAGCTGCCTGGTAGTTGGTCATCTGATCGTGGCCTCTCTGCTCGTACTGCAATCGTTCAATGTCTCTCGCGACTTGCTCTGAATTCTTGCGCTCCCTCTGATCAAGTCCTTGGCTTGTGGCTGACTCCAGCTTTACGTGCTGTTCGCCGAGCTTAGTCTTTCGGCCAAGTAATCGTTCGCGCTTTTGCTGAGTAGCGATAGCTTCATTTTGCGCAGAAGCCTTCTCACGGTGCGCCGCATTTTTGCTCCCGAAGAAGTCTCCTCTCGTGATCGACTGCTGATTTTTTGCCTCGTCCCATCCAGCCTTCTTCTCCTTGGACACTTTCAAGTCGTTTTCAGGAACACAGCCCAATAACTCAATCTCCTGAGATATGCAATTCACGGCATCATCCGCTTGTCGAGTATGTTGATTCCATTGCAGATGGCGGTTGATATGTGCCTTATCCTCTCCACCCAATTTGGAAATCTTAGAGCTAAAAACGTCAATTTCCTTTTTGAGCGCAGTGAACGCTGCCTTGTTGTCTTTTTTATTTCTTTTCTGGCGCGCCTGGGACTCGTTGAAAGTGGACTCAAAGGCTGAGATTGAATTTTTCAGAGTTGTTGTAGGGTTCTTAGGTGAAGAAGGGCGATGAGCTCGTTGAGGGGGGGCGCTCGAGGATATGTTGTAATCTGAGATAACGTCAGCAAGATCGTCGGAACTGAGCCAAGAATATCTGAATAACCTCTCTCTGCAGCGAGCAAGGGTGATGTGGTCACGATTGCAGAGTACATGACCACACCATCCTCGCTATGAACGAAGCTGCATTTGTAGCTAGAGGACGGCGTAAGGCCATAGACCTCGCCAGTCCACTGCCCATCTGCGCTCTCGTCCATGCCGTTCTTCTTGATTGTCGTCGAAGTCCAGTCAGTGTCATTGATCCGCACGTATAACGGCTTCGAGCGATCGATACCAGCGCTAGCAGTGTTGGTAGACGCCTCGATATCGGTTTCCGTACATTGTGGCTTCTGGAGATAGCTTGTATCGAATCGAAAACATGTCGGTAAGACCTTTGAGATCCAAGCACAAGCATCTTCGGACTGGAACGGAGCACTTCCAAGATTCTTCGTATCAGTAGCACCGGATCCTGAAATTTCCGATTGGTTGTGGGACTGCTCATACTCTCGAAGGACAGTGACCTTCGTGTGGGCAAATGCGGCCCAGAGAGGCTGTTGACCTCTGACGTATGTTCCTTGCTTTCGCTTCTTTTTTCCACTTGATATCTTTTCTCGGTCCTTTGCACTTGCGGACGGCGGTTTCAAGGTTATGTCTGGAGCTTGCACGACAGCTGGCACATTGAGCTCAGACGGAATCTTTGGGCGAACAGGGGACCCAGGAATGGCCTCAGCACCAGTTTTTTTGCTTAGGGAAATTGTTTGGGCATACTCTCGTTTCTGGTACCATCTTCGAGCAACGTGAACCAATCCTTGGACTAATATATGGAGGGCGATAAGTAAACGAAACCAACCGCCTGGCGAATGAGTAGGAATAAAATCGTTTCCAGAAAATGATAAAGGACTTTCAGACACATAAGGTATTGATGATAGAATTGCGGACCAGTCGTAGCCAAACAGTCGTTTCGGTATCCATTGATGACGAGCCACGTGACTGACCGTAACAATGGACATGCAGAGCAGTGTACGATCAGAGCCCCTTTTCTTGCTAGCAGTTCCTCCCCCAAGGGACGTCGCAACCACCGCCTGTGCCAGCTCGATAGAAAGAGTCTTCACCGGCGTCCACATCACAAGCCAAAGTATTAACCCAATAACATCGGTCAACAAGATGGTAGCTAGCGAAGGGGTACCTCCGGAGCCTTGGAAAATCTCATGAAATGTCGTGGGTAGAGAGGAGGCACCGGTTGGAGTAATGAAGGTGAGCACAGCGAATAGCGCATTCGTGACAGTCAGTAACGTTGGAGGCAGGGAGAGCAGGAAGATGAGGATCGCGATCGTATCACCGAGTGGACAAGATCGGAGAATAGTGAGAGCGAGATGCCAGATGGTATTATCGTGAACCATGGGATTCTTTGCGGCGTTGACGTCGATTTTGCGATACGTATGCTCAACGGAGCCGTTGGCATGACTGGTCCCATTAGGCAGAGCATCTAAGATTCTCGTATGGGATTCCAACGGCATCTCCTCGCCCTCCTCCCGTGATTGAGAACCTCCTTTGACGATCGTTGTTGTCCCAGATGTCCGATTATCAGGCGGCAGTATTGTCGATTGCACGGCTGGGGTTGTGACAGGCACGCCGTCGGCTTGGGAGACTCCCTCGGGACTCCCATTGAGATGACCATTCGACCTTTGCTTTGTAATTCTCTTGCCAGGCGCGACGACGCCGTTCTCATGACGGGAGTTGTGCTGATTTCCTTTCTTCAAGGCACGCGGCATAGATGGTGAATCCGCCTACTCCAAGGCTTTCCCGCCTGCTACTCAAACTCGCCGGGTACTCTCATCTATTGCGACAGGAGTTCTGAGGCAAGCGATTGCAGCTGGTAAATACTGGTTTGCAACCCAACCGGTAGTCGTAGGCGGGGAGATGAATAAAATGTTAGGTAGTCGGGAGTCATTGTGGTGCGCCTATAAACGGCCGCGGTTCAATCGGAGTTTCGGGTATCATAAAGTATATTGGATTGACTACATTAAGTAACTTATATTCTACATGCTTGCTTGCCTAAACTGCAATCAACGAATCTTGTCACACTTTCTTTCACGGTCTTACGCTGTTTTCAACCCCTTCGTGCTCCACCTTCCTGCTCGAATGCGGAGACTTCAGACTCATCCGTCCAATGACTTGCAGCGGCCACTGCTTTGAGTTCGGGAGAGACTTGGCTAGGTGATCCTCACGCATATTCCAATAGAATCAATAATGCAGATCAATTTTTGGCACTCTTGTAACAAAGAAGGTTCGGACACTTGCGGAAGGGAAGCACGCTCCCACACTCCGAGACTCTGTAGAATAGGGACTTGCGATAGCTAGGCGGGAGGAGGTTTCACACCACATAGACCTAGAAGCGAGTGTCACCTCGTGAAGGCAATACCCATACTCCGTAAACGACTATACAACATGATATTGAGCTCCAGCGACAACTGGAGGTCACGTGCAAATAAAGTATAGACCAATGCCGGCAATCGCAACATCTGCACAAGCTGACGCAGTCAATGCCTTAAGCATTTCATACATAGTGTGGGGCAGCAATGCCAAGGTATTGGAGGGATCAATGGGGTACCGCTAAGGAACGTTATCCGCTTGAATAGAACCCTCTTGGCTTGGAGAGCGTCTTGTTATGGATATTGAGCTGAAATCCTTGAAGAAGTACAGGAATGTTACACTCCTGGGCTGAGGTAGACAGTATATATACATGAAAGATGGCAGATGAATGTGCCGGATGGTAAGGGGGTAATGGTTTCCAAGCGTCTGACTTCCTCGCCCTGGTCGACGCATCGTAAGGCGTAAAGAATCTACTCCAGCCGTTGCTATTACATGCTAACATGAGTCTGTCAACCAACTCTTTTCACAAGCAGCTGGGCTTGATGCCTGTACCGGTCATGGTCATTGGCTCAAAATCGTCAGATCCTTGGTCGAAGGACTGATCGTATGAGATTCAGGCATTTGGTATTCGATATCGTATGCCCTGAGAACACGCGTATGTGGGCAAATGGTTGCAGGGATGCTAGTAGCTGCTCGGTCGTGAACGCAAAGGACCATGACGGTGATGAGACCGGTAGTGATAGTGGAGGCAATGGTACTGGCGATTGGCAATATGAGAAGGGTTTCGACTGATTGATATCCTGGTGCCCTATAAATACCATTTTCTACTTCGAGACTCGGAACCTACTCAGCTGTGATAGTGTGGCTTCAGAAACACAATATTGGGAGCTGACCTCGATGAACAACTTAGACTCGACCGCGCTCGTGATAGTCAATCACATACCCAAATTACAGTCTCAGGTCATAAATCGATCAATTAGAGGATCTGTGTTTGACATCCGGACTGTTGTATGTATATCGAACAGCATAGCCCTTACGGTAGTTGCACGACCTGTAAGATCTGAAGACAGCGTGGTACCCAAATTCTATGACGGAATTTTGATGACAATTCTACCCTCGACCTGGTATGCCGCGAGTTCTCTCAGCACATCGTCCAAGTCCTCGAATGCTCTGACCTGAACAACAGGCTTTACTTTCCCCTGCACCGCCATCTCCAAAAGCTCCTCCAAGTGTTCTGGCGTACCGACACTGGAACCCACAATCCTCAATGCCCTCTTCAGCAGCTCAAACGGACTCACAGTTAGGTTGTCCGTTACCAAACCGACGCAGACTAAAGTGCCGCAATTTCGCAGTAGTCGAAAAGATTGTGCGTAGGCAGCTGGTCCGGCTGTACAAATAACGGCATGAGCGCCATACCCATTGGTCAGCTCTTTGACTCGGGTTTCAACGTCATCGGATTTGAAGTCCAAGAATGAGGTAGCGCCCAGCTTCAAACATAGATTTCGTTTCTGTTCTCCTGTATCGATTGCAATGACCTTCAGGCCCTTCTCCCTCGCGATTTGCACACCAAGATGACCCAAGCCTCCACCAGCTCCAGTCAGTACCAACCACTCTCCTTCCTTGAGGCCTGCTCGTGAGATCGACCCATACATCGATAAACCAGCACACAACAGGGGCGCCGCGACTACATCGTCGAGCGCATCAGGAATTATGGTCAGTCCTTCGACTGGAGAGAGTGTGTATTGCTGAAAGGTGCCAGGAACATCTCGGCCGGAGTTGTGCTGGTTGGGACACGCAGTGACATCCACAGCACAGATCTCGCATTGCTTGCAATAGGTGTGGAGCCACTTCACACCTACACGCTTCTGTAGAAGGTCGTGGGGAACATTAGTCCCCAGTTTGACAACGTGACCCACCCCTTCGTGACCACCGATATCAGCGGTCATTGGAGTATTACCAAAAATATGGAGGACATCCGAATGGCATACACCACTGCAAGACAGTTTGATGAGGACCTCACAGGTTCCAGGTTCAGGGATTGGAATGTCATTGCGGATTTTTATACGTGCATCAGGGCCACGTTGATCTACCCAGGCTCCTGATTGTGTGTCCCTTGCTTCAGCCATAATCGCCGTATAAAGTGATCTGGGGCGCGGCCAGCTGTTGACGATATAGTATACATCTTTTGCGAAGTCATAAGAGGGGGGAAAGTAAGCACTTAGGATGAAGGAAGGAGGATTGTCTTTCACGTGACACTTCCGTTATCGGTATCCCCACTAGAATAACCCTAATCGCCCAATTGCTTCGTTTCTGTTTCGGACCCGGTCTAATGCCTCCTTCAGGACTTCATACTTCCTTCCTAGCGCTCACCACTTTACGACATACTCGTTCATGTCTTCAGACATCACAATTACGCTCAAAGTCCATTTCCGCCACCTCCAATGACCTTGTTGATGCCGCCGTCACAGCAACCCTCCCATCCCGATGGCTCTCCGACCTCAAACAGCGCATTGGCTACTGCATAAACTTCGGTCTCGGTCATGAACAAACCATCGAGGCTGGAGCTATATCAAAAGTTCTGGCGCAAGATTGGAGGGAGCTGCTCGCAGGGAGCGAGGGATTCTTGACGGGAAGGGGCAGGGCAGGATTTGAAGGTAGGGAGGTGGTTTGGGGCGAGATGGTAAGCTATACAGGGCTGTGACACACCATATGATGGAAATTTAAGAGAGAGAAGACGTATAGAAACCAGCTGACATGGGCTGTGGGTATGAGTAGGACGTCATGGTGAGCCCTCCCTTCTTGTTCCATACCAGCCTGCGTTGCTTCAATGATGGCCACTCAATCTGAAAGCCAATCCTGCCATCCGTAATTTGCTCAAGATCTGAGTGACTACTATCTTCCCAATATACTCTGCATCACCCTGCTCGCTCCTCCAAAACTTTCCTACCAAAATATTTCAATCACCCATAAACCTGCCTCAAGCATTCAATATATCAAAAACACCCTAACCTCTCCAAAGGGTACCCAACCACCACCATCCACTCCTCGCCCATCTCTCTAACAACCCACCAAAGGCCACGTAAACAACGTAGCCTACATCCGCTACGCCGAATCCGGCCGCATAAACTGGGCCCAAAACTTCGCCCACCACATCGACCCCCAGCACAAAAAAGAATGGTCCGACCTCTGGACACCGAAAGGCGACGGCCTCATCCTGCGAAGCATGAAAACCGACTATAAATTCGTAAATCCCCCTCCCCCTCCTCAAAAATCCCCTATTCCCCCTTTTCCCAGCCAGACCAAACATACTAACCCCCCCCTCCAGCCACTAACCTACCCCGACCGCATCTCCGTCTACCACAAACTGCGCTCCCACCCAACCCCCTCCACCACAAACTTCATCCTCGACGTCCTCATCCTCTCCGAGCGGCATCAGCGGCCCGCCGCACGGTGTGTAGAGGATATCGTCATGTACGATTATCGGCGTGGGGAGAAGGTGCCCTTGCGACCGTTTATGGTGGAGAGGTTTTGCGAGACGTTTCGGCTGCAGGAGGAGGCGGGGAAGAGGAATGGGAGGAGGCGGGGAAGAGGAATGGGAGGAGGGTGGGGGAGTTGGTGCGGAGGGTGGAGAGGTTGGAGCGGGGGAGTTGGGGGAGGGAGGGGGCGGTGGAGGATTTTGGTGGTGGTGGGGAGGGGTGATGGGGGTAAGGTGGTAGGGTATGGGAGGTTCGAGGTATCTCTTTCCTAGGGTGAGTGTGAGTGTGAGTGTCTGTGAGTGGAATTACTTTGGAGGCGCAGCTTTTGAAATCTTCTTAGGTTAAGACGCCGACATTGATGATAGGAAATGGACTGGGCTGGAGACTTCTTGCCGTCACAAGGGAGATCTTTATGGTGATCCATGTGAGCATATCAAGACAAACGAAACAATGTCAGACCACGAGGAAGGTAAAGGCGGCTTGTGAAAGCAAAAAGTATGCGCTCGCTTGCTATTATGCAAAAAGTGTCATACGATCTTCGTGAAACGCCACGCTCAAACATGCAAGCATAGACCGCCCCTTTCCATATAAGAACCTACACTCATAAGCAAGCGCTCTTATTCAAATTCCACCCTCTTCACCTCCCTCGCCTGCCTTAACTGCGCCCGCTCGGCCCTTCGTCGCCGTCGGTTATTGGCATAGTCTGCACTCGCCTCGGTCGTATTCCCATCATATGTACCGGGACTGCCAACACTCATCGCTCCCGGCGGCCTCAGCCCGGACGAGCTCTCGGGAATCGGTGGCGGGGCTGGCACGTTGGGAAACACGTTTGGATTGCTCTGGGCTTGGGCTAGGTTTCGCGCTTCGGCAAGCCTCTCACTCTCTATCCTCATTGCTTCTGCTTGCTGTCGTTCTGCCATCTGATTTCTCCGGAAGCGCTCTGTAGTACCGTCCGTGCCGCTTAAGCTGCTGACGCTGTCACCTCTACGCCGATTCGGCGAATCTCGCGAAGCCCGGCGCGCTTCTCGTTCAGCTGCGGCTTCAGCTTCGGGAAGACGTCGGAGAGTGACATGTCGGCCACCGTCATGCAACTTGACTTTGACGCTGACTGGAGTCGAAGCAGCCTTGCTTTCCTCACCTCCACTGGCTGATTGACGGCGATTGGACCGATCTCGTCGACGTGAAGATGCTTCAGCAGCTGCAAGATCTACCTGACTCTCCTGCCGATCACGTGATCGACGACGACGACCCCCCATTTCAGCAGCCGCAAGTCCAGCAGCTCCGCCTGCGAGGCCCGCTGCTGCTGCATCCTGACCCGAACGATGGCGCCAGTGATTTCTGCCATCATCACCAATGTAAACCTCCGAGCCTGAAGATTGATCGTGAAAGAGACCACCATGTCGATCTGGCGGTATCTCCGGCATTAGGATCTGTCCATTACGCGGGATACCGCCAAGTGGAAGCTCTTCCACCGTAGATCGGTTACGGCCATGACCAGCCAATGCTGCCCCGCCTACAGCCCCAGCGCCTGCACCACCGGTAGGATACTGGCCGGCTGGGATAGGAGGGATGCCATGAGAGGCACCAGGGTGGCCACCAATGGAGCTCGTATCGCTAGTCAGTGTTGACTCTCCGGGCGGATGCCGGCGAGGAAGGCGGCCGTCTCCCGTAAGTCGGTTGCCGTGCGTTCGAGCATATTGCTCGTCTTCAAGCCGCCGATCCTCATTACGTGATTTACGTCGATTCCAGATACTGCGGGCCAAACCCACTGCCCCGAGAGTTGCAAGACCGTCTCGTAAACCATGGCTTTGTCTCCGTTGGCCACTGGCGCTTCTAAGGCTTGAGTGGGTGTACGATGATACACTTTCCAAACGTTGAAGCGGCGGACGTCCTGCAGTCGGCAAAGGCTGATTGAGAGGATGCTGGTTTGCGGGAAGAGGTTGGTTGAGAGGGATAGGGCCACCCGGTGGAGGCTGACCAGCTGGACCGTCATATCTGCCGTCGTTGAATCTGCCGTCATTCATCGCAGCGCCCCCTCCCAGTGGAGCATCGTAATCGCTATCGCGGTCCCGATATCGTCGATCGAAGTATCTTTCGACTAGTCCTGCCAGCCCAATAGGCGCTGCGATCCTTAGTAGCCGGTCTTCCCAGATTCCATCTCTACCTGGATCGTGGCCATATTGTGAGTACTTTTCATTTTCAACATAGGAGCCGGAAGGCCGGTGAGATCCAACAACCTCTAGACCATCCCCTTCACGTCTTGCTCTTGAACCTCGTATTCGATCAATGAGCCAGTAAGCACCTGCACCAGCTAATGCGCCTTTCACCACATTTCCTGATCGTCCGCCTGATGTTCGCCTCTGCCGTCGATCGTCCACAACACTCCCAGTACCATAGCTGTACCGACTGTCGTAATCGCTTCCACCTCGCCGTTCTTGGAGGTAGGACAGTATGAAGTAAATCAGGAGCAGCGCAAAAACAGCCAATGCATATAATACAAACAATGCAACAGGGGATCCGTAAAGTGTGAGTCCTAGGGGTATCTGTGCGAGTCCTAGAAGAGCAATCATGCGGCCAATCCAATGGTGAAACTATCGTTGTCAGTGACTGCTTTCGTGGTCGAGATAATGCCAAAGCATACCATAACTTTCAATGGTTCATAAATTCTTCTCTTCATTTTCTCCTTCCGATGAACCCACCAACCTCCGATAGCCTGTAACCATATCAAAACATAGATTGCCAGCCCAATGCCATGATGTGGGTTCGTCAGGCTCCTCCTCGGTCCGACAGCGAACCAGCCTAGTACAAAGACGACGGTTGATAGTAGTACCGTCAATATTTGCAGCCATATGTGATATCTCAATGCCATTCGAGGGTTGCGGCCATAGAATCGTACTATCATGATGGCAGAAGGAATGATGAGAAGGAAGGTGATTGCCGCAATGATTCCATGGGCTCGGATTAAATTGTGATATTGAGGCAATTCTCGGAAACGGTTACCCATGCCTATCGTACATCAGAAACGGTTCCACGTGGGATTGGGATGTGCATGTGGCATACCGTTGTACTGGGTTGTGGCTAAGTTGAACCCTACCAGATTAGGAAGCAGGAATGTATTTTTCGTAGCGTCCCATGTTCCATCGCCGACACTCATTGTACCGGAGGTGTACGAGCTGCTGCCGGCTGGAGCCAGCTGTGGAGATGGTGACATGGTGCTTAGCTACAGGTAGGTCCGCCTAGTGACCAGAGGTCTAGGGATCCCTTGTATCTGCGGTAATTCCATGCGACAGCTCAGATAATGTGTTTCCTAGCGAATGTATGATATGTGGGGAGAGCAGCTGGAAAGTGGACGTCGGTGAGGAAAGTTGGCACAATGTTACTATCCTGTTGTGTAGGTAAGATATCAATCTGAGTCTTCGACCGCAAGTGAGTTGGTTCTGGCTTGCTTTTTACGATAAGATGTTTCTTGACTAGCTCAGGATTCTCTTGATTTCAGGATCTACCGAGTCTTGGAACAGCTTTCCCTTGTTGCTGATCGCCACTGCCGTAGCAACGGGACTAAATCAACATCCCTCGATCCTCGTGCCAAGTCTCCTTATCGATTAGATACTTCTAGCGCCCTAGTTAAAAGAGTCTCAGGATAGTGTGGACAACTAAGGCTTAGCCTTTTTGTCTGTGCTGCGAAAGTCCAACATAGAATATGTACTGGAAAAAGCTGCTTTCACGTCCGAAGCAAATTTGTTTATTATTGGCTACCGAGAGACCAAATCCACCCGATTCCCTATTCTATTCTGTATAATCATATCCATACCTTGCGCGCACATACTATGGACATTTGCTAAGGATGGTAGGCGAAGAACCTGGCTGCGATGACCTAACAACAATAATGGGAACGGCCGCGTCTCGGTTGTTTTTACTCTCGTTCCAGGTCTTCAGCACGAACGATTTCTGGGCTTCCCTACAACACACCCTATGACACGTTGTGCATAGCAGTTCGCCATATTAGCGATACAGAGGTCGACCTACGTTTTATGTGTGCACTGCCTGTCCCAAAGCGCAATTGCTCATGCAACCAAGTGGACATGCTTTTATGAGCGTAGTGGGGCATATGCCACAGGGAAGCAAGATGGGAGACACAAGAGCTTCAACGACATCACCAACAGTTTTCATCCTTTGATGTCTACAAGACTACCGAGTAGGAAGCTTCAAATTCGAGAACACCGAAGCGCCAGAAGCAGTTAGTCACCGATCCCGGCCTTCAACCGCCACTAATTATGCACCTACTTAGAATATACACAAGCTGGCCGGATCACCCCTAGCTTGTCCAATCAAGTCCCGTTAGCTGCTCATCCCCGCTGTCGACCATGGCAGCTCAGCGGCTACCAAGCCTACCATTGAGCTCCAGTCGCTCATTGGTGCTGACTTCGAAGCCCATATCCTGCAGTCTTCCCAACTTCAAAGCGGGCGACGAGTTCCTGTCCCTTCACTCCATTGCCTCACCTTCGCACTCTATTCCGATCAACAGCACTCACGGTGGATCCGTAGACGACAGTGCTGGAAAGCTGAGACTTGAGCGCTCATTACACAGCCTTTCGTTATGGAAATTTTATCTTGCTTCTCCTCAATCCCACGCAAATGGCGCGCACCACAAGTCCTTGTCGGTCTCTTCGTATGCGAGCTTCTTTTCAGTATCGCTGCTCTCGCTCTCTTCGGCATTGCGCATCCAAACCTATATCGCACTCGATTCTGGCAGGAGGGGTCGGATCATGGATGGAACAGCAACCCAAATCAGATAATATACGCATACGCAAATTACAAACCGATTAGTGCGCCAGTACCATGGAGTCAATTGTTTGCTCCCTCCAACTACAAGCTTGTATGAGACTTAAAGACTTACAGCCTGCAGCACTACGGACTTCAACGTCGTAATTGCCGTGCTCTCGGTCTTCCTCCTCCTATGCAAGGGCATTATGTTCATCTGCTCTGTCTTTCATCCTCTTATATCCCTCATCGTCCACGCTGCCCTCGTTGCATTGTGGGCCGTTAGCATCCACAATCAAGCGGCGCCTGATATGAGCGATCCCAAGCACCCACAACCGGGAGCGCCATGGTACATAACCAAGAGCTGTGGGCCACCAGTAAGCCCGAGTCTGTTAGGATACTGCAAGCAAGCAAAGGCAGCATTTGCAGTAACGATCCTGATGTGGTTCGTACAATCATCCCAATACTTCGATATACTACTGACCAATCATGTATTATAGTACCCTATTCGCCACATATCTCGTCCTCACACTCATCACCCTTTATCCCAATAAGTCTTTCCGATCCGCGCGCAGCTCAAAGGTTAGCGACAGAGAGGTAGCTTTCCAGCCTTATGACATGTTGGAGATGCCGCGAACGCCTGGGACGAGTGGGGGACTAATGAGTCCAACGACACCAAGGACGAAGGCCTTCAATACCCTTGAAGGTCACGGGAAGGCGCCTGTCAGGCAGGGCAACAAAGGAATACCCCTCCGACATCATATTGGAATGGGGGAGGAGACATATCAGGGTCCAATTAGGGCGTAGAAAAGATATGATACATGAAGGAGTTCCGGTCCAGAGGCGGTGAATTGTTCTTCTGGCGATCAGGCGTTAGACTTGTTTTTCATGCCCTCAATAGGCCATACGAGTAAAGGCTTTCTTTTAAGTATTCCAGCTTTGAGACTAGATCAGAAAAACCTATACTTTTGGATCAAGCTGCAACAAGTGACCTCTCCGGAGCAAGCATGCCACATACCCTGATTCGAATGTAAGCGGAGCTAACATGGTGAGGTGGATGGATATTTGCCAAGCCTCTTTACGCCAGTCGCGTCCGACGCGAATTCGATCTAGATGTTGTATTTATACACAATTTCACCTTGAACAAACTTTGCTATTGAAGGACTCCTCTACATCCCTACGTCCTGTGCCGTACCCGCAAAATGGAGACGAAGATGGAGTCATTCGAAAGAATATATCTAGATCTTTCCAAACAACCGGGGAAGTGCCGCATAGCGGAATCTGGAGTGGGCTGGAAACCCTCAGGCGGGGGTGATACTTGGACATTGGACAAAAATGAAGTGGGCGGGGCACAATGGAGCCGTGCAGCTAAAGGACACGAGCTGAGGATATTCTCACGGACAAAAGGCATTATCCAGCTCGATGGATATGATCAAGAAGTGAGTGCAGCCAATCTTTTTGTATTGGACCAGCTCTGGACTCACTGTTCAAGGATTTCGATCGCCTCACCAAAGCCTTCAAGCTCTTTTATGGTATCAATATCGAAAGCAAGGAGCATGCATTGCGGGGTTGGAATTGGGGGAAGGGTGAATTCGGAAAGCAAGAGCTTGCATTCAACGTTCAGAATCGGCCAGCCTTTGAACTACCATACTCTGAAATATCGAACACGAACCTAGCGGGGAAAAACGAAGTGGCAGTCGAATTCTCATTACCAGCAGGTGGCGCTGAAACGGGCACAAACGGGCATTTTGGGGGTGCACGGGGTAGAGGGCGCAAAGCTGGCGCAGCAAAAGATCAATTAGTGGAGATGAGGTTCTACATTCCTGGGACTGTCACCAAGAAAGGAAAGGACGAGGATGGAGAAGACAAAAGTGTTCACGGATCGGACGCCGAAGAACAGAATGCTGCCAGTCTGTTCTACGATACTCTGATGGACAGGGCAGAGATTGGAGAGGTTGCCGGAGACACTTTCGCTACGTTTTTGGATGTGCTACATCTCACACCGAGGTACGTACCTTCCGCATGGTATTTTCTCAGAGATCTGGGATTAACAACGGTACAGAGGGCGGTTCGATGTCGATATGTACGAGAATTCATTTCGATTGCGCGGGAAAACCTATGATTACAAGATCCAGTACGAGCACATCAAGAAGTTCATGCTCCTGCCCAAGCCAGACGATATGCATACCCTCATTACAATCGGCCTGGATCCCCCATTAAGGCAGGGTCAGACAAGATATCCATTCCTGGTAATGCAGTTCAAGCGCGAAGAGGAGGTGATTATCGAGCTTAACATGACTGAGTAAGTTCCGAGTACACGGGTCTTCCAAGCTTTGCACTAACGGATGGGTGAACAGTGAGATGCTAGAAGGCAAGTATAAAGGCAAATTAAATCCTAGATACGAGGAGCCGCAACACTCGGTCGTTGCCCAAGTCTTCCGTGGTCTGGCTGGGAAGAAGGTCGTCACTCCTTCAAAAGACTTCAGCAGTCATCACCAACAATCCGGCGTGAAGTGTAGCATCAAAGCCAACGAAGGCCATCTCTTTTGCTTGGACAAAAGCTTCATGTTTGTACCGAAGCCGGCTACGTACATTTCTTTCGACACTATATCCGTCATCGTCATGTCTCGAGTCGGCGGTGCCGTATCAGCGAGCCGAACATTCGACATTACTGTCATGACGAAGAATGGCGGTACCGAGCATCAATTCAGCAATATCAATCGGTATGTTCTTTACGCTTTACGTCTGATCCAACTAATGAATCCCCTTAGGGAAGAACAAAAGCCGCTGGAAGACTTTTTCCAGGCCAAAAACCTAAAAGTCCGCAACGAGATGTTAGAAGACGTAAGTCAACCCAATGGACCCCCCTACCTCTCTACTCCCCATACAAACCAAACCAAAGCCGCCATCCCCACTCACTCACCCACTAACACAACACCAGTCCTCCGCCCTCATCCAAGCCGCCCTCAACGACGCCGACATCGCCTCCTCAGACGAAGAAGTCGTCGCCGCCCGCGCCGACCGCGGCTCCGCAGACGAAGACTCCGAAAGCGCAGACGAGGACTTCCAATCCGATTCCGAATCCGACGTCGCGGAGGAATACGACTCGGCGCACGAGAGCAGCGGTAGCGGGAGTGATGCGGAGATGGCGGATGGTGATGGTGGTGGTGATGGTGGTGGTGGCGGTGGGAGCGGTAAGGAGGCGGGTGTGGAGCCTAAGAAGAAGAAAGCGAAGACGGGTGTGTAATCTTCTGAGTTCTGTGTAAAAGGATGAATTGGTTTCATGCATGGCGACGGGCGTTTGGGTAGATTGAGTTCCCTTGATGATCTACCATATTCAAATCCTCCTGGGCTCCTATTCTATTCCATTCTATTCGATAGTTCCCACCCCTTGGAGGTAGTTGAGATACCACGATCCAATTTCCTACCTTACCTTCATGGATGGTAGAACTAGCTTAGGAAATAGAAAAATTAACTTACGCTGAACTTTCTTTGAAACTCATCTTTAACGAGCAAGCTCTCCTGACTATCTAATCATCCACTCGATGCTTCATTGGGTAGGTAGATGATGAGTCGAGAGGGTACGTACTTAGAACTACCAATTTCAGGAGTCCAGCTATGTTGCATGTCATACATCTCCAGTCATGACAGCTATAAGTGAAAGCAGCGGTACCATTTATTCACAATGTAAAAAGTCAGCGGTTCTCTGTGCGTAGTCGAAGAGAGGTTTTGCACATCACTGTTGATGGAACTTTGATCACGATTTGTTCCTGACTCACATCGAGCGGTCTTGAAACAACGACACAGGAATGGGATATCATTTCTCACTTTTGACGCTATCTATGAACGCTCTTTGCACGCCGATACTAAAGGCTACATGCTGAAAAAGCCATCGTAAGCCATCTGCATCCAGGCCCGGATTCAAGGACAGGCCTCGAGCAAGACTGTCCGACGTAACGATTAACTGGAAGTGAAGAAAGACAGACAGCCATAGATGACAGAACCTGATGATTGCATTGCACAAGATCACAAACACCTGTATTGAACCCATCTAGTCAACTTCCTCCATAGCGCTCTCACCGGCCTCGGCAGGTGCTGCTTCTTCCTCCGCAGCCTTCTCCTCGCTCGTCTCGGCCTCTTCGTCGACGTTAAGACCCAACGATACGAGCTTGTGAATACGCTCGGCGAACCCGGCGGGCTCCTCGATGGTGAAGCCAGATACGAGCAACGATGTCTCGAATAGGAGCTGAGTGATGGACTTGACCGTACGGTCGTTCTCCCCATCAGACTCAACCTTCTTCTTCAATTCCTTGATGATGGGTGACTTGGGCGAAATCTCAAAGGTCTTCTTTGAGGACATGTACGAGCTCATCGAGGTGTCACGAAGAGCTTGGGCCTTCATGATACGCTCCATATTGGCAGACCAGCCGAACTGGCCGGTACGGATAGCGCACGGCGCTCCGGTAAGCTTGTGGCTGACGACAACCTTCTCGACCTTGTCACCGAGGACGTTCTTCAGAGCCTTGGCGAGCGACTCGAACTCCTTCTCCTCTTCCTCACGCTGCTTCTTTTCGTCGTCGGTCTCCTCGAGCTCAAAGTCTTTAGTGATGTCGACAAGCTTCTTACTCTCATACTCCTTGAGCTGAGTCATGGCATATTCATCGATGGGGTCAACCAAGAAGAGGACTTCGAATCCCTTCTCCTTCAGTGCGTCGAGGAATGGCGACTTTTGGACAGCTTTCAGGGACTCGCCGGTGATATAGTAGATATTCTTTTGGTGCTCTGACATACGGGTGATGTAATCAGCGAAGGATGTGGTCTCGTCTCCAGACTTAGTAGAGCTGAAGCGAAGGAGCTTTGCAAGGGCTTGACGGTTTTGCGCATCCTCATGGATGCCAAGCTTGATATTCTTGCTAAACGCCGTGTAGAACTTGTCGAACTGCTCGCGATCCTCAGCAATTTCGCTGAACAATTCAAGAGTCTTCTTGACAATGTTCTTCTTGATAACCTTCATGATCTTGTTCTGCTGAAGTGTTTCACGGGACAGGTTGAGAGGCAGATCTTCCGAGTCGACAACGCCCTTCACGAAACTGAGCCACTCTGGGATGAGATCCGTAGCGTCATCTGTGATGAACACACGCCTCACGTAGAGCTTAATGTTGTTCTTGGTCTTCTTGGTCTCGAAAAGATCAAAAGGCGCGCGCTTTGGTACGAAGAGGACGGCACGGAATTCTAATTGACCCTCAACAGAGAAGTGCTTTACAGCCAAGTGATCCTCCCAGTCGCTATGTCCATGTCAGCAATGTACGCAGATTGGCGTGGATGCTCAAACATACTTTGATAGGGTCTTGTAGAACGAGCCATACTCCTCAGCTGTGATGTCTGCAGGATTCCGTGTCCAGATCGGCTTCGTCTTGTTCAGTTCCTCTTCCTCGATCTTGCTCTCCTTAACCTTCTTGGTCTTCTTCTTCTTCTCTTTGTCCTCTTCTTCATCATCGTCTACCTCCTCGATCTTTGCCTTTTTTTCTTCGTCTTCCTCGGCATCCTTTGATTCTTCAGCGTCGTCATCGGGCACGTCTTTCTCGGTCTCCTTGAGGACATGAAGGTAGATGGGGTATGAGATGAATTCAGAGTGCTTTTTGACGACCTCCTTGATCTTGCTCTCATTCAGGTAATCGGTCTGCTCATCCTTGAGATACAAGATGATCTTGGTGCCACGGCCAAGCCGCTCGCCATCGTCATCCTGAGTGAGGGTGAAGGTCCCACCAGCGCTTGACTCCCAGATGTATTGCTCATCGTCATTGTTCTTTGAGACAACAGTCACCTTGTCGGCGACGAGATAGGCGGAATAGAAGCCAACTCCGAACTGACCAATCATGGAAATATCAGCGCCAGCGGTCAAAGCTTCCATGAACTGCTTGGTACCCGAGCGAGCGATCGTGCCGAGGTTGTTAACGAGATCCTTAAGAGTGGTCAGCAATCGAAAGGTATTGATGTGAGGCAGTACTCACGGCTTTGGTCATGCCAATACCAGTGTCACGGATGGTGAGGGTCTTGTTAGCCTTGTCAGGTATGAGATCGACACGAAGGTCTTTGCCTGAGTCTAGCTTGCTTGGATCGGACAGAGCTTCATAGCGTATCTTGTCCAAGGCATCGGAGGAGTTGGAAATGATCTCTCGTAGAAAGATCTCCTTATTGCTGTAGACTGTGTTGATGATCAAGGACAAGAGCTGAGAGATCTCCGCCTGGAACTCAAAAGTTTCCCCAGGCATGATTGCGGTGAGGCTTTGTATTACTGTGACAGTATGTCAGCTTGGGATCAATAGCAGTAAGACAGAGAACTGCGTCGGGCGGTATATTAGGAGGTGTTGAAGACATGGGGCTTGTCAGGCAAACATGCATTGGCGAAACTTCAAAAGACTTACATTTGAAGGGTATGGGACTGTATAGATGCGGAGTTTCGATTGAAGTGTAGAAGGTGTAGCTTTGGTGTTTGCAAGGTTGATTTATGTTTTCCGAGCTGTAGTAGGCCTGCAAAATATAATCTGGAGCTACTTTCTTAGCGCGAAAATTTAGACTTTCGAACCTGATGGAAGAATTCTACAAGCTGGAAGATTCTATGTGCAGCCTTACATCTTAGGTCTTCGTTTCACTGCGAAGGATAGGTTCAGATTACTGTGTAAATCATTTCGCCGATGCATGCTATGCCAAGTCTCATCGCTCCCCGCAACAGCCCTGAGTAACTCCATCATCTCGCACGTAGGGATCTTCATAGTCATAAGTAGAACTCCAACCGTGCAAAGCTACACATGCTCCCCGAACCAGCCCCAAGTCCAAGACCCATAGCTACCGCTCCCCACAATCCATGTCTTCGTAACCCAAATAAGGATACCAACACTTCCGAGTACCTGGAAGGCAATCCATCCCCTTCGTTTGAATGCCTCATTCCATCGTAAAAGTCCAAGAGGATCACCAGCATTAAGCAAGCCACGATGACCGGCTAGCCTCCCAACATCACTTTGCGTTGGCATCGTTTCTTTCTCCGTTGGTGCAGCTGGGACTAATCCTTCTCTGGGTACTAAAGCTCCTTCGTTGACGGTCTCGCCAAGTCTTTCGGTCAGCCAGACAGCTCTTTCGCCACGCGCGATAGCTTCGTATCTTGCTCGCTCGTTTTGTAAGCTTCTTTGTAAGTCCCCAGCCCATTTCGCCAGCCGGATCTGCGCTAGCCGTTCTTCATGTTGGGTATGGTCCGATAATCTAGCACGAGCATAAGGCGATATAATCCTGGCGTAGGAGACCATGGTTTGAGATGCGTGGGGAGAGGATACTGGAGATGTTGGAGATCCTGTTGCGCGGTCGTAGAGCGGGATCGAGGCGGATCGGGAGAATGGATCAGGTACGGAGAATATCTTGGATCCTTGAGCCTGAACAAGCTTCTTCGCTGCTAGATGTCTTAAGCATGCCATATTATCTGGGTTGAAAACTTCCTTTACCAAGGCAAACAATTGCGATGGGATCAGCGGCTGGATGTATTCAGGGGACATCAAGGTACTGGCATCCATAGTTTCGTCATCGTCCGCAGTGGCAGAGCAGACACTGTACGCTTGAGGGGAATGGTCAGACTTCGAGGTGAAGAACTTAATTTCTGAACGCTGTAATGTATCGATCGACCGCCTCAGTATTTCGGTTTCCTCGGGAGACCGAATGTCAGCCTTTGCGATTAGAGGAATAACGTTGGTAATTGCAGCCAGATGCTGAAGGAAAATCACATCCTCATCCTTGAGCGCTGTGTTCCCTGTTAGCCATACAGTCGAGGTCACTGTACAGGGTTACGTACTTTGCGTCACAAGATAGAACACTACATCCACCTGGGAGCCACCACTTCCACTTAAAAGACCAGCGATATCACCTTCGCTGGCGGTCTGTGCGGAAAATGGCTTAGTCAATTGAGACTCGATGTATTGCAGGACCGACTGTATGCCCTCCATAATTGACATGCCTTTACTGTAACCTGGAGTGTCGACAAAGCATAAGTTTCTTTCGAGAACAGCGTCACCAATGCTCTTTCGCCTTCGTAGGACTTTCGTGTCTTCGATGTCTGACCACCACGATGGATACGGTTTCGTGCTCGCATAGACCTCAGAGATCTGCTGCGTTGCCCTGACATGTAGACTGTCTTGCTTGCCTTTCTGTCTGCCAGAAGATAGCTTATCGACGGATGGCAAATTTGGTGACAACGGATCCACGTGGACGATGTCTTCACAAGTCTGGATGATTGACTTGATGAGCGACGTCTTACCGACGCCTACGGGTATGATTAGTATGCAGAGGACAGAGTCTCCTACCATTGACCTACATACCGGAATCTCCAGCAATCAGCACTTTCAGTCTTCCCATTGATTTCCCTTGATCGGTGAATGGCCTACGGCTGGGCATCTTGATACTTGGCATGATAAGCTGAGGAGCACTGTCCTGTATGCTCGCATGGAATTCGGCCTCATCATCTTCACTTGAAGGAACAGCTTGGCTTCCTTCATCCCTCATGCTGTCTTCGTCCGAGGGAGGGAAAGATCGATTAGATGTACTCTTAGGTGTACCCGGTAGTGAGGACAAGCGCGCTTGAGAATCCAAAGATAGAGAAGTCAGAGAGCGTGACATACTCGGCGACAATGGCCCTTCCTGAGTGGACCGAGAAGGGGATGAATCTGCAGTATTTGCAATGGCTGCCTCACATCTGTCTCGAGAATGATCTCTAGTCTGAGGACGTGGAAAAGGCTTCAAGGTAGACCGTCGTCGCCCCCCATACGGATCTCCTTCGCCATCATTATTTTCCCCATTTATATCTTTTATTTGTGGCAATGGGGCTTCATGAATCGAATCCCCTAGGCTTTGGACTCCATATGTGCTATCTTCCGACAATGCAGTATTTTTCACACGGGGTTTGATTTCCAAGTCTTCTTCTCTTGCCCTGCGAAAAGATGTAGGCGAACCATGGCCTAGAGGGATGGGTAGAACCGGTCCTGAATTGTCGAAGCCCTTACGAGAGCGTCCTTCAAGGACTTCTGAGCTTCGTCGCATGCTGGCATTTGGGGAAATAACACGGCGCCCCTCAATGGAGCCACACTTCGATGTCAGATAGGACTCCCTGGTCGACTGCACTTAAACAGGCAGATACTGATCGTTGTCTTTGAAACCCGAATTTTCTCGGGGTCTATTGCCAACAGACGCGTTTGTTTGCTGAGCTGTAGTGCTGGAAGACAAGCATCTCGAATGTCCGCAGGGGTCACAGGTGACAAGCCGCTAGCCGGATATAGATCTGATACACAATACCGAGTAGGCCACCAACGATATCATATGCATCCGTTGATTGCAAGAGCATTTAATCTGTTTTTTCCAGCCGTCAATCGTTGCAAGCCAGTGATCTTTGCAAGCAGAGCCATGTAGACTGATTAGGGAACGCAGGAGTGATTTTTTCCTTTTAAATTTTGTTCCTATTCTACGTAGAAGAGCAATGAACTATGTACAATTGAAAAACATATGATGCTATCAATCGCTTCAGAGAATCAGCAAGACTTGTGAGTAGTCTGATCGGGCTGCAAATTCGACGGTACTGGCCCTCGAATGCTGAAGACCATCCTATCTCTTTCAAATACAATCAATCAATCAATCAAGTAACAACCGAATCCGCCAGATGAAAACCGCATTTTATAACCTGACGCTGTGCTGTACCAAAAAACCAAGTGCTGCCACATATAATGAGAATCGTGGTCAGATTAGATACGAACAAGCCTCCATAGGCATTCGTCACCGCAAGCGCTATGCTTAAATAAAGGAGCCAGGCAAGAAATCGTTCGTGGTCGAATGTCTGGTATCTCAGTGCTTTTCCAATCCGCATTTATGATGAATAATAACTGTTTCGAGTAGGGTGTAATGAGGTATTGAGGTTTGGGTTGAAGTCGTGATTCGGAAGTGGGAAAGAGCAGCTCAGGGAAAGAGGGCGTTCAGAGGTGTCTCAGAGGTGGGGGATCCCCTGAAACTTGACTTGACCAGCCGATCAAGCAGCTTGTGGTTGCCCGCGCCCCCTTGATGTCACACCTCCTCTTCCACGAGGCGGATAGCCGACGCGACCACCGTCTTTGGGAAAGCCGCCTCGTCCTTGTTGGTTTCCTGGGCGTCCTTCATTGGCCCCACGATTGCCACGCATCCCACCTCGCTGAGCATAGTTGCCTCCATAGGCGTTGGCGCGGGGTCGGCGTTCTTCCACGTAGATCTGCTCGCCGCCAATGGAATGAGGGTTGGCTGCAACAGCCGCGTTATAGGAAACCGCATCTGAGAATTCGACAAAAGCACAATTCTTGACATCTCATTAGCATTTGTGCGAAGATGAGAATTTGATCATGGAAAACTTACCTTTGGGCGGCTGACATCAAAGTAGAGCAGCTTGCCATATTGAGAGAGGGTAGTTTTTAGGATGGACGCGTCAACCTTGTCCGTTACATTCTTAACGTATCCTAGAAAGACTTCTGGAGTGCCGGACACTGAGGGAGATGATCCATGCTGACGGCCTTGTTTCTTGCTGTTATCGGAGCCAGCCATTTGCCAGCCGGAATTACCGTTTTGCTGGGCTTTGACTGGATGCTCCTCGCTCGCCGCTGGTGGTGGGGTGGCCGATCGATTGGTGGTGGATGGAGCAGCTTTAGTCTGGGATGTAGGGGGAGTGGCTGTTGAAGTCGGAAGAGCACCACTTGGAACGGCTGGAGCAGCAACACGGTTGGCAGCAACCAGATTGGCCCACGTCTTTGGAGCTGCTGGCTTGGCCGATGCCGCAGGTACTGGTTCTTCGACTGGCGATGCCTTGGCTGGCTTGGCTGGAGAGGCGATAGGTGTTGGGTCAGGATCACGCGGCTTCTCCGGCTCCACTTGTTCATCTTCCTTGGCCCCAGCCTCTGCAGTTTGCTCCGGAGCCTCAGCGGATTCTTCAGGCTTCTTGACTGCTGCAACAGGCGCGGTCTCGGTCGGGTTCACTTCGACGGCATCAGTAACAGTATCGCTGTTGGCAGATGTCACGTCAGTGGTATCGGGCTTGGCTGGGATGGGCTTGTGAAGCAACTCCTCTTCGATCTCCTTGTCGGCATGCTCCGTGTCGTGATCTTGCTGGACCACATCATTCGAGCTGGGCAAAGTACTGGGTTCGGCCTCAGCGGCTGCGGTATCTTCGTTGGTAATCTGCCCGTTCTCCATTCCTTCGTCTTCATCTTCGATGATGTAGCGGAAGATATCGTTGAGAACAAAGTAGCCCTTGGGCTGTTCCGCAAGTATGAAAGTCTGGACGAACTTGCGGTGCGCAGTTGCTTTGTTGGAAATCTCGCCAATGACTTGGACGACAATATTCTTGCCCGATTCTTGAGAATCCACGTTGGATACTCTGACCTTGCAGTCTTGAATGTCAAGCTGCTTTATTCGGTCGTTGATTGCCTGTAAAAGATGTTAGCTATACGTCGGTGCTGACAGGTTTGACAGTCGAACCTTCTGGCCAACGGAGACCTCGACCTTCTCGGCTTCCACACCTGAAACGAACTGGGAGCGCTTGCCGTAGTAAAGCTAGAGAACGATTAGCTATGACCGGGTCACACGAGCTTTTTCCCGAGCTGCCTGGTAGGGTTTCTCACATAAAGCGTTTCGGGGTTCTTGCTCATGGTGGTATAGTAAGACTCAACAAAATACCATCCAACTTCATCCTTCGATGGGGTCTTGCCGCCCTCAGTTGTATTGGTGGACTCGGAAGGTGTGACTGCTGTTGCGACAGAAGCCTCTTCAGGGACGGCTGAGGCGACTGCAGTACCAGTGGATGCGTTGGAGCTTTGAGATGTCTGGAAGGAATCGGCCTGGCCGTAAGATTGGTAAGCTCCATGATTGCCGTTGACGGCCTTGGGTTGGGTGTCGGCAGCCATTTTTGATCTGTCGATTTGGTAGAATGAAGCGTAGTGCTTGAAGAGTGAATGTGCAGAGGTGACTAGAGGTAGCTGAAAGCTATATAAAGACGGAGTCTATGACACGATAATATGTGCAGTGCGGGGCTGCAAAAGTTCTGTACAATCGAGCAGTCTATGGCTACTATCGGGTGAGCTGAGGCGTTGTTCCGCAGAGCAGGCAGACTTACCAGGTAAAGCGTGCAATTTAGATACTTTGAAGAGTCCGACTGAACAGTCCTAACGTATCAGGATATGAAGTTGAATGAGTGAAAGACGTTAATCATTCAAGAAGCTTTAATTGATCGCGCTGTATGGGTGTTCGCTCAGCCGGACGAGGATACTTATATATCCAAGCTCAGAGGGAAGATCGTGTCGAATCCACTATGCTTTTCAGAGTTTGCTTATGGCGCAGAGAATTAATAGAATTAAATGTGAAAGTGAATGGCCAAGATGGTATGAAGGTATTTTGTTATGTTTGAGTGGATATGTGAAAGGTTGAAAGTATTAGTGGAGATAAAAGTCGTTCACGGCCGTTGAACCTAGAACTAGCCCCTCAGGACCCGCTCAAACTCATCATACTACACCATCACTCTACCATTCTCGCCAACGCCATTGGCTCTAGATTGCCAACAAAGGCCAGTTTGGTGTTGGGGATATTTGGACAAGAGCTGTAAAGATTCACTGCTCAAAAAGTCTGGGTACCTGGAATTGCTAGGTTCAAGTGGTGGCTTGCAAAGCTTTGCTCCAATTGGCCTTGCGGTTGGCGGCCAAAAATGGTCATATATTGTAAAGCAAACGCCTTTTCAATGAGTTCATCTGTGCAGCTATTATTCTGTCGACGGTGCGGGGGATTATGTAGGCCCATGTCTCACACGCCACTTCATTTCTTACTCCGTACAAGTGGAAACTTTCAAAGCTTGACTCTATGGCTGCAGGGTCAAATCTTCTTGCGAATTTCAGCCGTACGTGGTTTGGAAATTTCTCCATTCAATGGAAACCAATATACTCCGTACAGCCAATGTTTCCTGCTCGGTAACGCGGTAAGGTGAGAAGTAGTCAAGACAACAAGAAAACGCTGCGCATATACTAGCGTATGCAATGTAATGTGACGGCATCCATGCCCAAGTGGCTTCGCACAATACGCACATCGCTTCACAATCTGCCGACTATGTATGTCCACCTTCTATCAATGTGTAAAGAGATACTCAGACACCTCCAATGAGCAAAGGCGCGGGCTTTATGGTAGCAGTAAGATCGAGGTCATCCGACCTTGGTGATTGACGAGTTGATTGATCGCTTCTCATCCATCAGCTTGGGTCTGAAAGTCGCATCTTGATCCGTCATCCTCCGGTCGAGGGCCCGTTCGACCTTTGCTCCCAACGCCAGCTTGCTGAGGCTATCACTCTTCTCTGCGGTAGGCGTGTAACGTTGCTGCTGCAGGCGCTTCTGCTCGAGGCGATCGAAGCCTTGTGTCCATTCCTTGATCTCTTGCATGCGTGGATCGCCATTCGATGATGATGCGCTGGTGTATTGGGTTTTGTCTGAGGCTGCGAGAGACGGGACACCGCTGAATGTAGAGAACCGTTTCGAAGTGCGCTTCGATGCAACCTGGACGGATTACGAGGTTAGCATGGATATTGTATGAGCCTGCACAGGGTTGACGTTGTCTCCTATGAACTCGGTGGCAAAGTGCAGGGAAGACATACACTTGGAGCCATGATGGGCCGGGTGGAAGAGTCAATGGAGCGACCCATTGCAAGTTGACGCGGTACAGATGTTATGTAGGTTTTCTCGAGTCAGAGAAGACCGTCAGCTCAAAGAAGGGTTGCGTCGAAGATCTGCGAGGCGATGTTTCACCTTGTCAAAGATCTGCAGGGCGATACAGCTTGACGTAGCTAAGCGATAGACTGAGGGACAATCCGGTGGAGGAACAATGTCCCTGTGTATGACACCGATTATTGAGAGTGGAGTCGTGGGTGGCGATTGAGTTCACGGTAAGCTGTTGATGAGGGAGGGGACGGGATGCCTGATAGAGGCAATAAAAGTGTTGGGCGGTCGGGCAACAAACTTGCTTTGGCAAAGACGAATAGAATAGACCCCCTTATTGCTATGCTGAAAATCCAAAGAGCCGCTGTACTTCTGAAATCTGTCCGGCTGACGAAGGATGGCCGCCTATGACGCTGGTACTGGTAGGGTTGCTAGATTGCTACTCCAGGTGTCCAGGTACGAAGTGCTGCCCACTAAGCCGCTGACCACATGGAAGACTTTGAGACTAGCTTCTTGCGGAGTGGTTTCAGAGCCACGTGGTGAGGGATTAGTGTGGGACCGTCAAGACTAGTGAAGACTAGTGTTCTTTATCTATCCACCAATTAAACTTTACCTGAAAGAATCTCGAGATCAAATCATAAAATTCATAAAAATCTTTTAATGCCTAAGCGCAAGAATTCCATTTATTCGAAAAAGCAGGTTGGGAAGAAGAGTAGTATTGAGGTTTGCGCGATAATCAACGCCTTCATAATGGCGCCGTGATTAACCGCAGTAAAGGCTCCACAATCGGAGAATGATCAACTAGCTGGTAAGCTCATTGATGATAGCCAACACATTCGACTAAAAGATGTACAGCTGGCGTTGAACTCGAAGAAGCAGGGGAGAAATGGCGAGCTGGGGATGCTGCAAAGTCCTTGAGATTCTTCATCCGGGCGACTGAGGCGTACGATGCCGGCCTGCAGAGATTTCCTACGTCTTTTGATTTAGCTTACAACAAGTGGAAGAAACCCGATCTATCCGATGATCTGGCTAAGTCATCCCAGGGCTCGACTTCAGTATGAAGTAACTCAGCAACCAAGGCTGCTCGTACACTTGCCAACAGCATTGACCGATCTGTTGCAAGTGGCCCTAGACTCTCATAGGGTTGCTCTGAAGATCAAACAAGATAGTCCAGATTTGCTCTTGTATATAGTTTGAACCAAAAGCACTGACTGAGGCTAACGATTGCTAGCAATGCGGCCCAGGTGCTGACAAGTCTTGCTGAAGCCATAATGGAAGTCAGAAAACCAACAGAAGACGTGCGAAATCATGCTCTACAATTTCTGCAGGAAGCTTTAGAACTATTTCAACGGTGCCTGAATCTTCAAGAATATTATTTCGAGCAAGCTCAGGAAAAAGCTGCTCAAGCGGTAGAAGGACCCGTATCTGATTCCTATGAAGAACCAAACAATGCCAATGGCAACGGATCGAGTGTGTCAGAAGAGGAAGTTTGGGCTTCGGTCGAGGAGCCCGTCACCGAAGACAGTCTCCTAGACACCGCGATCGCCCAAGTAGAAACGTTGGTTTCGCTCTGCAAGCTGGGTGATATACAAGGTCACCATGGCCTCGTGTGGATAGAAGAATATTACCGTAGCACACTTGAAGGTAAAATCAATTACTACCTCGGAGCTACGACCCGTCAACATGAAGCCGCCCTTGCCAAGGCCAAATTCATAGCTGCCATATCGGACGCCGCCTTCCAGATGGGACGTCTGGACCTCCTTACTTATGAGCATGAACTGACCACTGCCTTCACTAGCCCAGAGCTTGATCTGGCTAGCGATCCCCAAGGCCTATGTGAAAGAGCTGATGCGGAACTATTGTTCAATACGAGCGTGCAAGCCGCTATACACAACACACATCTGGAGGAAATACCGCAAATCGCCAGCACATGCTGGAAGCACATCACCAAAGCTCTAGAAAGCCTCACCGCTGCTTCCAAAATCCCAAACGCTGTCAACCTTCCTCGCATTCATCTTCGAAGGGGTGACTGCGAAATGTTACGCTTACGCTTGGGAGATGCACCGCTCAGATATGATCTTGCCGTCAAGAGCATGCCGACTCTGCTCAAGAACGCCGAAACTTACTACCGTGGGGCAGGCACCCTTGCGAAGAGAAGCAAAGACGACGAGGAGGAGCAGAATGAAGCAGAAATCAAAGAAGCTCTCACGGCTGCCCTTGCTGGTGAAACGCAGAGATTTGCGAAGCTGATCATACTTCGACGAGATTCTGTAGTGACGATTGTAGAAGAGATGAGAGACGAAGGGCTTCTAGGAGAACAAGGCATGCAAGAGCTACAGAACTTAGTCTTGTGACTCTTCGGTACAGTAAACAGCATGAACTCACGAGGAAAATGATGTGTAATCTACCCCCATCACACCACAGGTGTGAATAAAACGGTGGCATTGGCGATATCAAGTCATGCGTTCTCCAAGGGTTATAGTTGGGACGCTACTCGAACCTTTTGACTCGTCTACATGAAAGTATCGGGTAAGCGCAGTTCATGGAAGATGAAGATGGTGAGCAGGGTAACGCAGAAAGATCGGATTGCGTATCCTGCACCGAAGGCTGAATACAGTAGGTGGTCTCACGGTGCAGAGCTATGTATCTTCATCTGGATTACGCAAGATTCCCTCGATCCATTTATTCGATTATCATATATTCAACACCTGACAAATCCCCGTCAATCCCACCTCACTCGCACCTCTTAGTACCTACCTAAACTAGTCTATTTCCCCAAAAATGGGCCCCTGCGCAATCGCTGTCGGTAGAGCATCATACAACATATCATCTCTCTCTCCTCTTGGAACATTTCATATTCCAAATCCGTCTCCGTCTCGGCTTTCCAGCCGCTTATCTGGGTATCACACTCCACCATCACTGATCTTGGTAGGTTGTGCCTTGTGAGTGTTTTGCGAGATGCCGCATGGGGTTGGGTGGGGTGGGATGTCAAATATTTAATGAATAAATTAACTGGCTTGGGATTGAGATGGGAAAGTCACTGAGCAGGGGGGAAGACGTGTGGTATTTTTGGAATATCTAAGCTGATGTTTGGGCTTTTTTTCGTTCACGAAGGACTTTTTCTTTCTCTTTAGGTAAGGCGGGGAGAGGGTGTCCTACACGACTTCCCCATCCCAACCCCTTCCCTCTCACATCTAATTCCTGACGCATTTTTGCAAATCAGAAGCGACAGCACGCAGTCCTTCTCCATTCTATCCTATCCTAATCAAACTACATGAGCTTTACATTCCGATTCTCGTCCATTGGTAATCTATTGCAATTCCGCTTCTCTGGCTCCATTCGTGGGGTTTCTGAATGTGGCGTAGGTAGGTATGTATGTTGAAGAATGTGACGATGGCTCGAATATGATAGCGTGGTATTTACTTGACGTGATTTGAGTCGTTGCAGAAAGCTTTAAGTGCAGGTAGGTAGGTAGGTTGGTAGGTTTGTGAGGTGATGTTTGTGGTCGCGAGAATGTTTTTATGACTGCGTGGTTTTTGTGGAAGGTCTTTATTAAGATATGCGAGGAATGGAGATGGGATTGTTCGACGTGTGAGAGATGGTTTTGTGGTATCGGTATCTTTTGATGATGTGTTTTGGCGGTTGGGAGGTTGGTGGGGGGGGATATTGGATCAGAGTCACGAACGTCGTTTATCCATCTAGGATAGCAATATTCGACCTTAGGCCTGCTCATTTCCGGGATGGGATTCCTATCTTCTTTCATCATCGCTTTCCGGCGAAGAGCTAAGTTGGTGCTGAAGAACTATCGCCTAGGTGGCACCGTCTCCGCGCCAAATCGTTCCGTACAATCAGCTCCATCCAATGAATCCATGACCTTCATTTTCAAAAACGCCAATTTGCATCTGGTAATATCTCTCTCAAGGCAAAGCGATCCACCCAATCCCAGCCCCGCAAAAAGACTCCAGACTCCAAAAACACCATCATATTCCCCCCAACCCATCTCACAGCCTACTCGCCCTCTCCCTCCCCCCAATCTCCGTCTCCATCTCCACAGCCTCCCGCCTCATCTCCTCCTCCCCCCCCACAGCTTCCCCCATGACCGCATTCGCCCCTTCCAGATCCGCCATCAGCGCCTCCAACCCACCGACCAGCCTCTCCACTTCGTCCCGCTGGCCCTCGACGCCTTGCGCCAGTCGTGCGTTCTCGACCTGTATGGTCTCCAGTTGGGTCGAGAGTTGGGCCTGCGTGGCGGCGAGGTAGGGGTCTAGGTGGGCGAGGTAGAGGGATTGGGGGGGGAGCGTGTGCGGTCTATGAGAAGACCCGGATCAGCTCGGTGTCACAGTGGTCACCTCCCATATTACCAACAAGAGTCTGTCTTACGAAACAAACCGACAACGAAATAGTATAGCAAACACTCAAAAAAAAAGAATCCACACTCACGGTTCACTAGGCAGCACACCCTCCCCCCCCCCCTCCCTCCTCGCCTTCGCCGTCCCCACCAACCTCTCCAACTCATTAAGCCCACAAACGACATCCTTCTCCCCCAAAATCTCCTCATACTCCCGCCTCGACTTCTCCTCGATGCCGCCCACGATCTGCCGCCACACGACCTGCAGGATGTGATCGGCGTGCGTGGCGGCGGTGGGGAAGCAGGCGGCGAAATTGGCGTAGGAGCAGGTCTGGACCGTTTTGTTGAGGGCGCCGGTGAAGACGGCGGTCAGGGCCGTGGCGCGGGGGCCGGGGGTCAGGGTTTGGGGTGGGGCGGGGGCGGGGGAGGGGGTGCGCGGGTGGGTGGGTGATGCCATTTTTGAGGGAGGGGGGGTGGTGGTTGGGGGTTCGGGTTATGTTTTCATTGCGGGAATTGGAGATGGTGTCTGGTGTGTTGCGGTTTCGTTGTGGGCTCGTTTGCATGTATGGCTGATGCAGTGTTTACGTTTGGAGATACGCGCGTTGGACGCGCTTGCTAGGGCGGAATAACCGAGCCGCAATGCAGCCACTTAGAATACCCCTATTTACCTAAATCTGCTCGTTTTGCGGAACTGAAAGTCGCGCGCACCACGAGAATATTAGAAAGTCTTCTTCTTATTACTACGCAACAACCACGCCTTAGTATAACTTTAAATTTGTCTAGTGTCATCCTTGATATATGCTTATAAAGCCCTAGGATTTGCATGTAATTATTCTAGGTGGTTATACAGTAGGACTCTGTAGTAGTAAGAAATCCCTCTCTTCACGGAGCCAACTTTCTAGCCGAGGTAAGTTCTAACAGCGGGGCACGAGGGATAGTGATTTGCCTACGGCTTGGATTTTATATAGGAACTAGGCCCTAGGAGCTTATAAGACCTGGTAGATATCTTATTCATCATGTTTTCAAGATACCGCGAGAGTTTGGAGTTATACTAACGCGTGGTTGTTGCGTAGTAACAAGAAGAAGACTTTCTAATATTCTCGTGGTGCGCGCGACTTTCAGTTCCGCAAAACGAGCAGATTTAGGTAAATAGGGGTAGTTCAAAGACAGAGGGTTGGAAGATTAATGCTGTAGCTGTCATGAATTCGCTCTTCGTACCATATCCATCCAAATTCAGTGACGACATGGGCTATTGAGGAATAACGTAGGTTATGCGTCTTCTATGCTCAGGATCTAATCTCGATTGCGTTGTTACATGCTGACGTTCTCGGCCATTCCCTCCACACCCTATCACCTCCACAGCGAATATCGAAGTCTATAGCCAGATTCCCCCCCCCCCACAAATCCTAACATACTCCCACCCCATCATCCCATATTCCATACCACATACTATCTCCCCCCCAAAATCCCCATCCCCGCCGCCAGCAGAACCACCAACCACTCCACCTCACAAACACCAATCAGCAACTCACGTTTTCACAAGCCGCGCCTCAAGCTCAGGAAAAGTCGCGGGCATGTGGTGCAGCAGCGGTGGTCTTGGCAGTGATGCTAGCCTTGGTAGCTGAAGTCGTAGTCGTAGCCTTCGTAGTCACAGTGACATGAGCCTTAGCCGTCGCGGTCGCAGTTACAATCTTGGTGGTCTGTGTGGTGCTGGCAGCCTTCGTGGTCAGAGTGCCGCCGGGAACCACCTTGGTAGTCGACGTCGTAGGCTTAGGGGTCGTCATTGTGGTGGTCCGAATCGTGGTGGACTTAGTAGTCGTCCTGGTAGGACTTGCCGTCGTGGTCGTCCGGATGGTTGTAGCCTTGTTGGTGCTGGTGCTGACGGTAGAACTGGCCGTCTCAGGCTGAAATCCGTGGCCCTCTAAGAGCGAGAGGACGAGGCTGACATTAGGTTCGTTGTCGTCATCGCGCTTTTTTATAGCGTGAGCGACGTCGACCGCATGCGAGCTGGTGTCCTTGGCGACGTATCCGGCCTGCTTTAGCGAGGTATCATAAGCACCGATCGTATCAGACGTGGCGTCGCGCGTCTCTAGCAGTTCCTGTACAGGGACGGCAGAGGTGAAGAGGACAAGAGCACTCAGGCCTGTAGCCAATATCGAAGTGAAGAACATTTCGTCAATGAACCGATGCAGGCCCAGCGAGCGTTACCTGGTCTTTCGAAGAGGAAATTGATCTGGGGCACGATATCTGGCGCACGGTGGGACTTGACGGCGGAGAGATAGGACACAGACCGGCAGAAACGATCCTCTAGTACTGACCGCATCTTTCAGTCGTTGTGTCTGGGGGTGAACAAACAAAAGCGAATAGAGTTCTTTCACTGGAAAATTCCGGTTTGCGCATTTGGCATAGGCAGCTAAATGGTAAGTGGTCGCCGATAAGTGGTCGCCGCTTTCAGAATCCATAACAACAAAGGGTAAAGCCCATCAACAACGTAGGCGTGCACCTTTGCCATCGGATTTTGAAACCATCAAAAGGCTAATCCAAACGCAAAGCCACACCTCTTTTGACGTGAAGACAGAACCGGAAGACGAACTCGTGGGGCTTGCAAAAGGATCTGTAAACATAGCAATAATGGCCCGGAAATCGACTTACCGCTAATCGTTCCACGCTTTCAGAACGAGGAACACACGAGTCATTATTGCCATGGTCCACACCCGAACCTCTTGATGCACTCCCCTCTGAATGTAGTCTCAGGGTCCCTCGGAAAACTTGACTCCGGTGTCAGATGTCAGCTCCCATTCACCTTTCCCTTTCACCAACAGTCATCCAAAGCACAGAACCATGCACGAAAGCCACGACAGAGGTTCAACCTTTGTTTACTCTCACCAGCACGCTGATTCTATCTGCAAAATCACAGTGGCCGCCCCAGTCCCCATAAGTGGAGGACGATCGCATCCCAGGCTCGCAAGGCCAGCCATACGCCTAATATCACCGGGCCTTTTTGGCCTCAAAAACCCCTCCCATCACACCGTTCACCGTGTCGCAGTGTCGCATAGCATCGTAGAAAACCATTCAAGTAAAACCGCCTAAAGCATGGCTCTCGATTTGTGAAAAAGTCAAACAACCTTTTCTGTCTTTACTCCATTCATTATTGCGATGCCCCTCTCCTTCTCCACAATCTCAAGCTTCCCCTTGACCTCACCCAATTCCTGTTGCAGGCTCTTGATGTATTCGGTCGCCGATTCTACCGTGGCCGCTTTGCTGTTGCTCTGCTGGGCTGCAGTGCCACTCATCATCATGTTCGGGCTCACCTGTCCGCTCAAGCCTCCCTGACCATTTGCTTGAAGTGCAAAAGGCGGTAAGAGGCTGGCTATCTCTTGCAATGCGGTGTTGATGCGATTGCGGCGACCTTGCTCCGCGATCTTATGTGAGGTCCGCTTCGAGGTGAGGTTCGTCGAGAGGGTTTCGGGATAGGAGACGCCAGGGAGATGGGTACCTTCAAGAATGTTTTGGTAATTGGATTTGGAGGCAAGAAGGAGGGCGGAGGTTTCGGCGTTAACGATCGCTGTTGATATGTAAGCAGCTGTGGAGCATCTGGATACCTGCTGGGTTATACTGACCACCTTCTGGTAGCAGAGGCTTAATGCTCGGGGAGATCTTCGGACGTAAGGCGGGGCTGGCTTGCACAGAGTTCTGGCTGTTGCGTTTCTTGGGATCCCTTGATCTCAATTTGGAATCACGTTTACTGACCCCCATTGCCGTCGGCGAGGCCATGGCGCCAATCTGCGGGCTTGGGAACGACGAGCCGGTCGCAGTGATCGGTGCGCTGACCGCTCCCTGTCCGGGTGTCTTTCCGACAGAGAACGTAGGCGTCGCATTGACGTTCGCATCGGTTGTGTTGATGGGTCGGAGAACTGGCTTCTTGCTTGTACTGACGGGTTCAGGTAAGACAATGTCCTCCATGATTTGTTCCATGTCAGCTTCTGCAGCCGCGGTCTGCTCCTCTAGGCTCGAGGTCTGTCGAGGATGACCGTTCACCTTTCCAGCCTGCTTTCGTATCTTCATAAGCGATGCCGGGGTCGCGGCTTCGCCATTGACGTCCTGCATCAAGGCAGCTTGGGGGTGTCCTTGCTTCGCGTCGAGGTACGGAGACCTCCCTGCGGAATTGGATCGTGGTGTCGAAGGTGGAGGCATGAGAATCTCCGATAGCGACTCGGGGGATACGGAATCAGCTCCTGAGCTGTCTTGGCTGTAAGGCAGATGGAGCTTCCCATTGGGACCCTGAGACTGCCTCGTTTTCCGCGCCTCCTCGATTATACCTCGTATCTCTTTTGCTGGTAGAATCGTACCCGATGGTTGCTTTTTCCTTTGGGGCTTCGTCGCCGGAGACTGCCTTACCGCTCGGGCAGGGTTCTTCGTTGAGCTTGACGACATCTTCCTTTTCGACTTGCGCAGATATGCCGACGTTGAAGGTGGTGGAAGGGAAGAGTAGTCGATGTTTGGATCAACTGGGGAAGTCGTATCCGAGGTGCCTGAGCCGCGAATAGGTCCGTAGACAGATCGTTGAGCAGCGTAATGCCGATTCTGTGCTTCCAAAGCCGGCGATGTTAATGGGCTGAAGGGGTCCGTTGGCGCAGCATAATCGGGATACTGGAATTGGGTATCAAGGGGAGTTACAGCAGGCGATACCAGAGGCGTAAAGATCATCTACCCAACTTCAATCAGTCCTTGGAGTGTCCTGACTGCTCAGCAGTGACAACTCACCTGATCTTTGTGAGTGCGCCTGTAGTGGTCGTACATGTGCAATTGTTGTTGGTCTGTTGGCGTTCTGTAGTATTGGGCCTGTCGATCATGCATTTTCATACTGTCGGGCGTCGGGGGGATTGATTGCTGAGCATGATAGCGCTGGTTCTGCAGATGTATCTGCTGCCGCCGCTGTTGCTCAAAGAGCTCGGACTGCAACGCCAGGTCTGGAAACGGTTCTGTGGGGTGCTGAAATCCGCTCATGGAGGGTGCAACACCGTGCCGATCCATTTGATGTTGCATCTGCTCCATCTCAAGGCCCAGCATGCCGGTAGCCCCCTCCATCGATGTGTCCATTGCTCCCGCCCCATTTTGCTGCGATAAATCTGTGGTGGGGTCGGGTATCGCATCGAAAGCTGCAAAGTTGATGTCGCCAAAGTCGAGAAAATTGGTGAAGTCATCCTCTGGGGCAGAGACCATTGGGGACCATCTCGGCGTTGGGTTTTGGTTCATATCGAGGAGTCAATTGTGTAGATAACCGCCATCGGTGAGAGATTTCTCAGGCACGGCCGCTCTGGTGGCGGACGAAGTGGGGATTTCGAAGAATCGGTGTTGGTTTCGGAGCGCAGTCGCGGCTTGGGTTGAGCCGCGTGTGGCAGGAACACGCAGGTTTGGAGGTGTACTTGGGGTGTTTGTCGCCGTCGAGCAAGGAGTCGGATGGGAGGAGAGAGTATGAGTTGGAGTGAGGTGAAGTAAATTGAAGTTGTGGTTGCACGGATGTAGCTATGAGATGGAAGAGATCCAATCAGACTGGTGGGGAAGCCGCGATGAGCCAGTGGCACCTGCCGATATACAACCGGCTAGAGCACCGATGGCGGCCCCACCGGACGCGCTAGAAGTATTCCATGCTCTAAGAATATTGTTTAGTCCCTACGCTATGGTAGTAGTAGTTACAGCGCGGGCCACTTACTACTGCCCTCCGCGGCCCTCTCTCCCAGGATCCCATCACGATGATGCGACCCGTGCAAGATAAGATCGATGGTCTAATTCTTCCCGTCCTTCCATACATAGAACTACAGCAATACTACCTTACGTAGAAGAGTCGTGCCCTGACACCTGCACACTGCATGCTCTTCGAGCACTTGTGATGTACTTAGCTATTAGTCCTCGACTTCTAGTCCATTAGCCACCTTCCTTAGCGTCTTCGAAACGACCAGAGTGGGGGCTCCAAAGTCAAAGTGGGGGGGTTTTGACGAGCTTTATTAATCTTCCAACCACTCGGGTCGCTTTCTCATGCTGCATCCAACAGAGGCAGAACGTTAGGCTCCCCGCCAACCTGACCCTCCGACACAAGAGCGAGCTACATGACTTCTCGGCCTATTATCCAGTGGAATCCTCCGTAAGGATTCAGATAATGCGCCTTGTAATGGCCTGCATGAAGATCGGTCACTGAACCACGCAGACGTTGTACAAGGCACCCCGCGTACAAGATGACCTCGAATACTCGGCACTAGGTCATTCTCTATATGGCATTTCTACCTTGCCATAGTAAAGTGGGATGTGTGGGTTATGTGTCAACCGGTCCAGAGTGTCGGTACCGTGGGCCTGAACAGGTCCAGAAGGCGTTAGGATCGTCAACAGTCTAGACTGAATCACTAAGGTATTCTGTAGTAAAGTGTGGACGCCAGCCGGGGATTTGATATTGCGATGAACAGATGATATTGCCGGACTTTTAGCTTCACTAAGGTAGGTACTTTACCTAAGGTATGCAATAATGCAAGCACAGTGTGCGTCTTCCCATGGCGTTTCCACCTGCATTAGCTTGTGGAGGGCGGAAAGCTTACCGTTGCTCTTATTCTACGGAGTTGCGGAGTTATCATCATGTATTCGATTCTTCCACGGTTGAAACACAGGGCAGTGGGGAGATCATAGGTATGATACTTTTGCGTTCGATGTGAGTCGTCCAGACTGCTGTACTCTCTCTGTGCAATTACAATCCCAAAAGTGTAGGATCGATAAGCTCAAAAATATGCTGGTACTATAGGTTAGAATGGTACTTTTCTAATTACTTACAAGCATAATGTCGTAAGGTAAAGAAGAAGAAAATTCCGAAATCCCCTTACCAGCGCCCACGCTAAACATCTTATTTGACATCCTGAGAAGGAGTCTCCACCTGAATATGTAAAATAAAGGGTATAGACAGGTCATGCCAAGGAAGTAAATCTCCACCCCTTTAACCCCCTTACAGTCCCGAAAACACGAAACTCAACAATACCACAAACAGCCCCCAACCAAGACCATGTACTCGTAGAGGCGCGCTCGAACTTTGCCCGCTCCCTGTCTTCGCAACGGTCTCATTCACAAAGCCCGGTCCGCAACCCCGATCGATCTGCTGCGCAGCATTCACATAGTTGGCACTTAGCGGCTGAGTCTTGTTCGGAGCCGCCGCCGCAAAAATATCCATTACATCTTTCAAGCACGTATTGCATGTTGGCATACTATCTGCCGGCAATGGGATCCCGAGTGGAAGATAGTAGATGTAGCTATCTGTCGGGCTAGATAGGTTTGTGATGGCGTTTGCGAAACAGTAGCTTCCGTTGTTGGTTGGCTCGCTCGTCGTTGCGCGGGTTTTGGTGCAGGAGGCTGCGTACAGGACGTCGTAGGAGAGGAGGCCGGCGTAGGCTTGCCGCACGAGGGGCTGTTGGCGCTCGTAGTCTTGTGCGCAGCCGTTGCTGGAGCGGAGCGTTGAGGCGTAGGAGGATATAGTGGAGGAGCAGGTGTGGAAGTCGATGTTGCACGAGGTATTTAGCGTTGCTGTTATGTGGGAGAGGGTTTTGGCGGCTGAGAAGAAGGACATGGAGTTCTGGGGGTGGTGTAAGTTTGGTGAATGGCTGTATTGATGGTAAAAGGGGCTGTGACTTACTTGGAGAAGCAGACTGAAGGGGAGGCAGGAGATAATGGTATTATTATTGATCATGTTTTTGAGAAAAATAGGACAGCTGGGCTGCGTGTAGTTTTTGCCAAAGCCGCCATCGAAGGGTGTTGGTAGGAAAGAGGCCGAGCCAGTGGGGGCGCTCTCGATGGAGGTTGGCGTCGAGTCTGAGGATGTGGTTGAAGATGTAGAGGGATCATTGGCCGTGTCGGTCGCCGCAGGCGCAGGTATGCTGCTAGCTTCTACTCGAGGGTGTATTGCCGGCTCTGGGACTGGTCGGCCGTCCAAGATGAGGTCTCTGCGTCCGAAACGACCCGGTATCTCCTGCGTTCGAAATGGTCGGGCACCTGCATCTGCTGCATGTACAAAGCCGCATAGGGGGTATAGTACGAGAAGAAACAGGGCCAGTGTATGGACGAAATTGAAGCGAATTCTGTAGCTGTTGTGCCGTCGTCTCCCTGGTCGAGGACGTGTGTGTGATAGCTGTGATACCCGTGTCTGCAGGATGTCGTCTCGAGTCATGGAAAATTCCATCGAAGAAATTGCGGGGATTCTGAGTCTCGCAGACTTGAGAAGACCTCACTGCGGCTGTTGAACGTCTCGAAGCTCAAACATTGCCAGACCGTCACTGCTTGATAGTGACCGGGTTCTGACCGCGGCGTGTGGTCGTATACGGCGTGTTGTAGAAGTTGTATCCAGATTCAAGACGTCTCGAGAATGGCCGTACAGATCTCGCGCTGTTGGGCTCTGATGTTTACTTTCTAAAGCAGTGGCGTATTGGCGAGAGAGTGACCTGTGTCGGACTTCAGCGCGAGGAGTTCCTTGCTCGTGAGATCTCTGCGCTCGCTCGGGGAGGGGCATCACGGACATTATCGAGTTTGGGGATGCCCAGAGCTTCAAGAGATTCGCCAATGCAAGCCCTGTCAGCTTTATGAGCTCGGATGGATCGTAAGATTGACCCATTTCCACAGTGAACTAACAATGTCTCGTTGAAGTTAGGTGCGCTTGAGTTTTGTGCATAAGGGAGAGACACCAAGCCTAGTCAGGGTTGGGTCGAGGAATGCCATCCCACAAGAAAAGCCCGATGCATCACTAGCGGCATTAGTTCGCCTATGCTAGAATAATAAGTAGTAAGTCTGCTTTGCGACTTGTCTAATGATCTTCAATGGGGGCAGACTCTACCACAGACAAGTACCATGGCTCCGATACTTGCACATGGTCATACCTGACTGGTTCATTGAGGAGTCCCACATCTCCGAGAGAGAGCAGAAGAATAACCAAGCATAATCTGGCTGCTTGATGAAGAAGGTTAAAGTATGAGGCTCAGGAGCGGCACAGATACGAGCTTCATCAGCCTTGCACGAGCGAGCAATGGAAGTCTGCGCTGAAATGATTTACTTTGCCTAGTTCTAATGTAGTAAAGTACAGCGGGAAAGAAAGCTTGGTCCTCTCGTCGCATCGTCCTAAGCGAGACCAACGTCCGGCTGCACGGCAATTCATACGTGTAATTCTATTGGGTGGACCATAGAATTATGAGTCTCCGAGTCTCCCATCCAGATCAAAGACATATTGCCACCATTGACATGGAAAGTTATCGTCGATTCGATCGCACATACTCGCTCATGGGATTCAACTCACCTCCACCTATGGCATCAGCCGGTTCCTCCAGGTCCAAATGCCTCCTTACTGCTGACCGATGCATAGATACCAACAGGAGGACGTGGAAGACAATTAACGACCTACAGTCAGCGAATGTCCCTCCGAATGTCCAAGCTCAGTCCCATGGTTCCTGCTGACTGATCGTGGTACCTTGCATTCATCCGCAACGCTCCCGCCTCGGCCCAAATGCACGACATTGGCCGAAATCATGCAATCATGCGTCTTGTCCTACGGGAGGTCTGCGGTTAGCGGATGCGACTTGTAGAATAGAAGCGATCGCTTCGGAAGCAAGCACCATACTTTACTTCGAGGATATAAGTAGAAGCATTTAGTGGGCCGTCGGTCTACTACGCTTCTTTACTCATATGACCAAAGTATGACATCGGAGCTGAAGACGGAAAGGAGATCTCTAGAAATAGCAACGGAATCAATCGTCGATGGAAGCAGCGAATGAATAAAGAGAAAAAGACCGAGCTGAATGGGAGATACCGCATATGCTAAAGTCTTGCCTCGGAAAAGCTCGGACACACAGCATTATTGACGCAAGGAACGTACATCGATATGAAAATAACTGCAACACCGAACAGCCGCTGCGATATCAACATTGCCTTATCTCACAAAGCTCAAGAAATCCACAGCAGATGCAAGGAGCAAATCCAAACATGGCCAAAGCCAAAAGGAAAACGGACCAGCTCGGACCAAAAATTGACAAGCAAAGAATCGCAATGTCTTGATCCAAATCAGAGCCTCGTACCCCCATCAAACCCACTCCCAATGTTCCCCAAAAAGCCAGAGATCCAATGCACTACCGATACAACCATAACAGTCAAGCAACAGCCAACCCAGGTAAAAACCCTTCAACTTCCCATTTTTAAATCACCGCAGCACTCGAAAAATTACCAGGAGAGATGATAAGAAGAACATGCTCAGATCCCCAAACTTCGTATCTATCTATGTATATAAACAGCAACACCAATGCCAATAATTACAATAATATCCCAACCCCAACCCCAACCTAACCCACGCCAACACCATCAATCCCCCATCAACTTCCCACTCTCAAACCGCCGCAGCACTCACAAAAATACCACGAAAAAAACATAACAAGAAGAACATGCCCAGATCCCCAAACTTCGTATCCAAACCTACACATAAACAGCAACACCAACCCCAATGCCAACAATAGAACAACATCCCAACCCGAACCCCAACCCCAACCCACGATAGACGACCGTTAATCTCCCATCAAGCCATCACTCTCAAAACGCCGCAGCACTTAGAGGAACCACCAGGAGAAAAGATAGTGAGAAGACGGTGTCCTGACCTGATACCCTAACTGCGTAATTCTATTCGCTCGTACGGAAGAGTAAGGAGGATAAATTCAATCCATGCTGAAATCCTCGAAAAAGGATACAAGGGATCAAAGCCATTCGACCTCCATGGTCTATAGCACAAAGGTCAAGCCGACACCCACTCCCCCTGGCTTCGATAAGATGCGAAATTCAAACACCATGCACGCAAGGAAAGCAGAATTGGAATTAATCCAGTGCCTCAAACCTGCAACGCATCCAGGAGAAAATTTCCTTGTGCCAATGACAATATGCTGAATACATAAGAGTGTCCTTACAATGAATCGCGTCGAATGCATGAACTATCTATCCCACACCATGCCATCTAAAGTCCCTCGAACCCGATATACCTCCTGCAAACAATGCACCACCCATCCACAATGATCCCCCAACCCCCCTTATGAAACACATGCATTCGTACTTCAAAACACCCATCCACCCAAGCCAATCCAAAATCCCAAGCCCCAGGAAAACCCCAATGAAAGCCCATCCTCTACACCCGATCGTCCGAATAATTCACAATCGCCAAATCATCTTCGAAGAACTCCCCATCATCGATCCCCACCTCGCCACCATCACCTTTCCTGCCCTTCTTCCGACGCGTAATGGACGTCACAATACCCTCTCCCTCTTCCACATTACCCTCCATCCGGAACTCGTTTTCCATCGGCCCCGGTCCAGCCACGGCCGTGTCGTCCTCGTCATGGCGGGCAGAGCCAATTGTGATCTGCGTGGTGGGAATCGGTTGGCCGAAGACCCAAGGAGATGGATCGTGCAAGTGGTGAGGGTCGGCGGATGTTGGGGCATCGTCGTTGTAGATGAAGAGGTTGACACGACGGTCGGTGTGGAAGGGTTGGTAGGGAGCGTTGGTCTCGATCTCAGCATGGGACAAGGGATGGGTATCGGGATTCGTTCTCCGCGACGATGGTCGGGGTGGTTGTGGTAGCCAGAATGAGGCTGTAGGCGCTGAGTCTTCATTGCGTGGCCGGGCGAGGTCGTTTGAAACATACTGCTTTCCCTTCGGAAGACTGAATTCTGCCGGCCTGTCTGCGACTACCGAAGGCCGTCGCTGTCCAGCTTTGGGGTTACTACTTTGACGGATACTGTAGATCCTTACGATACCACCGCCAGTCACAGCTATCTGACCCTGGTCTTTTCCCGCAAGCCACAATGCGCAGCCTGAAGATACGGGAGCTGATGAGGCTGGCAAAGCCAATCGGTTTTCGCCAAAGTGACGTATAGTGTTCACCGTCCCTACAGCCGCTGCACTGACAGATCTGTTGATGCCTGCTGCGACTGCTTTGCCGCCTTTTGCTCCAACACCTGCTGTCATTGACAGACTACTAAAGCTTGAGAAGCCACCACCCGTACTAGGACTCCGGCCACGGACGGAAGCCAGAGCTGTTTGTGTCCTACCGGATAACATTCCCAAAGCTGAGCCGAACGTGCTGCCGACAGATTGAGGCCGTACAACGTCATTGCTTTGACTCTCACTCTTCGTGGCATCGTTTGGAGCAATGACGCTACGCCGTATCCGTCGAAAAGGTGGCCATTGAAAAGCGGAAGATGGCAGGTCGTATATATGGACTGTCCCCCTTTCGGTTACGATAGCCACTCGCTCGCCTTTAGGCTCTATCCAAACCACATCGATAATCCGAGCCTCCGTCATTCGACTGAAGCGTGCAATTTGCCGAACATTGGGGCCCTTTGGAGGTGTATCAGCGTCTCCCATACGCCCAGCTTCTCCATGCACCATGCGCATCAAGTCCCAGATATGTTGGTCGTCGCCTTTGATACTTGCAGTAAACAAATTCAGGCCACTGGGAGAAAATGACAGCATGCTGCATCCGAGCTGCAGTGAGAACGTGGTCAACGGTGGCAAGGCTTGAGAAGGTTTAGAATGCTGAATCTGCGAGACTTTTTCCAAATCCAAGATTGAGACTAAGGTTGGCTGGTTCTTGGCTCGATTCTTTGGACTGTCCTGAGCATGGGTTGGAGGGAAATTTGGCGGCAGAGGCAGTGGCAGTGGTACAGCAGAAGCATGATTGAGAGAAGATCTTGCAGGTGCTGGCTGGGCTTGATCGGACGGTTTTGACCAGTAATTAGTCCATGCCTGACGGCTCTCACTGGCGAACCATTGAGCACTCTTCATCGCACCCTGCGCTACATCTTTAGCTACTCTATTGATCACGCTTCCATCCTCTGGCATGTCAAGATCGCAGTTGACCGGAGGCTCCGCTGGAGGCGTATGCGAGTTTAGCCCAGGTATCTTCTGTGGAGACCCTTCGAGCTCAATCTGTGCATGCAGAGTCGATTGCGAAGAAGCCTGCGGAGGCACAACAGCAAGCCATCGATGGCTCAGGGATATTATGGCGGCCTTAGGCCTAAGGATTGGAACGTCGCCAACTCCGCCATAATCAGATTCGCTTGACGAAACGGACCCGCTTCGTGAACTTGTAGGTTTCGTTCTTGTCCATAATTTGCATATACATCTGAAAGCCAGGACTTTGTCTGTCCTCTCGGTGGGAAGACTCTCAAAAACATAAACCTCTCCGCTACTGCCAGAGCTCACAGTGATGAACTTCCCTTTCGCCTGCAGGCTCAGATCTCCTGTCGGTGGTGGTTTTGAGAGTTGGCCATCATACCCTAGGCTTTTCGCTTCTATTTTCGGGCTTCTGAAAAGAGTCGTTACATGGTCCCCTTTTCTTAGCGAGTAGATTTCTACCGTAGTCTGATAATGGGTTACTTCCACTGCATCCATGGCCTGGAGCATTGATCTTGACGCATCAAATTCTTCATCCTCTGATTGACCGGTCCAAATTTGTGTCGAATCCTTAGGTAGTATGAAAGGTCCATGCACGATTATCGCAAGTAGTGGCTGGCTTCCACGATGGTTGACTCTCTGAGAAGGCAATATCTTAGCACCAATGACAGAACCTCGAAGACCAGCTAGTCTTCCGATACGATCGAATTTGCTCTTGTCAATATGATAGACATCCAAGCTATGCTCAGAACCAACCAACAGGACGTTTTCAGACGCTCCTGTGCTTTCCTGGCCATTGGAATGGAGGCGGTCAAACACACAACAATATGCCTCACCAGATGTTCGGTCCTCAGTACCCTGCTTAGCTAAGCCTATGTCGATCTCAGGTGCTGTGTAAAAATGGGCTTGTGGATGGTGTGGAAGTGGTGGATAATGCGAGTTTAGAGATTGCATTGAGGGCGGTCTTCTATTCTTGGGTGACGACCCTAGATAGTCTCCAAAGCTCTGGTACTCGTTCGGACGTTGTACTGGTTGACGATATGCAGCTCGTGGTGAAGTTGGTGGAGAAGCATGTGTGAACCCTCCGCGGAGTCCATCAAATGAAGGTTGGTACTCTGGGGGGGACCCTGCTATGCTGGGTCTAGTGCTGCTGTTCCTCGGGGGACTGCGGCCGTAGGGTATATTCCTGGCCCAGTCAGTGGTCGTCTGCTTCGGTGGATCCGTGTGGTCTCGTGCGGGTGTAGGTTCCCAAGGGTCTAACAGAGGTGTCGAAGTACCGTTAGCAGGCGCTAGGGAAGGGGACGTTGGAGCATGTAGTTGTGAAAGTATTGAGCCAGGAGAGGACCTAGTATACAACTTGTCAGTGTGCTGTCTTACTGTGTCCAGTGAAGCAATTTCCGCTACGCTTGGACTGTCCTTGGATCATTGCTTCATCGCATGTAGACTCACATCTCCGGGGGCAAACCCCTAGATGACCCCTTTTCCTCCGCGTCCTCTCCCACAGCTTCATATCTCTTGTTCTTCTTCCCTTGACTCTTGCGACTCGGCGACCACTTTCTCGAGGTTTCTTCCTGAGGGTAAAGCGCAGGATCAACAGCCGTGTGCTGGTAATTCGACGGTTGGTCTGACGATGGGGGCATTCAATTTCGAGCGAGCTGTTGTGAAACAGAAGTTGCGGCTATAGTTTCGTTGGTGAGCTTCGAAAGAGTGTAATATCGTATAATCCGTGGCGGAATTTGAAGCTGTCAGCACCACGAGCACCTGACCCAATCAAGAGTAGGTGCCTGGAACGTGCCGATGACAGCAACAAACGTGATCAAGGAAGGCACTTGGCCCTCTTCAGAGCAAGTTGAGAGTGCTATGCCTTTTCTCGTTTTGCTTGTTGTTGACGATGTTCTATGGCTAGTCGCCAATGGACGAAAGCAGAATACTAGAGCTTCGAGCAAAAGCGTCCAGAAGCAATAAGCGCTGAACTTGGGACGACTAGCTGTACCAATATATAGACTGAAGGCTTCCACTGCTCGAAGAGTCAGTCGAGCTACATAGGAAGGGTTGGGGGGTTGGCAAACTGCTTTGAATCCAACCTGAGGGGGATCTGCCCCCACATTGCCCAGCTCGAGGTACGCGATTGCCTCATCGCGCATATTAGAATAGGGGCCCAAGGTACAAAACTGTTGGTTTGGCGCTAAGGTGAGGGGCACAGAAAGATGGCAGAGTCGGTGCCCCGGAAACCACACCCTTGGGTCCTATCCACATCCACTGAAATGCGTGGTTTGAGACAATGCGTTGTATGGCCACTATTGTCTGCTAGTCCTAGTCTGCTCTTGTGGGTATCTGCATCAAACACAAAACTATGATCATCTTTATACAATTTCTTGAAGCAGGCCTATTGCCATGGCTACAAAATTGTTGAAATACAGGGTCCTGCCAAGACGCTAGCATGCTTGGTAATGCATGACTAAGCAGTCTCTTAGCATCTGTACTTAGTTCTCACGCATCTAGACTTAGCAACCTAATTAACTATTCTACTACACATTTTAATAGGTTATAAGCCTAGAGGTATAGGCATTTATTCTAATTATAGCTATTACTTATCCTATCCTAGCTAATATAGTATTAAAGCCTTAGTAGCCTCTAGTACCCTTAAGTAAGTTAATAATTACTATTACTACGTATATTACCTAGAATTCTTTAACTTCTTACTAAAGTACTTAGCTTTTACTACTATAAGTAACCTTAGATAAATAAGTAAACTTAATTAATTTATAGTTATAGGGTTTAGAGACTAGTTATAAGGGCTATTATAGTATTATTATTAGTATAAGCGCTATTAAGTAACCGTACTTAGCCCCCTAAGTAAATACCTACTTCTAACCTTATTATTATAATAAATACTAATTCTATAAGTAGAAATCCCGTTAATACTCCCTCTATTAAGCCTTCTTAGGTAGACTACTACTACCTTATACTTAAGGAAAGAAAGATACTTCCTCCTCTTAAATAATTATAATAGATACTATTTTCTATAGTAATTATTACAACCCGTTTACCTTCTAACTAGATAGCTCTAGGGTCTAGGTAGATCTTATAGAGAGGAGTGTCAAGGACTAAGATAAACAGGCTTCGTACTAAACTAGTCTAGTATAGGTGTAGTATTATATTTAGTATCTAGGAGATAGTCTAGTTAATAATATAAGTTAAGCACGAAGCTCCTATCTAGAGAAGAAAGCACGCTCTTTATATAGATATAGGAAAGCCTATTAAGAGGTATATTCAGTCCGCTTAGTAACTAATTAACCTGATCACGCTCTGTCTATTTAGTAACTAATCGATCTAATTACTCCTAATCAGTTATCTCGGTAACTAATTATTCCAGCTTCTTCTCTCTATATACGTATTATAGGGACTACAAGTCCTAGCTATAATACTAGACCCCTCTTCTAGAATTATTATCCCGATAATTTCTTACTATACTAATAACTAGAGCATTAAAACTATCTTCTATTAAACGTCGCCGTTAACTAGTAGACTCTTTTAAGATTACTAGTCCTGTGATACGCGTTTATTATAACTATTTAAAGGCCAATCATTCTAAGAAGTATAAGGTTAGAGGTTCTTCTAATTATTATATAGAATACGCCCGGCTAGGCTATAGTTATAATCTCACTCCTTTCTCGCCCGTAAAGTAGGCTCGCATTTAAAAACAAAGGAAAGAGAAAGTGGTAGAGGCTAAGGAGGCTCTAGCTAAATTCACTCGTCTTTAGGCTAAAGTAGATGCCCTGGAGAGCAAGGAGTTAGAGATGGTTAAAGGAGAACTTAAAAATATTAATAAGCTGGAATAGGAAGAGCGAGTAACCGCTCTTAATCCTAACGACTTCCTTTTTAACGTATCTTCCGAACAGGTTAAAGTCCTTATAGACTTTAACTAGAGTGGTTTTATTAATACTAGTAGAATTATTATAAGAGGTCCTAGTAGTTTATAAGGTTCTTAACTAGTTCCTAGGTATTTTCTAAATCCTTATATCCTTTCCACTTAATAAGATAGGTCTAATCCTTTTATACTAGGATTTTTTCGGCCTTAAATTCGTCTTCTTCTTCTATTTTAAAGTAGAAGGTTTCTTATAAGGGAGTATTAGAGTCTACTTGTTCTAATATTAAGATATAAAATACTAGATGGATTTTAGTATTAGGTAGAAGCTATAACTTATAGTTAATAGGTCCTTTTCCTTTAATAACTAAGAATAGTCCGACTTTAATATGATCCAGTTTCTTACTTAATCTTATACTTTTTAAATTCTTTATAAGGAGGTATACTTTATCCCCCTTCTTTAATTAAGGTCTAATTTTTCTTTTCTTATTTACTAATATTTTAGTAGAAGCGTTTACCTTACTAATTTTTTATTATATATCCTTATACAAGCTTTTTATATCAGATATTAGTACCAAGGCTTTTTTAGTATCTAGTCCTTGTCTAGGGTCTAAGAATAGATTTATATATCTTTTATAGTTTATAAAGAATGGTAATAGCCTTATAATATCTAATTATTTGTTATTATATACTAATTATACTATTAGGAGTAGCGTAACCTAATTATTTTATTTTTTATTAATATAATGCCTTAAATACACTTCTATTATTTAGTTTATATATTCTATTTACCTATCTATCTATAAGTAATATACTATTGATATTTATAGTTTAGTTCTAATTAACGCGATTAAGGTCTTCTAATAGTTTGAAGTAAAGAGCTTGTCTCTATCTAAGGTAATTAACTCAGGTATATTATAATCTCTAATAAGTCTATCTAATAAGATAAACCCAAGCTAACTAGCGTTATAAGTCTCCTTATATATAATTATAATAGTATATTTAGTGAGTTTATCTATAATAACTATTATTAAATTATACTTATTATTTATTACCGGATTAATTAATCGAGGTAGTTTTATAATAAAGTCTATTATAACATCTTTCTATAATATATCTAGAACCTTAGTAAACTGAATTTGTCTGTATTTAGTATGTCTTATAGACTTGTTCTACTAGTAATATATATACTCTCTAATATATTATATAATTAACGCTCGCAGGTTAGGTATAGTATATATTCTTTAAATAAGTTCTAATATTTTAGATACTCCTAGGTGTCCTAGTAAAGAATTATTATAATAATCTCTAATTACTTCTTTAACCGCCTTTAGTAGTAAGTATAACTTCTATTTATATAATAATAGGTCTCGGTTAGGCTGCTATTTCCTAAGCTTACTAGCTAGGGTATTATTAATATATACTTCCTTTAAGTTTAGAACTATATATGTTATAACGTGTATAGTTATTACTAGACTTCTCGTTAGAACTAATAATCTATCTTTCTCTTATTTAAGAATAGGCTGATTTATAATATCTTTTATTTATATATAGTTAAATCGTCTACTTAAAGCGTCTACTTATCTATTATCTTTCCCTAGTATATACTAAATCTTGAACTTGTACTATCTAAGGAGCTTAGACTATTAAACTTGTTATTAATTTAACTCTTTATTTATTATAAAACTAACTAGGTTTTTATAATTAGTTAAGATAGTAAGTTTGGAATAGCTTTTAGTATAAACTCTCTAATATTATAAAGAATAGATAATAGCTAAAAGCTCTTTATCATATATATTATAATTCTATTCTACTACTATTAGTTTACGTGAGTAGTATACTACTAGGTACTATCTGCTATTACTCTATTAGTATAAGCAGGCTCTAATAGCAAGGTCCGAGGCATCTGTCTTAATTCACGCTAGTTCTCCGTTATAAAAAGTATAGAGTACTAGAGGATCTATATATGCTTGCTTAAGCTTAGTAAATACTTTCTATTAGTTAGTATCCTATTAGAATCCTGTATCTTTCTTTATGATTTCTATTAGAGGCAAGGCCTTCTTAAAATAGCCTTCTATAAAACGTCTATTAAAGTTAGCGAATCCTAAGAACCCTTAGACTGATTTAATATTATATAGTATAGGCTATTCCTATATAGCCTGAATCTTTTCAGGGCTTATATAAACGCCTTTAGTTATTATTATAAACCCTAAGAACTCGACTAAGGTCTTATAAAACTCGCACTTTTCTGGTTTAAGGAGGAGCCTAGCCCTAGATAGACATGTTAATACATTCCGTATATAAGGGACGTGTTCCTCTATTAACTTAGAGTAGATTAATATATTATCGAGGTACGTAATAGCTAAATAGTCTAATTATACCCGTATAATATTATTAACTAGTACCTAGCAGGTTACTAGTATATTAATAAGGCTAAACGGCATGACTAAGTACTTATAATATCTATATCGAGTCCTAAATACTATTTTCTATTTATTACCTTCCTTTATTTAAATGAGATTATACGCTCCTTATAAGTCTAGCTTTATAAAGACTTTTACTTTAGCTAGCCGATCCTACAGCTTACTAATATTAGGTAGCGGGTAATAATTCTTAATCGTCATATCATTTAACTTTTAATAGTCGATATATAGCCGTAAGGATCCGTCCTTCTTCTTTATAAAGAGTATTAGATATCCTGCTAGTGATTTGGATTCTTAAATAAATCCCTTTTTTAGGTTCTCGTCTAAGTACCTACGTAGTACTAAGAGTTCCTTTTTAGATAACGCATAAATAGATCTAAATATTAGTACCTTCCCTAGTTTAAGTTTAATCTTATAATCCTAAGGTTAATATATAGGCAGAGCTTTTACTATTATCTCTTTTATAAAGAGGCATTTCTATCTTTAATACTCTTGTAGGATATTAGGAGTATTATCAGTTACTTTAAGAACTCTAACTTTTTAACCCTACTAACCTTCACTAGTACCTATTAAGTCGGATCCTTTTCTTTTAAGGCCATCCTTATTTAAAATGGAGGTAATATATACCTCGACCTCTTAGTTCGATTTCTTATCTACCGTCATCTACTATCGGCGTGTAGGTTAGAATCTAGTAATATTACTAGTTCTCTTAAACTTAAGTACTTTCCTTCTCTAGTTAATTACTGGATTATACTTCTTTAACTAAGGCATACCTAAAATAATATAATAAGTAGCTATCCTAATAATATTAAAGGACATTTCCTTATAGTAGCATTAAATTATAAATGGTAGCGAGGTTATTTCCTCGTCTATACTCCCTATTAATAGTTTTAACCCGTCGGCTATCTATAGGTTATATAGTAACTCCTTCCTTTACGTTAGTAGGCCTACCGACCGTACTAGTACCTTGGAGATAAAGTTTCCAGATACTCTAGAATCTATTATTACTATAGTTCTCTAATTATTTATTCTAACCGGTATATTTATATATATTATATACTCCGTTAAGTATAACTAATATATTTTAGGGGTTAGGATATTAATCTCCTTATACTTCCCCTTAGTATAAGGGATTACTCTTTTCTTAAAAAGGGTAGGAATCCGGTAGTTCTCTTTATATACATGTGTTTTCTATAATTATCATAGAAACAAGTATATTAATCCGTCAAGTAGTACTCTAATATATACTCGTTATACTTAAGGTATCCGTAGAGACTACTATACTATCTTTAGTTATAGTCTAGAAACTACTTTCTTAATCTCTTAGTTACTAAGTACTAGTAATAACTTATATCTTAGTAACTTGACTAAATCTTTCTATATATACGTACTCTAATTGTTTTACTTATATTTATCTTTACTTAGTAATAAATCATATATATTTTATTAGTACAGGCTAACTAGTATATTACTCCGTGCTACGGATACGCTAAGTCATTTCTAAACTCCTTCTAAAGAAGTCCCCCTAATACTTTTTCTTGATAGAACTCTACTTATTCCTTGAGTTTTGTCTATAGATCTTTTAATATAGAAGCTCGAGATACTACGCTGTTTTTCTTCCCCTTTTATATACTTTTATACTTCTCGGAAGTATAGCTAAGGTTTTCCTAGTTAGAATCATCCTCGCTTTCTCGGCTTTATTTAGGTTTTCCCCTCTAAACCTAACTACTATCACTGTTATTATTAGAACCTAGCTCCTTGAGTTATTCGTGAATATCCGCGAGCCTTTATTTGGTTTTTATGATATTTCACTATTTCTTAGCTATTTCTTCGCGTAATTCTTCTTCTCTAGCCTTAAGTTCTTTATTAATAGGCGGATTAACGAGGGCTAGTAAATCATCTATAATTATATCTAGCTTAGTATTATTATACTCCGTTTCTTGTTAATCCTTTAGAGGTTTAGTCTTCCTAACTAGAACTCTCTCTAATATATTTAACTGAGGTCGTTTTACCATGTTTTTTAACCTGTAGTCCTTGGTAATATAGCCCGGTTTACTATAGCTATAGTAATTCATTACTTTCTTACCCCTATAATATTTCTTACCTCCTAACGTTTTCTTCCTCTACGTGAAGTCTAATTCTATTAATATTAATCTATAAGGATCATATAGGGCTCGTCTTTTTCCGTGACTTCCTCCTAAATAGAATCTAGTATAATTAAGTCCTAAAACTCTACTATTATAGCGTAGTTCTATTATTAACTTATAGATCTAGTTATTAATTCTTGTCGAGTTTCTAATAAGTAAATCAAGATTATTACTCTAGGCTCTATCTTATATAAGCTCCTTTTTTACTTAGGGTTTTAATCTATATTAATATATTACTATTAGTATATTATTATCCTAGTTAGTTCTTATAAAGTACTATTAAAACTGTATTATATACTTAGATACTAACTTCTTCTATATTAAATACTAGATGACTCTTATTACTATACTTGCTTTATTAGAAGGTCTAAATATTCGTCTTATCTCTTCTTAGAAAAGTATTAAGCTTTCTATTTATAACTTAATAGATATATTATTATTATTATCGGGATCTTTTATATATTATTTAAGAAATAGGGCGGACTATTACTAGGCCCGTCCCCTTATACAAGTTATTATAAATAGCGGTTATTTCTTTAATTAAATAGCGTCCTTATTAAAAGAGAAGTATAGCTATATCTATACTAACTACTCTTCAAGCTTGTCTCGGTTATTATAATATAAGTCTAGTTTAGTAATCTTTATACCTTCCTTAACTTCCGCTATTATTAACTGTCGTGGACTACGTTTACTTAGGGTGAGGTCTCTTTATCCTAAGGTACTTATCTTAAGGGTACTTAAAGTATTACGACCCGTTCGCCTTCTAACTAGATAGCTCTAGGGTCTAGGTAGATCTTATAAAGAGGAGTGTTAAGGACTAAGATAAATAGGCTTTATATTAAACTAGTCTAGTACAGGTATAGTATTATATTTAGTATCTAGGAGATAGTCTAGTTAATAATATAAGTTAAGTACGAAGCTCCTATCTAGAGAAGAAAGCATGCTCTCTATATAGATATAGGAAAGCCTACTAAGAGGTGTGTTTAGTCCGCTTAGTAACTAATTAACCTGATTACGCTCTATCTATTTAGTAACTAATCGATCTGATTACTCCTAATTAGTTATCTCGGTAACTAATCATTCCAGCTTCTTCTCTCTATATGCGTATTATAGGGACTGCAAGTCCTAGCTATAATAGTAATCTCCGCTTTACTATATTACGCCTTTTAGTATTATTTAGCTATTAGGCCCCCTAGAAAAATCTCTATAAAAGGAGGTTAGGCCCTAGCTATCTTAATTCTTCTAGATCTAATTAGGTAACTATTAACTACCTAACTAGGCCTAGAGCTAGCTTTTCCTACTACTATAGATACTAGCCTAGCTATTCCTATTAAGTTAGCCCTCTAAAGTTTATATCTTTAAGAATATAAGGATAGCTTATTATAGTAAATAACTCACTAATCCTCCTCTTACCCCGGAAATTCAAAGAGGCTAATATAGTAATCTTGAAGAAACCGTAGAAGGAGAACTACGCCGACCCTAAGTCCTATAGGCCGATCGCCCTCTTAGATACCTTAGGAAAGATGTTCGAGACGGTAATAGCGGCTAGGCTTAGAGATTGCGCGGAGGCTAATAACCTCCTTCCGGAAGAATAGATAGGTGCAAGGCAAGGGAGATTAGTGGAAACCGCGCTAGAAACGATTACTAATGTAATCTACACGGTATAGGGAATAGGGAAGAGGAATATAGCGAGCCTCCTCTCCCTAGATATCGCCGGAGCCTTCGATCACGTCTCCTACTCCAGGCTACTCTACATGATAAAGATAAAGAGGGTCTTAGAGAGGATAATACGCTAGACGGCAAGCTTCCTTACAGAGAGGGCGACTTCGATTACCCTCGGTAGGAGGACGAGTCAGATGGAGTTAGTAGAGACAGGGATCCCCTAGGGTTCACCTATCTCTCCGATATTATTTCTGTTTTTTAATACTCCCCTAATCGAGGAGTGTAAAAAGCTAAAGCTACTAATTTAAGTCGGCGGATTTGTAGATGACGTCTATCTACTAGCCTACAGCAGGAGCACTAAACGGAACTACGAGGTTCTAGATAAAGCCTACGAGGTATACCTGCGGTAGACGAAGACCTATAGAGCCTCGTTTATACCGAAGAAGTACGAGCTCGTTCATATAACCCGTAGAATAAAGGGGGTGAAGATGGACGTAATAGTTAAGCTCGAAGGAATTGAAGTTAAACCAAAGACGTCGATTAGGGTCCTAGGACTTATGCTCGATAGTAAGCTAAATTAGAATGCACACCTAAGGAAGGTACAAGCTAAGATAGATAACCAGATTCAGGCGCTCCACTGCGTCGCCGGCTTTATATAGGGCGCGATTCTACCGGTTAGTAGGCTTATATACGCGGTAGTAGTAAGGCCTACGATAACGTTCGCGGCGCTAATATAGTATAGCCTAAAGAATACCCCTAGAGCAGTAGGGAAGCACGTGAAGACCCTGACGACGATCTAGAATAAAGGACTGCGTAAAGTACTGGGGGCGTATAAGGCCACTTCAATTCCAGTCCTCGAAGCAGAGGCGGGAATCCCGTCGGTAAGAGACTTCCTTAATAAGGCCCTGCTACGGAGTAAGATCCTCTAAGGGATATATAAGACGGTCCTGAAAGGAAACGCGAAGATCAAGTCTCGGTTATAACTAAGAAGAGGTAGGAGGCTGCGCCCTCCGCTACCCCCGTCAGCTAAGAAGGAGTCTTGGGCGAAGCGGTCGCTAAACGGGGTACTCGATAGCCCGACGCTACAGAAAAGGATGCTAACCTAGTGGGAAGGCCGGTAGTAGGGCCGGTGGCGCCACTACCAGCGGGGATTAGAGAGCCGACACAAGAGCCTAGTACAGAAGGGTGACCTAGTAGGGGGGAGATGGGACCTCTATAAGGGCCTAAAGAAGCCGGAGAGCTCTGTAGCGGTCCAGTTACGCACGGATAAGATTGGGTTTAACTACTTCTTATTTATTAGGAAGGTGCCTGGGATCCTGAGTCCTAGCTACCCGTGCGGGGCGGCGAGGTAGACCGGTAAACACGTCCTGCTATTCTATCCCGACTATTATACTGGTAGGAGTTAGATATTACTAGAGGCTGGGTCGGAAGACTATAGTACTATTCTCTCATTACTAATAGGGATAAGGGCAGCGGCGAGGTGGTTAACTAGGTCAGGCGCCCTCTACTAGTTTATACTAGCAAAAGAGATGTTGGCGAGAACCGATAGAGAGGAAGGGCTCCGCCCTAACTAAAGAGAAGAGAATATAGTCGACGAAACCTTAGTGTTATAGACGGTAGACCCGACCCCTCGATATACCGCCCCGATGGCAGGCCTGTCGGGGGGGGGAGGGAAGGAGCCGAATAATAGTATGGCCTGCGGATGGTAGGTAGAGTTTTTATCCCTTAGCTGGGTTTCTCCCCGAACGATAGGTACGCTAGGCGTACCCCTTGAAAAGTCTACCCTCATTAGCTTTAGCTAGTATAGGAGTATAATTAATCAATTAATTAATCAATTAATCCTCCTCTTATTTCTAAGCTAAACCGGTTTAAGTTAATACTCCTTAAATCCCGTTTTTATTTTAATATCTTAGTAGCTATCTACTAACGTTCTAGGTCTAAGTTCTTCCCTTACTTACTAAAAGCTATTATAAAGGAAGTTAAGAAGCCTATTACTAAGGAAGATAATAGTAACTATAAACTACTATAATTACCCTTAAGCTATAATAATACTAAGTTAGAAGCTAGTAAACTATTATTAAACGCTCCTAGTAAAACTATTCTCTTTAACTTATAAGCTAAAGGTAATAGACCTACGCCTCCTCCCTTAATATCCTTATCTTTAGAATTATCTTCCTTAGCGTCTTTATTAATAGAATCCTCTTAAGACTCTATAAAAAATACGCTAAGCTTAACTAACTAGTTACTATTTAAAGCTAAATCCTTAGAGGTAGACTCCTAGTAAAATAGTTAATAGTTAAAGTAATAGTAGGAGCTTTCCCCTTACCTTAATTATAATCCTTAAGTCTAACTCTAGTTATAGCTACTAGGCTAAAGAAATTAATAACTAGCTAGTTCTAAATAACCTTAAGCCCTTTTTAAAGGCTACGTAGACTAAGATATATACTATAATTTATAACTATCTTAGGTTTAATACTTATAAACTTATTAAAGATCCTACTTATTTTAACTTATAGGCTTAAGCTATTCTTAATAAAATTAAGACTAACTTTAAGTTAATAGGCTCTAGTATCTATACTAAATTAGTTTATTACCTTTATATAATCTACCTTAACGGGTCTACTATTAAAGATATAGATAACTATACCTACTAGTTTTAAGAGGTTAATACTAAACTTAAGGAGTTAGATAAAGAGGTAGTTATACTAGATACTTATATAATCTAACTCTACCTTATAGGATTAGGTAGTACCTTTAATACCTTCTAGACTACTTATACCTAAAGTTATACCTTCTTTAGCCTAGGAAAGGTCCCCCTTAGTTAAGTTATACTCGCCGCCCGTAATAAGAAGTAATATTAATAAGCCTTAGAAAGTTATACTATTACTATATTTAGAGCTTATAATACTTAAGGAAAGGATAAAGGGGATAATAAGTTATAATAGAACTATAACTACTATAGGGACGTCCTATATAAGTCTTACTACGCTTACGCTATAGATTAATACTAAGAGTATGTTATAGCTAAGTGTAGGTGTACTTACAAGTACTATCGCCTGCGGACCTTTAGGACTAGGGTAGTAATAATTAGTACTAAGACGGACTAATTATAAGCGATCGGAGTAATCGGTTACTAATTAGGGTGAACACGTCTCTTAGCGGAGTTTCCTTCTAATATATAGCTACGGTCTTTACTTATAGTTTAGGAGCTTCGTGCTTAACTTAAAACAGTTATTCTCTTAACCAAGTTATACCTATCCTAAGGGGATGCCGAATAGTGATTAGGTTCTTGTATTATTACTACCGCTAGCTCACCTTACCCTACTTCTCCCTTGCCGTGGACGGGATCGTAACACTTTGAGCACCACATCTACGAGGAACCCTAGCAGTACATGACGGAGCAGCGAGCTCATCGAGACGTCGATTCAACAGTAAGACCTACCCTATATACAGGGATAACGGAAGCATTCACAAGGATATCAACCACGGGAAAGTCAGCCAGAACACCTACGCCTTTAGTAGTCGACACCAGTGAATAACATGGTACTGTCGTCTCGACCAAGGCTTTAAAGGTTTCGACACCGGAAACATTTGACGGTTCACCAGGGAAACTTGAAGAGTTTTTAATACAACTCAAGTTGTATATCTTGTTTAATTCTGCCCAGTTCTCGAAGGAAGCAGATAAGGTACTATATGCATCATCATATCTTCGGGGAAGAGCTGCGAAAGGTTTCCGACCTTATTAGAAGGAATGGCTAGATAACCAGGACCTAGGCGACGTACCTAGCAGAGAGATAAAGACAGTCTTCGGAAGCTATGCGAGGTTCGAAGAAAAACTCGAGAGTTTATACGGAATCGCCAACGAAGAAGCGCATGCGGATAGAGAAATCAGGAAGCTACGCCAGACGACATCTATTACCGTCTACGCTTCCGACTTCCAAGGGTTTACTACAGACCTGGAATGGAATAACGCCGCGTTTCGTTCACAGTTTTACTTGGGTCTAAGGGACCTCGTAAAGAGCGAAATGGTTCGTGAGGAAAAGACGAATTCTCTTACAGGATTGATCCGTGTTATAAAGGAAGTAGACGAGCGTCTCTAAGACTTGCGACAAGATCGATATATTAATACCGGAAGGTCTAGGGGATATTTAAAGGCCAAGAATAGGAACTCCTATAGACTAGAGCCGATGGATTTAGACGTTATGGAGGTGTCCCGGAATAGGAAGAATCTAAACAGAGAACGTCGGTGTTACAGGTGTGATCAGAAAGGACACATAGTAATACACTGCAGGCGGCCTAAGAATAACTTGGTACGCAGGACGCTTACGCTTATAGAAAGAACCGGTTATATATAAACCGATTGGATAAATTGTTATAATAACGACTATGTGTCTCATAAACGAGAGAAGGAGCAGGCAGGCGAGTTGCTTACGCAGAGCGACGAGAGCTTAGACTACTAGCTACTGCCTGTCGTAACGTCACTGGCAGGACCTTGGACAAACTCAGCCATCAACCTGTCTAGAGAGCCGGGAGACATTGCAAGGAAGTCGTTCGACGGGGAAAACCACGGATCGATATCGACCGAGGAGTTATCGGCCTGTGTGGCTTTGCTCTCCTCCTCTTCTAGTTCCTAGATGTTTCAGAGTTCACACTCCACCATTTAATTCTTTTACTCTTCTAGTAAAAGGAATTATTTCTCGAGGCGATCGGATTTTACTTTCGCCTCTCTCCACTCGCTAAAAGCTTTATTTCAAGACTCCTCCATTTTCGACATCTATATGGGCGAATTATAGAGGTCGCAGCGCAGACCACCGGTAACACACTCGGAACAACGGGACGATTCTTCTCCGGTGTGGCAAGTTCTATTTCTCTTGCTATAGTTACTACAAGGTCGCATGGTTATATGCTTAAGACGTTTCACGAGTTCTTTTACCCGTAATTATAAGCTTTCGGTTTTCTTGACTTTAATAGGAGGCATGAGGATAGATAGTTTCTGGGGACAGAAATATGGGGAAGGGAGCCAGTGTTATAGCTGAGTGTAGGTGTACTCACAAGTACTATCGCCTGCGGACCTTTAGGACTAGGGTAGTAATAATTAGTACTAAGACGGACTGATTATAAGCGATCGGAGTAATCGGTTATTAATTAGGGTAAACACGTCTCTTAGCGGAGTTTCCTTCTAATATATAGCTACGGTCTTTACCTATAGTTTAAGAGCTTCGTGCTTAACTTAAAACAGTTATTCTCTTAACTAAGTTATACCTATCCTAAGGGGATACCGAATAGTAATTAGGTTCTTGTATTATTACTACCGCTAGCTTACCTCACCCTACTTCTCCCTTGCCGTGGACGGGATCGTAATAGAGTAGTTCCCTTACTTAAAGCCTAATAAATTTAAGAAAGCTTTAGTAAAGGCTACTACTACTTAAGCTAGTAGTAATCTAAAGAAGTAAAAGCTTAATAATACTCCCGTTAAATCTAACTTTATAGGTTATACTAATAAGTTTAATATCTGTAGAATAGCTAGTAATAAAGTCGTTATCTTAATAGCGGCTCCTAGGAAATTACTCTTAGACTTAAATAGTATAGTTTTTATAGACTCTAGTTATAGCTAGTACGCCTTCTAGGATTAGAGTATATTTATTAACTTATAGCTAATTAAAACCTCCCGCGCTATTAGGGGTATTAGCGGCGTCTAATATACTTTATAAGGTAGTAGGACTATTAAGATTAACTATAATATTAATAGTAGCCTTAAGTTAATACTTATACCTAATATTATATAGGTGCCTAATCTAGGTATTAGCGGTCTCCTATCTATTAGTTAGCTCCTTAATATTAATATAGATATAGCCTATATTAAAGTAGGCTATATTATTTTAAAGGGACTAGTAGCCTTTAATACTAGCTAATTTATAAGAGTCTTTACTCTAGACTTATAGAAGCCCTTAGCCCTTAATACCTATAGTATTCCCTTAGATAAAGTTTAATAGCTATAGTACGCCCGCTTAGGGTACCTTAGATAGTAAAGTATTAATAAATTACTAGCTATATTAATTAGAATTAATTTCTTAAAGCCTATTTCTAACGAGCTTACGTGTAAATACTATATCTAAGGCCGCTAGAAGGTAGTACCTTATAAGGATACTATTTAATTAGAGGAGTATCTAATAGAATTTATTTATAGCGACGTTATTAGCCCCTTTAACCTAATAGGCTTTAAAGGGAGTTAATACTTTATAATATTTAAAGATAATTTTATATATATCTTAGTTATTATTTACCTTAAGTATAAGAGTAATACTTTCTAACTATTCTAGCGGTTTAAGGTAGCTTATAAGCGTCTAGACTACTAAATCTATTACCTTTATATTAATAATAGGGGTGAATATATAAGTAACGTCTTTACTAACTACCTTAGGGACTAGGGTATCTACTATAAATCTATAGTACCTAGGAACCCTTAAATAAATAGGGCCGCGGAGCGTTTTAGGTAGATATTACTATATAAGATATAGCTAATACTCCTTAACTCTAGGCTTAATAAGTCTTTCTAGCCTAAGATTATCCTTATAACTAACTACCTTACTATCTAATCCCCTAATACTAAATTAGGGAAGACTCCCTACGAAGTATAATATAGACGCCTATTAAAGCTCTTATACCTCTAAATAATAGGCTTAGTAGCCTACGCCTTATACTATATTTAGAAGAAATTAGAAGATAAGAGTAATAAGTACTACCTTCTTAGCTATAAAGAGGATTATATCTTTTAGCTATAGAACCCTATAAGATAATAGGTCGTATAGACTAATAATATCTATTTTTAAGAAAAATACCCTTAGTATATTAGTACTAATAAGTAGTAGTAGCTAAACTTTAAGCTAAGTAAGCGCCTATAGATATCTACTCTAGGGGAGAATAATAAGAAGTAGGATATCTAGGATAATATTAACCCCGTCTAATAAGTAGCTCCTACTTAGTAATAAGTCTATACCTATAAGGTAGAATATATTAGTAGGGAAGAACGGGCTATTTAGCGGGTAATATATAATTATCTTAAGCTAGCTCTACTAGATTTATAGGATCTATTATTAGACCCTCTAGTTATAATAGCCCTTATACTCCTCGCTAATACTAATAGGATTAAACTATTTAAGTTAAAGACCTATTAATAGGTAATAGAGGATAGTTATAATATCTAATAGAGCCTTAAGATAGATAATAAAGTTAAATCCCTTTAAGAAAATAATACCTAGAAGGTAGTTAATCTACTTATAAGTAAGTATACCTTAGTATTACGAGCAGGACTTAGTCTATATACTACGTACTAGCCTGTATAGTTCTCGTTATAGTCAGGTAGATTACTTAGTAACCTAGGTGAACTATATTATAGGTGGATTACTAGGTAATCTATATAAACTATACCTCTTAGTAGGCTTTCCTATATCTATATAAAGAGCGTGCTTTTCCCCTATATAGGAGCTTTATACTTAACTTATATTATTAACTTAGTAATCTCTTAGATACTAAATATAATACGATATCTATATTAGACTAGTTTAATATAAAGTCTACTTATCTAGTCCTTAATACTCTACTCTACGAGATTAACCTAGACCTATTAACCCTAGGGACGACTAGGTTATAACACTTTAAGTACCCTTAAGATAAGTACCTTAGGATAAGAACCTACCTTAAGCTAAGTCAGCTAATAACATTTAATAATAGATAATATAAATAAAAGATTAGTTAAAGTTATATAACTAGACCTCTATTATAAAGATAGAGATAAACTTAAAGATTAGCTTATATAACTTAAATTATATATTACCTTTTAGGAAATAGAACTTCTAGTTAAGAAATAAACTACCTTTATAATTACTTATATACGAGGACGTATATAGAAATAGATTAGACTATTTTAAAAGAAGTATAAGGATAATAATAATAATAATAATAATAATAATAATAATAATAATAAAATATAGTTTAAAAGCTTTACTAAGTTTAAAGTAGAGATTTAAAGAGTCTTTAGACTATTAAATAAGAATAAAGTAGTAATACGTATTATTTAATATCTTACGTAGAAAAAATCGGTTATAAAGTACTCTACTTAGTTTTAATAGTACTTAGTATAAATAGACTAGGATAATAATACTCTTATAATAATATACTATCAAGGACTAAAAGATAATATTAAAGATAAACTTATAAGGACTAGATTAATCCTAGATACCTTAGATAACCTTATAAAGGAAGCTATTAATATTAATAATAAGTTATTTAAATAAATAATAGAAAAACGGTATAATAGAGGTACTAGAGGATTTAGATAATTAGGGTATTTTATAAAACCCTACCGCCTAACTTATAAGGAAAGAGATCCTTATAATCCTATGCTAATAGAACTTAACTTCGTAAGGAAGATAAAGAAGGGGGTATTTAAAGGTAAGAAGTAGTAAAGTAGGGGTAAGAAAGTAATTACTTATTATAGCTATAGTAAACTAGGCTATATAGCTAGAGAGTATAAGTTAAAAAATATAATATAATAACCGCAGTTTAATATACTAGAAAAGGTACCTATTAAGAATAACGGACCTATAAAAGATCTACTTAAACTAGAGTTTAATAACAGAGAAATTAATATAATTATAATAGATTTACTTAACTATTTTAATCTATTATAAGTAAATATCTAGGAAACTTAATAATGCTATTATAAGCTTTAGGAAGAAGTTATAAAGAGAAGCTAGAATATTAAATAAATTAATAAGCGTCTTAAAGAAATTTAAAGTAGAATATAAGAACTTAAAGTAGAAGATAATTATAAGGCTTATAAGGATAAGTATAAGTAAGGCTAAGGAATAGAGATAGATAATTTAAGATAAAGTAATTTAATAGCCAATAATAATAAATTAGTTAAATCTTTAGATAAATCTAAACCTTATACCTTAATATCTAAGGATTAGGAAGAAGAAATATAAGAAGACTTAAAAGGAAAATCTAAGCTTAAAGAGTATAGAATAAAGTATAATAATATATTACTAAAGAATAAGTATTATAATAATCTAAACTATCTAGAATATAATATTATATATTAGATAGTATATATAGAATACTATTACTAGTATTATTATATAATAAAGATATAGCTAGGTAATATAATAGTAGTTCTTATATGTAAATATAAAGACTAGAAATATTATAGAGTAATAGGTTACTACTAGTACCTTAGAACTAAAAGATATTAAAAGTAGTTCCTAGGTTATAACTAGAGGTAGTATAGTATACTTTATATATATCTTAAATATAATAAGAATACTAGAGAATATTACTTAATAGATTAGTATATATACTTTTATAATACGTGTAAGAAGTATATATAATAAAAGAAGCTTACTAGATTCCTCCTATTATTAGGAAAAGAGTAATCCCTTATACTAAGGGGAAGTATAGAGAGATAAATATATTAACCCCTATATAGTACTTATATATATCTTAGTATAATATATATATAAATATACTAATAAATATTAATAGTTAGAGGACTATTATAATAATAGATTCTAGAGTAACTAGAAACTTTATCTCTTAAGAAATGGTATAGTTAATAGGCCTACCTACTTATAAGAAGAAGTATTAGTATAATTTATAGGGAGTTAACGGACTAAAACTATTAGAGAGAGTAGATAAGGAAATAACCTTACTACCTATTATTATTTAATACTATTATAAGGAGCTTTCCTTTAATATTATTATAATAGCTATATATTATATTATTTTAAGAATACTTTAATTAAAGGAATATAATCCTATTATAGATTAGTAAGAAGGAGTACTTATATGTTAGTAAACTAGAGATATTACTAGGATCTAACTTATACGTTAATAGTAGATAATAATAGATAAGAAGTAGAATTATAGACTAGTTAAGGCGTATATAGCCTTAACTTTAAAGAAAAAGAATAACTTTTAAAAGAAAGGGTCTAACTTAATATATATTAGTAGAGGTTAGCTAAGTAAGTAAGTTAGAGGAATTAAAGGAAAAGATAAACCTTTTATAATCCCTTATTAGTATAAAAAGTAGAAGTGGCTTTTTAAGGAAGAGATAATAGTAAAGGCGTTACCTAGGTATTAACTATAAGATTATAAGATTAAACTTAAACTTAGTAGAGAGCTGATATTTAGATTAATATATATACTTTTAAAAAAGGAACTCTTAGTACTTCATAGGTATATTAAGGAGAACTTTAAAAAGGGATTTATTTAAGAATCTAAATTACTAGTAGGATATCTAATCCTCTTTATATTAAAGAAGGATAGAAAGCTAAAGTTATATATTAACTTTTAGAAGTTAAATAATATTATAATTAAGAATAGGTATCCTTTACTAAATATTAGTGAGTTATAGGATTAACTTAATAAGGTAAAAGTATTTATTAAGTTAGACCTTTAGGGAGTTTATAATTTAATTTAGATAAAAGAAGGTAAAGAATAGAAAATAGCGTTTTAAATATATTATAGTTATTATAAATATCTAGTAATACTATTTAGACTTACTAATATACTAGTAACCTACTAAGTATTAATTAATAATATATTAAAGGCGTACTTAAATTAAATAATAATTACTTACTTTAATAATATTTTAATATACTCTAAGGAAGAGGATACTTATATCTAGTATATATAAGAAGTTTTATTATACTTTATAAATACTAAACTATTCCTTAACCTAGATAAATATAAATTTTATAAAGAATTAGTAGAATTCCTAGGATTTATAATTAGTATAAAAGGTATTTAGATAAGCCCTAAGAAGGTTAAGGTAATACTTAAATAGCTAGTACTTATAAATATTAAAGAAGTTTAAAGTTTCCTTAGATTTATAAACTTTAATTATAAATTTATTTAAGACTATTTTAAAAAGGCTAACCCTTTAACTAATATTATTAAAAAGGATATAGGGTTTAAATAGGATATAGCTTAAAAAAAGTATTTAAGATCTTAAAGTAATTCTATATAGATCTACTAGTACTTAGAACCTTTTAAGCTAATAAACTAGTATAGATAGAGACTAACGCCTTAGATCTAGTAATTAGAGCTTACTTATATTAAATAATAAAAGGGAAATAGTATCTAATAGCCTATTTCTCTAGAAAAATAATACTAGTAGAGTAGAATTATAATATATATAATAAGGAGCTACTTACTATAATATATATACTATAATATTAGCGAGTATATACTAAAAGTTATTTAAACTTAACTATTATAATAGATTATAAGAATCTAGTTAACTTTATTATAATAAAAGAGTTAAATTAATAATAAGTTTATTAGTTAGAATTACTTAGATAGTATAAATTTAAAATAGTATATATATCTAGGAAAGATAATAGTTAAGTAGACGCTCTTAGTAGAAGGTTAGATTATATAAAAACTAAAAATATAATAATAAAATTAATCCTAAATATAAAGGATAATAGATTACTAGTACTAATATAAATATTAGTAGTAACTATATATATCTAAGTCCTAGGAGTTTTAATTAATATTTAAAAGGGATACTAGACTAATAACCTAGTAAAGAAATTAAGGAGTTAATAACTAGGAGATAAATTCCTAAAGTATAAGGATAAGCTTTACTTACTGGAATTATATATTAAAGAAGTAATACGGGATTATTATAATAACCTATTATAAGGATACCTAGGGGTTATTAAGATAGTTAAACTTATTAGAAGAATATACGCCGTACTAAGGTTATAAGTAAAAGTTAAAAGATATATTAAGGAGTATATCTAGTATTAATAGAATAAATTAGTATACTATATAAAATATAGGTAAATTTAGTTTACGCTAGTACTAGACTTATTATAAAAAGATATTATAATAGACTTTATAATAAAACTACCTAAGTTAGGAGACCTAACTATAAAGGAGGTCTATAACTTAATAATAGTTATTATAAATAAACTAATAAAGTATATAATTATAATACTATTTAAGGAGACTTATACTACTAAATAGTTAGGGTTTATTCTCCTTAATAGGCTTATAAGAGATTATAATATACCTGAGTCTATTATATCTAATAGAGATAAGCTTTTTATATTAAACTATTAGAAGATATTAATATTAGTAATTAGGATAAAGCTATAAATATTAATAGCTTACTACTTATAAATAGATAGATAGATAGAATAGACTAACTAAATAATAGAAATATACCTTAAATATTATATTAATATTAAATAAAATAATTAGGTATTATTACTACTTATAGTATAGTTAATATTTAATAATAAGTAGTTAGATATAATAAAGCTATCTCTATTCTTTATAAATTATAAAAGATAAGTAAATATATTCTTAGACCTAAGGCCTAGCCTAGATATAAATAAAGTAATAGTACTTATATTAGAGATAAAGTAATTATATAAGGATATATAAGGTATAATTTATAAGGTAAATAATAAAATAGTAAGGTATATTAATAAAAAAAGAAATATATCTCCTTAGTTAAAAGAGGGGGATAAAGTCTACCTTCTTATAAAAGATTTTAAAATAAAGAAACTAAGTAAGAAACTAGATTATATTAAGGTTAGACTATTTTCTATTTAAAGGATAAAGGGACTAGTTAATTATAAATTAAATCTTCTACCTAATACTAAAGTATACCTAGTATTTTATATCTCTAAGTTAGAACTAGTAGATCTAAGTATACCCTTATAAAAAACCTTCTACTTTAAAGTAGAAGAAGAAGATAAGTTTAAGGCTAAGAAAATCCTAGTATAAAGAGATTAGACCTATCTTATTAAGTAGAAAGGTTATAAGGATTCTAAGAGTACCTAGGAACTAGTTAAGAACCTTAAGAATTATTAGAACCTCTTATACTAATTCTACTAATATTAATAAGACTAGACTAGTTAAAGTCTATAAGGATTTTAACTTACTCTAAAAATATATTAAAGAGGAAGTTATTAGGGTTAAGGCCTTATACCTTCTTATCTACTTCTACCTCCTTAATATTTCTAAGTTTACCTTTAACTAATTCTAGCTCTTTACTCTCTAAGGTAGTAACCTCTACCTAAAGATAAGTAAAGCGAGCTAGAGCCTCTTTAGCTTCTACTAACTTCTCTTACCTTTATTAATATATATAGGCCTACTTTAATAGGGAAAAGGGCGTAAGATTATAATTATAGCCCTTACAGGCGTATTTAATATAATAGTCTAAAGTACTACTAAGCTTATACTTTTTAGGCGTATAAGATTTCTTATAGTTCTTATAAATATATATTAGAGAAGAAGGGATAAATAAATCTATTAATACTTAATAATAGTATACTAATAAAAGCTGATATCTATTAGTAGGTATAATATTATAAGAGTTTTTAAGATAAAAACTAATAAGGGGGAACTTAATATTATAAGTAGGACTTAGTCTATATACTATATACTAGCTTATATAATTCTCGTTATAATTAGGTAGATTACTTAGTAACCTAGGTAAACTATATTATAAGTAGATTACTAGGTAATCTATATAAACTATACCTTCCTATATCTATATAGAGAGCGTGCTTTTCCCCTATATAAGAGCTTTATACTTAACTTATATTATTAACTTAGTAATCTCCTAGATACTAAATATAATATAATATCTATATTAGACTAGTTTAGTACGAAGCCTACTTATCTAGTCCTTAATACCCTACTCTACGAGATTAACCTAGACCTATTAACCCTAGGGACGACTAGGTCGTAACACTTAGGAGGTAAATAGGTTTATATCTTAAAGCGTAGCCCTTAGGGATAGGTTATATATTATAAGGTACGCTAGGTTATTTATAGGTTTAAATAGTATAAAGGTATTAATTATAATAAGACTTTCGCCTTAATAGTAAAACCTATAAGTTATAAGGCTATCTTTACTCTAGTAGCTACTATAAACTAGGACTTAGAGTAAATAGATATTAAGACGGCCTTCCTCTATAATAATATTAATAAGGAGATTTATATTAACTAATCTACGGGCTATAAGTAAGGAAATAGGGTCTATTAGCTTTATAAAGCCCTTTATAAACTAAAGTAGTTACTATAAGTTTAATATTATACCTTTACTAACTTTATAAAGGAATTAGGCCTTATACCGCTATTTACTAACTTAAGTATCTTTATTAATCTAAAGGAAGGGACCTTAGTAGCTCTCTATATAGATAATATCTTAATTACAGGTCTAAATAAATAGGCTATTTAATAGATTAAGGATACCTTAAATAGCTAATTTAAGATAATAGATTTAGGTCCGTGTACCTATTACCTTAGTATAATAATTACTCGAGACTACTAATAGTAAATACTATAATTAGGTTAGGTAGCTTATATTAAGAAGGTACTACGGGACTTTAATATATAGGAGTATAAGTAGGTCGCCACGCTAATAGAAACTAGTACTTACCTAGAAAAGGCTAATAAAAAGTATAAAGCGAACCTTATATTTAAGAAGAACTACTAAAAGGCTATAGGATCCCTTATATATATTATACTAGGAACTTAGCTTAATATTACCTACGCGGTATTAGCTATTAGCCGCTATACTACTAACCCTAATAAGTTATATTAGTTAGCTATTAAGCGTATCTTTTAGTATTTATAAGTTATAATTAAATTCTAACTTATATTCTAAGGCTCTCTATAAGACCTTATTAGGTATACTAACTCTAACTAGTATTAGGGACTTAACGTGAACCTAAATAGTATTAATATCGAGTTTATATAAGAATATTAACTATACTATTCTATATATTATATTATATATAAATATAGCATTTATATCTTAGTATACGTACTAAGCCTAATTGGGAGTATATATTAGTTTACACTGTAAAATTATAATATTACCCCCCCCCTTTTAATTTAAAGCTCTAGCAAACGTCTAAATCATTTAAAAACGTATTCTTTTTATTTAATAATAAATATTACCTAACTCCGTATCCTCCGCCGCTAGCTTATTATAGTTAGCCCTTCGCCTACTAGTATTAGTAGTATCTATATTTATATTAGGCTAATACTTTCTTAGTTATTATAACTTAGTATACTAATAATAAGTCTTATCTTATAGTATAGTAGCGTCGGGCTTATATATAAGCAGAGCTAATAGCGGTTCCTATTCCTTTAATATCCTAAATAACTTATATAGTCCGTCCTTTATAGTATACTTATAATAAAAGTTAGCTACTAAATTAGGATACCCTACTACGTTAGTAAATAGTTACTATTCTAGAATATTATCTTTATAGCCCGTATACTTAATTTTATATATTAGGTATCCTTTCTTACCCGTTATAAGGTCTTTCCTTCTTCTATTAATAGTTAAGTCTAGTATTTCTTTAGCTTTATAATCTACTCCTTTATTATTAATATTTATTAGTAGAGGCGGTAGTATTACCTATCTAGGGAGCGGGTCGCTTTTATTAAGGTATAGTAATAATAGGTGAAATACTAGGAATATACCTCTTATTAACGCTAGTAAATCTAGCTTATAAGCTCTATTATTAATAACCCTAATTATCTTATAAAGACCTAGGTTTTTATAGTCTAATAACTTATTTAGATAAGTCGTCTTAATATTCTTTATATTTAATATCACGAAATCTCTAATCCTAAATTCTAGTATAGGGTAATAACGTCTATTAGCTTATTCTATCTATAGGGCTTATACCTATTTTAATTAGTCTTATAAGTATTCCTATAAATTCTTTATATCTTAAATAAATATGTCTATAAACCTTATCTCCCTCTTAGATCTTTATATTATATCTTGATCCTATAGTATTTTAGGCTTATATCCTAATCTAGGTATATATCCTTTAGTTATTATAAATAGAGTAATACCTAATAATATATTAATATCTAAGTTAGCTTTAAACTCTATAATTAATAGGAAGTTAACCTAGTTATCTTAATTATAGTTAATATATATATAGAGGTACTACTTTAAAGTAGTATTCGCGCTCTTAGTCTAACCGTCTATTTCTAGATAAAATACTATTAATAGCTTTAGTTTAGTCCCGATTTATTAATATAGTTATTACTAGAAGTAGGAAGTAAACTATATCCCCCTATCTAAGACTATAATAGAGGGGTATCCTTCCTCCCTTTATATCTATTCTATAAAAGCTTATATAATAGCTTTAACCTCTATTAAGTCTAATACTATAAATTTCTTCTTTTTAGATAATTAGTCTACTACTACTATTATATATTAAAACCTTCTTTTATATTATTTATATATTAGAAGTAGCGTAATAAAATTAACTAAGATATCTTACTAGTAGTAATCTAGAATTAGTAATAGTTTAAGTAACTTATACTTACCCTTATAAATAGTCTTAGACCTCTTATAGGTATAATAACTCTTTATATAATAAGAAACTATATCTATTATTTAAGGCTAGAAATAGTAAGTACTAACCTATTTATAAGTAGACGCCCGTCTAGCATGTCCTCCTAGGGGCGTTTTATAAATATCTTTAATTATCTTTATCCTAAGTATTACTATATCTAGTATATAGAGTTAATAGCCTACGTAGAGTAGATTATTTATAATTATATAGTCTCCTAGTTCTAGATATAATCCTAATTTAACTAGGTCTTAAGGGATTTTCCTTTAGTTAGATACTTTAGTATTAATAATCTATTATACTAATATATTATCCTTATAATAATCCTTAATAAGCTTTATAGTTTCTAATTTAATAATAAAGTCCTTTATTAAATCTTTAATAGAAGTATTAATATTAGGAACTTCTAAGACTTCTAACGGCGAATACTCTATTAACTTATTACTACTAGTACCGTCTTATTTACTTAAATTATATATTATAGCCGCCACGTTAAGGATTAACTCCTTAGTTTTATTAATTAATATAGGTATAAGGGTAATAGCCTTCTTTACCCCTTAATTAAGGTAGCGGTCCTTTAATAAGATTTATTACTAATATTTTAACTAATTATTATCTTCTAATTTAGGTAGATCTCCTACCCTTCTAGTAAGGCTATTAGGCTTTATTCCTTATTTACTAGGCCGATATTTTAATTTAAAGTTAAATTTAGAAAGAAACTCTACCTATTAGGCTTATCTTCTATTTAACTATTTAGTTATTATAAAGTATTCTAAATTCTTATAATTTATAAGAACTTAAATCGGTTCTTTAATAGGTATTCCTATAAGTTTAGGGTACTATTCTTTAAATGCTTAAATAATAGCTAATAGTTCCTTATTATATATCTTATAATTATATTCTTATAATAATATCTTTTTTAATATAAAGGCTATAAGTTATAGTATTCCTTTACTATCCTTTTAAGATAATATTATAGCTACTATAAAATCTAATATATTAGATTCTAACTAGGTTTCTAAGTCGGGGTTAAAGTATACTAGAATAGGTATATTAATAAATGCTTACTTTAATAAGTTAAATACTCTCTATTCTTTACTATCTATAACTTATAGAAATATAAATTCTTATTAATTTATAGTCCGCGTTAGATTAGATAGTAGTACTACTATTAATAAGTATTAGTCTATAAATCTTTAATAGAAGTTAGTAAACCTAAGGAATACTTAGACGTCTTTAATATATCTAGGCGCCTTCTAGTTAAGAATAGTCTTAATCTTTTTTAAATATATTTTTAGTCCTTTAGTTATAATAATAAGACCTAGGTATTTAATTTCTATTATATAGAATTTATATTTATTAATATCTAAGTATAGGCCTAATTACTATAACTTCTCTAGTATAGCGCTAATATATTTAATGTATTTATCTATACTATTATTATAGATAAGGATATTATCTAAGTAAGCGGAGTAGAATATATCTAAATATTCCTATAGGATATTATTAATAAATACTTAAAACGTTCCTAGAGTGTTATATAATTTAAAGGGTATAATAATATACTTAAAAAGTCTATATTATATAAGGAATATAATCTTTTCCTTATTACCTTCTTTAATTCTAATACTATTAAACGCTATAATAATATTAAATTTACTATATACTCGTGTAATATATAATTTTACTAAGGTCTCTCTTATTAGTAGTAGTATATTCCTATTATAGATAGTTAATATATTTAATACCTTATAATTAATATAAATTTATAACCCGCTATCTAGCTTCTTAATAATTAGGATAGGAGTAGTATAAGGTAATATACTTAGTTAAATAAATTTCTTACTAAGTATTTTATTTATATATTCCTTTATAACTATTATTTATTCTCTTAATATCCTATATACTTATTTAGTAGGGGTAGTTAATCTAGGTTAGAGGTTAATAGTATAGTTAATAGAATAATAAGGGGGAAGCTTATTAGCTTCTATAGGGTTCTAAATATTAATCTACTAATAATACTCTTTAGGGACTTTCTTTTTTAACCTATCTATTATAATTAGATCCCTCCTTATCTTCTTAAAAAACTTCTTATAATCTTTTATAGTAATTACTATAATATCTATTATAAACCCTAGTCTATATATCTCTTTAACTAATTATTTTACTAATTATTTAAAGTCTTCTAGTTAAAGGGATATAGTCTAATTCTTATCCCTCTTAACTATCTTTATAAATATATAGGCGGATACTTTAGATATATCTCTATACCTTTATATTAGCCTAGATTCCTTCTCTTTCTTTAGGGAGTTAAAGACTTAACTTAGTTTATTATAAGTAAGATAATACGTTATATAATAATTAGAGTTAAAGGTAATAGACTACTCCTTAAAGGGAATATAAGGATTATATTACTCTAGCTAGGGTATACCTAATATTATATTAAATTTCCTTAGAGAGGTTACTAGATACTAATATTCTTTAATATAGTCCCTAATTATAAATCTAACTTAAGTAGCCTAAGTAATATTTATTATAAGGTTATTATCTACTAGCCTTAATTAGTAAGGCTTAGTTAATATTATAAGGGGTAATTAATAATATTTAATAAATTTCTTATCTATAAAATACTTTACTAAGGTACTTATATTAGTTAATAGTCTTATTTTTATAGTTCCTTCCTTTAGGAAGATAGTTCCTAGAAAATCTAACTATCTTCTATATTATAGCTCTATATATAATACTAAGGAGAGGTAGATAGTAGTAAGGTTTATATTTCCTATCTCTTCTAGCTATTTAATATATTTACGCGTATAAGCTAATTTATCCCTAATAATAACTTTACTAGGGATTACTCCTTTTCCTATTTAGAGCTATTAGAAGGAGTATTACCTTTAAGTTCTATACTTATAAAGGCTAGTCTAGTATCTACTTATTCCTTTATTAGGTTTAATATATTCTTATAAGGGGCGTTTAAATCTCTTAAGATATAACCCAGCTTAAGGTATTTCTAGTAGAGGCTATCCTTATAAATATAGGCCTAGATATATACTAGAAATTTATACCGTTTTATTAATAACAGGGTCTTATTCACCTTAGTATCTTTACTACTTAAAGGCTTAGTGCTATTAATAGTATTAACTCCTTAAATACTTATAGTCTTTATATTATTATCCCCCTTTTATAAGTTTAACTAATTATCTACTTATTATAAATTAAGATCTATATATTAAAGATAATTTATATAGGCTTAGAAAGTAAGAAATATTATACCTAATACCTTATATCTTAATTAACTAGAAATAAGTTATTTTAAGTTATAAGTTTTAAGAATATTATTTAATTAGAGTAGGGTAATAGCTAATAAGAAGCGTGTATAAAATACTTTAAAGGTTTCCTTCTTATCCTAAATACCTATTCTAAAGCTAGGATTATAAATATTACTATCCGCTTTAGCTATCTTATTAAATTTATTAAATATAGTATATAGATCCTTAATTATCTCTTCTACTAACTTATATAAGTCTATAATTATTAGATTAGTATAAGTATTAATTATATTAAATATATCTAACTTATAATAGTTATATATATAGTCTATCTTATCCTATTCTACTAGGAATAGGATAGTATTCTATTAGAACTTAGAGTATAAATATATCTTCTAAGACTCCTATTTATCTTAATTAATAGTCCTATTAAAGTTAGGTATATTAGGATACCTCTTATTAGTACCTATTCTAGTAGATATATTATATAAGTTAACTATATCTAGTATTTAATATTAATTATAATAAGTATCTTAGCTTCCTAGTTATACTTCCTCTTCCTTATTTAAGTTAATAAAAGGGAGAGGTTTATTTAATAATAGTTTAGCTTTTAAGACTTTTAACTCTTTTATTAGTAACTTAGATTTCTAATAATAGATATCTCTTAAGCCTCTTAATTATATAATTTCTTTCTTCTTATTAGATATCTATTTCTAATATTCCTTAAGCTAACTAATATATATATTAGCCTTAAACCTTAATTTTATTATATCCTTACTTATTATTTTAATATCTTCGCGTAGTATAATTATAATAAATACTAAGTTTTAAACACTATTCTATTATACTACTAGAATTTTATTATAACTTATAAGGAACTCTTTATCTATCTATACTTTTATTAAAATACCTTTAACCTCGCTTTATAAGCTAATATTTTTAAGGATTAACTTATCTTTAAATTCTCCTAGCTTAATAGTTATCCTTCTTTCTTAGGAAGCTCTCTTATATTATTATTAATTAAGAAGATTAATAGCTTTAAGCTACTTTTTATAATAATAATAAGTTCTAGGGTAGTCTTCCTAGTCTAAGTTTAAGGGCGCACCCTTATTATCTATCTTATTACTAGGATCCTACTCTTCTAAGTTACTAAGGATAGTCTAACTCTAAGTAAACTTTAGAGGGAATCTTATTAATTATATTATCTTTAGAATTATATTATATAGCTCTTTAATAGGTACTTATTATTATAAGCTACCTAGGCTATAAGGTATAAAAGGTCCTAGCTACTAGGGTTCTATTATAGTAGCTTTATTAAGTTTTATTATAATAACTATAATACTTACCTAGTATAAAGGAGGTATTCCTTTCTAGTAAATAGGAATCTCCTACTTACTAGCGGTATAGCTTTAATTTAAAGTTATTACTTAAAAATTTCTTTATAAGGGTATTAATATAGTACTAGCTCTTTTTAGTCGCTACTACCCTCTATACTTTAGAAGTAGAATATTATAAGTAAAAAGGATAGTTAATATTATATTAGGGACTTAATATAAATCTAAATAGTATTAATATTAAGTTTATATAAGAATATTAACTATACTATTTTATATATTATATTATATATAAATATAGCATTTATATCTTAGCGTATATACTAAGCCTAATTAGGAGTACGTATTAGTTTATACTATAAAACTATAATAACTAGGTAGGTAACTATAATACCTATAGGTTAACCTTAGGCTATATCTTTAATATTAGAAGTATAACCCTTAGCTAGTCTTCTAAGTAATAGGCTATAGTAGCCCTTTCCTTATATAAAGCGGAATATATCGGCTAGACGTAGGCCTTTAAGGAAGCTATCTAGCTAAGGAACCTCCTTAGTTAACTCTATTCTAGGGAAGTACCTAAGACGGTAATTATCTATAGTAATAACTAAGGCGTAATTACCCTTATAAAGAACCCTAAGTTCTATACTCGCTTTAAGTATATTAAGCTCTAATATTACTAGATAAGGAAGTAAATTACTACTAGAACTATAGACCTTAAGTATATTCCTATAGACTAGTAGTTAGCTAATAGCCTTACTAAGCCCCTTTATAAGGAGAAGTTTATTACTTTTTATAAGGGACTTAGTCTAGAAGAGGTCCTTTAATATAGTAGGAGTATTATTACTAGCGGGAGTAAGCCTAAGGATACCCTAAACCGTCGCTAAGTTACGGGGACTAACTACCCTAAAGACTAGCGACGGTGACCTTACGACGACGTAGGGCCTTATAGCTACTTACCTAGCTACTATAAGTACTATTAAGCCTAGATAATAATAGTAATAACTAATAATATATTAATAGTTAATAATATTTACCTTCTTATAATACGTCTAACTATATTTTAGTATAATTTTACCGTATATAGCTTTATCCTGAAATAAAAATCTTAAATAACTATATTTTTATAAAAAGTGGAATTTATAGTTTAATATAATTATTTTTAGTATTTAGTAGTTTAATATAGTTATTTTTAGATTATTTTTGAAATATTCTTTAGTTTTAGGGGTATAGATAGTTCGAGTAGGAGTATTAAAATATAGGGTCCTGCCAAAACGCTAGCATGCTTAGTAATGTATGACTAAGCAGTCTCTTGGCATCTGTACTTAGTTCTCACGCATCTAGACTTAGCAACCTAATCAACTGTTCTACCACACATTTTGACAAAAATCACCGTTCCTCCGTTCTCCTTGTTCTTCATCATCAACTGTGGTTCCTCTTCGTGCGATCTGACCTTGGTGGTGGTGTCCGGCTGCGAGACGAGTAGGATGGACTGCGTCTCGTTCTCCTCCGAGATGGTGAACGAGATACGTCGGAAGGCGTCAACGACCTCGCACGCCGATCGCCACGTCTCGGCGGCGCTCCTCGATCCCTATCTCTACCAGCGTCCCGACGTGGAGGCGTTACTGATCTGTCCCTACCACCATTCCGACGTGGAGGCGGTACTGATCTGTCCCTACCACCATTCCGACGTGGTGGCGGCGTCATTGATCTGTCTCTACCACCATGTCGACGTACGGGCGTCCGGGATCTATCTCTAGCTCCATTACGGCGTGGAGGCGTTCGCGACCTGCTCCGAGAGAATTGGCGACGCGGTGCTGCGCGCGAGCGAGACGGGGAACGCGATCTTGAGTAGGATCTTGATGATCCGGAGTACGACGAATAAGACGAGTAGCTTGACACGCTTTCTGAGTCCGATTCTGGCTTTAGAGGCGGCATCACTGCTGTCGGTTTCGGAGCGTTCTTCAGTTGCTCTCTCATCTCCTCGGTCAGTCCACCCATTCCGATGCTCGTAAAGTAGTTGATGGAGAAGCGTGTGTTGCGAGGGTTGTCCATAGGGAATAGACCTTCGAAGTGAGAGCGAAGTATTGGGTCTCGTAGGCGCTCCTGGAGGGTTTTCATGCCAAGAGCTTCCGCCAAGTCTTGGATGAGTATCTTGACGAAGATCCGACTGCTAGAAGTTGTCTCTTCCTCATTCAAATGAATAACAGAGAGAACTACCCAATCTATACTATCAGTGGATAGCAGATGGCCGTAAAGCCTGGCCACATTTCGTAGCTGATTAGTCTCCCTCCGGTGGCATGTTTCATAGGCAGTGGCAAAAGACTCTTCATAGAGCTGTTTCCAGAGGCGATTGATTTTGGCAAAGGTGGATGCTATAATACCGTAGAACTGTACAAATTGTCAGTGTCTCTCATGCAGACGAGTCGAGTGGGTACTTGCCTTATTGTAGGTACGCTCTTGCGAGCAGCACTCAACGATCATAGAGACAAGCTCTGTCTCCTGCCCTGTAGGCAACTGCAGTTTCATGAGCTTGTGGGTTGCTTCTTCCGCTTGGCTCGAAGACATAATGGTTAGGTAGATTGTCCTCCGTAGGTTGACCAGATCCGTGTTTGTAGCATCCTTGATCTCCAACGCAGTCTGCTCCTTGGCTTCCTCGTCTTCGGAGTCTGATCCGCTCTCGTACTCTTCATCGCTACCCTCAGCCTCGCCCAATATTTCTGCCTTGAGCGCTTGGTACTTCGCCTCATTCTCCTCGTACTCAGGGTCAAATTTGAAAACGTTCAAGGAGTCATTGACACTGATATCGTCATCCAATCCGATGCGATGCGTGATCTGGTCCTCCTCTTCCACAAGGTCTAACTCCGGCTGAATTGATGGATGATCTCTCCACTTATCTTTACGAATCTGGAATAGGACTTCGATCTGATATTGCGTTCTTTTCTCTACTTCGGAGTCATGCAATATACTTCGTAGTTGATCAAACACGGCCATCAGGATCGCTGGGCTGAACTCCTCCAGAAATTGACCACACTCCTTGAGAGCTCCCACTGACAACTCAACGCTATCATCAGTAGGTTTATGGAGAAGTAACAGAAGGATCTGAGCAACAAGCGTTTCAGAAACGACCTGCTGATTAGTGAGATGGCTGAGGAAAATGACCGAGCTCATGCACACGGCCTTGTCGTTTCGTTTGTAGGCCTTTTTGAATTGGACAACCAACCTCTGGACCAATAGCTCACCAACCTGAGGCAGTTTTGTATTGACGATTGCTGCCATGGCAGCGTAGATTGGGGTGAAAGGAACGGAAGCAGCAGCGGATTTCTGAATCGATCGGCAGAAAAGGCCTCTACATCAAACATCAGGTTTTGTCCGCTAATTTTAGTAGCATGAACGAAACGGAAGGCAATCGCATACCTTCCCCTAATAAGGTTCTCTGCAAACAGTTCCGGAACAATCATTTTCACATTGGCCACACTAATCTTGTTGACCAAGCCGTTGATCGACTTCTTCAACGCCTCCCAAGCCATACGCTGATATTCCTTACTCGACTTATCCGTAAGCGCCTGCTGAAGGGCTCGCAGCTTCGCCGGTGGCACATAGCGCCCGCCGGATTTCGAGTTGAGGAGCGCATCGTACTCCTTCTTTGCAGCAGCCTGCTTTTCCTCTTCGGTGGGTGGCTGGGGAGGAGCTTCGGTCTCGCGCTTGCGTGGGCGCGCCGCAATTTGATGAGAGTTGAGGTCCTCGTGGACGGCACCCCTACCGTGCACTCGTGGTGGTGAAGGACGACGGACGGGGGATGGGGATCTAGATGGAGGGCTCCGTTTCCGAGGGTTGTAGTCTTGTTCTGGTGGGTAGCCGGCTGGTGGAGGTGTTGGTAGGCGGACGGCGGAGAGCATTATGGCGGCGGGGTGTGACGATATGTAAGAAGGACGGCTGGGGCGATCTTGAGTCAGAGCGAGGTGTGATAGCTACCTACTCAAGGCTGCTGCAGTATGGCGGCGTACTTTCGGAATGTATAAAGTCGTGAGTCAAAGGACTAACAAATAATGCGTTGAGGTGAGGTGGAGAAATCTGCGGACTTTCAGCCCTGTGGACCAAAGTTCCAATTTCTACTCCGTACAGAGTAAACAGTTCACATTTACTCTTTACGAAGTCTCAGCAATTGATCAATCACACTCCTTACCAAACCACTCACACAATGGTCTGTCGCTCTCCCCCTCATCATCCATCAAACCACACTAACACCCTACCCCAAACCACAGCTCGACAAACTAGTCGGTCTAGCAATGCTCATCGTAGCCACCACAGTCTTTCTCTACTACACAACATGGACCCTCCTCATGGTATCCCCTCCCCCCTCCTCCCCTTCCCCTTCCACTTTCCCCTTCCCCCACCCATACCCACCTCTCTCACCCAAACCCCCATAAACCCCCTTCCCCACAAAACTAACCCACCCGCCCTCCCCACCCAGCCCTTCGTCGACCCCGGCCACCCCCTCCACGACTTCTTCCCCCCGCGCGTCTGGGCCATCCGCATCCCCGTCATCCTCATCCTCCTCGGTTCGGCCGTCGTCGGCAGCTTTCTGGGAATGGTTATGATACGGAGTAATCGGAAGAAAGCGGCCAAGGCGCGGGCGGTGGAGGCGGGGAAGAAGAAGGCGTAGGAGGGGAAAGGGAGATGCGTGGGAGGGGGGGTTTATAGGGTTTTTTTTGGGTGTTCGGGGTAAGGGATTTGAGGGGATAGGGTAGGGGGATAGGTGGGTTGGATGGGTGGGTTGTTGAGATGGGGGGATGCATGAAGGGCTTTTGTTTGTTGAGTGAGGCTTTGGAGTTGCTTGGGCGCTTTGAAATATCATCGTTATTCTCCAAGTTGCGGAGCAAGAGCTGACCAGGGATGAATGGTGGATTCGAGTGCTTTGGGACTGCCCAATGCGATCTACACTACTTCAATCTACCGATTTATGCCAAAACTCCGGGGTTCGAAGTTGGAGACGTTTATTGAAGCAGATGATTTGATTTGGTGTAGGGATGTCACGGGAGAGGGTTGGATTGAGTTGAGTGGAGCCTATTTGCTGCTTTTCTAGGTATCTTCGACATTCGGCGCGAAGAAAATGCAACCGCACCTGTGAAAAAACATGAGGTTATCAAACTTTTGTGCACTCCGCCCGACGATGCCGCCCATAGTAATCCAAACCTCCAATGAGCACTCGATCCACTAATAATAACAAACGTCATTAATAGCCAACAACCATCTACCCCAGGTAAGTCGACTACCCAATCTCCAATCCTACCCCAACGTCACCTTCAGCGTTCGCCCCATAAGCGTATATCCATGAAGCTGCTGAACCGCCTCCTGCGCATCCTTCTTCCGGATAAACTTAACATACGCATGAAGTTGCCCGTGCACCTGGCGCAAAGTGATATACTCAGGTTGGATCATCTGCACAAAAGCATGGGTCTTTTCTTCCACAAGAGAGTACACGCGCTCCTTGGTCGCTTCCGGGCACAGGTTGCGGATGGTGACTCGGTAGCCATGAACGGCTGCTGAGCTGCGATACGTAGAATCGTGCTCGCTTACGGAGGGCGGTTGAGTTGGAATCGGACCATGGCTCCGAGATGTGGTGGACGCTATAGAAAGGTTCGAAAAGCTAGGATCTCGGGACCCGTGAGGTGTGCCGAGCGCGCTTGATAGGTTGGGGAAAGTCTGCGTGGCATCGATGCTAGCTACGCTAGACGGTATGGTCATCGTGGACAGAGCCGACACGCTCGAATTCCTAGAGGAGCTCGAGAAGGCCGGCTTCATGGATACAGTCATTGAGCGATGTATAGACTGCTGTTGTAGGGGGCGACCGAAACCAGCATTGCCTGCGGGTAGATCGGATGAAGCTTCGCTGACCTGGATCGAAAGAGTCAGCTAATAAGGGAGTACCGGCTGCGAGAGGCCGTACATTGCGTCTCCTAGTCCCGCTATGCTGCGAATTTCCGTGCTCGTGGTGGGAATTTGCAGGATGAGATCTTGTCGGAACCATGCACCCGGGATACCTGTGTGTAAATGGTACTATTGGCGGGCTAAGAGGTACAGGTGCTGGGAGCATTTGTCCAGTAGTGCTCTCTATTGGCCCACGCAGCTGAACGCCCCCCTGTGCATCTTGCTGCCACACATAAGCATTCAGCCTGATCCCCTCTTTTCTCCAATAATGTCCTTGCAGAATATCTGGTAGATGAAATCAGCTTTGCCCGCACGAAAGGAGTTCGCATCGATACCATGTGTGACCATAGCACGGTCATAGTCATCGAGATCGAAGCAAGCCAATCTATTTCGAATAAGATTGACCCTAGGCTCGGGATGGAGAGTCATGATTTTGGGACTCCATACAGCCTCGCGTATCTCATCTTTGATGGGTTGGAAGTTCTCTTTATCGGGAAGTCCAAACATCCATTCGGGTATCTGGTCGACGGATGGCTATCAGCGTACTAGTTATATTTGTAGAGCTCGCGATGCACTGACCGGACCCACAACGATGAGATACTTATGCTTGCCCGGCATCCTTCCAAATTCTGGTACAGAATCAGTAAAGTGAATATTGTGAACGCAATGCTATGCACGGCGTGCGGTAACGCAGCATCGACACGCAGTGAGCTCTGAGGTTTGCAAGCACTTATATGAGGCGTTGCTGCTTTGATACGTGATATTCTTGACCAATGATATGGGGGAGGTACGCCTGCACAGGTTGTATGAATATTAGTGATTGTGAGAGTGAAAGGTAGTCCGACATCCGCTTGAAGGGAGGCAAGGCTTTTAAATAGCAGTGAAACATCTTGATAACGTCAATCTGGCATAGCAGCTACATGAGCCTAGATAGATACCCATTAGCGTTCTGAGCAGATCTAATCATCATGAAAGGTGGCAGAGAAGTGCTGATTGGAGTGTGCAAGTGGTCCAGAAATGAAGGTCTGTCGCCTTCTGGAGGACTATACTCACACCAATCCAAGGTGACTTTCTGGAATAACGTAACTGTATTGCCTGCAATGGCATCACCCGACTTCCAACACTGCTACAGGATGAAAGCTCGGACGTGGGTAGCGAAACTTACAGTGTGTGAATTCAGACTTGGATAGTACACAAAAGGACTTGAATCAGGCGAATGTGAGTAGTACAAAACAACTTCTATAGATTGAAAATGTAACGTTCAAGGCATCTTGAAGCTGGGTCATACTCTCGTGATGATTGTTGTTGACGAGGAACATCAGGCAATACATATGAACATCTGTGATCGCTGGATCAGGCTAGATTCTAGCTTTTTGCCATGCATCTGTGGAGAATGCAGCAACTCCTGGGGGTGTGGATAATCTGAACCCAAGAGGCTGGTTCAGGTATGTGCTACGAGCAATGATAGCAGAGGATCTACAGCCCCAGAACATGATCGCCTATGTCTTTCGAATTGATAGGAAACTAGGTGCAAGCGAAATAAGAAACGCATGGCGGTTTTTGAAGCGATCAGGATTTCTCCTCGTGTTTATAAATCTTGTCAAGGTATGAAAGAGATGAGTAGGGACAGAATACGGCATGGACGTGAACATCGAGTCAAAGTGACGTTCCAAAACATACACCTTGATCGATAGGGAGCTCTTGAGCTCTAAGAGAGATGCCGTTGGACGACCGATGACAGCATCATGAACGACGTCTCTTCCACTGGTCCACACGCAAAGACTTGTTATCAGTGGCCACATACAAGTCTTGGCACACAGAAATCTGAGACAAGGCTGGCAGTTCTCACAAGGCGAGAGTCATCTTCGAACGAGGGTGGCTATCACCGGTGCATATCCGTGATCGAAGTGGTGGTAGTACTGCTCATTGGGTGAAGGAGAAAGAGCGGTCTGTCAAGATTCATGGATTGGTTAGAGTATGCAGACATGGCACGAGCGATGTTAGAAGTGTGGTCGAACAGAGCAGGAGTCAACATGGAGTATCCCAGATCATTAGAGAAAGGTTAACCAGATGCAGTTTGGCTCCGAGTAACTAAATAGGCACTGTGCATGAGATGCCTGCGGAGCCGCTCCCGACGGTACCTCTCAAGATATTAAGACTCCGCATGAATAGCGTCTCAGGCTCCACAGAGGGAGGCGGATCGGGGGATGTTCCTCCCATTGGAAACCGGGGGACAAAGCGGAGCCCAGCACGTGCCGAGATCTAAGCAGCCAGCTCCCGTCCTCAAGGTCAGTAGGTTTCAGGTAGAATAACCTCTGGTCGAAGGCCCAAATTGATGCACCTTGTTCTGGAGCCGAAGCGAGATCGCATACAATTGTCCGGTATGCCACAGTAATCTAGTGAACGCCTTGCTCTAGCTTCATGCCAACGTCAAAGTCATGATTCGTGGGGTTGAGGATCAGCTCTCGTGTTCAAATGTCCGCTCTTGTCTGCCTCACCCGGCACTTCTGGTATTTCGACTTTTTATAAGCTCCCTCGTCGTGGAAACCCAACCCCTTGCACGGCTGCAGTGTCCGTGAACCAGCTCACTTTATCTGCGCCACCCTCGTTCACCAGACCACACGGGAGACTCCGTCCTTCTTCAGTGTCGAGTATCTCCTTCAGGATCTTTCCCTTGCCGTCTCCAGTCGCCACAAATGCTATCTTGATCCCGTGTGTTACAACTGGCAGCGTCAACGTGATCCTCTTTGCTGGTGGCTTCGGGCTATCCTCGATTGCAGCAACCCAAGCATCGCTTTCTCGCAAGAGTTCGTGGCCAGGAAACAGAGAGCAGGTGTGACCGTCTGGTCCACAACCCAAAAGGAGAAGGTCAAATATGGGTGTCTTGACACTGTCCTTGGCGGCGAAGGACTTCATTAGAGCGTCTTGATATTGGTCTGCCATCTCTTGCACATCATCCATGTACTGTACGTCAATCGGGTGTACGGTGGGCTTGCCCATTTTTGATGGTATTTTGTCCAACAATTCATCCTTCAGGAGCCTGTAATTGCTGTCCTCGTGGTCAAGTGGGACAGCCCGCTCGTCAGCGAAGAATATCTCCCACCTCGAAAAATGCACACTTCCATCGGTGTCATCCGAGGTGAGCAGTGCCTTGGCAAGAGTTTTAGGCAGTGATCCGCCTGATACAGCGACTTTGAAGGCATCATGCCGCTCCAACCCGGCTGTTTGGCATTGAAGGACATACTTGCGCAACGACTTGGCGAGGCTATCAGTGTCGCCGAAAGCGTAGAGGTTTGGTGGCTTGCCCATCGTTGCTTTCCAGTTGTCATGTGATTCACAGATGAGGTATCGAAGCTGTCTTGCGGCTGAGAGCGAATGACCTCACTTTACTACGTAGTAGTGGGGCTCGGCTAATCCTGCCACTGATCATCGATTCACTTTCCAACCGGAGTGAAAAATACTACATAGTAGAGTAGGAACGAAATCACTACCAACATCAGAATCCAGATCCGCAGAACAGCAGTTGAACACCATCTGTAAAGTACGTCAATTTACTCAAATTACAAGGAGCTCAGACTCCACTTCGTATGCTAAGTGAGTCGAAGTTTGAGAGGACGGACCCCCTTATTATGAATAATCTGTTATGTATAACCCCTATGGAATGAGTTAAGGTGTAATTATTCTCCCCGAAAGCTACTTTATGCTAAGATCACAGTTATAGCTAACACTGGACCGGGCGATGTAAGTCCCAGGAGCATCGGCTCCTTTTCCGGCTCCCATCTCACATTCTGTCTCCCATTTCCGCCTCCCTATAAGTCTCTTCTCCTGCACAGCTTCCGTCTCACCTCCTCACATGTGCCCTTCCCTTTCCATAGCGAGGAGCATTGACGTACCTCAACTGTACGCCGCTATCATCGCGTTCCAGCCAGGCTTCCTCGCTCTCATGAAGAGACGATTCTCGCGCTTTCACAGGGAACGGCTTATGAAGATAGTCCAGCTTCTTGTAATTCCAATCTTTCAGCTGTTGTCTTATCTCAGCAGCCTCGATCTCGTCAATCTCCACCAATGTCTCGCTGCTCGTACTCGAGGACGGAAGTTCATTCTTAGCTGTCGGTATGGTGGGCAGCGCCTTTTGTGCATACTTCAGCCTCTCGTAATGCTCAATCATCATCTCTTTTCTCATCCCGCTAATCTCAAGAGCCGATCGATCCTCCGCCCTCGCCTTCGCACTGAGCCTGAGCCTCTCTTGACGGAATTTGTCGGTCATGTCCATCTCCAGTCTTTTGTAGCAGACGTCGCAAAAAGGCTTGTTGTCATCAAGCACAGTGGCATCAACTGAGTCGACGAGCTCGGGGCAGCGATTTGGGTAAGGCGCTTTCGCGCAGTGATCATACTCGTAACAGACGGGATGCCTGCACCGTGCAGCTAGATGGCAGGTTAGCTGGCACATCTTGTCTGGGCCCAGTGAAGAAAATCTGGTAGCTTGGCGGTCGATAATTGTTCAAGAGGTTCTCAAACCAGCTTGAAGAACTTCTGTGTGATATGGTATGATCAAGGATTCGGGCACTTCGCCAATATACCCGAATTACCCCAGATTGTTCGTCACTTTCGTGGGAAGTGACACGGGCTTTGATTTCTCAAGTCGAGAAGACAAAGGTCATGTTCATCACTGGTAAGCATGGCGAACAGTATAAAGGACGAGTCCTTGTGATATTATTCTTTGATATGGTACCGTTATGGCTTTGTTCCGGTGCGTCATTGGTGGCCTTTTCCTTTGTGCCCACTCGGGACCATGTTGTACTACCCGAGACCCGCACCGCAACATGAAAGCGGTTAATGATTTACCGGCAAGCTGGATAGAATCTATGAGTAAGGCTCCTGTTTTCTAGAGCGTGATTCCTGTTCTTTACAGAGGTCTCAGCCTCGGAGCATCTTTTGGGGAATTACCACTCACCACTGGTGCCTTCAGACTCTAAATACTTCCCACACCGGCGATCACCGACTGTGGGTGTCATTAACTCGCGCAAAAATATATAACTGGGTTGGAACGGCCGCAAAGAAGATTGATATAGATCTTGAAATGCTGGGTACACCTGCTAACCGAGGACCTGACGGTGTACGGATCAATCGATGCTGAAAGGCAAGCTTGCCTTTGTTCTCAAACCATAGAGTCAAGGCCATGCCCGTTCAAGCATGGCCGTTGTTCCACGCCTCCCGAAATATCTTTGCCGGTCCGGTCGAGGGTGTCTTTCTCGAATATTATCGCGGAATGTCCTTTGAGAACTCTTTAGCAACCCTTCCGCCAGTGCATCAAAAGCTCCTCTACCAGAACAACTTAGACAGGTTTCCCACCCCAGAGTTTCCACTAGGTGCATCGGCTCGAATAATTATAATAAGATGTCAGTACCGGAGCAGCTGTCCGTTTCCGAACTCCTCAATCATTCCGCGCCACGGGAGATGGACATCCCAACGTCTCGTTCCACCAGCACTGCGCAAGCTCCCTCGCCCCAACAAAGGAACAACTACGACATCTTCAATCCCCTCTCCATCTTCGACACAATCACCTGGATCCACGTCGGCCCCTCCAAACGCATTTTCGGCATCCACAAAGGTCTCCTCTGCTACCACAGTCTCTACTTTCGAGCAGCCCTCACGGGCCCCTTTTCGACGACAACAGCAGCAGCGAATGACCCCACAATCCTTTCAGACGAGGACCCAGACATGTTTTCGCGCTTCAATTGTTGGATTTATGCCGGCAAATTCGATTCGAATTGCACGCTTGAGGAGTTATACGATTTGTACATCTTTGCGTCTAAGAGACTCATGCGACGCCTTCAAAACGCCATCGTTGATGAGATGTTGATACGAGTCCGAACGGGAGAGGACGTGATGAGTAGTTCCCTCTTGAATCACGCATGGAGCGATGCTCCCAGGCTCCGCCCCTTCCTCATTGATTTAGTTGTCGAGACAGGCGACCCGAATAATTTCCCAGACCTCGAAATCAAGCTGTTATCAGCGGTGACGAAGCGATCGACGGATCTGTGGAGAGAGTCTCGAATTGGTTGGTCGATGGTTGTGGGAGGGAGTCGCGAGGCGATGCATGTGGCGAGGCTAGTGGGACCATTTGAACATGTGTGTCAGAGGTACCATGACCATGAGCTAGGAATCGATGATTGTGATCCACTGCTGCGCCCTCAGCGCAGTTGGTAGTAGGTTCGGTGAGTGGATGATATCGATAGCTTCAGATACATCATGGTACGTTTCGTACACGAAACCCAGATTTAGTGGCTGTCATTTTCCGGCTGGCTTGAAGATCATGGATCCAAGATCTCTGTCATCGTCCAAAGCCAATTTCTGAATGGTACTATTTATCCAAGTCGCCTCTTGATTGGATATCTCGTTCTCAATCCACTGTATAACGTCGATTTCCTCGATCAAGTGGAGGACAAGTTTGCTATACAGAGATCGTATACGACCCAAACTCGAGTCCTTTCGAACATCTCCAAAGGCTATTAGATCCCGTGAAACATAAGTTAATTCTCTTTCCAAAACCATAGCTTCTGCCTTCCACCCATCTCCAATGCCCTCGATGAAATCGAGAGCCGTGTCCTGTCCGGATTCCGCTTTTCGTTGCTTACGTATCTGAAGAACTTGACTGAACCATGTCTCGAATACTGCCAGAATGCGGGTATACTTCCCTTCGTTTTCCAGGAAGCTATAGATATCTGCGACGTTACGTGACAGAAGCGCCACCTTTTCTGCCATTTGAGTGCCTGATTTGCCATCCGACCATTGGACCAAGGCCAACTGGTTGATCAATGCTTGTTGTTCTTGGCAAATCTCTTGAAGCTCAGCGTGGCGCTCTCCAAGCGCGGCAAATCGAAGCCGGAATGATTCTTCGGCGGTTTTTTCCCATTGGTATTGGGTAGACTGAGCAGAACGATGCAGGAGATGTAGTTGAGCGAGTTCCGTCTGGAGATGAAAACAATCTGCAGAGGGAACGTCTTCTTCGCTTGCGGGCTGCGAGGGTGGAGAGGAAGGCCTCGAACTTGAAATAACCGATTTCTTGGAGGTAAAAGACTGTTGTATGAGCGCCCGCTCGGATTTCTGACCTCTCATCAGGGATTGCCGATTGAGCGTACTTGTTGAAGTTGAAGCTGCCGGTCTAGCAGAGTGCTCCACTTGGTGACTGACTGATCTGCCATGGAAGGAGCTTTTAGCACTGCTTTGAGATTCTTGTCCAGCGGAGCTGGTTCTGGCTCGTGCGGGCGCCCTGAACGGTCCCTGGGAGGGTAGCTTGTTTGTGCTTGGTCTTCTTAGACTTGATGTCCCCAGTGGCTCGCAAATTTGCTGTGATCTCCCTAGACCAGTCGGCGGTAGCATACTCGTAGTCCTTTTATGAGTGGTCTGCACGATCCTGGGGTTGTCGGATCTGATTGCTGTGATAGAATCTGATTGTTCCACTTTCACTTGCTTCGTGAGAATCTCCATACGCGTCGAAGCTTGCCTGTTGCTTCTTCGCTGAGGCAGTAAGCTCGTTCGTCGCGTACTTTCATCGGCTTCATTCATCTTAGATCTATGAGCCATATGGATTCGGACCTTCCGCTCTTTACGGTCTACGCAATTATGGTGTAGAAATGGTCGTCATTGATGTACCAATCGTATTTTGTACATCGAACGTTATGTGAAAACATTCCGAATTTAGCGCCGCGTCGTCTTCCCATCCGTGTGGATTGTGCCTCCTGCGATATTACAACGTTGGCAAGGGATGTATCTTCGTTGGACGATACGCATATTCTCTATCTAGGCTTACGAATATCGGAAGAGCAAATGTGGTTACGAGAACATGCATGTCTTTGTTTGTACAACTACCAACCGAGGCACATAAGATTTATAGATCAGGGTGCAATCGAATAATTCAGTTGTGCATGACTCCATTGACCAATCAAATAGCTACCAAAGCTGGGTATCGTATCGTAATCGTGAATATGTGATCAAAACATTGACATCGCCATGACAGCCACGCAAACGCCGACACATAACGCTATGCGAAGTCTGAATGCTGCGCGATTCTGCTGAGGACCTGCCTAGACGTACTGCATCCTACCGCCCACCAATCCATTCCCTGATGGTTACGTGATTTGCAAGGTGCGGTAAGTTCTCAACTTGGAGAGCCAGCAATGGCGACTGAAACAGTGGGTGATATGAGAGTGCCTTCCGAAGCGAATTGACTGAATCGATCTGTACACCGTGCACAGGGACGATGAACAACAAGGGTCTACCATCCAGCATATGATGATGAGCATCACACAGGTAGGGGACGAATCGTCGTTTCCCAAATTGGGGACCCGGAGGGGTTTGAGGCGCTAAAAGCTGTATTCATCCGTGCACTTCGTTCATATGTAACCGACCAGCTTCGCGCAGCGCTCGCAATAGTAGGAGTTGACACCTATCCTGACGCCAGGAATTGATGGCAGTGAACCATCCATGCTCACGCCGCACCGGCAGCGGGAACAACGAACGTGATCCATTGAGTGAGAAGGCGAGGATTCGGTGGAGGAACGTCGAGAGGTGTACGAATCACTTGACTGCGAGGTGGTGCGATGTGTTTCTGACTGGATGGGCCTGCCCGAGGGTCTTCGCGGATGTTGTGCGGTCTGAGTCTGGCGGTGAAGAAAGCTTGATACATTCATGGTCACAGAGAAGGGGAAGATCCCAGGTTCTATCGAAGCTTTGCTCGTATGGTTGAGATAATGGCGGAGAATATTGAAGGGGATGATTCTGTTAGAAGTCTACGCAATGGCTACCGAGTCAAGTAAAGCTGCGTTTATGCTGGCATATGGATGGTGGAGGGAGGCCGGGAGGTGAATAGAGACACATATACGCTTACCATCGAAATGAGCGGAGAGAAGTGGGTTGAAAATATTTGAATGTTCAAAGCCTGATGATAGACATAGTTTGTCGATCGTTGCGTATTCGGTAGGTGAATTATCTTGGCGAGTGTGAATTTGCTGGTCGGCTCCGTCGGCAGTCGCACGGAACCAATCAAGTACTTAATTGGACTGCTGTGTGAGTGTCACTGTCACACAAGCCAGCTACCGACCCGAACCGCATTTACAGACACACATTACGTCGTCATCTCGATGGTTTGAGGCCCCGATATGTTTCACTAGTCGGACTCGGCACTAGTGCGGCTTCCAACTGAAGACTAAGGTACCGCTCATGAGTCCGATACCGGACTAACTTCTTCGTTTCATTAAACTTGAGGGGCTGCTGCAGACGTAGGTACCTACCTAATCTTCTAAGGGATCAATTGGGTTGGGTAACTGGCGTTATACCCTATTGCGGTAGACACGGCCCCTCCACAGATGAGCTACCAGCGGGGAAGCCCCTGTCGTGACACTAATTTTATGTGGGTGTAGGAGACTAGTGGGATGGGAATGGAAGCCCTCGATTGTAAGTATTGTGCCTTACCAACCTTGGTCGATCAAGGAAGCTGCAACATCCGTAATGTCGTGGCGCCCGCCATGGCTTACGCTGCTGCACGACGAAAATTGTAGCTGCAGCCACTAGAACAGAGCCACCAGAACGCTTTGCTGTTCCTCGGTAACCAGCTTCGGACCCGACGTTCAGTCCGTGGAGTACGCATAGAGTACAGAGACACGTACGTCCAGAATAGACGTACGTCCCGTTTGACTAGGAACATTACTTTCTCAGGGATATTCGTTACCCGATGCTGTAGTTGCGTTCCTTGACCCAGTTTCATATACACATGCAATGTTACTTTTACTTCTGTTTTTAACTTCTTTTCCCACGAGAACGTGTGACGGTCTCCCATCTTATTGAGTTGAATATGGGGCCTCGGCTTGATCCCACACGCAGGAGATTCCCTGAAGTGAATCGGAATGCTTCTGTATATTGCCCGAGTTCCGCAATAGCTGTAGCTACGACTATATGTTTTCCAATATTCGGTTCCTATCAGCGCTGCTTTAACGGGGGAAATTGTGTCTTCTTCTGCCGGGCCGTAGCATGTTTGAAAACGTGTTTCTGTGACGATGGCACAGTAGAAGATTGTAATATCGAGAATATCCTGGGGCGGAATCAGATCAGTAGGTTATTCAAGTCGTGGAAAACCCCTCTGTAGGACTGCCATCGATGCTGCGTATGATTGCTTTGGTTTCTGTTTCTCGAAGCGTCGTGGATGTCTTCGCAACGCTGTATGACTCCCTCGCGAAATATCGTAGCCTCTTATGTTATGGATATGGCTTTGACTTGGAAGCCTAGATGCTCTTAGAAGCTCTTTGCACGCTGAACTGGAGTTAGCAAGATATGGTTGAGACGTGCTGCTATGGAGACATCATTGAAAGTGCTGCACGTCTTGTGCGTGCGGAATTGTTGTACTTGAATTATACCGCTGTTGTTGATCTCTGCAGTACAGTTCTGAATATCTCACCTGTATTACTAAACTCGTTGCAGGAATTCGCAAGAAACCTGTGATCAAATTACTTTCTTCCGCCCTTCAATTGTCGCTTCATCCATTTCGCTACTCTGCTCGTCTCATGAGCCAGCATCAGTATGTGTTGAACGTTGATGCTGGAACAGAATCCATCAAAGCCCTCAACATGCTCATTACACTTTCCAAGTTAATGAAAGCACATCAGAGAAGGGGCAGGGCGAAAGTAATTAGGATAACGAGCCATCTTTCCAGTACAAACGCGACCTGAACGCCTCTTACTCAAGGTCGCCACTGCAATCAAGACGGGAAATATACCCCATGAATTCACAGCCTCAGTAGTCCTTCGTCGAACAAACGAAAACAGCATAACCAAACGACCCAGAAGAAGGCATCTCGACTTCAGAGCTCATCAAGCTGTCGTTAGGAGGGCAGAATACCGAATAAATACCCACTGCAATCGAGTCACGCTTACTCGGGGAAGCAAGCAGATATCTCTACCGCATAAACGAGGTGGGATCCATCTCATAGCCTTGGCCAAGTGCTCTCGACTTACTCATCTGCATCACCCTTGCTGCCTCTGATGAATCGTATGAGTGCCGATTATCCGCATATCTTTCCCGATAGCTGAGCTCATGAAGTGACTCAGCCAATTGATAAGGCAATCCCAATTCCCGTACGAAAGCTTACCAACGTCCAAATCGAAGACCCTCACTCTTCTACACCGCCAACTCCCGCATTAGTCACGCTCAGCACGCTCTCTGCGAGATCAAATCGCATCATCGCAGATGTACTCAAGTCGTTCGATAGAAGCTCGACCGGTTATGACCAATAGCAGTAGGGAAGTACAAGTCTTTCCGATGGATTACCGGGACCCATGGATTGCCGGCTGGCTTCTGCGGTAGAGTTACACTATAAAAAGAGTGGCAGTGTAAGGCGATTGGCCATCTCCACCTTCACCTTGGCGAGAAGGTCGGCCTTCTCCGAGCATGCCACAAGCGGATTACCTCGTAAGGACGTGAGGGCGACCTGGGAGGGCCAACGATTAGCGAGAGGCCTGGTGACAAGATATTCAGGCTCAGTAGCGTCATAGTAACGATATCGAAGCATGTGATCTGGGAAGTATCAAGCGGAGGATATGAGAGTAGCCGGACGGTTTCTCGATACTAGTTGTCGCCGATGTCTTGCTTGAGCCGGCTCACTTCTAATTATAGACGTACACTACAATTTAGCAGGCCAGATATGATCGCTGTATCGGTAGATAGAACGGAATATATGATAGCACTCAGAACGATTGACAATTGATGCTAGCAATAATAGAATCTCCTTGCCTGCGCCTAGGAAGAAGGTACCAGGGTAGAAGCATCAGGGAGGAAATGACTCAAAGGATCCGTAGGTCCTGGCGCGGGTTTCGAGTGCTTCGTCGAACTCATTCTGTAGTTAGATCGTGTGTTCGTCAGCTTGATATTTGTGACATCTCAACATCACTAGCGCCCGTCAGTACCTCGGGTTAAGTAAGAGCTAGACCTTTTACAGACTTCTTTATATAACAGTGACACATCTTCAGTGGGCACACATTCGCACTGCTCATGATAAATCCATGAACCTAGCTGAGAAGTCGGATCTGGCGATCGTGTGCTGCAAGAATGAAGTTCACTCTACAAGATCGCCTATTGAGGCGTGAATTAGGCGATACATCCAGATACACGGCGATCAAGGGCATATATGGGGACAAGACTTGGATAGATGATCTGGACATTGTGAACGAGCTTGGGGGCCATTCGGGATGCGTCAACGCACTGAGGTGAAAAGGCCCTGGATCTTCTCAATCCAAGCATGGCATTACTGACAGTTCTACTTCTAATGAAGCTGGTCCACATCGGGAAGATTACTAGCATCTGGGAGTGATGACCAGCATCTCAATATCCATTCATACCAACCGGACTCTTCATCATCGCCATTTGCTCTCACCACTACAGTTGCCACTGGGCATTCTCAGAATATATTTTCCGTCAAGTTCATGCCGCATTCCAATGATCGAACACTTGTCACTGCTGCTGGGGACGCTGAAGTCAGAGTGTTCGACATAGAATATAGTGGGCGGTCTACGGAATCCTCAACCGGTGCGGACATCGCATCTACGGGAAGAGGATCGAGGTTCCGAAACATGTACGGAGGTGTGAAGTATTTGAGCGATGGAAACACAAACGCAAGGGTCTACAGGTCGCACGCAGATCGGGTCAAGAGAATAGTGACAGAATCATCACCCAATCTTTTCTTGACATGCTCTGAAGATGGCGAGGTCAGATCTCTGGGTTGGCTAGGTAATCTTGGATACTAAAATGACAACAGGTACGTCAATTCGACTTGCGATTGCCATCCTCCTCATATCCACCTCCTAGAGGCGGTCGAGGCTTTTCATCTCATCGAGCCGATCATGACAGTTCCAATGTCCCACCACCTCTAATCTCATACAAACGTTACAACCTTGACCTCAACACAATTTCTTGCTCGGCAAGTCAGCCTCATTACATTGCATTGGGAGGTGCACATCTTCACTGCTTTCTCCATGACCGAAGAATGCTTGGGAGAAATATGCACGAAGAGCAGGGCATTCCAGGCAGAACGTCTTCAGCTAATTCTATGTCCGAGCACGAAACCGAATTGATGGGGGCGGCCACACGATGCGTCCGTAAATTTGCACCCGAGGGACGCAAGAAAATGCGGAGGACAGACAACGGCCATATTACCGCATGTAAGATCAGCGACGCAAACCCTAATGAAATGATAGCCAGCTGGTCAGGTGACCACATCTACAGCTTTGACCTCGTGCGGTCTCCAGATGCTGGGGAGCGAGGAGTTAAAGGCGCCAATGCCCCGACCCGTGGAAATGGAAAGGGTAGAGTTAGGGAATCAAGTAATCGGAAACGAAAATGGAGAAACCAGAACTCAGCGAGTTCTCTTGAGACTGGTTCGAAGAGTCCGAATCCGAGGCGTGCGGTTAAGCGTCCGGACGAAGACTCGGACCTGGCGTTGCGTGTTCGGTATGAGAATGGGCAGAGCGAAGACATTAACATGGCCGAAGCTTTACCAAGTCTTCCCTCATCGATGATTGAAGAAGCACAAAGTCCTGCTCTCAATGACTCCCAAAAAAGGAGCTTGCAAATTGCGAAAAGCTTAGCCAAGATACGAAAGCTCCTTTTTTCACTCGAGCTAAACATTCGCGGCTTGGCTGGTGCCGTACATGTCGATCCTGCAAATCATGGACCATCTTATACCACTGTCCTCGGCACTGCTGCCACCTGTTTACCAGTAATGGATGAGATCTCGAGATCCTGGAGATATCCCGTCGACCCTCAAGAGAACGTCGTTATGCTGCAGCGAGCTTTGCGGGCTGGTCGAGATTCATCACGCCGCTTCGTGCAGGCTTGTGGAACCCTGGCTAGATTACTCGGTAGCAAGGTCCAGAATGCGAGCCCTACCCCAAGTCCTGCACTTGACCTCTTCCAAAATATAGTCCCTGCGCCGCATGAAGGGCCAGATTGTTCTGTCCGGGAGCTCTTCTGCTATGACTTTATCAAAGCCATTATACTGTGGCTTGAAGGTGGTCTCCAGGCTCTGCTACAAGGCTTTAAGCGACCGCCCGATCAGCGAAGTCCAAATCCGAGATTCCCAATACCTGAAGACGCCCAACTTTCTGGTATAGACGACTTCCTCATTCCCCATCTCCTCGAATTGTCTAGCCCTAGCCCCATACCCAATGTTGATGCATCCAGATTTGAAAAAGACGACACTCGGAAAGTCTTCCAGGCAGAGAGCGATGCTGTTATCGCTTTTTCTCATGCCATCAGACTGCCGCTGCAAGATCTCTCGAGGGCAGTGATGCCAACTTCTGGAAGCCACGGTGACTGTGAAGATCCTCTACTTCAGGATAAAAAGACGGCATTGAGATACTGGGGCTTCAAAGTCGGACGAGGCATCTTGATGAATGCTGGAGAAGGTCTGAACTACAAAACTGTTGACACTGCCTTTGGCGGACTAGGTACCACTGAAATTGAGGAAGGCAGAGATCAGGAGGACATCAATCCCAACGAGCAGGAGGACGTGGTAGAGAGTATCAGCCTCATCAGGCAGCCCGGAGAGGCTGCCGTGAGAGGATTTACTACATCTAGTGTCGAAAGCGTACTGCCAGGAGGCGAGGCTAGCGAGGGTGCGTCCGTGTCCGGGGCTCCAATCATCTCGAGGCAAGGCACCGAGTCTGATATTGACATTGAAGACGCCGACTCCGACGCGGAAGTGATACTGATGGACGACTTACATGACGAGATAGCAGACCACATGGCTGCTGAGGATGCAAATACATACGATGACGGCAATGAAGACACCGAAAACGAGGACAGTGATGCAGACGATGACGATGATGGGGATATCACGGCCGAAGAACGGCAATTCATGTTTCGATCAGCTTCCGATAGGGGCAAGTTGCGAGAAATGGTGGAGAGGGATACGCCTTGCTACTCTCATACTCGCCAATATCGTGGTCATTGCAATGTTAAGACTGTTAAAGATGCCAACTTCTTCGGCTTACATGATGAGGTACGCACCCCATAGAGCCGTCTTGCGCGTTCCAATGAAAACTCGAGAGCCAGCTCAATTTCTTGTATCGGTATACATATCTTATGGGTTATCATTATTGCTGGACAATTCCACCTATAGACTTTGCTAACTAGGTGTATGCACAGTATGTGGTCAGTGGTAGTGACGGTGGTCATCTTTTTATATGGGATAAGAGGACATCCGAATTAGTCAACATCCTGGAAGGTGACAATGAGGTCGTCAACGTCGTTCAGGGTAAGCCCTTAGTTGATGGCCACTCTACTGCGTATACTGAAAGATGATTGCAGGCCATCCTTATGAACCGATCCTAGCCATCTCTGGCATAGACCATACTATTAAAATTTTCTCTCCAGATAGTCGCGCACAAGCGGATGCTGAATCTGCGATCAATATCAATTCTGCTACCAATGGATCCTCTGGGTTTTCCTCCCTCTCGGGTCGACGGATGGCTCCTCGCGAGTCAGGCCTCGACGAAAACAATCGTCCAGAAGGACTCAGGAGCAGGAAGAGGATGCATCAGAGCTACCAAATATTGAGCCAGAATGATGTGCAGAGGCAAGGGGGTATGAGGGATGCTTTCATCACGGTATGTGCTGATGGTCTCTTTGCGAGGGTGAGGACAGTGGGGGTGGATTTCGCAGAGTGGGCGCGTTGGTTCGATAGCTGATTATCTGATCGTGACGTAGCGAGGCATGTTAGCCCAAGTGGCTGCTCGCTTGAGAGCTAGACAAGGCGGTGCTGGGGGAACTGGTGGGGAAGTGATGCTAGGCGAGGATGGAGAGGCGGTGTTGCTTGACGATAATTGCACAGTAAGCTTTAGATCCATCATCGTCTTGCAACATGATAGGATGCTAACAGGAGGGCAGGTAATGTAAGGGGATACATGAAGGGTGAGGCAGGATCTGCTTCGAAATCTTTGCAGTAACAGGCTCTTAGATGAAGTGAGTAGGGGAAGTATTGGGGGTTGTGATAGAATCATGAAAATATTATGACTAGCCAATTGTCACATAGATTAGAATATTCATTGATCTCTAGTGTCACCTAGACCCTTCTGCCATTAATCAATGTTCAGTCCATGAATATATATCACATTGGTGTATCGAATGTCACTAGCTACGTATTAAGGACCAAGCTACCTTCCCATCCGATGACATTGATCATCTCACTATTCTAGAGTTTGACAGAAACCGATTTGCTAAAATAGCGCATAAAATTTTTGCATCTTCACAACACAAGAATCATGGCCGACCATTCCTCACTCTCCGATGCAAGACGACCGTCGCCGTTGGCTCGAAGAGCGAGAAAACTTGACCCTTGAGCTCACAAGAAACCCTTACAGCTCGCACGTATATTTACGCAGAGCCATATGCCATGAGAAGCTGGAACTCACGGACCTCGCTGCGAGCGACGGGTATAGAGCTTTGCTCTTGACGGACGAAGTGCGTGACGAGGAAGGAGAATACCATCTACAGGCCATAGACGCTCTTGAGACCGTGACGAGTGGGGAGAGCGAATCAGCTACCAACAGGGGTGTCAGAACGCTTTCACGTGGAACAATACACTTTCCCGCAGGCACGAACGAGGATGTGTCAGAACGGGAAGAGGATGAGAGCGACGGCAGATGTTGGTACAACAAGATTGCCCAAGAACACGCACTTCAAAGCTACGAAATACTAGCCCGCACCTTGTCAAACTGTGGTGATCTGAGAAGTGCATATGACTTTACGCATCGCGGCTTGAAGGCTTTTCCGGGCACAGTGGGATTACATGCACTGCAAAAAGGTGTCATTGAAAAGTATGCGCAGACGCTGATCCCCAAAAAATATGTGCGGACATACCCAGATATCAATCCAAGAGAAGACCTCCCTGAAAATGGTTCTGCTCGGCGAGAGATCTATCCCTGGAACGACCATGAGCCTGACCGCTTCTCGGATGAAACCCTCATGTTCATCAACGGAGACCTTCAGAAAAGCGCTCCAAAATGTGAAGTTTCTGTAATCGAGCTTCCGGTCTTGGATGGAGATGCCTCATATCTCAAATCTCAACCAACCAGTAACAAGCAACTGGGCATCTTCGCCATCTCACAAATCGAACCCTACGAGCGAGTGCTTCTCGAGGCTAGCGTTCTCACCTCTTCCACTCGTCTACATGACCCGATCTGTGACGCCTGCTCCTCGCGCCTCCCACCATCCTCGCAAGAACGTCCTTTACCAACATGTCCCGATTGCGAAGATGTTGTCTTCTGCTCACAAGATTGTCTTGAGCGAGCTCGGAATGTCTACCACCCTGCAATTTGCGGCATAACAGACTTTGATATAGTCGCTAAAGATCCCTCGCCCTTCGCCGCCACAAGCGCTCTCTACACACTCCTTGTTGCCCGAACCATGGCAATGGCCGAGTCACAGAACATCCACCCTCTCGATCTTCCCCAAATCAAGTATCTCTGGGGCGACTACAGCCATTCCACTCACCCGGCAGAGCGTACCCTGCCCTTCAGCTTCTCGAACAATGTAGCACAACCACTGCACCTCCTTGCGCGACTCGACAAGGACCCTTTCGCTCCCGAAGCACTAAGTCGCTACGACACATGGATCATCAATACATTGCTCGCCAAATTCCGCGCTACGGCAAATGCCAAGATGAATGAGCGGACCGGCATGCCGGAGGTGGTGGGCGTACACTGGTTATGGAGTCTAGCAAATCACAGCTGCGCGCCGAATGTAAGGTGGGAGTGGGAAAAGGGAGCTATGGGATTTGTGGCGAGAGGAGGAGAGGAAGTTGTGCGATGGGGTGAGGACAGAGGAATTGAGGATGGGGTCGAGAGGTGGGGTGGTGGAATAGGCATAGGGCAGGAGGTGCTGAATCATTATTGTGATGTGGGCCTGCCCGTAAAGGAGAGAAGGGAATGGGCTATGGGTGCTTTGGGAGGCGTGTGTCGTTGTGGTAGGTGCATGTGGGAAGAGGATGAAAACAGGGTTGAGAAGCAATGATGCGAGTGGCTCCTTGTGAAAGGGACCTCGTGCTTAATACTATCAGGCATATGCTCTAATATTATACGCAGAAAGAGCCATTGTCCCAGATCTTTCGCACATGGTTGCTTAGCCTGCTTGTTGATTTCCAGAATAGACATACGTACCCTCTGCTGGGCTCCTCAGTGCAGGGAGGATCACTATGGGCACACTAACCATTGCCGTATGGTCTCAATTCTATTTCCAGAGACATTGGTATCTAAATAAAGCAGATGATGTATGCAGACGTAACGGCAATGAGAAAGGTGATGGTGAACGACATGTGTATGATGCTTCCGATCCTTCGATGATGTGTCTAAGAATAGACATATCAAACTCTAAAATGCTTTAGTCTTGCTGTTGTGATTGCTTGGCGCTTGATCAACTTTCACTGATGGCGATCATGCCATGTTATAGAGTGCCAAAGTGAATGTGTGTAAAGCCGTTACTGCTTCAATTTCATCCAACAGACGCCGTTGTCGATCAAGGTAAATACAATGCATTCCATTGGGTTATCAAGCTTGAGCTCCTCCGTTGACTGAGGCACTGCGGTAACAAGTCCTACTGGCTCATAATTAGCGCAGTGGATTTCCTAGCTAGCGGTGAGTCCTGTAGTTTTAGGAGGAATGAGGATGGGATCCAAGGGATCGAGGATTACTCTGCTGCGGTGGAGTTGCTGGATCTGTTTGATCCAAAGGTTTGGTCCGACGCTGAAGGAGTGTGCGAGGTAGGTTGTGGCGTAACATAGAATGCTTTGACGCTAAGAACGGCGAGGCGGTCTTGATGGGTGCGAGGAGTGCAGTGCTGTTAGAGAGCAACCTTGTGGACCATGTGAGGGGCCTGTTGAATGATGATGGACGACAGATAGAGGTTGGGAGAAAGGTGGGCTTGATATCCAAAAATTGCACGTGACCTTCCCAGAGACTCTTTCTACGCGTAGGCTGTAGACAACCCCGCGATACTAACAACAATGTGCGATGCCTAGGTAAGCCACGACGCGATTTTTATAACTATGTCCCTGACTGAACAGCCGTTAGGGAGATCATCACTATCCAAGCTGGCCAATGCGGCAATAGCAGTGAGTTCCTCGTTCTAGACGCGTCTTGATGCCGGGTGCTTCACCTTCAAAGGTCGCCGCTGATGCAGCTACAGTTGGCAGCCAATTCTGGCAGCAGCTATGTCTTGAGCATGGGATCAGCCAAGATGGCAATCTTGAGGACTTCGCGACCGAGGGTGGGGACCGAAAGGATGTTTTCTTCTACCAGGTGGGGTCGTCGATAACTTTAATGTATCGCTTGCTAACCTGCCTTATTAGAGTGATGACACCCGATATATACCACGTGCAATAATGTTAGACCTAGAGCCGAGAGTATGTCAGTCTCAGCGACCAATACCTGTCTGTGGCGTGTGGCGTTGAGCTGACTGTCCATTATTAGGTCATCCAAGGCATACAGAATGGACCGTACAAGAATCTCTACAATCCAGAAAATTTCTTTATGGGATCGCAGGGTAGTGGCGCAGGAAACAATTGGGCTGCTGGTTATGCTGCTGGAGATACGGTGCAAGAGGAGGTATTTGACATGATAGACCGAGAAGCCGATGGCAGCGATTCGTTAGAAGGCTTCATGCTGTTGCACTCGATTGCTGGCGGCACAGGCTCCGGCCTTGGAAGCTACTTATTGGAACGGATGAACGACCGCTTTCCTAAGAAGCTGATACAGACGTATTCGGTCTTCCCAGATACGCATTGGGACGACGTGGTGGTGAATCCATATAACAGCGTCCTCGCTATGCGGCGGCTGACGGAAAATGCTGATTCGGTGGTACACTTGCAATACAGTTCTAGAGCAAAGCTCAACACTGAAGTGATTATAGGTCGTCTTGGACAACGGAGCGCTATCAAGGATAGCAGTCGATCGACTCCATGTACAAGAACCGTCTTTTCAACAGACGAATCAGCTAGTATCAACTGTCATGTCTGCCAGTACTACCACTCTTCGATACCCCGGTTATATGCACAACGACCTTGTTGGAATTGTGGCCTCGCTCATACCCACTCCACGTTGTCACTTTCTAATGACCTCCTATACCCCCTTCACAGGTGATAACCTCGAGCAAGCGAAGACAGTCCGAAAGACAACAGTGCTCGATGTGATGCGGAGACTCCTGCAGCCGAAAAATCGCATGGTGTCAACAACACCAAGCAGGACGAGTTGCTATATTAGCATACTAAACATCATCCAGGGAGAGGCAGATCCGACAGAGGTACACAAGTCACTCCTGCGAATACGGGAACGGCAACTTGCGACTTTCATACCGTGGGGCCCAGCCTCGATACAGGTCGCACTAACAAAGAAATCCCCATATCTGCCAAATACACACAGAGTTTCTGGTCTAATGCTGGCAAATCATACATCAGTAGCAACGCTCTTCAAGAGGATTGTCGTTCAATATGACAAGATGTGGAAACGCAATGCGTATTTGGACGGATACAAGAAGGAGGCGCCGTTTGCAGACGGGCTGGGCGAATTCGATGAAGCCAGAGCCGTCGTTTCAGACCTGATTGGGGAATACGAAGAGGCAGAGACTAAAAGCTACCTGGAACCTGACAAACGCAAAGAGAAGGTTGAAGGCACCTAAAGTGTGCATCAACAACTCAGTTTGAAATTGAAACAGTATCGAGGAATGCATATATGAAGTCCGTTGTTAGGCGTCCTGGCTATGTTATGAGCTGGTCATGTAGTACAGTAGTTTCCGCCATCAATGAGGTAGCATTGGTATGGCGCTTGAGGCTTCAAGTTCTCCGTCATTCTAAACTTAGAATGGACGTCGAATATCCCCTGAATCAGGTCAAAGTGGTGTGCAGGTAGACGATTGTTGAAAGGTAGAACAATGTGAGCAGCAAATCATCATCAAGACGCCACAGCACGGATATTAGGCTTACCCTTGGTGGGGGCTGAACAGCCACATGTTTACAGCAATATTACGTCAGATAATGTGGCGCAGCAAGTGATACTGTCGATCGCCCTGGACCCGCGCGTTCATATAACTCTGTAAGATTGCACCTGCTTCCCCCAAAACATCAACCTCAATACTTGAATCATACAGCTATCCTCGCACAGTCCATCCCAATCCACAAATACCATACACTGATCAATATGGCGTTCACAGCTAGGTACGTCAAGTCTTTTCGTCCTGCTAAGGCAAAGTCGTAAACCTCATCTATCGCGACCGTCCACGGCGACGCTCAACGGCTCATCGCAAGCTTGGGGATTATCTCTAAATCTTAGTATCAACAACATAGCTGACCTTATTACATGATAGCGACATCTGCAAAATCATTCTCGCCATCTTCCTCCCTCCTCTCGGTGTCTTCCTCGAACGCGGCTGCAATGCCGACTTCCTCATCAACATTGTCCTAACAATACTGGGATACATTCCCGGCATCATCCATGCCTTGTAAGTTGCGATCAACTCTCGGTTTCGTGTCTCTCCGATGCACCGCCGACCCGTGCCGTTGTCTACATATGTTGACCGTCACATAGGTACATCATCCTGAAGTACTAGAGCTCATTCGCATTCCCTTGATAACCATAATTCGGCATCGGAGTTTCGTCATACCCATCATAATACCCGCCCGCGTTCCTTACAACTTGGTAGCATAGGTGCCGAGACTTACCTGTCATCCCGTCTTGGGTCTCAGAAGAGATCAGGAGTGTTAGACATCATGTCTTGGTTGGCAGGGAAGGATGAAATTCATTTGACACATTGGCAGTGTGCGAAGTATTGGCTTTGCTATTACTTGATACTCCCTGTGGTCTCTACCTACTAGATTTGGCCAATCATATAGCCATAGCAATTGACCATCGTCCACATCGCGTCCACCGAGCTCATTCTCGCAAGTGATCTTAGACGTACGCGAATGCCGAACTCAGAGTCCCAGTACTTTGTAGTATCGCTATTGTTTACAGAGATATGATATAGTCATGCGCAAGTGCTACTATTCAAGGATCTCTTTCACCCCATTTGGGGCCACATGATTGTTTCTGAAGTACCATTACAGCGGGCCCTGCGAGATCCTCTAAAAGTGTAACAAAGCATTTCTGGAGAGGGTCTACACAACGGGTTAGGCATCTCACCGCAGCCATGAAAGACTATAGGAATTATTGCAGAGGCTTTGCTCGATATCGGGACGAAAAGAGACTAGGCCACCCGCTACGGTTGATCTATTTTTACCAGCGCGACACGCCGTCCCACCAAATACAGTCCTCCACGCCCAAGTAGAGCAACTCAAGGTGATGTCGGTTGGATAGGATTGATTGTGCCATGCAAGCGCTTACAAGTCGTTGACGTGAATTATCAATGGCTGCTGAGCCTGCATCCTATGTCGTGCCATGTACCTGCAGGTATGGTGGGCGTCTCCACACCATCCTCACCCCCCAACTCCCATGGTCGAGGACGTCTAAAAGCTCATGGAGGGCGTCTGTTTCCAGTGCAGTCGTGTTTCATTTTGTTTCCTGCTCCTTCACTTTTTCTTCATGTCTTGTGGTTGATTCTTTCCTTTTCGTAAGATTTCGTACATTTCTCTGTCATTTGTTCTGCATTGCAAGGAGCTGGCTTCATGTCTTGGTGCGGTTTTGGAGTTCTTGCAGGTAAGTCTGACCCCACAATGTTTTATATAGCATACACAGCCATCCATTACTGCTCAGCACCACCCTGCATGACGGACGCCTCGAAATGCCTTAAGTGCATTGGATGTCTAGTACTCAGGCATCTTGAGCCAGGCTTCCTTCAATTAACTCTCGTCATGCTGATCATTACCTCTTCCAAACACTTTCAATCATCAATACTCGTTAGCTAACCATGAATGCAGTCGCTTCACAGCATGCCGATGGCCTTTCCTCTTTGGCCTTTTCTTTATCTCCTTCTTCCACGATTGAGTCGGGCTGGCCCAGCCTCTACGGAATTTTTGACCCCTACACTTCAACTAGTGATACCCACCTGCGCCCAGACCTGCCTCGAGTTCTTCATCGCCGAGAACTTTCCATCATCAATCTGCGGTCCTCCACCAAACTTCCAATGCCTATGTACCAGGGATAGCACGTCAGGCCTCACTCTCGGCGAAGGTGCATTACAATGCTTCGAAGCCAACTGTGGAAAGGTCTCTGCGTTGGGAGCTGTTTACATCTATGACGTTTGCATGACAGTCCCGAACGCCAAACCAAACACACATGGAACCCTTACGGCCACGATCTTTCCCGCGGCTCCAACTGCTGGGACTATCTACCAGTCACCTACATTACCTTCCTATTCTTCTACAAGCTCTTCTTCCCCAACAACCTTCTCGAACACGGCGTCTAGTATTAGCCCCTCGATCACACCAGCTTCGTCAACCATCTTTTATTCTTCCTCTTCAATTTCAACATACACTCAACCGACGTATCCACCTACCAGCGACGTCATACCCCTAACAACCCCTACTACATCATCCACCTCTTCTTCTTCAGCAGGAGCAACTGCAGCTTCAGCACCATCATCAACCCCTGTTCTCACAAAGCCTCAAGTAGCCGGTGTAGTAGTCGCGGGTGTAGGAGCTGCTGCTGTTGCAATTGGCCTTTGTTGCCTTGTACTTTGTTTCCGACGCAGAAAGTTCAACAGGCGAAAAAGTGGCTCTTCATTTGGGGGCGACAAAGTTGTGGACAGCGAAGAGACCACGCCTGATATGTCGGCTATTGCCAGGAGGGATTTCGGGCATGAGCATCAAATTCGACAGCAAGTTATGCATAGAATCCCACACAGTCCTACAAGACGTCTTAGACTCGAAACTCCAGCTACCTCAAGTGAGGATGGCTGGGGAAAATATCAGAGGGATATGGCTCCCGAGGAAAGGAGACTCGCTGCAGGACCCCAAATGCCGAGATCACTAAGAGACGAAAATTCACCAATCACCCCTAGCAGTAGCCGAACAAGGAACTCGCAATTGCTGCCGGACAAACCGTCCTACAGCTTGATCCCGTCCCCCTTACGAGTGACTCCACCGAACAGTACACCCGATCAATTGCGCCCGGGTTCTACGGCTCCGACCCTGGCCGTTCCAGCTCTTCGATCACCGTTTGCCAGAGCTGCGCCACAACACCCCAGTTCCATGGACACGAGTCGAGCATATCTTCACGGCGGTAATGGTGTAGGGGACCCGAATGATCCTTTCACAACCTCATCTCATCGATCAGCTCCCAGGATTTATCCCTCTTCCCAAGAGTCTCGACCACGACCACCTCCTCGCTCGATCCGACAAGACACCCCAAGATTTAGGGTACCTTCATGGGAGCAACCGGAATCAGCAGGCGTCGTGCGGAAGCCAGTCGCAGGCCCTCAGCCTCCTTGTTCTAAAGATTTAGGGCATCAACAACCCTGGGTCGAACAGCCTCACTCAACCGCGATCGCAGATTTCAAAAGACGAAAACCGTCGAGGAAAAGGGGAAACGCGCCAAGACCACTAACGCATTATACGAGTGCCTCGGAGACCAGTTTCGAGAGTTCTGACGATGAAGTGGACGGAGTTCCTAACCCTCGCTCAGCGCTATCGCCTGTCGCCGAAGCCAAATCTCCCGTAGGGCCGCCTGTGGGTCGGGTTAGCTATCCTGCTATACCCATCTCAGCTTCTGAATCGCCGACCCGAAGACCGAATCCGAATAAAGCTCCGCACCCAGTCCGTTCGGATTCCCTACTCAGCAAAAGACTCGGTCAGGATCAGGCGAGGCATATCGCGGACAGGCTGCAAGGTCCTCTCAACCAACGCAGTGACAATGGAGTTAGGAAATCGGCAAAATATAAGATTTTGATCAGCCCTGGGCTCGAGCCTATTGGGCACTCCGGATCACCCTCTTCAGCTAAGAGCGTTGTGAAGTCACCACCGTCTAGCTCAACCCCAACGCCATGGAGAAGATGACGTGAGCGAGACAAAACGACTGTACGATGATATGTATATACAACTGAACACACGGGAACCGGCGTCGAAATGTTATCACATTGGGAGCATGGTAAAGGAGGCATAGCGTCGCGTCAGATACCTTCATTCGCTTACTATTTACATCATGCTTGTACCATCATCGCGAAGAGCCTGAGATATATCATGTACAATTAGGATATTTAGTTCGTTCATATAGACTTCACATTTCTCGAAGACTCCCGATCTGAAGAAAGATCCTACGATAAGAATCGATGACGGTTAGATCTACACTTCTAGAACATATTGCCCTTGCAATCCTCCTCTTCGTAATCCTCAATCTCTACGATCATATTCAACTTATGTCGAACATGCCTCCCAAACCAAAGCTGAACGTCCACTCCTTCCCGCGGCCTCCCCTCCTCGAAAAGACGCCTCGGCATCTGCAAGTCAAATGGGGCGGCCAGACAATCGCAGACACGAAAGACGCATTCTGGGTCCTCGAAACCACTCATCCTCCCAGTTGCGTCACTCTCTTGCATCAAGACTGTTCCCCGGGACGTCTGAGCCAATATGCTAATTCTCGAACAGCGTACTACCTGCCCCCAACGTCCATAACCGTCCCCCTCACCCGCTCTACCCACAGCTCCTTCTGCGAATGGAAAGGCAGGGCCACCTATTACAATCTCAAATCTCCGAACGGAGGCGAGGAGGTGAGGAATCGAGCCTGGTCGTATGACAGTCCTACGAAGGGCTTTGAGGCGTTGAGGGGGTATGTGAGCTTTTATGCTGGGCCGTGGGAGTGCTTTGTCGATGGGGAGAAGGTGGAGGCGCAGCCGGGGGATTTCTATGGGGGGTGGGTTACGAGTGATATTGAGGGGAAGGTTAAGGGGGGGCCGGGGACGTGGGGGTGGTAGGTTGTGGAGGGTTGGGTGGTTATGGGGTTTGTGAGAGGTGGGTAGAAGCGATGGCTGAAGGGAGGAGATTGGCATGCGGTAAGGGGTGTGTTCCTGAGCTTTTTATTCTATGATCGTATGCTGAGCTGTGATTTGGACAGCTTTTGTAGTCACAATGACAAGCAAGAGAAGGATTACGATCAGTGATGATTCCATGTCTTGTTATAACAGCTTGCCACGAGCTCGGACATAGTTCTAGGACTACATAGCCCATAGGCAACCATAGTGATACATACATTGCCCAATCGAGGCAGTCGACAGATCTATGGCGTATGGCCCTGGAGCAGAATTTGGTCGAGTGGGGACTGCCTGCCGATGAACGAAGCTGCAATCAAGCATCTGGGAGCAAGAATGACTCGATATAAGGAGGTACTCCCCAAAAGTCGAAAGAAGTCACGATTAGGGACATGTGAGCATGAAGGGCTTATCAAAGTAGCCTGCTTTACAATACCAGCCAAGGTACTGTGGTACGACCGTGCAAGGAGGGCACTGTACCGCTCTTGAAATTATGTGTTTTGGGATTTCTTGACTGAAGTGGCTCTTCTTGTCGACACGACGTCCTCCATCGCTTGGCCGACTAGGCCCACATTTGGTCAGTGAAGCATCTGGCCATAGTTCTATGTTTCACTGTCAACTTGGAAGCAGACCGTCAGTCCGAGCAACGTCGCACTTCCACTACGACTGGTATACCTACATGTTGGACGTAAATAGGCGATCTGAACATGCGAGTATGCTTCTTACATTACGAGTATTGATATATGTTACTGCTGTCTTACGATATCTATGGCTGTGGAACGGCACCTTTCAAATTTCACCAGCTCTCAAATTAAAAGACAAACAAGACTTCCCCCTGCAGCCACTCTCATTAGATTGTGATAACTTAACGCACAGTGATATCAATTGGGGATTGGAAGACGGAGCGGCTTCAGGGGTTCCTGCCAAGGCGCTATAGAATACTAGTGTCAGGATATGGGATACAGAGTGTCAGCCTGGGAACAAATACATCTATCGTGGTGGGCAGAGTCATGTACAATAGTCCGCCTGGCTAGAGGGCAAGTGTGGGGTCCGCATCCAAGTGGTCCTACAATGGGGAGCGTTAATTCCTTCCGATAATTGGAGATCCAGATAGGTAGCCGCCCAGCCCATTGCTTAGAATACAACCGATTGAGCCCTCTTGATTTACCCCTTTTACGCAATGGCTCGCCGGCTTGGGTTACCACAACCATACAGTACGATTTCTCAAGCACTCATTCCTATCATGACATTTCCCTAGGTGACACTGCTACCACTGAAGTCCGGCGAACTGGTCAATACAAGTGGCCACACACCGTACCCTAGAGAGCATGGGTTCCTCACAGCACGATATTGATCCGGCCGGTGATCTCGTACTGTTGGTCGGTGTGGATGAGGATAGCAAGCTCTTGCGGGTCTCTTCTCGCGTCTTGACTCTTGCCTCTCCCGTACTGTCTGCCTTGCTGTCTCCCAGGTTCAAGGAAGGCAACTCTCTGGCCGGTTCAACAGGACTTCCGCAAATACCATTTCCTGAAGACAATCCTGAAGCGATGGAATGGCTATGTCAAGCTCTGCATTTCAAGATCAAAGTCACCGATGTAGTGTCCTTCCCTCTTGTCAAGAATCTGGCCGTTCTATGCGATAAATACGATCTCTCCATAGCACTTGGCCCTTGGAACGAGCATTTGATGCAGACATGGCGTGGCTCCGTTGACGGTGTTGATCGCCACCCGCAGCTGCTTTGGGTATCGTACGCACTCGATAACCAATACCGATTCTGGAAAACATCCAAAGAATTGTTACGTCTCTACACATCTGATGATCTCGTTCTCGCGGGCAATGAGCTTGCGAATAATATTCTTCCTGACCGGGTCTTCGGTAGGTTTGCCCACCGAATCAAATGGTTCTTGGCTGATGCATTCTAATCAAAGAGTCCATCAATAACGATCGTGAAAAGGGTCTGCTGCAATTGCAATCGGCGATAGAGGAATCAATAGTATCATTCGTTGAGAAAGGGTGTCAAAATAAAGTGTATCATGAATCCAACGGCCAACCATGTTTTAAGCTTGCCGAAGCCGGCCACTGCCTTTCAGAACTTATCCGCCTTGGTCTGTGGCCTATGTCTAGGTCTCTACCTAATGCCAATCTCGATGATGTGTCACAGGTGGCCTCCGACTTCAAGAATTATAGCAGGTCACTTTACCGCTACGCTCCCACATGTGCACTTGATAATACTGATTTTAAGGCGATGCTGGGCCAAATGGTGGCCGACGCAACTGAGGTCCTGCAAGGACTGTGCCTCAAATGTGTGAAGCAAGGAAAAGTTACTGAGGAAGAGGGCAACTGCCACGCTGCCGATGTCCATCTTTGCAAGAGCTAGGATACGGGCGGGCACCGTGGCGAAGTCTTGCCTCACGACTCATTCGCAACCATTCACGAGGGAAACACCTAACGCTTGTATATGCATCTTCAGAGGATCACTTCTCGAATCGTACAATATAGTAGCCCAGCATAACACCACGATTGGAAGCTTAGGACTAGGTAAATTGCACTACGCAGCCGTCCCTTCAGGTCGTCGATATCGTACTGGATGTAAGGTTTCACATCCTCATCATATCGTCCAAAACGGTCACACTTTTGTTTCTCCCTATTGTATGAGTATATGGCTTTTGTATAATAAGGACAAGGAAGCGCTTTCTCCCAAAACTGTACAAGAGATACGAAGACCGGCTTGTTGGGTTTCTACTTATCTTCAATAATGGCCATGCTGGACAGAGATTTGCAAATCTTACAAGCTTTCATAACTTTGCAGAAAAAGCGGATACAGTGCACCATGCTTCAGCTCGTCAAGAGGCAATGACGCCCTTTTCAATAGGTAATTGTCGTCTTCTCCCCTTCTTACTTCCTTAACCCTCTCCTGGTGATATTCAACAAAACCACCCTTTGTATGGCGATATTTCCTTCATTCCCCCTCAACGCACTGACTATAGACCCCGCTCGTCTTACCACGTGTTTTGATAAATCCCTGGATGCAACAATATCGTAGTCGTTGGTGAAATCGGTAATGCGATTCTCCACGATTATCCCCCCCCAGGGAAACGACAGGAAGTCTGGAGAAGAAGCTTGAAGTAGGATAGGGTAGCACACCGGATCTCATCTCAATCTCAATCTCATATGTAAGCTCATCTTGTAGCCCGCTGTCCTCTCCTCAGCGCGGTGTACAGCAGTAATTCGAATGGTAGGAAAGAATCAATAGCCAAGCTACGAGACGAATGTCTATTATATAGAATAGTGACGTTCTGAACGGCTTGAAAGATAAATACATGGATGGCTGGACACATGAATGGATGAACGAATGATAGAGAATGTGATCAGATGGGATAAAGATAGTTTAATCGATTGACCATCGGTTGAATAGGTATGGTGGCATGATACCGCGCGCGCAAGGAAGCTTGCATACACGCATGCATGCATTCAAGAGATACGCTAATACCTTCTCTATCCGGCACCCATCACTCGTTCGTTCTCACTTAGCTGCAATCAGTTGATATGAAAGGTTTTATGAATTTTAAAGATATGAGAATTGTGAGAATTTTGTATAAGGGGAGTCATTGTGGGCTAGAGTGCTTGGGTTTGGGGTTTGGGGTTTGTGAAGAGAGGTTGGATTTGGGGTTTGGGGTTTGGAGTTTGTGAAGAGAGGATGGTGGAGAGGAGTATGGGGTTTAGTGTTGGGAGAAGGGAGAAGGGAGAAGGGAGGGGAGGGGGGGACGGCTGGGGGTGGATAGGATAGGATAGGAGGGTTTGTTTATTGGACGGTGGACTGGATAGGATAGGAGTTGATGTTTGGTGGAGGGTGGTTTATGATGCTGGATTTCTTTAGTGGAGATTAGGTGATGATGCTGGATTCACTTTCCAGAAACGGTATGTTTTAAATCCTGGCGTACTTTCAGAGGGAGATCGTGTGGTTGTCCTGTTCTGAGGGCTGGTCTTCGGTATACAGTCAGCCTCATATTGCTGATAGTGTTGGCGGTGTAAAGGTCGAGGATTTTCTGATGATGACCTACCGATATGAGGTCATCTGATAGGTCTGCATCGTCAGATATGGAGTTAGTTTCTTGAGAGAGCGGACGAAAACTGTTGTAGGAGGACAAAGGCAGAATGGGATGGAGAAGTTTCGATTAGGTGGATATGATCGATGGATTGTTGACTTCGATGGAGATTTGTGACATGCGGGTTCGTAAAGGTGGACATGCTGAATGGGGGAAGGGTTATTGAAGAACTTGGGGTTGTGTGGGGTTGTGTGGTGGCAGAGGTGAGTCGTCTAGAAAGTATGTCGATTCGAACGTTCGACGAAATTGGCAAGCAACTCAGACTGTGGTGTGCGATTGATAGGTGTCTTGAATGGTGTGTCAGACGAGAAGGCGCCCTACGAATGTGGCACTCAGATATCAGAGCCTTTTCGAACCGAGCAGTGTACAAGGAAGGATGATGATTGGGTGGACCAGAGAAGGTAGTAACAAGACCACGATGGCGTGACACACCCAGCCAGGCTGTCGGAATTACGCTCTGCTGCGAATGGTGAGCGAGGATCGCTGGCATGCCCATCAACGTAGTAAAGGCCTAGTAAGAGTAATCCCTAGTTGTGAATTCCTATGACCTGGTAGGCTGTGAGTATGGGATATCATCGGCCGGGATACTTCCTAGAGAAGTAATTGAGAGATCTGGCAAACTTCCTCTTGTTGAACATTAGCCAATTGACCTTACCGGATGAATATTACATTTACCAGATGAACAGTTGCCCTCCTCCCAAGTAGCTTTGCCCTTCTTGAAGCACGTGAGACAGAGTCCCTTCAGCTCTCTTCCTACACGGAAAGCAGCCGTTTCTATTCTATTTTCGAAATTTCGATTATCGCACCTGCACTTCTTTGTGCCCCGACATGCGGAAAATTGCTGGAGATCATCCAAAACCTCTTGCAAAGTCGACCTTTGCAATCTCCTCGACAGCGGCCATAAATTGAATTTGTTGAGCGCCTCGAAGAAGTGATAGACCTCTATAGCGTAGATCCCATTATCCACAGAGTCTTCCGTGGCATCTTCGACAGCACGTTGCAGTACGTGCCTCAGAGCTTCTCGTTTGCAGAAGATCGAGCCTTGTCAGCGCAGCATTTGGTCAGCAAGGCTACGCACCGTGAAGTTGGAGGACTTACGATACAGACGCTCAGGAACACCTGCGATAATGTAGTCTCCCTATGTAGAATTTCGAATCAGTCTTGCCTGACCACGTTGCTGTTTGGGAAACCTGAAGTGTGCAAGGGGTGGCACCCCAACAATGTTAACCATAAAATTCACATACTTGACTAGTGGTGGTCACGCATTGATCGAGAGAATTAGGCGAGTCTCCTGCTGTGCTAAGCTCCTCATCTTCATCAAAGGGTGATATGGCCGGAAGACAGGCAGATATCAGCTTCTCAGAGCTGAGGTAAAACATCGCATGACTGCCAAAGATCGACGAGAGGCATAACATCTTTGACCAATAAGCTGACCCGTATCCTCGCACCTTCCATTGCTGCATCCACAGTGCGCTCCAGGGCGCCAATACTGTTACCAGATCATATTTGTCGCAAGTGACAGCTGTCTTTCCCAACAGCTCGAAGGAGACATCGTGAGGCGTTATCCGCTGGTGGTGAAGGGCATGACAGATTAGAATGAGGGCCTCTGGGTCATCGTCCGGTAAAGCTATCTGGCGAACCTCCGTAGAACTTGGCAAGGCCACACCTTCGGCATACTTTGGACTGAACAATGCGGCGAACACAGGTGACGCCAGACTGAGGACCCTCGGACACACTCTGAGAGTGTTTGCATTGCTCGGGTCACCGATGAGTAAACTTACGTCGCCATTAGGGTCGGCGTCTACCACCAGCTCAGGTGAATCCATATTCTGCTCCTGCATTGCAAAGTGATCTTGAAACTAGATGAAGATATCCAAGATTCGCTGAGGTTAGGCTGAACGTCAGGAAGTTCAGCAGGGAAGGCTTTGAACCCGAAGTGATTGGTGTGTTGGTCAAGATCGTGTTGTTGATAAATGCAGGTTGACAATGGTCGAGACAAATGATATGTTGAAGGGAAGATGGCTATAGGGTTAACGACAGATAGCTGCTCATCAATCAGATGGAACTGTAGATGCTGATGTATCTGAGCTGAAGGCTCCAGTTGTCAGTGCGGTGCGTTATGCTGCTGAATGACTAGCGGTAGAGTAGTGGATGATAAGGCTGTGTCTGGTGCCCTTGGCAAGATCAAAGTGAAGACGAAGTATGAGAATTACGTGGGTCAAGTCACCTGAAGGTAAAGTATGAAGTAGCCGTCGTTCCTCGAATTGAGAAGCATACGTGAAACATAGCATGGTAGTAAGATCATCAGCTACTAAGAGGTCCCGCAGAAGGGTATTATCAAAGGATCAATCCACTGAGTACCTATATCTCTTAGGGGCCATGATAGATTCATGTTCAGTGGCTTCCCAACGTTAGTGGCCTATGTCCATTGGCACAACCTGTTCTCTCGCACTCCCGAAGGAATGGCTACGCATAGCCATACATTTCATACAACACCCTTAGATCATCAATCTCTCTACTTTGTCTTTGAGAGAGCGTATCTGTCCCATCAACTCGCCTAAACAGAAGTCAGGCAGACCCTAGAGCGTTTGATATAGGCACCTACTAGCTTCATTCGTGGTAATCTACACGCGTTCTCACGGTTAGTCAAGGTTTAGTATCTCAAAAGGATAGCCCTGATTACCGAAGCGCTGATCACAGCTCTCGACACACCACAAGCCCTGCCCAAGGCGGCTGAAACAGAAGTTAGCACGATAAGCCAATAATACAGTCACCACCAGCATTTGCACTTACTTTTGCTTGGAACATAGACATAGGGGACATTCTTGTCCTCACACAGCAGTGGCAGGTGCAGCAATATAGCAAGCGGGGCCGTGTCGGCTGCTAGGACTATGATCTCACTCGTCCCGCGGTTCAGAGTCTTGGTCGCCTAGAAGTCCTCTTGTTAGCATCCCTTGCACAAGACCTCACACTTTTTATGTAGGACTGGGGCAAGCCTTACCTCGTTCGCTCCCTTCTGCAAGGTCTGTAAGCTACCAAGTCTCAAACGGTGGCTTATATACAGAGGCATACCTTAAGCTGTCTGTAATGAGACCTGAATGCATTCGGTATCAGCATCTTCGTAGCAAAGTACGGTATCAACTTCCAATGCGTTTGTGAGGAGCGAATGGCCATGGTAATTGTCAACCGGACTTACGCTTGTTGTACAAGCTATATTCTATCAGTAGGTCACAAAACCGTCATTGCAACAAACGTACGTCTAAAATCTCCTGCGATAGAGCAGGGTCCGCAATCTTGAATCGGAGGTCAGTAAGTCTCAAATATACTCGAATGCAGAGCAGGATACTCACTGGCCATGCCGCGGAAGATTCTGCCATACTGACGATATCAGGTTTTTTGTAGGACAAAAGAATCAGGGATTGCTTCGGTGTACGCTACAAAGCGTGTCAGTATTGCAAAGGGTTCACTGCTTTCGCTCGCCCTTTGATGAAAACTGCCGTAGGAGAAAATAGGATGCCGAGCAAGAAATCTTTCAAAATGGTATGGCAAGCTAGATCTAGCACGTGACTTGCTAGCGCTGCCGCCATCAGATCCTCGAATCTCCATCTCCATCGTCACCACCAACCTCAATCCCCAGTCCTCCACCGCTTTGATCAAGTCAAGTCCGCTCACATCTCCTCCCACATCGATACTTCCGTCTTTGAAAAGGCTCACTTTCTCGCCAAGATGTCCTCAGATCTTTGGTAGGTCTCCCTCAACATTCCTTTTGATCTGCCTATCAGTCCATGGGGCGAATCAGCATTGCTCTATCATCTTGAAAGCTCGCGCCATAGACCACTTTCTCTGCTCCTAGGACTGGCTGACGTTTTCTTCTGGCAGTCCTGTATATGCTGTTAGTGCTTGTCCACGCACACCTCTGCTATCAACAAGCCCAGGCTCCTTCCCAGAGGCGTATACCAATGCTAGAAATGGAGGATACTAACATCTACAACAGCCCTTCTTTGGCGCGATGGGGTGTACTTCCGCCATCGTCTTCACCTGCTTCGGTGCCGCCTATGGAACAGCAAAGTCAGGAGTTGGAATCTCAGCAATGGGTGTCCTCAGACCAGATCTTATTGTTAAAAGTGAGCTCCTTCAACATCGATCATATAGATCATATGCTGATGCATACGACTAGACATCGTCCCCGTCATCATGGCTGGTATCATCGGTATCTACGGCTTGGTCGTCTCAGTCCTGATCTCCGACGGGCTTAAGCAAGAAATGGCACTCTACACCGGCTTCATTCAACTAGGTGCAGGTCTAAGCGTTGGTCTTGCTGGTCTGGCTGCTGGGTACGTTGATCCCGCGTAACATCACCCTATAACCAAAAACAACAGCTGACCAAATAATCCTCCAGCTTCGCAATCGGTATCGTTGGCGACGCAGGTGTCCGCGGCACAGCCCAACAACCCCGACTTTTCGTCGGCATGATTCTGATCCTCATCTTCGCCGAAGTCTTGGGTCTCTATGGCTTGATCGTAGCCCTGCTCATGAACTCCAAGGGCACGACGGATGTCAGATGCAAGTAAACCACTCACCGACTGAAGCAGCAAGGACTGGGGCGACACGCATGAAAACATCAATCCGGTACTACTACGGAGCTACGTTCTAATCATCACCTTCAAAAGACCATGTATGAAAATCGAAGAGACAGTTGCGGGTGATTCGTTGGGGAGATGAGGGTGGAATGTGCTCGTTGTTGTTGGCATCCTTTGTGAAATAAATATGCTGCGGTAGATATGGGTCTTTTAGGTTTACACGCTGTTCCAAAATTGTAGCTCTTCTTGCGTAATACACGTTACCTTGACTGGTAGATGAGAGCTATTTAACGCAGAGTCTCAAATTAGGCATGGCGATTTCTATGGCCTGACGATAATTCACCGAGAGGACAGAGACGCTACTCTACGCTCTCACTCCACGACGCACGCTCACGTATGAAAAACGTATGTGAAATCCAAGAATGTAGGAAAATCGTAGCTTCGCCCGAGCAGCCTAAACAAGGCAAATCGCTCACTTCTGCCTGCTACCGAAAATACAAAGCAATCAAACCACACAGACCGGCTCCTGCATATACCCAATCACGTCCTATCCAGCCGCCTCCTCAAATTCTTCGTCCGCTTCATCAGCTTCTTATACTTATGCTTCTTCATCTTCAGCTTCCGCTGCCTCTTCACGCTGATCGCCATCCACCCTTCCCGGTCGACCAACCTGTCCTGATGTTGGACTTGCCTATCTCTCATTCGCCCCAGGAACGGCTGGTTGTGGGGCGCAGGTGGTAGGTATCTGATGCTGCTTCCGTATGCGCGAGAAGACGCCGGCCCTTCGATGATGGGCGTGGTGTGGGTCTTGTAGGTCTTTTGGCCGTTGGGATATGTGCTTTCGTATATGGTTAGAGTTGTTGTGTAGGACTTGTGCGTTGGAGCAGGTTCGGCTCGTGCTTCTGTCTGATATTGCTCCTTTTGGGGCGGAATTAGAGCGGTCTCCGTGCCAGAGCCTAAAGGAACGGGAGCTGGTGGGGGGTTGAAAGGGCGGAAGTTCTTGGCCAATTCCTGGAGGCTGATATGGAGTGTTTTGGCTGGAATGTCAAGATGGGTTGGTCGGTCGGCGTTCGATGACGAAGCCTGCGTTACGGCTTGCCGGAGATCGATCTCCTCGGGTGTCATTCCCTGTGGATCCTGACCATGATTGCTTGAGGACGCATTCTCGAGGGCATCTACCGCAGATGCTAAGGTGAACATGATGTCGGTCATTTTGTGCTTTGGGGAAGGCTTGGGGTTGAATATATAGGAAAATGCTTTGTTGGAAGATTCGGTGGGTACGGATGTCGTTACTGATATGGGGCGATATATGGAGAAGAAAGACGACATGTGAATATCTGGATGAACGTTATTTCGGCGCTTGGTAAGAGTAAAAGGGACATAGAAGCACGTACCAGCCGGGTGAAGATGGGTCGTTGGCGGTACACTTGGTAGATTCATGGCCATCCCATCGCCGACGGTCCCAGCCTCCATTGTGCCATTTTTCGACTTTTGTCTGCTGCTGCGTGTGCTGGAGCGCTTCTCAGCGCTCTTCTTGCCCACGGGACTGGCATCCTTAGTAGGGGCTTCGCTTGGAGTTGCAATTGCCCTTGTGTCGTCCTTGGGTGGACTTGGGGTTTTGGACGACGAATGCTTGCGCTGATGTATGCGTGCTGGTGAACGGCTTGTCGAACCTACTACCAAAGCCTGAGAGGTTCTTGTCAGACCGGTGCAAGATAAGCATGTCCAAGGGCTTCTGCGTGCGATCTGAGTCGAACATAGCGACATCCCGACGTGGATCCTATGCGAGCCCTGCGCAGTCTTAAGACACTGTATATACGGATGGACTTGATATTTGCGGTTGAGGTTAAGGTGGAGCAGGAGGCAAAGCATTCGGCGGCTGCCTCCGCAGACTAGGGTTAGGGTTGTAAAGACAATCACGCTACCAGGTCACAAATGCAGTGGAATAGCTTATGAATCGGGTAACTTTGACTGTAGTGTTTCCGTCTCCAAGCCGCTCTAGTAATGAGGATTAGTCTTACACTACTGGCTTTGCCCTTCCAAGCCCGTCCAACTCAATCAGCAATCTGTGCTAATGCGAAGGCGATGTCCCTCAACTAAGTTGTGATTTATATGCGTATGAAAAGGAACAAAAACGTCAGCGAGAGCAGAGTACGCCTGAGATAAGCATATGGGTATAGCAACAAAAGAGTCATGCATTGACGTTCGCAACTTGCAACGCCGGACCGTCGAAGCAGCAGTGGCCGCACTCGACTACCATCATCATAAGATCAACGTGGTCAGATTGCTCTGAATGATGGTGTCTTGCACGCTCTGCATCGTGAGTTTCAGGAGATTGGTGTCTGTGGCGTTGGTGAGGTGGATATAGATCTCCCGATCTTCTGTCCGGTTGAGACTGCGGAACTTGTTTGCAAAGTATTCCCCGGCCGCTTTATAATCATTTGCGGCTCCTGTATAGTCGGGGAAGTAGTCCCTGACCGGCTTTTCTGAGATCTTCGCTTTGAACAGATCTGTTTTGTTGAGGAAGAGGATAATTGAAGAGCTCTTGAACCAGGCTAGGCTCATGATAGACTCAAATAGGAGTAAGGCCTCCTGCATCTGGTTCTGATGTAAAGCTTAGTCTCGGATGCAAGCCCTTGTGCCTAATGGAAGAACACATACCGCTGTCTTGTCTTCTACAAGACATTGATCATATCCGCTCAGGGCAGCGACAAACATGAGACAGTGAACTCCTTCAAAGCAATGGACCCACTTCTTCCGCTCAGAGCGCTGGCCGCCCACATCAAACATATGATAATTGAGTTGCCCAAGTTCGAATAAAGTCTCTGTGATACCAGTCGTTCGAAGGCGAGAGCGTAGAACGTCTTGGTCACTGGGTATGTAGTCTTTGGCGAAGAGCCGATCTATATTGGAATAGTAGCTTATCTCCATCAGTGTGACAGCCAAACAAAATCGAGTGCACGGATGCTTACTATTGAATATTGTCGTGAAGGGCGTACTCATTGCCACGTTTTATACACTTCTGAACTGCCGGATCTTCCCACAAACCCTTCATGGCATGCTGGCACGGCGACGGGAACGTGTCATCAGGACCAATGTCTGCGGCGGAGGCTATAACTCGTTCGTACTCCTACAGAAGAATTAGCGGCATGAAATTGACCGGGTATGGAATTGCTTCTCACCAATGATTTTCCAGTCTCATAGTCCAAGCCAAGCTCTCGCATTTCTTCCGCTATAATCTTGAAAGCTACAATCATGTTGGAGAAGATGACTTGTCGAACTTCCTTCCTTTCTTCCAGACGAAAACCTTCGGAGTATATGATGCGCATCTGCTTCAGTATTGTAGATTTACCCGATTCGCCAGCTCCCAGAAGTAGTATCTTGACCTGTCTTGCCTGCACCTTCTTGTCCTTCCGGATCATCTTTTCTATTTCCAAATTCTTCCGCCGCTCCTCACTCGTCGAGCGAGTGAGGGCACTGCCCCCAGACTTAGGAAAACACATGCTGAACACCATGGGTTTGGCGTGTTCAAGAACAGACAAGCTTCTGCTAGGAGGTGCCTAACGAAGGCAGGCCTCGAAGCTGCCAGAAGTCAGTCACTCTTCAAGCTTTGAGCTACTCAATGAATTAGATCAATGCTCATGTTCAAAGTCGTGGTCTCATAGCAGTTGAGTACACGAGCGATGCATACCTCTTTTGACCTTGTGTACAGCTTTGTGGCAGAGGATAGGCGTGTCTGTGAACACGAGAAATTGGTAAACTTCTCAAGGTGTTGTGGCTGTCGCTTGTGGTCGAGAAGAGGCGTGGACCAATCGTAGCTGCAACAGCAGTATAAGGTAATTGCTCATGCGAAGGCCTGCCACGTGGTAGTTTCGTAAGTGAGAGTCTGTCACGGCGTGAATTTCTAATAGCAAGATTCCTATTGTACAGGTCCAACAATTGTAGCCCACTTCACGAGATGCCGAGATTGAGATCGCTCTTTACGTACGGGGCAAGGTAGGTCGACTACTATTGAGCGCTTGCGATTCATCCAAAGCGTCCTGCACAGAGCTGGGTCTGCAATGGCGGCAGCAGCCTATTGTCGGAGTTCGAAGTATGTGCGAAAGCCGCGATGTATGTTGCAGGCATCCACTGAGCGCGACTCTTCCCTCTCTCTAACCCCTGTCAATGGGCTGACCCTCTTTGACTCTAGAACTCGAAATATTGGAAAATGCGTTGTCAAAAGAAGGACGGCGGAGACGAGGCGCGAGAAATTGGAGCAATACAGTAAGCAGATCTCGGTACGACCCAAAGTGTTTCACATTTGTTGCATTTTGGTTGCACTTGCACTGAGCCGCTGTAGGGTACAGTGATCGTTGCTCATTCGGTCACTGGTATTATTCTCAGCTCCGTGTATCAAACGAACCTAGAATGTCTATTTTAAGACCGCGCTAACTCCCGATGGGCTAAGGCATTTTATCGTCGACTTACTCTAAGGTACCTTAGGTAAGGTACCTTACTTGGACTGTTCCTAGCCTCTTCGTGTGAGGCTGTGATCTTCTGCGTAGGTATTCAAGTGGTTGTTTGTCCATTTGCGGCTGTATCTACCATCTCCTGTCCTTGCTCCAAGTGTCCATAGAAAAAGCTACAATGGGCTGAGCTAAGGTAAGGTATTCGTCTTCCCGTCGATCTGCGTGTACTCTCAGCCTAAAGTACATTGTTCCTTCTCGTCGGCCGCGCTTCACGTGGGCCCCACGTGCTGAGATGCAAGGAACGGAGATATCCAGGTACCTCAGTGCACAACCAAACCGTGTTGCATCGTCACAGCCGAAAGGATCGCGTGCCCACTAATCATAGTCTCTTCCCCAGACGCAATATGCCGCACCTCATGGAGATCGTCGGTTTCATTGCGGCTGCTCATCACTCTAGCCCAGAAAAAGCCAAATATATTGGACACCATCACAGTCTCAAAGATTGGTGGTCTCCATCAAATGCTCGAGCAACATCAAAACTACGCTACAATATCATGCTCGCCTCAGACCACCTCACTCCTACGTCGGAATTGCTGGCTAGGCCCTTCGATAGGTTCACTTGCTATATTTCCTCTGGGAATTCCCAACGCTCGACTGGTGACCTTTTGATACCGCCATATGTCTTCTCAATACAGTGATATCTGGGAACATTACAGGTGTTCTTACTAGATGTCTCCTTGGGCTACTTTGTGCTCTATCAATCACAGACATTGCCGGCTTAAAGATCCATCAGTGATATTTATTCTTAGGTACCAACGGACGCCTTGTATCCACGATGAAGGCCGCCCAATTGATCAATTAGCGGATGTATGCAATTCCAGATTTCCACATCGCCATGATCGGTATACCTTGCGGTCGCAGCTTCTCAGTTGTGAGAGGCCAACCTTCCCTGACGCAATCCTTTGAATGGACAATATCACCATAGCAACATTAATCTCGGCCTTATTTGGGTGTTCGACTGGGTAAGCATTTGAGGGCTCCAGGAGGATCAGAAAGATTTGCGTATGGACAGGATAACCTCTGAAAGCGACGGGGCTTATACAGGCACAGAAGTACAAGATTGTGTGATCGTGCATCTCTGGAGTTCGCCCGCCAGGGATACGGGGCTAGATGCTTGCAGTGGTCAATTCCGTCATGCCGTGGCTACAGGCAACGCCAACAGTAGACTAAAACCCGTACTCATCTAAGTATTCGCCTGTCTGGTGTTTTACGAGTTTGAGAAAGTGTGAAGTCCGGGCTTCACTAGGTCCGCGTCGAGCATCATGCTAATTTGATAAGCCGAGATGCGCAGTCCATAGAAACGGTGGATTACTGAACAACTTGGAGCCGCGGCAGAACATTCCTCTACTGTTTACTGGGGAGCCGAATCAGGTTAAGTCCCTAGAACATGCATATGTACATGAATTAATCTTCACCGCAATTGCTTGGTAATTCAGATGTCCGAAACGATCTTGCCAATCAATTGTTCTCGCGTGCAGATGGTGCCGGGTCTTGAGCGGGGGCTTGATAATTTCCATAGGGACGCAGATGGTCTTGATTGCTTGGCAGCTGACATTGACACCCTGCAGCGAAGCGACTCACTCGAACGAGCTAGCCTTGACGAAGACTCAGTCGTTCCTCGTATCATAATGCTTCGTAGCACAGCCGACCTATGAGAAAGCCACCATAATGACTGCCATTACTGTTCTTGTTAAGCAAAAGGCTCCACACGTGGCACTACCAAGACTGGGCATGAGGCTACATATACCTGATGCGGGATGTACTCGGGTTCGAAAGTCGGTGAGGGTCATCACCGATTCCGAGCAGCTGTGCCTATATAGCTATGACTCGTGCGATGGTCCCATCATTGGAAATATTTCGAAGCACACGCCTTCTAGGTTCTCTGCTCCACCAAACGAGATCTTCTGCTATAAACCCCTCCGTCCATCTCCGCCGCTGTCAATCGCATATTTGCTTCGACGCAGTATTCCGATTATCTTTGATGGAGTACCTCAGCACGCAAGCCAACACAGAGTATTGCGGTTCGCCAATGTCGTTCATCAATACCCCAGACCTGATCCCATGCTTTTATGACGATGCCTCGACCGACCCAAGCCCGAGCCCGAGCCCTTCCATCGTGAGGCTGTTATTCCAACCCCCCGTAAACGCCGAATACTAATCCTTTGATACCCCAGATGTATTCTAGTTTCGAGAAGCAATACGATCCATATTTCAGAAATACGTCATCCCCGCGATACGTGGAGACGCAACCACAAATATTCAACACCATCGAATTTACCGACCTAACCCGCCCAGAGATGGAAGACCGACGGAAAAAACGATCAAATACCGGCCAAGACAAAGAAAACGTCTCGAACATGCGCGTCGTGAGTTCGGGATCCAAAACCCCGGCTAAGTCCGATCACCTTCGCTAACGCCCTTTCTCAGCGGCGCCGAGCCCAAAACCGAGCATCGCAGCGCGCCTTTCGCGAGCGGAAAGAGAAACATGTCCAGCACTTGGAGAACGAGCTGGAAGAGCTAGAGGATAGGCACCGCAACCTGGCACAATCATACACAGACCTGGACAGCACGGCCGCGAAGCTGAAGCAAGAGGTCAAGCAATTACGCAACGAGCTCGAGACTGTGCACGGGTCGCGGGAAGGCTCGATGAACGACGAGCTGACGCCTCAGTCACACAACTTCTACGATCCGTTCCCCTCAGATGGTGTCTTCGGCAGTGGAACAGGGCTGGGCTTTTGATTTCCTCGATATTGTACTACCTCCAACGACAAGATGGTTGTCTGTGAAATTTAGCGTCTGGAATCTCCAATGGGGGGAGCGATGACTCGTGACCGCGTCTGGTCTAGCTACGGAGCGTCCGATGCTTTTCATCCCTATAATGCCCCACTGACTCATGTAAAACAATCTTGTCTTGCGAAATTCGATCGAGATCTCATCGCAATCAATTCGTGAAAATGACGCACCGCTGACGCACCGCTCACCCCCTGATCCCATCTTTCTGACAGCCGAACCACGCACAAACCTTATTTCCCGACGCCCGCTTCTATGCGCCCGTTTTGGCTTGGATCCGGTACGTATTTCGAGCCTTGCGGTCCGCCCTCTATCAAATTCCCCACTCAGCACGAACGAACGAAATAAATACCTCTACATATCGCAACTCAATCCTCGCTGCCTGAATCTCTCCACCGCCGAAACCACCTCAAACATAAGTACCTTACTACTTACCGTAGAATAAGGTAAGGTGGTACTTCATGCAAGTCTGACGACGCCGTGCATCCCGCACGAGCACGTGAGGAGTGGGTGGCATGCATAGGTAGGTAGCGCTAGAAAGACGGGCGGGAGGGGGAGGATTTGAGATATTTTCTAGAAGATTTGAAAAGGCTGCAATCGAACGATCTTCCGCTTCGGTGGCTACACTAGAACTACTTAGAATGAGTGAAGTACTTTACGGACGCCCTGCAGGCGCCTTCGATGTCTGTGGAGGAGGGTGAGGTGATGGAGGTGATGTAGCGAATGGATGGATGAATGGCATCTATGGGGTCGACACGGTTGGTTGCATTGTAGGCCGCGAGTTTTCTATTCTATGCGGTATCCTGGCACATACTGATAAGCGTATTCTATACCATACCTTGTGTTGCATAAGGTAAGAAGAACCTGATGATACCATGAGGAGATTAAAATTCTAGGATTTCTATAGATGGGTGGAGCGGAGGGAGGATGTGACAAGAAACCTCATACCTACCTACCCCCCAAGCCCCATACCCCCCATATCTTTCCTCCTATCATACCATCAATACCACATCCCCACATCCCCACATCCCCAGTATTCTATTCTATCCTCTTGGCAACCATGCACGTGCCATGTATTCTAAGGTACATGCCCGTACACCGCTCCGGAACGCCACCGATGGTTGGTTGCACATATTTTAAGGTAGGTGAAAAGAGCGAGTGCAACCTAGATGTATTGGAGACGGAGGTGGTGGGGGAGAGGGGGTGGGTAGGTCTTGTTTTGGATTGGCATTTTGTATGTTGCTTGAAATGATAATGGGTGGGTTGTGGTCGCCTTTTTAAATATGTATACTATTTTATCGTGATCATTAATTTGGTGAATGTCGGATTTTTGGACGGAATTTGTAGACTCTGGAATGAGTGCAGCTTGTGACAAGGAAAGGGGATCGCTGTTGGATTTTGGGTTATCATTATTGTAGCTATTCTACACCGCCCGATACAGTCCTGTATGCATGGAGACGGCTACACGAAAGCTTTGAGGTACGGGAAGACGGAGCGGAGTACATGGTGTAATTCGATTTGTAGCATGTCTGACTTGCAGCGAAACATTCAGATAGGAACGCTTCGTTGCTTTATGCTTTGTAGTAAGTTTTCGCTTGTTGCCAATCACCCCTAATATCTCATGCAATGAACGTCCTTTCCATATTCACCATGTGGCGCCGGTTGAGCGACTCGTCCGGCAAGTATTATGACTTGTTGATCCATAACGTTGACCGCTGAGGATATAGCATCTAGAGCATAACGCCTCGGTTCCACCCACGTTGAGCAGGATCTAGCCATGGGATGTGGATCATTAGTCACCGCCAAAAGCCTTGATCGGTAACGCTGAGCGCTGTTTCTGCTTGCCAATTGCTTTCGGTCTCGGCGGAAGTAAAGTTGAGCCATAACCCTTGGTAGCCTCTTCTTACCCATATGGACACACTGTGTGGGCCATTCCTCATCCTCATGAACCCACTTCTACCATGTCTTGAACAATCTATTTGATTTCTTCTGTTGTCTTGAACTTGCCCTTTCCTGTTGCATTGGTACCCTAATATGTGTTGCTGGTTTGCCTTGATTTACCTCGATACCGTCTGTCATTCGGCTTCACGTCTTTACCTTCCCATTGGGCACAAGGTTTCGCAAAGACAGGTCGTAGACCACATCCTCAATCTTCTTCACATTATACTTAATGCTATCGCTTCGCCTCCTAAGCGAGTCATTTTTCAAATTGAGAATTTGGAAGCCGGCGTGGAGATCCTTGACGAACCGGCTGATCTCCAGTGGCCGCTGATAATCGCCAAGTGTCACCGAGTTAACAGCCAGCCGGGCTAGCTCCTCGATGAGGGAGATGAGGCTTTGTAGGTATTCTTCGATCGTCAGATGGAAACCATCGTGTTCTTTAAGATTGACTGGGACTGCGTGTCGCTGTCAGCCTCGACTTTCTTGAGCAGCATGCTATGAGAACCAATGACAGCGATTGCAAGCTGCCAAAGAACATTGAATCCATATTTTGATGTGTCGAGCAATGCCTTTGGGAGCTGGAATAGTCGATACCAGGGATAGTAACCCCTGCGGTGGCACCACTCTTGATGATAGCTAGCTACTTGTAACGTACCATGAAGCAACTCTCCTACCTCCTCAATCGTGAAAAGTGTTCCTGTCGGCTTTTCGAAGTCCCCCATCTGACCTTCGAGCCATCCCCAAAGCACTATGGCAAAGCTCTGGTCCTGTCAGCTGGATATTACCAAATTGTAGCATCGAAAACCCATACAGTATTCTGCATCTCCCGCGACCATGTGTTATTGTACTTGTAGTATGGATGCTTTGATGCGACCTCGTTCAGCTTAGCCACGGTCTCGACCTGCTTGCTTATGGAAGCCCGTGCCTCTGAAAGCGTTTCTCTGACTGCTTAATAAATCAGCTCATAGTCACAGCACAGCGTTTGGGTTGAGTGACGGTGGGCTTGCGGTATGGAGTGAGCTCGCGATAGTATGGATGTAGTGGTCCTATCCAGCCGTTCCATCGATTGTACGATGTTCCGTAATTCCTCTCTAACTTGAACATCTTCGTCGAGCTTTGCTTGAAGGTTTTCAAATATCATTGGGCTGACCATGCCCCGAGAGGTATCTGCGTCCGCCATTGATAAAGCCAGAGTATTCGACGTTGAGCCAGCGTGACACTTCGAAAAGTATGATCCCTGGCGATATTGCTACACGTCAAAGCTCGTAGCGATGGAACTCCTACATTGCGAGTATTATAGTAAGGTTGCCTTAAAGTTTTCCTGGCATACTGTCAGAGCATTTAATTGGCTTCAGTGAGCATATAACCACTTTGGGTCAGCGGGATCATTCCGCTCAAGCGAGCTTGACGCACACCACGTCGCACACTTCTCCCCAAAACACCATACAGGCGCAGGATATACATTTCTTTGCGACCTCGATACGAAGCCTTCAGCATGGCTGGAGCAACCGTACGTACCCACACCGCTTTGCTGTTCGCCTCATGCATAACGCTGCATCTACGAACAGTAGGCTGAGTGTGCTCCAATATGTAGAAAACCCAGCGCACTAGCGCCCTGCGACAGCAGAATCCCGCAGGTAAAGGTCAAAAACCTGGGAAGATCACAAAGAAGGTACGTTGCAACCCTTCCGAAGCACTCTCTCTTACACTTCAAGCAATCGCTAACACAGCTACTTTTCGACAGTTCATTATCAATGCGTCCCAGCCAGCCTCGGACAAAATCTTCGACGTCTCCGCCTTCGAGAAGTTTCTGAATGAGAAGATCAAGGTTGACAACCGTGTTGGTAATCTGGGCGACACAATCACGATCAGCCAGCAGGGGGATGGAAAAATTGAGGTCATTGCACATACTGCGTTCTCTGGACGGTATCTGAAATACTTGTAAGACAGTCCACTGTTATAGCTTGTGGCAAACGGTATCCATTGACTAACAGAAGTGGTCTAGGACAAAGAAATTCCTGAAGAAGCAGCAATTGCGTGACTGGCTACGAGTGGTCTCTACGTCGCAGGGTGTCTACGAGTTGAGATTCTTCAATGTGGTCAATGATGATGCGGATGAAGACGATGAGTAAATTGAAGATGTTACTGGGCTGAATGCAGCAGCCTTAGGTTCATGTATTCACCACAATACCAGCCCTTGACCCTCCAATTCGCGCTGAGTTGCCTCATGTAATACCATCACTTACGTATTGACATCGCGTCTGGCATATTTCTTGGTGAAACATATACTCATCCTCAAAGGCCAGCCATCGAGCGAAATATTGAGGCTTGGTGCCGGGCTTACAATCTATGATAGCAATGGACGTCCGAGGGTACCAACATGCTTGAGTCGTGGACATGGTATGTAAGCGGATGGATGGTGAATGTCAAAGCCGAGAGTGATTTCCCCTTCACATTCACACATTACTACGTATCAGGGGAAATTATTTCGCTGGAGACCGTAGTATAGCGTCGATATTAAGTTTTGCACTAGCACTCAGACGCTGCCGTAGCCGCGATGATCCGCCTTTTCGTCTCGAGTTCAATGTTGCTTGTACTTCCAGTATAACTTCAACAAGCAAGCATCATAATCATTGGCCAAGACCTAGGAGGCTCGAGTCGAATCAAATGGGATGAATTGGGCAGTCACCGATATTTCTGGCTAGCATACATTATCAGAGATATCCATGAAATATAACAATCGTAATCATCCTTGCACACTCGCCGATACAATAATGCACTTCCACAATCATTGCCACGCGGCTTGACTCAAGGAGAGAAGATGCTGGACGCAGTCAAGATCCTCCACCTCTCTCGGTATGGTCTCGCCTATGAGCGTCGCCACAGCATCATCTGCATCAAGCTTCGGATCCTCTTTCTCTTCACTGCTGGAACTCTTTAGACTCGACTGGCCTGTTCTCGGACCTTCACGACACATGAGAGCATCCAAGCTAGAAGACTGACTGGGGACAAGCAGACTCTCTTCCAGGATATGGGCTGCTCTTTTGAGATTGGCAGGCCTGCGCCTTCCTGGATTGCTGGCACGCGTGCCCGGCACCCAGTTCTCTTTATCCGAATCTCCGTCGCCCTCGTATATAGCTGTTCGAGATCCCGACTTCGATTTTTTGTGGATTATCTGTACAGCCTTGGGCATCTGGCCATTGCCATCGGTCGTCTGTAGCCTTGCGACAGAAGATACGGCCCTTGCAAGCTTTGGCTTGCTGTACCTCGGAACCTCTGCTTTTAATCTCTTGGTGAAGTCGGGTTTCTGGGCATGAGCATTCCGCTTGTTCGGGTTTGGAGTCATGACATTTTTGTTGTGGCTACGTGATCTTATCAGACTAATGGCAGCGGTAGCATCGCCGCTCTCCTGGCGCTCGGCTTGCTCTGTCAATGCATTACGAGCATCGCTGTCACAGTAAAACTCCCAGGTCCTGGCGTCTCGAGAACGACCGGCCATGGAACGCCTGGGGAACGGCATGGAGAATGGATCTTGAGCAGACTCATCGCCTGGCTCGAGAGCACTACAGCTGCGCTGGAGGCCGACGTGGGGACGTGAGCCTATTGATGTAGGCTTCTGAGGCGATGGAGTGTTGCCGGTACGAGTAGTGACCTCTGCCTTTCCATCAAGAGATAATGAGAGTCTCACGACTGATGACGTTCGCTCTAACGGTTGCGATGGCCTCGAAAGCTTTAGACATGAATTGCCTTGTACGAGCGTACTGGAATCAGATACCCGAGCAGCAGATCTCACTTCGTCATGTACCATGAACGAGGCACTGCGGCGATTTGCAAAGTACCCTGGATGGCGTTTGGTCGGAAGCGTCTGAGACAGAGACCTTGTAAGATTGGTGGGTCGGCCGTATTGCTTTCCTATGATTATATTCGACGATGCTGCTAGCTCTGTAGGCTTTGCAGAATCATAAGACTCGTCCTTGACCTCTTGTGCTTCGTTACCACTCTCGGTCGTGGAGCCTGCCAAAGGAGCCACCACATCGTTGACGCCTGCATTAGCCGCTTTCTCGACTGACTGGCTCGGCGAACGGCTGTCCACAGTGGTTTGGCTACTACAGGAACTGCTTTGGCTCGTCTGAATATGCTGCAGGCTACTGTCAAAGGTACAGAGGCTTGAAGAAGGCGCAATATTCGGATATTGATTCGAGTAGAAGTTCGAGATCACCTCGTGTGGCAGCAACGGCCTTGACTTTCGACGTGTTATCTGACGCCGATTCTGGAACCATATCTGGTAATAGCTAACGTTAGCTTGGCTCGGTGCTACAACCACTAGGTGGGTCCAGGTTCCTGCTTGCACGGACCTGCACCTCCTTCTCTCCAAGAGAAACACGGTTCACAATATCAATTCTAGCCGCTTTGTCCGGTTTGGGATTTCGCTCGTACTCTGCTTCAAGAATAGCATGGTCTTCGGGGCTGCAATATCAGTTAGTAGAAACACAGGTGTTCGGTCTTGGTTTGCATAGTCAGTACCTTGTTCGACGACGTCTCTGGCGTACAACATGATGACCATCGAACACTGGAGCTGTCTGCTGGCTCGGTGACTCTTGGGAGCGGACAAGCGAACCAAAGTCGCCTTCTGGGCCGTCTGAGTTGTTCGTTGTTGTGTCCTGCGATGAAGACGACGGTGGAGATTCTCTTGAGCTTCCCATTCTAGCTAAAGGTAGACAAACAATACATTTGGATCAACCATGCATAGCATCACCAATTAATAATGCTGGCCATGAAGGACTATGATATATGGGAGTTGTATCGAGGGCGCGTCGCGTTTTGGTGCTACCAACACCATCGGGCTCGGCTCTTCCCGCTCCGCAATTGACGCAATATCGCCCTTGCATGGGCGTAATGTTGATGATCTGGTGCTCGAGGATTGAGGCTATGCCAGGTCGTTCGTCAGCTCTTCATCCTTTCATGGCCTTCAAGAGACCGTTGATCGTACAACCAAGGCGCATGATGGCACGGATAACGCATGAAGAACGCACTGCAACAGAACGCCGGGAGGCTAGTATACATGCCGTGACAATAGCTAAAGTCGACCAGATCCTTCCTAACATTCGACTGCTACGGCTCAAGCCCCAAAGATCAACCGAAGATGAGGCTACGGTGAAGGCGAGGAACGGTTCCAGCAGACAACGAACCTTACTAATAGTATCTCTATAGTACAGTTCCTTCCAGGACAATGGCTCGATGTACACATTCCAATGATACCGCAGGCGGGTGGCTTCACCATAACTTCGACGCCCGAAGACCTGAAGAGGGAAGGATATCTCGAGCTTGCCATTCAGCGATCCCCCAATAATCCGCCGGCCGCATGGCTCTGGCAAAAGCAAGACAAGATTGAGGGTTCCGAGTTGCTTATAAGAGCCGGAGGCAATTTTGTCTGGCCCCCTCCTGGTATTGATATCAATACTATCCAAAATTTGGTCTTCGTGGCTGGTGGTGTCGGCATCAAGTAAGCCTTTCCGTCAGATCCAATCATAACATATTCCATACTCATCTAAAAACAGCCCTTTGATATCCATACTATCTCACTTACATCAACACCCACTGCAAATGCCGCCATCAATCAGGTTGATCTACAGTGCCCGAAAAGGGACATCTGGCAGCCTTAGCTCCATCCTCTTCCTTGACCGAATACGCAAGCTGTTCGCTCGGAAAAATGTCTCATCGGATCGATCGCTAGAACTCTTCTGCACGTATTCCACGTTGACTGAGCCTCAAAATCAATGGGAGCGCAACAAGAGCTCTGATTCATATTTCATGCGTCCTCAAAGGATCTGGTTCAGACGCTTTTCTGAAGAAGACTTGCTCAACGCAATTGGGCCTGTAGAGAAGAGGGGTGGCACAGTAGCCTATATATGCGGACCGCCGACCATGACCGATTGGGCGGTTGCCAAGCTCAAAGGAGCGGAGGGTATGCTTGAACAGAGAGTGCTTTGTGAGAAATGGTGGTAAACACCTTTCTGGACAATTCCACTCGGCCACTCCGGCCAACTCACAGATGCATTTGGGCGCATCCAACAACGTGTATCTGACAGCTCACCCGAAGTGAACAAGGCATTACAATCAGTTCATGATCTCTCTATCGTGGCTATGAAGCCAATGGCCTACGGCAGGTCCATAGGTGTCAACCAGATGTCGTTGGTATGCAACAAGACTGATCTGTGGCTTTGAAGCTTTTCCGGTCTAGATACCTTCGCCACCAGCAAAACCATTTTCCCGCCTCTCCTACCTTGTCTATCCTACCTCTTGATTCATCTACCGATAATACAAGATCTTCCGCTTCTACCATCCCTCTCTCCCAACCCTAGGATCGTCCACGCAGTGCTAGATATTCATTTTCATGCCGACAAGAAAGACAATACCGGAGCAACTAACAGCGACAGGCGGCCTTTGCAGTCATGGTTTCTACTTGGGATGTGAGATCCAATTGGGTCCTGATGAAGCTCGAGTCCTTGGGGGACTGAATTAGTCCGATATAGTGGACAGTTCAAGCGTACCCTCACCTAGTGAAGTAAGATTTGTGAAGAGCCTGACTCTGATGGTAATGTGTCAAAAGGATCTTGATGGATACCGTATCTCTACACCATGATAGACGAGGTTGATTCATTGGGCCCAGCATTAGTCAGTGAGTAGCCTTGATGTGGAACATGATAGGATTCATTGGATATTCGCATCATGTGCTCCTTCAGTATGAACATTGCCAAAGGTGAATGTCCGAGAAAGAAGAAAGCCCCCGTTCCCATCGTAGCCAACCAAGCGCCCAAAGAATGATTTCCAGCACATCATGCATCGCTAAGCAAGAAAAAAGCCATAGACGGCATCATAATCTGAGAGAGCCAGCACTCTCCTGCCCCAATTCCACGAAAATTGGTATCAGACCGCCATGCAAGAGGCCACCGAAAGCACGCCGAAACTTGTCTATGTACCGTCGTAGCAGCCAAAACATTTCATAAGAGCGGACCGTTCGTTAGAGCATCACGACCTGGATCGACTCGCAGAAAGATGGTTCGCACTCCCGACCCTCCCACTCGTCTTTCGTACTCCCTTCTTCATCTCTCGGCTTTCAGCACTCCTCCTGACCGAACTGCCTCTGATCTTCCCAATGCCAAGTGTCCCGCTTCCGCTCCCACTCTTCACACTCCCCGGAGTCTTGGGTCTAGGAAGTCGCTCCGAAGCTAGCTCATCATGATGTGTCCAATTCTCGACATCAGATGTCAATTCTTGCAGCGCTTCATCATCGCCGGTGGTGGTTAGGTTTGTGCTTGTAGTAGTCGTTGTGGTGTAGCTGACGGCACGCTTCTTGTCGCTACTCATTGGTGAATGTGAGCTTGTCCGCCGATTGAGCACTCGAAGCTCCCACTCTTCACTGTTCTCGCCAGGGTTCTGACTTTCGCTTTTTCGATGGCTCCGCATCTCGACAATTTCATTGTCTGGCTCTTCCGCAACACTAATGTTGCCGTTAAATACGGCAGATGTGGCACGCGAATAGGGATGATGTCGAGAGTCCATTCTATTGGTCTTTCTTGGCTGGCCTGGTGTTGGGGCTGGTAGGTTTTCATCCATAGCATTGGATGACGCTGCGGTTTCGTTGTGATTGATTTCACCCAGAGCAGATCGCTTCCCTGATTGACTTGGGTTTGGCGGTGTTGCAGTCTGACCGATGCTTGCTTGGCTGCGACGGATCAACTTTGTTGGCGTAGATGGTAAAGCAGCAGCCAGCTTGTCTTTCAAGATGTCCTCCCACCACCATTCGCGGAACGTCCCTTGATTGATGTGCAACCAATGTTGCTGCGGACCCACAACCATCCCCGGGCGCATAAAGCGCATGTAAGCAATGATCTCGTTCGCAACGAAGCCGTAGCGGTATATGAGGTAAGCCCCAATCAAGCAACCTGTGCGACCCAGTCCGGCCTTGCAATGAACAGCGATTGCCTTGTTCTTAACCGTAATCATCTCATGAGCTAGCCTGATGAATTTCTTCACCATATGTAGTGGAGGACAAGTCCCATCGTCGAATATCATATCAAGATGATTGATGCCTAGCGCAGTAAAGTATGTTGGTGAATAAAGTTCGGAGTTCAAGCGTACAACTAGTCCAACGTTACGCTTGGAAAAATGCGAGAGAACATTTCTAAAAGGACCCGGTATGTTGGATTTCTTGACAGCGGCATAGTTGGTAGGCAGCGTAGCATATTGCGGCGAGGTCATTGGAATGGGAGCTATCGGCTGATGTTGAGGGGATGCAAGCGCGATGAAGTTTGGAGTAAGCCAATTGAAGTCTCCCTGATCCACTCTTTCGTATCTCTCATATCTAACATATGTCAACAATCGTATCAGAGTGAGAAATAGGATGACTCACTCATCGAGGCTAAAGTCATTGTAATCCACAAGCCCATTTTCCTTGGCCTTCCAGACTCCGTAAACCACGTCTTGTACTGTAAGACCAAAGTCTGCCTGGCTATAACCAGCATCGCGAAAAGGCATCAATGGAGGTTCTGCCTGAGCGATTGGTGCAAGGGCCAGATGAGGTGCCCAATTTTGTATGATGACAAAGTAGCATGCCAGTAAGCACGCCGCATTTGCCCGGCTCCTTGAGTCTGGCTTGCTCCAAAAAACGATCCCTCTCTCTTCGTTCTTTGGATCGCCCAATATTTCATGCAGTGCGACAGCGAACCGATATAGATGGCCAATATGTAACGGTCCAAAGTCTGCATGAAAGCGGTTATAAAGTAGGTGGTCGTCGACCGTGAAGTATAAGGGAGGATGGACCTTTGGACCTGTTATGACGGGTGCTGGGCGAAGCGGGGATTTTGATGTACGCTTCGATGGCGTTTTCTGTGGTGTAGATGGATAGGGAAATGGAGTATGTTCATTGGGAGGATGAGTATATGAAGCAAGGTAGAGTCGGTCTGCGAATAGGTATTAGAATACAATGCTGAAGTCGAGGATAACCGCAGAAGCCATTAAGCCAATAAGCCATGTCAATAGACGGTGACCGCTACCCACTTTGTATGTATTCGATTACCTGGCCGTAGCTTTCCGAGATCAATCAGTTTTGTCATCAACACTCACACGGAGCGTACTTACCTTGTGGTAGCGTTATGGACAAGCGGGGTCCCTGTAGCCCCATGGACAGGCCGGGATCCAGCAGCATTGTGAACCGGCGGGCGTCCAGCCACTGGGGCAGACATATTTGGCAGTCGCACTCAACCTGGTCGCAGGACTTTGCTTTCGCACCTACACGGTGGCTCCTGCTGGGATAGAGGAGGCGTATGGGAGCTCCAAGTTGTGGGAGGAACAAACTGATTGTTGATACAGAGAAGATCTTCTGTATACCCGATAATTTTGGCCACAGAACTCGATAATTCCTTATGGTGTCGTGTCGCCTACCCTAATACTATATAAAAATGGAAGCCGGAATGTAAGAAGTGGAAGATGCTGCTGCGGGAGAAAGAATACGTAACTGTTGATGTGATGTCAATCAATGGCAAGAGCGATTGGGCATCGCGAATTAGCGCTAGTGCAACAATCTAGTGTGCGGGTATCACATGGCAACGATTGAGCTGGACTAGCCCTACGACGTCTTTTCCGCTGGGTCCGTCCGCTCGCTTCATAGTAGCGGAAGAAGTAACCAATGAAATCAGACCTTAGTCTAGCTAGAATAAGGTTAGGTTTGGTGTGCTAGATCCTTAGCTCCAGATTCATATCTGGTCGAGATACACACTCGAATGAACAGAACTCCGCCGAGTCCATTGTTTGGATGGGAAATCACTCAACTGATGCAGATTTCCCCTGCACTCTGTAAGCCAGGGAGATGGTCGTAAACCCCAAAGATGCTGATCAGTCTTAGGACCATCAGTATCCTATTCCCCACATATCGGCTTGCATCTTCCGCCCTCCGAGCTCTCAGTGTAGATGCCGAATTGTCACCACTCGTTCGGCGCACTTTCTCTCTCGCACCGCCTGATTCCGCGAATGGTGAAGTTCTCAATGGGTTGGCCGATGTAGATGGTGCAGCTCAATTCCACAGTCCAGCACCTTCTGCAACAGTGTCAAATGAGGCGCCAGCCTCCGAGAGGTGGACTGTTCTGCGTACAGAATACAAGGCGACAACAAATCGAATGCTCAGGGTAGCTGTCAATGGCTTCATGGAGAGTATGGGGGTCGTATTGGGCGTCATGGAAGAGCTGGATATAGATGTCCTTGCAGAGGGGGCTACTTGAACATGTCTTGATCACGGGGCACATTGCAACCCAGAAGGATCTTGTCCTTCTTGAGTGGGAGTAAATTCAAGGACCAAGAAATACTGGCAAACATCCCACAATTGGTGGTTGGTCAATCATTCAACAAGTATGAGCAGCGTAACGAGCGCTCGCGACTAACGCTTTTCAAGATCGATAAGTAGACAGTTCACGTTAATGTGGGTATCATCTTCGATGGGTGAATGTACTCTATGTTCAATAAATACTACTCTTAAGGTAGAGGGATGTAGTCCGAGCGCTGGTCCAATAGAGGTAGGCGCTGCTTATAACCAAGTCCCTCTACTCCGCTCTTTTTGAGCTGCGAAATTCGATATTCTCTTTTCGTAGGCGGGGAGTCCCGAGTAGCATCCATCAGTGCAGGCTTTTTCTTGGGCTTCGGCAGGCTTTTGGTTCTGTTTGCCGCCACGCGAACTTTAGATAAAGGTGTCTGGTCAATGTAGCGCTCTGTATCGAAGCGCGTAAAGTGTTTGGATATTAGCTCCTCCCTTTTCCTACTCACTTCACGTATTACTCTGCCAGAATATCGGTGCAAGTGTTCTTGTTCCGATGGTACGGTATCAAGTGCAGGCCCAGGTATAGGAGTCTCAAGCTGCTCTCCAGAGCTAGTCACAATCTCCGCCTGTGACAACGGCGATGTATCCTGGGTATATGCAGGTTTAACGGGCATTCTTGGGTCTTCTGTCTCACTTTCCGCTCCATCCTCCCTTGTGCTTTGCTGTCCGATCCAAGCATTCCAAGCGCCAAGCTCTTGGTGGTGCACCGAATCCTTTGAATCGCTTTTAGCTAGGTTTTCCTCCACAACCATATCAACCTCTTCCGAAAATGACGGCCCGAGAATGATCCTATTCCGCACGGATTTTGGAAGTCGCTGCATCGTGGCTGAAGGTAGCTTTGCTGCATGTTTCCGAATGCGTAGATCACGATGCACCTTACGTTCAGGTTGCCGTCCACTTCTAGCTTCCATCTCCTGGGCTGTGACACCCGTGATGTCATCTGGTGGTTGCTGACTAGATTTGGCCGAGTCCAAATTGTCGTTATGGTTTACGTTTTTACCATGCCGCGGGAGCTGCTCTAGAGCATCCTTTCGTTCTCCAGATTTGTTCATCCAATCATCAATATGCGATTGCACTCGGCCGAACCTTGCAAGCGAGACACTTGATGCGTCTACCTCCAAGCCTGCTTGTTCAACTTTCCGTATAAGCTTTTTTGCAGGTCTGCCCCAAAGCTTTGCTACCTCTTGGCCGATGGCCGATCCTACTGAGAACGGATCGCCTCGAGCTTGCCCTTCTACTCCACGGCGATCTCTAGGGTTGGGAACCAGGGTAGCAACGTGTTGATGAGAAGGCATAGTACTCACGGCTTCCATGAAGTCTTCCAAAGTCTCTGATTTGACCTCATGGGACGGCGTAACCGTGCTCTTTGTGGCCTTAGACCCTGTCCTTGTGTGCTTATGTGATAATCCAAGGTGCATATTTGCATTGAGGCTTTGTGGTCTGCTCCAACTCACTTCATTGGTAGGATCAACGGCCTTGATTCCTTCCTCAATGCACCAAGTCATATACGGCGCATCTAATTTAGTGGTCAAGACAAGTTCGTCAAGCACATTGAAAGCCGGCAAACCCTGCCCCAACAAATTCGGCGCAAGATACCGCACCTTGCTCGCTTGCAGATCTGTCTCCAAGAACGTAGACTACGGTGGGCTGTCAGTGTGTCCAGATGGCTGATGGAGACTGTATCGCGCTCACCTCTAGACTCATGCCTTGCTCAGAGAGCATGCCGAAATGATTTTCGATGACCATACAACTAGGCTGCGATGACAAGTCCATTTCATCCACTGGCGCGTCAGGCATTGCGTCCATGTTGGTAGGTAAAGAGCCAAATCTCAGAGACATAGATGTAGGATTCGTCGACGGAACATTTTCGGGCGTCGCCTCGCCCGTCGATCCTAATGTCTGGGGTGATCTGTAGACATAGAACTTCACTGCATCCCCAGATTTCGCAAGTTCCCCAAAGACTTGCACTTTCTGTGACTCAACACCCTGATCTTCCCAGTACGATGGTCCGAACGCTTCTTGGCTTATGTGGTAATCGGAATCTGGGTCCAGGGCCAGTAGTCCTTGCTTCTCGCCCCAGCCTCCTCCTCCACTCAGTACTTTATGCAAACGACAACCAGCCAAGACGGCTTGTTGTATCTCGTGTGTTCCGGTGCCCCCAAAGGCATTGTCGGGCTGACTTGGGGAAGGATAGTTTGGAGGGCGTACAAGTGCCCAAATACCAGCCTGTTCAGCTGGAATTAGACCATCCTTGATTGCCACTGATATCGCCTTCTCCAGTTCTTCTGAGGCAGGCGCGCCTTCATTCGACGTGTGATCTACGAGTATCCTACGTATGATGTTGCCAGTGGCAGCTGTAATAGTACGAGTAGGCGTGACTGGCGTAAGAAAGGAATGCAAAGACTGGTCAAGTCTCGTACTCTGATCTGAGAATAGATCTGTCAGGTGCAAAGTCTGCCAGGAAAGGTTGACCTTCTGAATACACGACAAGGCGCGTAACGACCCTGTACTTTCCTGAGACCTCCAGCGTTGGGCGATCAGTGTGGAAGTTTGACCGGTTTTGAAGAGGGTGTTGGCCACAGGTAGCTGCAGTACCCGCGATACGAGAGGCTGGGTTCTTTCCTTGCCATGAGAAATCGTAGGGACAGGAATAGCAGTTGGGGGAAAAGCGAACGACAGCGTACAACGTTGCTGGATAGTCATTGTCTCCGAGTCTTTGGACGCTGCAGGGGTAGACCAGAGGTTGGGGGCGGCAGAATTAGAATCAAGCACTATGAAGGACATCCCTTCAGATCCGTCTTCGATCTGCATTCCTGGGCACACAAGTTCTGCCGAAGTCTGACCATCTGTTCCCTCGGCTGATCTGCCAAACGGAGGGTAAGGTATTCGATCAACCACGGCAGCCAAAACATCGATATTCTGGCCGTTCTCGTGCACAGTGAAGATTTGTTGTAGTAAATTGGGTACGAAATCTGGAGTTTCGTTCAATAATCCGATGTGAGCTGGAGTCAAAAGAATTGCCAGCAGAGGGATCCTGCCCAATGGTATCGAGGTTTTCTGGATCTGGGAAGTACTGATACTCGATGACTGTGATAGTCAGGTATAGTTCTAACCACAGAACTTAGCACATAGATATAGGTAGCAACGACACCTACAATAGTCGAGGCAGATGATGATAGTACGGACCAGCAGCTTGATCGCAAAGCTTGATCATCATGCTGATTTGCCACAGCGCGTTGTTGTACACTTGCAGAGAAAGCACGAATATGACTCCGGACACCCAGGGCCCAGCCTGTGGGCGTTCTCCCTCTCGACCGAGTAGATGGTCTACATGAGTGTTTTAGAATGCCCCGGCAGAGGCTATTAGGCTGCGAAATCATATCGGATGCATTCTGCAAATGCTCAAGATTTCCTCAGATGGCGCTCAACTCCCTAATCCGAACCGAGCTGGCTCACATCTCTATGCCAAATCACCTCAATTGATATATCATTTTCAGTACCAGCACAAGAGTGAAGCTGAATTGCAAATTCTATAGTCCAAAGACAGATCAGTAGGTACTCCAAGATCAGGACGGGATAGGTTCCGCCCGCTGAGCGCTAAGATAGTAAAGTACTAGTCTCTACGCTTTCAAGTTAGCGCCTTTCATTCTGAACGCTGCCCATTTTCTTATCACGAAAGTCTTGGATTGAGCCTTTGCTCCAAATCCCACCATTATGCCACCTGGTACTATTCACAAATCTGGGGTGCCCTTCGAGGATTGAAGTATACCTTCACACAACTGTGACGAGGCCGGCGTGATCAGCTACCGTGAGCAGGAAGCTGAGAGCCGCGACAACTACAAGAGTATCTAAAGAGGCTCATCAATCAAGAAAGCGTAAAAACCTATCAAGACTCTTTACAGCGAACAGTTCATGGACAACGCAAACAGATCTAGGAGTGCTGCATTGGACGACAGCCGCATGCTTACGAAATTTGCAAGCAGCAGTCCGTGCTGTGGGACGCCGATGTGATCGAACTGATCGCAGCGACTTGGCAACATTGCACCAATCATTTCAGCCCCAAAGGCTGATGGCTTGCCCCTCACGACCTATCTTTCGCCAAAGGAGAAAAGGTGTGGGGGGGAAACGCAGGAATTGCATAGTAGCTGTTGGTTGTAGGAAATTGCCTTAAGCACCGAGTCATCCCTTCATCATGCACAATTAAATTGGATCGCTGCCTTTGTCCCTTTCGCTCTTCATGCTTGTTTCAAATTCCACTTTAATCGATGCCAAGGCTTTCATTTCACTCCTCATGACCAACAACGAACCACGTTCATCCAACAGCTCCCAACCACAACGCTCTTTACACCTCCTTCGTCTGTATCAGGCTCAATACTGGCAGAATCTTCCTGTTCAGTATTGTTGCCGTCCATTCATTTACCAGTCATTGCTTTCGACAGTCGCTTTGTACACTCCTTCAACTGTATGTATGCTTCGCACTGTCCTTTGACTACGCTTGCTTGCTTGGGTTCCAATCTGCTGAATCGCATAGAACTTACTGAAGTACAGGTTATCCTTCGCCTTGACGGCGAATTTCTAATATCTACCAGCATCATCTTCCTCGACTCCCAACTTTAGCCTGACCCTCATACACTCCTTTTCAACCTCCAAGTTCTCGGCTACCCAGAAACCACAACAATCAATTACCATACATATACTTTCTCCATGTTACTTTAGCCTGGCGATGATAACCTCGCACTGTGCACAAGCACATAGCCAGCAGCAATGGCTGAAGTCCTACCTTCGCATTCGCACATGAGCATGGACATAACAGACAATGCCTCACCTACACCTCTCCCTAATCCTCCTTTTGTATTCCCAATGCCGGCCCGGGCAACCGCTGAAGCGAGCAGTCATACAAAGACACCGTCCGTAACGGACCCGACTGGTTCTCGACGCTCTGCTCCTCGATCCAGACCTCATCGACTGTCTCTGAACGCTCTCCCAGTTTTCGACTTTAGTCCTGCATCCTCGAATCCTTTCAATGCTTCTCCGAGCCCGCCACGATCTCCAATAAGACGGACTCCCCCGGCTTGCCAATCCGTTGGCCACAAGAGGAATGGAAGTGAGTTTGTTGGAGGTGACATTACAAATGGCGGCCCCTTGCTTGTCAGCACAAGTCCAACCAAGAGTGAATCATCAAGCGGACACCGAAGGAATGGAAGCGAATTTGGTGGTGGAGATACAACCAACGGTGGCGCCATGGCCGGCACTGCGATCCCTGCAATGACAGAAAGCATATCGCATTCGTCAGCGAATACTCGACTCGGACCTCCTACAACAAGACGTGGTCATGCACACCGACGCTCCGGTGCAGTCTCAAGTCACGATCTCTCAATGATATTGAAGCCTCCAGGAGAAGAAAAGGCCGGTAGCGCACCTACTACCCCCTCGGATCCGATTTTCCAGCGCACACGGGCACCCGAACTCGATAGGTCTACATCGCAGCCTATACTGTCTACTGCTACTCATGAACCAGGCAATACACCAACGGGTCAGGAAGACCTAAGCGTTGGTGGTCAGCCGCGTCCACGAGCTCGGTTTGCCGATTCTGTTGAGTACATTCCGCGACCACTGTCTACAATTTCTTCAGAGACGTCGAGCAGCATGTCAACGGTTCGTGCCAACCACTCAGTTGCCAACAGCATCTCGTCCGTCGTAAGCGCCCATACTCCAAGCTTTTCATCTACTACCAACAAACCCTTCTGTCGCGGCCAGGATTTACAGTATTCAAGCCAGGATCAATCAAGGTCCCGGCCAAGGACCGCTGAACTTTCATCTCGCCCCTCGTCTGGGGACTGGGAACGGATCTCGACAGACACAGAGACAACGCTTAAGCGGCCTTCAACGGCACCTTCAGGAGATTCTTCATACATAGGGGCGGAGAAGTCAGAAATCGTGTCGTCTCCCGAGTTTTCGACTCCCATCTGGGGCACTGATAGTAAACTCTTCTCTCCGCCTGCTCAACCTGTCTCTGGTCTACTTGGAGGCTTGAATACTCAATTATCAAGACGGCGGCCCACTACGCCTACTGTGAGACCTAGAACATCTCCGGAGCCCAAAGTCACAAAACGGCAACGAAAAGGAAGATCTTGGGTGGGACTTTTGTCTCGTAAGGCAAGGCAGCAGGACTTCAAAGAGGAGCTGGAGCGTCAATCATCCTCGTCCCTTTCACGTCATCCTGCTTCAGTGGCGGAATTATCTCTTGAGGACATCAATTTTGACGAAGATACCACGTACATCATCGAGGGTACAAATCCCTCTACCTCGAATACCTTAGGCATACAGGACGATTACGCAACGTGGAAGCTCCGGGAGTCAAGCTCGCTCTCCGAGATCGATAATTCGGCGTCTATACTAGATATGGATAAAGCTTTGGGAGCATTGGATGCTCCGAGCCTGGGACCGTCCTTCGAAGATGTAGCTGGAGGAGTAGGGCCTTCGGTCGGTAAACGCCCAATGCATAGCAGTGGGGCCACAGGAAGCTTTGCAGGTCCAGGCATGCATTACCATCGTCGGGCTGAGAGCGCTCCAGAGATGGAAGCCATTGACCATTCTAGGTTCGGATTCCCACGACTGGGAAGCAATCCGGCCATGGCAATTGAGGAAGAGGAAGAAGAGGAGGATGAAGAGGATGAGGGTAGACCTCTTTCTGGCCAGGCTAACTCGGTAGTCCAAGTAGACCAATTTGATACCCACGAAGATCAAGTTCTTGGACTGGGCGTTAACATCGTGGAAGGGAACACCGGGTTTGAACAGCCAATGCGGCGATCCCAACAGCGGCCAGTTAAAGACCTGAGCCAAAATAGTGCGTATTTACGTGCAGAGACCCCTGAACAAGAGCATCAGGTGGAGCTTAGCCACGTTGAGATCGTTCGTGCAGACGAAGAACCTCGCTTCTCCGTGATCACAAAATCTTCAGATGAATCAACCATTACACCTACGCTGTCTCACAACCCTCTAGACTTCAGCGCCGAGTCTACGCCTAGTGATTTTGCTGTCCCAACGCCAGCCTTGACTTACGGGACATCCGAAACACCATCTGCTATATCCTCTCCCGACTTTACCAGGACGTCTTTCGATCACCCTCGGATGCATACCGCGACCTCCTCAATTACAGACAGGGCGACCTTAAGCTCATCACGAGCCGGCGATCATGGGCTGGGTTTGCACAGCTCGGTTGATGATGTCCCGTCACTCACCAGCAGTGCATCCACGATGAGCGCTCACCCAACCCGTTTCTCTAGCAGCGCAAACTCCGCGGCAGATCGCTCCATGTCCGTTTCGGCTGCCGTTCCTGCCCGCACAAGACCGGTCTCAGCTCATAAGCGATTGAGTCTCGCAAGCCTCTCCAAGTTAACGGGAGGCTCACATAATAGGAGCAAATTAAACATCGAGGAAAGTGCACCCGTGGAAGAGGTGGAGCGTAACCAAAAGAAGAAGGGAAATCGTATCAGTCGGCTGATGAGGTTTTGGAAGTCGAAAGAGAAGCTCTCGTCTTCGTGAGCAGGCACGATGGTTATGCAAGTATCGCAGATATGATTTTCGGCGTTTGAGTGATGGGTTGGTTGAGCGTCACAACAAGGTAACGGTCACAATGTAAGAATGCTTACGCGGACATTTTACGGAGTCACTGGTTACTGTTTCATCCCTGGTATCTCGATTCCAGCAGGCCCGGTCGTGGGCATTGAACGAAAGATTCTCGACTCCATTGGCTCATCGGAGCACACAGTCAGGTCGCACGCTCCCAACTCCAAAGACGAAAAATCAGTATTAGGCTTCCTGGCCTTGACACCTGAGCCCTATGGCCAAGCAGCCTTTTCATCAACATGTCGATCTCCATCATCATGTTCACCGATAATTCATTATAAGACGTCACTTTTTCCCAGAGATGCACTTTAGCTTAGCACGGACGAGAGACGTTGCTCGATTTACAAGTACTTCCTTCCGCATGTACCAGAATGTGGCGGTTCGCTGTGAAAGCTTGAGCTCTTTTCATTGAACGGACTGGGAGGAACATGTTAGCGAAGACAGACATACCACATAGAATAGCTTGAGCAACAGGTAGCATTACAATTCAATTATTTATGAGTCACGTTATGCTGCCTCTGCCGAGAAGGACTCGTATTTCCACTGACTGTTTTGGGTTGTGAGGAAGGGTGGGGGAGCTGGGTTGTGGAAGGGATGGGGTTTTGTATGATAATGTCAGTGAATTCAACATAACAATGTTGCGAAAGAGACCGCGCTGCACCTGTGCGTAATTGGGGGTCGTGGATCTCCGAGTGGGTATGGGAATCGAGGTGTCGAGTGCAGGTGGCTGATGTTGGTGATAGAATGGCTTTTTTCAAATGCAAGGAAGATGATCCATGGATAAGGTATAGATGAAAGTAGATGATGAATGAGGAGGACTTTCTCTACTATAAAAGCATGAGATAGATAACTACCAACTCTATTCATCTGTAGATGCTGTAGCTCTAGCTCTAGCTAGTGTATGTGACAAGCTATTTGAGATATTGGTACAGGCTATGCGTAGTTCATATCGTGTCGTCTTATCATTATGCATTAGGACCGTACGTTCCCCAGTGGTGTATTAGATTAGTCCAGCGGCGAGGCACCGATGGTCTTCGGCATGGTTATCGGACTGGGAGATACGCTGCCGTCTTCACTGGGACCCAACCCGCTATCGATACCACTGGCCCCATCAAGAGCGTCCATCGGATCGGGATTGATATCCCACTCTTCTTCTTCAACCTCGTCTGCACCACTTTCACTGCCATCATCTCCGGCATCCGCTTCCGCGTCATCCTCTTCAATGTCGTCGTCTGCCAATCTCCCAGCGGCCCTCCTCCTAACGTCCGCCTTGGTCTCTGAAGTCTTGAAGCCTTTCTGGAATGCTCCACGGGTGTTCCATCTCAGCGCCCTCCTCACACTTTCGAACCATTCGCCACCCGTGCCGGCCTCCCCTACAACAGTGGGGAAAGGATAACGCCCCGCCTCAACCCTAACTTCGTCACCCCTACGCAGCTCGACGCGTCCTTTGCCATCAAAGCTGGCGTACGCAGTACTTCGGCTGCTCCTTGGCACGCAAATGCGGAGACACAATGTATCGCTGAGCACCATGGGCCGGAAGGAAAGAGTGTGCGGACATATAGGCGTCAGAAGTATGCCAGGAATGGAAGGATGGGTGAGAGGTCCGCCGGCGGAGAGGGAGTAGGCGGTGCTGCCGGTGGGTGTGCTGATAATACAACCGTCGGCCTGAATGATGGTAAGTAGGTGGGTATCTCCATAAAGCTCGAGGTTGGACACGTAGGGAGAGGGTCCACGATCAATGACCAGCTCATTGAGAACCTCAAATTGAGTGTCCTCTATCAGATTGGGGTTGGGGACGTTCCTGTCCTTCGAGGCGTTTGAAATGCTACTTTTTCTAGAGTGAGTGGAGTGGTGATGGCTGGCACGGTACACGGTACACGTAAATCGCATTCGCATGTTGACACGCATGCCGGATCCCTCCATGATGCGGTCAAGAGTAGGCTTGTAGGTGCCGAAGGGGAAATTGGTGAGGAAGCCGAGAGATCCGAGGGAGAAGGATAGGATCGGCGGAACAATGCGCTGAAAGAGCCAGGAGGTAAACAGGACAGTGCCATCACCGCCGAGGGTAAGGACCAAGTCAAATATCTCGGGCGAGTTCCGGCACAGATCTGGCGTCCAGTAGCGGAGCATGTGCTCGTAGCATGGGTTGGAAGCTAATAGACCTTGGGCATCGAACCGTTCTGAAACACGGAGCTTGGCATCGACATACACCGTGACGCCCAGATCGGAGTTGTATCGCGGCGTCTTGAGTAGAAATTCCGCCAGCTCGCGTGTAAGATAAACCAGGTCGTTGTCTCGAGCCTTCGTCACAATCATGATAGTGCGAACAGCGCATCTGATAGGTCGGCGTTGCAGCTGCTTTGAGATCTCACGGACACTGGTTGCAGTCTGCATGAGGCGTGAGGGAGACATGCCGTCGTCCTCTGCTGAAATTTCTTCCAAGACTCGTTCAATGTTGACTGCGTCATCGAAGCGTTGGTGGAAGAAGCAGGGTGACTCTGCGAAACGAGTTGCAAAGGATGCTCGCGGATTGTTACCGAGACTGGCCATAGAAGCGGAGAGGCTCCGTCCAGACACCCCGTCCTGTTTTGGTAATTCTGATGATTTTCGAGCGGCCGAGAGTATGAGCATGTGATGTTGTGTAAGACCCATAGCCAGATTTCCTTTACGATGACCTGAGAACGAATTGGACGCTTGAAGAGAAGGGTTTAACGCCGCAGTGCTTGATGACGATGCGGCCTCTATCGGCGACTGGCCGGCTTGGGCTGAAGCGTTTGGTATGCTGCTCACAGGCTCCTCTTTCCCCTCCTCAATCACATCTTTGCTCTCCTTTGTGTTCAATGGAATGCGCCCAGATTGATCGTCGGGCAGTGGGGCGCCGCCGAGTGGTAAGCTGTGCTTTGATCCTGACTTTAGATCCAATTGGGCCAGAGCCTCCGAGGCACGACGCTCCTGCCCAAATTGATCATGTGTCAGAGCTAACTGGGCCTGAGGCCTCACCATGTGTTCCTCGTACATGACAGGTGTTTGATTTATGTCTGATGCGCTCGGCTTCGATTCAGCATTTATGGGTTTTTGCATTTTGTCAGGACCGTTAGTGAGGCCAACACTGTAATACTGGAAGAGAAAGTCGCCGAAGTAGCCCCTCAGCTTCGAACGTTAGGAAGCCAGCAGATGGAGTAGCAAAGCGGCGGTCTATACTCATCTGTGAAGGCAATGCATAGTAGTCACCAAGAGGTTTGTTTACGCATTTGTTCCCTAAGGAATGGCGATGCGTTGCGCCGCGGCTGCGGCAAGCAAGTGTATGGGCGACATGGGCTTTAGATTTGTATCAGCTTTCGGCATGGATATTTTCTAACTCCGCTCCGAAACCCCAACCGAGAGGTCCAGATGAGTGGCGGCTCCCTCACGGAAACGATCGGAGGCTTATAAGGAATTGAGAGCTGCGGGCATTGAGGATTAGCGCGTGCTTCGGTATATTAGCGTCTTGGCTGTGGAGAGTCTGCATAAGCGCAATGCACAATGCACGATACATGCACATTGATCTTTCAACACATGGGGCTTACCGGATCACAGACACGGCAGTTGAGTGGACGTTATAGAGGCACGATACGTGCCAGAGCACCGGATCAGAGACTTCTGGCGAATGGCATTGAAGCACACAGTCGATTCCAGGCGCGCCGTTGGGGCTGCGAGAGCTCTGGGGAGACGCCGATAGACTGCACTTGTCGTTGGTCAGCAGGGTCACGACTAAAGCTGAGTGTTCGGTTGGCCTTGTGCACTGGGAGACCAGGCATTGAGAAGCTGCTTCGTCACGAGCTCGCCTCCTTTTTTCATATCTCGAGATGTTGGTCGGAGATAGTACCTCCGTTAAGATGTCCCGTGAACTTGGTAGTCCGTCTGAGTAAGACTTCAACAAACACACACTTCACCGTCGCATTGGCTGTACGCCATCGTCCACTCGGCGTTCTGTGCGGAATCGATATTATGGTTGACATTCACTCTTGATATCTCGGATTCTGATGTCAACCCGGCCTCTGCTTCCATTCCCGCTCCTTCATGACCTTCCCCTGCACGGCATCTCTCAATATGCGTTCTAGCCTTATCTCGTCTTTGGAGTCCATGCAGACGTCTTCCTGGTCGCTATCGTCTTGGTCTTGCCCGTGGCAGACCATGAAAGCCGTCCTTTGAGCTTCGTCCCATGTTTCCATGCTGAATTCGCCCTCGCTTTCCACATGTAGTAAATCTCCGAGGGACGAAAAGGCAAAAACATGAATAGACAAAGCAGATCTCAATTCCTGGGGAGAAGGATTGGTTATAATCTTGCCTGTCGCTGCAATGGCGATCAATGTTGCGGTGAAGGTCATTGAGAGTGGTATAGACGTAGACAAGAGAGCCAGAATCGAAGCCTGTAGAAGTGCTGGCAAGACTGGAAGGCTCTAACTTCTGTTAGAGAAATAACATTCCGTAGCCAGACCACGTACGGAGTCAGCCTCAGGCAGGCTCTCAATTGTAGACTCAAGGCCTTGATTAGCGACTATTTGTAGAGTGATTTGGATCAAGGTGCGAGGGTGTGCAGAGACGAGTATGACATGGCGGAGAGTATCATGAATAACCGATTCGAGGTGCCTTTCACGTATGCCTAAGTATACAGGTCAGCCATGTACGCACAGTGCGTACTGAAGATCTGCTACTCACTTCCCAGGCCCGAAGCAGGCCTAACCGCGACGTCGATAGCTGCTTCTTCTGGCAATTCGTCTCTCCGCTGCACCTCGATGGGCCCGTTGACAGCAGCGATGACCATGAAGCCATTGTCCGAGTAGGTTACTGACCCATCTGCGCGATGGAGCGATGAAAGTGTTGTAGTTGCCATGGAATAGGGCATGATATGCTCTGCTTCTGCTCGATGAAGCGCGCTCGCGAAAAACTGCCACAAGAAAACGATCTCATCAGCCACACTGCCAGCCCTATTCTATTCCATTCTGCAGAGTAGAATAGCGTGCAAAGGCCAACTACAGTACCTATTTACGTCGCGTCAACGTCCAGAGAGCGAGTATCCTACCAGCCATCATGCCTTCAGCAACCTCACACACACATCCGGCCTCACAGATCAAGTCTCAAGCCCCTCTGAGCCCCGACCAACTTGACAATCTGCCCCGCCTTATCCCTCGCAAGAAGAAACCTTCTCTGCCTCAAAACCCCCTTCCAACACCTGAGACGCCTACCCTACCACCTCCCCCGGATACTTCGACAATCACCTTTTCTAAACCAACCCGCCGCATCATTGATGCTTCGGATCATGATCTCTTCCTCTCGTCTCGGACTTATACGCTTATTCTCTCCTTCGTTTTCTCCCTTTCCGAATCTGCCGCACAGACAAAAATATCCTCCGTTGATATCTCTTCTGCCCATCCATCCATTCTCAAGATAATCTCCGTCCTCGACTTGATCGAAAAGACCCTCTTTCGTTGCCCACCCACCGACCAGGGCGGCTCACGCTTTGGTAATCCTGCCTTCCGAACATTTGTTGACAATGTTTCCGCTCAAACCTCAGATTGGCATGCGGATCTAGGTCTCCCTTCTCCCTCAATCATAGAAGTCTCAACGTATCTCGAGCACTCCTTGGGCAACCGCGCCCGTATAGATTATGGCTCAGGTCACGAGCTCAACTTCATAATGTGGCTGCTTTGCCTTAATCGGCTTTCTCTTCTACCCGAATCAAGCTTCTCCGCCCTAGCACTTGCCATTTTCCCCCGTTACATTAGGCTCATGCGAAAGGTGCAGAGCACATACTATCTAGAGCCCGCTGGATCTCATGGCGTTTGGGGTCTGGATGACTATCACTTTCTGCCATTCCTTGTCGGCGCATCGCAGCTTTTGCACCATCCATACATACGGCCATTGAGCATACACAATGATCTCGTGTTAGAAGAAGAGGGTGATGACTATCTCTACCTTGATATGGTGCGCTTCACCATGGCTTCGAAGACAGTAAAGGGGTTGAAGTGGACGCAGCCGATGCTCGACGACATATCCGGCACAAAAAGCTGGTTGAAGGTGGAACAAGGCATGCGGAGGATGTTCGTGAAAGAGGTGTTGGGGAAATTGCCCGTCATGCAGCATTTCTTGTTTGGGAGCCTTGTGCCTGCGGCGGAGGGAATGAGTATTGGGGATGACATTTTGGCCCCCGAGAGTGAACTGATGGAAGGCGGGGAGATCCATGTTGGAGAGGATGGAGTGGGCCATGTGCATAGAGATGATGCTTGGGGTGATTGCTGTGGCATCAAGATACCAAGCACTGTCGCTGCAAGTCAAGAGGCGAAGAAGAAGGGAGACAGGGATGGACTGAGGAGGGTGCCGTTTGACTAGGGTCTTGTTCAATCTGTCGCCGGACCAATAAGCCTTATCCTTCGAACGGCTGATCAGCTTGCAAAAATTCCGAGGCTCCATGACAACTTTCTGGCATAAGCACAAATTCGATGAGTGTAAAACAACGGTGGCAATATGTATAAGAGGCTGGGAATGAAGAATGAGTACCAAGAGTTGGCTCTCTTCCGAGGCCTTCTTACGATGTCATGGGAAAGCTACTTTTCGATCCACATAGAGCCTCAGCTTGTCCGATATCTTTGAGCTTGGACCGGTCGAGATGTCAAGTCACTTGCTCGTGCAAGCTGGAGAACAGGCTGCTTTTATAGAAGCTAAGTTACTTGAAGATGTCGGACGAGGACCATCCTGGGTCAGAAAAAATCTTCTCGACTGAGCATTGAGCGCGCGCAACAACTCTTCATTGGAATATCTGATTAGAGGTGCACACAAGTCGTCGATTCATGATATGAGATACCAGTACATCTTAGCCCTGCCCTAGGGCTAGATACCCAAACCGCTTAGGAGCTTGTACCTTATACAGAAGTCACGCTAGTGGCTAATATCTACCTTATGAGCTGCATTCAGCCGAACAACGATAACATCGTATCATCCGGCTCTCACCTCAAGACCACCCTTGGAGAGGAGACTTCGATGACAGGAGCAGATCAGGCTTTACCAGGACGGGCGATATATCTCAACCGCCTTTGAACGCTGCGGGCTAAGCGAAAAAGGGCAACAGCGTCTACCTTGAGAGAAAGCACATTCGCATCTATCTAGACCGCCGGAGTTAGATACTACGAGATCACAGCCTTTGTACAACTAAGAGCGCGTACTCAATCACAGCCTTAGCAGGCGTGAGATCAACGACTGACTCTACCAGACGTATGGATCTCCGGCCTACAATAGCATTCGCTATCTCGTAACAGTGGTGATGGGCTCCAAACAAGGCTTCGCAGGTCTTGATTACCCCGTCTTCCTAAAATTGGATTTCTAGCGAGAATCATTGGGTGATTTTCTTCACTTGATGGCGAACGGACCTCGAGAGGAGTTATATCCTTTGCATAACCTTGCACTGAAGGAACTCAACAGGGAACGGATACGTTGACGCGCCTTGAACATGACTATCGCCCCTTTGGGCTTTGTTGGTGAAAGATTTCAGGCTTGCGCTCTTAGCTGATCGCAAACCCCTCTTCAATACAAATGGCCGCAATTCCGGCGAGTGTTGGAGGAGTCGATGTGCTCGGCTTTGTACGTCCTTCTCTCAACGAGTTGAGTATGTCCAACGAGCTCATGGAGGGAGAAAATCCTTCTCGGAATCGGACTAGATAGAAACGTTCCGCCCAGTCACAACTATAAAGGCGATTATGACCACTATAGCCAATATCCTGGCAGCCGAAGATGTCTGGACACGAATAAACTACCTTCGTCGTAACCCGAGACCATTGTTGGGGCATTGGAGAGAATACTCAGCCTACTTCGAGCGATCATTCATCGCTCGCTACACGATGGGCAAGTTGTGATGATGATGGGACCAAAATTACTCTCACTGGATCAAGCATGGGTGGAAATCCTCCTGGATGGCATGCGGACACTAAGCGCCTTGGCCTAATGGGAAGCTCTTATAGAGCGCGGAATCGCAAGGTGGAAAGAGCTAAACGCAACGGTAGGGCCGGAGGGATACGGGGTTTACCTTAACAGACTGTTTATCAAGGCTCAATATTTTACTACATTACTACTTTACGTTGCGATCTGATCTGGTGTAAACGGTCGGGAGAACCCCGGGCCGAGGCTCAACAAGGTTACGAAGCTATCATGTATGTTTCTCTACAATATCTTGCCTCTTGTAGCTTGTAAACGTAGCTCGTCAACCACATAATGCCACCTCCCTCTCGTTCTCCGACCCCTCCATCTACTAAGCGCCTCCTCCAGGAGCTCAAAACCACCTTCTCGGAGCCATCTCTCGTCATACAATCTCTTGGTCCCATCTCGGAAGCGCAGCTGTTACATTGGGAGGCGGTATTGAAAGGCGTTCCAGGTACTGCCTACGAAGGTATTCGCACCACCCATGGCTCTGAGCCCGCCTTTGAAACAGCATCGGCCCATAATCAAATACAGACAGAGAACTGACGAGTATATAGCTGGTCTATGGAAACTCGACATCAAAATCCCTCCATCCTACCCAATACAGCCACCAATAATCAGGTTCCTCACCCCAATATGCCATCCAAACGTCCACTTCCAGGTACATTCTCCACCTTTCGCCCAAATCCCTCATGAGCTCCCTAGCTAACATACCCAATCCCCCCATCCCAGACAGGAGAAATATGCATCGACCTCCTCAGAGAATCCTGGTCACCGACCTACACCCTCACTACCACCCTCGAAGCCATCCATCACCTCCTGTCGTATCCGGAAGTGGACAGTCCGCTGAATGTGGATATAGCGATGTTGTTGAAGGATGGTGATCGTATTGGTGGGGAGAGCTTGGTGAGGTTTTGGTGTGGGGAGAAGAGGTGGGGTGGATGAATATTGGTCACTGGTTCTATTGGTCAGATGGGTGGGCTTGACGATGTTATGAATACTGGTAAGATGTTATGAAGGTGTGTGTGCTGCGTTACGACGTGGTTTTGAAGCGATATAGCAAGGCGTTCAGGAGTCGGACAGGGGTTTTCATCCTGTGAAGATGGCAGAAATACATCCATCCCACTACGACAGGAAAACCCCCAAAAACAGTCCCACGAATCTTGAAAGCCAGACATTCCCCCACTCAAACCAGTTCCTACAGTCCTCTATACAATCCATCAACTCGACGATCCTACCCCTATCCCCTCAACCGCTACAACTTCGCCAAATCCCACTCCTACACCTAATGACCATCCATTCTCCCCTCAGCAATCCCCATCGACTGAAGCATCCCTTTACATAACATCAAAGTACCACATCCCTCGAATATCCGATATCACCCACCCATCGATTACCATGCCATACCATACCATACCCTGCTTCCCCTTATACCTCCCCTCCATTCCACCCATCACCCACCACCCATCACCACCCCCCCCCAAAAACAACCAAACATAAGAACCCAAAACGAAATAGATAGCAAACCACTAGTATACATAAGCCCCTCCGAATATACCATCATAACCTTCTCATTTAGATATTCTATAGGACTTCCACTTCTTCTGGAGACGAAATGCAGAGTTCAGCACTTTTTTTGTTTTGGAGTTTTGGTAATGGAGTTTTGTAATGGAGAGGGTTTGTGGGTTGATTGCTATGGTTGGTTGTATTTGGATTGGGTTGATTTGATTTGATTTGGTTGGATTGGATTGGATTTGGATTTGGATTTGGATTGGGTTGATTTGGGTTGATTCAGTACATCGGAGCTGAGGGCGTTTGGATAGGTCATTTGGATAGGTGGTAGTTGGTATCCCGCTTACTAGTTCAACAGAACGAACATCAGGCTTGACTAGGTCCTCAACGTCGAATGAGTCAACCAGTCACTTCAAGAAGCCTGATACGAACGATCTTGAGGGAGACTGACGGTAATCGAGAACCCTTGAGTCGCATAGGAGCTTGCGACTCAGGGGGCCCGGATTAGAGAGACGAATGTGTTCATGCGTGAAGAAAATGAGAATACAACTTGAGGTTTGAGTAGATACTGATATGATATAAGATTATTGAGAGCTAAGAGGAGCGATGGTGGGACATTTGTATTTGTTGCAGATGGTGAGGTATTAGGCGACTTGGTAAGGCTATTCTATGCACGAGTTTTGACGAATGTTGTAGTGAGATGGTTTGGTGGTGGAGTTGGAGGTCGAAAGGTTGTGGGTATGGGGATTGAATTGAGACTTGGGTAGGGGTACAAGGGACGAGATAGAATTCTTTATTCAAAGAAAAGCTGCTAGATCTGACAACAATGGGACGATCAGCGTTTCCTTCGTTTCAAATCGAGACAGAACAAGAAAGATAGTCTCGAGAGGGGCAGACTGCTGATGTAAACAAGACGCCGGAGGACGCCGTCAACTGCTACAGACGAGACGGCGCAAACCGACGCTGGCAAGATGATAGGTTCAACTCTCGCCTGAGTATCAAAGATCTGAGATAGAAGTACTTCTTCCACATCTAGTATATGCATTCCCCTTGCAGATTGCTCAATAAACCAAAGTCTGCCTTTGGCTTTTCCCGACCACCGAACGCCGTAATGCCTTCCCACATAGGATATTGCCGCTATTTGGGAAATCTAGAAATGGAAGGCGTAATATGGTACTCGAATACATGGAACGAATGTTCACCGCAATGCCAGCTTACTCATTGTAATGGTATACCTATACACACATGTTAGCTGGTGTCATCTTCATTCTGCGCTGGACTGGCAGCACTCACAAAATAATTTGGCAAACCCCAACAGCCCCAGCCTAGTCTTCTTGCCATCTTGGCAAATCCTTCGGTCTCCATCAAATGATAAAAGGCGAAAGGTGGGAACATGGCTCCGTCGCGATGTACTTCCGCTTTCACGAGTAGCGCTGTGCCCCCTACACCATCCAGGGGTATGACTGCTCTTTGGTCTCTGGTCTCGGACTTGTCCGCCGTCATAGCCATGAGTGTTCGATAAGTCGCGATATCCGCATATCCTTCAAGGATAATGTCGTCTGGCGCCATACCTGCCGCCATATCTGCGGCCGCCTGGCTGTCCTGCCACGAGTTGTAGTCGTAGGGTCGAGTGTCTGCCCTCCCCTCATCGTTGGTAAAGCGTTGAAAGCAATTGGGGACAAGAACTGGTTTATCGTGGGAGGCCAAGTCTTGAATCAGGGTCGGAGGTGTCTCCACGATATCAGCATCCAACCAGAGAACCCAGGATGTAGATGGACCGATAGTCGTGAAGAGAAGCGAATTTCGAGCGCGTGACATTGCAGCTCGACGAGCCTTCTGGTTTTCCTTCTTATGCCGCTCTGCCTCGTCTTGCGATGACAGCGGAGGATCGAAATCTTGTCGCATGATTATTATGCTGGCGAACCTCTTGGCTTCAGGGCCAGTCTGAGTAGACGCTATGGCGACTTGTAAAGCCGCGGTTGCAGCATTGCCTTCCTTGGTCTTTGGTATAATGAATCCGAGAGCGATCAAATGGTGTGGGTAGGATAGGGCGAGAAGATTGTTCCAGTAAGCCTGGTAGAATCGAGCGAGAGGTGTGAGGATGAGAATGGTTTCTGAATTACCAATTGGGTCGGCTGTTGTTGTTACATTGTTGAGATGATAGTGGACGACGGGTGGAGGTTTCGCTTCGCTAAGTGAAGCATCAGGCTTCACAAATGGTGCTGTCGGAGGGGAAAGTGGATGAGCGGCCGCGTTTTTTCGCTTTGCGGTAGATATTGCTGCTGCGTTCGATGATGGGGAGAGGATGAAGAACAGGAAGCCGATGGAGAGTACTGCGGCCAGTACAAGTGTAATGGGATTAGTCCGCCGTATCGACCTTGCTAAAGCCATGCTGAAGGAGAGTGTGGAGCGCCCACGTAGTCGGAAAGATGGTGGCTTCCCCAATGCCCTTGTGTCGCGGCGGGCGAAGTGATCCCTTTCTTGAAGGATAGCATCCACGTGTTCAGGACATACTGATGCCAGATAGCTTGAATCAGTGGTTGAGCTACAGGCTCAGAAGGTAGGTGCGAGATAATGAGTGTGGTCGCAATCGTGGCTGGATCCAAGACGCAGTATTATTGAGGTCAAGTTCTTTTCGGTCTCCTGGAGTCAGGACTAGAACTATTCCAGTTCTAGTGAGGGCGGCCCGCTCGATAGTTCCAGATATCTAAGACCCAAGCGTGCTAAGGAAGTCAAGGCCACCGAAAAACGCCAGCCCGGATATAGCCACGTAAGCGAAGGAGGACTACAACATATAAGATCACATTTGGAACAAGTTATGACAGTGGCACCCAGGCGAATCAAGATTTTATATACAAGAGCTATATTCTCAAGGAGATCTCTAGCAACTATTCGGGTGATTGACATTGCGTCACTCTCGCTTTCAGCTTCTACCAACTGATAATTACTCGATTACGGGAATGGGCTCATGGATGAGGTCTGCTGAGGTACCCATGGAGACAGAACAGAATCGCATGCAACCCAAACTCTGAGGGTCGACCTTAAGTGCAGACGTCCCAGATATCATCAGTCCTTGAGAACTGTCACACAACATATTTTCCTAACGGTCGTCCTCATATTCGCCGCGTGGCATCCGGCCTTTACCTGGTCCACCCTGAAGTCATTTTGATATCCGAAAGGTATAACCCCAGATAACCTTGTCGTGATTCGCTCAGATGGAAAAGATTGGGATTGGGTGACACTCCGAAAGCTTACTCTTTCTTGGGTAAATCATGATGCTGACCTGCAGGATCCTGTGGCCAATCACCGAGGAGTCGTTAACATGAAACGTCTTGTACCCAAACTCGCTGTTGCCTGATGGATTCACGATCAACATCGATGAATGGCCCTATTTACACTTGAAAGCTATAACTGGACTGGATGGTAGCACCCCCTACAGAATGAACTGGTTCATGGGACTTTCTTCCAGTCACTGAAATCAAACCCCGATTCCTGTAGAACGTAAATACTTGGTTCAGCGTCGAAAGGAGGGCCACCGAAGCGTTGAGCAGAAAGGGGATATTGGAAGAGCTCGTTGCTAATTATGTCGCAAGATCTACGGGTCTAGTACTCACACATAGCAGTACTATCACGGATTTCATACATGGATGGTTATGCCGGAGTAATTTTCACGCAGAGACAGTTGGAAACCTTACAATGCAACCCTTGGAATCATTCGTCTCCATGTAGCGCCGTGCAAGAAACCGCTTAACAAGGCATGCAGAACCTAGTCAAATCACTGTAATACGAGCAAACCGATTTTGTATTTCAATTACGTCCATAGCTAAATCCAGAAAACCAAACCAGACCAATGGCGTTGCTAACAATTGAATATGAGAGAAGCATGTCTTTTGATGAAAACATTTATGCCGTTTGCAGTCTTGAACGTTTTCCGCAACTGAAATTTCCCAACACCCAGCACACAAACTTAAAGCAGCATAGCGCCAACCAAGGAGGACATAGCAACCACGAGACCGCAGACCAAAGGACCGAAAGAGAAGTTCTGCATGCCATTGGTCGCAGAGCTCTTGCTTGAGGATGATCCTGAGGCACCGCTTGCGGTCGTGGTAGGCTGACCGCTTCCCGCAGATGCGGTACCACTGCTACCAGCGCCAGAATCTTGAGAACCACTTCCGGCAAGACCAGGGCCTTTGCCAGCCCCGCTCTTGAAGTATTGGCTAGCCTGTGGTGGCATAGCGGGCAAGGAATCGCCACTGACCAACCAGCTGGCCGATTTGCTGGGGCAGGTGCTAGGGGAGCCGTTGGCGTTATAACCTCCGTCACCCGTGGGAAGAGGGGTCGCTTGAAAGGCAGATTGGAGGGAGGCGAAGTCGGTGAGCTCACTGACGCTGTTGCCAGAGACGGAGACCAGGCCATAGAGATCCGCCGGTTCTGTGGTCCCTTCCTTGCTATACTCGTAGACGAGACCACCGGAGTAAACAGCCGTCATTTGGCTGCCGTACAGAGTAGCGACTTCCTGGAATTTACGGGCGGTTTTGACGCAGCCGTACTCCGACAGGAAAATGGGGATGGAGTAGTTGCTGAAGGCCTTGACCTTTTGTTCCCAGGTAGAGGTCTGGTATGTGGAGGGATCGCACCAAGAGTAGTCGTTAAAGGCGAAGAAATCGCTGCGCTCGTCGTTGGTACCGCAATTCATGTAGTGTGCGGTTTCAACACGGTTATCATCAATATCGGCAGCGGAGTATCCGACCGGGATCGAGCGGTATTGACGATTGCCAATGTATTGTTTCATGTCCCGAGTGACAGCCTTGACGTATGGTGCGGATATGGACGTGGGAACACTGTTGATGACCTCGTTTCCGGAGAAGAACAACAGAGTGTTGCTGTATGAATGGAAGGCATCGATAGTAGCGAAGATGCTCTGAAGATAGTCGGCATTGTAGGATTTTGCGGGAGATTCCTGGTTGATGGAATATTTGGGAGTGTTCACGTCCAACGCAAGGTAGATGCCGGCTGCTGCAAGTGCATTCATACACGTATCATGGTTCAGGCTGTTGTCGATTGTGTAGACCCGGACAGTATTGATCTTTAGTTTTTTAAATCTGTTATCGTCAGGTCAGCTTATTTTACACCCTTGGAATGCATTGGTTGCTCTCACTCCACAATGTCGCGTGTGCAGGTAGCCTGGTCGGCGATCGGATCCACAGCATTGGATGAGCCTCCAGGTTGATAATCAATACCACGGATGTAAAACCGGTCGCTACCGGCAAAGAAAGCTGGGAAACCGTTGTCAGAATCTCCATTGTCTTACGCATTAGACGTGATCTCACCATTGCCCTTGACTGTGACTTGAGGAAGGGATGTTGCTCTCTTGAAGTATGAGGGGATTAGACTATCTGGAATTGCGGCCGCAGATACGGCGGTTGCACCGAGGGCCACCGCGAGCGGCGCAGCAGCGACAACTCCCTTCATAGTAAGACGCGATTAAGAGTTACTAAGTCAATGAATGTTGTTGATGATCTGTTGAATGGAGCAAAAAACAACAAGGCCCGGAAGAATACGTCAAAGGAGTGACTGTGAATTTATTAGTATAATTGAAGAAGTAATGACCGCAAGAACGAGTGAACGGTATGAAGAAGGATGAATTAAGTTGTCGGCAAAGACAATGAAGAAAGATGAAGATTCAGGGGGGGTCTCTGGCAAATTATTGAGTGTCTCAGGAGAGGCGCTAGGAAAATAGTGGGCCAACACAAGGGGGCCGTTTTGGCCGATCTATTTCTGTAAGGTGCCAACTGCCAACCACATCTCGACCTCTAATCACACTACTTAGTGTCGAATGCTAGCGGACTCCGCGGATACGATACCTTGGATACTTCAAGTACTGGAGATTGAGGGCAAAACCTTCAAGGCTTTAATCTATATGAAGCAATAGACGGAGTCTTGTCGACCAGATTCAAGTGGATGAGGCCGTCAGCAAAGGAGTCCGGTTTTGCAATTTGCCAGTGTCATTGCCATTGCACTTGGCATTTCGTCACTTCATTGAAGGCCAAGAGCTGTGTGCGCGGCCTCTGACTGTTTCCTTTGGGGTAACTGAATTGAGAGCAACAGGTAGGTACACAATGTCCTGCGGAATAGCCCATCGCCGAACCCTCTACTTTTTCAAGTCTCCACGATAGTCGCGTCTGCCAACTAGGTGTTACAAGAAAATGAAACTTTTACACACGAAGGGTAGGAAACTACCGAACCAACTATTTCTGCTGCGACGACCTTCTTCTTGGGGTTGGCCTGTCCCCAGAGCTTTTGGTGGGAACGTATCGTACATTTCGTCGATCAAGTCTGACTGTGAGTGAATCAATGGCAAGTAGTCTGGACAAGGCATTCACGAGAGTGCCTTGTTACCTGTCGGCGAGCGCCAATTTGTGATCAATGGTAGCGAGAGTCAGTTTAATGTGCATACGGACCGTGTGACATACTGAAGCAGAAGGCATATTTTCCACTTGATACTAGCTATGGGTCCGTCTTCCTTCTCCTCGAAAAGGTGTCTCACAGTCGTGTAATAAAGCATAATTATTGAAATGCTCTTGAATCTGAAAGATGTATGGCTCTATCGTCCTACCTACTCTTTCTACCCTGCTCTGGACCGAGCAACTGGTGGGCTGAGATCCATCCCAGGCCTTTGATTTGAAGGCTTCAAGCCCATATCATCTACTGGCATAACGCAACAATATCAGACAACGTCAGAACTCTGGAGCTAAAATCCGTCATCTATCCCTGCACTCTTCTCCTCTACGATTCTATCGAGATTCGCCTTGACCCACCACTTATGTGTCTCTTGACTCTCCTCTCCAGGCTTCTCATCCCATGGTTTCGGACTGAGAATGTAATGAATATTCTTGACCTCGTCATCGCGCCAGATAGGTGAATGTATAGTTGGTAATGTTTTCAGTGCGTTGTAGATGTACGGGAGAGCAACCCATCTCCCACTGAATAGGTCTCCAAGCAGTGACTGATCTGCAAATTCATAGCTCTCGATAGCTCCTGAACTCATGCGGTCCAGGATCAGATTGTACAGGGCTTTCGACGGGTTCACGACTTGAAGTCCGCCATTCGGCATCCCCAGCCCTGCCGATGCTGATGCACCGAGCTTTTGTGCCCCGTCCGGGTCCCCGTGCTGACTAGTGAAAGCGCAATTCTCCGGAATCCTAACATGTGATCAGTCAAATCCTTTATGGATATCACCATGAATACGAAGACTGCAGCTTCGTCAAGGAGCCTATTCACCAGTTCTTGGGATAGTGAGGCTTCTTGAGCGGATTACAAACACATGCATGACTCGCTGCAAACACTCTTTTCCCATCACCATCACTATTCGCTGGATCCAGTTCAATGTCCATGAGCTCATCCATGTTTTTCATCACCAACATATCACTGTCCAGCTGCACGACTCTGTCATACTCGTCCAGTGAAAAGGGGGTCAGTTTGCTCCAGCAGTCGTAAAATCTTGGATCATTGGTAAAGTCTTTGTGCATGGATGGTAGTAGGTATTTGATTTTCTTCTTTGGGATCCTGCGAATATCGAGGGCGCGGTAGCCGTCCTCGGGGAATGTATCGGTATAGAGGGCTACCAGGGGGTATTTGGTACCATGTCTTTTCAGGGAGTAGTCGAGGGTTAAGAGACCGGAGAGATAGGCTGTATTTGTTATGAGGGTCGTCCATACTTTTGGAGGTAAGTAACCGTCAACACAAGTCGTGTCCAGAAATAATCACCTTTCTTTGACTGCACAACCCGAGTAGCATCGGGGTTCATAGAGTCTGCCATCAATGGGTGTAAAGGAGCGAATCCTGCTGATAGCAAAGTTGGTGTTTGGTCAGTTTCAGTCGGACTTAGTTTAATCTAATCTCCAGTCGATTCACGCGGTAGATAATGACCAGTAGATCTATCTACCTCCATCATGATATCCCACGGTTTAAAATGGGTCAACGAGACTCGGAGCTCCACTTTTATGTGGTTTCTATAGGACCTATAGTGCCTATCAGCTCACAATCTCATGTCCAGGGCGGTGCAGGGTGCCCTTGTCAATCGGAACAGCAATGATCAAAAAGCAAGCAATGAGACAGTGAGGCAAGAACAGTCTGCCAGGAGTGCTAAGCACAAGAACTACAAAGGCTTCGTCGCTGGTGTTTTCTCGGGCATCTCTAAGTTGAGCGGTAGGACTTGACCCTTCTCTAAGAAGGCGGAGAGACGAGCTAACTGAGAGGATAGTCGGCCACCCGTTCGATACCATCAAAGTTCGCCTACAGACGAGCGAAAAGACCCAATTCAAGGGATCTCTGGACTGTCTTTTACAGACCGTACGGAATGAAGGTCTACGAGGGCTGTACAAAGGGGCTACTCCTCCTCTTGTAGGATGGATGTTCATGGATTCGATGTTTGCTCCAAGCCGCCTAACAGTTTGCCGGTCTTGACTGACTTGCCATATAGAATGCTTGGCTCTCTTACTTTCTACCGTCGACTTCTTCGTGACAATGTATTCTCAGCTCCATCTATCGTTGCCTTTACCCGGACCTCGAAAATCACATCAAACGCCGTCGAGGAAACCGCAGGGAATAGCCTCCCAACGATTGGTCATGCACTTGCTGGTATAATGGCTGGTGCCACGGTCAGCTTCATTGCGGCACCAGTGGAACACATAAAAGCTCGCCTACAGGTTCAGTACGCCGCCAATAAGAAACACAGGCTATACAGTGGGCCCATTGGTAAGTTATCTGTGGGAATTGTTATTTCTCTGTTTAAGGAATACGATCCGATGTGGGTCAAGCTTTAGGAGCGATGACAACCCAGATTTAACATAGTACTCTGCACGCACAAGAAAATTCACTAACTCTGCAATCCGGCAGATTGTTCCAAGAAGATCCTTCGAGCACATGGAGTCTACGGATTGTATCATGGTCTATCAGCCACCCTACTATTCCGATCTTTCTTTTTCTTCTGGTGGGGATCCTATGACATCTTCACCCGTTACTTCTCAAATCACACAAATCTCTCGACCCCGGCAATCAATTTCTGGGCCGGTGGACTTTCCGCCCAAGTGTTCTGGCTGACATCCTACCCTTCCGATGTCGTCAAACAGCGGATCATGACTGATCCACTGGGTGGTCAGCTGAATGATGGGGAGCGGCGGTTTTCGAGATGGAAGGATGCTGCGAAGGAGATCTGGAGAAGGGATGGTCCAAGGGGCTTTTGGCGAGGTTTCGTACCCTGTTTCCTGAGAGCGTTTCCTGCCAACGCAGTTGCTTTGGTAGCCTTTGAAAGCGTTATGAGGGCTTTGCCGGAGTGAAAGCATAGCTCTATTAATTTATAGCCCAATTTTATCAAGATACAGTATATATATTCCTCTCTATAGACTCTGAATTAATTAGCCTTTAGAAGTATATTGATATCTACTATAAAGGAAAGTATAGAGGCTAGAATAAGATACCTAGTTTAAATTATCTAAGTATAGATCGATGAATCTTATCCACGTCACAACCAGGAACCGTGCAGCGCGATGGCTGGAACTTTGTAACGCTTGCGAGGTGATTTCTGTCAATATGGCTCCTGTATTCCGCACCGGATGCATAGATTTTAGTAGTGTCACAACTCTCTAATGGTTCACTGCAAGTCTTCGGAACCCACTCGTGGGCCTCCTTGATATGTTTGGTCAAGTTTCTTCTTGCCGAGTATTTCTTTGAACACTTGGGACATTATGACTTTTCAGGCTTGAGCGCCGTAGACGACGTGACTCGGCAGGAAATTTCGTGGACCTCCATGTGTACCGCGCGCCGTGCCGTCTTGGTACCTACAACCAAACATGTGATTCTTGCATAATTTCATGTGTGGAGTTGGAGGGTTACGACTGTTTCCGGCCAATGATTGAAGGGTTCCTTGTATCATTGAACCTGTAAGCAGATTTCCTCGTTCGAGGCGGACGACGTTGATGGTTGATAGAAACGCCACGAGTTCTATTGGACTCAGGCCCAATGTGGGATGTTGTGAGTGGCTGTTAGGATCAGTGAGTCGGTCAAAAACAGCCTCTTCCGCAGCATCTGGTAATTCCTCGTCTTCAGCGCCAGCAATGGTACTCGCAAGATTCATACTCTGAGCCACTAGTATCGGATCGATGGGTATCTCCAGATCGGTCAGAACGTGGGTACCATCTATACAAGTGGCATGAGTCAGCCTATTGCCAGGTTGAATTGTGACAACAACGGCTGCCCTACCAGACTCGTCGTCCAACTCGGCATACGAACGTTTCCGGGAGTTCGGAGCGCCAGCAGTCAAAGGTGATGAGGCTTCTCTGAGATTAGCAGCTGAGAAGGGCAGTGAGCCTACGACGAGGGGCGAGAAAGGAATAGTAGAGCTTACCAGACGTGGGTATAGTCTGCTCCATACCCGGACCACTCTCAAGCCATTCGGTAAAGTGTTCCCTAAGGAACACTCTGATCGCCTGACGACGCTCATTTCTATTCGAAGCATCGAGACCTTTCTGGTTGCAGACCTTGGTGATTTGCGTAGCAGTGTATTTCGGTTGCTGATATGGTGCAGTGGCTATCTCAAGTCCAAATTTCGGAGCATCCGGTGGATTCTCTACTCGCTGTGACCAATGATAATAGTCAAACGGACCGACGTACTTATCAGTAACCCCTCTGTAAAGAGCTTGTCTTGAATGACCAAGTGAGAGGGCTAGCTCTATAATAGCATAGCCTGTAGGTCGGTCTTTCCCATGAGCTACATCGCGTGCGCTCTCACGACGCAGATCGTGGCTAACGAGGTGACCCAGGATTTCCGAGAGTGCACCCGCTTTTGCCAGAATCCTAGTGACTGTTTTAACAGGAGCTGGCGTCTTGAAGAGCAAATGAACGCTCTTTCCAGACTGAGCAGGTATGAGTGGCTGGTCTGGCCTCTGCCACAGTATCGATTTATCCCTTCGTCGGTTAGCCTCATTGAGGAGAACTTCAATCGAGGTCCCGTGAACATTTCCGGAACGGAGACCGAGAACAAGGATGAGTTTGATGGGACAGTAGTTATTGTGATTAGGATCCAGCAGGGCCTTGAGAGTTACGACCCTATTGTTCGACGGATCGTCTCTGTAAATGCATCAATACTATATTCCCCCAGATCGGTATGAAGGAGGGTGATAGTGAAAATATCCCCTAGTAGGATAATAGCCTCCACTCGGCCTTACGGCCATGTCCGCTTAAGTATATTATGGTATGGTTTATATATATAGAATAAGACGTCTATAGCGGGCCCAGTATATATATTCCGTATAAAACCCACCGATCCTAGCTAGGATCATCACGTAAGGGGGAAAGAAGTAGTATCCAATAAACTAGACCATTAAGACCCTATCTAATCCCCCGTAGGACGACGAGTACCCACGGGCCTTCACGCACGTCGATACTAATATAGGTAGCGGGTGTTCACGATCTTCTTCTAAATACCGTAGGTAAGGGGGTTAAGGTACCCGAGTAAATTAAACTGTTCTTTAACTGATCCACCTCCCGAAAAGAACTCCGCCGGCGGGGACTAGACGCCAGTCGTCGTATCTAGGATGAGTCGGATCGATTCGCGAGGTTTTAGGAGGTAATTAACGGTAGTGGTAATGTGGTTCAAAGCAATAGCATAGTAACAACGCGACGTAGCAGCCGTATGATGAGCGCACCTGCTCATCATGGCCACTTTCCAGGCACTCTCAATATTGGGAGAGGCGTGTTCGAATATGTTCTCTTCAATATCTGATCGCTTGTGATCGCTGTCTTCGCCACCAAAATCAATGGAGTACAGGAGTGCCTCCCAAACCAGATGACTGCCATAGTCACCGAGAGCGCATCCATGACACGTATTGCGTACCACTTGATCCTCGTGAAGAATGTAGCTTTGGTAGCCTTTGAAAGCGTTATGAGGGCTTTGCCGGAGTAAAAGCATAGCTCTGTCATATTCATGGCGCTGTTCTCTTGAGATGCAGTATGTATATTTCTCTCTGTGGACTCCAAATTAATTGGCCTTTAGAAGTATGCCAATGTCTGCTACAGAGGAAAGTACAGAGGCCAGAATGGGGCACCCAATTCAAATTGGCCAGGCGTAGATGTGGGCCAAAGCCACGGCCTGCGAGCACGATCATCATTCCAGGATGTAGGGATAATCGTCTGGACATTGAGGATCCAGTGACATCTTCACCTACCCACTACCATAATTGACGACGAAGCTGATGGTAGAACCAACTTGATAAACGTGCAGACTTACTACTCATTCCGATCAAGGCAGATGTCAGTCTTTACAAGCGGTATCTATCAGACCAAATTACAAAAGTGTGAGTGAACATTAAAACGAGCATCTCGATGAAAACACGCGACCACTGATTTGGCTTAGTGCCCGAACTGTTTACCAGCGCGTCCTCAGTCGCGGCCCCAATCAATCTTCTTTGCAGTTCTCCCCCAATGATTATACTCCGTTCATAGCCCTTCTTTCCAGCATGGCAGAGTCACGGTAAGTGTGATCTAGATCATGCGGCTCGTCTTCATGTTATACTGACTGTCTTTTTCTTAGCTCCTTCCACGAAAAAGCTGTCAAAGCGAAACCCAATGAGCCCGCTAAGCCGTCCACCATTTGGGTTGGTGTACTTTATATCGACAAATTGCCGACAGGAGAACTCAAAAATGACGACTTCCTGTAAGCAAATTCACCAAATCTTCACTCCCTTTTGACTCGGTATCGTTATTTTCAAAACGTGTTGTAGACACACTTTTACCCAAAACATTATGTTATAATCTGATTGCTACCCTAAACACTGAGGCTGACTTCCAATTTCCGCAGGTGGTTAAAAGCTCATGGCAGAATTACCGCACAAATTATTCGGGATCAATACGATAAGAAATTCATACCCGGTGAAAGATGGGTTCTGAAACACGAGTCTCACGTGCTGGGGAATCTTCAAGCCACGATGTCGGAACTGGATGTTTATGGTGATAAAGTAATAGCTTTCGAGGCTGTCAAGACCTCAGATTATAGCCGTCTTGTCTCCACTAGACAACCTCTAAAGCCGAAGACCACGCAAACATTCTCTCCTCCGGCCCAGAAGCTAGCCGGCACAACGGACGGTATCCAAGACCTCAGATTTTCTACATCCGAAGCTCCAGTGTCAAATAAGGCTGCCGTTGTACCTCACCCTTCCGCAGACAAGCTATTATCACCGCAAGCTGGACCGAACAGAGCTCGAGCTGTCCCCAGTGCCACACTTATAGGTCAGGTGTCAGGCTTTACTCGGTTCCATGATTCTGTGATCGACACCATGAGGACAACACATGCTGGATACAGCGAGGTCCAAATCCAGGACGCTATTCGCCAACACTGGACGGCGATGGGCCCTACCCATCGAGCACGTACGTACCAAATTCATGTCTCCTTAGTATAAACAATCGATTGAGATGCACGTTGATAGCGTTGTACATCAGCATTGTGATTGCGCAAGGTTTTTGACATACTATCCTTGAGAATATCATTCCTACGTAGCATTACTGACTTCGATCATTTCACAGAATGGGAACGGCACGCTTCGACAAGTACAACTCCACCTGAAGTAGAGTCTGGACCACGGAGTGGATCCATCATGAATGGCGCGACTGACATGACTGCTTCCAGCATCAAATCGGAGCCCAGGAACGACTTCAAAAGAGACTTGCCGCCCATTTCGTCGGCCGATCTCGAAGAAAATAAGCCGAAAACCTTCCAATTACAGACGCTCTTGAATGATGCTAGTCCGCAGAGGCTCGAAGCTAGTGTTGAGCAAGGTGTGAAGCTCCTAGATCAGTTGAAGGCCCCTCTGCTGGAGAAGGTGGAACATAATCCTGATGCCGAACAATGGATTGAGCAGATCGAGAACCTTCGGAAGCAGGCTGTCAAAACTAGGACAGTCATAGGTGTAGTCGGCAATACTGGCGCCGGCAAATCATCCGTGATCAACGCAATGCTTGACGAAGAGCGCTTAGTACCTACCAATTGTATGAGGGCCTGTACCGCTGTCGTAACAGAAATATCATATAACTATGGGGAGGAGCCATACCGTGCACAGATCGAATTCATTTCATCTGCTGAGTGGGAAAAGGAACTGAAAACCTTGTTCCAGGATCTTTTAGACGGAAATGGTCAAGTGTCAAGAGACTGTGCAAATGAAGACACGGACGCCGGTATTGCATATGCTAAGATTAAGGCAGTATATCCTCGCAAGACCAAGGAAGATATCGCTAACAGCAACATCGAAACTATGTTACGGGAAGTATCCGGTATTCTCGGAGGTAGTAGAGATGTCAAGGAGACCGATTCTCTTCTCTTTTACAAGAAGTTGCAAAGCTTTGTCGATAGTAAAGAGAAATCTACCGGCAACAAGGATAAGGATAAGAAGAAGGAACGCAAAGAAATGGAGCTTTGGCCATTGATCCGCGTCGTCCGAATCAACGTCAAGAGTCCTGCGCTCGCAACCGGTGCAGTGATCGTTGATCTTCCCGGAGTTCATGATGCTAACGCAGCTCGTGCCATGGTTGCGGAAGGTTACATGAAACAATGCACTGGTCTGTGGATTGTTGCCCCTATCAATCGTGCGGTTGACGACAAAGCCGCGAAATCCCTTCTTGGGCAGTCTTTCAAAAGGCAGTTGAAGATGGATGGTGGATTAAATTCAGTAACATTCATCTGCAGCAAGACCGATGACATCAGCCTGGAAGAAGCGCAAGATTCTCTGGGCCTGGACGGTGAGATGGGCCCGGAGTGGGCTGAATTGGAGCAGCTAGGCAAAAAGCAAAGGTCCATGAAAAAGCGTCTGGAGGAATTGAGAGACTCGAAAGCGGTCTACGGTGAAGTCATGAATGAGGCCAATGAACAAATCGAGGTCTGGGATTCGCTGAAGGAGAAACTTGAGGAGGGTGACACCGTATTTGCACCTAAGCGAAAGGGTGCTACGAAGCGCAAAGCTTCGGGCAGTAAAGGGAGGTCGCTTAAAAAAGTCCGTAGATCAGGCTCCAGCGTCAGTGAAGACATTGATCATAGCGACTCCGAGGACACAGACACGGACCATGATGAGGGAAAAGAAACCTTATCTGAGAATGAGACTGCTGGGCGCGAACCCCTGACTGAAGATGAAATCATGGCAAAACTCCACGAGCTCCGGTCTCAGAGGAAGACTGCGAGAAAGGAGAAATTAGGAATTACAGAAGAGATAACTGCGATAAGAAAAGAGATCGACGAGGTGACAAACGCGCAGGAGGCCATCGAAAGTAAAATGTCAGCTCTCTGTATTTCTGGAAGGAACCAGTACTCGAAGGTAAAATTTCCACCCTTTGCCACCCCGTCTTCTACGGGATCAGAGTCGTAGGTTCGGTTGCGGGAGCATTCGCTTTCAGAGGTTTGCCAAAAGCAGTGTAAATGACTGATGATTTTCCAATAAGAGCAATACTGACTTCATGCCATTGAACGGGGTGCTATTCAACAAGACTTCGCAGCTGGTATCAAGGAACTTGATCAAGAACTGGCGGCGGAAGAAGACGAAGAAAACTTCAATCCTGATAGTGAGGCTCGAGACTACGAAGAGGTGGCGCGAGCACTGCCGGTGTTTTGTGTTTCGTCTCGTGGCTACCAAAAATTGAAAGGCCGTCTTCGGAAAGACCCTGTAAGTCCATACTGGGCGAATGCCCTTCGTGTTGGTACTGGCAGAAGGCAGTTATCTTGGCTTCGGTAACGAAGTGGTGCTGACTGCCATCTTCATAGAGTATAGCGGGATTCAAGACGATTGAAGAAACCGAAATTCCGCAGCTCCAAGCTCATTGTGAAAGGCTTACTGAGATAGGACGGTCGGCAAATTGCAAGACCTTCATCAATAAGCTGAGCCAGTTGCTGAACTCGTTGACCCTTTGGGCATCGAGCGACGGTACTGGCGCGAATCTAACCGCGGAACAGCGAGCGAGGGAGTCAAAATACCTGCAAAAAGGCCTAGAAACGCTTGAGAGTGTAAGTCCTCGGAGCACTGATCCTTTGTATAAGTAGGACATCCTTTACCCCTTTGTTATTTCTGCCCGTTATTAGCCTTTTTCGAAGCACGTGACGGTACATCCACATGTATCTGCTGCAAGGGAGGATGACTGTGGACTTAAGCACTTGGCCATGAAGAAAGAATGAGAATGAAGAACACTAATGCTCCGTACATTAGGGCCTCGAGAGCGCCGTCAAAACCGCCTGTACGGAACTTAGGGACGAATTTACAGACAACATCTTTGACAAATACGGTAGGTACCACCGCTCTCAGATATGAAATCTCCTAACGCTAACGATGCTCAGAAACCGCAGTTTCGAATGCCACCCGGCTTTCTGTCGACACGTCGCTCAAATGGGGGGCGCCTGTCAATCGGGAAGACCGTGCAGCCGGTGGACTCCACTGGGGTAAGTACTATTGAGCCAACCGTAATACGATGATACTAAGCAAATGCAGCGACCTATAAGGCCATTTGTAGACGTAATGGCATCTATTCAAACAGTCAAGGACCACATGAATGTCAGTTCTTCCCATATCTCCTCTATCCTGCCCGATAGCATCTATGGACAGTAGTCCAAGCTCGGAAAGTATCTGCTCCTGAGAGTGGTCTGCAAACGTGCAGTCTAGCCTTTCATAGTATTCCTTTGTAATGATGCTAATCAACAAATCTCCGTAGGGAATGTTCAACTTGTAGAACCGATGATGAAAATCCTCGCCTCTGGGTGGGAAAAAACTTTTGCACGGCGGTTGCCCATGGTCTTCGCAGGCTTCTTAAGGAACGCGGCCGCGGCTTTGCGGAAATTTCATCGAGATATTGAGGCTCGAGCCCGCAAAATGGGTTCGAGCATTGCAGGCCTCCACATGCTGCATGATCAAGTCACAGCGTATGAAAACATATTGAAAGATCTTGCAACTAGTGTCAGAGAGTACATCAATACTACGCAGAAGGATATAAATCGCGAATTTACTCCTACGATCGAGCGAGCCATGGTACGTCTCTTCGAAATCACGCATATTATCAAAGTCGGGTTACGCGACCTCTTCCGGGAGTCGGGAATCTCTTCATTTGTTTCATCATCCGGAACGATTCTTGGATGACAACGCTGACTCTGATACCACTTGTAGACGGCTGCATACGAGCAATGCGTTGACGAACGAGGTGAGTCCTCAAATTTGCCAACAAATACGGTCTCCTTCTGACTGTTGTAAAGGCCCAGGGAGTTTTGCTCGTATGAAGGCTGCAATGAACAGCCATGTTGCCCAAGAGCGCCACACAAGTAATAAGCCCCGTCTTGCTGGATGTTATGACATAGTTGAGAAGCGTTCTCTTCCACTACATTCATATTGCCCCAAGCACTTTCCATGAACATTCCTAATGACCTTTTGGCGCATATACTGACTCAGGCGTCTGCTAGTGTTCCAAGAAAGCGCCGATAATGTCGAAAAGCGCCTCCGTGAAATGGTACTCAGTGCGGAAGCTCTACTGAGCGACAAGACCGACGAGGTCTTCACTCTGATGAGGCGAGACTATCGTTCCATTGTCGGTGGTGGCGATGTTCCACAACATGGCGAAATGTTACCACGAGATCAGCGACTCGTGCGTCGAGAAGTCATGACGGTCATCAAGGGAGTCGAAAAGGCCTTTATGAAGGTTGCCGGATCCAACGTCAATGACGAAGAAGAAGAAGAAGATGATGAGATCAAGAAGGACGAGCCTGAATCTTCGTCAGGCGTGAAGGAGGAGCAAGATAATGTCAAGAGGGAATCGAGCCCTTCGAACCAACTTGCCATGGATGAGCAGCCACCTCAATCACCCGTCTCTAGCACGAGACGAGCAGCGTTTGCAAATGCAGAAACGGCGGACACTAAGTCTGAGACTGAGTCTGAGACGGAATCACACAGGCTTGAGGATCCAGTGGACACCGAGCACGACTCCGATTCCGATGCTTCAGAAGGTGGATCTGATACCTCGGATTCGGAATAGCTTTTGATTACTAGAGTGAGAGCGGGATTGCTTTCTATTCTTGCATATTGTTCACCCTGCCATGATACCCTAGGCGGCCTTTGCTGGGGAATTTGTATGTTGCTTTATTGGTTCTCTTTAGAGTGTTGTGTATAGTCATTACTAGAATACACTATACAACTGATGGAGTAGATACTAGTGATAGAGCTTTGTTCATCCGTGATGGTGAGCATGCTGAGGATCTTGCAGCGTGTTCACTGAATACATCATTCCTTGTGATCGTGTAGACGTTCCTCGGTGCGAGTTTCCATCTGTTGTGGAGAGAGAGATATACAGGACCATGATTGGAAATCACATCACGGTCGACAGTCCATCCATGGAACAAGCGTCTTACCCAAGACGACACTTCCGTGACTTCGAACGGTTCCCATACATACACTACCACCACATTGAACAGTTTGCACCCCGGAGTCTCAGTGCACCGAGTTTATTGAATGTGAACACCTTCAGCAGTCTCCTCAGCGACGCACGCAGGATGGTGGCTCTTCGTATAAACATAAATTCCTTGCTCCCAACAATAAAACAAAGCCCCCATGCTACAAAAACGCCGAGATCATGCCGCTTTCGTCTCGGGAAACCATCAAACCTCCTGGACATAATTCGCCGGAACGCTCTTCGTAACACCCCCCTTTTCCACATCCGCCCACCCATCTCCACCATCGTTACTTACAAGGACAAACCTCTCACCCTCGCTCATATTCCACTCCGCATCACTTCTCGCCTCGTAATCGTACAACGCTTCGACGTACTTTAGCTTCTTGGCACCGCGCTTGGGGGCGACTGCTGGACCTTTTTTTCGGCCGGGGATGCTGCCGGCCAGGGATGTGGAGGAGCTGGAGTAAGATGACACTGGGCGTTCTGATGGTGGTGGGGTGGGAAGGAATTCTAGATAGGACGTTGGGACGAGACCGGAGGTGCGTGCGTTGACTCGAACGGATGTCCATCCACCCTCTATGCTGCTGTCAGTCTCGCATGCTGTGTCACAATATGGTGATACGCCTACCATCTGGTTCGAGGACAACGACCTCGTCACCTTCATCTACAGAAACTTCGCCATCCGCATTCGCTTGGTAGCTGTAATTCATCTTCGCGCGGGGTTCCTGCGGATGCGAGGTTGTGGAGTTACCTCCGCCTCCAGAAGTCGTCGGTAATTCACTGACATACTGGGTTGGCGGCGGTGCGATGACTCTGTTCTTTCTTGCCACAGGGGGCTTGCTTGCAGCAGGCTGGGGACCAGTCACTTCATGAGTAGTAGCTTCCTCACTGGGTAATCTGCCAGAGACCGAGCGATTGGCACTAGCAGCATAGCCAGAGCTGAGAGTATCCATCGTGGTGCTCCTACTTAGAGTCGGGAGCTCGGTGACGCCTTCGGGAGGACTGCCGTTAGTGTGAGGAGGACTAGACTTGGAGGCTGCTTGTCTTTCAACCTTTAGCTTCTTCCTCTCTTCCTTCGAAAGCTCTCCTGGACAGTCCGCAGGCACTTTCAGCTCGCATTTGCTGTGACAAGTATAGCCACAATCTCGGCAATCGAATCCTTTGGCTGACAGACCCCATATCCTTTCGCCACAGAGGTCGCAATTGGTGGGTACCTTGAATGTCTGAGATTTGAATTGATGGTTTTGGGCGCCGACTGATACGTCGCCAACCGTGGTTGTGATCGTGAATGTCTCAACTTCTGCCGTTAAACGCTGTCGTTCCACCAGATGTAACTCTTGTTGCATCGATAATAAGGCCCTCACAAGCTCCACTTCATCTCGCTTATCCGTGCCTTCTCTGATGTTATGCCGTATCCGCTTAACGTTCTCGACTTCTCTCCGTTTCTTCTCAACTTCTTGTTTCAAATCTTTCAATTGGCTCTTGCTTCTACCGAGGACGTTCCTTAGAAATACCTTGGCTGTTTCGTCCGTTGCCATTGAGCTATCGTCAAGCCAGACTGGACTCGGCTCGAACGCCATATCAAGAGGTTCCTGCCATGGCGCTACGTTGTGGCGGACAAACATCATCGAGTCTAGTCTTGGGTCGTTACGGGGGATCTCGCTAGAGAGGTGATGTAGATGGTCTCTACTTCTGGAAAGGGCGGAGGTTTCCAATTGGACAGCACGCGACCACAGCGAATTTACCTGCGTAACTCGGATTTCGGAGAGATCTTGAAGACTCTAGAGCACGGTCAATCTAGATATCGTCTGTGGTACCGAGAGTAGTGAACCTCTTACGTCTAGTAGATTGGGGACGTACTCGTAGTAGTATCTTTCTTTTTGTTTGTTCGTGACGTTTATGCTGATTAGATATGTGTTCTTGACTCGTCAGTTTACTTGCAAAGAGACATTACCGTGTAGACAAGGCTCACCTTGACGTTGTGCATTTCCGTGACCTGCTGCTGGTAAGCAGCTTGAGCCTTGCCCTTTCCATGATCGAATGAAGATTCTGTCTTCTTGCGCCTGTTTTCTACTTCTTGGCAAGCCCCATCGTATCGCCCTTTCGTCTTCTTGAGATCGCCATAGGACGCATCGCGTTCCTTTTCTAGCTTCGCTGCATACTCGGCATGGCTTTTCCGTAGATCTTCATAGCTAACAGCTAGACCTTTGAGAGGATCCGCGATTTGTAGAATGAGCTCTGAGGAATACCGATCATGTTCAGCAGCTCTGGACTCGAGCGTTGTGAGCTGGGTAGTCCAGGTCGTTAAAGAAGCACTAGGTTTAATCAGCACCATGTTGTACGATCTTGGAGACACACCCATCATACCTTTCTAGGGATCCAGGCGTTAAAGTCGGTGTATCTCCCACGCTCAAGCTACTGGACCTTTTCGCTTTCCTTTCGAAGTTCTTCTTTGCCAAGGTGTATAGCTTCGTACTGTACTCCTTCTCGATCGCGGCTCGCTCCCTGTAGAACTGTTGTATATCATCAAGCCATGTCACACCATTCGAGATCCAGGCGTTCACGGGCCTGAAGCCGTCCTTCAATTCTGCGCCGAACCTCGGCCTTATGTCGACCTCAGCCATGGCCTGGCTATGCCATAAGCCGTAGCAGTCTGGATCATGTAGATGAATTAGCTAGCGTAGCGTTCACTTTGAATTGGCTCATTGAAAGAGGTCTTGATTTGATAGTTTCAGAACGCTACTGTTGTACTCGCTAGGAAGTCCAGCTTAGCAACAGTGGAGACAGGTCGTGAACGAGATAGAGTCATAATATGTCGACATGTACTAACCGTATATGGAAGGATCACTGCGGGCTTACCCGGCGCTATAGATTACCTGCATAAGACATTGAACATCCTTTGTTCTTCACAACCTAAATCAACGATATACTTTTCATTTCAAAATTTATCCCAGGTGTTGATTGTTTAATCTACATGATCTTACAACGTCCGATAGACACTTGTGCAGGTCAGAGACCATCACAACTACCCCTGCTGTTTCCCTTGCTTTCCTATCCTTACGAAAAGCGGCCCTCTTCCTGATTATTGGACACATATAAATTCATCAGCGATTATTCGACGTTTGCATCACGCCATGACCTCTCTTGAGTCTCGCATCTCGAAACCTGAAACTGAAAAGGATGGTGCTCCAGAGTCTTGGGCAGACGCAACCTCAGCGGCAGAGAAATCCCAACCCTCCGTAGTGGACAACAAAGCCGAGGACAAGACCAGCTTATCTAAAGCACAGACGGATGGGGCCACCGAGGCTTTCAATGGCGCTTCCGGGATCTATGAGCCCAATTACGAGGTGGATGTACAATTGAGCGACTTACAAGCCGACCCTAACAATCCCCTAAATTCTATCAAAACATTCGAGGAGCTTGGCTTGTAAGTTTGGGAGCTCGATGCTACGTGTTTTGATTTTAATGCCCTAAACAGAGACGAAGATGTTTTGAAAGGCATCTACCAGATGCGATTTACAAAGCCTTCTAAGATCCAAGAAAAGGCGCTGCCGCTCTTGCTTCGTAACCCGCCAACTAACATGATTGGTCAGTCTCAGTCCGGTACAGGCAAGACTGCGGCCTTTGTTATCAACATGTTCTCGCGGATTCAGACTACCGGCCCCCTGGCTGATAAGCCTCAAGCGATTGTTCTTGCTCCCAGTCGTGAGCTTGCTCGTCAGATCTTAGGAGTCTGTGAAGTCATGGGTCTAGCTATCGAGGGCCTGAAAGTCGATGCCGCCATTCCTGTCGAGAAGGAAGCGCGTGGAAGGCAGCTTACCGCTCAGATCATTGCTGGTACTCCAGGCACAACCATGGATCTACTTCGCCGTCGTCAGATCGACCCTAAGAATATCAAGTGCCTTGTTCTTGACGAAGCAGACAATATGTTGGACCAGCAAGGTCTGGGAGATCAATGCCTCCGCGTCAAACAGTGAGCTCATCGAAAGCCTTTGATTGGAGTATTTTGACTTACTTTGAGGAACCCAGGCTGCTTTCAAAGGACATCCAAATCGTCTTGTTCTCGGCTACCTTCCCAAATTCCGTCGTTGATTACGCATCCAAATTCGCACCGAACGCCAACCAGATCACGTTGAAGCACGAAGAGCTCACCGTAGAAGGCATCAAACAGCTGTACATCGACTGTCGCACTGAGGTATGTTTTCTTCATAGTCGACAATAAAACCTGATTCCTTCTCTGGACGCATCTGAACAATTTGTATAGACTGACAAGTTTGACGCCTTACTACGTCTCTATGGCCTCATGACCGTTGGATCGTCCATCATCTTTGTCAGGGTAAGTGAGTCTGTTTGTTGACTGTCGTGTTGTTAACGGCTCTGCAGACTCGTGCCACTGCAGTGGAGATTGAGAGACGCATGAACGCAGAGGGTCATACGGTAGCATGCCTCACTGGTGAATTTCAAGGTGCCAAACGTGACGAACTCATCGACGCTTTCAGGACCGGGCAATCGAAAGTGCTCATCACTACCAATGTGCTGTCGCGTGGTATTGATGTCCAGACGGTCTCCCTCGTGGTCAATTATGTAAGTTTACCGTGGCTTTCCCCCCTAAGATGACGCCCTTGTCTGGCTCGTATCCGATTGTTACCCTAAGAACGGATTGCGCATGCATACCAATTATAGCCACCGTGGAATCCGAAGCCTACAATTGTCACCATGCTGACTATCAAGTAGGACCTCCCAGATAATAACCGCGGAGGTGCTGATCCTGAGGTCTATCTACACCGTATTGGTCGTACCGGACGTTTTGGGCGCGTGGGAGTCTCTATCAGCTTAATCAGCGGCCAACGCAGCTTCCAGATGATACGTGAAATCGAAGAATACTTTGACGTGAACATGACATCACTTCCTTCTGATGACTGGGACAAAGTGGAGGATGTCATCAAGAAAGTGATCAAGAGTTCGCGGGCGGGAAAAGACTTCAGACCTGAGGCCATTGACCGAGCCGACGCTAATATGTGAGCAAGAATGGTGGGATGTTACCATTCTAGAATCACAATCAAGTACAGTCGATTACAAGGGACCAGAGGGGACGAGGGGCGTTCTCAGGCTATGCCATCGGGTTTAGGATGTTGACCAGATCTTGGGCTTGCAGGTTTATATAGCATTGGACGAATCGGACATTACGAGCTGAAGCTGATTATGGTTGGAGCGTTTCATGGGAATGATGGCATATTGCAGGCGCTGGATAAAACATCGGCGATTCAGCGATGATATCACGATGATAGTGGCACAAGTCTGTGCTGCTCCATGATAGTATAGATAGAATAACACTACGAAGCGGTTTCAAAACCTAGGAGAAGTTCAGATCAGCTGGATATTGACGAACATACAGAAACTCGAGCATGATATCAATCGGTGGTGTGAGGCTACACTACTGACTAGTATGGAATGGTAGACAGTCTTCGACAGTTGTCAATTGAATGTAGGTAATTTTTGTTTCCCCCGTTTCTCATCCGCCTCGCTCGGATCTTTTAACAGTATGTCCATGCTCTGCCCCTCCTACGACGTTCTCCTCATACTTTCCTCCCGCAAGCCCCTCTTTCCCCCTCAGAGACGACCTGAAATTATCAACCTCATCGTCTAGTAGGCAGAAGTTGGGTGCGCTGGTGAGAAGTTCAAAGAAGCTAGTGCACTTTGGTGAAGACGCAATGAATGGACTTTCCGATAGTTGCATGCACAAGCTAGAATAGCAAAGACGAATTTGGTTCTTCCTCTGGGGGACGCTCGCATTAGTGTGGAGAGGTGCAGGACGCCAGAAAGGCAGAGATTGCGGAGAGTGTGGGGAGTGTGCGTCGTGGCGCGAAAATGGATCCTAGAACACACGGGAGGGTCTCTGGTAGATAGACGTCCTTCGGACTATGATCTGGAGTCTGCTCAGCCGAGCTACCAACCTTTCCACTTTCTGGTATAGTTCTGCCTGTTGAAATGTCATGCAATATAAAATCGATAGAAATGCCTCACACCATGATACGTATTGTTTGCAAGGCCGGGATCATTGGTCGCCGGGTCTTCGGCACCGCAGCGACTGAGGAGTGGACAGTGTGGGTGAAAGATGTGGGGTAGTTTGCAGGATGCATGGTGTGCGAAGGTGGGTCTAGTGGTGACTTCGGTGTCCTGTTTGGATACCTATGGGATGTGAAGATTGGTTGGAGATGACATGGCCGCATGACAGGTTTGGGAACTTTAGGTAATGGGCATGACGGACACTGACTGCGCTATTGTGAGAGGTTTGCCGATGAAGAGAGTCTAGGGTTGGCAGATAATTGTATAGCTGGAGCGGTGATTGGACCGTTGGACAAAGGCAGAGAGCCAAGATCCTAGCTGCGACAACGAGGGTCAAGACCTGAGACGTTTGAGATTGACGGACAATGTCGTGCTCCTATCAGGTGTGGCTAAAGTGAGGCCAAACTTGGAATGTACCTACCTTATTCTACGGAGTATACATTGTGAATAGACTAGACTGTGACCACATCATGTTGTGCAATTGTGCAATGAAAAGTGGGGTTATATTCAATTCATCATCACCCGGACTTCTCTCCGTTTTGACGACTTCAATCATCCACCAATTCTGAACTCACTTCCTTCATCCTTCACACAGCCACCAAGGAAACAAACGACTACCTACCTACACAGCCCAGGTTGTCCAATTAATTCATACCTTAAGCTCGCAACTCTCTTCCAAGTGCCCCGCTTCCCAAGCTTTTCACTCTACCGCTCTAGCCTTTAGCCTGACCATTCCCGTCCATTTCCCGCCAACGGCACCAACCCTGAAGCGACGCAAGCTCAACCACTTCAAGCTGCTCACGAGTGTCGATCCCCTGAGTTGTGGCAAGTGCGTGTGGCTTGCTTGTGTCATCATCGCCCCTAAGAGTACTTTTCTGTTGAGTCCCCTACGCTAGCCAAAGATGTCTTTTTCCCCTCCAACTTCATATGATTTCGAAGACGAGGAGCTCTCACCACCAACTTCACGACCGAAACCACATACCGCCGCTACAGTCATACCCACCATTCATCCATCTGCAGGCAGCAGCAAAAGCCAGAGGAATCGTGCTCGGACAATTGCTCCCCCTCCATCAGCCAGCCCTGACATCCGACCACGTTCGGGAACGACTGGACAGCCTCGACCACCACCACTTGATCTTCATTCAACATCATTCTCACTCAGTTCAAGAAATCCTCAACGACTGGCGAGCCTTCCCGAGATACCCCAGGATAGACCCTCTGCTCCCATCCCGATTCCTCCTAGGCCCAAAGTGAGGTCCCGGCCTACGACGCCTTTGACAGCAAGAGCACGTTCACCGGTCAACTTCTTCGGTTTCCAGCATTCCGAAAACTCTAGGCCACATATCAGCGCATCGTTGACCCCATACTACACCACCGGCACCAGGAGGTTCTCGAGCGGCCAGCCTGACTGGGCTGTTCAACGAGGGTTTCCAGCCATGGGTCCAAGACCCCAATCACCGCTCCAAGAATACACACCTACATCTCCTCTCTCCCCCAAAATGACTGCCAAGCCATATACGAACACTGATCGTCAAAGAGATCCGCGGCCAGCTAAGAGTCTGAGAATAGCCAGCCTTCCGAAGTTCCACCCGGCAAACTTCCCGTCCAAGGAATACGGTCCAGTGGGATCTTCCCCTCGAACTCAACGCTCTCTCACCTCGCAGCCGCGCACTGCCCGACAGTCAGATGCTCAGCAGAAGTTGCACCAGTATCAACGCGATGTCATCGCCAGCGCCACCCAATCCTCTCGCTCCATACTTTCAGACAGTCTCGGGTCCAAGCCGACTCCACCACGGCTCACCCCTTTGAGAAGTCCTATCGATCCGATGACTCCGTTCGCACTCGCTGATGGGGATGATTACTTGCAAGCTAGGTCTAGCTCGTTGGCACCAGGGGTCATTAAGGGCGATGGCAGAGACATGGTTGAACGGCTGGTTCGTCGCGAGAATGAGAGGAGGAATCATCCTGAGGCAAGGTCGAGAAGCGTCAGTCCAGCCTTGAGTCCTGCTCTGAGCCCGGCTTTGAGCCCGCGTTGAGCTTCGAATGAGGTAGCTGGCGGTCATGAACGAATTTCACAGAGCACTGGGCGTCTATGTTGGTGTTCAAAACTACATTCGTTATGGACTCTATTCGACATCCTTTCATATTCATGCTTGCTGCCAAGCAACAAAGCAAGCGCTCATCGGGCCACAGACGCCGGTAGACTTTTATTCTCTGCAGGCTGGCCAGCGAAAACGACATTGGCTTGTCTACCTAGGTTTTTCCTTTGCATCATCACAGGCGTCACATCTCCAATAGACTACGAGATACCACCCTGTCCGCCGTGAAAAGGCGTTGACGTTGTTCCTGCCTTTCATCATTGAATCCAGATACTTTTATGAAATACGAATATTACGAATGAATAAATGAACGAATGAATGCGTTTACGATAGCCTACGTGCATTGTGATCTTTCGTTCTCAAATCGTCTAAGATAGTGTTACTAAGATAGTGTTACCAGATGATTATTGATGAGGATCCAATTACTTCATCGATAACCATGCACTTGTCACAACTCGACTCGAAATGTCATGAAATATAGCCAGTATGCATGCCACTGCCTGTTATGGACTTGTTCTACTCCAGACCCATCCCAAATCAACCGTATGCGAGCGAGAGTTTTCATATTCCTCAAAACCAGAAGAAGAAGAAGAAGAAGCAGAAGAAGAAGAAAGCAGCCAGACCACCTATTCTACATACAGATTGTAGTCGTCGTATCATGAACGAATCCCACCCTCTTCTCCACGATACAAGTCGCACGCGGTAGGATTCCTTTGATAACGGCGCCCTTCCTGCCGTGCAGATCCATTTCTATTTCGATCTGAAGATGACGGCTTCATTGGTTTTTCAAGGAATGGAGAAGTGTATTATTCCGCTTCGGTCCGTTTGTGAGGTAGGTGGTGCGATGCTCGAATGGGAAAGAAGCAAAGAAAGAAAGAAAGAAAGAGAGAAAGAGAGAAAGAAAGAGAGAAAGACCTCGTCTACCCTACCTTACCCTATCCCCTCCTATAGCTTTGAAGTGTAGCAGTGGACTGGGCGTAGATAGCATAGGATAGGATAGGATAGGATCGTGGCCGATCGTTCGACGCGTTTCTGTCAGTTTGATGGCGATTTTTGGGATAAGGGTCTTCGTTCGTTCTTTCGTGGCTTGATATGTGGGTGGGAGAGAGAGAGAGGTGACGCCGAGGCATATAAATATTGTAGGTATAGCGGCGAAGGATATTTTAGAGTATGATGGGTATCTGTATCGAATCCACTCACTCACTCACTTCAATCAATCATGATCCCCCTCCCCCACCCCGGGACAGCCCTCCATGCCCCCATCTTCGTATGCGGATTTACACCAGAAACAGTAGAAGTGCTTCAGACGTAGGTGCTCGACTAGCATCCTCAATCTCTCTTTCCCCTCTAGTGCCAGGAATCGATCCAGTTCTTCATCCTCATCCTCTTCTAAATCCTCTTCTTCTTCTTTTCCAAACGCCAGCCTATCATCCTCATCCTCTTCATCCGGATCTTCGTACCGTCCATCTCTATCTCGCGTCAACGACTGGTGGAGAAGATATCGCATCCGCCCCTCTCGCTCTTTCTCCGCCCGCTCGCGTAAAAGACCTCTCCAGAGCACATTGACCTTCTTCAGCGACGGCGGCGGCATCTTGACCCCAGTATCCTCCGGCATCTCCAACCCCTCCAAAACCCTCATAGCGCCCCAACACAGCCCCTCCACCCTCTTCTCCTCCCTCTCCCGTCCAACCCTCTCTCTATAATCCCCCTCCTCAACACAAATCTTCTTCCCCACCCCCTCCACAGCCACAGCATCTTCCCTAAATTTCCTCTTCCGCTCCCCCTCCATCCCCACCCCCCCTTTCCCCTCCTTAACCACAACCCCCAACGGCTCCGTCCTCGCCCCCTCATTCCCCGCAGCACCAAGCGCAGAGCCAGGTTTGAAGCCCAATTTCGCCATCATCTGGTAGCCTTTAGACGTAGTAGGGAGAGCGGTCTGGAGGGCGGTTTCGCGGGCGGCGGAGGCGGCGGCGGCGAGGTCGGCTTTTGAGGGGGGGTGGGCGCGGGCTTCGGCGGAGCGTTGAAGGCGGAGGCGGCGCTGGGTGGGGGTTTCGGGGTGGTGGGAGTGGGGGGGCTCGGGGATGGTCATGGACATGTAGTCGTCTGGTTCTTCGGGGAGAGGGGATGCTGTGGGTGGTGGGGGGACTGTTTTCGGCATGCTTTGTGGTTGTTCGGATGTTCTAAATGTGGAGGGGGAATTGATATCGCTTCCTCGGTTTGGTTGAGGAGTTTGTTGAGGGCATGTGGGCTTGTTGCGAACGGCAGAGCGTAATTGCATAAGTTTTACATTTTCTATGAATCTCATGCGTAGCATATGATAGAAGATGGTATTATAAATCGATCGGGAGCATGGACGTCATACGAGTGAGCTTAAGATGAGTGGAAATATAAAGGTATTCCATCAGTAGTGACACTAAATACATGCTGCCTGGTATCCCTTTTCCGTTGAGGCGCCTGCAATGCATCGCTAAATCCACATCTCATCTAATGCTAAAAGCTATGCTACCTGGTCCTTTGCACAAGATCCTGATGCCAAATCAGTACGTTTGTACGGGGAAGTTGGCGAAACAGAATTACCTTGAAAAATTGCTGAAAGGCTTTGGTATCGGACTGAGACAGTGCACTCAGATATTCATTGATAGTTGCACTATTCATTCCCATCCCGCTCAGTTCAACGTCTTTGAGGTACGTCAGGTATTCCTGTCCCATCTTGGTGTAAATGGCCTTCTGTAGCGCTGCAGCCTCACCAAGCACCTGCTTGCCCTGTGCGTCCTTTGGGTCGAAGTTGGGATTACTCGGGACCGCCCAGCACAACGGAGAAAATGTGGTCATCATGAATTGGTTGAAGCCAGGAAGCTTTGGCTGCAAGCTTTGACCCGAAATGTCTCCGTTTGTTGCTTGAGTGCCCGAGCCACCCCACGTCAAGACCATACGAGCAAGAACGGAAAATGCCAACTTCGCCGTCTGAAAGTCTGTGATATCCTTGGCAAAATGCTCGATGGTGGAAATGACGGTGGTGTATATGGGTTGATTGGCTACTAGGGTTAGCGTTCTTGCATTTGCCAGGTGTGTCTACTTACTTTCACTGACAAGGACAGACTCAAGTCCATTGTTCAAGACAACCAGCAGGAATCCAAGATACTCCCGTTTCAACTCCGTTAGCTGTATCTCATCATCGGTACCAACGACTGGCTCTGCTATACCGGCAAACACTCGCTGGAGGAAAGGGGTGAGCAGAGTGTTTAGGATGTTGTATATTTCGGATTTGAAGCCAAACACTACTTGATCCAGGAGCTTCATAAACATGGCCATCTCATCTTTCGCTGAACTTTCAGACAGCAGTCCATCAATCCATTGGGGAAGTTGAGGCAGCATTCGATTGCCAACGACAGTAATCAATCGATTGAACGAGAATCTCGCTGCCTCTCTGACCTCGAACAGAACTTTCAGTCCTTCTAAAGCAGTAAGTACAGCTTCTGCCGCGCGTGCGAATTCATTTGATATGACTGCTGGCGGTGGTGAGGCGATGGCTAGATTGTGGGCAGGCGACCCATCCGCGTATCCCCGAGCAAGAGTGCCCAAGGCCATGATCAGATGGTGAACTTGCATAACAGCTTGTTTGTCACCAGATTTGGCTCGCCCAAGGTGGGCTTCCAAATCCGTGAACAGTGGATTCATGACCGAGCTGATAAGCAGGACCTGATTCTCGGAAGCAATGGAGCGCGCCGAGCAGATGCAGCCAACAGTCTCGTACAGGTACAGTTGGCTGTTGAATCGCGCGTTGGCGGTTTGGTCGTTTTCACTTGACGAGATGTCTTCATTGTCATTTTCTGAGGATTCTTCACTCAACTCGGCATTGATCGGAAGCAGGTCGCTCAAGGATTGGATCATAGTCTGCGCAATATCTCCAACATGTTGACGTACATGCTTTACGAACCTGTGAAAAAGGTACCAGGACCGCATCCTAACCTTGAGATGATCGTGGTGCACGAAGCGTATGAAGTTCTCAAGTACTGGAACGATGTACTGGGTGTTCGACTCAAAAAACGAATAATATCGTTCACAGATCACCATGTATTGCAGCTGGACGGCAGGATGTGAGAAGGAAGCAATATCTGATTCCAATTAGTTGGCAGTCATACATCGTATATTGGTGTATAGTACCAGTCTGAACAAGCTTGACCATCATCCCAATTAGTTGCTCTGCGGCCGGCGTCACTGGCTTCGTTTTGCTATATAATCCACCATGCTTGAAAGCTGATTCTCCGAACAACTCCATCTCATGCAATGCCAATTCAAGCTCCCTCCAATCAAGTTGACCATTTTGGGCCTGGAATTTGTCGAAGGTCGACACCACAAGGCTTTTGATCTTTTCTACGTACATTGCTTCGTCCACAGCAGCTACTGCTTTCTGTAGATTGTGCAGCCGTTTGCGAAGCTCTTGGAACTCGGCCTCGTCGGTTTGAGTATCTTCATGACCCCAGAACGATGTCTCGTCATATTTCAGTTTCGCAATGATAACATCGAGGATGAACGGTAGTGTAGGCAATATCTCCACACCCAACGTGCTACTGAATGTGGCTTTTTTACGCAACAGCGTAAGGAGGTCCGTTAGGCACGGGATAACAGTGGAACAAATTTCATCATATTCGTCAGAAAGAAAGCGTAAAATATGCTGCATGAAGCTCTTAAGCAGAGGTATTCCGCGCTGCGAGACCAGATCCTTTTCGAGTGCGCCATCTAAGGCTCTGACGATGTCCGTCACAGTATTGTTGACTAATTTAGCAACAGATTCGGCCAAATCTGTGTCATAGTTCGCGGTGACACGCATCTCGGACAATTCTGGGCTTGCGGTAAGCTGCGAGATGGCCTCATGGATCTTGAGAACCTCGATCAGCTCGAGTTTGTCAACAGCGGTCATTTTCTTGGCCAGAATGTCGATGAAGGTCTCAATTGCAGCGTTCTTTCTCTCGTCAACTTCGCCCTTGGCCCCGGATGTTTGCTGAGGATTAAGGTAATCGAAGAGCAGATGCAGCAAGGGATCATTGACAGCTAAAGCGATATCCGTCCAAGAAACCCATTTTCCGATGGTTGTAAGACATAATCTGACAATAGTATCATCTTTCGTTTTCCAGAGTCCAAGAATCTCGTGCCATGAGGACGCTATTAGCATAGTATCTCGCTGCCTGACCAGATCCTTCAACTTGTTGTCCCTCCTCTGCTCCTCAGGCGACCTAGGCATGAGAATGTCTGCAATCTCGTCGTGCACAGATATAAGGATACGAAGATATATTAGGACACCTGGGCCATGATCTTTTGCGGTATTACCGGTAGTCGTCGTCAAAGCCAATATGTCATGGAAAAAAGAGGTCCATTGCGTCTCGTATAAGACTGTGAAAAGGTTCGTGACTGTCTGGGTGATCTTATTCTGTATAGATAGGGGATCAGGCTGGACAAGCCGATTCCCAGCGGTACTGTACACATTCCGTATGTATGTAAGTAGATTGTCCTTTATAAAGGCCAGATCTTGGCCACCAAGCTGTCCGGTCTTGATCGAGTTGTTGACAATATCCAAAGAGACATGGCGTACTACCTCTGGAGCGTTGGGCTCTCGCACAGCCAGAGAGAAACAAATTTGCCAGCCCTGCGGGTCAGAGCGCAGCTGGCCAAGGAAGTCGAACGCTTGGTGTTTGAGACTCTGGTCCGCACGGGGATCGAAGGCACACTCGATGGCATTCTGTACCTATATAGCACATGGAGGAAGTCAGCACGTAATTCGTGAACAATAACGTTTGTAGAGACTTCGACTTGTACCTGTACTTCCATCGTCCAGCACGGCGTCTCAAGAACCCCGGGCTGAAGCCCCCAGCAGTGCTCCCACCAAAGAGGCTGTGGTCTTTAGGAGATATATTTGTCTCATTTGTAGATTGATGAGCGGCCTTTGGCAATGTGCTATCGAGTCATACTGTTGTAGGTGGGTGGTATTGTCTGCTTTGAGAGCAGGTCATATCGATAATCAGCTGGGTTGTCATTGGATGGGCGAGAAAAGCTTGATAGACATAGGTGCGAGCCCGAAAGTGTGTTGTTGTGCTTCAAGCGTGCTGTCACGCGAGGTCAAGGATATATCTGGAATGGACAGTGAAATCTCTGATATATTATTCACGAATTGTTAATTTCACAGTTTCAGCATGAGCAAGATGATAGGCTGCAATGCAATTCAATTCAATGAAGCTTCGGAGCTGTTTTTGACGTTGTTCAACACTCTAGCTAATAGTCACAGGGAGTGTCGCCTGTACACCTATCTAAGGCTAGGATCGACCATTTCCACATCGATTCGGCTTCCCACTACCGGACACTGCATTTCCTCCACATCATGCAGCCATTCGTAATCACGATACTCTGCATCCGATCCTCCACCAGGCCAGGAGTCCCCACCACTATGAGTCACGGCCTCACCCAAGTTGTCATAAATTTCCATCTCAATATCATTAGGTAGTCTCTCCAGCATTGGCTGGCTATGGGAGTGCCTCATTGCTGAAATCTCGTGCATCTCAATATCAGTCAAGCCATGCCGGGACCGTAGATGGATTTCCAGATCGTAGTCTCTCATGAAGCGGTGATCACATCCCTGAATCAGGCAGGGAATATACCTGCCGCTTTCTGTACCGTAGCCAGAGCCAGTGAGCCGTGTAAGAACAGACACCTCATTCCTTCGTGGTAGTTCTTCGAGTCCTTCGGCCGCACCACGCTTCTTCTTTCTCTTACTTTTTTCCGAGGACTCGATGCCCAGATGGACGTGGCGAATGTGTCTTTCCAGGTTCCTCTTCGATGTCGATGGTTCTCCGCAAGCATTAGATCCATCCCAATCCCCTACAGTATTCATAGTCTTCGGATCAACAACGCCGCAGATGTAGCGCTTTCCAACGTGGCATATCTGAATATGGGCATTAAGGTTTCCCATCTTAGTGAATCCTTGTCCACAGTCTGGCTCCGGGCAAAAGTGAGATCTCCGCTCATCAATGCTGAGATTTCCATGAATGACTTCTGTGTGGCTTTTCAATGCGCTTTGAGAAGTGCATTTTAGTCCACATTCCGTGCATGTGGGAGGATGCTCGCTGTTCATGTGCGCTTGTAGTGCTGCATGGCTTGGGAATATCAGCTCTGATCCGTCTTGAACTTTACTCGCGTTGGTGCCGTCATTCTCGAGGGAGCATATCGTACAGACAAACGTCCTTGTTTTGTGGACCCTGCCAACATGAGACTTCAGTTTTCTTTGGGTGTTGAACCCTGCATCACACGCCTGACCATCATCATTTAATTCTGCGCATATGAATGGATCTCTCCCTTCGTGAAGGGTGATAATATGCCTCTGCAATGTTCCGTGCTTTCGAAACGTCTGTCCGCAGCCCACGATCGGGCACCTGAACTTCTCCCTGCCTTCGTGCGCAGCATGATGTCTCCTTAGCCGCGTGGCTGTAATGAATGTTTTACCACAACCTTCCCATTCGCAGATGAAGTCACGTATCCCAGAGTGCGCCGATTTGACATGATGCTTTAGGTGTGATTCGCGAAGGAAATTTTTGGTGCAAGGTATGTGCGGACAAACGAATGGCCGAGTGTTTGTATGCGAGCGAATATGCTGAGCTAGTTTGGCTGGGCGATTGAAAGACTTCTTGCAACCATCAAATGAACACTGGTGGTTCTTGTTGAGATCTGAGGGATGCCGATTTAAGGGTTTGGGAGAGATTGGTGTCAAAGGCGTAGCGGTACTGCTCTTGGCTTCAATTTCTCGTCTCACATAATTCGAATCGTCTGATTGATCTAAGTCAGAAGTATCGGAATCTGGACAGTCTGTTAGTCTAGTATTAGAAGAGGATTCTCAAACATACCACTATCACTTTCATTATCGTAGCACCGGGCTCTCTTTGCATCGGGAGGCTCCAGGCTTGAAGCACCCCTCTTAATACCATGACTCCACAGCATTGATGTGCATGAGTCGTGAGCTGGTAACGCTTCCATGATCAAAAGGGTTGAAATTAATCTGGCATTGGCCTTTGGGTTCAGGTACTTTACCACTTTACTTAGTTTGTGGGTCAAGAATCTTGGCGCCGGCGAACGGGCTGGTGAGATATCTTAAGGTAGATAAGATAAGAATATGTAGCACAAGTCTATCTCTTCCGTAAGTGATCGATGGACCAATCACCTCGGGATCCAACTCGAGTCCAACATGTTTAACTCGATTTCTAAGTGTTCTAGTGCAGGCATTACAAGGGGGCTGAGCCACAATCTACTTACCAATTTGCAATCTCCTAGATTATAAACCAGCAGTGCCGTACTCATGGACCTGGTGTCCGACAGCCACTTCCTCCTTCCATCGTGAAGGCATCTGCTTCTCACCTCTAAGAGTTGGATTTGTTTGACATCGACCGAGTAGCCGCGCAGCCACTCCAATATCTGCAGGTGAAGCTTACGCTGTTGCCAAATTCGCTCATAAAATTTTGCGATGATGCCAGAACGCCGGAGGTGAATTTGACCAGATAGCGAACTGAGTGTCAAAATGCGGGCAGTGATTCAGTGGGGTCATCTTGAGTGCAGGATTCCTATCAATTCTCAATGTAACGGCCACGAAAGACAAACGCAAGTTAATAAGGTAGCTTTGGCTATTCCACCTCTGAAGATGTAATCAAGCATTGGAGGATGCAGAGGCTTCTTGAAAGCACAATAATAAAATGAGCGCCATTGCCAAATTCGCGTGGAGCTTTCGTGGTCGCGATGAGGTCAAAAGCTTGGTGTCCAATCGTTCATCGTTCGCGACGCAGCTGGATTTTTTTTGGCCAATCAGCTGGGAGGGTGTTGGAGCTATGTAGGAGGGCATTGGCAGGATTGAAGAAGCTCTTGAGCTCCTTGACGGGAATGACGGAGCTGCGGTTGGAGAAAGCATGGAGAAAATTCATTAGTCGACCATGACGCCTCAATGCACCCAACAGTACTCCGTACAATTTGTTCATCTCGGACTACGCAAAAAGAGGTTCACAATCCACAAGCCTTACGTCCACGACTCGAACAGCGCAAACCTCAGATTCCTGAAGCCGTGAAAATGTTAATTTCGGCGTGCTCACCCTCCACGATCTGAATCGGTCAAAAGCGGCTGACCATTCGAGGAGCGCCAAACGTATAGACGTCAAGAAACACTGTACCGAGCACTAACCAAAAGTGAAACTAAATATATGCTGGAATGCTGATTGATTCAGATAAAGTTCGGCGATCCAAAGCCCGTTGGGAATTCTGTGAGAAAATTCTTCATTCTAGGAGAGAGCAATGGAAATTGGGGGCGATGGCACGAGAGTTCCACTGTAAGGCACATTCCATAGTGATTTCCCTAAGGATTGCAAAACTATCTTTGAGGATATGCCCTCGTCAGCCTTGCTAACCACTGTACGGCCAATACATTCTTGATGTGGTTTCTGTCTTGAGGAGCAGTCCCTTGTATTGAGTCATGGTTTGCTTACACGTTTGTCATTGTTAATTTGTGCCGAGGGAGCAGCCACTTCTAACGGGCCGTTTTCTGCTCCAAGGGAATCGTCCATGACTCCAGTCAGTAGCTCAATGCTGACTCAAGGGGTGCGCAGCGTACTTCTATGCGGCAAAGAAAGAGGAGGCGGGTTCTCTAACGATCAATCTAGGCATTGAAGAGCAGGCATTGGTTATCATACGGCGTGGATCAATGGCCGAGGCACAGCAAAGGGAGGACGAGAGACGGAAAGTTGTCCGAGGCAAGAAAGAGCTTGAGCGAGACAAAGCCCAAAAGGAGGCAATGGATCAAATCACTCGAGAAATCGCGGCAGAGAAGGCTACGAGGGAGAAATCGAAGGGAACGAAAGGGTCCGCGGAAATGGCTATGAAAGGGAGCAAATTAGAGAGTTGAGGAAAGGAAATGCAATGTTAAAGACAGGGAGGGAGAAAGAAGAGCAACAGCTAAAGCCGAAAGAGCAAGATATGATGACATGGGTAGGAAGCTAAGGCAAGGCTAAAGATAGGAAGGAAGGAAGCAGAGAACGAGCTGCATGGCAAAAGAGGGCAAGTGACGGAAGCCATGACTGACGTCGTTACGGATGCGAAAGACGACAGTACGAAGAAGGACAAAGATTATGCTGTACGGAGTAAAGGGAGAGTCTTGGGACACTGGATTCGGCCAACCTAGCAGTCACCGTCGCGCCAAGCAAACACTCGGACCTTGACGACTAAGAGACTAGGCCGGTACTTGGAGAGGAAAAAAGATGTCCGATGAGGCTTCCTTGTGCGACTGAAGATTGACCTGGCACTCTGAGGAGATCTGCCGGCGTCTCAGGTCTCAGCTCTCACCGTAGGACTACCCACAACCAAATTACTCCCTGCAGCAGCCTTTCAGCCCACCGAGATGGCCGTTTCGCATTCTCTTCAACAGTCTTCTGGTGCTGTCTACTCTGAATGGAACGGATCCGAAGATGAACAGCAAAGACCAATCTTATGACTTGCTTTCTCAACCAGGTTTTCCTTGTGTGAGGAGTGAAGGTCAACCGATTGGCTGGGCAGTCTACCCGGACAGGATTAGTGGTCTTGGCAAGCCACCGTCCAGCCCCGGAAAGGCGCTCCGAGCAAACTTGGGCCATTGCGCGTTCCTGCATATCTTCTCCCCTGATGATGTGCAATGGTACGGTACTTTAGGTAGCCTCTAGGTACCTTGGACGTTCAGCCTTGGTCCGTGCGTACCTTATTGAAACACTGCGACGCTACTAACACAGCAGGTGATAATAGGCAAGCGTCTGCGCCATGTCTATTCTTCTCTGTCGCTAGCCTCTCGGAATTTTGTCAAATCACATCATGTTCATGATGAGTTCATGATGACCAGCAAGTCAGACACTGTTTCGCCCTGAACATCCTGAAACTGGCTGATGGATCCTATTTCTGCAGGAGTGCGGCTGAGATATCTTCGAGTACCTCCGTACCATGCGAGGGCAAATATCGTTCGGGAACCCTAGAACTACATCGTGTTATTGACAGGAAAAGAGTCGGCCATGCAAGCTAATTAGGTTTCTTAGATCAGTCGCATGGCACCACACCTTCCATCCATAATCTCTGATGGAGTTTCCTGGTCTTGAGGGATCATCAGGAGGATTGACGGATTCTGGTGGAGGGCCCATTTCACTCTAGTGTCGAGATTACCCGGGTCAACCACGTGAGTACTAGTATCTTTACTAGTACTAGTATGGCGGCAACCTTAAAAGCCACTTAGCGTGAAAGTAGCGCTGCAATTTCCTTTCTCCATCCATTGCGTGACGAAAGCTAACGAATGTGCAAGCGATTCACCTACGGAGTAATCCGTAAGCTACCTTACCTTACTGATCCGTCCTCCGTACTGGTGGCACAATAATCAGGCTTTAGCGACACAGGCTAGAATATTCCTGATCCTGCCTGACGACCGCAAAGTTCGTCTCACCATACTTGTCATGTTTACCGAACATCTCTAGACATCGAGAGTACACCACGTTCCTTACTTCTCAATCATACGCCTGGTGCGCACATTCGTTTACAACCTTCTACCGGTTCAAAGGTTCCTCGACGCTATTCTACACGGTCTGCATGTTGAGGGTAGTATAGTACGCTCAGGATTGGACATATCTTGGGAATGATTGAACCTTTCGTACCCAGTCTTAATATTGCAGCGGGCCTGATCGCCTCTGCAGACTTTCTTTAATATTTTCAGCTTCCTATACTCAATACTTCATTTCACCTTATGACAGTGTACATTTGAATGGTGGCGGTGTCTGTCTCCATTCTTTCATGTGGACTTTCCGAACTGCCTCGCGGCTGGTGCTGCTTTCATGCATATTGGTGTGCAATGCCGATGCCGGTAAGCATTCTCCTTTCCCCTTCGAGGATATAGCTTCTGGTTACGAACCCCCATTGCTCTGGATTGAAACAATGCCAGGCAGAGATGGGTTTCTGGACTGACGTGAAACGTGATAGGACCATTGGTGCCAAGTCTACAGGCTCCCCGGTATTCCAATGCATCAACTTCGCTCCCCGGGGCGTCTGGGAATTGTGGGAAATGCGGCATCGAAGCTCCTGGTGGCGTGCAGCTCGTCTACTGGCAGCCGGATGCGGCCAGAAATCAGTCGAACGCGACCGCGACGGTCAATCAACCGTACACGCTGGTCGAGAATGGATTTACCTTCACGTCCCCTTCAGTCTATGGTTGGTACTTTCCAGAATCCCTTCTGTCTGTGCTGGACGTTCGTCCAAGGTTATCGTGAGCGTCTTCAAGGCCCAAGCCTTGCTGATATTGCGTGTCTTGTTCTCCCAGATGCTGATCTGACATGAAACAGTGGTGTACAGCTCACTAAGAGCAACGGTGACGTGTGACTCCTCCAACCTGGATACTACCGGGCCTTCCTTCGAAGCAAAAACTATTGGATATTCATCCAGATTCCTGGCGTTTGGGACACTCGAGATCCCAGGACCCAATTGTAACGAGTATGTGGTGGCGGGCGGGTTTCACACCATAGACTTCGCGGACCTCTATTACAACCCTATCACGACAACCACGATGTATAAACCGGGTTGTCCTCCATACGCGAATCCCCGGCTTTCACTACCCGCAGAATTGACTAGCGTTGATCCTGCTTGGGCCAATTGTGAGCCTCTTTTCTACGGAGCATTCGACCCTCCAAGGTTCCTCAAAAAGGCTAGTGGAGGGATGGCCCCTCAAGCGCCCTCGCAGCCAACCGCAATGGCTGCTGGAGATGCTGCCATGTCAGAGCATCCAGCTGCTCAGGCAACCCCGGCTCCAGTGACTCCGGCTCCGACAGCTACAGCGGCCGGTTCGCCGCTGGATCCATCACAAAAAGCAGCAGCCCCTGCTCCAAACGCTGTCCCTACAAGTCCTCCACAACCTCCTCAAGTTCTTCCCGCAAGCCCAAAGGTTGCTGGTCCACCAATCCCTCCACAACCTCCTCAAGTTCCTCCCGCAAACCCTAATGCCCCTGCTCAGGTTGCTGATCCACCAAGTCTTCCACAACCTCCTCAAGTTCCTCCCGCAAGCCCAAATGCACCTGCTCCAGTTGCAGGTCCACCAAGTCCTCCACAACCTCCACAAGTTCCTCCCGCAAGCCCTAAAGCCCCTGCTCAGGGTGCTGGTCCACCAAGTCCTCCACAACCTCCTCAAGTTCCTCCCGCAAGCCCAAATGCACCTGCTCCAGTTGCAGGTCCACCAAGTCCTCCACAACCTCCTCAAGCGCTTCCCGCAAGCCCTAATACCCCTGCTCAGGTTGCTGGTTCACCAAGTCTTCCACAACCTCCACCAAGTCCTCCACAACCTCCTCCAGCGCTGCCCGCAAACCCTAATACGCCAGCGAACGCAGCACAAGTGGCTCCCGCCAGCGCACGACAGAGCAGTCCTGGAGTCCCTGATCCTGGGAACCTGTCTCCAGACCAAATGTCTCAGCTGCACCAAGTCTTACAGAGCACTCCACCAGCGAAATCCGCGCAGCCGCAGGTGAACCCTGATGTCCCAGCGGTAAAGTCAGGCGATAACAGTGCGCTTGCTGTACCGGTCCCAGCTCCGGGCTCCTCCGTCAGCTCAGTTCAACAGGTTGCTCCGGTACCAGATGCGGCGCCGAAAATGGCGCCAGGCAGCCAGAGTGTACCAGCACCAGCACCTGCGGTTGTACCCCCATTGGTCAAACCTGGCGACGGGGCTGCTAAAGGGGGCAATGCAGAGTCCTCGATCACTGTAGGAAGTGTTGGACCTGCGCCAGCTCCTGCCCAAAGCATTGCGAAACCACAGAATGGTCCAAGTCCGGTTCTGGTCGACCCTAAAAATGGAGCCTTAGTAGAAGCCAGTCCTAATAGCCCATTCATCCCAGCTAGCGTACAAGGTTATCCCCCGTCACCTATACCAGGAAGCCAAACGTCCGCCATTCCAGACACTGGAAAATCTGGGAATGTTGTGAATCCTGCGAACGGAGTCCTCGGAGATGCCAACTCTAACAGCCCGTCGATTCCAGCAGGTGCAAAATCCGCCCCGGTTCCTATACCAGGAAGCCAAACGCCCGCCATTTCAGATACTGGAAAAGCCGGGAATGTTGCGAATCCTGCGAACGGAGTCCTTGGAGAAGCCAACTCCAATAGCCCATCTAATCCAGGTGGCGCACAACCTTATTCCCCAGTAATCATTACAGGAAGCCAGGAATCCGCCGTTCCAAATGTTGGGAAATCTGGGATTGCTGGAAATGCTGGGAGTGGAGCTTTAGTAGGGGGCAGCTCTAACGACGTGGTCTACGCTGCACCGAATCTCGCAAATGCCCAACCATCGACTGCTCCATATCAATCGAAGGCAAATGGTTATCTGGCGGGTGCGGGTGCTCCCAACGGAGGTATCAACGTCGATGGTTCTGGGCCTACCAAAGGTGGCAACGCCAATGGCATTGGAAATAGCGATACTGCCACTGGAGGACCCGGTGCACCCGCTCCACTTGTGATCGATGGAAAAACGGTCCACAAAGCGTCTGACGGCGCCTTGCTCGTAGCAGGCCAAACATTGCCCCCAGGCAGTCAAGCTACTGTATCTGGCGCCGTCATATCTGTCGATAGTAGTCACGTGATCGTTGACGGTACTACTCACGCATACCTACCTAAGCCGCCCAATACAGCGACTCCTCTCATAGTCAACGGGAAAACCGCAGAGCCGCTTTCGGACGGCGGCTTGCTAATAGCAGATCAAACATTGGCCCCTGGGAGTCAAGCTACCATGTCTGGTGCCGTGCTTTCTATGGATAATAGTAATATGATTGTTGACGGTGTTATTCACGCTTTACCATCCAAAACAGAGACTCCGCTCATAGTCAACGGGAAGACTGCACAGAGACTTTCAGACGGCGGCTTACTCATCGCAGGCCAAACATTGGCCCCTGGGAGTCAAGCTACCGTATCTGGTGCCGTTGTCGCTAATGATAATGGTAACGTGATAGTTGACGGTGTTACTCACGCTTTACCGTCCAGAACAGAGACTCCGCTCATAGTCAATGGGAAGACTGCCCAAATACTTTCGGACGGCGGCTTACTGATAGCAGGCCAAACATTGGCTCCCGGGAGTCAAGCTACCGTATCTGGTGCCGTGGTCTCTGTTGATAATAGTAATGTGGTAGTCGACGGTATCACTCACGCATACCTACCAGTACCAACTCCAATAGCGACTCCCATCATAGTCAACGGAAAATCTGCACAAATGCTTCCAAACGGCGGCTTGATCATCGCCAGCCAAACACTCACACCAGGTACCCAAGCCACCGTTGCCGGAGCCGTGGTTTCCGTCGGTGCGGGCGACTTCGTCGTCGATGGAACCACACATGCGCTCTCGTCCACACCAACAGAATCGCCTACCCCGTTGCTGATAGCCGGACAAGCCGTGCAGAAAGCCTCAGATGGCGCCTTCATCGTCGGGAGCATGACAATCACGCAAGGAAGCCAGGCCACGATAGCAGGACACGTCGTCTCCGTAGGAGCCAGCGCGCTCGTCATCGACTCCTCCACTCACTCAGTATCGCCCAACACCATATCTTTCGACTCGTCAACCCCACTCTCGATCGCCGGCTACCCCATCCAAAAAGCTTCCGGCGGCGCCTTAGTAATAGGCAGTCAAACAATCCCCCAAGGCAGCGTAGCAACAATCTCCGGCACCGTAATCTCAGCCGGCAGCAACAACGAAGTAATTCTAGACGGCACAACCCACGCCTTCCCCGCACCCCCCACATTCACATTCACAGGCACAGCTCTCCCGCTCTCAATACCCAGCATCGTCTTCACGACCGCCAACACAGCCATAACACTCACATCCGGCGCTACGTTCCAGAGCGACGGGAGAGTCGTGACATATACCGGAGCGAGCGTATCGGTCGTGACAGAGGCTACGAGTGCGATTAGTGGTACGGTTACTGTTGCGTATCAAGCGTCGTCTGAGCCGGCTGTTATTGGAGGAATGATCGCGTCGGCGTTTGGGAGTGGGGCTGCTGCTTCGAGTGGTGCGCTTTTGAAGGGGAGTGGGGATCCGGGGTCTGCGAAGGTGTCTGGGAAGGTGAATTCGGGCCCGGCACTTGGGGCGGGTGGGAAGGTGGAGTGTGGGACGCTGTTGATGAATGGAGTTTTGGGACTTCTGGGATTGGTTGTAGGGATGGGATTGCTAGGGTGACGATTTACTGATTATACGTTATATTTTACTTACTTTTAATCCATGTATATAGGTTAGACATCTACATTCCATCAACCATCTACCCCCTTCGTTTCTCTCCCACTCCTATCCCCCCCTCTCACCCCCTCCAAACTCCTCCCCATCCCTCCTCATCGCCGCACTCGGTCCCCTCCTCACATACGTCATCCCCACCAGATCCCCCTCCTCTCTCAAAACCTCCCACGACCCGATCCCCGCATCCTTCGGCCCCCTCCTCGTCCCCCTCCCGCCCCCGCCGACGATCAGATTACCAGGCCGATAGCTCTCGATGGCTTCCATGCGCCGGATGGCCGAGTGGTGGATCTTGGCGTTTTCGGGTATGTCGCGGGTTTCGCCTAGGGGTCTGTATGTTTGTGTGAGTTCGGGGTCAGCTGATGATTTCTGTGTGGAAGGAACAACAGTGCGGTGGAAATGATACGAACAGGGGGAGAGAGATGGCTTTCCAGGAGCCGTCGGGGCGCAGGTCCATGCGTCGGAAGGGGAGGTACTCCATTATTTTCCAGCTCAGGACGGAGGCTACGGTGAGCCCGTTGTTGAATTGGAGACAGTCGTGCAGAGTGCCTTTGGTGAAGGCATCGGTGAGGTGCTTGTGAAATTCTGATGGCGCAGGTTGCTCGGGCTTTTCATTATGCGGGCTATCGGAAATTTCTGGTGAGTCTTGTCCACCGGGGGAGGTGGTAACGCGGATTTTGGGCATGTCTGAACGAGGGTGACGGTCGGTGGTGAGGCCTAGAGAGGGTATGTTGTAGTCCTCGTCACAGCATTTATACTCGAGCATCTGTTCGGCGTCAAACTCAAGGCCGGCACGCTGAGCTTCACGGACCATCCACACCAGGGGACCATGACTCAAGGGCGACTCTTCTCCCGCTTTAGTGTCTAGAGGCCAGCCTCCACCCAAGTCGGCGTGGCAGCCAGGAAACCATAATTCTTCGATGTCCTGGGCCGCCGCTTCGTCTTTGTCGTCTTCATCGTCGTCGAGATGGATAGCTGGCTGGAAGGAGGCCATGGAGGTCCCTGAGCGGATCGAGCAAGTATCCGCCGTGGCATCGCGAGAGACGGCTGGGCTTGGGCTCCGTAGCCGATCCGGGTTGCTTCCATGGGGATCAAGGCGACTCCTTTCGGAGGATTTCTGTCGAGGAAGATTGGAAGTGCGAGGCTTCCTTCGAAAACGATCCCTATTCTGCGCATTCGGTTTCTCGCCCCTCGTCATCCAATTATCGTTAGGGCCCGTTTCCTGTCCTCTTCGATGTCGAAGACTTTGCTCATGGGGCTTGGACGTTCTGGTCTCGGACAGGAGGTCTGATCGAAATTTCGCCCTTCGTTCATCGATAGATACAGCATGCCGTATTACTTTGGCCGAACTGCGGGCGGTATAAGGGAACTTGGAGCGTTTCATCCAAGCGCTTTCGAATCTTGGTACACTATTCACTATAGGTCCCTTAGCGGTCACCATCACGTCCATTGATTCTGTTCTATTACCTGTGTCGAAGAGACCCAAAAATCTTATCCGCCTGACTGGACGACTGAAAGTGCTGCGAAAGGCCTGGAGGAACCGAAGTAGCGCCTTTTTCTTCTCCTTTTCTTCGGCGGTGTTCTCTTCCCTTTCCTGCCATTGAGCGAAAGCCTTCCAGGCAAATCGAGCCATTTCCTGATTTCCGGCGCTGAGAAGGCCCACATGGTCAAGCATCTCAGCAAGAAAACGCGCTACATAGGCCCCGCGACTGAAGCCGAATATAAAGATATCGTCATCATCATAGCACTGCATGAGAAATTGGTACGCCCCCTACTCACGCGGATTCAATTTCCCACTTGACAAAGTCCAGATCTCAGGGGCAATCATACCATGACATGAACATCAAAGGACGTGCCTATTGCGGAGTCCTTGACCTTCTGGTACCAGGAGTTGAGTCGAGCCAGCCTGCTCGTATGGGAGAATGAAGTCGTGTTGACGTAAGTGCCAATCCCCGGCTAGGACATGGTTTAGAGAAGCTTCTCAGTGGCATGTCGTTCGACTAGAATGTACCTGATAATAATGTTCTGTGCGACGTGTTCAGCAGGGGCTAAGCTGTAATCCAGAGGGCGCATTACTATCGCCATTGTCATGATCCAGCATCCCATATATTTTCAAAATGTTGCTATCGGCAGAGGTACCTTGATGGCCATCAATAATCTTCTCCCATCAGGGTTCGTCAGGACCCTCACCTGAGAACTTGTTTCCCGTTCCATCGAAACAAAGGATGACCTAAGCGTCGTTCAGCCAGGAAACCGCTTGCCACCTATCATGCTGCTACCCTGCTTCTTTGGCGATAGGGGCCCTGAGGCTGGATGCCATTTGGCAGTCCAAGGACTTGCTGTTTTACACTCTCAACTGGGCCTGGCATGTTTGCAGGGAATTGAGATCGTCATGGAAACCTTCATCACAGAAAAGGAAGCGTGTTCGTAAGAAAATACATCAAGATTGACAGAAAATGATAGAATCAAAATCCTAAGAGTGGCATATAGTAAGAGTGATAGAAGGCGCGATGACGATCCGAAGCAAAAGCCAAAAGCTACACATATCGTGTGGACGCTGGCCGCAGATCAGTCAACGCAGAAGGTCACCAGAGCAGAAGCGAAGTAAGGGAGCCGCGTCAGATCTACGAGATGTCTGATGCAATCCAAGTGGAGTGCATATCAATCGAGATCTGAATGGTAGAAGGTCGATATCCAAATACGATTCGAGCATATGAACAATAGCTGATAGTGATAGGTCCAGATATGCTCCCGCAGCTCTCCGTGCGGCACTTCGAACTTGAGGGAGGCCTTGACGCGTCTTGTTCGACTCGAAGATGTCAAGATGCAGCAGTCTAGCCATTGAAAGGCACTTGATTGCTCCACGGAGTGAGGAAATATCAGAGACCTCCCGCAGGGAAGGGGATTAGCGTGATTCGATCGATAGCTTCCGTAGCCAAGGCGCGCTAGTGTTGTAAATTCCGTGAATCAAAAGCGACGCCTAACATCTCCGAACTTTCCTTTGCAAGCCTCAACTTTCGATCCATCTGTACCTAGCTGCAGAACAAGACAAGCCAGAAAGACCAAAGGCTCTTTAATATGCTTGATTTGGCGGATGTGGCATAGGTCTATGGCCTAATATACCACTAATGCACTTCGCTCCTACCATTTGAAGATTGACGCCGACCAAACATGCTGAACCAGTGATCTGATTCAAATCATACACGACGAAGCTGATTGAAGTGGATGGTCCATTGATATTCAACTGGAGCCTCGGTCTTGATCGACTTGAAGCTATGCGACAAGCGGACAAGATGCTTTGGTTGATGCTATGCAGAACCTTCACAATGGCAGATTATTGGTCTTTCCCCCTTCATCTTCTCCTCTTTATCATTCCACTTGTAGTAGCTCGGCCATGCGCTTTGCAGATCATGAGTCTAAAAACACCAGCTTCATGAGCAGACCCCTGTGAGGAGAAACCCGGTGTTCACAGATAGCATCGTCATACCGAACGCCATGCATCAAAGCATATAATCACACAACCAATGAAAGTGCGATGAACAAGCGGTATTGATGAGCTGCGTTGGCGAGGAAGTTACGATGACTTCGCTGTTGATCATGTCTCCCGTCGCGTGCACAGTCTCCTTTCTCTAATTGTTCTATGCTCGCTAGGCACAGCTCTCAAAATGCTTCGTAAAATCTCTGCCAAATTCGGCAAAAGTAAAAGGGACGAGGTGAACGGTGCCAATGGGACAAACGGCACCGTTAATGGAAGTGATACCAATGGCACCAACACCAGCAGCAGCGGCGCAAATGGCAATTCAGCTGGGAAGCCGAGTCTTGAAAAACGTCAAAGCACATTCGGCTTCACATCCAGAAAAACAAGAGGGGAAACAGTCGACCATTCGAGTAGCAGGGGCGAGGTCGAGCAATCTTTCGCCCAGTTCGCTCAGTTGATTCATGCTTCACGTAGACCTCTACCCACGCAATCAGGAGATGGGACTTATCTTGACCACAAAGAGCCTTCGGGCTTGATGTCAGATATGAGAGCTTTAGGGTTCAAGGACGTTCATACGTTAATGGACGTCATGAAAAACAAGGCAACGGGAGCTCTACAAGACGACAAGAAGTACCTGATGGAGAAAACTATTCAGGTAGGCTGACACTTGCATTGTGCGCACTACATAGATTGACGTGATTGTAGCTTGTCGCCGCCCTCCCAACGACATCAAAGACGAGAGTCGACCTTACCAATGCCTTAGTATGCTCGGACTCCTGCCCTTGTATGTTCAATGTGTTGCTCACGCCAGTGCTCAGATCGACGAGCTATGGAACTCGCTGCAACATCCGCCTATGAGTTATCTCGGAGACAAATTTGCTTACAGGCAGGCTGATGGATCGAACAACGTGAGTTGGATGTGTCACAACGCTATAGCTGCTGACCGCTTCAAGAATTATCTTTTTCCCAAACTGGGCGCTGCCAATACTCCTTACGCTCGATCTGTTCCACCAAATACAATCTCTACGGGAGCTTTGCCAGATCCAGGTCTCATATTCGACAGTGTCATGGCGCGGGAAGAATTTAAGCCACAGTAAATTCCACTTCCTATACTAAGTAGTATATCGAGTTGCGAGACATGTTTCGGGTGTATTCCCATCAAATGAGAAATGTTCTGGTCTTTTATTCAACACCCCCTATCACGTTACTCTGTTGCGCTTCAAGGAAATATTGCTGAGCCCGGGGTCTACGCAGTCCCAACAAAGTCTCCAGCGTGTTCTTCTATTGGGCATCATTGATTATTCATGATCTCTTCCAAACCGATCATCGAGATTTCAACAACTCGCAGACTTCGTCGTACCTCGACCTCTCGACGTTATACGGAGACACGCAGGATGACCAGGATCAGATTCGTACGTTCACAGATGGGAAGTTGAAGGCAGATTGTTTCTCGGAAGAGAGGCTCCTCGGTTTCCCTCCTGGATGTAAGTACTACTTGCTCTCCAACGTCTTCCCTCGTTTCCACCTTTACTTGGTGACGTGAGATATGTCTCAAGAGCATGTACACCTGTGTTTTGTCTCACGAGTGAATCCTACCGATGGGGAGAAAATGCTGACTATAAAATCATATAGGCGGTATATCTACCAATCATGATCCCATGGCATATACTAAAGTTGACCATAGGCGTGCTGCTCATTATGCTCAACCGCTTCCACAACTATGTTGTCGAGCAGCTTGCTGTTGTGAACGAGAATGGGCGTTTCCACAAGCCCAACGAGGGTCTTAGCCACGAGTTGACGGAAAAGTCATGGGCAAAATATGACAATGATCTTTTTCAGACGGGCAGACTAATTACATGTGGACTCTACATCAACATAACGTTGATGGACTACCTTCGTACAATCGTCAATCTGAACAGAAGCAATACCACCTGGACTCTGGATCCAAGGGCAGATATGGGTAATACCAAAAATGCGACCGCTAGCGGTGTGGGCAATCAGGTCTCTGCAGAGTTCAATCTTGCATACCGCTGGCATTCTTGCATAAGCGATAAAGATGACCAGTGGACGCAGGAGCTGTATAGAAAGCTATTTGGAAAGGAAGCTGAAGACGTTACTCTTCAGGAGCTGCTTCAGGGTCTTGGCAAATGGGAACAGTACGTTGCATTTTCATTTTGTATCCTCTCCCGTCTTGACCGTATCGCGAGTTGCAACACAAGTCTCATGGAAATGTTCCTCTAACGACGAGTGTCATGAGTCAAACCGATGCTTCGAACATAAAGTACTGACTCCGGCATCATACAGTTCACTGCCCAAAGATCCACAATCACGTCCGTTTGCGAATCTTGAAAGAGACCCTGAGACTGGGAAGTTCCCCGATGACGGTCTGGTAGAGATTTTGACAAGCTCAATTGAAGATACTGCGGGTAAATAGTTCCACTATTCCACTGATAGCCGGATCTTTAAGGCTGATACTAGCTACATGTAGGTGCATTCGGACCAAACAACATACCAAAATGCCTCAAAGCTATCACCGTTCTAGGCATGCAGCAGTCAAGAGCATGGAATCTTGGGTCTTTGAACGAATTTCGAAAGTTCTTCCATCTGAAGCCTCATGAGACGTTTGAAGATATTTGCGAGGATCCTCCAGTGGCGGACCAGCTGAGACACCTGTAAGGTCGACTATCACTCACCTACTAGAGAAGACGCTGACCGCTGTAAGCTATGAGCATCCTGATTACGTGGAGATGTATCCTGGCATGGTCTCAGAAAGTGCTAAAGTTCCGATGGTACCAGGTGTTGGAATAGCTCCGTGCTACACTATCTCTAGAGCCATACTCTCGGATGCAGTAGCCTTGGTCAGAGGTGACAGATTTTACACGATAGATTATAACCCGAAAAACCTTACAAATTGGGGTTTCAGTGAGGTTCAATATGATCTATCAGTGAATCAAGGATGGTACGCATTCCCAAAGATCGCTGACGAGCACCATCTAATCTCGACAGCGTGATGTACAAGCTGTTTCTGCGAGCATTTCCCAATCATTTCAAAAGCAATTCAATCTACGCACATTACCCCATGACAATTCCTAGGCAAGTCCTTGGGCCCTACATTTTTGTCAACGTACTAATATCGTATAGCGAAAATACCAAGATCATGCGTAGTCTTGGAAGAGAAAGCCAATATTCCTGGGATCGGCCTCAAAGAATGTACGCGCCACACTCCGCTTCGATGCCTTCATACTGATATGTTTCTAGCCCACCAAGAGTCAATATCACCTCCTACAAAGGTGCTAAATATATCCTGGAGCACGCGAAGGAATTTAACGTCGTATGGAACGATGGCTTCGAATGGCTTATGGGCAAGCAGGGGCTTAATTTCATGCTTGCTGGAGACACTTCCTTTCATGCCAAGCAACGAAACCTTATGGGTGCTTGCTTATACCGCGACCAGTGGCACAAGCAAGTCAAGGAGTTCTATGAGTATATAACGCTCAAATTACTTACAGAGAAGAGTTGCAAAATTGCTGGGATTAATCAGGTTGATATCACGCGAGAGTATGCTCTCATCGTCCAACTGCAACGGTATCGCTGGCTAATCGCACGCAGCGTCGGAAACCTTGCACATGTGCACTTTGCTGCCAACGTCTTTTCTCTACCCCTGAAGACCGACACCTCACCCAACGGGGTCTACTCGGAGCAGGAGATGTACATGGTCCTAGCGGTGATCTTCACCTGCATCTTTTTCGACCTCGATGCCGCGAAGTCGTTCCCTCTCCGCCTGGCTGCGAAAGCAGTGACTCAGCAGCTCGGAAAGCTTGTGGAAGGAAATGTCAAGATGGTCAATGCGACGGGTTTCATAGCTGGCATTGTTGATGGGATGCATCAAACCCACAGCCCTCTTACAGACTATGGAGTTCACATGGTCCGGAGGCTCCTGGAAAGCGGCATGGGTACAAGCGAGATCACTTGGTCTCAGATTGTTCCAACGGCTGGTGCGATGGTTGCCAATCAGGCCCAAGTGGTAGGTCTCTGTGGCGACATGCAAGATGATCTCTCTGACAAAGATCTCTAGTTCACACAACTTCTTGACTACTATCTGTCCGATGAGGGCAAGATGCATTTACCTGCCATCAATAGTATGCCTTCTCACAGTCCAATAATTTAGACATAGGACATCAATGCTGAGGTGATGATTTCTTAGAATGGGCAAAGACCGACGGCCCCGAAGCCGACAACAAGCTCCTTCATTATGCGATGGAGGGCATCAGACTCAATGGGACCTTTGGCTCGTACCGGCTGTGCACCGTAGAAACGACCATCGATGACAACGGCCGTCCAGTACATGTCAAGCCAGGGGATAGAGTCTTTACCAGCTTCGTTGGTGCAAATCGCGAATCGGAGTTTTTTATTGACCCAGATACCGTCAATATCGATCGGCCAATGGAGAATTACATACACTATGGATTAGGACCTCATGCTTGCCTGGGTGGAGAAGCGAGTAGAACAGCATTGACTACAATGTTGAGAGTGGTTGGTCGACTTGACAATCTTAGGAGAGCACCAGGTCCACAAGGGTACGTACTATCACCTCTGCGGTCTTCTTCTTTTATCATGTTTCGCTTGAACGTCTGCTAATCATAACCTTTGCAGACAGTTGAAGAAGATACCTCGACCAGGGGGGTTTTATATCTACATGAGAGCCGACCATGGGGCCTACTTCCCATTTCCAACAAGTAGGTTCAGTCAGAACCAAGGCGTAGGAGCTTTGCTAACGTGGCACAACAGCCATGAAGATCAACTGGGACGGAGAATTGCCGCCACTAAAGAAGATGTAATGAGAAGCATACGACCGTAGTACTGATCGAAGGCGGAGCAAAGCAATAGCATGGCACCCTCAGGTCAACTTCTATCGGTATGGGAGAAGTAGAAGTCATAACATACATTATTATGAAGCAAAGGATGGTGGGGCCGGGGCCGCGTATTGATTCGAGGGATACCTAGGATATTGCCTAGATCCTTGTCTGGACTCTATCAACGTTTAAGCAATGTCTCATCTGTATTTCCTCTTTTTGAAATTTCGCTTTCCATGCCTACTAATCCCTACCTACGTGCTTGCGTGCCAAGTGCGTACGTAGATCCAGCTGCCACTAGTCCGCTTGAGGCAAGTCCGTCATGCCTCCCCACCAATATAATTTTGAGATCAAAGATGCATTGCACATCGACTACTAGTAAGCTGATCTCGCCAGCTTGTTTGCATGATCTGCAAAGCTGTTGCTTCGTGCTCAAATTGAAATTGCAGAGACAAGGTCATCATATTCTTACGGAAATACCCTCGCAGACATGTCCGAAATTACACATCCCACCATCAAAGGTGCCGTACTACTCAGTCCAGACCCAACACTGGCTCCGTATCGTGTCATGACTGACATGTTTACTCAGATGGCTGGTTCCGCGAGATCTCTGACATGTGGCCTGGCCAGGCGATGACCCTCAAAGTGAACCAGGTCCTCCACCATGAGAAATCCAAATACCAGGACGTTCTCATCTTCGAATCTAGCGACCACGGCACCGTACTCGTGCTCGATAATGTCATACAATGTACTGAGCGTGATGAATTTGCGTACGTCGCACATCGCAAGACCACGTGCTTCTCCTACTGATGCTAGGACGATACAGCTACCAAGAAATGATCACCCACCTCGCCATGAATTCCCATCCAAACCCCAAATCCGTCCTTGTCATTGGCGGTGGTGATGGTGGTGTCCTCCGCGAAGTCGTTAAGCACTCCACCGTCGAAACCGCTATCCTATGCGATATTGATGAGTCCGTCATTCGTCTATCTAAAAAATACCTTCCTGGCATGAGCATCGGCTTTCAACACCCTAATGTCTCTACCCATATCGGCGACGGCTTCAAGTTCCTGGCGGACAAGAAAAATGAGTTTGATGTAATCATCACGGATAGCAGTGATCCAGAGGGCCCGGCGGAGAGTCTATTCCAGAAGCCATACTTCGAGCTGCTGTACGGTGCCTTGAAAGAAGGTGGTGTCATTACCACTCAAGGTTGTTCGTCCTCTTCTTTCCCCTATTCATCGTTTCTCCGTAGATAATTACTCTCAGACCTCTAGACTATGCTAACTAATTACTAGCGGAGAATCAATGGCTGCATCTGTCCCTTATTACCGACCTCAAGAAATCCTGCAAAGAAGTATTTCCCACCGTCGAGTATGCATACACTACTATCCCTACATACCCTAGTGGCCAGATCGGATTCATGGTATGCTGCAAAGCCAAAGATCGGGATGTGAAAACACCTCTAAGGAGCTGGAGTGTAGAGGAAGAGGAAAAGCTGTGCCGGTACTATAATAAGGATATCCACAAGGCCAGCTTCATTCTCCCCAGTTTTGCACGGAAGGCGTTGAGGTAGCCTCTCCAAAGGTAGTCAATGGAGATATAGAGGTGGGCAGGCAGTCGTCACGCCACGTGAACCAACGGATGCATCATGAGGGACAGGTCGAAATTCACGAGATTCTCAGAAACAATGGCATAGGCTGGACGAAGAACAAATAAAATGATACCCCAATGAAAGTGCGTTTCTGTCAAAAACCCAGGCCACTTCTTGCATTATCGAACGACACAAAGTCGCACACTGCAATGAGGCCGCCAATTACGAATATTTATGTTCACTAATAAGACGCCTTTTCGTCCTTCTCACTCATCTCTCCGACATCTAGCGCGACCAGAAATCTACTCACGCAGTTGTAAGCCGCTACCGTAGCGGTGATCTCCACCACCTCTTGCTCCGCAAACACACTCCTCACATTCGCAAAGATTTCTGCATCGACCTTTACGCCGATGGTCATAGCGTCACAGTAGGCCAGCACAGCTCTATGTCTTTCACTCAATCCACCACTTACCTCTTCCTGAAGAGCATCCTTCCCATCTCCCCCAGTCGTCTAGGCGATGTCGGGGTCAGCAGTTGCACTTTAGGAAACATCGATTGAGTAATGTGACAGATCTGAAGCTTCAATGCTCCTGAAATATGTCTCGCACCTCCATGTACTTCCTGGGCATGAATCACTTCGAAACGCCGCTTACATTCTCCCAGCCCTGCCACGCCTTCCTCTGTTTCACGTCTTCCACGACCTCCTCACTCAAGCCTCCCTCGGCCCTTAGGATGGGAGCATGATGCTCCCATTCGTAAGCTGCGCGGTTGAGCACCGCCACCCGACAGATACACAGCTCGCGGATGCCTGCGGGGAGGGAAGTCTGGGTACGGATGGCGCCGAGGAAGGACGACCATCCGGCGGCTACGGGGGGTGAGTGAAGGAGGGTGAGGTCGAGGGGCTGGAGGCCGTTTGGTGAGCGGCGGGCGGAGAGCTGGGCGTAAGCTGCGGCGGCAGAAGGCGCAGATGAGGCCCGCAGAGTGGAAGAGGAGGGTTCTGTGGGTGGAGTCAAGGGCGCGTAGGGGAGGCGCATGGTCGATAGTAGTCAGGTATGTTGACAAACGGGTGTCTGCAGTTCAAGATGCTCTATTGGCTTAGGGACGTTGAGTTGACAGGTCTTCTGGGTGTGTGATGGGTATCGGAAGGCCATATACTTCCGCGGTAGGCGACTTCTCCTCGAGGTACGAGGCCAAAAATAGACGTTGAAGATGAAAAACTATGTACGATTGCTCATCTGGACCCCACGACTCTCGTCCCCACGCTAATGTTAATCTCGCATTATCTCACGCGAAGACGTGGCTTAGTGTCAGCGAAGTCACGCGAAAGAGGTCCAAGCTTCCATGGGACTCAAATAACAAATCTGAAGGGGCTTCTAGAACGATACTAGATGCAAATGGAAGCATCGAGGCGATCCTCAGCCGCGTAACACTAGACAGCATTGGGGTTAGAAGGATATACCCCTGTCGAGCGGTATTTGCTCGGAAACGTCAATCTCCTGCCTGTCAATCTGTCACGGCTACGGAGTAATATAATATTAATTATTATTACCTTCTCAACGCCACATCCAAAATCTCTTCACTTTGCACACACATCCAGACATCTGGATCGCCTTGAGACACATGGTGGCGTACTTCTGCATAAGGCACCATGTTTAGGAATTTCTTTAAGCTAATGAAAACCCGTACGAGGGTGGGCCTTGTGAGGCAATTCCACCATGGTCGTCATTTTGTTCCTATGGGGCGGGGCGTAGGCTCCGAATCGAGTATCACATATCATGCAACAATATACTCTAGTCCCATGTCCCACAAGATCTTGCTTTGTACAATTTTCGTCTTCATCCTCATACCCATAATGTTCCACTATTCTACTATTACGTGCTGCATCTCCATGAAGATCTCATCAGCTTATCGAGAACATGTCGATTTCTACAAAGCGTGCCTGTGATGCCTGCCATCGTCGAAAGGTAAAAACAAGCCATCGTGTGAACCCGCCTCCTGTTGGTCGTCGGTCCTGACGACTGCCAACTTCATAGGTCCGCTGCAACAGCCGGCAGCCATGTGGGAATTGCAGCCAAGCTGGGCTATCGTGCACTTACGATGCCGTTCCGCAAAAGAAGGGACCCAAGGGCAGCAGAGCCAAAGTTATCTCTGCTTTGCGAGAGACGCAGAAACAGTCGGACTTGACTCAGATGATGCAAGAAGGGAAGAGCAGCTTTGGAAGCCCACCAGCATCGCCGCTATCCTACGCCAGGGCTCCTCATCTGCTATCTCAGGAATTAATCCAAGGCTGCACGGAATTCTTCTTCGCCCAGATGTACCCTACCATGCCCATCCTGTATAGAGAACAGTTGCGGCAGACCGTCCGTGATATTGGCCATTCAGTCGAGGCTTACTGCCTAATCACCGCTTTTTGTGCCTTCCTGCTCATTCAACCCGGCATCGTGCTGAAGGCGGTCCACATCGTGGAAGAGCAAGCTAGCTTGTTACCCAACTCGAGATTGGGCACTCTACTGATGGAAGATTCTACACGCCTCCGGAAGGGCTTCGACTATATCGAGAACCCTACAGTCAATACCGTCATCACCTCCTTCTTTCTACACGGTTGCTGTTCCGGACTTAATAGGCATAACACAGCTTGGTTTCACCTCCGCGAGGCAACAGCACTAGCTCAGATTCTCGGCATGCAGGATGAGAACACGTATTTCTTTGACAATGTGGTCGAGACGTCGCGCAAACGGCGACTCTTTTGGTTGTTATTCGTGACAGAAAGGCAAGTTGATACATGCAACATCCACAACTTTTGCCAATCAGGTTTTCAGTTATCCGCACAGCGTATCTATTTTTGCTTCTAAGTTCATCAGCTAATGAGAAACGTTTACAGAGCTTACGCACTGAAGAAACATCGATCCCTGACCCTTCATGCAACCATCAACCTTCCAGCGGTAGATCAAGACCCGTCAAACTCAACAGCCGGGTTCATCTACCTCGTCAACCTCTACCGCCCCTTCAACGACACCTTCATCGGTCTCTGGAACAAATCCCGGACCGACTGTTCTCCCTTCACCCTCGCCCGACTGCAAGGCCAGCTCACAGACGCACTACCTGCCTTCCTAAACACTACCGAAAGCCAAGCTGCCGATCTGCGCACCTCCCAGCAATGGCTCCGAACGATGGTCTGGCAGCTCTCGATCGCCAACGGCTTCCTCTCCTCGACATCGCCCGACACCTCCATGACATTCACATTCCCCATCGAAATAGCCCGAAACCTCGTCGCCGTCACCGGCCAATTCTCCAAGCAATCAATGGAGATTCACGGCATCGGCTTGGTCCGTATCCCCCTAAATCTCGAACGCACCTCGTCCCCTCACACTAACAGCCACCTCTCAGATCGAGAAAATCTTCGACGTCGCCTGCACCCTCGTCGACGTCATGTCCTGTGTGCCCATCGAGTCCCGCAGATTCGAGCCCGGACCGCAGGAATACCTCAACCAGCTTCTGCTCCTCATCTCCACCCTGCGCGGCGGCGAGGCCCGCTACCTCCCGCTCGTCCTGGCCAAGATCCGCGACACGCTGCCTGCGATCGGCTCGGCGCTGCCGCAGCAATTGGTCATGAAGACGGCCAGCGACGGCAACGGCAACGGGATGACGGAAAAGTTGAAGCGGGAATCGAAGTCTAGCTCGGAGAGTTCGAGTCCGTATTCGACGCCGGGGGTTATGCAGTACTATCGATTAGCGTGATCGATTCCTGGAGACCGTAACTGCCACGAGCCAGCCCGATGTCCCTATCCGAATAACCGCATGGCGTAAGTCCTCACCACCTAACATTCATCCACCTCCTCAACCCGCACTACCTAACGCATTCCAGCTTCCTCAATTTCAACTCTCTACAGGACCCCAACCCTCCAACCGTTACATTGGCGAACGGGTTCCGGTTCTGCTTTCCACAAACAAGTGCCAATCGACAGTCAACTCTCCACCATATCCTGGCCTGGCCTGGCAGGGCCATTCATTGCAGGCAGGGGGGTCTCGGTTGGAGATTTGGCAGAAATTCCTGTGAGATGAAGTGCTATGCCCGGATGGATGACCTACTATGTTGTAGGCTCCATGCCAATCAAGGGGAAAGCCAAAGATAGCCAGAGATACGAGACTTGGGCCTGGGACGGAAGATTCGATAGGCAGATAGATAGATTCGGCAGATGAGTGTGGGAGTGTAAGGTTGTATACGCTCGCTGGTTCGAGATCTACCTTTTTGTTCTTGGGATGGGTGTGAGTTTTTGATTTACGAGTGTGTGTACTAGAGGAGATACATAGGTACAAATAAGGCTACGAATGTATGTTGGATAGATTAGCCTGTTTTTGTAAAGTGGAATTATATCACCATTTGAGACGTTGCTTCAGGGGAAGCTAAACACCTTTCTCCATACTCGATTCTTTTACAATATGAAGTTTATAGTACATGGTCTACGAAAGACATCGATCGCTATAGCAAACAAAGCAATGAAGCCAACGCGTGATCCAAGAAATGCATACATTTCCCCATCCCCAAATCCACCCCCCATCTATTCGTCTTCCTCATCCGCCCCTCCGCCTCCATTCGCACCACCGTGCAACACCCCCATCCCCCCCTCCCCCCTCTTCCCCTTGCCAAACACCTCCCTGCCCCACCCGAGCAACTGATAACACCACCCCCCACCCACCAACACGCCACTAACAACATTAACGACCCTAACCACCAAATGCAGAAACCCCCCCCTCTCCTCCCTTATCGTCAGCAAAATCGGTTCGATGTCGAATTTGAAAAAGATGCCCGGCACGCTGCGCTCGTTGACGGCGTGGCTCTGCGAGGTGACGGCGTATTGGTTCGTGACGATTGTGGAGGCGGTGGTGGAGGAGGGGTTGGGGGTGGGGGAGCGGGTGTAGATTGTGGGGACGACGGAGAGGTAGTATTGGTATTTGTAGAAGTGGGAGGGGGTGGTGGCGTGGGTTCTGTCGAGGGGGTTGAGGAGGGAGGGGTAGAGGGGTCCGAAGGAGAGTTCGTTGATGGTGTGGGAGAAGTTGAAGGCTGTTTTGTTGGGAGAAGTTGAGCGGTTAGCGGATGGTTTTTTTGGGCTTGACTCAATGGAGAGATGGATTGGAGGGATCTATGGATGGGTATATGCAATGTGAGGAGAGGGAGACGTACCACTGTGGTCCAGATGCTGCCCGAATTCCATATACCCGTGCCCTCGCGCCGTGATGTGGAAATCCCCCTGCACCTTATTCCCCTCCAGACTGCCAAACACCCGACAGCTATCCGCCACCTCCCCCCTCTTCACCCTCGGCGTCTTCTTGAAGTTCCGCTTCTGACTCCTCACCTCCCCAAGCACGTGCCCGACGTGCGTGTCCTCCTCCTGCTCCTTCACCATCTCCCCGCTCTCCAACGTATGGCTTCCCGTCCAGCGCGACCAAGTGGTCGCATCGCGCCGCAGCATGTCGCCGGCGAGGATCCGATCGCCAGACGCATCTTGGACGTTGATGTGGAGGTCGGAGCAGAGCATGGGGATGACGATGTCGAGGTTTATCTGGAGTTCGTGGGAGACGCCTTTCTCGACGGAGAAGAGGTGGGATTCGTGGCCGGAGTACCATCGTCGGAGCTCGGTGAAGGAGAGGAGGGTACTGATGACGATGAGGAAGAGGGTCGTGTAGCCGCCGGTGGATGTGCGACGGGTGTAGGTGGGTTTGGTTTTCGCTGTGGGGGTCAATGTGTCAGCTGGAGCTCTTGGGATGGTGACGGCGGTACAGGAGCTGGGCATGCATCGTATAAAAGGGAGGGTCTCCGTCACAGAAAGCGTCTTTTCTGTAGGGAATATGGGCAGAAGGAGTCTTACGGAAGGCATCGAAGCTCCTTATGCCTTCGGAGAAGCCCTTTTTCTCCCCAAAGGCGCTCTCGTCAAGTCCATGGTCTGTGAACCCGTTCATGAGGAATTCCGTTGATCATCGGTCCATTAGCATACAGGCGATCCTCTGACTAAAACCATGTGTCTGAACGGTCTCTGGCGAGTCTATTGTCGAAGATGCCAGCTAGGTGTTGCTAAATTCAGCCTCTAGAAAATCCAGCCCTATGAAACTCAGCCGCCTCCGCGACGGGGCAAAGCACTACCTTATTTCTAGAATATGTTGTAAGGCTTTGCTCAAAGATCAGAGGTTAATGTTGGACGGGCCTTTGGTATTCGGGACTTATGTGATTGAGAAGGGGCAAAGTGCTGGCTGATTTTAATAATCCAGCAAAGGTTTCATCACCCCAATTCTAACTCGCATGATGATGATCAATCGTTCTATTCTACATGCGCTCACAGTAGATGCTGTTGGACCGAAACCAGTGGCTGTAGCAAGAGCCCCACCAGTGGACTTATCAAGCTATCCTTACTGAACCAGCAGTGCCTTCATATTGAAGATGGCCATTTCATAACCCACATCCAGTGCAGTCAATGCACATCAAGCGACTAATCCAATCTGCCGAGATCTCACAAGAACGTAACTCCTTCGCACCGTGCATCGCAGGTATGTAAGAAAGTCGTGACACATATAAGGTACCTGAGGTACGGAGTCCATTCAATGATGTTGACGTCATGAAGATGATGGAGGGACGGAAATCGTCGAGGAGAAGGATGTTGACCTGCGAACGACCTCATATACTCCGTCGAGTCATCACTGGCGGCCTCCTCGTCTGACTATTCCGAATACTATATCCAGAATGTCAGGTACTTTACGATCCTTGGTTCGAGAGACTTGAGCCGTCGGCCAAGACGTAGGTAGCTTGACCATCCATCAGCTCAACCTGAAGAATTGGTTGTAAGCTTCAGCATGCTCACGGATTTCCACCCTCACTTACAGTGCATCCGTCAGTATTGCAATTCTCGTAGTCCTTGCCAGAACAGTATTTGCCGTTCACCAACCCGCAATTACCGCTGGTATTACCGGTGATCTTGACAGTGAAATTGAGCGGCGTATAGGAGATCGGATTGTTCTGAGCCGTGGAGGAGATGGAAAGCCAGGTCTTTCCGTTCATGTCTTGACCCACTCCAAGGTAAGATGGAGCCCAGTTGCCCATGTCGGAACCGTCGGTGCTCCAGGTGCAGGCCTTGGGTAGTGCGACACCTTGATTGTTGATGTAATACTGGGCGCTGGTCGGGTCTCCGTCATGCTGGAAGTAAGTGGCGGCGTCCGGACAGGTCAAGGGGTTTTTGCTATTGGGCTCTGTGTTCAAAGGCACGACCTCATCTTCAGTACCTGAAAGAGTATGTCAGCATAGAAGGCTACTGTACCATGATAATCTACGGACCAGGATAGTCAGTGCGACAAATCGCGGCATTGTTCGACAACTTGTTATGAACAGTCACAGCTCCCGTTCCTTGGATGCAAAGGTTCTTAGACAGATCCGGATTGGTCAAAGAGAGTTTTCCGTTAGAGTTGCAAGAGAGTCCGCCAACTGACTGACCAGTGGAGCCTTGCTGGGATGGCCATTGGGACTTCTGGTATCCTGCTGGGCATGCGTACGAGCACATTGCACCGGGCTTGCAGCCGTCGCCGCCGGGCACTGCCGTATCGATGTGGGTGACCAAGTTGCCCTCTATGGTCACATACTGAATACCAGACCAGCCACCGAGACCGGCCCACTCGACATCGATTGGTCCATACTCGGAGGGGAAAGTGGTGCAGTCAATCTCACTATCCGGGAATTCGCGGGTAAGACCTTGAACCTCGGAGGTGCTACTCAACGTGGGAGTAGAAGTCTGAATTGGAGAAGGCGTGGCCTCGGACAGAGTGTATGTCGGAGCCAACGAAGCTTGTGGAGTCAAGGTTGCGCTCACTTCGACGGCTTCTTCCGCGAAGCCTTTCAGGGTTGCAGACGATTCTACGGTGGTTTGCGCACCAGTGGGCTCAACAGCTGCATTGACCGAAGTGGTTGGCACAACTGTGGTTGACGTGACAGGGCTGGGCTGCACGACAGGCTCACCGCTCGAAGAGCATCCTGCAGGAACGTTGGTATCATCGGCCCATTTCAAGCTGCCGTTTTCGATACCCTCGCAAACCTCAGATTGATCGATCAATTGGCCGTTCAGCTCATATGCGATGACAATTGGACCTGGGACATCGACGACTTTCACTACACGTCTGTCAACGTGCTGATGGCCGTGCTGGTGAGGGGTTGGGTTCGCGTTGACCAGTGGGGTGAATGAACCAGCAGCTGCTAGAGATACGACGACATTGGAAATCGAACGCAGGCGCATAGCTGATAGTTGACGCGACTGCTGGCTGAAGATTCGAGACTGAGAGCGGCTACGGGTTCTGTCGAAAAGGTCGATTGGAATACTACGTGATAATCACGCAGGGATCTTGACCGCAATCTCTACAATTCCACTTAATGATGCTACAGAAGCTGTTGATCTGCTACTGGAACGCAGGAAGTCAGCGTCACGTCGACCAGAAATTGCAACGCGCCTTGTACAGTCGCAGACAACGAATGATCACCAATACACACTGTTTTGAGCGAATGTAAGAATCAAAGAACGGGCCTGCTTCCTGGATTGAACATACATGATGTGCGCTACCACAGTTTGCTGATCGCAGATTGAGATTTGGGTCAATTGAGTGTTGATTTAGGAGAAGTTTGGGTTACGGCTTGCAGTAAGATATCAGGGTCAGAAGTATTTTCAGCTTTCTCCCTGAAAGATCGAATCAGATGGTGAACAAATGTGGTCCCGCTTGAAATGAGTGTTGTGATGTTGAGGAGTGAAGTGAGAAGGACAAAGGGTGCGTTGATACAGGAAACATGCCAAGCCAAGAGCACCACGTGCTTCGATCGTTCAGCAACCATGCCAAAGCCAAAGCTTCACTGTGACGCTTCAGATCTGACGTAGTATTTCTCGGCCATGGCAAAGTTTGAAGGAAACGCGAGATCTCGAAAGGCAGGCTGATCGGTACCTACCGAGGAGTATTTGATGGAGCAATTCTGGTGTTAGGCAGGCCTTTTATTGGATATCTCTGACACCTTATCAATGTGATGCTGAGGATAAGAACCAGATGTCGCTGCTTCTGTGATCCCTAGGTCTTCAGTGGAAGGAGTGTTTTGTAGAGAAAAGGATGTGCTGTGTGTTGAAGGTCAATGTAATGCATATACATTGCCAGTTTGTCGAGTGGTCGTTGTGCGGCGTTGTGACATTCAGGAAGGAGCGAACAGAAAGAGTGCAACTCACCCGGATCAGTTTACTACGTACAGCGCTGTCCAGGCTCCTCAGCCACATGAGCGATAATCCCACATGAAGCACGTGGAACATGCCCTATTCTAGGCAAGCTGTCCATGTCAATCTAATGACCGTTGGCCGTGGCTTGACATGTGGAAATGGAAATGTTCGGACCAAGCTTACCGCATATGGATTGTATGATGTTACCAGCGATATGTGACAAGGCTGATTTGCTTTCAAGAAGTCACTAGTGACAATCTTATATAACTTGGAGGCTGGTTATAGGAGACAACAGAAGGACACAAGATGAATTCGGACAAAGGTCAGGCTGTGGTGTCTTGCGACTGAAGCGGGTTTCGCTGGTACATATCACTCTCATCTTACACGCCTCGATCCATCTACGTAGATCGAGTCTGATTCAAGATGGTTGGTGTTGTTTGAAAGCATAGAGTGTACGATCTTTTGCTTTGGGTGTCATCACCCCAACAGCGACTTCTCTCAGGCCATGCAAGAAACAGTGTACTTTACTCACATAGTTTCTTGAAGTATTTCTGGCCAGGCGATACTAATTGTGGGAGTTCTAGTGGCTGAAGGAAGGTAATGGCTCGTCGACGTACTTCGGCCTTCTGCAAGCGAAGTATTATTGGAGTGCGGACGTGTGAGCTTCATTGAGATATCTGCGCAGAAATGAAGCTTCGAAGCTGCACAGCCAGCGTTCTTGGTGCGTCAATCCATTCTTCTTCTCATTTGCTGCAATGCGTTCATGGATGGTCAATTAGAACGGAGACTTTAGACAGGCAGTGCCCAAGAAGTCGAAATCCACTCACGAAAGCCTTTTTGACGGCATCCGCGGGGAGAGTCCAGGCTCTGGTCTTCAATGTCCCCATCCACTTCAGTGGTGGTCAGCCAGTTCCGCAATACATTCAAGGCCTCCAGTCAAGGGTCGGCGTGACATATACCGTTGAGACCGGTGTCTGCTCACTCCTAGGTTTTGGGCGGAACGTTGCTCCCGCGCCTGATCTTCTGAAGGCTATTCTAGACAAGCACAACCCAACAATTGCCAGTCATGAAGTATTCGCTGTATTCCATATCGATAAAGGTCAATCATCGGCCACTATAACTTCTATAAGAGTACTAGATCCTGGATTTGCAAGTTGAAGGGCTGGACCATAACAAGCAAAGGCTAGGCCCTGTTCGTACTTCATCATAGTGGACCATATGATATCCCGGGAACCCTAGAGGCGGCTTCATCTTGCTCGTCCTTACAGAGGGCGCCCACGAGGCCGTGGCTGGATCAATCGACCAATCTGGGGTCCCTCACAATATTTCCGATTGCATTGCTTCAGACATTTGAAAGATGCCTCAGGATGTTCCATGGCGGAGAAAGGTTATCAAGAATTGGATAGATCAGCTTCTCCAACGCGATCTTTTCGAAGCCAAGGGAGACGATTCGTGATTATTGATCTCTTCCTCGCGCGTCCAAATATCCCGCTCAAGGTAAAATGCCTCTGCCATCGAGTCGTATTCCCTCACGAAGGCCGCTCTAGACACTTGAGATTAGTCCGATAGGGTCACTTTGTGAATGTAAGAAATTACACGAAGAGATTTCAACTATAAAGCATCAAGTATACTTCAATTGAGTGGATTCGTTGAGATCGTGCAGGTTCCTTGGGACGCAGCTGTTTAGCCCTTGTGGAAACGCTCCAGTCAAAAACGGTTGCCCCACCATAGAATACATTTTCGATATAGCTCCCACCACAATTTTCCCGCCTCTCATCACCGCTTTCTCAATCCTCTGCTTTTCCAAATTGTTTCTTCAACTCAGCGGTAACATCTCAAGTAAGGCAAACATGGCTTACGGCAAAGATGACGAGCTTGCGATCAATACAATCCGTCTTTTGGCAGTAAGTTCACCCCACTTCAAGCTCTTAGAAAGCTGTCTTGCCAGGCTGCGGCTTTTGCTTTTTCCATCCTGCCAACTCTTCAAGGTGTTCCTTATGCGACATTTGCTGATGACTTGCTCCATTGATAGGTCGATGCCACCTTCAAGGCCAATTCCGGTCATCCCGGAGCCCCAATGGGCATGGCACCAGTCGCCCACGTTCTCTTCAATAAATTCATGAGCTTCAATCCCAAGAATCCCAATTGGCTCAATAGGGATCGTTTTGTTCTATCGTGAGTGGAACGTTGTCTACTATGCCTCCTTGGTTTCGCCCAAGGGTACCCGCAAAGACATGAATGAGGTTATCGAACATATGTACAGCTGGGATCGTCCAGCTTCGGATCTGGACTCAGTCGCTGATACGTCAGAATGCTAGGAATGGTCACGCTTGCATGCTGCAGTACGCTCTGCTGCACTTGTTTGGCTATGGCGTCACATTAGACGACCTCAAGGCTTTCCGAGTATGTTTCATAATCATATATATGCTAGGATATGAGTAACAGCTGATTATTCCGCGCCAAGACCGTCGATAGCATCACACCCGGTCATCCTGAGGCTCAAGATACTCCGGGTATCGAGGTCACTAGTGGTCCTCTTGGTCAGGGTTTCGCAAATGCTGTTGGCATGGCAATCGCACAAGCCCATACGGCTGCAACATTCAATAAGCCAGGCTTTGAGCTGGTCAACAATCACACGTTCGCATTCTTTGGTGATGGCTGTGCTATGGAAGGCATCGCCAGCGAAGCTGCTAGTACTGCCGGTCACTTACAATTAGGAAACCTGATCATGGTCTATGATGATAATCACATTTCAATCGGTAAGCCCTGGGGTGATAGAGGACTTGCAGGCTTATGAGCTGACGCAGCATTCAGACGGCGACACGAAGTGTGCTTTCACGGAGGACGTTATGAAGCGCTTCGAAGCGTACGGGTGGCACACCCAGTGGGTAAAGGATGGTAATGACGACCTAGAAAGCATAGAAAAAGCTATTGCCGCGGCAAAAGAAGTTAAGGACAAGCCTTCGGTCATCAAGTTGACAACTATCATTGGATTCGGTTCTCTCCTTCAAGGTACAGGAGGCGTACATGGCAACGCCCTCAAGGAAGATGATTGCAAGCAGGTCAAGAAGAAATTTGGCTTCAACCCCGATGAGTCATTCGTCGTACCTCAAAAGGTCTACGATATGTACCATGCGCACGCTGCGGAAGGTGCTGCTAAGGAGCAAGAGTGGAACAAGATGTTTGAGAAGTACGGCAAGGAGCATCCCAAAGAGCGTGAAGATCTACTGCGAAGATTGAGCGGCAAGCTACCTGAGGGATGGGAGAAGAAGCTGCCAGTATACAAGCCGGGAGATAAAGAGCAAGCATCACGAAAGCTGTCGGAAGCGGTCCTCGAGGCTATTCATGAGGCCGTGCCTGATCTAATCGGTGGCTCTGCCGATCTGACAGGATCTAACAACACTCGATGGAAGAACGCCACGGATTTCCAGCCACCTGCTTTGGGTATAGGTGACTGGGCAGGACGATATATCCGATATGGTGTGCGTGAGCATGCTATGGCCGGTATCATGAACGGTATCGCTGCTTACGGTACACTGATTCCTTTTGGAGGGACCTTCCTGAACTTCGTCTCCTACGCTGCTGGATCTGTTCGTTTGTCGTCACTCTCGCATTGCCGAGTGATTTATGTTGCGACCCACGACTCCATCGGTCTAGGTGAGGACGGTCCCACGCATCAGCCAATTGAGACTCTGGCACACTTCCGTGCCCTGCCCAACATGATGGTTTGGCGTCCAGCCGATGGAAACGAGACCAGCGCAGCATACTATGTTGCGTTGACCTCGAAATCCACACCTAGCATTCTTGCTTTGACTCGCCAGAACCTGCCTCAGCTTGAAAACTCGACCCTCCAGAACGGCATTAAGGGAGGTTACGTCTCTGTTGAGAACGAGAAGGCAGATATTACCTTGGTCAGCACCGGCTCGGAAGTGTGCATCTGTATTGAAGCCGTCAAGTATCTCAAAGATAACCATAACCTCACCGCTCGTGTGGTCTCCATTCCGTGCTTCGAAGTCTTTGACACCCAGTCTAAGGAATACCGCCTCAAGTGCTTACCGGATGGGATTCCCTCCCTAAGTGTCGAAGTTATGTCGACGATGGGCTGGGAGCGTTACTCGAATGAGCAGTTTGGTCTGAACCGATTCGGTGCTAGCGGTGCCTACAAAGATGTCTACAAGGTAAGACCCTCAACTTCGCCTCTTCTCCGTAAGTGCCAATGCTAACGCAACATCGTAGAAATTCGAATTCACTCCGGAGGGTATCAGCAAGCGTGCCGTCGCGACCGTTGAATTCTACAAGGGTAGCAAGGTTCGCTCGCCCGTCAACCGCGCATTCCAGCAGCTCATCTAGAGATGGGTATCTTTCTTTCGGCGATTATCCACATCTGCTCTTGCTGTATGTTGCGACTTGCACGTTGTTGACGTTCATGAAAATAGCACATAGATTAGATAGGTATTATGCGACATGAACTATACATTGACCCACGACATTGTGCGATACTTGCAGCGTGCTGGCCTCTATTTACGTCTCTTTAACTTGAATAACCGTAGATGCCGATCCAAGACATGTGATTTTCGGACAAAGATAGTGCGACACGTTCGAGCAGCTATATGTCTTTCAAGATTCTCAGCAACCCTGAGCGTTCTCCCAAAAGTCCTCCGACGCTGGGAAGCGACCAGATCGAGGCCCGGTATCGGCTTCCTTCACTCACATACAGCTCCCTTCCCACTTCTCCCTGCGCTGTGCGTCTCCGATCTATATTGCATAAAATTCTCGTGGCTTCGGACGCGACGCAGAGGGTGCAGAAATTGCCTGACCCTGGCAGGGATTGATAGTCTTCCGAGAAGCCTAGACCAGATGACACCTCGGCCAGGACGATAATCTGATCGCTGGCGTGTCGTCTATGTTCGACTTTGGAGCAGGATTCATAGGATCCAGTCACCCAAACCTCCTATCTCTTCTCAAACACACTCGGATCGACGACGCAGACAACGATCAGACTCGTAACGATCAAAGCCAGAGCCACAAAGGTTATAAGAAAGACGCTGCCCCTACTGGCTGGGAATTTCCCCCGGATGATCCAATACTAGATTTAGACACACCTCATCAGCCTCTCCGTGCTACCCCAGATTTCGGTGCACATACCTGACTCTCGAAATACCTCCTCCCCCCAATCAGGAGCACCATGACCGCAATGCCTAAGAATGTAGCACCCAAAGGCTTCCCAACCTGCCGCAGATGGTACGTCTTGTCCTGCCCCGGACTGGGCTTGTAGCCCTCACGCTCGGTGATGGTCGTGTTCAGCCGGAAGAGCTGGGTGACTGCTATGCCGATGGAGGCGAAGGCGAGCGAGGTGCGGAGCCAGGCTAAGAAAGTGCGTTCTGAGGTCGGTTGATCGTTAATCCTAGGTTTTCACGGGGAAAGAAGCGTTTTTTTGGAAGGGGGTCCCCGACTTGTAGAAATAGGAACGAACCGAGAGCGAGGTGGTCTCTAGCGACGCTTCCTTTGTTATCTAGTTCTACGCTTCCGTACTTTTCGGCTAGATCTTTCCACCATCCTCCCTTTTCCTTATTCTTGGCCCCTGCTGCATCCTCCTCACCTCCGGAAGCCGCTCCGTCGAATGCCGCCTTCTTCCTCCGAGCGCCGGGTACGGTACGCTGTCGCGAGCTTCCTACGCCATTGTCTATACTGGGGGTTCTGACACCTTCATAGCTTCTATTCCTCGCATTTCCCTTTTCTTTCCCCACTATAGGCGTTGTTTCGTCCGCTGAGCTCTCGACTTGCTGCGTGTGCTCGGGGCGGCTGGTTGGGGAGAGAGAGGGGGACGTGGGGCTTGCAGGTGTGGAGAATTGAACACTGCGATTTCGGGGGAGGTCGGTGGAGGGTTCGTGAGGTGTGCGTCCTGCTGAGGGCGGGTTTAGGGATGTAGAAGGGGACGGGGACGTAGGAGACACTGCGGTCGTCATGTTGGGAGACAGTGTCTGATGGTACGGAGGAAGAGTGGAATATGTGATCGGCGTCCATGGTGGACTGGCAACGGACTGTTCTTCGTAGGACTGAAAATGGTGTGATCGGAAGCGGGGCAGAGAGTTCAACCACCACCACCACCGAAAATATTCTAGAACTATGGGCTAGGTACCATCACAGTGCAATGTAGAGTTCAGGGCGACAACAACATGGATCTAGGAAAATCTTGTGAGATTCGTAAGGACAGAGCATAGTAGTTCTAACTGCTAAAACGCTGCGTCACTTCTCTACATTATGGTATCAAGCTCAATTGCCCTAAACTTTTCCCACAGTATTCTACGTACTATACCACAGAAATGACGTTCACTCATACGGCCTTTACGAACAAAGGACTTCGAACTACTCTTTGTACATGGACATTGGTACTGGTGCTCACACATGCAGACCCAGCAGCAGTGATGGTGCAATGTCTCTACAAGCATATGGAGTCGACGCTTGGAAGACGTTATTTGATATGACTGTTCGATATGAGCCTTAGCTATATGGAATAGGTGCTGGAAAGAGAGTCGTCTGTATAGATTTGCTTGATCAAGCTGGTCGGCCTTTATTGGAGAATGCCTTTGACGTCGGTCCTTGGTGGGCGAGCAGATCAGTACCCGGCATTCGAGCGCTGGGCGACCTGTTGATCATAATAGGCAATCAGTTGAGATCCAAGCACGCCGAGGTAGAATCAAACATGGTCCCTCGATCTGATTTTGGTCCCTCAGACATAGAATACACTCTGTGGCGCTAAGGAAAGGCATCGATTGCTTTGGATCATGGTTTTGGGATATATGAGGATTATAAACAAGATGCTCTCAAGACATTTCATAACTGTGATTGCAATTAGGACCATATAATGATGTCGAAACCACAAATGGTCAACATCGGATGTCGTGTAAGTCAGATCCGGGTCCCAGCTCGGAAGGGGTGAGTTTTTTTCCGGCTGGGGTCAGTGGAAGCAAAGCATAGGCGGTCGGCTGGGGTCAGACGCTATACTTAGCATATGCGGCTAACCTCATCAAGGGTCAAGTTTTATTAGTAGGGTACATATGGATAGCATATGCTAAGCATAAGTAGCCTATAGAAAGGAGCTCTAGGGACTAAGAGGCCTTAGAGGCCTAAGATTCTAAGCCTTAAGTAGTTTTCCCTACCCTAAAGCGCTATACTTATGCTTAGCATATGCATGCTATTAAGAAGAGTTCTAGGGACTTGAAAGACCTTAGAAGCCTAAGATTCTGCCCCTAGATTACTGCGACCGGATACTTATGCTTAGCATATGCACTACCTTACGTGCTAGATACCTCTGTAACCTCATCTGGGGCTAAACGCCTGTACTCGGCCTATGTACGGACTTCATATTGTTGGATATCAGTATCAGCCCTATATGCTTGGACCCCACCGGAAAAAAAACTCACCCCTTCCGAGCTGAGAGCTCAGTCAGATCCAGTGACTTTTTGCCAGGCTAACAGCGGCTGTGTTGCAATATCTGGCAGATTAGCACGCACGGACGCAATCCAACATCCGATTGACAATAGTCTCCAAGCTCTATTACTACGTAGAATTCTCTGTATGCTTGGAGCAATTCCTGAGACCACCACGATCGTCGCTAGAACTTTACTGGAAAGAGGACTATGGCAACTATTGTTTGCATCTGCACGCGCTTATTCTTTACAGTGTCCATGAAGATTGAAAGACCTGATGCGGTCGCCCAGCAGATGCAAGATTACCTACTTCGATAAGGGGCTGTTTGAGCTAAGCGCCGATCTTAGATAAGTAAGTAGCCGTCTACAAACAGTCAAGCGCCCGCCTGGTGTCATCCTGCCCCTGATCTTCATTCTTCAGGCCTCGAACCTTCAATCCGGCACAACCCCCTGGCTATTCTATCTTGTGCCTATCTTGAAGTCATACAACAATACATCGATCCCTCGGACGCTCATGGAAGGGTTGGAGTCGGCATATGTCCCTGGATGGACTTACCTACACCATACTGCTTCTACAACTCCGAACGGCCCTTGAGCCCCAATATTCATCTAACCCTCAACAGAGCAGCGTTTGCATGGCTTAGTTCTACTTCTACGAGATCCTTCGTAGGATGTTTCAACTAGAAGATTGCAACGGCACAGCGCCATTACAGGGACATCGCTAACAATCCAACATCAGTCTACTCTTCAAATTTCCTACCCCTCACTCCTTCGAACAGATGCTGTGGCGAACGAAATCCAATTGGACTCGATTCAGAGTTGTTGTGCGCGGCAAATGTTGCATCTACTCCTGCTTAGCGTCAATGTTCGATTTCGTCAAGACGCCGTCCATCTCCTCTGCTTCTCAGCTCTGATTGCTCCCATCTTGCCCTAGCATTCATTCACACTCCTTTCTTGCGTAGTTGAGCGAGACTCACACGCACTCACGTTCATTACAGTCCCCCTTTCCATTGAGCAGCACATTCATCGACCCATTCTTGCGTTTGTTATTCTCCCATCAAGCCGATACCCGGATTCCATTAAATATATATCCTCAGACATTTGCCGGCCCATCTGATCATGATGTATTTCAAGCAATGGATTTCGTCGGCCTTGGCTGTGCTGGCTTGGATGATCCCCTCTGTTGCAGGCCAATACAACCCCATCTGTGCCTATTTTGTGCAGTACACTGGCGGTTATCTCACCACTGAGCGTGTTGATCCTTTGCTAAGCCCTGGGGTCGCCTCTAACCATGTACACTCCATTACTGGAGGCAATGGGTTCAAGGCCGATATGACCTTTGCAGACACGCAGGCGTCCACTTGTACTACCGCTGAGATCTCCCAGGATAAAAGCAACTGTAAGCAATAGTCGGAAATGCTTTCCTCTCATACACACCCCATCTTGAGTTGCAAGACACATGTCAGAAGTTTAATCCTTCAGACTTGTCACGTTACTCAAAGATTGACTTGAGAAGGGAAGTGCTGACTTCTAATGACTCGTAGATTGGATGCCAGTGCTCTATTTTCACAATGCTGGCAAGTTTTACAAGGTCCCCGAAGCAAACAACCGAAAGATCTATTACAAATTCGGCAACAATGATTGCTCACCGGACTTGTCCCGTAGCGAGTTCCCTCCAGGTTTCCGCATGATGGCGGGCAGTGCAACGCAGCGGGAGATGAACGATGTATGACTTCCTCCCGAACTCCCTTTCCCAGACACATATCATTTGCTAGAGGTTTAAGCCAAGTCTCATAGATATACCTGGTGCCTTGAGAATGGGATGCTGATTCTGCGATTCGTGACAGACCATGATGGGAAGTGCTGGCACCCAGATGAGATGGGAATGCCACGATGGCGCATCCGATCCGTATGCTACAGGGTTCCCCACAGGCTTTCAGAGCTGTAATGCTGGAGGTCTGGCAGCCTCCATGCGATTTCCTTCATGCTGGAACGGCAAGGATTTTGACATCAAAGCCCCGTTGGCACACATGGCATATCCTACCAACGCGGAAGGCATGAATGGATGCCCCGCTCCTTTCAACCAAGCACGCTTCCCCGAGATATTCGTCGAGTACTTCTTCAATATCAGATCCTTCGACCACATCCCTAAGAATTATGCTGATCCCAACGACCCACCATGGGTATTGGCTGACGTTAAGTGATCTTTTGGACTCCGTTGCTTCCTAGCGCATACTTTACATCGAGCTGCAATTCGTGTATTGGCCCAGGAAGATGCTTACTCCTGGATCTCGTAGGTGATCCAACTGGCTATTCCTTCCACATGGACTTCGTATGTATCCCCACAATCTTCGTCCTGTACAGGAGACCGGTCGGTAATTAACGGGATCTGCAGTTTAACGGATGGACCCCCGGTGTTTTGCAGAAGGCCATGAGATCCCCTTGTAATATTGCCGATGGAGGGAGCAATGCTGCTAAAAAGTTAGGTCTCGCCTCGGATGCCTGCTTTGGTGTGAAAACTGCCAATAGCGAGGGTTTTCAATCGAAAGATGCCACGGATCAATGCGCTCTCGCCTCAATCGTCTCGCCCGCTGAAGACATTGGACTGACCGGGACAGCTCTGGATGCACTACCAGGCTGCAACCCTATCCAAAGCGGCCCTCAATCTGCCAGTATCCACGCTCCATCAACCTGCGGTGCATCCTCCCAAGTAGCTGGTGGCTCAGCTCCAGCGCCTGTTGTTGATTCTGCCTCCTACAATAATCCAACCTCTGCTGCCGTCATGGCTAGCTCAGTTTCTATGGCAGCTGGAGCCTCAAACCCTACTTCGGTCACATCAAATCCACCAATGAGCCCAAGCGAAGCGCCCACCACGTCATCATCGTCGATCAATGATGCGCCAGCCAGTGGAGGGTCAGGCGGTTCCCCAAGCTCCATCACGGTCAAGGGTACTTCTGGCTCCGAAACGTGGACCTACCAAGGTTGCTATACTGACCTGACCCCTGATCGGAATGCGCGCTCGCTTGCCACGTGGGGCAGTGGTCAATCCTCAACCGACTGTGCGAGTCATTGTTTTGGGGCAGGCTATTCTATTGCAGGCACCGAGTCCGGCACGCAGTGTTTCTGTGGCAACATGATGACCAGCACAACGAAGATGGCTGACAACGAGTGTGACAAAGCCTGCGCTGGAAACCCGTCAGAAATGTGTGGCGGTTCATCTAGACTGAGTGTCTATGCGAAGGCCGGAAAGACATTGACCAAGAGGTCTTCGCACTTACATAGACATGCAGAGCGGTATGCTGGGTCATTCTAGACGAGGTGAAACTTAGCAGTGCATCGTGGAAAAAGAGCAAATTCATTTTCCTGCATGTCAGGCCTTGCCAATTCATTTGGTACGTGTAGAGTAAATCTTCAGGCTGGACCTCAGCTGCAGTAAATGCCTGGAGCTATGCAATGAAACTATATTCATAACATATTAATGTTGCATACACAGTGCACTTGTTTAGGTCAGCCTGCTTGACTCTTTAAACGTCGACCTTCTCGAGCAGGCCTACTCTCATCACGCCTCTTCTTCAACTTGCCATACGTTCCTTGACTGCTTCAGCTTCAGCTTCAAATACTCTGTTTTACAGCGTAATGGACTGAACTTGCGAATACTTCCCACATGTTGCTAGCTTAGTTCTACCTTACATAGCAGTGTTTGGGGATCATCGTGACAATTGGTCTTCAGTGTAGAAGAAGACATAATATCCAATTGAACACCCGTCGAGAAGTACCTGGATTCTATCAGATGAATGCCAGTATTTGACGACGAAGTTGCGATATCAAATTGCGTCCCATTTGAGACTAGCGTGATCTAGGATCAGATATCTTCCGATCGCCTAAGGTAGGCGATCACAATAATATATCAAGCTACATCGTGATTCTCCGACTGCCATAGAATTCAGCATTATCTAGCCACAGGAATGTCTGGCAAGGCTTTGCGTTTGACGCCTCCAAGAATCGTTTGTCCTTACTTTTCGCGGCTCCGTTGTTCAAATCATCATGCGTCTTGGCCAGCTTTACATAGGTATACATTCAATGGTATCAGACCCTTCGGCACATCCAATCGGGGCATGCTACATCCTTTTCGAAGCCTGCAACCAAGATTCACGGTATCTCGTGGTTTGCAGCTTGCACTTCTCCTCGCTGCAGTCGGAACTGTGTACAATATCTCTACCGAACCCCCATTGAGACTCGATAGTAGTGACCACGAATTGCGTAGAGGGGAAAAGGTCGTCTATAGGTATTTTTCGCCTATCACACCATGTACAATCCAGCAAGCCAACGAGATGTTGCGATGGGAGGAAGACTCCCATGTTGTTGGAATGGGGAGTGGTATTCAACGATTTGATTCGATAAGAATTGCAAGCAACATGCCCTGTGAGGACAACAACGTTGCAGCGGCGTCCCATCCCGAAGACGACGAGATCACATGGCAAGTCAATCCTTCCACAAGCGCTGGTGATATATTATTCACGCCAATCTCTTGTATAGGCTGATGTGGGGAATCTATGATGGACATGCGTAAGTCGTCCTGTATACAGATAAGCGACGACCATTGATGTCTTTAGCGGATGGGAAACATCTATGGCTCTACACGAGCATCTAGTCCCGTATGTTTTGCGTGAGCTGGCTGCTCTTTCACCATCAGGGGACCTTAGTGATGTTACCTCCCAGAACATTGACCGAGCCATGAAGGATGCTTTCCTCAGACTCGACAACGATATCATGGGTCAAGGTGCCGAAGCCTTAGGGCCAAGCTTTCTGAACGATGCAATGTCACAGCTTGGTCCAGCTTACGCCGGGTCTTGTGCTCTTGTGTCCTACTATCACAGCGATTCGGAGCTGTTAAAAGTAGCCTGCACCGGAGACTCTCGCGCTGTCCTTGGACGACGTAATGCTTCTGGTGGATTGGATACTATTCCTCTCTCTACTGATCAAACGGGCAAGAACCCAGACGAAATCGCCAGACTACAGACAGAACACCCCAACGAACCTGAGATGCTGAAGGACGGCCGCGTCCTGCAACTGGCAGTATCCCGGGCTTTCGGGGATAGCAGATTCAAATGGGGTAGGAAATTACAAGAGCAAGCGCGAGATAGGTTCTTTGGCCCAAGGATTATTGAACCTCTGATCTCCCCACCATATATAACGGCCGAGCCTGTAATTACGACTACGAAGATCGAACCCGAGAAAGGCGACTTTGTCATCATGGCATCAGATGGGCTCTGGGACAATTTGACTAATGAACAGGCTGTTGGTCTGGTAGGCAGATGGCTTGAGGAACACGATCCTTCCAAACCGGCTGCACCTCCAGACCTAGCTATCGCCCCGGCTTCTACAGCGCAACCACTCGTATCAGTTCGTCGAAATCCTGATCCCAGTAAGGCATATACTATGGAATCACCGGCAAATGAGAAGCATTTTGTGGTTAGAGACGAAAGTACGACATTTCTTGTACATTTCAATCTTAACTCCCTTGAGACCTCGTGACAATTGGTAGCACGTGTCTCTATAGCATGTGCTCCCTAGCATTGTCTCACGAGTCATCCATGGCTTTGCATGGGAAAATGCTAATTCGAGGGTTTTCAGACGCGGCCACGCATCTTGCACGCAATTGTAGGTCATTTGATCTAATCTCAAGTCGTGAAGATGCTCCACGAGTCTCGACTTTTTAGATATGTCTTTGCGCTCGGATTCGTACTTTGACAGGAAAAGGCTGACTCTGGATTCCTGTAGCCCTTGGAGGAGGCAATGAAGACCGATTATGTGGCATGCTGGTCAGTATTGTTTCTGCTTATACGTTTGTCTAGCTAGGAATGGACTTCGGGGCGTCAGCCACGTGCCAGGAGCATGATACTTCTTAGACTTGTCTCAACTCTCCTCTGCTACCCCGAAGAGAAATCCCAACTCCTGAACTTATTGCAGACACCGAGCCCTCCTTACTCAAGAAATGTGAGGTTAGTACAAACGAGAGTGCCCCAGCTTCAATATACGACGCAAAACTGACCTATATCAACAGGGACGATATCTCGATCCATGTGATCTTCTTTGGAAAGGATGATCCTTCTTCGATAAAAGACTTCGGCGAACATACGATACAAAGAATTTGAATTGCCATATTAGTCTGTATCCTTTCATTAAACTGAGCTTTATCACACCTTTCTAATACTAATACCAGATAGCGTTTGATACTGCATGATATGACGTTAATAAATATGGATCTCACGTATCGACGGAAACAGACCGAAAGGCGGGCAGAAGGCTGGGCGCAGAGGCGTGGGAGTAGCCCAGCCTATTGAGGTTTCAATCGCACTTCGATTCTACAGCCTCACGAAATGAAGGGTTGAGAAGGATTCGGGCAATTCTGAGCAGACGGCAATCTCCTCTCGGTCCACCAGATCTCTTCAACTCCTCGCACATGTTCTGCAATACACTCACAAGTCGATGGCTTCTTGAATGAGCACATCGATCGATAACTGGAGTGCGCTTAGCACTCAGCAGTGTGATACGACGTCGATCATCACTTTGATGCAGGAAACGAATCTCGGTATTGAACAGACCATCTCAGAACGCCACCAATGGCACATCTGGACCCGCACGAACAAGATCCACCGACTAGAATGCGAAGATGTCACAGGTACTGACCTCAGCGCAAAGGAAGCTTGGAGCCTTTCGAGCAAGATCGATGCGAAAGCGTTGAATTGCAAGAGGCGGAAGTGTTCTCCTCTTCAGGTCAGGCGAGGGGGGTATGGGAAGATATGTCCTCTGAGACACGAACCTTGAGACGGCATTCATTGTTGTATAAACATCGAAGCGACCGTTGTCAATACCCAGGTCCGTCAACAGCCGATGCTGCAATCTATAAATGTACCTTTTCTCCTCAACTCATTTGCACACCATGCATGACACGTACCTCCCGATATCACTAAAGCTATTATCATCCTTCTTCTCATCCTTCTTCCATCCTTGTCTTCATCTCTTGACCTCCCGTGTCCAGCCTCCAACCCTCACACCCCATCCTTCCAATCCCCGCACAATCCCCGCACCTTCCCCCTTCCCCCTTCCCCACCCAACCCCATCCCAACCCATCCCTCCCATCCCTCCCATCAACACAAATCCCACAAACCCCCTCCTCCCCACCCACTCAAAACCTCCACCCCTCCATCAAGGCTCAGATCCAGATCCATAACGCCGTCTTCACACCACCACCCACCATCCCACATGACAGCGCGAGCCACAGAGCTGTTATCCCTAAGTAAAGTACTCACATACACGCTGACAGGTAGCATACAACATACTTGTAAGGGACTTTGGTCAGATGTGGTGGCTCATTCGCAGGCGTATCTGCATTACTAAACATGTCAATTCTGAAGAGATAACAGCCATAGCCTGTACGGATACTTCTTCTAGTAATAATGAGCTAAGATTGAGTTCGACCGTAAAGGCTTCTTGGTATTCTTTGGATTGCTGTTTAGTGTCTGTCGCGACTAAGTATCGAAATGGGAATGGGGTTTTCGATCTTACTCGAGGAATTTATTTTGTGATGTGATTGAGGGAGGGGCTTTTTTTCTACCTGTTTCAACCAGTGTTTCTCACAGAGAGTGGAATTTCCATATAAGCTACGTGAAGATCGATATACTATCACTGATCATGTGGACAGATTATTATTCCCATTATTATCCTGGAAGTTTCGGCCTCCACGCACACTGACGGCGCCCTCGCGCCGCCCCCCCCCCCCCCCCCCCCCCCCCCCCCCCCCCCCCCCCCCCCCCAAATCGCAACATTATTTAGTAGGATTTCGACTGTCGCCGTAGCCCTGCTGGACCTTCCCAGTAGCATCTTGCCGATCTTGTCAAGGGCGTTGCACAATGGTCAGATCTGCAGAACTCGATGTCATTGTGCCAGGACTAGTGATGCCACAGTCGGTACATGCTTTCCACCAATTCAATATGAGATTCAGCGACAGTCCTGAAGCGAGAAGACACCTGCATCAAGCACTCATATCGTCTGTACTTCCCTCTCGACCCTCACTTCCGAGGACAAAGATACTCCCAGCCCTATCACTACATCTTCCACCTCCCCAGCAACACATGATTCCCCATATACTCAAGGACTGAATTCTGTTCTTGAGCGGCCACACGGACCGCAATCCCCAAGGTGATCCTCCCGAGGTAAGGGCAATCGACAGCACATGAAGTTCGTGCTCTTGGCCCAGAAGGAGCTGAAGCAGCAATACTCCTTCGATTCGATCAGATCTCGGCCACGGCTGGTTTTTCCTTCCCCTCCGTCCCACCGCACAGATGGCAGTATATTATGGTGTAGACGCCAGTTTGCTTGCGGCCTGTATTCGAGAAGACGGTGCGTGACCTCCGTCAAGGCTCGTGCTTTGGAGGCATAGTTGGGGAAGGCCATGTACATCTCTATGTCCCAAGGCGTGCCGCGAAAGCCGAATTTCTGTACATAGATCGAAGAAGATGAGGGACTGTCGACACTTCGCGGCAAGATGGATCGACTGGTGGTGTGGTGGCAACTCATTGTTTGAGACCGTTGGATATAAACTTTCACTGACCCGCCAATAACTGGCAATGTGCCACAAAAACTGCAGATTCTAGGCTCTGCAACTTCCACCTATAATGTCGCTTCGGCTCGAAGTAGAGGCATCTGGTACAACATGTACCAATTCGCATTGTGTAGCGTTATGTTGTAGAGATTTGGTGAGCCAGCCATCTTGTTTCAGGAGGGCCTTGGCCATAGCGATTGCACGAGTACGTCGTTCAGATCTATGGTCTGACCACCGGCTTGCAACTCTTGAAGTAAAGCTTGCAATGCGAGAGGTTTTGGATGTTCGGTATTGAGTAACGCAAGCCAGCTCATGCAGCTGTGAGAGTCCAGGATTTATGGTCATCATCGTTCATACTTCCATAGCCTGTATCCACAGAAGCCACTGAGTTCCTACGTCTCGTCGACGTACGCAAAACTAGCTTTTGCAACGCCGCTTTGTATATTTCATGCAATCGTTGACAAATATCATTCCTCTGTAGCATCGGCTCGTCCAACCGCATGAGCTTATTGACGATTAGTTGATTGAGACTGTATGCAGCATTCCCCTCAAGATCAGGATGCTCAGACAACTCAGCCATGAGCTGATATGTGGCAGCAAACGTCAATAAATCTCCCCTGAGACCAGCTCGGTCGAGCACCTGCAACGCCGTACCGAGAGCGCTGAACTTATCTTGTGAGTTAACCAACATATCTCGAGCTTTTGCGCATTCAGCAACAAGGTCAATGATTTCGCAGACGTCGCCAGGAATTGAGGCCGTGATGCCTGATGAGGTTGAGCTAAGGTTGTCTTCCATGAGACGGCCGAGGTTGACTTCACGATCAGCCTCACAAAGAGCGGCTGCAGCCGCCAATGCTCGAACAAAGCTAAGAGAGCCAGGTGGTGCTATACGGAATGCAAGTTCTAGTTGCGACTGGCGGGTGGCATCTGTCTGCCTAGAATCCACAGAAGCTAGGAGGGCATTGTGCAACTTGTTGTTGGATATCCACACAGCGAGAGCGTCCAAAGAGCCGAGCATTGCTGTGTCTTCAGTCTGCATATCACCATCTTCTTCCCCGTGATCATCGAGCAACTCTCTATTCCAGGCGAGATTGTGTGCGTATCGGACCGCATGATCAGTCATGACTTCGTCGATGGGCTGCTGCAAAAGGCTCACCAAGTGATCAGGTAAAGGTTCACAAGGACCGGGATCCTTCGATATTCTTGGATTGTTGATGATCTCTTGTGCCAATTGCCATTGGGAGCAAGCAAGGTGTCTACCAGCATTGTTTATTGCATCGGTCATCCACAGGAACCTTGACGCTTGCCAAAATGTAATACGAATGTGCAAAGCCTTGAGCATTACTACATGGTTTTGCGGTCAGCATTTTCTTTAGAGACAGGGATCTGACCAATGAAGCAAAGCTCGAGAGTACAGTCTCTTTAGATATGCCTCGCGGCACGCAACGGAGAAAGATTAGGAGGGGGACGGAGACAGAGCATAACTCACGCCTTGCCGGAGTCACTGGCAGAGTTCCTGAGGCCCATAAGGTCAAAACGAGCCGGCTTCTGCTCATTTCAGAATCTCCACCAGCCAATTGGGCGTCGATGGCAATCTCCCATGCTCTAACCCTTGCAATCTCATCTTCTTCGTTCCGCCCCGTGAGCCAAGAGTAACTACGCCATCCAAGGACTTGACGTGTCAGGTACCTGCGAGATTTCGGAGTCAGCATCTCCCCGTTGGGTGCACCATCCGAGCCATGCGATAGGTTTCTGAAGTAAATTTGCCCAAAATATTTATGCAATACCCCCCCAGTGCGACTATCTGAGAGACATAGACTGGAAAGATCGCTTACGCGTATGTCTCTAATATGAGGGCCCACAATTCTGGAAGCCTAGGCACATTGTCGAGTTAGAGTTGTTTGACGCAGCAAAGCCAAGAAGAATTATTGAGAAGCATGTGGTGGTCCCAAAAGAGCGCCCCAAAACAAAAAGTGATGTGTAGGGAGACGTAGATCAAGACCATTTGATCACAAGAGCCTGCTCCAGAAAGAGCAACATATAGTCAAGTATATGCAACATCAAAATCTTCATGAAAGTGGCAAGCTGTGCAAGGCTGAACGCAATGGTACCTATACTCCCAGTATTTGTCTCGCCATGTAAGGGGAGAAAAGTAGATGGTGGTCTTACATGATATGTCGCGGAACCCAAACCGTCTGAATGGCGGTCAACCAAGCATTCTGTCGCATCTCCATGGGGGAAGAAGAAGAACTGGAATTGCTTCTCCGGTCTGTCACACGGCGTTTTCCAAGCGTTGGCTTTGAATTGAAAAGATATAGGAAGAGGATGATGCCGAGTACGGCGAATACCAGGAAGCCCCTTGTCAACGGTACAAGAAGATAACTGTAGGGTAATATAACCAAATGGGCTTGAGGGCTAAATAAAGATCTCAACGATGGCAATACGGAGGATGTGGACAGAGCGAGAAGTCCACGATCACGATCGCCCTCCCTACGACTTCCGGAAAAGTTGTCCATGATCATCAAACCGGCCAAGGAGCCAAGCATGAGTTTGCCTATAAGCTTGCCTCCTCTAATAGAAACGTTTCCGGAAGATGTGCTCTCTGTATCCACTTCAAGAGAAATAGAGTTTGCGTAATGAGGTTGTGGTGGGACGCTTTTCCTTAATTGCCTGATGTCCTCTGGCACAGGGATCATACCACAAGGCTCATCTGCAGCGGTTGTCGAAGCTGGGCTGATGCTTGGACAACTATCGGACACACTGCTTCGAGGCTTCAATGCGTTTTCCACATAATCATATCTGGTCTCTCGAGCTGTCGAGGATGCGTCACATTGATGATTTCGCAGCACACGATTCGAATCTTCCAGGAAACTGTTCCGCTTCTCCAGATACTGGATGTATTCGATCGCCTTCGTCAATATAGTAGCTTTGTTGTGCTTGAGAGCCGTTGCCAACACTGGAACACCATCTGGATTTGGGCCGTCATCCCGAAGACTTGGCACACTTTGACGCAATACAACAATCTTGTCATTCAGGTTGGTCCGATAGCGTTTTTCTACAAGGCTATGGCTTTTGTTCTGGGAAGTTGATTTCCCATTGTTATCTCGCATAAGTGAAGGAGTGCTATCAGGGCTCTCGGAGGTTTTTCGCTTTTTGGACAGAGTAACAGAGTCCAAAGATCTGTTCATTGTGCTCTGTGTTTGCGGATCTGCTGGGTTCTGCTCGACAAAGTCTCCTCTACTTTTTACCGAAGGAGAGGCACGATCCATTGATGGGTCCCATTCCATCCAATCCTCCCATTGGTCATCCGGAGAACATGATACTTTGTTAGGCTGTTTGGGCGAGCTCTCCCCACTAGCAGCTGGTGTGAGGGCGGCCATGGGATCTGGCCCTCTATGGTCACACAAATGCTTGATGGTGCTTCAGTGTTTACCTTTTGTAGATGCCTCAACGACGGTAAGCCGAGTTATTCCTAGTGTTCACGCGCGTATATTCCTCAGCGAATTCATGAAAAAGTACCAGTTCATCGTTGATATGCATCACTGGCGACAGATGTATCTATGGAGCTGCAACGAGCTATGATAGAGGGGTCAATATCGTGGTACCAGTCTGATATACGGAGTACAAACGGTTGCAATCATCCGTCTTGGCGTCGAGATAGTAGATCTAGGGATTTACTACAGTTACAACCCCTTTACCTACAAATACATCCCCCCCCCACCTTATAGCCTACCCTGTGCGGAAGTCCGGGTCGCAAAGTCGCAACATACGACCTCAGTTTCAGGCTCCAAGGAACTCAAGGAATATCGCGCCTTACAATAAGGACTTTGTCAGTATATGAACTGTTAGTATAGGCCTTATGTACCGTAATCAAAGTGATGGATTCTGTACGCCGTGAGATTGCGCCCCGGACTTCCGCACAGGGTAGGCGTGGTAGGCTACAAGGTGGGGGGGGATGTATCTGTAGGCAAAGGGGTTGTAACCGTAGTATTTCCCTAGATCTAGGACTACTCCGACTCGGCTTAGCCGCATGTAGGGCACTAAACCAGTTTCGTTGCTTCATTCTGGCCCACTCAAATATATCTACGGGTCTGGTCTTTCCGAAATGTCAGACTATGGAGGAGATGACGGCGGTGACGACGGGTTGGTCTATGCCGTTCCCAAGAGTCCAATCTTTCCACTAAGTTTCCTTCGCCCACAGCTACGAGGCTTACGAGCCCACCTTCGACGAGGAAGAGCCTGAATTTGAACCCCAAGACCCCGAAGACCCAGACTTCCCAACCTCCACCGCTGCCCCAACGCCAGGTCCTCATGGCACCGAAGATCCAGACGCACAAGTACCTAACGGTACGGCTACTACGCCCCGGACTGTGGTGGAAATGAATGGAGAAAGTGGTGCACAGCAAGTAAAGAAAAACGCCGTGCTGGGATTAAAGGAAAAGAGGATAGAGGATCACAAGCGGTCGACTACACCTTATATGACCAAGTATGAGAGGGCGAGAGTGTTGGGGACCAGAGCGCTGCAGATCAGGTATGGTGCACCTTGTGCGCAGAAGGCTAGAAAAAGGAATAAAACTCAAGACACAGTGGAAGATGATCGCTTGGATTCAGTCGCTGACTTGATTTGGTATGTAGCATGAATGCGCCTGTGCTGGTCGATCTGGAAGGCGAGACAGACCCTTTGCAGATTGCTATCAAAGAGCTACGAGAAAAGAAAATTCCCCTTGTTGTGAGGAGGTATCTGCCGGATGGCTGGTATGAAGATTGGACTTGCGAGGAGCTTCTGTGATAGTATTCGAAGAACGGCATACCAGAGGCGTTCTGGTCAGTCTGGCATTCAACGTGAATTCCGTAGGCGGCCGGTGTTTGTCTGTATTTCCAAAGGTAGGCGAACTACACGGTGTGATGAATTTTCAGATCAAGGAGATACCTATGATACCCCATTATTGATTCGTTATATCTCTTTCGTTATGCTGATGCTCGGCCAGCTTTGCGCAAGCCTTTCGGTTTGAGTGTAAGCCTCCGGCGCGATGTTGCCTTCTAGCATGCGAAGTCGTTCCTAACACTATGTCGCCTTTGGCTGAATGCAACGAATCAGGGAGACGGTAGGTTAGACTCGTAAAATGCCATTCTTGTTCAATAATCGCAAATTTTCTATAACCTTCGGCAAGACTTCATCCGCCCTTTCGCTACATCTGACACCCATATCGCCATCGTCATCAGGCTTTATATCTACATAGAAATTCTCTTCACCTCTGACTCCACCAAGGTTCAGAACGCCGATCGGCATATTCTGTTCCTTAGCTTGCTTGACCAACCTCCAGGCGGAGTAGGTCGCTAAGCTGCTTCCAACGACAAGGATACGTCCAGCATTATTGATAGCTTCCTCCGCGCTGATCTTAGTATCTGAGGCAATAGACTCGCCAAACATGACGACAGCAGGCTTGAGGACCCCAGCGGTGGATGCTGGGTACCACGCGCCGTCGCGATCGATCTCGACCCTAGCTTTGGTGCCGTTGGCAAGCATCGGAGGATTTTCAAGGCAGATAGGGCATGCGGGATACCGGAAAGTAGTATAGGGGGCATTGGGAACGTCCACATCGCCATCAGGATTGCTCTTCAGGCCCTTTGCACTTCTCTCAGCAGGGTTTTCGGAATCCAATGCCCCAGTCGCTAGCATCTCTGCAAGGAATACGGCCCATTCAGGGTTCAGCGCCGAGAGCGAATCTTGGAAGTCCGTTCGTGGAAGCTGGTTGTGGCAGTGGATGCATACTAATGCACGAAGATAGCCATGAAGTTCTATCGTTGATAAGGTCGGATGTGCGATGGTATGGAATGAATCCACATCTTGACAAATCAGCCACGGCCCAGTCATACCGCAATATCACTGCACAAAACAGGACGACTGACTCTGGGTGATCACGCTGCTGATGAGCCCCATGTTCCCAAGCTCTTTCACCGCCTCATGACCAACGTTCGGTCTCGCTTTATGTAGATTGGTCCACCCAAGGAAACTCCTTGCCCAGTATCGCTTTCGAGCCTCATGGTTGGTGATGAATTCATTGTAATAGATTGGTCTATAGGTTTTGTTCAAGGTGTACGTCCCTTGCGTTCCACGATAGTCGGCTAAGCCTGACGCCACCGATAAGCCGGCTCCCGTAAGAAGTACAGTCTTCTTGGAGTCTTTGCTTGGAGCGGACAAGAACCTGGTCAGGGCGTGGATTGCACCTGCCGATGTATTGGCGGTCTTAGGTATAATAATTGGAGGGGCTAACAACGGTCGCCACTGTCAGTAAATGCCTGCTCGAGAGAGTATACTCGTGTCGCGATGTAATTGAATATTGCATATGCCTAGAGTAACGAGTGTAGACGGTAGCAAACCATGGTTGGAGGAAACCTACGTAAGGGGCCCGTATAGGGTATTCTCATCAGAGGTTTGTTCATAAAGAGACATGGACGCGGAGGTCATTAGATATATACTTGGAATTAGAACTAGAATAGAATATGCTCTAGACTGAAAAGTGGAAATCGGTAGCGTAGTGCAAAGATCGAAATGGCGGTTCGCGACACAGTTCAATAGCCGCAATTCGTTGCATGTTTGATGGTGACAAACGCAAGTGCTTTGGTCCTGACCATCTACTCTCACCCTGGCGGTGAGGGTGATTCGTTCGGTCATATGCCGTTTCCTCGAGGGTTAAAATCACGCAGCTTGGACCTTCGGCGACCTCTGACTTCCAACGGCTTCGGTCGAGCCCCTATGCTGAAATCACATCTTCTTCTCGTACGACCCAGACCCATCACCCTCTCAACACACCTAGTCAAAGTAACGAACACTACCTACCATACCAGCTCACTATTCCACGCTTCAGAATATGTCCTCTCTGGTCGATTGACTAACACTATGGCATCGACACCAACACAAGCCCGCCAGCACAGTGGGCACGCGCATCACCATCATCACGACAATACCTATTTGACCTCTACAAACAAGAAAGATGCAGGTGTTCGGATCACGCGAATTGGTCTTTACGTCAACCTGTTGATGGCCATTGGCAAAGGACTTGGGGGCTACTTTCTCAATTCACAAGCCTTGATCGCCGATGCTTTCCACTCCCTGACAGATCTGGTCTCCGATTTCTTGACCTTGGCAACAGTGTCCTGGTCTCTGAAGCCGCCTACATCGAAGTTTCCTGCTGGTTATGGCAAGATTGAGAGCTTGGGGTCTCTGGGCGTTAGCAGTCTCTTGCTCGCTGGTGGTATGGGCTTAGGCTGGCACTCAGTCGAAATTCTATATTCTCAGTTCTTCCTTGATGCGACGATGGCAGCTGCACACCATGGTCACGATCATGATCATGGTCATGGTGGTGGACTGTTCAGTCATTCGCATAGTCACAACCCATCAGATATGGGAATACCCAATGTTCACGCTGCTTGGATCGCCGGGAGTTCGATCGTCGTCAAAGAGTATTTATATCGCGCTAGTAAGTCGCTCACTCAGTCACTACAGAGGAATGCTTATGAACTTTCCTTGTAGCTATGAAAGTCGCGAGAGAGCGCAAATCGTCAGTCTTAGCTTCCAATGCTGTCCACCACCGCATCGACTCCCTGACCAGTATCGTTGCTCTTGTCGCCATCTTGGGCTCTCACGTATTGCAAAACGTCTCGTGGTTGGATCCGGTTGGGGGGCTTCTTGTCTCATTGATGGTCATAAGAGCTGGATGGGGAAATACTCGTAACGCATTACTGGAATTGGCTGATGTTGGCGTCGCGGAGGATATCAAAGACTCCGTTCGAAGGGCAGCCGTGAAAGCATTGACTGAAGACTCGTTCTCCAACGGTAGTGTTTCCGGCTCCGAAGTGGAGGTTCAAGGGATCCAAGGCGTCAAAGCAGGGCAGAATTACTTGATGAATGTCGAACTTACCGTTCCTGGCGATTGGTCGGTAAGGGAGACAGGCCCTGTCGAGAATGCCGTACGGGAGAGAGTTGGCCTTAAAGTCAGAGGTGTGCGAAGAGTCAGAGTCAGGTTTGTTCCAAAGACATCTGGAGGTACAGACTTCGCAGACGAATTCATCGGACGGGATGTGAGTCCAAGGAGCAGCCCTGAGCCAGAAGGGCACGGACATGATCGCAAGCCCTCAACCAACGGACATGTAAGGAGTAGGCGTTGAATGTGCATCTGTTTGTGGACCTGAAAACCTTGAAGCTCAGCTTGCAACGAGCTTGCAACGCGACTGCAGCTACAAGTCCTTCAACTCGATTGCTTACTACCCCCAAAGAGCATAGCCATGGCGTATTGGGTGATGAAATACATGCTTACATTGGGCCAGACTTACATAAAGTACCTACATGGGCACCGTAGAGTTACCCAGTGCGGCGGAAGAACTGGGGGTTTTAGCCGAGAGCATGACTAGGCCCAGCTGGTCTTGTCTTTTTTCTTGTCTTATTTCAAGATGACGCCGACTATGTGAGATGAGAATATAAGAGTTGCCCAGCGCTTACTCACCTTGTGTCTTTTCCATTTTATACTTAGTTCGAGGCCCCAATGGCAACTCACCCACGAATCCTCCAGATTACCATGCGCTTTCAACGAAACGTCATCCTTGTGATCGCATATCCCGTCGGCTGATCTTCCAGCATCGAGCACTGTCTCTGCTGGTTCTACTCAGCACCTAATAATATCAAGGCTTCGAATCATGGCCATCTCGAGTCCTTTTTACATGGGCTTCGATCTCTCCACCCAACAGCTCAAGGCGATTGTGGTCACTGCCGACCTCAAGGTTCAACATCAAGCTGTGTTTGATTTTGACTCTGACTCAACTGGTTTCAATATCAAGAAAGGCGTACTCATCAATGATGCTGAGCGGGAAGTGTATGCCCCGATAGCCTTATGGTTGCAAGCTCTTGACAGAGTCCTGCAAAAATTGAAGGATCAAGGCTTTGAATTCGGGAGGGTTAGAGGAATCAGTGGTGCAGGCATGTAGCATGGAAGTGTTTACTGGGGTCGTGATGCCGAGCGTGCACTAGAAAATCTACGAGGTCACCAAACTTTGGAGGCTCAGCTAAGTGACGCGCTCTCGTTCGAATATTCACCAAATTGGCAAGATTCTAGCACTGAAGAACAATGCAACATGTTCGACAAACATCTTGGTGGCGAGATGGAGTTGGCTGTTCGCACGGGCAGCAAGGCTCATCATGTAAGCTGAGATCTCTTCCCGGCGGCGTTGCTCTTCACATCATGTCGCTGGCGTCCTTGTATTTGATCTTGTACCGGAAGGTTTCAGGGTTAATGCCGAACTTGATGCCTGTGAGAGAATGGGTTTGTTCTCAGGCGTTCGAAGAGCGAAGTACCTCAATCAATACATGGCTGAGTTTAGTGTTACAGCGTTTTACAGGCCCCCAGATACTTCGTCTTAGGAGGAGACACCCGGTAGAATACCAAAGGACATCCCGTATCTCGCTTGTCTCGTCCTTCCTCGCCTCAATTTTCCTGGGAAAGATTGCACCTATTGATATTTCTGATGTTTGTGGCATGAACCTATGGGACATTAGAACCGGCAAGTACAACCATGAACTCATGTCTTTAGCAGCCGGATCATCGGACACGGGAGACCTCGAGAACAAGCTTGGTGGAGTACCGGAGGACGGCGGAGGTAGCTTCGGGACCATCAGCACCTACTTCGTCGAGCGTTATGGTTTCGACCCTGAATGCTCCATAGCACCATTCACAGGGGATAATCCGTCGACCATTCTCGCTCTTCCGCTTCGGCCCTTCGATGCTATTATTTCCCTTGGAACTTCTACTACCTTCCTGATGTCCACACAATACTATAAGCCAGATCCCGCCGTCCATTTCTTCAACCACCCCACCACAGCTGGTCTCTATATGTTCATGCTCTGCTACAAGAACGGAGGTCTTGCTCGAGAGCAAGTTCGCGATTCCATGGGCCCGATAGAACCCGGGAGCAAAGATCCATGGTCACTTTTCAACGATCACGCTACACATAAGCCACCTCTTGGTGTGAATGCTCCGAGCTCACCACTCAAAGTAGCTCTTTATTTCCCACGTCCCGAGATCGTCCCCAACGTCTCTGCAGGGATCTACCGTTTCACTTACAATCGGGTCGATCGTAGCCTCTCCTCTTCCGGTGACTGGAACCTCCCCTCCGATGACCCACGCGCGATCATTGAAAGCCAGCTTCTATCTCTCCGCCTCCGAAGTCGTAATATCGTCGCTCCACCATCTCCCAATCCGCACAATTTTCCTGCTCAGCCCAGGCGAATCTATCTTGTAGGTGGTGGAAGCCAGAATCCAGCCATTGCGCGGCTTGCCGGAGAGATCCTGGGCGGGGTGGAAGGAGTCTATCGTCTCGACGTTGGCGGGAATGCGTGCGCATTGGGCAGTGCTTACAAGGCTGTTTGGGCGGCGGAGAGGAAGCCTGGACAGACTTTTGAGGAATTGATTGGGAGCAGATGGAGCGAGGATGGATTCGTTGAGAGGGTGGCCGAGGGGTATCAAGCAGGTTTGTATGAAAAGTATGGTTTGGGAGTAGAGGCTCTGGACGCGGTGGAGAAGAAAGTACTGAAGGATGCGAAGGATGTCAAGAAGGCTGGCACATCAGATGCTGGACAAATCGAATAGATCAAGCCTCGTAGCGCCTACATACTGTCTTTTCGATTTGTCAATCGTCATCCCAATTGCTGGCTTCGAAAACCAGTCGCCAACATCAGGCTGTTGCCCAATCCTTGTCAACTAATTTGACTTGATCCAAATAGCGTATATGACCGTTCAAAGACCATATGTCGAGTATGAATGCTCTCATTGGAGAGTTACCCGTTCCTTACCTACACTGAGCACAAAAAATCCCCCTTAGGAAAATTGAGCTCAAGATAGTAAACATATCGGCGACGTACTCACGGAATATACGCCAGGCTATCAAGGGATCTTGGCCTAGGAGACTTATCTCTTGAAGACATATCCTTTTCGTTATTGATCATTGATCCCTTTTTGTGAAGGATGCAAAGGGCAAGTCTTGTACCATCAACATCATCCTTCGATCCTGTACCCTGTCAGAGTGGATCACATCGTTGTTGGCCGTTACATATGGCTAATACTCCATGAAGTGGAGAACCTTACTGTCAGTTATCAAATCAAGGTTGGTATCAGTTGCTATGGCTCCTTCTTTGGTTCGTCTTTATTCCGTCTATCCAAGATTTCGTCAACGATTCCCATCTCCAACGCCTCCTCCGCTCCCATGAACTTGTCTCTCTCCATCAAACGCTCAATCTCCTCCAAGCTATGCTCCTTCGTCAAGTGCCTCTGATAAATCTCGTTCAACTTCCTCCTTACTCTCAAAATCTCTTTTGCATGGATTGCAATATCGCTTGCTTGGCCAAAGTATCCTCCACTAGGCTGATGGATCATGATGCTGGAATGAGGCAGACAGAAGCGTTTCCCAGCAGCACCACCGCAGAGAAGCAAGGAGCCCATAGAGGCTGCTTGACCGACACAAGTTGTGGTCACAGGAGAAGAGATGTAGGTCATCGTGTCGTATATAGCGAGGCCGGCTGTGACCGAGCCACCGGGAGTATTTATGTAGAGATTTATGGGTTTTTCGGGGGCATCGGCTTCGAGGAAGAGTAGCTGGGCTACTATGGATGCCGAGACAGATTCATCGACTGCGCCGTTCAGGCAAACGATGCGCTCCTGCCGACACATGATGCTCAGAAGAGCTGATATAAGAACCTCTTGTCGAACTCACCATTAGTAATCTGGAGAATATGTCGTCTTTCAAGCAGTCAGCAAAGACCCGTTTTCACTTGTGATGAGGTACATTACGTGTGCGGAAGCCTCCTCCCTTGCTAGTCAGCAGGAAATCCATGGGATCCGTAGCCATGAGAACAGCTTACAATAGTCTCCGTCACATAGGGTGTTGGAACCCAAGCTTGCGGTGGTGCTCTTCCTGTATGGCCGGAAAAGCGTCTTAACCCCAGCCTGGGGATTACTCGGAGGAGGGGCAGTGCGAAGAAAGGATGCATTGGCACCCTCAAACCCAGATGCAGCATCCTGGGCGGTGTAAAGAGAGAATTATGAAGATATGATGGGGTGAGACTGGGAGACCTAGAGTATCGAGCTAGATAGGTATTCTATGTACCTCGGTAGACAAAAGAAGTCGACTGCCAAGAAGCTCCCTTTAGCGTATTCAGGACTCTTCATAAACCTTGGCGCTCAACGTAGAAAATTCCCCCCCCCCCATTTTGCATGTAAAATCACACAATAATCAGCTATTCAGATATTTCCAGTCCACAACGTCTTGATTCATTAAAATTGAAGCTATACATAATATATCGGCACCAAGTCTTCCCTCTCACGTTATGCCTTATCGTCTCATCTCCACCTACGATTAGTCCTTAGCTAAGGAGCTCCTTCTTTCCCACTAGAAGCCCCCCGCTGTCGCCAACAAGATATGCTGCAGCTAGGACACGATCTATAGATGGCAACTTTGCTACTGCTTCTGCGTGCTTCCTAGCTAATGCCTGTGCGTTTGCCAGAGCATGGTCGCTATCAATAGTACGTATTGCCAGCACGAGCACCTCTCTTCCTAGTCTTTCTGCCACCGCGCCCACCGCGTCTACTACCAGCGTTCATTGCGTCTGCGATAACTCTATCGGCCTCCTCCTCTGCGGTACGATTTGCCCATGAGACGTTCTTCGTGGAACGAGGGTTGGCGGTATTTAGGGTGACAAGGAGCGAATTGGGGTGGCCTGTAGAACGAGTATGGTGCGCGGCTGAAGACATGACTACGAGAGTTGCGTATAGCTTCAATTTTGATGAATTATGACGTTGTGGACAGGAAATATCTAGATAGCTGATTATTGTAGGATTTTACATATAAAATCGGGGGGGGAATTTTCTACGTTGAGCGCCAAGGTTTATTAAGAGTCTTGAATACGCTAACTGCCTCTCCGCCTCTCCGCAAAGAGCCACCCCCTGTTGCACCTGTATTATTACCTCAAGCTCATCTGAGCCTCATGAGTAATATGATCATGTGTTGTACTTTCCAAAGGATATGAGAAGATGTCTCATAGCAGAGAATGTCTTGCCTATTCGACCAAGAGGCTGCCGCAGCTTGCGAACCTCGCCGCACTCTCGACCTCGGGCCGTCAAGCAATTGAACAATGCGGAACTATTGAGGATTGTCCATGATTGCAAGCAAGATGCTACGCCCGCTTCGTATCCCGACTCGGAAACCTCGTATATCGTGGTGCAAAAGCGTGACGATCTACCTCAAAGCTCTTCACGATTGTCTGCCCAATCTCCTGCATTACCATGCTCGCCATTGACAGAGCCTCGACTAGTGGCTGCTCGAGCTCGCCACAGAGCAGAAAAGCCACCTCCATCTAAAACACGCTCGCCCTTTCAGTCCAAGCTGGAGAAGAATCCGTACGGTACGATCAATCTATAGGTCCACAAGGACTATTATAACCATCAAGCTAAACATACGCATAGCCCAAGCTTTGTCAACTCCACTCCGCCTATGTCTCCTCACAGGCGTCAGATTACCCAGCTATTTCCTAATGCCCTTCGGGGTAGCCAAGCACCCGAAGACAGGAGCAATCTGGCATCTACCCAGGCTTCCAGACATTACGAGTGGCTCTGAAGCCAACCGGAAACCACATTCGCCGTCGCCCTCGTCACCTGGAACCCCTACGGATTCGGAGTCAAAATCGTCTGTCCGTACGGCAACTGGTACCCACTTGGTCGCTTCACGCGATGCCCTTGCATACATTTCTAAGCCCAACAAGTCAGCCTACAGAAGACTTTTGCCGTACCGTTGGAAGGAGGATTCCAGCCTCAAGACCTCCGAAATTGTCTGGCGCGAAGATATGGATACCTTTGTGCTTGATTTACTCCGCAAAAGTGTCGCTAGAGAACTAAAATATCTGGCATCCAGGCCGGCAGCCTATATAGCCGCTTGCGAGGGTTATGATAATATTGCAGATCATGCGCAAGTCAATGCAGTCCTATGGCTTGGACAAAGTTCCGAGTCGTCGTCCCAGGAGGCCACTTTAGGCTCTACAGCAACTTCGGAAGACCGAGGACCACCGCCATATGCAATGCACCGCTATAAGGATCATTACGTGCCATGTCACAACCTACCGACCCTCCTTGGACACACAAACCTACAGACCGTAAGAGCAAGCAGCCCAGCCCAATTTGGGGGCCGAATGGCGGTCATCAAGGCCAAGCGCAGGACTGTCAAACTGCAAATCGAATTATGGAAGTTGCTGGGCTACATGAGCGATCGAAATGGGGAGGTCATAGGGACCCAACAAGTTCTCAAGCAGGATGCTTGAATAAGCATCTGCAAGGACTTCCGAAGATTGCTTTGTACACACTTCTCACCTAGCATAGTGATCTGTCACTCGATGCTTGATGAACTAGCCTGTGCTATACTGAATATGTAGACGAACTGATCAGGGCCTGTTTAAAGTATATGATCATGTTGATGCAGAATTGATCAGCAATCCCAGCTCAGTTAATTGAATGAATTCCAAGTCTTGATCCTCCCAATTTCGATAGGGTGTCAGTTCATCAGACCCACCGCTGCCTTTGTTGACGAAAGAGCGTTTATTCAATAATTCCTCCCATCATTCAGGGCAGATACGGGCCGCCAGCAACTACAAGGTTCTGCCTTGTAAATCTGACCTTGTAGACGGGAGTCTTCTTTGTCGGAAAAGCGCTGATCTGATCTGAAGTGACAACAACATCCTTCCCTTTCTTCTTCGTACCAGCGCCAGCTACAGCCTGCAACTGGGCAGTATTCCCATCGAGCTTCTGGCCCGTACCACCTTCTCCGATGTTCCTTCCCAGTCCGTTGGCATCGTTTGCTACGCTAACATCCCAGATGCGCACTGTGCCGTCTGCGCCGCCAGAAGCTAGGACTGTAGATTCTACGCTCCAGCTTAACGACCAGATACCTCCCTTACCATGGCCTCGCATCCGCTTCTTAAGCTTGCCCGGACTAAGATCCCATAGTATAATGGTGCCAGTGTCGTCAGCGGATGCCAGTAATCTGCCGCTAGGACTACACGCCAAGGCCGTGACATTGCCAGCATGTCCTGTGAACATTCTGACCGGATAACCATTCGCAACTGCCCACATGCGCACAATTTTATCGCAGCTTCCAGTGAAAACGTATGCACTGTTGGGGTGGAAGCATACCGTGTCTATGTCTTTGTCATGACCCACAAACATGCGAAGATCTTCAATGTGATCCGTTCTCCACAGGCGACTTGTACGATCAAGGGACCCAGTGAGGAAGTAGAGTCCAAAGGGACCCCAAGTCACGTCCCACACCGGGGAATCGTGTCCCTTGTAAACTACCAGGCAGGTCCAGGTCTCTAGAGACCAGAGGCGCACGGATTTGTCTGCTGAGCTAGAAAGAAGGTACTGCGATCTTGTCGAAGGGGCTATAGGGTTCGACGACGCAATAGACGGAGAAAATGATACCGCATACACGGGCCCAGAGTGTCCGATAAGGCGACGAGACGGAGATGGTGATGGCTCTTGTGAGCCACGAGGGAGTGACGACGGCAAAGCTTTGCCATCAAGGCTCCAAACGCGGATGTAGGACTCGCTCATACCTGCAGCTACGAGTAGACTATCCTCTGAGAAGTCGATACAATTGATGCTAAGGTGAAATTTCATTAGCAGAGCTTGGGGACGCTTAAGCAATAGCCAAATACCTGTCATAGGTATTGTGAAACGTGAACATCGTGACACTGACACCCGGTCCAATCCCTCCCGTCCTGGCTTCGATCTTAAACCGGTCACGGTCCTCCTTGACCCTTTGAACCTCCATAGCAACGTCACGGGCAACAGAGGGCGGTAATTGAAGCTCGATACGAACGGGAGCTTCTTCACTTTCTTCGCGTTTAATGTGCTGCTCGAAATGCTGTATTAAGGAGTCTTGGCCAGCTATCGGCGGATGCTTCGCATCTTCCTCTTCCAGCTCTGCGCGGACGTCGCCCATCAGATCTGGTTCCACAGGCATGGATCCAAGCCTCAATCGTGTTAACACTGTTGACCCAGCAGTTCTGTCCACGTTGGCAGATCCTGGATTATGGCCAGGAATTCCCTCATCCTCAGCAGGGAATCCTTCGATCGTTCTCGCGCGGTTGATCAACCTGGCGAGACTGTACTGGTCGTCCGCGGCACGATCGATAGTGACAACATTGAGGTAGGTTTGAACAACGCCCACGATCACTGCTCCTCCATCCTTCTCCTTAGATTCTAGGAATTGTACCAGGTTGTAGAAGGCCACCTGGCTCAAAGTGACCCGGTATCTGTTACCACGATAAATTTTGGCAAGTTCATTGCTTTGAACGTGTTCGGGAAGAGCTATGGGCTGAAGCGCTCGAATATCGTCTTCGTACTCAGTTTGGAAATCGGCCTTGAACTTATTGAAGAAAGTTCGACTGTCCTTAGGCAAGAAGTCCGACGCTAGATTGAGGAACGAATAGACGAAGATCGGCCAGAGTAAGCGTCTAAGATCAGGCTAGAAGCCTGTTAGGATGTTTCAGAGGAATAGATAGAATAAGCCACCTTGTAAATATCCAAATTTTCATCAATATAACGCTGCAATAATTCTGGACAAGGTTTAGTACTGCGATTGATCAATACATCTCGGAAACATATTCACCGAAGGCTCGTAGGTATTTTACTCCTCCAGTCTCTTGGCCTTTTGCATTTATTGGTCTGCCTTCATAGTCTTGGTTTGCCGACTCTATTCTCAGCATGGACTCCGTCTTGCTGTAGCCCTTTTTCGAGAGATAATCGATGACCTTCGGTACGACGTCAGCTCCCATTAGTGTCGAGTGGTGAGCAATGGGTCTGAAGAGAAGGGTGAAGAATTTTAGCAAGAAGACCTAGCAATATTTCTCTCTACTGACTCTGGGATCGTGTTTGGAAAGAGTATAGAGATTATACATAGTGATGATAGGGTCCTTTAGAAAATCCGAAATCAAAGCAACAACACTTTTTGCAACGATTGGTGCAAGGATATCTTCCAACACTATAGTGCCAGAGCACTGTAATCCGCATGCACACTATCTTGTAGCCCCCGAGTTCCCCATACATGGCGCTCTTCGGTGCGTCCGCACATGGCTAGCCAGATTTTTATGGGAGAAGATCCTCGGTAGACTGGCTTGGACACTCTCTCGGTTGACTGACACACGATTCGATTCGGGAGACATGTTATTTTGACCTTGGCCCGGCAGGCTAGCAATAATAGATGTCGAAACAAGCTTGATAGATTCGATGTCCAGTCGATTTGGAGAACCCTTTCGGCGGATTTTCGATGTGTTTGCTCCACACTAATTCGGAGCAGGTCCCTGTCGGAAAAGGTTGGCTGAAATTGCTTTTTCTGCCATTGCTAAGCCGATCCCTGATTACTGCTGACCTTCCGCACACAGTATCGTACATATGTGAGTCTCTAAGGTTACTTTCAGAGGGCAAAATTGGGGGATGATCGTTAGCCATAAGCACAAGCTCTCAAGCATCGTACTGTAGGTTGCGAGGCAAATATCGGTGGGCTCAAGCGGTGGGCTAGAAGAGGTGCTATAAATCCTGCCGTATCCTCGGGAGGCAGGCTCACACCAAGGAGTCTCGACTAAGTGCGGACTGGAGGAAGACGTTCAACTGGCGGACAACGGATCGCTTGTTGGGAAGCTTCAGGTATCATGAGTCCAAAGTTGCCGCTCGTTTTCCATGGCTGAAAATAGTATGGCAGCATGTGCCTTGCTGGAATAGACGATGACATGCAATTGCCCCGAATGGCTACCCAGAAGGAAGGCTTCTGGCGATCCATCGTGGTCTCTGATAGCTTATGTCGTAGCTTGCTTGTTCTCAACCGTCCCCGATCCTTTACTCTGGCTTGCCAAAGGCGTTGGTGTTCTCGATGGCTCAGATGTTGCAATACGTGCCCTCCTTTTAGACCTCGCTTTGCCATTTTGGACAAGAACGCATCACCAGTAAAGACGTAGCCGGAGAGATGAATACTTGGTTGTCAGCTATACGAAATGGTTTCCCTGTGGTGTGGGAGAATCTTCATGGTGTCGTCCAAGCTGTCCAATTTGTTGATTGAGATGATCTAGCGCCGCTTGACGCTAGTGTTGTAGAACGCATGTAAATTCTCTATCTCACAATAATGCAGCGAGGATCCAGGAATGGCACACAAAGCTTATGGTAAGGTCCCCACCTTTGGATAGGCAAAACATCTTCCTCGTGCATCAGGTGATCATGGACCAACATACAGAGTGTCATACAGAGGCACTTAAAGTAAAAATTGCAAGAACAAGACACAACAGAGATGATCTTCTTACTATACTGTTGAGATTTGATTGTGATATGCTGCTAGCCTGTCCACTACTCGTCGAGCTGGGACCTGCTTGGGAATCGATGGGCCTATGCTGGGAAGATCCATGTCCACCAGCTGCAATGCCGTTCGTGGCAGAGCGAGGCGGTACAGAAGCATTCCCAGGCGGTTGGCTAGACATTGTTTTAGATACGATGGATGACAGACTTTACCTCGTGGACGTATTGGCCGAAGATATTCCAAAGAAAATTCATCTCATAATTTAATGAACGACATCGAACCGCAGAAATATCGTGTATAGACGGCTGGACACATTCAATGGCTGAGGTCAGGAGGCTTACTTCAATTGCAAAAATATATGAAGCCGATTCATACTTTACTTTAAAAGCGATGTATAAAGTACGTGTCCAGTAGCCGCCGAGCCGCTCAAACGCCACTTGGTTACTTCTACCTATGCCTTATTTATTCTATTTTGAGTCCTAATGCAAAAGCATGCCATCAGTCTTCGATTTGAGAATCAACATTAACACCTCATCAAATCCCCAAAGCCTTCATCATTCCAGGGGGTAACACAATAATGCCAGTGTCCCAGAGTCTAGCTCAAATTACCAATAGACATGGCCGTGGGCAATACTGCGACCACTTTCACGGCAAGCGATCGCATTAAACAGCTCAATGATATTGATAGAGTAGGGGTTACGCTCAGTGTCCGTTGGCAGAAGGGCTGATGCAGAATCAGGACATCGTCAAGTTACTTAGATCTGCTGGTCTTGCTGTCAAGGCCCTCACAAGAACGATGTCTACCACTAGCGGAGACTCATCGAGCCACGTGGTCTCGGTCAAACAACAGAAGGAGTCCTTCGCAGGAGCAACCTCAAGCTATTTTGCCCTTGTCTCTTCCCTAGATGTTCGTTTACGGCGGCAGATTTACGCACTCGAAGAAGCTGATATACTAAGAGCGGAGACATCTTCCAAGGAGAGCATGAATGACCCGAGTGTACCATGGGGCGCTTCTGTCACAGCAGGTGGATCTAACGGACCGCCACCCAGGTCGACATGGAGTGGGAGGGCGTCCATCACGGGCGGAGGGCTTGGGAGCTTGGATGTTGGCTGGCTGAATAGCAGAAACGATAGTGTAGCGAAAGGAAAGGAGACCGAATTATGGTATCAAGCTCAACAGTTCATCCAGGACTTTGAGGAAGGCAAAGCCAGCAAGGTTGAAGGAAAGGAAGAGAACAGCGCAGCAATGCAGTCCACTCAAACACATCACATCAGCGACCAAATGGAGCATATATGAATTCACTGGTTCGTCCATAGTTCATCATGTCTTGAAGGCCGCTGTATGCGGCTACCTAATTGCTCTTTGCCATTAACAGCAGTGTCACGCAAACAGTAAATTATTAGGGTAGGGTAATTCGAGCAAATCGACCAGTGTGCAACCAAACAATCTAAGTACTTCGACGGACTGCTTTCACCATCGTGCCGGTATTCTATATACTTTAGGGTAAGACGGGAAGACCTGTCGCAAAACTTTTCTTGGCGCACCTACGAGGGAGGCACTCAGCGGCTCCATGATGAGTGGCCTGCGTTTTCCGTTCAACTGACGCGCTTACTGATCGTGAAACCGTAAGCTGGTGGACGAGGAAGGAGCGTTGTGTGGTCGATTCTCTTCAACCAAAACATGGGTTCTGATCCTCAAGACTCATCAGTGTCACTTTAATTTGTACTGATTAGGATCGATTCATGGCTGGTCTGACTTTTTCATAATGGAATTTAATCTAGGGCTTCGAGGAGGAGAGCATGTTTCCTATCGAAAGGAACATTGTTGAACCGAGCAAACGCGCGCCAAAAATTGTCTCCGCAGCATTCCACTCAATGAACCCGCTGCGCCAAGCGCATCAATAGAGACTCTTTGCAGCCTCGATATTAGTGAGAATATTCCAAGGATTGTGTTCCCAATGGACGCAGAAGACTCACCTTGGGGAGGTATGAGTCCCCGAAAAGCTATATCATACAAGCTCCCAGACTCATCATTTGCAGACGTTCCCTCGCGGTCAAGCTCCAATGCCAACCTTGTTGATCAAGCTGCAGAAGCCGAAGAACAAGGTTTCGTTCATGAATACGTCACTTGGAGCTTCGACTAAATTTTTCTCAGGTGTAGAAGCACAATCAAAACAATTGGAACCTTCATCGCTGTCCACGTCTTCCACACCTAAATCCCCAGTTAGTCGATACCCACGGACTCCGCGAAAGGTTGGGATACAGGCCACACGACTAGAAGCAATAGATGATTCCTTCGGACCACTTGGACCGCTAGGTGGGGACTCCAACATATCCGAACCGGAATTACCCCCTGCACCTCCTTCCAAGGAGCAGTCGTTGCCAGTCCAAAATGCTCGGCCGACGCCTTCCTTACAATCGCCAAAGAGTCGGAGCATTGTATACTCGTCAGAGTATGGTGACGATGATCGGAGTTCCATCGCCACAAGACAACAACAATCTCCCCACGTTCAGGTTATCCACGGCAACGGAAACCAGAAGAGGCAAACTCAACCCAGTGTCAGCATTGAGCAAGCTTCAAGACCTAGCTTTGACATTACCGTCGGTGATCCCAATAAAGTGGGAGACTTGACGAGCAGCCATATCGTATATCAGGTGCGGACAAAGGTTTGGGTGAACCCTTTGCTTCGTATGAAGATGTGGCTAATTGTTACCAGACATCCTCAAAAGCGTACAAGCAGCCCGAGTTTACTGTCAGTCGTCGATACCGAGATTTTCTATGGCTCTACAACTCGTTACATAGCAGTAATCCAGGAGTAGTGGTTCCACCACCGCCAGAAAAACAGGCGGTAGGCCGCTTTGATAGCAATTTCGTTGAATCTAGAAGATCGGCGCTAGAGAAAATGCTGAACAAAACCGCCGCCCATCCTATTCTCCAGCATGACGGTGACCTTAAACTATTTCTCGAAAGCGATGCATTCAACATGGACGTTAAACATCGAGAGCATAAAGAGCCCGGACTGGGCGAAACCAAAGGCATGTTCAGCTCGCTTGGCCTTGGTAGTACTACCACTGGCAAATTCATTGAACACGATGACTGGTTCCACGACCGCAAAGTATATCTGGATGCTCTTGAGAACCAATTGAAAGCTTTATTGAAATCTATAGATTCTGTTGTATCCCAGCGAAAAGCCCTTGCTGAAGCAGCAGGTGACTTTTCCGCCTCGTTGCACGCCCTATCCGCTGTCGAATTGTCCGTCTCCCTTTCCATACCTCTCGAAGGCCTCTCGGATTTGCAGCTCCGCATTCGCGAGCTTTACGAACGTCAGGCGCAACAAGATGTACTTACTCTTGGTATCACGGTCGACGAATATATTCGTCTCATTGCTTCTATTAAGTTGGCGTTCTCGCAACGCCAGAAATCATTTCACGCCTGGCACAGTGCAGAAGCCGAACTATCAAAGCGGAGGACTACGCAGGAGAAGGTACTGAGATCTGGCAAGACGCAGCAAGATCGATTGAATCAACTACAAGCTGACGTGAGCGATGGTGAAAGAAGAAGCCACCAGGCTAGACTTCTCTTTGAGGACATGGGTCGGTTGATGAGGGGAGAGCTGGATAGGTTCGAGAGAGAGAAGGTAGAAGATTTCAAGAGTGGAGTAGAAACATTTCTAGAAGGCGCCATCGAGGCGCAAAAAGAGGTTGGTTGATCTATCGCAATAGCGTTCATCCTGACTAAACTAAAGTGCAGTTGATCGAGCTCTGGGAGACCTTCCTAATGCAACTCGATGCCGACGACGATGGCGAGCCTTTCTTCAAGCCCCCAGCCCTCGCTCCACCACCTATACAACAACCAAATGATCACTTACAAGGCGAACAGCAAGGACCCGACCAGCAGAGTGTAGCGGAGCATACGACAGAAGAGGTTCAGGCGGAGCAAGCGGCAGTGCCTACAGCTACCGCGGAGCAAGAGGAATCAGGAAATTTCTGACATGGATAATATTCAGGCTGTTGTACTTGTAAGATTATTCGAAGCCGATGAAATATGGGATTCAATAGGGATTTGTTGGGGCAAGAGGTTCATTTGGAGGGATTCGTGACGTACAAGATTAGCATTAATATACCCATACGATCCCTCGCACAAGGTGAGGTTACTTACTGCTGGCTCAGTAGTCGGCCAGCCCTTACCTTTACCTTCCTCGATTGTGGCGATACCTGTTACCGACCTGTTACATCTCATACATGCCTCCATAAAGCGCCATGCCTTCCAATTTAGTCGCCGAGGATCCGCAACGCTTATGACCTTTCCGGTCATGCAGAAACAACTCTGCCTCCTTCAACGATGACAGTTCTGTGCAGCTGCTTGTCAGTCTCCCCATGCTCGACTCGCTTCCACGTTACGATCCTCGCTTCATTCAGATCGAACTCAAATATTCTCACCCGCCTATGGTAGCCTCCATAGCCACCGTAACCACCAAACCCGCTACCACCGGCATAGCACATCCATAGCTCCGGCTTGCCGGTCGTAGATTTCGAAAGAGAGCAGTAATCATTGACATGATCGTGACCGCAACTGACGGTTAATACACCCTCTTCTACTAGAGCGTCTCGGAACCCGCTATTGAAGCCTGGAGATGTAGGATTCTCCGGTTGACTTCCAGTAGAGGCGACAACGTCATTGGTGAGCCGATACTCGGGGAGCGGGATATGGATGAAGGCCATGTCCATATGATGGTGTCTATAATCCATGTGCGAAGGGCTTCTGTTCAATTCGGTACTGGTAGTCTTGAACCAGTCGATCTGGTTCTTTTTGAGCCAATCGTAGCCGCGGAATTGTTGCTCATCGGGGCTATAGCCATGCGTATCTAGTAGGTAGAGCGTAAGTGCCGAGTGAGTGGACCCCCCTCGTGCGAGAACCTCGATGTAATAGTTTCCTACCCCATCGACACTAGTGGGGCCATATTCGGAGAGCGAGTAAGGAAGCGAGTGAGTGAGTTGCATCAGCGCTTCTCGTGACAGGGATCCTTCGTCATCGTGGTTGCCGAATATGGTTGCAAAGGGTATCTTGCGATCGATCAAGAGGTGAGCGAATTTGAAGACGGCTGATTGGGCATCCGCCGCCGTATCTCCATTGACCTGGTCGCCAGAGAGAACGACTAGATCCGGTTTCTCACTGTCTAGGACGGAAGATATAAAAGCCAATGTTCGAGGGTCTGCTTCACATTTACCGCCCTTGTGAAGAGCCGGTTCCGGGTCCCGGCATATGCCTGGGCCCGTGGAGAGATGCAGGTCGGCTATTTGGAGTATCTTGAATTTGCCATCCTTGTTAACATGGAGACTTGGCTTCTCGATAGCAGCCGGCGGACCACGGCGAATGGTTAGGTGGGCCTCGTGATGGTCTCCGCCAGAGCTAGGCAGAATCAGGGGTTGCTGTCTAGCCTCCCAACCGGGACGAGCTTCGACTGCATCTGTACCGAAGAGAACATCAACCGCCGTCACAGCATTCGCATTATCGAACTCTCGGCGTTTTTCTGTTCGTTTCAACCAGATGCCTCCAGGTCTGGCTTCCCATCGCTCAGCACCCTGGTACTTTTCCGAGACTACAGGGTCCAAACTGCCTACGCGGACATCCATGATGATCCGATCTTTCTCCGTAAGCTCAGATTCCCTCTTCCGTTCAATGTGTATAAAGGCGTGGGTCAACCATCCTCCTGACAGATAGAGATCCTTTTCCACTCGATGCCATTTCCCCGGATCAAGCTTGCAGCTGGAGAGTATGTTAAGAGTAGAGCACGTCGCCATGGTGATGTCAGTAATGACGAGACCCGGGTGGTGAGCCGGTAGTGCATTGTGGATAGCGTCTGGAAGGACATTGAAGCGGTTGTCGAGGAAGAAGACGAGAAAGAATATGATGAGCGTCAAGATACCAAGTTGAATGGTAGTACGAACCTGCCGAGCAGTTGGTTATCACCGTTACAAGAAACTTCTTGATAGGTAGACGTACGATTCTGCGTGTCATGCTTGCTAAGTTATGAAGCTTGGACGCTCGAGATGACAGTTTCTCCGGTTTCAAATCGTTCAACGCCTAAGCTTCACACTGTTGTAGTAGGGTTGAAGCACCAAGCGTGCCGCCATCCGTAGTCTCGAAGCATTGCGCGTGTGGCAGAACACCCAAGAGCACAGTTCGAGTTGGTCGCCGGCGACGGGAGCATGTGAAGGAGCTCGTCCTAACACCTTAAACCCTTTGCTTTAGCAGAGGGATACTCGCATACCTGCGGTCGGCTACTGGGTAGCTACTCCATCTAGAATACATTGGGAATAGCGTACATATATAGAACTAGAACTATTGCGACTCCTTGGCACCGAACGTACTGAACATATATTCTTCGCCCACCGTAACCCCCCAATCCTATATCGTGGGTCATGTTATTTTCGGCTTGTGTACTTGTCCTGGATATCATGGAACATGGGGAGGGTCTGGGCTGTGATGATCCCTACGACTTAGTAGTACATCGCTATCCGGTACGCCGCAATTACGCCCGGGTATAACCTCGGGATCTTCGCACACCTGCGTGAGAGATGCTAAACTTATGGAACCGTACCACGAGGAACGTCTATAATAATATCCTTGAGATGTTTGTCACCTACGGACAAGTGATCGAGGTGAATAGTTGAATGTCGTTGCAGGTGTTCATATCATAGTTCTACGGGATGGGCCAAGACTTTCGTGTTTAGTGCCCTGCGAGCATCCACGTTATTGTTCCGCTTAGGAAATAGGAGAGCAATCAATGTCACATGCTCCCCGTCGTCTCTGAGAAAACAATCCGAAGTCTATGCGTCGCAGATAGTGATGCCTGGAAGCCGATTGACCATAATCAAATTGAGAGACTTCATCCGAGGGTATCACAATGTACAATCCAACGACAGTGCACTACCCAAACACTGGCTTGAAGACTCCGTTCAACCACAATCCGCTCTCGACATAATAGCAAGCATTCACCAAGACTGCAACGCCAAGTGAGAAGCTTCGTAGCTCCTGATCATAAAGCTCAGTAATGCTACCGCCAGAAGCTTTGCTATCGCGAGAGGTCTCGCACCTTCTCCGCCATATTCACAACCCAAACTACCTTTTCTCACGGACGCCCTCAACGCCAACCCCGTTCATGCCGGTAGAAACTTGACTCTGGGGATCTAGTAATGGTATCTTGTCAACGCTGTTTGAGCTTTGCTTGTGTCCGCCGTTGTTGCTCGTTTCAGTCTGATTCATAGGATGCGGTGTCGTGGGAGATCCCCCTTCAGCTTTCGGAGTCATCAATGGACTACTAAAAGCGTCGGGACTTGCCTGCCATTTCGCAACATCCTTCTTCAATTGCTCCAATTCTTTCTGAAATCGAGTCCCGAAGACGTCTATATAATATGTCGCTCCATTATAGATACTCCAGGAGAAAAGCGAGAACAGAAAGATTGCACTAGGCCACCGGTACCAGAACCATAATGGACAAGGCAACATGCTTCCTAGGGCATATAGATACTGTGTGAGCATGAAGGCAGGCTCATGAAGCTGATCAGGAAGTCCAAGTATCAAGCGACCAATCCAGCTTTTAGCGTAAGACTTGCGCAGCCAGGTGAAGCTTGTGGGTCGCCCTGCGGCAATCTTTTCCCTTCGCCTTACTGTAATGAGAAAGTGATAAGATAGCTGCCAGATGGCATAGGGAATCGACGACCACACCATCATGGCTACTAACGAGTAGTGTATGCTACTATCTGCAGAGCTGTGTTTGATAGCATAGACACCGGGGAAGCGGGTTTGCTGTACATCAGGGGAGGTAAGATGTACGATACAGTGCAAAGTGATTGGCGGCATGATATGAATGAATAGGCTGGAGATATTAGTTAAGAGCCCCAAGGGTGCGAAAGTAGTCTAACCTTGTGACTTTGTCCAGAGAATGAAACACCATCGAGTTTCTCCACATTGCGATTGCCACTGCATTGTTTCCGTAGGCCAAACAGTACGTGCTTATGAACAGTCGCTTCGACTGTGGAGCGACCCATATGGTCAAGAGCAGGAGTAGATTCACAAAGTAGCACATATCAGCCAGGAAATAGTGATAGCCCCGTTTATGATACGTGTACCACCTGATGGACATAAGGCCGAAGAGCTGAAGAGAGAACCAGTAGTAGAAAAGCTCTGGGTATGCTCCGATGAGGTATCCACTTATAAAAATGTTCAGGACACCTGCAATGAAAGAGAGCTTTTCTCGAGCTGTGACCGCCTTTGTATCGTTCCACCGTGAGCCTAATCGATCAACAGAGTCTCTCATACGCTTCCTGTACCTGTCCAGCTGCTCATCGGGCGGTGGAAGTCGCCTGCGCCATTCTTCAACCACTCGGTCCTTCGCATTGAAGGTTGTAGACTTAATTCTCTCGCGTTGCCTGCGTAATTTCTCGGTCTGTACAGATATCTTGGCCTGCCACTTTTCAAGCCGTGCTGGCAGCGCGAGGTTATCAAGAAGGTCGAATACGGTGAGCGTCTCTGGCGGAGTCTCCCAATCCTCCTGATAAGCGCCAAAATCGGATGCCGATGCAATTCGAGAGAGCAGCTTTGGGCTCGGCATCCCTTGAGAGGAGCCTTCAGGTGTCTTCGAACCACTCGGTGGAGAACCCCCATTTATCGAGGACACTGACGAGTCATGGGTCATAGATCTCAAAATATCGGCAGAAAGATTGACGTTCGACGGACAAGACTCCGACCTGGTCCCCAGTATGCCTGGGTTGTCGGACATCTTGCGATCTTGCTCGTGGAAAGTAGTCAGAGCGCCAGTGAGAGACGTGTGCTTGGCGCCGAACCTGCGGGGATAACCGTCGCTTGAAGGATGCATGTCAGTCTAAGTCTATCGTATGAGGTACTGTGCTGGTTTCATGCTTAGAATGAGAGGGGGAGCTTGTAGATATGTGTAGGGGACATGCATACAAGCAGGTAATACTTCACATATTGGGGTGAGCGTAGATAAGATGTAGTCTCGAGACACCTTCCTGCACATGCAGCTGCACCCCGCCTTCCGCGAGCTTAGGAATGAAAGAGATGCTGCAAAGGTTGAAGGCAGCAGAATGGGCGTGCAAGATCAAAAAGGTCTGGTTGGTCACTAAAGCACAACGGTCCGAGGGTCTTTCAGTCTGAAGACGCTAGTATTGATTGGGAATTCTAGCGTGTGCAGAACACTCCAGACTTCTTGACGTTGGAAGCAGTGTCTCCCAACTAGTAGTAAGTGGGATGAAAGATTGCCGGCATAAGAAGGCGCTATGGACAACTTGATATGCTGCTACTAAGTACGTTTATAACGATCAATCCATTTTTCGTGGAGCTATCAAAGACCGAAAATTGGAAGGCAGTGCAGAAGATCATTAGGAATCTCAAAAACTTCATTACTACCTTAAGTAGAATAGAGTACCGCCAAGGATTCTAAAGACCGCTAAACTCCACAAACTCCAAGGCGCGTCCAACGCGAAAGTCGTATCCCGCGCTACACGCTTGTAATTGTCTTTTCTAGGCGTTCAAGGCCACAACATGTCCCATCGATTCATGGACTGACCAGGATCCATCGGCCAAGAAGACAGATTTGACGCATTGCCTCTGCGGGGTGGCTCTTCTTCCCACCCGTAGCAATGGGGAAACTCATCCGTCTCGAGCTCTACAGTATGTCTTCATCACCTTCCATGTGATATTCGGATGCACTGAGAATTCGTAGATTTCAAGTCCTATAAGGGTCATCATGTTCTACTACTTGGAGACTCGTACTTCACTTCAATCATCGGTCCCAATGGCTCTGGCAAGTCGAACTCGTAGGTAGTGCTGTGAAGTATAGAAAGACACTGGGCTTATATCTCACTAGCATGGATGCAATTTCGTTTGTCCTTGGTATCAAGTCTTCTCACTTGCGCTCCGCTCATCTTCGTGACCTGGTCTTTCGAGGCAGAGTGTTGCGCACATCCAGAATCAATGGTGACGGTTCAGCAACTACGAACGGCGCCAATGGACATACAGAGAGGGATGGAGGATCTGATGGCGAAGATGGGGCAACTGGCACTCTGGAGCGTAATGATCCGAAGATGGCTTGGGTCATGGCTGTCTATGAGGATGACGCCGGCGACGAACAAAATTGGAAGCGCACTATCACGAATCAAGGGGTCAGCGAATATCGCATCAACGAGCGCGTAGTCACTGCGTCCCAATACAACGAAGCTTTAGAGGCGGAGAATATTCTCATCAAAGCACGCAATTTTCTTGTATTTCAGGGCGATGTGGAAGCCATTGCATCTCAATCACCACGAGATCTGACGCGCCTCATCGAACAGATCTCCGGAAGTCTTGAATACAAAGCGGACTATGAGCGATTGAAGGAAGTCCAAGAAGAGGCTCTGGAGAATCAGAATGTCAATCTTCACAAGCGGAGAGCCATCAATTCGGAGATCAAGCAATATACGGATCAGAAAACTGAGGCCGACAACTACGCTAAGAAGGTCGACGAGCGGGACCGGGCGATTGTCACGCACATCCTGTGGAAGCTGTACCATTTCCAAAGAGTCATTGAAGAATCTGGCGCAGAGATTCAGAAACACCAGGAAGAGCTCAAAGAGCAAAGGCGTGGGATGGAAAAATACAACAAGGCTCTAGAGGAAGCCAAGAAGGACCAGGCTAAAGTCGGTCGAGATGTAACTACATTGGAGAAGAACATAAAGCAGAAAGAAAAGGACATTGAGGGGAAAGAAAATGAACTCATCCCAGTTGCGGAGAAGATCGAGATCACAAACAAGAATCTCGGCAAATACAATGCTCGTGTTGCAACCATTTCAAAGGAGCGAGACGTTCATGCGCACAGCGTGAAGCAATCAACCAAAGAGCTAAAAGTCGTCGAGAAAGCTCAAGCTCTTTGGGAGAGCGAATTCAGAAGTCTGGCTGAGCAGGAGGGTCGTGAGCTGAGCGAGACGGACTTGCAAATGTACAACAGACTGAAAGAGGATGTCAATAAGAGGACCTCCGAAGAACAAATCAAGGTAGACAATCTTTCTCGTCAGCGGAAAGCAGATGAAGAGACTGTTAAAAGCCTGAGAAGCAAAGTCGACAGCGCTGAATGGCAGGTCCAGAAACTCGGCGAGGAGCTGAGCGAAATCGTTGAGCGCAAAGACAGCGCAAATCAGCAAATAACGCAGACTATCAAGGACATTAACAGTAAAAAGAAAACATACAATGAACATGTATCTGAACGACTCCGACTAGCTCAAGTCAGGACTGAGAAAGATGAAAAGCTCCAAGAGGTTCTTACCAAACTCTTGGAGGCTGAGGACGGGAGGAAGCAGAATGATAAGGACGTCCGCCTCAAGGCCACTGTGGCCGACATGAAGCGCATCTTTCCTGGTGTTAAGGGAAGAGTAAGTGAGCTTTGCAAGCCCGTTGAGAAGAGATATCAAATAGCAGTCAGTACGGTGCTCGGACGTAATTTCGATGCTATCATCGTGGAAAATGAGAAGACCGCCATTGAATGTATTCAATATTTACGAGAACAACGCCGCGGTCAAGCTACATTTATTCCCCTGGACACTATTCAATTCACCTCGCTAAACTCCAGCCTAAAGGGCCAGAATCGAGGCTGTCGGATGGCTCTCGACACGATCAACTATGAAAGATACCTCGAGCGTGCATTCTCTTACGTTTGTGGTAGTGCTGTCATTTGTGATGATATGGCTATAGCTAAGACTATATGCTGGGAGAAGCGCAATGATGTCAAGGCAGTAACGCTGGACGGTTCAATCATCCACAAGGGTGGAAATATGACCGGAGGTCAAGGGTCGAAGCCAGACTCGCGGCGATGGGAAGAGACGGAAGTAGAGAACCTCCGAAAGCTGCAGGAGAAACTAGTCTGTGAATTAGCAGCACTGCCAGAGTCTCGCCGTGGTTCATCCGAAGAAGAAGTGCTACAAGGCGAATTGACCGGTCTCGAGCAGAAATTAACATATCTGCGGGAGGAGGTCAGAGCAGATGAACGCAACCAAGGCAGTAAGCAAAAGGAGCTGTCTCACACCGAACAAGAGCTAGCGGCGGCAAAACCCAAGTATGAGCAAAAGCTCCACGAATTCCAGGACCTCGAGAACAGTCTGACTGAGGATCGGGAGGCTATCAATGAGGTACAGGATAAAGTCTTCGCCGACTTCTGCAGACGTCTTGGTTACAACAACATCCGATCATATGAGGCTCAGCAGGGTTCATTGCAGCAGGAAGGAGCCCAGAAGAAATTAGAGTTCAGTACGCAGAAAAGTCGTCTCGAAAGTCGGATCAGCTACGAACAGCAGCAATTGCAGGAGACCAATAGTCGCATCAATGCCTTAGAAGACCGAGCTCGTGCAGACAAAATACTCATCAACGAACTTCATACGGAACAAGAATCCTGTCAGAGCGAAGTCGATACACTGGTCGTGGAGCTAGATCAACTGATGGAGCAGCGGGAAGTACTGAAGGCAAAGTATGATCAGAAGGCCGAGAAAGTCGCGGGGCAGCGTCGCGAAACGCAGAAGAGAAGCAAGAATGTTGATGGCACATTGAAGGCCATCTCAGGCTTGGAAGCCGATAGACAAATCAATGCGTCTAGTAGATACACTCTCTTACGGCGTTGCAAGCTTGAAGACATCAACATTCCTCTTGAAGAAGATTCAAGAGGCCTGGATCAGCTGCCTCTCGATGACGTCGCTCAGACCAATTCTGATGCTATGGACGTTGACGAGGACCAAGTGGCAACCATTCTTGAGCCTTCTGAAGTCCAGGATTATGGAATTCAGATAGACTTTGATGACCTTGATCAGGACATGAGAGAGGTAGGCAGCGTAGCACTCACATTAGTTTCTCATACTGACAGGCCACTCAGAGCGATGACGACAAGCAAGACGCGGAATTGCAGGATCATATCAGGGCACTCAATAATGAGTTAGAATACATGGCTCCCAACATGCGCGCCGTTGAACGACTGGGAGTAGTCCAAGACCGGTTGAAGACCACAGATAAAGATTTCGAGGATGCGCGAAAAAGTGCGAAGAAGGCAAAAGACACGTTCCAGGCAGTGAAAGAGAAGCGCTTCGAACTCTTCAGCAAAGCCTTCTCCCACATATCCGAGCAGATCGGGCCTATATACAAGGATCTCACCAGAGATGCATCGTTACCCATGGGCGGCCAAGCGTACGTAAATCGTCAGAATTGTTCCATGGGAGAGTGCTAATATCGAAACAGCTATCTCGACATGGAAGACGGTGATGAGCCTTATCTCGACGGTATCAAATACCACGCCATGCCTCCGCTGAAGCGTTTCCGGGACATGGAGCACCTTTCTGGTGGCGAGAAGACCATGGCCGCGCTTGCATTATTGTTCGCTGTTCATAGCTACCAACCCTCTCCGTTCTTCGTCCTCGATGAAGTCGACGCCGCGCTCGACAACGCAAATGTCGCTAAGATTGCAAATTACATCAAAGAGCATGCCAGACCTGGAATGCAGTTCATCGTAATTAGTTTGAAAACAGGTCTCTTTCAGAATAGCGAGGGACTGGTGGGAATCTACAGGGATCAGGGGGCAAATTCGAGCAAATCCTTGACTCTTGATGTAAGTTTCCTACCCCCGCGTATTCCTCGTGGTCTTGGATCAGCTGACGTTTCTGTAACAGTTGAGGAAGTACCAGTAGTGGTGATGTAGGAGCATAGGAGAACTAGCAATTTGTCTATAGGGAAACACTTATTATGTAATTATGGCTTCTTACACGCTGAGCTCGATGTATGCTGTAGCTTGCGGACAGATGATGCCTGGTTGGAAGATCAGATAATCTCTTCCAATAGAACGCTAAATTTAAACTCTGAGCGTCTGACCTTTTCGAATGGTCCACATCTCTTGGTTCTGCAACATGCTGTACATCGCCTCCGCAACTCCACCTCGTCGAAGGTGAAGCTCCGGCTGAGTTACTGCTATATTAGAGGAGCCTATCTGATCTTCCAACCAGGTACAGACGACTAGACGGCTCCCGAAGAACCTCCGAAGCAGACCGTCGCAAGAATTGAGGTTGATGACCAGAGTTCTATGCTAGATCTCCAACTAAGAAATGGGATGGTGCCGTCCCTCCTCAGAAAATGGCCGACTGGCGTAGCATGGCTATTGATGCCACGGTTTGACGCACTGCACGCCCGGAAACTATGCAATCTTGATCTTTACCAGTCTATCCAAAGCCTTCCCGTCATCCAGAGCCCAAGCTGGATCGCTATCAAGCTTCCATACCCGATTGTGACCCTTGATGTGAAGATTGTGGAAACCCTCATTGGTGAAAGCCCTCCTGACCCCAACGAATCCTCTCCACATCCAGTAATTCGCCTGTCTAAAGGGCAAAGTAAGAAGATTGGTCTTTACAGACGCTTTGAGGCGATCCTCTCGGTCAGTCATTTCCTTGATCAAGCCTTCGATCTTCTGCTTGGCATTGTTGTTACAAATTGGGGATGAAAGGGTCACATCACGAAGAGGCACTTCCACAACTACAGATTCCCTGAATGGTATGGTAGATGTCCTTTCTATTCGTAGAAGCAAATATTGCGGTCCATTTGCGGATCGTGAGGAAATAGAAGAAATGGCTCGAACGATGTTTTGTGTCTGATGTGAAATCAGCTGAATTCAAGGGATTAAGAAGGCTACGTGCCTTGAGAAACATCCAGAAACCGCCACAAGCGATCATGAAACTACCAACGCCTACGAAGATTGGCACGAATCTCGGCAGATCTGCCGCAGGAACGAGATATTGTGTCTGGAAATTGTAGGCTGCAATAGAGATTAGAAACACCCCGACTGTATAGCAGCCAAAGATGTACTGCACAGGTTCCAAATCAGCGTCACTTTCATATAAAATGAGATTCTGGTTTGAAAACAGTACTCAGAGTGCAAGGAAGCGGATCTGCAATCCAAAACAGATAACCACCAATTCTTCATGGGACGTACCTGCCGTTGAGACGAAGCATGATACAGTGCAGTGGGGGTTTGGCTCCTCGCCAACTTCTTATTGAGAGACTCGTACGCTGCCGCTTTCTGAGAGACCAGGGTCGTAACCTGGCTTGTCTCGACATGAATTTTTGCGTCCTTTGGCCAGACACGGGCCTTCCTGTAAGCAAACCCTCGAGTACCGAAACCGATTCTACATCTCAACGAAGACTGAGCTAGCTGAGATCGCTCAAGAATGCCATAAGTGAGATGTGAGTATTGAAAGCAATTGCGGCAAGAACGAAGCATTATCGCCGCCTTACATACTACCCTTGACTGGTTTTCCATCGAAAAGGGCGAGTGAGTATATGACTAGCTGCTGTCGAAAAATGGATTGCACCATTCTCTTCATGGAAATAATCAGGACTAGCTTTATAATACCTTACGGCTTACAGTTCGGCGGCCGAAGTTTCGCCGTATTTAGTGTATTCAGGACTCATGCGAAACCTTGGCACTGCGCAAAGAAAATCCCCCCCCCCTTTTTGGATGTGAAACCACACTATAATCAACTGTTATGGTATTATCGGTCTATAATCTCCTATTCTATCGAGATTTAAGCTATCTATAACCTGTAGGCACTTAAACTTCGCTCTTATATTATGTCTTACTATCTAATCTCAACCCACGACGGCTGTAGAGCTCCTTTTTCTCCTACTGGAAGCTCCCCAACGAATGTATTGCGACTAGGGCATAGCGAGTGTAATGTAGGGCTAAGGATATGGTTCGGAGGGTTGCGTATAGCTTCAATTCCAACGGAATAGGACGTTGTGAACTGATAATGCCGTAATAGGTGATTATAATGTGGTTTCACCTATAAAAAGGGGGGGGGGATTTTCTTTACGCAGTGCCAAGGTTTCGCATGAGTCCTGAATACGCTAAATGGAAGGCCCCACGATTCGTCAATTCTTCCGACCAGGACTTCGAACTTTACCTTACCATACTTATGTTACTCAGGTCGTCTCGCTGGACAGCGACATAATTTCTTCATTAATTCTTGCAGAAAGACATGGTGTCATCCTTTAAAGTAGCCAAAAAGTTCTCTAAACTTACGAGTCGGCCACTTCGCCGGCATGTCTTCGTTAGAAGTCTGCCCCAGCATTATTCATGTACATATATCTATTAATGACACTCTGCACCAGGCTTCCAAACCAACTCGAAGGCATTGGCGGCACATAGTTTCACAATGCCGGCTATGTCACCGACAATGACTGAAGGCAATATCACAAATTGGAAAGTCAAAGAGGGTATGAATCATTTCCCCAACGAAAGGGGTGGACTGGGAAGATTTCAGAAGGCTGAAACATTATCTTACAGGAGAATCCTTCATCACCGGCGATGTACTTCTGGAAATCGAGACCGACAAGGCTCAGATGGATGTGGAGGCACAGGATGATGGGAAAATGGCAAAAATCACGGTACTACGACCATCGGACCAGGACTATTCACACTTACTAAGAAGAATTGGGTTGTAGCAACAAGCGGGCACCAAGGGCGTCAAAGTGGGCACTCGAATTGCAGTCTTAGCTGAGACAGACGACGATCTCAGTACCCTCTCCATCCCTGCAGAAGAAGCTGCTCCGACCTCTTCACCTCAAGATGCTCTGGAATCTGGGATGGATCCATTGCCATCATCCGAATCGCACAGCGAGGCTCCTCCATCAACGGCGTCCGAAGCTACAGCCTTTAGTGCCAAAGCTTCCCCCTACGCTTCAGGCAAATCCATAAAACAGACCTACCCCTTATACCCCTCCATTGCGCAACTCTTCCATGAAAAGGGCATACCGGCGTCGGAAGCTGATAAAATCCCTGCCAGCGGCCCTAAAGGGCGATTGCTGAAAGGCGACGTTCTAGCTTACCTCGGCACAATATCTTCCTCCTACTCATCAGATCAGTCGATGAGGATATCCAGACTCGGACATCTAGACCTCAGCAAGGCCAAGCCGGCTCCCCCAAAGGAATCACCTGCGTTACCGCAAAACAAGGCGCAAACCCCGCAAGCGACCGCGACGGAGCTTCTCAAGACAGACATCGCCGTCCCCGTCTCCTTATCATCTGTAATGGCGGTCCAAAAACGGATTCAAACCACATTAGGCGTCACCCTTCCACTATCGAAATTCATCTCCCGGGCCACAGAGCTTGCGAACAACGATTTGCCCCGGTCTACAGCTGCACGCCCAACGACCGACGATTTGTTCAATGATATCCTAGGTCTCAACGAAGTGAGCTCCAAGACATCAAAGGGATCCTACATCCCCCAAATCTCTGCCCTACCGAGCAATCCATTTGTGGAGAGAGCAAAGCCGCAAAGGCAATTGGACGTCTACGATATTTTGGCGGGTGGTGCATCTTCTAAAGTAGCCAATACTTTCAGGATGCCGCCACCGGGGATTATGGCTGGTTTGCAACCAGGCGAAGCGATAAGTGTTTTCAGTGTTAGCGTTTCGAGGGAGGAGGAAAAGCGAGCGAAAGTTTTCCTGGAGCGAGTAAAGACCATACTACAAGTCGAGCCCGGTAGGCTTATACTGTGAGGTAATATTTCTTTAGGTTCCATGCACTTTTCGCACCAATTGGTATCCCAGTCTTGACACTGCAAAGCCAAGGTGTCCGCCCGACAGCTTCTTCGCAATCCCCTGAGTGAGCGCCTTAAGCCTAGCGCCATGCTAACCATCAAGCTTGGCCTGCTCATAATGCTCGTTTGCCCTTTATATGCTCAAGATTTCAGCAACATCCAGCAAGATATTGCCCATATAACACACAATGAATAAGCTTCACATACGGCCTCGTTCATCTGATCACGCTCCATCTCTCCATCCTTGCTCCGGCTCCATCACCGCCGACACCATCTCGCTCTCTTTTCCCAAAACACTTCCAGAATCTCAGGGTTTCGTCACCAGCACCTGTGACAACGGTTTGCCCATCTGGACTCATTGCTAGATAGAGCACACGGTAGGTATGGCCCGTTAGGCTCGCTACTTGTGTCATGCTAGGATACTTCCAGACCACAATCTGGTTCTGACTGTAGCCATGAGTAGATACAAGTTCGTTGCTGTTCTTTGACCATGCGAGGTTACAGACTTGCGATCCCGTGTCGAGCTCCTGTACACATTGGCCAGAGGTTGTGTTCCAGAATTTGATCCGACGATCTGCGGTTCCACCACCAGAAGCAAGTAGATTGTGTTGGTGCGGCGACCAAGCTATCGCCTTGACTGCCGCGGTGTGTTCGGAGAACTTGAACAATGGTGTTTCTGACAACTTGTCCCAAACCATTAATTTGTTGTCATTGCCACCAGAAGCCAATTGCCCGTCTTCCGTGTTCCACCGCAGCCCGCAGACTTCCTGTTTGTGGCCGGAAAGCTTTCTAAGAAACTGATCGGGTTGGCGAACGTCGCGGTGGTAAATCAAGCGGTCACGAGACCCGGACGTCAGAATGTGATCGTTCCATGCCAATGCACCCACTCGAGCAGTGTGACCGGTCATAGTTCGCAAGCGACGCTGCTTTTCTGCATCCCAGATCTGAACAAGACCCTTGTTTGTCCCTATTGAAACGTGCGTGCCGCGTTGGATCCAGGAAACAGATGTGACTATATCATCCTGGAGATCGCATAGTTTCGTCACCCGGCCTGACGTTGAGTTCCACATATAGACGCAGGACCCAAGACCAACACCCAAGATATTGCTACCGCCCCAATCTACAAGATTGAGGTAGAAATCGTCCGCTAAATCGGGAGCATCGAGAACCTTGAAAGGAACCTTGCTGACTGCTCGAGGCGCTTTTCGAGGGCTTAGGAGAAGGCGCTGACTGTCGAAGCGGACAGGGGATAAGCTGTAAAGGTCTGATTGGGTATTGAGATTTGGACCATGACGGCTTTGGGGTGTTCTTGATGGCGTTGGATGACCAGATATATTCGTATGATGCCGCGGCGACATGTAGGTAAATAGGTTTTTGTGGGGCGTAGATGGGGTGAGACTGGCGGAAGGTAGTGAGGATGATGAGAGATTTGTGGGTGGTGTTCTCGATCTGGAGGGATCATTTATAGTTGTTGAATGGGTCGATGTAAGATCAGGGGAAAGTGTTGGTGGTGTGGGCTGAGGTATTGTTGTGTCAAACAGCTCGGATCGTAGAAGCGTAGAAAATGTTCGATTCGCTTCCTCAGCTACTAGATATTAGCTGAAATAATACTTATGCCTTCCAGCTAGCTGCATGGTTCAACTCACTCTTCTGAAAATGAAGCTCTCCATAAGGGGTCCGCCTCTTTGCCTTGGATGGCGTAGCAGGCGAAGCATCATCATGCAATAGGCTGAAACTTGCTTGCAGATCTTGACCGTCACGATTTGGAATGAACCTGTAGTTGAGCTGCGGTGAGCATGTGACGCTTCAAAAAAATGTCGAATAGTACATTCAGTTGCAACATCGGAAACGGTCCCAGAGGGCTTGTTATATGTTCAACTGACCTATCACCATATATTCTTTGTCTTTTTCGGCTAGGACTGGCGCCTGGCGTCCTCTCCCTTATTCGTCCTCCGTCCTCCATCTCCTGCAACCTGTTACTGAGGGCATTTGGATCCAAAGGTTTCGAACCCGCTCCTTCGACGCCATCCAATCCTTGATCAACGAGCTGATTGCATTTGCCGGTTGCTGTTGGGGGCGTTTTTGAGTGTGGTGGTGAGACCAAGGTGGGCGTAAGTGAACTTTCCACTGTCCTAGAAGTTAGGGACGAGGATATATGTAATTCGGTCGCAATTTCCGGCATTGTGCCGTAATCACAATCCAAGACTCTTCAGACGGTGTTGACGACTGCACAGCTTGATGCGAACTCTTGATAGCAAACTCAGGAACCCAACGCTGGTGATTGTTGCACAGACGTCGTTTCTGGCTTCACTACAGGCCCACGTCAGGTCGAGTGCCGTTATGACGATGAGGCCGGTGGCATGAAGCAAGAGATAGGAGCGACTGATCGAGTCCTCGGAGGGCGCGCAGTGGATTGTTGTGATTGTTATGAAATGGTGTAGGATGTGAGTTTCTTATTGAAGTTCATGGAAAGTGAGCTAGGGGCAGTTCCGCTCTCGGGATTCGTTGGTGTTTATGTATTGTACCGCTCGTATATAACACAACGTGCTTAAACAAAAGCCAAACACCACCGCAGTGTTGAAATGAAGTTGGCGCAAGATTGATGGTTTCGCTACTCGTTTTCTCAATTATTGCGATGCGTCGTGACAATCTACGCGCGGTGGTCACGTCAAGGGTCTGATGAACGATCTACTAGAATACGTGAGATACGCTACTTATGCATCAAAGACGGAGCGTTTGGGATTCTGCCTTACAATAATTCATGATTGGCTCTGCATTCCCCTTGAAACCGCTCCTTTCTCGAACGTCAGTGTTATCACATATACAGGTAAAGTTCGTTTCGTGTATACATTACAGACATCAACAGTGTTGTTCAACACCGCGGCGCCACAGCACAACAACCTCGACAATGGATGTCTCCGCTACAGCGGGCCATGAGCTTCTGTCATTCATTAACGCCTCACCCACTCCATTTCACGCTGTCCACTCCGTCAAGCAACGACTTGAAAAGGCGGGATTTACAGGTTTGGAAGAGAAGGATTCCTGGAGTAACCGTTGCGTCCCAGGCGGAAAATACTTTCTCACACGCAACGCTTCGACCATCTTAGCGTTTGCTATAGGCAAGAAATGGAGGCCAGGTAACCCTGTTGCTATGATAGGTGCTCATACCGATTCACCCACTCTTCGGGTGAAGCCGGTCAGCAAGAAAGAGAGTAATGGTTTCATGCAGGTCGGTGTAGAGACATATGGTGGCGGACTGTGGCATACATGGTTCGATCGAGATCTGAGCATGGCAGGCCGAGTGTTGGTCAAGCATAATAAGGGGGACTATGTTCAAAAGCTTGTCAAGATTGAACGCCCAATCCTGCGAATTCCCACTCTTGCGGTCCATCTAGATCGACAGGATCCTTTTACGTTCAACAAAGAAACACAACTCTTTCCCATCGCAGGTCTCCTCGCAGCTGAGCTCAATCGACAAGACAAAAATGAGAGTGCGACCACAGAGTCCACGGAAGAAGGTGGAAAAGCTAGTCCACTGAAGGCTTTAAGCCAGAGACATCATCCTTATGTAGTTGAGCTGATAAGCAAAGAAGCCAACGTGCAACCATCTGAGGTGGTCGACTTCGAAATGGTACTCTACGATACCCAAAAGTCCTGTGTTGGGGGCATTAATGAGGAGCTATTATTTTCTCCACGACTTGACAATCTCGAAATGTCGTTCTGTAGCATAATGGGTCTTTTGAACTCGGTCCTTTCGGCTTCAGCCCTCGATGACGAGGAGTCTGTCCGCCTTGTCTCTTTGTTCGATCATGAGGAAATTGGCAGCCAAACCGCTCAAGGAGCCGATTCAAATTTCCTACCATCCATGATACGTCGCCTCTCCGTACTTCCGACTCAGGAGAACAGAATTCCCGATGTAGATGCCTACGAACAAACCCTGTCCAAGTCGTTCCTGGTCTCTGCAGACATGGCTCACTCAGTAAACCCAAACTATGCAGCCAACTACGAGGTACGTCTATTCAGCCGATATTCGCCCAATACCCGCAACTGTTGAGTCATGAGCAGTATGGTGGGGAGGGATCACTCTCCCATGTCTCCTATAGAGTCTCTTGACTCGAGCTGCGATCCTTTCATCTCTCCACTTGTGGCAATACTGACTTCCACACCATCTACAGGTTGACCATAAGCCAGAGATGAACAAAGGCACTGTGATCAAGATCAACGCTAACGCTCGTTATGCTACCAACATGCCTGGTATCGTGCTGATTGAGGAAGTTGCTCGCAGAGCAGGGGTACCTTTGCAGCTCTTTGTCGTACGGAACGACTCCAGCTGTGGGGGCACTATTGGACCGATGCTCTCGGCTGCCCTGGGTACAAGGACTTTGGACCTGGGAAATCCACAGATGAGTATGCACAGCATCCGGGAGACTTCCGGCATTTACGATGTCGAGTATGCTATCAAGTTGTTTGAAAGGTTTTTCCGACATTTTTCGGAAGTCTCGAAGAAGATTACCATTGATTAGGTCGTAGTAGAACTCTAGCAAAAGGTCGCAAAGATCAAGGGCACTCCTATCACTTTCCGAATCGTAGGTTCAGCCATGTGGTAATAGATTGACACGCAATTATTATCACTTGGGAGTCGTCAATGAAGGCAGTAGGGTTGTGACAGTTCTAGCCCTGCAACATCTACAACATAAATGTAGTCTCACAATGCTCCGGTTGCAACCCACAACTGTCGTTGGGTGGTGCGATGGCTTCCTCGCGGTATCTAAGTGGGGATCACAAAGGTATAAAGGATTTCATAGACACGTTTGATGTAAGTAATTCTTCGGCGTCTGTATCTCAATACAGACTTATCCCAGTACAAGCTAAAAAGTTGCTACTGTATCTTCGTGCCACTCTTTAAGACTAATATCTTTGTCAGGTCTTCCTTTTCGACTGCGATGGTATGTAGGCCTCGCACATATTCCAATTTGCGTGTGCATTGCATACACACGTCCACCACGGTCATTATGACTTCCTGCTTACCAGGTAAAAAGGGTAGGCGTCTTATGGTCTGGCGAACATATTTTCGAAGGGACTGTCGAGACCCTAGAGCTCCTGAGAAGCCAAGGTACAGTTGTTTAGAACCTAGCTTCTCAAACGCTTCTGCAGCCTGAGCGCTGATCAGTGCATCAGGCAAACAGGTCATTTTCGTCACAAACAACAGCACAAAATCGCGTGCAGAATATAAGCAAAAGCTCACGAGTATGGGAATACCGGCGGAGACCGTAGAGCTACCCGAATCACCTTCAGAGACATTCAGCAGTCTAATGCGCCAGACAGGATGAAGTCTTTGGGTCAGCTTACAGCGCCGCGATCTATATTTCCCGTATCCTGAAATTACCTCCCGAAAAGCAGACGGTCTACGTTCTCGGCGAAGCCGGTATCGAGACCGAGTTGGATTCCGAACACATCCAACACATTGGGGGTACGGACCCTGGCTTGAACCGGATCATTGCTAAGGAAGATTACGCTTCAATCGCATCTGGCGCTCACCTGGACCCCTCCGTTGGTGTCGTCCTATGCGGTCTCGACTTCCACATCAACTACCTGAAGCTCAGCCTCGCCTACCATTACCTCCGCCGCGGGGCTGTTTTCCTTGCTACGAACAGTGATACCACACTCCCGTCCGCCTCGACTCTGTTCCCAGGCGCAGGTGCATGCGCAGCGCCACTGGTAGCCATGATGGGTGGAAGGAAACCAACAAGCTTAGGCAAACCAAGTCAGGCGATGATGGACGCTGTCGAGGGGAAATTCCATTTCGACAGGAAAAGGACTTGTATGGTTGGAGATAGACTTGACACAGACATCGCCTTTGGCCTCGAGGGCGGATTGGGCGGCACTTTGTGTGTTCTTACTGGGGTCACGAAAAGCAAGGATGACTGGGCGGATGGAAGGACAGTGCCCAGCGCTTGGGTGGACAAGTTGGGAGACCTCCGGCATTATGCTTGATGACAATGATAGCATGGTCGAAGCGACGCAAACATACCAAAGCTTGTGGGTTCGGCGAGAACGGTTGCCTTGATGTAGCTAGTTCTTTGTGTTCCCAAAACCATACCCTACCACGTTCTATAGCCTATTTCTCGTGACTTACTCGTACGAACGCTGTGGTAGATAGGAGAGCAAGGACAACCCTATGTCACCGATTTGTCCAAAGGGATACACAATCGACGTGGGAATTCCAACCCCATCAACGCCTCGCTTACCTTACACAATCCAACCGATAGCCTACATTCAAGTTTTGCGTATCCTCAATCACCGTCCTCAATCTCGATGCTTCTCGCAGTGAGCCCTTGACAAAAATTAATATCTTCAAGCACGTCATCGAAACGACCCTGGACTCTTCTGGCCACCCTGCCCCTGTCCCAATCACCTCTCGTCTTCCATATTTCGCTCATCAAGACAGAGTATATCTGTTCCAACTGTTCCACGCTACAACCACTTGTTTGGGTCACCAGATGCTCGAGCAGATTAGAAATGTAAATGGGATCAGGGATCAGCTGAGGGTGCATTGTCGCAAGAGCTCTGGATGGACCAGGAACGGGATCGTTGAGAAGAGAACTGATGTTGGACTTTTCCCGTGGCCAGGGAGGAACCGCAGGAGTCTGCGATGAGCGTTCGGGTGGTGAACCTTGGCTTTGGGAACCCGATGGATTGCTGATAGGGTGAATGGAATTCTGAGAGCCTGGCATCTGGCATTAGTTGATTCCCCAAGAGCGAGATGGGATTAGGTTTCGATAACCTACCTTGGGTATTACCGCGCGTGTCTGGAAGCTGCGAGTTGCCTTCGCCAAGTTCATTGAACATAGAAAGATCAGGACCCTCCTGCCTCCCTGGGGTGCTTTGCGTGTTCTTGTCGCCTGAAGACCCCGTGTTTCTCTTCTCAGAAGATGTTGTCGATGCATAATTAGTGTAGTCATTCAGATTTGAGTTTTCTGCCATTGGGGTAATGAAACTCCTTTGGCTAAGGCTTCCAGGCATAGACCGTCGATGCTCTATGGATGTGGATCCTCCTGTATAGGGCTCCATAGGTCGAGTCTGGGCGGAAGGGCCAATCGAGCTGCTCTGGGTTCCCTTCTCCGTCGATTGGACATCTTCACTATTTGAGATGTTGACGTCGCCTTCGCCTCGCGAAGGCACAGAAGTCCCGTTGCTGTGATGATGCCCCTGTAAATTGCTGAGGTCTGATATATGGCTCGGAAAACCATTGGTAAGTGTGCTCCGCTGTGAAGGATCCGATGGCGTGATAGGGTGATGCACGATGCCATTCGTCACGGGCTGTCCGAGGATGATAGGGCCAACCGACTGCTCAACCGATGATGTAGCAGTATCAGCCGGTGGCACGTTGGACGATATGGCCTCAATCCTTCGTCCCTCGACTGCTGCCAGCTCCTTAGCCTTCTCGATCATTTCCCTCTCACGCCTTTGCTCTCGAGCATAGACGTTTTCAAGTTCTGCCACGAACTGTGGATCTCGTAACCCAATATCTTCCATGTCGACCTCGACGTTGGTCAAGAGTTCATTTGCCTTGATGATACGCTCGGGGTCATCCATGGCTTTGGCATCTTTTGCTAGCTTCTTGATATCCGCCGTGAAATCTTTGGGTCTCTTATAATACCCGTTTGACAGCCGCTTTTCGATTGTGACTGTCTCCAGATTGTAGTAGAATTTCCCCGTAGCTATATCCACTAGGCCAGGCTCATGCTGTGCATTCGTCGCTTTCTCGTAAGGGCGCGAGGGATCCAATTGCCTCTGATCTCGTGGTAGATCGGTACTGACAAAGGTGGGATCCTCTTCTTCATATAGGTACCTTATTGCGCCTTCATCAATCGCTCCAGTTCTGAACTTCTTATTCCTCAACTTAATTTGATCCATGATAGGCTGTATACGCTGCTTTAGTTGATTGAGAAGCAACCTGTCCCTTTTCTTCTGTGCCTTCTCCTCCGCCTTAGAAAGTGGCAGTGGCTCCTTTGGTGGCTCAGGGGGAACCGGCATAAGGATCTCAAATTCCCTCTTCTTACGGTCCGCGGGTTCGGGGAATTCGGCGGGGGATGCGTTCACGTAGTCAATGATAGCGTCCAAGTACTCGTGGCGTGATTGCTGGATAGAGTTAGCGACTGAGGATTGCCCCTGACCAATTCAACACTCACCCTGTCGGGCCGTGAAATCTCAAATTTGTTGCTCCGTGAATATCCGAACAAGTCCTTGACCATCTTTTGATCAACATACTCCTCTTCACACTCCAGGATACCAAGAAGAAGTACTGGATCCGTGGGTGCCAACATTCGCAGAAGACCGAGGAACGTAGATATTACTGCTGAGCCCACAGTCCTATACCAGACATCAACATTAGGTATATAGATGACACTAGGCTTATGCCGTTGCACTTCAGTAAACAACTGGACCACTGCAGCTTCTGTGGACTTTCACACTATCAGCACACGATACCATGTTGAAGATGCGCACCTACTCTCGTTGAATCGCTCAAAAGAGTTGGAAGATCGAAAGATTGCACGTGGAGACCTTCGAAATGATTCAAGAGAGCTCTGGCGAGATACTGCTGGCCCATACCAGGTACGCCCCTTATGAGCAGTCGCGGCCGGAATATTCGTGATCGCTCGAATTCTAAGGCATTGTAAATAGAGGATCTCTAAACCTGTAGCGATCAGACTACCTTGCTGCATGCGTTCTGCCTTCATCCCTCGATCATCTCCTGCGTCCTCGAATTCTGCTTCCTGCAGGGCGGTCAGACGTTTCTGCTGCGGTAGTACCTCTGAGACGATGTTCTTGATGTCCGAAAGTCGATGGCGCAATAAGGGCTCGATCTGCGCAGGTAAAGGTGCCGCACCTGAAGATGTAGCTCTTTCTGAGGATGGTATCATTTTCTTGACCGATATCATGAAGTCTTTTGCAATCACGTTGATTGTCTCCGGCTTGATCTGAAGTTTCTCATTGGATTTGTAAATCTGAGGGTACCGACGTTGCACGGCGTTCAATGCAGCTTCAGTACAGAGCGCGCGAAGATCCGCTCCACCGTAGCCTTTCGTCAGTTGCGCGATCTCGTCCTTGAAGAAAGGGGTTAGAGGAGGATCCCAGCCCTTCGTATGGATGTCCAAGATGGTCCGCCGGGCTTCTGTATTTGGCAAGGGGAAGTAAAATTCTCTGTCGAATCGACCAGGACGGCGAAGGGCAGGGTCGATTGAGTCAGGTCGGTTGGTGGCTCCAATGACGATGACCTGACCACGCCCATCCATGCCATCCATGAGAGCTAGTAAGGTCGAAACGATGGAGGCATGGATTTGTTCTTGCTTGCTTGATCTTACTGGCGCGAGACCTTTGATACCGTTAGCGACCGCCAATCGTAATATACGCGTATCACTCCTTACCATCTATTTCGTCGAAGAATATAATGCTTGGCTGGTTTTTGCGTGCCTCTTCAAACAAGAGCCTTAGTTGGCGCTCTGCTTCTCCAACCCACTTGCTGAGTGCATCTGCGCCCTTACGCATGTAGAATGTCACTTTCCTTCCTTGCGAGCTAACGCTAGACGCAAGAGCTCTAGCCAGCAAAGTTTTGCCAGTTCCAGGGGGACCATGAAAGAGGACACCTCGAGGGGGAGTAACATGAAACCGCTGGAAGACTTCAGGATAGAGTAAAGGCAGAGCGACCATCTCCTTCAACTGATCTATATGACCCTGCAATCCTCCAACGCTGTCAAAATTTACGTTCTGATCCACGCCTAAAGGATCCGCATCTGCCAGGGCAGACTTGTCTTTGACCTTACCGAGGTTCGCAGGTGTTCCGGATGGACCTTGAAGAGCATCACCACCCGCTAATTGACCGGCAGGCGGAGGAAAAAGGCTCAGACCTGCAGGGTGTGCAGTAGTCGGTGTCATACCGACTGTCCCTCCAAGGCCAGATACTCGCGGACGCTGCATGTTTTCATCGTCACTGCTGTCGGAATCGGCGCCAGCGGCAGCGCCAATACCACCAGGACCACCGAATACTGGTGTTGGTCCGCCTGCGCCGCCAAATGGACCATACGTGGAGTACAGTGTTCGTTGCCACGCTCCCCCAGCACCGCCGCGACCTTTACGTGTGGGCGTAGCTGTAGAGGGTTCCCCATCGTCTTCAACGGAAATGTTGAGGTCCGGTCGCAGAATGCGATAATCTACAGGTTTTCGGTTTCGCGTTTTCCGATCGTCATATATGATAGCGGCCCTAGCAGCTCGCCGAGAACGACTGCTCTTGAGCTCATCTAACTCGTCAGCTAGTTCTTCTGCAACTTCACTGTCACGCTCGTCTGACACTTGCTGGCTTCTCGGATTGACCTTTCGCCGCTTGGCCGCCCTTCGGTGAGGACTGCTGTCATCGTCTTCATTGTGCTGAGCTGCCTTGGGTGGCGAGCCTGATGGAGCACTTGAGTCCGAGACATCTTCTTCAGCCCCTTCCTCGACACCAGGTTCGAAGTCGCTGCTCTCCTGATGTGTGCTTCTCTGCGAGCTGCGAGTCTTACGCTTCCCAAGGGTCGAGCGAAGTTGATGGCGTTTAGATCGAGTACCCTCCCGCCTCGTTGTTTCGACGGCGCTCTGTCCTGGGGTATCGCCATCACGCTGCTGTCTCAACTTGCGTCTAGGCTTGCTGATTGGATCGTCGTCTTCGTCTTCGTTGTGGTCATCCTCTGCGCCTGATTCGGGTATAACAGCAACATCGTCGGTGGCTTCAGCTTGAATCATTTCGGCTTCTTCTCTTTGGTCACGTTCATGATCTGATGATATCTGCTGAAGCACCTCGCCTTCATCACCAAGATCTTCACGACTTGCGGCAATTTCACGATAGCTTTCAACTGGGGGCTCGTTGGCGCCCAAGTACTCCTCATCTAGTCTGGTTGAGCTCTCTTGGGATTCCTCATTGACAATGCTAGACGCAGGAGCTTTTTTAACACTTTTGCCGCCCCTCATTGGTCTTACGTCTGTAGGAGGTGGGCTTCGTGTTCCAGCACGTAGAACATCAACGTGATGACCGGAATTTGTAAGGGCAACAACCGGCTCGGTCTCATCATGAGCTATGCGACTACTTCGTCGCGTATTGAAAGGTACGTTGTAAGAAGAAGTGGGCCTGGAATTGCTGACGCTACCACTCCGTGCTCCTGTAGCCCGTCTTACGGATCTAGGAGTCGCCTTAAGTTTTATAATGAGCGTTTGCTTGGTTTGTCTCTTCTTTCGTTGCTCAACCTCGACTGCCGCTTCTGTGAATTCACCGCTGTCGCTCTCCTCCTCATATTTTGGTTGATTCTTTGTTGCCCTACGTTTTGGTCGCCCACTTGGTCCGACCTCAACCTCTTCATTATCCTCGATATCTTCTTCAGTCACATTGCCGCTCAAATCACTCTCTTCAATGATATCTTCGTCAGAGTCGTCGCCGCTCTGTCTCCGACGCTGCCTTTTCCGAGCAGAGCTACCGTGTTGGCTCCTGTAAGATCTCGACTTGAGCGGCTTCGAGGTTGATGTGCCATAAGTCTCGTCCTCGGAGTCAGATTTAGTTGGATCGAAATCACCTGGCTTTCCTCGTTTATTTCGCGGCGGCATGACGTGGCGACGAATGAGCACTGTGATTCTTAGTTTGAGACTCGAATTTGTAGTATGCGCCTTCAGCCAATATTAAGGTGCGACGCATCACATCTCCTTATCGAATGTATCATGCCTCTGGAGACCAAATCAATGAGGCAGTATCAACAACAGATAACGGCGTAGATCAGCCCAAATGCGATGGATCTGAGAGAGTCTGGCTAAATCCAAAACAGCCCTGTTTCCTGGTCTTCAATGCGAAGTGGAGGTGTTGCAGACGAGTGGTCGGAAATGGCGCGGTTTGTAGGGTCAAAAGTGGTTTGGTTGTGTAAAGAATACGGTAGAGCAAGTCACGGGCGATGGATGTTGGAGGTATCATGCAATGCCAAGCCGGTTCAGCCTAGACCTATCTGATCTGCACGCTAGTTCTAGCCGAGATTCATCGTAAGCCCTCCACACTCCAAATCCCGAATTTCGTCGAAGCGCCTTACCTCTTGATCATTCTTCCCTTCAGATTGCCCATGCGCAATAATCACCAATACCTGTATATAAGTGCACAGGATCTCTCGTCCAAGTACAGGAGGGCCAAGCGTGATCCACACACGTCTCTCCGGTTCCTGAGGAGATTCATCAGAGGAGCGGGCGTCCAGGCTTGACACCTGGAAATATTCAAGTGCGATTAGATGCTCGCTGTCGCCGATCTGGCGCAAGGTACCGTGCGGCTTAAAAGCTTGATACCGTTAGGGTGCATGTCATGGCTTGCTTGGGTTTGGGTGAAACCTTGCACCTGCACGTGACCCGCAATCATAATGAACGCAGTCGACCTTTCTTTAGTATTATGATCTTGAATCCTTTCAATGCTTTGTGACGTGACAAGAGGTGAGGCATCGAATAGACAAGGCGATTATACCAATTCCAGTAAGTCCAATTTTGCATGCATTTGACTTTTCGCCGTGACGTAGCGTTTCGTGTTTGGAACCTCATTCTTGGCCACAGATCATCATTACTCTGGGTATTCCTACATTTGACAACACAGTACCAATGCTATCTTTTCTGACTCGCTGTTCCTATGCATGCGTGATCACGTTCCATACCTGCGCCTGTGGAGAACGGAATGCCATGCACGGAGTCGTCCACCCAAGGCTTTCCTCAAAGCTCCTTCGATCCATCTACGTTACCCGACATTGACACCGAGTTCATCAACAAGGCGGACATTGACGAATTTGCTAAAGCTTTGAATGCACCCGAGTCCGCGCCTGTCATAGCTCTCAACGATTGGCGGCCAGTCCACCAGCGAGTTAAACGGAAACGGCCTCGATCGCGGAAGAAGGCTCGGCGAACCACCGACGAGACACGGGAAGGTTTCGTCTATGCTTTGTTGAAATGGCCTTTACTCCTGGTGGTCTTTGGCTGGATCCTATTCTTAGGCTTCTCCTATCTGCTTACTCGCACATACATATGGGCTTACGAGCGCCTTGTGACTTGGAGAGGGCGACGGCAGAAGCTGCGGCGAAACGTGCGATTGAAGACCGGTTACGAAGACTGGAAGACTGCAGCCCGTGAGCTCGATGCTCACCTTGGAAATGAGGAATGGAAGGAGACGGATGACTACGCGTACTATGACTACAAAACAGTGACAAGGGTAAAGGAACAGCTCAAGGCGGGAAGAGGATTGGCAAAATCGCAGGAGCAGCTCAATGGTAGATCATCGAAAGAGGCTCTCGATAAACTAATCAGCCTTGTGGAGGCATGTGTCAAAAATAATTTCGTTGGGGTCGAGAATCCTCGTCTATACAGCGTGAGTGTTCTCGGAGCCAATTTTGTCAATTGCAGACAGCGTATCCGTTGTACGACATATTGAGTGTACATTGGCCATGTCATTCTTAAGCCAGTATTGAGCGCTCCTGTGCGATTGCGATTTTACCCTGGAATGAAGCATACTGACAGGGACCTTTATTCAGGAGACTTACTACGGTACAAAGCATCTAGCACAAGAGTTCGTCGACGAGTTACATGCTGCCTTGGCTTATATACTACACTCGTCAAAACTCAGCCAAGCCGAGAAGTACTCATTCGCTAAGCATTTGCACACAAATTTTGGTCGTACGGCGTTCTGTCTTTCGGGCGGAGCATCTTTCGCGTGGTATCATTTTGGTGTCGCGAAAGCTCTTCTCGATGCATCACTGCTTCCGTAAGTCGCCTTACTGTTCAAATCCATCCTCACTGAGACATTCTATCGTAAAAGTTATAACAGCAGCCGCTTACTAGCCTCGTCTCATGAATTACTGTTGTACATCCTTGGCTTGATGAAGGTTTGCTAATTCCCGCTGATTTAGAGATGTCATCACAGGGACCAGTGGAGGAGCCTTGGTTGCCGCTCTCATAGCCACACGGTAAGCTTTCTCTGCACTGTTGCTGCCCCGCCGAAAATTGAGCTTCGGGTCATGTCTCAAGCTTAGGTGATGTGGTAGGACAGACGATGAGTTACGTAAGCTCCTGGTGCCGGCCTTGGCCCATCGCATCAAGGCGTGTGCAGACACGTTCCTTATTTGGGCTCCGCGTTGGTGGGTAAGTACATTTTCCTCTCTTCCAATCGCTCCTCATCAGTAGAATCATAAGGCGTTTGCAGGGAATTTTGATGACTTTGCAACTCTTTTACTGCATCTCGCAATCTGTGTTTTCCTTTCCGAGAAGTTTGCTGACTTCTACGATCATGGTAGCGTACCGGCGCTAGATTTGACTCACTTGAGTGGGCGCGTCACTGTTCCTGGTTTTGCAGAGGTAGTACCACCTTCAGAGAGGCCTATGAACGTACGGGTCGAATCCTCAATGTATCTTGCGTCCCTTCAGACCCTCATTCACCCACCATTCTAGCCAACTACCTGACAGCTCCGGACTGCGTTATATGGTCTGCTGTCCTGGCTTCGGCAGCGGTCCCTGGCATTCTCAACCCCGTTGTGCTTATGACCAAGTCGTCAAACGGCACTCTTTCGCCCTACTCTTTTGGTCATAAATGGAAAGATGGAAGGTGTGTGGAGAGTCCTTGTCCAAGTGTGCTATACTGATACCACACAGTCTTCGCACTGATATTCCACTCAAAGCTCTGAATTTACACTTTGGTGTGAATTTCTCGATAGTTTCTCAAGTGAATCCACACATAAATCTGTTTTTCTTTTCTTCTAGAGGGGCTGTCGGGCGGCCTGTTACTCACCGCAGGGGGCGGGGCTGGCGGGGAGGCTATCTCGGAAGTGCAACAGAAACGGTGCGTGAATATATGAGCCAATATGTTCCATTCAGTATCAAACAACAGGCCTGAAGCTGGTCTTCCGGGAGCTTCCTTCCATTTAGGATGCTCCCGTACATACTTTGGATATGTTTCCATTGTGAAACAGGAACAAGGCTGAAGTCACTTTGCCATTTGAATCATGCCACAATTCTACGCTGCAGCTTATTTCTAGGGAGCACATGCTTTCTGCATAATCTTCAGGCGTGCTACCAATCTTGCTGTATGTCTTTCCCATGAATGGCAATGCTGACTCTATATCGTGTATAGTATCTCAAACTCGAGTTGCAGAAATTCGTCAAGATCTCGAAACATCTTGAGCTACTACCCCGCCCACTGGGCCAAGATTGGTCGGGAATTTGGCTACAACAATTCAGCGGTACGATCACGATATGGCCAAAGACTCGCATCAGCGATTTCTGGTACATTCTCTCCGATCCGACACCCGAAAGGCTTGCAAGAATGCTGTTGGCGGGTCAGCAGTCCACGTTCCCAAAGCTACTCTTCCTCCAGAACCGAATGAAGATCGAGCGCTTGATTGAGGAGGGTTTGTTGCTTGGGGGATCAGGGAAGGCAGATATGGAAGGAATCGCGAGTCGAGAAAGTATGCACATGCACGGCCAGGCCATGAGAACATCTGCTACGGATGACGACCATGAACCGCATCCCTTGCAGAAAGAGGAAAGGCGTCCGAGCGTACTCCAGGAGCTCAAGCGTCAAAGTGGAGTATTTTTTGATGATTCCGAGGTTGACGGCGACGATACAGGTGGGAGTGAGGACGAGTTGGCCGGTGCGAATGGTGAGAACGAATGAGAGAAGACAGAATATAGGGGAGCAGCAGTTGTTGCTTCTGCTTCGTGAACATATTGCGTTCCGGCAGCGACAAGCCCAGCATAATGATTACATCCTTGCAGAACAAATACTGCGTTCAGCCAAATATTTAGCAAACTTGCGCTACAATGCTCCCTGGAGAGGCTAATCATTACAAGTACGTTCGATGTCGGGTTCGTAGATTCGAGATGTTGACCGTTCCAACATCGAGTAAGTCCGACCAAGTCCCACACTCCGTATGTTTTTGGGTCCTCATACCGATCGAGTGCCGTTCACTGATCAGTATCTCGATCAGTGACCAGTACACACACATGTACGAATATCTTCAACCGAAGAGTTTCGGAGCGTTTAAGAATATCGTCATTTCACTCTAACGGTACATCCGTCAGCACTTCCAGCTACCAACAAGAGGAATTCATATTACTCCATCACTGCCATACACATAGACAAGAAAACAGTGCAGATATCATTTACAGCGCTACATTTCCATCTCGTCCCCTTTCCCGGGCCCTGAGGAAACCTTTCCTCCCGTTTTCAACAAATAACTCCGCTTGAAATAGGTATTTGGATGCACGATCGTGTCCAAATCTGCAGCACCCCAGCTCCCATCCTCCTTTCCCCGCTTGATTTCCGCGCTATGAGCCCAGTCGAAGACGCGGTTGCAAGCGATGTGGTATCTTTGCCTGGCCACGTCCTCCTTCACCCCTGCGAGAACGGACTTGTCGTTGACGCCCGTCGTCTGGAGCAAGGCGGTCAGATTGTCGACGCTGAAGTGCCGGTAGGGACACCCGTGTGACTCTCCACTCCCAGGCGGACGTTCTGTCAAGATTTTTTGACAGGAATACGGTGCATCTGCTCTCGAGATTAGCGTGCCTCCTTCACCACACATCCAATCGCCCTCTAGACTTACACCCACGGCCCCTACGAGTGCTGTCGCCTCCAACATCCCCGTATACGTGTCGCACATTGTACCGATATTCTTTGTTAAAGGTATCGTCTGTGATCAGTTTGAACGCCTGCCTCCAAAAGATGAGACAGTCCTCCAAGCTCAGGCCGATGCCCTTGAGGAACAGTGTATACTGCAGGCGGCCGTAGTGCTTTAGATGGCTATTCTTGCGCAGCGTCATGTGAAGACTTCGCATGCATAAAGGAAAATTATGGGATAGGGGATCGATGGTGGCGGCATTGATGGGTGCGCCGGATAGGGCACTGTCAGAGTCCGACAAAGTGGAGTCAGGGGTTGCAAAATTCTTAGAAAGATGATTCAGTATGGGAGTTAGGCGATCGTCTTCGTCAAGGCGAGGAAGGGCGCGTGCCGCGAGCTGTTTCATGTCAGGGTCGTTGCCACAATGCGAGGATCCTTGGGGTCGCAGACTTCCAAGCCTTCATCCAGGCGAGCGTTGAAGCCCGCGAGAACCATACTCATCTGCTCTCTGACCGGCACATATGCCTTCCCGGCCTTCAAGAAGACCCTTCGACTCTCAACCAGCTCAGGTACCGTCTCGAAGTCGACCTTGAACCACCCACCATCTTCGATCTCCTGACGTTTCAAACCCGGAGTTGCGTTCAGGAGCTCGGCTCCTAGTGTTCTCTTCTCGTCTTCAGACACCACCTCCCAGTCGAGCTGCAGCGACTCGACGAAGCTTCGCCGTTCCGAAGCGTCATCATTCTGGAAGCGCAACTTGAATAGAGCACTCTCGATCCTTGCAAACCTTCGGCGTAGATCCTCTGTAGAAGAGAACGCAAGACGAAGTATGAAATGTGAGTAGTGATCTTTCTGTCGTTCCAGTCTTAAGGTCTCATCCTGAGGGCCGGCAGAGGATGACGTATTTGAGTGAAGTGGCAGCCACTTCTGGAGCAAGGGTGTGATATGGGCGACAGTCTCAGCAGGAGTCTTATTACGAAATGAGCAAGCCTCGAGTTCAGCCAGTACTGCAGATCATCAGCCAGAAGAATAGTAGTGTCTTGTTAGGTGCTCAATACTTCTCAGTCTGTCGATAGCCCAGAGCTCGAATTGCTCGAGCGTGATATCCGTGGTCGGAGGGATCCCATAAAGATTTAGTCGGAAAGGATACTCCTGTTGCTTATACGCAGGAGTTGCGAATTGCCTCTTCTTGTAGTCGAGTGTACTTCTTCGTTTCGGGTCGATCCGACTAAAATCTTGTCGTATCATGTTGGTGATGATGATTGTCTCCTCGAAGCACTCCACAGAGCACGTTGTACCATAAGGTGGTTTAGACGCGCTCGAAACACGCGTGGACCGAAGTGCTAATCTTATCTCCTTATCAGTGTGTGCTGGGCTACTTCACTAGTCAAAGTCAGGCTTAGATCCTAAGTATGACGCTAATTCAGCACGCTCAGATCACGCTGGACATGGATCTTCTGCTTGCAAAGCTGTAGTACAGCATATGGACGTGTATCTTCAAACGTGTCATAAAGTTCATGTTCTCGAGGCATCGCTCTGGCCAGCAGTGCGAACTCGACTTGAGTTACATACCTACTCGTACAGGTACACAGCAACGGAGCAAATCCTACTACAAATCACCATAAGTAGCCCATCTTAAATCCCTTTTCCCGTATATTGCCTTCATGACAGCCTGTCTATTGTCATCAATGGGCGTATGCTGTCATGATCCAACCCAGAAGAAGAAGTTTCCATCGAAAGAATCGCTCCGACGCCCCAAATATCAAATACAGTGTTAATACAGACTACCTGTGGTCGTCGCTCATCCAATATCTTGGACTCTGCCGTTGACCGCTCCTACCCTATTAGATCCAGGGTCCCTTCTCTTCTTCCGTTGCATTGTGTAATGCTTCAGCACGTTTGACAGTCTCAACGTCCAGATCGGTCACGTACGATTCGCCATGTCCAAGGCGCATGCGGACCTCGAATTCGTTGTCTAGCATCATGTCGTCCTTCCAGAGACGTCGTGGCCCATCGTACACACAAAGAACTCTCTTCTTCATCTTCATCTGCTCCTTAGAGCAGCCCCAGGAGACAGGGTAGTGCTTTCTCTTTCTTCGGCCCTTGCCAACCAACGAAACTCCTTTCGATGATGTTGTGCCGCGACCTCTCCCACCGGACGTCATGCGGCCTGGTTTGGTAACTGATTTACCACCCCCAACGTGTTCACCAACACCCTGGGAATGCTTTGATTGTCAACATGAGTTGCCTCTTTTGGATATAATCTCTCCTTTGCCCGAGCGAGGGTTGCCGCTGACGGGCCAAGCTTGGCTGTCTTCGCTGGATTCGTCTTTTAGATCGTCATAGTTTCCATCCTCATTATCGTCATCGTATATGGCCGTATGAGAAAGATCGGTCTCAACAGGGAGCATGTGGCGATCCATAGTCTCTTGCACAGCGTCGTCATTGGTTATAGCGCCGAGATGCTGTTCGTTGATGGCTTCACTGGGCTCTTCTTGCTGCACCACGCGAAGAACGCAGTCGTCCAGATGCTCATAGAACTCTTGCGCATTCTTGAAGGTCGCTGAACAAGTAGAGCACTTACCAGTAGCATCAACAGCTTGCGTTGAAACCTTCTTATTGGCGGAGGAGGCAGGGCTCTTCTTGCGGCTGTTGGGGGGGGTTTGTTCGACGCCATGGACAGAGGTTAGATGACGCTTGAAGACATCGGCGCGGTTAAAACTTTTCTCCAAGGCAGACCCGGATCCAGGGCAGAATCCGCAAACCATGTTCCCTTTATAGTGGGTCAAGGTGTGGCGGTTTTTATCGTATTTGCGAGCGAAACCTTTGTGATGATACGCACAATTGGTGATGGGGCACTTCTCTGGTCTTTCTGACTGATGGGTGAGCATATGCGCCTTGAGATCCTTGACTGGCCTGCCACAGTCTGGGTGCGGACACCGAGTCCTCTCCTTGCCGTCCTCATCAAAACTGTAGCTATTCGATCCTGGACTCTCGAGCGAGTTGCGGGAATGGCTCGAAGCGAGTGAGAATCTTCGTGCTTCTAAATTCTGAGGATAGGGTTGGTAAGAAGAATTGTGCAGATACGGCGATGCTGTACCACTTCGAAACCTTGCGGATCCAGGACGGTGAGAATCTTGGCTTGACGTTTCTGATCCTGCCGGCGATGGCGGTTGGAAAGTCTGCGTAGGGAGGTGGTGAAAGGCGTGGATGCCTGGGTAAGACTCAGTGGTGGTGTTGTGGGCAAGGGGGGCATCGTAGTGTTGAATGAGCGAAGGATCTGCCAAATGATCTCGTTAGTCCGTATTGAGTAGGAATCAGTCGGATTGCAGGAAATATGAGTGAATAATTGAGATCTCTGAACTTTTATTTTGAAGGAAGAGGAAAGGAAGAGGGAGTCAGCGAGGAAAACCAACAGGATGACTCGAGCGGAGCAATGAATCTGCCACTACTTTGATCAAAGAACTGGTTTTGATTTTTTTCATAATGAGAGTGACAAGGAGCAGAAGGAGGGGCTGTTGGACGACTGAGAGGATTGCATGGATCTGGGGATAGTCGTGGACCGCCCAATCCCTTGGCGCGATCCATTGGAAGTCCGTGAGACTCTGGATAACCTAAGACATGAGGAGACACAGCACGAGATGGAAATCGAGATGTGGCAGAAGCTGGCGTCCTTGGGGATCTGAATGAAGTCCTTGACTTTATCGGCGAAGCATTCTGGAAATTGTTTGTGAAAGACGTGGGTGAAGTCGCTGTAGAAGCCGCTGAAACCGGTGAAACCAGGTGAGTTGAATCTTTGATCCTGATATTCGCTTCTTCGAGAATTGAGTCAATGGTGACGTCTCGAGGGCGGGTCCTTGTGTCCAATGCCAATATTGGATAAGAGAACGCAGGTACAGAATTCTGCAACGCTGAAGCAGGAGGAACGAAAGAAGGCATAGGACAACTCGAAGGAAACGACTGCGAGAAATGTTTTCCATGCTCACCAACGTAATTGGCAAACTTATTGCCTTCCAAGACCAGCTCGTTATCGAAGCTGTTCGGTGAAAAAGGATCGCCATTGAAAGTCTCACCATTCGCAATATCTGGGACAAGGCCCAATCCATGTATTGGCTCAGACCACTTCTCTTGATATGGGAGACTGTGTGCTGCATTAGCATAAGGCGAACCGTTAGCCGACGAGGCTGTGCTATGTGCTGAAGCGCCTGACGCGGATGATATCGTGGAAGGTGGATGGTCGAGAGTATGCGAGACTGAGGGTGATGGGGACCCAGAGGACGGGTATCGCCGCACTGGCTGCGTGACAGTATGCTTGTGAGTGTCAAATAGAGCACTTGGAGCTGCAAAGTATGAGGAAGAGTATGCTGAGACAGGCGGGCAGGATTCGTATGGTGCACTGGCACGGCCAGAGAAGTCCTGGTGCCGATGCATATCGCTGGCGAAGCTAGGACTGTATTGCAAGCCCATAAAGTCACCCCCTGCTCTTGTAGAGAAGGTATCCGGGTATGTTTGATCTCGAGGGAAAAGGATGAAATCGCTGGCGCCGCTGTGAACCTCGGCCATTCCCAAGGACAGTGGTCGAGGCTTTAGACTGGGCGGTATGGTAGTTCTGTCGCAAACGTTCCACAGCTCTGATGCATGTCATTAGGTGAGTCCCATAGACATGCAGGCAAGCAGGCTTTGCAGGGTGAGAGTGCAGGCGACAGTACCTAAGAAGAGGCTCTGAGGTGCAGGCACAAGAGGGAACGAACAGGAAAATGGGGCCACAGGAGTTTAGGAAGTAGTCGGATAGAGTGTTCAGGTGGTGACTGAGGGTAGGTGTTTCGGACGGAATGGGGAAAGAGGTTGTCGATCAGTAGTTAAGTGATATGAAACGCGAGTCGGGACAACAGCGCTGATCAGCTGACGGGACAAGTGGAGAGCCGGCGGGCGTTGGCAAGGCAAGGAGTGGTGAAGAGTGGAGATAAGATGGGTGGCCAGGATCAACAAGAATGAAGCACATTGGGGGCTGGCCCATGGTTATAACCATAGACGTGCCGGACATGACGATTCAGACGAAATAGCACAGTAACTTTGGGGCAAGGGTGCGGTGCGCAGTCGGTGCTAAGACTAGCGTCAAGCCGGGTAAGGTTGCAAAAGCACGCCAGGAACGGGGGAGGGAGGGAGGTTCATGGGTGGTGAGTTCGTAGGGCGGAAAACGACATGGGTGTGTTGCCCTAAAAGGAGGGTGCCGCCAGGGATTAGCTTCGGAAGCCAGTGACAAACATGGATGAATGTCCGGCGTCAATATTCCGGATTCCTGATTCGCTGCTGCTCTCTCGTATGAGAGATAGCTTCGCGTTAAACTGGTTGAGAGGTGGTATGAAATATGAATAGAATATGAATAGAATCAATAGCAATGGGGTCGACCGAAGTCGCGTGGGGAAGGTAGCAAAGGAAAATCCTAGCTCTTCCCATTCGTCACAGTAAGGGTGTCCACCCCACGTTGTTCATGCAGCCACCATGTGCTCTATGCGGTAGATGTGTATTCACGGTGCAGATGAGGGAAAGCGAAGTGGAGCAGAAGAAGCGGTGAATTATGAAAATGAAGAAGCCTTATTTGTGGTGGGCACCGTGGCAGATCCTTAGAGTCGGCTGTGTCCGCTAGTGAGTGCCAGATGCGGTATCGCGCGAGCCGTAAGGGCAGAGGTAAGCCTTTCACCCCCCCGCGCTCAGCCTTGGTGGAGGCTTGAAGCATGCACGAGTCTTGGCCTATTTTTGGAAACACCTTTATGCTTCATAGCATACTAGTATGCTATTAGATCCTCATTGGGGGTGCTGACATTCCATGGTGGCCATTGAGACTCCGCTCTAACGGAATAGTCTTACTCACCTTCTTGCTAGAATAGCACTTCAGATATTCTAAGCGCCGCTGCGTGGTCTTTAATCAGTGAAACAAGCCATCTGGTGTCCACGTTGTGGTGAATTCTTTCCTTCCCGTGCGGCAGTCTAATGCACGACTGTGCTCTGTGATGTATCATCAGTATACCGCCCATGCCACCTGCTAGACCAGATTGGTCGACTCGTTGCAACAGGAACAAAGTACTCCGTAGTATGACGGAACCTGGCCAGCCAATTGCCAATTGCCAATAATGATCAGGCGTCAAGTCCAGGGCAGCAAAGTGACAATTCTAGTGTAGATGCGAGCTGCAATCTCGGTTCGATGAAGATGTATTTGGCTTTGGCTTGAAGGATTTGTTGCCCTGCTTGCCCTGCATGATTTGCTGTCTTCATGGGTATGTTTCATTTTCCACGTGGTGATCGACTGTTTTGCTGCGGGCATAAGGCGTGGATTTCAGGGAAGCAATTTCCGGGACCAATGATCTGAAGTTCCCACAAGATTGTCCTGCAGGTTCAGGCACCCATGATTATCTCAATGTGCGATCCGACTCTTACCGGTTGGAAGGACATACGGCGTAGCCCTCGTTTCATCCTCTGGACGTGAATCGGGATCTGGAGACTTGATTTGTCCGATCTACACCACCGTTGTTGGCAATAAATTCACACCATCTCTGGAGAGGACTGTGCCTTGAGATCAAGGGCGCCTGACCTTGAAACAAGTACGGGAGATTGACGAGATACTGTTGTCCGTGACACAAGGACGGCAGTACCGTGTGCAAGACATCAAGCATAGCTGGACTAGCAGACCGGAAAGATGACAGGAAACGGCCTAACCTCAATGTGAGAAGGTGAAGACGAAGCATTTCTCGCGTGATGGAACGGACCCACATGGCGCTGTGCGAGTCTTGGGACTCCACTAAGGCAAGGTAAAGTAAGCACTAATTCCATAAGGCTGCGCTATGCAAACAGTAGCCCCTCCTCCGTGGTACCTTAATTTGGAGTCCGGCATGAATTACCAAGGCTTCCATTCGATATCGCTGTTGTTCGAGCTGTATTTAATCTTCACCGGTATGATTGAGCCGTCTATATCTAATCCTTTTACTCGTAGACCAGCCAGTAAAATTGCGCAGCGTGATATTACTCCTCACCTCCTCTGCTTCGCTAAGCCTCGGTGACTCCGGACCACTAGTTTCCCACCGCTTAGATCTTCAGCCTCCACGGCAGTCTTGCTGCGCAATCGCAGACCCTTTCTCCTCTGCGAAATTTCCTGGATTTGCAATTTTAGACCCCTTGTTGAGTGAGCCTAGTGATGGGTTTGCTAGTATAGAGACGATACTCCACACAGACGACTACACAGTAGACGCAGGCGACACAAGCCTGTTTTCTATGGCTGGGATGTCCGACACATCTCGAACACGACCAAATGATCACGGCAATCAAAATCCTGTATGCGCCTAGTCAGCACCTCGAGTGTCTCAAGATCTCATTGACGAGCACATATGATATTGGCAGAACCCGCTCCTAGATGGCATTCCTGGCGGAGGGCTCTCTACCCATTCTGCGCCGGTCATTCAAACACTTCTTTTATCGGAGAGGATGTGGGTTTCCTAAGGGATCCGCTTATGTCGCTGGAAGCGCCGAGATCATGGTAATCATCTGGATGCTATGTTCGTGCTTCGTCGAACACATGCAGTCATGTCCTGTTCATGTTCAAGCTGTTATCAGATGAACGACATCCGAGGTAGATTCAATCAGTTGAGCCATCTCGATGGTAAGGACTTTGCGTCCGAATCTGAGTATCCCAACTATGCTAGAGACGATTGTGATCATAGGTTAGGTACGGCCGCTTTCCATCCCCAGCCCCCAGGGACATCGGCATCAATTTCTTTCATGCCTGAAGCTTCGCATATCCTCAGCACCACGTCTCTAACCGCTTTCACCTCCTCCACAGTAGATTTGTCATTGTTGATGGCGCCGCGCAGATGCCCTTTCAATTGCGGGTTGACCTATACAATTAGAACGCTGTCGGTCTGGAGGTGGGACATGAGGAGCTAACATCTTGAGGTATGAGACCTGCGACTAAAACATAGCTGGTGTCCCTAGCACTCAAAACGCTCGTATTGCTCAATGCATATCCGTACATCAACCTTGCCATAAGTCCAAGGTCTTCGGTACCTGACCGATCCATATTTCTCATCACACGCCCGGCTACTTTCCCATAGATTCCGTCGAAAAACTGCTGTCCTCGGTGAAGAACAGTGGATGGGGGAACATCGTGCAATTCAGAAGGCCTTCCTGTTGGAGAATAGCCTAAGGGCTCGTCAAGGAGGTCAGGAGGTGTTGCCGACTTGAGAGCATTCATGGCGTTGATCGACTTTGGCAATCCGGCGATGGGCACCAACTTGATGATGGACTCTCTCATCTTGCGGACGATTTTCAGCGGATCTTCGTACTCCGGCTTGCCATTGCAGCAGCATCCCCCTCGTTCTAGTGCAAATCGTAGCACGTGTGGTATCTCTTGGGGTAGATTGAGAGTCGAGAGAGTAGAGCAGGCCAGAAAGTAGTAGATGTTATCAGGTAGATGAGGGGTCGATCGAATGGACGAGAGCAGTGCTGCAGTCACGATGGCACCCGCCATTGCCGTACGATTCGGAGATGTGCAGAGACATTAGCGGCTGATCGAACTTGACAGAAGTTGTTCGCCCACTTTCAGGTTTCAGCGTAGTTGAAGTATCATCAGGAATTATTTGAGGCTCTTTTGAGTCCTTTGATTTAGCGTATTCTATTCAGGACTCATGCGAAACCTTAGCATCGGTCTATAACGTCCTGTTCTATTGCACCTAGAGCTCTAGATGACCTTAAGGCACTTAGTCTTCCCTCTTACGTCATACATTATCTTAATCGATATCTAAGTACCTTAGTTTCAAACAAGATGGGGGGGACATTTCTGTGTTCGGTGCCAAGGTTTCGCATGAGTCCTGAATACTTTACGCTAGAATAAACGCTGATATTGGGAAGCGGGAAAGTGTCCGTGCACCCGAACACGAATATTGCTTAAAAACAATAGAACCTAGAATGCCTCAAGATAATGTAGGGATAGTCTATTATAGCTATTAGAATCAATGAGTCTAGGGTATATGGCATTTGAGGTGGTATGTCGCTGTCGCAAGAAGAGTAGTATTCTGAGCTGCGATTCACGCTGTATCCCATATCTTGATAAGGCATCCATTTCAGGCCAAGGCCCGGATGCCAAAGTCGCTAAGATATGGGATAGACAGCAACGATGGAGCTTTATTGCTACTTTTGTCTAAAAGGTAGCTTGATTCTACGATTTGGCAGCAAATTCTACCTATTTAGGACTAGCCAACGAGCTTCGTTGGTGCATACCGCGAGGGCTGTTTTCAGGCCAGATTGAACTTTCATCACGGACCCAATGCCTCTAATCATGATGTTAGCATCATTTCAAGGACCTTGTCGAAAGACTTACAGTCTGGTAGTGATCTGGTCGAAGGGGCTTCTGTATAGCTCTGGCATATGCTCTCTGCTTTGCCTCGACTCGGTGACATACCAGTAAGACGTTAGACGTTGACTGTGATTGACAGAGGTTGTTCTCCCTATTTGCCTTTCGCGTCAGTAAAGTATTTTGGCCTTGCGAAAATCTTAGTTCTTCGTGCTCTGACAACTAATATTCGCAGGAATGCGCGATCCGAGCAGGAAACATACCAACGTGTGCGGACTTGCTGATTGGGCTGAAATGTCAAACCCAGAGCCAGAGACCTGTGGTCCACTCCGCTGTCCAGCAATCGGCTAGGGACAGATAGCAGCCGTGACTGCCTCTTCAGAATAGCAAGCTCTTGCTTCATCCCGAGGTCGCCGGAGCAATCGAGAATTGGTGATTGATTGGGGTGTCTTGCCTCAGGCTTTGATCTCCGAGATGGCCCTTGGGAAAGGCATTGGCTGTGAACTCCGTAGATTTGACGTTCTTGGAACCCTGCCGTTTGTTATGCATAGTGAATTCTTCCCATTCGACCTATGAAGCGTGCTGTCCAGGATGGGTGTTGCATACGAGATTCACGTTCCCCTACAGGCGTCATATATCCCCAAAATCGTTGCTATGACCAGCAATATCAAATTGAAAAGGGCGAGCATATAGAATGGGGCGACCAGTGCGACGCTGTCAAACATAAGCCCTCCAGTCTTCGTTAAGATAAGGATTCCCACGCCCCCAGCGAGCGAGTATACCCCAGCTATTGAACCCTTCAGGTAGGCCCTTGAGCGAGGCTTCACGAGTAGTAAGGGCGCGTCCTCGGTACTTTCTTCCGTGTTCTCTTGGTTCTGGTTGTTATGCGTGTCATCACGTCCAGGACGTGTAGCACCTTGAATAATTTCAGCATGCTGCAGGTTATTTCCCTTCTCGATCCCTAAAACACAACGTCCAAGAAGACCTAGACTACACACAATGGCCCCGATTTGACTAATTCCCAAAAAGACCATTATGACGAATATCCAAGGACTACCTTCCTCCCCACGTGCTGTTGGACTCTTCAGAGTTGCCAGTCCCACGTAGCCCAGGACCCCAAGTAGAGCAGCCAGGAGAAGTGGGAAATTATAGCGACGGTATCGATCCGCCAAGTATCCGAAAATTGGAGCGAAAATTAGGGCAGCAAGTTGCGAGAGACCAGTGAGCTCGGCCGCGAGAACGTATGCTTGGCGGCAGTTTTCCTTGATCTCTTGAGGATTATGCCCAGTCTCATCACACAGACCTGACGAGATATAGTACGCATTGACATATAGAGGAATAAATAAGGAAATCCCCACAGAGGAGCCCCTGGCGACGAACCCACCCAGGTAACTCAAACCCAACAATGGGTTTCTGAAGCCCAATGTTGTAGACTCAAACAAGGATCTAAAGCTAGAAACAGTCTCGCGGCTATCAGTAGAATGGTCGCCAGTCCTACCATGCACAAGAGCTCGCCAATTTTTCCCCTCTTCGCCTTTCAGATGTCGCAGACCAAGAAAACAGACCAAGGACAGCACTAAAGACAGGAGTCCCATGAGGTAGTAGCTATCTGCGAGAGCCGATCCTGCCGGGATACCAGTTCGCTGAAACAGCTCTGGCAGACGCAAAAACAATCCTAACGCAAGAAGAGCACCACAGCCTGTGAATAGACCTACAATCCCCGCGAGACGCGTTGGAGATTCCGACGTAGGTGGTTCCTGTGAGCTCGTTTCGGGCTGAAGCCTGTAGGGGGTGATTGTAAGCTCCGAAGATATTGATTGTGCAATATCGTGGATATCGGTATTCGAATGGGTTGTGTTCCTATAATGTTCTTCTTCATCATCGCGTTGGGCGATCATAGATGGCAGAATTGCTGTAACCATGGTTGAGTTTGCTGCGCCACCAACACTGAAGAGAAGTCGAGCAAGAACCAATTGTGGGAATACATCCTTTGTTTGTACGATGAGTAGCAGCGCAAGACCGATGATCGCGTAGCCCAGGGCACACACCTATTGAATGGCTTGGCTTAGCTTATCTCACACATGATACTCGACGAGACTTGTTAGCCCCCAGCACAGGCTTATGCTTGATTTCTAACGGACGCAGCCCACATTTGAGGTATCCTAATCAGGACTATGATCGAGGCCTGACTTCGGACTACTCCGTAAGGTTAGAGGAGAAGACTACCAACCGTTCTAACTCCAAGTCGATCGGATATCACGCCCCAAGCTGGACAAGCCACAAGCGCTACTAACTCATCTGTGAACCCTAGCGTCCCAACAGCATCACCAATGTGCGTTCTCTGTTTGATCAGTCTAGTTATAACGAAAGAGAGGGTAGAATTGAGGAAAACTAAGAATGCAATGGAGAATAAGCAAACGCCCAACAGGTATGTGACTGCTTGTAAGCGCGTTGTAGTAAACATCCTGTTCGACAGAGTTGCGACTGGTCCATGGACGATGGGATTTCGAGATGCAACAAAAAAGCTAGTAATCAGAAACTACTTTATGGTGGCGCTATGCGGGAAGCGGTTGTTTTGCCGCGCGTTAGTTCTATACTTACTCGTGGGGGAACAAGCTGCCACATATGACTTTCAGCATCCTCGGGTATGATGGGCCACTCCATCCCCTAAACTTGAATGTCTGAAGACCCCTTGGTAAGGGTAGCCGATATTTGGAGAAAAAGATGAGATTCGTAGCATATGTGGGGGTATGCTCATGCAGTAGCTATCTCCGCCTTGATGAGACTGGATTGCTGATACTATTTGCGTAGGCCTCTATGGTCCTAGCGACCGGTGTCATCGTTCGCGCCTTACATGAGCGCACGAACTTCTATTCCGCTTGTGCCTACTTAGCTCAGAGCAATGCATGCCTCATGGTAAGACTTCGATGGGTTTCAAGCTAGCTTCCAGTGCTCATTGCTTGATTCACAGGTACTAACGAACATCGCACTCCTTAGTGTATGCACCGGTATGCTAGGGTTACAGCGTCTCTTCTACGGTCCCCTACGTCCCATCGAGGTCGAACAACTTTATGAAAAGGGCTGGTTTGCCATTACCGAAACATGTCTTGCAATGACCATATTTCGAGAGGAGGTGGGTGGTTGGTTTTTGGTTATGTTCGTTTGGCTTTTGATTGGCAAAGTTTGGGGCTGGATTGGCGAGGGTCGAGTCGAAATCTTAGAACAGCAGCCGCCAACGAACCCACGCCTCTTCCATGCCCGACTGTCTGTCTCGCTACTCATCTCGACCTTATTCGATGTCTTCGTGCTTCGCTACTCAATCAACACCGTCCTGCGTCATGCACGGCCTAATATGATGGTCATGTTTGCGTTCGAATTTGCCGTTCTGACAATTACATCGCTCTCGAGTGCCGCTCGCTACACTATATCTCTTCGTGAGGCAAGCGTTATCAGGACTCAAATTAGAGATCGTCGAGCACAATTAAGGAGAGAGCGGGAATGGGCTCGTTCTCACTCGACTACCACTGACAGAACACCTTCGGAGGCCCCGGCGGCTTCTCTGAGTACAGAGGACAATATTGACTCACTTGATATTGATGTTCCTGGGTGGGAGGAGAAAGGTCGATTTGTCTTCTATCTTGATCTTGCTACAGGTATGATGCCATGGGTTTCCCCCTCTACGCAGTCGGCTAATATCACGGCATAAGACTTTTTCAAACTGGTTCTCTACCTTACGTTTTTTTGTGTGCTCTGCATGTTCTACGGAATGCCAATACACATCATCCGCGATGTTGCTCTCACCATTCGATCTTTCTATAAACGCATCACCGACTTCGTCCGGTATCGTCAAGCTACAAGGGACATGAATGCCAGATATCCAGATGCTACTGCAGCAGAAGTAGCCCGTGAGGATGTCTGCATTATTTGTCGTGAAGAAATGAGGCCATGGCTGCAACAGCCTACACCACTTCGACAACAAGAAGACATCGGCGCGGCCAATGCAACTGCCCCAATGGTTGTTGATGAGCGTTTGAGGCCGAAAAAGCTCCCCTGTGGTCATATTCTTCATTTTGCTTGCTTACGCAGCTGGCTTGAGCGACAACAAAATTGCCCGACTTGCAGGAGGCCTGTACTTGTTACAGGAACAGTGACACGGACTCAAGAGCGCGGTATAGCAAATCAGGATGTCAGGGTCCATGGGCATCCCAATCAACCTCAAGCTTATGTGGCTCCTCAAGGGAACGTCCGGCAACCGATCATAGCACCAAACGTATTCAACTTTGGTCCTTTCCGAATCGCCTTTGGTGCCAGGCAAGGGGTTCAAGGTCCTCCACAGCAGATAAATACCGATCCACCCCCTAACCAGCAAGGATCGGTGCCAGCTACGCAAATACGGATGGCGAATGCATTTGCACCTCAACGTCAACTTACTGGGATGGGAAATCGAATGGTTGCCAGTTTCAGCCCAAGTAATTTACAAACACAGTTGCATCAAATCGAACAGCATTTACTCCGAGAGATTAACGGACTTCGAATTCAGCAAAACCAATTAAACCTTGTGCGAGCATTACAAGGCGAATTAGCTAGATTGCGAACGATACAGGCAAATACAGAATTGTTTCTCGGCACGCCATCTGTTGCAGCTAATCAGGTTGGGTCAATGGATGGTTTGCCACCGATTCCTCAAATTGGACAAAGCTTTGGCTTAAACCCCCAACAGCAAACGATGGGCCATGGCCATTCAAACTTACCTACGGGCATGACCCTTCCCCTCGGCTGGACTGTCATGCCGCTGCAGAGACTGCCGGACCAAACGAATGCCCGATCGTACGATATTAACAATGCAGGTACTTCCATCGCTCAATCACCAGCACAAGGCGTCGTTCCATCAGCCGCGCCTTTGCCAAGTGATGCTGCTGCCTCGACAATGGCCTCTGCTCCAGATCACGAAACGCCCTCAATGTCACCATTGGGGGGTAGTGGCAATGCCACTGCGACCAATCAAGCAACAAGGCAACCGTCCCCTTCTTCGCCAAAATCTGGAATCACATCGACCCCTCAGAATTCAGTTACTAATGGAGGGGAGGGCTCGAAAGCCAATTTCCAATCACAGTCCGCTAACAGCGAAGCAACGTCCTCAGATATCCGACAACAACCAGACGTTCCCGACTGGGGATCCATTAGTCAGAGATCGAATGCGGATCAGAATCACAGAAATCCTATAGGAAACTCCAAATCTGTCGGATTGATTGAAGATAGGGCTGTGACTTCAGCTGCTAACAGCAGACAATCTAAAGGCAAGGGAAAAGCTTCAACAGTGGAGGACTCCACCGAAGATGTTGATTGAGCCCTTGCAGGGAATTGCCCGTTTGAGTTCGGCATGTGGTTAGCGTTTTTATATACTAGCATTAGCGAAGGAGTACCAAGTGCATTTCACTGTGTATCAAGCGTAAAAGGACCACCTGTACCGACTGAATACCCTGATCGTAGTTATAGAGCAACAGCAGAGCATTGTGAAGGCGACTTTGCCAATTCTCATCTGTCGAGTGGGCTTTTGTAGATTTGGCCATCTCTGGTGACACAAGCGACCATTCCCAACAGCCAAACCATAGTTGAAGTGATGAGGGCACCACTCATTGCTGGGAGATAAGCCGCGTGGTCAATACCCATTCAAAGGTTTTCCCGAGTATTGTCTGCGTGGGGTGCTTGCAGCTCTCGGGTAATTCACGATCCAATAGTTTTTTGCCTTGCCGGCACAGCGCATAGAGCAGTCTGCGTGACCTTTGCCTTTTCGTTCTCTGCAAGAAACGACAACAGCGTTGATGAACATTTTCACATCACGGCACGGTAAGACTTTGAGGACGGGGCGTATCTAAGGGTTCGGCGCGATGTTGGCCGCTGAACCTTGCACGCAAGTCTTTAGTCCGAAGCCTCATATGCATCTACATGCACCAGCTCCCAATATTCTACATTCAATTCTTCATGCACCAACAATGATCACCATACTACGCTCTACTTCGCTGCTAATTGGACGAAGTTCCTCTAATTGGATAAGTCAAGGGCTTCGATGACCGATACCTGCCTCAACCATCGAAAGCATGCTCCTTTTTAGTGCGGATCGGCGCCCTTGTAGGGGGGATCTCCCAATTGGTCTTTATACTTTTGGCTCACGGCATGTTTTTGGATGGGGACCTGGTCTTGTGTCGTCTGCAAAGGGATCCACCACGCTCTCTCTAACACTGCTGACGCCGTTATCCTCCAAACATGCCGTCCGCCAATATGCCACTGCGGCAGTATCCCTCTCATCAGGCCATACGTCATGTTGATGGACTTCGACAACAAGGGCAGCCTTCATACCAAATTACAGGCACCAATGGGCAAAACAGCAAGAGCAATGGTGCTTATCAAAAAATCTTCCCTCCCATCGGCGCGCACGACTTTCAAGAATTCCCTTCGCGAAGACCAAATACGGCCAGTAATGCTCCGGTGCCACGGGCAAGATACGATGCCGCATCCCCAATGCCTAGCTACCATCCACCGTCCGTGCAAACACAGGAACATTCAAGGTTGGTACCCTGAAGTAGGGGTCACAACAAGTGAGGACTGATGGCAACGTCTACAGCGGCCAAAACGGCGAAGGTCACATCGCCCAAACGCGGCCAAAGGCCTATAGTGTCTCTCGGAGTCTGTCGCCGGCCTCGAGGAGGTCTTCGAATGGAACACACGAGACACAAGCAACTTCTTTTGATCTACCAGCACTCCAAGCTCACTCAGCCCTCGAGGATTCCGATCCTATGGAGCCATTGACTGGGGACCCTGCGGGCTCATTCGACCTTGTTGCTCCCCCTGAGGAAAGCCACCATCAGATCTTTTCGCTGGAAACCCGATCGGAACAGCTGTTTTCGCGGGCTCACTTGGAGATAATATTCTCGAATCCCTCAACGCTGCTAAGATTCACGGCTTTCCTAAGCACACATCGACCACATTCGGTTCCCATCTTGATATACTATCTAGACGCGCTCAAGGCACTGAAAGCTATTAACTATGCAAACGCGATCGCTGAGGCTCTGAGCCCCATACAGGGTCATGACTTTACCGTCAACCTTGCTCGGGCCACCACTAATCGTGAACTTGAGGAGAAAGCAGCATCAGCCTTTAGTGTCTTGACCCAAGAAGATCTTCCTGCTTTTGTCACCCAGATGTATATACAAATAGTCAGCCTGAGCATATCTCGAAGGATTACCGGGACTCTTGCTCCCCATCTACGAGAAGCATCTGAGGGTTTGGCTGAGGTCTTCTGCCTTACGGACCCATCAAGGCCCGACAATCCAATTGTCTTCGCTTCCGAAGGTATGTTAATTGACCACATCAAGCTACTTACTTCGCTAATGAGGACTCATCAGAATTCCATCGAACTACACAGTATGGAATGAACTATGCTATAGGCCGCAATTGCCGCTTCTTGCAAGGTCCTAAGACGCATCCTCGAAGTGGCATGAGGCTCGGAGAGGCTGTAAGGGCGAACAAGGAGCATTGCGAGGTCTTCCTCAACTAGTGAGTCAGGTCACAGAAATCCCGGCGTTCAATGCTAATCTATGAAGTCGACGGGATGGTTCACCATTTATGAACATGCTTATGATTGCGCCCCTTTGTGACAGCCATGGAAAGACTAGATATTTTATAGGAGCTCAGGTGGACGTCAGCGGCCTGGTCAAAGATTGCACAGACTTGGAATCTCTTCAACAGCTCATAATCCGGGAGCAGAGTGCGCATACCAATATCGACGGAACCAATGTCAGTGGGCAACAGGTAGCCAAGGATGACTTTCAAGATCTCAGTGAAATGCTTAATATGGCTGAGCTGGAGACGGTGAGAAAGTATGGCGGGCGCATGCACAGAGAATACCAGGACGAAGAGAGCGATACCTCCCGTACTGGCGCGCCCCATATGCCAAGATTGTTACTGCAAGAGCCAACAACGGACGACAAATCGAATTACGAACAGTCTAGTCGTCAGAGTGGAAAACTCAGTGGCATATACCAAAATGTGAGGAATCAAAAGCTTCAATTCGTTTCAAGGATACTGACATCGCCTAGTACCTACTGATTCGGCCTTACCCGTCATTCCGTATACTGTTTGCTTCGCCAACACTGCGAGTTCCTGGCATACTTCAATCTCCGTTCATGGACAGGATTGGTGGCTCCTCCCGGGTCCGTGATGAGCTCTCCACTGCACTTGCAGAAGGTCGAGGCGTAACAGCCAAGGTGCGCTGGGTTTCCAGAACCGATGAAGACGGCAGAAACCGTTGGATTCACTGCACTCCTCTTTTGGGGAGCAACGGTCAGATCGGCGTCTGGATGGTAGTACTTGTCGATGACGATCAAGAACTCAGCAGGAGATGGAAGCAAGCTCCACCAGTTGCCCCACATCGTGGAAAGGTGTACGGCTCACCTCGTGACGGGCAGGAGATTGTTGAGAGCACCGGAGACTCAATCTCAGGCCGTCCCAGCGTTGCAGGTTCTTTGCAGAGCGACCGTCCTCCAAGAGCTCATCAAAATCACCAGACCAGGCACGGCCCACAGAATGGATCAATTCGGTCAGCGTCACCCAATTCTATTCTGATTTAGTTGCACCAAGATACCCGTCACAGCCGCGGAATGCTTTTCTTGGGACTTTTAATCTAACAGTCTTACATTCGTCTTTCTCTGGCTTGATCCGAAGATGTTTTCTGGACTGCATACTTTCACAACTGACGCCTAGATGGACCTCTGATCGTGACACGCCGCCTCACAATGCAAGCCTTCGAATCCTCCCGCGGATTTCTTGCGTGACTTGGCATTGACTCTCATGCGTGGCTAAGGCCATACCTTTACCGAGAGCGTAGCGAGAGATGTTGGTAATACCTCCTAATGGAGTAAGTTCCTAGAGGCTTATTGTGTGCTCCTAGAATATTCAGGCTTAGAAAAATTAGACGGGTTTGGCAAGCATTATCGGCATTTCTGGTATCGATCCTTTGTACACATGTTTGTATGTCATCAGAGCTCGACACCGCAACCCGAAAAGCGATGTACTTATCATTCCATGGTTGTTGAGGAGGACTCAATTTCATTGTGATGTTATATTCCGAGTTGACTTGCTGTCCGGCGCTCAATCAATATTTTGGATCGAGACGAATCAAAAATCCTCACTTCTCTATTCAAGGCGGATACAAAGACCTCCAGGCAATCGAAATCAACAAAGGAACTAGCATGATCAGGCTGGACACTGCCGTATCGATCTGAAATTAACACTACTCTTGACCTTGCACTGACATGCCTAACTTAGATCCCTCAATTCCAATATATGTTATGATGTGATCACTCGTATCGAAACAGTGATTGTCCTGCGCAGAACTCAACGCTAGCTTCCTCCTTAATCTGGAACCCTCAGTGCCAAGTATCCATCGACGTTCCGCCCGTTCATAACAACTTGACTCTGTCGGTTACAGGATTTGCTTTGCCGCCGGAAGACATCATCGCTATTTGTTCATCGGTGTTTCCTCTCTATGTTCAATCGGGATGTACGCAACACTCTGAGCTCAGCCGACCTCCCTCATTGGACATTTTGGCGTACTGAAACCGTATCCCCTCTCGATTCCTGTCGGATCGCGCTCCAAGAGTGTTTTTATTGTCATTAGTCACCCAGAAATGTCCGGATTGAGGAAGTCCATCAGATTGTCAGCTGTTGCGGCCTTCATCGTTCTCCTTACTTTCCTCCACAAGCTCAACACAGTCGACCCATATCAGGATAGATTCGGAATAACGAGGCATGACGATACCTTCTTAGACACTATAGCTCTGTCACCTCTCAGACGCAACTCTTCAAATCTTAGATTTCATGATCCACTGAAGGCCGCCATGTATGGTCTCACAAGCAGTTCCCATCACGGAGTGGCCAAGCCTCCCGGCTCCCAATATTCTCGATGTCTGGTCGTTCCCCGCCTCATGGATGACGACGTATCCTGGATAGCGAAGGAGCTGCCAGAAATTGATGCCGCTATCTATGTGGCTAACGACCCATCGGCACCACTACATCCGCCTCGTAACAGAGGACATGAAGTCATGATATACTTGACATATATCATCGACCACTATTACAATCTGCCTGATATCATCATTTTCATGCATGCACATCGATGGACGCATCATAATATCGAGCTCCTTGGCCATGACTCTGCCGAAATGGTCCGGCGGTTGAATAGTGATTACGTCGCCTACGAGGGTTACGTAAACATGCGATGTCAATGGTATCCAGGCTGCCCCGAATGGCTGCATCCACGCGATACCCGAGAAATACTGGCCAAGCAGGAGCAAGTGGTGCTTGCTAAAAGCTTGTACGAGCTATTCCCATCCGAGCCCCTTCCAGAGGTGTTAGGCCAGGCTTGCTGTGCGCAATTCGCTTTGTCTAAGGAGCGCGTTCTGTCCATACCGTTGAGCCGCTTCATTTTCTACAGAGACTGGGTTTTAAGGACACCATTGAGTGATTACGTCTCAGGCAGAATCTGGGAGTATTTATGGCAGCTCCTGTTCACTAGAAACAGCGTCCACTGCCCATCAGAAGAAACATGCCATTGTCAGGGCTTTGGAATTTGCTCTGGTGGTAATACTGGGAACAAGGAATACAAGGAACGCTACTATGCAAAGGGAAGTAATGACACAGAATTGGAAGACTTGCGTAAAAGGCATCCGAGGGATAAGAGCCCGAGTGCAGAAGATGGGGGAAGTTGGCACGAAGATCATCAGTCCTAACCTGTTGAGCGATCGGATAGACACGTCGCCGAGAAACGTTAGAGCCATGCAGAAGAAGGCTCTCATGGGAGGCAGAGGTCCCAGCGAAAGCTGGAAGGGTTTCTACACCTACCTCAGCCACGGGCGATGGCTGTCAGCTGGCATCCTTTTTAGGCTTCATACAAGATGCCTGCTTCCTCTCGAGTCTAGCTTTCTGATTAGCTACACGCTGTGCTTTAGCCTCCAACGTCTACTTTACATCGACCGAGTCTAGAGTCTTAGAGTTCCGTTTCTTACCTAGTACTCGACATGCAGCCTCATTGTTGATTAAATACTGTACGGGAAGCTTTACTTGGTCTTAGGAACCACCGAGTCTAGTAAGTATCTAAGTTTATCTGATTCTACCATCGTACGACCGCGAGTCGTACGTACACAACATACAACGCCTCAGGGTTTCGTATTACTCGACCAAGATATAGGATAGAGCTGGCCGGGTCAGATTTCAATACTTGACTCCATGCTATGACCACTCCCACTACAAAGTAAAACATTAGCATTGGAATGGGGTTGATCGGTGTTAGCGCACAAGATCAATGAACGTAACCGACATGTGCGTTATATCCCTGTCTCGGACATTGAGTCTTCGGCACCAGTCTACAGCTGCGGATAAAACTTACCTCGATGTCGTGCAGATGATTCTTCTAAAGCATGGACCACGGACAAGATAAGATCATTCGTAATCATCACTGTACGACCTGGAAGGTCATTGACAAGTAGCGGCAAACTTCTGAGAATCTTGAAATTGCGCTATGTGATCGCTGTCCAATAGCCTCCAAAAACGGTTCACAAGACTCAGTCAACACCAGCTTTTCCGGCAGCGACCACCAACATTAGGCCACTCTACCAGGCTTGACGGTGGTGAACTTCCTAGCCTTCCATCTGAGCGTCTTCGAGTTTCACTTACGTTGAGAGGAGGAATCACAGGTTACCCTTTGGCCATGATAATCACAGGCAAGTCGAAGCTGATCATCTTCAGAATGCGCAAGTATTTCCAGAGCTGTAACAGTTGGCCAAGTACAACGAGATCGTTGAAGCCATACCATTAAGAGCATAGCTCACTGCCAATTTGGGCTGGTGGGAGTGATGTGAAGATTCTGCTCAACATTCACTTCACCCGATCTAGACGAAAACGAGATATTAACCAGCCACTTCTTTTCCTTAGCTGACAATGACACACATGCCTTGCTTTTCGCGCTTTATCTCGCTTTCATCTTCAAGTCCATTTATTTTACCATATTGCTTCGCAGCGTCGCAACATTTCAAATTGACTTCTCCACACAACTGAAAGTCATGGCGCAACATCGAGACCAAGTGGACGGTCTCCTAAAAAGGGTGTTCCAGCAAGCTCCACAAATACTACATCATATCTTCGCCCTTGATGGTAAGTCAAATCGCATACATTCGGTTAACTCAACGACCATCAGACTAACTTATGATAAGGCGCAAACGCAGCCATGGCATCATTGAACACTGTGGAGACTAAAGTTGCCTACCTGATCCAGATGATTGCCATTCAGCTCTATAAAGCCAGCAAAGAAATTGGTTTCACAGTTGGTGACAACAAACCATTCTGCCAGGTACCAGCTGATCATTGCGTTAGAAACCCTCAGACGGTCCCAACGACCTTCGATTCCACCTCATGCGAACTCACTCCTTTTTCGCTTCAACTGCATTGACCATGACAATCTTCAGTCTCGGAGATTTTGAAGATGTGTATTATGCCACATGTGCTAAGCTGAAGGAGCTGCTCCAGGGTGTAGATCTCCTTTTGGAGAATGGCTTTAGGTCACCCGAGGACACCTACTTTGCTTTTCATCACTGTGAACGACTTATCCAGCTGAATGCTATTAGCGTCGGGGCTTTCAAAGCTTCACTACATTCATATGAGGAGATACTCAACAGCAGCGAAGTCACGGCGCTCTTAAACAAAGGCATCATGGAAAAGAGCATACGCCAAAACGAGTACGATGGTCAGAAGCAGGTCATCATGGGAGATGAAGTTGACGAGGAAGCCATCCTCTGTCGGATCAGCAAGCAAACAGGAGACCCTGATCAGCGCTGGCACGGGGTCTTCCAAGAAAGCCTTGGGTTGCTAAACGAGGATAGACAGCTCCAAGATACAAGTAGGATGGGCTGTGGTATGATATTCGGCAGTCTGGCAGAGAAGTATCGGTCAATGGCCGTCAACACCATGTCGGATGGCGCATCGATCAATCGAGAGCCTACGCCTGATATACCGCTATCATGCCAGGAAGTAAGACCGAAATCAAGATACGTCAGTCCCTACAATTTGGATGAGCGCGCCAAAAAGCTCGATATCCCCGGGGGTCCTGAGATGCCTTGCCTCTGCGATCCCGACTGCATCTGTGTGCCAGTCTGCGCCAGTGATCCACTTCAAAATTGTTTATGTGAGGAGAACGGACTATTCACGCGCGTTACGCAGGGTATGGACATTGATGACCTTGACGTTCCCGATTTAGTCCGGCGCAAGAGGCATGGTTCTGAAACTAGCGCGAGCAGTCAAGCTTCATCCGTTGCTAGTTTCAGTACTAGTGTCTGCCCTAACCAATCAATACGGCCCTTCCCCTATGAAGAAAGCCGTTGGAGTAGCAGTCACTGGGCAATCAACGCAGTGGAGCGACAGGATATGGCCTTGTCGGAAAATAATCTCGATCTCTCGGCAGCCGACGACGATCGCTTCTGGCAGGGGAATATTCTCACACCTTCAGAGGCATCAGATCTCCTATTCCGCAAGGCTCTCACTCAGCCCTTTTCCAAGCAGTGCGAGTATCCTCCAAAGCGCTCATCCATGGCCCAGCAACTTTTCCGTCGCCGTCACGGTGGTGTCACGAACAATCAGAGAGCCTTGACTCTCAAGGGTGTAAAGAAAGGTCAGGCCGCCAATGCTTCCATGGGGAAACAGATCAAGCAGACAAGGAGGAGCTTGCTGGTAGATTTGTCCTTTAACAGCCTGAAGCTAGCCTTGCGTCGTGACTCGCGTGTGCGCGGTTAGTTCACAAGGGATTAGGTGCCAATTAAAATTAATGCTCTCGATGGAAGGTCGGCAATTGGCAAAATCGTCGGATTTGTAGTTAGAGGATTACAACTTACGAATGGTCAGGCTCAGTTGACGTATGCATTCTGGGGCAGCAAATGTATATCTGGTTTGATTCAATAGCAATGAAGCAGGTGCACTGCAGGCCTACAGGTAGCGCATGGAAAGCTTTCTTCACCGGAAGTGATAGCATGGTTCATCTGGTTACCGTCCAGCCCTACATCTATGAATCGGAAACCTGCTCCAAGTTAGCGATTTGTAGGTCTCATGGACTTCTCATTCATTGAGCCATTAAGGCTGTTCGGGAAGGGAACTACTTTGGCTACAGCCCCTTTGCCTGTTTAACCTCGAATTCTCGCGTGCGGAGTCCATCGCTACTCCCCTTCTACGCTGAGATTGCCTTAGTACCTCAGACGTGCCATTGATTACCTTAGCGGATGTCTACGAGCTGATGGTACTGTATTTCAGCGGTAGTAGATACGAGTATGGTATCCTACTAGTAGTAGAGTAAATATTCGCTATTCCATCTTTTATCTTCTTACTATAATAGAAAATATCTAATTTCAGACCCTAAGCTTATTACACCTTAGTACCCTAATTACCCCTCTAGGACTAGCGCGAATATTAAAACTCTAATATTTCTTTATATTCTACTTATATTTATACTAACGCTCCTTAATATTTTCTACTTAAATTAAGTTATATAGCTTATATTAGTATACTTAATACTCTAAAAATAATTAAAATTAGTATAGTAATTTAAAAGATATATTTAAATAAATAGATTTACCTATTAAATTTAATCTAACTATCTTATATCTTAGTACCTCTCTATTATATTAATACATCGGCAAACTAGGAAGTAGAATAGAAAATCTAAAACTAGAAAATCCGCTGAAAGCGTATTTTCCAGGTAAAATACTAGAAATAAATAGGAAAATTTTAGGTTTTTTTTTATTCTAGCCTAAAAGTCCTAAATATAGAAAATCCGGATTTAAGGCCTTAAATCCGTGATTTTCCTCTAGCGCTAGGAAGAAATAGGAAGCTCGCTAGAGCTATAGCAGCTACGTCGTTAACGCTAGCGTAATATAGGTTTTAAATATAGTTAATTCATATAATTTATATACGCGTAGAATTACCCCCCCCCCTAGCCTAGCCCTATTTCTTATACTTATATTACGCCTGCGATTAATTCTCCTACTAAGTATTAGTACTAATTAATTAATAAGACTTAATACCTTATAAGAATTACCTAGTTAGTACTAGCCTAGTATAGTTATATTATAATTAATTATTAGGACTTATCTCCTATTAGTCCTATTACCTAGTATTTCTAAAAGTTACTAAATCTAGCTAAATACGCCTTTTCTAACTTACGGTATTATTCCTAGCCCTAGGGCTAATATATAAGCGCGCCTGTTATATACGTATTTTCCGCATTTTTCTATATTATTCCACGTTCCTAGTTTACTAATATAGGGGCGGATACTAGGTTAAGGATATTAGGTATATAGGGATCCTTATATAATAAGATATATAGAGCTTTACTAGGTTAATAAACTATTTAATATTACTAGTAATATATACCCCTACTATAATATACTATTATAGAAAAATAAATATAGTAATTTAAGGGATAGTTAATAGCCTTATTATAATAGTAGGAAGAATAATTAGCTATCTCCTAACTAATTATATAGACTAGCTAATATAAACTTATTATCTAAGGGGCTAGAAAAGAAGGCTAAGCTTAGAGTATAATATATTAATAAATTACTTAGTAATATAGATAATATTATTAGTAATAGATAATCTATAAGAAGAAGGACTATATAGTAAAGATTTTTAGATAATATTATTAAATATAATAATTATCTATCCTTTACTAATAGGGTATAACTAATATTAATACCTATATTAGTTAAACTACCTTCTAGATCTAGGGGTCTATTTATTATCTAATTATTCCTCTTATTATTAATAATAGCCTTAGGCTAAAATTTACCTAGATTTATATACTAGATAGTATATAAGAGTAACTAGATATTTACTATTAATAATTTAATAATCTAAATTAAGATACTATTATAATAGCTAATAGACTTATTCTAATTTTATATATATATATATAATTAATTAATAGAGAAGAGAAGCTTTATTAGTAAACTAGGAAACTTGTAAAATATAAAAATATGTGTATTATATATATATAACTAATACACTTATATATTAACCCTAGAGCTTATTATAATACCTCTAATTACTATAAGCTACTATTTATACCTTTATAATACTAAAAGCGTACTTAATTTTCTAATTATTTATTAGGGCGTATAAATTAGATATTATAATTTAGATAATATTTATAGAAAAGGTTTATTAAATATTATAGCTAATATTTATACTACCTACTTAATATTTAATAAATATACCTTTCTTAGAATTAGTACTATTATTATTATAATTATATTAGGTGGTATTATTACTATATCTACCTATCTTATATATTCCTTTAATAGCGCCGTTTATACTATTATTATAAGTAGTATTATTATTAAGAATTATTATTTATCTACCTATTCTAACTATAATAGTTTATCCGCGCTACTCTAATTTATTACTTATATTAATATTAGTACTATTATTAATAATATATAAAATTATATTTATAATACTTAATATATATTTATTATACTATTTACTTAATATTTATAAACTACCTTTTAATAGAACTATTCCTACCTACTTAACCTCCTTATATTATAGATTCTCTTCTTAGATCTTACTACTTTTTAGTTAAATTTCTACGCGTAACTTTCTTCTAACTTACTTTTTAAACCTTATATATTTACCCTTATTACTATTTATAATAATTATATTACTACCCCTTACTATCTTATACTATATCTAATCCAGTTATATTAGCCTAAATATACCCTAGAAATCCTCTATTAACTAGGACTTATAAGCGCCTTAATTTATAAGTAGATCTTCTCCTTCTATTATATATAATATATAGCGTCTTATAAGTTACTACCTACTATCTATCTTTAGTTTACTTAGCGATATATATCTACATTCTAAGGTAGAGTAAAGGAGAGGAAGGAGGTTATTATCTTATCTAATTTAAGAGGTTAGTTATATATAGATAGATAGAGTAAATAGAATTATACTATTAGCTATTTCCTCTTAAGTCTTACTAGTATATAAGGATAGTAGTATTAAGGTTTAATATTTATACTTTAAAGAGCTATTTAATAATAATTAATTAATACTAGGATTATTACTTTATATAGTTTTAAGTTAGTTATTATAATCCTCTTTATATTAATTAGTTAGGAATACTTACCCTAAATACTTAAAGGACTATTATATTTATTATTATCTAAATTATCTAAGGATAGTAGGTTATTTAGTTAACTACTATTAATATCCCTCCTATTTACCTTATTATTATTTCTATTTATAACCCTAATATTATAAAGTATATCCTCTACCCCTTTTAAGTAAAGCTTATAGATACGGCTCTTATAAAGGTTATTATCTAGGTTATCCTATATACGCTATATTATTTACTAGCGCCTTATAATAGTATATAATTAGCTCTCTATTATATATCTATATATAATAGTAAGATAGCTAGCTATATACCCTAGGCCTTTTTACCCTTAAATTTCTTAATATAGTAATCGCTACGCGTATATTTAAATATTTATATCCTACTATTATTATAGTAAAAATAAATAGGATATTAGATAGGGGGTTAAAAAACTTCCTTATACTTTCTTTATTAATAAAACTAGTCTTTATTAATTTATATACTATATTTATAAGTACTTTTATTAGGATAGGATTTACCTATTTACCCTTTCTATTATAAACCTAATATTTAATTAGAACTAATATTAGATAGAAGGGTAACTTATATTATAATATATAAAAGTTAAGAGGTTTAATAATACCTTAGCTTACGCGGTTACCTCCTCTTATAAGCTATCCTATTTATATACTAATATTATTATAACTTATATAAGGTTTAAAGAGTATAAATACTATTCTCTAAATAAGTTAATAAACTAGTACTTAGTTTAATTAAGATAGGAGGTAATTATAGATATTATACTAACCTTTTAAGCTTTAGCTTTAATAGGTATACTATCTGTTAAAATATACTATAAATACTATAATAAGCTAATTCAAGCGTCTTAGTAACTTTTACTATTTTAATAGGTTATAAGCCCGGTTAGCTTAGTAGTAATAAAAGCGCCCCCTTATAAGGAGGTTAAGAGTTTAATCCCCGTACTAACTTCTACTATCGTAAAAACCACATATATATAAATAGTTAAAAAAATATAACTACCTAATTACCTACGTCGAACACCTAATTAGAGGTATCCGTAGCAAGGGGAGTGTTAAAATATACTACAAATACTATAATAAGCTGATTTAAGCGTCTTACTAACTTTTACTATTTTAATACTATCTACCCTATTTAACTTACTTCTAATCTTAAGCCTTAACCTTTTAATTACCTTATCCTATATAACTTTTATTTAACTACTTAGTTATATAAGATTATCTTCTAATTATATCTCTCTTCCCTTCCCTAGGCTCTTAGTTATACTAGAAAGAATTATTACCTTTAAATACTTTATATAATTAGGGATAATAATAGTATATATCTTATAAGAGACTACCTTAGAATAATATTTCTTATCTTACTAGAGATATAATCCTATTCTATTACTATTATAATAATACTTATTAGTATTAGGGTTTAATAGGATATTAGGGATTATACTACTTACTCCCCCTACTAGACTTCCTATAATAGGACTTATTAATAATTAATTTCTCTTTAGATTATATTAGTAGATAATTATAGTATAATATAAGATAGGTACCCCTATCTATATATATCTATTATTAATAGAGGATATAACGCGTTTTACTTCTCTTTAACTTAAGGTTACTTATTCTCCTTATTACTTAATTACTTATAATTATTATTATTATTAGAAATTAATAACTTAGTAGACTACCTATTATTCTACCTATTATAATTATATCCTTTATCTATCCTATAATTCTAGAGTTAGATTATATTAGTAATTAAGTACTACGCGTCTTAAGAGAGTAGTCTTACCCTCTTATATATTATATTAATATTATATAAAGAATAGGTATTATATTCTTATAAGTAGATAGAAGGAAGAAGTAGTAGATTATATTATTAATAAATTTAAAAATACTATAATTAGGGGAAGGGGAAAACCCTTAAATTATTAGGAAATTAACTTATTTAATATAATATTAAAGGGCTAAGCTAAGTTAATTAAACTAGATAGGATTTAATAAACTAATTAATATTACTTTAATTTATATTAAGTATATTAGTACTAGTAACTTATACTATTTATTTATAGGGAATACTATTACTAGTAATACCTACTATTACTCTTAAATATAATATCTTTATTATATTTAAGTATAGGGCGCCTTATTATAAATACTATTTAGACTCTAATTAGTTAAAACTACTTATTAATACTATATATAAGACTTATTCTAATATATACTATATATTATCTAGTAGCTACTAATCCTATATATTAAAAGTAAAGCGCTTAGTACCTTAAGTATATATTTCTATTAGTACTACCCTCTATTCCTATTTATTAGTAATAATAATATTTAATAACTTAAGGTAGGTATAAATAATAGCTTTCTTTATCTTATTATAACCTAGGTTAGACCTATTTAAGGCCTTAAACTTTTTAAAGTTAAGGTTATTTATATCTAGTAATTTTATATATATATTACTCTTTTAAATATCTTAAGTTATATATATTATACTTTTATTTATATTATTATTAATATATAATATAATATAATAAATAGAATCTATATATTAATTAGATTCCCTAACTAAGTATATAAATTATAATCTCTTATCTAAATCCCTAGATAATTTAGTACTTAATATTTTATAATCTTCTCTACTATCCTTATAATATTATTTAGCCCTTATCTATCTCCTCTAATTATAATTATTTTATTAGGTAAGGAAGAGGAGATATTAATCCTTCTACTATTTAGGGATACTATTAAATATATAAGTAAACTCTTTATATATATTAATAAACCTAGATTATAAGTAGTCTCTTACCTTCTTTATATTTAATCTTTAATCTAGTAGTTTTATAGATTCTAATTACTTTTATAATTAGGTAAGAAGAAGTATATAAGCGGTTTTATTAATTTCTAGTATATCCTTTATAATCTTAGCGGACTATCCTATATTATTAAAATCCCTAGGGTTTATTCCTACTAAGTCTAGTCTAGGTAGCTAACTTTTATAGGCTTAATAAATTATTATATATATATTAATATTATAATATTATTTATTAGTAAACTTATATAGTATACGTGGTAATATATATATTATAGAAAGTCTATTATTTATATTTTATCCCTACCTATAAGTAGACTATAAATATAAATATTAAATATATTATTATTTAAGTATTATTATACTACTTCTTTATTATAATATTTAAAGTATCTATTATATTACTTTATAGCTAGGACTACTCTAGTATTATAATATAGAATATTATATTCTATATCCTTAATAAAGAAGAATAAAAGGTAGGATATTATTATATTATAGTTATAATATTATATATTAAGCCTTCTTATATCTAGTAGTTAAGAAAAGAAAAATACTTAGATTATAGTTTTATCTATCTAGTAAATAATTTATTATCTTTTATCAGCTTAAAGAAAATAGCCTTTTATTTTATTACTTATCTAGTCTATTAAAGAGATTTCTTATTATATATTATATTATATAAGTCCTAGTTAGTATAATTATTAATATAAGTTATATTATTATTTTATATATCCTTTCTTATATATACTAATATAATATATATACTCCTTATAATTCCTATTAAGGGGATATATAAGGGTACTACGTAATAATATAGCTATTAAGTATTATAAATAGTACGTATATATATATATATAGAACTCTCTATTCTTATTAATAGTAAGACTAATTACTACCTTTCCCTTTAAGGGGAATTCCCTCCTTTATATATTATAAGTAAAGGGGTAGCGTAGTACTATTATATACTATAAATATTATATTAATAGTAATATTATATTCCTAACTAGTCTTTATAATTATCTCCCTATCTAGGCTTTTAAGCTTTAAGAGTATAAAAGGTTATAATTTATAAAAGATACTCCCTTAATAATAAAATATACCTCTTATAAGAGTATAATAATATAATTAATTATAAGGCCCTTATACTAAGCCTTAAAGAATATATAATTCTATTAAATTATAATAATTACAAATAATACTCTTATATATAATCCTTATATTATAATATATTCCTATTATATTTCCTATTATTCTTTATTAATTTCTTATAAAAGTAGTTAGAAGTCTTAGTATTTTAAAGTAAATAAGAAGTTATTACTATTAAGGGCTTATTAAGTACTTAAAGTATACCTCCTTTATATAACTTTAATATTATTCTTCTAATTATAATATCTTTATTTTTTATTAATTATATTAAGTCCTTTTTAATTTTTATTTATATTATTACCTCTTTTATACCTTATTATATTTCTTTATAATCCTATTAATTACTTTATAAATAATCCTTAATAATAAACTTATCTTTATTATTAATTAAAAAAAGACTATTACTACCCCCTCTACTTATAATAATATTTAACTTCCTTTATTAAGTTATTTATAATTTATCCTTATATTATTTTATATAATATACCTCTAGTATATTATATTTTAAAGTAAAGAATTATAAGTTTAATATTTTTAATTAAGGCTTTACTTATCTTTTTAATAATATACTTTATATATACGCCTCCCTTAGCTCTATTAAATATAATTATTATAAAGATTTTAATATTAAATATTAATAGGAAATTTCTACCTTTATTTATTATACTTATATATACCTTTTTAGTCTTTAAATATTATAACTACTTTAAATATTAACTTTAACCTCCCTTAACTTACTAGATTCTAATAAACCTTTAATAAGCTTATTTAATAATATTATTACTACCTCTATTATACCTCTTTTACCCCCTCTACTACTACTACTCTTATTAGGGTAGACCCTACTATTACTATTTATATTATAAATACCCTTAAGGGTATTCTTAATATCCTTTATTAATATATATATATTACTCTATCTCCCCTTTTAAAGCTCTATTAAAGCCTTATTAATATATTATAAAAGCGCCTCCCTCTAATTATAAAGGATAAAGAAGAGGATAAGGAGGATAATTCTATTACTAGTAGTAGTAATAATAAGCCTAATACTACTATTAATATAATATAATAGCCCTCTCTTATAATACCCTTAATAGTCTAGTTATATTAAGTATCTTTTCTTTTTTATTAATAATAATAGAAATTATTTCCCTTCTTATATAATATAAACTTTATACTTTAGGGTAATTTTACTTAAATCTTTCTAATATATCTAGTATATTAACTAAGTCCTATTTATATAACTATTAATTATAATTATAAAATTAACCCTTCTACTTTACTAAATATTAAGGTTTATTATAAGAGATTTTATAATTAAGAATAACTTTAACTTCCTATTTATCTTTATTATTTATAAGCTCTACTTACGCGGCTTTTATAATACTCTTATTATTACCCTTATATAACTTTATAAGTAAGATATAAAAGGTATTAGGTAGTTATAACTTATATACCTAATTATTAATATAATTAAGGACCTTAAAAGGCCTTAAATAGTATTATAATAGTTTCTTAATTACTTATATTATATTATCTTTACTTTTACTATTATCTTTATATACTCTACTTATATAACTTATATTTAATATAAGTACTACTTTAAACCTTCCCTTTATTTCTAGAGTAATTTAACCCTTTCTTATATTAATAGGACTTCTCTTAATAATAGCTTTAAAAGCTTTATATCTAGCTTAAGCAAGTAGTTATAAAGTACTTTATATAAAGGTAACCTAATATTAATATACTTTATATAATTATATATAAACTTTACTAGATAAAGTAACTCTACCTAGTTATCTTATTTCTAGGTAGAATAGTAGTATAAATACTATTTAAATATACTATTCTATCTCTCTATTTAATTATCTATTTAGGGATAGAAAGTAATATTAAGCTTTCTTTTTATATTAATATAATAATATATAACTACCTAGAAGCTACTTATAAATATTATCCCTTAATTATTAATAATACCTTCTAGTTAATTAAACTTTAGGAAGATTTTATAATATAATAGGTTAATAATATTAATAGTATTAACTATCTTTATAATAAGTAAATATCTAGCTACCTTAATATAATAATTTATAACTATTAAGATTATATTATAAATACTACTCATTTATTTATTTAAAGGGAGATTTATAATAAAATCTATTATAATTTCTTAAAAAGGTCTTATAAGTATTAGTAATAATAATAATATATTATAAATAGTATATCTATATAGCTTTATTAATTAATAAGTTAAGTAGTTTTATATATAATTATAAATATCTTATCTTATTAATTTTTAATAGAACTTCTACTTAATAAGCTCTTATATATACTTTTATAAGTAGTAGTTAATATAAGGGTTATTATAATAAAGCTTTAAAATTTCTTATCTAATTACTTTATTATTAAGTATAAAAATTATACTACCCTTATAAAAGACTCCTATCTTATCTATTAATAAAGATATATTAATAGCCTTTTTATAACCCTAGGACTCTAATAATTATTTCTTATTATAAACATTTTTATCTTCCTCTTAGAGATATTAGAGCATCTTTAATATTAAGTTATTATATTTATTTTATATATACTCTATTATTAATATAATTATAATATACCTTTTAAGTACTATTTAATTAATATTAAATTATCTTATAATAGGGTTTAAGCTAATACTTATACTACTTTATATCTTTAAGAGCACGTTACTCTCCTTTATTTTTAGGGTATAAGGCTTTTTAAGCCCTATCTCTAACCTTTTATATTATTTATAATTATAAGCCTTATTATCTTATAAACCTTTATAAATATTATATATATAATATTTATTAAAAGGAATATACCTAATATTCTTTAATTTATTTTATAATATTAATAGATAAGTATCTTTTTTATCTATTATTAGTATATAATTTAATTACTTTAATAAGGTATTAGCTAGGTTTTTAGTATTTATATAATAATATATCTTAAAGTTATATATTATAAGCTTTAATACTTAATATATTTATCTCCTTATTAATAATAATATTATTTAAAAATACTTTAAGTTATTATAATTAATAATTATTATATTTAAGTATAAGCTACCTTCTAAGAAGTATTATTATACTTAGAATACCTTAATAATTATAAGTAGTTCCTAATTATAAGTCTTATATCTAGTTTCTACTAAATATAACTTATAAAAATAGAAAGTAATTAGATATTATTCTACCTCTATCCCTTTATTATTAATTAAGAGCTTTTATAATAAAATAGTTATAATAGTTAATATTAAAGTATTAGTCTCTAATTAAATTTCTCTTATAAGGTTAAAATATATAAGTAATAATACCTCTTAAAATAGTTACTTTAACTACTTAAATACTACTCTTATAATATTATTTAATATTAACTTCCTATTTTTAATATATAATTAATTATTTTTTAAATAGTCTATTAATATTATAATAATAAAGGAATAGTATTTAATAAAATAATAGTAGAAATTAATAAACCTTAAAAAGATTTAAATATCTTTAATACTCCTAGGTTTTAGCTATTCTATTATAATATCTACTCTACGCGGATTTATATATATACTATTATAACTAATAATAAAATTAAAGAATTTTACTTTTATTATTATAAATTTATATTTCTTTAAGTTAATATTTAATTTAAATTTATAAAGATATTATAATACTACCTTTATAACTCTAATATAAGACTTTTTATCCTAAGAGTAGATAAGAATATTATCTAGATAAATAATATAAATAATATTAAATAATCCTACTAAGGCCTTATTAATATATACTTAGAATAAGGTAGGTATATTAATAAGTTTAAAAGGTATAATTATATATTTAAAATAGTTATACCTTATATAAAATATAATCTTCTATTTATTACCCTTTCTTATTTATAAGTAATAATATATATCCTTAAGATCTAACTTAATTAAATATTTAATATTAATTAATCTTATTAATATTCTATTAATTAATAGAAGTAAATAATAGTTTTTAGTTATAATCTTATTAAGCGCCTTATAATTAATATATAAATATAATATTCTATCCTTTTTTAATATAAAAAGAATTAATATACTTATTAAATTTATAAAATAATAAATTTACCCCTTTTTTAAAGCTTACTTAAAGTACTCCCTTAATACGCGTAACTCTTTCTTTAATAAATTATAAAGTAGGTTAAAGGGAGGTTCTTTATTCTCTTTTATATTAATTATATAATTATAATATATATAGGCTAATAGTACCCTAATATTCTTAATTAAAAAGATATCTTAGAATTCTTAAAATTCTAGAGGGAGCTTAACTTTAAATAATAGGCTTTTATTACCTACTCTTAAGTATATTATAATAAATATAATATTATTAAGCTACTCCTTTAAGGCTTTAATAATATTAAAGTACTCCTTAATATTACTTTTCTTAATAGGGAATTACTAGTTTTATATAAGTTAATCTACTTAGGGATTTTATTCCTTTAATTATAAATACTTAAGGTAGAAGTTATAATTAAGGTTTATTATTATATAAAAGGTATCTTTATAATATTATATAATATTATTAAAATTAATAAGTTTAATTTTTATATATATAAGAACTTAATAATAATATTAGGTTTCTAACTTTATTATATAAGGTATTATTAGAGCTAGGGTCTATTTCCTAATCCTACTCCTTTATTAAGTATATATTAATATAATTAATATCTACTTTAAAGTTAATTAATATAATAAATTCTCTTTATAAGCTCTTAAACTCTACTTATATTATAATAATAAGTTATTATATCTACTTCTTCTCTTATATTATAATAGTAGATATAATTATAATACTTAGGGGTTTTTTAAAATTTAAGCCTTTTTTAATTAGCTTATTATTAGATATCTTATTAATTATAAGCTTATTAATTATAATATTTATAATTATTAATTTTATACTTTAATAATCCTTAGTTATATATCCCTTCTTTTAATAATTATAATATTTAATAATAAAATAGTTAGGCTTAGGCCTTTAAGGAAAGTATAATAATACTTTAATAAGACCCTATCCTTCTTACTTTATATATAGGCTATTATCTCTTTACTTATAAAAATTTCCTCTTCCTCTTTAAGGATACTAACCCTTAGTAGGAGTATTATCCCTTTAATCTTTATATATAAATAATATTATATAAGGCTCTAATTAGGTTATTAATATAATAAAAGTATCTCTTATCTTTAAGATATTAAGTTATATTATAAGTTAATTATAAAGATTCTTATATAACTTATTTAAAAGGTTATTATAAAGTATATACTCTATTAATAGCTTAAGTTATCTTTCTAACTTAATAAAGTAGTTTATAAAGTTTATAATCTTTTAATATTTCTTTTACTTAGCTTTTAAGTAGTACTTATTAATTATAAAGTATTAATTTTAAGGATCTTCTATTTAATTTATTAAGAAACTATTAAAGTATTTTTAAGACTATTTATCCTTTAATATATCCTTTATATACTTATATTATATAGCCTTAGGGTCTGGGGCTATATATTATAATATATATTAAATTTTTATAGAATTATTAAGAAAGTAGGTTATATTTATTTTAATTATTTTAATTATATTATTAAACTATTCTTAATATTCTTATATTAACTTCCTATTATATATATATAGGTCTTATAACTTAAGAATATAAGTTTTATATTAAAGACGCTTTAATTCTAATTCTTTTATTAATAATAAGTAATAGTAATAATCTACTTAAGTAGTATTATTAATATATATTTCTTACTCTAACTCTTATAAATATTATTATAGATCTTATATTTATTACCTCTTAAAGACTTCTTCTTTAAGTTCTTATATCCTTTATAATAGTACTTCTTAGGTTTTAGGTAGTAGGGACTAGGTTTATATACCTAATAGCTACTCCTAGATAGTTAGTTATAATTATAATATATTTATTATTAATTTATTAATTAATTCTTAAGACTTACTTTCTTTATAAGCTTAGTCCCTTATATTTAAGTAGGTTATTTATACTAGTTAATTAACCCTTTTACTTTATACTTATAATAACCCTTCTCTACTTATCTTACTAATAGTTAGGCTACTACCCCTAAATAGGGTAGAGTAATTAGAATATAAGGGTATTATATAATAATATAGCTATTAAGTACTATAAATAGTATATATATATATATATAAAACTCTCTATTCTTATTAATAGTAAGACTAATCGCTACCCTTCCCTTTAAGGGGAATTCCCTCCTTTATATATTATAGGTAAAGGGGTAGTATAGTACTACTATATACTATAGACGCTACGTTAATAGTAGTACTGTATTCCTAACTAGTCCTTATACTTCCCTTTATTTCTAAAGTAATTTAACCCTTTTTTATATTAATAGGACTTCTCCTAATAATAGCTTTAAAAGCTTTATATCTAGCTTAGGTAAGTAATTATAAAGCGCCTTATATAAAGGTAACTTAGTACTAGTATACTTTATATAATTATATATATATTCTACTAGATAAAGTAACTCTACCTAGTTATCTTATCTCTAGGTAGAATAGTAGTATAGATACTACTTAAGTATACTATTCTATCTCTCTATTTAACTATCTATTTAGGGATAGAAAGTAATATTAAGCTTCCTTTTTATATTAATATAATAATATATAACTACCTAGAAGCTACTTATAAATACTATCTCTTAATTACTAATAATACCTCCTAGCTAACTAAACTTTAAGAAGATTTTATAATATAATAGGTTAATAATACTAATAATATTAACTATCTTTATAATAGGTAAATATCTAGCTACCTTAATATAATAATTTATAACTATTAAGATTATATTATAAATACTACCCTTTTATTTACTTAAAGGGAGATTTATAATAAAATCTATTATAATTTCTTAAAAAGGTCTTATAAGTATTAATAATAGTAATAATATATCTACGCGGCTTTATTAATTAATAGGTTAAATATTCTTATATATAATTATAAATATCTTATCCTATTAATTTCTAATAGAACTTCTACTTAATAAGCTCTTATATATACTTTTATAAGTAGTAGCTAGTATAAGGATTATTATAATAAAGCTTTAAGATTTCTTATCTAATTACTTTATTACTAGGTATAAAAGATTTCTTATCTAATTACTTTATTACTAGGTATAAAAACTATGCTACCTTTATAAAGGACCCTAACCTAAGAAGTAAGTACTTAATACTACTTACTTAGTATATTTAATACCCTTTTATATAAGTTTTATCAAATAATATTTATTTAATCACTTATTAGATAATATCTAACTTATTAAAGGTATTAATAGTACTTAATATCCTCTTAATATTAATAAGGTTTATATTCCTATTATAATAAATAGGAAAAGGAATAACCTAATTCTTACTAACTACCTTTATATCCCTAGGTTACCTATTAATTTAATCTTATAAGGATAGCTTTAATATACCTTAGTACCCCTTTAAATTATTTAAAATAGTATTAAGATTAGTAAGTAAGGTATTATAACTTAATTATAAGATAATAATCTTTACTACTTATATATATAGGAGTCTCCTTATATTATACTATTTATAAAGATTGTATTATAAATATCTATTTTAATACTAAAAATACCCTAGTTCCCCTTTAAAGGGGTTATTAAAGTCCCTATTAAGGTTATTATACTTTATACTATATTAAGGTAGAAGGAGCGGGCTAATCTAATAGATAGTATTATTCCTACTCTAGAATATTTACTTAGACTTAAAGTTAGACTCCTCTAGCCTAAAAGGCTAAATTAATAATAAGACCCTTAATCTATAATATACTTATATAAGCTATTTAAGTTATTAAAATATTAAGAAACTCGCCTATCTCTCTAAAGGGATTAACCTTACTAAGGAACTTATTAATAAGGATTTATACCCGTTATATACTATTTAAAAAGTAAAGTAGGTATTATATAAAGCTTATATCTAATTAAGAAGAAGATCTCTTAACTTTATTTATAATAATATCTTTAGCCCTTATACCCCTAGAGGTTATAATAGAGGGTATTACTTTATTACTTTCCTTAATAATTAAGATAAGTAGTTTAAAGTAGAGGTAGTAGAGGTAAAAAGTAAAATCTTTAGAGCCTTTAAATATTATTAAGCTTATAATAAATATAGTAATATTATTATAAATTACTTAAGGTTTAATTATAATAGTAAATATAAATATTATAACTTTAACTCCTATTATACTAACTATAATATCTTATAAGAGCTTATAATCCTAGGAAATCTTAAATATAATAGAGTTATTAAATATCTAGGTTAAATCCTCTAGTTTATAATAAGTATTATCTTATAAGATATAAGTCTTAATATAGACTTATAGCTTAAACTTATCCTTATAATTAACTACTTATAGAATAGGAGCCTTATATCTAATTAAAAGCTTATATTATATAAGGCTTATACTAGCTATTACCTTTATCTCTCTTATATTAAATATATTAGAATAAAGGGCTATACTAACTACTAGAAACTAGCTACTAACTAGGGTTATAAAAAGGATTAAGCTAAACTTAATACCCTTATTAATTTTAAGGGTAACTATATTTATAAAATATTAATACCTAATAAGTAAGTTATTAGGGCCTTAAGGGTTACTTAGGGAAGGGAAAAGGATAGCTTACTCCTTATATTACCTACCTATTATTATTAATCCCCTAACGCGTAAAGTATTAATAGTAGGGGAGTATGATATTAAAGAGTATTATCTTATTAATACCTTCCTACTTATAGATTTAATAAATATTAATTAATATATTTAATTAATATAGCTAAGGCCCTTAGTAATAGATTTAAGGCTAGAATTAGTAGGAACCTAAACCGCTTAATTTATAAAGTCCCCTTTAATTATAGGGATACTAGTAACTCCGCCCTTAGCCTTTAATAAAACCTTATAAGTAGATAGTATATAGCCTAATTACTTATATCTTATCCCTTAAGATCTATTACTAGATATTTACTTATATTATATTATAATATTTAAAGCTATTAATTAAGAACCTTATAAATTTAAGATATTTAAGGAAGTTATAACTAATTACGCTTATTAAAAGTAATAGAAGGCTAGTATAATAGATAAATTTAACTCTCTTATTAAAAATAATACTTAGGAGCTAGTTAACCTATTAAAGAATTAGACTACCCTTTATAATAAAAAGGTTTATACCTTAAAATATAGCTTATAAGGGGAAATTACTTACTATAAAGCTTACTAGGTTATTTAAGGATTTGAATAATATAAGGGACTAGATTATAATAAACCCTTTACCTTTATAATTAAGCCTATAAGTTATAAGGCTATTTTTACCCTTACTACTACTAAAGATTAGGACCTAGAATAGATAGATATTAAAATAGCCTTCCTTTATAAATATATAAATAAGGAAATCTATATAAAATAACTTATAAGGTATAATAATTAATACCCTAGAAAGGTATATAAATTAAATAAAGCTCTTTATAAATTAAAATACTTATTATAAAATTAATATAACTACTTTATAAAGTATATAAAGGAGATTAGCCTTAAACCTATTAATACTAACTTTAATATATTTATTAATATCTCTTTAAGTACTATTATTACTCTTTATATAGATAATATACTAGTTATAAGGCTATTAAAGCCTAA